>Ga0315338_1000021_pt1 | contig 969169 bp, 911 predicted proteins | sample ASW8metaG_FD_204518 | JGI IMG/M metagenome (GOLD analysis project Ga0315338, IMG submission 204518) | Ammonia-oxidizing marine archaeal communities from Monterey Bay, California, United States - ASW #8 | ecosystem: Environmental > Aquatic > Marine > Coastal | place: USA: California | collected... | reverse complement strand
GGGCATAGGCCACACCGTAGTCTGCACTGGCGTAGTTCTTATTGCCGATGATGACGGCAATCTCGCCCTCGTTCTCAGGTGCCTTTATCGCCCTGGCCTCCGGTGCGGCTTTGGGTTTAGGCTTCTTGCTGGCGACCGAGGTTTTCTTGCTCTTCAGCCGGTCATACTCGGACTTGGTGATGTCTTGGTCGCCAGACAGTCGGCACGATACCTTCCTCTTATACAGGTACCCGCCAGTCGATTTGCAGTAATGGGTCTCCCCAGATGGCGCCGCCGACTTACTCGCAGTGGTGATTTTCTTCTGCGGCGAAGCTTCAATCTTTGTCAGCTCCCAGCTTCCAGGACAGTTCGCCGTCATGGAATGTCCAGCGCCCTTATCACCAATGAGGCGTCCCTTGAGAGTAATAGGCCACGGACCACTGATGAAGGCGTTGACTAGTCGTCCGTCGTGGTCAACGGAGCCCGAAACATTGGCGGCGCCAGAATCACCGCCGTCGGTACGCTTGCCAGTGATTTTGCCTGCCAAAATTTCCAGCTTGACCGTATAGGGGCCGGAACAAGTGCTTATTGATCCAATCCACTTACCATCAAACGGACTAGCCTTGGCTTGCGTCGCTAAGAGACCCACAACGAGCATCGCCAGAACTAAAATAAGGATGCGCATGGTTAGAACTCACCCTCGCTAGCCCATGCCGACCCGGCGCCAAACAGAAGCGCAACAACGGCTATGGTGGCGACAAGGGTTCTCATTCGAAAAGTCTGACAGGAATTGGAGAAAATGGGGAGTCTGGATGAGAGAGTGGAAGACAGGGGTTCAACACCCCTTGTAGTTTCTTCTCACACATTCACGGGAAAAGTTTTGACGGTGTCAGTCCAAAGTCGGAAAGAAGACTTTTCTTGAACGCATCATCTCTATCTGGGCATAGGTCATCCAGCAGGACAGGTAGTAGGTTCCATCTGTAATCATCTTACCCAATTTTGATTTAGAGATGGATTTGGTATTGGGGTCGGGAAGAAAAATATTGTTACTCTCCAATAGACTTCTCACCACATTCGTTTTGATACCAAAGTTGGTGTCCTCAGGAATTACACCAAACTCCTCCAGTGCTACCGCAAGATCCAACTTAGCAACCGCGACACCGACGACATTCCCTTTGTCATTCAGTATAGGACCACCACTGTTGCCAGGTTGAAGAGCGGCATCAATCTGAATGTTGGAAAAGTTGTTTCCGATACCAGTGAGGGAACTGATGATTCCTTTGGTGACCTTCACCGATGTGCTGATTTTTTGTCCAAAGGGATACCCCGCAACATAGATGTCTTGAAGCAACTCGGGTCTCTCTTTGCTCAGAGCAAACACCGTTGAGGGACGAAAGTCTCCTTGTAGAAGAGCAAGGTCATTGCTGGGGTCGAAGGAGACTACGGTTGCGGGTATTGATTTTCCCTTTTGATGGATTTGAATTCTTTGACAACCATCAATGACGTGGTTGTTGGTGATGACGTGACCATCAGAGGAAACGGCAAATCCACTTCCAGAGGACGCAGAGACAACCTCATCTTTCTCCGCCTCTCGTTTCTCCCTCGTAATTCGTTCTTGTTCTCGCTTCTCTCTGGCAATTCGTTCTTGCTCTTGTTTCTCTTTCGCAATGTGCTTTGGGTCTTTCCTTGCATATTGGAACTCACCGTTCTTGAAGATGCCTTCCCGAACTATTCCATCGGCAGAGATTTCGATGCCCTGTCCGTTGGGAAGGTTATCCCCCCACTCACCGACATATGTGCCCCCATCGGCAATGGTGTAGGTGCCCTGTCCATGGAATTTACTATCCCTCAATTCACCTACATATTTGTCCCCATCGGCATAGGTTAAGGTGCCCTGTCCGTGGAGTTCGCCATCCCTGAAGTCACCGACATATGTGCCCCCATCGGCATAGGTGAGGGTACCAAAGCAATTAGTCCACGTGTTTTGGTTATAACTGCCTGGACACCTGGGCAAACTCCACGCCTCTCCCGCACTGAATAACAGCACAGCAAAACTGAGGTTCAGAAGGATGGCCACCATTTTCATGCGGAAAGTCTAATTGAATTTGGGGCTGGTGGCGATTCGAGGGCGCAAGGGAGAGAGCCTTAAGACCAGTGGTTTCCTACTGGCCCCGGCCGCCGCGCCAATATGGCCATGGGTGGAAGTGATGTTAGTTGTGCCGCGGCCGCCGAAAGGTAAATCGTTTGAGAGAGTGGTGCGGACGGCGCGTTAGAGCTTCTAGCTCTGATCTTGATCAGTTGGCTTTGCGTTTGGCGAGTTCCTGGATCAGATATATGGCGCCAGTAGCGATATCTTCAAGCGGGTTGTTCCTGCACCAATTATCCATCCAAGCGAAAAGGCCGTCAGTATCGGTACCCTTGGAAACATCTGAAACACCCTGCGCGTCGTAGTAAGGCCCATAAAAATTATAAGGGGGAATACCCTAACAACCAATTGTGGAGGATAGGAGCGTCAGATCCTTTTAATGTGTTGACTTTGGTCCATACCCCACAGCTAGCGGCTCCAGCACCAAGCACTGAATATCCCCCTGCCTCAGCTTTCCACGCCGACCCAGCGCTAAACAGAGGCGCTCCGACGACGGTGAGTGTGGCGGCTATGCGGCGCATGGTAAATCGTAACGCCATTTGGAACGCTGTGTCGCGCTAAAAGATCAACGGGTCCTTCCTAGCCGATCATCTGCCGGTAACGCGCGATTGCATAATCTTTCCAGCGACAGAATTTACTAGACCCCGGCTATGTCGACGTGATCGTCTAGCGCTGGGAGGACTACACCGGAAAGAAGGCCGAACGCGCGGGGTAGCTATGGTCTGCTCACTGCGACCTAGCCTTTTCGTTGTTTCCTTTAGCTTCTCCACACATCAAGTGTTCACCATCCTTCAAAAGGCAGCCGTAAATCGCTCCTCGGTAATTCACTGTGAAGGCATGTCCCGCTTTAATATCTGACTTCATCAGGATTTCCCCCCTGGTCAAGACTTCGTAATTTGTAGGCATGTCTTCAGCATTAGCACCACCCGATACCGCCAGCCCAACAGCCATAACGGCGGCGGCTAAAACCAGACTGAATTTTCTCATAACGCACCCTCCATTTGTTTGAACGGGAAAATCGTATCGCGGCCATGTCGGATTATCCAGCAGTGATGGTATGGCCCCTGCAGCCAGTCTTACGCTCGGTCCTGCAACCAGTGTAGAATTATGCAACCCGCTGTTGACGGCGTAGGAGGAGGCCGCTGATGAAACTGATGAAGTTTTTAGTTGTCGCGCTGGTGGCTGGTGGCGTGTTTGCGCCGGTGGCGAGTCAGGCTGGTGAGGTCGATGGCAAAGCCGTTCTGTGTGAATGGGAAAAAAGATTTGGCCAGCGAGCCTATACGGCGGAGGAAAAACGAGAGGAGGGACATCTACACGCCTTTATTTTTGGTTACAATCCAAGCGCTGAATCAAAATCGCCCAATGAGGTTTATGGTCTCTTTATTTCGCAAACCAGAGAACTATATGCGGAAGAAACGGGATCTCAGTATTACCCCTCTCTGACCCAAATTCATTGGGGCGAAACTGACAAATATATCTTAAGCAGAAAAACACTCTTGCTGAAACATGACATTTTTGGCTCTGCCCAATGTGAGTTAATTGAAATTCATAAAATTACATCCTACTTCCAGCCATACATCGATTACGGCAACGCCCTCGATGAAAAAGTCAGAGAGGGCAACAAAATCTAACCCCCACCTACCGCACCGAATTATAGAAAACGTGATTACCAACGCGCGCCGACGGTCTACATTCAGCCGCCCATAAAGTTGCTCAATCAGGTCGGCTCGTATCTATACATACAAGAACAAACGAGACTGAATTTCTTTCCCCCCTTCAGCTTCGGACCAAATCCGTACCAAATTTTCAAGAAAACAACTCTTTTGATGCATTGACCGGGAATCCCAAAAGGGCGAGAACCCTACAGTAAGCAACGGTTTGAAGCGTAGAGTGGGTAGCTCAGCTGGATAGAGCGCTGCCCTCCGAAGGCAGAGGTCACAGGTTCGAATCCTGTCGGGTGCGCCAATTATTTCACAATATATTTAGACGGTTACCAAATTAGGGTTTCAGTCTGACCTCAGAGAAATGCAGCTTTGACACAGATTTGACGCAGTGAAGGGTCAAATCGATGGGTTGTGTGCGTAAAAGAGGTAAATCATGGAATGCTCAGGTGAGAATTTCTGGATAGAGAATTTTTACCAAATCATTTTCTAAAAAAAACTGATGCTGTTATCTAGGTGAGTGAACTAGAACAGAAACTTCGTTCTGCTCATATTCCAGAGATTCCAATCGACAGAAAGATAGTGCTCAGAGACCTTCTTCTGAAATATACAGAAGAAATTTTTCCCACCCATAAAGGACAGGTTCCAGAAACCTGTCGATTGAGATCCATCGCAAGGCGGTGGATTGGTGAGTTGGATGTTCGATACCTCACAAAGCAACCTTTCATCCAATATCGTGATGGCAGATTGAAAGTCGTCACTGGCGGAAGTGTTGGTTCTGAACTCGCACTGATGAAAAGGGTTCTAGATACGGCAGTGAAAAAATGGCGATATGGTATTCCCTAGAATCCAATCAACGATATTGAATATCCTAAAGGTTCTGTTGCACGAACCAGGCGTTTAGCAGGGAACGAATTTGAGGTCATCGCATATAGGATCCACCAGTGACATCGAACGTTATTCCATTGGCATGGGGCGAACGGCCTGACGACAAAAATGTGATCACTTCTGCTACATCTTCCGGCGGCGTAATTTCACCAAACGGGTTTTCAAGTTTTCCCGCTTCTAACACCTCTGGAGACGCACCCTGAAAAGCCATATCTGTGGCTGTCCAACCGGGAGAAACACAATAAGATAGCACTCCTTCCTTTGCAAAATTACGCGCAAGGCTTCTAGTAAGCGAGACTAGAGCGCCCTTAGAAGCCGAATAATGCGCATATGTAGCCCGCTCACCACGAAAAGCTCCCCGGCTTGCTACATTAATAATTATGCCACCGCCACGAGCGAGATAATGCTGGATAGCTGACCGACAGAGATCCGCAGGTGCCTGTAAGTTGACCTGTAGCGTGCGCGACCAGGAGGCATGCCATTGCTCTAAAGGCCAATTTAGATCGGCATGTTCATAAATCGCAGCGTTGTTAACTAGGACATTAATATCTCCCTTCCAGGCCAAAGCTTCATCCCAAAGGCGAGTCACTTCATCTGGCTCTGCAAGGTCAGCAGATAAGGCCAGACACCGTTCTGGATCCACTCCTTCGGTTAGACGTGCTACAGCATCATGGCTTTTGCCATAATGCAGTATGACCTTGGCACCCGCATCAATTGCCGATTTGAATGCTGCCGCCCCGATACCCCGCGAAGCACCGGTCAGAAGCACAATCTTGCCACTCAGTTCAGACATTTGAATCTCCCTTACAAAATCCTATCCATCGTGAGATTGGTCTAACCACCGCAGTGCAGCTGACGCAGAGCATAAAAGATTGGTGGTGCCGGCTCAGGGCTGTCTGTATTGCTTATTCGATCTAGCCATTACGCGCTCGGTCAACACTAATCTTAAAGCTCAAGCCGTCGTACTTAACATGTAAGGTGCGAGTGCATTGTTGAGCGCCGGAGCAACTGCTTCGATTCCTGGTGTATCCGAATGAATGCAAACGGTCTCGAAACGGATCGGCACATCGTTTCCATCGATCGATTTCACCACGCCGTCTTTGAGGGCGCGTAATGTCCGATCGGCCGCCGCCTCAGGCTCATAAGCGACATGCTCGCGCGTGATAATAAGATTGCATTCTTTGTCGTATTCCAGGTCGGCATAGAATTCGGGCCACCATGTCAGTCCACGCCGCGTGTAGACCGTATCGTGCATGGTGTTGACCTGACCAATGAGCGGCACCCCGAATATCTCCGAAACATCAGCGGCTGCTTCGGCGCAATGCTCGTATTTGGACGTCATGCCAAAAAGAGCACCATGCGGCTTGATGTGGTTGAGAGCGACGCCTTCTGCTTCCAGGAATCCTTTTAATGCGCCTACCTGATAAATTATCAAATCACGTAATTCAGCGCGTTCCATCTTCATTTCACGCCGGCCAAATCCTTGTCGATCGGGCAAAGATGGATGCGCCCCGATAGAAACATTATGCTTGATCGCCAGTGTTACCGTCTTGTGCATCACGCTAGGGTCTGATGCATGAAAGCCGCATGCAACGTTGGCAATGTTTATGTAGGGCATGATTTTTCTATCGTTTCCGAAGCTATAAAGACCATAGCTCTCGCCGATATCACAATTGATCGTAACGCCCATCATTTTTCTCCCACTGTTTAGCGACGCAAAACATATCCCTGTATGCGATAGTTATCACGTTTCGTTTACAACGATTTCTGAAAATAGTTTGCTTCCGGAGCGAGGACCGCATTCCCTATTCAGCCGTTTCCGGCCGCCATCCGTAAATCGTCTCGTTGGTCCAACTGTCGACGAACTCCTCAATGGATAATGTCCATGGGTTCTCCATTGGGTGTTTGCTCAGAGGATAAACCATCGGTAGGATTGGAGGCGTCTGTTCATTTTTAAGCGCTGGGCGCTAGCAATCGAAGTTGCGCGCCAAACACAGGAAGTTATTGAAGATCGCTAGAGATGTGTCAATCGTCGCGTGCCAATTCTTGGTCAGGCCGGTAGCGAGTTTCGACGAATTTGCAAATCACGCACGTAGCCTGCTTGATCAGGCCGTCGGTGCTGACCTAGTTCTTTTTCCAGAACTGTTCACGGTTGAGCTATTTACGACATTCCCAGATTGGCAAGATGTACCAATATCCGAGCTCACAAGGATTCATAAGCACGGCAATACCAACTACACCGAGGAATATAGGGCTCTCTTTGAAAGCGAGGCAAAAGAGCGCGGGCAACATATTGCCGCAGGGTCACACCTCGAGGAAAAAGACGGCAAATATTTGAACGTTGCCTACCTTTATGGCCCAGATGGACTCATCCATACGCACGACAAAACCCATATTTTCCCTGCTGAGGCAGAATGGTCGACCTCAGAAGGCGATACGATCGAACTGATCGAACTGCCCTTTGCAAAGGTCGGGTTCAATGTTTGCTACGAAGCCGAAATACCAGAGTGCTCGGCAACTCTCACCGAGCAGGGCGCCGAAATCATCTTGTGCCCATCTTTTACCTTCACCGAGCAAGGATTTTGGCGTGTTCGACATAGCGCGCAAGCGAGATGTATTGAGAACCAAGTTTACTTCGTGCATTGCGCTACCGGCGCCAATATCCCGGGAGATGGTCCGCTCCCATCAGGGTGGACAAGCAGTTCCATCCTAGGTCCTTGCGACATACCTTGGGATAATCCCAATGGCGTGATCGCCGAGGCCTCCGAACCGAACAGGGAAATGGTGGTTCGAGGCAAGGTAGATCTTGATAAGCTTCATGAAGCCCGTGAGAAAAGCGTCGCCCCCACTTATCGCGATCGTCGGCGCCGCGCAGATCTTTATAAAAAGTGGCCATCGCACATGTCTAGTGATGCCTAGCGGTCAAGCCCACCTCTCGATTCTCAAGCGTTGGGTAAATCAGCCGGCGGTATTTTTGATTTTATGCTGGGCTAGTTACGATTGGTCTGGACAATCTTGCGTACGACCTTGATGGATCTGTAACGAACACATTAGTTTTATGTTAATAAATAAAAATTTTTGGGAGGAGTAATCGATGTCTGCTAACAAAGAAAATGGGGCGCCATCCATGCAGTACGACCCCGAAACGATTGGATATAGTGTCATTTCTGATGCGCCCGAGGTGAGTAAAACCCACAAACCTGGCGAGGTATATTACTCCGAAGAAATAGAAAAACGGGAGATCGAACAAATATTTATGAAAGAATGGCTCCTCGTGGGGCGCGCTGAGGAAGTCGAGAACCCTGGTGACTACTTCACCCATGACGTGGCGGACGAACCGATTGTGGTCACGCGAGAAAAAAATGGAAACATCCAAGCTTTTGCCAACGTCTGTAGACATCGGGGCGTAAAAGTCGCTTGGGATTCGGGCAACACCAAGTATTTTTCATGCCCTTATCATGGTTGGGTCTACGATACGAGTGGAAATCTTGTCGACGCACAATTCCAGGAAAAATCGAAAAATTTTGACAAGAAAAACTGCTCTTTGCCGCGTATTCGAACTGAGTTTTGGGAAGGATTTATTTTTATAAATTTTGACGATGATGCTTCTCCGTTGATGGATAGCCTTGAAGCGTGGGACTTCCCTAAAATATATGGCCCTTATCAGATGGGGCGGCTGAAACTTGCGAATAAGTTCACCATGGATATCCCTAGTAACTGGAAGTTTTTAAACGAAAATTTGACTGATATTTATCACATAGCCGTATTGCATTCCGCCACATTTGGCCCACATCAGCCGCTTGAAGGTTACCGATATCAGCTCTTTGATGGGGGTTACCACGGACGGTTCAAAGGCGGCACGTTGGTTCCCGAAGGCAAGTCGTTATTCGGGCCCATACCTTGGTTGCCGGAGGAATTGCATAGCGGTGGATTTTCTAGCCATCTTCCGCCCAATGTGGCGTGGTTTCCGAGGTTCGATTATGTCGCCATTGGGACAAATTGGCCGGTCACGACGAGTTCAAGCCGCTCTATTACTTATCAGTTGTTTCCTGAAGAACATTTCGCCCAGCCCGATTTTGAAGAAAAAGCACAGGAATATGCCGACTTCTATAAAGCGTTCATGAACGAAGATACCGACATGATCCAAGCCCTGCAGAGAGGAATGAAGTCTCGCTATTACAAACCGGGACCGGTGTCTGTGTTTGAAGTGGGTGGCGTTATGTCAACAATCAAACACTCGGTTGACGACCTAGGTCACGGTTAGGTTTGACCAATGAGCCGTGTTGCCGAGTTAACACCGGACTTATCTCGTGCAGCGGTTGTGCTAATGCGGGACATGATGTGTGTGGTGGAGTCCGAACATGTTTTGGTTACAGCAGATGTTAATACCGAAAAGCGTGCCGTCGACGCACTCGTGAACGCTGGATACGTTCTCGGCGCCAAAGTCGCCAGTATGACCCTTGCGCCATCACTCCCGTTTCAGGGTGGGCTTGCAAATCCCTATATACCGGATCCTGTCGTTGCGGCAGCGCAGAACTGTGACGCATGGATTGATCTCTGTATGCCTTACATTGCCGGAGCAGCTGTCTATGACAAGGCCATGAAAAATGGCCGAACCCGCTACTTTCTGGCAGCCGATCTGGGAGCCGAAGGTATTGTTCGAATTTTTTCGAGGGCCGACCTCAACCAGGTATTCGCCGTTTCCGATATTTTCAACACGCTCCTCGCGGAATCAGCGGGCAAGCAATGCCGATTTACCACCAAATTGGGGACAGATGTCAGCTTTACGTTAGCTAATCCTGAGGGCTTGGAGATTAAGCGGGCAACAAAGCCTGGCGGCTACTTTGTGCCTGGTACCGTCATGGTGATACCTGAACTCGAAACGGTGAAGGGAAAGATTGTTTGTGAATCTACCTTTCATGAATATTACACAACTCTGGAACAGCCATATGTTTTTACCGTAGACGGCAAGATCCAAGAGGTAACGGGCGGTGGAACTGAACTCGGGGCGATCCGCCGCTCGCTTCGACGGGCAGGCAATGGTGAGTATGGAAACATCGTCCATTTCACTTGTGGATATCATCCGGCAGCACGTTTTACTGGGAGGTCGTTTATCGAAGACCAGAGGGTCATAGGATGCAACGCAGTTGGCCTTGGTTTACCTCAATGGGTTGATGGGGGCGGAGAAAACCACCCTGACTGCGTCATGCGGGAGCAATCTTTCTGGATTGGTGACGAAAAAATTATTGCTGACGGAGAAATTATCAACCCACCTGCCTTGGCTGATGCGGCCGCCCGATTAAAACCAATTTATGTTTAGTTTCTCGGGCATCGCTCTCGAATTAAAATTACCTATTTGACAGCATGGTCTAGATCAGGTGCGCTTTTACAAATTAGGGGACATTGTTTTAGAGTCGGAGGAAATATTATCCGACGCTCGCATTGGATTTGCTAATTTTGGCTCCCTAAATGAAGCACGGGACAACGCTATATTGGTGCTGACCCACTTTGGTGGAACTCATTTAGATAGTCAGCATCTCATCGGGTCCAATAAGGCCTTGGATCCCGCCAAATATTTCATTGTAATCGCAAATTTGTTCGGCAACGGCATATCCACGTCGCCTAGTGACGGTCTCGGACACCAATTTCCAATCGTAACCATGGCAGACAATGTGCGTTTACAGCACAGATTACTTACTGAGCATTTGAGGGTCAAAAAGCTAGCTCTAGTGACCGGACACTCTATGGGAGGGATAGCGTCTTACCATTGGGCAGCTCTTTTCCCGGATTTCGTAAACCGTGCTGCGCCGATTTGTAGTGCTGCAAAAATTTCCGACCACAATTGGGTGTTTTTGGAGGGTCTCCGCGGAATTTTGACATCCGATCCGGCCTGGAAGGATGGGCACTATCAGAAACAACCAATTAGTGGTTTAACAACAATGGCTCGCGCTTGGGCCGCCTGGCCACCGTCCGCTCATTTCTACAGAGAACAGTTGTATAAAACTATCGGATATTCTTCTTTGGATGATTACCTTCTAAACTATTGGGAGAAGACATACATGGGAATGGATGCCAACAATATCCTTGCTCAGTTCGATACGTGGAAATCTGCAGATATCAGCGCAAATGGCCTTTATAATAAAGATTTTGGTAAAGCTTTAAGCTCTATTCGCGCCAATACCTTTGTTATGCCATCGACAACAGATGCCTATTTTCCGGTAGAGGATAGTAAACTTGAAGTCGACCGAATTCCCAATGCAGAGTTAAGGCCAATCAAGTCGAGCTGGGGACATTGGGCAGGGTCTGGAAGGAATCCGAAAAACAATAAGTTTATCAATGACAATCTTACTGAATTATTAATCCTGTAGTATTTATTAAATAATACGATAGAACATTTATCAAAAAATAATATAAGAGACCAAGAAATGTCTGAGGCGGTTAAGAGGTAAAGTATACAAAACAGAGTTTCCTCTTTCATCCGAATTAAAAGAGAACAAGATTCTCCAAGTTGGACTTACCGGTCGCCCACCCATAGCGTTATATAACCTAGGTGGCTAATTTTTTGTGACGGATGATATTTGCACCCACGGCAATGCCTCTTTGTCTGAAGGGGAGATTGAAGAAGGCAAAATTTATTGTCCTTTTCATGACGGTGCGTTTGACATAAGGACGGGGTAAGCAGCGGGTGCCCCATGCAATTCACCAGTGCAAACATATACGGTGCAATTAGAAGGAGATAAAATATTTATCTTGTTAGGTGAGTGATATAAAGAATTTTTAGAAAAATGGTTGCAGACAAAAGGAGAAGCGCTTTGGACGTTTTTGATGTGATGCGGACAACATTTGCTGTTCGGGAGTTCACGGAGGATTTTCTGCCGAATGAGGTCCTTTATGAAATTCTAGAAAACGCCCGTTTTGCGCCAAGTGGCGGCAATCGTCAAGGCAACCGGGTAATAATTGTTCGAGACAAAGATGCTCGGTTAGAGCTTGCAAAGTTTGGGGAACCCGCGACAAAAAAATACGTAGCCCAGTTGGAAGCAGGCGAGAGTCCGTGGAACACTGTCGTTCCAACAAAAGTAACTTCGGAGCAAATCGAACAAGCCGAAGCACCGCGGATGTTAATCAATCAGTATATTGATGCTCAAGTAGTTTTGGTATTTCTAGTTGATTTAGCGTGCGTGGCTTCCATGGATAAAGAACTCGATAGGATCGGCGTCATAAGTGGCGCATCTATATACCCCTTTGTTTGGAATGTTTTGCTGGCGGCACGCCGATTAGGGTTTGGTGGATCAATTACAACGTTACCCATTTCTAAAGAGCCGAATATAAAGAAATTATTTGAAATACCAGATAATTTCGCTGTTTGTGCCCTGGTGCCACTAGGATGCCCAAAAAAGCAACTAACAAAACTATCGCGACGGTCAGTGGAAGAAATTGCAACACTGGAAAAATTTGATGGAGAATATTTTTCTAAGTAAATCGTGTAATGTTTTGGGGCGCTCCATCTATCAAGAAATTTCAGCATCAGTTAGTTAATGCACTGCAAACGTAACCTCTTCGTTGGCTACGGTCGTGGCCGTTCTAGGGCAAATTCGCAGCAAATTTAATCGGTAGCCATAGAATTAAACTATCTCAGTTCTAAGTGACGACAAGGGCTTTTAGTTAATTTGAGAACAGGGTCGTTTGGCTATTTGATGTCAGAGGTTGGGAGTAAATCAAATATACATTGGCTCAGACAATTTGGTCGCAACCAAGGACATGATCTGCGATCCGGCCAGCGGCATAGCCGGCTTTCTCATCGCCGCCTCCGAGCATCTCATCAAGTACAACAGCGACACCATTTACAAAGACGACGCCACCCTGGTTAGCGTCAACCGATCCTGCGCGCAAACGGCGTTCTCAGAGTCCCTGAACAACCGCAGCCTCAACCCGCAGCAGATCCAAACTGTCGAGATGGCGATCGAACAGCTGGCGGCGCGTTGGATCGTGGCAGTTTACAGAGCCATTATTTGAAAATTTCGGGTCCCCGAGGTACCCTCAGGCAACAGCAAGTTCGTTGTGGTTTTCGTCCTCCGAAGGCAGAGGTCACAGATTTGAATCCTGTCAGGTGCGCCAATAGTGCCTGCCATGGTTCTGGAAAACGGTGGGCGGACGCATTGTCTCGGGCGGGATCGTGATTACCAGTGAAGAAACGGTGACTGAATCCGTTAAAGAGCTACCGCGGTCGGCACGCGTTGTCATTATCGGCGGAGGCGTCATCGGTTGTTCGGTTGCCTATCATCTGACCAAGCTTGGCATTTCGGATATTGTTTTGTTGGAGCGCCGCCAACTGACCTGCGGCACCACTTGGCACGCAGCCGGTCTAGTTGGCCAATTGCGCGGCTCGCAGCGCATGACCCAACTGGCAAAATACACTGCTGAACTGTATCGCAGCCTCGAGGCCGAAACCGGCCAAGCCACCGGCTTCAAGCAAACCGGTTCGATATCGATTGCCACCAATGAGGCGCGCTTTGAAGAACTCAAGCGTAATGCTTCGATGGCCAGGTTATTCGACCTCCAGGTCGATGTGATCGGCCCTGAAGAGGTCAAGGAGCGCTACCCGCTGGTCAATGTCGAGGACGTACTCGGTGCAGTCTATATTCCGTCCGACGGTAAGGCCAATCCAATCGATGTTACTCAGGCGCTGGCCAAGGGTGCGCGCGCGGCCGGCGCCCTGATCCGCGAGGATTGCAAGGTATTGGCGATCCGCCATGATGGCGAGCGCGTCACCGGCGTAAACACCGACGCCGGCGAGATCACGGCCGAGACCGTGGTGATGTGCGCCGGCATGTGGACGCGAGATCTTGCAGCGACCATCGGCGTCAATGTACCGCTCCATGCCTGCGAGCATTTCTATATCGTGACCGAGCCTTTTGATGGCGTCACGCCGGACCTGCCGGTGCTGCGCGACTATGACGCCTGCGCCTACTACAAGGAAGATGCGGGGAAAATTCTGCTTGGTGCCTTCGAGCCTCACGCCAAACCATGGGGCATAAACGGTATCCCGGAGGATTTTAGTTTCGATGAATTACCCGAGGATTTCGATCATTTCGAGCCGATCCTGACCCAGGCGATACACCGCATGCCGGCGCTCGCCGATGTTGGCATCCAAACATTTTTCTGCGGTCCCGAGAGCTTCACGCCAGATGTGCGCTACCATCTCGGCGAGGTGCCCGAGCTCGCTAATTGCTTCGTCGCCGCCGGCTTCAACTCGATTGGCATCCAGTCAGCTGGTGGCGTCGGCCAGGTACTCGCCGAATGGATTCGCGACGGCAGCTCACCACCGGATTTATGGGAAGTCGATGTCAAGCGCAACTTGCCGTTCCAAAGCAACCGCCAATATCTCCGGCAGCGGGTTAGCGAATCGCTCGGCTTGCTATATGCCATGCATTGGCCGTTTTATCAGGCCGAGACCGGGCGCGGCGCGCGACGCTCTCCAGTGCATGACCGGCTGGTTGCATGCGGTGCCTGCCATGGCGTTGCTTTCGGTTGGGAGCGGCCAAATTGGTTTGCCCCCGAAGGAACCGATGCGCGCTATCAATATAGCTACGGCCGCCAAAATTGGTTTGACCACTCGGCTGAGGAGCATGCCGCGGTACGTGAGGCGGTCGGTCTTCTGGACCAATGTTCATTCTCCAAATTCCGCTTTCAGGGTCGCGATGCCTGTCGCGTACTGAGCCAAGTTGCCGCCAATAATGTTGATGTGGTACCGGGGCGGGTGGTCTACACCCAATGGCTCAACGAGCGCGGCTGTATCGAGGCTGACTTGACGGTCACCCGACTCGCCGCCGATGATTATCTCATCGTTACCTCCGGCGAATTCCAGATACGCGATTTCCACTGGCTCAAGCGCCACATTCCTGAGGGCGCTCACGCGGTGTTGACAGACGTTACGTCTGGCCTGTCCATGCTCGGCGTAATGGGACCACGGGCACGCGATCTGCTGCAATCGTTAAGCCCAGACGATCTCTCCAATGGCGGATTTCCATTCGGCACCAGCCGCGAGATTGAGCTTGGCTTGGCTGTGGTGCGGGCATCGCGCATTAGTTATGTTGGCGAACTTGGCTGGGAGCTTTACATCCCGAGCGAATTCACCGCAGGTATCTTCGATGTTCTGGTCGAGGCCGGGGAATTGTATGGGCTGCGCCAAGTCGGCATGCATGCGATGAATTCGCTGCGTATCGAAAAGGCCTACCGCCATTACGGCCATGACATCACCGATGCTGATACGCCGCTCGAGGGCGGCCTAGGCTTCGCAGTTAAGTTCGACAAACCGGGCGGATTTATAGGCCGCGATGCGCTCAAGCGCCAACGTGAGGACAAGCTGAACAAACGCCTGGTTCAATTCCTGCTCAGCGATCCAAATCCGATGCTCTACCATAACGAACCGATCTGGCGCGATGGTGAGCTTTCCGGCTATGTACGCTCGGCGATGTATGGCCACACGCTGGGTGGCGCGGTCGCGCTCGGCTATATCGAGAACCCGCAGGGCGTCGACGCCGAATATGTGAAGTCCGGAACTTATGAAATTGAAATCGCCGGGGAGCGTTATCCAGCAACATCCTCGCTGCGCCCGCTCTACGATTCGCAATCCGAGCGCATTAAGGCGTAACTCCGGACACCGTATCTTCCCGCTGAGCGGGAAGCGGTGCCGCGCTACCTGGGCATCCCATTGGCGATTATACGCTCCGCAGCGCGTCAAGCCTGCTGGAACACTAGGCGCGTGCGGTGAAGGCGGACTTAAACCCTCTAGTCGGCATCCTGTTCGCGCCGGGAGCCTCGCCGTAGTTTCAGACCAAAGACTGATACAGCCTATCGCCGCCACTCAACTAGGTATAGCGCGCTAAGCGCTCCAGCGATCAATTACGCGGCAGTAAAACATCGTGACCGGCGATGAGGTCCGCGGCCTTTTCTGCTATCATGACCACTGCGGCGTTGATGTTGCCGCGCACCAGTGTCGGCATCACCGATGCGTCAACGACACGCAGGCCCCGGGTGCCGTGAACTCGCAGTTCGGGGTCCACCACCGCCATTTCGTCATCCGCGCCCCCCATGCGGCAGGTGCCGAGAGGATGATGCACGGTGATCGCCGTATTCCGGATTGCTTCGTCGATCGCGTCATCCGAAACCTTGTCACTGCCGGGTAGAATTTCCTTTGCGATGAATGGTGCGAGCGGGCTCTGAGAAGCAATGTTGCGGGCAATCTGCACACCAGCGCGGAGCGTCCGCCAATCCGCATCATGGGCAAGAAAATTCTGCCAGATGCGGGGGTGAACCGTTGGGTCGCCTGAAACCAAACTGACCGTACCCCGGCTTTCCGGCTGTAGCATGACGAGACGGATAGCAAAGCCATCGGCAAACGGCTGCTTGAAGGGCTTAAAATAAGGCGAGGCGCCGAAGGGCGCGGCGGTGAAAAGATATTGTAAATCCGGCAATGTGATATCGGGCCTACTTCTCAAAAAAGCCACGATACCGCCCGGCACGTCCGACGCAAAACCCTTGCCGAACAGATAGGCTTTACCTAGTTCGCGGATGATTCGATCTGCGCGCATGTTGCGGTGGAACGGCCCTGGCTCGCGGCGCTGGTACATGAGGACAACCGACACATGATCGCGCAAATTTTTGCCGACACCTGGCAAAGCCACTTCAACAGGGATGTCTTGCGCCTTCAACTCCACTGTATCGCCAATGCCAGAGAGCATCAGCAATTGCGGCGTATTGATCACTCCGCCAGCGAGAATCACTTCGCGTTCTGCCCGCACAGTCTGTATTTGGCCGGCCTTCACATAATCCACACCGGTCGCCGCGCCGCTTTCGAAATTGATGCGCGTGGTCAGCGCCCGGGTCTCTATCGAAAGATTCCGGCGCCGCAACGCCGGGCGCAGATAGGCGGTCGCGCCGCTCGACCGCCGGCCGTTCCGAATGGCCATCTGCAGTCGCCCGAAGCCTTCCTGCTGGGCCCCGTTATAGTCATCGGTCCAGCCGAAACCGGCTGCTTGACCGGCGGCAGCAAAAGCCTCAACGAGCGGGTCGCGGTAACGACAATATTGCGTACCCAGCGGTCCAGACCCACCGCGATAATCACCGCCGCCACCTTCCCATGTCTCCTGCTTTTGGAAATAGGGCAAAGCGTGGGCATAGGACCATTCGCCGAGGCCCGATGCCGCCCACCCATCGTAATCTGCCGGATTGCCACGCACATAAGCCATGGCATTGGTGGACGACGATCCGCCGATGACCTTGCCTCGCGCACATTCGACCCGGCGGCCATTCACATTGTCTTCGGGCTCACAAAAATAACCCCAATCATGCAATCGGCCCTGCAGAATTTTGCCCCAGCCAAGGGGGATATGTATCCACGGATCGCGGTCCCAGCCGCCAGCTTCCAACACCAGCACACTAACATTAGGATCGGCCGACAGTCGGTTCGCCAAGGTGCAGCCTGCCGAGCCCGCCCCGACGATAACATAGTCATAGCTGCTGGGCCGACTCACTCCGCCCTGCCAACGGCCCTACAGGAAAGCGATTTCGATTCTTCGCAGATAATTCTCAATTTACCGCGCTGGCCGGTCCGCAGCGCCGCTAAATTTAAATCAGCGCGGGTCCCCTGCCAATTGGTGGCGAGGCCGCACAGAATATTCTCTAGCGCCATGTGCCGCCCGCCCTCATGCAGGTAGATCAAGGTACCGTCATCTAAATCCCGCTCCAGAGCAATCGCGATTTCACCCCCGGCCAGGATCGGGGCGATGTCCTGAGTGACAAAATGTGCCAGCACAAGCTGGCAGGCAAGACTAGACGTCGGCGTTGCGCTAACGATCTCAAGGTGCACGGGCGCGCTCGGCCCAGTTGGCTCAATAGCCTGCCCGCTGTGCGGCAACAGGGCTAGCGCAACCAGCCCAATCGCGGAATATGCTTTGCTGAACACCGGTATCGTTTCTGCCTATTGATTTTAGCAACTTTTCCTACGGTTCAATGTATCATAATTCTCGCAGCGCTAACCAATTTGCCCGGCAGGAGAATCCCAATATGACGATGAGAAAATCTATTTTTGTAAAAGAACGGGTGATCGCCGAGGCGGATAGACCAGCGATCCGGCCAGTGTGCCGGGTTGCCGCCATCGCGGTAATCGATAATCCCTTTGCCGGGACGTTCCAAATGGACCTCTCGGCGTTGTTCAACACCGCTCTGGCGATCGGCGAAGAGTTAATGCCCGAAGCAGTGGCCATGCTCGATAGTGCACCGGTGGCCTATGGTAAATCGGCGATTGTTGGGGTAAACGGCGACGTCGAACATGCCGCTGCGGTGCTTCACCCGACGCTTGGAAGACCGATGCGCGCCGCCGTCGGCGGCGGGGAATCAATCATTCCCCACACCGCCAAGGTGGGCAGCGCCGGCGCGTCGATCGATGTTCCGCTTGCTAACAAGGACAACATCTGGTCTTTCGATGAATTCGAAACGATTACTGTCGCCGTGGCAGATGCACCGCGGCCCAATGAAATCATGATCGTGATGGCAATATCCGATGGCGGCCGGCCCCATCCCCGTATCGGCAAAGGGCGCGCCGTCACCTAGCCGCCCACCGTCGGCGTCAATTAGGGCGAACAGACGTAATCGGTGCCAACGGCGCGCGACTTTGAATAATGTCGCTGGCGCGCTCGGCAATGGCGACAATCGCCGCATTAACTGGCCCGGTGGTGAGGCTTGGCATCACCGAACCATCAACAATATAAAGTCCGACGGTGCCGCGCACCTTGAGGTCCAACCCCACCACCGCCTCACCGCCCGTTCCTATACGGCAGGTGCCAATAGGATGGTGATGGGTATGGGCGGCACTCCGCAGAAAACAGCGCCGTTCTTGATCGGTCTTCACCGATGAGCCAGGTAGCAACTCGCTCTGGCGCCACTCTGCAAGCGCCTTGGCGCCGCCGATACTACGTGCCAAATCCAATCCCGCAGCAAACATTGTAAGGTCTTGCGACGCGCTAAGATAAGCCGGGTCGATCAGCGGCGGCAAACTGGGATCTCGCGAAACCAGGCGAACGACCCCGCGGCTTGCAGGGTGGGTAAAACCGAACATAAGAGTATAGGCACCTCCTACCGCTGGCGCGTCGAAGCACTCAGTCACCGCTGGCAGCAGGACACAGGCGACTACAAGCTCAGGGGCGTCGTCATGATCGGCAAGACGCGCATACAGCAGAGATTCCGAATGCTGATAGCGCGACGGCGGCACCGGGCGGGCTGCAGCGTAGAGGTTGCCGGCACCAAGCAGATGATCCTGCAAATTACGGCCAACACCCCGCAAATTGATACGGCAGGCAATACCAACATCGCACAATTCCTCAGCCGGCCCAATGCCGGAATGCAATAGCAACGCGGGTGAACCGATGGCACCCGCCGCAAGAACAACCGATTGCTCAGCGGTTATTTCTAAGCGCTCCCCGCGCTGGTCAACTGCGACACCCCAGCAGCGATCGCCGCTCGCAAACAGAAGGCGCCGCGCGTGACAATGCGCGAGGATAGTAAGATTTTCCCGCCCCACAGCCGGCACCAAATAGGCATCAGCGACACTTTGCCGTTGGCCGCCAACGATGGTCAGCGTATTGAGAGTCGGCCCGGTAAGCCGCTCACCATTATGTTCTTCAGTAGGCTCGAAGCCGCATTCCTCTGCGGCGGCCATAAAGCTCTGGGTCAGCGGGTTCGGTTGATCTGGCGTAAGGAGGGAAATAGGGCCCGTCGTGCCATGATATGGCGACGCGGCGAAGCTGCTGGTTTCAGAGCGAATGAAATAAGGTAAGAGATCGGCATATCCCCAACCTACGCAACCGTCTGCAACCCACCGGTCAAAATCCGTCGGGTGCCCTCTCACATGGGCCATCGCGTTTACGCAGCTGGTGCCGCCGACAACTTTCCCGCGCGGCCAATGATGTCCGCGCCTGGCAGTCTGCAGTTGCGCACGCGTACGGTAATTCCAATCAAACGACGTGCCGGCAAGGAACGGCCAGCGCGCTGGATCAGCGATGGCGGGATCATCTGCCGGACCGCCTGCCTCGATGAGGGCGACGCGCGTGTTACTGTCCTCGCTAAGCCGGGCGGCGAGCACGCAGCCCGCACTACCAGCACCAACGATCACGTAATCGAACTGCGTTACTTGATTCATAAAACGGGATAATGGCTTACCCACCACACCGATGCACGGTATATTGCCGCGAAGTCAGCATGAGGGAATCGCGCATGGAAAATTCACCAATCAAAGCGCCGACCATGACATTGACGTCTGGTCCGGTGGCAATCTATCCCCGCGTTCAGGAAGCATTGTCGCGGCCCGTTCCTTATGATTACGATCCTTATTTTCAAAATTTTTATGAACAAGTCTGCTTAAAGGCCGGCCAGGTAATGCAAAGCGAAAAGCCAGCGCTCATCCTGCATGCGGAGCCAGCAGTAGCAATCGAAGCGGCGGCGGCGTCGCTAATCTCGGCCAACGATACCGTGCTGAATCTAGCCTCCGGCGTATATGGCAAAGGTTTTGGCCATTGGGCCACGCGCTATTGCAAACGACTGACGGAAGTGGAAGTAGCCTATAACGAGGCCATCGACCCCGCACAGGTTGTCGAGGCGCTCCGCGCTAATCCGGATGTCACTATCGTCTCCGCCGTTCATCACGACACGCCTTCCGGTACCATTAATCCGATCGATGAGATCGGCGCGGTAGTCAAATCCCACGGCGCGCTGTTGTTGGTCGACGCCGTTTCGTCGTTTGCCGGCATGGACGTCCACCCGGGCGCTTGTGCAGCGGACATCTTCATTACAGGCCCTGGGAAGTGCCTCGGCGGCTCGCCGGGGCTTTCCATTCTCAACGTGAGCGACGCGGCCTGGGCCCATATGAAGAATAACCAAACTGCGCCGCACGCATCCGTTCTCAGCTTGCTCGATTGGAAAGACGCATGGAACAAGGACAACGCCTTTCCGTTCACGCCTTCGGTATCAGAAGTGCAGGGTCTCGACGCGGCGCTCGATCACTATTTAGAAGAAGGGCCAGAAGTTGTCTGGCGCCGCCACGACCTGACGGCACGGGCGTGCCGCGCTGGAATTAAGGCGATGGGGCTGGAACTGTGGCCGGCGCGCGAATCGATTGCTGCTCCAAGTACGACTGCCATCAAGATTCCCGGCGGTCTAACCACCAAACAAATACACAGCGCGGCACGGCAAACCTATGGCGTGACGCTTTCGGCCGGGCGTCATCAGACATATGACAAGCTAATCCGTATCGGCCATATGGGACCGATGGCGGAACCAATTTACGCAATCGCTGCCGTTGCGGTGTTTGGCGCCGCCGTCCGCCAACACGGCATCACTGCGGATGTTGGTCAGGGTATCGAGGCAGCCATGGCGGAAATACCGAACATCGCCTGACGCTAGAAATATCCGGAACGGCCAAGCCGTCACGAATAGAAAGTTGGCGCCAGTAAATAGTCCGGGAAACTTTTAGGGTCGTGCGAATAGAAGAGTTCCGCATCGTATTTCTCAGCCAATTCCTTTAAGCGCAACATAGACTCGAAACTAGCCACCGGATCGAGGTGAAAGCTCGAGATACACATGAGATCCATGTTCTTCTTACTGTAACAGGCATCTGCGGTAAACAGCATTGGGCGGCGGCCGGCCAATTCCACCATTAGGCTGTAATGACCCGCCGTGTGGCCAGGCGTTTCGAATAACCACAAACCCTTGGCGATTTCCTGATCGTGGTTGAGCGTTTCGAATTTTGGAGTATAGATGTCAAGCGCCGGTTCTGGCGGAGCTTCCAGGCCCCGCTTGGTTCTCAGCTCTGGGAAAAAATTTAAATCTGAATAGCCCAGTACTTCGAACGAATGCGGGGATGCACACGCCTCAAGCTCCTTGGCATGACAGAGCGTGCATGCATCGGTCAGGTGAATATTTCCGCCGCAATGATCGAAGTGATAGTGCGAGTTTATTACATAGTTAATATCGCTTGGCCTGAGGCCCACCGCCGCCAATTGCCCGGGGATCGTCTGTGCCTCAGTTTGCTGTGGTTTTTCAAATGGCAAGACGCGCTCGACATGTGCGTGGTCATATCCAGTATCGAATATATAGAGCCCATCCGGATGGTCGATCAGAACCGAATAGCAAGGAAAGCGGAACTCGCCGCCGGGTCCACGATTCCAAAAGGCGTGATACCCATCAATAACTAACGAGCCACCATCCAATAGATAAACCTTATTCGCGCTCATCCCCTAACTCCCACCCTCGGTGCAAATCAATTGTGTCACCGTTCTCCGCGATGATACGGAAGCGCCAGGGCCGGCGGCAAATAGCTATGCCGCGCAAATAGCACCAGCACCAGAATTACCATCGCGAAGGGCAGCATCTGTACAACATCGGTTGGAATATTCAAGCCAGCCACCTGTAGCGCAGTGGTCAGCGCCAAACTGCCGCCGAATAGTGCTGCCCCGAGCAGAACCCAAACCGGATGCCCGCGCGCGAGCATGGCAAGAACGATTCCGATAAACCCAGCGCCGTGGGTCATGAAAGGGACAAACAAACCGGCACCGACATTGGCCATGTAAGCGCCGCCTATACCGGCGAGAAGGCCCGTGGAGAGAACGGCGCCGGCGCGTGTCAATTTGACATCAACTCCGGCGGCATCAAGTGCTGCTGGTTTGTCACCGGCCGCCTGAAGATTAAGTCCGATATGGGTGTGCCGAAACAACCAGGCAAAGAATATCACGAGCAGCACCGCAAGATAGACAATGGCGTGGCGCTCAAAAAATGCCGGGCCAATCACCGGGATTTCTTTCAGCCCAGGAATATCCAAGGTTGGCACTTCGGAAAGCCGCGGATAAGTGCGACTGAACTGAAAATGATGCAGGAGCGCCGTCAGCCCCTCCGCGCCGATTGTAAGCGCGATACCGATGACAATTTGATTCATGCTAAGAATGACGCAGAACAGCACCATTAGCGATGCAACGACCATCCCGGCAACTCCGCCAGCGAGAAATCCAAGCCAGAAGGAGCCGGTATAATAGGCCACGACAAACCCGCCATAGGCGCCCATCAGCATCATGCCTTCGATACCGATATTGAGTACGCCGGCTTTTTCAGAAATTTGTTCGCCGAGACCGGCAAGCAAGAGCGGAATTCCGACCGTCACCGCACCGAATAACAGCGAGGTGATAAAAATCTCAGTAAAGAGCCCGCCCATCTCTCAAGCTTTCTTGCGCTGGCGCGATAGATGGTCGAGATACTCGACCAGTGCTAGGAATATGAGCAGCAGCGCCACGAGAACCAGCACGTAAAAATTGGGCACTCCCAAACGCCGTGATGCGCTCTCACCACCGATCATGAGTATGGCAAAAAATAGCGTAAACCCAATTACTGCAATACCGTTAAAGCGGGCAAGAAATACCAACGGCACGACCAGCAACCCGTAGGCTGGGTTCCAATCCGCCCGCATGGTTCCCCACACGCCAAGAATCTCTACTGCGCCTCCGAGGCCTGCGAGACCGGCGCTGAGTGCAAACGTTGCGTAGGTCAACTGCCCAACACTTAGTCCAGCATGTTTAGCGGCTCGTGGATTGGCGCCAACAATTTGCAACCTAAGCCCGAACGCCGTTCTCGTCATGATGAAATGAACGGCAAAAACTGCTGCCAAAGCGATGATGATACCGCTATGGATGGTAGTATCAAACAGCCTTCCCAAACGATCCACCACCGGCAGAGTCATGGTTTGCGGTACGGAATTGTTGGGATCGTCAAACGGCAGCTTGACAAGCACATTTGCGAAACTAATGCCGAGAAAGGTCATCATCAAAGTAGTGATGATCTCGTTCAGCCCGTAGCGAATTTTCAAAAATGCCGGCACTAGAGACCATGCCATTGCCACCAGAATGGAGACCGCACAGCAGATGATGATGGTCAACCAGGACGGTAGGGACAAAATCAGCACTGGCGCCAATGCGGCAGAAGCGACCGCGGCAAGCAAAAATTGACCATCGACACCGAGGTTCCAAATGCCCGCCCGGAAGGCGACGATTAGTCCCGACGCTATCAACAACAGAGGCGCCGAGCGGATAATAGTCTGTTGGAGCCCACTCCAACTAAAGAGGCCACGTTGCAAAACATAGTCATAATAGGCAAGTGGGTCTTTACCGAGCGCAAGAAGGATTAATCCGCCGACGACGAGTGCCAGAACGATCGGCAAGAGAATGCGTGAGACCGATGAAATCATTATAACGCCGGGCCGATCCCGGTGGCGCTGCTCCGGCCCATAGAAGATGATACGGTCATACCGCGTTTGCCCCGGTCATCAGACGCCCTATTTGCACTTCGGCATTACCATGATTGTCGACGATGCCAGACAGTTCGCCACCGAACATCACGCCAATCCGATCGCAAAGTTCAAGCAATTCGTCTAATTCCGTCGAGATGACAATGGTCGCCATGCCCTCTTCTGCCGCCGCGAGAATCCGTTCGCGTGCCAAACGGGTGTTCTGAAGATCAAGCCCGTAGGTCGGTTTGTTGAAGATCACTACTGACGAATCTGACGAAATTTCCCTCGCCAACAGTACCTTTTGGATATTGCCGCCGGACAGCCGCCCGAGTTGGGTATGCTCCGACGGCGTTCGGATATCGTGAGTCTCTATAACCTGCCGGGCGTGGCGAAAGATGCGCTGCCACAATGTCACGCCACTTTTCCAATAAGGCGGCGCGCCAATCTCCTTGAGCACGAGATTTGTCGTGACGGAATGCCCAGCTACAGTCCCCTCGCCGAGCCGCTCATCGGTGATATAGCGCACGCCGAGGCGCCGACGGGCCGGAACCCCCAACTGATCAGCTCGTTTGCCGTTCACTTCGATGGTACCGGATAAAGCCGGTCGCTGGCCTGCCAGTACCTCGGCCAGGTGCTTTTGTCCATTGCCGTCCACACCGGCAATGCCGAATACTTCGCCACGTTTGACGGAGAAGCTGATGTCATCAAGCGCACATTCCCCGGGCTCGGCGCGCGACACAATATTGTTGAGCGTGATCGCCGCACTAGCAGAGGAATTGAACTCAGTACGTGCCCGCTTACCATGTCCCCCACGCACCAATACTTTGGCATCGGCATTATCCACCTCCCCCACACCGCGGAACATCAAGCGGATTATTTCATCGGTCGCCTCATTTTCGGCCATGGCGCTTAAGCGCTCAGGCGGGATATCGCCGACGAGCTGCCCGTGGCGTAAAACCGATATGCGATCGCCAAACGCATAGGCTTCGCGCAGCTTGTGGGTGACAAAGATAATGGCGACGCCCTGATCCCGAAGGCGCCGCATGACGAGTCCCAATTCCTCAACGCCTTGAGGGGTAAGCATGGACGTCGGCTCATCTAGGACAAGTACATTGCCGCCGTGCCAAAGCGCGCGGATGATTTCAACTTGCTGCTGTTGGCCGAGCGATAGGCGCCCGACCGGCACATCGGGATCAATTTCAACACCGAGCAATTCTGAAATTTTGTGGAATCGGCTGAGCGCCGTCCCGTGGTCATACTTGAGCCACCATGCACGGCCAAGGATCAGATTCTCAATAACCGTCAAACTGTTGACCAGAAGCACGTGCTGAAAGACAGTACCAATCTTGAGACGCAGACTCTCGCGCGGTGAACTGATCCGCACCTGCGCTCCAGCAATTTTGATATGCCCGCCATCTGGCTGTTGCATACCCGCAAGAATACCGATCAGGGTGGATTTTCCAGCGCCATTTTCACCGAGAAGCGCATGGACCTCGCCGGCATGAAAGGCGAGCGAAATATCATCATTCGCCAATACACCAGGGAAACGCTTGGTGATAGCGTGCAGCGATACTGCAGGCGCTTGGTCAGCCGTCGGGGTCACAACACGCTTCCCGGTCGTGTGCTGCGTATTTTCATCGACGCTTGCCCAAACCGGGGCGACCCGCCTGGAGCCGCCCCGTCGTTGATGGTCTGCGTTATTCCGCTGCTGGCGCCTCGACGGAGGTCATCAGAGCGCGGACATCCTGAGCGTCATACACCTCGGCGACTGAGACGTCGCCATCGATAATCTGCTGGCGAACCTTCATCAATTCGTCCCAGATTCCGGCGGGGATGTGATCGGTCTTGAGCAAACGCACGGAATCATCAACCAGCCCGATCGTGTAGCCAACGGTGCCAAATTTACCCGCATTCAGATCCTCGACCATGGCGCTATAAACAGGAATCATATCCCACAGAACCGAGGACAAAAGATGGCCCTTGTCGAGCCCGGTCTTGTCGCCAATCACGTCGATGAACCATGCCTTGCCGCCGTCAACCGCTTTTGTGGTTTCAACCGCCTGAATCATGCCGAAGCTCGAGCCATTACCCTGGCCAAAAACTACATCTGCGCCGGCTGAAATTACTGATTCGGTTACCCGTCGCCCACCGGCCGCATCGGCATAAGCCGCCGGTCCGATCACCGCATAGACGATCTTCGTGCCCATACCGGTTGCCTGAACGCCCATGGCGAAACCAGCCGATTGCGAGTTCCAGGACGGCGGCTCGCCGGAAACGACTATACCGACGGTTCCCGTACGGCTCATTTTAGCAGCGAGCATGCCGGCGAGATAGGCGCCGTCATGACCGCTCAGCGTATAGTCGCCGACCAAACCGGCGACCAGGCCATCCGGACTATCGACAATCGCCACCGGCACCCCGGTCTCGGCCGCGATTTCAGGCGCTGCCGTATTGTAACCGCTGGCATGGGCGATCATCAGGCTAGCGCCTTCATCAGCCAATTCGCGCAATGTCGGGCGCACATCGCCGTAGCCGAGCCCCTCCGCCGGCAGGAATTCGAGATTGTATTTTTCGGCCACTGCGCGGGCAGCATCAACGCCCTGTTGGTTCCAACCATAATCGGTGCCCTGCTCAGGCACCAACACGGCAATCTTCTTCACCATGTCGCCAGCCTGGGCGCCGACGCTGACCGCAACTATGGCTGTGAGTACCAACCCGGCTATGGCGGCGCGCCGTGTCGTTTTCGCAACTAAATCACGCATTTGTCGATTTCCTCCCGTTTTTGCATTTCTGACATCCAAACTTCCCGAGCCCGCTCCTGGGCCGAGCCCGGATCGTTAGCTTATGGTAACACTCTGTAACGGGCGGCGCGGTGGGTCAACGGCACGTCACCCATTTTTTAACTGTTTTCCAGAATTTTGCGCGTGGCGACGAGTTTTTTCGCTCGCGCATGGCGCAACTTGGAGGTCTGTTCCGGCGTGTAATCGAAGATGCCACCGCCGCTTTTGATTCCGAGACGTCCGGCTGCCGTTCGCTCGGTGATCAGCGGGCTGACGTCGCCTCGGGTACTTAATTCCTTGTTCAAATAGCTTCCCACCGCTTGATAGATATCGAGTCCCGCCATATCTAGAAGCGCCATAGGCCCGACCACGCTGAGCTTATAGCCGATGCCCCAGGAGACGCATTGGTCGAGCGCTTCAGCGTCGATCACCCCGTCCTCAACCAAATCCACGCATTCGCGCATGATGGCATAGAGGACGCGGTTTTCGACGAAGCCGGGAATGTCCTTCTTGATCAAAATCGGCAGCAAATTGATTTGCCGAATAAGGGCGGTCATGCACTCGACCGTCTCGGGTGAAGTATCCTGCCCGGCGACGACCTCGATTATCGGGATAATATGCGGCGGATTTGACCAGTGCATACCGATGACCCGGCCAGGCTTCGAATTTCCCTGCTGAAGCTGGGTGATCGGAATGCCCGACGTATCGCTAGCCAGCACGCATTCGCCCGACACCAATCCGTCTAACGTGTTCAAAAGTTCGAGTTTAAGGTCTACATCTTCGGGCACCGTTTCCACCACCAGATCAGCGTCGGCGACACAATCTTCAAGACTGTCGCTCATACTGATCTGCGCCGCGCTGCCGTGATCGGGCATGCCAAGTTCCCCCAGCGCAACAAAGGCGCTACTTATCAGACCGCCGCTATTCGCCGCAGCGGCAGCGCTGGTGTCAAAGCCGCGTACATTCATGCCGCCGCGCGCTAGTGTGGCCGCGATTCCTGGGCCCATAGTGCCCATGCCGATAACCGCTACATTTTTCATATCTAATTCTGCTCTCACTTCACCGCTTTTTGGAACGCCAACCGTTCACCGAGGCCGCTCTGCCAGCGTCGCAAATGCGGAAAATCAGGCAAGCTTACTGGGAAATTAAGACATCGCTCAATAATAGGCCCCAGCGCGAATTCGCCCACCGTCATGGCGTCACCGGCGAGCCAATCGCGCCCCTTGAGATGGCCATCGAGCAGGCCTAGTTGGGTAGCCAGCGTATCGCCGAATTTTTGTAGGTCGTCGCCACGTTCTGCTTCAGGTTTTTTGGATTCGCGAAACACATCCAAATAGGGGCCGTTGAGCGATGCTAACTGCCAGTCCATCCATAGCTCGGCGCGGGCACGCGCCGATGGGTCAGCTGGTAGAAATGTGCTTCCTTCGCGGCCGCAAAGATAGCGAAGTATAGAATTTGATTCCCAAACCACGGTCACACCGTCAACAAGGGTCGGTACCTTGCCCGTCGGGTTGAGGCCCAGATAGGCCGCATCTGCCGTGTTCTGGAACTGGCGGCCATAATCCTCACGGCTATAGTCCAGCCCTAGTTCTTCCAAAAGCCAGACAACCTTCTGTACATTACCCGACGTTGCACGCCCTAACAGCCTCAGCATTCGTCCCGCGCTCCCTATATCAAATTTGAAGAAATTATGTCGACGCCGTTTTGGCGATCGACCAGATAGATTAGGCCGCGGTCATCGATGGTGACGTCGTTCGACGAGCCGCGCTCGAAACCGGCCGGCGGGCCGGGTTCGTAATAGCCAACTTCCTGTGGACTGTAGGGATCGGCGAAATCGATCAGCCGCAAACCCTGAGCAAACCAGGCAAACGGCACCACTGTGCCGACGAATCGTTCGGATGGCTGGTGACAGCCTGTCATTGCCGGCTGCGGAGCACCATCGGGATCAACACCGGCAACCTGGAATGTCGATATCGGAATTGGATTGTGTTCGTTGCTGATATCGAAAACCCAAGTGAAGGCGGGCGCGGCCGGCCACAGTTTGGCAACATCTTCATCCGCTACGATCATCACCTGGCGTCCCTTCAGGGGCTCAGGAAAGGGCAGGCAGGTATGGGTAGGATGGGGAAAATTGGGCGAGGTGTTAAGGCCCGAGATCGCCTTGGGATTGGCCATGTCGCTAATATCGAGAATAAAGAAGCCGTGGTGCCAATAACTCACATACAAGCGGTCGGCGACCCGGATCGGATGGTGGCATCTGGGTGGCGTCCAATCGTCCCACGGATAGGCCTCGCCGCCGGCCTGCCACTGTCCAGGAATCCACCAGCGCCCGACTTCTAGGGGTTTAGTGGGGTCCGCCAAATCGAGGATCATGACAATATTGCCTATATAGCCCTCAACCGTCGGCGAGATATAAGCATAGCGTCCATCGAAATCGTAGCGATGGACGCCGCGGCCATGGGTCCGCCATTTGCCGATCTGTTTCGGATTGGCCGGGTCAGCAACGTCATAAATTCCGAGTCCACCGCCAAATTCTTCATCACCTTCTTGGCCAAGGCGCTCATGATTGACGATCATTATTCCCTCGGCGACCCGCACCTTGTGCGAATGCCAGCCTTGCGGCATGTCAATGCGATTTAAGATTTTCGGCTTTTTCGGGTCAGCAACATCGATGATGGTAGTGCCGCTGGGCTCACGCATATGCCCAACGTAAAGCACAGTGCCATCGACCCAGACCTGGCCACCGCCGGGGCAATCGATATGCGCCAGATGTTCGGTGTTACTGGCTTTCGGCATGTCTGCCTCGGGTTCCCCGCGCTCAATCAGCCGTCAGTCGATTCTGACGATGTCGCCTTCCGGCGTTTTGCCATGCTTTTGGTAAAGCGCCAACGCTTTTAACGTCGGTTCGTCACTGGCAACAAACAGGACCGCCGGTTCGCTGTCAGAGCCGTTGACATGCTCGCACCATTGGCCGCCAGGTACCGCGACGGTGTCGAACGGCGCCCAATCGATCTGCTCGCCGCCAATGATACTATGCCCGCTGCCTTCAAACGGCGCGACCAACAGGCTGGCATTCTGTTTCAGCGGCTGGGTGCGCTCACCCGGGCGCAGCATCTGGGCGAAGAAAGTGATGGTTTTGAAAACCGGTTGGCCGTTGGTTGGGTCAACATATTCAACGATTAGGCCCTCATAGGAATCACCGTCCCAATCGCGGAAACTCTCGAGCAATTCGCGCATCACTTCCCAGCGATAGACATACATCGGAGAGGCATTGCCGGTGCCACGATCATGGGTGACAAAGCGCGGTATCATGCCACCACGGCTATAAATCTCGCGCGAATATTCGCTCGATACCCGGGCTGACTGGACATTCTTACGAATCCGCTCGCCGTCCACTTCTTCGGTGTAATCATGCTCGAAATAGGTCGCGTTCAAAGTCTCGACCAGCGGCAAATCGAGAACACTTAAGTTGACAGCCGGGTCGTCGCCCTGATTGCCATGATTGTGCCACGTATCATGCGGGGTCAGCACCATATCACCCGGGCCAAAGGTGATATCTTCGCCTTCAACACCGGTGAAATTCATCGTGCCGGTCAAACCAAAACGAATAGCGTTCGGCGAATGACGATGCGGTGGCATGATTTCGCGCGGGTCGTTCAAGCGGTAGGCGGTGTACATGGTCGAGACCGACGCGCGGCGCGGCGCAAGGCCAGGATTGACCAATATTAGCGAGCGCCGCTCGGATGATTCCATGGTGATAAGTTCAGCCGAGCGCAGCAGCAACGGCTCAATATCCTCACGATATCTCCAGATGAACGGCAGCGCCTTTTTTTTGTCCATGACCTGGCGGTCTTCGTCATGGTCGGCGCTAGTATCAACCGCCCAAAAGGGCGCCATGTTTTTGCGAAATACATCTTCATGAAGAGCATCTAATGCTGCGCTCATCTAGTCCTCGCATCTCTGAAGGATTGGCTATTCATCCACTTCACGCCCGCGCCTTGTTCGAACGGGTGGGTTCTCTAAACCCCGACCATACGGGGCTGCATTGAACGTGACAATCGCGCCTTTCGGCGCGGTGCCGTACCCCCCCGCCTCCAACATGACTGCTATTCAAACTACCCAGCGCGGCGGACCGAGCGGGTCGTCGCCTTCGTCGAGCAGAGGCACATAGGCGTTAGCGCCGCGCGTGCTTTCATTGTTGTCATATTGGCGCAATTCCAGGCGTGCGATTTGATTTCGATGCACCTCATCCGGCCCGTCGGCGAGGCGCAAGAGCCGTGCCGTGGCATAGGCCTTGGCAAGGCCATAATCCGACGTGACGCCCGCGCCGCCAAAGGCCTGGATCGCCCAATCGACGACCTCGCACGCCATTTTTGGTGCCGCCACCTTGATCATGGCGATCTCCTTGCGCGCTACCTTGTTGCCCACCGTATCCATCAGCCACGCTGCCTTCAGCGTGAGAAGGCGCGATTGCTCTATCTTGATGCGTGCCTCGGCGATGCGCTCCTGAGTCACAGTCTGCTCTGAGATCGCCTTGCCGAAGGTGGTGCGTGATTTCGTCCTTCGGCACATGCGCTCAAGCGCTCGCTCAGCCATACCAATAAGCCGCATGCAGTGATGGATACGCCCCGGCCCGAGGCGACCTTGAGCAATCTCGAAGCCGCGCCCTTCGCCGAGGAGTATATTGCCCAGCGGCACCCGCGCGTTATCAAAAAAGACTTCACCGTGCCCGTGTGGTGCTTCGTCATAGCCAAACACCGGAAGCATGCGCTTGATGGTAACGCCGGGATGCGGCAACGGCACCAGGATCATCGATTGCTGTTTATGGCGGTTCTCGTTGCCGGGATCGGTCTTGCCCATCACGATCAAAATTCGGCAGCGCGGGTCGAGCGCGCCCGAGGTCCACCATTTGCGCCCGTGGATGACATATTCATCGCCGTCACGGCGAATTTGTGTCTCGATATTGGTGGCATCCGAAGACGCAACCTCGATTTCCGTCATGGCAAACGCCGAACGAATTTCACCCGCCAATAACGATTCGAGCCATTGTTTCTTATGTGCATCACTGCCGTAGCGCACCAGCACTTCCATATTTCCGGTATCGGGCGCCGAGCAATTAAACGCCTCGGGGCCGAAATGCGAGCGCCCCATCTCTTCGCAGGCCGGCGCATATTCGAGATTGCTGAGCCCAGCGCCGAGTTCACTTTCAGGCAGAAATAGATTCCACAAACCCGCGGCCTTGGCTTTTTCTTTCAACTCGTCGAGATAGGAGATCGGCTGCCAGCGGTCCCCCGTGGCGATCTCGGCCAGCATCTTTTGCTCATTTGGATAGACATACGCCTCCATGAACGATGCCACGCGGTCGCGGACATCCTTTGCCTTGTCGCTATAGCCAAAATCCAATGTCTTTCTCCATACTAAGTGCTGCGCAACTTCGCCTCACTCCAGGGGCTATTGTACCGCGTTAAGGGGGCAATGTTTCGGAGAATTTTATCTTAAAACGGAGATTTATTACCGCTAGCTTGGGCACCACTGCGCGGTTGACCAAAATAGTGTGCATGCACGAGCGAAAAAAATAATATACATAATCGGCTACCCAAACTGGGAAACAAATTATGCGGGATGACACCCTTCTTGAACGGCGCTATCGCCTGCTCGGCGCCGCATCGCCGCTCTTTTATAGCCGCCCACTGCACCTCGTGCGCGGCGATGGCGTCTGGTTGTACGACGCCAACGGCCGACGCTACCTAGATGCCTATAACAATGTAGCAAATGTCGGCCACTGCCATCCGTATGTTGTCGCGGCGCTGGAGAAACAGGCAAAAACTCTGAACACTCATACGCGCTATCTACACGAAGCAATTCTCGATTATGGCGAGGTGCTGACTGCCACCTTCGAAGATGATTTGAGCCGGCTATTCCTGTGCTGCTCAGGCACGGAGGCCAACGAATTGGCGCTCCGAATTGCAAAGGCGTGTAGCGGCGCAACCGGCGTCATCGTCACCGATTTTTGTTACCACGGGAATTCAGCTACCATCGCCGAACTCTGTACTGCCTATCCGGGACCGGAGGGGATCGGCGCCAATGTGCGAACAGTCACGGTGCCCGATACCTACCGCTTGGCGCCCGGCGTTAGTGAGGCTGATGCAGCAGACATATTCGCCACGCAGGTCGACGCAGCGATCGCATCGCTGACGGAAAGCGGCATGAATACCGCGGCATTTCTTGTCGATACCGTCTTCGCCACCGAAGGCTTGCCCAACATGCCAGCTGGCGCGATGGAAAAAGCAGTGGCCGCGGTCCACGCCGCCGGCGGTTACTACATTGCTGATGAGGTGCAACCCGGCTTCGGCCGCACCGGTGAAAACATGTGGGGCTATCAGCTCTATGGCGCCATCCCTGATCTCGTGACCATGGGCAAGCCAATGGGCAATGGACATCCGCTCGCCGGCGTCGTCAGTAGGCCGGATCTGGCAGAGGAATTCAGTGCGAAAGCAATGTATTTCAATACCTTTGGCGGCAATCCGGTAGCCGCTTCCGTCGGTCTCGCGGTGTTACAGGTGATTGAACAGGAAGAGTTGCAGGCGAACGCGCTCAAAGTGGGCAACCATCTCCGGGCGGGGCTGCGTAAACTCGCTGAAACGCACGACATCATCGGCGACGTGCGCGGCCATGGCCTGTTCACAGCCGTCGAATTCGTGAGCGACCGCGATGCCAAAACGCCGGCAGCAGACGCAGCCATCGCCGTAGTCGACGCAATGCGGGAACGCGGCGTCCTCCTCAGCCGCACCGGGCGCGACGATAATGTGCTCAAGATTCGCCCCCCCCTACCGTTCTCCCGTGGAAATGCGGACCTGCTATTGGCGACGCTCGACGAGAGCTTAGCCGCGCTGTGACATCGAGGCGCGCGCGACATGACTGATTCTGATTTCTACGAGATCAGCATCGACGCGCAGGCAGCGCGCATGGAGCTCCTCGCCCTGCAGGCGCTCAAAGCCTGGGACATCACCGATTGCCAGCCAAAACTTATTAAGATTCGCGAAAACGCGGTGTTTCGCGTGACCAGGGCGGATGGCTTTGACGCCGCGCTCCGCATTCATCGCTATAACTACCATTCCGACGCCGCGCTGCAATCCGAATTGAGTTGGATGCGAGCCCTACGTCAAGATGGCATCAACGTGCCTGCAATTATACCAAGCAGCAGCGGCGAGCTCTTTGTCACCGCTGGTGTGGACGGCGTGCCGGAAACGCGCCAAGTCGATATGGTGAAGTGGCTAGAGGGCACACCGCTCGGCAGCATCGAGGATGGCCTCAGTAATACCATCGGCGATATCACCCACGCGTTCACTCAAGTTGGTCGCTTGGTCGCGCAACTTCATAACCATGCCGCTCGCTGGCAACGGCCAGAGGGTTTCGTTCGCCACGCTTGGGACACCGATGGGCTGACCGGCGAAGACCCGCTATGGGGGAAATTTTGGGAGTTCCCCGGCCTCAACAAAGAGCAGAAGCGTTTGATGGAAAAGGCGCGCATCACCGCACGCCGCGCCTTGGTTAGGATCGGTCAGGCAGGCCAAACCTATGGCCTTATACACGCAGATTTTAATTTTGATAATATTCTCATTCGCGATGGATGCGTCATGGCAATCGATTTCGATGATTGTGGCACCGGCTGGCATCTCTTCGACCTCGCCACCATCTCTATCCTATTTCTTGGAACCAAACTCTGCGATATGGTGCAGCGCGCCGTCATTAATGGCTACCGCCAAGAACGCCCGCTAACAGACGAAACACTGCAACTGATGCCGCTGTTCTACCTGTTGCGAGCCTTCACCTATCTTGGCTGGGTTCACACCCGAAACGAAACGCGGACGGCGCAAGAAATTGCGCCCGTCATCGTCAGGATGGTCTGCGAATTAGCGGAACAATATATGCGCGCAGGCAGCGCGCCGGAGGGACAAGCGTGAAGGCTGCAATAGTATCTAAATCTGGCCTGGCTATCGCCGATGTACCGAAGCCAGAGATAAAGCCCAATGAATTACTGGTTCGCGTCCGCGCCGCCGGCCTCAATCGGGCCGATCTCCTGATGATCGGTGGGCGGATGCACGGCCCGTTGGGCGGCGCCGGAACCATTGCCGGCTTGGAATGGGCCGGTGAGGTCGTTGAAACCGGAAGCGAAAACACGGAATTCAAAACGGGCGATCGGGTGATGGGCTCGGGCGCTGGTGGGTATGCTGAATTTGCCACCACCGATTGGGGCCGCGTCTTACCCCTTCCGGCAGCAGATATGAGTTTCGAACAGGCAGCGGCGCTGCCGATTGCGCTTCAGACTATGCATGACGCGCTGGTCGGTAATGGTCACCTCAAGCCCGGCGAGTCGGTGCTCATTCAAGGCGCCAGTTCCGGCGTCGGCCTGATGGGGCTGCAAATTGCCAAATATCTCGGTGCCAAGCTGGTGATTGGCACATCGCGCAATGCTGCCCGGCGCACCCGGCTTAAAGAATTCGGCGCCGATATGGCGATCGATCCGGACGACCCAGCGTGGCCCGACGAGGTAGTTGAAGCCACTGGCGGCGGTGTCGATTTGATCGTCGATCAGGTCTCGGGCGGCACGGCGAATCTAAATATGAAAGCTGCCCGGGTTTTAGGGCGCATCGTCAATGTCGGGCGCCTCGGCGGCTTCACCGGCGAGTTTGATTATGATCTGCATGCCTTGAAACGCATCAACTATATCGGCGTGACGTTCCGTACCCGGTCAGCCAAGGAGGTGCGGAAGATCGTTCATAGCATGCGAGCCGACCTCTGGCCGGCGGTGCAGGCAGGCAACCTTCACCTGCCACTCGACCGCGTTTTTCCGCTCTCGGAGGCAGCCGAGGCACTCGAGCATATGCGCACCAACGCCCATCTCGGCAAGATCGTGCTCAGCATATAGCCGCTCACCGATTCTGCCGGTTTTCCACTAAATCGGTCACCACCGTCGGATCGGCTAGAGTCGAGATATCACCGAGTTCACCCTGTTCGTTGGCGGCGATCTTGCGCAGAATTCGGCGCATGATCTTGCCCGAGCGCGTCTTGGGCAGGCCGGGCGCCCATTGAATCAGGTCGGGGCTGGCAATCGGGCCGATTTCCTTGCGCACCCATTTCACCAATTCCTTGAGGAGCTCTTCGCTTGGCTCATAGCCGAGGGTTAGCGTCACATAGGCGTAGATGCCCTGTCCCTTGATATCATGGGGGTAGCCAACAACGGCGGCCTCGGAAACCGCTTTATGTGAAACTAGCGCGCTTTCCACTTCCGCCGTTCCCATGCGGTGGCCGGAAACATTGATCACATCATCGACCCGCCCGGTGATCCAGTAATAGCCATCTTCATCGCGGCGCGCACCATCGCCGGTAAAATATCGCCCTGGATATTGCACCATATAGGTGCTGATAAAACGGTCATGGTCACCGTAAACACTGCGCATCATGCCCGGCCATGAATCACCTATGCACAGCAGCCCTGTACAGGCGCCTTCCAATTCATTGCCGTCGCTATCGACGATTAGCGGTTTGACGCCGAAGAAGGGACGTGTGGCGGAGCCCGGTTTCAACGCCGTCGCACCGGGCAGGGGTGTAATTAAAATGCCGCCGGTTTCGGTCTGCCACCAAGTATCGACTATCGGGCAACGCCTTTCGCCTACCACATCGTTATACCACACCCAGGCTTCGGGGTTGATCGGTTCGCCGACGGTGCCGAGGATGCGGAGCGACTTCCGCGAGGTCTTAGTCACCGGTCCCTCTCCCTCGCGCATCAGCGCGCGGATAGCGGTTGGCGCTGTATAAAAAATATTGACCTGATGCTTGTCAACGACCTGCCAGAAGCGCGATGAATCGGGATAATTGGGCACGCCCTCAAACATCAGCGTAGTGGCACCATTGGCCAGTGGCCCGTAGACGATATAGCTGTGCCCGGTGACCCACCCGACATCGGCGGTGCACCAGTAAACATCGCCATCGTGATAATCAAAAACATATTTATGGGTGAGCGAGGCAAACAGCAAGTAGCCGGCAGTGCTGTGTAGCACGCCTTTGGGTTTGCCGGTAGAGCCTGAGGTATAGAGGATGAAAAGCGGATCCTCGGCGTTCATTTCTTCCGCTGGGCAATCGTCGGGGACCTTTGCCGCCGCCTCGTGAAGCCAGACGTCGCGCCCGTCGATCCAATCAATTGCGCCGCCGGTGCGTTTGACAACGATCACGCTCTTGACACTCGGGCTTCTCTCCAACGCTTTATCTGTATTAGCCTTGAGTGGTATCGGGCGACCGCCCCGGAGACCCTCATCAGCGGTGATAACACAATTGCTGTCACAATCGTGGATACGGTCAGCGAGAGAATCGGGCGAGAAACCACCGAACACAACGGAGTGGACTGCGCCTATACGCGTGCAAGCCAGCATGGCATAAGCCGCTTCGGGGATCATCGGCATATAGATCGTGACCCGGTCGCCCTTGGTAACGCCTTGCGACTTCAATACATTAGCCATACGGCAGACATCGCGGTGCAACTCGCGATAGGTGACCAGTTTCGAATCGTTCGGATCATCACCTTCCCAGATAATCGCGGTCTGGTCACCGCGCGTCTCAAGATGGCGGTCTATGCAGTTGGCGCTTACATTAATTTTGCCGCCCTCAAACCAACGAACATAGGCGTCCATTCCGAAGTTTGAATCTTTGACCTTGGTCCAACGCTGGATCCACTCAAGCGATTCTGCCTGCTCGGCCCAAAAGCCATCGGGATCGTCTATGGAGCGGGCATACATTTCCTTGTACGTCGCGTCGTCGCAATGCGCCGCCTGGGCCACTTCAGGCGGCACTGGAAATTTCTGGTTTTCGTGCGGAATCATTTGGCGTTCCTAGCTCCCGGTATACGTCACAATTTGGCCGGTCATCTCCGGCTTCTGGGAGGATTATCTGTTGATTGTCGGCGCCGAGCAAGTCGAGCAATGGTTGGGGCAGCCATCCTTGTGCCGCCGGCATTACTGTTCGAGAACGATATCTTCGCCGTCGATTGAAACACGCAAAGCGCGCAGCCAATCTCCGGCGCATGGGCCGGCCAAACACTCGCCGGTTTCAAGCCGGAACAACGCGCCGTGGGTGGCGCAAAGAATATGCCCACTCTCCTTGTCGATGAAGCGGTCGGGCGTCCAATCGAGTGGGCCACCGGTATGGGGACAGCTGTTCTCATAGGCGTAAATTCGCTCACCCCTGCGGGTGATAAAAAGTTCGTACGCCTGCGGACCCTCGCCGATCTCAAACCCTTTGCTGCCGCCGTCGAGAATATCGGACAATTTGCAGAGAACCCTACGCCCGGAATCGCTCATGACACGCCGGAAAGCATCTGTTCGAGATCACCGATCAACTCGTGCACGTCTTCGACGCCGGTCGAGAGCCGGAGCAGATTCTCTGGCACATTGCTCTCTGGCCCTTCGATGTTGGCGCGCTGTTCCACAATGCTCTCGGCGCCGCCTGGCGACGTGGCAGAGGGCTGTATCGGCGGCATTAGCGAGCCGATAGCGGAATCAATAAAATGCGCCACTTTGCACGGCCATAGTTTCAGCACTGCACCCGCCACTTGTCATGTCAATTGAGTTATCACGCGGCAACGCCCGCCATCTTACAGATTATCTTCCACTCCTTGGCCGCGACCGGGCCGACCGAGAGGCGCGAGTGACGCACCAAAAACATCTCGGAAAGATCGGGGTGGGACTTGATTTCGGCAAGCGTGACAGGCGTCTTCACCGGCATCAGCGCCTTGACATCGACCATGCCGAATACGCCTTTCGCGTCAGTGTGATCGGGGTAATGCTCTTTAACAATTTCGACGATACCAACGATCTGTTTTTCATTGACCGAATGATAGAAAAAGCCTCGGTCCCCAATTTTCATCGCCTTCATATTATTGTTGGCCTGATGATTGCGCACACCGTCCCATTCACCAGCGCCCTCCTTCACCTGATCATCCCACGACCAAGCTCCCGGTTCGCTCTTAAATAACCAATATGCCATGCGCTTCTCTCCCCTTCTACCAAATCACCGGTGAGCACACAGTCTAGCCGCGCCCAGCGCTGTGCACCACTGCTTGACCAAAATGTTTAGTCAGAACTCGGGGCGGAACGGGCGAGCCAAGAGAGCAGAGATAGTCTCGCCGATATCGGCACCCCGGTGCAGTACAGCATCAACCGCGCCGACAATCGGCAGATCAACTGCCAGCTTTTCGCCAATTGCAACGACTGCGGGAGCGCTGGTGATGCCTTCCGCCACACTATCGCGCCCCGCGAGAATGCTGTGCAGCAACTCCCCTTTGCCTAGCGCCTGGCCGAGAGAGAAATTACGCGACTGTGTGCTGGAACATGTCAGAACCAGGTCACCCAACCCGGAGAGGCCGGCAAGGGTTTCCAGCCTAGCACCTTTGGCGCGGGCAAGGCGCACCATCTCGGCGAAACCCCGTGTCATGATTGCAGCGCGGGCGTTCTCACCCAGGCCACGGCCAATAGCGATGCCGGCAGCGATCGCTATAATGTTCTTCAGAGCGCCACCGATTTGCGCACCGATCATGTCGTTGGAGAGATAGGGCCGAAAGGTTGCGCTACCGAGCGCTGTCGCCACGGCCTCTCCGAATACACTGTCGCCACACGCCAAGGCCACGGCGCTGGGGAAGCCGCGCGCCACCTCATGAGCGAAAGTCGGACCGGAGAGAACAGCGATCGGCCGGTCGCCCATGGCGTCCTGCGCAACATCGCTCATCACGGCGCCGCTTTCGAGCTCAATGCCCTTTGCACAGATAATGACTGGCGTGGCACGGCCCAAATGTCCGGCAAAATTCGTCGCGACAGAACGTAAATGCTGGGCAGGCATGGCCAATAACAGGACATCGGCGGTGCTGAGCGCCGCCGCGTCGGTACATGCCAGAATGGCAGGATCGAGGGTGATGCCCGGCAGGAAACGCTTATTCTCGCGCGCTCCGTTGATCGACGCCACCACGTCCCCTTCGCGCGCCCACAGTTTAACCGTCCGCCCCGCGCGTGCCGCCGCAGCCGCCAACGCCGTTCCCCACGCGCCGCCACCAACAACGCCAATATGCTCGATGGTTGCCATGTCGAAGTAAACTATGCCTGCGAAACGCCACCGGTCGCAAACGCTAAAAACCCTATCCTAGACGGGAGGATGTTTGGTTCCGGTGCCTTTGGTGTGCTGCCTACTTGTCTATCGTCCAGCACAGATGGCCGTGGGCGCGCAAAGCACCACACAGCAAGCGGGACTGCACCGGCGAATCTAGCGGGCCAACGATAAGTTCGTAAAATTGGCTGTCGCCGCCTACATCAACGGACCGAAATTCATGAGGCAGTCGGCCGACGAGACCGGCATGGTTTTTGCTGATCATCTTCCACTCCGCCTCGGCCAAGGCCTTGGTCTCAAAAGTGGCAAGACTGATCATAAAGATTTCAGGTGCGGGTTGCATAGGTTTAGGAACAACTTCATCCGATTCTTTTTCTTCACCAGCCACCGCATCAAGCACGGCTTCAAAAGCCACAGCCTCCTCGTCAAGCTTAGACTCCAGGCTGGCAATCAATATCTTCTCCGCCGACACTTCGGCGGTGGCGGGCAGCCGACTTGTTTCTGAATCGACCGCGCCAGATTGTACGTTGCGGAGCGGTGCACTCGACTCCACGACGCGCGTTTTCTCGGGCGGTGTGAGCGAACCAGTAGCGAGCGGGAAGTTCTCACCATGCCCAGCAATCGGTTCCGGCCCGTCGAAAGCTTTAGCAAAAGCAGCGTTTTCGGACACATCATCGAGGGCAGCAAGGTCCACCTCTATGGTCGGCGCCTCCTCCTGACCTGCACTAAATTCCGGGCGTTGATCGCCAACGGTTGTAGAGATGGTGTTTCGGCTGGCCAACGCCGGGCCCTCGCGCCCTGTGGCGAATGTGGACTCAGCCGGATAGCTGTCGCTTTCAGCCCAGCTTGCTGATGCCCGACCGTAAAGCGCTTCGGCCTCGCCAAAATCGCGCTCTACGCCGAGGCCGCGGTCATACAGATAGGCGAGCGCGGCATGCGCTGATTCATTACCCTTGTCTGAAGCTCGCTCATACCACACCGCGGCTTCGCTATAGTCGCGCCCGAGGCCTAACCCGCGCTCATATAGCGAGCCTATGTGAAATTCTGCCAAGGCATCGCCTTGGTCAGCGGCGCGGCGATACCAGACGAGCGCCAACGCCGGGTCGTGAGGTACACCGAGACCACGCTCATAAAGCAGGCCAAGCGCTGTCTGCGCCGCCGAATCGCCGTCATTGGCCATGACAAACACGCGGTCAGCGCGCGAGCCAGGTTTTGCTATCGGGTCCTCAGCACAGGATATGGCAACAAATAGTATGGCAGTTATCATTGCAGTGCTGAAACAGGGCAAACGGCCAATACCACCTGTTCGCCACATACGGTGGAAGAATCTAAATATGACAGCTGCTGGGTTTGTCACGCGATTCGACGGCCCCCGATTGCTTCGTAATCTAATGCGGAATGCCCCGTAGCACCAGTCCCTACTGGCAATGAGGCGCGACCTGCCACCTCAAAATCGCTGGATCGGGCGCCTTGATACCATGGCAAAGCGCAGCACAAGGCCCGTACAGGAGACAATCGCGCCTGCTAAAAACCCCCACATTAAGCCAGGTGGACCGAGGCCCGCTTCGAACGCCAAGAGATACGCCACTGGAACAGTTATCCCCCACCACGAGACAAACTGCCAGACCGGCGGCAACCACACATCCGCCATGCCACGTAAAGCGCCCATCAACACGGCCTGCCAACCATCGAAGATCAACACCAGTCCAGCGATAAATATGAGCGGTGTGGCAATCAGAACCACTGCCATGTCATCCGTGTAAATTTGTGCCAGCAATGGGCCAATGGCGAAGAACAGGGCGGCAAAAACGGCCATGATGAGAAAGATCAGAAAAACCGCGGACCAACCGGCGCTGCGAATATCGGAAGCGTTGTGTCGTCCAACCGCGTTGCCGACGCGTATCGTCCCAGCCCCGGCAACGCCAATGGCACTCATGAAGACCATCGCTACCAAATTGAAGGCGATCTGATATCCGGCCAAAGGTACCGTCCCGAGGAAGCCGGCCAGCATCGTCAAAGCACTAAATGCGCCGGCCTCAAGGCCGCGTGCCACGCCCATGGGAAGGCCAATGCGCCGAAGCTTTCGTGCTGTTTCGCCGAAATTACGAATTGCCCCACTGATTCCTAAGTCCACGTGCCGGCCCAAATTCAGCACATAAAGAGTGAGCACTCCGAACATGGCCCAGCGTATGATCGAGGTCGAGAGCGCTGCACCTTCGGCGCCCATTTCGGGCAGTCCAAGGGCGCCATAGATGAATATCAAATTGAGCCCAGCATTGGCGAATACCGCGAGAATTGTAAACACCATTACCGGCAGCGGGCGGCTTAGCCCTTCCAGAAAGAAAGATGTCGCCACCCACATGGTCAGGGCCGGCAAGCCCCATGAGATCATTCGCAGCACGCCACCGGCGCCGGCCGCCAATTCATCCGTTTGTCCGATGATGCTAAGGACGATTTCGCCAAGGAAACAGATGCCCGCCATCGCGATGCCGAGTACGGCGCCATGAATCAGGCCAACCCGCCAATAACTACCACAATCGCGGTGTGCGCCTGCGCCATTCGCCTGCGCCACCAGCACCACAGTGCCCTGCAACAGCCCAACCGCGACCAGGATCATGATCACTTGCAGCGCGTTGGCGGCGGCGTAAAACGCTAAATCAAGAGTCCCGTAATGGCCGATCATAGCCGTATCCACCGCGACCATCACCAACAAGCCGGCGCGCGCAATGATCATTGGCACCGCGAGGCGGACTGTACGCTTTAAATGGGTGGCGAAATTCATCGTAGGGCCGATATTCGCGGCGGCGCTCGGCGATTCGGCGTTAATTTGTCTGGTGGACATCGCGCCAGAGACTATCCGAAGCAATACAACCAGATAAGGGCCAAAACTATTTATTTTATCCTCTGCGAAGGCACTGGTAACGCTGCAAGCGACAACCTATTATGACCGCCATGCGCTTCGATCGGGCGCGTTCGGTTAAGCAATCAAATGGTACAAACGGAATTTCGAGGAAGATTAAAGTATGGCAAAGACAGCTCAGGTGACGACCCAGCGGTACGCTTCTCAAGTTACCGCCCGCTCCGTTCGCCGCCTATGGCCAGTATTTTTTGCAGCTTTGTTGGGCATGTCGATCATTTACGGCGTCGGACTTGCCGATTCTTCAACGCTACACAATGTGGCTCACGATTCGAGGCATTCGCTAGCATTTCCCTGCCACTAAATATTTCCGGACAGCGCGAGATGCAACTGCTCGGGCGAATTCTCCTGCCGGCGATCATAGCCGGAATTGTCGCCGGCGCACTCCTCACAGGTTTGCAGCATATCGAGGTAATTCCTCTCATATATGAGGCGGAGACCTACGAGACGGTTGCGGTCGGCGGCCATGAACACGAGTCGGATACTGCCCACACACACCAGCATCAGCCGTGGGCGCCCGACGATGGTCTGGAGCGCGTCGGCGTTACGCTGTTAGCCAACATCGTTGCCGCTATCGGCTTCGGCCTGCTGCTGTCGGTCTCTTTTGTTGTCTTGTCGGCGAAGGGGCGAGCCGTAGTTTGGCGTGGCGGCGTGCTGTGGGGTCTTGCCGGATTCGCTATATTCAATCTGGCGCCCGCCCTCGGCCTGCCGCCAGAGCTCCCTGGCAGCGAAGCGGCTGCGCTCGAAGGGCGCCAGGGTTGGTGGATCCTGACCGTCGTTTTGACTGCGCTCGGCCTCGGCCTCATCGTTTTTGCTAAACCAGCCTATGTTCGCGCACTCGGTGTCATTCCAATTGCCATTCCGCACTTCATCGGCGCGCCAGTGCCAGAGCATCATGGTGGTCTCGCGCCGGAAGAAATGGCCGAGCGTTTTATATACGCCTCGCTTTTAACTAGCGCGGCCTTTTGGCTGGCACTTGGCGCGCTGACAGCGTTCCTAAACAGCCGTATGGGCGGCCCTGGACAACGCCAGATATCGCCGACTTTGAGCCCCTACTCTGACCACGAAGAATAATCCGGCGCAAAATCCGTATTTAGATAAAAATATGGCCCCTGCGTGCTTGTTTCACACACATGATGGGTGTTGAATGACTACTGCGTCGCGCTGCCGGAAAACCGGAAAAACGGTGCAATTTCTCGTTCACTCAAGCACGTTAAAGTACAGGAATTCATGCAACATCGAGGTCCATTCGTCAGCCCGCACGGGTTGGACTCGCTGGGTATCGAGCAAGTTCGAACTGCCCACTGGAATTTAACCACATCCGAACTTTACGAAGAATCCGTCCGCCGAAGCGAAGCCCGCATCGCTAAGGGCGGGCCACTTGTCGCATTGACCGGAATCCACACCGGGCGTTCGCCAAACGATAAGTTTTTCGCGCGCGAAGCGTCGACGGAAAACGATATTTGGTGGGGAAACGTCAACCGGCCGATCGATGCCGAGCGCTTTGACAGAATCGAGCGGCGCATGATGGCGCATTTCAAAGGTAAAGACGTCTTTGTGCAGGATTGCTTTGCCGGCGCCGATCCAGCCTATCGCCTGCCGATCCGAGTGGTATCTGAATACGCTTGGCACAGCCTGTTTGCACGCAACCTGTTCATCACACCCAGTCTCGACGCGTTGGCCGGGCACGAGCCACAATTCACCATCCTGCAGGCGCCCGGCTTCTCGGCCGACCCAGCCACAGATGGGGTGAACTCCGAGACCTGCATCTTGATCAATTTTGCTAAACGCCTAGTGTTAATCGGTGGCACGTCCTATGCAGGTGAATGTAAAAAATCGGTCTTTACCCTCCTCAATTTTTTGCTGCCGGCAAAAGGCGTGTTGCCGATGCATTGCTCGGTAAACACTGGTAAAAGTGGAGATTCAGCGATCTTCTTCGGCCTTTCCGGCACCGGCAAGACGACGCTCTCGGCCGACCCCGAACGCACCCTGATCGGAGACGACGAACATGGTTGGTCAGATCGCGGCCTGTTTAATTTTGAGGGCGGCTGCTACGCGAAGGTGATCCGCCTGTCGGCGAAAGCAGAGCCTGAAATTTATGCGACTACACGGATGTTCGGCACAGTTCTAGAAAACGTTGAGATGGATGAAAAAACGCGCGAGCTCGATCTCAACGACGCCACCTACACCGAAAACACGCGTGGCGCCTATCCCCTCTCATTTATCCCCAATGCCAGCGCCAATGGGACAACCGGCCATCCGGACAATGTCATCATGCTAACGGCCGATGCTTTCGGCGTGTTGCCGCCGATCGCGCGATTAAGTGCTGCCCAGGCGATGTACCATTTTCTCTCCGGCTATACGGCCAAAGTGGCCGGAACAGAAAAGGGCCTGGGCAAAGAGCCGCAAGCGACCTTCTCGACCTGTTTTGGTGCGCCGTTCATGCCACGCCATCCATCTGTTTATGCGGGAATGCTGCGCGATAGAATTCAACAGACAGGGGCGCGTTGCTGGCTCGTCAACACGGGCTGGACGGGCGGCGTGTACGGCATCGGCGAGCGTATGAAAATATCCCACACCCGCGCTTTGTTGCGCGCCGCATTAGACGGATCACTCAACAAAGTCGCCATGCGCCGAGATCCATCGTTTGGCCTCGATGTGCCAGAATCATGCCCGGGCGTACCGAATGAAGTTTTGAATCCGCGCGGCACCTGGAACGACAAGGGCGCCTATGACCATCAGGCCAGCGATCTAGTCGGACGCTTCCACAATAATTTCACGCAATTCGAATCTCATGTCGGCGCTGACGTGAAAGCTGCCGCCCCCCACACCGCCTAACGTCGACGAACGGCGTGCGGAGAAGACGGGCTGGTAGGACAGAGGGAGACAGGCGTTGATCTCGAGCGACGAGCGCTATCCCAAAAAATTTGCCGAGGTAAACGGCGCGCGCATGGCCTATGTCGAAGCCGGCACCGGTGATCCGATCATATTTTTACACGGCAATCCGACATCGTCTTACCTGTGGCGAAACGTGATGCCCCATGTTGAAGCCCTAGGCTGCTGCGTCGCACCGGACCTGATCGGCATGGGGGATTCGGACAAGCTGGCCAATTCGGGACCCGAAAGCTACCGCCTAGCCGAACACCAGAGCTATCTCGATGGCTTGCTGGATGCCCTTGGCGTTTCCCAGAATGTTATCATGGTGGTCCATGATTGGGGTGGTCCGCTTGGTTTCGATTGGCTACGGCGGCACGCGGAAGCAGCAAAGGGCGTTGCCTTTATGGAAACTATCGTGACGCCGATCAGTTGGGACGGATGGCCCAAACAAGCGCGCCAAGTATTCCAAGGCTTCCGCTCGCCGGCCGGTGAAAACATGGTGCTGGAAAAGAACGTGTTTGTTGAACGAGTCCTGCCGGGCTCGATTATTCGCGATCTCGGTGAAGCGGAGATGGCAGTGTACCGTCGGCCATATAGTGAACCGGGCGAAGCCCGGAGGCCGACGCTCACCTGGCCGCGGCAAATTCCGATCGACGGCGAACCCGCCGACGTGGTTGCGACCGTGCGCGCCAACAACGCCTTCCTGCAGGCGAGCAAAATGCCAAAACTGTTTGTCAACGCTAAACCCGGTGCCATCCTGCAGGGGTCCCTAGCAGATCATTGCCGCGCCTGGCCCAATATCAGCGAAGTGACCGTTGCAGGAAATCATTTCGTTCAGGAAGATTCGCCGGATGAGATCGGCACGGCATTAGCTGAGTGGATTAGCGGACTGTAACCAACCCCTAACTTTAGCGCCGAGCCCGGCGCGGGCAAACTCGGAGAGATTTATGCTGCAATATTTTGATAATTTGCCATACACCGTGGTCGCGGTCGGCGCTGGCAGCGGAATCGGCAAGGCGGCGGCTGAGTTGATGGGCTCGATGGGCGCTTCAGTAGGGTGCTTAGACCAGGATCCAGAGACCGCTGAGGATACAGCTCGAGCAATCGAAGCGGCGGGTGGCAAGGCCTGCTCCTACGCGATGAATGTGACCGACCCGGAAAGCACCGCGCGCGCACTAGACCATGTAGAAGATATATTGGGCGCCGTCTCCGGCCTGGTAAATTGTGCCGGCATCACCGGCAAGACAGCGCAAAAAGGCGCGAAGGTCGAATTGGATGATTTCGACCAAGTGCACAATATCAACGTACGCGGTGCGTTGATTGTCTCTCAGGCGGTGCTACCCAGCATGTTGGCGCGCGGCTATGGCCGCCTCCTACATGTCGCTTCAATTTCGGGCAAAGAGGGCAACGCCGGGATGCTGGCCTATTCCACGTCCAAGGCCGGGCTTATCGGCTTGGTTAAGGTGCTGGGAAAGGACTATGCAGAGAGCGGCGTCACCATCAACGCCATTGCGCCCGCCGTGGTGCGCACCCCGATGGTGGATGTCCTACCAGAGGAAACCGTCAACTATATGACTGATAAAATACCGATGAAGCGCTGTTGCGAGCTAGACGAAGTGGCGCAGATGATCGCCTGGATCGTATCGCCAGCATGTAGTTTCAACACCGGATATGTCTTCGACCTGACGGGTGGACGCGCCACTTATTAGCATCGCCAGACGCATCAGCGCGCCAATATCAATTGACTAAATACTGTTGTCGACGAAGCCTTCTTCGATGCGGACAACCCCCACCCCGCATCGGTTTAACTTTTCGAGCAAAACGCTGGTGATTTGGCCATAGCCATCTGCTTGATAACACACCGTGATGACCTGGTATATCTTCTAGAAATCATTTACCGGCATATATTTGCTCGTTTAATAGATTGTAAAGTTGTGGATTATCATACCGGCTAGATGGATATGCATCTCCGCAGCACCTCCCTCTGGAAGGGCACCCGCTGCCATGCCCTATAGTCTGGATTTTATAACCCTCTCTTCTCTTTTGCGTCCCGCATAGAATTTTATTCGCGCCGCACATCAACATCTAGCCAGACGAGCCCGCCGTACCCCTCTCCAATTTAAAATCGGCGAGTACCGCGCCAATCAAATACAAAGAGCCACAAATAAGAATTCGACCGGGCGCCTCCTCCCGGATTAACCGATCGAGAGCCAACTTTACATTCACCGCGGGGCGGCTTTCCAAGCCGAGGCCTGTTGCCGATCGGCAAATATCCTCAGGTGTAAAGCTTGCCTCCACGTCTGGAACGGCAACTCCGATCAAGCCGGTCGAATGCGGGACAAGTGCGCGCAGGAATTCCGTCGGTGGCTTGGTATTGAGCATGCCGACTATCAGGTAGAGAGGCTTGTCGCACCAGGTCCGCGCTGCTGCAATAGCCACACCCGCTGCCTCATTGTGGCCGCCATCTAGCCACAGCTCCCAGCCAGCCGGTAACGGCGACGGTGACACGTGCTGTAGACGGCCAGGCCAGCACGTACCGGGCAACCCTTTCTCGACCGCGGCTGGAGAGAACATCGGCGCCCCCATTGCTTCTAGCGCGGCAATCGCGATGCCGGCGTTACCAATCTGGTGCCGGCCGATTAGAGCAGGTAATGGAAATTGATAAGAGCCAGAAGATCCTTCGTAGCCCAGCCTCTCGCCTTCCATACGGACCTGCCATTCCCGCCCGAAACGCAACAGCGGCGTGTTTAACTCGGCCGCGCGTGCCTCAATTACTGTCTCGGCCGCGGCGGCCTGTTCACCAATAATAGCTGGCACGTTAGCCTTCAGGATGCCGGCTTTTTCACCGGCAATGCCGGCGAGTGATTCACCCAAATATTGCGTGTGATCGATCGAGACCGGGGTAATAACACTGAGCGCCGGGCGGGCCACCACATTGGTCGCATCCAACCGACCGCCAAGACCGACTTCAAGCAGCAGAAAATCTGCTGCGCTTCGTGCAAAAGCAAGAAAAGCCGCAGCTGTGGTGATCTCAAAAAATGTGATCGGCGCACCGGCATTGGCAGCTTCGCACTCGCTCAATAACTCGGCAAGACGGGGTGCCGTTATGTCTGTTCCATTGAGCCGGATGCGCTCGTTAAAATGAACCAGGTGTGGCGAAGTATAGGTATCGACTCGCTGCCCTCCGGCACGCAACATGGCCTCCAAATAAGCGATCGTGCTACCCTTCCCATTGGTCCCTGCGATGTGCAGCACTGGCGGCAAGTATGTTTCGGGATTGCCCAAGGTGTTCAACAATCGCTCCATACGGCCCAGCGAGAGATCGATCAGCTTGGGATGGAGGTGATGCAGGCGGGCGAGGATGCGAGTGCTCCGATCCGCCGATAGGTCCATCATTCGTGATTTTGGTCAGCTTGGACAGGCGACAGCTCAACCACCTGAGCAGAGGGGGAGGTATTGCGCAATAGCGAGATTACTCTGCTCAGCGTGTCACGCAAGTCATGGCGGCGCACTACCATGTCGATCATACCATGCTCCAAAAGATGCTCGGAGCGCTGAAATCCTTCCGGCAATTTTTCGCGGATCGTGTCCTCGATCACGCGCGCACCAGCGAAGCCGATCACCGCGCCGGGCTCGGCGATAGCAATATCTCCCAGCATAGCAAAAGACGCCGTCACGCCGCCGGTGGTCGGATTTGTCAAGACGACGATGTATGGCAGATGGGCCTCTTTCAGTTCATCCACCGCGACTGTGGTGCGTGCCATCTGCATTAACGAGAGCGTGCCCTCCTGCATGCGCGCGCCGCCCGATGCCGGAACGACGATAAAGGCGGAATCCTGCAACACCGCCAACCGCGCGGCGGCGAGTAAGGCCTCACCGACGGCAACGCCCATGGAACCGCCGAGAAAAGCGAAATCGAACGCGGCAATAACCACCGGCTGACCGCCAAGCGCACCATGCGCCACGATGACTGCATCCTGATTGGCTTCGCTGCGCGCATCCCGGAGACGGTCCTGATAGCGCTTGCGGTCACGGAAGCGTAGCGGATCGGCCGCGACTTCGGGCAATTCGATGGTCTGATATTCGCTGTCATCAAACAGATAGGCCAGTCGCTTTTTCGCACCCAGGCGCAAGTGATGATCGCAGTGTGGGCAAACGCGCTGATTATTCTCGAGCTCTCGATGGAAAATCATTTGCTCACAACTGGGGCACTTCTCCCATAGATCCTGCGGAATATCGTCCTTGCGGAATAGCCCACGCACTTTGGGGCGGGCAAAGCGGTCAAGCCAGCTCATCCTGAAGCCTCCCTAGTCGACTTGCGCACAGCGGCACTTAAAGCCCGCACCAAAGAAAGTGCACTATCAACCGTTTGTGGCGTGGCCGCGGCACTACTGTCCAGACTGTTCTCAATCGCCGAAATAATAGCGGAGCCGACCACCGCAGCATCCGCCGACGCAGCCACTGCCGCTGCCTGTTCGGGCGTCTTGATACCGAAGCCGACAGCGATAGGTAAATCAGTATGCCGGCGCAGTCGAGCGATGGCGGTGTCTATCGAATTAGCCGATGCGCCAGCGGCGCCGGTGACACCGGTGATGGAAATGTAATAGACAAATCCTGAACTGTTGGCCACGACTCGCGGCAGCCGCGCGTCATCTGTCGTCGGCGCAGTCAGGCGAATAAAATCTAAACCAGCCTCCAGTGCCGGCAGGCACAGTTCGCCATCTTCCTCTGGCGGCAGATCGACGATAATCAAGCCATCGAGCCCAGCCTCTAGTGCATCGCTTAGAAAGCGCGCAACACCATAAATATAAATTGGATTGTAATAGCCCATCAGGACCAGCGGTGTCTCGCCATCCTCTTCGCGAAAGCGACGCACCAAGCTGATGGTTTTTTCCAGGGTGATTCCCGCTTTAAGCGCGCGCTGGCCAGCAACCTGTATTACCGGCCCGTCCGCCATCGGATCAGTAAAGGGCGATCCGATTTCGATAATGTCGGCGCCGGCGGCGGGTAGGCCCCGCAAAATATCAAAAGAAGTTTCTATATCCGGGTCGCCCATCATGGTAAACGTGACGAGACCACTGTGCCCGGCTTCCCGCAGCACCTCGAAACGCTGTTTGATCCGCTGGCTCATATGGTGGTCTCCAACGCTTCTGCCACGGTGAAGATATCTTTATCGCCACGCCCGCACATGTTCATCACAATGAGATGATCGGCCGGCAAAGTGGGGGCGATTTTAGCGACATGAGCCAAGGCATGGGCGGGCTCCAACGCCGGAATAATTCCTTCAAGACGGGAGCACAGCTGAAAAGCTTCGAGCGCTTCACCGTCAGTGACCGGCTCATAATCGATGCGCCCCTCATCTTTCAGCCAGGAATGCTCGGGCCCGATACCAGGATAATCCAGACCGGCGGAAATCGAATGCGCTTCCGTAATCTGACCATCCTCATTCTGTAGCAAATAAGTGCGGTTGCCGTGTAAGATACCGGGGCTTCCTGCACTGAGCGAAGCCGCATGCTGGCCCGATTGGATACCGTGCCCAGCCGCCTCCACACCGATCATCGAGATCGCCAGATCGTCGAGAAATGGGTAAAACAGGCCTATCGCGTTTGAGCCGCCGCCTACACAGGCAACTAACGTATCAGGTAGTCGGCCTTCGGCCTCAACAATCTGTTCACGCACCTCTTCGCCGATGATAGATTGGAAATCGCGCACCATTTCCGGGTAGGGATGCGGCCCGGCCACGGTGCCTATCAAATAATAAGTCGATTGGACATTGGTGACCCAATCGCGTAGCGCTTCATTCATCGCATCCTTCAATGTCTTCGACCCGGAGACGACGGGCACAACCTCCGCGCCGAGCAGCTTCATTCGAAAAACGTTAGGCTTTTGCCGCTCGATATCGACCGCACCCATATAGACCGTGCATGGCAGATCGAACAGCGCGCAAACGGTCGCCGTGGCAACACCGTGCTGCCCGGCGCCGGTTTCGGCAATGATCCGCGTCTTTCCCATACGCTGGGCCAACAGGATCTGGCCAATGCAATTGTTGATCTTGTGGGCACCAGTATGATTGAGTTCGTCGCGCTTTAAATAAATTTTTGCGCCGCCCCAATGGGCGCTGAGACGGCGCGCATAATAAAGCGGGCTCGGCCGGCCGACATAATGTTTCAGCCAATAGCGCATCTCGTCGGCAAATGAGGCATCGGTTTTCGCCGCGTCATAGGCGGCTTCAAGATCGAGAATAAGCGGCATCAACGTTTCGGCGACATAGCGCCCGCCGAATTTGCCGAAATGGCCATCCGCATCCGGTCCGGCGCGATAAGTATTGGTTGTGTTCATCTGCTTTCCGAGTTTTGGTCCATGCAATTCAAAGCGTGGCGCCGAGGGCGAGAAAGCGCCTTACAAGCTCGGGGTTTTTCATGCCCGGGGCCGATTCAACGCCAGAGGAGACATCAACTGATCGAGCACCCGATATCCTAACGGCTTTGGCTAGGTTGTCGATATGAAGTCCGCCAGACAACAGCCACGGCAGGCCACCGGTCAGTTCCGATTGTTCGGCCAGCATGCGCCAATCAAAGGCCAGGGCATTGCCGCCCGGCAGCGCACCTGCACGAGTCTGCGGCGCTTTGGCGTCAAATAATATCCAGTCTGCAACGGTGCAGTAAGGCTCTGCCGAAGCAACATCAACGGGCGCCGCAAGCTTGATCGCTTTAATGATGCCGGCGCCGGTCCGCGTTTTAATTTCAGCGGCTCGCGCTGGACTTTCGCTGCCATGCAGCTGCACAAAATCCAATCGCAGACTGGCGAAGACGCTATCCAGCAGTTCGTCGGCGGGATCGACGAAGACGCCAACCCGGAATATATCTGGCGGCACCGTCTGGACAAGCTCACCAGCCCTTTCCGGCGAAACGCTGCGCGGCGACGGCGGGTAAAACACCAAACCGATGAACCGCGCGCCACCATCCACCGCTGCCGCGATGGCTGCCGAATCGCTCAAGCCGCATATTTTTGTGCTAAGGCCGTTTTGGGCCATACCAGAATCCAGTCTTATCGTAAATACGCACGCACAGAACGCTTATTCGATGATCCGGGACGTAACGTCAAGGACTTCAGGAATCCGCGCAGCGCAGCACATGTAAGCGCCCCATATATTATTCAGGCGACGTCTCTGGGCGGCGCGATACGATTTCGCCCGACGCCTACTTTAGCGGCTTCATCCGTGTCCGCCCGCGCGCCGTCCAACCGTTGCGTGAGCGAGACAATTTCCCGTTCCAAGGCGCGCACATGACGCTTGCGCTGGCGCGCTTCGGCGCGCCAGCGATGATCAAACAGCCATCGTATCAGAGCACCCAAGATGAACCCAAACGCGAGCGCGCCAATGACTGCTGCCCAAAGGGGTATATCTAACTCGTAGGGCAAAGGATCAAATTGAACGCCAACCCGCGTTCGGTTAGCGATCGCAAACGCAATGACGATAAACGCCACCGGGGCAGCAATAATCCAACCGATAAATCTCACGCCCTATTCCTCAGCGCCGCGATCGCGCCGAACGCGCCCCGCAACAGATGCGGTCGGAACGGGAGGTTCAGCGCAGTTAATTCTCGTGGTTAATTCTGATTGATGCGCTCGCGCAGTTCCTTGCCGGTCTTAAAAAACGGCAGATGCTTCTTCGCCACATCAACCGATTCGCCGGTGCGCGGGTTACGCCCGACACGTTCGCCGCGCGCGCGCACCGAAAAGGCACCGAAACCGCGCAATTCAACACGATCGCCGCGGGCCAAAGCGGTGCTGATTTCCTCAAACACCTTGTTCACAACACGCTCAAAATCCCGATGATAAAGACGAGGGTCGGGATACATCTCCGCAAGCCGCTGAATGAGTTCAGATTTGGTCATATTCTGCTCCCCCTATCACCGTCCCATTTCCCCAACGTACGAGCAAGTTGTCAATTTACTTGAGTTTTTCTACTTGCGACTAAGTCCAGGGTGCCAAACGGCGAGAACTCCGTCAAGCATCAGGCGGCGCGGTAGAACCGCACCCCTCACCGACGAGACAAGACGTTCAACTATATCCTCTCCCTCATCAACTTCCAAATCATAGACCGGCAACGAAGATGACACGCCGCGCTGGCTTTCAAGCCAAGCCAAGGCTTCTACTTCACCACCAATTTCGTCGACCAGGCCATTGGCCACGGCCTGACGGCCGGTAAACACCCGGCCATCCGCCAGTACCGTCGCCACCACAAGCTCCAGGCCGCGGCGCTCGGCCACCAGCCCAACAAAAAGATTGTACATGTCGTCGACCACTGCTTGGCTGGCAGCGCGGCCACTTTCGTCAAGCGGCTCGAACGGCGACGGCACGCCTTTCAGCGGTGCGCTTTTGATGGCTTCGGTCATGACGCCAAGATCGGCAAGCATCTCGGTCACATCTGCAGTCTGCAGGATTACGCCGATCGAGCCGGTGATCGTGGAGTTGCGAGCAATAATGCGATCAGCAGCGAGCGCCGCCATATATCCGCCCGATGCCGCGGTCCCATCCATCACCGCAATGACCGGTTTTTGTTTCGTGACAGCGCTAAGAGAAAGAAACAGCGCCTCGCTCCCAGCCATCGTGCCGCCGGGCGAGTTGATTCGGACAATCAGTGCCTTGATATTGCTATCGTCGGTGATTTCGGCCAATAGTTGGGCACGCTCGGGCTTGTCGAAGATCAATCCTGTGACCCACAGGCGGGCTATATAATCACCACCCGCCGGGCCATCCAGGGCGAAACGGCCGACCGCAAGAACGATAAGTGCGATAACCGCAACGATCGCCAGAGCGCGCCAACCCGCGACGCCTCGCTTGAGACGCCGGCGATCGAGCAATCTATCCGGATCAAGTTTCATCTAGCCGCCCATGCTCCGAGTTGCCGGTCGACCAACAGCAATACGCGCGCCGACTGGCGGCGCCGAGTCTAAGAGTTCTTTTTGCCCTCTTCGCCACCTTCCGTCGCCTCGGCCTCTACCACCCTTGCTTCGTTTACTGATTCCGTGTCCTCAGTGGCCCCCTTGGGTTCTGTTGCCTCAACGGTCTCTGTGGTGGCTTCTTCGATGGAGTCGGCGTCAATCGCTCCGGTTTCTGCCACTTCACTTTCAGTGGTGCCTGCATCAGAAGGTTGGCCGTTGCCGGCTTCCTGTTTCTGTTTTCGGCTGATAGCCTCGCCGAGGATATCGCCCAGGCTGGCGCCAGAATTAGTCGAGCCATACTCCTCAACGGCCTGTTTTTCTTCTTCAACTTCCAGCGCTTTGATGGAAAGCGTAATGCGCCGCCCGCCGCGATCGACTTGCATCAGTTTGGCGTCGAACTTGTCACCCACTGCAAAACGGTCAGGCCGTTGCTCATTGCGGTCGCGCGCCAAATCGGATCGCCGCACGAAGCCGGTTAAGCCATCGAGCACTTCGACGTCAACACCCTGGTCATGCAACGCGGTTACGGTACAGGTGACAGCCTGTCCTCTCTTCGAGTGAGCAACCTGGAATGGATCGTCATCCAACTGCTTAATGCCTAGGCCGATGCGCTCCTTCTCTATATCGATAGTCAGCACTTTGACTTGAACGTTGTCACCCTTGTTGTAGCTCTGAAGAGCGGTTTCGCCGGGCAACGCCCAATCGATATCGGACAAATGAACCATGCCAAATATTTCTCCCGACAATTCGACGAACAGGCCGAATTCGGTGATGTTCTTGATCTCGCCCTCGAGCACGCTGCCTTCAGGATTTGTCTCTTCGAAGGTAGTCCATGGGTTGCTCAAGCACTGCTTGAGGCCAAGGCTAATACGCCGCTTGTCCGGATCAACGTCGAGCACCATGACTTCGACTTCCTGGCTCGTCGAAACGATCTTGCCGGGATGGATATTTTTCTTGGTCCAGCTCATTTCCGAAACATGGACCAAACCCTCAACACCGGGCTCGAGTTCCACGAATGCACCATAATCCGTAATGTTCGTTACCCGGCCAGTATATTTAGCGCTGATAGGATATTTAGCGCCCACACCTTCCCAAGGATCGGCTTCAAGCTGCTTCATACCGAGCGAAATACGTTGGGTCTCTGCATTGAAGCGAATAACCTGAACCTTGACGCTCTGGCCTATTTGCAATGCATCAGTTGGATGGTTGACGCGGCGCCACGCAATGTCGGTGACATGCAGCAAGCCGTCGACGCCGCCTAAATCGACGAAGGCACCATAATCGGTTATGTTCTTGACGATACCGTCAAGGACCTGGCCTTCATGCAGATTGGCGATCAGTTCGTTGCGCTGCTCCGCGCGGGTATCTTCCAGGACGGCACGGCGTGAGACCACGATGTTGCCGCGCCGGCGGTCCATTTTCAAAATCTGGAACGGTTGCTCAGTGCCCATCAACGGCGTGATGTCGCGCACCGGACGGATATCCACCTGGCTGCCTGGCAGGAACGCAATGGCACCGTCAAGGTCAACTGTGAAACCGCCCTTGACCCGACCAAAGATCACGCCTTCTACCCGCTCGCCGTCTTCAGAGGCTTTTTCGAGTTTTTCCCAGGCCTCTTCGCGACGCGCCCGCTCGCGGCTGAGAACAGCCTCGCCGCGCCGGTTTTCGATGCGCTCGATGAACACTTCCACCTGATCGCCGACCTTGAGCTCAACCGGTTGACCCGGTACCGAGAACTCTTTTAGCGGGACGCGCCCCTCAACTTTTAATCCGACATCAATGAGTGCCGCGTCATTATCGATGGAAAGCACCGTGCCTTTAATCAGGCGGCCTTCAAAATTTGCTTTATCGCCAACAAATTCCTCAAGTAATTCAGCAAAATTTTCTTTGCTCGGTGCTTGTTCCACGGCCATTTGCGTTGTCATCTGTTCTCCTGTCCAACAATCATTTCACATCACCGACACTGCATAATTCCAAGCCGGCATATGCTCTCAAATTCGCCGTAGACGGCTGATCCCGTATCCCTCGACCGGATCATCCCAGTCGCTCCGCGATATAAGAAAGCGCCCGATCAAACACCTTATCGGGCGAAAGATCGGTGGTATCAATCCTGAGCGCATCGTCCGCAGCCCTAAGCGGCGCAACCGCGCGACCACTGTCGCGGGCATCACGATCCTGCATTTCCTGCAAAACGCGCGATTCTATACTCTCCACGCCGCGTAACCGCAACTCTTTCACGCGCCGTTTGGCGCGTGCTTTGATCGAGGCATCAAGATAAATTTTGGCGTCGGCCTCTGGGCAGACCACGGTCCCAATGTCGCGGCCGTCCAAAACCGCCCCAGGTGACCTAGCGGCAAAGGTGCGTTGATAGACCAACAAGGCGGCGCGCACTGCGGGATGAGCGGATACGATAGAGGCTGCTTGGCCAACTTCTTCGGAGCGTAGATTTGGCGATTCGAGGTCTCGTTTTTCGAGACTTTGCGCGGCGTTCTCGCCCGTGGTTTCATCAGATGGATCACCACCTTGGCATAGTACGCGCACTGCGACCGCACGATAAAGCCCCCCGGTGTCGAGATGGCGGAGGCCGAAATGGCCTGCCAAGCGTCGCGCCAACGTCCCCTTTCCAGAAGCCGCTGGGCCGTCCACGGCAATCTTCATGGCCGGTTTCCCTACCTGTGTGGCGTTAACCATGGCGAATAGCTCCACCCAGGCCATTCATTAATTCTACGAAGCCGGGAAAACTAGTGGCGATGGGGGCGCCATCATCAATTGTAATGCTGTCTCTGCAGGCCATACCGAGCACCAGAAATGTCATGGCGATGCGGTGATCCAAGCAGCTTGCAATTTCTGCTCCACCCGGTGGCGGCACACCCGCACCGGCGATCAGAATATCGTCCTGCTCGGCACTCACAGCACACCCGGCGGCGCTGAGGCCGCTCATGATAGCAGCAAAACGATCACTCTCTTTGTGGCGCAGTTCGTCAAGCCCGCACAGGCGGCTCGGGCCTTCGGCGCAGGCAGCGAGGACCGCGAGAACAGGGTATTCATCGATCATGCTCGGCGCGCGCGCCGCCGCTACCTCAATACCGTGTAATTTGGCGGCGCGGACAGCGATATCGGCCACGGGTTCGCCAGATATCTCCTTAATATTGCGCAATTCCATCGCGCCGCCCATTTCCCGCACACACTCCAGGAAGCCGCCACGCATCGGATTAATACCGACGTTTCTGAGTAGCACATCCGACCCCGGCACAATCAGCGCCGCAGCCAGCGGGAATGCGGCAGAGCTGAAATCGGCAGGAACTGATAGTGCCTGTGCGCTCAATTCGGGTTGGCCCGATACTGTTATCTTGCGCCCCCCCGAAGCAACATTATCAACACGTAACTCAGCGCCGAAATGACGCAGCATGCGCTCGCTATGATCCCTGCTCGGCGCCGGTTCGACGATACTGGTGTCGCCCGGCGCAGCGAGGCCAGCCAAGAGAATCGCCGATTTCACCTGTGCCGAGGCGACAGGCAGCCTATAACTGATGGGAAGTAGGGCGCTGCTGCCAGTGAGCGCCAACGGCAATCTGCAGTCGCTTCGCGCCGTGATGCGTGCGCCCATTTGTGTGAGCGGCCCGGCGACCCGACCCATGGGTCTGGTGTGTAGTGATTCATCCCCGCTGAAAAAACTGGTGAACGGATGCTGTGCTGCGACGCCCATAAGAAGCCGCACGGCCGTACCGGCGTTGCCGAGGTCCAACTGGCACGCCGGTTCCTGAAAGCCGCCAACGCCAACGCCCCAAACCCGCCATGTCCCAGCATCGTCACGCTCAATGTTCACGCCGAACTCGCCAAGAGCGCGCGCCGTTGCCAGGACATCACCGCCCTCCAGCAATCCCTTGACACGGGTTTCGCCAACCGCTAGCGCACCAAGGATCAACGCACGGTGCGAAATGGATTTATCGCCGGGCAAAACGGCCTCTCCAGACAACGGCCCCGAAGGATCAGAGACGACCGGCCGCGGGCCAGAAACTGTTTCTTCGGCAGCGTCTTTATGCGGCGCAGTTAATTGATCTAAAATGGTTTGTTTGCGTCTTTTCACAGGATGTCTCTACTATAACCAGGCTCGGCAAAATACCAAGACACGCGAACTACTTCATTTTATTTTTGACAGAGTCTGCCGAACGTGGCAATTCGGCTTGAAATAGCGTTCATCGGTACGAGCGTCGAAAGGCTTTGTGGGAGATCTTCATGGTGGTAAATTCGAAGTGGGGTACCAAACGATTGTGTCTAGGGTGTGGTAAACGGTTTTACGATATGCGGCGAGACCCGATCGTTTGCCCCGCCTGCGACACGTCTTTCGAGGTCAGCACCCCAGCACGGACGAGACGGCAACGCATGCCAGTCGAACCCTCCAAAGTCGCAGCACCTTTGGGGGCGAGTGCCGAGACTGAAGAAGGTGCGGCGGCGAAGCTTGAAGACCCGGACGTGCTGGTCGCCGCCAATGGCGTCGATATCGAAAAAGACCTTGCCGAGGCAATAGAAAACCCTGCCGAGTTAGGAAAAGATAACGACGACATAGCCGAGGCCATTGAAGGTATTGAGGAGCCAGAAAAGGTAGGCATTTGAGTTTGGTTTCCGTTCACAAGCTTGCATGAAAGCACGGGGGTCAATAGTTTTGCCCGCTTGAGGCAAAGTTTATTTTTTGTTATGGGGCCATAGCTCAGTTGGGAGAGCGCTTGAATGGCATAGAATAGAGTATCGCCCTCTCCCTCACTTTATTATCCAAAAATACACTACTGAAGCCAAATACTAAGCGCAGATTTCTGCGCTTTTTCTCTTTTCAGTGACAAGTTTTTGACAAGGTTAGTTTATCTGTCATTCTTAGAGGATGGCAAATAGTCAACCTTTACACGACACCTATGACGAAATTGTGGAAGGTTCTGTCTGGCTTCATCGACAGATGCTTGAGGGTCAAATAAGCCCCTTTTGGTATGCCAAGATTAAACTGCCAGACAGAATTGAAAGTCGTAAAAGGCAAGAGATTAGGCGTTCTACAAGGAAACGTAGCAAGCAAGAGGCTACGCAATGGGCTATCGCCCTCTTCCACGAAATGAGTGCCAACCAAAAATTGGGAATGCCCACTGAGAGTAGAACATTCTCTTGGATATTCGCTGACTATCAGAGGCTTCAGAAACGAGGCGTGGATGCTGGAGAGGTCTCAGAAAATCGTTATCAACTGAATGAAAGCACCTATCGAAACTATTTTGGCTCGTTCTTTGGTGAAATGGATATTCGTAAGGTGAACTCTGAAATTATCCTTGAATACAAAGCCCAACGAAATACTCAAATGGGATTGGCTGGAGGGTCAACAGTCAGAAAAAGGAATAAACCCTCTGCCCATACCCTTAACGTCGAAAATATGGTCTTGAGGGATATCCTCAAGCACGCCCACGACAAGAAATATATTCACAGCATTCCCACTATCAAAAACAACTATTCAGAAAGAGTGCCGCGCTTGGATTTCAGCGCAGACGAGTGGGCTTACCTTTTGAAACGATTTGATGAGGACATTACGAAGAGCAAACAAAACCAGGTCGCTGTTCACGAATGGCGCTACAAACTGATGCTCAAAACCCTCTGTCAGCTTCTTGTTTATAGTGGAGCAAGAGTTGGAGGGGAGACCAACCAATCGCTTCTTTGGGATGATATTCGAGCTGTTGAAAAAGTCAGTGGTAAGGAAAAGCAGCATCACATTGGAACTCATACTGACTGCCCTTATGACAAGAGGGAAATAGTGCGTGTTGAGGTTATGGTTAGGAACGTCAAATATCGCACGAAACCCAATCCTCGATTGGTGATGGCTATTCCTTATCTTGAACCAGCATTGAGAGCTTGGAGGTCAGCAAGCGATTTTGGTCTCAATAACCAATTCATATTCTGTCATCAAGGAGATGGCATGAATGGTAAGCCATCAACGCAAATCAAATCTTTCAAAAGTGGCTTTGAGCGTTTTCTGAAAAGGCACACCAACGAGGATTTTCTTTTGTGGAAGGACGAGGAAAGCCCCCATCGAACTCTTTATTCCCTTCGTCATACGTATGCGACGCAACGCCTCATCAATGGAGACATTGGTGTTTATGAGCTTGCTCGAAATATGGGAACGTCCATCAGAGAATTGGAAAGAACCTACTCAAAAGCACTCCCACAAGCCTTCGCAAAACAACTTACAAGTGGGCTTCGTTGATGAACTTGCTCATAGCCATCTTAGTAGCACTACCAATTCTTCTACTATGTTTAGGATTTGGGAAGTCAGTGGAGGTTATGACTGACAAGCTGATTAACCAGTCAGACAGCCAGAAAGACCACTAAATGGACAAATATATCAAAACAGAATGTGGTCTCGATAAGCTGGAAAAATTGAAGTCTTCCACCAGCTTAATAGGCAAGGTTAGGCTTTGGTGGTTTGTGGTTATCGCATCTATTCGAGACACCATCAAAATCTAAGAGGACACCTAAATGAGCGATATAATTAAACACGACGAAGGTGCCTACATAATAGTGAAGAAGGGAGAGCCACTTGAGGTCTCCATCACTCCAAAGACTGGCTATAACTCTATCAAAGGTTATGAAGGAAAGATTTATCATTGTTGGACAGAGGGGCCAGCAGACCAACGGCCCATAAGGTGTTCCAAGTTATCAGATGATTACTCTTTCGATTATAAGGAGATATGGGAGAGCATCATCAACCCTAAGTAGATGGATTTCCTACTGGCAATCGCAGTAGCACTACCAATTTTTCTACTGTGTTTAGGATTTGGGAAGTCAGTGGAGGTTATGACTGACAGGCTGATTAACCACTAAGGAGGGTCTAATGCGTGCTTTAGTTATAGCAATAATTTTATCGTTGGTGGCCATTCCATCCACCGTTTATGGAGATAATTCAAAGGTTTTTAGATGGAAAATGGAGAAAATAGACGCCGATGAGCAAGGCTGTCAGGACGCTATGGATAAAGGAACCATAATTTGGATGAAAAAGGACAGCCCCCTTAGCCATATTTGGCATGATGAACATTTTTATATAATTGGTTCAGGCTTCGGCAACCTTGTTTGTCATAAATTTAGATTAAAATGAAAAAAATAACCACTCAGACAGTCAGAAAGATCACTAAGAAGCTACCCAAATGCGTAACAAATTACGCTCTATCTACTTATTATAATCGTAAGTAGTATCTTTTAACTTGTTACACTCGATATGATGATAGTCAGTAAAACACCAATAAATCATTCCATCATAAATTACTGTAAACACATGGCGCTCGGCTTCAGTCTTTGACTTCATCAGGATTTCTCCCTCGCCCAGTATTTCGTGAGCATCTTGTCCTGCAATTTTAGCACTCGCACTAGAAGATACTGCTAGACCAATCATCATTACGGTAGAAACTAGGAGAACATTCAGTGTTTTCATGGGAAATCCCTCGAGGTTGCCACAGATCGACTTATCAATGGGTGCGATAGAAAAGACACCTAAATGCGTAACAAATTACGCTTTTAACCATTGGCGTGAAGCGTCTTGATTTGATGGGGTTGATAGGCATTACCCCTCGAATTCACGAACCCTTCACTCTCTAGCATCTTGGCGATTTTGTACCATGTGGCGTTCTTCCCACTACCTCTAGGCTTACGTCTTAATTCACGCACACGCTTGAGTAATTTTGGGTCTGTTTCGTTTAGGGACTTGCGACCTTCGACCTTGTGACCTTCATCCCTTTTACGCTTCCTCGCTTGAGCTAATTTATTTACTAGGCGTTGCTTCTCAAACTGCGAAAAAACACCAGCCATCTGTCTCATAGCTACTTTCGCAGGATCATCACTCTCAGTGAGGTTTTGACCACTGCTAGTGATGATTTGGATGCCTTTGGCTTCCATCGCCACCACAGCGAGTTCTTGAGCGATAACTGAACGTGCAAGCCTGTCAGCGCTTTCTACAAGCACTACTCGCACCCCATTGCTCTCGATGCGATCCATCATGGCGTTAAACTCTGGGCGATCCCCTATATCGTCGCAACCAGACACAGCCTGATCCCAAAATTCGCCCACTATCTCGTAATTGTTGAGCTTGGCGAAATTCTCGATGGCTAGCTTCTGACGAGTTTCGCTATCGCCATCTAAATTCGATGCCGAAGACGTTCTCATGTAGCTGATTGCTTGGGTCTTTTTAGTCATTTCCTCTCTCCTTATAATAAGAATTATAAGGGTTTTCTGGGGGTAAACAAGATATTTATGTATTTTTTCTAAAGAATACATACCTATTCAGATCAGCCCTAATCAAATCCATAACACTGTTACGACTATGGTTTCAGCCACGTTCACCTAATTTCTAGGAAGTGAACGAGCCAAAGCCATAATCAAATTGCTGAGTGGTAAAAATCTAGGTATTATGGGTCAAGTTATTGAAAAATAATGATATTTTATAACAGAAAGGAAAAATATAGATAGAATTCTCTTGAATGTTCTGTGTTTGTTCTGATATATTATTAGTTTGGATTAACATTAGGACGTATCATGTTTTTAGAAGCACTCGAATATACAGCATTGGTATTATTGCCAGTAGCGATTATGGCAATGGGTTACCTAGTTTTTAAAGCAACAGGATTTTGTCGAAGTTATTAGTCAATCTTTGGTTACAAATGGGATGCCCCATAAAATGATGGGGGGTTATAAATTATTGCCCTTCAGCTTTCAGCTCGGCGTATTTACAGGAAAATCAGCTGAGAAGGTGAGCCCTATTCCATCTTGGCGAGGGCTTTGGCGATGTTAGCTAGCGTTTCGGCACGATCATCGGCGTTTTTAATCGTCTCTGCGGTAGCAAAGGCACCCCCCACATCCCCAGTCTCTGCCTGTAAGGCGGCAATTTCAACGAGCGCGTCAACACGAAATTCGGCGTCTTCAATCGTCTCTGCGGTGGCGAGGGCTTGGGCGATGCTCTCCTTGGCATCCCCTACATCCCCAGCCGCTGCCTGTGCGGTGGCGAAATCAGCGAGCGCCTTGACGAACTTTCTCTTTTCCCAAAACGAGACCATGGGTTTATCGCGTCGGTCCAGGAATTGACGCCTCTTCGGACAGTCTCAACCTCTCCGCTGCGTTAGTCGTACCTTCCGCCGATTGGAGGAGTTGGACTGCTTCCACCAAGAGTTCGTTGGCGCGACTGGTATCGTCCGCCAAAGCAGGCAGAGCGAAGCCCATCAAAAAGAGCGTGATGACAAGGTGTTTCAGCATCGTGGAGATATCTTCTGCCGATGCTGATGTTCAAGCAAGGGCAGGGCGGTTTTACCACTTGATGATCTGACTTCTGCGTCAGCGGTAGAGCAGCGCCTAAATCTTAAAATATTAACTGAGGGCTATTGAGGAAATTTGATAACTATCAAATGGCCTTCTGAACTAAAATGTGTTACTATAACCTATTGAAACTAAAGCAATATTTTCATCTAAAATACCTACGCACCATAAGAACTAAAATTTTATATTCATTGGGATGCGAGAACGTCAGTGGAAGCATCCTTTATGAAATTTTCATTCGCTTTGTGCGCTACCAGCTTAATGAAATAGCGAGAGCGCAAATCCCAAAATGATAACAGCGAGCCTTCATTGCCATTTCGGCTCGCTCCTACTTACTCATCATTCTGTGAGGAGCTATGGCTTTTAGGAATTGTTTCTATTTTAGAGTTTAGAATTGGTAGATTGCTTCAAAATAGTTTACAATTTAGGTAATAATTTCAATTATTTAGCAACGATCAGACGCGAAGCGTCTATTCAAATTTAGCCATAACTTAATAACAAGGAGATTTTAGTATATGAGAGCAAAAGATTTCATTGAACGAGAGTTCAATCGCGAGGTAGCGCCACCAGAGACGATCAGGTTCGTAGATACAATGTTAGAACGATACAGTTTAGGGATGGGTCAGTTTATGAAACTCCATCTAGCACTGAACGATTATCCGAGCGAACGCAGTTCGCACTCCCAAAACGCCTAAAACAGGGAACTCTTTCCTTGGTCCGTAGCACACAAATTAGATGATTAACCTCTCTGCCATTCCACACCCCATCCCAACACTTTTAGTTGCCTTCGATATTTTGAACCCTATAGAGACAAACCAAGTCATTCATCTTTTTCAAAAACTAGGAGTTCACTGCTTCCAATTGTCCACAGACCTAGTGTCACGATAAGGATAAGTAGACGTAGAACCCATATGAGTAAATTTGGATTATCTCCATGAATGAAGTGCAAGTGAAAACCACGCTCATTCATATCCGCAACCTTATTATTCAGCTTTCCTTTAGAACTACCGAACAACAAACCAAGCAAACCACCACTGTACCTAATTCTCTCAACCCGATTTATTTTATTCATAACATTCCCTCCATTAGCGGTTGAATTAATCAAAGACGTCCTGCCCTTTCCCTTTATTTTTTTGGACTTGAGCAAGTGTGTGAATGGGGGCAATCTCTACACTGTGTCATTTTTTTCCTTCCCCAATAATCTTGTTTGAAACTTGTATGTTTTCTACATAAATTCTCGAAATTAGAACCAAAAAAATATCATAATTAAACCTAAGGGCATACACAAACAGAACAGAACCCAAAGATTAGCTACATTTAGGTCTTTCAGTTCTTCTTTAGTTTTTCCTATACTAAGTTTTAGAAGGAAAATCCCTGAAGAGAGTCCCACAAGCAAGAGTATAATTCCTACTATAAATATTACATCAACAAACTCCATAATCTCCCTCGTTAAGTGAAATCTACTTCTCTTGTTCCTGTCCTATTTCTATTTAATTCTACATATTTTCTTATAGTTGTTGCCACATTTTCCACATCACGTATTGCCTTAAAATACACTCTTCGTTGTGTTTTATCAGAAGTAATCAACACTATATTACCTAAACCAAAAATCCTCATTAAAATTGGTTTTAAAATTTGGTAGTCCCTTACTCTATACAGCTCTACTTCGTTAATTCTTATAGTAACTATACCCTTTCTTAATTTTATTCTTTCATTAGTTAATATGTATACTGTATACCTAGTTTGTAAATACGTTATTAGTGGGATAATCATTGTCCACCAAAGTGTGATAAACACAAAAATATTTTTTAATTGGGAAGGTCTGGATTGCCATATAATATTTTCCTGTACTTCGGTATCGTCTGCATCGAGCTTTTTCACAGCTTAGCCTTACATTCTTAAATACTGGGGAATCAAGGTGCCACAGAGGGTCACCGCCAAAACGAAGAAAACCGTCAGTTTTCTCACATTCCACATCGCCTGCTCCCTTGCTATCAGGAGGATGGTAGCACGAAAACAGTAAAACCAAATCGTGATACCCATAATATTTTGAAATTATCGTCTGTTCCCTTGCTGTCAGCAGGATGGTAGCACAAATGATAAAACCACCACTGAGTGAACAGTAGGGTGGTTTTTTCTATGGGCGCATCGCTTGCGTGAGACATATGCGAACCCCTTGGAGAGCTTGAATTAGGTTGCGGAAACCTTCTCTGAATATGAAACCCAGACAGAGGAAATTTGACACCCAGAAGCTGAAGATTTAAGAGCCTGATAGCTAAAAGTAGAATATGATTACTAACTAAGGCTTTTGGAAAAGTTTTGAAAAGTTGGGGGTTTAGGGCAGAGTAGAAGAACTGCGTTGGTTTGCCTTCGCACCTCGGCCAAATTTAGAGATATTGAACGAGAATTTTGACAAGTTCTTGACAAGTAATGTTTTACGAAGTTTGTGAATACGAAATAAAATACAATTAAATCAATATTATGGGGCCATAGCTCAGTTGGGAGAGCGCTTGAATGGCATTCAAGAGGTCGTCGGTTCGATTCCGTCTGGCTCCACCATAACCCCAATAGGTAGTGATAAATAAGCGGAGTATTCTCCGTTTGTAGAAAAGCATTTAGCTCACAAAGGAACAGAATCAGAGCAATTCCAAACTACTTGTCCATTCTTGGCGGGACCGATTTGGGGAAGGCAATTTGATCACCGCATGTAAACGAACAGGCAAATGCACTAGGCCTGTTCGTGAGTGAGAATGAAAACCTGGTCGTTATGCGGCAGTCATTTCTCCTTACTCCGAAGCATGCTTTTCTGCTTGCGAAAAACAATTTTCACAGACCATCAGATGCAATCAGGAAACACCCGTGGTTTCTTCTAACTCTAGTTTTCACCACTTGGCGGGTGAGCCAATTAACTCACATATCGTTCTTGGTGCATCCGAGGATGGGGCGCTTATTGTTCCTGGGGTTGATGCCCTTTTGCGTGCGGATTTTTTCTCGGGTTGACTTTGATCTTCTGCTAACGATTCCTGACGGCACACAATATCTTATCGTTGAATATTTCTCTTAGATCAATCCAGCGACCCTTATGACTGAGGGTGGTTCGGCGTTGCCGCCGGACTTGCGTGTGCGGCGGTTGATGAGGGTTAGCTGAGGCTTCGTTCCGACCGTTGCAATGCCATTCGTGCCGTGCATCATGGCCCGGCTTGAGAACAAGAGGCCCACTATGCGTAATTTTCAGTTACCCGGACGCTCCACCGCGCATGGCATCAACGGCATGGCGGCGACGTCGCAGCCGCTGGCCACCACGACCGCCCTGGATGTGCTGAAGACAGGTGGCAACGCAGTCGACGCCGCGATCGCGGCCTGTGCCGTTCTCGGCGTTGTCGAGCCACAATCCACCGGCATCGGCGGCGATTGTTTTGCCCTCTACGCACCTAAAGGCCGTATACCTCCCATCGCCATAAACGGTTCCGGCCGCGCGCCCCAGGCGGCGAGCGTTGAACAGTTGCAAGGGTTTGGGTTGAACCAGATCGACTATCAGAGCCCGCACGCAGTGACAGTACCCGGCGCCGTCGATGCGTGGTCGCAACTTCTGACCGATCATGGCAGCAAGGATTTTGCCGAATTGCTGCAACCGGCGATCCGCTTTGCTGAGGACGGCTATGCTGTCTCGCCGCGGATTTGCATGGACTGGGCAGCCAATGCGGAAAAACTATCCGCTTGCCCTACCGCCAAACGCATCTTTCTGCCCAACGGCCATGCGCCAACCGCTGGAGAGATTCATCGACAACCCGAACTTGCGAACAGCTTGAAAGTCATCGCCAAGGATGGCCGCGACGCGTTTTATCAGGGCACCATCGGCGACGACATCGTTGCCCATCTGAGCACTTTGGGAAGCCTGATGACGGCTGAGGATTTCAGCCAATATCGAGCGCAATATGTCGAGCCGATCAAGACCAATTACCGTGGCTATGAAATTTTTGAATGCCCGCCCAACGGCCAGGGCATTATCGCATTGATCATCCTCAATATCCTTCAAGGCTATGACCTGGCAGCGCTCGATCCCAATGGCTGGGAACGCCTACACCTGGAAGCTGAGGCGACCCGCCTTGCCTATCGTGACCGAGCCGTTTTGATCGCCGACCCGGACGCCGTCGAAGTGCCGAGCGCGCATTTGCTGTCACCGGGCTATGCCGAAGGCCTGCGCCAACTTGTGGCGCGCGACAGTGCTATGGCCACCCTTCCGGCCGCCGGAGAAACAGAGCATCGAGACACAGTCTACCTCACCGTAGTCGATCGCGATCGCAACGCTATATCCTTCATCAACTCCACATTTCATGCTTTCGGCAGTGGAATTTGCGCACCAAAAAGCGGCGTGATGCTGCAAAACCGAGGTGCCAGCTTCGTGCTCAACAGCGACCATCCCAATCATATCGCGCCGGGCAAGCGACCGATGCACACCATTATTCCAGGCATGCTGGCCGAGGGCGAGCACGCGATCATGCCGTTCGGCGTAATGGGCGGACATTACCAAGCCACCGGACATGCACATTTCCTGACAAACTTTATCGACTTCGGCATGGACCCGCAGGAGGCGCTCGATGCGCCCCGCGCCTTCCATCACGAGAGTAAGCTAACGGTCGAAAACGGCATCAGCCAAGCCACTTCCGCAGCGCTGGCCGAACTGGGCCATACAATAGAGACCGCGGCGGTACCGCTCGGCGGCGGCCAGGCTATTCACATCGATTGGCAACGCGGCACCCTGACGGGCGGCTCAGACCCGCGTAAAGACGGTTGCGCGTTGGGCTATTGAGGGAGTTCTGCTAGCCTCATCCTTCAGGAATTTTTAATGGGAGAACGATATGCATAAACGCCACAACCCCGATACCGTCGTAGAGGCCTTCGGCAAAGGCTATAGCCAGGCGATGGAAATCGATCCCAACAAACGCTGGCTGTTCACCGCTGGCCAAGTCGGCGTGGCGCCGGACGGCAACACGCTGGACTCCATCGAAGGCCAAGTGACGCAAACCTGGGCCAACATCATAGCGCTGCTGAACGAGGGCGGCATGGGCATCGACGATGTCGTCAAAATCACAGGCTACATCGTCGGCAAAGAAAATTTTCCCGCATATGCTGCCGGGCGCAAGAAAGCGCTGGGTGAGGCGAGACCCGCCTCGACAGCGATTATCGTACCCGCCCTTGCGATGCCCGAATGGTTGGTCGAAATCGAAGTGATCGCTGCCAAGTAAGGTTTAGCCAGGATAGCAGCCGGCCTCTATAGCGCGCCGGCGCACCAAAGCGTAGACGGCGTCGATGGTAGGCGTCGGGATGCTGACCAAACGGCCAAGTTCCGCCACGGCGCCAACCAGGGCGTCGATTTCCATAGGCCGGCCCAAGGCAAGATCCTGCAGCATCGAGGTGCGATGGGCGCCGACTTGCTCGGCGCCATTGATGCGCTGATCAACATCGATGGCGAAACGCGCGCCAAGCTTTTCCGCCACGGCCTGGCCCTCGACCATCATCGCCCGCGCCAGCGCCCGGGTCCCGGTATCGCCAGCAATATCCTCAAGCGTCGCGCCGGTCAGCGCGCTGATCGGATTGAAGGCCAAATTGCCCCATAGTTTGACCCAGATGTCAGAGCGAATATCGCTACGCACCGGTGCCTTGAACCCGGCGGCAATTAGCGCCCCGGAGAGGGCCTTGGCACGCTCCGAGCGGCTGCCATCAGGCTCGCCGATGGGAAGCCGGTTCTGGCTCACATGGGGCTGCACTTGGACGACACCTGGGGAAACGATTTCCGCTGCCGGATAAACGACGCAGCCGATCGCGCGATGCGGGCCAACCCGGTCCCATTGCGTACCATCGGGATCCACCGCGATGACACGATGGTCCGCCCACGGGCCTGTGAACTTGTAAAAATACCACCACGGAATGCCGTTAGCTGCCGTCACCACCACAGTGTCGGGCCCGAGCAGGGGCTGCATGGCGTCGCAAATGCCGGCGATCGAGTGGGCCTTCAACGTGACCAGGACAACGTCCTGGGGGCCGAGCTCGGTCGGATCGTCCGTGCAACGGGGATACTCCGTGCGTTCAGAATCGCCGACGCGGAGCGTAACGCCGTATTTCTTCATCGCCTTCAGGTGTATACCGCGGGCGATCAACGAGACGTCAATACCGCCGCGCGCCAGTTCAACGCCAAGATAGGCACCGATGGCCCCAGCACCGAAAATACAGAGTTTCACGAAACCAGTCCGAGCTTTTCGGCCAAGCCGATACGCTGCAGTTTGCCGGTCGCCCCTTTGGGAATTTCATCCAGGAGAACAATTTTACGCGGTACCTTGAACGGCGCCAGGTGCTCACCGGCAAAATCACGGATGTCTCGCTCGCTTACTTCTTCATCCTCACGTAACACGATCGCGGCAGCAACATCTTCGCCCAGTTTATCGTGCGATACGGCGAACACGACGGCTTGGGCAATCGCCGGATGCGTCATCAACACATCATCCACTTCGCGCGGTGATATTTTTTCACCGCCGCGGTTGATAATCTCCTTGAGCCGACCGGTCAGGGTGAGATAACCGGCTTCGTCCATCTGGCCCTGGTCACCGGTGCGGAACCAGCCACGGGTAAAGGCTTCGGTGTTTGCCTTGTCGTTGTTTTCATAACCCTTGGTCACATTGTCACCACGAATAACGATCTCACCGATCTCACCGTGTGCCAGCAATTCACCACCCGGCGCCATGATGGCGACCTCTGGACCGGCGGCAATACCGACGCAGCCCGGCCGGCGTTCACGTGGAGGCAGGGGGTTACTTGCCATTTGGTGGGCGGCTTCGGTCATGCCGTAGGATTCGATCACCGGCACACCGAATACCTCTTCTAGCTCAGTCATCACCGGACCTGGAAGGGATGAGGAGGAAGAGCGGATCAGGCGTAACGGATTGCGCTTCAATATTTCCCGGTTGCGTCCGGCGCGCGCCAGGATCGTCTGATGCATCGTAGGTACCGCCGTGTACCAGCTAGGCTTGATTTCATCGATCCAGGAGAAAAACTTTAGGCCATCAAAGCCCGGAGTGCAGGCAACGCTGGCGCCGGCGCAGAGTGATGACAGCACCGCGGCGATAAGACCATGAATGTGGAACAGCGGCATCACATTGAGGCAACAATCTTCAGTCTTTAAATTGAGCCAGACCGAGATGTTGCGTGCCGATGCGCAGACATTGCTGTGGCTGAGCGGTACGATCTTGGGCCGTGAGGTGGTGCCAGAAGTATGCAGAATAAGGGCCGTATCATCTGGCTCCGCCAAGCCGCCGTTTGCCGCCGGCTTGGCGGCAATTGGCGCCAGTGAAAATGCGCCCACCGGGCCATTTGGTCGCGGTGTGAGGGGTATGAGCGGTATTTGTAATTTTTCTGCTGCCCCGATGACAGGCGATTCGTCGCCGTCGAGTACAATCACCGCCTTGGCGCTGAGATCGGACAAATAAAATTCAAACTCTTCGGCCTTATAAGCCGGATTGAGCGGCGCCGCAGTCGCACAGGCGGCGAGCGAGATGAAAGCGGTTGCCATCTCTGGGCCATTCGGCAGCACAATGGCGATGCGGTCGTTACGACCGAACCCCGCCGCATTGAGAACGCCTAGCGTTGTCCCGCCTAGCGCCCGCAGGCCGTCGTAAGTTAAGGCTTCGCGCCCGGGTGTCCGAATTGCCGAAGCGCTAGCGTCGCCATGCGCCAACAGTTCGCCCAGGGTTGCGCTATCTGTCATTTATCATTGCCCCGTCGCTCGACACCTAGTTGATCGCAATATGCCCGAGCACCTGGAGTGAAGAAACCTGAAAATTATATGCCTATGCTGCAACATTGAGTGGCAGGAGAATTCTGATGATATAGCGGCAAGGGTCGTGCGTGGAATCCAAAAGCGCGGCGGCAAAACAATTTGAGGCCTCATAACGCTGGACTAACGGAGATGCGGCGCACCCGCTATGTGCGCAGCGAGACGGCTTACTATTCTCGGCCCGTCTTGCGGGCAAGATCGTCCAACTGAGCCTGCATACTGTCCAACTGGCCCTTTAGAACTGAAATTTCATCACCATTACCTGCTTTGTGCCCCGGCGTTTCATTCTTCTCGGAAGGTTCGCTAGGTGCAGGTTGCGGTTTGGCGGTACGAGGCTCATTTCCGCTGGCGCCAGCGCCTAGCGGGGAGAACATGTTTAGCGCCTTTTGGAAGGCGGCCATGTTCTGGCGCCCCATTTCCTCAAATTCGGCCATCGGAAATATGCCGCCAAATGTCTCTTCGATGCGCGAGCGCAGGCGTTCCTGATTGTGGCTAAAATTTTCCATTGTCAGTTCAAGATAGCGCGGTACCACGGAATGCATTGAATCGTCATAGAGGCGAATGAGTTGGCGTAGGAAGCTGATCGGCAGCAGGTTCTGTCCCTTGGATTCCTCTTCAACAATGATTTGCGTCAACACTTGATGGGTGATGTCTTCGCCGGACTTGGCATCACGCACTACAAACTCTGTTTCTTCCTTAACCATCTGACAGAGGTGGTCAAGGGTAACGTAACTACTGGTCGCGGTGTTGTAGAGCCGCCGGTTCGCGTATTTTTTAATGGTCACCGGCTCGCACTTTACGTCGCCGGATGAATTGCCTTCTGTCATGCACTCGCCTGCTGCGGCCAACTCGGCCATTATCACGGATCACAATAGTGTGGCAGCAATTGCTGCGTTGCGCAATTTAATGTTGCGGCGCATCATGATCGGCGTATCCGGTCAAACAAATGACAGGCCCGCGGCAGACCTCAAGCAAAAAAGGAGGCGAACTTCAAGCCACCACCTCGCGATTCGTCAGTGCCGGTATCACGCGCTATGCGACACTACATCAGATGGCGTCAGTAAAATGGCAAGACGTTCTCGAAACTAATTTTGGTTCCTGTTTCAACATTTGCCGCTCGGTTATTTAATTCATGCGCGCCAGCAAGTTCGGCAGAATTGTTAATATAGGCTCGATAAACAGTCAGGCCGGGCAATATGGCCAGGGCGATTATGCCTCCGCCAAATCGGGCATTCACCGCTACAACAAGGTGCTGGCGCAAGAAGATGCCAAGGGGGTACTACCTTAGACGCTGGTGCACCCGGATATGTCGATATCTATATGGTGCGCGGGGTGCCAGAGAATGTGCTAGAAAAGATAGTCGCCAGCATACCAGTCGGGCGGCTCGGTCACGCTGGCGATATCTCGCACACGGTAAAGTTCTTGGTCGCCAATGACGCCGATTTCATTACTGGCTCGACGCTTTCGGTAAATGGCGGCCAACATATGTATTAGCGGCCGGACGTCGGCCCATCCCTGCAAAATGAATTAGAATGAGGATGAAATTATGTCACGTCTGGCGTTGGTCACTGGTGGAACCAGGGGAATCGGGGCGGGTATTGCCCGAGCCCTAAAGGATACGGGTTACCGGGTGGTGGTAAATTATCACAGCGCCGATGATGTCGCTGAGAGTTTCACGGCGGCAAGCGGCATCCCAGTATTTAAATGGGATGTTGGCGATTTCAGCGCCTGCCGGGCCGGCGTGGAAGCAGTCCGTAGCGCACACGGGCCGGTCAACATTTTGATCAACAATGCCGGCACGGTGGCGGACAGCAAATTCGAGAATATGGATGCGGCGCAATGGCACCGCGTAGTGCGTGTCAATTTGGATTCGGTGTTTCATATGAGCCAACAGGTCTATCCCGACATGATGGCGCAGAAATGGGGCCGTATCGTCAATATAGGTTCGATGAACGGGCAGGCCGGCCAACTCAACCAGGTCAATTACGTCGCCGCCAAAGCGGGCATGCATGGCTTCACCAAGGCCTTGGCGCTAGAGGGTGCCAAACATGGTATCACGGTCAACACCGTGGCGCCGGGTTATGTTGATACCTACCTTATGCGCAAGATGCCGGAGCGGATTTTAAATAAGATCATTGAAAAATCTCCTATTCACCGCCTCGGCACAGAAGACGAAATTGGCCACGCCGTGGTCTTTCTGGTTGACGAAAAATCGGCGTGGACAACGGGCTCGACGATCACCCTGAACGGCGGCACCCACATGTATTAGACGTTAGCACTGGGTCGGCGTCACGTTCACCTTATAACACCTGTTCGCGCTATGTCTCGCGGTAGTGCCCGTCCTCCAGGTGCGGCGCGAGTGCAAGCATTTCAATAACTTTTTTGCGCTGAAGTTGCTAAAACCTTCAACTCTCTCCAATCCGTAACCGAACTAGGCCGTTCGATTCAAATTAGCACGAGACGGAGGACGCGATCAGTCCGCACGTAGCATGTTATGATCCGGCGCAATGCGACCGCATGTTCTCGAGCTGAAAGAATTTTACGCGACCCGGCGCGGCCAAAACGCGCGCCGCGTTATTCGCCACGCTATTCGTGCCATGTGGCCAAAGCTTGCAGGAGAGGCGTTGCTCGGAATCGGCTTCGCTACGCCCTGCCTCGGCATTTACCACGAAGAAGCCGAACGTGTCGTGGCGTTGATGCCAGCTAGCCAAGGCGTTGTCGCCTGGCCGAGCCACGCCGATTGTTTGGTAGCGGTATCGGAAGAGTCTGAATTGCCTTTGGCCGACAATTCGATGGATCGTATCCTATTGCTTCATGCGCTTGAACTTAGCGAGGAACTTCATCCCATGATGGATGAAGTTTGGCGGGTGCTGCGTCCACACGGCCGTTTGCTGGCAGTAGTGCCCAACCGGCGCGGGTTGTGGGCAAGGATCGAGCGCACACCGTTCGGCCACGGCCATCCGTTTACCGGTGGGCAACTGACGCGCCTGTTACGTGAACATGGCTTCATTCCACTGCGGCAAAAAATGACGCTCTATGTGCCGCCTAGCCGCTCGCGCATGGTGCTGAGAATGTCCGGCCTGTGGCAAAGACTGGGGCGGCACCTCGCCCGCCCCTTTGGTGGGGTCTTATTGGTCGAAGCCGAAAAGGAATTTTACGAAGCCCAACTAGTGGGCAATCGTGCGCGGCGGAGAACCGTGGTGCGTATGCGCGCCAGTACTGTACCCGCCGGTGCCCGCAATGCTCGAACGCTGGTCAATTATGCGAAAACTAATTAGCGCTCTTGTTTCATCGAAAGAAGAAACACCGCCTGCTCTCCAAACAGGTTGGCAAACGCCCCGGTGCCGTGAAAACGATTTGCCCGGCCTCTAGCATCGAGCTGGGCGCGCCGCTCGATAACGATACCAAGTGCCCGGCACAGCATCACAAAATCGCGAATGGTGCAGGGATGTAAATTAGGCGTGTCGAACCATTCGGTGGCGCGCGCGCCCATATCCGGAATTCGGCCACTGAACAATAAGTGCAGACGGTGGCGCCAAAATCCTGAATTGGGAATCGAGACGATGGCGCGCCGCCCGACGCGCAGCAATTCGAGCAGGATTTCGCGAGGTTGGTGAAGCGCCGGAAGAGTCAGGCTTAGAATGACATAGTCAAAGGCACCATCGGGATAATGATAAAGATCGGTTTCCGCGTTGCCCTGAATGACCGAAAGGCCGCGGCTGACACAAGCGCTCACACCTTCCTGGCTAATCTCTACCCCGCGGCCATCAACATCTTTCTCCCGGCTCAACAGCTCCAACAGCAAACCGTCACCGCAGCCTACATCTAGCACGCGTGTGCCGGGCGCTACCATTTCGGCGATAAGTGTGAGGTCCGGCCTGTCTATCCCTGCGGCAAAGTTTCGTGATTTGGTCATACGCTGTTCAGGCCGCGCAACTTCGCCGCGCCGGTGAGAAAGCCACCCAGGGTTTCAAACATCTTCGGCTCATCTAAAAGAAATGCGTCGTGGCCTTTGTCGCTTTCAATCTCCACGAAGCTCACATTGGCTGCGACCGCATTGAGCGCCCGCACCACATCCCGGCTTTCCGAGGTCGGGTAAAGCCAATCACTGGTAAAGGAAATAAGGCAAAACCGCGTCTTGACGCCCTGGAAGGCATTGGCGAGAACGCCGCCATGCTCAGCCGCAAGATCAAAATAATCCATCGCACGGGTGATATAGAGATAGGAGTTGGCGTCGAAGCGCTCGACGAAACTGATCCCTTGGTGGCGCAAATAGCTCTCGACCTGAAAATCCGCGTCGAAACCGTAACTGACCTTGGCCCGGTCCTGCAGCGCACGGCCAAATTTGCGGTGTAACGCAGCCTCAGACAGATAGGTGATATGTCCGGCCATGCGGGCTACGGCCAAACCACGTACGGGAAAACTGTCGCCGGCGAGATAGCCACCTTCGGACCATTCCGGGTCGGCCATGATCGCCTGCCGGCCGACCTCATGAAAGGCTATATTTTGCGCCGAGTGCCGTGCCGCCGCAGCGATGGGAATGGCGGTGAAACAACGCTCTGGATGGCTGACTGCCCATTGCAGCGCCTGCATGCCGCCCATTGAACCGCCAATAACGCTGAACAACTGATCGATTTCGAGATAATCGAGCAACATTGCTTGCGCCTCGACCATGTCCTTGATGGTGATGACCGGAAACTCCAGGCCATAGATTTTACCCGTTTTGGGATTTATTTCTTGCGGCCCTGCGGTTCCCATGCAACCACCCAGCACATTGGCGCAGATCACATAATAACGCTCCGTATCGAGCGTCTTTCCCGGGCCGATCATATGCTCCCACCACCCGCTCCGCCCACTGATCGGATGCGGTCCGAGAGCGAAATGATCACCGGTCAGGGCATGACAGACGAGAATCGCGTTAGATTTTTCCACGTTGAGGGTGCCGTAGGTCTGATAGGCCGTAGAGAACGGCCCGAGTTCGCCTTCGGAATCCAGGCGCAACGGTTTGTTCCGCCCAAGTTCCACGCGGAACCCGTCGGGTGAGTTTGCCGGCGCGAATTCCATCGCGTAAGACTGACGATCCGTCATTTTGTCGTTTTCTGCTCGAAATTTGCTGTATTTGTGCCGCTACCGGGATATTGCGCTCCACCATCCCGTTCGCCAACAAGAAATAAGCCCTTCACCAGAGACTTATACCAGGTTACGGCGGAGGAACAGGGGTGACGAGAAGGTTTGGTGCGCGCCGGGAGCAGTGATAGCGTAGTAAAATGTTCGGCTTTTCAGCACTATTCGGACGCTCGCGCGAGGTACGGCGGCTAAACGATGCCCTGCGCGCGACCGGCCTGCATCCTGCACTCTTGCCGGATGCGGTGAAGATCGCGGCGCTCAAATTACTCACGGAAGCGGGCTACGGCTCGAGTCCCAATCCCGCAGCCTGCGCCATAGCGGCGGAAATGCTCACCTATTGTATATTGGGAGACCAGGGGTTCCATGGGGAGAAGGGGGGCGGTGCCGCGCAGCTACTGGAAGCCCGCTTGGAAGCAGCACTCAAAGCTGGCGATAGCCTGGATGCCCGCTTTATCTTGCTTACCCTCCACGCCGGTATAACCCAAGGTGCCCTCGTCGATCGTTTTAACCTTAAGGCCGGGGGCACATCCTGAAGCGGGAAGGTGGCCCCTCACAATGTTTTCTTTGATTTTGTTTCCCGCTTGGACTACCACTTCCCCTTTCCAATTCATCGCCGTGCGGACTTATGGCCGATTCGAAAAAGAGGGTACCTTCCCTCAATTCTCTTCGCCGCCAAATCGATAAGATCGATGACCGTATACATGATCTTCTGATGCGCCGTATCGATGTCGCGCATGACATCGGCGAGCAAAAGAGTCAATCGCAGAGCGTACCCTATCGCCCGGCGCGCGAGGCACAAATCATGCGCCGCCTGGCGGCTCGTCATGAAGGGCGGTTTCCGTTCCCTGTGGCGGTGCGGATTTGGCGCGAGATCATATCGGCCTCTCTCGGCGTGGAAGGAAAATTCGTAGTTTCAGTCTATGTGCCGGAGCCACTCGAAACCGGTCTTGCCTATCTCAACCTGGCACAAACCTATTTCGGCTCCGGGACTCCGCTGCTACAGGCACAAACCGAAGCTGGCGTTCTCAGGGCGGTGCGCGATGGAAAGGCCTCGGTGGGGGTATTGCCGATCACCTCCGATACACACACCACGCGCGCGTCCGCCGAGCCATGGTGGTATACGCTCACCGTCGGCGGTAGAGATCGGCCACACATCGTCGCCACCTTGCCGTGGTTGTTACGCGGCGAAGCCGGAAACGACGATACCCGCGCCCTGGCAATAGCGCGCGTGACACCGGAAGCCTCGGGCGACGATATTTCCCTCATCGCATTTGAATCAACTGAAAATATCAGCCGCGATCGCATCCGCAAGGAAGCCGAAAGCGCCGGCCTATCACTTGACTGGGCGGCGACTTGGACACAAGACACGCAACCAACACGTTGGCAGCTCGCGGAAATCGACGGATTTATTCCGGATTCCGACCCCCGCCTAACCTCTCTGTTCAGCACCCTTGAGAACGAAGTAATACGGTTCGTGAATTTGGGCTGCTTTGCTAAACCGGTCAACGGGACGGAGATCTAGTGGTAAACGCGTGCTTTCCAGCGAAAACGATTTGCCCTGAATGACATATCATGAACACACGAACCTCCCATCTGACGCCACGGCCCGGAATCATGGAAATTTCGCCCTATGTGGGCGGGCGATCGGCACTCGACGGCCGCCAAAACGTTATTCGCCTGGCGTCCAACGAATCGGCGCTCGGCCCAAGTCCACACGCAGTGGCCGCGTATAAAGCGCTTAACGATTCACTGCATCGCTACCCCGATGGTAGCGCCGTTGATTTGCGCAACGCGCTCGGCGCCCTCAACGGCCTCGACCCGGCGCGTATCGTGTGCGGCAACGGCTCTGATGAAATATTACAATTGCTAACAAAGGCCTACGCCGGCCCGGGCGATGAAGTACTTTACAGCAGGCACGGCTTTCTTGTTTATGCGCTTGCCGCGCGCGCTGCAGGCGCGACGCCGGTGGCCACGCCCGAGATCAATTTGCGGGCTGACGTCGATTTCCTGCTCGAACATGTCACGGAGAGAACGAGGGTTCTTTTTCTTGCCAACCCAAACAATCCGACAGGCAGCTATCTCTCGAGAGGTGAGTTGCGTCGTCTGTGGAGCGGGCTGCCGGAAAATATTCTTCTGGTAATCGATTCAGCCTACGCAGAATATGTGATGGACACCGAATACGAGGCTGGTGCGGAGCTCGTCAATGCCGGGAAGAATGTGGTCATGACGCGCACCTTCTCAAAAATATATGGATTGGCGGCGCTTCGCCTCGGCTGGTGCTATGCCAGCCAGGAGGTGATCGATGTGATGAACCGCGTACGTGGCCCGTTCAACGTCACTGCCCCAGCGCTTGCCGCTGGCTTGGCCGCTGTGCAAGACCAGGACCATATCGACAAGGCGCGGCGCCACAACGACAAATGGCTCAAGCGGCTTGCGCCTGAGCTGCAGAACATCGGCATCACGGCCCTGCCGAGCGTTTGCAATTTCCTGTTGCTACGCTTTCCCGAAGGCGAAGACCATGATTCGAGAGCGGCGGACATATTTTTGGCCAACCGCGGTATTCTTGTCCGCAATGTCGACAGTTATCATTTGCCCGATTGCCTGCGGGTCAGTATTGGACGGGACGACGAGATGGACGCGCTGCTTTCGGCGCTTAAGGAATTCATGGCGTAAATCATGACAGCTGAATTTATGTTCGAGCGCGTTGCCCTGATCGGCATCGGTCTGATCAATTCTTCGATCGCACGTTTTATGAAACGCGACGGCCTAGCGCGCGAAATCATTATTTATTCACGACGCAAATTGACCGCAGACAAGGCGATGGAGCTCGGACTCGGCGACCGCGCTGAAACCGATATGGCCACTGCTGTTGAGGGCGCCGATTTAGTTGTTTTGGGCGCACCGGTGGGCGCGAATACCGCTATCGCCGAGGTTATTGGGCCACGCCTCATGCCCGGCGCTATCGTGACCGATGTCGGCTCTGTCAAAGGTGCAGTCATACGCCATATTGCGCCGCATCTACCCAAGGGGGTGCATCTGGTGCCAGCCCATCCGGTGGCAGGTACAGAGCATTCGGGCCCAGAGGCCGGTTTCGCGGAACTCTTTGAAAACCATTGGTGCATCCTCACGCCGCCTGAAGGATGCGATCCGACGGCGGTAGAAAAGATTGCTGAATTATGGCGCCACGCCGGCTCGATGATAGATATCATGGATGCCGCCCATCACGATAAAGTGCTGGCCATCACGTCCCATCTGCCACAACTCATCGCCTACAATATCGTTGGCACGGTGCTCGATATCGAACATGTAACCGATCGCGAAGTGGTAAAATACGCTGCTGGCGGGTTTCGCGATTTTACTCGCATTGCCGCCTCAGACCCCGAGATGTGGCGTGATGTGTTTCTCAACAACCAGGAAGCTGTACTCGAAATGCTCGGCCGCTTCACCGAGGATTTAGCGGTCTTGCAACGTGCCATTCGTTGGGGTGACGACAAGGCGTTGGAGGAACTGTTCACACGCACACGCGGCATCCGCCGCGACCTGATTGCCGCGAAGCAGGTTTAACGCAGACGTCGACAATAACGGTACGGCAAACGAGTTGAACTATTTAGTCGAAGTTTATCGCCGGCATCTTGGCGATGGCGACGGGCCCCACGAATAATCCGCCGTCCTGGGCGGTCACGGGCACGCCGCGGAGAACCGGTGGACCACCATCCTCCGGTTTGTCAGCCATCAAATTGAATGCAACCTTGACCACGAAAGCATCGCCCAGCGGGATCATGTTGCTCATGATCAGCGCATCAATCACATCCCCATACCCGATGATATCCGCGGTGAGCGCGCCGATTGGGCGCATCTCACCGTCCAGGGCGATTGTCCCCGCCGAATTGATTCCGAGCGGCCCCCAGAGGACACGGAACGAATCGATTTCCACCATGCCGCCTGCGTCGCGCCATGTTTGTAGCGCAGCATTGGTATTGCCCGTGGGAAACGGGCCGAACAGGCTGAGATCAAAATTAAAAAGTTCGATCGTTTCTCCCATTCCGTCGCCAAACCCTGGCGGTGGCGTGATGCCTTCAAATTCTACCGCGACAGTAGCAACTTTAGGCGGCTCAGTTGCGGCCTCTGATTCAAACTTCGCCAGCCGCTCGCCGCGCACCCGTAGCCGCTGGACAAAAGCCGAATTTTCGCCCCATGGGCCCACAAGCACGACCTGCTTGAGGTCGAGCAACATATTTTCGATGTTCCGCTCGCCATCAAGTTGAAGCCACGCACTGCCGTCTTCAACATCACCTCGAATATCGTGCCAAGAGTCGCCGTCAAAATAACGTACATCGTTACGACCCCTGATTTTGAGATCGAACTGGTCGAAGCGCCAGGGGCGGAAACTTGCGGTGAGGAGACCACCGCGCCAAACCCAGCCCATAGCGCCAGTATCCACTGACGGATTCTGCAGAGATACCTCGAATTGAAGCGGGTAGCCGCTCACCTCTGGGGCGCCCATCTCAACCGTGAGGCCACGGGCGCGATGGTCTTCTGCCCATTCGGCGATGCGATCCTCGATTTTACTGGCCACAATCAACCAATAGGCGGTGTATCCAACAACGGCGGCGGCGATTCCGCCAACGGCGATGACGGCAAGCGGTGCCTTTTTCATGCGGCTATCTCCCAGCTTGCTCTCAATTCCGCGGGCACTACACTCCCGGTACAAAGGCTATCTTCCAGATTATGATAATGACACGTAAAGATAAAGTTTGGGTATTTGCTTACGGCTCGCTGATGTGGCGGCCGGATTTTGAGTATGTCGAATCGGAGCCCGCATTGTTGCGCGGCTATCATCGTGCATTTTGCATCTACTCTCACGTTTACCGCGGTTCGGTGGAAAAACCCGGCCTCGTCCTCGGCCTGGAAAATGGCGGCTCCTGCCTCGGGCGCGCCTTCCGCCTGAACATCGAGACCGCGCAGGACATTTTAGCGGCGATCCATGCGCGCGAGATGATCTATGACGTTTATGTGGCAAGGCGCCTGCCAATATCCCTCACACAACGGTCAGGCGCGCCGCGCGTTATGGCGAACACTTACACCGCCGATCGAGCTAGTCCGCAATATTCCGGAAAACTCGAACGCGATATCATGATCAAGCTCATCCGCAACGGCCACGGAACGGCAGGAAATGGACGTGATTATTTGGCGAATACAGTTCATCACCTTCACCAACTGGGTCTGACGGATAATGGTCTCGCCGCACTTTTGCGTGACGTCGACGCCAAGGATTAGACCTTCAGGCGCATTTGGAGAAACCGCAAGCGGTGCATATATCGCAGCCCTCCTGCTGAATGACGCCAAACTGACCGCAACGCGAGCAAGTCCGCAACCGCTCGCGCGGTACAGCCTCAGTCACGGCTGCCCGTTTGTCCGTTGACGCCGCTACGGGGGTAAAACCGATGATGTTCAAATGGTGCTCGATCACCTCGCCGATAGCCGCTAAAATTGACGGCACATAGCGACTATCCATCCATTGGCCGCCGCGCGGATCGAACACCGCTTTCAATTCTTCGACAACAAACGAGATATCGCCGCCTCGCCGAAACACCGCGCTAATCATACGCGTCAGAGCAACGGTCCAAGCATAATGCTCGGTATTCTTGGAGTTGATGAAGATTTCGAAAGGTGCGCGCCGGCCATCCCGCATGATGTCATTGATGGTGATATAGATGGCGTGGTCGTTCTCGGGCCAACGGATCTTATAGGTGCTACCCGGCAATGATTCTGGGCGCTCCAACGGCTGGGTCATATAGACTACGCCGCCCGCCTCATATGCATCGCGCGGCTTGGCAGTAGGTTGCTTCAAAGGCAGCTCCTCTTGTACTCCGTGGTCCGCTTCTTCAACCAGAGATGTGGTTTCCATGACCGCGCCGGTTACCGGATTGGGTCGATAGGTGGTGCATCCCTTGCAGCCGAGGTCGAAGGCTTCGGTGTAGATATCCTTGAATTCGTCGAAGCCAATTTCTTCCGGGCAGTTGATTGTCTTGGAAATAGAGCTATCGACAAATTTTTGCGCCAAGGCCTGCACAACGAGGTGGTCGGACGGGCGCAGTTGCTGTGCATCAACAAAATAATCCGGCAGCGGCGTATTCTCGCCCCTGAGTTCGCGGAACAGTCGATAGGCGTAGTCTGAGACATTCTCCGCTTTGCGGGTACCGTCCGGCATGAGCACATTACGGCGATAGGAATAGCTAAAAACCGGCTCAATGCCGGACGAAACATTTCCCGCCAGAAGCGAGATCGTACCGGTTGGTGCGATTGAGGTTAGGAGCGCATTGCGCATCCCAAAGCGCTCGATTTCGGCACAGATTTCGGGGTTTAAACCGGCCACCGTTTCGCTCGCCAGATAGGGCTCGGTGGCGAACAGTGGGAAAGCGCCTTTTTCTTGTGAGAGGCGAGCCGATGTCAAATAAGCGGCATCCCGGAGCGCTGCCAGCCAGCTTTGGGTGAGCGCGTTCGCCGGTTCACTGCCATAGCGCACACGGCACATGATCAACGCATCGGCGAGACCAGTCACGCCGAGGCCAATGCGCCGCTTGGCAATAGCTTCATCCTTTTGCGCTTCGAGCGGAAAACGCGAAACGGAGATAGCGTTGTCGAGCATACGCACGGAAGTAACGACCAGCCGGCTAAGGGCTGCAACATCGAGCGCCGCATCCTCCTCGAACGGAGATTGCACTAGGCTGGCCAAATTGATCGAGCCGAGTAGGCAGGCGCCGTAAGGCGGCAGCGGTTGTTCGCCACATGGATTGGTGGCGAAGATTTCTTCGCAATAGCTCAGATTGTTGGCTTTGTTGATACGGTCGATAAAGATTACGCCGGGCTCGGCAAAAGCGTAGGTCGCTCGCATTATGCGGTTCCACAGCTCTCGTGCGGAAACAGTTTTGTAACAGACGCCACCAAAGCTCAACTCCCACGGGCGATCGGATTTGACCGCAGCCATAAAGTCACCGCTTACCAGCACCGAAAGATTAAACATACGCAGGCGCCCGGGATCCTGCTTAGCCTCGATAAAGGATTCAATATCGGGGTGATCGCAGCGCAGAGTACCCATCATCGCACCGCGCCTAAAACCTGCACTCATGATGGTGCGGCACATCGAATCCCACACATCCATGAAGGTCAGCGGCCCCGAAGCGTCGGCGCCGACACCCATAACCGGTGCGCCCTTTGGTCTCAGGGTTGAAAAATCATAGCCGATGCCACCGCCCTGTTGCAGGGTCAAGGCGGCTTCCTTGAGTTGATCGAAAATGCCCGCCATATCGTCAGGAACGCGGCCCATGACGAAACAATTGAACAAGGTAACATCGCGGTCGGTTCCAGCGCCGGCGAGAATACGGCCGGCCGGTAGAAATCGAAAATCCTCGAGCGCAGCGTAAAATTCCGCCTGCCAATATGCAGGATCATCTTCGGGCGCGGCGAGAGCGCTGGCGACACGGTGCCAACTATCCTCTATGGTCTTGTCTACGGCTACGCCCTCGCCGGTCTTTAGGCGGTATTTCATGTCCCAGATTTGGCTGGATATGGGTGTCATCGGGGTCATAGCAACAACGTACTGCCTATATCTGGACACTGAACGCTTGCGTCGCAACGCCATTAAGCAACTGGTCAGTGTAAGGCCGCAAGCCTTCCGCGGTCAAGAAATGTTCCACTGATGTTCTAGTGATTGGGTCGCGTTTCGGCGATCAGTTCGTCAGCTGCATTTTCCATAGTGTTTTCTAGGCGCGCCATGAATTCACGCCGCTCTAGGCCGGGCTCGATCGGCTCAAGAAAACGGATGACGATGGTGCCAGCATATTTCCGGAAGGACTGCTTCGGCCAAAACAGGCCGGAATTATGCACCACTGGCGTGACCGGCACGTCGATTGCGCCGTAAAGCGCTGCAATTCCTGGCCTATACGCCAATTTTTTGCCCGGCTCAACGCGCGTGCCTTCCGGAAATATGACCAAGGCGCGCCCGGTCGAGATAGATATCTGTGCCGCCTTAACGAGCTCGCGCAACGATTTAGCGTAGCCTGCCCGATCGATGAAGATCATTTTCATTTTGCGCGCGAACTGGCCATATCCTGGAATATAGGCCAGTTCTTTTTTCATGATGTAGACGGGATCGCACAGCAAGTGTAAAAAAATGAGTGTCTCCCATTCCGACTGGTGCTTGGAGGCGATGATCGCGGGCCCCTCTGGAATGAACTCGCGCCCGCGGACTTCCACACGAATACCAACGACTACGCGAAAAATGAAAAAATTGCCTTCCGACCAAAATTGCACAAGCAATCTAAATATCCGGCGCGGTGTCAGCAACATGGGAAACATTACCAAGGCCATGACGATTGCCCATGTGTAAAAACATGTCGTGCAAAGTGCCGAACGGATGGTGTTCATGAATGACTGCCGAGCGAGTCGGCGCGGCTGAAGGGCGATCGAATGAGCGCCAGAATATACTTTGCGTACTCGCTCGCGATCAGTCCGGCGGTTCCTCTGTAACGCCACCAATTGTCGACCCTAACATGTTGCGGAAAGACCGGGTTGGCCACCAATTTAACATCTGGCATAGCACTGCGAAACTCAAGGATTGCCCTTGGGATGTGGTAATTGCCGGTCACCAGTCGAAGGCTATTATAACCCCGTTCGGCCATCCAAGTGGCGGATTCTAAAGCGTTTTCATATGTATCGCGAGCGCCGTATCCGAGATCAACACAGCAAATTATCGCCGCACCAGCGTTTTCGCCCACCAGACTCGGTACGGAGACACCATCATAAACACCCGAGATGAAAAGCCGCTTGGCCTGACCAGCGCGCAGCAGTTGCAGCCCGGCTACGAGCCGCCCATGGCCGCCAGTGGGAACGACAATGGCGTCAGTATGGCTGGACGGATCAGTAATATCGCGCGGCAGCGATGTAGCAAAACCCACCAGGCCAACCGACCACATGATCGCCAATACGAAGATCGTGCCGCCGAAAATGCGATAAAAAACTGTCATGCGCGCACACCTATTATCGAGCCGTCATGGCATTTTTGCGAGTTCCCTGAGAGCCGTGAGACGCGCCGTCACCATGGCGATCAAGGCTGTAGCGACAGGAACGGCGGCAAGCACTACCCATGCCCAATTAGCTACCGGCATGTCCGGTGCCAACGGAGTTTCCACGCGGCCCGCAACTTGACGCAGGCCATAAAGCGTGGCCACGGCGAGGGCGATTCCGAGCACACCACCACGCAATCCCAGCATCATCGCTTGGCGCTGAAACTGAGCAGCAACATAGCCGTCACGCGCACCGATAAGGTGCAGCAATTCTATGACGTTACGATGAATGGAAATGCCCATTCGGGTAGTGAATATGACAGTTGCGACGGTCGCGAGGCCGATCAGAACAACCACAGCGATGGCGAGATATTCCAGAGAGCGGCCAAGATCGGCCAAACGGTCGAGCCAAAGTTTAGCGTCGTCTACAGTGACGCCAGGCAGAGATGCTTGCAGGCGAAGAGCCAAACTTCCAGCGTCTAGGCCGTATCCAGGCGCTATATCGACGTCAACGAGCCTTGGCAGAGGCAAATCTGCCGGTACATTTCCCGCGCCTAGCCAGTGTTCGATCAGATCAATGGTTTCCAATTTTCCAACGACGCGTATTTCCGTTACGCCCTCGATACCGCGTAACAATTCCTGCAGTTTAGCGATTCGCGCGTCTTCGCCCGCGTCTTCGAGCGGCATCAACTGCACGGTGAGTGTATCCACTTCGCCGCGTTGCCAATGCTCCACCGCGCTATGCAAAATCAATATACCGGCCAGGGCCAGGACCGCCAAATAGACCATAAGCGCAAAAACCCATGGCAAGAACCGACTTGGTGCGTCACGCCCGAGCGGAACCACAGCCGGAATCCGCCGGGCCATCTCAGCCCGCCTTTCCGATGGCTGCGTCGAGTCTAAGTTCGCCGGAGGTTAGGGTCATGACGGGGTGCGGATTGCGCGCCACCATGTTGTGGTTGTGGGTGGCAATAATCACTGTAGTACCGATTCGGTTGAGTTCCTCGAACAGGCGAATCAAGCGTTGACCGAGCGATTCATCAAGATTTCCCGTCGGTTCATCAGCCAATAACAGGCGTGGATGGGTGACCACGGCGCGGGCGATCGCGACACGCTGTTTTTGCCCACCGGACAGCGATTCGGGTAGCGCGTGAATATGATCGGCAAGGCCGACCCAAGCTAACAATTCGGACACATGGTCCTGCACCTGCGATTCGCTGGCGCCGGCGACGCGCAGCGGCAACGCTACATTATCAAGCGCCGAAAGATGCGCCAACAGGCGATAGTCCTGGAAAACCACACCGATTCTGCAGCGAATATCCATCAACTGCTGGCGCCCAGCCGCTATCACATCAGCGCCAAACATCGATATCAAGCCGCGTGACGGGCGGTGCGCAAGATACATCAAGCGCAGTAGTGACGTCTTTCCGGCGCCGCTCGGCCCCACAAGATAGCGAAATTCACCGGGTTGGACTTCGAAGGTGACGTCTTGCAGCACCTCCGGTCCCATCCCATAGCGCATCCCAACATTTTCGAATCTCACCACGTTTAAAAACCTCCAGGCCTTGAAATAGTTGCCGGATCGGCAGTCCTCCACCATTCTACATTCACGCCGGGCTGTTTGCGCAATCGCTATAGAGAGGAAGCGCAATTAGCGGTACACTGCGGACTGTTAGGCATCCGCCAACGCATACAACAACTATTGTTTGATTAATACGTATGATTGTCAGCTGCCCGTCCTGCGCGACGCGCTATCTGATCGATCCCACGGCACTGGGCAGAGAGGGGCGCACGGTTCGTTGCGCTAAATGCAGCCATACTTGGCACGAGCAGCCGCCCGCCGACATGCCAAAGCGGATCGATATCCTACCGCCTGATAATGAACCCAGGCCGATTCCGTTTGGCTCAAATCTGCCAGCCATTGTGGCAAAACGGCGACGCGCAAATCGCTTGGGCTGGCTTGCAGTTGCTGCTGCGGTAGTCATTATAGTGGTTGGCGGAATCCTGGCGCGCGGACCGATCGTCGAAGCCTGGCCCCCTGCCGGCAAGCTTTACGCGGCTATCGGCCTAGGCGCAGATGTGCCAGATACTACGGATCTTAAATTCCAGAATGTCGTTCAGGACAAGGTGGTTGAGGGTGGCGTTCCTATTCTTGTTGTGACCGGGCAAATTTATAACCTAGCCGACGACAGTCGGGCCGTTCCGCCGGTTCGCGTTGGGCTGCTCGACGCTGCCAATATCGAACTGCATCACTGGACTTTTGCTGCTGAGCAAAGCGAGTTGCCGTCGAAAAACTACACAAAATTTGAGACCCGCCTCACCAGTCCACCGATCGGCGCGGTAAGCCTGCGTATCGGCTTCGCTGGCGACGACCCAAACTGAGCGAACCTGCTGGCCAATTCCGAATTTCGGCATACTGGAACTTCCCTCCTTTCCTACTGACCTGCGTAGAAGCTACAGGCAACCATGCTTATACTGGGCGGTAAGGTTAGATTCGGCGAGGAGACAACAATGGCGCTTAACGACAGTTTCGACCCAGCAACCGTGAGCCGCGACGTCGCGCAGACCCAGGCACCGCTCAATGAGGCGGTTCACGTGCCCGGCTTCATCTACAACTCGGAAACGGTTTTCGCGCTCGAAAAAGATCGCCTGTTCATGAAAGAATGGGTGTGTACGATCCGCGAGGAGCAGGTCGCCAATCCTGGCGACTACATTGCCATGAGGGCAATGGGCGAACCCTTCATCGTGTGTCGCGACAATGATGGCAACATCAACGCATTCGCTAATGTCTGCGCTCATCGCGGTGTCGAGGTCGCATCCGGGGAAGGTAATCTCAAGGAGTTCAGCTGCCCCTACCACGGATGGCTCTACGACCTGAAGGGTAAATTGATCGGCGCACCCTACATGAAGGAAGCCGAAGGCTTTGACCCCGCCAATTGCCAGTTAAGGACGCTCCAGGTTGCCACCTGGGAACGCTGGGTGTTCATCAGCTTCAACCCCAACGCCGAACCTTTTGATAAGTTCATCGAACACTTCGATCGGGAGTTTGGCTGGCTACAAATGCGAGACTGCCGCCTCGGGGATAGTTCGGTTCTCGAAGTTAATTGCAATTGGAAGTTCATCAACGAGAATTTGATGGACGTATATCATTTCCAGACCCTGCACGCCGATTCGTTTGGCGGTTACCTAGACGGCGAGAAATTTAAGATCGAGCTCACCGACCGCGGCGGGGTGAGTGCGTTCTACAAGGCCGCGCCCATGGTGCCCGATGGCAAGAGCCTATTTGGGCCGATGCCATGGATGGGTGAAGAGAACATGGACTTAGGCTGCATGGGCCATCTGCCGCCAAACTTGCATATTTTTGGTCGCGGCGACGCGGTCACGGTATATGTAATTTGGCCAACCGCGCCAGATAAGACACAGGTAGTTATCCACCATCTATTTCCCGCTGAGCACCACGAGCTACCCGACTTCAAGGAGAAGCTGAAAGTCTACTATGACTATCAGATTCTGATCGTCAGTGAGGATAACTCCATGGTCGAAGGTATGCAGCGAAATATGGGGTCGACCCGCTTCGTGCCCGGTCCGATGTCAGAGCATGAGAAAACGGTGCACAATATCATCAACGGATACCTCACCCGCACCTTCGGTGAAGAAGGTGTGCAGGTCGCCGTTGCAGCTGAATGAGCCACATAGTCTTGTACCCAAGCTTTTTAACCTCCAGAAAATTCTCTGTGTTGGGGAAAAAGCCCTAGCAGCTAGGCGCTGGAAAATCCGCTCACCCAACCCGGCACTGTATCGCGCGCGATCAAGGTGTCATAATCGAGGCGGGGTCGAACGAGAGCGGCCTCGCGACCATGTACCATCACCTCGGCAGCGGGCGGGCGGCTGTTATAGTTTGATGACATCACCGCGCCGTACGCGCCGGCGTCACGCACGGCGATGAGATCTCCGGCGCGTAATTCAGGCATCGAGCGGTCGGACGCAATCACATCGCCGCTCTCGCAAATTGGGCCGACGATATCGACCGGCGACTCCTCGCCGGAACGCGGTGCGACCGCCTGAATCTCGTGCCATGCGCCATATAGGGCGGGGCGCAAAAGGTCGTTCATCGCCATATCGGCAATCACAAACTGTTTGTTGCCGTTCTGTTTCACGCGAATGACGCGAGCCAACAACAGTCCAGCGGGTGCCGCCATCCAGCGCCCCGGCTCGAGTGTGATTGCCGCTCCAAGATCGCGCCCGGTGCGCCGCACTAGGGCGCCATATTCGTGCAAATCGGGCGGCGTTTCACCGCGATAAGATATGCCGAGCCCCCCGCCAAGATCGAGGCGCGACACCGTATGCCCGCTGGCGCGAAGCCCCCGGCAGAGTGCGCCAAGGCGAGAAAAAGCGGCTTGAAACGGCGCGAGAGACGTTAGTTGCGAGCCGATATGAATGGCCAAGCCAACCATATCGATACCGTCCATCCCAGCCGCGCGGGCATAAAGCGCTTCAGCCTTATCGAAGGCGATGCCAAATTTATCCTCCGCTCGGCCGGTCGAAATCTTGTCGTGTGTTTTAGCGTCGACGTCCGGATTAACCCGTAGTGAGACCGGCGATCGCACACCGCGCGCCGCGGCAAGAGACGCCAGCAAGTGCAACTCTTCCTCGGATTCGACGTTGAACTGGCCGATTCCAGCATCGAGCGCGTCAGCCAGTTCATCGCCGGTTTTACCGACACCGGCGAAGACGATCTTCGCAGGCAATATATCGGCTGCAAGCGCCCGGCGGAGCTCACCGCCGGAGACAATATCCGCCCCGGCACCAGCGCTGGCTAGACACCGAACCACAGCCTGATTGTCGTTCGCCTTCAAGGAATAGCACACCAAGGCTTTACCCACCGCCTGGCTAAAGGCCCGAAAGCGCGCGATCAGCGCGGCGCTCGAATAAACGTAGCATGGCGTGCCGAATTGCTCAGCCAGTTGACTGAGAACGACATCCTCGGCGAACAGCTCGCGGCCGCGAGCACCGTCCCGGTAAGTAAAATATTCCATGCCATCCTAATCCAAAGTAAGGCCGACTTCAGGTCAATTGGCGGGGTAGTTCAAGTGTTGATTCTTGGGGCGGGGCTTCAAGCGCACCCCGCTTACCACATCCCACCAGCGCCACGACCAAACCGAGCGCTGCGAGGATGGTCAACAGGAGGCTAAACTTACGAATCATAGGAAGCGCTGCCGCGCGCGCGTCACTTGCGTAAGCACTTGATGAGGCGCCGTCCCGCCATAACTGGACCGACTTTCGACAGCACGAACGGGATCCAGCACATCGCGCGCCGCTCCGGTGATACGTGGCTCAACCGCTTGCAACTCCTCAAGAGATAACTCTTCCAGGCGGCACGCTAATTCATCCGCGCGACGAACGACACGTCCGGTGGCATGGTGAGCCTCGCGAAACGGCATACCAAGCTCGCGCACCAGCCAATCCGCGAGTTCGGTCGCCGTTGCATGGCCCTGCCCGGCGGCAACTGACATGGCGGTGGTATCCACCTGTAAATCGCGAATCATTGCGGCCGAAGCGCGCAGACAAAGCGAAAGCGAATCAAACGCATCGAATACAGGCTCCTTATCTTCCTGCATATCCTTGGCGTAGCTGAGGGCCAAGCCCTTCATCACCGTCAACAGCGCCACTAACGCGCCGGTGATGCGCCCAGTTTTGGCGCGTACCAGTTCCGCCGCGTCAGGGTTGCGTTTTTGAGGCATGATGGACGAGCCGGTGCTGAACCCGTCGGAAAGGCGAATAAAGGCGAATTGCGCACTCGACCAAATGACTAGCTCTTCGGCAAGGCGTGACAGATGCATCGCGGCGATGGAAGCAGCGCTCAACGCTTCGAGGGCGAAGTCACGATCCGATACGGCATCGATAGAATTGGCCGCAACCCGGTCAAAGCCGAGCGCCGACGCGCTTGCCTGGCGGTCGATCGGAAACGAAGTGCCGGCCAGCGCTGCGGCACCGAGCGGGGATTCGTTGAGTCGACTGAGACAATCACCAACGCGGCCGCGGTCGCGCCCGAGCATTTCTACATAGGCCAGCAAATGGTGACCGAAGGTCACCGGTTGCGCTGACTGCAAGTGGGTAAAGCCCGGCATCACCGTCGCGGCATGCTCTTCGGCACGATCAATCAGCGCCGCCTGCATGTCACGCATTTCCTGGTCCGTCGCTTCTAGCGCAGCACGCACCCACAAGCGGAAATCCGTCGCCACCTGGTCGTTGCGCGACCGCGCCGTATGCAAGCGTCCGGCGGCGCTGCCTATCATGTCACTCAGGCGCGCTTCAATATTCATGTGAATGTCTTCCAATTCGCTTTTAAAGACAAATCGGCCGTCTGCTATTTCATCCCAGATGGTATTGAGTCCTGCCTGAATCTTGGCGCCGTCTTCGGCCGGAATAATACCCTGGGCCACAAGCATTTCGGCATGCGCTTTGGAAGCCGTGATGTCTTGTGCGTAGAGCCGGCAATCAAAACTGACCGATGCGTTTATCGCCGCCATGAGATCATCGGGCGCAGAATCAAAACGCCCGCCCCATACCGTATTCACACCTTGGGAATTTGCCTTACGCGCATTCGCTGATTTGGCAGAGGCGCCAGGCACCGCCGCGCCGCCGCCCTGCTTGGCCTTTGGGTTGCCGCTCATTTCCTAATTCCGCGTTGGCGTCTCGCGCCGTTTTCAGGGGCGACTCGAGCCCCATCGATTCCGCACGGTCGCATAATGGCGCTATTTTTTCGGCAATCAACCGTTTCGTTGCTATTCCGCTGCCACAGCATCATTGCGCAAAAACTCCACCAGGCCGGCGGCGACCTCGTCAGGAGGAGCCAGAGATTCGATGGAACCGCGATAATCGCTACGCGGGCCGAGCAAATATGTTTTGGCGGAATGGGCATAGTCATACCCGTCACCCGCCTCCTGTTGCTTTATCCGGATGATACCAAACGCGTCGACGAGACGCTCGATTTCCGCTGGCGATCCGGTGAGACCGATGATCGCCGAGTGAAAATTATCGATATAACTGGCCAGTACGGCGGCGCTGTCGCGCGCTGGATCAAAGGAGATGAAGAGCGGCTGGACCTTCTCCGCCTCCGCGCCTAGGCCCTCCAGGACCTCCGTCAACAATGCCAATTCCATAGGGCACACATCTGGGCACCAGGTATAACCAAATTGAATGATTACATATCGCCCGCGAAAATCCTGTTCGGTCACGCGCCGTTCGTCATCCGCGATTAGCGAAAAATGCATGATCTCGCCATTGGATTGCGCCCGCGCGTCGACGGACCCAACGGGCAGCGAGGCGAGCGACATTATCCCAACTGCCAGGACAGCAGTAATTCCGAAAGCTGAAACAAACGTTAAAATCGCAGAAAACTGCATGATCCGTAGCGACGACCGTTAGGCCAGTATCATCGCGTTGGGACGGGCGTCTCACCGGAATAGTCATAAAAACCCCGTCCGGTTTTGCGGCCCAGCCAATCAGCCTCGACATATTTGGCGAGCAGCGGGCACGGGCGGTACTTGCTATCCGCCAAGCCTTCATAGAGGACCTGCATGATGGCGTGGCATGTATCGAGACCAATGAAATCCGCCAACTGCAGCGGCCCCATGGGATGATGCGCGCCAAGCCGCATCGCGGTATCGATAGATTCCACCGTGCCAACGCCCTCATACAGCGCGTAGATTGCTTCGTTGATCATCGGCAATAGAATTCGGTTTACGATGAAGGCTGGGAAATCCTCAGCCATGGCCGTTTTCTTGCCCATCTTCACCGCGACGTCGCGCACCTGCTCATAGGTATCCGCATCCGTGGCGATGCCACGCACCAGTTCGACGAGTTCCATCATTGGCACTGGATTCATGAAATGCATCCCCATGAACAGGCCGGGTCGGTCGGTGCTGGCCGCAAGCCGCGTCACGGAGATAGACGAAGTGTTGGTGCAAATAATGGTGTCCGGCTTAATGTTACCCTTGAGACTGGCTAATATTTCTTTTTTTATTGCTTCGTTTTCCGCTGCCGCCTCAATGACTAGATCTGCCTCCTTCAGTTCCGCGATACTGGCGCCGGTTTTGATTCGGGCCAACGCGCCATCACAGGCGGCCTGGTCGATCATTTGCTTGCGCACCTGCCGGCTCATATTTTTGTGGATCGTCGCCAACGCAGCCTGTAGCACCGCGTCATCAATATCTAGGAGCGTAATCGTAAACCCGTTTAGCGCCGCTACATGAGCGATACCACTGCCCATTTGGCCTGCACCAATTATGCCGATGTGTTCAATCATTGCCGGCCTCAGTTCTTAGAAAGATTTTGTTTGTCCAGTTCCTCGGCAAGCTCGGGGAGCGCCTTAAACAAATCTGCTACCAATCCATAATCGGCAATCTGAAAAATGGGCGCCTCCTCGTCCTTGTTGATCGCAGCAATCACCTTGCTGTCTTTCATTCCGGCAAGATGCTGGATTGCGCCCGAGATACCGACCGCCATATAGAGGTTGGGTGCTACCACTTTTCCGGTCTGCCCAACCTGATAATCATTTGGTACGTAGCCCGCATCGACCGCTGCCCGCGACGCGCCGACGGCGGCGCCCAGCCGATCTGCAACGGCTTCCACCAGAGGAAAATTCTCTCCGCTCTGCATGCCGCGCCCACCGGAAACGACGATGTCCGCACTGGTCAATTCGGGCCGCACCGAGACGCTCAATTCGTGCCGTTCGAAGCGCGACAGACCCTGGTCTCCAGGACCGCTGACCGCTTCAACGATCGCCGAACCACCTTCGGGCGCAGCGGCGTCAAACGCGGTTGCGCGGACGGTGATCACCTTGCGGGCATCAGTGCTGCGCACAGTCATCATGGCGTTGCCGGCATAAGTTGGACGAACAAATGTGTCGGCCGAAACAACCTCAGATATCTCAGAGATCTGTGCAACATCGAGGAGCGCAGCGACGCGGGGCATTACATTTTTGCCGGCCGTCGTGGCACAGGCCAGCAGGTAATCGTAACTCTCTGCCAAGTCGGCAATCAACGGCGCTAGATTCTCGGCCAGGCCATTTCCGTAAGCTGAATCGTCAGCATGCAGCACCTTGGTAACGCCGGCGATGGCGGCCGCAGCTTCGGCTACACTCGAAGATTTGGCGCCAGCCACCAAAATATGAAACTCGCCCTCCAATTGCGACGCCGCCGTAACCGCGTGCAGCGTGGCGCGCTTCAACTCAATATTGTCATGTTCGGCAACGACGAGAGAGACCATCACAGCACCTTGGCTTCGTTTTGCAATTTATCGACCAATTCAGCCACATTTTCGACTATGACGCCGGCTTCGCGTTTGGGCGGCGCGGTGACGTTGAGTATTTCGAGGCGGGGTGAGGCATCCACTCCCCACTCTTCTACCGCCTTGGCATCGATAGGTTTTTTCTTGGCTTTCATGATGTTGGGTAGCGATGCGTAGCGCGGTTCGTTAAGTCGCAGATCGGTCGTCACCACGGCCGGAATCTTGATGGTGAGTGTCTCCAGTCCACCATCAATTTCCCGCGTCACTTCTGCCTCACCATCGCCGAGCGTGATCTTGGAGGCAAACGTCGCCTGGGGCCAACCGAGAAGCGCCGCCAACATCTGACCGGTCTGATTGCTGTCGTCATCAATCGCCTGCTTGCCGAGAATCACCAAGCCCGGAGATTCCTGTTCTACTACCGCCTTCAGCACCTTGGCTACTGCGAGCGGCTGAATATCCTGTTCCGCTACCACATGAACGGCGCGATCGGCGCCAATGGCGAGCGCGGTCATAAGGGTCTGGCGCGCCTCCTCGGGGCCTGCCGTCACCACGACTACCTCCTCGGCGACGGCGGCCTCCTTCATGCGCACCGCTTCCTCGACAGCGATTTCACAGAATGGATTGATAGTCATTTTGACGTTGGCCGTCTCGACGCCGGTGCCATCCGCTTTGACACGGACTTTTACATTTGCGTCGATCGTGCGCTTGATCCCAACAAGCACTTTCATATTGCACGGGCTCCTAGTGGAATGAGTCAAACATTTGCCGTGGAGAGTGGTATTAAATTAGAGGCGCGGACCTTTCTTTCGCATTCGCAATAAACTGGCGTTACCGATCCAGGAGCGCAGCGTAATGCCCCAAAAGCGCAGCGTCAACGGTCCATAAATTCATGAAATGTTCACTGGATTAGTTAATTATATTGCAACGCAGCATATGTCTTTCAGCGCGTCGCTCCAGGCACCCACAGTACGTCCTGAGCACCGCCTTCATTGTTAACGCGGGCAAGTTGAAAGAGGTGATCGGAGAGCCGGTTAAGATAGTGGATCGCCGCCGAATTCAGCTTTTCTTGTTGGGCCAAAGCCACCGTCAAACGCTCGGCGCGGCGCACTATAGTCCGCGCGACATGCAATTCGGCGGCGGCGGGCGAACCACCCGGCAAAACGAAGGATGTGAGAGGCGCCAGAACGCTGTTCATGGCGTCTATTTCCTGCTCCAAGCGCTCGACTTGAGCGGCAACGATCCGCAGCGCATCACTAGTATCTTCCGGCCGGCACAGATCGGCACCAACGTCGAACAGATCGTTTTGGATACGCGCCAGCATCTCGTCGCTATCGCCAGTACAGTGGAGCCGAGCAACACCAATTGCGGCATTGGCTTCGTCGACAGCGCCATAAGCCTCGACGCGAGGGTCGCATTTAAGCACCCGCGCACCACCGCCGAGCGACGTCTCGCCTTCATCGCCACCGCGTGTATAAATTTTTGTCAGAAGGACCATGGCTTTTAGCTTTTCTTGACGACGAAAACGAGAATCGCCAACAGAGCGATGGCGATAAACTGAATGCCGACGCGCCAGCGCATCAGTTTGTTGCTGCGAGTGGTTGCCTTCTCGCCCTTGCGGCCGCCCGACATAGAACCAATGCCAAGGACCAGAACAATCACCACCGCGCCCATGGCGATATAAACGAGGATTTCGAGAATGCTGGCGATCGAATCTGACACACATCACGTCCTTGGTGAAGGGTCTATCATAGGCCGCTTGACGACGATTGAATATGCATATTCGGCCAAAGGAGCTGTTCCGCATAGCTGTTATCGATATTGATGCTTGCGAAGCTGCCTCCCGCGAGCCGGATGGCTCCGGTTGCGTGTTTTTCCGTGCTGATCGGGGCAAATCCTTCTGCCACGCTGAAAGTGCTGGATATATTTGCTCGGCGCGGTCTCATTCCAAGCTAAATTCAAGTCACTCGGAGCGTCGGCGAGAATATACGGGTCACACATCCAAGCTGACTATTGATGTCTAGGTCTCCGGCGTCGGGCACAGGGCGAGCGAACCCATCGCGCGCAAGTCAGTGGCGATAATCTGCGTCCATTCGGCGTTGACCAGCGAACGCCAGCCTCACGGCTCGCAATAGGTTTGATGGTCACAAGCCGCCCATAAAAGCGAGCACCTTAACTGGATCGGCCAAAATTTTCCGCAGACGTTCGGGCGTGTGACCAGCGGTGCGCAATTCATGCAGGGTGAGGGCGCGATCGCGCTTGGCTAACCGCCGCCCCGATGCATCGCGCAACAGCGCGTGGTGGGAATATTTGGGTGTCTCCAGGCCAAGAAGAGCCTGCAGAAGGCGATGAATATGGGTAGCCTCGAACAGATCTTCACCGCGTGTAACTAGGGTAACGCCCTGCAGATGATCGTCGAGGGTCACCGCAAGATGGTAACTGGTCGGGGTGTCCTTTCGCGCCAATACCACGTCGCCAAAGAGTGCCGGCTCAGCGGTGATTTCGCCACGTTCCTGTTCATGCCAGGTCAATGCGCCAGCTGCGAGAACGGCCGGTGCCATATCGAGACGGAGCGCATGCGGTACTCCGGCAGCAATGCGCTCGGCCCGAACGACAGGCGAAAGGGTACGGCAGGTGCCGGGATAGATAGCACCCTCGGGGCCATGCGGTGCGGCGTCGGCTCGAGCGATCTCGGCGCGGATGTCACCGCGTGTACAAAAACACGGATAGATTAACCCTTGCGCCTCCAGAGTTTGGAGCGCCTTTAAGTAATCCGCTAAGTGCTCAGATTGGCGGCGTACCGGCTGTTTCAATTTGAGACCGAGCCAGGCTAGGTCCTCTTGAATAGCATCTTCAAATTCCGGCCGACAGCGCACGACATCAATATCCTCGATGCGAAGCAAAAATCGCCCGCCCAGAGCATCGGCCACGTTGGCGGCGATCAGGGCCGAATAGGCATGGCCTAAATGTAGATAGCCCGTCGGGCTGGGGGCGAAGCGAGTGACTGCGGGCATCTCCGGAACTCGCGGTACCGTCGTTATACGGCGCCACTCTGGCGAAGTGCAGCGATGGCGCTATCGTCTAGGCTAAGCCATTCCTCCAACACTTCATCGGTATGTTCACCGAGCAACGGCGCGGCGCGTGGATAGTCTACCGGCGAAGCCGAGAAGCGAATGGGATTCCCCGCATATTCCACATCGACTCCAAGCGCATGGGGTATTTTGACACGCATGCCGCGCGCGTTGATCTGCGGATCATCGAACACCCGGTCAAGCGTGTTGATCGGTCCGCAGGGCACGCCCGCGGGCTGCAATTCCGATAGCCAATCGTCGAGATCGCGCATGGCTGTGATGCCACCGATGATCGCCACCACAGCATCTCGGTGTTGCACCCGCAAGGTGTTAGTCTTGAAACGCTGGTCCTGCATGAGTTCGACACGTCCGGCAACTTCCAGAAACTTGGTCAATTGAGTGTTGTTGCCGATACCGAGGATCATATGGCCGTCGCGGGCCGGAAACACGCCATAGGGCACAATATTCTGATGCGCATTGCCGGCGCGGCGCGGCACGTCACCACCGACTAGATAGTTCATCGCCTGATTGGCAAGCCACGATACCTGGGTATCCAAAAGGGCGAGGTCTATGTATTGGCCGGCGCCAGATTTCTCGCGCCACGCCAAGGCAGCCAAGACGGCGACCGTAGCGTACATGCCGGTCATCAAATCAGCCACCGCGACGCCACCTTTTTGTGGCCCCCCGCCGGGCAAATCATCACGCTCGCCGGTGAGACTCATGAATCCGCCGGCGCCTTGGATAATCATATCGTAACCGGCGCGCGTGGCGTAAGGGCCGGTTTGGCCAAAACCGGTGATAGAGCAGTAGATCAGCCGCGGATTACTCGCTTTCAGGCTATCATAATCGAGGCCGTATTTGGCCAGGCCGCCAGCCTTGTAATTCTCCAATAGGATGTCGGCACGCCTTACCAAGGCGGCGCAGATTTTCTGCCCCTCGGGTTTTGATATATCCAGGGTTAGTGACCGCTTGGCACGATTGGCCGACATATAATAGGCCGCCTCGTTAGTCTCTTTGCCGGCCGCATCCTTAAGATAGGGCGGGCCCCAACCGCGCGTATCGTCGCCCACACCGGGGCGCTCGACCTTCACCACATCGGCGCCAAAATCGGCCAGCAATTGCCCGGACCATGGGCCGGCCAAGACCCGGCTCATGTCAAGCACCCGTAGCCCCGAGAGCGGACCGGTGCGCGACGAAGAAGAAAACGAGTTGGACATTTCGGTAACTCCGATGGGAATCTAAAATGGGCGACAACTTATCCCGTCGACGCGCCCGGGCCAAGCTTGCCGAGGCCCAAACCAGGGCATTGACCCTTGTCTGTCTTTCAGCGGTGCTTATTATAGTAGGCAAAATACAATCATCGCTTCGTTGGGAAGCGTGTCGCGATGAAGGGAGAGCGCGTGTCGACGCCGCTTGAGTCCTGCCACGCCTTGGTGCTGAACGCCGATTATCGGCCACTCAGTTATTTTCCGCTTTCGCTCTGGCCATGGCAGGATGCGGTTAAAGCAGCCTTTCTTGAGCGCGTGAATATCGTTTCGGAATATGACGTCGCTGTGCATTCGCCGAGTTGCGAACTTCGCCTGCCAAGCGTTATAGCGCTCAAGCAATATGTGCCGCTCGCCAGGCGCCCGGCATTCACCCGCTTTAATGTCTTTTTGCGCGACCGCTTCTCCTGTCAATATTGTAACGGTCGGTTTGCCGTCGAAGATTTGACATTCGATCACGTCATCCCTCGTTCACGCGGCGGGCACACCAGTTGGGATAACGTGGTGACGGCGTGCAGCATCTGCAATCTTGCTAAAGGCAGCCAGATGCCAAACGAATGTGGCCTGCATCCGCACTTCGCGCCGCGAGCGCCAAGCACAAACGATCTGCATGAAGCCGGCCGCGAATTCCCGCCTCGCTTTTTGCATCAAAGCTGGCGCGATTATCTCTATTGGGATTCCGAACTGGAAGAACGGTGACGCTGCCACGCGGTCAGGAGCGCGCCGTTAGATCCGCTCCGAAAGCCAAATCGCAAGGCGCGTGCCGCGCTTAACCGCGGCGCTAAGCGGCTCATAGCCCGGCGCCTTTTCCGCTTCATGCGCCAATCCTATCTCTTTATGCTGGCTTTCCTCGGCGCCGAATTCAATTAGCGTTTCACGTAATTCCTCTTCATCATCGCCGAGCTTGTCAACTTGTGCTGCATAATGTTCCTCGATCACTTCTTCCACGGCAGCGGTGCACGCCATCGCGGCACGCGGGCCCATCAGCGCGCTACCCGCACCAAGGGCAAAACCGGCGGCATGCCAGAACGGCGCCAGTAGGGTTGGCCTGATACGCCGCTCGCTCAGCAATCGATCGAATGTTTCCAGATGTTTGCGTTCGGCATCGGCCATTTCGCGAATGACCGGCGCCACGGCATCGCGCCCGAGCACGGCGAGTTGGCCTTCATAGATGCGAGCGGCGCCGTATTCGCCAGCATGATCAACGCGGAGGATTCGCTCGATGGTTTGTTCTGGCCCAAGGTCGCCAGGCAGCCGGTCATCACCGGTGCACGTCGGCCGTGCGGTTCGCTCTGCGTCGTCCGTCATTTGGCTCGCTTCATGATAAATGCAGCATACAGCCCACCGGCCCCCATGACGAGCGACAGTATCGCATTCCAACCAGCCATGGAAATTTGCCACAAGGACCAAGCGATCTCGTCGCAGCGCACGTTAGGTGCAGCAAGCAAACTGGCGCGCAGCTCTTCGATGGTATTGCCCTTGATCGGCGCGGCACAGCTGCTCTCCCACCAGCTCTGTTCCACTCCGACTTGATATCCAGCGATCGCCACGCCGACGAGTATCGCCGCCGCTGCCGCTATTAGAAGCGGCGCGGAGACGCTGGCCTGCCGGTGAAAATAAAGCCCCAACAGAGCGCCCGCCAAGCCGGCCATATGAGCGTAGCGCTGATACCAACAAAGTTCGCACGGGGCGAAGCCGCCAATATGTTCAAACAAGAAAGCGGCGAGAACCACGGCGCTGCTGACGGCAACCAATGCCGCCGCAGGCAGCCAGGGTTTGTCGGTCAGCGCCATCACTCGACTATGCACCCTATACCAGCAGCTTGACCAGCAGGAACGCGCCGACCAGCATGACAAAGAACAGCAGCGCCAATTTACCGAGATGGCGTTCGATGAATTCGCGCACCGGCTCCCCAAAGCGCCACAATAGAGCGGCCTCAATGTAAAAGCGCAATCCGCGCGAGACGACCGAAGCGAAAACGAAGATACCGATATCGAGCCGCGTGACGCCGCTGGCGATGCTGATCACTTTATAGGGCAGCGGTGTAAATCCGCCGGCGCCGACAATCCACCCACCCCACTCGTTGTAATAATCTTGAAACTGGCTGAATTTATCCTCGGAGCCATAAAATTCCAACAGCGGCTGTCCGACCGAATCGAACAGCCACAGTCCGATAGCGTAGCCGAGCAAACCGCCTAACACCGAGGCCAAGGTGCACACACCGGCAATGCGCCAGGCCCGGCGGCGATTGGCCAGGACCATCGGGACCAGCATGATATCGGGCGGAATGGGGAAAAAAGCGCTCTCCGCGAACGAGACACCCGCCAACCACCAGATGGCGTTCCGCTTGCCAGCCAACGCCATGACCCGATCGTATAATTTTTTCAGCATCAGCGGAACATACCCACTATTTGTGTGGCGTAATTGACGTGCCAGAGGGGAACGGCAAAATCAAGCGCGCGGGGCTGGCTCGTCGTGACACATTCCGCACCAGCGGAACTTTAAGTTGGCTTGGCAGCGCCAGAGGCTTTGGCCTATAACGTCACAGTCAGTTCGAACAGAACTGCTTGCCTCTGTGGCGGAACTGGTAGACGCGACAGACTCAAAATCTGTTATCCGTGAGGGTGTGGGGGTTCGAGTCCCTCCAGGGGCACCATTACCTAGGTTCGTAGGCCAAGGATCATAGTCCAAGTAACTAAATCTAAACAATATTTGTTTGGTGGAAGGAGCTTGGTTAGTCATGGTGTGGGTAAGGTTTCCAGTATATTTTTATAAGCGCGGCGAGACATTCTACTTCTCGCGAGCTGTCCCCACACCTGCATCGCTCCTGGAGAGGCTGGCGGCGGCCGAAGATGAGGACGTGCGCTGGGCGGTCTGTCATTACTGCGCGGCGGATCAAGCCCCGGCCTGAGGAACACCCAAGTCCCGGCCTGAAGAACCGCCTCAGTCGATCACAGGAAGCTGCTCCCGGTGCTTCCGCTACCGGCTAGTGAAACGATCGCCTGGGCCCCTGGAACGTGGTGCATGTGCCGTGGTACGCGCTAGTTCCTCGCCGAGGACCTCCACGGCGCCAACTGAAGTGGCCGGTAGGTGCGGCGAACTCGCTAAAGCGGCTTCGATGCGGTTGCTGCCGTGCTAGTGGCATGGACAAGCCCCCGCATGAGCGATGACATTCCTGAACTACGCAAGGGGACGAACCGCTTGCCGCAATCGCTGCAGATTTTTTTCGCCTTTAAGCAGGCGCCGTGACTGACGCAGTCTACTGGACACAGCACGATATCTGCCTTGGAAAGCGCGCTGTGCAGCTGTCTGGCGCCGTTCTCGACGCCGCCATCGTGCGGTATAAATTTGCCGTTACATCGGCTTACGATATTTTTAAAAAATGGGTACATGTTCTTTCGCCCACCGAGGTAAAGAACCCGTGAACCAGACAAGTTAACTTTTGATTCCGTTTTCGCTCTTGGCGCCCCGTATTCGGGAGCATCGACGGTGGCGAGCAATTGAAGTTCAAGAGCTTGGCACTCCTCGTCGCGTTCTTCAATTTGTCGCACCAGAGTGTCGCAATCTTTTCTCAGGTGGCTGAGTTCCGCTTGCTGCCTGTCGGTGACCGCGCCCAAACGCTGGATATTGCACCGTTCGTCGGCCAAAGCCTCCTGTAGGCGTATAACCTCGCATGCTGTGTCCGGCAAGGTCGCGACCGGCTGTTGCTGCAGTCGCTCGTGCGCCGCACGTTCAGCAGCGAGGCGCTTTTCCATGCTGGCTATCTTTTCGTCTCGCTCTTTCAGGCGCTGACGGAGCTTATACTCTGCGATCTTCGCACGTCCCCCCACTTCAACCGATTCTGATTCCAATCTGCGAAGCCGTTTGATATCGGCACGGTTCGCCGCACCGGCGATATGCGACAGCATGTGCACCTCACCATGAACTCGGATTTCAATAGAGTCACACATCGCGGGATGACTCAGCATGGCCCAATAGGGCCCGGGTATATCGCCGGCATTGATGGCCTGCTCCCAGCGACACAGCAAACCCTCCGAAGTGCTTTCGTCGCGATAGGCGGCGATGGACTTCGCATAGGCTCTATCGAGTGCTTTGTTTGCCAATCGGGCCAATCGCCGCTTGTCTGGAGTTTCCGCCGACATGGCGCGCACGAAGAAACCGTGCATCTCATAGTCAGTGACGCCTGGTTCAAACTGCATACCGGCTTTCACGATCAGCTTACACAGGGTCGCAACGCTCAAGCAGGTCCCGATAATCGAGCAATGGTATCCCTTATCGATGTCCCACAGCTTGCGTCTGCGAGGGAACTTGGTTACGGGACGCGTGGTGACTTCGCTGTCTTCAAACGATGCTGACAACGATTCGTCCGGCTGATCGATTGTTTCCATTTTCATCCCTGAAAGGAGTTAAGACAGGCTAGATCACACCACAGCCTGGAGAGCCTCGATCAGGGCCTGTGGAGACGATTCGCCATAGGGATCGTCTCCACAGTTGTCGGAGTAACCGGGCTCTTCAAACCAAGCCTCGACGACTCCATCGTTGACGATAGCGGCGTAGCGCCAGGACCGCATTCCGAACCCAAGATTGTCCTTGGCCACCAACATGCCCATCTTACGAGTGAACTCTCCGGAGCCGTCGGGAATCAACTTAACGTTCTCAATCTCCTGTGAACGCCCCCAAGAATTCATGACAAAAGCATCGTTGACGGACAGGCAATAAATATCGTCGATACCGCGCGCCTTAAAATCACCATACAGGCGCTCGAAGTCCGGCAATTGATAGGTCGAGCAAGTGGGCGTGAAAGCGCCCGGCAAAGAAAACAAGATCACCCGCTTTCCGGCAAAATAATCGTCCGTAGTTTTGTCCTCCCAACTGTATGGGTTATCACCACCACTGGCGGTATCTCGGACACGGGTCTTGAATGTGACATCGGGTAGGTTTTTTCTAATCATCGTTCATTACTTTTTGATATTTGAGAGGGGGTGTTTAGGTTACGTTTGTCGTCGTGTCGAAAATTGATGCTTGAAATTGCTTGTGGACATAGCAAGGACCCCGCCTTCACGTGGGCTCAGACGGTGGTTAGCGAGCGCCAAATCACGCGACAGCAACTCACATTGCTCGAGACCGATTCTCTGCGCTGCCGGTGGCATCCAGGCCGCCACAAGTGTTTCCGCCGCCTTTCTGTTGTCCGACAATTGCAAGGCCGCAACCACGGCCAGGAACCGATACTCGTCGGCGCTGACCTCCTGCGACTTGTGGGAGCGGAAATCGATTGTCTGCATTGTCGTCGCAAACAGAACGGTCAGAAATCCGTCAAGCGCGACGTAGGCCTCTGGCGCCTTAGCCAATCGAAATGCCGTTTGCAGCGTTTTATGCAGATTGCTGTCGTCCTCAGGCGTTTCGGCCCACTTTCGAACTGCCCAGATCAATAATTGTTCACAAAATGGCAAGCGGTTAAACAGCATAGAGAAAATACCGAATTTGAAGGGGCATAGCCTGGAGTTGAAAGAACAAGGGATTACCTTAGAGTGAGAATGAGAATCATTCTCAATTAAGAGGTCGACTGTCAACCCATTAATTCAAAATTTTCTAGGTCAGTCTTTCGTGGATGCTTGAAGAACGGCGAGAGGACCCTTGACAACGGGTTTCTGGCTGGGACTTTCAGCTACGGCCTCTGGTAGCGGGGGCACTTTTGGGTGGCGCCTTGCACCCAACGACATACATAAATCAGCGGTGGTTTGATAGCAGAAATTAGCCAGGAAAATATATACGACCAGTAAACTTTTGAATAAGTCCGGTCTCCATGCCGGATCGCGTTCAGACATTCGGATAGTATCCGGCTACCTTCGTCAGGAGAAAATCGGAAAGGTCAAAGCGCACCCCAGGAGCGGCGACGTAGTATTGATATTGTTACTCCCGATTGACAGAGCGACGAAGCCGGCGGTGAACCACCTCAGAATGTCTCAATAGGACAAACAAATGGCTCAGAAATACGCCGCGACACCTGACGTCAACCCGGCAATCCACACCTGGACAGGGCAGCTAGGCCTTCCCGATTTCACGAGTATAAAAGATCGGGATTTCGAGGCAACATTCTCGGCCGCGCTTCCCGCACACCTGGCAGAAATTGAAGCGATCGCCAACAATCCTGAGGAGCCGACATTCGAAAACACCGTCTCAGCGTTGGAGCGGGCGGGCGAGCTACTGACCAGGGCGTCGGACATATTCTGGAACTTGGTCGGATCGAATACGAACGACACGCTGCAAGAATTAGAACGCAAGCTATCGCCTGAGCTGTCTTGCCACCAATCGGCAATCATGATGAACCGCTCCTTGTTTGGCCGCATCGATGCACTGTATCAAAATCGTGATAGCCTTGGCCTCGAAGCTGAAGCCAGCCGTGTATTGGAGCTGAAGTGGAGGTCATTCGTACGGTCAGGCGCGCAACTCAACAAAACCGATCAGGCGCAACTCGCAGCCATCAACCAGCGCCTTGCGGTGCTTGGCACTGAATTTTCGCAGAATGTTCTGGCCGACGAACGCGACTATGCCCTGGTACTCGAAACCAACGAAGATCTGGCAGGGTTGCCGGATTCTCTGATTTCCAGCATGAGCGCAGCGGCGGAAGAGCGCGGCCAAAAAGACCAATATGTGGTAACGCTATCACGTTCAATTGTCGAACCGTTCCTGACTTGCTCGGAGCGGCGCGATTTACGCGAGACGGCGTTCAGGGCCTGGGTCGGCAGGGGCGAAGGCTCGGGCGAACGAGACAATCGCCCGCTTGTTGCCGAAATGGTGAGTCTTCGTGCCGAAAAAGCTACGCTGCTTGGGTATAGTAGTTTTGCTCATTTCAAGCTCGACGACACCATGGCAAAGACGCCTGAGAACGTCCGCTTGCTCCTCGATACAGTGTGGGAAAAGGCGCGCGGTCGGGCCGAGAAAGAAGCAGCAGAGCTATCGGGATTGATCGCGGACGAAGGCGAAAACCACGAGGTTGCGCCGTGGGACTGGCGTCACTATTCCGAGAAAGTGCGGGCAGCACGATACGATTTCGATGAGGAGGAGATAAAGCCTTATCTGCAGCTAGAAAAAATGATCGAAGCGGCTTTTCATACCGCTGAGAGGCTGTTCGGCATCACTTTCCGGACGCATGATGATGTAAGAGCCTATCACCCCGATGTCCGTGTCTTTGAGGTGCTGGATACGAGCGGAAAGCGCATCGCCGTATTTCTAGGCGATTATTTTGCACGCCCTTCCAAACGATCCGGCGCGTGGATGAGTGAACTGCAAAAGCAGCATAAGCTCTCCTCGGATCGCACCAACGAGGGACAGATTCCTATCGTCTTGAACGTTATGAATTTTGCCAAAGCTCCGGCCGGCAAACAGATCCTCATTACGATGGACGACGCGAGAACACTTTTTCATGAATTTGGGCACGCCCTGCACGGAATGCTCTCCGACGTCTCGTTCCCCTCTATCTCAGGCACGTCCGTCAACCGGGATTTCGTCGAATTGCCATCCCAACTTTATGAGCACTGGCTGACAGAGCCGGAAGTATTGCAACGCTTCGCGGTTCATCATCAAACTGGTGACGCGATACCGCAGCGCCTGCTGGACAAGATGCGCGCTGCCGAAAAATTCAACAAAGGATTCGCCAACGTGGAGTTCACGTCGTCGGCGCTGGTCGATATGGCCTTTCATTCGCTCGATCCCGAACAGGCAGCGAATATCGACCCAATGGCATTTCAAGCCGATGTGTTGGCGGGGCTCAATATGCCTGAATCAATCGTCATGCGGCATGCCACACCGCATTTTGGTCACGTATTCGCGGGCGACGGCTATTCGGCCGGATACTATTCGTATATGTGGTCTGGTGTACTCGATGCCGATGCGTTTTGGGCATTCAAGGAAGCGGGCGGTTCGTTCGATATCGCGACGGCAGATAAACTCCTGCGCTACATTTATTCCTCGGGCGGTTCAATGGACCCGGAAGATGCGTACATCGCATTTCGTGGCAAACTTCCGTCGCCGGATGCTTTGCTCGAAAAAGAAGGGCTGGCATAGGACATGGTAAATTTCCGTGGCGTGCGCTGGTGCTACTTCTGCTTGAGAATGGCCTTATGTGTCCATGGCTAAATAACTACTTGGTGATGAATGGCACCAAGTGCCTGTGTTAAAGTTCCCGTTTTATGCACCACTTCCTGATAGAAGCTCGTGCACCGGCATGGTTGCAGGTGAGGTTTTGATGCTTGATCCTGCCGAAGACCTGCTAAGCTGCTGATTATATTATATTTAGTTCCCGTATGGCTCCGATCTAGGACATCGAACCGCCCCTCCAGGAGCATCATTATGCTATTCAGCATTGCACATCTATGTCCCGAGAAGTGTCTAATTTCCGCTACATTTCAAGGATGCGCGTCCATGTTTGTCTGGTTCTGTCTAGGGCCCGCCGAGAACAAAATTGCGCCAGTGTTTGGGATACGAGATTCGGGTTTCCCAAACGTTCTGCCCGTGAACCATCGGCTCAACCGGCAAGGCTTATTAGCTGGCCGCTGAGTTCCATAAATAGCTTATGTCCGCCCATAGGGGGTCTTTTCACGCCATTCAAATTTTGAAGCGGCGCCATTGCCCGAGACGATGATCGGCACAATCTTCGTTATCCCGATGCAAAACAGCTTGAATCTTCTGTGCATTAACGCACACCCGAATAATGTCGTTGATTGGCGACAATTACCTTGAGAAGATCTTGCTGACACTGCGTAATTGAGTTTAAGTGGAATTCGTCCAATAATGAAAGACAGTATGGCCTAGAGCCCCGACGCGAGAGTCCAGCGCATACCAATTGACGGAGGCATTTATGATACCCAACATTCCCGAGAAAACCGGTATTCAAGACAATCGGGGCCACTCACTTACCGACGACTTCATCACGCGAACTTATGTTTTGCCGCTACTCACAGATGCGGAAAGCAAGGCCCGGCTAATTGCGGAGCACAAAGGAAACCCGATCGGCGTGCCAGGCAAGGCGGGTAACAAGGCGATCGGCCATAGCGACGATTTGGCCAGGGTACTCGATAAACTGCGACGGGCGCCAATGACTGGCAAATATGTGCGCGTCTGCATCAGGCCGCATGAAGGTTATAACATCGGTATTGTATCGGGTGTGCGCGGCCAACCGGTGAAAATATTAGAGGACGAGACCTATCCGAGCGAGGAAGCGTGCGAGCACGCAATATTCGTGCGCCGGGTCGGCGACCTGCTGGCTTCCTACGGTCTCGCCTAGACGTCAGAGTGGCGGCATAACGCTGCCCAAGCAACAAACAAGACGGTTCAAATACACCAAGGGATCTCAATTAGAGGGCCCGGCGCAGAATGAACATTGGGAGGAAGAAGTAACATGTTGCGGATTACCGGTTACAGCGATCGCTACTCATTATGCCCCGGCGAAGAGGTCAAGTTCTACGTCAACTCCGAGAAGGGAGAAAGCTATCGCGCCGACATTGTTCGGATGATTCATGGCGATACCAATCCGGAGGGTCCAGGGTTCAAGGTTGAGGAACTGGACACGCCGGTAAGCAAGGATTATCCCGGGCGCAATCAGATCATCCATGGCGGTTCTTACGGCTTGGTGCCACACGATCACCGGATGAACGTCGAGAGCTTCACCCTGCAAGCATTTATCTTTCCGACCACGCCCGACAAGGGCGTTCAAGGCGTTCTGACCAAAAGCGATGGAACGACGGGCTACGGCCTCTTTATCGACGAAAACGCCAACCTAGCGCTGTGGATCGGCGACGGTAAGGGCAAAGTCGAGAAGATTGTCAGTGGTAAGCCCCTGCTTCGCAAGGTGTGGTATCTCGTCGCCGCCTCCTACGATGCCGCGAGCGGCCAGGTCTGCCTTTATCAGGAACCCGTCGTGACCTCGGCCAATGGTGGCCTGGGCATGTCACTGTTGCACCCGATGGAGGAAACCGCCTCAGTTGTGAACGGCAAATCAGCCGTCGCACCGGGTAACAATGACGCGCCGCTGCTGATGGCAGCGCGCACCGAAGTCTCAAATTCCGGACGGACGATATTTGGTGGCCACTTCAAAGAAGCGCGCGAACCTGTTGAGCTGCCCCAGCAGGCGGATGTTTATAACGGTAAGATCGACCGGCCGCGCCTCTCTGGCCGGGTACTCGACAAAAGCGAGATCGATGCGCTGGCGCGTGGCTTCAAAACCTGCCCGGCGTCGCTCCGCCAGAGCGTCATAGGGGCTTGGGACTTCCACGCCAACATCACCAAAAATATTGCCTCGACGCAGATTATAGACACCTCGCCGAACGTGCTGCATGGCTTTATCATCAATATGCCGGCGCGCGGTATGACCGGCTATAATTGGACCGGCGACGAGATCGTTTATCATCATGCGCCTCAAGAATATGGCGCTATCCATTTTCACGATGACGATATCGACGATGCACGCTGGGAAGTGGATTTCACCTTCGCCGTGCCCGAGGGCACAAAAAGCGGCGCCTATGCGGCGCGGCTGCGCGTCGGCGGAGAAAGTTCACCCGAGACGGAGGATTTCATCACCTTTTTTGTGCGGCCGCCACAGGGCACCGCGACGTCCAAGGTCTGCCTGATCATCCCCACCTCGAGCTATATGGCCTATTCCAATGACAATCTGTCGACCAATTCTGTGGTCGCTGAACTGCTCGCCGGCAAAATTCCAATCATGCAGGCCTCTGACCTCTATCTCAATGAGCATCGCGAATACGGCCTTTCGACCTATTCGCTGCATTCAGACGGCAGCGGCGTTTGTTACTCCTCCCGTCTCCGGCCGATCCTTAACATGCGACCCAAATATCGCCACTGGCTGTCGCCTTCCCTGTGGCAACTCAATGGCGATCTGCATCTGACCGATTGGTTAGAGCAGCAAGGCTTCGAATTCGATGTGCACACTGATGAGGATCTTGATCGCGAGGGACTGGACCTGTTGCAGCGATACCAAGTGGTGCTAACCGGCAGCCATCCAGAATATTCCTCGGAAAAAATTATCGACGCCTATGAAGCCTATCAGCAGCAGGGCGGGCGCTGGCTCTATCTTGGTGCTGACGGTTTCTATTGGATCACGGAGTACCATCCCGACAACAGCAACATCATAGAAGTTCGCAAGGGTGAGGCTGGGACACGTGCCTGGACCGCCAATCCGGGCGAATATAACAATGCATTCGACGGCAAATATGGCGGCATGTGGCGCGCCCGTGGCCGCATTCCTAGCAAGGTGTGCGGCCTGACCTTCACGGCCTATGGCTTCGATGTCTCATCCTACTACCGACGTGACACCGATAGCTTCCGACCCGAATGTTCTTGGATGTTCGAGGGCATCGGCGACGACGAAATCATCGGCGATTTCGGGCTGGTGGGTGGCGGTGCTGCCGGTTTAGAACTCGACCGCTACGATCTCGAGTTTGGCACCCCACACAACGGCTACTTACTGGCACGCTCCGAGGGCCACACCGACCTTATGATGCAGGTTAATGAGGAAATTCATTTCACCGTGCGCGGCTACTATGGTGGCGGAGATGAAAACCCAATGATCCGAGCGGACATGATCTATTATAAAACACCCAATGGCGGTGCGGTATTTGCACCTGGCTCTCTCGCCTGGTGCGGCAGCCTATCGCATGACAATTACAAAAATAATGTCTCGCGCCTCATGAAAAATGTCATTACGGGTTTCCTCAAGGAGGGCCCGTTACCCTAGGCAGCGTCGGAAGGACGGCATATGTCTGATAAGGCGCGCTCCTCGCGCATGCCGCTCGTTACACCGCCACCCGGAAAGCATATGATGCCGACCCGGGCGGAAGAGGCGAGCCCCTTGGAGCGTGGGCTACTCGGCGGGCTCGATCGTGAAAAACTTAGCGACTTGGCCGAGGTGCTATTCGCCCTAAATAATAATAAACACGGCCCAGTTCCTGGGTTTTACGTGGTGGTGTCCACAAAGGCGGATAAAGAATGGTGCGTTGGCCAGCTCTGCGCTGACCGAGAAAAGCCATTAATGTTGCTCGAAGACACGCTCTACGATTCGCCCGAAGCTGCACAGGCCGCCGCCGCACGCTTGAAGGCCGCGCAACCTGCCTTGGATCAACCGGGCGGTTCCGTTTAGTGGAAGCGGGCGAAGTTCCTGTTTTCTTTGGACTATTTCTCACCGATTCGCTTCGACGAACCGATTCGCTTCGTCGAGATGATCGAAGACACCCCCCGAGAAATAACGCCTTACGGAGAGGCAATATAACTGCATGCTAACGTAGATGTGCACGTTGCAGTGAAGGGCGATTGTGCTAGGCTCGTGTGCCAGGTGACTGTATCGTCTGGGCAAGGTTGATGGATGGTCGCGACAACTTCAGGATTCAGATCCATCCGTGTCAAATCAAGCGTGGGTGAGGGTTGAAACGAAAAGATTTCACTAGCCTGCCGCAGCACAGCTTACTTTACCATGGGAGCGGCGTTCAGCGATGTATGTTGGCCAATCGATCAAGCGACGCGAAGACAATAAGTATTTGACCGGCACCGGCCAGTTCGTGGACGACGTTGCCTTGTCGGAAAACATCGCCCATGCGGCTTATGTGCGAAGTCCGCATCCACACGCCAAAATTGTAAGTATTTCGACGGAACGCGCACTGGCTATGCCGGGTGTCCTGGCCGTGCTGACAGGAAAAGACTGGACGGACTCCGGCTACGGTGAAGCCGAAAGCGTGTGGCCCGTCAAAGATATGAGCGGCGCACCATCACGCTCGGTCAACCGCCCCTTCCTCGCCATCGATAGGGTTGTGCGATATGTCGGCGAATGTGTTGCCATGGTCATCGCCGAGGATCGATATGTAGCGATGGATGCCGCCGAAGCCGTCAACGTCCAATACGAAGCTCACCCTGCCAACACCGTCACGGCGAAAGCCCTTGATGCCGACACCCCGCTCGTACACCCGACACTGGGAACAAACATGGTGTTGGAAACGACCCACGGCGACAAGGATGCTATGGAGGCAGCGTTTACCGCTGCGGCACATGTCACGGAATGCGTTGTGCCTACCAATCGGGTGACAGCGGCTCCGATAGAACCGCGTTCCTATCTCGGCCATTATGAGGCCGACCGCGATTATTACACGCTATGGTCGACTACCCAGTCACCGCACCTTGAACGCCGTCATCTCGCGGCATCCTTGAAAATTCCCGAGCATAAATGCCGCGTCATCGCGCCTGATGTCGGTGGCGGCTTTGGCATGAAGCTCTATCACTATCCGGAAGAGCCGACCGTGCTCTGGGCCTCGAAGATCGTTGGACGTCCGGTGCGCTGGACGGGCACGCGCTCAGAATCTCTTGTATCGGACACCCATGCGCGCGATCACCATACGATGGGGCGTATTGCGTTCGACGCGGATGGTAAAATTTTAGCCATGAGTTTCGAGACATTGGCCGCGTTCGGCGCCTACGAGAGTCAATTTCAGGCAAGCATTTCCAACGCCTATCACTTTGCCCTGCTGTCCTGCGGCTACGACGTCGCCGCCATCCATACCCACGTCAAAGGTGTCTATACGCATACGACGCCGGTTGATGCCTATCGCGGCGCAGGGCGGCCCGAGGCTGTTTATCAGGTTGAGCGATTGATTGAGAACGGAGCCAAGGAACTGGGGATCGACGCGCTTGATTTGCGCGAGAAGAACCTCATCCCAAGGACCAAGTTTCCTTATCAGACAGCGGTCGGAATCACCTACGATGTTGCTGATTTACCTGCTCTTTATTTGTCAATCCGGGAAATGAGCAGGTATGCGGAATTGCGGGCGGAGCAGACACGTTTACGCGAAGCCGGCACGCTGATGGGCATCGGCAGCTGCTGTTTTTTTGATATGGCGGGCGCAGGGCCGGTTAAGATGATGAATTCCTTGGGCGCAAAGATCGGCTGCTACGACGTCGCCAGCGTGCGCGTGCATCCCAGCGGCAAGATCACTGTTTTCGCCGGCAGTCATTCGCACGGTCAAGCACACGAGACGACCTGGTTACAAATCGCTGCGGACAGGCTGGGCTGTCATATCGATGACCTCGAACTCGTCGAAGGAGACACTGACCGGGTGCCTTTCGGTATAGGGACTTGGGGCTCGCGCTCACTATCGACCGCTGGTATGGCGGTGGCCGTGGCGTCCGACAAGGTCACAGTCAAGGCGAAGATGCTGGCAGCCCATATGTTAGAATGTGCGGCGGACGATATAGAGATTTCCGAGAGCATGTTCAGCGTAAAAGGTACCGATCGTGGGCTCAGTTATGCTGAGGTTGCCGATGCGGCATATCATCGAGGCGACCGTCCCGAGGGCCTCGAAATCGGATTGGAAGAGACCCATTTTTACGATCCAACTGATTGCAATTATCCCTCGGCGATTCATATCTGCGTAGTTCTGATCGATGCCAATACGGGCGGCGTAACGCTCAGAGATTACTGGGCCGTTGACGACGTCGGCACGATAGTCAATCCGATGGTTGTTAAAGGGCAAATTCATGGCGGGCTTGTGCAGGGGATCGGTCAGGCGCTGATGGAAGAATGCCTCTACGATGCAGATTCTGGCCAGTATATTAGTGGTACATTTATGGACTATGCCATGCCACGCGCCAGTGACATTCCGGCGTTCGGCGTAGGGACAGTGGTGACGGCAGCGCCGAGCAATCCACTCGGCATCAAGGGCGCGGGCGAGAGCGGTACTATCGGCGCACCCGCTTGCGTGAGCAACGGCGTCATCGATGCGCTATGGCATTTGGGGGTACGGCAAATCACCCAGCCGATGACGCCCAAGAAAATTTGGCGAGCGATCCACGAAGCACAGGCGCAGTAGTCTTTCAGAAGCGTACTCCCAAATAGCAAACCGGCTGAATTTTAACGATGGAAAAGCAGCAATGCCAAGCAATCACGTTAATATGAAGGTGAATGGAGAGGCGGTATCCGCGGAGCTCGATCCGCGAACGCTGCTGGTTCATTTCTTGCGCGAGAATTTAAAGCTGACCGGCACCCATGTCGGCTGTGACACCAGCCAATGCGGCGCTTGCACAGTGCATGTCAACGGCACGCCGATCAAATCCTGCACCATCTTCGCGGTGCAACTGAACGGCGCTGAGGTCAAAACCATCGAGGGTGTTGGAAAGGATGGTGCACTGCATCCCATGCAGGCGGCGTTCCGGGAGGAACACGGCCTGCAATGCGGCTATTGCACGCCCGGGATGGTAATGATGGGGATCGATATCGCCAAGCGCCACAAGAATCCCTCTGAAGCCGTCATCCGTCAGGAACTCGAAGGTAATCTTTGCCGGTGCACGGGATACCACAATATCGTCAAGTCGATCGCCGCAGGCGCCAAAGCCATGGCCGGCTGACGGCGTCGCTACCGGAAGGCATAGCCCATGTACGCGTTTACCTACCACGCCGCGACCAGTGTGAAAGACGCCGCCGCGCAACTGCAAAAATTGCCTGAGGCCAACCCGTTGGCTGGTGGTATGAGCCTCATCCCGACGATGAAATTGCGCCTTTCATCGCCAAGCGAGATTATTGATTTGAACGGATTGCCGGAACTACAAGGCATCGCGTTGGCCAACGGCACGCTCACCATTGGGGCGATGACACGCCATGCGGAAGTCGCCGCTTCGGCTGAAGTCCAGAGTGCCATTCCGGCACTGTCAGAACTCGCCGGCGGCATCGGTGACGTGCAGGTGCGGAACCGCGGCACTATCGGCGGCTCGATCTGCTTCAACGACCCGGCAGCCGATTATCCCGCCGGGTTGGTTGGCCTAGGCGCGACGGTACACACCAGCGAACGGTCCATTCCGGCCGATGACTTTTTCGTCTCTCTTTACGAGACGGCGCTCAAGAGCGGCGAGATTGTCACCTCGGTGAGCTTTCCCGTGCCCGACAAGGCCGGCTGGTCGAAGTTTGCCAACCTGGCGTCGCGCTTTGCCATCGTTGCAGTAATGGTTTCGGTAACGGGTAATGATGTGCGGGTGGCAGTCACCGGCGCCAAGGAATGTGTTTTCCGGGTGACGGATATGGAACATGCTCTGTCTGCGGATTTTTCTCCTGGTGCCGTTGCAAAAATTCGTGTCGCTACCGACGACCTGAACAACGATCATCACGCGCATGCTGAATACCGTGCTCACTTGATAACCGTTTTAGCAGAACGCGCGATCTCATCCTGCGGATAAATGCCGCCACCTGCCAAATCATAGTTGGAATCCAGTAAAAGAAACGCATAATCGGGGCCGAGCTGCGAGACGGCAAGCGGTCCTGCGTCAGTATGGGAAGTCAAAGGAGCACCAAGTCATGGCAAGGCATATTAAATGTGGAAAACTGTTCACCGGCCTCGGTGATGGCGCTGAAGCGGGGCAGACTTTGGTTCTAAACGGCGAGACCATCTGCTATGTCGGTCCGAGCGCAGGTGCGCCAACGCCAGGGCCGAGCGATGAGATCATTGATCATTCGGACCATTTCGTCATGCCTGGCCTGATCGACATGCATGTTCATCTGTCCTACGGCAACGCAAAATCGGAAGAGGATATCGATCTTTACGCGCCGGTTGAATTCCGTGCACTGAGGGGCCTAGAATCAGCACAGCGGGTATTAGCGGCTGGATTCACGACGATTGCCGATCCTACCACCACCGGGCATGTCAGCCTTGCGATCCGCGACGCCATTGACGCCGGCCTGTTCCCCGGCCCGCGCATCTCGACCTCAGGCCGGCAAATCACTAACCGCCAAGGCTTATCGGACTGGTATCCGAGTTGGATCGGTGTGCCGGAGACTTCGATCGGCGTGTTATGCCGGGACGCAGCCGAAGGCATCGCGGAAATCCGCCTCGAAGTCAAAGACGGTGTCGATTTTATTAAGATCGCGATCGACGGCGATTCGATGAACCCGTCCTCTAATGTGTTGGTGGCGGGTTACGATCAGGACGAAATGACGGCGATGGTGCGCGAAGCACACCGTCTCGGTAAAAAGGTCGTTGTGCATGCGCGCGGCGCCGAGGGCGTGCTCTATTCAGCGCGCGCTAAAGCGGATATCATTTTCCATGGCGCCTGGATGGACGATGCGGGTCTGGAAGCGGTGATCGAGAATGGCTGCGCGCTCTGCCCGAGCATGAGCTTAGTGATCAACGATATTGACTTCACGAGGCCCGGCGATGGCTGCTATCCAAGCTTTCCCGAGGCGCATCAACGCGAACTAGATCGCGCCTGCGAAAGCCTACCCAAAGCACGCAAGGCGGGGGTCAAATTCATGTACGGTACCGATGCTGGATTTGCGGTGACGCCTTACGGCGAATGGCATGCGCGCGAGCTTCAGCATTATGTTAATTACCTCGGCTTCAGCCCGGCCGAAGCGCTCAAATGCGCGACGGTCAACAATGGCGAGTTCGTCCGTGAGGATGGCCAGGTCGGTGCGTTAGAGGTCGGCAGGTTGGCCGATGTTTTAGTCATCGAGGGCGACCCGCTAGCCGATATCACGGTGCTACAGGACCGCACGCGCATCCGCGAGATCATTCAGGGTGGCGAGACAGTGAATATCGAGATCAACAAGAATGCAAGACGCCTGCGCTCCGAGTTTTCCTATGACATGTGGAGCGATGTCTACACCCAGGCACGAATAGAAGAGATCGGCATGGTGGGCCAAGTCCAACGCGCCGCTGAGTGATAATACCATGTGCCACCAGGGAGACTAACGAATGACATCAGGAACGATCATTTCCGGAGATTCGCACGTAATCGAGCCGGCCGAACTTTGGACTAAGCCATTGGGTGCGAAATATGGCGATGCCGTGCCACACATAATGAAGGAATTCAACGGCGATAAGACAGACCACTTCTTCACCGGAATTGAATATATCCGTATCGACGAAGTCGTGGAGGGTGACGAAGAATTGCAAAAGAAGCTGATCGCGTCCGGTACCGACCCCGTTGTGCGCCTGGCCTGCATGGATGAAGACGGCGTGTGGGGCGAGATCGTTAATTCGACCTGGATGCTTTACAGCATGCGGACATTGAACGACCGTCTAGTCGAGGACTGTTGCCAGGTTTTCAACGATTGGCTGGTGGAATATTGCAGCCAGGCGCCCAAGCGGCTTTACGGCACGTCGATGATCCATATGGCGGATATTGATTGGGCGATACGTGAGTTGGAGCGCACCGCCAAATTGGGCCTCAAGAGCTGCATTATCAATTGCGATGCCAGACGAGATTGGGCGCCTTATCAGGACAAGGTCTACGATCGCTTTTGGGCATGCGCCCAGGAATTGGATCAACCGGTTACCTTGCATATTATCACCGGCAACGAAATTGACCTGTTTGTTCTACAAGGTAAGGACCGCATCAATGTGCCTCGAAGCTCGATTGGGGTGTTTGCCGAAGCCGGACCGGTGCTAGCAAACGAGTTCATTTTCGGCGGCGTTCTTGACCGATTCCCTAAACTCAAACTCGTCTGCTCGGAGTATGAAGTCTCCTGGCTGCCTTATTGGCTATTCCGCACCAAACAAATTCAGGATGATTTTGGCCCGGCGATGGGTATTCCCGAAATTAAGAAGCCGGCCGAAGAGTATTTGAGCCAAATTTATCACGGCCTGATAGACGATCCCTATCTCGACAAGGTACTCGACGTGATCGACCACAAGACCATCATGTGGGGCTCGGATTTTCCTCATGCGCGCTGTACCTATCCGAACACGCGCGATGTGATCGATCGGGTCTTCGGTCATCTGGATGCGGAGGTGCAAGACGATATCGTCTACCGGAACTGCGCCAGGTTCTACAACATGGAGCTGCCGGATTGACCTGAAGCGGGATTTGCCGCCTTGAGCCGTTCGGCCGCGGTTGGCGCGGCTTGGAGAAAATCGTAGGGCTTATCATCGAGGAAAATCAGCCAGCTTTGTGCGGTCGGCACAAAGCTGGCTGATGCGCAGCAATTTATCCGCCTGATTACTCACCAAGAATTAATTACCCTGATGGGTCCCTTGCTATTCTGTTTCAGCACTAGCGGACTTAAGCGCGGGAGATGGGCTCCCCTGATGGTATGTTCGGTCATCTACCACCGGCGCGTCAGCAGCGCATAGTCGCTCTACTTCAATTAGACGTAAACGCTTTCTCTCAATCAGTCACGCAAGGTCAGCATGACCTTTTGCCGGTAATTGTCGCCAATCACCGCGAGAATGAGCAAAATTCCGATCACAACCATTTGCAGGTATGAGTTAATACGCAAGAGGTTCATGCCGTTTTGCACCAAAATAATAAATATGGCACCCAGCACCACGTTAGGCAGGCGCCCAGTGCCGCCGAAAAGGCTCACACCCCCGATCACACATGCTGATATCGAAAGCAGGGGATAGTGAGTACCTATATTTGATTCGCCGCTTTCGAGGCGCGCAGTCAGCATCAGGGCAGCGAACGTCGTGATCGCCGCACACACCACATAGGCCAGGAACAGGTAAAGGCGAGTGTTAATGCCGGAGAGCTGTGAGGCTTTTAGATTTCCACCAAGGGCATAGAGATAGCGACCCATACGCGTCCAGTTGATGAAAACATACATCATGATGATGAATCCGATAGTCAGCCAGATCGGCACAGGAACGGAGAGGAACTTTCCGTAACCGAAGGTCTCAGCAAAAGCGGTCGGCATGCCGTAGATCGGAGTGCCGCCGGTAATAGTGAGGGCGAGACCGAAGACAATTGACGACATAGCGAGCGTCATCATGAATGGTGGTACGCGGAAAATCGCAACGCCGATGCCATTGAAGACACCAACCATGGTGCCAGCGCCCATGCCGGCCGCGCAGCCTACGGCAATAGCCCACCACCCTGGATCGGCCATATCTCCCGACCAAACGGCGACCATCGCCATACCGGTAACAACCGAGGTAATCGCAAACATGACGCCAACCGACAGGTCAAGGCCGGCAGTGAGCAGCACAACCATTTGTGCCATGGCGACCATGGTCAGATAGGTCGCCTGCCGCAACATGCTAACCATATTCTTGCCCGACAGAAAATTATCCGTGGAGAGCCAGAATATTAGAACCGCCATAACCAAAAACCAGGGTAGCACTCCGCCCTTAACGAATATGACCGCTGCTTTCTGCTCAACTCTAGAAAGTAATGACTCCTCGCTAGGAGCCGAAATGTTCGCCATGGAAGCTTCTCCCGGATTCGCGAATTATTGGTTTATGCGCGGTCTCAAGCCGATTTTTCAAAGAAATAATTCAAAATCGATTGTTCGCTGATCTCCGATTTATCAAGTTCAGCCTTCACTTCGCCACGGTACATAACATAACTGCGGTGGGTCAGATGTAGTATTTCGGGAAGATCGGATGAGATCAGCAAAACGCCGGCACCCGCTTCACAGAGTTCTCTAATAAAATCATAGATCGCAACGCGCGCACCAACATCCACACCAACCGTCGGTTCGTCAAAAATGAAAAGATCGACATCCCGTACGAGACATTTTCCGATCATGACCTTTTGCTGATTGCCCCCAGAGAAATGCTCCAGGTCACGTTCGATATTGGGCGGCGATAAATCGAGGCGTTGTGCGACACCCCCGCTTTCCCTGCGCTCGTTTCGCTTTTTGAGAAAAAGCTTGTTCGAAAACTTTGACAAGTTAAGCGAGGCTATAGTGACGTTTTCCCGAACATTCTGCATCATCACCAAGCCTTCGGCTCGACGGTTCGAGGGAAGATAATATAGCCCACGATCAAGACAGCGCCTGGGGCCGAGCTTGTTCACACGCGACGCGCGGTCGTATATCACTTCGCCCTTGAAGGTGATTTTTCCCCCCAGGATACGTTCAATCCCAAAGCAGGAGCGCCCAATAGACGATTTTCCCGAGCCTACTAGTCCTGCAATGCCGACCACTTCACCGCGACGTACATTGATCGAAGCATTGTGTACCGCGTCGTCGCCGAATACATCCAAATTTTCGATCGTTAATAATTCCTCGCCAACCTGTTTCTTGATCTCCGGAAAAATCTGGTCAATGACACGCCCGGTCATCAACTCGACAAGTTTTTGATCGGTTGCCTCTGCCACCGGAATCGTATCGATGAGCCGGCCGTCTCGTAACACCGTGATACGATCACCGATCCTATTGATCTCGTTCATTCTATGCGTGATATAGATGATCCCAATGCCTTCGGACTTCAATTGTTCAATCAATTCAAACAACCGCTCCGTTTCGCGTTCGGTAAGCGATGCCGTCGGCTCGTCGAAAATCATAACTGAGGGTTTGGTTCGGAACGCTTTTGCAATTTCGACCATCTGTTGCTCAGCGCGAGATAGATAAAGAACAATAGAGTTGGCCTTGAGTGCAAAGCCGAGCCGATCAAGCGTCTCCCTAGCTTGCCTACGCAGCGATACCTTATCCAATAGAGGGCCGCGCGTCAGTTCGGAACCAAGAAACAGATTGTCTTCAACACTGAGTTCAGGGACCAGGGAAAATTCCTGAAATACGGCGCTTACGCCTAATTCACGGGCACGTTTCACAGACGACAAAGTGACATTGTCGCCGTTCAAATTGATTGACCCCGAAGACTGCCGATAAACACCCGCAACGATTTGAATGAGCGTCGATTTTCCGGCACCATTTTCGCCGAACAACACGTGCACTTCACCGCTTCGAACATCAAAATTGACTTTGTCGAGCGCGAGCGTTCCGGGGAACTGCTTGGAAATTCCTTCGAGTCGAAGAATTACGTCCCCGGAGCTTCCTAGCTCCGAGGACGCAGTTTCTTCAGTTACTGATGTTTCAACCATGGGAACTGGCTTCCATCAGCTCTTTTGTTAGTAGTGCTAGCAACGTCAGTCGACACTAAAGGACGGAACCCAGCCCTTCGGCGCTAACGTCGTGCTGGTATCAAAGTCCTTAATGGTAGCAGGCGTCACACTGATCGCTACAGGCTGAGCATGTTCAACCATACGGCTCGGGTTCTCATACTCTGGGCGACCACCCGTAGCATAGCCCTTGTTTTCAAGAAGCCTCACGGCCTGATCGATAGAAATACGTGCCTGAATGATCATCTGATCGGTTGGCGCCATATCCATACGGCCCTGCTGCAGGAACATGTGCATTCCTGGCGTGTAGTAGTAAGAGGCTAGCTTTATCTGTCCCGACAGCTCGAGATCCCGGAGTGTCGCGATCGCGCCCTCGATTGCTGGGCCGACGCCAACAATGTAATCGAGATCAACTTCCCCATCAAACGTCTGGGACTGGATTACGTCTTCCACCAATTTGAGCTGAATCTCTTTGCCGGTGTCGCCCCATTTGGTCTGGACAATTTCGACATCACTTCCCGCCACGGCGTCGTTACAACCTGCGTCTCCGCCAGTGGACCAACCCGCACCCGGAGGTCCGGGGAACCAAGCAATTTTAACTTTACCGCTGCCTGCGGGATGCTGATCAGCCACCCATTTGCAGGATGTATGTCCCATTGAGTAGTAGCTCATCAGAGACTTTGCATCCACCTGGGTCTTAACACCGTTAATCAAATCAATCACGGGAATACCCTTGGCCCGGATCTCATTAATTTGCTTAACATTACCGTCATTGGAGATTGCAGCCATAACGAGCGCATCGGCACCGTTAGCGATGCAGTCCTCAATCTGAGAAATCTGCTTTTCGAGCTGGGTATAGCCTCCGGCTTCCATCAAGGTGATCTTCTGTCCGAGACGTTTGCCTTCTTCAATAATTCCATACGCTGCCCCGACCCAGTAAGAGTCTTTCAGGTGTGGAAAAGAAACGCAGATATGATGCTTCGCATCAGCTTTTTCTAAGGCCGTGTATGTAACAATTTCAAGACCTGCGCCTTGAGCAACAGCCCAGCACGCATCGTCACCACTCGTACAAGCCGGGTTATAAACCTGGATGTCTTGTGACCACGATTCTGCCTTTGCCTGGCCTGGAGCCAGCGTACTAAATGCGAGCGCAACGCCGAAGGCGATCGCGGCCGATAGTGTCCAAAGTCTCATGAGTACCTCCCTTGATTAGAATCCACCTAAGAAACAAAACTTAGGGCCTTCTTTTTCGTACCTATGTTCCCGCCTAGATCGGGCTGGCCCATTCAATCAAGACAGGCCGAACTTGTCGAGGCGTAAATCACATTTTATTTCTGACATTAGTGAATAGTAATGATCTCGTTCAAGCATTTACCGTGTCGTGCTGAGTTGCAAATCGGCAAAACAGACCCTTCGAAATCACAGGCGATCCGACGATGAAATAATGGTTGGGTTACTAAGGTTGCCCAGCCTGAGCATCGCGAATTAGCCCCCTGAGACGGCTCGGACTCAGCGGCAGTTCGTCAATAGAGATTCCCAGAGGACGAAGCGCATCCTCGACCGCGGCTGCGAGAGCCGGCGGCGCGCCCATGCGGCCACCTTCGCCACCACCTTTGATACCATATTCGGTGAACGGCGAGGGCGTCACCACATGACCAATCTTAATATCGTCCGGCGATTCCAAGACCGACGGCAGGAGATAGTCGGTAAAGAGAGCGTTCTGCAATTGACCGTTTTCGTCGTAGTGATAATGCTCCATCAGCGCACTTCCGATGCCATTCACTACGCCGCCCCGAACATGCCCCTGCAAGGTCATCGGATTGACCATAGTGCCGCAATCATGCACACACGCGTAATTCAGGAAAGAAATCTTGCCCGTTTCGATATCTATTTCGATGACCGGGATGTGGCACATATGGCCCATGATCGGATAGAAAATGCCCATATGCGAGTTGTCCTTGGCCGGCAGCGTCGTAACCGGGTGGTCATAGACATAACTAGTGTCCAGGCCGCTCGTCAGGTCCAAGTCCTCTGGCAGATCGAGGCGGAAATAATGCGCCTTGTTGGCAAGCTCCGCGATGGTCAGGCGCTTCTCCGGCGCGCCCTTCAATGAGACGGCACCGTCCCTGAACTCTAGGTCGGCGGTATCGGCTTCCATTAGGTGGCCAGCTATGCGCAACAGCTTGGCCTTAATCTTGTGTGATGCCCCAACCACCGCGCCCGCCACCATCACTGTGAAACGACTGCCACCAGGTCCGGTAGAATTGAAACCTTGGTCTGAATCAGAATAGGTGACTTCGATGTTAGAGGGATCGAGGGTCAATTGCTCGGCCAGTATTTGCACCGCCACAGTCTCGGGGCTGTTACCCCAGAATGGCGAGTGCAGGGTCACGAAGGCCTTGCCGGTCGGATCGATCTTGAGAGATACCGCGTCCGGTGAACTGGTCCATTCCCCGCCTTTTTCCAAATTCCACATCCAAAACTCGGTGGTGCTGAACACGCTTCGCTCCTGGCAAGTGGCGACGCCGATGCCTATATAGCGGCCCTCCTTGCGCATCTCCTCCTGTTTTACACGCCATGCGTCATACTCGGACAGTTCAAGCGCTTGGTCGAGCACTTCTCCGTAGTTGCCGCTGTCATACATGTTGCCGGTCGGGATGAGATAGGGAAACTGATCAGGGGTAATAAAATTCTTGCGCCTAATTTCGACCGAGTCCATGCCGAGTTCTGCGGCCGCGCCGTCAACCAGGCGCTCAATAACAAAATTGGCGACTTCGGAGCCGAAGCCACGGTAGGCGCCTTGCTGGCATTTGTTGGTTAGCACCGCTTCGAGCGCAACTTCAACGCTGTTGATCTGGTACGGACCAACACATTGCGATAGTGCGTTGCCGTGCTGGCCAACACCGAACTGAAAATAGGCGCCGTAATCATCGATGATGTGGGTTTTTAAACTCAGAAGCGTACCATCGTCCTTGATCGCCAGCTTGGCGTAATATACCCGGTCCGAGCCATGTGCGTCACAGCCTGTGGTGTTGTCGATACGGTCTTCCATGAACTTGACCGGCCGGCCGGTAGCGCGCGCCAGCGTCGCTGCCAGCACGCAAGGCTTATGGCTGAAGAGCTTGGCGCCGAAGCTGCCGCCCGCGAGGGTTGGAATGATGTTCAGTTTGTGGGCGGGGACGCCGAGTGAATCCGCGATCATCCAGCCACAGTAATTATACATCGAGGTATTTGCGGTTATGGTGAACTTGCCTGTGCCGGGATCAAAACTCGCTACGGCGCCGTGGGTTTCCATCGGCGTACCGCCCGAGCGCGGCCAGCGGAAACGGCGCTCAATGACCCGATCAGCCTTGTCGAAATCCTCTTCCACGGGCCCGAAAGTAAAGGTGCGCGCAAGCGCCATATTGGTATCGCCGCGATAGGGATGCAGCACGGCGTCTCCGGTCGAGTTGCGCGCTTCTTCGAGATCGACGACTGCGGGCAAGGGTTCATATTCGACTTCGACCAGATCGCAAGCGTCTTCCGCGATGTAGCGGGTCTCCGCCGCAACCGCGACAACGGCTTCGCCAACATGGCGAACCTTATCCTGGGCGATACAATATTGGTGCACCGGTGGATTAGCCCAACTGGGCAACGGGCCGGTGACTTGCGCAGCTTCTTCCCCGGTCATGACGCACAGAACGCCTGCCAGCGCCTCGGCTTTGCTTTTATCGATTCGCAAGATTCGGGCATGGGCATGCGGGCTTCTCAGGATGGCGGAGTGGGCCATCTCCGGCAGATTTGTGTCATCGGCAAACATACCGCGTCCCACGAGGAGCCTCGGGTCCTCGACCCGCTTCATGCTCTTGCCGATATGCTGGTATGACTCACGCGGCTTTTCGGTCTGCCGGCTCTCCGGGATATAGGCGTCCAAAGTCATTGATCTGCTCCCCGCATTGTCGCGGCCGCCGATTCGACCGCCTCGACAATGGTTTGATAGCCCGTGCAGCGGCACAAATTACCCGACAAGGCTTCGCGAATTTCTTCTCTATTTGCCTCGGGATTCTCGCGCAATAACTCGAGCGCCGTCATCAGCATACCCGGCGTACAGAAGCCACATTGTAGGCCGTGCTTTTCCCAAAATGCCGCCTGTAGCGGGTGCATATCATCGATAGTCCCAAGCCCCTCGATCGTAGTGATCTCGGCGCCGTCAGCCATCACCGCAAAGGTGAGGCAGGAACGCGTCGACTGTCCATTCATGAGGATGGTACAAGAGCCGCAAACACCGTGCTCGCAACCCAAATGTGTGCCGGTGAGGCGCAAATCCTCGCGAACGAAATCGCTCAGCAGGCGGCGCGGCTCGACCTCTCGCTCGTGGCGCTGGCCGTTCACGGTGACGGTTATTTTTACGCTGTCCATTGCATCAACCTTCTTTCCCGCACCGGCCATGGGCCTCGCTCAGCGCCCGCTTAGTTAGGCTGAACACGAGATCACGGCGGAATTCTGAATCAGCATGAAAATCGGAGGGCGGATCGACGCTATCACGCGCCGCTAAGGCCGCCGCAGTCAGGCCGGTGTCGTTCATCGCCTCGCCCGTGATCGCTGCTTCAGCAGCATCTAGACGCATCGCCCGCTCGCCGACGCCCACCGCAACAATGCGCGCGTCAGTGCAAGTGCCGTTCGGGCAATCGAGCGTCGCGGCAATGCCGACGAGAGCAAAATCGCCTTTCCGCGTGCTCGTCTCTTGGAATGACCAGCCTTGATGGGCCGGCGCCTTAGGGATGCGGATTTCGGTCAACAATTCGTTCTGCTGTGCAGCGGTATCGTAGAGGCCGAGAAAAAAGTCTTCTGCCGCGACACGCCGTTCACCCTCGGCGCTCTTGAGCACCAGCGTGGCGCCACTGGCGATGGCAACGGCCGGATTCTCGGAGGATGGGTCGGCGTGGCACAGATTGCCGCCAACCGAGCCCCGGTTGCGTACCGCACGATGGGCAATATGGTCGTAAGCCGCGGTCATCAGCGGACAGAACTCCGCGATAACCGTCGACGTGGCTGCCGTAGTGTGGCGCGTTAAAGCGCCGATCGCCAGTTCGTCGCCTTCGGGCCGAATATAATCGAGATCCGTGAGCCGATTGATATCGATCAGGCTACCCGGTTTAGCCAGGCGCAGGTTCATCATGGCGATCAGGCTTTGCCCGCCCGCCAACACCTGTGACTCGGAATTTGCTGCCAAGGCCATCAACGCATCGTCGATTTTTTCGGCGCGGAAGTAGTCAAATGATGCCGGTTTCACCGCTCCTCCGTCCCAATTTGTTTTCTTGCTTTCACCAAGATCGGCAATAAGGCCGACAGGGCCGCAGCATATATACTGCCTAGCGCCACAGTCAATGAATGTGCCGCGCGAAGCATTTGACGCCGTGCCGGCAAGTGGCGAAGATATCCCTCACGTAAAACTGCAACCGCCGGAGATAATATCGAATCATGGCATGGACGATGTTCAGTGAGGTACCGCCAAGAGGCAACTTAATCCACGGCAATAACCACCACGCCCTGCCGGTCGGCGGCGAGTAAACGGATGCCGGACACCGCTATAAGTCCCGACGAACTTCGCTCTCGTATCGAGGCGTTAGTTCCAGTACTACGCGAGCGAGCTGCCGAAGCCGAGACGCTGCGCCGCCTGCCAGTCGAAACGGTGCGCGATCTGGTGGAGACGGGTCTGATCCGTGCCACCCTGCCGAGCCGACTCGGCGGCACGGAGATCGATTACCGCACCGTGATGGAGCTGGTTGCCATCATCGCGCATGGCTGCGGATCGACAGCCTGGGTGGCATGCAATTTCCTGAGTTGCACGTTCAAGCTGGCGCTGTGGCCCCGCGAAGCGCAGGACGAGGTGTGGAACGGTTCGCCCGACGCCCTGCTGACCGGCACGCTGGTTTTTCCGGCCGGGCGCGCCAAGCGCGTCGGCGGTGGCTACGTACTGTCGGGCCGCTGGCCGTTCGGCAGCGGCATCAATCATGCGGACTGGAATTTCTTCGGTGCCACGGAAGAGGACGGCACACTCAGCATGTTCCTGGTGCCAAAATCCGACTACAAAATCATCGACACCTGGCGTGCGGCGGGCCTGCGAGGCACCGGTAGCCACCACGTCACGGTGGACGATATGTTCGTACCGGACCATCGCCGGCTGCGCGCCGAGGACACGCGCGATGGCAACAGCCCTGGAAATGCCGTAAACACTGGCGCGGTATACCGGCTGCCGCTGTTCTCGATGTTTTTTACATGGGTCGGCGCCGCCGTGCTCGGCATCGCTGAAGCGGCAGTCGAGAATTATGTGGCGGCGACCCGTAGTCGGCTCGCTAACTATAGCGGTCAGCGCGTTGCCGACTATGGCACTGTCCAGGTGAACCTCGCCGAGGCGATGAGTTCCGTTGAAGCCGCCCGTCGACTATTTTTGCAGAATTGCGACGACGCCATGGCTATCGTAAAGGCCGGAGATCTACCGACACTCGAACAGCGCGCGCGCTACCGGGCCGAAGGTGCGTTTGCCTCCACCCTCTGCTGCCGCGCAGTGGACCTGGTCTTCACGGCGAGCGGCGGCGGCGGCCTTTATGACAACAATTCGCTGTCTCGCTCATTCCGCGACATCCACGCCGGCCGTGCCCACATCACCCAGAATTGGGAACCCAACGCGACCACTTATGGCCGCGTCGCACTCGGCCTTGAGATCGACAACCCGTTATTATGATCGGTCCGACGCGGCGTTCACCCGCCTGGTGACGAGGAATAGACCGGCAAACATGAGTGCCAGCGCTCCCCATATCCACACGCTGTGGCGCTCACCAAGAATAAGTACAGCCCAGCCGATGCCCGCCAGCGGCGATATATAGTTGTAGCTGGCAAAAAACACCGGGCCAGCGAGATGGATGATTTCAAACAGCAGATACCAGAAAATGGCGTTTGCCAGCGTGACTCCAATCAAGGCCAAACCGCCATCGTCAAGGCCGGAATCGAAAAACCACCAACTGTCGGTCGCCGCCATCAGCAACATGAGGAGCACAGATGCACCGAGTAACAGGCCGGTAGCCAAGGGTAGCGAGTTTGACTGAGGCGGGCGCATGATCGCCACCAACGTGTTGGCTAAACCGTAGCATAGCGGTGCAATGAGAGCGAACAGCGCCCAACCGACCATGTCCGGTTCCGGTAGGCTGGTTTTTGGCAGCACGACCAAAAGCACGGCCCCCAGTCCGATGCAAAGCCCGAGGAAACGAAGTGTGTTGAAGCGGTCAATGCGAAACGCCAAAGCAAAGCCAAACGTCAACGCCGGCACAAGGGCCTGACCCAGGCCAACGACGCCAGCGGGCAAGCGAGCGGCGACGTAATTAAGAACTAAAAAGGGAAGTACGAACTCGAACAACGCCGCAACACCGTAGAGCTTTAGATGCGGCCAGCTAAGCTGCACTCGGTTGGCGGTAGCGAAGGACAGGGTCAATAGAATGAGTCCCGCGCCAAGGCTTTGCCAAAACACATAGGCGACAACGGGAATGCCGGAGGTGATGGCAATATTGTTGAGAGAGAAACTCAAGCCCCAGGTGATGCCACAGGCAAAAAGTAGCACGGTCGGCAACAGCGGCACGCGCGTCAATCCTGCGGTGAGGCTGCGCCAGTTTACCATCTGCGTCATCTGACTCGCTTTGAATAAAATCAATTGCGGCGAATTCTAGCGCATATCTCAGACATAAATACACCGACTCGCGATATTCGGAATCTTGATTTGAACAGGGATGGTGCCTGGCATTGAAACTTTACCTGTCGCGGTTGCCACGATTGAATTGTGAACTGCAGCTAGCCAGACTGAGCCAATGCCGACAGCTTACAACATAAGCTTGCCCGTGGTGATGTTCTTCGGCGCTCCTGCTTCTCCAGTAGCTTTCGCAGGACCCTTTGCACGCATCATTTGCAGCATCGCGGCTCAACCAGAAAGTCCAGAACTTAAATTTTGTGATTAACCTCTCGCCACCGCCGGTATCTTTGGCCACGAATTTTGATAACAATTCCGCCGAAGTGCCAACGCGCCCTGTGCCAGCCACCCCGAGTCATCCACTTAACGTGCCAATACCCTACCAGAGACAAATCAACAGCATCCATATAGCACGCATATTCAGTGTATCCGTATGATAAATAGCTTTATATGGAGCGTTGCTTCTCCTTACCGCTACAATATCTCAACAATAAGGAGGGGTAGATAATTTAGGTCTTAAGGGCTTTTCTGGTTTCCTTGTTTTTCACGCTCGCTACGCCGGTGGAGGCTGCAAGCATGGTAGCCAGACGGGAAGCCTGTCAAAGCGAAGACTATGCTACAGCGCTCAGAGAGTGGCGCGACTTGCCTAACCAGGCATCTTGTAGGGTGGCATGTCCAATGTGCAGCTGGTAAAGACACAAAAAATGTTGCGCAAGAGGACATTGTAATGAAACAGGGAATTGGCAGATGGTATTGACCGAACATGATATCGAATTCGAAGGCACATCCGTCCATTTCTGGAAGGGCGGTTCCGGGTTTCCGATCCTGATGCTGCACGGCTCCGGGCCGGGTGCCGGGACGATGGGCAATTGGCGCTTTGTGCTTGAGCCACTCGCTGAATCGTATCATGTTGTCGCCACCGATCTCATTGGCTTCGGCGAATCGGGTCGCAAACATGAAGAACCCTATTTCGACATCGGCCTGTGGCGCCGCCAAGCACAGTTGATGCTCGATAGTTTACCTGCCGGACCGGTCGGTATTATTGGCCATTCGCTGTCAGCATCGCTCGCGCTCGGACTGGCAGCCACGAATGAGCGGGTGACCAAGGTGCTGACCACCGGCGCGATGGGCGGGCATTTCGAAATCAACAAGTCGACCAACTTATGCTGGACTTTTCCCGAGACGCGGGCGCAATTGCGCGAAGCAGTCGAATGCCTGGTTTATGACCGCTCCGTGGTGACCGATGCGCTTTTGGACAGCCGCATGGAAATTCTCCATGACGGTGAATACGGACCTTATTTCCGTTCTATGTTCGCAGGCGACAAGCAGCAATATGTCGACGCCGCGGTGCTGCCAGCGGAAATGTTGAACGCGCTTACCTGCGATGTAATGATGATGCATGGTCGCGACGACCGGCCTTTTCCCTTCGCCAAGAACAGCCTCGCGCTGAGCGCCGCCATTCCTCATGCAGATGTGATTTTAGTCGGCTGCTGCGGCCATTCACCAGCACTGGAACATCCTCAAAAACTTCTAAGTGCGGCGAATCTGCTGTTTGGGTGATGCCGCAGCAAAGTCGGGGGCGCTCTATAAATTGTGCTAGAGCTTTATTTGCCGTTACGAGTTAGAGCTCAATGATTGGGACAGTCCAGCATCGGCATGTGATGTCAATTCAATCATATATGACAGCATCGCACTTGGGCTTGGGAGAGAAAATCTACTGATTACAATTTTGTAGCCCAACTATTTAGGCGTTCCTTGACGCCGCCTTTACCCGCGTAGTGACCAGAAACAACCCGGCGAACATAAGTGCAAGCGCGCCCCAAATCCACGGGCTGTGGCGCTCGCTGAAGATCAGTACGGCCCAACCGATCCCCGCCAGCGGTGAGATATAATTATAACTAGCGAAGAAAACTGGCCCGGCGAGGCGAATTATCTCGAAAACCAAAATCCAGAACATAGCGTTTATAAAGGTGACCCCGATTAGAGCTAACCCGCCAGCATCCAGACCAGTATCAAAAAACCACCAACTGTCAGTAGCCGCCATGACCAGCAAAAGTAGTGCGGAAGCGCACAGTAAGAGCCCCGTGGCCAAGGGAATAGATTGTGACTCGGGTGGGCGTAGGATAGCGACCAGCGTATTGGCTAAACCGTAACAGAGCGGCGCGATCAAGGCGAAGAGAACCCAGCCGACCATGCCGGACTGCGGTAGACTGGATTTCGGCAAGACGACCAAAAGGACGCCCGCAAGCCCGATCCATAGACCAGCGAAACGCATTGTATTGTATCGCTCGATGCGAAATATCAGGGCGAAGGCCAACGTCAGCGCTGGTGCCAAAGCCTGCCCGAGGCTAACGACACCAGCGGGCAAGCGGGCGGCTACAAAATTGAGTGCCAAAAACGGGACGACGAGTTGGAACAACGCTGCGACGCTATAGAGTTTCAGATAGGGCCAACTCAGGGGCACGCGCTTCGCTGTGGCGATTGTGAGAATCAATAGAATTAGCCCGGCACCGAGGCTTTGCCAAAACACATAGGCCACAACGGGTATACCGGAGATGATGGCTATTTTGTTGAGAGAGAAACTCAAGCCCCAGGTGATGCCACAGACAAACAGCAACGCGGTCGGCAGGAGCGGCACGCGCTTCAAATCGCCTGTCAGACCGGGTAGTTTTGGTATCCGCGCCATATAAATCACTTTCAGTCAATGTGGTTACGGCAAATCTTAAGGCAACAGACCAATCAACTCCGCTGCAATTTCTAACTCGGTCGCGAATCGGTTGCGGCTTTACCCATCCAGGAATATCTTACGACGCAGCGACAACGCCGCTGCGGATCACCTATTAAGTTTCTCATAATGATCGAAGAGCATGCGGAGAAAGAAGTCATCGCGGCAAAATGGTTGCCGTATTTTTGCCTGACCGTGCCGGGCCGAGCGCTCGGCAGAAATTCCTATGAAGATTTCGGACTAGAAGCCGGGGACCGGGACGACAGACCGGATGTGCCAGAATATGCCCCGACCCATTTTGAAGAGCCCGCACAACCGCCAACGAGAGGAAAACCATGGCCAAACTAGAGCGTGTGTTGAGCAAACATGTCAAAGAGCCGGACCCCGGCCTGTGGTCCAATTGTAAACGCTACCGCGACCAAGTATTTATATCGGGCTTTGTTGCATTGTCCGCCAACGGCGAGGTACAGGGCATCAATGATCCCGGAGAACAGGCGCGGGTGATCTTGCGCAATATCCAGCATTATCTCGAAGCGGCGGGCGGCAAGATGAACGATGTGGTACGGGTGCGAATCTATGTCACCGACATACGACACCGCCCGGCAGTTCTCGCCGCCCGGCGCGAATTCTTCACCGGCGATTTTCCGTGTTCAACGCTGGTCGGTGTTTCAACCCTAGTCGACCCTGCCTATTTGGTAGAAATCGACGCCGACGCGATCATCGGCGCCGGCGCGGATTAATGAGATCGCCGAGGCGGAAGCGGGGCGTTTTGCTGACATTTCTTTGGTAGGTGCCCCCGAAGACTTTCCAAAAGGAGCCTGCCCAGGTAAATAGGCGTTTGCACGATGTAGCCCCGGTGTAGCCCGGTCCAGTAGGGCTGTTTTACGCCAAATGAAAAAAGACAATCGATTGATATTGAGGGGAAAACTGGAGCGGGTGATGAGATTCGAACTCACGACTTCAACCTTGGCAAGGTTGCGCTCTACCCCTGAGCTACACCCGCGTTTAAGCCTGTCAGGCTGGCAAGGATATTACGTGATGCCGCGGGTCATTCAAGCCCTGTCTCGCAATTCAATGTTATCATGGCAAGATGCCGATTCGTTAACCGCAGTGAACGTATAGACCCATGCCCCTCGATAGTGAAGAATTGTTTACTCGGTTTCGCCAATTGGGAATCCCCTTTGAGACCCATAATCACCCGGCTGTGTTCACGGTTGAAGAAGCCCAACTTCATTGTGGCCATTTGCCCGGTGCCCATTGCAAGAACCTTTTTCTCAAGGACAAAAAGGGTCAGCTATGGCTGGCCGTCATGTTGGATGGTCGCGAGGTGAATATCAAAGCGCTGCAAGGTGCGATGGGCGCTGCGCGGCTTTCGTTTGGAAAGGCCGAACTGTTAGAGGAGGTTCTCGGTGTCACACCCGGTGCGGTCACGCCATTCGGGCTGATAAACGATACAAAGCAGCGGGTGCGGGTCTTCTTCGACGCCGACATTATGGCCGCCGAATTGGTCAATTTTCATCCTTTGAGAAATGACGCAACGACGGCGATAGCGCCGGATGACCTGCGCCGCTTCATCGCTGCTTGTGGCCACGACGCGCGCGAACTGAAATTTCCACTGGGCAGGGAAATCACCCCGTAATTGCACCTGTGATAAAATACCGCTAACAACGGGACGATGAATAGTATGGAGCAGGCATGGAAGAGTTAATTGGACAGGATGTAGGCGCACCAAGCGCAGTCGTGGAAAGCACCACCCAAACTTTCGTCGCCGATGTCGTTGAAGCGTCAACGGTACAGCCAGTCATCGTCGATTTCTGGGCACCCTGGTGCGAGCCCTGCAAAACTCTCGGCCCAACCCTAGAAAAGATTGTCAATGCAACCCAAGGCAAGGTCAAACTGGTGAAGGTCGACATTGACCAAAACCAGGAAATTGCCATGCAGATGCGCATCCAATCTATTCCCGCGGTATTTGCGTTCAAGGATCGCCAGCCCATAGATGGTTTTGTCGGCGCACAATCAGAAAGCCAAGTGAAGAGTTTTGTAGAGCGGCTGACCGGACCGATCGGCCCGACGCCGGTGGAACAGGCCATGGAGCAGGCGCACCAAGCTCTCGAGGAACAAGATTTCCATAGCGCGGCAAATATTTACAGTCAAATCCTCAAACACGCACCGGAAGAAGTCGCCGCCGTTGCCGGCATGGTACGCAGTCTGTTGGGCATGGGCGACGCACCGGGCGCACGTGAGATCCTCGACAGCATGGATGAGAAACTCGCCATTCATGCCGATATTGAGGGCGCTCGGGCGGCTGTGGAGTTGGCCGAACGGGCAGAAGAATCCGGCGACGAAACAGAATTGCGCGCCCGTCTCGTTGCCGACGAAAGCGACCATCAGGCGAGATATGACTTAGCCATGGCGCATTACGCCAAAGCACACAACGAAGAGGCCATCGATGAACTGCTGGAGATCGTACGGCGCGACCGAAATTGGAACGAAGAGGCGGCGCGAGGGATGCTGCTGCAAATCTTCGATGCCCTCGGACCAAAGCACGAACTCACCACGAGTGGTAGACGCAAACTTTCCTCGATCCTGTTTTCCTGACACGCCGCCAGATTGAAGGCAATAATACGGCATGGGCCAAGAATTAAAACGGAGGACAGCGGAAGAACTGCCAGCCATCATTCCCATCTTTCCGCTCGCCGGCGTGTTGCTGTTACCTGGCGGACGCCTGCCGCTTAATATCTTTGAACCGCGCTATCTGGAAATGACTCAGGATGCCATGGCGTCACATCGCATCATCGGCATGATTCAGCCGGCCGATCCCCATAGTCGTGACTTCGAGCCAGAAATTTATGAGACCGGTTGCGCCGGACTGATCACGGAACTCGAGGAGACCGACGACAATCGAATTCTGATTACCCTCACCGGGGTGTGCCGATTTGAAGTGGCAACCGAACTTCCCCGCGAGGAGTTGTTGTACCGCCGTGTGACCGCTCGCTACCAATCCTATGCTAACGATTTGATCCAAGAGAATGCCGTCGCGCTCGATCGCGACCGCCTGATCTCCGCACTCAAGAAATTTTTTGAGACGCGGGGCATCAAGGCCGATTGGTCAGCCATAGACGATTTGTGCAACGAGGACTTGATGACTAGTTTCGCCATGGCGTGCCCCTTCGGGCCAAGCGAGAAGCAGGCGCTCTTGGAATGCCGGGAGACAAGCGAGCGTAGCTCCATGTTTCACGCGCTTTTGGAAATGGCGGCGCACGAGCGTGACGGAACGGCGCGAGCGAACACTCCGCAATAAGATTTTGTGCCTACACAATGGGAGTATCGGACATGAATGAAGCCAGCGCGCGGGTTGAACCCAAGCTTCTGGAAATCCTAGTTTGCCCGGTCACCAAGGAGCCGCTAGTTTACGATGTGGCCGCGCAGGAATTGATCAGCGAAAAAGCTAAGCTGGCCTATCCCATCCGTGATGGCATCCCGATTATGTTGGCGGAGGAAGCACGCCAGCTCGATAATTATTGAGCGGCAGACTATGACTTCACCCCACGAGACGGTCCACTGGCCGACGGAAATCCGCTATAAAAGCGAGCAGAAAGCGCTGGAAGTCGATTTTGACGACGGCGCATGCTTCCACTTCCCAGCCGAATTTCTACGCGTCGAATCGCCTTCAGCTGAAGTTATGGGACATGGCGAGGGTAAAACCATCATTTCGGGCCGACGCCATGTTGGAATATTAGAGATCGAGCCAGTCGGCAATTACGCGGTGCGCATCCGCTTTGACGATATGCATGATACTGGCATCTATTCCTGGTCCTACCTACGCTACCTCGGCGACGGGCAAGCCGAAGTTTGGGCCCAGTATTTGAGCGCCCTACAGGAAAAGGGCTTAAACCGAGACCCCTGATAACCGACACGAAGTTCAGGTCGGAAAGGCGTTGAGCAACACGTTGAACTTGGCCGGGTTCTCATAAAATATGAATGGTGAGCCACCTTCGCCAGCACCGAAAATAACGTGTTCCGTGCCAAAGATTTGTTTCGTAGTACATTCCTGCGTGTGCGCAGGAAATATACTGGCGTGCCTGACAACGACTGTCGTCAACCGATGGATAGCACAGCGTCACACCGCCGGAAATGGTAACGCCCCTCTGGACCGCTTCGCTCGCGACACAAAAATGGCTCCGTCAGTTCAAAGACCGGCGAGTGCTTCGGTACGCTCGGCGGCGGATTCGCTGTTGCCACTGCCGGGCACGCAGCCGCCGCACACAGCAAGCGTTTGTGCGGTGATGAAGCGACCACGATCGCTGGCAAGGAACACCGCCATGTCAGCGATCGAATCCGGGGTTAGCAATGCTCCAAGCATATTGCCGCGCATGTTGTCATTGTAGAGCGTTTCATAGGACGCGCCAGAGGCTTGGGCCATGCCCTTATGCAGTTGCTGCGCCATTTTCGTCTCGACCCAGCCGGGCGCTATGGTGTTCACCCGAACGCCGTGCGCGCCAAGCTCGTCCGCCAGACAATGCATGTAGGCGTTGAGGCCGTTCTTCGATGCGGCATAGGCGCCCCAGCCAGCGGCATGCGCATTTGCGGCAATCGACGAGATAAATATCACCGATGCATCGGCGCCCGACTGAGTGAGCGCTATATATACAGCCCGGGTAATCAAAAAGGGCGCCGTCAAATTAGTGGCGAGGATTGACTTCCAAGTCTCGGGCTCCATGTCTAAAGTATCCTGTAAACTACAAATACCGGCATTGTTGATCAGGATATCGAGCCCCCCGAGAGCGTCGAGAACATCAGCACACATGGCGCCGATTGCGTTTTCTTTGGTCAGATCAGCAAGGGCTGGAACTGCGCTACCGCCGGCACCCTCGATGGCCGCGAGGGTGTCGGAGATGCGCGCCGTGCTACGGCCATGAACCGCGACTACAGCGCCTTCGCGCGCCAGCGCCTCGGCGATTTCGCGCCCGATACCGTCTCCAGCACCGGTAACTAGCGCGCGCTTTCCATTGAGCGACGTGTCCATGGCCAGGCTACCGCGCACTGAAGCGATGGTGCTGGCTTTTCTCAAAATACTGCTGGTGATAATCCTCGGCCAGCCAATAGTCGCCCGCCTGGACAATCTCGGTTGCTACCGCGTCGGCATCTGAGAGCTTGGCCCGCGACGCCTCGGCCGTTTCCTGCTGCGCCGTACCGTGGGCAAATATAGCAGAGCGGTACTGCGTTCCAATATCCGGCCCTTGCCGGTTCAACTGGTTTGGGTCATGCGAGTCCCAAAAAACATCGAGCAACTCCTCATAGCTGATGCGCTCTGGGTCGTACTCGACCTGGACCACTTCGGCATGCCCCGTGCGTCCTGTACACACCTGTTCATAGCTGGGATTGGCGACGTCGCCGCCCATATAGCCAACCGAAGTGGAAACCACGCCCTTGACTTGGCGGAAGACAAATTCGGGTTTCCAGAAACATCCCGCTCCAAACGTAGCTTTCTGACTCATGACAACACTCCTAGTTTTCCTAACTGAACTTATAGCCCCACTGCCTCGCCACCGCGAGTCACTGTTGAATGGCGCACACTACAGCGGCTCCCCGCGCGCTAGGCGTGGCAGATCACCGACCACACCCATGGCATGGCGCATAAAGAGGCTTTTCAGACGCGGCGTGCGGTTAACTGCGGCAAGGCCAAGACCGCGCACCAGGCGCACCGGCGGGATGTCATTTGAAAACAGGTGATTGAGCCCGTCAGTGACGACAATCAACGCGAGCGCGTCGACGCGGCGACTTTGTTGATAGCGGGCGAGCAGATCGGGGGCGCCTATATCGAGGCCCAGGCGGTAGCGGTCAACGATCAATTCAGCCAGCACCGCCACATCGCGCACCCCAAGATTAAAACCCTGGCCGGCAAGCGGGTGGATGGCGTGTGCTGCATCGCCAGCCAATGCCAAGCGTTCGCCGATATAGCGGTTCGCGTGGGTGAGCGCGAGCGGATAGCTCCAGCGTGGGCCGGCAATCTCCAGGGTGCCAAGAAAATTGCCAAATCGAGATGCCAACTCTGCGTGGAATTCGCTATCACCAAGAGCAAGTAATTCCGGTGCCACGCTGGCCTTCTCTGTCCACACAATGGATGAGCGCCCTGCCGTCATCGGCAGAATGGCGAAAGGGCCAGCAGGTAAAAAGCGCTCATGGGCAATACCACGGTGCGGGCGCGCATGACGCACGGTGCAAACGATGCCGGTCTGGGCATAAGACCAGTCCACCGTGCGGATACCCGCGGCTTGGCGCAACCGCGAGTTCCGGCCATCGGCAGCTATAGCGAGGCGGGCCGAGATGCGTCGGCCGTCGGCGAGACCGGCTTCGATACGTTCGCCCTGAGGCAAAAATTCTGTTACCGAGACCGGCGCAAGATGACGCAGGTTAACGTTGCTCGCTACGGCGTCCATCAGCGCCACGCGGGTGACACGGTTCTCGACGATCCAGCCAAGCGGGTCCGTGCCGACGTCGCGATGGTCATAGTGTAGAAAGTGCGGCGCGTCGCTGTCAGACACGCGGATCTCCAATATAGGCTCAGCCTTTCCGGCCATGCCGTCCCACACGCCGATGCCATCGAGCACGCGTTTCGAGCCATAGGCGATGGAGCATACGCGGCCATCGAACTCGGCGTTTCCCATACGCGCCGGGTCTTCACCATCCATGACCACTGTATCGAGACCAGCGCGCGCCAGCGTTACGCCAAGGCTTAGCCCGACCAGACCACCGCCGGCTATCACCACATCGGCCGAAATTTGCTCGTCCACCGTCATATGCCTAAACTCGCCGCCGCCTGCATGGACATAGCATAGCGCAGGGAATGGGGAACCATAAGAGACATGACGAGCAAATGGCATGACATGAGCGCCCTGGCGCTGGGTGACGGCATTGAGCGCGGTGAGATCAACGCGAGCGAGCTGTGCGAATATTTTATCGAACGCATTGAGCGCATCGACACCGAACACAACATTTATCTTCGTACCACGCCCAAGCGCGCCCGTGCTGAAGCCGCCGCCGCTGCCGAACGAGCGCGCCAGGGACTTCGCCTAAGCCCACTCGACGGCGTACCAATCTCGTGGAAAGACCTGTTCGACACCACCGGCGATATCACCAGCCATGGTGCCAAGGTACTACAGGAACGTGTTGCCGAACGCGATGCTACCGTCGTTACGCACGCTACTTTGGCCGGCCTGGTGTGCCTCGGTAAAACTAACCAAACCGAATTCGCATTTTCCATTCTCGGTATCAACCCCAATTACGGCACACCAGCCAATCCGTTTGACGACAAAGTAGCGCGCTTGCCCGGCGGCTCGACCTCGGGCGGTGCGGTGTCAGTATCGCGCGGGCTGGCCGCCGCCGCCATTGGCTCAGATACCGGCGGCTCGGTGCGGGTGCCGGCGGCATGGAACGGATTGGTCGGGTTGAAGACCAGTTTCGGCCTGCTGCCACTAAACGGAGTACTCGGTCTCTCGACCAGTATGGACACGGTCGGACCGTTGACGCGCGACGTCGCCGACGCTGCTGCTTTATTTACGGTTCTGTCAGGCAGATATGGCGCTGGAAACTCGCATGCTCCAGACCTGATCGGTACCGACCCGGCACGGCTCAGCGTAGCGCTACCGGCAAACCTGGTGTGGGACGGCTTGAATGCCGGCGTCGAGCGGACGGCGCGGTCGGCGCTCCGCCGCATAGAGGGGGCCGGCGTAACGATCCGACATGCGGAAATTCCACAATTCGGCGAGATCGAGGAGCTGATCAGCCATTTCGGTCCGTTCCACGCTGCCGAATGCCATGCCCTATGGCATGAATATATTGAGGCGCGGCCCAATCTCGTCTACCAGCCTATTCTTGACCGCATCCGTCTCGGCGGAAAAATGCCTGCCAGTGCAGTTGAAGGCGCCAAACAGCGCCTTAAGCAAGTAGCGCCAGCGCTACATACGCGCATTCGCGAGGTCGGCGTGCTAGCCATGCCGACAATCGCCATCAGCTCGCCTGCCATCGCCGAGTTGGAAAATGACATGGAAGCCTGGATGGCAGCCAATGTTATGACGTTGCGCAACACCCGGCTTGCTAATTTCCTAGACTGTGCGGCGATTACCCTGCCATGTGGCAAGGATGACAACGGTATTCCGGTCGGCCTGATGTTGATGGCGCCAGCGGGCTGGGAGGCGCGCCTGCTGCGCATGGCGAGCGCTCTGGAACCGATTCTCCGAGACTGATCCAGCTGATAGAGACGATAAATTGGCGCTTTGTTCAAGTAGCATTGATCTAGTCCGATACGAGCATTCGAAGCTCGACAATAACTTAAGATATTGTTTTAATTACACGTTTCTTACCAAAAGCTTCCCCAACCGTTGCAAGACCAAGCTGAACCCAGCAAAGGCCTTTGTAGCACCCACGACATGAATTCTGCTTGCCGGTCCTCGCTCACTAATTAACATCTTCCGCCGTTCCTGCTAGTCTGTTAAGTTCGATTCGTAACAGCAGCATACAACACCTTGTTATATAAGGTAGGAGACGGCTTTTGCGCACGTGTAATATCCAGGCGCCGAAGGGGCGCATAGCAATATGACAGCGAGCAGCGAGGGGGTGCGCCGCGCACCCTTCCTGCCGGAAACGGCAAGCCGCTTTCTGCGCCGGCGAGCCATACAATCGGCTGGGGTGGTGTTATTGACACTTTCCATCGTGCTGGCACTCGCGCTAATCAGCTATTCTCCGAATGACCCCTCTTTAAACACCGCAAACTCGCAATCCGTCGCCAATTTGGCCGGCGTACCTGGCGCCTACGCTGCCGATCTCCTGTTGCAGGCGTTCGGTGCCGCGTCGGCCTTGCTTGTTATCATATTAGCAGCCTGGGCATGGGCGTTGTTGTCTTGCAGGGGAATCAGCCTGTTATGGCTGCGTGGAGCACTGTGTCCACTTAGTATCGTGCTCGGGGCCACCGGCTTTGCCGGCCTAGCGACGCCTCTGGGCTGGCCAGTCGAAGCAGGCTTTGGCGGTGGCGGTGGCGGCGTGATCGCAGTGCCGGTGGCGACCCAACTAGCCGCCTGGGGCGCTGGATCGCCGACCTTACCGATCATCGCCTTCGTCCTCGCAGCGATCGCCTTCTCAGTCTCCTTGGGCCTGCCGTGGCGCGAATGGCGCGGCCTGTTTATTGGGCTATGGTTTGTGGTGCGTAAAGCGGTGCTCATTTTGTACCGCAGCGCCAGATGGGCGCACGTCCGGACAACGCCCAAATTTACCAGCACTAGTCCCGATACCCAAAGCCGAATCGATACGAAGCCGGCGCGCGAGAAAAAATTGCCAGCCGCGCCGCATGGCGGCTGGCTGCCTCATCTCAAGCTTCCCAAACTGGATATCGCCGGGCGCCAAAAAGTCCGTGCTGAGCCTCAGCTCTACGAAGATGGTATTGGCGATAGCGTGACGAAGGGCCGGTCCGAGCCGAGTTTGTTAGCTCGCCGAACGGCCAAGAAGATCGTCGAGCCATCAACGCGAAAACCTAAACCAGGAAACCGCGCCACACGTGAGAACCAACGGACGCTCGATTTAAACGAGGGGCAGGATTTCGAATTGCCGGCCCTTAACTTGCTCACGACCCCGCCGGAGCGAAGCCGCAAGCCCTCATTGGCCGAAAATGCGCGCGAACAGAACGCGGAGTTGCTGCTCACGGTGCTGGAAGATTTCGGAGTCTATGGCCTTATTGACAAAGTACGCCCTGGCCCGGTGGTGACACTCTATGAATTCGTCCCGCGCGCCGGGACGCGGACGGCGCGGGTGATTGCGCTGGCCGACGATATCGCCCGTTCAATGAGCGCGATCTCGGTCCGCGCCGCGACCATTCGCGGGCGCAACGTAATAGGCATCGAATTGCCCAACACGGACCGTGAATCCGTATTTCTACGGGAACTTCTCGCCAGCGAGGATTATGAAAACACGTCCGCTAGCCTGACGCTTGCGCTTGGCAAGGACATCGGCGGCAGCCCAGTGATCGCCGACTTGGCGCGCATGCCCCATCTGCTGGTCGCCGGCACCACCGGCTCCGGTAAATCGGTTGCCATCAACAGTATGATCCTGTCGCTCATCTATCGCCTGCCGCCCGACCAGTGCAAATTGATCCTTATCGATCCGAAAATGCTGGAATTGTCGGTTTATGACGATATTCCCCATCTTCTGACGCCGGTCGTTACCGACGCCTCCAAGGCTGTGGTGGCACTCAAATGGACCGTTCACGAAATGGAAAACCGCTATCAGGCGATGTCTAAACTCGGCGTGCGCAACATCGGCGGCTATAACAAACGCTTGGCTGAGGCACGGCACAACGGTGAAGAGTTAAGTCGACGTGTCAACACTCATTTTGACGCCGAGACCGGCCAGCCGGTCTATGAGGATCAGCCGCTTGATTTGGCGCACATGCCTTTCATCGTCGTCGTTGTCGATGAAATGGCCGATCTAATGCTGGTCGCCGGCAAGGATATTGAAGGCGCGGTGCAGCGCCTGGCTCAGATGGCGCGGGCGGCCGGCATCCATATCATTATGGCCACGCAACGGCCGTCGGTCGACGTCATCACTGGCACGATCAAAGCCAACTTCCCTACCCGCATAAGTTTCCAAGTCACGTCAAAGATAGATAGCCGCACCATACTCGGCGAAGCCGGCGCCGAACAGCTTCTTGGTATGGGCGACATGCTCTATCTCGAGGGTGGTGGACGCCTCACCCGGGTTCATGGGCCGCTGGTCAGCGACATGGAAGTGCAAGCGGTTACCGATGCACTACGCGCCCAGGCCGAGCCCGATTATATCCCGGCGATCACCGAAGAGCCGGATACGGATCTGCCATCAACTGGCGACGCTGCAGCTGACGACCCGCTCTATGATCGCGCCGTGGAGCTTGTCACGCGCGAGAGCAAGGCATCGACCAGCTTCGTGCAACGCCATTTGCAGATCGGATATAATCGCGCAGCGCGCATGATCGAACGCATGGAATCGCAAGGCGTCATCAGCCAGGCCAACCACGCCGGCAAGCGCGAGGTGCTGGCCGGTCGGATCTAAGACCAGCCGGTGTCTCATGTGATAAGCCCTTATTTCTCAGGGGGAAGAAGGGTTGCGGTCAGTGATCCTGGACGCAGATAACGTTGGCGAACACCACCCTAGCGCTTACATAATAGCGGCATGATCTTTCATTTCTCAGCCTTCCCGGCGACACGCATCTTGATCCTCACATTACTGTGCGCCACCCTGGCGTTGGCGCCGCTCCAGGCTGAGGAACCGGCCGACCGCCAAGGCGCCATCCCGGCGGTTCTAAATGCCGATGAGGCGAGTTGGCTGCAGCGCACCGAGGATTATTTCAATTCGATCGATTCGATGCGTGCCGCATTTTTTCAAACTTCTTCGGAAGGCGGCACTGCCGAAGGGGTTTTCTATCTCCGCCGGCCGGGGCGGTTGCGTGTCGAATATTTGCCGCCAACGCCCGTGCTGATCGTCGGCGACGGCCTACTCCTGCATTTTCACGATACCGAGCTTGGTCAGGTAAACGACTGGCCGATTTTCGACACGCCGCTCGGCGCACTCAGTTCTAACGAGATCAAGTTCAACGATGATCTAGTAGTCACCGACTTTCGCCGGCGCTCAGGCGCGCTCGCCATCACTCTAGTCAAGGGTGAGGATTCTGGCCTTGGAAGCTTCACGCTTTTTTTCAGTGAGGCGCCGATGGAGTTCAAACAGTGGAAGGTGATCGACGCGCAAGGACTTGTGACGACTGTGGCGTTGCTTGACGTCGAGACCAATATCGCGCTCGACAATAGGCTGTTCGTGTTCGACGATCCGCGCGAAGTGCACCAGAACCGGTGAACGGCGGCGGGACAAGCGATGACTGACGCGACGCCGACACCTTTGATCGCGCTTTCAGCCTGCGTGCGCGAAATCGGCATTCACCCGTTCCACGTTGTGGGCGAAAAGTACATCACAGCCGTACGTGACGGCGCGGGCGGTTTTCCGCTGCTTCTTCCGTCGCTCGGCGAAGTTGACGGTCCGGACGAGATACTGGCGCATGTCGACGGACTTCTGTTTACCGGCAGCCCATCGAATATTGAGCCGCATATTTATGGCGGCCCTCCCAGTGCCGACGGCACTCTCCATGACACCCAGCGCGATTCCGCCACCCTGCCGCTCCTTCGCGCGGCGGTGGCGGTAGGAGTGCCAGTGCTAGCAATCTGCCGCGGCTGTCAGGAGCTCAACGTGGCGCTCGGCGGCACCTTGCACCAGGCGGTGCACGAAGTTGCCGGGCGACTCGATCACCGCGAAAACAAAAACCTGTCGCGCGAGGCGCAATATGCGCCGGTGCATGGCCTCGACATTGTGGCTGGAGGATTTCTCGCCGGGCTGTGGCTGGACAAGGAAATCGAGGTCAATTCGCTGCACGCCCAGGGGGTCGACCGCCCGGCGCCCGGATTACGCGTCGAGGCGAGAGCGCCTGACGGCCAGATTGAGGCGCTGAGCGGGGCTGAAACTGCAGAATTCTGCCTCGGCATTCAATGGCATCCAGAATGGGAGGTGCGCGATAACGCGTTCTCCATGGCTATATTTTCGGCGTTCGGCGATGCCGCTCGGAATCACGCCCGGCAGCGCGCGAAGTATTAACTAGCCATTTATTTAACGCAGGGCAAATTACCTATCGACATGCATTATATGCATTTCAGGCGTGCCATGCTGTGTATTGTAAGATTTTCTGAAACGCCATATTGAGCTTCCGGCGCTGACTATGCGGAACCAAAAGTTAGTTTGCATTCCGAACTATATGCCCAGCGAGACGATGCCGAAAAGTTCAAGCAACCCGTATTCAGGAGACACGCAGATATATGCCAATTCTTTGATATTAACCTTTCGCGCCTGGCGAAACTGCCGCCGCGTCAGCCATGAACTTAGCGCCATGAGCGACCATCAACTCACCGATATCGGCATTTTACGCAATGATATTGACGCAGTGGTCAGCGGGTGCCTGAGACGCCGCAGCGATTTTCCGGCGCGCCCGTAGCGCAACCAGCACCATGCCGGCGGGTTCTTCACATTTTGTAAAATGTCCGTACCCGGAACCAGCGCCGTATCTTAACCAACCGTCAGTCCGTATCAGATTGTTTGCAGTTTCCCCCATGCTTTGACCGATGGCCTCCCGGATAAGAATACGGATACCTAACCCCACAACTGGCGGGTCGGCACAAGCCGATCCGCTTCTTCTTTGCCGTCTTTTCATCAACTGCTCATCCGTGAAATACTCTCGCCATCCGGTCTACAAACGGCGTAGCCCGAAAAAATAATAATAGGCGGAGGGAGCGTATGGCCTACCGATTGGGCGTCGATGTCGGGGGAACCTTTACCGACCTTTTGTTGATCAACGAAGCAGACTCCTCGTTCCACATCGCCAAAGTTCCCTCGACTCCGGCCGACCCATCGATCGGCGTGCTCGACGGCATGGACCGGGTATGCGGACTGGCCGGCATCGCGGCCGATGAAATCGACCATGTCATGCATGGCAGCACTATCGCCACCAATGCAATTCTCACCGGCCAGGGGGCGCGTGTCGGCCTGGTGACGACCCAGGGCTACCGGCATATTTTACAAATTGCCCGCTCTTTCGTGCCGGGCGGCCTCGGCGCCTGGGTGATATTCAACAAGACGCCGCCATTGGCGCCGTTAAGGCTGACGGTCGAAGCGCGCGAGCGCATTGGCGCCAAAGGCGAGATTGTAGAGCCGCTCGACGAAGACGCGTTGCGCGAAACACTGCGCCATCTCAAACGCCGTGGGGTCGATGCGCTGACCATTTCGCTGTTCAACTCCTACACCAACGACACCCACGAGCGCGCGGCAGGACGCATCGCCGAGGAGGAATTGCCGGATGTGCCGGTATCGCTGTCTTGCGACGTGATACCGGAGATGCAGGAATATGAGCGCGCCATCACCACGGTTTGCAATTCTTATGTGCGTCCGATCGTCTCGAAATATGTGCGCAATTTGAGCGACGAGTTGAGGCGCCGCTCAAGCGGTGTGAAGCTACACATCCTGCGCTCTGACGGCGGTCTGACACCACCATCCGGCGCCGAGACTCTGCCAGTAAACCTCCTTATGAGCGGCCCAGCTGGCGGAGTTGCCGGGGCGCTGTGGATTGCCCATCAGGCCGGATTCGACGATCTCTTGACCTTCGACATGGGCGGTACGTCAACCGACGTCTGCCTGATCGAGAGTGGCATTGCTCAGACAAGGCGCGAAACCACAGTGGGCGATTTGACCGTGCGCGCGTCATCCCTCGACGTGCGCTCTGTCGGCGCTGGAGGCGGTTCGATTGCGCACGTGCCCGAACTCACCAAGGCGCTCCGCGTCGGCCCAGAAAGCGCCGGCGCCGACCCGGGCCCGGCCGCCTACGCCAAGGGCGGCAACCAGCCAACCGTCACCGACGCCAACGTGGTGCTTGGTTATCTGCCCTCTTCGGCGCGACTCGGCGGCGACATGGAAATCGATCACGACAAGGCGAAAGCGGCAGTTAGGCGCATAGCTGAGGCGCTCGGGTTTACCATCGAGCGCGCCGCCCAGGGGATTTACGATATCGTTAATGAAAATATGATCGGTGCGCTCCGACTGGTTTCGGTGCAGCAAGGCAACGATCCTCGCCAGTTTGCGCTTATGGCATTCGGCGGCGCCGGACCGCTGCACGGCAATGCTCTGGCCCGAATTTTAAACTGCTGGCCGGTAATTGTGCCGCCCGGACCGGGCGTGCTGTGCGCCTATGGAGACGCCACCACGCGCTCGCGCGACGAAGCCTCGCGCAGTTTAATGCGGCGTTTCTCGAAGACCAGTGCCGAAGAGGTTGGCAATATATTTGCCGAACTGAAAGCTACGGCAGCGCGCACTCTCGAGGCCGAGGGAATTCCAGAATCCGAACGCAGCGCCAGCTACGAGGTAGATGTGCGTTATGCCGGCCAGGTGCTGTCGTTGCCCGTGCCGGTCGATATTGCCACCTTCGGCAAAGCCGGTCTGGCGGCGATCGGCGAAAGATTCGATGCCCTGCACGAGAAACTCTACACTTTCAACATCGAGACTGAACGCGAGATTATCAATCTCCGTGCCATTGTGCAGGGACGGGAGACGTTAGCCAACGCCGGGCGGATTGCAGAAGGCAGCACCGATGCCGACAATGCGAAACTGGCGGAGGAACGAATCTTCGCCGACGGGGAATGGTGCGAGGCTGGAGTCTACCAGCGCGATCTCCTGAAACGCGGCAATATTATTGCCGGCCCGGCCATCATCACGCAATTGGATTCAACCACACTGATCTTGCCCGGCCATAACGGCGAGATTGATGCAATCGGTAATATTCTAATCCGCCCCTTAGGGCCGAGTTGAGGGAGCGACCACATGCCCGCGACGATCATAGAGACCAATCAAACCCCGTTTACGGCCGTCGATGTCGATCCAGTCGATCTCGATATCATCGAGAATGCGCTCAGAAGCGCGCGATTCGAGATGGACGCAGTACTGTTCCGCACCGCCATGTCTCCGGGCATCCGCGAGCAGCATGATGAATTTCCACTTATCGCCAACCGTGATGGAAAGATGGTGGTGGGCCAATACGGCGCTTTTATCCATACTTTTTTGCAAGTCTATGAAGGAGAAATAGAGGAAGGCGATATCTTTCTCACCAACGATCCATATTCCTGCGACGGCGCTATTAGCCACACGCCGGATTGGCTGGTCCTGCTGCCGATTTTCAAGGAAGGCCGCGTCATTGGCTGGGCCTCGATGTTCGGCCATATGACCGACAATGGCGGGCGTGAGCCAGGCAGCATACCAACCGACGCGCAGCAGATTTTCGAGGAAGGAATTATGATCCCGCCCTTGAAACTCTTCCGAAAGGGTGTCCTGCAAAACGATATTCTCAGTCTCATCCTACACAATTGTCGCATGCCGGAATGGAACCGCAGCGATCTGCATTCATTGATCGCGGGCTGCCGCCTGGCCGCCGGCCGGGTGACCGAGTTGTCGAAACGCTTCGGCGACGATGTCTATTACTCAGCTCTAAACGAACTACTAGAACGCACCCGGCGCGCGGTGCGCGATTTGATCATTGCCAATGTTCCAGAGGAGAAACAGTACTTTGAAGATTGGGTATGCGACGACGGCTTGGGCATGGGCCCTTACCGCATTGCCTGCTCCATGTGGCGGGAAGGCGAAAAACTGATGATGGATTTCAGCGGGACTGACCCCCAATCCGCCGGCCACATCAATTTCTACTGCAATGAAGAAATGACCAAAATGTATTGCGGCGTATTCATGATTTATCTTGCCGATCCGCAAATATTGTTTAATGACGGCTTTTACGACGTTATGGAAATCATAATACCTAAAGGCTCGCTGCTGCTGCCCCAAAAGCCGGCGGCACTTTCCGGCCGCACACATGCGCTGGCCCGGGTGTGCGATGTGCTAAACGGCCTTTTCGGCCAAGGTAATCCGGACTATCTCTGCGCTGCCGGGTTCTCCGCTAGCCCGCACTTTTTCTTTTCTGGCCACAATGAATATGGCGAGTGGTTTCAACAATATCAAATCGGCTTCGGCGGTATCGCTGGCAAGCCGTCGGGTGATGGCGCAGATGGCCACGCCATGTTCCCAGATTTCATGAATGTGCCGAATGAATTCGTCGAGGCGATGTATCCACTTAGAATCGAAATTTACGAGGCGATTCCCGATACCGGTGGCGCCGGACTGCACCGTGGCGGCAACGGCATCCACACCGGCTACCGCTTTTTGCGCGAGGGCCAAGTGTCGATCCATGACGATCGATGGTTGACTCACCCGTGGGGTGTCAAGGGCGGCCTGCCAGGTACACGCAGCTCCAAGATTCTCGAGCGCGCCGATGGCACACGCACCATTTTGCCGGCTAAATGTGACCGCGTCAAAGTGGTACCAGGCGATATCTTGCATTTTCGCACCTGGGGCGGCGGCGGCTGGGGCGATCCCTTCACGCGCCCACCGGAAAAAGTTCTGGAGGAAGTCGAGGGAGGGTTGGCGACAATTAAAGGGGCGAGGCGCTACGGCGTCGTCATCCTCGAAGCGGACGGCGATTTCAGCATAGATGCGAGCGCCACCGAGGCACTTCGCGAAAAAATGATCGCAGACCGCGGTGACGATATTCCGCTGTTCAACAAAGGTGGCGTTTTGTCCGAGTTGATCGCCCGTTGCAAGGAAGACACCGGGCTCGCCCCGCCGTCGCCGCCGGTGTTCCCGAGCTGGGTACGGAGGGAGCTGTCGGCAGAGTAGGCGGGCTGCCATCAACTTAATAAATTGGCTTAGCAGGAAATGAAAGACAAGAAACCATGCGTATCTGCACTTGGAACGTGAATTCCGTCCGTATTCATACCGAGCATGTTGAACGTTTGCTCAGCGAACAGCAGCCCGATCTTCTCTGCCTACAAGAAATCAAGGTGGTAAACGAATTGTTCCCGCCGAGGTTAGGTGAAGCACTCGGTTATCACCACCAGCTGATCCACGGGCAAAAGGCGTATCACGGCGTCGCCATTCTTTCGCGCCTGCCGTTCACGCACAGCGAGACGCGCCAATGGTGCGACAAAGAGGATGCGCGCCATGCCTGGGTTACTGTGAGAGCCAAGGACGGCAAAACCTTCGAGGTGCATAATTTTTACGTGCCCGCCGGCGGCGATATCCCGGACCCGGAAAAAAACGAAAAGTTTTTCCACAAGCTGCAATTTCTCGACGAAATAGCAACGTGGTTCGCAGAGCGGCGCAAGAAATCAAATCGCTTCGTGCTGGTCGGTGACCTAAATGTGGCACCGCTCGAAAACGATGTGTGGTCGCACAAGCAGCTGTTGAAAGTGGTTAGCCACACACCGGTGGAGGTGGCAGCGATGGCGCGGGTCTATGACTCGCACGATTGGGTCGATGCTATCCGCCACTTCGTGCCCGAGGAACAGCAGATTTTTTCTTGGTGGAGCTACCGCGCGCGCGACTGGGAACTTTCAAACCGTGGGCGGCGGCTCGACCATATATGGGTAACGCCTGCGTTGAAGGATTCGCTCGTCTCGGTGGCGGTGGTCAAAAAAGTGCGCGGCTGGACCAAGCCGTCCGACCACGCACCAGTTATTGTCGACCTGAATTTATAATAATTCTGCGATAGTTCAGTGAATTTCACCGGCCTCTGCAAACGCCTTCTCGATCATATCGACGGAAAAATTACCACTCTTACAGGCGTCAAGCACTGGTTTTTCGCGACGCATGCAGAGCGCCGCTGCTTCCGGCACCTGGCGCGCCACACCATGTGGGATGATGACCGCGCCGTGACGATCGGCATGCACCAGGTCACCTGAGCGCGTGACCATTCCATGGACGTTCACTTCACCGCCGTAATCAACCAGGTGCACCGAAGCATGAGATGGGCTGATCGAACCGGACAACAGCTGAAATCCCTCGGCAATCATATCCAGATCGCGCACTGACCCCGAGGTGACGACGCCGAGAGCACCCAGTGCCTTGTGCACATTGGTATGTACTTCACCCCACCACGAGCCGAATCCGGGTGGTGTGTCTATATCTTCAATCACCATCACGGTGGGCCCGTCGCCCGCTTCGATATAGCGGTAATACGCAAGCCGCGCCGCGGTCGGATCCTGATTGCCCGCCGGTGGCGCTACCGCCGCGCGCAACCGCGCCGTGCGGGCATACCCAACCATCGGCGGCAATTTGGGAAAAGCGCAATACAAATGGCTCACAGTGAAGCCAACCGCGCGCCGTTCCGGCGAAACAATTTCCAACGCGTTGCAAATTGTGGGGGTGTCTATCTCGCGTAAGCGCGCCAATTCCTGCTCGTTCAGCGATGTATCGTTCAAGGGGCTAGTCCCTTCCTGGTTCACTCATATGGTCGCAAAGGGATATATAGCGCGCCCTGAGGGGCAAGGACAGCAAGCGTGGCAAAAAATCTAAGAATGGAGCGTAATTAGCCTGTGTGGACCAGTGTCTGCTAAACGACGCCGGTATCACACAGGAAGCAAGCAAACTCTTCTGGCGAGTTTGAAGCTAGTCACCGGGGAAAACAGGATCACTGGCGCGGTACATGAAATAACGCCCCACCTCGACGCTCGGTGGCGTCTCCAGCGCCTGAAGGCCGACATCCAGTAACGGCTGATCACACACGACCACGGCGCCGGGCGTCAGTAGACGCCGGATCACTGGCGCCAACCATGTGGCGAGAACCGCCGTTTTCGCGACATTACCGCTGCCAATATCGCCGTGCAGTAAAGCAACCGGCGCGCCGAGACGCGTCATAGCGTCCGGAAGGGTAGCTTGGAAGTCGCCCAGAAAAAAATGCCTGGCGTCGGGCACACAGTCTGGATGCGCCATAACCTGACGGTCAAAAACGAAAATTTCGCGTGCCGGCAAAAGAGTGCGCAGATGGTCATAGGTACGCCCGTTGCCTAGGCCCAGTTCGATGACTGGGCCCGGGAGACCGTCGATCTGCCGCGCTGCATCGCCGAGGCAATCGCGCTGGGCGAGGGCGCGGCGGATAAAGCTGTCGAGCCGGCTCATCGGGAAACTCGACGCCAGCTAAGACCCAGCCTCCTTCAACTTGCCGACGGTTTCCTGCAATTGACGGTTGGTGCGCTCGAGACGAAAGGCAAGCTCGCGCATGACTTCGACCGACATTTGCGGAAACTGCAAGATTAGCTGAAAAAATACGTCTTTCGAGATACGCAGTGTCGTAAGCTTGCTTTTTGCGGTGATGGTCGCAGTGCGGGGCACATCGCAAAGAATAGCGATCTCACCCACCCAATCGTTCTGCTTGACCGTCGCCACGGTGATGGGGCCACCCGGCGAGTCAATGATGATGTCGGCTTCGCCCTCAACAATTACATAAGCGGAATCACCCGAATCACCCTGGTAAAAGAGGCTGTCGCCGACGCTATAAGTTAGGCGTTCGCTGGTAAAGGCGAGTAGCTTGAGTTTGGTGGCATCCAGATTGCGAAACAGCGGAACGTTTCTGAGTAGATCGACATCCTGTTGTAGATCCGTGGCCATTGGTTGCTCCTGAATCCTTGCGGTATCGCCGCAGGTCAATCCTTATATATTGGGCCACGACGGCACGGGCCTAAGGGTGAAAATTATTTTGTTAGCCTTGAACTACTCGTTTTCCACTAATTCCCTAAACGCGGTGCCATCCTGGTTAACTGTTGCGTAATCGCCGTTCTCCACCACGCGGCCGTTCTTCATCACCAACACTTGGGAAAAATTCTCGGCATCTGAGGCGCGGTGTAGCGACCATACAACACCCTGTTCAGAGAACTCTTTCAATAAATTCTCTAGAATACGTGCTTGCGTAGCTGTTTCGAGAATCACGGTGGCTTCGGAGAGGATAATGACGTCGGGGCGTTTCATAACCGCGCGGGCTATGGCGAGTTTTTGGCGCTGGGCGGCAGAGAGACGCGATCCAGCAATGCCCGCCTGATAATCTAGCCCGACCTCCATGACTGTGGGACGAAGTTTTTCAACGTCAATGACTTCGGAAACGAGCTCACCTATTTTCTCTGCCGCCTGGGCCTGACCATAAGCCACCTTGCCAAACAGGATGTTGTCCTGGAGCGTTGCCACCGAGTTGTATTTTTCATCATCGAACATTTCTACCGAATTCTTTAGATTCTCCGGCAAATCCTCATGGAATATACGGCGCGCCTCAAGGACCTTGGCTTGCATAGCCTCATCGATGAGCCCGAGACGGTGACGTGCCGGAATTAATTTAAATGGTAGCGATATTAGGCGTATTCGGTCCTCATCTCCGAGTTCGTTTAGCTTTTCCTTGTCGGTATGAGTGGCCAGAATCTGATATTCAGGTAATTCATCGGCGTGGATAAAGCTGAAGCGCTGGAATAATTCATGATCCGGCGGCAAATCGGCGAACAGTTCGATCATGGTGGCGGTCAGTTGGTGACCGCAAGACAGTAGGTCCTCCATCAAATCAGCCTTTTTAAGAACTCCCAAAACGTAGGAATTCTCAGCCAGCTTTTCGATATCGAACATATCGCCCACAGGATTTCCAAAAATCAGATTTTCGGCCAAAGTCGCGTTTAGATTATAAGTCGCTCGGTCAAACGGCTCGACCAGTTCGGCATATGCCGGTTCTTTCAGGCGCACCCTAAGGGCGCGGCGGGCGTTGAGAATGCGCTCGGCAGACTCGCGTCTCACCGACGGATCAAGTGAGCCACGCATGCCGTATTGGTAAACATCATCGGCCATATCGGCTATTTCGAGCGACTTCAGCGCGGCCGCAACCACACCGCTTGAAGAGCCCACGCCAGCCGATTCGTAATCGATCCAATCATCAAAAATATCATAAGCCGAATTACCAGCGCGCTCGGCTTCCGCCAGCCAACTCCGGCGAGATCCCGCAGCCTCCACATCATCGCCAGCGCCCTTCTTCTTTTTCCTAAACTTCTTTTGCTTATCTATCGTCTCCGACGCCGCCTCCTTTTCTGAAGTTTGTTGTATTTCTAACGTCTCTGGGGATTCTGGTGCTTCAAACTGTTCAGACCCCTCAGACAATTCGTACGCCGGAGGCGTTTCTACCAGCTCGCCATCATCGTCGTCACGCGGGCGATGCTTGAGGCCGTAGATCAAATTGTCCTTCAGGCTGGAAGAGAAAATGTACGCATTTTGGCCTACAAATCCGATGCGCCGGCCCGTCACCGCTTCCGGCATCTCGCTCAGTTCACTGCCGCCGGCATTCAGACGGCCGCTAGTAGGCTCGATCAAACGTGCAAGCATAAGCATCAGTTCTTCCTTGCCGCTACTCGAAGAACCGACGATCGCCACATGATCGGACACGGCAAACTTGAAATTAACGCCGTTGACAATGGTAACCTGATCCTCGTCCTGCAGGCTCAAATTAGCCGCCGCTACCTCGCCATGGAAGGACTCAAACTCATCAGCATCCGAATATTGCTTGCCTTCGTCCATTAGGCCTTGCGGTTCGAACTGGGTGATCACCTGGTCGTATTTGATGCGAGAATCAGCCTGAATTTGATAATAGGTCAGCAGCGCCTTCCAAGGCGGCGACAAATCCTTATAGGCAGCCAATACGGCAACCAGAGAGCCCAGAGAAATCTCGCCGTCGATTACCAAATAACCGCCGATTGAGAAGAAAAAGAACGGCGTGAGCTGAGCAAGCAAATTGTTGAGAAACTTGATAAAGAATTTTTTGTTATAGATCTGGAATCTTATTGTGAAGATCGTCCCCAAACGCTGGGAAAAATCAGCCAGCTCATACTGCGCCGTGTCGTTGGCGTGAATCTCCTGAATGCCAGACACCGATTCGCCAATCTTTTCCGACAGCTTGCGCACTTCGCGCACGCGCGCTTTGCCTAGCATATTCACCTTTTTTTGCAGGCGCGGAATGATCCAGCCCTGAATGGGATACAAGAGGATGGACGCGACTCCCATCAATGGGTCCTGAGAGAAAATATAAAAAATTGCGGTCAGTAGCAGACCGCCCTGTAGCGCAGGCACGGCGAACGCATCGCCTATAAATCCGCCGAGCGGTTCGACCTCGGCGGTAATCATTGGGATCAACTCACCCTGGCTAGTTTTGCGGAAATGAGCCAACGGAAAGCGTAAGATGCGCGAATAGAGCAGATAACGGAGGCGGCGTAGCATGCGCTCGCCCATGCGGCCCTTATAGATGTTTATATACATCTTGAAGCCGCCATTCACGAGCACCAGGAGTAGGAAAATGACACACAGGGAGCCGAGCAGAGTCAACTGATCGACGTCCATGATTTCAATACCGAGAATCTTTAGTGGGCGCGGAAACTCATCTCCCTGAATCGCCGGATCGTCGGCCAGGAGGGCAGAATTAATGATCAGCTTGGGAATATCGAGCGAAGCGTAGTAAAACGGCATAGAGACTACCGTTACCAAGAGGATAAAAATCTGCTGCCCCTTGGTGTGTTTAAATATAAATTTGTAGATGTTCTTGTCCATACGGACTGACTGACTCTCGCTAATTGCTCCCTAGAGCCCCACAGCCTAAGTTAGAGTATCGGCCCACTGCGGTAAACAGTGCGTTCATGAAATGCTTCCCATTCCATACTCCTAATGCCGCCCGTCTAAGCGAGGCACACAACCGACCATGAGTGGAGCTGTGGCATTTGTGCTCAAGGGATATCCGCGGCTCTCCGAGACTTTTATTGCGCAGGAAATCAGGGCGTTGGAGAAGCGTGGTCTTGATATACAGCTTTATTCGCTCCGCCATCCCACCGACCGCGAACGCCATCCAGTGCATCGCGAAATCAACGCACCGGTGAACTATCTACCAGAATATTTACACCAGCAGCCGATTCGCGTGGCGCGCGCCTGGCGGGCGCTAAGACGGGCCCCCGGTTATGCCGACGCATGGCGTTGCTGGCACGCGGATTTCCGCCGCGATCGGACACGCAACCGGATCCGTCGGTTTGGTCAAGCCCTGGTGCTTGCACATGAACTAACGCCCGACATCACCCATTTGCATGCCCATTTTCTCCATACCCCTGCCTCGGTTGCCCGTTATGCGGCCTTGTTGCGCGGACTCAAATGGAGTTTATCGGCCCATGCCAAAGATATTTGGACCTCAGCGCACTGGGAAAAATCGGAAAAACTCGCGGATTGCGCCTGGGCCGTTACTTGCACGCGGACAAATTTCGAGCATCTTTCTGCCCTCGCTCCGGAGGGCCGTGTGCGCTTGTCCTATCACGGCCTCGATCTTACACGCTTTCCGCCCCCTTCACAGACACTACAGCCACTGGAGACCCGGTCGGAGCCCGACGGCAGCGCGGCGGAACACCCGGTGGTGATCCTCTCGATCGGTCGTGCGGTGGAAAAAAAGGGCCATGATGATCTGCTCACGGCGCTTGCCCGACTTCCCGATACGCTGCATTGGCGTTTTGAACTTATCGGTGGTGGACCCTTGCAGGAACATTTGAAAAACCAGGCCAAAGACCTCGGTATCGCCCATCGTTGCGTCTTTCGAGGTGCCTTAGCGCAGGCCGCCGTCCTAGACGCCTATCGCCGTGCCGATCTGTTCTCGCTGATGAGCCGTCAAGCTGCCGACGGCGACCGAGACGGCCTGCCCAATGTACTGATGGAAGCGCAGTCGCAAGGTCTCGCGGTGGTAGCAACTGAAATCTCTGCCATACCCGAATTGATCACGCCGGAGCAAAATGGCCTGCTTGTGGCGCCCGGCGATATCGCAGGCGCTACTCAGGCGCTAACGCGTCTAATCGCCGACCCAGCACTACGCCATCGCCTCGGCACCACCGGTCGCGAATTGGTGCACGGAAAATTTTCTCTCGAGCCCTGTATAGAATCGCTTGCCGCGCGCTTCGGGCTGAAGCCCATGATACCAAAACCGGTACCTTAAGAAATGCTCATCGCTTTTTACGCACCGATGAAAGCGCCCAATCATCCATCACCTTCGGGCGACCGGCGCGTCGCCCAAATGCTGTGGCAAGCGCTCGAGGCGGGTGGCCATGAAGTGACGCTCGCGTCGGATTTTCGCGCCTATGACGGCACTGGAGATAGCGCAGCGCAGCGCGCGCTGGCCCAGCGAGGCGTCGAGATTGCGGCGGCGATGATCGCTGACTGGAAAGCCGTCGACGGGCCTCCGCGGCCCGACTTATGGTTTTCCTATCATCTTTACCATAAGGCGCCGGATTGGCTTGGTCCAGCGATCAGCGCGGCGCTCGACATTCCCTATATTGCCGTTGAGGCGTCTTACGCGCGCAAGCAGAGTAGCGGGCCCTTCAGTGCCGGCCTCGAAGCATCGCTGCGGGCCATCGCCCGCGCCGACGCAATCCTATCTTTCACTCCGGAGGACCAGGAAGCGCTTTTGCCGGTGGTGAAAAACCCGGCCTGCCTACATCGCATCACACCGTTTCTAGACGGCGCGCCCTACCGCGCGGCGCGCGCTGAACGCCTCCGGCACCGCGAAGCAATCGCTGCGCGTCACGGCCTCGACGTGAACCGTCCATGGTTGCTAACGGTCGCTATGATGCGCCCCGGAGACAAGCTGGCATCCTATCGTCTGATGGGCCGCGCTCTTAACCTGATCGCCGACCCGCCGTGGCAACTGCTCGTCATCGGGGATGGCACGGCGCGCGACTCTGTTGAGGAAGCGCTGCTGCCCATTGGCAAAGACTATGTATTTTTTATAGGCAAACAGAACGCACAAGACTTGGCCGCCTTTTACGCGGCAGCGGACTTGCTAGTTTGGCCAGCGGTTAACGAGGCATTCGGCATGGTTTTCCTGGAAGCGGCGGCAACTGGACTCCCGGTTGTCGCAGGAAATTGGCGCGGTGTGTCCGAGATTGTCGTCACCGGCGAAACCGGCATACTGATCGACCCGTGGGACGATGTTAAATTCGCAGAAGCGGTGGTCGACCTGACTCGTAACAACCTGCGGAGGATTGCCATGGCTGATGCAGCGGCAGAACGGGCGGAATCGAAACACAGCATGGCAGCCGCTGTTACGGTCTTGAACCAGGCTCTCGCGGCAGCGAGCGCCATGCGACGAGGGACCAGACAGTGACACGGTTAGTCATGATTCGTCATGCTACGACGGCCTGGAACGAAGCTCGGCGTCTACAGGGGCGCACAGATATTGCACTCAGCGCCAAGGGCTGGGCCGAAGTTGCGAGCTGGCGCTTACCAGCCGAAGTCGCGGATGGCCGCTGGGTTTCCAGCCCGATGCTCCGCGCGGTGCAGACGGCGCGCGCGCTGGGGGCCTGGAAGTTGAGCTGTGAGCCGCGCCTCGTCGAGATGCACTGGGGTGAATGGGAGGGACGAACCCTCGACGAATTGCGTCTCAATGATCCGCAATATATGACCGAGGTCGAAGCGCGTGGCTTGGACTTTTCTGCGCCCGGCGGCGAAAGCCCGCGCCAGTTGCAGGAGCGCCTAGCGCCCTGGCTGCGCGAAATCGCGATGGAGAAAGGCACGGTTATTAGCGTCTGCCACAAGGGAATCGTGCGTGCACTTTTTGCCCGCGCAGTAGGTTGGGATATGCTCGGCCGTCCACCCGTCAAGTTCGATTGGAGTGCCTTGCAGGAGTATTGCCTGGACGCCGACGGCCGGCCTAGCCTGGAGCGCAGCAATGTAAGCCTTATCGCTGGCAAAGGTGTATGATGGCCAAAATACGGGCGCTGATCTGGGTACAGCACCTTCTCGGCATCGGACATCTACAGCGCGCTGCCGCCCTCGCCCGAGCTCTCACGGAACGCGAATTCGATGTGCTGCTGGTGTCAGGCGGCATGCCGCTGCATGGGCTGGATCTGGGCGTCGCCAGATTTGAACAATTGCCGCCGCTGCGCGCCACCGACGCAACCTTTTCCGCCACCGTGAACGACAACGGGGGGGCGCCTGATAGCGCCTTTTACGCCGCCCGCCGCGAACGTCTGATCAGCCTCTATCAGGCGCATCGGCCACAGGTAATCGTCACCGAAATGTACCCGTTCGGACGGCGCCAATTCGGCCCCGAACTTTTGCCACTGTTTGAGGCTATGCATCACACCCAGCCAAAGCCGGCGATATTCTCGTCGGTACGCGATATCCTAACAGAGCGCGGCGACCCGTTACGCAGCAGCGAGATGGCGCGCCTTGCGCTGCGCTGGTACCGCGCCATTCTAGTGCACGGAGACCCGGAGTTGATCCCGTTCGACGCGAGTTTTCCGGAGGTCGCGCGCATCTCTCACCTGATCCGCTATACTGGGTATATAGGCGCCGTTAGCACCGCCCAACCTCATAGCGTGTCGGGCGAAGTTATCGTCTCAGCCGGGGGTGGCGCAGTCGGCGGCCATCTCCTCCAAACCGCGCTGGAAGCGCGCGAGTTGACTGTATTAGCAGACCGGCGGTGGCGTCTGCTAGCGGGGCCCAATTTATCGGCGGAGTGGTTCGATACACTCAAGCGCCTGTCATATGACGGCACAGTCGTGGAACGCACGCGCAATGATTTTCAGGCGCTTCTCAAAGCCGCTGCCTTATCAATTTCTCAAGCCGGCTACAATACCGTTCTCGATGTGGTAAGCACGCAGGTACGCTCGGTTCTCGTCCCGTTTGCCGCGCGGGGACAAACCGAACAAACCTTGCGTGCCGAGCGTATGGCGGCGGCGGGATTAGCGCAGATTGTACGCGAGGACGGGATGACACCAGAGCGCCTCGCCGCGGCGGTCGACACGGCCTGGGCGTCGCCGCGGGCGGACATAAACATCGCCGTTTCCGGCGCCAGCGAGAGCGCTAAAATCATTGCCGAATCGATTTCATTATGACCAATTGGCAGGCTTTGGATGATGAACTCTGCGCCTGGGCTGAGGAAGGGCGGCGCGCCGGATTATGGTGGCGCGACGACGATGCGGCAAAAGATTCGCCGGCACTGAGACAATTGCTTGACCTCGCCGGTGGCGATGCGCCGCCGGTGGTGATTGCGGTCGTTCCAGCTACATTAAGCGATGCAGCGGCGGAACGGATTAGCGCCGGTGCTGGTCAGAGCCACTACTGGGTGGTGCAACATGGCTACGCGCACGCTAATCATGCGCGCGACAATGAGAAAAAGATCGAGCTGGGCGGCATGCACTCGGCAGCGCTGTGCGAGAGCCAGTTGAGCACTGGGCTCGCGCTACTGTCGTCACGTTTCAGCTCGCAATTCCTGCCCATACTGGTGCCGCCCTGGAACCGCATCGCGGCAGACCTGATACCGCGCCTGCAGGCGCTGGGCTACACTGCAATTTCGACCTATGGTGCGCGCGACGCAGCACAAACTGGGTCAAGCCTCAATCAAATAAATTGCCATGTCGACATTCTCAATTGGCGTCAGGGCGCAGTATTTATCGGTGAAGCCGAAGCCTTGAGACTTGCCTGCGAACATTTATCCGCGCGCCGTCACGGCACCGCCGATGCCGACGAACCTACCGGCCTGCTCAGCCATCATTTATGCCACGACAAAACGGCATGGCGGTTCCTGGCGGAGTTTTTTGCTCGCACAGTCAATCACCCCGGCGCCCAGTGGGTGGCGCCCCCAGACTTGTTCGGCGCAGGAAATGACGAATGAATGAGTCCAACCAACGCCTGCGCTATCCGACACGCGCCTTAATGCAGGACTATTTCTATACCGTGCTCGGCCTAGCCTTCACGTTGGTACCCCTGGCCTTAGTTACGCCGCTTGCGGCAGTCACCGGGGTACTTGCTGGATTTGCTGTTTTGTTTTTCATATTTGGGTTGCGTACTGCAATCCGTCACAACACATTTGTCGAGATCTCAAATAGCGGCGTAATGTTGCATAGCCTATGGGGCTCTAATGTGACCTGGAGCGAATTGCGCGAGCTTAAGCTGAGCTATTTTTCAACTAGACGGGACCGGCATAAAGGGTGGATGCAGCTTCGCCTGAGAGGACAGAACCGGATGATCAGAATGGATTCCACGCTCGATGGATTCGAAAAACTGACGGAACGCGCCGCACGCGAGGCGCACGCGCGGGACCTCGTACTTGGCTTAGAAACAGTTCACAATCTAATTGCACTCGGCGTTGTGGATTCGGGTGAAGCAATGTCCCGCTCTGGCAATAACGGTCGCAGCGACGGCGACGCGAGCACGTTATGACGAACCTCCTGCAAGTCAATAACCTCAAGGTTCATTTCCATGTTGCCGAGGGGATTATCAAGGCAGTCGACGGCATATCGTTCCGCATTCCCAAAGGCGGCATCGTGGCGCTGGTCGGTGAATCCGGATCAGGCAAATCAGTGGTGTCGCAAACCATCATGCAGATTTTGCCCAAGGCGGCGAACATCGTGGGTGGTGAAATCCTGCTCGATGATCCAGAGACGGACGGCCCGCCGATCGATATCGTCACACTTAACCCCAACAGTACGCGCATGCGTAGTATTCGCGGTGGGCGAATTTCGATCATTTTCCAGGAGCCCATGACTTCGCTCTCGCCTTTGCACACGGTGGGCAATCAGGTCGGCGAAGCATTTCGGCTGCACCACGGCGCAGGCAAAGATGAGGTCAAAAGTACCACCCAGGAAATATTGCGTTTGGTGGGGTTTCCCGATCCCACACGTGCGCTGAAAACATATCCGTTCGAGCTATCCGGCGGGCTGCGCCAGCGGGCGATGATTGCCATGGCGCTGATCTGCCGACCGGCGCTGCTCATCGCCGATGAGCCGACTACCGCGCTCGATGTCACCATTCAGGCACAAATCCTAAAATTAATTAAGGACTTGCAGGGTGAATTGAACATGGCGGTGCTAATGATCACTCATGACCTCGGCGTCGTCGCCAATGTCGCCGATGAGGTTGTCGTCATGTATCACGGTAAGCTTATGGAAAGTGGCTCGGTTGAAGACATTTTCCGAAATGCCGAACACCCATATTTGAAATCTTTGTTACGCGCGGTCCCGCGTTTCAACATGAAGCCCGGCGAAAGGCTGGTGCCAATCCGCGAAATCAAAGCGGAAACTGGAAGGATGCTGGAACAAGGCAAGATCGAGCCGCACGCGACAGATTCTTATCAAGCTGTACTCAAAGTCTCGCATGTCACCAAAACCTTCGTTATCCGCAAGGCCGGAATTATTGGCAACAAATCCGCAGGAAGCCTTTGCGCGGTTGACGATGTCAGCTTCGACGTGCAGCGCGGCGAATGTCTTGGCCTGGTCGGCGAAAGCGGCTGCGGCAAAACTACGCTTAGCAAATTGATCCTGCGCGCCATCGACGCAGATTCCGGCGACATCAAATTCAATGACCGCGGAAAAGAGATCGACGTGCGTAGGCTTTCGACATCCAAACTCGTCCCGTTCCGGCGCAAAATTCAGTTTATCTTCCAAGACCCCTTCGGCTCGCTCAATCCGCGCATGACAGTATTCGATATCGTGGCCGAACCGCTGATCATACATCGTATCGGCGACAAAGAAGAGCGCCGCGAATTCGTACAAGAATTGATGCGCCTCGTCGGCCTTGATCCGCGCTACCTCAGACGCTATCCGCATAGTTTCTCTGGCGGCCAACGCCAGCGTATCGGTATTGCGCGGGCGCTGGCGCTGCGTCCCGAAATGATCATTTGTGACGAGCCCGTCTCAGCCCTTGATGTATCCATTCAGGCACAAGTACTGAATTTGCTCAAAGATTTGCAAGACAAGCTGGGGCTGACCTATCTTTTCATCTCACACAACCTCGCAGTGGTCGATTACATCGCCCAGCGCATCGCCGTGATGTGCGCCGGGCGGCTGGTCGAAATTGCGCCGCGCAAGCAATTATTTCAGAACCCTATACACCCCTATACCCAAGCGCTGCTGTCTGCCGTGCCCGAGCCTAGTCTCAATAACAAACTCGATCTAAACGCGTTGATGGAAGGCAAAGCCTCGTCACCAGCAGCCTGGCCACAGCCGTTCACCATCGACGGCACAGGCAGTTTGGATTTGATAGAATTTGAGCCTGACCATTTTGTGCGCGCTGACCCGGCCCGGTCAGCCGGCATCTCCGCCACGGCATCGTGAGTAGCTGTAGGGCCACAGCAGAAAAGTTCGCATAAGATAAATATTAATCACACTTAACAAACGCGCGACACGGGCGAGCTTGCAATTTCCCTTTCTCTAGGATTTTTAGTAGTGCTCCATCCCACGCCGCCTACACGGCGGCCGACAACCCGCTGATCCGCAAGCGCAGGCCGACGCGCTAGAGCCGGGCCTCGCCGTCGGTTGTTACTATCTAAAACTGAATTCCTTGGCGGCTGTATGACTGGCTGAAGCAAAAGAAGCCAAAGCCGGGCGCACCACTGGCTAATTTAGATTTTGTCGCCAACGAGCAGGGTCCGGTGCTGAGCAGCGATCCTGGCTCAATCATTGTTGCCACCATTACCGGCTTTGTCCGATTTCCTCAATCGAGGCGATTGACGCGCCTCGCTCAGATCAATAGCAGCATGCGTTTATGAGTCGGACAGGAAGACAGCGAACCGTTCCCCGAAAACCCGAAAAGAAGTTTCTCCGAAACAGAGTTCACGGAGTATTTTAAGCGAGTGCCACGGCGCGGTACATGAAATAGACGCCTGGCGCGACATCCCCTGGCAACGGTTCTGGCGGCCATATACCCGCGCCGAGTTCACGATCGCTGAGGATTACGGCACCCAACCGGGCCAGGGGCCGGAGCACTGGCCCTAGCCACGCGGCAAGTTCGGCGTCGCGCGACGTGTCAGCGCTACCAATATCACCATGTATGAGGGCAGCCGGCGCACCGATCCGCGCCAGCGCGCCAGGCACCGTATCTTTAAATTCACCATGCACAAGATGCGCCGCATCGGGAATGCAATCGGGGTGGGCGGACACATCGCGCTCGAAAACATAGATATCGCGGCCGGGAAAAAGTTCGCGGAGATGGTCATAGGTGCGGCCGTTACCGAGGCCAAGCTCCAATATGGGACCATCCATACCTGCGACTAGCTGAGCCGCCATATTTAGGCAAGCACGTTGCGCCTTTATCCGGCGAATGAATTGATCAAGACGGCTATCTTCCATATTGCCTACTTCTTGGCTCCCACATCAGCCGCCTGAGCACTTCTGACACAATAATAAACACGGCCAGTCGGAACTTACCAGAGCGTTAGATTTGTTCGACTGGAAAAGGGCTATATGATAACCCCGGTGAGCCTTGGCGCAGAAATGGTGCAGGGGTCAACAAGACGCAAATCAAGACGGCGGACGGAACTCAAGGGGCAAAAAATGGTTACGGTTTGCGCGCTGACGCGGGCAGATAAATGTATGCGCAAAATGTGCGACGCCGGATATGCCTGTGGCCGCAACCCGCTCACCCTGAAACGGTTCGCTCCTTCACAAATTGCTGCTAGGCAACGCTCCAAAACTGCGATTTCATGTCTGTTCAACAGCCTCATTGTATAAGGTTGCTCAGCGCCACGCTGCTAAGCGGCATACTGGCTGTGGTGGGGCTCGCTGCTGTCATAGACGGGGCGGTGAAGGCGGATACACAAACCTATATCGAAACCCCGGCCCTCGAAGCTCGGGTTGCTGCAGGCAATCTTCCGCCGATCGCCGATCGCCTGCCAACGGTACCGCGAGTGATCGCGATGGACGGTAAAAAGCGTGTGGTGGGCCACCATGGCGGCCGATGGCGCATGCTGATCCACCGTTCCAAAGACGTGAAATTATTTTCGATCTATGGCTACGCCCGCCTCGTCACCTACAACGAAGCGCTGGATTTGGTACCCGATATTCTCGCCGACGTGATCGCCGAGGACGAGCGTCTCTATACCCTGAAACTCCGCGAGGGGCATAAATGGTCCGATGGCCATCCGTTCACAAGTGAAGATTTTCGTTATTACTGGGAAGATGTCGCCAACAATGACGAGCTCTCGCCGGCCGGGCCGCCGGGCTCACTGCGCGTAAATAATGAACTGCCGATGGTTGAGATTATAGACGAAACAACGGTGCGTTATAGCTGGTCGCAGCCCAATCCAACATTTTTACCGTCACTCGCCCGTGCAGCGCCGCTATTGATCTACCGACCGGCCCACTATCTTAAACAATTTCACGATCGCTATAAAGGGAAGACAAAGAAACCGCGCAAGCTCACTAACCGACTTATGCGGAATTGGGCAGCCGAGCATAATAATAAAGACAATCAGTATAAGTTCGATAATCCCGACCTGCCCACCCTGCACCCTTGGATCAATACCACCAGTCCGCCAGCGACCCGCTTTATCGGATTACGCAATCCTTACTTTCACCGTGTTGACCCGGATGGCCGCCAGTTACCTTACATAGATGAGGTCACAATGACCGTGGCCGACAGTAAGCTGATCCCCGCCAAGGTCGGCTCGGGCGAAGTAGATTTGCAAGCCCGTAACCTAAATTTCAGCGATTATACCTTTCTCAAGGAAGGTGAAGAGCGGCACAACTATACGGTACGGCTGTGGCGCACAGCGGGGGGTGCACGCCTAGCGCTGTATCCCAATCTAAATGTCAAAGACGAGGGTTGGCGCAGCCTTTTCCGCGACGTGCGCTTCCGCCGCGCTATATCGATGGCCATCAACCGCCATGAAATCAATCAGGTAATGTATTACGGCCTTGGAATCGAGGGTAACAACACGGTGCTTTCCGACAGCCCACTGTTTGAACCGCGCTATCGCGACGAATGGGCGCGCTACGATGTGGATGCGGCGAAACGTTTGCTGGACGAGATCGGCTTGACAGATTTCGACGACGAGGAATTCCGCCTGTTCCCCGACGGTCGCCGGCTTGAAATCATCATCGAGACCGCGGGCGAAGATACTGAGCAATCGGATGTGCTAGAACTGGTGCGCGATGCCTGGGCCGAGATCGGCATCAAGGTCTATACCAAACCGCTACAACGTGAAGTCTTCCGCAATCGCATCTATGCCGGCGAATCGCAAATGTCTATCTGGGCCGGTTACGAAAATGCCATACCCACCGCCAATATGAGTCCTGAAGAATTTGCCCCGACCCGGCAAACGAGTTTGCAATGGTCGCAATGGGGCCAGTATTACGAGACCTCCGGCATGGCAGGCGTGGCGCCCGAATTACCTGCGGCCAGGCGGCTTTTGGAATTATATGAAGAATGGTTTCATGTCGGCAACGGACCGGAGCGCCAACGCATTTGGCATCAAATTCTCAGCCTACATGCCGACAATGTGTTTACGATCGGGCTTATCAGCGGAGTCTTACAGCCTGTCGTCGTGGCTAATATCCTCCGCAATGTGCCTGAAGTGGGGATTTACAATTGGAACCCCGGGTCACATTTAGGCATCTATATGCCCGATACATTCTGGCTCGACCAGTAGCTGAAGGGATAGGGAAGCGAAGCATATGGGCCAAAATGGTAGCTCGCGCATACTGATATACAGCCATGACACGTTCGGGCTAGGGCATCTTCGACGGTGCCGGGCGATCGCCCATCATCTGGTTGAGCAGAACAAGCAATTGACGGTACTGATCCTATCGGGCTCGCCTATCATTGGCAGTTTCGATTTTCGCACCCGCGTGGATTTCGTGCGTGTGCCAGGCGTGATCAAGTTGAGAAACGGAGAATACACCTCGCTCAGCCTGCATATGGATATCGAAGACACGCTGATGCTACGTTCCTCCATCATCAAACATACGGCCAGCATATTCGACCCCGACGTGTTCATCGTTGATAAGGAACCGATCGGTCTACGCGGTGAAGTTAAAGAGACTCTGGAAATGCTGAAGGAGCGCGGCACTCGCTTAATTCTCGGATTGCGCGACGTCATGGACGAGCCAAAACTTCTTGCCGCGGAGTGGCGCTCTAAAAAGGTCCGACCGGTGGTAGAAGAACTATATGACGAAATCTGGGTCTACGGCTTGCCACAGATTTGCAATCCGTTAGAAAACATGGGACTGAGCGGGAAGACTCAGCGCAAAATAATTTATACTGGCTACTTGCCGCGCCAAGTCGGCGCTGCACCAAATCTGCCCGATCTCGACATCGTTAAACGCCCGTTCTTGCTGGCAACTACCGGCGGCGGCGGCGATGGCGAGGAAATGGTTGATTGGGTGCTAAGCGCCTATGAATCAGACCCACTACTGCCTTATCCGATGCTGCTTGTGCTCGGGCCGTTCATGCAACCCGAAGTGCGTGCGCGTTTTACCAAACGTACTGCCAACCTGGACCGCGTCGAAACCATTACCTTCGATCCGCATCTTGAAAGTCTGATGACCCATGCTGCAGGCGTTGTCGCCATGGGCGGCTACAACACTTTTTGCGAGATTCTGTCTTTCGACAAACGTGCACTCATCGTGCCGCGCGAAAAACCACGCCTCGAACAGCGCATCCGCGCCTCGCGAGCACAAGAGCTGGGGCTAGCGGAGCTGCTGATCAATGATGGAAAACGAAATCCAGCTAAGATGGCCGCAGCGCTTCGCGTTATGCCCAAGCAAAAGCTGCCTTCCGAAGTGGTAGTGCCGGGTCTGTTGGAGGGCTTATTTAACGTCAACCGCCTGATGGCCCCTTGGCTGTACCGCGGGGTAGAATCCGGCGCCGCCGCCCAAACCGTGCACAATCTAATGGACGAGGTCTAGTGCGCGCAATCGCAACGCCACCTGACGCGAAACAGGCACTAGAGCGATGACCGAGGTGCCCAGGGCGCAATTAGGCTTTATTCCCACGCTATTCCGTGGTGTCTTCCGACACCGCTTGCGGAAACTTGCGTTCCGCATGGGCTATAATTTTTCACTGCGCAAGATTCCGCAGTACGACCGCCACCGCCAAATGCTGAATGTCCCCCATGACATGGAGCCGGAATTTACCGCGCTCTACGAACGCGCGCGCACCTATACCCTGACCTCCGTTGAATGCATGTACACGCTCTACCAGACGGTTAAATTCATCTCGCAGAACAACATCCCTGGCGACATGGTAGAATGTGGCATATGGCGCGGTGGCAGCTCGATGATGATCGCACTGACGCTGGAAACGCTGGGCGATCAATCTCGTGACATTTATCTCTATGACACCTATGCCGGAATGACCAAGCCCGAGAATGTTGATGTGCGCAGCAAGGACGGCATAGAGCAAGTTTCCCGCTGGCAAGCGTTCCAACGTGACGGTTACAACGAGTGGGCCCATGCGACGTTGCCTGAAGTCCGCGCAAACATGGCTGCTACCGGCTATCCCGAGAGCAAGTTGCATTTCGTCGTGGGCGAAGTGGAGACGACAATACCCACGATTGCGCCCGAGAAAATTTCGTTGCTCCGGCTGGATACCGATTGGTATCGCTCAACCCGCCATGAGCTGATCCATCTCTATCCAAGACTGTCGCGGCAGGGCGCCTTAATAATCGACGATTACGGCGCCTATGAAGGATCGAGAAAAGCCACCGACGAATATTTCGCCGACACTCCGCTATTTCTCGGCCGTATCGACGAAGCGGCACGCATCGGGTTCAAATGGGATTGATGCTGACATCACGTGACATAGCAGTCTTCCGCGGCCAGGGTCTTCGCGCAGCAAGGGGGTGACGCGATTCTGACGTTCATCGTGCGCCGTATTTTGATCATGATCCCGACGATGCTGGCGATCAGCATTCTGACGTTCATTATCATTCAACTGCCGCCGGGCGATTACCTCTCCACGTATATAGCCGAATTGCAAGCGCAAGGAGAGGGCTCCAACGTCGAGAAGATCGAATTCCTGCGCCAGCAATACGGGCTCGACAAACCAATGATCGAGCAATATGGCGTGTGGCTGCTGGGCATGCTGCAAGGCGATATGGGATATTCGTTCGAATATAACATGCCGGTCGGCGACGTCGTCGGCGATCGTCTGTTGCTAACCTTTATCGTCTCTTTCACGACCATCATTTTTGCTTGGATCGTGTCGTTTCCAATTGGTGTGTATTCAGCAACCCATCAATATAGCGCCACTGACCACAGCCTGACTTTGTTGGGTTTTCTCGGATTGGCGACGCCAAACTTTCTGTTGGCTCTAGTGCTGCTCTATGTCGCAAATGTCGTCTTCGGCACCTCGATCGGTGGGTTGATGGATCCGGAATATCTCGGCAAACCATGGAGCGGTGGAAAATTCCTCTCGGTGCTTGAACATCTCTGGGTTCCAGTTGTCGTGATCGGCACCTCCAACACGGCCGGCATGATTCGCCGTTTGCGCGCTAATCTGCTCGATGAATTACAGAAGCAATATGTCGTCACTGGCCGAGCCAAGGGGCTCCCACCGGGAAGATTGCTGGTTAAATATCCGCTCCGCATGGCGCTCAATCCATTTATCTCGGACATTGGCAATATGCTTCCGCAAGTGATCTCCGGCGCCGCCATCGTCTCAGTGGTGCTGTCGCTGCCAACCACCGGGCCTATGCTTCTGGATGCGCTGCGCACCCAGGATATGTATTTGGCTGGCTCGTTCCTTATGTTCATGGCCTTCCTCACGGTTGTAGGCGTGTTTATCTCCGATATCCTCCTTGCGGTGCTTGATCCACGCATCCGCCTGTCGGGAGGCGTGACGCGATGAGCAAGCTCGATCAAAACGATCGCGGTTCTAAAACTCTGAAGCACTTCGTCAGCGACGCGCCGTTCGACCCCTATTTAACTAATGAACTGACGCCCGAGCAGGCGCGTTTCTACATGGCCTCACAATGGCAAATGATGTGGTGGAAACTTCGACGCCATCGCATCGCGGTGATCGCCGGCATCTTTCTTCTGGTACTCTACTTCGTGATCATTATCGCCGAGTTCGTGGCACCGTATAATTTGCATAACCGCAATATCGACCATATCTACGCACCACCACAGGCGGTACAAATATTTGATGAAGGCAGCCTGCGCGCGCCCTTCGTGTACGGCTTCAAATATCACCTCGACATGGAAAATTTGCGGCGCGTTTATGAGCGCGACACATCACAAATCCATACCATCCGCTGGTTTTGCCTCGGCGATGAGTACGAATTCTGGGGCATGATACCGGGGCGATTCCATATTATATGTCCGGCCAAAGACGGCACCCTGTTCCTGTTCGGCACCGACAGGCTGGGGCGCGATTTGTTCTCACGCGTTATTTTGGGCTCGCGCATATCACTAACCATCGGCCTCATAGGCATCAGTATCAGCTTTCTCCTTGGCCTCATCCTGGGTGGCATATCGGGTTATTATGGCGGGTGGATAGACACTGTTATCCAGCGCTTAATTGAGATTATCCGGTCGTTTCCTGAGCTTCCTTTATGGATGGCGCTCAGCGCCTCTTTACCGATTAACTGGTCACCGATTGTGGTCTATTTCGGCATTACCATCATTCTCGGGCTGATCGATTGGACCGGCCTCGCGCGCGGCGTGCGCTCGAAGCTCCTAGCGCTGCGTGAGGAAGACTTCGCCACTGCAGCGATGCTGCTTGGCGCCCGGCCCAGGCGCGTCATCGGGCGTCATCTGATCCCGAGTTTCATGAGCCATTTAATTGCCTCAGCGACGCTCTCCATTCCATCCATGATCCTCGGAGAAACTGCGCTTTCTTTCCTCGGCCTCGGGCTGCGCCCGCCGATCACAAGCTGGGGCGTGCTATTGAATGAAGCACAAAATATCAATGCGGTGGCGCTGTATCCATGGCTGATGCTGCCCGTGGTGCCGGTTATTTTGGTCGTGCTTGCATTTAATTTCTTCGGCGACGGTCTCCGCGACGCCGCCGATCCCTACAAATAAATGCCAGCGCGCGCTATCACCCATTGTTGAGTAGAATTTAGTGGTGCTTGCCAGACAGCAGCAGCGTATAGAGCTAAGTCTGCCCTAATTCGCAGGGTCATGTTTATGATTCGCATTCCCACGCTGACCATTGCTGCGTTCTTTGTGGTGTTTTGGCCTCCCCATATCTCAGCAAACGGCGGCATTCTCGAAACATGGCCCGGGGGCAGTCATATCCGCGTTTTCGATACGAGCAACCTAACGCCCAACGGGGCGGAGAGAATTTAAGGTGCGCTGGTGGACCGCATGGCCAGCGGCGACGTTAATCGGGCAGTGGGTGTTTGCTGCGAATCCCATCTTCAAGTGGTGGAGCGCGATCATCTGTTCGAACCGCCCAAGAAATTTATACGGCGCTAAATTTTGCGCAACCAAAGCGATGATTCGAAGGCACCCTTAGGTCGCAAAATGCGCGAGACGCCGGTGCGACCGAGAATCTCACGCATCCTCGAGACGACAAAGTGACTAGAAAACACGGGTGTAAAAGATTTCGAGGTTACCAGGGAAGCGACGGCGAGCTGTTCGTTATAGCCCCGCCACCCCCAATGCGTCGGGTAATCATCGGGCAAGAATATATCGTGAAAATGTACCAGTACGCCCGATGGCAAGGCCGGCAGCGCACGGTTGATTAACAAGTCAACATCCGAACCTGGCATCAAGACATGGCTTGAATCGATGAATAGCATGTCGCCCCGATTAAGCGAATTGAACACTTGCAGACCGATGTCCTGCACCGGGGCACGCAGCAATTCCAGATCTGGAATGCCCGCCAGGCTGCTTCGCGGATGAGGGTCAATTGCGGTCATGCGCCCGGTAATCCCACCGTCACGCATAGCGCGGGCGAAAAAGCGGGTGGAATGGCCGGAGCCCACTTCAACGATATGACGTGGCCGCCCCACCCGCACAAGGGTATAGGCTGCTGCTGCGTCGAGGCGGGGAAACCAATCTTGGTTCCAGCGCGGTTCGGGTGGTGAATCGACACCAATTTTCCTGAGGTCCGGTAGGAAGCCGTCCATGCCCTCGAGCAAAGTGCAAAAATCACCCTCGTGCGCGTGCAGAATCTCGCCGAGCACAGCATAAGGCGCGCGTGCGCCCGGGCGCGGCAAGACATGCGCATAGCGATAGGGAATGAAGAAGCCCTTCTGCGCCAACCCCAACACAGTTGCCAAGCCCATCACAGTGCGGCGCATGCTCATGACGGCGCGTACCGGGTCAAGGGCGCAGCACCAAACCCTCGCGCGCAACGATGGTGCCGGGACGCGCTGCGGCCGCTTCATGCGCTATTTGGTCCATGAACTTGTCGTTGTGTCCGGGATCGTGGTGAAAAACGACAAAAGTTCCGGCTTCGGCGATGTTGCAGAGCTTAACGCCTTCGCTCCAGGTCGAGTGGCCCCAGCCAACATGATTGGGATATTCCTCATCAGTATAGGTCGAATCGTAAATCACTATATCTGCCGATTTGGTTAACTCGACCAGTGATTTGTTAGGGCCACCTTTGGTATGTTCGTGATCAGTCAAATAGCAAATAGAGCGGCCGTCAAACTCAATGCGATAGCCGGTGGCGCGGTTAGGATGATTAAGATGGGCCGTACGCACCACGATACCTGGGCGAGGCTCAATGGTATCGCCGATGACAAAATCTTCGAACACGACACGGGCGCGCAGGGTCTCTGAATTCAGCGGATTGAGCGGGTCATTCAAAAGACCAAGCATTATATCTTGAATACGATATTCGGGAATTAAATGCCCGGCCCGAATATGAAGCCGCGTATCCGCGTCCAAACCAGGAGAAAAATGTGGCCAGCCCCAAATGTGATCATAATGGGTGTGCGTGAGGAACAGGTCAGCATAGAGAGGGCCTTCGCCACGTAATCTCTTACCCAGTTCCGAAATGCCGGTACCGGCATCAAAAATGAGTAAATGTTCCCCGCAGCGCACTTCGATGCACGACGTGTTACCGCCATAGCGCAAGGTCGCCTCTCCTGGGCACGGAATGCTTCCTCGCACACCCCAAAACCGCACGAAAAATTCGAGCTCTGTGACCACGCCTTTCCCCGCCGAGTCTTTCACCCAAAATTGGCCGCAGTCTGCCTCAAGCGCCGCGAGGGCGAAAGACTAAATCCAATTCATTTTGTTCACACCAGCTACACAGGAGCACTCACCTGAAGTAGGATTTGTACAGATTCGCCTTGCTATGCCGCCGCCGCTTCGCGAACCCTTCGCCAACGAGAGAAATCCTGATGACCCCGTCGATCAAACTGACTATAGATGGCCACCGCGCTACATTGACGCTCATGCGCGAAGTGGCGCTTAACCGACTGCGCGAAGCAGATTTAAAGCTTCTGGAGGCGTTGCTAGAACAAATCGATGCGGCGACGGATGTTCGCGTCGTTATTCTGACCGGGAGCGGCACAAAATGTTTTAGCGCCGGGTTCGAGATCGGAGAGATAGAAAGCGCCGATTGGGAAGAGAATCAGCTTGAACGCAGCATCCTTCGCCTTGAAGCGGCACGCCCGGTCGTCATATGCGCGCTAAACGGTTCGGTTTATGGCGGTGCCTGTGAATTAGCCTTGGCCTGTGATTTTCGCATAGGCGTCATCGGTATGGAGATGCGCCTGCCACCGGCTGCGCTCGGCCTAGTCTATTTCGCATCCGGTTTGAAGCGGATCGTCTCGCGCATCGGCCTCGGTGCCGCCAAGCGCCTGCTGCTTACCGGCGAGCGCATGGACAGCAATACATTGTTGAACATTGGTTTTCTTGATCACCTGGTCGAACCTCAGGCGCTGGCCAGTGAGTGCGACGCGTTGGCGGAACGCATCGCCGCACTTTCACCGCGCGCGGTCGAGGGCATGAAGTGTCTCTTAAACGACATCGCGGCGGGAGAGTTAGACGCAGCGGCAGCGCGGCAAACCGCGCTCGATTCGTTCTGCTCCGAGGACGCCAAAGAAGGCATTCGGGCATTCAAGGAAAAACGCGCGCCACGTTTCACCGGCTGCTAAACGCAGACAGCCCAACAGCAAACCCAGATACTCTGTGACGTCAGAACCTCATTCCGCCGCTATCGCGGTGGAGCCTCCCACAAGTTGGACCGGCGTTGCGCTCGGCCTTGGCCTCGGTGCGCTTGCGTCATATCATTTGTTTAAGCTACCGCCGGTCCTGCCCATATTACTCAGGCAGTATGATTACGGTCTGTTCGCGGCTGGCGGCTTTATGTCTATCTATGCTGCCATCGGTCTCGTCACCTCCGCCTTGTTGGGTTTAAGATTACAGCGCCACGGCATGCCACCGTTCCTGCTGGCCGCGGCACTGTTCTTTATCATCGGCAGCGTCCTTACCCTGGCGGCGCCCGCCGCCGTTCCACTGATGTTTCTGGCGCGCGGATTGGAAGGGCTGGGCTTTGCAATTCTTGCCGTTGCCGCGCCAGTGCTGGCGACCACTAGTGCCAGTAACCGCCACAAGTCCCTCGCCATCGGGCTATTTGCGGCATGGATCCCGCTGGGGCAGTTGATTGCCATGGCAATTGCGCATCCATTTGTTGGAAATGCCGAATGGCGCCCGATATGGTGGGTCGGCATTGGGCTAACGGTGTTAGTGGTCGCCTGGGGTTGGCGTGCCGCAATTCAGAATATGCCGCGGCGTAGCGCAGCGAACTCGGGTGGGCCTAGGCCACTCCGTGATTTTTCGCGACGCCATCAATGGGCGCTGGTGCTGGTGGCCGCTACTTTTACGCTGTGGTCGACCGAAATGTTCGCCATGTTGACTTGGCTGCCGCAATATTTGGTAGAGTCACGGGGCCTTGGCGCGGAGTCCACCATTCTGGCCTACGCCATACCGTCGATTTTGATACTTATCTTTAGTATCGCCAGCGGCTTCCTGCTGCGTGCTGGCGTGCCACTTGCCCCCGTTCTTGCAGTCAGCCTCGCCCTTCAGGCTGCGGTTTGGTTTGTGCTACCCTATTTGGACAGCAGCACTCTTGGGTTGGCTGGGCTGATTGTTTTTGGTGTTGCCGCGGGTATCTCAGCAACCTTTTTATTCGCCGCGCCGGCGCTGATCCTTGGCGCCGGGAACGCCGGCGGCAGCGCCTTCGGTGTTGTCATGACGGGTCGCAACTTTGGAGTCCTGCTGGGGCCAATCCTGTTGCCGCCCGTTTTACTTAGCATGGGTTCGTGGCAGGGCGTCGGCCAGGTGTTTGGCGGCGTGTCTTTGGCCGGAGCGCTTGCTGCCGTTGCCCTTGGCGCGATGTTAGCGCGCCGCGACGGCGTGCGTTAGCTTATCGCACCAGCCGGTAGCCGCCGCCTTCCGTTACCAGTAGCTGAGCTCTAGAAGGGTCCAACTCAATCTTCTGGCGCAGCCGGTAAATATGGGTCTCCAAGGTGTGCGTGGCGACGCCCGCGTTGTAGCCCCAGACTTCGTTCAAAAGGACATTGCGCCCAATAACTTGATCACGGGCACGACAGAGATATTTGAGGATCGCGTTTTCCTTTTCAGTCAGATGTATATTGTGCTCGCTGTCCCGATCGATCACCATCTTGGCCGCCGGGTGGAATGTAAACCGACCAACGCTGAAGGTCGCATCCTCGCTTTGCTCGTGCTGCCGCAACTGAGCATGGATACGCGCCAAGAGAACACCGAGGCGAAACGGTTTAGTGACATAATCATTGGCACCTGAATCAGGGTCGAGAATAGTGTCGGCTTCGCTGTTGGCGCCAATTAACATAATAATTGGTGTTTCGATGCCATTATGCCGGAAAACCTTGCATAATTCGCGGCCGTCCATGTCGGACAAGTCAATATTAAGCAAGATCAGATCGAAACTTTTGGTTTTAGTGATTTCGAGCGCCTCGCCACCATTCTCTGCCTCAGTGGCGGAGAATTCTTCATATACGCCGAGCTGCTCGACCAAGGATTGGCGCAAATCGCCGTCGTCGTCCACCAGTAAGATGCTCTTGCGTGCAGTCATAAACCATCTAAAACAATATCATCGTCATATGGCGCAAATGCTTGTCATCTGCGAGTGACATAAATAATGGTTAAATCTGATTAAACTACAATGGCAAGGAATCAATGGCTAACGGCGTAGCGATGAATATTTCGGCCACCACATTAAGCGGCCCGGTGGTGACGCTAGAACCATTGCGCCGGCGTCATTTGCGGGGCCTTGGCCAAGCGGCTCAGGGCACCGATATTTGGCAATACATGGCGGCCAATCTGGCAGGCACAGGCAGCTTGGAACCATGGTTTGTGGAAGCCCGCCGACTGGAGAAAGCCGCGCAGCAACTTCCCTTTGCCATCCGAACCACGCAGGGCGGTGCCCTCATCGGCAGCACCCGCTATTTGAATATCGCGCCGGAACACCGCCGCCTCGAGATCGGTTGGACTTGGCTCGCGCCAAACCATTGGGGTGGGCGGGTCAATGCGGCAGCAAAATTGCTTCTATTTGAGCATGCCTTCGAAACGCTTGGCGCCCAGCGTGTGGAATTGCGTACTGATGCTCTCAACCAACGCGCCCGTCGTGCAATCTTGAAACTGGGCGTCGTCGAAGAGGGGCTATTGCGCCGCCATATGGTGGTAGCCGGGGGCCGGGTGCGGGACACCGTCCAATTTGCGGTCGTCGACGAAACCTGGCCAGCCGTCAGGGCCACGCTTGAGGCACGAACCGCCGAAAACTAGACCCATTCGACCTGGCTAAATTTGCCGTTTCGAGGATTTTCTCAATCTTATTAATTCGTTGCAGCGATTTTCATCGTCTCAACCATATACCGATAAATTACCGGCAATGCTATCTCTACGAGACCCGCATTCTAGGCGGCGCCATATCCGACCGCCCCCTTAGCTTTGCTGCAGCGCTAGACCGGCCGCGCACCGAAAATTGCGCTGCCGACGCGGATATGCGTGGCACCGAAGGCAATGGCTGTCTTGAAATCAGCCGTCATGCCCATGCTCAGTTTAGTCAGGCCATGACGCTCGGCAATTGTTCTCAACAGGGCAAAATGCGGTGACGGATCCTCGCCGTTCGGTGGCAGGCACATGAGACCGGCCAAGGGCAAGGCGTAGATTTCCCGGCAGGCCTCAATCAGGGCGTCTGCGTTACCCGGCAAAACACCGGATTTTTGCGCCTCCTCACCGGTATTAACCTGGATAAAACATTCCGGCCGACGCCCAGACTGTGCCATTTCATCGGCCACTGCACGGGCCAGCTTGTCACGGTCGATCGAGTGAATGGCGTCGGCCAGAGCGACGGCAGCACGCGCCTTATTGCTTTGCAGGGCGCCGATGATATGGAGGCGCGCAGCTGGATGATGCATTTTCAGGGCTGACCATTTACTTTCGGCCTCCTGCATTTTGTTCTCGCCGAAATCGATTTGTCCGGCGGCAAGCACTGGCAGGATATATTCCGCCGGGCGGGTTTTCGACACCGCAATCAAAGTAATGTCCGCCGCCTCACGACCTACCGCTTTGGCAGTGGCGGTAACGGCATCAACCACCTTCGAATAATTTTCGGAAACAGATGACGGCCCATCCGATTGTATGCTCTCTTGCCCCATGACAGCCTGTCCGATCTATCGCCGATGAAAAGAATCTGATGAAGCTAGCAGAGGTCGCAAAACGGCTCAATTCAGAGAACGCCGCAAGCCTCGGCCTGCCGCCGCTCCTCTTGGTCACCGACGCCCAGCGCTTGGCCGACCCGGCCGGTGCGGCGGAGCAGCTGCCAAGCGGCAGCGCCGTACTACTGCGCGATTACGACATGGTAGCGCGCGACACGCTGGCCTGCCGGCTCGCCGAGGTGGCACGGCGGCGCAGCCTCAAACTGATCATCGCCGGTGACGCAACGTTAGCAATTCGCATCGGTGCCGCAGGAATTCATTTTCCTGAAGCACGGGCCGCCGAAGCGCGGCGCTGGCGACATCGCCGTCAGTGGCTGATAACTATAGCAGCGCACTCCAGACAGGCACTGCATCAGGCCTCAATGTGTGGCGCCGATGCAGCACTTCTGTCACCAGTCTTTGCGACGGCGAGTCACCCGGACGAGCAACCGCTCGGACCCGAAGGATTCAATTTGTTAGCAGCGCAGGCGGAGTTGCCGGTCTATGCCCTTGGCGGCATCAACGCAAACAATGCGGTCCGGCTTCTGAGTGGGCGCGCTGCAGGCATCGCTGCCATCACCGCGTTTGCCGACTAGAGTATTTCAAACAAATGCGTCGTCGCAGGTAATTCTAGCTGCCCGGGACTAGCTTTTTGAACTTTCGGCCGCGAATTCACCTTCGATGTAGGAAACCAAAGCGGCAACACTTTGCTCCACCGATAGCGCATCGGTGTCGATTATCAGCTCCTGGATCTCGGGCGCCTCATAGGGTGCAGAGATACCCGTGAATTCGAGGATGTCGCCGGCCCGCGCCTTGCGATACAGACCTTTCGGGTCGCGTTCCTCACAGAGCTCCAGGGGCGCCTTAACATAGACTTCGTGAAAAGCCCCGCTAAGGTAACGCTCAACCGCCGCGCGGGCGCGCACGCGATCCGAACGGTACGGCGAAATGAACGCCGTGAGCACGACAAATCCGGCATCGGCGAACAGGGCTGCCACCTCCCCGACACGGCGAATATTCTCCGCCCTGTCTTCTGGTGAAAAACTTAGGTTCGCATTCAGCCCACCGCGCACATTGTCACCGTCGAGCACATAGACCTGATAGTTTTTTTGGAAAAGTTGGCGTTCTGCTTCTAGAGCGATTGTTGTTTTGCCTGAACCGGATAGCCCAGTAAACCAGATAACACCGCCCTTATGGCCGTTGCGCTGGCGCCGCAAATCTAGGGAAATTCCGGCGTCGACAGCAAACAGGTTGCTCGACTTGTCGGTGATAAGTTGGCGTTGATCCGGGTAGCCGCGCATAGAGATAATGCCGCCGCCGGCGATGTCGTACCCATCCACGAGAACAAACCGGCCTGTGCGATGGTTGTCTGCGAACTCATCCAGCGCCAATATGGCGCGGCAGCGCAACACCACTTCACCAACGCCGTTGCGTTCAATCACCGCGTCGCCCGAGGCGGTTTCAGTCATGGCGAGATTGTCGATATTGATAATGCGGTCAATGGATTGCACTACTACCGGCTCCTCATGCGTGCCGAGCTTGAGTTTGTAGCGTTTGCCAGCGGCTAAAGGCTCTTTACCGAGCCAGAATATATGGCCGCGAAAGACGTTCGATTCGAGCGGCGGCCTGGAAAGATGACTGATCACTTCACCACGCTCGATAAATATCTGTTCGTCAAGAATGAGTCCGACCGATTGACCTGCCTCGACGCTGGTGCACGCGCCGGTCTCTGGCCAACTTTCTATCCGCAATACATGGGCTTTTTTGTTGGACGGCGAAAACAACAGCTCATCGCCAACTTCTATCGCGCCGGATTCAATTCGCCCTGCAATAATGCGGCGGTCATCAAAATGATAAATATCCTGTACCGGCATGCGGAGTGGCGCTTCGGAATCCGCTTCCGGCAACTCGATGGCATCGAGGGCTTCCGTGATAGTCGGTCCGCCATACCAAAGGCTACGGCCCGAAGGCTTGTCTATATTGTCGCCATCGCGCGCCGACACCGGAACGACATGGCTTGGCGATATGCCGAGATCGGCTAGATAGTCGCGAATATCTGCCTCGACGACAGCGAACCGCGCGGCATCGAAATTTACCGCGTCCATCTTGTTCACCGCGACGACAATACGGCTGAGGCCGAGAAGGTGGAGAAAATACGCGTGGCAGCGGGATTGCTGGCGTACCCCTTCTACGGCATCAATAACCAGCAGCGCGGCCGAACAAGACGCGGCGCCACTGACCATGTTCTTGACGAACTCGCGGTGGCCCGGCGCATCGACGATCACATAGTTGCGCAAACTTGTGCTGAACCAGATATGGGCCGCGTCGATGGTGATTGCCTGATCGCGCTCCGCTTGGAAAGCATCCATTACAAAGGCCCACTCGAAAGCCATGCCGCGACGCTCGCACATTTTGCGAATTGACGCGACCTTGCCGTCGGGAAGCGTACCGGTGTCGTGCAGAAGGCGGCCGACTAGAGTAGATTTGCCGTGATCTACGTGGCCGACGATGGCAATATCGAGGCGGCGCGCACCGGGCGATTGTGCTCCATCTGCAAAAACATCAAATTTGCGGGGTGCTTTGTTCATGGCGTACTACATGTAACCGTCAGCACGCAGACGCTCGAAGGAATCTTCCGCTTCGTGATCCATCGCCCGCCCGGCACGCTCGGCTGCCGTTGTAACCTGGAGTTCGGTGATGATTTCATCGATCGTCGTTGCATCGCTATCGATGGGAGAAGTGATGTCTTCGTCTCCAAGCGAGCGGTAGCGCTTGCCGTCGCGCGAGAAATAGAGCGGCACGGTCGGGATATTTTCCCGCTTAGTATAGAGCCACACGTCTATTTCAGACCAATGTAGCAGCGGATGGATGCGGATATGTGTCCTGGGCGGAAAATCCGTCTTGAACTGATCCCAGAATTCCGGCGGTTGGTCTCGAAAATGCCATTGGCCCGCTTCGCCGCGCGGACTGAACACACGCTCCTTGGCGCGTGTACTTTCTTCATCTCGGCGGATACCGGCGAACACGCCAGTAAAACCTTCGCGTGCCAACAAAGATTTCAGGCCCGCGGTCTTGCGCGCCGCGGCGCGCGCCGCCGGTGGCAAGGTGGCGTCAATATTCTCGATCGGGGGACAATCACCGACGATCAGGTTGAGGCCCCACTCCTTGGCATAATGCTTGCGAAACGCATACATTTCCTCAAATTTTTTAGCGGTGTCGACATGCACCACAGGAAACGGCACATGGCCTAAAAATGCCTTGCGGCAGAGCCACAACATGACGTTGGAATCCTTGCCGAGCGACCACAGCATACCCAGCCGCTCGAGCCTATTATAGGCCTCCCGGATGATATAAATGCTTTGACTTTCAAGAGCCTCCAAATGATCCAGCATAATTTTCACATTATAGTTTTGGTATTTAACAAATTATCCGATTTATTGCCGTCTTTTAATATCCCTTCGGCACGTAGTCAAACCGTCCCATCTGTTCGCCGTGATCGTCGAGTAAACGGCGTATCTGTGCTTGGGTTAGCTGTGTACGCCAATTTCCCGATTTTCCGGCGCGGAAGAAAGCCTTTTGCACTGGCGTGCGCTCGACAAAGCCGCTTTTCTTTTCCTGTGCATGCAACACCTTGAAGGATGAAAAGCGCACCGCCCGCAGCAAAGCCTCGTGTACCGGGTTCATCCCGAGGAAACGGGCAATGGCGGCAAAGGTCACGACTGGCCGGGACGCCATATCTTCGTATCGCACGACGTGCAGGGCAGGATGCGCGAATTGCGTCCAGCTTTTGACATGGCTCGACCAATCGCTGTGATGCTCAGGTACATGGGTTGAGCTGGCTGGTGTGGCAAATCCGCGCGTGGCCATAAGATCAAGAATATCGTCCACCTTGACACCTAAATGGTCAGCGTACGAGAGCGCAACATCCAGAGGATTGCGCACCACATATATCACGCCAGCGGTCTCCGACTGGCTAATCATGGCGCTACCAGCGACCTCAACGAGTGCATTGTGGGTTTTCACAAAAACGGAATTAGCGGAGCTTGCAGCAATGCACGCATGTACTTTGGGCCGAAGGCGGGCCAAATCCTCAACGCTTAGCTCCGCGGGAAGCCGGCTATCAAACTCGGCATACCATTTCGCCTGACTATCACCTTGGGTTAGCGCCGCCAATTTGTTGATATCAAACGGTTCTTCAGCATCCGTCATTAGGTTGAGCAGAAACGCGCGCAGCCATGTATTGCCCGATTTCGGATAGGAGGCGAGCCAAACAATATTACCCATGCATCAATCCGCGTCTGTTGGGCCCGCAGTTGGCACGCCGCGCGGCTTGACCCAGAATTGGTACATCCCAACGAACGTATGGGGATTTTCGATTTCGAAGCGGTTCCATGTGTCAAGATTAAGAGCGCCAGGATCGTTGGGAAACCGTGCCCGGTAGCGATCAACAACTGTGCGCTCGCACATCTCGAAACCGATGAATTCGAGGTCCAGCTCGTCTAGACTGCGGGCGATCTCGGGCAGGTTGAACCGATGCTCCTCGACGTGAAACAGAAGATCACGGCATTGCGAAAGAGTATAGAAATCGCGCAGTGCCATGACTCGCTTCAAGGGCGCATCGTCGGGCAAAGCGATGATTTCATGGCGATAGGATCGAATGCGGTCCGCCGGATTTTCTAGTGCCGCCAAATCTGCGCCCAATTGATTGAAATCGGCGCGCGCCAGTTCGCTATAAAGGCCGACCTTCATAGCGCCACCAGGCTTCAGCAAGTTTCGCAGAGTTCGCCACCCCGCCATCGGCTCGCGCATGAGATGCAGCACACCGACGCAGTCGATTATATCAAATCGGCGCTCAAACCCGGCGAGTGCGAGAATGTCGCCGCGCGCCCACTCAATATGATCGACGCCCAACACCGCTGCTTGGCGTTTGCCATAGGCCAGGCTTGCCAAGCTAGGGTCCATCGCAAGCACACGTGAATTGCGGTAACGCGATGCTGCGGCGACGGCCTGTGCCCCGGTGCCGCAGCCAGCGACCAACAGGTCAGGCTCACCCGGGATATTCAGACCACTTAGATTTGCGTATGGAAAGAGATCACCGAGCATGGCGCGCACCGACATGGCTTTGAAGCGCGCTATGCTGGTCCAGCGGGGATAGGGATTTTCGTCATATTGTGGCCGTACTTTGGTTAAGGGCTCATCGCAGTTTTCACCAAGCTCTGCCAGATCAGGCGCCAGCTTCCGCTCCGCCATGGTGTTACGAATCTGTTGCGTAATCAATTGGCTGAATGCGTCGTCGCCCACTGCCATTTCGTGGCCCGCCAAAATACCGTTCGTCGCCAGCCCGTCCAACGAACGGTAGCTGGCAAGAACCGCGATGGCGGCGCGCGGCGGGCGTTCTTCCGGCTGACGCAGGCGATCGTCAATTTGTGCCTGCAGAGAAGCAACTTCCGCTTCTTCTTCGGCGCTCTGAAGATAGACATACTCATTGAGAAAACACTGGCTTGCCAGCGTGCAGAGAAAGTTTAGCGTTTGCTGCTTTAACCGTTCGGGCAAACGGCCCGCAACTGCCAGTTTCAACAGACTCCTACGGATGGCCGCCAAAATTTGTTCTATTGTAGCGTCGGGAATAATCACATTGTGCATGAGACGAGAGACAAATTCCGTGCACAGCGGGGCCAACACATCACCTTTTTGTACCTCTGTTGCCGACAGGCCTAAATCGCCGCACCGCACCGCCTCGACCAGAGGCGCCAGCTGCTGAGAATTCCGCAGCAAACGAGCTGCCGGCACGGCCAGCGGTTCGTGATTAATTCCCTCGATCTTGAGACAGCGCTCGAGGTCCTTCCACAATTGTGCGTTGGCCTGAAGGAAAGCACCGCCGCGCAAGCTATCTGCAAAACCTTGGGCGCGGTCCAAATTATTGCCATCGAGATCCAGGGCACGCCGAAAACAGGTGATGGATTCGCCCCATTTTTGCTGCCGGTGGTACACGGTTCCGAGACTAGCATGCAGCGTAGCGTCACCGGGCTTCTGGGCCGAAGCGTGTTCGAGGAGGACGGCAGCCTCGTCCTGGCGGCCTTGCTCGCTGCGAATCAGGGCCAGGTGATTCATTTTTTCGGTGTTTTCGGGATCAAGTTCCAAGGCGCGCTCGAACGCCGCCTCGGCATCCACTGCGAGACCTATAAACTTGAGCACTAAACCCAAATTGGCATACACGCCGGAATCTTCTGGGGCCAGTATCACTGCATCGCGAAGAATTTTTTCGGCCTCCTCTGTCTCACCCAACTCAAGTAAAAGCGAACCAAGGGTGGTGAGCGCTGTGGCGTGCTGCGGCGCTATTGCGACGGCGCTACGGGCCTCTCTCAAAGCTTCTTGGGGACGGCCACGCGCCTTAAGGAGGAGCGCCAAATTGTTGAGCGCGGGCACGTAATTTGGGTTATTGTTTATGGCACGACGGATGTGCGCCTCTGCCATATCAAGCTGATCGGCCGCGCCGAGAAGTATGGCGGCAATGGCGTTGTGAGCCTCGAAATTTCGCGGCTCTACGGCGATGGCGCGGCGAAAGGCGACGAGCGCTTTTTGCTCCCGTCCTTCGGCGCGTAAGGCCAAGCCAAGATTGTAATTAGCTTGGCTGTTTGCTGGATCAGCGGCAACTGCCTTCTTCAGCAACCCAATGGCTTCATCGCTCAGGCCCGCCTGCATTTTGGCGACACCCATGAATTGGAGCGCATCAGCATGGCGGGGCTCACGAACCAACACAGCCTCATAGGCCACTACCGCCTGATCGATGCGCCCCTCACGATGTAAACCGGTCGCCCGTTGCATCATTTCACGTAACTCGGGATCCGTGCTGCCCGGCGGCGCGGCGCGGGTCTCTGCTTCGCGGCTTTGGCGATCTCTACTGTTCATTCAATTTCGGTCTTGACCGCTGGCTTCTCGCTTTCGCGCCGGACTGTAACCTCGTATTAGTCGAGAGGGAAGCGTTTCCCCTCAGCCATGACTAAACTTCGGCGCGTAGCGAAAAAGTCCATTTGCCCGCTCCGCTATACGATGGCGGCAGGAGGCAGTTTATCGATCAACGGCTGCAGTTGATCTTCATAGCGCCGCCATCGCCCCACCGAACTGGCATAAATTGGTTGGCGCACTTGAGTGCTACTGTGCGTAAACACAGGCCGGTTGGATCGGTGAAATTCAAGACAGTCGGGATGCCAATCGAGGCCGCAAAAATCTAGCAGGCGCCGCGCCTCGCCAGGTAAATCGGCGACAACCGATTCATATTGGATATCGTAAAACGGTAGCGGCAATACGCGCCGCCAATGCGCCATCAAATCGAGGTAGAGACTGTAATAAGCCCCAATATCGCTCAGATCAAAACTCCACTCTTGGACGTTAAATAATGTGGTGAAGCAGGAGACGCAGGTATCCAGAGCGCTGCGGCGGCAGTGAACGATGCGGGCATTGGGAAATAGCAAGGAAATGAAGCCCAAATATTGGAAGTTGCCGGGCATCTTGTCGCTGATGTAGGGCTTGCCCTCATTACTGTCGATCCGCTCCATATAGAGTTTGGCGGCGCGCGTCCAATGAGATTCATCGAGCCCGGCCAAGGCCGCTGGAAATGTGCCTGCAGCCTCGGACCATTCGGAAAATCCATGCGCGATATCGGTGATATGGGGCAATTCTCCCAAGCCGGTGACTTGCGGATGGCTGGCCAGGATTTGCTCGGCCAAGGTCGTGCCCGAGCGTGGCATGCCGACGATAAAAATAGGTGTCGGTCCCGCGACAGGCTGATGCAAACGGCGCCCGAGAAGCGGCGAATCGAAGATTTCTTGGTAACTAGCAAAAATCTTGCGGCTGTCCGCTATGGCATACTTGATGGCCTTGCGCCGCAAGCGTGCGCCTTGCGCCCAATGGGTAAAGGCCGTTTCGTGACTGCCGCGGTCGCTCTCCACCTTACCGGCGGCATAGTGCAGGTCAGCACGCTCGTCATCGTTCCAATCCCGCTGGGCGAGGGCGGCAAGCAGGCTGTCAGAATACGAATCTCCCTCCTCCACACGACGTGCATAAGCATAGTTTACATAAGCCCCGGTATGGCGCCCATTCAGAGTGATCGCCTTGCGGAAATGGGAAATCGCCTCCTCTATACGGCCGCAAACTTGCAGCGCGACACCCAAATTTAGATGCCCGTCGGCGGAAGATGGATCGAGCCGCACGGCGGCCTCGCCGCAACGCATCGCTTCATCAATGCGCCCGAGGAAATGCGCCGCCTGACCCAAATAAACATAAGCTTCGGCGTAATTAGCGTCCAATTCGATAGCTTGTTCGTAATGAGTGATGGCGGGTTGCCCTTTCCCTCCCGCCATGAAGATCCTACCAAGCTTCACATGCAAGGCGGCGTCATCGGGTTTGACGGCCAAGGCGCGTTGCAGGAGCGCGGCGGCCTCGTCCAATCGTTCCTGATTTTTACGGATCAATGCCAGGTTGTTCAGGCTTTCGCTGTTGTCCGGGTCAAGTTCCAGCGCGCGTTCAAATTCCGCCTCGGCCTCTTCCCGTGCGCCCCTATGAATGAACGCAGCGCCCAAATTGGTATGCGCGCTAGCGTCCTCGGGAGCGAGCGCCACTGCGTCGCGAAGAATTTGTTCGGCTTCCTCCGTTTCGCCCATCTCCAACAATAACGCACCCAGTGTAATCAGTGCCGGGGTGTGTGCGGGGGCTTGCGCCACCGCCACGCGTGCCTCGCCTGCTGCTTCTTCTAGGCGGCCGCGCGCCTTCAGGAGAAGCGCCAAATTGTTGCGCGCCGGGACGTATTTTGGATTGTTTTCCAGGGCGCGGCTTATATGCGCCTCTGCCGTTTCGAGCTGATCGGGGGCGGCCAGCAAAATGCCTGCAATCGCGTTGTGCGCCTCGAAATTGCGTGGTTCTGCCGCGATGGCCCGGCGAAAAGAGGCGAGCGCTTTCAGCTCCTTGCCCTCGGCGCGGAGCGCCAAACCAAGATTGTAATGCGCTTGGCTATTTTTGGGATCGATGCTGACCGCCTGCTTCAACAACCCAATTGCCTCATCGTCATGGCCATTTTGCATTTTGGCAACCCCCATGAACTGGAGCGCATCAGCATGGCGCGGCTCGCGTGCGAGAATCGCCTCATAGGCCGCCACCGCCTGATCGATGCGGCCGTCGCGATGCAATCCTGTCGCGCGTTGCATCATTTCCCGTAGTTCAGGATCTTTGCTGCCCGGCGGCGCGGCGCGAGTCTCTGCTTCGCGGCGACGGCGCTCTTTTCTATTCATCGGGCCCCCAATTTTATTCTTGGGAATCTTAGTTATGCACCAGACTGTAACTTCACATTAGTTGGGAGGGAAGCATTTCTCCCCAGCTCAGTTATCCTCGGGAAGATAGCCAGAGCGCTCCATTTGGGCAGCATGTTGTTCGACGATTCGCCGTACCTGATCAGCACTCAAAGCGTCTCGCCATTGACCCGATTTGCCAATCCGGAACAGGCTTTTTGGGTGCCCGGAATAAGTCCCATGGTCCGATTTCAATTCCTGCTCAGCAAGCTCGGCGAAGGACGCGAATCTAATCGCGCGGGCGAGACGCTCTGGCGGCGGATCCAAGCCCAAGAATGTGGCCAAGGGCGCAAAGGCTTTTTCTGGCACCGAGAGCAAATCTTCATAGCGCAACAGATGAAGACCTGCATGGCGCTGCTGGGTCCAGCTCATCGCATGGGTAGACCAGCTGCCGTGGTATTCGTAAGCGAATTGATCGCTGCTCTCGGTTTCATATTCGGTGCCAAGCCGCAGGATAGCCTCATCAATGGATAAATCTCCGGCAGCGGCCAAGGATACGACCACATCGAGAGGGTTGCGCATTAGATAAATCGCCGCAGCGGTGTGTTCCATGGTGATAGTGGGGGCGCCACCACTTTCCACCAGCGCCGCTCGGGTGCTAGCAAACACGTTGTCGGATCGCAATTCGGTAATCGATTTGTGCGCCTCAGCACGGCGCGCCGCGATTTCTTCTCGTGACCAAGCGCTGAGCGGGCGAGAATCCAGGGTCATGAAATGAACGGCTGCAGATTCCGGCGTGCAAAATTCACTCACCGTTTCTAGGTTTGGCGCTTGGCGCGAATTGCAAAATAAATTGTACATAAAGGATTGCAGCCAGACATTGCCCGACTTGGGGTAAGAGGCAAGCCAGATTATTTTACCCATGGTTTTTGCCTTAAGCTGGAAATCGATTCGGTGTTATTATACCCCCTGGGGCCTGCTCCATGCGACGGCTTCGAGCGGTAAGCTGTCATTCAATGGCGGAAGGCTGGTCTTCATAGCGCCGCCAACGCCCGACAGAGCTAGCATATATGGGCTGGCGTATCTGGGTGTTGCTGGCCATGAAAACAGTCCGCTCGTTTTGCTGGCTAGATCGGCCACTACAGTATCATATTAGAGTCCGCAAACGGGCAGGAGTAAGGCGCGCCGCCAATGTGCCGTCACATCGAGATAATGGCTGTAATAGGCTCCTCGTTTACCGAGCTAATTGCTCCGCCTGGCCTACGGTAAAATCCGTGGTGGAGCAAAAAACATCCAGAGCGCTGCGGCGCTTGTGTACGATGTGGATGCTGGGAAACAACAGATAAATGAAAACCAGATACTAACGATTATCCGGCATCTTGTGGGTGATGCATGATGCATTGCCGTTCCGACCGAGCCACACCATGCAGAGTTTCCCCGTTCGCCCCCAATTCTGCGAATCCAGCTCAGCCAAGACGGATGGAAATGTGCTGCCCGCCACTGGCCATCATGATGGGTTCAGAGCTATATCGGCGGTGTTCGGCAGTTCTTCCAATATGGGTTTTAGCGGGTCGTTTTTGCCAGGCCTCCATAAGAAACTACCAAGCTGCCAGGGGTAGTGGGATTTCTCTCATCCAGGCGAAGCGCGCGCTTAAGCAGGGGGATTAGCTGCCTGTGCTTGCCAGCCAAAACTTTGAGAATGCCGCGCAGTCCAAATATATCGGTATTCTCGGGCGCAACCTTCACCACCTCCATTGGGCTTCTGACCTTGGGGGTATCCCGATGCTTAGAATAATCGATCTGCGCTGTCATGCCATCTTGAAACAATCATAGCGAGACGAAGATAGGCGACAAAAAAGGGGGCGGCCTATGGCCGCCCCCAAAATTTCGAGATAAGAACGGCTGTCTAGAAGTTCACCGCAGCTCCTAACGCGAATTCAGTAAACTCGTTGTCCAAATTTACCGCAGAAGTCGTGGCGTCATCAAAGTTGCCGCGGCGCATCGTGGCACCAATATCGATGCCCGGGCCCACCACATAGGTACCGTTGACTTCAAACATATCGAACGAATCGGTCAAGCCGCCTGCATCATCAAGTTCTGCCTGGCCGTATTGCACACCAATACCATAGGCTCCGGACCACCACGCGACGCCGAGATCCATGTCTGAACGGTTACGAGCGCCGCCGCCGGAGTCATTGGCGACCTGACTGGACGACAGCAAACCGCCGCCAATAGAAAATTCGCCGAAGCTGAGACTGGCGCCGAACTGCGTCGAATCTGGATTATCGTCGCAATTCTGATCCGCTGTGGTGCGTATAGTCGGTGCCGTCGCCCTAGCCGGCGTTAGGTTTGTGACGAAGGAAGCGACAGTAACTACACCTGCCGCATTAACGTTGCAGGTTTCAAGGGTATAGGTCTCGTAGCCAGCCATCAAACGGAGGCTCATTTCCCCGAAATTGTGGTCGAACGTTGCGGAAATCGCCGCGTTGTTCTGAAGCCCACCAAGAGCATCTTTAGAGTTACCGGTATATGCGCCGTTGAAGCCGTCCTCAGCCGCATAGCTAGCGCCGAACTTGAAACCGTTGAAAGACGGCGAGTAGTAAACCATCTTGATGCTATCTTCGTTGCCCAGACCATCGTCATAGGTGCGGACGTTGAAGAAAGGGCCGCCAGCATTGCCATGAATGAAGAACGGTGAATTGACGCCAAAGTTATAGTTGCCGCTCGGCGCGAAACCCGTCATAGCCTGGCGCGCGCTTTCGACTTGGCCAAGTTGGATTTGGCCGAAGCTACCATTGAAGAAAACATAGCGTTCGTCGAGAGCAGCACTGCCTTCAGCCCCGCCGCCATTGCCTTCGATATTGGCGTTGAAGCCAACAGTGATACCGTTATCCAGCGTCGTCGAACCGCCAACGCCGATTTCAATATCGTTGCTTTGCGTGATGCTGCTGTCGGTATTGGCTAACTCACCGTCAGCGTCGTCCTGGCTAATGACAGCGATGGCGGAGCGGAAATAACCGCTTATGCCCGCCGTAATTGCTTCTTCAGCCTGAGCTACACCACTCGTTGCAACGCCTGCGGCGATTAGTGCGGTCGTGCCCAATAAGAGTTTTTTCTTCATGTGCTAAATCCTCCTCCGGAGAGATTATGGTTTCCCAGTTCGTCGCTGGCAAGGCCAGACCGCCTGGATTTGATCGATCGTTAGTCGCTATGTACACACCCGCTGCTCACCAACTTCAGGAGCTTCGCGCTCCATTTCTTCTAGTGATCGCCTCGCCGCCATAGCACTGTCTAACCGCCCTACCTGGACGACTGGAGACCGAACCTATCCCAATTGAATCAAAGATCAAGTCATATGGGACGAGCTGTTGCCTCATTTCCGCAACATGTGACAAAAATACCGCAAGCGCCGGGCAGGCCAAATGTGACACATCTCAAAGTTTGGCGCCTTTCAACAAATGAGACCACCAAGATTTTGCCGATTCTGACTGATTTGTGATATGACAAGCCGAATTGATCGTCACCAATCTATTTACCGGGTGAAACCGGAGCGTGGCGCGCTAACATGGCCCTCAATTGTGGTGAACGTGGGCCGGACGGACAAAATAGAGCAATGAGACATAATTTAGCTAAATTCATCGTCCCCATAATAATAGCCTCTGTGGTTTCGGCGCTGGCTGCATGTCAATTTTCCGATACGGATCAGGTGTTGGTCGAGAGTCCGAAGGCGAACCGAGGGATCAACGCCGGCAAAAGTATATTTGGTGAGGACGGAATCGAATTATTTGGATTTGGACCCGGCGACGATGACGAGGGTGGCAGCGCCGCAGGAATCGGCGTAAACAGCCATTTATGGCGTGCATCTCTAGATACCTTATCCTTCATGCCGCTATCCTCGGCCGATCCATTCGGCGGCGTGATCATTACCGATTGGTACGCGCCACCCGATTCGCCAGGCGAGCGATTCAAGATGACAATTTTTATATTAGCCCGTACGCTGCGGGCAGATGGCCTGCGGGTTGCGGTATTTCGCCAGCAACTAAGCGAGCAGGGCATTTGGACCGACAGCTCAATCAGTCCTTCGACCGCAACTAGCCTCGAAAATAAGATTTTGGAGCGTGCCCGCCAGATGCGTATTGGCGGCATCGGCGAATAGCCGAACACCACCAGCCTCAGGTGCGCGGCGCGACAGATCGGCGACGACGCGGTGCCACGGCGTTAAAATGTTTTCTTCATCACCCGACATCAAATTGACGCCATACCGGATATCATGAGCGAGAGATACAACGCCAAGGAAATAGAAGCCAAATGGCAAGCCGATTGGGAAGCTGAAGGTGCCTTTCGGCCAGATCCTGAATCCCAGCTGCCAAAATATTACGTTTTGGAAATGTTTCCCTATCCGTCGGGGAAAATTCATATGGGCCATGTGCGCAACTACACCATGGGGGATGTGGTGGCGCGTTACAAACGCGCACGCGGCTTCAATGTGTTGCATCCGATGGGCTGGGACGCTTTCGGCCTGCCAGCGGAAAACGCTGCCATGGAGCGCGGTGTCCATCCCGGCGAGTGGACTTATGGCAACATCGCGACTATGCGGCGCCAACTCAAATCGATGGGTTTGTCGCTCGATTGGGAACGCGAAATAGCAACCTGCCATCCCGAATATTACGTCCATCAACAACGTATGTTCCTGGATTTTCTCGAGGCCGGCCTGGTATACCGCAAAGAATCCTGGGTTAATTGGGATCCGGTCGACAATACCGTGCTGGCCAATGAGCAGGTGATTGAGGGGCGGGGCTGGAGATCTGGCGCGGTGGTGGAAAAACGCCTGCTATCTCAATGGTTTTTCCGCATCACCGAATATGCAAACGAGCTGTTGCAGGCGCTCGATGAATTGGAACGCTGGCCTGACAAAGTGCGCCTCATGCAAAGCAATTGGATCGGCCGCTCGACCGGTGCGCGGATCAGATTTGAGCTGCACAACGGAGCTGGCGGCGGTGGGTCGGCAAAACCGCTTGAGGTTTATACCACCCGTCCGGATACCTTATTCGGCGCATCGTTTTGCGCGTTGTCGCCCAATCATCCACTCAGTGCCGAGCTAGCAAGAGAAAATCCTGCGATTGCGGCCTTCGTCGAGCACTGCAATCGCGTCGGGACTGGTGAAGAGGTCATTGAAAAGGCAGAGAAAATCGGCGTAGACACCGGGTTGCGCGCACGTCATCCGTTTTTAGACGGTTGCGAATTGCCAGTCTATGTGGCGAATTTCGTCCTCATGGACTATGGCACCGGGGCGATTTTCGGCTGCCCGGCGCATGATCAACGAGACCTAGAATTTGCCCGCAAATACGAACTGCCGGTGATCCCGGTGGTGTGCCCTCCAGATCAAGACCCCGAGTCATTTGAAATTGGCGCAGAAGCCTTCACCGAGGACGGCGTACTGATTAATTCGGATTTTCTCAACGGTCTCGATGTCGAGACTGCACTTGAGAAAGTCATCGAACGATTGTCAGGGTCTAACCTCGGCGAAGCAACAATCAACTATAGGTTGCGAGACTGGGGTATCTCTCGGCAGCGCTATTGGGGCTGTCCGATCCCAGTTGTTCATTGTGCCGCTTGCGGCGTAGTGGCAGTGCCGCGCGAAGAATTGCCGGTGCGCCTGCCTGACGATATCGCATTCGACACGCCGGGCAATCCTCTGGACACGCATGCGAGCTGGCGGGATGTGCCCTGTCCATCTTGCGGTGAGCTGGCGCGGCGCGATAGCGATACCATGGATACATTCGTCGATTCCTCCTGGTACTTCGCACGCTTCTGTTCGCCCCGCTCAGACGACCCAGTAAACGCGGCGGATGTCGATCACTGGCTGCCGGTGGATCAATATATCGGCGGCGTCGAACACGCCGTCCTCCATTTGCTTTATTCACGCTTCTTCGTGCGGGCGATGAAGAGCTGTGGCTATGTGTCGATTGACGAGCCGTTCAAGGGGCTGTTTACCCAAGGCATGGTGTGTCACGAAACTTACCAGGATGCGGCCGGCAGCTGGCTCTATCCGGAAGAAGTGACATTAGACGGTAAGGGCGGAATGGTACGTGTCTCCGACAACGCGCCAGTTACGATCGGCCGCTCTGTATCTATGAGCAAGTCTAAACGAAATGTCGTCGATCCAGAGGAGATCATCGAGTCCTACGGCGCCGATACCGCGCGACTCTTTATGCTCTCGGACAGTCCGCCGGAGCGCGATCTCGAGTGGAGCGACACGGGGATTAAAGGCGCCTGGCGCTATCTCGGCACCGTATGGCGGATGGTAACGGAGATTGAGCAAGCCGTTGCCGCATCTAACGGAAGCCGCGCGGAGACCGCAGCCCCGCCAACAGATGAAAATATTTTTGCCGCCCAGAGAACCATTCATCAGACCATCGCCGGCGTCACCAAGGATCTAGAGAAATTTCATTTTAATCGCGCCGTGGCACGGATTCGCCAATTGACCAATGAGCTCGGAGAAATAGACAAGGGCTCTGATGCTGGCGCCAGAATTTATCGTACCGGGCTAGAAATCGTCCTCAGGCTTTTGATGCCCATGACCCCACATATATGTGCCGAGTTGTGGGGCTATTTAAACAATGACAAATCGTTATTCGAATTGGATTGGCCGCAAGCCGAACAGGAATATTTGACGCAAAACAGCGTGACGTTAGCGGTTCAGGTAAACGGAAAAAAACGAGCAACTATCGAATTGCCCAGCGATCACGATCATGACAGTGCGAAGAGCGCGGCGCTGGCCGACGTACGGGTCCAACGCGCCATCACAGGAATGGCCGTGCGTAAGGTAATCGTCGTAAAAGGCAAGATCGTCAATGTCGTGGTTTAGGTTTAATCGAGGCCCGACATACCGCATTTTAACGGTATCGATTCTTGCCGGCATGTTGCTAACTGGATGCGGCTTCGCCCCTGTTTATCGGGATGATAGTTCAAATTCTGTTCGCCAGTATTTGGCGCAAATTGAGGTTGCACAGATTGGGGGATATCGTGGCCTGCAATTGCGCAACCGGTTGAGTGAAAAAACATCTCCTACAGGAGCTGTCGATGCGCCACGGTTTCGATTATCGGTATCCCTTGAAAGCTCAACGGAAGCTGTGTTGATACAGTTGAACAATACGGCGACGCGCCAGAATTTGCGGATGAAAGCATCGTTCACGCTAACCGACTTGTCGAATGGGACAACGGTATTTAAAGGTAATTCTGTCTCGGTGGGCAGTTACAATGTGGTCGAAACAGAATTTGCCACCATCTCCGCCGAGGATAACGCAACGGAGCGCGCGGTCCGGGAAATCGGCGAAGAAATATTTGATTTGTTAGTGGTTCATTTTAATCGTAACCATCCCTAACACCGAGAGCGAAAAACGGAAATATCATGGTGGCGTTCAAAGGCTCACGAGGCCAGAGGATATGCGCGCAGCCTCCCGCCGATGTAAAAGCCCTGTTGATCTATGGACCAAACGCCGGATTGGTCCGGGAGAGTGCCAAGGCCGCTGTCACCTTCGCCGTGGAAGACCTAGCCGATGGCTTTCGTCTATGTGAATTGCAGGCCCGTGATATTGGTGACGACCCCGCCCGCTTGGCTGATGAATTAGGTGCGCTTTCCTTTGGCGGCGGGCGGCGGGCGGTGTGGCTTAAAGATGCCGGAGACCCTCAGACGGCCATTATCTCGGGAGCGCTCGAGACTGAATTCGGCGATACCCTGCTAGTTGTCGAATCCGCCAATTTGGGACGCCGGTCTTCGTTACGTAAAGTTTTTGAGCAAGGCGATAATCTCGGCGCCGTTGCCTGCTATGAGGACGACCAGAACAGCCTTAGAGATTATGTTTCCGAACTCCTGAAGGCGGAAAACGCCACTATCGAACCGGACGCGCTTTATTGGCTACTGGAAAGGCTGGGTAATGACCGCATGCAGGTAAGGAACGAACTGAGAAAATTGGCTCTCTATGCGTTGAACGATGACCTATCGGCGGATACGGGCGCAACGCGAATTACACTACAGATCGCCATGGATGGCGCCGGTGATGCCGGCGTATGGTCTCTCGATCAATTGGCTGACGCCGTGGCGGGCGGTGAATTGGCAAATGTGGACCGGTTTCTTGAGCTTGCTGTTGAACAAGGGATTCAACCAATACGTGCACTCCGTTCCGTTACCAAGAGATTTCAACAGCTGCATTATGTTGTCGGTCTGTCAGCAACCGGCAGCTCGATCGAAAAACTGATCTCCTCCCTTCGGCCGCCAATATTTTTTAAGCACCGGCCTGCTTTTCACAGCCAGGCGACGCATTGGTCTTTACCGCGTATTGTTCAGGCGCTTAACATATTATGCGCAGCCGAGCTCGACTGCAAAACAACGGGCATGCCGGCGCGCGAAATTTGTGCCCGGGCCTTGGTCCGCATAGGCGCGGCAGGGCGCGCCGGCAAACGGGCTGGTTAATCGAGTCGTTTAAGGAATTCGTCCAATTGTTCCAGGGTTTTATATTGGACGCTCAGGCTGCCGCCCCGCTTTTTCTCGGTGATAGTTACCTTCAATCCGAGGCGATTTGATAATATTTTTTCCAGGTCTCTCAGATCAGCACTTTTTACGGCCTTAACGTGTCGCGATGGCTTCAATTCGGCGGTCGCGGCGCGCAGTAGACTTTCGGTTTGCCGAACATTTAGATTTTCGTCAGTGATTTTATTAGCCAGTTCAACTGCGTTAGGTGCGCTCACCAAAACCCTGGCGTGCCCAGGGCTCAGTTTTCCGGCAACGGTGAGGTCTCTTATTTCGGGCGGGAGGCTCAGAAGACGAACCGTGTTGGCGATGTGGCTACGACTGCGGCCGACCGCGTGGGCGACTTCGTCCTGGGTACTGCCGTAGTCGGCGATTAGCCGTTGATAGGCTTCAGCCTCTTCGAAAATATTCAGATCTTCACGATGCAGATTTTCGATCAGGGCAATTTCCAACGCGTCCTGATCGCCAATAAAATGAATAATAACAGGTACTTCATGAAGACCCGCGCGCTGCGCGGCGCGCCACCGGCGCTCCCCGGCGATAATTTCATAATCACCATCCGAATCCTTCGCCGGGCGAGCTAAAATAGGCTGGATGATCCCTTGTTGACGGATCGATTCCGCCAAGGCGGAAATCTCTGAATCAGCGAATTCTGTACGCGGCTGCAATCTGCCGGCGCGCAAGCTGGCGATCGGCAGCAACCGGGCCAAACTATATGTCGATTCCGCAGTTACGTGATCGCCACCATCGCTGTCGCCAAGCAGTGTGGCCAAACCTGAGCCCAAGCCGCGCAGACGCTGCGGCGTTTGATTCGATGATTCAGAATTCATGACACCATGATCCCCTCACGTTTCAACATCTCACTAGCAAGATGCGCGTAAGCCTGCGCTCCTGCGCAGTGAATATCATAGAGTAATACAGGTTTTCCAAAAGAGGGCGCCTCTGAAATACGAACATTTCTTGGAATAACCGTGTCATATACCTTAGAACCCAAGTGATTCCGTACATCTTCAGCGACCTGCTCAGACAGATTATTTCGCTTGTCATACATTGTAAGAACGACGCCTTGGATTTGTAGTACGCTATTGAACGATGTGCGCACGCGCTCATAGATGTTCAGCAACTGACTTAAGCCCTCAAGCGCGAAAAATTCGCACTGCAGCGGCACCAGCAGTGAATCAGCGGCCACCAGCGCGTTTACAGTCAACATGCCAAGCGCGGGCGGACAATCAATTAATATGTAATCATAGCGAGCCCGTGCATCTTCCGGCGAACCGTGACCTGATCCACTGTCAACGCCGTCCTCTGCGTTAATAGCGCGCTGTAGGAGATATTGCGGGCGGGCCACCTGTGCTAATTCATATTCAGCGCCGGCCAGCTCCACTGTCGACGGCACCAAGTCGAGATTGGGTATGCTAGTCTTGCGAATGGTCTCGCTCAGAGCCACACCGTTGATAAGCCCGTAACTGCCGGGTGGGCGGCTCTCATGCTTCACTCCAAGCCCGGTGCTGGCATTTCCCTGCGGATCGAAATCAAGTATCAAAACTTTCAGACCGACGGCCGCCAATGCCGTGCCGAGATTAATCGCAGTGGTTGTTTTGCCAACCCCACCCTTTTGATTCGCCACAGCGATGACCCGTCCGTAAAATTCTTCAGCACTTGAGACGCCACCGTCGCCGACAGTTAATTGGCTTTCCTGGTTCATGTGCGTCCTGTGCTTCAACTCCCGCGCCGGCGAATATGATTAATTTTGAGGATGACGCCGCCTAATTCCACTTCGCTAACGATCTGCTGCACTTCAAATTGCCAGCTTTGGCGCGCTGCCTTCAATTCATCTGCGGCCCGGATACCCTTAGAAAAGATACAATATGTTTTGTCATACACGATAGGAAATACAATATCTAGTAATTTTACCAAAGGAGATACAGCCCGTGCGGTGACAATCGCGGCCTTCGGAAGTGCTGCGATCGAAGCCGCGTCTTCGCCGAGGCGAAGATTGTGGATGGTGGCCGGGCTGCCGGTGATGCGCGCCGCTTCGCGCAAAAAGGTGCATTTCTTGGCATTCGCTTCTATCAAGTGAACATCGGCCAGGCCCATGATGGCCAAAACCATGCCCGGGAAACCGGCGCCGCTGCCGACATCTATCAGCGCGCCATCATAAGCCGGTATCACGTCGCGCAATTGTGCCGAATCTGCCATGTGGCGGCGCCAGATATCGTTCAGGGAGTCTTTGGAAACTAAGTTGACGCGCCGGTTCCAGTGCTTCAGAAGCTCGGCAAATTGCTCCAGGCGCGCACATGTTTCACGTGAAACATCGTAGTCGCGGACCAAATCTTCTACGCCGTAAGAGGCCATAAACTCATCCGCGGGTTTTCCAATGTTTCACGTGAAACAATTGAACTATATGAACCGGCGGGGCGCTAGAGCAATCAGCAGCAGCCATATCTCAACACGGGTCGGGGGCACTGGTGTCCAGACGCTTTACGTGACGCAATAGAGCGGTTATGGCAGCCGGCGTGACTCCAGCGATACGAGATGCTGCGCCGAGCGTTGGCGGCAAACCCATCTGCAATTTATTGCGGGCCTCTGTCGATAAACCACCGATTCGGCCGTAATCAAGGCCCGTGGGCAGGAGCAGGCCTTCGTCTCTCTTGAAGGCGTCTATATCGGCCGATTGGCGCTGTAAATAACGGCTATAGCCGGCTTCGATCCTGATCTGAGCAAGTATATTGTCGTCGATCCTACCGACTTGTGGCCACATTTTCGCCAGCTGTTGCTGATCTACTTCGGGGAATGCCAACAGCTCCAGTGCGTTGCGAACGACCCCGTCATGTTTCACCCTAATGCCATATTTAGATAGTTTGTTGGGGCTGGCGTCGAGCATTCTCAGTTGTTCTAACGCTAGATCCTGAGCTCGCATTTTGTTTTCGTACGCAAGGCGTCTCGCTTGAGCCACTCCGCCCAAATCAATTGCCTTCTGCGTTAGCCGCTGATCAGCATTATCGGGCCGCAATTTGATGCGGTACTCCGAGCGCGACGTGAACATGCGATAGGGCTCGGCGGCGCCTTGAGTGGTAAGATCATCAATCATCACGCCGATAAAGGCGTCGGCCCGGTTCAAAATGAACGGTTTGTCGCGACCGCCGGCGGCTATGGCGGCATTTAACCCAGCAATGATGCCCTGCGCCGCAGCCTCTTCATATCCGGTGGTGCCATTAATCTGGCCGGCGAGATAGAGACCGCTGATGCGCTTGGTCTGCAGGCTTGGCCACAGTTCCCTGGGGTCGACGAAATCATACTCGATGGCATAGCCCGGGCGAATCATCCGCACTTTCTCAAGGCCCGGAATGGTGTGCAGCATGGCCATTTGCACATCTTCCGGCAATGAGGTCGATATGCCGTTTGGATAGATCGTATGATCGTCCAGTCCCTCGGGCTCAAGGAAAATCTGATGCGAATTGCGGTCGGGAAAGCGTGTGATTTTATCTTCGATGGACGGACAATAGCGCGGGCCCACGCCGGTAATATTACCTGAAAAAAGCGCTGATTTCTGCAGGTTTTCGCGGATGACATCGTGGCTCGCGATGGTGGTTCCGGTAATGAAACAATCGATTTGGCGCTGCGCGATCGAATCATTCAGATAGGAGAAGGGCAGCGGCGGATCGTCGCCAGGTTGGCGCTTCAAACCAGCAAAATCTATCGTCCGACAATCCAGCCGGGGCGGTGTTCCGGTTTTTAACCGCCCCAGTCTAAAGCCACGATCCTGCAATGTATTTGCGAGACCCGCTTCGGCAGGGTCGCCAACTCGCCCGGCTGAAATCCGTTCCTCGCCGATGTGAATGACGCCTTTGAGAAAGGTACCGGTCGTGAGGACCACGCGCGCCGCCAGGATCGTCTCGCCGCGCGCGGTGACGACGCCAGTGATCCGCGCGTCGCGGTCAACCACGATATCCTGGACGGCCCCGGCGCGAAGGGTGAGATGTGCCTGCTGGGCCAATTCCCGTTGCATCGCGGCGCGATATAGTGCGCGGTCCTGCTGCGCGCGCGGGCCATGCACCGCGGGACCCTTGCTGCGGTTGAGAACGCGGAATTGGATGCCGGCTTGATCGGCCACGCGGCCCATCAGGCCGTCCAAGGCATCGACTTCGCGCACCAACGTGCCCTTGGCCAAACCGCCGATCGCCGGGTTGCACGACATCTCGCCGATGGTTTCCAGTTTATGCGTCAACAGCAGCGTCTCGGCGCCGAGACGCGCCGCAGCGGCAGCGGCTTCACAGCCGGCATGACCGCCGCCGATAACTATGACGTCATATTTTGGTGGTGTAATCGTCATGTCTTACACTGATATTCTCTATATCTTGTACTTATATAAAACCAACATCTATATATAGTGTCTGTTGCAGGATCATTTCCCGATGCAGAAATCTTTGAAAATGATGTCCAGGACCTGCTCGATATCGCTGCGTCCGGTTATCCGTGCCAAACAATCGGCCGCAAGGCGCAGTTCTTCCGCCGCAAGCTCCTCACCAGCATCGATATCATATCTGCGCAGTGATTCCAGACATTTTTCCAAGGCATGGCGATGTCTCGACCGGGTCAGCACAGGAGAATCCGGCGGCAGATAGTGCGCTTCAAGAAAATCCTCGATGCGCGCGAGCAATACGCCCAGCCCCTCTCCAGTCTTGCACGAGATTTTGAGCGCCGGTTTGCCGCCGAAACTAGCCTCCATGGCCTGATCGGCCAGTAAATCGCATTTGTTCAACACCGCCAGCGTTTGGTTATCGACTAGCCCTTCGATCTCTGCGCCGCCGTTCGGCCAGCGCGCGCCATCAAGCAGCATGATCTTAATATCGGCCTCAGCAGCGCGGGCGCGGGCGCGTCGCATGCCTTCCGCCTCCACGTCGCTCGTAGAGACACGCAAACCCGCCGTGTCGGCCACGGTAAGCGGCCAGCCGGCGATATCCATACGCACCTCGATGACGTCGCGCGTGGTGCCTTCCTCGGACGCCACTATAGCCGCGTCTCTTCCAGCTAAACAATTGAGAAGACTGGATTTTCCGGCGTTTGCCGGGCCCAAAATGGCGACCTGAACGCCCCCTCTTAGGCGTTCTCCGCGGCCACCATCCTGCAAATGCGCGGAAATCTCAGCGCTGAGGGCATTTATCTCCGGCGCAACCGGATCAAGCACGCCGCCCGGCAACTCCTGATCGGAAAAATCTATGGTTGATTCTATTAGTGCGCGTATTTTAAGTAGCCGCCCGCGCCAATCCTCGTAAAGCTCTCCTAGGGCGCCGCCACTCTGGCGCAGCGCCTGGCGGCGCTGAATTTCGGTTTCCGCTTCGACCAGATCGGCGATGCCTTCGGCGGCTGTGAGATCGAGCTTGCCGTGCTCGAAAGCGCGGCGCGAGAATTCGCCGGCCTCGGCCGGGCGCAATCCGTCGATCGCAGCCAAAGCCGATAGCAGCGCGGCGATGACGGCGTGGCCGCCATGAACATGAAACTCGGCGACATCTTCGCCGGTGTAGCTCGCCGGGCCAGGGAACCACAGCACCAGCGCCCGGTCGATCTCCGCGCCACTCTGCGGGTCGGCGAGACGGCACAACTCAGCTTGGCGCGGCGGCGGCAGCACGCCATCGGTCAGGCGGCAAACGGCCTCGCCCGCAGCACCGCCGGACAGCCGCACAATCGCCACCGCGGATTTTCCCGGTGCGCTGGCCAGCGCAAAAATGGTGTCGTCAAAGCGCATCTCTATGGCTGCCCCAATTGTGGCGGAGTCTAGGCCCGTGCTGTCAAAATAAAGCTATTTTTTGTGGCGCGAAACAAAGCACAAGGCGCGGCGTCACTCCGCGGCGCCGGTTTCCGATCCCTTGATGCGCGCTTCGTCGGGCTCTTTCTGGTCCGGGTGCAGCACCAGGCGCTCCACCTGTTCGCCTTTTAAAATATGGCGTTCAAGAATTTCGTCGAGGTCTTCCCGGGTCCGGTAAGTATACCAGACGCCTTCCGGATAGATCACCATCGTCGGTCCGAGCTCGCAGCGGTCGAGGCATTGCGAGGCGTTGACGCGCACATTGTCGATGCCCATCGCCTTCACGCGTGCTTTCAGATGGGCGCGCAATTTGCTGGCGCCGTGCCTTTCGCAGCAGCCGCGCGCATGGCCGTCGGCGCGGCGGTTGATGCAACAAAATATATGGCTGCGGTAAAAGGGCTCGTGGTCGCTCACGTCTTGCTGTCCTTGTCCTCTCCGGCGCCGGTGAAACCTGCCCAAAAACTCTTTTGCATTTCTTCCAAGCTTTTCGCCCCACCCGACATCCAGCTTCTTAGTAATGAGTCGGCATCAAATTCACCAACCGCCTCACGCATCCGCGCGGTGATCACTTCCAGGGTTGCCTGATGGGCTTTATCGAGGTCGGGCAGGCCGAGAAATTGGCGCGCCTCTTCCGGCGTACAGTCGATATCGATTGTCACTTTCATAGTGTTCCCCCGAATTAGCGCGGATCGACTGGCAACCCCGCCTTTTCCATATATATTCACGTTTGCATCCTGCCAACAACCTCGTTGGTGGCAGTGTGGTAGCGGGGAATGAATGCGGCGGCGAGCGGGATGAGCGAAAATCTTTTGGCTGGGGAATCCAGCCCCTATCTACAACAACATCGCGACAATCCGGTGCATTGGCGGCCGTGGGGCGAGGCAGCGTTGGCCGAGGCTAAGGACGCCAACAAGCCGATCCTTTTGTCGGTCGGTTACTCGTCCTGTCATTGGTGCCACGTCATGGCGCACGAGAGCTTTGAGCATGAGGAGACGGCGGCGCTGATGAACGATCTCTTCGTCAGTATCAAGGTCGACCGCGAGGAACGCCCCGATCTCGACGCGATCTACCAACGCGCCATCTCGTTGATGGGCCAACAGGGTGGCTGGCCGCTGACCATGTTTCTCAATCCAGACGGTGAGCCGTTTTGGGGCGGCACTTATTTTCCGCGCGAGCCGCGGTTCGGCCGGCCCGGATTTCAGGACGTGCTCAAGCAAATCCATGGCGCTTATATCAATGAGCCCGAGAATGTGCGCAAGAACCAGGCCAACATGGTCGAGGCGCTGCGCAAGATGGCGGACAACAACCCCGGCGGCGATATCGAGGTGCAGCAGGTCGAGAATATCAGCCAGATGTTGTTGCGCGAGGTCGACCCGCGCCATGGCGGCATCGGCGGCGCGCCGAAATTTCCCCAGGTGCCGATGCTAAATATCCTGTGGCGCAATTATCGGCGCAACGGTTCCGAACTTATGCGTACCGCCGTGCTGCTGTCGGCGCGCCAGATGAGCGATGGCGGCATTTACGACCATCTCGGCGGCGGCTATTCGCGCTACTCGACCGATGAGCGCTGGCTGGTGCCACATTTCGAGAAAATGCTGTACGACAACGCGCAAATTCTCGAGCTGATTTGCGAGCTTTGGCAGGACACGAAAGAGCCGCTGTTCAAGCAACGCGCGGAAGAAACGGTGGCCTGGCTGCTGCGCGATATGGTGACCGGCGAGGGCGCCTTTGCCAGCGCGCTCGACGCCGATTCGGAAGGCGAGGAAGGGCGCTTCTATGTGTGGCAGGAGAGTGAAATAGACGCCCTGCTCGGCGCCGATTCAGAAGCCTTCAAAGCCGTTTATGACGTGACCGCGCCGGGCAATTTCGAGGGCAATACTATTCTCAACCGTCTGCGCTATCGGCCCGACGGCGACGCGCTCGATGAGGCGAAATTGCAGCCGCTGCGCAACACGCTGTTGGCAGTGCGCGACAAACGGATTTGGCCGAGTTGGGATGACAAGGTGCTGGCCGATTGGAACGGCATGATGATCGCCGCGCTCGCCTTTGCCGCCGCCGTCTTTGAGCGGCCCGACTGGTTGGCTGCGGCACGGCGCGCCTGGGACTATGTCGCCGAGGAGATGGCCGATGGCGCGCGCTTGCGCCATTCCGCTCGCCATGGCCAGGTTAAGGAGGTCGAATTCCTCGACGATTACGCCGAGATGTCGCGCGCCGCGTTGATGCTCTACGAAGCAAGCGCCGAGCCAGTCTTCCTCGAGCGCGCGCGGGCTTGGCTGGAAATCCTCGACGCGCAGTATTGGGACAGAGAAGCGGGCGGCTATTTTTACAGCCCGGATGGCGGCGAGAAGCTGATCGCGCGCAATAAATCGGCGCATGACAATGCGACGCCAGCGGGCAATGGCACCCTCGTCGGGGTGGTCGCCCGGCTCTATCATTTGACCGCGGAAGATGCCTATCTGCAGCGCGCCAGCGCCCTGGTGCGCGCCTTCTCCGGCGAGATCGGCGAGCGTTTCGCGCCGATGCCGACTCTGATCAACAATTCCGACCTGCTGCACAGTGCCATGCAGATCGTTATTGTCGGCGCACGCGGCGAGTGCGAGTGCGACGCGATGATTCGCGCCGTCTACTCGCTCAGCCTACCCAACCGCATCCTCAGCGTTATCGGCCCGGGCACCAGCATGCCGGCGGGCCACCCGGCGGCAGGCAAGACGCAGCGCGATGGCAAAGCCACGGCCTATCTCTGTGTCGGCCCAACCTGCTCGCTGCCGGTCAGCGACGCGGCGGCGCTGCGCGCACTGCTGCAAGACGCCATGGAACCCGGTCCGAGCGCCGGTGCGCAAATCACGGAGCAAGATGCATGAGCGCTCTGACCCGCCACCATATCGGGACACCGATCGGCCCGCTCACCATCGAGCTTTCGGAAGACGCGTTGACGCTGCTTGAATTCGGCGCACTCGGCAAGGCAACGCCAGGCACGGCCACCAAGGGCCTGGCCGGCGAAACCGCGCGGCAGATCGAGGCTTATTTCGCCGGCAAGCTCAAACAATTCGACCTGCCGCTTCACGCCCAGGGCACGCCGTTTCGGCAAAAGGTTTGGCAGACGCTGCGTGACGTGCCGTACGGCCAGACCCGCAGCTATGGGGAAATCGCCAGAGAGGTCGATTCCGCGCCGCGCGCCGTCGGCGGCGCCTGCGGCGCCAATCCCATCGCCATCGTTGTGCCGTGCCACCGCATCGTCGGCGCCGGCGGCTGGATCGGCGGATTCTCGGGCGGCGACGGCTGCGCAACAAAACATTTACTTCTAGAACTTGAAACGCCGCAGCCCAGGCTCGCGGTCTGACGAAAAACCGGGGGGAGAACAGAATATGCCAGGCAAAATGATCGACATCAAAGCCACCGACGGCGGCTCGTTTCAGGGTTTTTTAGCGACACCCGATTCCGGCAGCGGCGCCGGCGTGATCGTGCTGCAGGAAATATTCGGCATCAACTATTTCATGCGAGAGACCTGCCACCGCCTGGCTGCCCAGGGTTATGTGGCGCTCTGCCCCGACCTGTTCTGGCGCCAGGAGCCCGGCGTCGAGCTTTCCGACATGACCGAAGGCGAGTGGGGCAAGGCCTTCGGCTATTATCAGGGCTTCGATATGGACAAGGGCATAGCCGATGCCGGCGACACGCTCGAACAGTTGCGCGCCCGCGACGACTGCACCGGCAAGGTCGGCGCGGTGGGATATTGTTTGGGCGGTATGCTGGCTTATCTGGTCGGGGCGCGGACCAAGGCGGATGCTTCCGTCGGCTATTACGGTGTCGGCATTCAGGATGCGCTCGGCGAGGCGGCCAATATTTCCGGCCCGCATATGATGCATATTGCCGAGCTCGATCAATTTGTGCCGCCGGAAGCACAAACTGCCATCAAAGACGGACTTGGCAGCAACGCAAAAGTCACCATCCACTCCTATGCAAATGTCGATCATGCCTTCGCACGAACGGGCGGCGAGCATTTCGATGCCGCCAGCGCCACCCAGGCCAACACCCGCACAGCAGAGTTTTTCGCCCAACATCTTGCATAGTTGCAGCGACACTATGGCGGTGATGAAACCATTAGCAGCTATTTCGGAAGGAAGCCGGCATAGATTTGGCCCTGCCGCCCAAGCGCATCACGGTCAATCTCGCGCCCGCTGACATGCTCAAGGAAAGCAGCCATTCGACCTCCCCATTGCGCTTAACTTGCTCATCACCATGGATTTTATCGGCGTTGAAGACACGGCGAAATATAACGCACTCAGAGAGTTCGGCCAGGCGGAGCGCTCATTCCGACAGCCGGGGGCGGCGATGTGGTGGTCGCCGGATCGTTGTTGGCACTGGTCAACCACTTTAAAGCCAACCAGATCATTCGCCACCACTACCGACAGCGCCCAAACTGGGCACAGCCTATCCAGACTTGAAAGACATTAAAGGCCAGGAGACCGCCGAGCGCGCCCTCTACGTCACCGCGGCAGGCACCCCACAACCTATTGATGATCGGCTCACCTAGCGCTCGCCCGGTGTGTACCGGACATCCTGCTGCCGTTCGATGGTGAGGTGCGAACCAATACCGAAAGCGAATTTCTCGACAGGGTGGCGATGCTGGGCCAAAACGCCAAAGCACTCTTGACCGCAGCGGTGGACAGGATGAAACTCTACGCACAGGGCTATAATCGGGTACGGCGCTTACTTGTAACTTAGCCGATCTCGAGGGCAGTGCGGAGGTAGAGCGAACCTACATACCCGACATGTTAAGTTACGGGCACATTCACCCACAAATCTAGTTTTGTGGCCCGGCCAAATATCGAACTAGCGGAGCGGAGCAAAACCATGGCATGGCACAAGAAAATCCTACGCGTCGACCTCACCAAAGGCACCTGCCAGGCGGAGGCGCTCAATATGGAATGGGCGGAGCAATATCTGGGTCAGCGCGGTCTCGCGACAAAGTATCTTTCTGAAGAAATGGACCCGGCGGCGGATCCATTGTCACCGGAAAACGTGCTAATCTTCGCCACCGGCCCCCTAACCGGCACCAGCGCCGCCACCGGCGGACGCTACTCGGTCATCACCAAGGGCGCGCTTACCGGCGCTGTGGCTTGTTCCAATTCGGGCGGCTATTGGGGTGGCGAATTACGTCTCGCTGGCTGGGATATGGTGCTTGTTACTGGCAAAGCCAAAACACCTACTTACCTCCACATCGAAGACGACAAAGCCGAACTTCTCGACGCGCGCGATTTTATTTGGGGCCAGTCTGTTTGGGAAACCGAGGCGCGCATCAAGGAGCGCCACCAAGATGGCCGCATCCGCATCGCTTCGATCGGGCGCGCCGGCGAAAAACTCGCTCGCTACGCCTGCGTGATGAATGATCTCGACCGCGCGGCGGGGCGCTCCGGTGTCGGCGCGGTGATGGGATCCAAGAATCTCAAAGCTATCGCTGTGCGCGGCACCAGCGGCGTACAGGTGAAGGATGCGGACGCTTTCCATGCCGCCGTCACCGCAGCCCGGGCTAAGCTTGATCCGAGTCCCGATCGCGCCGGTCTGGCAGCGACTGGTACGATATCCATGCTCGATATTACCCAGGCCTTCGGCAGCCTGCCGACGCGCAACAACCGCGATGTGCAGTTCGAAGGTACGAACAAGATCGGCGCCACCGCCATGGCTGCGCCTAGGCGCTCCGACGGCCAACCGAATCTGGTTAACAACAAAGCCTGCTTCAGCTGCACCATCGGCTGCGGGCGGGTGGTAAAAGTTGACCCCAAGCATTTCTCGGTTGACGGCAAAGACCGCTACAAGAAAGCCTCGGGCGGGCTTGAGTATGAATCCGTTTACGCTCTCGGGCCGATGGTCGGCGTGGACGATATCGATGCCGCGACTTACGCCAACTATATTTGCAACGAGGAAGGCATGGACCCGATCTCATTCGGTGCCACACTTGCAGCAGCAATGGAACTTTATGAAATCGGCGCGATTGGCGACGCGGAAACCGACGGCCTCAAGCTTGAATTCGGCTCGGCAAAAGCTTTGGTGAAAGGCGTCGAGCTTGCCGGTCTCGGAGAGGGCTTCGGCGCCGATCTCGGCCTTGGCGCTAAGCTCTTATGCGAAAAATACGGCAATCCCGACCTCGCCATGGTCGTCAAGGGCCAGGAATTCCCCGGCTATGATGGGCGCGCGATGCAGGGCATGGCCCTCGCCTACGCCACCAGCAACCGCGGCGCCTGCCACCTCCGCGCCGATCCCTACGGCGACGATTTCAATGGCGGCGCGATCGAAGGCAAGGCGAAGATTGTATATGAATCGCAAAACTCCGTGGCCGCGGTGGATTCAAGTGGGCTCTGTGTATTCCCGATGAGTGTCTGGGACTTAAACGACGTCGCGACACAGGTCGATGCGGCCTGCGGCGGCGGTTGGACCGCCGAGCGGCTGGCCCAAACCGGAGAGCGGATTTGGAATCTAGAACGCCGCTTCAATCTCGATGCCGGCCTCACCGGCAAAGATGATAACTTGCCTAAGCGCATACTAAAGGAAGCAGCGAAAAGCGGCGCAGGCAAGGGCAAGGTAGCGGAACTCGATAAAATGCTGCCGGCCTATTACGAGATGCGCGGCTGGGACGACGAAGGCGTGCCGACCACCCAGACCTTGCAGCGTCTTTCGCTTACTTAACGACCGGCTCGTGAAAATTATTGTCAAGATGGTTGCCATCCGTCCGCCAGCGCCGCCGGAAACCGAACGGGCGCTGGAAGTGCCTGAAGGCGCGACAGTCGCCGACGCCCTGGCCGGGTTGGGATTGCAAAAACCAGACGGCCACGCGACGTTGTTAAACGACGATTCTGTCCCGGCCGGCACGCGCGCCAGCACGCCGCTAAAGGCCAATGACATCCTGACGGTGTTCCCACCGATCCATGGCGGTTAGGGCAAATCAGCTTCCGCCATAGCCAAACGATTCGACGAATGGCTTTAGGCTGTCGAGAGAGGCACCAATTTGGTCGCGGTAGCGCTTCCAGCGGTATTGGGCACTTTGATAGATCGGCTGCACCACCTGATCGTAGGTGACGGTGGCGATACGTGTGCGGCTTTTGGCATGGGTGGCATAGTCAGCCATCGAGTTTAGCCATGCCGCGCTATTCCCGCTCGATCAAACGCCCCAGCGGGCGGCCGGCACAAATATGCATATGAAAGTGCGGCACTTCCTGGCCGCCATTCTGGCCAATGTTGGCGACTGCCCGATAGCCATCGCCATCGACGCCCAATTGACGCGCGATCTCTCCAACTTTTTGAAAAAACCGTCCGACAGTTTCCACCGGAGCATCACGCGTAAAATCGCTGAGCGAAACATATTTTCCCTTGGGAATTACCAGCACATGCACCGGCGCCTGCGGGCCGATATCGTGGAAGGCCAGTACTTCTTCATCTTCATAGACGGTGTCGTTGGGAATCTCGCCACGTAAGATCTTGGCGAATATGTTGTCGGGCTGGTAGCTCATCTCATGCCTCCCCAATTCTTGGGCTTCAATCAGGTGCGGGATTTTTTCTCATCCAAGCCAGAGACGCCGCGTCGCGCGCGCAGCGCATCGAGCACTTCGTCAGGTCGGATGCCCTGATCGGCCCACAAAATCAGCAGGTGAAACAACAGATCAGCGCTTTCCGAGACAATTTCGTCACGCTGGCGCCGCGCTGCCGCGATAGCAACTTCGGTCGCTTCCTCACCAATTTTTTTTGCGATATGGTCCGTGCCCTTAGCAAACTTTTTCGCCGTGTAGGATTGCTCGGGGTCGCCGCTCTTGCGCCTCTCGATCACGCGGTAAAGCTCGTCAAGAACCGAATCACTATCGGCCATAGCTGTCTCCTGCATCTGACTCGCCCCTATGGATAAGTTGTTACACGGCCCGTATCAACGCATAGCTATGCCGGCGGCACGCATATGGGCCTTGGCTTCAGCAATGGTGTATTCGCCGAAATGGAAGATAGAGGCGGCGAGCACGGCGGAGGCATGACCTTCATTAATTCCGGTGATCAGATGATCAAGCGTGCCGACGCCGCCCGAGGCGATAACCGGCACGCCGACCGCATCGGCGACGGCGCGCGTAAGTTCAATATCGAAGCCTTGCTTAGTGCCATCGCGGTCCATCGAGGTGAGCAAGATCTCGCCTGCACCTAATTCGGTCATGCGCCTCGCCCAGGAGATCGCATCGATCCCAGTTGGCTCGCGCCCGCCATGGGTAAATATTTCGAAGCGCCCAGACCCAGTCCGTTTCGCATCGATCGCTACGACAATGCATTGCCGGCCAAACTTCTCTGCCGCAGCGGCGACAAATTCTGGATGGCTAACTGCCGCCGTGTTGATAGATACTTTGTCGGCACCGGCCAGAAGCAATTTCCGTACATCCTCGGTTGTACGCACACCACCACCGACGGTGAGCGGCATGAAGCAGACCTCAGCGGTGCGCCGGATCACGTCATACATGCTCTCACGCCCCTCATGAGTAGCGGTGATATCGAGGAAGCATAACTCGTCGGCGCCTTGTGCGTCATAGATGGTAGCCTGCTCCACGGGATCGCCGGCATCAACTAAATCGACAAAGTTGATGCCTTTGACGACGCGCCCGTCATGCACGTCGAGGCAAGGGATGATGCGCATTTTCAGCATTGATCAGGCCAGGTTCAAGCTCCGAGCATGGCTAATGCAACGGCCGGGTCGATGCGCCCATCATAAATCGCGCGGCCGCAAATCACACCACCGATACCGGCCGCTTCTTCCGCCTTTAGCGCTTCCAGGTCAGCGTGAGACGAGACCCCGCCCGACGCAATGACCGGCGTGGTGATTTGTCGGGCAAGGGCAGCAGTGGCTGCGACATTCGGCCCCTGCATGGCGCCGTCGCGCCCGATATCCGTATGGATAATTGCCGCGACGCCAGCATCCTCAAAGGATCGCGCCAGATCGGGCGCCTCTGTTTTAGAGGTTTTCGCCCAACCTTCGACCGCAACGCGCCCGTTACGGGCATCGATCCCGACTGCTATGCGGCCCGGATGCGCCCGGCAGGCGGTGCGCACCAGGTCAGGGTTGCGCAAGGCGATGGTGCCGAGGATTACCCGTTCGACACCGCGCGCGAACCAATAGTCGATAGTAGCCATGTCGCGAATTCCACCGCCCAGCTGCAGCGGGATGGTCACCGCGCCGAGTATGGCATCAACAGCAGCGCCGTTTACCGGCCGGCCGGCAAAGGCACCGTTGAGATCAACCACATGAATCCAGGCGAAGCCAGCAGCAGCGAAGCTGCGCGCCTGAGCGGCCGGATCGTCGGAAAACACAGTGGCTTGGGCCATCTCACCCTGCATCAAGCGAACGCACTCGCCGTCCTTTAGATCAATCGCCGGATAAAGAATCATAATTCTTTGTAGTAATAGTGGCCAGCGATGGTCTTGCCATCGACCAGGGCGTATTTTGGGTGCGTTCCCCAGCGTTTAAAGCCCAGCGCTTCGTAAAGATGCACCGCTGCGGTTTGGGTTTCCCGCACCGACAAATTCATCACATCGAAATCCTGCGCACGTGCCTCTACCTCAATTTGCTCAAGAAGTGCGCGGGCCATGCCATGGCCGCGCGCCCAGGGGGCGACGAAATGAGTATCGATCAGGCAGGCGAAGGCCCAAGCTTCTTTTTGCGGTGGCGGCGAAACCAGTTGAACCGAGCCACCGATGACGCCGTCGAGCCGACCGACGAAAAGGGTGCGCTCCGGCACCAATACGACACCGCGCCAATAGCGCTCGAAATCCTGCGCCGGCGGCGGGCGCAGCCAGCCAAACCCGGCGCCATCGCGGATTGCTTCCGAGGCCGCATCGCAAAGCTCGCTGAGCGCGCGCTTGCTCAGCTTGGTAATTTTTCTGACTGCCACTTCCGCCGTCACACCGCGCTCCAGATCATGGCCGCCAGGTGAGAAAATTTGCTATCAATCGAAGTCCCGCCTGCTGGCTTTTCTCCGGATGAAACTGCGTGCCGATTATGTTGTCGCGCCCGACCACTGCGGTGAGCGCCTCGCCATACGCCACCGTGGCGATGACCTCAGCAGGCTTAGCGCAGCGCAAGTGATAGCCGTGCACGAAATATACATGAGTTCTGCTGTCTAGGCCGTCCAGCACTGCATGGCCAGGCGCGGCAAGGCAAAGATCGTTCCAGCCCATATGCGGCACTTTGAGGCCATTGTCCGGCGCCAAGGCGACGACCTCGCCGTCAATCCAGCCGAAACCCTCATGTTTGCCGTTCTCAAAGCCAAATCGTGCCATCAATTGCATGCCGACGCAGATGCCGAGAAACGGAACGCCGCGTCTAATCACCGCTTCCTCGAGAGCACTCCGCATGCCAGGCAGCGCCTCAACACCACGTTTGCAATCGGCGAAGGCGCCGACGCCGGGCAACACGATGCGCGTCGCGCACGAAACATCCGCAGCGCTGCTGGTCACTTGGATTTTAGGGCCTGCAGCGCTGGCAGCACGTTCAAAGGCCTTGGCGGCGGAACGTAGATTGCCTGAGCCGTAATCAATAATGACGACCGTCATCGCCGCGGACCCCCGATCAAGACCAGAAGCCAGGACTTGGGCCAAAATCAAGCCGGGGGCCTATTGAGGACAAGCCCGGTACCTTCGCTGCCGACACATCGGATTCATCTTCAACGTCGTTGCTCAATTGGTGGGCAAAGCGGATCAAGGCATGTCCGCGGTCGCGCGCAACAATAACGCCGAGCAGATCCCAATCACTCTGATCCAGGCCAAGGCGGCGCCAATCATTGCCGTTGAAACCGCAAAACAACGCATAGCCGATCAGCAGAACCGTACAGCTTACCCAATCCAGGGAAAAAATCTCGGGGAGGCCGATAATCACAGATAGGGCTGCCGCCATAGCCAATGCCGAGAACCATAAGCCGTTGGAGATGGCCCATGGAATGGAAAAGAAAAATGCCGGCCAGCTGAACCCCTCGCGCACAAACAGCGCAGCACCCAACACCTGCCTGGCGTGTGATGGAGTACCCTCCGCCGGCAGGCCTTGGTTCAGCCCAGACGGAATGTGGACCGTGAAATACCGCACCGCGCCCTCAAGCCTCGACCTTTCCGCCGAGCGTACCCTTGGTGGACGGAATATGTAGAGCCGCTCTCGAGTCTAGCGAAATTGCCTCGCGCAGGGCGCGCGCCAGCCCTTTAAAACAGGCCTCTACGATGTGGTGACTATTATCCCCATAGAGGCATTCAACGTGCAGGGTAATGCCAGCTGCCTGGGCGAAGGCTTGGAACCACTCCTTGAAGTGCTCGGTGTCCATATCGTCAAGCCGTGGGCGGGCGAATTGCACCCGCCATATTAGATAGGGCCGGTTGCTGATGTCGAGGCTGACGCGCACGCAAGCTTCGTCCATCGGGATGAAGGCACTACCATAGCGCTGAATGCCGCGCCGATCGGTCAGAGCTCTGCTGACCGCTTCACCGACCGCGATGCCGACGTCCTCGGTGGTGTGGTGAAAGGTCACGTCGAGGTCGCCCTTAGCCTTGACATTCAGGTCAATCAGGCTGTGCCGCGACAATTGCTCCAACATATGGTCGAGAAAACCGATTCCCGTGGCCACATCATAGGTCCCTTCACCATCGAGATTGATATCGACGGTGATGCTGGTTTCCTTTGTGACCCGTTCCACACGGGCGATGCGCGAAGGCTGCTTCATGGCGCGGTTGCTCTATTTAAGGGCCTGGGGGCCAAGAATTTTGGCATAGCTGGCCGATCTTGTAGCAAGAACCGGTGAAATTCGCCAGACTCTTGACCTCTTGACCCCACACAAGCTTTTCTATTGATCTAGCGCCCTTTTCGCGGAATGGTCTCGCGCCCTTGACCCGACGCGGCCTATCACCACATGGTTGGAGCAGGGGCGCTAGCTACAGTAGGCCACAGCGAGAAAACAAGCCGGGAAGTAGCGCCACAAGGGAGAGAGCCATCAGCACAAATCAATCCGATCTCGCCGTTTGGCACGGCACAACCATTTTGTCGGTACGCAAGGGTAACAGCGTCGTCGTCGCCGGCGACGGTCAGGTGACCCTCGGCCAAACGGTAATCAAATCCAATGCGCGTAAAGTAAGGCGGCTCGGCGGCGGCAGCATCATTGCCGGCTTCGCCGGTGCAACGGCAGATGCCTTCACCTTGTTCGAGCGCCTTGAAACAAAGCTTGAGCAGCATCCCGGCCAGCTTATGCGCGCCAGCGTCGAACTCGCCAAGGATTGGCGCACCGACCGGTACTTGCGCCGCCTCGAAGCAATGATGGCGGTTGCCGATACCGAAATATCTTTGGTGCTGACCGGCACCGGCGATGTGCTCGAACCCGAGGACGGCATGATCGCCATCGGCTCAGGTGGTAATTTCGCCCTCGCCGCAGCGCGCGCCCTGATCGATATGGAAGGCCTCGACGCCGAGGCGGTGGCGCGTAAGGCGATGGCGATTGCCGCGGATATCTGCGTTTACACCAACGAGGCCCTGGTGGTGGAGAAATTACCCGAATGACTAGTTTTAGCCCGCGCGAAATCGTTTCCGAACTCGACCGTTTCATCATTGGACAGAATGATGCCAAGCGTTCCGTCGCCATTGCAATGCGAAACCGCTGGCGGCGCCACCAACTGCCGGAAGATTTACGGGAGGAAGTCCTGCCCAAGAACATCCTGATGATCGGCCCAACCGGTGTAGGCAAGACCGAGATCGCGCGCCGCCTGGCGCGCCTTGCACAAGCTCCGTTCCTCAAGGTCGAGGCAACTAAATTTACTGAGGTTGGCTATGTCGGGCGCGATGTAGAACAGATAGTGCGTGATTTGGTGGAAATCTCCATCCACATGACGCGCGAACAAATGCGCAAGGAAGTCACGGCCAAAGCCGAGCTACATGCTGAGGAACGAGTGTTGGATGCGCTGGTCGGCAAGAACGCGGGCAAAGAGACGCGGCAAAAATTCCGCGCCAAACTACGCGACGGTGAGTTGGCAGACAAAGAGGTCGATATCGAGGTCTCCGAGAACGCCGGTGGATCGCTTCCCACTTTCGATATTCCCGGTATGCCGGGCGCTCAAATGGGCATGGTCAATATCGGCGAAATCCTTGGCAAAGCAATGGGAGATCAAAAGAAGTCCAAGCGCATGACGGTGTCAGAATCCTACGATGTGCTGATCGATGAAGAGAGCGACCGCCTTTTAGATCAAGACAAAGTGGTTCGCATCGCACTCGAAAACGCGGCTAACAATGGAATCGTCTTTATCGACGAGATCGATAAAATTTGCGCCCGCTCCGACCGTATGGGTGCTGATGTCAGCCGGGAAGGTGTCCAGCGGGATCTTCTGCCCTTAATTGAGGGGACCGCCGTGGCGACCAAGCACGGCACTATCACCACCGATCATATATTGTTCATCGCATCAGGTGCGTTTCATCTCGCAAAGCCGGCTGATTTGCTGCCTGAACTTCAGGGCCGCCTGCCTATCAGGGTAGAATTGCAGGCGCTCACCCGGGATGATCTGAAAAGCATTCTGACCGAGCCTGACAATAGTCTTATCCGACAATATGTGGCGCTTCTCGGTACCGAGAAAGTCACTCTTAAGTTTAGCGACGACGCCATCAACACCATTTCTGACCTCGCCGCCGAGGTGAATCGGGCGGTCGAGAATATCGGCGCGCGGCGCCTCCATACGGTGATGGAAAAGTTGTTGGAAGAGATTAGTTTTGAGGCCACCGACCGCAGCGGCGAAACCATCTCCATCGACAAGGAATATGTCGAAAGCCGCGTCGCCGACCTCGCCAAGGACACCGACCTCAGCAAGTTTATTTTGTAGCGCGGCAGCTACTCATCACGAAAAAAACTTCGGATCAGACCACCTTCACGGTCTACAGTGCGCGCCTTTTCGCGACACTCCGACATCACCGCTGCGGGTATCAGACGGCGCACTAGCCACAGCCCAGCGACGATGATCACGATGTCATCAAGCATACCGAATAACGGTATGAAATCAGGGATGATGTCGATCGGGCTTGCGGCGTAAAGCAGCACAACGATCAGGATGATTTTAGCCGTCCACGGCGTAGCGGGATGGCGAAAGACAAACCACAAGGCGTGCACCTCGACCTTGAGCGCCCGGGCCTTCTCCTTAACACGCTCCACCCAACTCATGTTTGCCCGCACGCCCCCTAGCGTCGGCGGCGCAGCAACAAGTAATAGGCGCCGGTGCCACCATCGCGGGGCGTTGCCTGCTCGATGGCAATCACCATCTCTCGGAGCGGCAGCTGATTGAGCCACTGCGGCACCATGCGGCGTAACACCCCGCCTTCTCGCACCGAGCCTTTGCCAGTGATTACTAGTACTGTGCGACAATCGGCCATCCGGCATTTGGCGATAAAGGTATTCAATTCCGCGTGCGCTTGCGATTGGGTCATACCGTGAAGGTCGACCCGTGCTTCGGGGCGTAGCTGGCCCCGCTTCAAGCGCTGGGCATTGCGCTTATCAAGACCAGTGGGTTTACCGGGCACTAATTCGGTGTGCTGTTTGGCCCTGATCGTCGCGACCGGTGGAGTTGGTGGGGCGGGCGGCGGCGCGGTAGTTGCTGCTTTAGTCGGCAGCCTATTTGGTTTCTTGGCCTTATCCGAAGCTGGCTGCGTATTAGATATTTTGGGCGGGGGCGAATCCATAGGTTCGACGTCACCGGTCACCTGACGCCATAGTGATTCCTCTTCGCGGCTGATGGAGCGTTTATACGCCATAGCCCTGGCTCTCACTGGTCAACAATGATGATATGTAAACGCCGGGGGCCATGCGCGCCAAGCTGGAGACACTGTTCAATATCACCGGTTCGCGACGGCCCGGTAATCAGATTGACCGTGCGCGGCATGAAGGCGCCATCCTCGCCGTCAGCGCGCAGGCGGCACCAGCCTTCTTCATAAGCACCTGTGATCTGTTCCGCGCGCAGCACAACAATGTGATTTTCAGGCAGGAAATTCAGCGTCGAGGGCCGCGTCGCATCTGACGTTAACATCAGCGTGCCGGTCTCAGCGAACGCCATGTCAGCGCCAGTTACACTCACCTGATCCGTGTCTATTGCATGGCCGCGGCGCATGTTGAGCATCGGCCGTGTCGCCCAAGGGTAACGATCCAGCGCGGCATCCGGCGCCATCACCATATCGCTTGGAAGGTTGTTTTGAGCCAAATATACCGTCACCGCGTTCGGCACATCGGCATCATCCGGCACACGCACTACGCTCGCCTGCACGGCTTCTGCCATATCGGTGAAAAGTGCCACTTGGTCAACGGTAGAGCCATCACTGCGGGCCGGAATTAAATTACTCTTGGGCGATCTAAGACGTGCCGTTAATTCGGCGCGTACTGCCGCTGGCAGTTCGTCCCGCCCGAGGCTGCTCCGGAGCGCGCCAAGAACGCGCTCGCGCCCTTTGGCAGTTTCGTTCGCTTCGTTCTCTGTCGTCTTAACACTCATACGCGGCCCCGGCGACGCCATTTAGAGTGAAATGATCCGCCCTCTGGTGCTGGCATATCGCGACCCATCGTCCAACCACGAGCGAACGGCAAACGGGCGATGCGGCCACGCCGGGCACCGAGCAGGCGCAGCGCAGAGCTCAACGCAGCACTGCTTAGCCGGTAGCTGGTGGGATGGCGCACCAGCCAGGCCCACAATGCCAATCCCAGACGATAGCGCGGCGCTTGTAAACCGGCGTCAAATTCCTTTTCACGCCAGCGACGCATCAGGCCGGGGAGCGGTATACGCATTGGACACACGTCTTCGCAGCGGCCACAAAAAGTTGAAGCATTTGGCAGATGATGGGCTTCTTTCAGGCCCACTAGATTCGGCGTCAGTACCGCTCCCACCGGGCCGGGGTAAACCCAGCCATAGGCATGGCCGCCGATCGAGCCGTAAACTGGGCAATGGTTCATACAAGCGCCACATTTGATACAGCGCAGCACCTCACGGAACTCGGAGCCAAGCATGCGGCTACGGCCATTGTCGAGCAAAATGACATGGAACGCCTCTGGCCCGTCGAGATCCCCTGGCCGTTTCGGTCCGGTCGAGAGAGTAGTATAGGTCGAGAACTCCTGTCCGGTGGCAGAGCGCGCCAGTACGCGCAAGAGCGTGCTCATGTCATCGAGCGTGGGCACCGCTTTCTCCAGTGTGGCGAGCACTATATGCACGCGCGGCAATATTTGCGTTAGATCGCCATTGCCTTCGTTGGTGACGATGGCTGTCGTGCCAGTCTCGGCAACCAGAAAATTGGCGCCGGTAATGCCCACATCGGCATCAATGAAACGTTGGCGCAACATAGCGCGGGCCTCGTCCACCAACTCGTCGACTTCTTCCAGCCGTTTGGTAGCGCCTTGGTCCTTATGCTGTTCGTAGAAAAGATCGGCAACCTGGTCCTTGGTTTTATGAACAGCGGGGGCGATGATATGGCTCGGATATTCGCCCGCAAGCTGAACAATATATTCGCCGAGATCGGTTTCGATCGGCTCGATATCGTTGGATTCAAGAAACGAATTAAGAGCGATCTCCTCGCCAATCATCGATTTGGATTTGGTGACGGTTTTCGCATCATTGGCCCGGCAGATATTTAAAATCGTTTGGCGCGCGTCTTCAGGTGTCACGCACCAATGGACTAAACCGCCGCTTTCTTCGACCTTGTCGGCGAATCGCTCAAGATAAAAATCAAGATGCTCAAGCGTATGATTTTTTATCTCCACTGCCTTGTCGCGCAGTGCCTCGAACTCCGGCAGGCGCGCGGCGGCCTCAGACCGCTTGACCGAAAAGCCAGTTCGAAAGCGTGCTAGGGCGTCCTGTAGATCGTTGTCTACGAGGCCTTTTTGAGCGCGGGCAATAAAATCGTGGCTGGTCGATTGCATCTTGGATTCAACCCGCTTACCGGGCTCGTCGGATTGACGCGGCAGTTTCTCCGATCGCCGGGCCGTCCGCCATGCCAGCGAGCACTTCGGCAACATGTCGTGTTTTTACTCCCCGGCCTTCGCGGGTCAACCGGCCGGCCATGTTCAAGAGGCAGCCCAGATCTCCAGCCAACAATGTGGTCGCACCGGTATCAGCTATATCGGCCACTTTGTCGCTAACCATGCGAGTCGATATTTCTGGATATTTGATGCAAAAGGTTCCGCCGAATCCGCAACACACATTGGCACCCGGTAGCTCCTTCAGCTGCAATCCTTGGATGGTCGCTAACAGCCGACGTGGCTGTTCCTGCACGCCGAGCTCACGCAGGCCAGCGCAGGAATCATGATAGGTGACACTGCCGTCGAACTCTGCCGCCACAGCCTTTACGTCTAGCTCATCGGTAAGAAACGATATTAGCTCGAATGTTTTGATTGCGAGCGCCTCAGCCCGCGGACGCCAAGCGGGGTCGCCTGTGAACAGCAAGGGATAATGTTGCTTGATCATCCCGGCGCACGAGCCGGATGGCGCCACCACGGCGTCAAACTTTTCGAAAGCTTCGATCACTTGGCAAGCTATGGCCCTGGTATTCCGGCTATCGCCCGAGTTATGCGCCGGCTGGCCACAACAGGTTTGCGCACGCGGCGCTTCAACGATACAGCCCGCATCCTCGAGCAGCTTGGCCGCTGCGAAACCGACGCTGGGGCGGAATAGATCGACAAGGCAGGTAACGAACAAGCCTACTCTAAGGGTCCCGCGCTCAGGTTTTTCACTCATAATCTCGCTTTCCTCCGGGCGAACGGCGCGAGATTAGTTGACCAAAGCCTGAACGTCGAGGTCTCGTGGCAGGAGCAGCCAATACCGGCCCCGATGTTTCATGCGCCCGGCAATTTCGCCGGCGTCGCGTCCGGTTCCCCAAAATACGTCACCCCGCACGGGGCCGCGGATCGCGCTACCGGTATCTTGGGCAACCATGAGACGGCGTAACATTTGATCAGGCAGCGACGGGTTGCCATCAGGTGCGGCTGCTTCCAACCACAGCGGCGCGCCTAGCGGAAGAAACTTGCGATCCACCGCGAGTGAGCGCCCGGCAAGGAGCGGCACGCCTTGCGCTCCTATTGGCCCGAGCTCAGTCGCTTTGCCGTCTAACCAGCGAAAAAATACAAAGGAATTGTTTTCCTGCATGACAGCGGACGCTTCAGCTGGGTTGGCTTCCAGCCAGGCGCGGATCGACTGCATGGTTACCTCTTCCCACGCCAGGGTACCGCGTTCAACCAGGCTACGGCCAATGGCAATATAGGGTTGGCCGTTGCTGGCGGCATAGGCAACGCGCCGCGCTCCACCGCCTTTCAAGCGAACACGGCCCGAGCCCTGAATATGTAGAAAAAACGCATCCACCGCGCTGTCCACCCAAACCAGCTCGAGGAGTTGCCCGACAAGCGCGCCGGCCTCTATCTCCGCCCGGGTGGGATAGGGCAGGAGCGCGCCATTAACCACACGCCCAGCAATGCGCTCGCCCGCCATAGCCTCGCGGAAGCGCCCAAGAGATACCGTAACCAGATCGTCAGGTCGGCGGTACAGCGCGATGTCATAGCCGTCCCCAGGCGTCAGCGAGCCCCGCAATTCGGGTTCGAAATAGCCGGTAAACAGGCCCATTTCGCGACCATTATTAAGCACTGCGTAGGGCTGGAACCAATCCTCAAAAAACAGCCGCGCCGCCTGGTGATCCCGCGTATCGCCCACACTGGCTGCTTTGCATACACCATACCAAGCGCCGGCGTTGCCGGGTATAACTCCACCGAGGCCGGCGGCGGCGGCGCGCCGCAACATCTTATCGCAGGAACGGTGGAACGCCTTTAAGGCATCGCCCTGCTGGTCAACACCCCAGCCAGGTAATTCAGTGAACGATGCGGCGCGCAGGTGGAACCGGGCAGCGAGCGGCGGCTCAGGTTCTGTTTCGGGTATCAAAAACGGCGCACAAGCGGCGAACAATACAAGAATTGATACGAGAGTGGCCCAAGTTGCCCATGTAGAGTAAGTAGCCAAGACAGCGCGCGGCACTGTCGAGCTCAGTCAGGCGTACGGGTCTCGATCAACGCCCAGGTCGGATCGCTAGAGCGCGTGTTGTGTGCAAACGTCCACAAATCGACCACCCTCACTACGGATTCGGGCTCGCCCTCCACTGTCTCGCCGTTTTCATCGCGGGTGACGGTCATCTGCTGGCTGCGAAAGCGAACTGTCAGCCGTGCCGTGCTACCCCTTAGATCAGCGGCATCGATGTCGGCGGAATCAAGTGAGACGATCGTCGTCTCGACACTTTCCTTGGCGGCGATACGCGCCCGGATGACATCGGCAAACTCGTCATAAACATCATCACCAAGTAGCGGTCGCAAGGTTGCAGTATCGCCTGCAGCAAAGGCCTCAACAACCATTTCGAAGGCCGCTTTGGCGCCGATCACGAACTGGCGCGGGCTAAACTCTGGATCAGCCATTCGAATGCGCATCAGGCCCGCGCGAATATCTTCGGTTTCATCCTGTTTCAAGTCGGGTCGGGATGCTTCACGTTCGCCAATATCCGATAATTCCTTCTCAAACAAATCGTCTTCGGATTCATCTCCATGACCCGGCAGATGAATAACCTTGCCGGTTTTCTGCTCTTCGGGTCCGGTCGAGCGCGAGAAGGCATTGCTCGGGCGCTGACGTTCCTGCCCCGTGCGCCGGCCGAGCGCGCTGCGCAGCCGCAGAATAACGAATACCGCGATCAGCGCGAAAAATATTATGTCGAAATATTGGAACCCGTCAGACATATTCCCTTACTCTTGCCTGAGCGCCCAGCTCACAAATTCAGCTAATGAACGGGGCATCGCGTTTATCGCGCCCCTATTTGGTTAGGGCGCCTTATATAACCAAAGCTTAACGCAGTACATAATGCGGCGTACCTTGACTATGCAACAAATAGACCTTCGCTAAGGAAATCGCAAGCTCTGCCATGGCCCCTCTTCTCGCCTTCCTCGCTATTCCAGTCGCCGAAATATATCTGTTTATCAAAGTGGGCCGGGAAATTGGAACCTGGCCGACCATCGCGATGATCTTCGGAACCGCTATAGTCGGCGGCGGTATCCTGAGATATCAAGGCCAGCAGATGATAGAACGTGCGCGTGAACAAGTGGCGCGCCAAGAGATGCCGGTGGCGGAAATGGCACAGGGCGCGGTGCTTGTGCTGGCGGCGCTGTTATTGCTTATTCCCGGCTTCGTTACCGACGTCTTCGGTGCGCTGTTACTCATCCCGTTCCTGCGCCGCCTGGTTCTGGGTCTGCTTTTACTCGCCATTCGCTCGCGATTACGCAGCAAATACCGACCTGCGGGTCACGGAGGCGACGACACCAGCAAGGTTATCGATGGGAAATTCGAGGATATCAGCGGCTCACAGAGCCCGGGCGATTCGACTGGCCAGCCCGGGGATCAACCGACGCGTATCGATAAAGAATAAGATGCCGACTATGTTAGTCTCTCTTGCCCAAGCATTTCCGTGGCGCGCCGGGAAAACCCTGGCGACTTGACATAATTTGACGAAAGGTATTCAGCGATGAGCGATAAAGAAAAAACCCCCGCGGCTGAGGACAACGGCGCGGACACAAAAAAACCAACATTAGGTGGACTAACAGAAGACGCGCTGGCAGTGGATTCAAATGCCGAAAGCACGGCTGCATCAGCCGCACAAGCCAGCGCGGCGCCCCAAATTGGCATTCAGTCCCAATATGTTAAGGACCTATCGTTTGAAAATCCCGGCGCTCCAGGTAGTCTGGTCGCGGGAGCAAACGCGCCCGATATCCAGGTCAATGTCGAAGTTCAGGCGCGACCGCTACCGAATGATTCCTACGAAGTAGCGCTGCATATCACGGCGAGCGGAAAGAATGGGCAAACCACCCTGTTCATGCTGGATCTTACGTACGCCGCGGTCTGTCGGGTCCTCGGTGTGCCTAAAGAGTCTTTACAACCAGTGCTTCTAGTTGAATGTCCGCGTATGCTGTTTCCGTTCGCGCGGCGGGTCCTGTCCGACGCCACACGGGATGGAGGATTTCCGCCGCTCATGCTTAATCCCATCGATTTCACGGCGCTCTACCGTCAACAACAACAATCTCTATCGTCGAATAGCGGCGCCTAGACCGCCGGTGTTTAAGACCAGCAGCACCTCAACTATTCCAGATCGGGTCATCGAGAGTCGCAATAAAGGACGCGTGCGCTGCTTTTTCTTCGTTGCTCGGTTCATGTGGGCGCGGTGATTTAGTATCATTGTTATGAGCTTCACCTTCGTTACTGGGCTGCCTAGCCTGATCGGTGGACAAAGCAAGCGCCGCCTGCCGACCGCCGATCAACTCCAAATAAACCTCGGCAAGCAATTCTGCATCAAGCAGGGCCCCATGTTTGGTACGCTCTGAATTGTCAATATCGAAGCGTCGGCAGAGAGCATCAAGACTAGCGGGTGCGCCTGGGTTTTTGCGACGCGCCAGCGACACTGTGTCAATCGCCCGCAATGCCGGAAAAGGCTGTTTTCCCAATTTTTCTAATTCGGCGTTCAGAAAGCCAAGATCAAAACCAGCATTGTGGATAACCAGCCTATCGTCCGCTACAAAGGCAAGAAAGTCATCCGCGACGGCGGCGAATACTGGCTTGTCGGCAAGAAACTGTGTGCTCAAACCATGTATACGGTAGGCACCTTCGGGCATGTCGCACTCGGGATTAATGTAGCTCTGGAAGATGTTCCCGCTGGCTACATGATTAACTAGTTCGACGCATCCGATCTCAACGATGCGATCACCGCGAAGCGGGTCAAGACCAGTGGTTTCGGTGTCCAGAACGATTTCCCGCATAATTCACTAAGTTTATCTCAGCTCGCCTTGACAGGCCAACTTAACGGCCAATGCGCGCCGCGGCGCGTTGATAAAATTTCAGAGATGCGCCGGACTGCTTCCTCGGACACCCTTTTGTTCAACCCTGTCCGTATTACAAAATCGGCGCGGCGGCGCTTTTCCTCATCGGGCAATTGCCGCGCCAATATCGCCTCATATTTGCTCACGGTCATATTCGGGCGCGCCAGAACGCGAGCGCGTTGGACGAACGCCGGTGCGGATACCGCGGCGGTAGCATCACAGCGCCTCTCACCGCCGGTTTCAAATAGTAGGGGTATGTCGAGAACCACAAGCCGGCAGCGGCGGCTCTCAACGGAAGTGAGAAATCGGCGCTCCGCGCTTCGCACCAAGGGATGCAGGATAGATTCCAGCCGACACAGCGCGGCTTTCTCCTGAAACACTAATTTGCCGAGTATAGTCCGATCCACGGCAGCGCTACCGTTCTCTTCGACGCGCGATTCGGGAAATTCCGCCGTCACTGGAGTCACTGCCGCGCCACCACACGCCATCAGGCGATGCACCGCAGCATCGGCATCCCAGATCATGGCGCCTTGGCGGGCAAAGGCCCGAGCCGCCCGGCTTTTGCCCATGCCGATCGAGCCAGTGAGACCAAGAATCATCATCTTTTTAGCCTGCCAAATCAGCTTCCACGAAGATGCGTAGCTCCGCTGTGACTTGCGGCTCAACACCGAACCAAGTGGCAAATCCCGGCCGTGCCTGATGCAACAACATACCGAGTCCATCGATTACGACATTGCCACACTCCCGCGCCGCGGCGAGAAGCGCAGTAGTCAACGGCGAATATACAAGATCATTCACCACCGCTGACTCCGGCAACAAGGCAAGATCCAGTTCTAGCCCCGGCTGGCCAGTCATACCGAGGCTAGTCGTGTTAACCAAAAGAACGGCGTCTTGCAGCGCCGTATGACGCTCCTCCCACGGTAAAGGATGAATCGCGGCGCCCAAACTTGTGGCCAGTGCTTCAGCACGCGCCATGGTCCGGTTCGAAAGTCTAATTTCAGGTACACCCGACTGTAACAGTCCAGCGCACACCGCGCGCGCGGCACCGCCCGAGCCCAACACTATTGTTGGGCCCGAAGCGAGGTCGAGCATTGGCGCACCCGCTCGAAGATTTTCGAGAAAACCAAACGCATCGCTGTTATCGCCGCGTAGCGTGCCGTCATTCTTTACGGTCACGGTATTCACAGCACCAATCCGCGCCGCTAGCGGGCTGATTTCGCCGACCATATCCAGCGCCGCCACTTTGTGAGGTATCGTGAGGTTGCAACCGCTGAAGCCCAAAGCCGCCAGCCCGTTAAGAGCAGCCTGCAGCCTTTCTGGCTGAACCGCGAGTGGTAGATAAGCACCGCCTATACCATGGTGGTCCAACCAAAACCCGTGCACAAGGGGCGAACGCGAATGTGCCACGGGCCATCCCATTACACCGGCAAGACAGGTTGTTTCTCTGCTGATCATGCCGAGACAATTCTTCGGCTGCGTAGAAATTTAAGAAGCGGCAACAGAGGGAGGCCCAGAATCGTGAAATAATCGCCTTCAATTTTGTCAAATAGCTGCGCACCTAGACCCTCCAGGCGATAGGCGCCGACACAGCCGAATGCCTCGTCTCCGGCGCTCTCCAAATAGCTTGCGATGAAACCATCAGAAAAGTCGCGCATCTTTAACCGAGGAGCACCGATGTAGCGCCAGAGGCAAGTGTCATCCTGGACCACGCAAACCGAAGTGAACAGGCGGTGAACTTGGCCGCGCAACAAACGCAATTGTTTGGTGGCGTCGTCAGAGTCGCGGGCTTTGTCGAGCCAATGGTCGTTACAATCGAGCAATTGATCTGCGCCAATTACAAGAGAGCTTGGTGCTTCCTTTGCCACATGGCGCGCCTTCAGCTCAGCTAGCGCGCTTGCCGTTGCCTCTGCGCCTTCGGCTTTCATCGCCGTTTTTAACTCATCCTCATCAACATCGGAGGGCCGGATTTCGAAAGCCAGACCAGCACCCCGGAGAAGTTGGGCCCGGGCCGCACTAGCGGACGCTAAAATCAATAATGCCTTATTATCCACGATAATTTTCGATCTCCGGCGATTCCTCTTGACCGCCTGATTCAAGAGCTTTTACCTTTACTTGCAAATACATCGGTACAAAATGGATTTTTGCGCAAATGGCGATCGCTTCAGCATCCTCCGATACCACGATAGAGGACAACGCGTCTTCCTTCGCCACAATCCGCGATAATCTCTGCGAATTTCTGATACAAGCAACATTGATAGAGAGTTACCACAGCTTTCTATTACACGCCAAACCCTACCCGTTTAACACGCGCGAAAGTTTGCTGTCCGGTGCCAGCATGGCGTCTTTTGAGCATCCGTTTCAACGATCAGCGCTCGTCCTGATCGTTGACGGAGCACTGCCAGCGAACTTGCGTAAACATATCCGGTTCCGGCGAGCCAATGAATTGAACGCCGATAATCTGTCCCGCCTAGCGCCTGAAATCTCCGCCAAGTTGCCTCCGCTTGATGGTTTGAAGATACAAGATCAAAAATTTTTGGCTCTTTTGGACCGTTTAGTGGATCTAGATTATGCCCTGTTAATGCAACGCTCTGGCTTGTCTTCACCGATCGCTCTCAGTCATATGCATGTGAAGGTTGAGCGTCTGACAGATAATGCGGTGCGGGTGCTCGCCCGCGATCTCGGATATATCCGCCGTACGCTCTACGAAAATGGCGAGGCGTACGCCCAGATGCTGGAGCAAAAATTTTTCGAGTATTTCGGTTTTGCAGCCAATGCTTCCGGGCGTAAATGCGCTGCTGCCATGTCCGCACAGTTGCTGGGCGCAGACGTTTTCAATTTTGCGGTATTTGCCGCCTGCCAAGAAGACTGCCGTCTCACCATGCTCGATAATACAGAGTCCGTCACCCATCATCAGTTGTTGCGGATTGAAACAAAAACACTGCGAGCCATCGGCGCGCTAGACCTTAAACATTATGTGGTCGATTCTGGGGCTGGCACAAACAATGAGCCTGTTGTGTGTTACCGCGTACGCTTGCGCCACACTGCGGCAGCGCAGCCACTTCAATCAAAGTCCGCCGTGCGTTCCGATATAGATCTCCAGCAGCCTTGGCTGGAAATCACGGAGCAAGCCGTGCTGCCGCTGCCAGGGCACCATGCTCCTGCCCTATTTTATGACTGGGTGGGTAATGGCGTAGGCAACGGCGACACGCCACGTTAATCCTCGCCGTTAATATGCTTAGCGTGAAGCTGCAGCAATTCGGCGGCGGTTTCTTCGATAGAGCGGTTGGTCACGTCGATTACCGGCCACCCAGTCCTAGAAAACATACGCCGGGCTTGTTGCACCTCTTCGCGCACTGCCGCAGGGTCAACATATTCCGTTTTCTCGTCTTGTCCGATTATGCGCAACCTGCTGCGACGAATATCGACCAGTTGGTTCGCGCCACAGGTGAGGCCAACGATCAGGGGGTGCTTGAGAAACTCCAACTCCGGCGGCAATGGGCAACCGGGCACGATAGGCACATTCGCCGTCTTAAAGCCGCGATTAGCGAGATAAAAACAAGTTGGCGTCTTGGACGAGCGCGACACCCCAACCAGCACGATATCAGCGCCCTCTAGGGAACCGGTTGCTTGGCCATCGTCATGCTGTAATGTAAAGTTCATGGCATCGATGCGGCCAAGATAATGCGCGTCCATCACATGCTGACTGCCTGGTAAATTCTGGCTTTCAACGCCAAGGTATTGGCTTAGTGTCGCGATCACCATATCGAGCAGGGGGATGCATGGTACGTCGAGTTCGCGGCAGCCCTCCTGAAGCGCCTGGCGTAGATCCTGATCAACCAGTGTAAACATAACCACGCCCGGGTTTACAGCAACACTGGAGAGTACGCGCTTCAGTTGATCCTTCGAACGCACCAATGACCACAAGTGCTCGGTTGCTTCAACATCACTAAACTGTGCGACGGCACCGCGCGCTACTGTTATGACAGTTTCGCCAGTCGCATCAGAGACAAGATGTAAATGAAAGCCCTTAACGCTCATATTTTAGTCCTGTGCATAAGCGTATTACGCATTGTGAGTATCTTTAAAACGGGCCTTTTGCCCAGAATCTAAAACAATCTGCCCGCAGCGATTAAGTGGGTTTATGCCCAAAATTAGATTTCCTATCTTTTGCGGGGATATGTAATTTTGCAAAAACTTATCCCGCCAATCCCCGTGTTATCCCGCTGCTAATTATCGCTTTAATTTTCAGTTTGTTGGGAGATCACGCTTGTGATATCCCACACCCATCCACTGGTCTGATAGCTCACCCGATCCCTTCCATGCCTATCGGTATAACTGGGGGTAAGCTGGTAATCCCCAGCATCCCCCGTCCTACTACAACTACTACTATTTAATTCTTGTCAGAATAATAAGGGAAGTAGGCTGTCACCGGCCTGTTTATAAACCAATTCCTGCATCCGTCTGGAAAATTCTATCATGGACTCCAAAGTCGCTATTAAACCTTTGCTTTCAGCGCTGAGAGGTGAGCGTCAAACGCCGGTGCCGTTCTGGTATATGCGCCAGGCAGGACGATATTTGCCGGAATATCGCAAACTGCGGGCGGAGGCTGGAGAATTCCTCGATCTTTGCTATTCGCCCGATCTTGCAACCGAAGTCAGTCTGCAGCCACTCCGGCGCTTTGACATGGATGGTGTCATTTTGTTCTCAGATATTCTGGTTGTGCCTGATGCGCTTGGTATAGGCCTTAGGTATGTTGAGGGAGAAGGTCCGCAACTCGAAGCGCTCAGCCGACGTGATACCCTGCCAATTTATTCTCGAGACAAATTTTTAGCTCATTTATCTCCGGTGTTTGAAACATTAGGGGGTATCAGTGCCAGTGCACCTGCCCATGCTACTGTGATTGGCTTTGCCGGTGCGCCATGGACTGTTGCCACCTACATGATTGAAGGCGGCAGCAGCCGAAATTTTGCTAAAACCAAATCTTGGGCGTTTCACGATCGTAAGTCGTTTCAATGCCTCATCGATTTATTGATCGATTGTACATCCGATTATTTAATAGCGCAGATCGACGCCGGCGCGGATATTGTGCAGATTTTTGACAGCTGGGCAGGTGTGTTGCCAGAGGTTGAGCTGCAGCGTTGGGGTCTGGCGCCTATTCGTGAGATCATCAAGCGCATACGCGAGAAACACCCGGGCGTACCTGTAATCGTGTTTCCGCGTGGCGCTGGCGTTTCTTATAGGAGCTATGCGGCGAGCGACGACATCTCTGCAGTGTCATTGGATTCGACAGTTCCGCTTTGCTGGGCTGCTGAAAGTCTTCAACCGCATACAGTTGTGCAAGGCAATCTTGATCCTTTACTCCTCGTTTGCGGTGGTGCACCACTTCTAGAGGAAGCCGAACGGATTTTATCAGCACTTTCGCGCAGGCCGTTCATTTTCAATCTTGGTCATGGCATTGTTCCTGAAACACCGCCCGAACATGTCGCCGTGTTGTCTGAATTTATTCGTGGATGGAGTGCCTAGGCGATGGCGCGGACCGCTGTCGTGCTATTCAATCTAGGTGGGCCGGATTCACTTGAGGCGGTTGAGCCGTTTCTTTTTAACTTGTTTAGCGACCCAGCAATAATTCGTCTGCCGCGCCTGCTCCGGCATTGGGTCGCTACGCTGATATCGCGCCGCCGAGCACCTATTGCACGCGAAATTTATGGCCAGATCGGCGGCAAATCCCCGATCGTTGAGCAAACCCTGGCTCAAGCCGAGGCTTTGCAAGCGGCGCTATCGGATTTGGGTGAGGTCCGGGTGTTTACTGCCATGCGCTATTGGCACCCGAGAAGCGACGTGACAGCGGTGGAGGTCAGGGGATTTGCACCGGATAACATCGTGTTGCTACCACTCTATCCACAGTTCTCCACGGCGACAACGAAGTCGTCGCTGGTCGATTGGTACCGCGCGGCGAAAAGTGCCGACCTTCTTGCACCCCGGGTGACGAATACAGCGCTTTGTTGTTACGCTACTGCTTCAGGGCTGATCGAGGCCCAGGTTGGTCTGATAACGCCGCTTCTGCGTGAAGCCGCCACAAGTGGGTCAGTGCGATTGTTGTTGTCGGCGCATGGCTTGCCCGAGCGGATTGTCAAACGTGGAGACCCCTATGCCTGGCAGGTCGAACAGACTGCTGCTCGAATAGCTGCGCGCCTAGGAGTTGAGAATTTGGACTGGCGGCTGTGTTATCAAAGCCGCGTTGGGCCGATGAAATGGATTGGCCCGGCAACCGATGATGAAATTCGCCAGGCTGGAGCTGACGGTGTGGCTTTGGTGATCGCGCCGATAGCCTTCGTCTCTGAACACTCGGAAACGTTGGTGGAACTAGATATCGAGTATCGCCACTTGGCGGAAAGTTGCGGCGTTCCTTCCTATCACCGGGTGCCGGCCGTGGCTTGCCATCCGGCGTTCATTTCATCGCTGGCGGATTTGACTCGGCAATGTCTAGCGCGTGCACCAGTGCATGGCGATAGCATGTTTTCATTGTCTGCCAATCGGGCGTGTCCTACGCCACATTCAGGTTGCCCGCTCGCGGAGGGGTGACGGTGTCGCGGCTGGAGAAATAGCATGGCTGACGATATTTACGTTTGGCTTAAAGCCCTACATATCATATCCGTGGTGGCGTGGATGGCTGGGCTGCTCTATTTGCCGCGACTTTTCGTTTATCACTGCGCCGCTGAGCCTGGCTCTCAAGAGGCAAAAACATTTGAGATTATGGAGCGTAGGCTTCTGCGCGCTATTATGACTCCGGCAATGATTCTTAGCTTGGGATTCGGTGGAGCATTATTGTCGCAACCAGGCGTAGTGGATTGGTCAGGTGATATTTGGATTTATTTAAAGCTTGGTTTTACCGTGTTGTTGGTGGTGTTGCACCACTTCTTCGCGCGGTGGCGGATTGACTTTGTGGCTGGGGAAAACCACTTTGACGCCCGCTTTTATAAGCGCATGAACGAGGTGCCGACGATGGCCTTGATTGCCATCGTGATTTTCGTTGTGGTCAAGCCATTTTGATATCCAGTTAATCAATGTTTGACATTCGCGGCCTGTGTCCGATAATCCAATTGCTAAACGCACGAGACGGGCGCGGAAGATCGCTCGGTGCGCCGGCCTCTCCATGTTTTCCCCAATAAGTGACCTTTAATCGGCCAAGTTGTGCCGTTTCGTGATCACCCGAATTCCCGCCCAGCCTTTCACGTCAGGTTATTCCCGCCATGCATCTCCAGGACCTCAAGACAAAAACCCCCAAAGAATTGCTTGAGTTTGCAGAAAATTTGCAAATCGAGAACGCCACCACAATGCGCCGCCAGGACCTACTATTTTCCGTCCTCAAGCGGCTAGCCGAAAAAGATGAGATCATCACCGGCTCGGGCGTTCTTGAAGCCTTGCAAGATGGTTTTGGGTTCTTACGATCGCCAGAGGCTAGTTACCTGCCCGGGCCCGACGATATTTATGTCAGCCCCAGCCAAATCAGACGCTTTTCCCTGAGAACCGGCGACACGCTGGAAGGCCCGATCCGTTCGCCAAAGGATGGTGAGCGCTATTTTGCTTTGTTAAAGCTGGAGACAATTAACTTCGATCCGCCCGAAAAAATCAGACATAAAGTAAATTTCGATAACCTGACCCCGCTTTATCCGGACGGACGTTTTACCCTTGAAATTGACGATCCGACAGTAAAAGACACCACCGGCCGTATTCTGGATTTGGTGGCGCCGCTGGGAAAGGGCCAGCGCGCCTTGATCGTTGCACCGCCGCGCACCGGCAAGACCGTGATGCTGCAAAATATTGCTCACTCCATCGAGGCCAACCACCCCGAAGCGACATTGATTGTTCTCTTAATCGACGAGCGACCGGAAGAAGTTACCGATATGGACCGCTCGGTGAAAGGTGAGGTGGTCAGCTCAACTTTTGACGAGCCTGCTACGCGCCATGTTCAGGTCGCAGAAATGGTCATCGAAAAGGCGAAACGGCTGATTGAACATAAACACGACGTGGTGATCTTGTTGGATTCGATCACTCGCTTGGCCCGCGCCTACAACACCGTGGTGCCATCTTCCGGCAAAGTGCTGACTGGCGGTGTCGACGCCAACGCCTTGCAGCGCCCGAAGCGCTTTTTTGGTGCGGCACGCAATATCGAAGAAGGCGGATCATTGACTATCATCGCGACCGCTCTGGTCGATACTGGCTCGCGAATGGACGAGGTGATTTTTGAAGAGTTCAAGGGGACTGGAAATTCAGAAATCATTCTTGACCGTAAGTTGGCCGATAAACGGACTTGGCCGAGCATGGATATAGCGCGCTCTGGAACCCGCAAGGAAGAGCTGTTGGTGGACAAAGCCACGCTTTCAAAGATGTGGGTCTTGCGTCGTATTTTGATGCCGATGGGTGTAGTGGATGCCATGGAATTTCTTATCGACAAGACCAAGGGCACCAAGAACAATCAAGATTTTTTCGATTCGATGAATGCGTAAGTTTCGGGATGGCTAGTCGGAAAACTTCCGGTTGATCGGGCAAAATTTGCCGCGGACCATCTTGCACACTCTAAGCTAGAACCAAGCCATGACGGACGCCGTAAAGCGCTATCAAGTTCCCTTGCGCGGGGTTCTTTATATGCTGGTGACGGCGGTCGTAATCTTTCCGCTGCTCAATGCTTCGGTCAAATATCTAGCCGCTGATTATTCGCTGGTACAGATAATTTGGATGCGCTCAGTCGTTCACTTGGTGTGGATGATGGTGCTGTTCATGCCATATTTGGGCTTACGGGTTTTTGCCACGCGGCGCTTAAAACTGCAACTCGCCCGCTCGCTTCTTCAACTGGCCGCGCTTACCTCTTTCATCGTTGGCCTACTTTTCATTCCGATGACGTCCGCCACCGCGATATTCTTCACAGGACCGCTTATCGTAGTGGCGCTTGCTGGCCCGGTATTGGGCGAACGAGTCGGCTTTCGGCGACGTCTTGCTGTGCTGGTAGGATTTGCAGGCGCGCTGGTTATTATTCGGCCGGGCGCCGATGGCACGCACTGGGCTGCACTGCTGATTCTAGCTGCGGCGGGGTTCTACGCCCTGTACCAGGTTTTGACGCGCCGCGTCGCAGATCACGATGATTTCCGTGTGTCCGCAGTCTATACAATCTTGATTGCCCTGCTGGTTTCGAGCATTGCAGTGCCGTTCTATTGGGCAACCCCAGTCGGATGGTTGGATTGGCTGGTGTTTGGCGGTCTCGGCATCTTAGGCGGCCTTGGCCATCTCTTCGTCATTAAGGCCTATGAGCATGCTGAGGCCTCTTTTGTCAGCCCGTTCGACTACGGCCAATTGCTGGGTGCGACGGTTGTTGGCTATCTTGTATTCGCCGAATTCCCGGATTTATGGACCTGGGTCGGCGCTGCGATAATTATTGTAAGTGGCATATACGTGGCGCGACGTGAAGCGCTGGTGCGCCGCCGGGTGAACGAGGAGGAGAGAGAGGCTTAAGCTAGGCTGTTTGCGCCAACACAGCTTGCGCGAGCGCCGATTTGCCAACCGGGCACGGGCGAAGAATTGTATAATGAGTGTGAATTTTCCTGCAGCCGCAATTTCCTTATGCCGCATTGTTGAAGAACTAGGTGACGGCATCGCATGCGGGCGCAAATGTTATATTTGGCTTCCAGGGGTGATGATGAAACCTGTTTTTCTAAGCGGTCACGGCACAAGAATGCTTGATCCCGTGGTCTTACGCGCTTCCAAATCTCGGTGGGCCTGCGCGGCTTCGGCCAGCGGGTAGGTTTGATTGATCTCGATCTTGACGCCGCCACTAGCGACAACGTCGAATAAAGCCGTGGCAGAGGCCTCCAATTCTGCCCGGGTCGCATTGTAGGCGAACAGTGTCGGGCGTGTGAGGAAGAGCGATTTTGGCGCCAGCATACCGGTGTGGAATTCATTAAAGGGACCCGACGCCTGGCCGAAATTGACCATCATACCGAGGCGCTTCAGGCATTCGAGCGAACCTAGAAAAGTATCATTGCAGACGGAATCGTAAACCACGGGCACCCCCTCGCCACCGGTCAGTTCCTTGACCTGCGCGACCCAATTTTCGCTGCGATAATTGATCGTGTGTTGGCAACCATGGGCTTTTGCCAGCGCGGCCTTTTCGGCGCTGCCAACGGTGCCGATCACCGTTACACCGAGATGGTCAAGCCATTGGCACTGAATTAGCCCGACACCGCCGGCTGCAGCATGAACCAGTACCGTTTCGCCAGCCTTCACCGGATAGGTGCGGCGGATGAGATATTCCACCGTCATGCCCTGCAGCATCATTGCAGCGCCCTGTGCATAGGAAATAGCGTCCGGTAACTTAACCAGATATTGAGCCGGCATGTTGCGCGAATCCGCATAGGCACCCGGCGGGGGTGGCGCCGCATAGGCAACCCGGTCTCCGACAGCGACCTCACTGACGCCCTCGCCGATTGCTTCCACCAGGCCGGCGCCTTCCATGCCTATGGTCCCGGGTAGTTGCGGCAGTGGATAGAGGCCAGAGCGCAGATAGACATCAATGTAATTTAGGCCGATCGCCTCATGGCGCACTTGTGCCTCGCCGGCACCAGGTGCAGGCACATCGATATCTTCATATTTCAGAACTTCTGGCCCGCCCTGTTCATACAGACGTATAGCTTTGTTCATATTCTGCCTCCATAAAATGCGGCGATTTTCCGCTAGTTTTGTTATCCCTTACGGGCGCCTATACGACCCTCAATAGCGTTCCAAACAAGAGCATCAAGGCGCGTATCATCAAGCTGGTTAATTTCCATAATCCCGGTTGGAGAGGTTACGTTGATCTCGGTTAGAAAATCTCCAATCACGTCGATACCGACGAAGATTAAACCGCGCTCGCGCAACGCTGGGCCAATAGCCGCGCAAATTTTCTGCTCGCGCCGCGAGAGCTTGGTTTTTTCCGCGCGAGCGCCAACATGGAGGTTGGCCCGCGCCTCGCCAACAGCGGGCACGCGGCTGACCGCTCCGGCGGCAGCGCCATCAACCAAGATGATACGTTTGTCACCTTTGCGGACTTCCGGCAAATATTTTTGCACGATGATTTGCTCGCGGTAGAGGCCGGTGAACATTTCCAATAGCGCGTTAAGGTTTTCATCGTCGGGCCCTATATGGAACACGCCGGCGCCACCATTGCCGAATAGCGGCTTGACGATAATATCCGAATATTCTGCACGAAATTCATGGACCAATACAGGATCGCAAGTGATCAAGGTCGGCGGCATCACGTTTTCAAAATGAGTGACGAATAGTTTCTCGGGCGCGTTCCGGACATGCACCGGGTCGTTAACCACCAGCGTGCCAGGATGAATATGCTCTAGAAGATGCGTAGCGGTGATATAGGACATGTCAAACGGCGGGTCTTGGCGCATTAGCACCACATCTAAGGTCGCCAAATCGATCAATTCCGCTTTGCCTAATGTGTAATAGTTTTTTGTCTCGGGGCGCACTTGAAGCGGCCGCGCCCGAGCAATTACCCGACCCTGTTGAAGAGAAAGATCGGCCGGCAAGTAATGAAACAGCGCATGGCCGCGCGCTTGCCCCTCCAAAGCCAAGGCGAAGGTACTATCACCGGCAATATCTATGCTGCTCATGGCATCCATTTGAATGGCGACCGCGAGACCCATGCTAATTCATGCTCGACTTGATTTGTTTCAACAAAGATTCCGCTTCCTGCTCTTCATCTTGTGACGTCGATAAATTAAGGAAGGTTTCAAGGGCGACCACGGCGCGACGCAAATTTCGTGTTTGTACAGAAAGAATGCCAAGCTCCTGCCATACAGAAGCGACTTCCGGCGCTAGCAGTGCCATGCGCTCTAGAATCTCGCTGGCGCGCGATGTGACGCTTGCCTTTAGCGCACGGGTTTTAATGTTGTTTTGCAGCCGCAACAAAATATCGCGGTTGCCGACAGGCGCATGGTGGCGCGGCGTGAGTTCTGCATCGGCGCCCATGAATTGTTTCAACAAATCGCGCAGGTGCCCCGCTTCAAGGATCTGGCCGCCGTGAAATGGGTCGATGATGATGCGCGCAGCGCCGTCAGTAACACGCAGCAAAAAATGGCCTGGAAACGCTAGGCCGGTGATGTTGCAGCCGCTGGCGCGGGCGGCGTGGACATAGAGTATGCCAATGCTGACCGGCAGCCCGGCGCGGCTATCAATCACGTTCAACAAATTGGCATTTTCCGGGTTGTCGTAGGTCTCGATGTCACCTCTATAGCCATGCGTTTCGAATATCAGCCGGTTGATGGATGCCGCGCGAGTCTCTAGAAAGTCGTGATCGCCGGAGGCTTCTCGCGCTTCCGTTGCGAGGTTCGATAAATGTTCATGATATGGCTCGAGCGCAACGCCGGGGCGGTCGAGCGCACCGAGGATCAATGCCGACTCGGCGAGGTCAATGCGATCATCGGGCAACCGGCCGATGCGCTTGAGCGCCGCCATATGGTCGAGCTTGCGGTTCACGGCCCTGCCGCCCGGCGTGGATCGTCCCGCATGACTACGTGGCTCACCACTTGCTTGACGTCCTTAATATGCCGTGCATGGTCAACCACTTTGTCTAGCTCCGTTTGGTCCTGCGCAATACCGACGAGATAAACGATGCCATTAACCGTTTCTAAGTTGTAGTTGATCGACAGAATGTCTACATCGAATAAGATCTCTGCTCTGAGCTGTGTTGAGATCCAGGTATCGCGAGCGTAATTGACGATGCCATCCTTGTCGGTCACTTGGATTTCATTAATGATTTCTCGCACACCGCGTGCTTTCCACGCGAGCTCAATCGCTTGAATTCTATGCTCTTGTTTTTCTACCGCGCCCTTCAGCAGCACTCGCCCTTCGATCACGCTGAAGGACACGCTTTGAAGCAGCTCGACATTATCTTCAAAAAATAGCCGGTTGAGCTCGGTACGGATTGTAAGGTCATCGACGGCGTCGCCGATCGAGCGCTCCTGAGCCGCGACAGTGGCGCCGGTAGTAGCTGCCCCGACAAGAAGCGAGCCGCAGCCGCTCAATGGCAAGGCGCTGAGAACCAGCAAAATGAGCAAAACTTTGTACGAATGGGCGTGCCGCGATGCCATCGTAAACACGCTGACTAGATAATCATTTTTCGGCATGATCACGATCCCCATTGGGTTCTACATAATAGTTGCTGCAAGGTTCTTCCACTTACGGCCGCCATGCGTCACGGCGTTATTGCCATGCTGTCGAATCAGGATCCCAGATTGCTTCATTTCGGATGTTGGGACAAGAAGGCCGCTGCCGCCGGCTCAATTTTTCCTTCACTGATGCGCACGGCTAGTGCATAGAGCCCGCGCCGTGCCAGACCGGTTTCTGTTGCAAGCTGGGTGGCTGCATCCCGCACGCTGGCCGATTGCAATAGTTTCGCTAGGCGGGCTTCAAGATATTTCTCAGAATAATCTGCCGGCGCCGGGGGTGGCCCTATCACCACCACAACTTCGCCTTTGGGCGCACCGTTTTCCGCATAATGCTCCGCTAGTTGGCCAAGGTCGCCGCGCACGAATTCTTCGTGAAGCTTGGTCATTTCGCGCGCCACGGTGCAGTGGCGCGTGCCGAGAATCGCTGCCATATCGGCGAGACTATCTGCCAGCCGACGCGGCGATTCAAAAAATATTAGTGTTGTATTGATTGCTACTAAGTCGCTGAGCGCGCTCCGTCGCGCGCCAGGTTTTGGTGGAAGAAAGCCGACGAACATAAAACTGTTGCTGGGCAGCCCAGAGAGTGTCAGGGCCATAATCGCGGCGTTAGCTCCAGGCACAGCCGAAACATGGATTCCGGATGCGATGGCCTTGCGCACCAGCTTGTAGCCCGGATCGGAGATAAGCGGCGTTCCGGCGTCTGACACCAAGGCGAGAGTTTCACCGTGAGTGAGCCGGGCCATAATCGCGGGGCGCATATGTTCAGCATTATGCTCATGGTATGGAAGCAAACGCGCCTCTATGCCGTGACGCTCAAGCAGATGGCGGGTGTGGCGTGTATCCTCGCAGGCTATCCGATCGACCGAGGCCAGAAGATCGAGCGCCCGCAGAGATATATCTCCCATATTGCCGATTGGCGTGGCGACGATATAGAGCCCTGGGCGTAATTTCGATGTCGGTTTACTTCGCAAGGCCACCTCAATTAGGCTGCTGTCGGTTGAGACACATTTGTCACGAGGTATCTGGTTTTGAGAATGCGAACGCGCCACGCGGCTTTACTGATCGCACTCTCGTTTCTATTGGTCGCTTGTCAGCTGCAGAGTTTACCCTCGCGCAGCGCTAAGGACAAAACCTCTCCTACTGGCGAACAGGTGAGTGCAACGCATCGCGACGCTGTCAGCATAGAGCCGCCTGCGGTTAAACGTGCACCCACCGAGGGCGCGAATATCGCGGAGAGCGAGAGGCTTGCACCCACCGAGAGCCCGAATATCGTGGAGAGTGAGGAACTTGCGCTCGCAGCGATACCTGAGATCTCCACAACGGAAATAGAACCAAAACCACTGTTCGAGAACGAGAACAAGAACAAGAAGGTTAAGGTCGGATTGTTGTTGCCGCTTAGTGGGCCTCTAGCGCGCGAAGGGGCCGCACTTCTCGATGCCGCACAATTGGCGTTGTTCGATGTTGCGGATGCGAACTTCATGCTGCAGCCGAGAGACACTGGCGGTACCGCCAATGGCGCAGTGCGCGCCGTCGAAGGCCTGTTGGCGGACGGCGCGGCGCTTCTTCTCGGCCCGTTGCTCAGCGAGGAAGTTCGTGCTGTCACACCGCAAGCACGCGCCGCCGGGGTCAATGTGATCGCCTTTTCCACAGATGCCAAAGTAGCAGGCGACGGTGTTTACCTGCTTGGTCATACATCACGTCAGCAGATCGAGCGTTTGATCGTCTTTGCGCATGAAAGCGGCTTGACGCAAATCGCCGTTCTGGCGCCGAGCACGCGTTATGGCCGTGCTGTAGCAGAGCAAGCCCGTCGGGTGGCGGCGATTGTTGGCGGCAATGTTACCCGCGTAGCGTTCTATGCGGCCGATGCATCGGATGCCAATAAAGTCGTGCGAGGTCTGGCTGATTACGACCGTCGACATGGCGCCTTGGTGACACAGCGCAATGCCCTGCGCCAACGCGATGACGAAATATCGAAGCGCGCCTTACGCCGCCTCGAGGGCTTAGATACGTTGGGTGACGTGCCATTTGATGCATTGTTACTGCCCGATGGTGGCGATATCCTGAGACAGGTTGTTCCGCTTTTGCCCTATTACGATATCGACCCAGCGAAGGTCCGTTTTTTGGGAACCGGCTTGTGGGACAATTCCGAAACTCTCGGTGAACCAACGTTAGTCGGCGGCTGGTATATCGGCCCACCGCCCGAAGTACGCTCCGGTTTTATTGGGCGCTTTGAAGATACGTATGGCTATACGCCGCAGCGTATTACCACCCTAGCCTATGATGCGACGGCTTTATCCGCGGCTTTGGCGCGCCGCGCTGGAACTGCCGCGTTCGACGCGGATACGTTGGCCAGCCCGCGGGGATTTCTTGGTGCTGACGGGATATTCCGATTTTCTGCCAAAGGTCTGCCAGAACGCGGTCTGGCGGTGCTCGAAATCATCGGCCGGGACGAGGTGGTTGTGGTCGACCCGCCGCCTAAGCGATTTGCTGTGTCAAAGGCGGATTAATTTTTTTCAGGCGAAAAGTTCGGATAGCACGCTGTTGAGCAGGGCGCGCCCCCTCTCTGTTGTGCAGAGTGTATTTTCATCACAGGCGAGGAACCCGCCTTCAGTCAATCTTTTCAGAGCGCCGGGCCGGATGGCCTCTGCCAGTGTGAGTCCGGTGCGGGCGCTGAAGCGCCGTACATCGATGCCATCGCGTAGGCGTAGGCCCATCATCAGCATCTCCTCGGCGCGCTCTGCCGCCGCCAGGGGGCGTATCTCGGCGGTGCCGTGGCCGCCGCGCTCCACGGCGTCCAGCCAGGTTTCCGGTTTGGCGTGACGGCGCGTCGCGCAGGCGCCGGCCTCCGCCGTCTGCAGTCGGCCATGCGCGCCCGGGCCTATGCCGACATAGTCTTCATACCGCCAGTAGGAAAGATTATGGCGGCAGGCTTTGCCGGGCTGGGCATGATTTGAAATTTCATAGGCTAGGTAACCTGCCTCGGCGGTGAGTTCTTGGGTGATGTCATAGAGCTCAGCAGCGAGGGCTTCAGGCGGCGTTTTAATCTCACCGCTTTGGTGGCGTAAGTAAAATGCCGTGCCCTTTTCTATAGTGAGCTGATAAGGTGAAATATGCCCGTCGGCCATCTCGAGGGCGGCAACTAATTCACGCCGCCAAGCTGCCGCGCTCTGCTTTGGGCGGGCATAAATAAGATCGAACGAATAGTGGGGGAAGATACGCCGTGCGAGTTTGAGCGCAGCGCACGCTTGGCTGGCGCTATGCTCGCGCCCAAGAAAGCTGAGCGCCGCATCGTCGAGCGCCTGGACGCCGAGCGACAACCGGTTGATGCCTGCAGCGCGGTAGGCTTTGAAGCGCTCTGCTTCGACCGAGGTAGGGTTGGCTTCCAAAGTGATTTCCGCACCCGGATCGAGGCGCCATACTCGGCGTACATGATTAATTACCGCTGCTACAGTCTCCGGCGCCATCAGCGACGGTGTGCCGCCGCCAAAAAAAATGCTAGTGACCTTGCGCCCAGGCGCTTCGGAAGCCACATACTCAATTTCAGCACAGAGCGCACGGCGCCAGCGCAGATCGTTGACATCATCGCGGACGTGAGAATTAAAGTCGCAGTAGGGACATTTAGCGAGACAGAACGGCCAGTGCACGTAAACCGCTAGCGCTTCGTTTTGCGGGATAGGTAGTGCGCCGGAGGCGAGCTCCCCTTTAGCCATCGAGCGGGAAACATGCCGCCACGAGTTTTTCGAAGGCCCGTGCGCGGTGGCTGAGCGCGTTTTTTTGATCAGGCGGCATTTCGCCGAAGGTGATACCATAGCCTGTTGGGATAAAAATAGGGTCGTAGCCAAAGCCGTTTTCGCCGCGTGGCGGAAAGCTTAAATTGCCATGCACTTCGCCCTCAAAATTTTCGCTATGACCGTCGGGCCAGCACAGGCTGAGTGCTGAAACGAAATAGGCATCGGCGCCCTCGGGCGCCTGGCCGCTTTTCGTGAGCTCTGCTTTGACGCGCGCCATGGCGGAGTCAAAATCGCGGGCGATACCACCCCAGCGGGCGGAGTAAATCCCTGGCCGACCACCCAAGGCCGGCACCACGAGGCCCGAATCATCGGCAAACGCTGGTAAGTTAGAGACCGTTGCCGCGGCGCGGGATTTGAGTTTGGCGTTGGCCACAAAGGTTGTACCAGTTTCCTCCGGCTCAGCTAGGCTAAGTTCGCTGGCGGAGCAGACCGTGACGTCATAAGGCGCCATTAGGTCGGCCATTTCACGGACCTTGCCACTATTGTGGCTGGCGATAACCAGTCGTTCGGCCGAAAATATACGCGCTATTTCCGGCGTCACCAGCATTCAGCCACCGTCGCCAAGGATCTGGCGTTGCAGCACCGTTAGATGCATTACGCCCTGTTTAGCGAGCGCCATAAGCTGCAGGAACTGTTTTTCGCTGAAAGGCTTGCCTTCAGCGGTGCCTTGGACTTCGACGATACCGCCGGTACCAGTGAAAACGAAATTTGCATCGGTATCGGCGACGCTGTCCTCATCGTAATCCAGATCGAGCACTGCTACGCCTTTATAGATGCCGCAACTTACCGCCGCGATCTGATCATTGAGCGGCACGCGGGCAATCTCGCCAGCCTTGACGAGGCCCTCAAACGCTTGATGGAGGGCTGCATAGGCGCCCGTAATGGCCGCAGTGCGGGTGCCGCCATCAGCCTGCAAAACATCACAATCGAGCGTAATTTGACGCTCGCCAAATCCAGTCATCTCAGTTACGGCACGCAGGCTTCGCCCGATTAGACGTTGAATTTCATGGGTGCGCCCGCCCTGCTTGCCACGCGCGGCCTCGCGCCCCGACCGCGACCCAGTGGCGCGTGGAAGCATGCCGTATTCCGCCGTCACCCAACCCCGTCCCGAATTACGCAAGAACGGTGGCACGCGCGATTCGACGCTCGCCGTGCACAGCACATGGGTGTCGCCGAATTGGACCAGACAGGACCCCTCGGCATGTTTGCTGTAGTTCGGCTGCAGCAAAATTTTGCGCAATTCGTCGGGTCGTCTGCCGGATGGGCGCATAATTTCTGTCCATTCATTAGTGATTTTCGCGGACCCTAACCGAGCGGTAGTCGCCCGTCCAGCATCTGTGCGGCATTCGCCTGGCGTGACGTTGACGCTGCTCGGAGGGCTCACTACATTCAAAAGCGATGGATAAAATTAGTAACAAATTAAACGTGCTGACGTGATGTATGAAATGAACGGCCGGTCGCAAGAAGTTTTGCGCCGGCTGGTCGAAGAATTTATGCAGACCGGTCAGCCGGTCGGCTCGCGCACCTTGTCGCGGCGCCTCCAGACACCAGTGTCTCCGGCGACGATCCGCAATGTCATGGCGGATTTAGAAGACTCGGGCCTTCTGTTTTCCCCGCACACCTCCGCCGGGCGTCTGCCGACCCAGCTTGGGTTGCGTCTGTTTGTCGATGGTTTGCTGGAAATTGGCAATCTCACCGAACAGGAGCGCTCAAGCATTGAGGGCACATGTAACGCGTCGGGCCGAACCGTAGAGGAACTACTCACCGAAGCAACGGAATCGCTGTCGGGCCTATCACGCTGCGCTGGTCTGGTGCTTGCGCCCAAGGCTGACGTGCCATTCAAGCAGGTTGAATTTGCGTCGCTTGGGCATGGCGAAGCGCTTGCCATCATGGTGACCGAAAGCGGGGTGGTGGAAAATCGTGTCATCAAGCTGACCGAGAACATGCCGCAATCCGCGCTGACTGAGGCCGCCAATTATCTCAACGCCCGACTATCTGGGCGCACTCTGGAAGAAGTACGCGCCGACATTTCCGCGGAATTGATGGAGCATCGCGCCCAACTGGACGAACTATCGACCAAAGTAGTGGAAGCGGGACTCGCTACCTGGGCCAACGAAAAGAAAGAGAGCGGTACGTTAATCGTGCGCGGTCGCGCCAATCTGTTGGACGACGTGACGGCAATGGCCGAACTCGACCGCGTTCGCAGCCTGTTCGAGGCGCTCGACAGTAGGGAGGGTTTTGTGCAATTGCTGGAAAGCACGGAAGGTGCTGAAGGCGTGCAAATCTTTATCGGCGCCGAAAACGAATTATTCCACAACACTGAATGTTCGATGATCGTCGCCCCTTATCGCAACAAAAGTTCACGATTTATTGGCGCGATTGGGGTGATTGGGCCGTCCCGTATTAATTATGCCCGGATCGTCCCGCTGGTGGATCATACCGCGAGTGTGATTGGGCGTATCTTGAGTTAACGACTGATTGAGGTGAAGTTCAGATGATCGATAAAGAACGGCAATTCGGTGGCGAAAAAGCCGCCGAATCCAGCGAGCCAGGTGACACCGACGTTGAGGACCAGGAGTTGGCGTCATGCGAACCAGCAGAACAGGATGAGACGGAGACCGACGAAAGTGGAGAGGATGCTGGCGATAGTGCCGCACAATTGAAGGACCAACTCCTCCGTGCATTGGCTGAGACCGAAAATGTCCGCCGCCGTGCCAGAAAGGACGTCACTGATGCCAGCCGCTACGGAATCGCCAATTTCGCCCGCGATATGCTCTCAGTATCGGACAATATGGCACGTGCCCTCGACTCGATTCCGGACGACGCGCGTGAAGAAAGCGACGTTGTAAAAGCCATAGCCGAGGGTGTGGAAATGACGGCGCGTGAGATGGCGAGCGCGCTGGAACGCCATGGGATACGGCAAGTCAGCCCGCTGGGCGAGAAATTCGACTATAATTTGCATCAGGCGATGTTCGAAGCAAAGGACAGCGACCAACCCGACGGGACAATCGTTAATGTGGTTCAAGCCGGCTACATGATTGGCGAGCGTCTGTTGCGTCCGGCAATGGTAGGTGTCGCCAAGAGTGGCAGTATCACGCCGAGCCATGGTGCCGATGATGCTGATGAAGACGGTGAAAATGGTGCCAGCGAAGCACAGACGAACCTCGGCGCAAAGCTTGATACCACCGCCTAATTTGCCGGTAGAGGCAAATATTTATGGCATTTTGGCCGAATACCTGGGATTAGAGGGGCGCATTTAACCCGGCATTCGGGCGAATCGATAGAAATCATGCAGGAACGGCAAATTTACGTGCCGGAGGCGGTTGCAGATGGGCGTGCGGGCACCAATATATGCCCTCGACTTGAACTGCTGCTGACGCGGTCGTTTGCCCAATCCTATATGGGGCCCAACGCGGGGCATCACGTGGCCGCCGGGGTCTGCAAAATTATGAGGGCGTACTATGAGTAAAGTTATCGGAATTGATCTCGGCACCACAAACTCCTGTGTGGCGATCATGGAGGGCTCCGAGCCCCGAGTGGTCGAAAACTCGGAGGGCGGGCGCACTACCCCGTCAATCGTCGCTTTTACCGAGGACGGCGAGCGACTAGTAGGCCAACCGGCGAAGCGCCAAGCAGTAACCAACCCGGAAAACACTATTTTCGCCATCAAGCGGCTTATCGGACGCGCTTTTAAGGACCCGATGACGCAAAAAGACATCAAGATGGTGCCATATTCAATCATCGATCATGGCAATGCCGATGCCTGGGTTTCGGCACGCGGCGAAACCTATTCGCCAAGCCAAATCAGCGCCTTCATTCTGCAAAAGATGAAAGAAACCGTCGAATCCAGTCTCGGCGAGACGATTTCCCAGGCAGTGATTACGGTGCCGGCATACTTCAACGATTCGCAGCGCCAAGCGACCAAAGACGCCGGACAGATCGCTGGCCTCGAAGTGCTACGCATTATTAACGAACCGACCGCCGCGGCTCTCGCCTACGGGCTCGACCGCAAGGAAAACGGGACGATAGCCGTATTTGACCTTGGCGGCGGCACGTTTGACGTTTCCGTTTTGGAAATCGGCGATGGCGTGTTTGAAGTGAAATCGACCAATGGGGATACATTCCTCGGCGGCGAGGATTTTGACATGCGTCTGCTTGCCTATCTCGCGGACGAATTCAAGAAAGAAAACGGTATAGATCTGCGTGGCGACAAACTCGCATTACAGCGTTTGAAGGAAGCAGCTGAGAAAGCGAAGATTGAGCTGTCGAGCGCAGTGCAGACAGAAATTAATCTGCCCTTCATCACTGCTGACACAAACGGGCCCAAGCATCTGACGATGAAGGTGACGCGCTCCAAGCTCGAAGCCATCGTTGAAGACCTCATCAACCGGACGATCGATCCCTGCAAGGCAGCGCTCAAGGATGCCGGTCTGTCGCCGGGTGAGATCGACGAAGTGATCCTCGTCGGCGGCATGACGCGTATGCCCAAGGTGATTGAGACGGTGAAGAATTTCTTTGGCCGTGAGCCAAATAAGAGCGTTAACCCGGACGAGGTTGTCGCCGTCGGTGCGGCCATTCAAGCCGGCGTCTTGCAGGGCGACGTAAAGGATGTGTTGTTGCTCGACGTGACGCCGCTGTCACTTGGTATAGAAACATTGGGCGGCGTGTTCACCCGTTTGATCGACCGCAACACGACAATCCCGACGAAAAAGAGCCAAGTCTTTTCCACCGCCGAGGACGGTCAGTCGGCGGTCACCATTCGTGTCTTCCAAGGCGAACGGGAGATGGCCGCGGACAACAAGCTGCTTGGCCAGTTTGATCTGGTCGGAATACCGCCGTCGCAGCGCGGAGTACCGCAAATCGAGGTGACATTCGATATTGACGCCAACGGTATCGTGAATGTGTCGGCCAAAGACAAGGCCACGGCTAAAGAACAGCAGATTCGCATTCAGGCTTCGGGCGGGCTCAATGACGAGGAAATCGACCGCATGGTGCATGATGCGGAAACACATGCTGAAGATGATAAAGCGCGCAAAGCTCTGGTCGAAGCGCGCAACCACGCTGAAGCTATGGTCCATAGTGTCCAGAAGATGTTGGATGAGCATAGCGATAAGATTAGCGAGGTGGAGAAAGGCGAAATCGAAGCGCAAATCGCAGAGGTGCAGGGCGTGCTCGCCAGCGAGGATGCGGCCGAAATTGCCGCTAAGATGGAACAGCTTAGTCAGGCATCGATGAAACTCGGCGAAGCTGTTTATAAAGATGCCGGCGGTGCGGAAGGCGGCATGGCTGAGGGTATGGGTGAAGGCATGGGGTCGGATCCGTCTGGCGAGGCCGGAGATGAGGATGCGCCGCAACCCGACAATGTCGTTGATGCGGAATTCGAGGAGCTGGACGACGAGGACAAGAACCAGCGTCCCAACTAATCCGCCCCATCCCGGTGATGCTAATCATGCATGTTTTTTCGACAACGCCGCTGCAGTTTTGCGGCGGCTGTTGCCTTGCCGATCGCTGAGGATCCGATGGCCAAACCAGACTATTACGAAACACTTGGGGTTGCTCGCGATGTTGCTGGAGATGAGCTTAAGAAAGCCTACCGCACGCTGGCGATGAAATACCACCCGGACCGCAATCCGGATGACGCTGCGGCGGAAGCCAAGTTTAAAGAACTTTCTGAAGCTTATGGCGTGCTGTCCGATCCGCAGAAGCGCGAAGCGTATAACCAGTATGGCCATGCGGCGTTTGAAGGCGGCGCGGGCGGAGGCTCCGGCGATTTTGATTTCCGCTCCAGCTTTTCTGACGTGTTCGATGATTTGTTTGGCGATTTCATGGGCGGCGGCCGACGTGGCGGACGGCGCGGCCCAGCGCGCGGCGCCGATCTGCGCTACAATATGGAAATCAGCCTAGAAGATGCCTTCGCTGGTAAGCAAGCTAAAGTTCAAGCTGCTACGTCTGTAAGCTGTGAAGGCTGTTCTGGGACAGGTGCGCAAGAAGGTACCAAACCTACTATTTGCGGCGCCTGCGGTGGTGTTGGAAAGGTTCGTGCGCAGCAGGGCTTTTTTACCATCGAACGGACCTGTCCGACTTGCCAAGGCTCAGGTACGGTGATCGCCGATCCGTGCAACAAGTGCCGTGGTGCTGGGCGGGTACAAAAAGATAAGACGCTATCGGTCAATATACCGACCGGAGTTGAAAACGGCACACGCATCCGCCTTGCTGGAGAAGGCGAAGCCGGTGACCGCGGTGCACCGGCCGGCGATCTCTATATATTTATTTCGATACAGTCGCATCCTCTGTTTCAGCGCGACGCGATGAACCTCTATTGTGAGGTGCCAATTGCAATGACTTCGGCGACCCTAGGCGGCTCAATTGATGTGCCGACCCTTGGTGGCGGACGGGCGCGCGTTACCATTCCGTCGGGCACCCAGAATGGCCACCAATTCCGCCTGCGGTCCAAGGGCATGCCGGCGCTAAGAGGCGGCTCCTCGGGTGATATGTATATCCAGGTAGCGGTCGAAACGCCGGTTAATCTGAATAAGAAGCAAAAAGAATTGCTCAAGCAATTCGATTCTCTGGGCACCAAGACGACCAGTCCAAAATCGGACGGTTTCTTCTCCAAGGTCAAGGATCTCTGGGAAGACCTTAAGGACTGACCCAGCATTCGCTGCACGGGTTCTACGCCCTTTTGCCGCTGGCAATCGAATAGCACTTGGTGTGCGCGGGGCTTTGTGTTTTTTTGCCTTAGCAATAAGACGAGGGCGGCATGGCGGACGTCGGAAACATCACAATCGGTATAACGGGCGCGGCTGGAAAAATGGGTGGCGTCCTCATTCGCGAGGTGTGCGCCACACCCGGCTTTAGTTTGGTGGCGGCGAGCGAGATAGCCGGACATCCGATGCTCGGGCGTGACGCGGGTGAGTTGGCTGGGCTGACGGCGTTAGACGTGCCAATCAATTCGGAAACCGGCGCGTTATTTGAGGCGAGCGACGCGGTACTTGACTTTACTCTGCCGGGCGCTATTGAGGACCATGGCCTTTGCGCCGCCCGCCACGGTACGACGCTGATTGTCGGCACCACCGGGCTCGGTGGCGTGCAGCAGCAGGCGCTTGAGAAGGCTGGAGAAAAGGCGGTGATCGTTCAGGCGCCGAACATGAGCCTCTGCGTCAATCTGCTGATGCGCCTGGCGGAACAGGCCGCCTCCCTTCTCGATGACGCTTTTGACGTCGAGATCGTCGAAATGCATCACCGCCACAAGGTCGATGCACCGTCCGGTACTGCGCTAGGCTTAGGGCGGGCGGTGGCGCAAGGCCGTGGCATTACCCTCGACTCAGCGGCTGAGCGCGGTCGTGATGGTATCACCGGCCCTCGCAAACGTGGCGTTATCGGTTTCGCTGCTCTGCGTGGCGGCGATGTGGTTGGCGATCACAGCGTGATATTTGCCGCAGATGGAGAGCGGCTGGAATTGACTCACAAGGCCGCTAGCCGACAGACTTACGCGCGTGGGGCGCTGCGAGCTGCAGCCTGGGCGCATAATAAATCGCCTGGTCTTTACACCATGGCAGATGTCCTGGAATTTTAGGCGCTTAGCTAATTCGCCCCATATCCGCCAAAGCCTTTTTCAGCGCTGCGGCAATTTCCTTGCGCTCGTTGGGTAGTAAAAAAGTACCGAGGCTGAGCGAAAATCCGTGCGAGGAAAGACGGAGTTCGCCATTTCCTGTCGCCGATTCACTGGCGGCTATATTCAGCCAGTAAGGATTGAAACTCCAGCTTTCGCTGCCACGTGGCCCAAACCGCGTCACAACAACTTCTTCTGATGTAACACGGATGCGTTCGACAATCTTGCGCGCGCGCGCGTTTAGCTTGATTGCGAGCCACAGGAGAAAAAGATCGAGCCCAAGGAATCCGAAAACCGGCCACGCACCCATGGCCAGAAAAAAGATGCCGAAGCCGATGGTGATAATGCCTACACAGAGGATCACCATGAAGAAGCCCCTGCGCGAAAGCGAGTGATGCGGCTCGAATACGGCATCGAAGAAAAGCGGCCCCGTTACATCGTCGACGCGTTCCGCGGCGTGGCGAATATTGGTTTGATCGCAGTGCTGTTGAATGTCGGGCCCAAGGTTGCCATTTTGTGTCATACTGTCATTCGCCACCTATTTACAACAAACTGTGATCAACGCGGCGTCGAACTGCACATATTCGGCCATATTTACAGCGGGCAGATTGGTTTCCGACGGCTCCGAATCCGCATTTCCATGCGCAACCGCCTATTGATTGCAGTAGAGCGCGCAGTTCCCATCCATGGTGACGCCGTAGCTTCGCCAGTACCCGACGCCGCTCAGACGCGGGGCGTTTGGCTCGCTGGCTGCGGCGCAATCGCACTGTGTGCAGGCCGCGCGCCTTTGGCGCAAGTTGGCACGCGCAACGACAAGCGGCAATTATTAAAAAAGTCATGCATGATCTCATATCAGTGCGTCACGGCGGTCGATTTTTTTGCTTTCACCCTATTCTATTCTCTAGTTTATCCCGCCCGCCCCCACTATTCTCAGGGCCTATGAAAAAGAGCGATGCTAAGGAGTTCATGAAACGGCTGGCCGAGCGTATTCCCGCACCGGAGACCGAGCTTAACTTCAAAAACCCTTTCACGCTTTTGGTCGCAGTCGTGTTGTCAGCGCAAGCCACCGACGCCGGTGTCAACAGGGCAACAAAATCTCTTTTTGCCGAAGTCGACACGCCGGAGAAAATGGTAGCCTTGGGCGAGGCCGCGCTCAAGAGGCATATCCTCACCATCGGTCTCTACAATGCTAAGGCTAAAAACATAATAGCGTTGAGCGGGATGTTGATCGAGCGCCACGATAGCCAGGTACCGGACGAACGCTCACATCTCGAAGCCCTGCCCGGAGTTGGCCGCAAGACCGCGGGAGTGGTTCTCAATGTGGTATTCGGCCAGCCCACCATCGCCGTTGATACGCATGTCTTCCGGGTTTCGAATCGTTCTGGCTTGGCGCTTGGCAAGACGCCCGATCAGGTCGAGCAGAAACTCTACAAGGTTGTGCCAGAGAAATATCTTCAGCATGCCCACCACTGGCTTATTCTATTTGGTCGCCATATTTGTAAAGCGCGGGCACCCGAATGTCCGGACTGTGTGGTACGCGAACTATGCGCTTTCAAGCAAAAAACCAAAGCCTAGCCTAAGCCAAACTACGCCGGCACGCGTGGCGACTGTTAGGATTCGGGAGTGGCGCCCGTCGCTATATTTCGGCGAGCGATGATATTGGCGAAGCAGGCGCGCGCCCTGCTCCTAAGAGAATCGGTTCCGCGGATTTCATAATAGGTCACGCGCGATCTTTCGGGTGCCACGTCTTCAGCGTAGAGATAAACGTCAAGCACGCAATCGCCCGCCGTGTACTGCCAAACCTGGGCTGGTGTTTCTGTCCGCAACAGCGAGGGCGGACCCAACAGGTGGCTGACGGCGCGCGGCGCTAGACCCATCAGTTGATCCGGATCATCATTGATCGGTACGATCGGCGCACTGGCGGTTTTTTGGTCCGGGGTGGCGGGTGGCTCGAGAATTAGTTCTGGTTCTAGCGGATCGAGAATTAGTTTTGGTTCTACCGGATCGAGCGCTGCGCGGGAAGGCGGTGTTTTGGATGACGGTTCTACCACCGTGCTTGGTGGCTGGGGACTGCTTTTTCGCGTAGCGATCTCCGGCACCCCGCACGCAGAGAGGACCAGCAAACTTAGCGCAAGCGCTACGATGCCTGCCCGCACCGGCCGGATGCCGCTCGAGCGACGTGTCATTAATCCGTTTCAGGCAAGAAAACCGAGTTTGAAAATGTGATTTCCTGGTCGTCTTCGCCGACCGGTTGAAGGTCGGCTTCGCGGTTTTTACCGTCATGTTCAATTTGGCCGTTCATGCGCCCGCCGCGCTCGACCTCTAATTGGCCATAGCGCACCTGGCCGGTCACCAATCCGGAGGCGTGAATGGCGAGGCGGTTGTGCACCGTCAAATCACCATCAAAAGTGCCGGCGATCTCGGCATTGTCCACCACCGCTGTGCCCTTAAAGATGCCGCCACAGTCGATTTCGAGGTTACGACCACTATTTAGGTTGCCCTCGATCATGCCTTCTATCACCAAGCGCTCGCAATCCAAAATCTCGGCGCCCTTCAGGCTCATATCCCTGCCGACTGCTAGGCGCTTGGAATCCGAGCCAAACTCTTGCGGCGCTTCGGACAGGACTTGTGGATGTGCGCCGATGACACGATGGGGAACATCAGGATGGAATTGCACGGCGCGACCAGCACCGTCCAGATTCATCGAGTTATTAGACAAGCGTGAGATCAGGTTGGGTTCGTCGCTATTGCTGCCGGCCATGGACCTGCGGCCTCCTGGTTCGTTGCTTTTGCGGTGAAACAATACTGCTTCCGCCATTTTCTCATGATTACGATTCGTTTCGTTTGCCGCTACTGTCATGCAAGCCGTGAAATATATGGACCATAAATGCGGTCGCTACGACCGGCGCAATTAAGTTAATCAGCGGAATTGAGAATAATAATGCAATTACAACGCCCGAGACAAATAATTTGCTCCGGTGCTTGCGCCGCAAGTTGTGGACCGCCGCTAAGTTCATGCGCCGCAGCGCGACGACTTCGAAGAATTCGCGCCCTAACAGGACGCCGTTAATGATCAAATAGATAACCGGATAAACTACCTGGATTACCGGAATGAAGGACAGCGGCAGTATCAACAGGTTGAAAAACGCCATGATCAGGGCGAGACGAATGCCGGCAACTGCATATTGCCAAAATGTTGCAGGGTTGGGCCGCGGCAGGAGTTGATAATGACGCTCCTCGACCGCGTCCACCACCTGGTCGACGAACATATAGAGAAATTCTGCTGCCAAGATCGGGAATAGCATCCAGGCGACGAAAGCTGCAGCGATGCCGCCCAGCAATACCAATGCCCAATCGATAAAGAAAATGCCGGACAGTTCCCAAAGCGCAAACAGGGTGGCGGTCCCGCCAATCAGCAGAGCTGAGACTGCTAATGTCAGTAACAGAGTCCATAAAACTGGGCGGCGGATGCGCTTGTCGCCGAGTTGTTCGAACGTGAGGATCAGCGCTTCTAACATGTTGCCATCTCCAGATTGCCCGCGTTGCGCCGAAGCGCACCTCTTCCGCCCGCTCAGGGCGCCCGGTATTGTGTGGCCAGTTGCGCTTCAAGCTATGTCATGCGCCGCGCTGCACAATGGCGAATAACTAACTATGCGGTCCCGGTGGATAGAAAGCACCAAGCCCCCTATAGTGCGGCCCACAACACCCCATAGCGCAAATCAATCGGAGAGAATATATGACGCAATCCAATATGGATGTAGTCGGTATTGGCAATGCGATCGTCGATGTGATCGCCCACGTCGAAGATTCGTTTCTTGCCGATCACGCGTTGGCCAAAGGCACCATGACATTGATCGATGCCGCGCAGGCCGAAGCATTGTATGGCGCGATGGGTGTGGAAGTCGAGGTATCTGGTGGGTCTGCTGCCAATACCACAGTGGGGTTGGCGTTGCTGGGCGGTGCGGCGGGCTATGTCGGCAAGGTCAGCGAGGATGCCCTGGGCGGCGTATTTGGCCACGATATTGACACCGCTGGCGTGCGCTTCGAGACTGCAGCTTCCACCCACGGCGCGCCAACTGCGCGCTGCCTGATCCTGGTTACTGATGACGCGCAGCGCACGATGAATACCTATCTTGGCGCTTGTGTTGAACTCGGCCCCGACGACATTGATCACGCGTTCATTGCCGCAGCCAAGATCACCTATATGGAAGGCTATCTCTGGGACCCGCCTGGCGCAAAGCAAGCTTTTCGCAAAGCGCAAAAAATAGCCTCGGCGCATGGTCGACGGGTATCTCTTAGTCTATCCGACCCATTTTGCGTCGATCGCCACCGTGCGGAGCTGCGCGACCTGGTCGAGCATCATGTCGACATACTATTTGCCAACGAAGAAGAGATCCTCTCGCTCTATCAGGTCAAAGATTTTGATGCCGCGCTTCAGCAGGTGAGCAACCATTGTGAAATCGCCGCGCTGACCCGGAGCGAGCGTGGCTCAGTGGTGGTTGGGCACGGCGAAATCCACGTCATCGGTGCGGCGCCTGTGGCGCGGGTGAAGGATACCACCGGCGCTGGCGATCTCTATGCCGCCGGGTTTCTCTACGGCATCACACATGATTTCGATTTGGCGCGCTGTGGACGGCTCGGTGCTTTGGCCGCGGCCGAAGTAATTTCCCATTATGGCCCCAAGCCCAAATCTGACATTACCCAACTCGTGGCCGCGAGTGCACGTCCGTTGGCTTCTTAGAAGAGCCGCAATTACGCATTGCTTTAATGTTTTGCCGTTTTTCATATAGGTGTATGGCGTTGCGACGACAGATTTAAAGGGAGTGCAGGAATGGGCCAATTAGTGAACGGCGTTTGGCAAATGGAAACGCCTGTCGGGCGCTCAAAGAATGGCAGTTTCGTTCGCGCCGACACCCAGTTTCACGATCAAATCACGGTCGACGGTGGGTCCGGCTTCAAGGCCGAGAAAGGGCGCTACCATCTGTATACCTCGCTCGCCTGCCCATGGGCCCACCGCACATTAATATATCGCCATCTCAAGGGCCTAGAAGATGTGATCAGCATCTCAGTGGTCGATCCGTTTATGGCTGATGAGGGCTGGGCGTTCGGCGATAGCGAGGGGTGTATCGTCGATCCATTGTTCGGCGCTGGGCACATGCACGAAATCTATACTCAGGCGCGGAACGATTATTCTGGCCGAGTAACCGTGCCGGTATTGTGGGACCGTGAAACTGGCACCATCGTCAACAACGAATCAGCTGAGATTATCCGCATGTTCAACAGTGAATTCACCACTCTGGTACCAGAAACGCCTGATTACTTTCCACTTGAGTTACAGGTTGAAATAAATGCAATCAATGAACGCGTTTACAACGACATCAACAACGGCGTCTATCGCAACGGCTTTGCCTCTACCCAGCAGGCCTATGAGGAGGCCTTCGATAAGCTTTTCGCGGCGCTCGATTGGGTGGAAGAAAGATTGCACAGGCGGCGCTATTTATGTGGAGCACAACTGACTGAAGCGGATTGGCGGCTGTTCCCAACCTTATTGCGTTTCGATTGCGTCTATTTCGGGCATTTCAAATGCAATCTTCGAAGAATTGAAGATTATCCTTGCCTTTCTAATTACTTACGGGAGCTATACCAAATTCCCGGTATCGCCGAGCTATGCAATTTTCGCCATATTAAGGAACATTATTACCGCAGCCATAAGAGCATCAACCCAACCCGCATCGTACCACGCGGGCCTGAGATAAACCTGAATCAACCGCATGACAGGGACCGGCTCTGAAAACAATCCGACGAGCAAATCGTGACTAAAGACCCATCGCCTCCGGCGCGGTCGCGGGATGGGATGGGCATTACTCAGTCAAAGCCCTGGCGCGGCGGCCTCGCTAGCTATCGTGACCGGCGTATTATCGCGATTTTTTTTCTTGGGATTTCAAGCGGTTTGCCACTGGCGTTGGTTCTCGGCACGCTGAGTATTTGGATGGCGCGTGAAGGTGTTGATAAGACCACCGTGGGTCTTTTTTCGGCTGTTACCCTGCCTTATTCCTTAAAATTTGTCTGGGCCCCTGTTATCGACCGGGTGCGGTTTCCATTTCTTACTAATCTTCTTGGGCAACGCCGCGGCTGGACGGTGGCAACCCAACTCGCCTTAATGATGGGGATCGCCGCCATGGCGATAACTAATCCAGCGGTAAATCCTGGTTTGATGGCGCTTTTCGCTCTTCTCGTCTCGTTTTGCAGCGCCAGTCAGGACGTTGTGATAGACGCCTACCGGGTTGAACTGCTTGAAGAGGGAAAGATTGGGGCTGGCGTCAGTTCTGTAGTCTTCGGTTATCGGATGGGCATGTTAATTTCAGGCGCTGGCGCGCTGTACTTGGTCGAAGGCCTCGATTGGAGTGCAGCCTATCTGATAATGGCGGCGCTTATAATGATTGGTTTACTCACTATTCTCGTTAGCCGCGAGCCATTGCATGGCGCTGACTCCGAAACGGTGGCGCGTGAGCGCCGGGTGTCTGATTATTTAGCGCGGAGACCTGAATTGGCGGGACGCCGCGCGGCCGTGCTGGCCTGGTTCTATGGTGCAGTGGTGAGTCCTTTCGTTGATTTCATGACCCGACCACAATGGCTGGTCATCTTGTTATTCATTGTTTTCTATAAGCTTGGTGATTCGATGGCCGGAGTGATGACCGGGTATTTCATGGTGGAGCTCGGGTTCACCAACTCCGAAATAGGCAGTGTCGGCAAGATTGTCGGAATTGGCGCGAGCATACTTGGATTTATTGTCGGTGGCTTGCTGATCGATCGATTGGGCATGTTGTGGGCGCTCTGGATCTGTGGCGGTGTCCAGATGTTGTCCAATCTTATGTTCGCCTTGCAAGCGCTGGTTGGGCATGACATGGGGATGCTGGCTCTAGTGGTCGGGGTAGAGAACTTGGCCGGTGGCATGGGTACAGCGGCATTGGTGGCTTATCTAACGGGCCTCTGCAATCTTGCTTACACAGCAACTCAATATGCGTTGCTGAGTTCAGTAGCCTCCATCGGACGCACATTCCTGGCTGCACCTGCTGGGCGCTTGGCCGAGATGCTAGATTGGGCGCCGTTTTTCCTGGTGACCACGCTCGCAGCGCTACCTGGGTTGGCTTTGTTGCTGTGGCTGACAGTAGCGCATAAGCGCAGTTCGACCCGGCTATCGTTGGGCCGCTTTCGGTAATCAGAAACAGGCTGACAAATTTTATTTTATCTTTTAAAGCTGGATGGTTATGGGGTTTCTGGGTTGATTGCTTGTTTTAACGTAGAAGCAAATCGTTCTCTTCGTTGACCACTGGTTCTTGCTCAGCAGCTGGGGCAGCCGCCGCAATGGGGTTCGCATCCTCTAATCTTGATTCTTGTGGGCTGTTCACGGTGATATCTTATGCACCGTCTTCCATCCAATCATCGCCGTCGTTCGACTTGGTATTCGTTTCGGCAGCTGCCGGATAGCCGGATATCGTTTCCGCGCCGCTCTGTGCCCAGCTACCCGAAGCACCGCGCCTTGTTGCCGGTCTCACCGATGGCGCTATTGGCCTGATTTTAGCTATCGTCACGCCTGAAAATGAATGTCGCACAGTCGTGCCGTGTAAGTATTTGTGCTAACACAACTAAATATTGTTAAGCTTGCTCGTCCATGGCATATCCTGTAGCGCGTACGGTCCGGATAATGTCTTGTCGGCCTCCGGCGTTCAGCGTCCTGCGTAGGCGACGGACATGGACGTCGACCGTTCTCAGCTCAAGGTAAATTTCCCGGCCCCACACCGCATTGAGCAATTGTTCGCGGGTAAAGACGCGGCCGGGATGTTCCATGAAATGGCGCAGTAGGCGAAATTCTGTTGGCGCCAATTGGACCGAATCACCGCTGCGCGTTACGCGGAATTCTGCGAGGTCCATGGTCACATCACTGAACTGAAGAATCTCGGCTTCGAATGCAGGGCGTAGCCGGCGCAGCACAGCGCGCACCCGGGCCACCAATTCGCTCGGTGAGAACGGCTTGACAATATAATCGTCGGCGCCGTAGTCGAGGCCGCGCACCCTGTCACTTTCTTCACCGCGCGCCGTCAGCATGATGATCGGCAGATTTTGTGTATGCGCCGAACGTCGGACGCGACGGCAAACTTCGATACCGGAAAACTGTGGCAGCATCCAATCGAGAAGAACAAGATCCGGCCGGCGCTCGGCGATCATCGCCATCGCTTCTTCGCCGTCTACTGCTTCGCCAACTTCGAAACCGTCACGTTCGAGATTGTAACGCACTAGAGTTAGCAGATCAGCCTCATCGTCGACGACCAGCACATATGGTTTCATGGCGTCATGGTCTCATCGCCATCACAGTCTGGCGTGGTTGCGAACGGGGTGGTGTCGCCCTTGGGGCGCGCTTCGCTTAGTGGTTTGCCGGTCACGAGAAAGGAGATGGTTTCGGCAATATTTGTGGCGTGATCGCCCATGCGTTCAATGTTCTTGGCGATAAACAGAAGGTGAGTACACGGCGTGATGTGGCGCGGATCTTCCATCATATAGGTCAGCAGTTCGCGGAACAGACTGTTATACGTTTCGTCCACTTCCTCATCGCGCCTCCATACCACCAGCGCCTTCTCGGCATCGCGGGCCATATAGGCGTCCAACACATCTTTGATCATGCCCTGGACAATTTGCGACATGCGCGGGATGACCGCCACGGGGCGCATCGGTTCGACTTGAGACAGCGCGCTCGCCCGCTTGGCGACATTTGCGGCGTAATCGCCGATCCGCTCCAAATCGCTTGATATCTTGAGCGACGCAGTAATCAGCCTGAGATCGACGGCCATCGGTTGACGAAGCGCAAGAAGACGCATCACCAGCTGGTCGATTTCATGCTCTAGCTGGTCAATCGGTTTGTCATCGGCGATTACCGTCGTGGCTAGTTCGGGATCCCGCGTGATCAGTGCCGTAATGGCTTTCGCCAATTGCTGCTCGACCATGCCGCCCATGCGCAGGATGGTATCGGTCATTTGGTTGAGTTCTTGGTCGTAGCGCTTGACGGTATGCTCGGGCATGGTTTTGTCCTTTCGCGCTTCCTGGTGTCAGCCGAAGCGCCCGGTAATGTAATCCTGCGTGCGCTTCTGCTCCGGGTTGGTAAATATGGCTTCCGTGTCGCCGAACTCCACGAGTTTTCCCAGATGGAAAAACGCCGTGTACTGAGAAACACGGGCCGCTTGCTGCATATTGTGTGTAACGATGGCGATGGTGAAGTCCTCTTTTAACTCGTCGATCAGCTCTTCCACCTTGGCGGTGGCGATCGGGTCGAGCGCCGAGCAGGGCTCATCCATCAAAATGACCTCCGGACTGATGGCGATGGCGCGCGCGATGCAGAGGCGCTGCTGTTGACCGCCAGACAGGCTGGTGCCCGACGCGTTCAAGCGATCGGCTACTTCCTCGAATAATCCGGCGCGGCGTAGGCTGTGTTCAACGATTTCGTCAAGCTCACCGGTGTTTTCGGCAAGGCCGTGAATGCGCGGCCCATAGGCGACATTATCATAGATAGATTTTGGAAATGGATTGGGTTTTTGAAACACCATGCCGACGCGGGCGCGAAGCTGCACGACGTCGAGTTCGCGCGCGTAGATATTGCCGCCGTCGAGCAATACTTCGCCGCTTATATTGCAGCCCTCGATGATATCGTTCATGCGGTTCAGGCAGCGCAGAAATGTCGATTTGCCGCAGCCTGAAGGGCCGATTAACGCGCTCACGCGCTTCTCGGCAACATTCATATCAACATCAAACAGCGCTTGGCTGGCGCCATAAGATACATTGAGCCCAGAGATCACCATCTTGTGCGCCGGTATCTGTTCTAGCGAGTTTTTTGTCGTGCTCCGTGTCGCGCTGGTAATTGGTATTGTCATAGTTTGTCTTTCTTAAGTCTCATTTGTGCCTGCCTACCAGCGGATTTCGAAGCGCCGCCGCAGATAGACAGCAAGCGCATTCATGACGATCAGGAAGGCGAGCAGAACGATAATTGCAGCCGACATTTTTTCGGTGAACCCACGTTCCGGACTGTCGGCCCACAGGAAAATTTGGACTGGCAGCGCAGTTGCTGAATCAAATGGTGCCGAGGGGATATCAACGATGAAGGCGACCATACCGATCATCAAGAGCGGTGCCGTTTCGCCGAGCGCGCGGGCCATGCCGATAATCGTGCCGGTCATGATCCCTGGCATCGCTAGCGGTAGTACATGGTGTGAAACCACCTGCAGTGGCGAGGCGCCGACGCCATGCGCGGCTTCGCGGATGGAAGGCGGTACGGCAGAAAGCGCGGCACGCGTGGCGATGATGATGGTCGGCAGTGTCATCAGCATCAGCGTCAGGCCGCCTACGATAGCGGTCGAACGCGGCAAGTCAAAAAGCTGAATGAAAATAACTAGCCCGAGCAAGCCGAAGACAATCGACGGTACGGCAGCCAGATTGTTGATATTGACTTCAATAAAGTCTGTGAGACGGTTCTTGGGCGCAAACTCCTGCAGATAGATTGCTGCCGCAACGCCAAGCGGAAACGCTAGAACAAGAGTGATTAAAAGGGTCCAAAACGATCCGGCGAGGGCGCCGCCGATACCAGCCAGTTCCGGTTCACGCGAATCTGAGCCGGTGAAAAATTGGCCGTTAAACACAGTGCGCAAATCCTGAGCTATCTCGAAGCTATCGAGCCAGCCAAGCTGGCGGTCGTTGAGACGGCGTTCTGCTTCCGGCACATCACGCCGCAGACTGCCTTTCGTTATCATGTCGACATCGCTTGAGGCGGTTAGCCAGACTCTTTGCACCGTGCCGACAAGATTGGGATCGCGCGCGACTATCCGGCGCAATTCGAAGCGCGCACCTTTGCTCATCAGGCTCATCAATTGGCGCTTTTCGGCGCGTTCGATGACGTCGGGGAACGCATCGAACAACGCATTGCGGATGATCTTGCCGTACTGTCCCTTGACCAATGTACTGGCTTCGCCGGCGCCATTGGGATCTATCAGCGCGGCTTCTAGCGTGACTTCAAGCGCAATCTCGGTTTTAACGAACGCCGGATAGCCGCGCGCGAGGACCGACCCCATAAGCACCGCCAATACGCCGAGCGCGATGACGATGGCGAGAATGCCAACCACCTTCATCCGGCGCTCCCGCCGGTAGCGCTTTTTCAACCTGCGCTTGCTGAAGTCCGATACCTGCCATCCCGGGCCTGTCATTCGTAGTTCTCGCGATATTTCCGCGCGATATGGAGCGCCAGTACGTTAAGTGCTAAAGTGGCGAGAAAAAGTGCTAGGCCAAGCGCGAAAGCGGCCAGAGTCTTTGCGCTGTCAAATTCCTGATCTCCGACCAGAAGTGTGACCATTTGGGCGGTCACGGTAGTCACCGCATCGAGCGGATTGGCCGTGAGCTTGGCCGCGAGGCCCGCCGCCATGACAACAATCATTGTCTCGCCGATGGCGCGGCTAATGGCCAGCAAACAGGCCGCGACGATGCCTGGCAGCGCCGCTGGCAGGATCACTTTTAGCACAGTTTCTGCGCGCGTTGCGCCCATGGCGAGCGATCCTTCCCGTAGGGCGCGCGGCACGGCGACTATGGCATCATCGCTCAACGAAGAAATGAACGGAATGATCATGATGCCCATTACCGCACCGGCTGCGAGAGCACTCTCTGATGCGACATCCAGGCCGAGATGGGCACCGGCGCCGCGCAATGCAGGCGCGACTGTGAGAGCAGCAAAAAAGCCGTATACTACGGTCGGCACACCAGCCAGAATTTCGAGCATGGGCTTAATCGTGTTGCGTACCCGTGGACTGGCAAACTCAGCCATATAAATTGCCGAGAACAGGCCGATCGGGAGCGCGACTAACATGGCAATCAAGGTAATCAATAGGGTGCCGGTAAAGAGCGGCACCGCGCCGAAGGCGCCGGAGCTGCCGACCTGATCTTCGCGGATGGCGGTTTGCGGGCTCCATTCAAGGCCAAACAAGAAATCACCAATTGGTACGATGGAAAAGAAGCGGATCGATTCGAATAATACCGAAAGAATGATGCCGACCGTTGTCACTACGGCGACAAAGGAAGCGAGGATCAACGCACCGCGCACTACTTGTTCGACTCTGTGACGGGCGCGAAAGGCTGGTGCGACGCGACGCCACGACCAGCCCAGCCCAGCCACGGCTAGAGCGAGGCCGCTGCCCAGCATGGCAGCGCGGGCTGTTGTGCGCATTGCGTTGTAGCGCTCAGCCGCCGCTAACAGGGCGGGGTTGGTCTCGCGGCTCACCGCGTCGCCAGCGGCCAGATTGCGGATATCGTTCAACAACAGGCCGAGCATGTCGGTGGGCCCGGCGACCAATTCTGGGGCGAGATAGGAGATTAGCAGGGCTTCGAGAATTCGCTCTTCGAAGAGTAGCCAAAACAGCAGCACGATAAGTGACGGCAGGGCGCACCAGAGAGCGACATACCAACCGTGATAGCTGGGCATAGAATGCGGGCGGATGGCCTGCCTGCCTGAGCTGCCAAGCAATTTTCGCCGCGCCAGAAAATAGCCGAATGCGGCAATCGCGCCAAGCGCGATGAGAAGAATGAGCAACTGCACGCGCTTGGGGCCTCCGATCGTGCCCAGGAATTAATTAGCCGGCGAACCGCCTGAATCTTTTCAGCAGTGCTACCAGACAGCCGAGATATACACTGCCAGTGTTACGGTTTTATGACGGTACTACGCGGCGGGGTCTTGGATGTAGGTGAATTACTTCGTATTGGTGCTGTATTCATCGTCGTTGCCGGAAAACAGGTTCCGGCCTGGTTTCATTTCGTCGGCTGTATTCCGACATTTGTTGGTATGGGGTTGCTTCCGCTGCAGGTGGAGATGGCGGTCATGGAGTTGATTAGCAGTACTGAAGCAATTCTCAAAGACCCGCTGGTGAGAATTCGATTGGTGCGGCGCATCGCGTTTCCCCGGTTATAATTTCACCAGGAACCAACACTCACCAATTTTTGTCAGTTTAAAACCATGGCCGAGTTTGATGGATCAAAATTGCTCGTCATCTTGGCCCGCCGCTTTGAGATCGCTACGGAATAGCTAGCGGATAGGTTGGTACTGAACGGTGCCTTGAGCAAGCTAGACAGGTCCAATCCTGTTTTCTCAGCCGTCGGCGAGGCATCCCAGTAACTTGTGACGAAGAGTTTGTTTAGTTCTGCCGTGATGTGTGCCCGGTGCGCGCAAAGCGGAGCGTGAAGGTGCTACCTTCCCCCACTTCTGATTCTATCGTCAGCGCTGCGCGGTGGCGGCTGGCAATATGTTTTACGATGGCGAGCCCGAGGCCGGTGCCGCCAAGCTCGCGGGAACGTGCAGTATCGATGCGATAGAAACGTTCAGTAAGGCGAGGAAGGTGCTCGCGCGCAATTCCGTCACCCTCATCGGCGATCGATACCAAGATATCACCGGGCGCTGAAGCGCCGGCGGGGCCTTCATTCGAATGGGCTGACTCGTGCCATGCACGGATGCGCACGGTGCCGCCTTCGTGGCCATATTTAATCGCGTTGTCGACAAGGTTTTGAAATAATTGCGTCAATTCACCAGCATCTCCGATCAAGGGCGGAAGATCCGTCTCTATAGCGTGTTCGATGGTCGCGTCGCGCGCGGTAGCACGAAAATCGAGAGTTGCAGCAACAGTGGCAAGCACGGCTGCCAAGTCCACACGTTCCGTCGGCACCGTGTGCTCGTTCATTTCGATTCGCGAGAGTGAGAGTAAATCCTCCACTAGCCGTGTCATGCGTTCGGCATGCTGAGCCATGATGGCGAGAAAACGCTTGCGCGCCTCGGCATCGCCCTTGGCGGGCCCACTTAGGGTCTCGATAAAGCCGCTTAGCGTGGCAAGCGGAGTACGGATTTCGTGGCTGGCATTGGCGACAAAATCCGCACGCATTTGATCGGCGCGGCGTACCGCTGTCATATCGACCAGTGCCAGCACGATTGCGGTGCCATCGGCTGCATGCTCGGCAAGCGGTTCAACCCGGGCGGAAAAATGGCGGCGCACTGGCGCTTGTAGGGTAAAGGTAACATCTTTCCCATTACCCGTGCGTTCCACTTGTTCCAGCGCCGCAACGACATCGGGGTTGCGCAGTACGGCCGGTAAGTCACGCCCCGCAAGTTTGCCGCCGAGTAATTTTTCAGACGCCCAGTTGGCGCGCATCACTTTGTGGCCGTCGTTCAATAGCAACACCGGACCGGGTAGCGCATCCAAGGCACGTTCCATGCCGTCCAGGTCGCTTTTAAGGCGCGCCGTGCGCTGCTCAATTTCACGTTCCAAGCGCTGCATGGATTGCGTCAATTCGCGGCCGATGCGCGTTCGACCGCTTATCGAAGGAGCGTCATCGCCGCGCGCCAATTGCTCCATTTGGTTTTTTACCTGAAGCAAATCGCCGTGCAGCCAATGGATGGCCGTGGCGCTGATCAGGGTCAGTCCGAGCCAAGTCAGCGCGGCGACGTCGGGCGCTAGTAGGCCGAGTGCGGCGACCACGATAAAGCCGAGCGCTAGGGGCGCCGCGGCAATGCCCATCGCGTGCAGCCATCTGCCTAAAGACACGTCCCGCCAAATCATAGTGCTTTCCCGGTCATCCGGTGTTTTATGTACGGCCGTCCGGCCCACGGTCGCCTAGGGGTCAAAGCAAGGTGTTTTGACAATCCTCCTCTGTGTTACCGTCTCACGCAATGGACAAGACACCGACACACCCGAAGCCACACGAATCGTCGGCAGCTACACCGATGATGGCGCAATATTTGGCAATCAAGCGTGCCCATCCCGAAACCCTGTTGTTTTATCGTATGGGTGATTTCTACGAGCTATTTTTTCAGGATGCAGTAGAGGCGGCGGCGGCGCTCAACATAGCTCTTACGCACCGTGGCAAACATGCTGGCCAGGACATACCGATGTGCGGCGTGCCGGTGCGTGCCGCAGATGGTTATCTCGAAAAGCTCATTCACGCCGGCTTCAAAGTGGCGGTGTGTGAACAGACCGAAGATCCAGCGTTAGCGAAAAAGCGCGGTGCCAAGTCGGTGGTGGCGCGCGAGGTCGAGCGTCTCGTCACGCCGGGCACGCTGACGGAAGACTCGCTCCTCGATGCGCGTGCCTCCAACTATCTGGTTGCCTTGGGCCGGGCGGAAGGGCAGTGGGCGGTAGCGTGGTGCGATATGTCGACGGGCGAGTTCCGCGTTATGAGTTGCGCGCCGCCGGCACTATCGGCGGCGTTCGCCCAGCTAATGCCGGGAGAGATACTAGTTTCTGAGGCTATGCTGGAAACGCCGGAGCTGTTCGAGCTTTTTGCCGAATGGAAAGCCACTCTCTCGCCGCAGCCGGTGCGTCTATTCGATAGCGTGGCCGGCGAGCGCCGCCTATGCATACTCTACGGTGTGGCGGCGCTTGACGGTTTCGGTGAGTTTGGCCGCGCCGAGCTGGCCGCGGCAGGTGCTATTGTCGAATATGTCAGCCTCACGCAAAAAGGTAATCTGCCACATCTCGCGGCTTTGAGCGGAGTATCTACAGACGCCAGCATGGCGATCGATGCCGCCACCCGACGCAATTTGGAACTGACCCATGCGCTTGCCGGTGGGCGTAAGGGCTCACTGCTTTCGGTCATCGACCGCACAGTTTCGGGCCTTGGGGCCCGCCTTCTACACGCTCGGTTGGCAGCGCCACTCACCGATCCAGATGCCATCACACGGCGTTTTGACCAGGCCGAATTTTTCGTGACTGGCAACACAGCGCGAGAGGCCATGCGCACTGCCCTCAGAGCGTTTCCCGATATCGAACGGGCGCTGTCGCGCCTTACCGTCGGGCGTGGCGGGCCGCGTGACCTGGCGGCGGTGCGCGATGGGCTTGCCTTGGCGCCGCATCTGCGCGCTATTCTCGAAAAGCCTGACGAATTGGCGGTGTCCGGCGAAACGATGGCCGCTTTGGCAGCCATGACTGATGGTCTCGGACAGCATGACATTCTCGCCGCACGCCTCGCCAAGGCACTGGTACCGACGCCGCCGCTGTTCGTCCGAGACGGTGGATTTATTGCGACTGGGTATAACGCGCCGCTCGACGAATTCATCACCCTGCGTGATGAAAGCCGCCGCCTGATTGCCAATTTGGAAGCGCGCTATCGGGCTGAAGCCGATATTCAAAGTCTCAAGATCAAACACAATAATGTGCTCGGCTATTTTGTCGATGTCAGCGAACGCAATGCGGCTAAGCTTGGTAGCGGGTTCATTCATCGACAGACATTGGTGAGCGCGGTGCGGTTCACCACGGTCGAGTTAGGCGAACTCGAAAATAAAATAAATAATGCGGCACAAAGGGCGCTTGATCTAGAAGTGCAGTTGTTCGGCCAGCTTCTTGGTGAAGTCACCGCGCAGACTGAAGATATCGCCCGCCTGGCGCGCGCAGCCGCGGTTCTCGATGTCGCCTCGGGTTTGGCGCAATTGGCAGTCGAACGGCACTATTGCCGCCCCATAGTGGATAGCAGTCAGAATTTCGATATTCGCGGTGGGCGTCATGCTGTAGTCGAGGCACTGGCCGCGCGCGAGTATAAATATGTGCCTAACGATTGCGATCTTGGGCAGGATAGTCACCTTTGGCTGGTCACCGGCCCCAACATGGCGGGGAAAAGCACTTTTCTCAGACAAAACGCGCTGATTGTGGTGCTCGCGCAGATGGGATCCTTTGTACCTGCCGAGCGCGCACATATCGGTGTGGTCGACCGCTTGTTCAGCCGCGTCGGCGCGGCGGACGATTTGGCACGTGGGCGATCTACCTTTATGGTGGAAATGATCGAGACTGCGGCGATCCTTAATCTCGCCGGGCCCAGGGCAATGGTTATTCTCGATGAGATCGGGCGTGGCACCGCCACTTATGATGGCCTTTCCATTGCCTGGGCGGCGGTCGAGCATCTGCATGAAGTCAATAAATGCCGCACTCTTTTCGCCACCCATTATCACGAGTTGACCGCGCTCGCGCCGAAGCTTGACCGGCTCTCCTGCAATACTATGCGGGTTAAGGAATGGCAGGACGATGTGGTATTCCTGCATGAGGTCATCAGCGGCGCCGCTGATCGCTCTTATGGCATTCACGTGGCGCGTCTAGCGGGCCTGCCTGAGACGGTACTGAGCCGCTCTGAAGAAGTCTTGGCGACGTTGGAAAAGAGCGAGCAAAGCGGCGCCGTGGCGCGTCTGGCTGAGGATTTGCCGTTGTTCGCAGCACCCCATCCGAGCGCCCAGACACGTGCCGTGGAGAACAATGCGATGGACGAGTTGCGGGCAGCGCTGTTTGCAACGGACGTCGACTCGTTGAGCCCGCGCGCCGCCCTCGAACTTGTTTATCGTCTTTGTGCGATGCTACCAGACGAATGAATTTATTAAGGCCACACGGAGCAAATCGTGATAATTGAGCGCCCATGTCTTTGATATTTTGTAGCCGGACGGACGATCCAGACGAATGGCGGACCGCCTTTTCCAAGGCCTTACCGGATCTTGAATTTCGAATTTGGCCGGATGTCGGGGAGGCGCACGAGGTGGAGGTCGCGTTGGTCTGGGACCCGATGCAGGAGCAGTTGCTGCGGTTTCCCAATTTAAAGCTGATCGCCTCGCTCGGCGCCGGCGTTGATCATTTGCTCGCCACCACAACCCTGCCTGACGATGTGCCGATGACGCGCATAGTTGACGGCAATCTTACCCAAGGCATGAGCGAATATGTTCTATTGCAAACGCTTTTTTGCCATCGCCAAGTATCGACCTATATGGCGCAGCAGCAGCAGCAAGTTTGGCGGCAGCTCGGCCAGCCCTTCGCTCAGGAACGGTGCGTTGGTATTATGGGCTTTGGAGTGCTCGGCGCCGCCGCGGCTGAAGCGCTTCGGCACATCGGATTTTCAGTGCGTAGCTGGAGTCGGCGCAAGAAAAACCAGTCCGGTGTGGAGAGTTTCACCGGTCTTGAGCACCTAGACGAATTTCTAGCAGGATGCGAAATTCTGGTTTGCCTCCTACCGCTGACGCCAGATACGGAAGGCATCATCAATCGCCGGACATTGAACGCGTTGCCACGAGGGGCGTGCCTGATTAACGGTGCGCGTGGCGGCCTAGTGGTTGAGGCGGATTTGATTGCCGCCCTCGAATCGGGCCGTCTGGGCCAGGCTATCCTCGATGTCACACGAAAGGAGCCTCTGCCCGCCGATGATCCGTTATGGCGTGCGCCTAACATCACCATCACGCCACATATCGCGTCGATCACCAATGCCGGGTCGGGTGCGCGCTTAGTGGCGGATAATATTCGCCGCATCCGCGCCGGCGAGACGCCGCACCATCTGGTAGACCCAAAGGTCGGCTATTGAACAAAGTGCGGCTGCGCAGCGGGCAAGTTTAGTTCGACGAGCACCGCATCCGGATCTTTAATGAAGAGGTGCCGCAGGCTCAATTCAGGTGCGGTTTGGGTCTTACTGGCGCGTCCAAGAGGCTGAATGGCGGCGCAAATCTTGTCATAATCTTCCGCGTCACTGGAAAGAATTGGCTAACGTGTCGGAAGATTCGCCTAACTGCTCTGCGATCTCTAATAGCGTCTGTTTTGGTTAAATTAATATGGATCAAGAGAGGATATGATGCTGAGAGTCTGGGGAAGAACCAACTCTATAAACGTGCAAAAAGTCATGTGGACAATTGCTGAGTTGGGCTTGGCACATGACCGCATCGATGTCGGGCGCCAATTTGGCGGGCTCGATACGCCGGAATATCTTGCTATAAATCCCAATGGCCGCATACCGGCCATCGTTGATGACGGCACCGTGGTATGGGAATCAAATACCGTGGTGAGGTATCTCGCCTCTAAATATGGCGCTGGCGGTCTGTGGCCCGAAGATGCCGCCGCGCGCGCCCAGGCGGATCAATGGATGGACTGGATGACCACCACCATCGCACCGCTGATAAATCCGGTATTTGTTGGTCTCATACGTACCCCACCGGAAGAACGTGATACCGACGCCATCGCTATGATAGCTAGGGAATTGGCTGATTCCTGGCGTCTTTTGGACGCCCATTTGGCCGACAGGCCCTATGTGGCTGGCGCGGCTCTGAGCATGGCTGATATACCCCTTGGCTGCGCGTGCTACCGTTATTACGCACTCAACCTGGGGTATCCCGACATGCCCCACCTCGAGGCTTGGTACGCGCGCCTGCAGGCCCGCGACGTGTTCCGTGAACATGTCATGATTGCGCTAAGTTAAGTTCCGAATGGGATTACTATGAAGATTTTTACCACCCTGCCACAAGATGATTTGAAAAAGGTGCCTGCTGCTGCGGCAGCAGCCGAGGACGCCGGCTATGATGGATTGATGACATTGGAGAATCGCCATGATCCGTTTCTGCCGCTTGCTGTAGCCGCGACGGCGACGCGACGTATTGCTTTGTTGACCGGTGTTGCCATTGCCTTTCCACGTAGCCCGATGGTGATTGCCAATCTCGGCTGGGATCTACAATCCGCTTCAGACGGCCGGTTTGTCCTAGGATTGGGCAGTCAGGTGCGCGGCCACAACGAGCGCCGCTTTTCACTTTCCTGGAGCGCGCCGGCACCACGGATGCGGGAGTATATCGGCGCTCTTCGTGCCATTTGGCGCTGCTGGAGGGACGGCGAAAAATTAGCGTTCGAGGGCGCGCATTACAATTTTTCCCTGATGACTCCGGCTTTCGTGCCCGAGCTCATGTCCGCTTCGCCACCAGCGGTCACTATCGGCGCCGTTGGGCCGGCCATGTTACGGGTTGCTGCCGAGATGTGCGACGGCGTGCGTTTGCATCCGTTTTGCACCCGGCGCTACCAGGAGAATGTTGTTCTACCGTTGATCGCGGGGGAGTTGGAGAAGCGAGGCAAGACGCGCGCCGGCTACGAGATAACCGGTGGCGGTTTTATCGCCACCGGCGGTGATGACGAGGCGGTAGCCAAGAAAGTTAAATGGGTGCGCCAGCGGATCGCTTTCTATGGCTCCACCCGGGCCTATTGGCCCGTGCTGCAACAGCATGAATTAGAGGACCTCGGCCATAAACTTCACGCCATGGTCAAATCCGGCAAGTGGCAGGAAATGGCGAATGAAATCAGCGACGATGTGCTGGCGCTGTTCGCGGTGATCGGCCGCCATGATGAGATCGCTAGCGCTGTGGCGGAGCGATTTGCAGGCCTGTCGGATGCCGTATATGCCAGTACCACACCTGATCTAGGCTCCGATATGCCGCCCGGCCTCATCGCAGACATTCAGCGCATCCCGGCCAGCTTTTGTGAGTTTGCTGCCGATGGTGCCGAATCGTAAAGAGAATTATAGTGTTTAGCGTGATAATTATTACAGACTATGGCCAGACTGGGATGTCATCATTATCTGGTGATAAGGAGAAGAAATCCTGGCGCTTAAGTCCTCTTTGCTATGATCTGCTCGCAGATTGTGCGAGTCGACCGTGAACGCGGGCTTACTAAGTGCCAGGCGAGGAAGCTAAACGATATGACCCGTAAAATTGCCTTGATCACTGGCGTCACCGGCCAAGACGGCGCCTACCTTGCCGAGTTGCTCCTTAATAAAGGCTACGTCGTACACGGCATCAAGCGGCGCTCTTCATCGTTTAATACCGAGCGTGTCGACCATCTCTACAGCGACCCGCATTTGGGCGAGGCAAAGTTTCGTCTGCATTTCGGCGATATGACCGATGCCACCAATCTGATCCGCCTATTACAAGAGACCAAGCCCAGCGAAATATATAATCTGGCGGCACAAAGCCATGTGGCGGTGAGCTTTGAAACACCGGAATACACCGCAAATTCGGATGCCCTTGGCACACTGCGGCTGCTTGAAGCTATCCGTATTTTGGGTCTTGGCGAAGAGACGCGGTTTTATCAAGCCTCCACGTCGGAGTTATATGGCAACACGCCGCAATCGCCACAAAACGAATCCACCCCATTCGCGCCGCGCAGTCCCTATGCCGCAGCGAAGCTCTATGCTTATTGGATAACTGTTAATTACCGGGAGGCGTATGGCTTTCACGCCTCTAACGGTATCTTATTCAACCACGAAAGCCCAATTCGCGGCGAAACCTTTGTCACGCGCAAGATTACCCGGGCGGTAGCGGCGATCCAACTCGGCCTGCAGGAAACGCTGTATCTTGGCAATCTCGATGCCAAGCGGGATTGGGGGTATGCGCGTGACTATGTAGATGGCATGTGGCGCATCCTGCAATGCGACAAGCCGGACGATTACGTCTTGGCGACCGGCGAAAATCACTCGGTTCGCGAATTCGTCGAGCTCGCCTTCGCGCGCGTCGGCCGCTCGCTGGAATGGTGCGGTGAGGGCGTTGATGAAACCGGTCGGGACACTAGCACGGGCGAGCTCTTGGTAAAAATAGATTCCCGCTATTTTCGTCCTACCGAGGTCGATAGCCTGTTGGGCGATTCGAAGAAAGCATTCAATGTGCTCGGCTGGCGCCATCAAACAAGCTTTGACCAATTGGTGGCTGAAATGGTTGATACCGATCTCAAAAGAGTGGCTGAACAAAAAAGACCGGGACGTGACTGATATAGCTGCGTCCTATTCGCTCGACGGCAAGCGAGTCTGGGTTGCCGGCCATGGTGGGCTGGTCGGTTCGGCGTTGGTAAAGCGCTTGGCATCCGAACGGTGCGAGTTAGTCTCTGTTGCCCATAGCCAACTTGATCTTAGGCGCCAGTCAGACGTCGAAGACTGGCTCGCCGAAACACGGCCGTCGGCGATTTTTGTCGCCGCTGCCACCGTCGGCGGTATTCACGCTAACGATGCCCGGCCGGCCGATTTTCTCTACGACAACATGATGATCGAGGCCAATATCGTTCACGCCGCGTGGCGCGTCGGTGTCGAGAAACTTCTGTTTTTGGGCTCCACATGTATTTATCCAAAATTTGCGCCACAGCCGATGGCCGAAGACGATCTCATGACCGGTCCTTTAGAGCCTACCAATAAATGGTACGCGCTGGCCAAGATCGCTGGTATCTATTTGTGTCAGGCATATCGTCGGCAGCATGGCTGCAATTTTATTTCTGCGATGCCGACCAATTTGTTTGGTCCAGGCGATTATTTCGATGCTGAAAATAGCCACGTCATCCCGGCCCTGATGGACAAAATTCATAAAGCGCGTGAAGATAATCTGGCCGATGTCGAGATTTGGGGAAGCGGTGAGCCTTATCGTGAGTTTCTGTATTCTGAAGATGCAGCGGATGCGCTGATCTTTCTGATGAAGTGCTATACGGGCGCCAGCCAGGTTAATGTTGGCACCGGCGAAGAGCTGAAGATCATCGAAATCGCCCGTTTGATCGCCGATATTGTTGGCTATCGCGGTGCCTGGAAGTTCGATGCCAGCCGGCAAGATGGCCCGCCGCGTAAATTGGCCGACAGCCGCCTGCTGAATGCCCTCGGCTGGACACCACGAGTTGGATTGCGGGATGGCCTGCAGACGACTTACGATTGGTTTCGCGAGTCCTATGTCGCCGGACAGCTTCGCGTCTGACTGGCGCTACGGTTGGTGCTGTGAATGAAACCCGATTACCTGTCGACGAGAGCGGGATGTGGCGCGAAGTTCTTACCCCGTGCGTTGGTTCCACGTTGCGCCCCGCTCTGTTTCTGGATCGTGACGGTACGCTTATCGACCTAGTCGATTACCTCAGCACGCCGGATGATGTGCGGCCCATTGTGGAAGCAGTGGCGCTGATAGCGCGGGCTTGTGCCAACAATATTCCAACGGTGCTGGTGACCAACCAGTCGGGTATTGGGCGGGGCTATTACAGTTGGCAAAATTTCGCTGAGGTACAGCTGGCCGTGATCGAGGCGGTCCACGCGGGCGGCGGAAAAATCGATGCGGTTTATGCCTGCCCAGCGTTGCCGGGAACCGGCGCCTCTTGCCGAAAACCAAGTCCCGGCATGTTGTTGGCGGCGGCGAAAGATCTTGAACTTGATCTCGCTCGTAGCTGGATGGTCGGAGATTCGGCGAGCGATCTAGCCGCAGCGTCCAATGCTGGGCTGCGCCATGGCTGGCTTGTCGCGACCGGTTACGGCTCCGGCGATCGCGTCGGTGCGTTAGAGCTCAGTGCCCCGGACTTTGACGTTACGGTGGATCGGCCACTGAGTGAACTCGCAGAACTTCTCTCCGGCTTGTAGAACGCCTGAGCAGCGGTTAAACCTGTACCTCCCCCAACCAGCGGATCTGACAGCGGAGCATGACTAGTTTCCCCGAGCGGCCTTACGATACCATTGGTGACTATTGCGATGATTATCTTAAGCAATTAGCGCGCGCCGGCGCTTCTATCGACCATAACAATTTAGCCGCCGCCGCTGATCTGTTGGGCCAAACGTTCGAGCGCGGCGGTTGGTTGTTTGTTTGTGGCAATGGTGGCTCGGCGGCAATTGCCAACCACCTTCTGTGCGATTTCGCCAAAGGTATCCAAACTGATACCGATCTGTTGCCGCGCGTGATATCGCTGAGCGCTAATCTCGAAATGATCACCGCGATCGCCAACGATATAGCGTTCGAAGATTGTTTCGTCTATCAGCTCCGCACCGCGGCGCGTCCAGGAGATATACTTCTTACAATCAGTTCCTCGGGCGATTCCGAAAATGTTGTGCGGGCAGTAGATTGGGCGAGCGTCAACAGTGTGCAAACTATTTCTCTGACCGGATTCGAAGGCGGGCGCACTGCGCGGGGCGCCGACATAAATATCCATGTCAAAGGCGATAATTATGGCGTGGTGGAAGATACCCATCAATCGATCATGCACGTTTTCTCGCAATATTTGCGCCAGTCGCGCATGACAAAAGCACGCATCGTTGAACGAAAATTCTGAGTTAACCATTCTACAGAGAACGAAATAGTGAACCACGCCGAACCCAGTGTCATGGCGACGATTGGTCTCTGATATTGGGGTCCCTATATGGCACGGAAGTTTGCCACCCCGAATAGAGGGTAACTTGGCCAGTGCCACACATTCCATCGCCTGCCAGGGTCGGGTTGTGTTAAGTAGTAGCCCTGTTGAGTGAACATCCCTGCGAGCCTTCAAATTAAAATGTGGTTCCGCGGGTAGAAAGCCAACCAGAGCCTAATCCACTTTCTGTTTTTGCTCTTGTGGCGAATGCTTGGCGAGAATCCGCTGCAAGGTGCGCCGGTGCATGTTTAGGCGGCGCGCCGTTTCCGAGACATTGCGGCCGCATTGCTCGAACACCCGCTGGATATGCTCCCATCGAACCCGGTCAGCAGACATCGGATTCTCCGGCGGTGGCGGCAGTGGCCGGTCGCCGGCGTTGAGCGCCCGATCAATGGCATCGGCATCGGCTGGCTTGGCAAGGTAATCGACCGCACCGACTTTGACTGCCGCTACGGCGGTAGCGATGTTGCCATATCCAGTGAGGATGACGATGCGCATGCTCTTCCGCGCTTGGCGCAATGTTTGGACGACATCTAGGCCACTACCGCCCGGCATCCGCAAATCCACGACTGCAAACTCCGGCTTTAGGTCTTGCGCCAATTGTTGCGCTTCCTTGACGGTCGCCGCAGCCGATACGTCATAGCCGCGCTTTTCCATGGCGCGCGCCAGTCGATTGCGGAACGCGTCATCATCATCGACCACAAGCAATGTTCTTGCCTGCAACGCCGCTGCCGAATCTCTCACGTTGTTCCCCAAAACTAAGTTTTCACGGTCAAGTCCCGCTGATCAGCACCCAGCGCTTCTAACACGTCGCGTGGCCAGGTAATGACGATGCGTGCGCCATTTCGTCGGCCGTTGAAGAACGACATCGATGCGCCTGTCCGCTCTAGCAGCGTCTTAGCGATAAATATGCCAAGCCCCATGCGACCACTCTTGCGCCGCGATGAAATATAGGGCTCGCCGAGCCGCACCAGCATTGAGGGCCTAACCCCGGGACCATCGTCTGTCACTTCCATGGTAACGACCTGGTCATTCCAGGTCACCACGACATCAACCCGCGTGGTACAGAATTGTACCGCGTTTTCGATGACATTGCCGAGGCCATGCAATATTTCCGCGCGCCGCGGCACGCTCGGCTCCGACGTGAGGGATCCCTCAGGCGGCTGAGCGATGACATCGAGCGTGATGCCGGCGTGCCGATGCGCCGCCGCTGCGGCCTCGGCCAGGCCGCTGACCGGAAGGCGGCCATAGGGCTCATCCGCTTCACCCTCACCGAGTGCACTCAGGCGGCCAAGAATCTCGCGGCACCGGGCAACCTCGCTGACCAATAGTTTTGCGTCTTCCAGATGCGGGCTGTCGCCGGGCAGATCGCGTTCAAGCTCGCGTGAGACTATGGCGATGGTCGCAAGCGGAGTGCCCAATTGGTGCGCGGCAGCAGCGGCAAGTGCACCCAATGCTGAAACGCTCTGTTCCTGTCTGAGCGCCATTTGCGTGGCACTAAGCGCGTTTGCCATTCGCCGGGCATCGCTGGCGACGCGCCAAGCGTATGCGGTGATAAATAGCGTGCCCAGAACCACGGCGATCCAGATTGCGAGAAGATAGAGTTGCGGCAGTGCCGGCGCGTCGTCAAGCCAGGGCAGCGGAAGGTGCAGGAAGGCGACAATCGAAACGCAGACTATCACCAGGCCGACAAGTGCCATGGTGGAGCGCAGACCGAGTATCGTCGCCGAGATACTAGCGGGCACCAGAAAAAGGATGGCGAAAGGATTTTCAAGCCCGCCCGTCAAGGCGATCAAAAAGGCGAGTTGGATCACGTCATAGGCAAGAAATATTGCTGCCTTAGCATTGCTGAGGCGGGCATCCGCCGGGCTTAGCGCCGTGGCGAGAAGATTGATCGCCGCCGAAAGGGCGACAGCGCCCAAAAGTGATTCGAGCGGCAGCGTAAACCCAAGCCAAACATGGACCACTAGAATGCTAACAAGTTGGCCGCTGATGGCAACCCAACGGATCAAAATCAGGGTGCGCAGCCGCACGTGGCGGGCTTCTGGTTGGGTATCGCCGGGTTTGGTATCACTCAAGCGCATCATGCCTTTCACGGCCGGATTGTGGCCCGCGACAATCATGCGCCGGAATAGCAGGGGCGACAATTGGCCTGACCCGTTCGTTGCGGCATATTACAGTGATCATGACGCAACACACTCTCGAAGTTGACGATCTGTGCAAGCGATTCGGCACCGTTCAAGCGGTCGAAGGGCTCAGCCTTGCCGTGCCACGCTGCTCGATCACAGCCCTTCTTGGTGGCAATGGTGCTGGCAAGACGACGACCATGGCGATGATACTCGGCTTGGTGCTGCCAAGCTCTGGGTCGATTCGCGTCTTTGGCAAGAATTTTCCGCGCAACCGTTATCGTTTGTTGGCGCGAATGAATTTTTCCTCGCCATATGTCGACCTACCGCACCGCCTGACTGTCAGGGAAAATTTGACCGTATATGCCCGTATTTACGGTGTGGTCGGCGTCCGCACGCGCATTCAACAGTTGGCCGAAGATTTGGACATCGTCGATTTTCTGAAACGACCGGTGGGTAAGCTTTCGGCCGGACAGCGTACCCGAGTCGCCTTGGCCAAGGCGTTGATCAACAATCCGGAATTGCTGTTGCTAGACGAGCCCACTGCATCGCTTGATCCAGACAGCGCTGATTGGGTGCGAAGCTATCTCGAAAGGTGGCGAGCACAGAGTGGTGCCACTATCTTGTTGGCATCGCACAATATGTCTGAAGTCGAACGCCTATGCGATCAAGTCTTCATGTTGCGCCGTGGCCGCTTGGTTGACAGCGGTAGCCCCAACGAATTGACCGCGCGTTATGGCCGCGAAAGCTTGGAAGAAGTCTTTCTCGATATTGCGCGTGAGCGCCCCGACGCAGTGGCGCAATGAATACACTTTGGCTACGGCGCGGAGCGGTACGCGCCTCGGCCGGCAGAATTGGCGCCATGGTACTGCGCCATCTTTACCTCCTAAGAACCTCCTGGCCTCGGCTTTTAGAGCTGATGTACTGGCCAACCGTGCAAATGATCCTGTGGGGGCTGGTCTCGACTTTCCTACTTACCAACAGCTCGTGGGTTGCTCAGGCAAGTGGCGTGCTGTTAGCCGGCGTCATATTGTGGGACGTCCTATTCCGTGGCCAACTCGGCCTCTCGCTGGTGTTCATCGAAGAAATGTGGTCGCGTAACCTTGGTCATTTGTTTTCCAGTCCCCTTCGACCATGGGAATTAATCGTGGCGTTGATGATGATCAGCTTATTACGTACGCTGATCGGCATGGGCAGCGCAGTGGGCTTTGCCATTTTGCTCTATCATTTTTCGATATTCGACCTCGGCCTGCCGCTCATCGCTTTCTTTTTCAACCTTATATTCATGGGTTGGGCGGTTGGGCTTGTCGTGTGCGGGCTGGTGCTGCGCTACGGCCTCGGTGCTGAAAGCCTCGCCTGGTTCATGATCTTCGCCTTCGCGCCCGTAAGCTGTATTTACTACCCCTTAGAAATTTTGCCCGACTGGCTCAAACATGTCGCGGAGGCGTTGCCCTCGGCGCTGGTATTTGAAGGCATGCGCTCGGTGCTGTTTGATGGCGTATTCCTTTACGATTTGTTGTGGCGTGCCATGGCTTTAAATGCGCTCTATATGGCGCTCGCCGTGGCTGCCTTCATGGTTTTTTTCCATTCGGCGCGGAAGCGCGGATTGTTACACCAAATCGGTGAATAGCTATTCCAGCGGGCCGCTCACTCCGGCACTATCGAAGGTAGCCATCCCGTTATGGACTTGCGCTGCCGCGCATACCATCCCGGCCGCAAGGACCGCGCCTGAGCCCTCTCCAAGGCGCAGGGAAAAATCAAGCAGCGGCCGTTGGTCGATTTTTTCGAGCAGGCGGGCATGGCCGGGCTCAACCGAATTATGCGCGATCAGGCAATGATCGAGCGCGCCCGGCTTGGCAGCATGGAGCGTCGCAGCGCCGGCGGTGCAGGCAAAGCCATCTAGAAGCACTGGAATCCGGGCGTGGCGGGCGGCAAGAGTAGCGCCAGCGATGGCTGCAAACTCACGTCCGCCAAGCCGTCTCAACGCTTCCAGCGAATCGGCAATGGGAGCGCCGTGATGGACCAGGGCGTCGTCAATAGCGGTGATCTTGCGCGCCAAACCGGCATCATCAATCCCGGTGCCGCGGCCGGCCCAGTCACGGCCATCACCGCCAAACAGAGCTGCCGACAACGCCGCGGCGATGGTCGTATTGCCGATTCCCATTTCGCCGAGGCAGACCAAGTCAGCCTCGCAATCGAGCGCTGTCATGCCGGCGTGCCACGCCGTAAGACAGGCATCTTCGTCCATTGCGGCTTCGTGCGTGATGTTGCCAGTCGGTGTTTCAAGGGATAGGGGGACCACCTGAAGAGTACCGCCGAGCCAGCCTCCAAGCTGATTGATCGCGGCGCCGCCGGCGGTGAAGTTTGCGACCATTTGCGTTGTTACTTCGCTCGGATAGGCCGAAATACCGTGGGCGGCGATGCCGTGATTGGCGGCAAAGACGATAATCTGAACGCGTTCGGTGCGGGGCGGGTGGCGGCCTTGCCAGGCAGCAAGCCATTCGGCGATTTCCTCCAATCGGCCGAGCGCACCAGGCGGTTTCGTCAGTACCGCTTGGCGCTCCCGTGCTATCCGCAGCGCCTCTTGGTCTGCCGGTGGAACATTTTCTATGAGCCGGCGCAACTCCGACACGGATTTGACAGCATCATTCACCTAGTTTGCCTTATACTTGCGCGCCGTGCGAGCGTGCTTGGCGCACCGCCCCGGCTGTCCTATAACCGGTGGTGAGGACTCCCACACAACAAAGCCGGAGGCAAGCGGGAATGCCTTTCGATTCGGAGCCCGAGGGAAAATTTGAGCGCCGGATATTTTTTTCCGCGCGCGCTTGGTGGCAGGATATTAGGAGCGCGCTGCGCTTCTTAACCCGCCTGCCGTTGCCGCGCGCGCCCGATCCGGCCGAGCTGGATTTCTTCGACGAAGTCGAAGAAGATGAGCAGGAGACACCCGCGCGTAGGCCTTTGGGCCGCGCGGTCCGCGCCTTCCCCTTGATCGGTGCCCTATTGGGCATCGCCGCAGGCTTTGCGTTTGCCATCGCCACCGGCGTCGGCCTGCCGGCTCTGGTGGCAGGTGTCATCGCAGTCGCGCTGTTGGCGTTGATGACTGGCGCCTTGCATGAAGATGGCCTTGCCGATATGGCTGACGGCTTCGGCGGCGGGCAGACGGTCGAAAAGAAACTCGCCATCATGCGCGACAGCCGTATCGGCGCATATGGTGTGATGGCCCTGGTCATGGTGCTAGCGGCGAAGGTGGGCGCTGTGGCGGACTTAAGTGATATTGGCGTCGTGATGTCAGGGCTGATTTGCGCTGCCGCCGCGTCGCGTGCGGCGATGCCGGCCATGATGTGCTGGCTGCCGGCGGCGCGCCCAGATGGTCTCGGCGCTGAGGCTGGACGCCCGTCCAGTGAACATGTGTGGACTGGCATCATCATCGCTGTCATTCTTTCGGTTATCCTCCTCACTTGGTCGGGGTTGGTAGCGCTCCTCATCGCGGCTCTTGGTACATTTGCCGTTGGGCTCTTGGCGCGCAGGCAAATCCGCGGACATACTGGTGATGTTCTCGGCGGTGCGCAGCAAATTTCCGAACTCCTTTTCCTTCTCGCATTGGCGGCAATCAGATGAATGCATTAAGCGATCTTCCGGCGACAAGTTGGTGGTGGGTGCGCCATGCGCCGGTCACCACCCATCACGGCCGGCTTTATGGCCAGTCTGATGTGCCGGCCAATACCGAAGACAGCGAAGCCTTCAAAGGCTTGGCCGAGCAATTGCCGAAAGGCGCGCTTTGGATAACTAGTCATTTGCAGCGCACCCATCAGACCGCGAACGCCATCGTTGAAGCTGGCCATGCGGCGGAAAAGCCGCTGATCGAGGAAGATCTGGCGGAACAGAGTTTCGGCGATTGGCAGGGCTTGAGCTATGCCGAGGTCGAAGCCGAGCGAGCGGGGGCGGGTCATCCTTTTTGGATTGCACCGGCGGATTTTGCCGCGCCCAACGGCGAAAGTTTCGCTGCCGTCATGACGCGCGTGTCTAAAACGATCTCACGCCTCAGCACACACCATACAGGGCGCGATATCGTCGCCGTCGCGCATGGCGGCTCGATCCGGGCGGCACTTGGCCATGCGCTCGGCATCGCACCAAATCAAGCGCTTTCCTTCACCATCGATAACCTTTCGATCACACGAATCGACTGTTTCCACGGCGCGGACGGGCGTCAGGATTGGTGCGTGATCGGCGTCAATCTGCCGCCTAGTAAAAGCGCTGCGCATGGGGTAGTTTTTCCCCCAAGACGCTGAGTCAGGGAAACCGGTGACGCGCTCCGTTCGGGAGCGTCAGGCCGGTGCTGCCCCCGCAACTGTAAACGGCGAGGTAGTCCCCTTTTGTGCGGGATGTGTTCCGCATGCGCCACTGGCGGCGAAAGTCGCCGGGAAGGCGGGGGACTTGCCCTTGACCCGAAGCCAGGAGACCTCCTCGGCGTCGCCCCGGAACGGTCCTCGGAGGGAGGATGATGCCGCTTTCAACGGACACGGCACGTACGACATTGGTGATCGGCGGCGCTCGCTCGGGCAAAAGCCGCTACGCTGAACAGCTGTTGGCCGCGCATGACGGAACCCGCATTTACATCGCCACGGCTGAAGCCGGTGATGCGGAAATGGCGGCGCGCATCGCCGCACATCAAGCACGCCGTGGCGCCGGTTGGCGGACGATCGAGCAGCCGCTCGATCTAGTGACGGCGCTGGAGACCCATTGCCGCCCCGCCGGCGCGGTGCTGGTTGATTGTCTGACCCTTTGGCTGAGCAATCTAATGGCGGCGTCACGCGATATCGCGGCGGCAACCAGCCGGCTCGAGCGCGCCGTGCAGCGCCTGGAAGGGCGCACGGTGCTGGTGTCGAACGAAGTTGGCCTTGGCATCGTTCCCAACCATCCCCTCGGCCGTGAATTCCGCGACCATGCCGGGCGCCTCAATCAGGCAGTGGCCGCCGCCGTCGACGAAGCGGTGTTCATCGCTGCCGGCCTGCCGCTTAGGCTGAAACCGTGAGCATAACGGAACTTCGCATCGTCACCCTGCTGCCGAGCGCGACAGAAATCGTCGCGGCCCTCGGTCTCGGTGCGCAGCTTGTCGGGCGGTCGCACGAATGCGATTGGCCACCCGGGGTGGCAGAGCTTCCCGTCTGCACCCGTTCGCGCGTAGCTTTAGACGGAAGCAGCGCTGAAATCCACCGCCAGGTTTCTGAATTTGTTGGCCAGGCGCTCAGCATTTACGAGCTCGATAGAGACATGCTGCGCGCACTGCGGCCGACCCATATCGTGACCCAGGATCAGTGCGAGGTCTGCGCAGTCAATCTGAAAGACGTTGAAGCGGCGCTAGCGAAAGACATCGGCAACGCGGTCGAGGTCGTCTCGCTCAGCCCGCTCCGTCTCGGTGAAGTGTGGGCCAGTATTCGCCAGGCCGGCCGCGCGCTCAGCGTGGACGCCGATTCATATTGCCGCACCCTGACCGGTCGCATTGCGCGCATCGCTGCTGCAGGAACGGAATTGCCCGGAGCGCCACCATCTATCGCGACCATCGAGTGGTGCGATCCTCTCATGGCAGCGGGAAACTGGTTGCCCGAGCTTGTCGCCATCGCCGGAGGCAATAATTTGTTCGGCGCCGCCGGCGAGCATTCGCCGCGCCTAGAATTCGATGATTTACGCGCCGTCGAGCCCGATATACTGATTTTCATGCCGTGCGGCTATGACTTGATGAAAACCGCCGAAGAGGCCGAGCAGTTGTTACAGGCACCCACCTGGGCGGCGCTCGCCGCCGTTCGTGACAGTCGGGCCTTTGCCGTGGACGGCAATGCCTATTTTAACCGTCCGGGACCGAGACTGGTTGAATCGGCGGAAATACTGGCCGAGATATGCCATCCGGAAAGCCACAATTTTGGCCATGAAGGATCGGCGTGGTGCCGTCTTGGCGCCAGCCCCGAAACTGACAACCGTGAATAGGACAGATATGACCTACCAAAATATGGCGAACCGCAAGATTCCGACCACCGTTATTTCCGGCTTTTTAGGTGCGGGAAAAACCAGCTTGATCCGCCATGTATTAGGAACTGCGAATGGCCGCCGTGTCGCGCTAATCATCAATGAGTTCGGCGACCTCGGCATTGATGAATCGGTGTTGCGTGGCTGCGGTGACAAATCATGCGTGGAAGGCGAAATAATCGAGCTAGCCAACGGCTGCATCTGCTGCACCGTGGCGGACGATTTCGTGCCCACGATCGAAGCGTTGCTGGCGTGCGATCCCGCCCCGGAGCATATCGTCATCGAGACCTCAGGTCTCGCTTTGCCTAAGCCGCTTGTCGCCGCCTTTAGTTGGCCAGAAATCCGCAACAGGGTGACAGTCGATGGTGTCATCGCAGTGGTCGACGGTCCAGCTGTCTTGGCCGGCCGCTTCGCGTCTGACCCGGCAGCACTGCAAGCGCAGCGCGAAGCCGATGACGCACTCGATCACGAGAGCCCCCTGGAAGAGGTCTTCGAGGATCAGTTGGCCTGCGCTGATCTGGTAGTGCTCAACAAGGTGGACCAGCTTGAAGAGGACGAACTCACACGCACCCATGCCCTGTTGGCCAGAGAATTGCGCCCCGGCGTGAAATTGGTCGAGGCAGAGCAGGCCCGCATTGACGCCGATATCCTGTTGGGATTGGCGGCCGCCGCCGAAGATGATTTGGCGGCGCGCCCCTCGCACCATGATGAATTTGACGGTGAGCATGATCATGACGAATTCGATAGCTTCATTCTCAACCTCGGTGCGGTGGCCGATCCCGACGCGCTGGAAACCCGCCTGATGGCCGCCATCGAGACGCATGATATTTTGCGCATTAAGGGTTTCGTCGACGTGCCGGGCAAGCGCCGGCGCCATGTGATTCAGGCGGTTGGCAGCCGTATCGGGCGCTATTTCGACCGCGATTGGCAGGCCGGCGAAGTGCGCGAAAGCCGCCTCGTGGTGATCGGTTTGAGCCCGCTCGACCGCACCGCCATCAGCGCTGCGCTCGGCAGCGTCTAAGGGCCGGCGCATGCATCTGCTGGCGGCGCAACCGGGCGGCATTGCCGATGGCAATGAGGCAGTCGATCTCGGTCAGAGTCCGGGCGATATCGTTTTCGCTTCCGCCGCCGACACTGAACTTGCTTGCTTGGCGGGCGCCCACGCCTCTCTCGGCGCTGCCGCTCCCAGCCTGCGCCTCGCCAATTTGATGAATCTCGGCCACAATTTGTCGGTCGATAATTGGCTGGACTCCACGGTCTCCGGCGCGCGTCTAGTGATCGTCCGCGTGCTCGGCGGGGAGAGTTATTGGCCCTATGGCGTCGAGCGTCTGGCGCAGCTGTGTCGGGACCAGAATATCGCCCTGGCACTCCTGCCCGGCGACGACAAGCCGGATAGTGAGCTCGCCCGGCGGGCCACCCTACCGCCGGAAGCGTGTGAGCGGCTGTGGCGCTATTGCGTCCATGGCGGCCTGGAGAACGCCACCGAATGCCTGCGCTATATCGCCGATCTAATCGGTGACACCACCCAGTGGCGCGAACCGGCGCCATTGGCCCGTGCCGGGCTTTATCGGACAGGCGCACGGCAGGTTGATCTCGACGAAATCGCGGCGGCTCAAAGGCGCGAGGATCGCCCATTCGCGCTGGTGCTGTTTTACCGCGCCCTGGTTCAAGCGGCGGACACCGCGCCAATTGATGATCTACTCGCGGCGCTCGAACAAAATGGGCTGGCCGCCGTTGGGTTGTTCGTTTCCAGCCTCAAAGATCCACCCTCGGCGCGTTTTGCCGAAAGCGTGCTCGACGCATCGCGGCCTGAAATCATCCTCAATGCCACCGGCTTCTCGGTGTCGCGCCCCGGCGTGATCGAAGCGAGCCCGCTCGACCGCGCGGGCGTGCCGGTCCTGCAAGTGGTGTTGGCGGGTGGCACCGAAGCCGCCTGGGTGGCGGGTACGCGCGGGCTCTCGGCGCGCGATATCGCGATGAATGTCGCCCTCCCCGAAGTCGATGGCCGTATCCTAACCCGTGCAGTATCGTTCAAGAGCGAACGCAGGTTTGATGCCGCGACCGAATGCGGCATTGTCGCCCACATGCCGCGCGCCGACCGCATCGATTTTGTCGCCCAGTTGGCGAAGAATTGGGCTTGCCTGGCCAGGACCGCCGCAAGCGAGCGCCGTGTCTGTGTGGTACTGGCCAACTATCCCAACAAAGACGGCCGTATCGGCAACGGCGTGGGCCTCGACACGCCGGCGAGCGCGGTGCGCTTACTCGCCGCCCTGCAGGCAGAAGGCTACAGTTTGGATGGGCTCCCCGCTGACGGTGCGGCGCTGATGGCAGCGCTGCAGGCCGGCCCGACCAACGCCCTATCGACCTATGCCAAATCGTCCGGCGGCGTGCGTTTCAGTCTGGACGATTATCAGGATTTTTTCTCGGGTTTGGACAGACATGCAAGGTTGCGCGTCGCCGAACGTTGGGGCGCGGCAGAATCCGATCCTTTCTTTCGCCCGGAGTATAATTCCTTCGTCCTACCGGTGCTGTCGTTCGGCAATGTGATCGTGGCGATCCAACCGGCGCGTGGCTACAACATTGATCCCGCCGCCAGCTATCACGACTCCGACTTGCCGCCGCCGCACGGTTATCTCGCGTTCTATGCCTGGCTGCGCCGCGCGTTCGATGCCCATGCCGTGCTCCATCTCGGTAAGCATGGCAACCTCGAATGGTTGCCGGGTAAGGCTTTGGCGCTTTCCGCCGCCTGCTTCCCCGAAGCAGCGCTCGGGCCCCTGCCACATATCTATCCGTTTATCGTCAACGATCCGGGCGAAGGCAGCCAGGCCAAGCGGCGCAGCGCCGCGGTGATTATTGATCACCTGACACCGCCTCTCAGCCGCGCCGAAAGCTACGGGCCGTTGCGTGAATTAGAAGCGATGGTCGATGAATATTATGAGGCCAGCCAACTCGACCCGCGGCGCTGTCCACCCCTGGCCGAACGTATCCTGGAGTTAGCGCGCAGCGAAGGCATCGATTTGGATTGCGGTATCGCACCCGATGATGGCCGCGCACAAGCCTTGACCAAGCTCGATGGCTATATGTGCGAACTGAAGGAAATGCAGATTCGCAACGGCTTGCATATTTTTGGCGCGGCACCGGAAGGCGGGTTGCGCAGTGATCTGCTGTTGGCGATTGCGCGGAGCCCGCGCGGCACCAGCGCCGGCGACGCGTCATTGACGCGCGCCCTGGCCGCCGATCTCCGTCTTGATTTCGATCCGCTCGATTGCGACATGGCGGCGCCCTGGGACGGCGCGCGCCCGGACGCGCTGGCCGGTCCTGATGCATGGCGCAGCCATGGCGATAGCGTTGAGCGGCTGGAAGCGCTGGCACTTGCGTTGATTGCCGGTGAGCGTGTGGTGGAAGCGAATTGGTCGCGTACACATGATGTGTTGCAGGAAGTGCGCGAGCGCATCGCGCCGGCCCTAGATGCCAGTGGCGCAGGCGAGATTGCAGGTGTGGCGCTCGGCCTTGCCGGGCGCTTCGTGCGGCCGGGGCCGTCCGGCGCGCCGAGCCGCGGCCGACCCGAGGTTCTGCCCACCGGGCGCAATTTCTATTCGCTCGATAGCCGCTCCGTGCCGACGCCGGCGGCCTGGCAATTGGGCTGGAAATCGGCTCAGCGTCTGGTCGAATATCATGCCCAAAGACACGGCGATTGGCCAAGGCGCATGGCGCTCAGCGCTTGGGGCACCTCCAACATGCGCACCGGCGGTGATGATATTGCGCAAGCTCTGGCGCTGCTCGGCGTACGACCGCGATGGGATGCCGCGAGCGGGCGGGTGATCGGTTTTGAAATCCTGCCACTCTCGCTCATTGACCGCCCGCGCGTCGATGTGACCCTGCGCATTTCAGGATTCTTCCGCGATGCGTTTCCTGCCTTGATCGATCTCTTCGATTCGGCGGTCCGCGCCGTGGCGGCGCTGGAGGAAAGCACCGAAGACAATCCACTCGCCGCCGATGTGACGCGCGAAACATCGGCCTTGGTGGCGGCCGGGGAATCCTCGGAAGACGCGGCGCGCCGGGCCAGTTGGCGCGTATTCGGCTCCAAGCCGGGCGCCTATGGCGCTGGCTTGCAGGCTTTAATTGACGAAGGGGGCTGGCAGGGACCGGAGGATTTGGCCGATGCCTATCTCGCTTGGGGAGGCTGGGCCTATGGTGCTGGCCGCGAAGGCATAGCCGGGCGCGCCGATTTTGAGCGCCGCCTGAGCGCCGTCGAGGTGGTGGTGCAAAACCAAGACAACCGGGAGCATGACCTCTTGGACAGCGACGATTATTATCAATTCGAAGGCGGCCTCGCGGCGGCGGTGACGGCGCTCTCGGGGGGTGCCCCAGCGAGCTATCACAACGATCATTCGCTGCCCGAGAACCCAAAAATCCGCACCCTCGAAGAGGAGATCGGCCGCGTCGTGCGCGCCCGCGCGGTTAATCCCAAATGGCTCGCCGGCGTGATGCGGCACGGCTACAAAGGCGCCTTCGAAATCGCCGCCACGGTGGATTATTTGTTCGCCTTCGCCGCCACCACGGGCGCGGTCAAGGATCACCACTTGGACGCCGTGTTCGATGCCTATATCGCCGACGACAATGTGCGCGAATTCATGGCCAGCGCCAATCCGGCGGCTCTGGCGGAGACGGCGGCACGGCTCGGCGAAGCGCTCCGCCGCGGTCTGTGGAAGCCGCGGTCCAACCGTGCGCATGATCTCTTGAGCAGTTTGAGCCAAGCGACATATGGGGAGGCAGCGCAATGAGCGCGAAAAAACAAATGACCGAGGCCGCGCGCGACAGCCATCACGCTGACCGAATGGCCAAGCGCAAGGCCGCGCGCGATCGCATGTTGGCCACCAAGAACAAAGAAAAGGGCCTCTTAATGGTCCATACCGGCAAGGGCAAAGGCAAATCGACGGCGGCGTTCGGTCTTGTCATACGCGCCATGGGCAATGGCATGCGGGTCGGGGTGGTACAATTCGTCAAAGGTAAATGGCAAACCGGCGAGCGCGACATTCTCGAAAATTTTCCCGGCCGCGTGACAATCCGCACCATGGGTGAGGGCTTTACTTGGGATACCCAGGACCGCCAACGCGACATCGCCGCCGCCAAGGCGGCGTGGCAAGTCTCGTGCGAGATGATAGCCGATGAAAGCTACGACCTCATCCTGCTCGACGAACTCAACATCGTGCTGCGCTACGATTATTTGCCGCTGCCAGAGATCGTGCAAGCGCTCGATGCGCGGCGCGACGGCCTCCATGTTGTCGTTACTGGGCGCAACGCCAAGGATGAATTGATCGAGGCCGCCGATCTAGTGACCGAGATGCTGGAGGTCAAACATCACTTCAAGGCCGGCGTGAAAGCGCAGGCCGGTATCGAATTTTGAAACGCTGATGACGGCGCGCACCCCCTCACTCATGCTGCAGGGCACCGGCTCCCATGTTGGCAAATCGCTGCTGGTGGCTGGTCTCTGCCGCGCTTTTGCCACGCGCGGCCTGGCTGTGCGCCCGTTCAAGGCGCAGAATATGTCGAACAATGCGGCGGTGACGGAATCGGGCGCCGAGATTGGCCGCGCTCAGGCGTTGCAGGCGCGCGCCGCCGGCGTTCCGCCGACTAGCGATATGAACCCGGTGCTACTCAAGCCAGAAAGCGAAACCGGCGCCCAGATTATTGTCCAGGGCAAGGTCAGCGGCAAGGCCGATGCGCGCGCCTATCATGCACTGAAACCCCGCCTCATGCCGGCCGTGCTGGAAAGCTTTGAGCGCCTTTCGCGTGAGGCTGATATCGTGCTGGTGGAAGGCGCCGGCAGCCCGGCGGAAGTCAATCTCCGCAAGGGCGATATCGCCAATATGGGCTTCGCCTTGGCAGCAGAGGTGCCCGTCGTGCTGATCGGCGATATCGAGCGTGGCGGCGTCATCGCCAGCCTGATCGGCACGGCGGCCTTGCTCGAAGCCGATGAGCGCGCGTTGGTGAAAGGATTTACGATCAACAAATTCCGCGGTGATCCCAGTCTTTTCGACGATGCCGTGCCGGTGATCGAAGCGGGCCTCAGCGCGCCTTGTCTCGGTGTTGTACCCTATTTCGAAGCGGCCTGCATGCTACCGGCGGAGGATGCGGTCAGCCTCGACGGCGCCGACACACGGCTTGCGCTGGGCGGCGCGCGCGCCATTCGCATTGCTGTACCGCGCCTCGCGCGGATCGCCAATTTCGACGATCTCGATCCTTTGCGCGCCGAGCCCGATGTCGATTTAGTGATTGTCGAGCCCGGTCGGGCGCTGCCGGGCGATGCCGATTTGGTGCTGCTGCCGGGCTCCAAATCGACACGCGCCGATCTGGCGCAGCTCCGCGCTCAGGGTTGGGATATTGACATCCAGGCGCATCTTCGGCGCGGCGGTAGCCTGTTGGGCCTCTGTGGTGGCTATCAAATGCTCGGCCGCAGCATCGCTGATCCCAACGGCGTCGAAGGCACGGCCGGATCGTCCGAAGGGCTCGGCTATTTAGATGTAACAACCGAACTGGCAGGCGAGAAGCGCCTCGAAGCCGTAGCCGGATGCGAGCTTGAAAGTGGTGAAGCGGTGCGCGGTTATGAAATGCATATGGGTGCGACCGCAGGGCCGGACCGGGCGCGCCCGATGCTCAAGCTGGCGCACGGTCAGGAAGGTGCGCGCTCCCGGGACGGCAAAGTTTCGGGCAGTTATGTCCATGGCCTGTTCGTCGCCAATGGCTTCCGACATGCCTTCCTGAGCCGTCTCGCGCAACGCCAGCGCAGCGGCATCGATTGGGAATCAAGCGTTGAACAGACGCTCGACGCGCTGGTCCGTCATCTCGAAAACGCGCTCGATCTTGACCGTCTGTTGGAGATTGCCCGTGCCAGGTAACACCAAATCAGCGCGCCTGGATCAGCAACGCGATCAACGCCACCAGTGCGGTCGCCAAAAAGCACGCCACAGCAAAGAGCGCCAGCATGCGGCGGATATCGCTGAGCGTGGCGCGGACGCGCCCGTCGCCAAGCCAGTCAGCCTTGGCGTCGCCGCCGGCATAGCGCCTGGGCCCGAGCAGCACCAGGTCGAGCGCGCCGGCGCTCGCCGCTTCGGGCCAGCCGGCATTGGGCGAGATATGCTTGCCCGCATCACGCAGCATGATGAGCAGCGCTTTGCTAGGTGCGGCGCCCGGCACGAAGAGCGCGGCGCACACAATCAGCGCGCCGGATATTCGCGCCGGCAGCCAGTTCAGCGCATCGTCAAGGCGCGCGGCGACCATGCCGAACGCCGCATAGCGCTCGTTCCTATAGCCGATCATGCTGTCCATGGTATTGACCGCCTTATAGACCATCAGACCCGGCAGGCCGAGCAGGAGATACCAAAAAATTGGCGCGATGATGCCGTCGGAATAGCTTTCGGCGCAGCTCTCAATGGCCGCGCGGGCGACGCCAGGCTCGTCGAGTTCAGCGGTCTCGCGGCCGACGATCTCGGCAACTGCTTTGCGCCCGCCCGCCACGCCGTCGCGCTTGAGCGCCCGGATAACACGAACGGTGTGGCTCACCATGCCGCGCTGGGCGACCAGCAAGGTCACCAGCGTCAGTTCGCCAATCCAGCCAAACGGCAGCGCGCCAATGAAATTGGCCACCGCCCATCCCGCCAGCGCACTCAAGGCCAGGACCGCGAGCACCGCCAACAGGCCGCGCATGATGCGTTCTCCGGCGCCGCGTTTGGCGTGGTTGAGGCGGGCGTCGAGAAACGCCGTGGTGGCGCCCATCAGGCGTACCGGATGGGGCAACCAGCGCGGATCGCCGATCAGCCAATCGAGGGCGAGCGCGATCAACAGCAATATGGCACCGCCCGGCCCCACCGCCCAATCGAGGCCGGCCAACGAAGGCAGCTGCCAAATACCCCAAATATCCGCAGCGAATTCCATGGCGCGAGCATGGGTGCGCGATCCCAAACCGTCAACGCAACAAAGAAAAGAGCAACGCAATGACCCAACCCGCCATTCTGTTATGCGGCCACGGCAGCCGTGACTTACAGGCGATCTCGGAATTCGAGGCGCTTGCCAGGCATATTTCCCGCCATTTGCCGGGGCGCCGGGTGGTGCATGGCTTTCTCGAATTCGCGCGACCGACGATTGGCGAACGGCTCGACGATCTGCGCGCCGCGGGCGCCAGTGACGTGCTCGCCGTGCCCGGCATGCTGTTCGCCGCCGGCCATGCCAAGAACGATATACCGTCCGTGCTCAACGATTATGCCGCCCGCCATGATGGTTTCTCGATTCGCTATGGCCGCGACCTGGCGGTTGACCTCAAGCTGTTAAGCGCCGCGCGCGAACGCATTGCCACAGCGGAAGCCAGTGTTGAGGGCGAGGCTGGCGACAGGATTTCCCGCGCCGACACTCTGCTGATGGTCGTCGGGCGCGGCACCAACGATCCGGACGCCAATTCCAACATTTCCAAGGTCACCCGCATGCTCTGGGAAGGCATGGGTTTCGGCTGGGCCGAGACCTGCTATTCCGGCGTTACCCAACCGCTGGTTGCGGATGCACTCAGCCGCGTCGTCGGCCTGGGCTTCAAGCGCATCCTCGTCTTTCCCTATTTTCTCTTCACCGGCGTTCTGGTGAAGCGCATCTACGCCGCCGCCGATGCGCTGGCCGAACAACATCCCGATATTGAAATCGTCAAGGCGAGCTATCTTAACGATCACCCGTTGGTGATTGATTCCTTTCTCGAGCGCCTCGATGAAATACCGCGGGGGGACAATCTGATGAACTGCCAATTGTGCAAATACCGCGAGCAGATCATCGGCTATGAGCAGGATCAAGGCGCGGCGCAGGTCGGCCACCACCATCATGTCGAAGGCATCGGCACAGATGGTGACCAGGCCGACCATGCGCACAGCCACGACCATCACCACAGCCACGTCCCGGACAAACATGAATGACTATGTCCGCGACCCGGCGGAGATCACGCGGCTGTCCTTCGCCGCCATCCGGCGCGAGGCCAATCTCTCGGCCCTGCCCGAGGATATCGTGCCGATGGCGCTCAGAATGATTCATGCCTGCGGCATGGTCGATGTGCCCGCCGATTTGGCGTACTCAAAGGGAGCGGGAGCGGCCGGCCGAGCGGCGTTGGCAGCCGGCGCGCCGATCCTCACCGATGTGAACATGGTGGCCCACGGCATCGCTGCCCGGCGTCTTCCGGCAGCAAACAAAGTGATCTGCCTGCTGTATGAAGCCGGCGTTCCGGATCGCGCGCGCGCTTCCGGCATGACACGCTCGGCGGCGGCGGTCGAATTATGGCGCCCGATGTTGGCCGGTGCGGTCGTCGCCATCGGTAATGCGCCGACGGCGCTGTTCCGCCTGTTGGAACTATTGGCAGAGCAGGCGGCGCGGCCGGCCCTGGTGATCGCCACACCGCCTGGCTTCATCGGCGCCAAAGAATCGAAAGAAGCGCTGATCGCAAATGTATTTGGCGTGCCTTATCTCGCACTGTGTGGTCGCCGCGGTGGCAGCGCGCTCGCCGCCGCCGCCGTCAATGCGCTGGCAATTGAAGAGGAGATGGCATGACCGTATCGACTCCCTGGCTGATCGTCATCGGGCTCGGCGAAGACGGCCTCGATGCTTTGCCGGCGGCGTTCCGCGCCTTGGTGGATAGCGCCGAAGTACTGCTTGGCGGCGAACGCCATATCGCCATGGTCCCGGACAGCGTCGCCGAACGCCTGACCTGGCGCACGCCGCTGGTCGACAGTATGGCCGATATCGAAGCCCATCGCGGCAAACGCGTGGTCGTGTTGGCGACCGGCGATCCCATGCATTACGGTATCGGTGTGACTCTGGCGCGCCATTTTGCGCCCGAAGAGATGCTGATCCTGCCCACCGCCGGCGCGCTCAGCCTGGTCTGTGCCCGCCTTCGGTGGCCGGTCGCGGAAGTCGAATGCCTGACGCTGCATGGCCGGCCGCTCGAGACCTTGCGCGCCTATCTCGCGCCTGGCCACCGCCTGGTGATTCTGTCGCAGGACGGCACCACGCCGGCCGCCGTTGCGGCCGAACTTGTCGCTGCCGGCTACGGCGCCAGCGAGATCAGCGTGTTTGAGCATATGGTTGGCGACAAGGAACGTCGGCTCGACGGGCGCGCCGACTGCTGGCCGGCGCAAAAAACCGCTGATCTCAACAGCATTGCCGTTACTTGCCGGGGCGGCAGCCGGGCCAAGCGCTATTTTGGTGCCCCGGGTCTGCGCGACCGCGCCTTCGAAAATGACGGCCAACTCACCAAGCGCGAAGTGCGGGCGCTTACCCTGAGCGCGCTGGCGCCCTCGCCCGGTGCAATGCTATGGGATATCGGCGCGGGTGCAGGTTCGATCGCGATCGAGTGGATGCTGGGCGCGCGCGGCGCCGAGGCCATCGCTATCGAGCGCGATGCTGAGCGCGTGGCGCGCATCGCCCGCAATGCGACTGGGCTCGGCGTACTCGGCCTCAAGTCCGTGCATGGCGACGCCCCCGACGCGACGGAATTGCTGCCGCCGCCCGACGCGATCTTCATCGGCGGCGGTTTGACCGTCCCGGGAATGGTCGAGACATGCTGGGCACGGCTCAAGCCGGGCGGGCGGTTGGTGGCCAACGCCGTCACTCTTGAAAGCGAGGCGCTGCTTGTCCGCTGGCGCGAAGAGCTCGGCGGCAACATGGTGCACATCAATATCTCGCGCGCCAAGGGCGTTGGCACCCGCACCCTATGGCGCCCGCTGACGCCGGTGACGCAATGGGCCGCTATCAAGGATTGAGAAATGAAAGACGGCCAACATGAGTGACGGTAAGAGCCGGCGCGGCACGTTATATGGGCTCGGCGTCGGGCCGGGCGATCCGGAATTGCTGACCCTGAAAGCACTCCGTATCTTGCGCGCGGCGCCGGTGCTGGCCTATCCGGCGCCGATCGAGGGTGACAGCATGGCGCGCGCTATCGCCGCGTCGCACATGCCGGGTGGCCAAACCGAAATTGCCATCCGCATGCCCCTCGACGCAGCGCGTTTTCCGGCGGAAGAAGTTTACGCCGCTGCGGCGCAGGAAATCGCCGGTCATCTTGATTCCGGGCGCGATGTCGCGGCGCTGTGCGAGGGCGATCCGTTTTTCTACGGCTCCTTCATGTATCTGTTTGCGCGCCTGGCCGAAGCGCACCACATCGAGGTGGTGCCGGGTGTATCCTCGCCAATGGCTTGCGCGGCGGCCTTGGGTATGCCGCTCGCTGCGCGCAACGACGTGCTAAGCGTATTGCCCGCGCCGCTTGCGGAGGAACTTTTGAAGGCACGGCTTGAAGCCTGCGATGCTGCCGCCATCGTTAAGGTCGGGCGACATATCGCCAAGGTGCGCCGCCTGCTGCAGGAGCTCGGCCTCGAGTCACGCGCGCGCTATATCGAGCGTGCCAGCCTCGCCGCTGAGCGCATCCTGCCGCTGTCCGAGGCCGCGGATCCAGCGCCTTATTTTTCCATGATTTTGGTGCATCATCGCGGCGAGGCATGGTCATGAATGCCACGCAACCGGCACCAGCCGTTATCGTGCTCGGACCATCGGGGATGGCGACGGCGCGCCGTGCCATGGCGCTGTTCCCGGCGGCGGAGCTGCATGGCTTTGCCAAGCGGGTGGTGCAAGCGGATGTCCATTTCGACGATACCGCGCAGCATCTCGGCGCACTTTTCTTGGCCGGGCGACCGGTCATCGCGCTCACCGCCGCTGGAATCGTTATCCGCTGTCTCGCGCCACATCTTGGCGATAAGAAGAGTGAGCCACCGGTTATCGCCCTGGCTGAAGATGGCAGCCATGTGGTCCCGCTGTTGGGCGGCCATCGGGGCGCCAACCGCATGGCGGCGCAATTGGCCGCGGCGCTCGGCGGTACGGCGGCAATCACCACGGCGGGCGAACTCAGCTTGGGGTTCGCCCTCGACGATCCGCCCGAGGGTTGGCGCGCCGAGCCCAGTGCGGACGTGAAGAAAGTGACGGCGGCTTTGCTGGCCGGCGAAGCCGTGGCGCTCCACGACCCGCAGGAGCTGGGCGATTGGCTGCATGATGGGCCGACCCGATTCGCGCCTAGCGCAGCGCTCAAGCTGGCAGTCTCCGATATGGCCGACACCGAGGCCGATAGTGTCCTCCGTCCGCAAACTCTGGCCATGGGCATCGGCTGTGAGCGCGGCGTGGAAGCTGACGAAGTGGCGGCGTTGGTGAATCAAGTGCTTACCAGCGCCGGCCTCAGCCCGCTTTCCATCGCCTGTTTGGCATCGATTGATGTCAAAATGGATGAGCCCGCACTACGTGTGGTGGCTGGGCGTTTCGGTCTGCCGCTTCGGTTCTTCGATGCCGCCAGGATGGAGCGCGAAACACCGCGCCTGGCTAATCCGTCCGAAGCCGTGTTTCGCGCCGTCGGCTGTCATGGCGTGGCCGAAGCCGCGGCGCTGGCTAGCGCCGGCCCTGGCGGCAAGTTGATCGTCGCAAAAACCAAGTCTGCGCGCGCCACCTGCGCCGTCGCCCGGGCTGATGCCATCATCCACCCGCAAGTGCTCGGGCGCGGCCTGGGGCAGCTCACAATTATCGGACTCGGGCCCGGCGCTGCGGCGTGGCGCACACCGTCGGCCAGTGCTGCCTTAGCGCGGGCCAGCGATTTGGTAGGCTTTCGCGATTATCTCGACCTCGTTGCGCCGCTGGCTAAAGACAAGCGGCGGCATGAATTCGCCATCGGCGAAGAAGAGGCACGTGTGCGCGCCGCCCTCGACTTGGCGGCCGAGGGTCGCGAGGTGGCGCTGGTATCCTCCGGCGATGCCGGCATCTATGGCATGGCAGCGCTAGCGTTCGAGCTCTTGGAACGCGCGGCGGCGCCGGCGTGGCGCGGCGTAGAGATCACGGTCGAGCCCGGCATATCCGCGTTACAGGCGGCGGCGGCTCGGGCCGGTGCGCCGCTCGGCCATGATTTTTGCACTATATCGCTGTCCGACCTGATGACGCCTTGGGCGGTTATTGAGGCGCGCTTGCGCGCCGCAGCAGCGGTGGATTTCGTCGTCGCACTTTACAATCCCGCGTCCAAACGCCGGCGCCAGGGATTAGTGCGAGCGATGGAGATTTTTGCTGCCGCCCGCCCAGCCGATTGTCCGGTCATCGTGGCGCGCAATCTTGGCCGGGCGGAAGAGACCGTGCGCATGGTGGCGCTCGGCGATATAGACCCCGATGTCGTCGATATGCTGACCCTGGTGATGGTCGGCGGCAGGGAAACGCGCTTGATCGAAACTGGTGACGGCCCGCGCATCTATACGCCGCGGGGCTATGGCGCGCCGGTTGAGAATAAATCGAAACGCACCGTGCCATGACCGTGCATTTCATCGGCGCCGGCCCGGGCGCGCCTGACCTCATGACGGTGCGCGGCATGGCGCTGCTGCGTGCCGCCCCAATGGTGCTTTATGCCGGCTCGCTGATCCCTGAGGCCGTCATCGCTGAGGCCAATAAATCAGCGCGCGTGGTCGATACTGCGCCGCTGACGCTCGACGAAATTATCGCTCTGATCGAGACCGCGCACGCCGCCGGCCAGGATGTGGCGCGCCTACATTCTGGCGATCCCTCGCTCTACGGTGCCATCGCCGAGCAAATTCGCCGGCTCGATGCCCTGGGCATTGGCTATGACATCACTCCGGGGGTTCCCGCCTATGCCGCCGCCGCTGCGGCGCTGGGCTGCGAGCTGACGCTGCCGGGCATTGTCCAGAGCGTTATCCTGACGCGCACGTCCGTCCGTGCTTCGGCGATGCCGCCCGGCGAGGAATTGGGAAAGCTGGCTGCGACGGGCGCCACGCTGGCGGTACACCTGTCGATCAATAATCTGGCCAAGGTGGTGCGCGAGATAACTCCGCATTACGGTGCCGACTGCCCCGCCGGTATCGCCTACAGGGTGAGCTGGCCAGATGAGATTTTGTTGCGCGGCACGCTCGGCGATATACGTGCTAAGACCAAACCACTGCGCTTGACACGAACCGCGCTTATTCTCGTCGGCCGGGCGCTCGGTGCTGAGGGTTTCGACGACAGCAAGCTCTACGATCCCGGCCATCATCATGTGCTCCGACCCAAGTCGGCGGACCGCGATTCGTCTTAACGGCTGAGGCCTCGTGCCAGCCAATCAAGCGCGGCTGCGATGGTCTCGACCGTCTCGCCCGGCGGAGGAGCGGGGCGGCGCACCATAATTACCGGCAATCCCAGATCGCGCGCCGCGTTGATCTTGCCTTCGGTCGCTGCGCCGCCGCTGGCCCGCGTGACCAGCAAATCGATACGGTGTTGTTCAAGAAGTCGGTGCTCGCTGGTGGCGTCGAACGGCCCGCGGCCGGTGATTAGCTTTGCTTGCGGCAAGGGCAGCGGATCATCCAGCGTGTCGATCAACCGCACCAGAAACCACCTATCGCTCAAGCCGGAAAAATATTCGAGTGAACGCGCACCGACGCTCAAAAACACCCGGCTCCCGAGGCTGGGAACCAGCGCCGCGGCGGCGGCCATGTCCGCCGCCTCATACCAGAGATCACCCGCCTGTATGCGCCATGCCGCGCGCGCGAGCACGCACCGCGGCGTCGCGGTGGCAGCGGCTGCGAGGCAGGCATGTTGCGAGATTTGCGCTGAAAAGGGATGGCTGGCATCGATCAGAAATTCGACGCCAATGTCTCTGAGATATCCCGCCAGCCCTTCGACGCCACCGAAGCCGCCAATTCGCACCTCGCCGCTCACTTTGGCAGGGTTACGCGTGCGCCCAGCGAGGGAGGAGATTACCCGCAGTTGATCGCCCAGTTCGGCTACGGCAGCGCTTGCTAGCAAGAGCGCTTCTCCGGTACCGCCGAGAATTAGGAGCGTTGGTTTACGGGTTGTCATTTGGGCCCGCTCGGCCAATCAGCGCGCCGGCGCGGTCGAAAATCGTCACATCGACCGCGATATCCGCACCACCGAGAGTCTCTTTCACTATGCCAAGGGCCGCAGCCGCCACCCGGTCGCCAAGCGGCAGATCGCCGGCGAATGTCAGGAGGGCACTGGCCGAATGGGCGGAACGCGCCTGGGTAAGAATTTCTGTTGTCCCACCGAGCTCCGCGAGATGCTCGGAGAGCACGCCAATATCCACTTGGCTGCGCCCGGAATGGAGGTCTAAATGGCCCTGAGCAAGCTTGGATATTTTGGCAAAACCGCCGGCCACAGTTAGGCGCGCTACCGGATTGCGACAGATATATTTTAACAACGCCCCGGCGAAATCTCCCATCTCCAGCAGCGCCTGTTCCTCCAGCCCGTATAGGGCGCGCACCGCGTTTTCTGAAGTTTTTCCTGTTGTCCCGGCGACATGGGCCACTCCGGCGGCGCGTGCCACATCCACGCCTTGATGAATAGAAGCGATCCAGGCAGCACATGAATAGGGGGTGACGATGCCTGTCGTGCCCAATATGGAAACGCCGCCGAGAACACCGAGCCGGCCGTTCATCGTATGAGCGGCAAGCGCTTCGCCGTCATCCACCGAGATGGTGATTTCTACATCACCCGTCGCACCGTGCCGTGTCGCGAGTTCTTCCACGACTTCCGCCATCATGCGGCGCGGGACAGGGTTTATGGCAGGCTCGCCGACACCGATCCGTAAACCTGGCAGGGTTACCGTTCCGACGCCGTCACCGGCGTGAAACGACACACCTGCGCCTCTTGCGCCGATTCGCACACTGGCGCGGACTATTGCGCGATGGGTGACGTCGGGGTCGTCCCCAGCATCCTTGACAATTGCAGCCATCGCAGAGCCACTGCTTAATTTCGTCTCGTGCAACACAAATACGGGGGTTTGTCCGCGTGGTAAGGTGATAGTGACACGGTCTTCAAAGTTACCAGTCAACAGCGCACTATAGGCGGCACGTGTGGCAGCCGTGGCGCAGGCACCGGTGGTCCAGCCCTTACGTAACGGGTGACGTTCATCGGGTTTGCGAGGATTTGCGTCTGACATTGTGCCAGTTTAGCTCGCCGCTCCCGTGGAGCGGGTGTAAAATCGTCTCATGTCCGAAAACAACAAAACATCTCTCGAGATCGCTGCCTCTACACTGCCGGCAATGCCGTCTTTTCAGCCCGGCAGCGTTTGGTTAGTCGGCGCCGGGCCAGGTGATCCAGGCCTCCTGTCGTTACTGGCCTTCCACGCCCTCGGTGCAGCGGACGACATCATTTATGACGCCTTGGTTGGGGAGGACATTCTCGCCCTAGCAGGTGCGGACGTCGATCTGCATTATGCGGGCAAACGTGGCGGCAAACCCTCGGCAAAGCAAGGCGACATCAGCGATAAATTGATCGATCTAGCGCGTGCCGGGCGCAAGGTGCTTCGCCTCAAGGGCGGCGATCCCTTCATCTTCGGACGCGGCGGTGAGGAAGCGCTGGCACTGGCAGCGGCAGGCGTGCCGTTCCGCCTAGTGCCGGGAATCACCGCTGCGGTGGCCGGCCTAGCCTATGCCGGCATTCCGATTACTGACCGGCGTGTTAATTCAGCGGTGACGTTTATAACCGGCCATGAATCAGGTGGCGGACCACCGGCTGGGCTCGATTGGCCCGCCCTCGCATCTGGCGCGCCGGTATTGATCCTTTATATGGCGCTCCGGCATCTAGCATGGATGGCCGAGCGCTTGGTGGCGGCCGGGCGTGCAGCGGATACGGCGGTGATTCTGATTAGCAAGGCAACGCTCGCTGGTCAGCAAATCGTCGAAACAAGCCTGGAGCGCGCCGCCGAGGATGCTGCTGCGGCCAATCTTGAGGCACCGGCAATAATCGCAATCGGCGATGTGGTCGGCCTCCGAGCAGCGCTCGACCCCGGCGCCACCCCTGAGTCACGAGCCCGTGCAGCGCTCAAATTTTTGGCGACCCACGCTATTGAAGAGACCGCACCTTAGCGCCACCGCACTGCTTGAAGCGCCTGCCCGAGGCGCTTATCTTCACCGCTCAAATGGATTTTATTCGTCTAAAAAAACCGCGCTCTGATAATCACCCGGGCTTTTCCCGCGATCCACGCGGCTTGCGCCGCAACCCACTCGTCTGGATCGCCTTGCTCGGCGCTATTGTTCTCTATACCCAAATGGACGGCTCCTTATTGGGCGATCTTGATGAGGCGCAGCGCCCAGTGGTTCATTTGACCGATGTAGGCGGCGCCTTCACGTTGATCGATCACCATGGCCGTGCGGTGACGGAGCAGGATTATGTCGGCCGCTACATGTTTATTTATTTCGGCTACAGCTGGTGTCCGGATGTGTGTCCAACCGAACTGCTTTTGATGAGTCAAGTTGTGGACCTACTGGGCGAGGCCGGCGAGAAGGTCCAGCCTATATTTATCACCGTCGATCCGGCGCGCGATACGGTCGAGTCACTAGCCAAATATGTGGTGAATTTTCACCCGCGTCTAACCGCGCTGACTGGTAACGAGGCGCAAATTTTGGCCGTGGCGGATGCCTACAAAGTCTATTTCAGTAAGGGCGAGGAACTTGATGCGGCGGACGATTATGCCGTAGATCACTCTGATATCATGTATTTCATGGGTCCCGATGGCGCTCTTTTAGAATATTTTCAAACTGGACAGCGGCCTGTAGATATCGCTCAGGCGATAGGACAGCATTTGTGAGCACGGCGCGGGGACTCCTTCTCGCTGCTCCCAAGTCGGGCTCCGGCAAGACCGTTCTCACACTTGGCCTGTTGCGCCATTGGTCGCGTTCAGGGATCGCTGTGGTGCCGTTCAAGGCCGGGCCAGATTATATTGATGCCGCGTATCACTCCGCAGCAGCAGGGCATGCTTGTATTAATCTCGATAGCTGGGCAATGCGCGCCGAAAGCCTTGATGCTAGCGCCGCAGCACTAGCGCAAGGCGCCGAATTCGTTCTCGGCGAGGGTGTGATGGGGCTCTTTGACGGGGCCGTCGGTGGTGGCGGCGCGACAGCCGATCTTGCTGCCCATTTTGCTCTTCCCGTGGTTCTAGTTATCGATGTGCGCGGCCAGGGCGCTTCTGTGGCAGCGTTGGTGCAAGGGTTTACTAATCACCGCGCCGATGTTGAAGTCGCTGCGGTCATCTTCAACCATGTCGCCAGCCCTCGCCACGCGGACATCTTGCGCTCCGCCTTGGCACCGACAGGCATTGCCGTTTTGGGGGCGCTGCCGCGCGACGCGGCATTGGCCTTGCCGGCGCGCCATCTCGGGCTGGTTCAGGCCGGTGAATCAGAGGATTTAGAGGCATTCCTGAATGCTGCGGCCAATCATGTCGCCCGCCATGTTGATGGCGAAGGATTGCGCGCGCTCGGCCGACCGCTTCACGCACGGCACGGCGCCGCACCACCTTGCTTGCTCAAGCCGCTTGGTCAGAAAATCGCTGTCGCCCGCGACATGGCGTTTGCCTTCAGCTATGAAGCGGTGTTGGCGGGCTGGCGCGAGGCTGGCGCGGCGCTCAGCTTTTTCTCGCCGCTCGCCGACGAAGCGCCGGACGCGGGTGCAGACGCTATATATTTGCCCGGCGGCTATCCAGAAAATCATGCCGGGCGGCTCGCCACCAATAGCAATTTTATCGGCGGGTTACGCCGCGCGGCGAACAACAATGTCTATATTTACGGAGAATGTGGCGGTTACATGGTTTTGGGCGATGGTCTGGTTGATGCGGTGGGCCAGCGCCATGCCATGGCCGGACTGTTGCCGCTTGAGACGAGTTTCGCCGCACCCCGTCTCGATCTCGGCTACCGCGAGGTAGAGATGCTGTGCGATGCACCATTTGCCGCTACAGGCGCACGTTTTCGCGGTCATGAATTTCACTATGCCGCAGTGACACAGGAAGGCGGCGCCCACCCACTTTTTCGCTGTTCTGATTCAGGCGGCCAAGATCTTGGGCAAATGGGCTTGGCGGCGGGCACTGTGATGGGGTCGTTCATCCACCTGATCGATCGCCGTTAACGTAAGGCGTGGGTCATAAATTCGCGCCAGATAGAGGCTGCTGTGCCGCCGCCGGTGACGCCTCGCATCGGCTTGCCATTGTCATTGCCGAGCCAAACACCTACCACCACATCTCCGGCGAAACCGACGAACCAGGCGTCCCGGAAATTCTGGCTGGTGCCCGTCTTGCCGTACGCCGGGCCGAGCTCAGGCGGCAACGTCGCGCCGCGCCCGGTCCCACCGGTGATTACGGCGGCGAGCAGCTCGCGCATGGCGGTGGCGGTTTGTGGCTCGATTACCCGCCCGGCGCCGGAGCCAGAGCGGGTGTAAAGAATTTGGCCGCCACGGTTTCTCACCTCTCGGATGCCGTGTGGCAGGGCGAGCTTACCGTTGCCAACGAGCGGTGCATAGGCGGCGGTCAACTCGATCAGGCTCAAATCGCCGCTACCAAGGCTGAGGCTGGCATCGTGCGGCAGATCGCTTTGGATGCCGAGTCGGCGCGCCAATTTGGTGACGTTGTTGATACCAGCCTTTTGACCGACACGCACGGCAACACTGTTGATCGAAGCGGCAAACGCGTCGCGTAATGAAACCGGCCCTCGGTAGGTACCGTTATAATTACGGGGCGCCCAGCCGGCGATTTCAATCGGCGCATCTTCGAATAGGTCTTCGGGCGTTAGTCCGGCCTCTATGCCCGCGAGATAGACTATAGTTTTGAACGCGGAGCCTGGCTGACGCAGTGCTTGGCTTGCCCGGTTGAACTGGCTCTTGCCGTAGTCCCGGCCGCCCACCATGGCAAGCACAGCGCCGTCCGGTGCAAGTGCCACCAGAGCACCCTCGCCGACGGCGCGGCTGGATGCGTCTTTGAGCCCATGCGCCACTGCCGCCTCCGCGGCGCGCTGCATTGCCGGATCAAGCGTTGTGTGGACGGTGAGCGCCGGCGCCCCGCGCCCCGCATAGGCGGGTACTTGTCCCCTGACCCAATCATTGAAATAGCGCGCTACACCGGACGGTTTTTTTTGTTTGATGAGGCTGGCCGGCGTAGATTTGGCGCGTGAGGCATCCGCCGCGGAGATGAACCCGGCGGCTACCATACTGTCGAGTACTAGCGCCGCGCGACGCCGCGCTGCCTCAAGATCGCGCGCCGGTGAGAGCCGTGATGGCGCCTTCAACAGGCCGGCCAGCACAGCCGCCTCGGCGAGACTGACGTGCCGCGCGGACTTGCCAAAATAGCGCGTTGCCGCCGCATCGACACCATAGCTTCCGGCGCCGAGATAAACTCGGTTGAGATATAGGGTGAGGATTTCGTCCTTGCTGAATTCGCGTTCCAGGCGGAAGGCTAAAAATAGTTCTTGAATTTTGCGTTCAAGCGATTTTGCCGGGGTGAGAAAGGCGATTTTAGCCAATTGTTGGGTGATGGTGCTGCCGCCTTCGCGCAAGTGTCCGGATGTGATATTGCGCCATAGCGCCCGTAGAGCGCCTATCGCGTCCATGCCGCCATGTTCATAGAACCGTCGGTCCTCAATGGCGACAACGGCCTGCGTCAGCAACGGCGATATCTCGTGTACGGTAACGAAGTCGCCCCAATGCGTACCGAACCTGGCCAGAGTCGAGCCGTCCCTGGCCAAGAGGGTGATAGCGGGGGCGCTTTTGGGGCCGGTGAGACTATCGCTCTCAGGCAGGTCATGGGCGACATAGGCAGTTAAGCCGGTGGCTACAAGTGTCAGCCAAATTAGCGCAATTAGCGCTACTCGGATTTCTCGCCAGGGAGACTTACGCCGCTGTTTGGGGGATTTGTTTTGGTCGGTGGGCTTCGATTTGGTACTCGCAGTCTTGGGCCTAGTGTTCGCGGTACCGGGTTTCGCCTTTTTCCCTCGGGAAGCGCCCCTAGATCTGGCCATAGAAGGCGCCTGTGGTGTCAGACGTCGAGATTGACGACCTTGAGTGCATTGTTCTGGATGAAATCGCGGCGCGGTTCCACCACCTCGCCCATCAGCGTCGAGAAGATCTCGTCGGCTTCCAGCGCGTCCTTAATTTCCACCCGACGCAGGGTGCGGGCATCAGGGTCGAGTGTTGTTTCCCACAACTGATCCGGATTCATCTCGCCCAGGCCTTTATAGCGTTGAATCGAGAGACCCTTGCGCCCGGCGGCATAGATAGCGTCCAGCAGAATCGTCGGCGAAGTTATTTCACGTTCAGAATCCTTACGCCGTAGCGTCGCCGGATGGCTGTAAATCTCCTGCAAGCTGGAGGCCAAACTGTCCAATTTTCGCGCTTCGGGCGTGGTGATCAGCACCGAATCAATGAGATGGGTCTCTGTCACGCTTCTCATCGTCCTGCTGAATTTGAAGGCCCGGCCGTTTGGCAGATCTACCGCTTCGCCTTGCCAGCCGCGCTCGATTTCCGAAGAGAGTTTGTCCAGACGGCCGGCAATATAGGAAGCGGCTGCCGCCGACTGTTCTAAATTGTTGAGTATCTCGGGATTTAGCGCCCCGGCAATTGCCGCCTGTTCGACGATACGCTGATCGATCCGCCGGGTCAGCGCCTTGACAAGGACATCTATCTCGCGCGCGGCGTCGAGAATGGCGGCGAGATCGGCGCCGGCGCGGCTGCCGTCGCCCTGTACATCCAGCACCGTTTCCTCGAGCCCAGTCTCAATTAGAAAATTTTCCAACTCACGGTCGTCTTTCAGGTAACGCTCGCTAGCGCCGCGTTTCACCCGGTAGAGCGGTGGCTGGGCGATGAATAAATGCCCGTGAACCTCCCCATTGGTGGTGTCTTGAATAAGCTCCGGCATATTGCGAAAGAAGAAGGTCAGCAGCAGGGTACGAATGTGCGAGCCATCGACGTCCGCATCGGTCATGATGATGATTTTGTCGTAGCGTAGCTTGGTGATATCGAAATCGTCCACGCCGATACCGGTGCCAAGTGCCGTAATAATGGTGCCGATCTCAGTCGAATTAAGCATTTTTGCCAAGCGCGCCCGTTCGACATTAAGGATCTTACCGCGCAACGGCAGAACCGCCTGATTGCGTCGATTGCGTCCCTGCTTGGCGGATCCGCCCGCCGAATCGCCCTCAACCAGGAATAATTCACATTTCTTCGGATCGCGTTCCTGGCAGTCGGCAAGTTTGCCAGGTAGGCTGGAGACGCTGAGTACACCCTTGCGCCGAGTTAAATCGCGCGCTTTGCGCGCCGCTTCGCGCGCTGCCGCCGCTTCGACTACCTTAGCAATAATGGCTTTGGCTTCGTTTGGATGCTCCTCGAACCATTGGCCGAGGCGATCGCCCATGACGCCCTCCACAACCGGCCGCACTTCTGAACTCACCAGTTTTTCTTTGGTTTGCGAGGAAAATTTTGGGTCTGGGACCTTCACCGAGAGGATGCAGGTGAGCCCTTCGCGCGCATCGTCGCCGGAAATAGATACCTTCTCGCGCTTAGCTAAACCGCTTTGTGCAGCGTAGGCGTTGACGCAGCGCGTGAGCGCGCCGCGAAAGCCCGCTAGATGGGTTCCGCCGTCGGCTTGGCGGATATTGTTGGTAAAGCACAGCACTGTTTCGTGATAGCTGTCGTTCCACTGCATCGCGACCTGAACGACGACATCATCTTTGTCACCGATAAATGTAATGACCTCGCCTAGGAGCGATTGTTTGGCGCGGTCGAGGTAATGCACATATTCGAGAATGCCACCTTCATAACGCAATATGGAGACCTTGGGCTCCGCAGCACGCTCGTCGGTCAGAGTAATTTTGACGTTGGCATTGAGAAATGCGAGCTCGCGCAGGCGATGCTCAAGCGTGTCAAAATCGAAATCGATCAGAGCGAATATAGCGGCGGACGGCAGGAATTTAACTTCGGTACCAGTACGCTCTGAGGGGCCGACTACCGCCAGGGGATTTTCTGGTACGCCGCCAAAAAAGCGCATAAAATTCTCATGACCGTCGCGCCAGACGCGGAGCTCCAACCATTCGGAGAGGGCGTTGACAACAGATACGCCGACGCCATGCAGGCCGCCGGAAACCTTGTAGGTGTTTTGATCGAATTTGCCTCCGGCATGCAATTTGGTCATGATGACTTCGGCGGCGGAGACACCCTCTTCCTCGTGGATGCCGGTGGGTACGCCGCGGCCATTGTCGCGCACTGTGGCAGACCCATCAGCGTTCAATGTCACATCGACCTCGTCGCAATGTCCAGCCAGCGCTTCATCGACCGCATTATCGACAGCTTCGTAGATCATGCGATGGAGGCCTGAGCCATCGTCGGTATCGCCGATATACATGCCGGGGCGCTTGCGCACCGCATCGAGGCCACGCAGCACTTTGATGGAATCAGCGCCGTAGGCAGCTTCTGCTTCGCCGTTCGAGCTTAGTGCCCCGCTTCTTGCTGCTGGATCAGGTAATGGATCAGTCATAGTTAGCCTGTTCTGAAATCTGGCCGTTCGCCACCACGTGGAACTGAGCGGTTTGATTAAGCGGTGCGAACAGGGAATCGTCGGTGCCGGTCAGCCAGGCTTGGGCGCCGAGGTCGTGGATTGCCTCGAACAAAGCCGCACGGCGCGACACATCGAGGTGGGCAGCAATTTCATCGAGCAGCAGCACCGGCACGCGGCCCTTGAGGCGTGCGAGTAGGCGGCTATGGGCAAGAATAAGAGAAATAAGAATGGCTTTCTGCTCACCGGTCGAAGCTTGCTCAGCGCGCGGGCCGGCAGCACTCAAACGGGCGAACAAATCGCTCCGATGTACGCCCTCACAGCTGCCGCTAACACGGTCTTGGATGCGCGACTGTGCCAAAGCCGCGCGGTAATTTTCCTCGAGGTCAAGCGCCGGCTGTGTTTGAAGTGAGTCCTCGATCACGCCCTGCACTGCAATTTCCGGATGCGGGAAGGGACCGGTATCCTCGTCAAGAGCGCGCTTTAACCGCTCGACTAGGTCGAGGCGCGCCGCTGCGATGGCTACAGCGCGCTCGGCCATACTTCGTTCTAAGGCGCCAAGCCAGGTATCGTCCACCAGGGTCTCGCGGAGCAGCCGACTGCGTTCGCGGCGCGCCTTGTCATAGGCTTGCAGGCGTCCGGCATGAGCGGGATCGAACGTGAATACCAGGCGATCTAGAAAACGCCGTCGACCGGACGGCGCTTCGACGAAGAGGCGGTCCATCGCCGGTGTTAGCCAGACCATTGATATATGTTCCGCGAGCGCTGTTTGGCTACGTACTGTCTGGCCGTCGATATGCACCGTGCGGCGCTCGCCATCGGCTTCGGCCCATCCAACGCCAACCGATAGTGCGCCATGCGGCGTGGCGAACTCGGCAGCAACAGCCCATTCGCGCGCTGTGGTATCAGATTCATCGACGCCGTATTCGCGCAGGCGTGAGATCTCCGCCAACCGGGTACCCCGCAGGCCGCGGCCAGGGCTCAACAGCGATAGCGCTTCCAGGAGGTTTGTCTTACCGGCGCCGTTGGCCCCGGTCAGGACCACAATTCCGTTCACTGGATTAAGGCGAAGCGAGGCATAGCAGCGAAAATCACTTAAGCTCACACGGTTGATGGCGAGACGCGGCGCGCTTGGCGAACCGTTTGGAATGTGTGCTGAGTTGGACAGTGCGGCGCTCACCTAAACCCGCATGGGCATGATGACATAAACGGCGTTTTCATCTTCCGAATCGCGTACCAAGGTGGGCGACGCTGAATCCGCAAGGTGAAATTCGATGGTTTCGCCTGCTATCTGTTTAGCCATATCGAGCACATACCGGGAGTTAAAGCCAATATCTATCTTTTCCAAGTTGTACTGCGCGTCGAGTTCTTCCGACGCCGCACCCGCATCCGGACTAGTCGCCGACAAAGTCATTTGAGAGTCTTCGAGAGCGATTTTTATGGCCCGCGATTTCTCTGTCGAAATCGTCGAGACGCGATCGACCGCTTTTATGAAGGCCTGCTTGTCGACGGTCATGATCTTATCGTTCGCCGACGGAATAACGCGCTCATAATCAGGAAAAGAGCCGTCGATCAATTTAGAAGTCAGGATCGCGCCATCGAAGGCGAAGCGGACCTTGCTGTCTGAAAGTGCAATCATCACGTCACCATCGCTCTCATCGATCAGCTTTCGCAGTTCGGCCACGGTCTTACGTGGAATGATGACTCCGGGAATGTTTTCCGCACCCGCCGGTAAGGTGGTATCAACCCGCGCTAGGCGATGTCCATCCGTTGCCACGGCGCGCAAACATTTGGCGCCTTCACCGTCCGCCGCATGCAAATATATGCCGTTCAAATAATATCGCGTTTCCTCAGTCGATATTGCAAAGCCGGTCTTGTCGATCAGACGCTTGAGATCGCTGGCAGAGATCGCAAATCGGTGGTCTAGCTCGCCCTCGGCCATGACCGGGAAATCTTCGACGGGTAGACACGCCAACATAAATCGCGAACGGCCCGAACAAATTTGCAACTTGCCGCCATCCTGGATCAATGAAATCTCGACTTGGGCGCCTTCGGCCAATTTGCGTACGATATCATACAACATCTGGGCAGATGTTGTCGTGGCACCGGATTGCAACACATTTGCGGGCGCCGCTTCGATCACCGCCAGGTCCATGTCCGTGGCCGTCAGGTGCAACTTCTCATCGTCCCCTGCATCGAGCCGGACATTAGAGAGAATTGGAATCGTGTTGCGTCTCTCGACGACGCTCTGAACATGCCCGAGGGACTTCAGCAGCGCACTCCGTTCAATGGTTAATTTCATAGCAATACAATGCGTGTTATCGATTTAAAATCTGCCGAGCTTAGGTTCCGAATCCAGCCGTTCCGGCATCATTCGAGTTGCAGCGAATCGGAACTTTAAAACCATGGTTAAATATAACAGATAGGGGTCAGATTCGGCACTAAAAACACGCGTTGAAGGTGCGCTGGATCAGCCCTGGAAATAGCGTTCCAGGTGACCAATTTTCTAGCTTTCGAGGGTGCGTTTGAGAAGTTCCACATCTTCCGCGATGGCCGCATCGCTGAGGCGCAACTCTTCGATCTTCCGGACCGCGTGCATGACGGTTGTATGATCACGTCCCCCGAACTTGCGACCGATTTCAGGCAGCGAGCGCGAAGTCAATTGCTTGCTTAGAAACATCGCCACTTGGCGCGGACGGGCGACCGCACGAGCGCGGCGTTCGGACGACATTTCTGATAGTTTGATATTGTAATGCTCGGCCACCCGGCGCTGGATTTCCTCAATCGTGATGCGCCGCTCGCTTGCTCGTAACACGTCGCGCAGGACTTCTTTTGCCATTTCCAGATCAATTTGGCGCCCTACCAGGGTGGAATGGGCGGTCACCCGGTTGAGGGCCATTTCTAATTCTCGAATATTGCTAGTGATTCGCCGCGCCAGGAATTCCAATACGTCGCGGGGCACGTCGACAGAGCCGATCGTTTCAATTTTCGCCAGAAGAATGCCGAGCCGGAGCTCGTAGGTGGTGGCGTGAATATCCGCCACCAGCCCCCAGCCGAGACGGGAGCGCAAGCGTTCCTCCATGGCGTCGAGATCGGATGGCGACCGGTCACCGGATATCACAACCTGCCGGTTGTGATCGATCAACACATTGAATGTATGGAAGAATTCTTCCTGAGTACTGTCCTTGCCGCAAATGAATTGGACATCGTCAATCATCAAGACATCAGCGGAGCGGAACTGTTCCTTGAACTCCATGGTATCTTTGTAGCGAACCGCCCGAACGAAGTGATACATAAACTTCTCGGCCGATAGATAGAGCACCCTCCGGCTCGGGTCGCGTTCGCGGATATGGCGCGCCATGGCGTGCATAAGATGGGTCTTGCCGAGGCCGACGCCGCCATACAGGTAAAGTGGGTTAAACGGCACCTTGTCCGCTTCGGCCACGCGGCGCGCCGCAGCATGCGCGAATTCATTAGGTTTACCGACAACAAATTCCGAAAATCCGAATCGCGGGTTAAGTGGTGAAGAGAGGGTGTCGACTTCCTCTTCAATCGCACGCAGGTGTAGGAAAGAACCACGTCCCGGTGCTTCGTCCAGCACCTGGGTCGATGAAGTTGGCCGCTGCGGATTGATTTTCTGCAGCGTGCCTAGAGCTGGTGAGATAGCGCTAAAGGTGACCACCTCGATCGTCACGACGCGGACATCGGGGTTCATCTCATGCCACAATTCAGCAATGCGGTCGGCATAGCGGGCGCTCACCCAGTCGCGCAGAAATCGCGTTGGCGCCGCTACCAGGGCCTTGCCATTCTCAATGCGGCGTAGTTTCAGGGGCTTCAACCAGCTGCGAAAAGCGGCATCGCCCAACTCTTCTTGGAGGCGCGCGCGGATGGTGGACCATTGGGCTTGATGGGGCGGATACGCAGATTGAGTTGTATTCGGCATCTGCTAGCCTTGAACCCATGGCAGCGCATGCATTTTCCAGCCGGATATTGTGCCACGGTGTTTGTCCGCGTCTGGCACGCCTTCAAACCCTTCCATGATATTGTAACAATTAGCGAAACCTTCAGCCGTACAGTGTTCTGCCGCCGCTGCGGAGCGCGCGCCGCTACGGCATATAAAAAGAGCTGGTGCTGAGGATGGAACGCCGGCGCGCGCCAGGTCGAACGCAAATTGGTGGTTTTGCGACATGTCTGGAAAGCGCTGCCAGGAAATCAGCATCGGTTCTTTACTCAGTGAGCTGAGCTCGGGCACACCGACAAAATTCCATTCGGCATCGGTGCGCACGTCTACGAGCACGGCGTTAGTGTCGTCCGCGAGAATCTGCCAAGCTTCGCCCGGCGTGACATCGCCGGCATAAGAAAACCCGGGCGCAAGCCGTTCCTTGGCTCTGCGCCGCAAGCTGTCCCAATCGACTCCCACCGTTTCTCCAGGCGCAATTTTATTGTTGGTTACACTGCTCATGTCTGCTGAAAATTGGCCAAATCTCCCCGTTTGCGGCGCCTATTTTTTTTAGCGCACCGCAAATTTACCCTTCTAAATTTTGTTGCCCCGCCAAGTTTTTTGGCGAGTGATCTTAGAGTAATAGCGTGGTGAAGGACTGGCAACAGGTCCGAAATAGGAACGTCAAATTTATTTTGAGCTTTTTCATGTCGCCAGCGTGAGCCGCGAACTGAGCGGTTAAAGCTAAGCGATTGGACTCTCAGCACAAGCCGCGATTGATGGGTAATTTAGAGCTCAGGCTGATAGCGCGGGAAATATGTCACAGGAAAATTTTTTTGCCCGGCGATATTATCAGCGCGGGCGGTAGTGTTATAATACTAACTAAGCGCCTTGATGCGTTTATTGAGGCGAGAGATACGCCGTGCGGCCATGTTTAGGTGTAACACGCCCTTGGTGACGCCACGCATGATTTCCGGCTGGAACACCTTCAAGGCTTCTTGCGCCGCTGGCTTGTCGCCGCTTTGGATCGCGTGTTCTACGTTCTGCATATAGGTCCGAATCCGGCTCATCCGCGTGCGGTTGATTTCCGTACTCTTTACCAGTTGCCGAATTCGTTTTTTGGCCTGCACGGTGTGCGCCATGGCGTACCTATGAAAATCTGTTTCGGGAAGCGCGGTTATATCGGCACGTCAAGCTGGCGTCAACCGCGCTCACCGCTTTGATCGCGCGGCTATTTATTGCTGAATGAGGGTTCACGTTTGTTGACAAAGGCGGCCATGCCCTCTTTCTGGTCTTCAGTGGCGAACGTCGAATAAAATAGTGCCCGTTCATAGCGCACTCCCTCCGCCAAAATCGTCTCGTACGCTGAATTTACGGCGGATTTTGCCATTGCAACAATGGGTTGCGAGAGATGAGCGATGCGCTCAGCGACCTTCATCGTTTCGCCCGCTAATTCCGCCGCCGGTACTACCCGACTAACTAAATTGGCGCGCTCCGCTTCCTCGGCACCAATCATGCGCCCGGAGAGAATCATTTCCATGGCTTTGGCCTTGCCGATTGCACGGGTCAGGCGTTGTGTCCCACCGGCGCCAGGAATGACCCCCAGGGTGATTTCCGGCTGGCCAAATTTGGCGGTATCGGCGGCGATGATGAAATCACACATCATGGCAAGCTCGCAGCCGCCACCAAGCGCATATCCAGCGACTGCGGCGATCACCGGCTTGCGGCAACTGGTGACTCGCTCCCACGGGCCAATGAAATCTCCCGAATAGGCATCGGAAAATCCCTTGCTCTGCATTTCCTTGATGTCGGCGCCGGCGGCGAAGGCTTTTTCGCTCCCGGTTATGACAATCACGCCAATCGCCTTGTCCGCTTCGAGGTCATCTAACGCCGCGTTGAGTTCAACGATCAATTCAGCATTGAGGGCGTTGAGCGCTTTTGGTCGGTTGAGGGTGATTTTCGCGACCCGTTCTGTCCGGTCGAGGATGATGTTTTGATAAGACATGGCCGTTGCTCCGTCTTTTGCGCCTGCCTATCGAGGCGGCCTTTATTGCGATGAATTGGGGGAAAGCACGAACCGAACCACCAGCAAGTGCCCTTCTGGAATGAGATCTATGCGTAACATCTCTCCTTCGCGCGAAAATACAAGCCCGTCGATGATATACCAGCCGAGTTCCGGCAATACGGCGCGGTAAAACGCGGCGGCATCTTCCGCCGCGAGTTTGCCGTAAGCGTAGGTTTCGACAAGACGCCCGTCCGGTTTGTCGAAGTTGAGCGCTGGCGTCTTTTCTTCCGTAAGGCCACTCATCAAGGGGACTTCTTCGATGGCGGTGAGAAACGCTGGGGGGTCGGCCGTGGCAAAGGCAGTGGATGGCGTGGCGACTGGCGAGACCGCTAAGAGACCAGTAGACAGCATAGTCCAACCCACTAGAGCCCAACAAAATAGTAGCACGCGTCCGGGCATCAGCACTGACGTCTGGCGCAATAGAAGGTTGAGCGCCCGCTTTGCACTATGCGTTTTACTGCCTGTTCGCAATCGCATTTCGGGCATGGCTCCCCCTCGCGTCCATAGACCGAGAATTGATGCTGAAAATAGCCTAATTCGCCGCTCGCTTGAACATAATCACGCAGCGAGGAGCCACCGGCCTGTAGCGCCCTATCGAGAACTTTACGTATCGTCGCTACCAATCGTTCAGCACGAACACCCTGCACCGTATGGGCTGAGCGCCGCGGGCTGATGCCGGCACCGAATAGTGACTCGCAAACATAAATATTGCCGAGCCCGGCGACGACTCTCTGGTCCAACAGCGCCGCTTTAATGGGTGAATTCTTACCTGCCAACCGGGCCGCCAAACTAGGGCCATTGAACGCATTGCTGAGAGGGTCAGGCCCCATTTTGGCGAGCAATCGATGGTCCTCCACCTCGGATTCTAGGCATATCGTCATCAGGCCGAAGCGGCGCGGATCGGTATAGGTGACGATAGTGCCGTCGGCCATGCGGAAAACCACATGATCGTGTGGCCCTTCTGGCAATGCGCCTGCTTCACCGAGGGTAAAGCGGCCCGACATGCCTAAATGGATGATCAGCACGTTCCTGTCATCAAGATAGGCGAGGATATATTTACCGCGCCGCTCCAACCGTTCAATGCGCTGGCCCGTCATGCGCGAGGCAAAATTGTCCGGTAATGGGATGCGCAGGGTCTGCCGGCGCGTTTCGGCATAGGCGATGCGCTGGCCAAGAAGGCGCTTCTCCAGGCCGCGCCGGACCGTTTCGACTTCGGGCAATTCTGGCATGGACCGTAACGTAGCGCCTCCGGGAGTGCTAGGCTATCCTTCGCTAATGTCAGATACGGAAAATCACGGCGGCGACAGCGAACAGGTAGATTTCGGATTTCGGCGCATCGAGGCCGGGGCAAAAACACAGCTCGTGCGCGGCCTGTTCGACCGCGTAGCTAAACGTTACGACCTCATGAATGACCTCATGAGCGCCGGTGCTCATCGCGTGTGGAAGCGCCAACTGATCGATTGGCTAGCGCCCAAGCCGGGATTGCGTCTTCTGGACGTCGCCGGCGGCACTGGTGATATCGCCTTTCGCGTGAACGCGCGCCTCGCCGGTGAAGCTGAGATCATCGTCTGCGATTTGAGTGAAAACATGGTTTCCGAAGGGCGCATGCGGAGCTGGGACCGGGGTATTGTCACCGGTATCGATTGGCTAGTCGGTGATGCTGAAGCCCTGCCAATGGCCGCCAACAGTGCCGATGTTTACACCATCGCCTTTGGCATTCGCAACGTGACCCATATTGACAAAGCCTTAGCGGAGGCGGCGCGGGTGTTAAAGCCGGGTGGGCGCTTTCTTTGCCTGGAATTCAGCCCTGAACAGGCGCCGGGCCTAGATCGCTTATACGAGATTTATTCCTTTTCAGTCATTCCGCTACTTGGTGGGATCGTCGCCGGGGATCGTGATTCATACCGTTATTTGGTGGAAAGCATCCGCCGCTTCCCAGCACCTGGACCTTTTGCCGAGATGATCCGCCAAGCCGGCTTCGGCGGGGTTAACTGGCGCTCGTTAAGCGGTGGTATCGCGGCAATGCATTCCGCTTGGCGTGTCTAACCGCGGCACTTGGAGATGCGACGGACGGTAAAAAACATTTGGCGCTTGGTGCGAGTCACCTGGATTCTCGGGCGCTATGACGCGCTCTTTCTGTTGACGGACGCTAAGATTATGCCCTTCATCACCTGGATTGCGGGCCTAGCGCCACGGCGCCGGGGATTGGGCCGCAAAGGCGAACGCCTAGCCGCCGCGCTCCAGGTCCTCGGTCCGAGTTTCATAAAGTTTGGCCAGGCGCTTTCCACCCGCCCCGACTTGATCGGCGAGGAAGTGGCGAGTGAATTGTCCGAATTACAGGACCGCTTGCCGCCGTTCAGCGGTCGGGCTGCGCGGCAAATTGTCGAGCGCGAGCTCAACCAACCACTCGACAAGCTGTTCGCCGAATTCGATATCGAGCCGGTCGCCGCTGCCTCCATCGCCCAGGTGCATCTCGCTCGCACGATCGAGGGTGATGCCGTTGCGGTAAAAATCTTACGCCCTGGTATCGAAAACGCGTTCGCTCGCGATCTCGAGCTGTTTTATTGGCTGGCGGCGCTCTCTGAACGTACCCTGCCGGCTTGGCGCCGTCTCAAGCCTGTCGAAGTGATCCGCACCTTCGCCGACAGTGTGGCGATGGAAATGGATTTACGCATCGAGGCTGCGGCGGCGTCCGAAATCCGCAGGAATTTTTTGGACGACCCCATGTATAGTGTGCCGAAAGTGGATTGGCAGCGCACCAGCCAGCGCGTCCTGACGCTGGAGCGGGTCGAGGGCCTGTCGATCGATGAACGCGAAAAGCTAGAAGAGTCTGGTTTTGATCCGTGCGAAATTCTGAAAGTCACCGCTGGTGCGTTCTTCCGACAAGTCTTTCGGGACGGATTTTTCCATGCCGATCTCCATGCCGGCAATCTCCTGGTTGATGCAGAAGGTCGGGTGAATGCAGTTGATTTTGGTATCATGGGCCGGCTTGACCGCGATACGCGGCGCTATTTGGCGGAAATGCTATTGGGTTTTCTGCTCCGCAATTACGAGCGCGTCGCAGAGGTGCATTTTGAGGCCGGTTATGTTCCGAGGCATAAATCCAAAGCCGCTTTCACCCAGGCAATTCGCTCGATCGGAGAGCCAATCCTTGGCAAACCACTTCATGAAATCTCGCTCGGGCAACTACTCGGGCATCTTTTCAAAGTTACCAAAACTTTTGAAATGGAAACCCAACCACAGCTTCTGTTATTGCAGAAAACCTTGCTGATGGCTGAGGGCCTTTGCCGCCGCCTCAACCCGGAAGAAAATATGTGGGCCCTGGCGCAACCGCAGATCGAGCGTTGGGCACGCGAAAATCTTGGTCCTGAGGCGCGCTTGCGCGATTCCGTGGTGGAATCCGTGGCGGCGCTCCGGCTCGTGCCGCGGGTGCTGGAGCGCGCCGAAAGTGCTCTGGAAAAATTTGAAAACGGAGACACCGGGGGTGGTAGCGCGCAACATGGCACTCGGCGCAGAGGCCGTCTTGACGGCTTGCATGTGGCGCTTGGCTTGATAGCCGCTCTCTTGGCGGCGCTATTGATTCTACAATTGACTTAAACGATATCTCTCTTCAAAACGCGTTACACCGAAATGCTGGATTCGGAAATTTGATCTTCCCGGGCCATGAGCGTTGTTACTGCTTCTTCAAGTGACGTTCGCACAAAGTTTGCCGATTGGAACGGTTGCAGTTGACCAACTGCCGACATGTCGCTTGAAATCACGACCCCAATCCTGGCGTAGCCGCCGATACTCGGCGAATCCACGCCAAGGACAATGGGCTCGACCCCAGATGGCACCTGAATTGTGCCCACTGGCGCGCCGGGATCAATCACCAGATTTGATGGGTCCTCGCCGGCCTCTTCCACCAAATAGCCTGGCCGACCCGGGCGAAAGCCTAGCTCCGGGCCAATAAACCGCATTCCGGTGCGGTCCGATCTTGGGTTGAGTTTCCACGTGCTGGCATAGAATTCCTCCTCGCTCTCTGCACTGAAGTGATGCGCCTCGGGCCCACGCACCACCCTTACCTGGCGCTGGCCGGTATAAGACGGCACCAACTCTGGCCGCAGTCGGCGCCCGGCAAGAGCGGGCAATTCGACGCGATGCAGACCCACTGGTACTTCATCACCGGTCTTGAGGGGGCGCCCTTTGAAGCCGCCGAATTTTCCACGCGCATGGGTGGCACGGCTGCCGAGATAGAGAGGCACATCAATGCCGCCATGAACGGCCAAATAGGCGCGCGCCCCAGATGTCGCCATGCCGAAGGCTAACACTTGGTCGGCGCAGAGGACGAATGCCTGCCACAATGGTATTGGTGCACCATCGCAAGTAGCGCCCATATCTGCCCCGGTAACCGCAACCAACAGGTCCGATCGGGCGCGGATTTCAAGCCCGGCCATGGTAATTTCGAGCCCGGCAGCGCCGGGGTCGTCTCGGATGATGAGCGGTCCGCCGGGCGAATTGCCGACCAGCAGGTTGGCGATGCGCAAGGCGAAGCCATCCTGCGCGCCCGAGGGTGGGATGCCGAGCGATTGGCCACCCCGTCGGCCCATGTCCTGTACCGTCGTATGAAGCCCGCCCTGTAGGATTTCGAGCATCACGCCAGGCTCCACGAACTGTTCTGATCGGTTTTCTCCACCGCCTCGCCCAGGCTTTCAAGCCAGGTGATGTACTGAGCACAGTCGAAGCTATCCTCTTCGATTTGATATTCGTAGGTTCCAGCTTCTACCAATTCACGAATATGGTCGTATTCATCGCGTGTAATCGCGCGGTAGCGGTGCCGGTCGCCAGCTCTGGCGAGTACCGGGCCACCAGCAAAAACTGCGTTCTTCTGCTGTGGTTCGAAAATATTTACCGGCGTACGGCCGAACAGTTGGCCGCCGCCGGGAACTCGGATCGGGTAAATCGTTGACGTGGTACCGCCGAAATTTAACAGCCGCGAATACGTCCAGCTGCGCGGCGTGCGGTAGAGCGGTGCACCGATACGTTGGCGTGGATCCATCGCGTAGGACATGAAAGCGCCGGGTACAAAGCCAACCCCGGTGACCCAATAATCGCTGGCGGTGTGCGCCTTGATCACTTGCTCCGGCCTCATATTATTGAATTCAGCAATATATTCCATGTTGTTGCGGACACCGAAGGCTTCGGCGCACTCGCGCGACCAGGGGTCGTCATAGAGTGCCGGAATGGTCATTTTGCGGCTCGGTAGTTTTGGGACCTCGCTAGCCGATTCGATTAACTCCTGCAACGCAGCAATCAATTTGCCGCGCGTCGTCGCCAGCGGGTTGAACACGATGCCGAGTGTGCGGACTTGTGGGTTTGTTTCCACCAACCCGTTCGGCGGATTTGCGCGCAGGCTGATATCGAGGGCAAGGATACGAAAATTTAGGGCGATGCTGGTCTCGTCGCCGAACTCGATATTGAGCGCGGTATCACCCAAAGTCCGGAACATGGGCTGGTGATAGATCATTGTCCACTTTGATGTAATTGGCTCTAGCGATATCCACCGCGCCTCAAAGGTACCGATACAGATGGCTACCCGCAACGATCCCAACTTGCCCTTTGAAGCTCAGCAAATTAGGGTATCTACAGATTCAAGTTGGGAATTAAATGGAATTACGTCCGTGCTGACAAATTTGCGTGTCTTGCTGATTATTTCTGGCGGCATAGCGGCTTATAAGAGTTTGGAGCTTATACGCGGACTGCGTGCCGGCGGTGCGCATGTGCGCCCAATTTTGACCAAGGGCGGAGCACAGTTCGTGACGCCGCTCTCCGTCGCCTCGTTGGCGTGCGAAAAGGTCCATAGCGAACTGTACTCGCTCACCGATGAAAGTAAAATCGACCATATCCGATTGGCACGCGAGGTCGATCTCGTTGTTGTCGCACCGGCAACGGCGGATATTCTGGCCAAGATGGCAAACGGCATCGCCGATGATCTAGCGACCACCGTACTGCTCGCCACCGACCGGCCGATATTGGTCGCGCCGGCGATGAATAGCCGCATGTGGGACAACGCCGCAACCCGGCGCAATTTGGCGCATTTGCAGGGTGATGGGGTGATGACGGTTGGGCCAGCACATGGCGAGCTTGCCGAGGGCGAAATTGGCCTCGGGCGTATGGCCGAACCGGCACAAATTCTCGCGGCGATTGATAATGCGCTGGGCGGCCCGCTGCTCGGACTGTGTGCTATTGTGACCAGTGGCCCCACCCATGAGCCTATCGATCCGGTACGTTATATAGCCAACCGTTCCTCCGGCAAGCAGGGACATGCTATCGCTGGTGCCTGTGCTCGCCTCGGCGCCGCTGTTACCCTAGTGTCAGGGCCGACTGCTGAAGCTGATCCACCTGGGGTGGCGATGGTGCGTGTTGAAACAGCCCGAGATATGCTGGCAGCATGTCTCGAGGCGCTACCAGCCGATGTTGCTATCTGTGCCGCGGCTGTATCGGATTGGCGTCCGGCAGAGGCGCGGGCGCAGAAAATTAAGAAGGACAAGAGCGGTGCGGCCGCTGCTCCGGCTGATTTAAAACTGGTAGAAAACCCGGATATCCTGGCTGCCTTGGCGGCACACGAGAACGAACGTCCGCGTCTGGTCATCGGATTTGCCGCCGAGACCGACGATGTCGTCGCTTATGCGCAGTCGAAACTTGTAACCAAGGGCTGCGATTGGATTCTTGCTAATGACGTATCGCCGGAGACTGGCACCTTCGGTAGCAATCATAACAAAGTACATCTCATCAGCGTCGCGGCGGATGGCCAATCTGGCGATGCAGCCACAGTTGAAGAGTGGGCCTACGCCAGTAAATTAGACGTCGCCGCTCGCCTGGCGCAGCGCATTGCTTATACCTTGGGCAGCGCGGCATGATTGACCAGGTCGAAGTAGCAGTTCGGCGGTTGCCGCACGGTAGCGATTTAGCTCTACCTGCCTATGCTAGCACCGGCAGCGCCGGGCTTGATCTTCTAGCGGCCATTGAGCGCGAGAAGGTTTTGGCTCCCGGCGAACGCTGCCTCGTACCGTGCGGGATATGCTTGGCGCTTCCTGACGGCTATGAGGCGCAGGTGCGCGCGCGGTCCGGCTTAGCGCTGAAACACGGTCTCACGCTTCTCAATAGCCCGGGTACCATCGATTCTGATTATCGCGGTGAAATTGGCGTAATTCTGATAAATCACGGTGATGCGCCCTTCACCGTTGCGCGCGGCATGCGCATCGCGCAATTGGTTTTGGCGCCAGTGGTGCGCGCTGTCCTGGCGGAGACGCATTATTTGCCCAAGACCGCGCGCGGCGCCAATGGTTTTGGCTCAACCGGCCTCAGCGCTAAAAATTAATAGTTCATCCCTTATGCTGGAACCTTCCAAAAAGCTCGTTTATGCGGTCGAATCGGTGGTCGATATCGCCTATAACGGCGGCACCGAGCCAGTGCGCAGCCGTGAAATTGCCAAGCGCCAGGGCGTACCGCACCGTTATTTAGAACAAGTAATGCAGAGTCTCGTACATGGGGGCGTGTTGCGCGGCGTGCGCGGTCCGCGCGGTGGATATCTGCTGGCGCGGGAGCGCCGGCGCATCACGCTTGGTCATATCGCGCGGGTGGTGCTTGAACTTGAAAAGATGGACCACAAAGAAGCCAAAGGTGCTGCTTCCGATTTGGCAGATTACGTGCTTCAACCAATATGGAACGAGATGCAGGAAGATATGATGACCCGCCTCAACAAGATTACGATCGAAGATCTTTGCCAGCGTGCGATGAGTCTCGGCATCGAGCGCGTCTCTGACACGAAACTTGATTTTACAATTTAAGGGCGGAAAATATTGTGACAGATCAAGACCAAAAAACATTCTCGCGCGGCCGAATTTACGAAAATTTCATAGAAACGGTCGGTGGCACGCCGCTGGTACGGTTCAATCGGCTGCCGCAGCACGCTGGCTGTAAGGCCGAAATAATTGCCAAGCTTGAATTTTTCAATCCCTTGGCCTCGGTTAAAGACCGTATAGGCTTCGCCATGATCGACGCTGCTGAAGAAGTGGGGCAGGCGGTCCCAGGAAAGACAATTTTGGTCGAGCCGACCTCGGGAAATACCGGGATCGCGCTGGCCTTTGTCGCCGCGGCGAAAGGCTACCGCTTGATTCTGACTATGCCGGAGAGCATGTCTCAGGAACGGCGTAAGCTTCTCAAGCTGCTAGGCGCCGAACTCGAACTGACACCACCGGAATTAGGGATGAAAGGTGCTATGGCAAGGGCTCAGGAAATCGTTTCGGAGAATGACGGTGCGCTGATGCTTCAGCAATTCGCTAACCTCGCCAATCCGGCAGTTCACCGCCGCACAACGGCGGAAGAAATATGGAACGATTGCGACGGCAAGTTAGATGTGTTTGTGGCTGGCGTCGGCACCGGCGGTACCATCACCGGTTGCGCCCAGGTGCTGAAACCCCGCTTGCCGAATTTGCGCGTGGTTGGGGTTGAGCCCGAGGACAGTTCCGTGCTGTCTGGGGGCGCACCGGGCCCGCATAAAATTCAAGGAATCGGGGCAGGATTCTTACCGGACATTCTGGAGACGTCGCTGATCAACGAATACCTATCCATTGGTAACGAGACCGCATTCGAAACGGCGCGCCAAGTCGCCCGGATGGAGGGAATCCCGGTCGGGATTTCGTCGGGCGCCGCGGTGGCGGCAGCGCTTGAGGTCGGCTCCCGCGCCGATATGGTGGGCAAGCGCATCGTGGTCATCATACCGTCCTTTGCCGAGCGTTATCTGTCGACCGATCTCTTCAGCGGCGTCTAGGACGGAATAGGGATTACCACATGGGCTTCGATGAATCCCAAATCGAGCGATATGCGCGCCATATCATTCTTCAAGAAGTCGGCGGGCGCGGGCAGGCCAAGCTGCTCAATTCGACCGTGCTTGTGGTCGGCGCTGGTGGCTTGGGCTCGCCGCTACTGCTCTATCTCGCTGCCGCTGGTGTTGGCACGCTGGGAATTGTCGATGATGACCGGGTAAGCTTATCAAATTTGCAGCGCCAAGTTATTCATACCAGTGATGGGTTGGGCGACCTCAAGGTCGAAAGTGCCGAGCGCACTATCCATGCGATTAATCCCGACGTCACCGTGGTCGCGCATAACGAGCGGCTAACCGCGGAAAACGCCATGGATTTAATCTCTGCCTATGATTTGGTGGCCGATGGCAGCGATAATTTTGAAACACGGTTTCTGATCAACGATGCCTGCTATCTGGCTAAACGTACTCTTGTGTCGGCGGCGATCCTGCGGTTTGATGGCCAGCTTTCCACCTTTAAGGCGCATCTCGGTGAGGGCCATCCTTGCTACCGCTGTATTTTTCGCGAACCGCCACCGCCTGGTCTCATTCCGTCCTGCGCCGAGGGCGGTGTTCTTGGCGCCGTGGCGGGCTCGATGGGTTCTCTGCAATCAACTGAAGTGCTGAAGGAATTACTCGACATCGGCGAAAGTCTATCCGGCACGCTTATCATCTATGATGCGTTGAGCGCGACCTTCCGCAATGTGCGTGTCAAACCCGACCTGACCTGCCCGCTGTGCGGCGAGACTCCGACGATTACCGACCTCACATCGCACTTGGCGAGCGCCGGCGAAGGCTGTGCGATGCCCTGATTCGCGGCACGTTGCGCCAGCTGCGCTTGCTTGTCACACTCCTTAAGTCATCAAGTAAAAGCGGAGACACGTGCGGTGCTGAGAGACGAAATCGTTGATATCGCAGATATTTATGTTCCCTTGAAGCGGCGCAATAGCCTGAATCAAGAGACCGTGGCCGCGCTCGCTGAAAGCATTTTGGAAGATGGTATGAAAGTGCCGATACAATTGCGCAAGGACGGCGGCCGTTTTGTCCTCGTCGAAGGATTACACCGGCTAGAGGCATGCCGCGCGCTTGGCGATGAAAATATTACTTGCATCATCGTTGACGCACGCAAATCGTGAGGCACCCTTAAAAAATTCAATCTCCTAAGGAGGGAGTTCTAGAAAAATTTGGCTATCATATTGGTGCACGCGGCATGATGCGGCGCGTGCATGAGTACAAATTGCGTTGGGTGTTCGCCTATCTCAGGCCGCTTGAAATTACAAGTGTGGATTGGGCGGAATGGGTCACCGGTGATTCGCCCGGGCGCCTAACAAAAATTAGCAACAGGCTTTACGCCCAAAAAATGAGTCTGGAGAAAAAGCAGGAGCGCGACAACAGCCAGGCGGCAATTACCTATTATTATCGTGGCCTGAAATTTCTGAAATTTACCTGTTACTACGGGGACTTCAGTTGTAATTGGCCGGATTGATAACACCAGATCGTTAGTGCCGAGTGGTTGAGTCAGTGGCCCGGTTCTTCATCTTTCAGGCTGTACTTTCGATTACCCGATCGGGCGGCATGTGGCCATCAGCCCAAGTTTGAATGTTGATCAACACTTTTTCGCCCATATCGAGGCGGCCTTCGACAGTTGCTGAGCTCATATGCGGTAGCAGGACAACATTTTCGAGCTTGAGGAGTTTAGCGTTGATTGCCGGTTCGTTCTCGTAAACGTCGAGACCGGCGCCGGCGATGCTTCCTTGTTCCAACAGCACAGCGAGCGCGGTCTCATCAATTGCATGGCCGCGCGATGTATTGACGATATAGCTGGTCGGGCGAATGAGCTTGAGCCGGCGCGCCGACAGTAAATGGAAGGTTGCCGGCGTGCTCGGACAATGGATAGTGATAAGGTCCATGTGAGCCAGCATCTGGTCAAGGCTTTCCCACCACGTGGCATCAAGTTCTTCTTCGATCTCGGCATGCACGCGTTTGCGGTTGTGATAATGGATCGTCAGCCCAAAGCCGAGCGCGCGCCGTGCAACCGCCTGGCCGATCCGGCCCATGCCGATGATGCCGAGGCGTTTGCCCCAAATGCGCTGACCAAGCATCGAGGTCGGCGCCCAACCTTGCCAGCTTCCGTCACGTACCAGCCGGTCGCCTTCGGTCAACCGCCGGGGCGCAGCCAAGAGCAAAGCCATTGCCATATCGGCGGTGTCCTCAGTCAAGACGCCTGGGGTGTTGGTGACCAGTATATCGTGCTCCCTGGCAGCAGCTAGATCGACATGATCAACTCCGGTACCGAAGCTGGCGATCAGTTTGAGCTGCGGGCCAGCGGCGGCAATGACCTTGCGATCGATCGAATCGGTTACCGTCGGCACGACGACATCGGCGCTTTGTACGGCCTGAATCAACTCGCCCTGGCTGAGCGGCGTGTCTGATTCGTTGAGACGCGTATCGAACAGCTCCATCATGCGTGCCTGAATCTGATCCGGCAGGCGGCGGGTGATGAATACCAGCGGCTTTTTACTCGACAGCGGCATGATTTTCCTTGTTCTACTCTTTGGCGTGCGTACCACCGCTAATTTCGGCGAAACCGCCTCTCTTGTCTAGCAAAGCAGGCTCATCGAGACAATTGAGCGCAGCGCCGATGATCTAGTATAAGCTGAGTGGTCGAATAATTAACCTGAGTCTGAAAGATCAACACCCGAATGTGCCTTGCACGCCTAATTACATCGCTTCTTTCTGCTGTTGGCCTGATTACCTGCTTGTGGCTGTGGTCACTGGCGGCGACGGGCGCTGCGGATTCCTTGCCGCTGCCGCGCTTCGTTTCGCTGAAATCGTCAGAGGTAAATCTGCGCACTGGCCCCGGGAAACGATATCCCATCGATTGGGTCTATCATCGCCGCGGGCTGCCGGTAGAGATAATCGCCGAATTCGACAATTGGCGTCGGGTGCGCGATTCAGAAGGCGTCGTGGGGTGGGTTCATCATGCGCTTTTATCGGGCCGCCGCGGCGCCCTGGTCGCGCTGCCAGAACGCATCTTTCGCCGCGCGCCGGAAATCGGCGCACAGGCCTTATTTCAGGCTGCGACTGGCGTACTGGTGGAAATTATTTCCTGCGATGGCGTGTGGTGTAAAGTTTCGCACGACGATACCAATGCCTGGACAAAACAAAGCGGGCTTTGGGGCGTTTATCCTGGAGAGGTTATAGAGTAAGGCTGGGTAATCAGTCAAAATCCGTGCCGAGCGCGCGCCGGGCGGTTTCCGGAATGACCGCCATATGGCCGTAATTGGAATGATTTATGGATATCACGGTGCGCACCGCGTTATCGAGAAATCTCTCTATTTTGTCGGGGCTGAATTCAAATTGTAGAAAATGCACCGCGGATGTTTTGCCTTCGCCAGTGGTACGCTTAACCGTGTCGGCAATCGGCTGAGCCGCAATAGCGTTATCGCCAAGCTCAATGCGAATAGTTTTCTCGATGCCGCCGAGGCGGGCCAATTCACGCGCCCGCACGGTGCCGTCTGCAATTTCCAACATGAGTGTCGCGACGAGATTTCTTCCGTTTGGAATCAATGGATTGTAAGCGTTCAATTCGCCTGAAACCTGTTCCTCTCCACCGCGCTCGACAAACAACATCTCGTGAATCTGCATCCACATAGTGTCGTAGCTCTCGAAATAAAATGTTGCAAATGGGCCGACGGCAATGCGCCGGGCGCGTTTAACACCGCTGATTTGTGCACGCCTTGCAGCTCGCTCGTCGGCATATGTGGCCATATCCATGATATCGGAAGGAAATATTTTACGTTTAGTCGCCATGTAAATTTCCTATTTGCCGAGTTCGTAGGCCCGGGCGAAGAGCTCGATGGGGTGATAGGCGCGCGTAACTTTCGGTAATGCCGAGGCGTCGTCCTTATGTTCTTTGCTTTCTGCCGCGAGCAGTTCCATGCCGGCGACAATATGGCTGGCGGCAAGCGGGCATTCAGATGCGATGAAGCGGCTGCCGTTTTCCAGAGCGCGCCGTGCCGTGGGTTTGCCGACCTTGAGCGCAATCTCGTGGAAATCCCGGGTGACGCCAATCGAGCCACCATGGCCTGAGCAACGCTCGATCACTTCAATTTCCGCGTTCGGCACGAGCTTTAGCATGTCTGCCGCCTTATTGCCGATATTCTGCGCGCGGGCGTGGCATGCCATATGCAGGGTCACGCCGCCTTCGAGGGTTCCCATGCCCTCGGCTAATCCTTCATCGCGGGCAATGGCGACGATGTATTCGGTGATGTCGAAGCTGTGTGCTGCCAGCCGCGCTACTTTGGCATCCTCAGGCAGAAGGAGCGGCCATTCAAGTTTGAGCATCAGTGCGCAACTCGGCACTAAGGCGACGACGTCGTAGCCCTTGTCGATCCAATTTCCGAGCTCAGCGGCGGTTTTCTTGGCGTTTTCAGCAACTCGCGCAATATCTCCCTGTTCAAGCTGTGGCATGCCGCAGCAGCGTGGATACACCACCTCGCAGGTCACCCCATTATGGGCAAGAACCGCCAGTGCCGCCTCGCCGATGGCGGGAGAATTGTAATTGGTGAAGCAAGTGGCATAGAGCGCGACCTTGCGCCCTTGGGCTGGAGCTGAACCGTTCACCGCTGGTGGGTTCTTGCGTGCTCGGCGCAGAAATGTCGGGTTGCGAAATCGCGGTAGGCGCGCTTCGCGGTGAATACCGGCGAGCTTTTCCATCGCTAACCGGCTGAGGCGGTTGCTTTTTTGTGCTCCCCAATTCATCAGCGGTGCAAAAATGCGCGCAAGACGCCCATTCTTATCTGTTTCGGCGAGTCGTGGGCTGGCCGAGGTCGGTGGCTGCCCGTTGCGATGCTGGTTGGCGCGGTAGCGCAACATGAGATGCGGAAAATCGATATTCCATTCATGTGGTGGGGTATATGGGCATTTGGTCATAAAGCACATGTCGCACAGTGTGCAGGCATTGACGACACTGGCGAAGTCCGCCGATGCAACGCCATCGACTTCACCGGTCTTTGAGTCGTCTACCAGATCAAACAGGCGGGGGAAGGAATCGCACAGGCTGAAACAACGTCGGCAGCCATGGCAGATGTCGAACACCCGCCGCATTTCCACATCGAGCGCTGGCGCATCAAAAAATTCAGGATCGCGCCATGCGACAGGATGGCGTATCGGAGCACCGGGATCCACAGCCATCTCTCTTGCCAGTCTAGTTGGGTATGGTGGAAGTCAGCGCAGCGGGGCCCCCGACGAAAACTGTCGGCAGCCCCGGCGCCATGTGCCTAGTCTCGATTAAAGTGAATCGAGAGCTTGTTGGAAGCGGCCGGCGTGGGATTTCTCAGCCTTAGCGAGAGTTTCGAACCAGTCAGCGATTTCATCGAAACCTTCATCGCGCGCGGTGCGCGCCATGCCGGGATACATATCAGTATATTCATGTGTCTCGCCGGCGACAGCAGCGGCGAGATTGTTTGACGTGTCACCAATCGGCAAGCCAGTGGCCGGATCTCCGGTTTCTACCAAATAATCTAGGTGGCCGTGTGCATGGCCGGTTTCACCCTCGGCGGTGGAGCGAAATACGGTCGATACATCGTTGAAACCTTCAACATCCGCCCGGCGCGCGAAATAGAGATAGCGCCTGTTCGCTTGACTTTCGCCCGCGAAAGCGTCTTTCAAATTTTGTTCGGTCTTGGAACCCTTCAATGCCGGCATCGGCTTCTCTCCTAATTTGTTTTTTTCGCTCAGCGACGACCGCGATGGTTATCCACCGCGGCACCATGCTAGGCAGCCTTTTATGCAGTAGGCGGGCAGCGCCGTCAAGTTCATTTAGAATGATTCTAAGGACCATCCACGATGCCCCTCTTGCGGCCAAATTCAAAAAATACGGAGAAGGTTCGGGGACGGTGGCTGCTAGGCGCTGTCACTGCGCGGCGGGCGCGCCGTTTCTGACACGAATAATTATGTCGATGCGCGAAATTTCGGCTCCTTCAGGGAGCGCAGGTAATTCGCCGATGGCGATATTATCGCCGGAGACGTCACGTAATTTTCCACTGTCCTCAAAATACAGGTGGTGGTGGGCGCTGATATTAGTATCGAAATAGGACCGACCGGCATCGACGACCAATTCCCGCAACAATCCCGCAGTGGTGAATTGATGCAGGGTGTTGTAGACGGTCGCGAGGGAGACACTGACCCCTTGGCCAAGCGATTCGGAGTGGAGCTGTTCGGCGGTGACGTGCCGGTCGTTGCCCGAAAACAGTTGCTGCGCCAGCGCCCGGCGTTGACGCGTCGGCCGCAGGCCGGCATTGCGGAGCAACTCCATGATATCGTCTGATGTCACGCTTTGGCGCATACCTAGTCTCAGCTAATGAAAACTTGTCTTGATCTCCACCACACAACATAGAGTTGAACAATTCTAAATCAAGAAGGGATTATAGATTGCTACCCTAGGGGCGGTTTCCCGCAGCCCTTTACAGGCGCTAGTCGCCCGTTACCATGCGGCTGACAAGTTCCTTTACTGACGGAATGAACCCGTTAGAGTAAAAAGGATCCGTCGCAAATTGGTAGGCGCCGTGGCCGGAGAACATCAGTTGATCCTCGACATCGTCTTCGTCATGGATGATCACCTGTAGAGTCTTTTGGATACAAAAGCTGCGCGGATCGGCCTTCTTGCCGGTTGTGAAATCAGGGTTTGTTGACCAATTGCTGAACCGGCACGATGATAGGCAGCCCATGCAGGCGGCCTGATCGTTGCGGATTTCCCGGGCCTTGTCGTCGGTTACAAATATTAGGGTCGAATCGGGCGTTTTCATGACCCGTTTGAAGCCGCTACCTAGCCATTCCTGAGCGCGTTTAAAATCGCCCTTGGTGAGATAAAACGACCGACCGCGCGGGCCTGGGGTGAGCTTTTGGTCATGATCGCCGAGCGGCTCCGAGGTGAACGCTACTTGATGCTGTTCACGTTGTTCCAGGTCGTTGATGAATTTATTTCTAACGGCTGATGAATAGAACCCGGTGGGGCTGAATTTGTTGAGGCCGACATCGCCTTTTTTCAGGGTCAACAGGCGGCGCTTCCAGCTATCGGATATAGGGCTTTCCTTAGTCACCAACGGACGCGTGCCCAATTGGAAAGCGATGGGACCAATTTCAGGATTATCTATCCAATCTTGCCACTCTCGTAGATACCAAACGCCACCGGCCATGATAATTGGCACCTTATGCAGGCCGATGCTGTTCATCAACCTGCGTAGGTCACGCACGCGCGGATAGGGATCTTCCGGTTTGTTGGGATCTTCGCTGTTAGAGAGGCCGTTATGGCCACCGGCGCGCCACGGGTCTTCATAGACGACGCCGCCGAGCAAATCCGAGAATTTGTGATAAGCGCGTTTCCACAGCGCCCGGAATGCGCGGCCCGAAGAAACGATAGGGTAATAATGCACCTGATATTGATTAGCGATCTCGGCGATTCGGTATGGCATGCCAGCGCCGCAGGTAACCCCATGAATCAGGCCTTTGCCGCGCTCGAGGATGGCGCGAAGGATTCGTTCGCTAGCTGCCATCTCCCACAGGATGTTCATGTGCAGGCGGCCTTTGCCGCCGGACGTTTCATGGGCGATGCGGGCTTGTGCCAAACCGCCTTCAACCGCGTATTTCACCAGCTCTTCGTGGCGTTCGCGGCGTGTTCGGCCGTGATAGATTTGCGGTATCAACTGGCCGTCCGCGTCGTAAGAATCAGCATTGACGCCCGAGAACGTGCCAACTGCGTCGGCTGCCGCCCACGCACCCGAAGACAGCCCATTGGTGACGCCAATGCCTTTGCCGCCTTCAATCAATGGCAACACTTCTTTGCCTGAAACAATCAGTGGATGAAGCGCCTTCAATTCATCCTCTCTGTTTAGCTCAGCAACCGAGCATACAATCTAAGCCAATGGCGATCAAATGTCGCCCGTTTGCGTCCAAAAATAAATGTAAACGTCTCGCCGCCCACCTCTAGCCCAAGTCAACTTTCCCTCAGACCCGCAGCATAATCATAACGGATTATGCTGCGTGGCCGCGAGCTTTGATTGTTCGGGCTAACCGGCCTCAGTTTGTTTGGTGATGTCTTCGCCGGTCTCCTGGTTGACTACCTTCATGCTCAGTTTGATCTTGCCGCGGTCGTCGATTCCCAACACTTTGACTTTGACAATATCGCCTTCTTTTAGAACGTCGCTCACCGCACCGATCCGACCGGCTGCGACCTCGCTGATATGAACGAGGCCGTCGCGCTTTCCTATAAAATTTACGAACGCACCAAAATCCATGATCTTCACGACCTTACCGTCATAAATCTCACCGATTTCAGGCTCCGCGATGATATCGCGAATCATATCGATCGCGGCTTGGCCAGCCGCCGCTTCCACCGCGGCGACCTTGATTGTACCATCATCTTCAATGTCGATCTTGGTACCCGTAGTCTCGCAGATTTCACGCACCACTTTGCCGCCCGGTCCAATAATCTCGCGAATACGGTCTTTGGGCACGGTGATCGTTGTGATACGCGGTGCGGTGTCGCTCACGGTATCGCGCGCTGATCCGATTGCTTTAACCATTTCGCTCAAAATGTGGAGCCGGCCCTCGTTCGCTTGTTCGAGCGCCACTCGCATGATTTCCTCGGTGATGCTGGTGATCTTGATATCCATTTGCAACGACGTGATGCCGTTTTCCGTTCCAGCCACCTTGAAATCCATGTCGCCGAGGTGATCCTCATCGCCGAGAATGTCGCTCAACACGGCATAATCATCACCCTCTTTGATCAGCCCCATGGCGATTCCCGCTACCGGACGGGCTAGTGGAACGCCAGCGTCCATCAGTGACAAAGAAGTGCCGCACACGGTCGCCATTGAAGACGATCCGTTTGACTCAGTAATCTCTGAAACCACGCGGATGGTGTAAGGAAATTCCTCGGGTGTTGGCAGCAGCGGATGAACGGCGCGCCAGGCGAGCTTGCCATGGCCAATTTCGCGCCGGCCGGGACCGCGTAGAAATCGTGCCTCGCCCACTGAATAAGGCGGAAAATTATAGTGCAGCATGAAGCGTTCGCGGTACTCGCCTTCGAGCACATCCATGATTTGCTCATCCTGGCCAGTGCCGAGCGTTGCAACCACCAGCGCCTGCGTTTCGCCTCGGGTAAAGAGCGCCGAGCCGTGGCTGCGGGGCAGCACGCCGACCTCGCTTACAATTTGGCGTACATCCCGCGTGCCGCGCCCGTCGATTCGGGCGCCGGTTTTAATAATCTCGGAGCGCACAATGTCGCGTTCGATATCCTTGAGGATAGAGCCCATATCTCCCGGCGTCTGGCCATCCGCATCAGCCAAGCTTTCGGCGATCGACTTTTTCACGTTGCCAATGCGGTCCTGACGCTCAGATTTGGCCTGAATAGCATAGGCCTCGCGCAGTCCGTCACTCGCTAAACCGTCGATCTTGGTGACTAGGTCTGGGTCCTTCTCGACGCTTGGGACGTCCCACGGTTCCTTGGCGCAGGCTTCTGCAAGCTCGATAATCACGTCGAATACCGGCCGCATTTCAGCATGGCCGAAGGTGACTGCGCCAAGCATAATGTCTTCGTTCAACTCTTTGGCTTCAGATTCGACCATGAGCACGCCATCCTGGGTGCCGGCGACCACCAGATCGAGCGCCGATTCGAGGCGTTCATCCGATGTCGGATTGAGAACATATTTGCCGTTGATATAACCCACTCGGGCGCCGGCAATCGGGCCCATGAAGGGAATGCCGGAAATAGTTAGGGCAGCGGACGCGCCGACCATTGCGACCATATCTGGATCGTTTTCCATATCATGAGAGACAACGGTGCAGATAACTTGCGTTTCATTGCGGAAGCCAGTGGCAAACAGCGGACGAATTGGCCGGTCAATCAAGCGGCAGACCAGTGTTTCTTTTTCACCGGGCCGCCCTTCACGTTTAAAAAATCCGCCGGGGATCTTCCCTGCGGCAAATGCTTTTTCTTCGTAATTGACGGTAAGGGGGAAAAAATCCACACCCTCCCGCGGGGTTTTTTGCGCCACCACGGTGCACAGCACAGCCGTCTGGCCGTAGGTCACCATTACAGCGCCATCGGCCTGGCGCGCCATTTTGCCGGATTCGATTACCAACGGGCGCCCGCCCCATACGGTTTCTTTTCTCGTAACATTAAACATTTTCTATTTCCCTTTTCCTGCGGTCGATGCGCCCCGCCCCGCTCGAGGAGACCAGGATGATCCCCTCGTCTTTTTCATTGGCTGTGACAATCTGTCCTTAGCCAATGAACCATATGGCTTTTGCCCGCACCTTGTGTTCCGCGGCTCAGTCTCAGACGTTCATCTAACGTCTGCACCTTCGATCGGTACCAGTGAGGATGGTCTGCGAAGCTAGTCAAAAATTTACTTACGCAGACCCAAGCGTTGGATGACGTCGGCATAACGCTCGGCGTCTTCTCGCTTAAGATAATCCAACAGACTACGACGGCGGCTCACCATTTTCAGGAGGCCACGGCGCGAATGCCGGTCTTTCTTGTGGGTTTTAAAATGCCCCGTTAGATTGTTGATGCGCTCGGTCAAGATTGCGACCTGGACTTCCGGGGAGCCGGTATCACCGGCCGTTTTTCCGAACTCGCCCATGAGTGCGGACTTCCGCTGCGCGGTAATCGACATCTCTGTACTCCAATTCCTAAAGGTTGAAGACGCGAAGCGGCTTGAGGTTGCCCATTTCAATTCTGGCCAAGGCCACAAGACGCCCGCCACATGTGGCGCGGATGGTTTTGATATCCGCATCCTTTACTGCTATTGCCTGGCCACATTGCAGCCGGTGCGCGTCACTTTCAGTCAATTCCAATGCCGGGATGTCGGCCAGCGGGGCCTCGACCGGAAGAACGTGCGCAGCAAGGCGCGCACTATGCACGAGCGACTCCACTATATCCAGCGAAATCGCCGCATTTTCAGTAAAAGGGCCGACTGCAGTTCGGCGTAACGCCGAAACATAGCCAAAAGTGCCAAGATTACGCGCGATATCGCGCGCCAAGGCTCGAATATAGGTACCTTTGCCGCAGATGACATCAAAACAGGCGGTTTCTTCGTCATTTTCAACAAGCAACAGGCTGTCTATGCGAATTTTCCGGGATTCTAGGGTGACGGGTTTGTTGACCCGCGCTAAGGCATAGGCGCGCTGACCATTGACTTTTATGGCTGAATATTTGGGCGGTATTTGACTAATTTCGCCGGTAAATTCGGGCAACACCTTATTAATTTCCTGACGTGACGGGCGAATATGGCTGGCCTGGACAATCTCGCCTTCGCTGTCATCGGTATCGCGTGCTTCGCCCCATTTCAATGTGAAATGGTAGCCTTTGCTTCCAAGCATGGCATAGGCCACGGTCTTGGTGGCTTCTCCGATGGCAATCGGTAGAACGCCTGTGGCGAGCGGGTCGAGCGTGCCGCCATGGCCAACTTTTAGTCCGCCCGTGAGGCGTTTTATCCGGCCGACGATTTGCGCTGAGCTGTAGCCAGGTGGTTTGTCGATGATCAGCCAGCCATTGAGGCACGCTGCTGCGCCGGTAGGCTCATTCATCGGGCAGTGATACCTCTTTCAAGAGTTCGTCGATGGAGTTCGACTCATCGAATGAATGGTCGAACACGAATTTGAGAGCCGGCGCGTGCCGCAGTTTCACCCGCCGCGCAACTTCGGCACGCAGAAATGGCGCCGCGCGCGATAGCGCCTCGACAACAGGCGTGCCGTCGCCACCACCCAACGGCATGACAAATACTCTGGCTTGCTTGAGGTCGGGTGAAGCGCGAACTTCGGTGACTGTTATTGGTGTGGTGCTCAAAATAGGATCACGAATCGGTGCGCGCGCGAATGTATCGGTCAGCGCTTCGCGCAGAAGTTCGCCTACTCGTAATTGGCGCTGACTGGGAGCTCGCGATTTTGGTGCGTTGCCGCGTGCCATGGTTCAAGCTTCCGCCGCGTGGGACGTCATACCTTTAATTGTTCCTGGATCAGGAATCGAGCGTTCGCGCGACTTCCTCGATTTCATAGAATTCCATGACATCGTCCCGCCGCAGATCCGAGTAATTCTCGAACGACATGCCACATTCGAATCCTTCTTTAACCTCTCGCACATCATTTTTGAAGCTCCGCAAAGTCTTCAGCGTGCCGTCGTGGATCACGATATCGTCGCGCAACAGCCGCACCTTGGCTCCGCGTCGAGCCAAGCCATTGGTCACCCGGCACCCGGCGACCTTGCCGATTTTGCCGACGTCAAATATCTCCAGAATTTGCGCATTGCCAAGCTTGAGTTCGCGCAACGCCGGTTTGAGCATACCCTCGAGCATTGCCTTGGTGTCATCGACAATGTTGTAAATGATTGCATAGTCACGAATTTCGACGCCATCGCGCTGCGCCAGTTCCCGAGCTTGCGGATTGGCGCGCACATTGAACCCCACGATGAACGCCTTTGACGCACTTGCCAGCACCACATCCGATTCAGTAATGCCGCCAACACCGGCATGGAGAACTTGAACCGCGACCTCATCGGTGGACAAATTTTCAAGCGCGCTCGCCACCGCTTCCACAGAACCATGCACATCGCCTTTGATAACCATCGGTAGGCGTTGTAGTCCATCCTCGCCAGCTTGCAGGAACATTTGATCCACATCGACCAGTGCTGCGCTGCGAGCCGACGTGTCATCGCGCGAACGCATGCTGCGAAATTCAGTAATTTCGCGGGCACGCCGCTCGCTGTCTACGACAACAAATTCGTCGCCAGCGCTCGGTGGACCGTTGAAGCCAAGCACTTCCACAGGGGTAGAGGGCACTGCTTCAACTCGGTTCTGCGCGCGCTCATCCGTCATCGCGCGCACCCGGCCCCAATTTGAGCCGGCGACTACGATATCGCCGACATGTAGCGTGCCACGTTGCACCAAACAGGTGCAAACGACGCCGCGCCCGCGATCTACCCGCGATTCGAGCACTACGCCGTCGGCATCGCGATCCGGATTGGCGGCCAGCTCAAGAATTTCAGATTGCAGAATAATTGCTTCTTCAAGTTTATCGAGATTTGTCTTTTGAAGCGCCGAAACTTCGACTGACAGGATATCACCCCCCATTTCTTCGGTGACGATTTCGTGCTGTAGTAGTTCTTGGCGTACGCGGTCTGCCTTCGCATCGGGCCGATCGATCTTGTTGATGGCGATGATGAGAGGGGCGCCGGCTGCGCGCGCATGGTTGATCGCTTCGACCGTCTGCGGCATGACACCGTCATCGGCGGCGACAACCAAAACAACAATATCCGTGATCTTGGCACCGCGCAGGCGCATCTGCGTAAACGCGGCATGGCCCGGCGTATCGATGAAGGTAATGCGCACATCATTGGCAATCTGCACCTGATAGGCACCAATATGCTGGGTGATTCCGCCGGCCTCGCCCGATGCGATATCGGTCGCACGCAGGGCGTCGAGCAGCGAGGTCTTGCCGTGATCGACGTGGCCCATCACGGTTACGACAGGCGGGCGCGGAACCTGACTGCCATCCTCATCCGAATCGCCGGCCAGGCCAATTTCCACGTCCGAAGCGCTCACCCGCTTGATCTTGTGGCCGAACTCATGCACCACCAGTTCTGCTGTATCTCCTTCAATGGTTTGGGAAATTGAGGCAGCGATTCCCATTTGCATGAGCTTCTTCACAACCTCGAAGCCACGTACGGCCATCCGGTTTGCAAGTTCCTGGACGGTGATGGTTTCGGGCACCACCACTTCGCGTACTACGGGGCCCGCCTCTTCACCGCCGCCGGCTTCTGCCGCCATGCGGCGCTCGCGCTCGCGTTGGCGTTTCAGCGATGCCAAGCTGCGGCTGCGCTCATCCTCGCCACCGGTTTCAAGTGCCCGCGAAACCGTAAGTTTGGCGCTGCTGCGGCGATTGGCATCGCGGTCCCGTTTGCCGGCGGACGGCGGGCGTCGAACTTCAATGCGCCGGCGGCCGCGTCTTGGCCCGTGGTCTTCCTCGGCGGTTGCTTCGCGTTTGACACCCGGGCGCTCGCTGTCGGCCGGGCTCTGCTCCTCTTCAGGCACGGCAAGCCTGCGGGCAGCTTCTTCCTCCGCTTGGCGGCGCTTTTCTTCTTCCGCTGTGCGCCGAGCTTCTTCTTCTGCGGCTCGGCGCTCAGCCTCTTCACGCTCAACCGCCCGAGTCTGATCCTCTTCAGCACGAAGCGCGGCTTCGATTTCTGCTTGGTGGCGTTTGCGCCCCTCTTCTTTGACTGCGGATTCAACCGCACGGGCACGAGTGGCTTTTTCCTCGTTGGTCAGGGTTCTCAAGACAACGCGTGATTTTGGTGTATCGCGCCCGCTCTCGGTCGTCGTGGACGGGGCCTCAGCAGTTTTACTGGCGGCAGGTTCAGCCGCTTTCAAGGTTCCGGCGGCGCGCGCCTGCGTCGGCGTCGTGCTGACTCCGCCACCCTGAGTGATGTTGCGTTTTTTGCGGACCTCGACGGCAACTGACCGGCTACGGCCATGTGAAAAACTTTGCCGCACCTGACCTGCATCGGCGGACTGATTCCCCTCTGGCCGCCCCTGGCGTTTTAACGACAGAGGCTTCTTCTCTCGGCCGCTTTCGATAGTGCCTTCGTCGCTCATTCGATTCCTACTCGATCCGCAAATTCGTTTTGCTGTTTAGCTGATAGGGAACCGACGTTGATATCCCATTTCTCTGCTGGTAGGCGAGATTCTCCAGCAGCGCGGAAGCCGGCAAGACGACCGCATTCGCGCAAAAACATGTCACACAGGCGTGACGGACGGAGGGCCACATGCACCGCGTCGGCGCGTCCTAGAGCCTGCGATAATTCACCGCGCGTAAACATCTCTATAGCGGGCAGGCCATTGGCAAGTGCGCGCAGGCGGGCTCGGGCAGGCGCCGCGCCGTCAGCAGCCTGCACTAACACTACTGCCTGCTGGGTGCTCAAATCGTTGCGAACCTGTTCATGCCCAATGACGGTGGCGCTAGCGCGTGAACTGAGGCCGAGATAATTGAGGGCGCGTGCGGTAAGTTGTTCACGCACCTGCTCAGCTAGTTCCTGTTCTAGTGTAACGGCGCAGCGCGCAGCTCGGGCAAAACTGCCATTGGCTCGGGCCTCGTCTAGGGCTGCGAGGTTGGCACTTAACCATAAGCCTCGGCCGGGCAGGCGTTCAGCAAGGTCGGGCACTATTATGTTGTCTGGGCCGACGACAAAGCGGATAAGATGGGCTGTCGAGCAATCGCGCCGTGACAGGATACAGCGCCGCTGTTTGGCAGGTGAACTCTCCGCTGCGCGGGGCGCTTTTGCCGGGCTGCTACCACGCGGTTTGCGCACGCTATTTGGCTTCGTTCTGTTCACGGCGTACCCGTTTCTTGGCCCCGCACTGTACCGTCGTTTTCCTTAGCCGAGGTGGCTGACGGCTCCGTAGCTTCGTCTTCTTCCCGGTTCAAATCCGCCGGTTCATCATCAAACCAATGTGCTCGGGCGGCCATAATGATGGCGTTCGCATTATCGAGATTAGGTGCGATAGTGCCTAAAATTTCGATCAACTCATCGCCGGCGAGGTCGCCCAGATCGTCCAATGTTTTAATCTCTGCTTCGCCCAGGATAACAAGTGCTACCGGACTCAAACCCTCAAGTTCAGCTAATTCATCCTGCACGCCCAATGCGATACGTTTTTCAGACATTTCGTTGTTGAGGTTTTCCACATACTCCGTCGCGCGGCGCCGCAGTTCCTCTGCGATCTCCTCATCGAAACTCTCCACTGACGCCAATTCTTCGGTCGGTACGAATGCCACTTCTTCGACGCTGGCGAATCCTTCGGTAACCAGCAGGTGGGCAATCACATCGTCTACGTCGAGGGCCTGCATAAATAGTTCGGTGCGGCTACGTACTTCCTCTTGGCGGCGATCCGATTCTTCCGCTTCAGTCAATATGTCAATGTCCCACCCCGACAGCTGGGAGGCCAGCCGGACATTTTGACCGCGCCGGCCGATGGCCAGGCTAAGCTGATCATCAGGCACCACGACTTCAATACGCTTGGCCTCTTCGTCGAGGACGACCTTGGATACTTCCGCCGGTGCTAAGGCGTTGACGATTGAGGCGGCAGGATCGGGCGACCACTGGATAATGTCTATTTTTTCGCCTTGCAGTTCGCTGACTACCGCCTGTACGCGCGAGCCCCGCATGCCGACGCAAGCTCCCACCGGGTCGATGCTGGCGTCGTTCGAAAAAACGGCAATTTTTGCCCGGCTGCCAGGATCCCGCGCGACCGACTTGATTTCGATGATGCCATCATAAATTTCAGGCACCTCCTGAGCGAATAATTTGGCCATGAAATTGGGGTGAGTGCGCGAGATAAAAATCTGCGGCCCGCGTTGTTCGCGCCGGACGTCGTATATATAACCGCGGACGCGATCGCCATTGCGGAACGATTCGCGCGGCAGCAAATCCTCTCGCCGGATGACGCCTTCGCCGCGGCCTAGATCGACAGTCACGCCACCAAATTCGGCACGCTTGACCAAGCCGCTGGCAATTTCACCGACACGGTCCTTGTATTCCTCATACTGGCGCGCTCGCTCTGCCTCTCGGACCTTTTGTACGATCACTTGTTTGGCGGTTTGCGCAGCGATGCGCCCGAAATCGATGGGTGGCAGGGCATCTGCCAGGTAATCGCCGATTTGCGCCGCGGGATTACGCTCTTGTGCGCTCGGAATGTTAATCTGGGTAGCTTCGTTCTCCACTGGATCGGCCACTTCGAGATAGCGCATCAAGCGAATTTCACCGGTTTCGCGGTCGATCTCGGTGCGGATATCATGTTCCTGGCCATATTTCCGCTTGCCGGCGTGGGTAATGGCCTGTTCCATTGCCTCGAGCACGAGATCGCGTTCGATTCCCTTTTCTCGCGCTACTGCGTCAGCAACCTGCAGCAGTTCGTGGCGAGCCAGACCAACTGTTTCCGTTTCCATTTGCTCTATATCCGTTTTTGCGACTCGGCGGCAGAAATTAGTTCGTTCGTCAGTATCAATTTAGCTTTCTTGATGGTCTCGAACGGCACCACCGCGCTACCTTCGTTGGCGGAAATCCGCACCTTGCCGTTTTCTACGCCGAGTACCTGTCCTCGCAAGCGCGTGCGGCCGTCAATTGGCGCCGTCATTTCGATCTTTGCATGGAAGCCGGCGAAGCGTTCGAAATCGCTGATCCGAGTCAACGGGCGGTCCAGGCCGGGCGAGCTAACCTCCAGGTTATAAGCGCCGCCGATAGGGTCTTCGACATCAAATAAGGCCGAGATTGATTTACTGGCGGTTGCGCAGTCGTCCACCGTCATTGGCTCGTGGTCTCGTCGTTCGATCATGATCTGGAGGGTCGGGCGTCCGGAGCCGCCGTAGCGCACGCGGACCAACTCAAAGCCAAGGGCTTCAAGAGACGGTGCAATCAACTCCTCGACACGGTGCGTCTGTTCCATGGTTGCACCACATCGCTAACGTGCCGACAGCACAAATGAAAAAGCGGGCCCGCAGCCCACCTCAAACTTCATCACAAATACTAACCTCGTTAATAATTACGCCTAACCTATATCTGTTTTGGCCGATGCTTCAAGCGCTTTATGGTTATCTAGCGGATCGCGCCCTGTTTGCGGTCTCCGCCGCGGCTTGCGGTTGGCGCAGGTAACGCAGAAAAATCGCTGCTCTTCCGGCTTCGCGTGCTTTCTGTTCGTATCGTGTTTCAGGCCAATCTTCAGGCCGCTCGCGCCAGTCCAACGAGTGCTCTGCTAGCCAGTTAAATCGCCGTTCCCGGTGCATGTGCATCATCGTCCAACGAGCGAGTTCAGTATGGTCTGTGGCAAACCTAAACTCGCCGCCGGTGGCAAGAATATCGGCACTGCGGGCGATTATCTCCGGGTTGACGATGCGCCTTTTGTGGTGCCGTTTCTTCGGCCATGGGTCGGGAAAAAGCATAGCTAGCCGCGACACTTGTCCGGCGCCAAGGCGGGCCAGGAGGAGACGCGCGTCGTCAGGGAATATTCTGATATTGGTCAGATTGCCGTCTACGATCCGGCTGAGGAGCGCGGCGACACCGTTCATAAAGGGTTCACAGCCGATAAAACCGACATCAGGTCGCCGCGCTGCCTGCCATGCCAGATGCTCGCCAGCGCCAAAACCGATTTCGAGCCAAATTTCCTCGATACCGGAGCCGAAATAACGGTGCGGGTCGATGACATCCCCGCTTTCCTCTAAATCAATTTTGATTTCCGGCAACAGTTTGCGCACGAGCGCTTGGCGTTTGGGGCGCAATTTGTGGCCCTGGCGGCGGCCGAAAACAAGGCTGCGGCGGACTACCTTGTCTTTTGCCTGGTCGCCTATCATGCCCTATTGCCATTCACACAATACTTCACGCTTAAATGAGTGCGCGCTTCAACTCCGCAGCCAAATCGGTTCGCTCCCAGGAAAAGCCACCGTCAGGTTCTGGTTCGCGGCCAAAATGGCCATACGCCGAGGTGCGCGCATAAATTGGCCGGTTAAGTTTCAAATGCTGACGAATGCCGCGCGGCGTGAGGTCCATTGCCTCGCCCAGGGTCGAAGCGAGCTTACCTTCGTCTACCTGACCAGTATCGTGGGTATTGACATAGATCGACAGCGGTTTGGCCACACCGATGGCGTAGCTGAGCTGAATAGTGCAGCGCGTGGCGAGTTCGGCGAAGACGATATTCTTGGCGAGGTAACGCGCTGCATAGGCCGCCGAGCGATCAACCTTTGACGGATCCTTGCCAGAAAACGCTCCTCCTCCATGGGGCGCCGAGCCGCCATAGGTGTCGACAATGATCTTGCGCCCCGTCAGGCCGGAATCACCGTCCGGCCCCCCGATCACAAACCGGCCGGTCGGATTAACGTAAAACTCTTCCTCTGGGCACATCCAGCCATCTGGCAGCACATTGACCACATGGGGACGCACAATTTCACGCACCTCTTCTTGGCTGAGGCCTGCCGAATGTTGGCTCGACACAACGACCGACTTTGCGGCGACGGGCACACCATTTTCATACCGCAGCGTCACCTGGCTTTTTGAATCTGGCAACAAACCTGGCTCGGCACCAGAATGGCGGGCTTTGGCGAGTGAGCGCAAAATCGAGTGTGAATAATGAATGGCGGCTGGCATGAGCATATCTGTCTCACGGCAAGCATAGCCGAACATGATACCTTGGTCGCCGGCACCTTCGTCTTTGTTTCCGGCGCTATCCACGCCCATTGCTATATCGCCGGACTGCGAATGAACATAAACCTCAACATGGGCCCTCTCCCAATGAAAGCCATCCTGTTCGTAGCCTATCTGGCGCACGGCTTCACGCGCCACATTTTCCATCACTTCATGGGTAATGGATTCAGGGCCGCGCACCTCGCCAGCCAATACAATACGGTTTGTCGTCACCAGGGTTTCACATGCGACGCGTGCCTCGGGTTCGCGCTTCAGGAACGTGTCGACAATTGCATCAGAAATTCGGTCACACACCTTGTCGGGATGGCCTTCCGAAACAGATTCGCTGGTAAATAGGTAGTTGGATAATGTCAAAAAACCGTCTCCCCTTTTTTGGCTCGAATCTTTTCCAGATAATACTTAACTTCGACCAGGCGCGACGATCTTGCCGCATCGGTTTGTGGCAATCTTTGGCGAGACGGTCAAGCGCTTTGCCCGACCGTGCAAGGATAAAGGGAAATGCGGAGTTATTTAGTCGTCGGCTATGCTTTTATCTCCCGATGCGGGCTTGGCGACCGCCTTTACCAGCTCCAATATCCGCTTGCGCACGCCCAGATCGGTAATTCGATAATACGCCCGTACCAGTTCAAGCGTTTCGCGTTTGACGAGCGGGTCGCCTTGGAAGGAGGGGACCTTAACATTCGTTAGTCCGGGTGATTTTGTAGCAGTGATTTCGATCGGCAATTCATCAAAAAAATAAGACACGGGAGTTTCGAGAACTTGCGATAATTGATAAAGGCGACTGGACCCGATTCGATTCGTCCCACGCTCGTATTTTTGGACTTGTTGAAAAGTTAAATTGATCGCTTTGCCAAGCTTTTCCTGGCTCATGCCGAGTAACGTACGGCGCAAGCGAACACGTTTCCCAACGTGAATATCTATTGGGTTTGGGTGAATTGCCATGAGTTCTCTATGTTTGTATTAATCAATGTTCAAATCGCTATCGAGTAGCGGTTCGAGATTGAAAGTAATGAAGTAAAATAAACTCATATTTATAATATTACCTGTTACTATGTCAACAATAACATAATTTTTATGAGTGTTAATAATGGTCAAATTATAAAATTACATTGATATTTATTAAACAACTCTATTTATTTTTACGAATTTCGAACAAAAATATTATGCCGAGTGAAATAATTAGAATTAAAAGCATCATCCAGTCGCCGATTGCAGCATACGGCGTACGCCCTAGCGCCCTGGGCAAGGAGGCCTGCAAAACTCCTTCATAGCCAAGCGGAAGACGTCCCACATAGCGGCCCAACGGATCAATGACCGCAGAGATTCCGGTATTAGCGGCGCGCACCAGTGGTAAACCTTCTTCAACCGCCCTAAGGCGGGCTGCCTGCAAATGCTGATAGGGGCCGGCTGTATTGCCAAACCAACCGTCATTGGTGATGTTGAGGAGCCAGCCAGGCCGACTATCGCTCGCCGTCACCTGGCCGGGAAATATAGCTTCATAGCAAATCAGCGGGCTGAAGGGCGGCAGATCAGGAAGGCTAAGCGTTTGCGCGCCATGCCCCGCTGAGAAATCTAAATTGCCATGGGTGAGTTTGGCGAAACTCATGATGCTTCTCAGCGGCATATATTCGCCGAACGGAACCAAATGTTGCTTGTCGTAAGTGGCGCTCAGACCGCCGCTGGCATCAATCGCATGCAAGCTATTCCACAATATGGGCGCCTCGCCGGGTGCGCCGCCGCGGCGTAGGGCGCCGGTGAACAACAAGCCGCCTTCGGGCACGGCGGCAGCAAGCCAGGTCGCTAGGTCTGGGTCATTGCTGATGTCGTAAGGCACCGCTGTCTCCGGCCAAATAACGTGGCTGAAGGAGCCGGGTGACACGGCCAGAGTCATGCGCAGATGTTTTTCCATAGATGCCTGTCGTGCATCGCCACTCCATTTTAGTCGCTGCGGAATATTGGCCTGGATGAGTAGAAGCTTGACGCCTTCCAGCGCGGTAGGGGGTTGCACCGCAAGGCGAACCGTTCCGCCAATCCAAATCGCCGCCAGTACAAGGATCATCGCGACTGGCGCGCGCCAGTTTGTCCCCGTTTCCGGTACTTTCGCGCCTTCTGGGTCTGTCGGGCTCTCGGACAAGAGGGCCGGGACCGCCGCTGCCAAAATGGTGACGAAGCTGAGGCCGTAAACCCCGGTCACTGCCGCTATCTGAATCATGCCCTCGGAAAGGGTCCAGGAGGTGCCGATGAAATTCATCGGAAAGCCGCTTAACAAATGGCCGCGTAGCCACTCAGTGACAGTCCAGGCGACGGCGAAGACGACCACACGCGAAAATCCGGTTCGCCGACTTAGGAACACAACCAGCGCGGCGAGTGCCGGGAACAGTGCCAATCCGGCACTGAGACCGAGCACCGCCGGTACTGCCACCCAGGCGAATTTGTCTGGATCCGTCAGCAGCGCCGCGCCAACCCAATAACAAGCGGTAAGAAAATGCCCGCAGCCAAACCACCAGCCTGATAAAGCGGCACGCCATGGTGAGCGCGCTGCAGCGATCACCCACAACAAGCCTGCGAACGCTGGTACTAGCAAGGGCAGCGCGTGGGATGGAGGCAGGGCGCATGTTGCTACAACGCCCAAGCCAAAGCAGAGCAGCGAGCGCCGCCAGCCATCGAGCGCCGCTACTTGTGTGGCAAGCGTCAGGATGAAATCGTTCGCGCCACGCAAAAATAAGCTGACGGTGCGCCTCGAATTCACGCCCGATCAGTCTCGCCCGCTGGCGATATCGTGCTAACGCGTACTCGTTTCACACGCCTCGGATCGGCGTCGACAATTTCAAAGGTCAGTCCCGAAGGATGGCTCAACCGATCAAGGCGCAGCGGCACCCGGCCAGCCAAGCGCGAGACGAGTCCGCCCACGGTGTCTAGATCTTCATCGAATTCATTGTCTCTGAGTTGCACACCAAAATGCGATTCCAACGCTTCGATTTCCGTGCGCGCATCGGCCTCGACGGTGCCATCTGGAGAGATGCTGAGGGTCGGTGTCGACACGACATCATGCTCGTCTTCGATCTCACCAACAATTTCTTCAACCAGATCTTCGATCGTGACGAGGCCGTCGGTGCCGCCATATTCATCCACGATGACCGCCATATGCAGCCGGCTGACCCGCATTTTCGCCAGCAAATCAACGACCGGCATCGATTGTGGAACGAACAGCAACGGCCGGATGATTTGTGGCAGCTGAAATTCATTCGTTCCGCCCCAATACGGCATCACATCGCGGATATGGACCATGCCGACGATTTCATCTAGCGTGTCGCGGTATACCGGCATGCGCGAGTGTCCGTCTTGTCGAATCATCCCAACAATATCTTCCAGCGTGGCGCTCTCCTCGACGGCAACAATATCTGGTCGCGGCACCATCGCATCTTCGGCGTTGAGCCTGCCAAAGCGCAGCAGGTTCATCAGCAGATCCCGTTCTTCCGGTGTAATCTGCTCCGAGATGTCTTCTTCTTCTTCTATCAATTCCTCGAGCGATTCCTGCCACGTTGCGTCGCCATTGCGCGCGAAGGCGCGGACCAGCCAGCTGCTTACGGAACGTACAATTGAAGGTTCGGGACGGCTCTCTTCACCAGTTGAGGCTGCCTCGTCTCTAGATAGAGGATTGTCGCTATCGTTCATCATTTTTTACTGCACTGTGTGGCGCATAGGGATTGGCAATTCCGATAACCGCCAGCGTCCGAATTTCCAGTTCCTCCATTATCTTGGCATCGCCATCGGTGATGTGATCGTGGCCCAAAAGATGTAACACGCCATGTATGACGAGATGGCTCAAATGTTCGCTCAAACTTATGTCCGAATCCTTTGCTTCCTCAGCGGCTCTTTCGAGTGAAATTACCACATCTCCCAAGACATCGCCTTCAAACGGTGCTCGCGACGTCTTAGAATCTGCATAGGCAAACGCTAGAACATTGGTTGCCTTGTCGACGCCGCGGTACGCAGAGTTCAAACTGCGCAGCAGCACGTCGTCGGCCAGCACGACGGCTAACTCAGTGGCGGCGGTTTCTGCTGTTGAGGCCAACGCCGCCAGGGCTGCATTCCGCGTCACGCGGCGCGCATCAGGAAGCGCGGTCCGCCATGCTGCGTGGCGTATAGTTACCCCGATCTCCATCTCTGTCTTTGCCGTTCTGCTTTGAGTCTTGTGGGACCGGCTGCACATTGCTAGCCGGGTATTCAATGCGGCTGTGATAGACGCCCATGACGAGAACCCGCGTGAATGACTCTTCAATATTGGCGAGATCGGCGATAGTCAGGGCGCAATCGGATAGTTGTCCATCCGCCATTTTTTCGGCGATAACTTTTCCCACACGTTCCTTCAGTTCTGCTGGGCTTGGGTTTTTGAGCGCTCGGGTCGCGGCTTCGACCGAATCGCCCATCATCAGGATGCCTGATTCACGCGTCTGTGGCCGCGGGCCAGGATACCGGTAATCCGCTTCATCGACCGGTCGTCCTGATACTTGCGCCTGTTCCAGAGCGCGCTGATAAAAAACGCGCAACAGGGTGGTACCTTGATGTTGCGTCACTGCTTCGATCACTGGTCGGCCCAGGCGATGCGAGCGGGCAAGCTCGATGCCTTCGGTAATATGGGAAAAAATGATGCGTGCTGAAAGCTCTGGTGGAAGGCCGTCATGAATATTGCCCTCGCGCTGGTTTTCCGCGAAATAGACCGGCCGCACTGATTTACCGATATCGTGATAAAGCGCCATCACCCGGCACTTAAGCGCGTTGGCACCGATAGCCTCGGCCGCCGCTTCCGCGAGATTGGCGATCATTACCGAGTGGTGGTAGGTGCCCGGTGATTTCATGGCTAGCGCTTTAAGCAACGGATGATCGCCGGTGGTAAGTTCCATCAACCGCACGTCTGTAATTTCGTCGAACACATACTCGAACAATGGCAGCAGGACCATGGCGAGCGCGGCGACCAACCCGCCCGAGACCAACGCAAACACCAGCACAATAGGAATTTCAGCGTAGGCCGTGCCGCCGGCAAGAATAAGAACCAAAGGCACCGTCGCAGCCTGGACGGCGGCGACCGCGGCACCGACCATAAGCAGGTCCTTACGATGGCGGCAACGCCGCGCGCCGATACCGGCAACCAAGACACCGATCAAATAGTAGGCGGCGAGCCAGATCCCGCCGTCGGCGTGATAGGTCACAAGCAGCGAGAGAGTAACGCCAACCATTAAGCTCACCCGTGCATTGACGAAGATTGAGACGATCACTGCCGCAAGGGCGACGGGGCTGAGAAACGCCGCAGCAGGAAGGTCGATGCCGAGTCCGTCGGCGATGCCGCGTCCGGCATATAGAGCACCTATGCTGATGAGCCCAGTGATGGTGATCGAAGCAAGCGTGATGTAACCGGTTTTGCGGGTGAAATGCAGTGGTTGGCGGCCGGAGCGGAAAAAGAATGCGCCCAATCCCACTAGACCCGCGAGAAATACCGCAAACGCTACGCTGTCGACCCAGCCAAGCCCGCCTTGACGGGCATCGTTCAGCGCCAACAGGCGCGCCTGTGCACGCTGTGTCACGCGATCTCCCTCGCGCACGATCACCTCGCCGCGGCCGATATGCATGGTCACTTCTTCAACGGTGGCGAGAGCGGCTTTGGTAGCGATCTCGGTCGCGGCGGCGTTATAGGTGACGTTTTGCTCAGTCAGCGCCAGAGCTGTTTCGAGGATCCAGGTGCGCAGGCTTCGCGCCGAGCCGAACGGTGCCTCTCCAGCTTTAGCCCGCATCATTCGCCACGCCCCAGCAACGTCGATGATGGCGTCAAAATGGAATAGCTTGGCGCCGTCCTCGCTGCCGGCGCGGCGGAGTTCTAGCGCACCGCTCTCTGGCAGCATGGTGCGGTCTTCCATCACCATGCGCTCGGCTGGTAGTGCCAGGAAGTAGGATAATGCGGCACCGGCATCCTCGATCTCTGGCAGCCCTTCAAGCAATTCGAATACACCAGCATTTACCGGTAAGCCGAGATCGGTCTCGAAGGCTGCGAGTCGCGCGGCAACCGTTAGTTCAGTTTGCGCCAGACGCACTTTCACATTCTCAATTGCCACGACAGCATTGTTGCGCCGCTGAAAGAGAAACTCGGGGTCGTAATCAAAGCGTGGTCGTACCAACGAACGCGACTGTGCGCGACGCAATGCGGTTTCTTCAGGGTCAGCCACGTCCAAGCCACGATCCGCCCTGATGGTGTCCTGGGCGATACTACCCAATGCCGGAGTTGGCAGGTTGGACGAGCCGAATGGCGCGAACATGGCCGTCATCGCGATAACGAACAAGAACAGCAAAGGCCAATCCAATAGCGGCCGCGCGATATTCCAACGCTCCTCCGCCAGTGCGTGAATCGCTGAGGTAGATAGCAATGTGCGTTCCGCGTTGAGGCTGCGCTCAAACAGAGTTTCAGATTCTTCCGTCATGTTCCTTGCGCAGCACCGCGGGCTACCTGCGCTTCCTTTTCGCGTTTTTCGTAGGCGCGTACGATGCGCGTCACTAGGGGATTGCGCACAACATCATCACTGGAGAAGCGAATAAATGCTGCGCCCCTCATGTTCTCAAGGGTGTCAACTGCCTCAGCCAATCCAGATCGCGAACCGATCGGCAAATCGATTTGCGATAGGTCGCCGGTGACCACCATGCGGGAATATTCACCGAGGCGGGTTAAAAACATTTTCATTTGCACTGGCGTGGTGTTTTGCGCTTCGTCGAGAATGACGATGGCGTTGGATAGCGTGCGCCCGCGCATGAACGCCAGCGGTGCGATCTCGATATCGCCAGACTCAAGCCGCTTCAGCACCGCATCTGTTGGCATCATATCGCTCAGCGCGTCGTATAGCGGGCGTAAATAGGGATCGACTTTTTCCCTGATATCGCCGGGCAGGAAACCGAGGCGCTCGCCAGCCTCGACAGCAGGACGCGAAAGTATGATGCGGTCAACTTGGCCGGACAGATACATCGAAACCGCGACAGCGACGGCGATATAGGTTTTTCCGGTTCCCGCCGGGCCGAGGCCGAACACCAGCTCGTGTGAGCGCATTGCTTCGATATAGGCGGCTTGGCGCTGCGAACGAGGTGCGACCGGATGTTTGCGTGTTTGAATGGGCTCTATCCGCACGTGTGGCGCAGCACCATCGGCGCTTGTGACTGGGCGGCGCGCGCTGGCCATTCTAATCGCGCCGTCGACGGCGCTGCTGTTCACAGCCTGCCCATGTTTGAGCTTATCGTACAATTCATTCAGCACTGCTTCGGCCACGCCCACCGGTTCGGTTGGGCCAGAGATCTCAAGTTCATTGCCGCGTGATCCGATGATCACTCCAAGGGTGTGTTCAATTTGCGCAATATTGCGGTCATGTTCGCCGAATAGCATCGCCAGCACCGTATTATCATCGAAACGCATATGCGTCTGAGCGCTTGGCGTGCCGGATTCACCGGGTTTTCTAGGTTCTATAGCCGGAAGCTGACTCAACCGGGCTGCCCTTCAGCGTTTGCCGCCGCCTCTTTGGGCGTCTCTGTGGCTGCCCCAGCGTGCGCCACCACCGACTGTCCCGCCAGACTGTTCGAGTGTGCCTCGGTGATTACAACATCGGCAATGCGGCCGCGATATTCCTCCGCCATGTAGGCATGCACCCATTGGCCGTAGGCGGTGCGTCCCAACAGCTGGTTGGTATGTCGCCCGGGACGCTCGAACAGCACCGGCAGGGTACGGCCGATCATGCTGGCATTGAAAGTGGCTTGCGAGCGAGAAAGAAGCTTCTGTAGCGCCTCCAGCCGTTCGCATTTCACAATTTCTGGCACTTGATTATCTTGGTTCGCCGCTGGGGTGCCTGGCCGTGGGCTGTATTTGAAGGAAAACGCCTGGGCGTAATCGACGTCCCGCGCCAGTTCCAAGGTTGCCTCGAAGTCAGTGTCGGTTTCGCCAGGAAAACCGACGATGAAATCGCTTGAAAGCGCGATATCCGATCTCGCCTGGCGCAATTCTTCGATCCGGCGGCGATAGTCATCCGCTGTATGTTGGCGGTTCATAGCCTTAAGTATGCGATCCGATCCGGATTGCACGGGAAGATGTAAAAACGGCATGAGCGCCGCAACATCGCCATGTGTAGCGATCAAGTCGGCACTGAGGTCGCGCGGATGTGAGGTCGTGTAGCGCAGCCGCTTTAACCCGTCTAATTCCGCCAAGCAGCGAATGAGGTCGGCCAGTGAGTACTCGTTGTGGCCGCTGTTCGCACTGTTGCCCTCAGTGTCGGTCGCGCCGTGATAGGCGTTGACATTTTGTCCGAGCAACGTAATTTCGCGCGCGCCGAGGGCGATCAGCCGTCGCGCTTCCGCCTCAACGTGTTTCACCGGGCGCGAATATTCGCTACCGCGGGTGTAGGGCACGACGCAAAACGTACAAAACCGATCGCAGCCTTCTTGGATGGTGAGAAACGCGCTGATGCCGGAATTGGCCGAACCGGGCTCCGCGTCAGGCAAATGATCGAACTTACTCTCGACCGGAAATTCCGTGTCCACTACGCCTCTCACTTCGGCGCGACGCAACAATTCCGGCAGCCTATGGTAATTCTGTGGCCCCATAACCAGATCCACAAACGGCGCGCGGCGTAGTAACTCGGCCCCCTCGGCCTGGCCAACGCAACCGCTGACAGCAAGCATCATACGCTCTCCGTCACCGCGCCGCGCCTGTTTGATTTGATTCAGTCGGCCGAGTTCTGAATAGACTTTTTCCGCCGCCTTTTCGCGAATATGGCAGGTATTTAAAATCACCAGATCAGCGTCGTCGGGCGTGCTTGTTGGCGCATAGCCATGCACCGCCAAGCCATCCGCCATCCGGGCGGAGTCATAGACGTTCATTTGGCAGCCGTAGGTCTTTACATAGAGCTTTTTCGTCAAAATGTTATCCTGCTCTTGTTCGCCGCGCCGAAAGTTCAAGCGCGCCTGAACAGGTGCAGGCACAATGTTGTTTGGACATTCGCATTCTAAGCCAGCAAATCTAGCACTCGTCCAGACGCTGTCAAGCGGGGCACATGGGCCTTCAGTTGCGGCTCAGGCGGTTTTCGACGCCCACCACGCATGTTTGGCAACTTTAGCCAGGCGGCCGTGAATGCCGCGCGAGACACCATCGGATACCACGCGCTGGCAATGTGCTGCCATCTCTTTGCGCGAGGCGAAGTCGATTATGGTGATCGGATCGTGAAATTCGACCGCCACCGTAGTTTGTCCGAGGCCGAACACATTCCATAAATGGCCGGCCATTTCCATATCGCCATACCAAGCGAAATACGGCCGATATATGTGCCCTACTGGGATGCCGTCGAGGTGCGTATAGGAAACCGATACCGGCTGGACCGTGAGTGGTTCCCCGTTGATTTCGATCTCGGCGGCGCCGAAAAACCCACTTTTGAAGGGCAGTACCCGGTTGCCGTCATTGCTGGTGCCTTCCGGGAACAAAATTAGATTATCTCCAATTTCAAGTCGGCGTATCATTTCGTCGCGATGCTCTGCAGTGCGGCTAACCTTGCGTTCGACGAAAACTGTGCGTTGCAATCGTGCCAATAAGCCAAACAGTGGCCAGCTACGCACTTCCGCCTTAGCCATAAACGATGCTGGCAGAACGGCGCCCAGAACGGAAATATCAAGATAGGAGGTGTGGTTGCACACGAACAGAGTTGGCCGAGTACGCGATATGTTGCCATGCTGCTCGACTCGAAAAGCTAATAATCTACAGACGCCGCGGTGATAAATCATCGGTAAGCGTTTAGCGAACGGCATGTTGAATCGGACCAAAATAATTTGAACGGGCAACAGCGCCGCCGTCCAGCCGATAAAGCGCAGGGCAGTGAAAAGCGCCGTCACGTTAATTTATCCTTATATTTGCGCGTTACCAGATCGGTTTTGACCACAATGCTGACATCGACGCTGTTCCATTGCCGGTCGATTACCGCGCCGTCACCGACGAACCCGTTGAGCCTCAAATAGCCGCGGATCAGCGGCGGCACGGCGCGGATCGCGGCGCGACCGTTAAGCTCTTCCTTGGTCAACAAATCCATCTTGACTAAATGATCCGGCTGCGCCACCGGGCGCATTTTGTCCGGCGCGAGATGAAAATGATAAAGATAGGAGAGTGCCATCGCATGCTCTGCTGGCTCGGTCCCGGGGAAGCTCGCGCAGCCAAACATCAGCGGGATCTTGTGGTGCATGACGTAGGCAGCGATGCCGCGCCACAGCAGAGTCATGGTGGCGCGGTTACGATAGGGCGCCTCCACGCACGAGCGACCCAATTCAAGAATTTCTCCGGGCTGCTCCAAGATGCGGTCGATATTATATTCCGAAATTGAGTAAAACCCGCCGCCACGTTCAGCGACAGAACGGCGCAATAGACGATAGGTTCCGACTACTTGGTCGCTGCCGATCGGGCGATCGTTGTCAATCACCAAGAGATGGTCGCAATACCCGTCGAAGCGGTCAAAATCACGCCGATTGGCGGCCATTTCATCGCTCGGCCGAGCCGTCATCTCTTCATAGAAGACCCGGTATCTGAGTGCTTGAGCGGCGTCTATATCTGAATCATCTAGCGCCAGCCGAACCGCCAGGCTACCGGCCGTAATCCCGGCCATAAACCCCTGTTCGCCCAAGCTGCTAGTCATCCTTATCTGCTGTATCCTCGCCAACACGGACGGCATAGAGTTCTAGTTTGTGGCCGACCAGTTTGTAACCCAGACGCTCGGCGACAGCAGATTGGAGTTGCTCGATGTCGCGATTTTGAAATTCGATGACCTTGCCACTTTTGACATCGATCAAATGATCGTGGTGGTCCTGATCCGCTTGTTCATAGCGCGCCCGGCCATCGCCAAAATCATGGCGGTCGAGAATATCGATTTCTTCAAATAGGCGAAGGGTGCGATAAACTGTCGCCAAACTGATCCGCTCATCAATCGCGTTGGCGCGGTGATGCACTGTTTCGACATTGGGATGATCGTTGGCGTCGGACAGCACTCGCGCGATAACTCGGCGCTGCCCGGTCATTTTCAGGCCCAACTCTACGCACCGCTTTTCCAAATTTGTCCGGCTTGGTCTATCGCCAGATTTCATTGTTCGCTGCCATTCTACCCGTTGTTCGCTAAGCGCTATTATAGACGCGAGTTTTGTGACGTCCATGAGTGCGTATTGTCAGACTGCGGAAACATCCCGCGTGCTAGTTCAGGTGTGCATAACCCGGTAATCAGCCCGGCTGGCTCGGCCTCTTGTCGGGACTTATACTTTTGGCCAGCTCACTCCATTTTACAGCATAATTGAGGGCGGCCATGGGATAATCCAGGGGTAAGCCCCAGCGTGCGCTATATTGATCTGGTGTTATGCTGCGGCATTTTCAGTTTGTAGCCGTCCTCAAGGCAGATAAGAAAATCGTTCTATATCGGTCCGACGATTGGCACCGCCGGGTGCGCAGGCTGACAAGGTATTTTTGCTCTTTCTCAGTCGCGGTGGAAAGTGAAGCATATATGTTTCAGTGAGATTGAGTAAACAATAGGGCGTTAAGCTATATTTCGATACATATGAATTGATGATAAAGTTGGTCAATTCTAAAAATGTCGTTGAATTATTTGTTCCTTCTATAGAAGTCCCCGTAATCAGGAATATATTTCTCGACTTATACTTAAAAATTAACATGAAGGCGACGCGGTTGCTTCGTCAGTTGACAGAAATTAGTTAGTTTTCATATGGCCCGGCTGACTTCAGTTTGCAGCGAAGGGTCAATGCATCGACACTCGGGCCGTAGCGCCGCCGGTAATATTTGGAGCGCCGCCCGACGATCGCGTAGCCGAATTTCTGATAGAGATGGCGTGCAGCCAAATTGTCTTCCGCTACCTCGAGAAACAGCGCTTCGATGGTTTGCTCGGCAGCATACGTCATCGCGGCTTCCAGCAACACGCCGCCCAATCCCTTACGCCTCAGGCCTGGCGCTACGGCGAGGGACAGAATTTCGCCATCCTGGCCGCTCGAGCGGCACAGGATAAAGCCGAGAGCCTTACCGCTTGGGCAGCTAAACAGCCCAAATGCACCACGCGCCGATAAGATCCTGCCCAAAAACTCAGTATGCCATGCATCCTCAAAACACATTGCATGCAGTGACGCAATGGCTGGCAGGTCGTAACTCTTCACGATTTCAATTTCAAGGGTGTTGGGTGATGGCGACTTCATCACGAATCTGCGCTCGGTGTGCGCACCGTAACGCCGGGTTCGCGCAAGTAGAACGGCGCTACTTGGGTATTTGCCGTCCGGTCGAACCCGCGTGCGGCAACCATCGCCGCGATCGTTGCCGCACTGGGAAACGGCGGGCTCTTGGAATAGCAGAAAGGGCGCCCTGCTTCTTCGAGCGCGCGAGCCGCTAATTCAGCACCGCTCCCAACCAGTAGAAGTGGCGCTGTGGTTTGGCAAAGTTTATTGAGCCGGCCTGGTATCGTCGCAGCTGCGGCCGCAAACGGATCGCTGGCGGGGCCGCCATTTAAATCAAAGAATTGCCCATAGAGTTGATCCCGCCGGGCATCTAATACGGCAAGGATCAGCCCGCCCTGGTGTTCGTCTGGTAGCGGCGCGGCGGCAAGCGCCTGTAGCGTAGTAACACCTATGAGCGGTAGACCAGAAGCGAGGGAGAGGCCGCGCGCCGTGGCAAGTCCGATACGGACGCCGGTGAACGAGCCAGGTCCGATGGTTACCGCGATCAAGTCGAGCATGTTGTAATCGAAGCTGGCCTCGCGCATGGCGCTTTGCAACATCGGCATGAGAATTTCAGCCTGGCGTCGGCCTGCGGTTTCCTCGCGTTGGGCGATAATGGCGCCACCCGACCAGCAGGCAACCGAGCAGGCTGTCGTGGCGGCGTCGAGAGCAAGAAGATTCATCGTTCTTCACGGCACCTAATTTGGTATGATTCAGTCAGCCGGACGTTATGAACCGGTAAATTTGAAATTAATGATACCCTACCTCTAACATCGCTGCGAATTTGCATCAAATTAAGGACTTGGCGGAACCTTAAAGCCGCTCCGGGATCATGACCCTAATCAGGATTTCTTCTCCAGAATATGATGTCGATCTCGCACTTGCCTATGCGACTGCGGACAATATTACCGGTAGGCCTATCTATCTGCACGCTACCTGTTGGCTCCATACCGACGCCGCCGCAGCGTTGGCAAGAGCGATCGCGCTAGCGCGTGAGCTGGATCTGAAATTTCGAATATTTGATGCTTATAGGCCAGTAGAAGCGCAGTGGAAATTATGGAATCATGACCCTAACCCGGCCTTTCTGGCTGACCCGCGCAGGGGCTCGCCGCATTCACGTGGCATCGCCATCGATCTTACTTTGGTGCGGCGCGCTGATGGTGTGGCTCTGGAAATGGGTACGCCGTTCGATGATTTCAGCGCCCGCGCATTTCATAACTGTTCAAATCTTGCGCCGGAAGTTCGGCGCAATCGATGTCTTTTGCTGGGTTTGATGGCGAGTGCCGGGTGGGACCACTATTTAAACGAATGGTGGCACTATCAGCTTTATAATCCGCGAACATATCCGCTCTTGTGGGATAGCGCCGCGCGTACCAGGATAATGACGGATTGAAAAAGATGGCGGGAACAATGCGGCTTGATCGCTGGAAAAAATTGAAGAGGGCGGTGGCGCTGTTGTGCGCGGCCGTGGGGATTTTGGCAGTTGGCTTTTCGGCGGTGGTTCAGGCGGCGGATTCGGCGGTAATTCTGCAATATCACCGCTTTGGCGAAGCCGATTTGCCATCGACAAACATAACACTCGAGCAATTCGAAGCACATATTGCTCATTTGCGATCGGGTGGCTACACGGTATTGCCGGTACCGCATATCGTCGCGGCGCTCCGCAGCGGTCAGCCTCTGCCCGATAAAGCGGTGGGCATCACGATTGATGATGCTGCGAAATCGGTGATTCGCGAGGCTTGGCCTCGTTTGCGCGAGGCCGGTTTCCCTTTTACTTTGTTCGTTGCTACCGATGCTATCGATCAGCGTCGGGTGCGCTCGATGAGTTGGGATGACATCCGTATCTTGGCCAACGCTGGCGTAACAATCGCCAACCACAGCTCATCGCACGAGCATTTGTGGCGCCTCGGTTTGGCGGCGGCGCGACGCGACGTAGCGAGCGCGCAGACCCGGTTTGAGGCCGAATTGGGTTTTTCGCCGCGCCTGTTCGCCTATCCATATGGCGAATATAATTTAGCGCTACGCGGCCTCATTGAAGGGTTAGGTTTTGAGGTAGCGTTCGGGCAATTTTCAGGCGTTGCTGGAAAAGCTTCGGATCCGTTTGCCTTGCCGCGGTTCTCGCTCAACGAAGCCTATGGGGGAATCGAGCGCTTCCGGTTGATTGTCAATACTCTGCCGATTCCGGTTCGTGATGTCACGCCGGCGGAACCGATCGTGTCGCATAATCCGCCGAATATAGGCTTTACTGTCGACGAATCGCTCGCCGACATCAGTGCACTAGCTTGTTTTGTGTCTGGTCAGAACTCGGTTCATGTCGAATTGCTGGGCGAAAGACGGGTCGAGCTGCGCATGACGCGACCCCTTCAGCGTGGGCGAAGTCGCGTTAATTGTACGCTCCCGGGACCGGATCGGCGGTGGCGCTGGCTTGGTATGCAGTATCTCGTTCCCTGAGTTTTCTCAGAGAGTTGGCGCAGGAATCAGGACTTGCGGCCTGGCACTACAGGATCGTTCTGGGTCCATCGTTTGTCATGCAGCTGGGCGTCGTCAAGCGGCCCCAAATTGTTGGCGCGGATGATATGGCGAATGGTTTCTACATAGGCCGAGCCGCGCTCGGAATAGCGGATCAACTCACCCGCTAATGTGTGACCGCTCATCGGCCTGGTATGGCTGCGCAGCCATTTTCGCGCTGCTCGGAATTCACCATAGGCGTGATGATAATTCAAATTATGCACATAGGAGCGCGTACCTTCGACCAAGTTTGAATAGGCGCGGACAAGATGCTGCCGCCCACTGGCGCGCTCTTCCGGTAACATGCCATGCGATGCTTTGTAGGTAATTTGGCCGAATAGCGCATTGCCCTCACGTGCAAACCGCGATGTTCCCCAGCCGGATTCCTCGGCTGCTTGCGCAATCGCGAGAGAGGGCGGAACAATATCAACCCGCTCCATTAATGCCTCCCAATCATAGGGAGAGGTTTCATAGCGCTCGGCCATCTGGTAGAGCCAGTCACGCTGCGCGTGGCTCAACGACAAGCCGCTGTCCAATATCGCACGCAATTCTAGCAATCTCTGGCGCGCCGCCAGGATATCTTCGTTGACCCAGAGAACGACAGGCAAGACAGATTTGATAAATATGCGCTTGCGCATCGCGACGGATGGAACATCGGCAATATCGGCTGGCAATTTATCGAGATAGAGGCGCGGTACATTATTGCCGCTGTCGCGCACGGTCGCCAAGTCGTAATCGATGCGCTCAAAATGGGCGTCCAATGCCGCGACACTTCTGACCTGATCATCGGGGGCCGGTTTCCCGACTGGCTTGGGCACGGGTATTAGGACAGCTTCTAGAGCCGGCGGTTGATCAGATAGGTGTGACCCGCTTGGCGGAAGAAATAAATCAAATTCGTTGATATTGACGTTCAGGGTTATCCCGGCTGCAGGTTTTGGTGTTTTTGTTCCCGGCAGTTCGAACAATACTGGGATGACAGGATTAGCAAGAGCATACCAGAACGCCTTGAATTTGACTCCTTCGCCAGAAACTTTTTGCCGAAAAAACGCCTTAAAGGTATCACCCCGCAACTTGTTGTCTGTTTTAGCGAATGGCGGGAGGCTGGCGAGGGTGGTGGCAGTAAATTTGCTGTTATAGCTTGCGACCCGCGCTGGGCGTTCCGCCAGCACCGGCTTTACCCCTGGTTGCGCCGGAGTTGCGGTACCGTTCTCGTTGGCCAGGGTTTGCAAGTATGGGGTGCTTGCGCCTGCCCAATCTTTCGGTGGCGTGAAAACGGTAAGGACCGATACGGCAACGACGGCGCTTACCAACAAAGCCAGCGCCGGTGCAAACAAAGGAGCGTCAGTTGACAGAATCACCCGATTCTGGGCGGCGCTCCAGCCGACATGCCCCTCTATCACGGAATTATTTTTTTTTACCATTCCCATATCGGCCGGGCATTTCTGCCCGCATTGCCACCACAGAATTGTGCCGTTTAAACCGCTCGAACCTCGACCACTTCGGGGATGTAATGCCGCAGCATATTTTCGATCCCCATTTTCAAGGTCGCGGTTGAACTCGGACAGCCTTGACATGCCCCCTGCATCTGCAGCATCACCACACCATTCTGAAATCCCCGGTACACGATATCGCCGCCGTCCATAGCGACCGCAGGGCGCACCCGGGTATCCAGCAATTCTTTGATCTGGCCAATAATTTCGGCATCGGGACCGCTATCGGCGTCATCCGTATGAGCCACACCGATATCCACAGTATCCAGCATCACGGGTTTTCCCGAGACGAAGTGTTCCATGATGACGCCCAGAATGACCGGCTTTAGCATCTGCCAGTCGGCGTCCTCGGACTTGGTTACGGTGACGAAATCACTGCCAAAAAATACAGCCTTGACTTCATCCACGAGAAACAGGCGCTTCGCCAAGGGAGAGCGCTCGGCCGCGTCTTCGTCGCGAATGTCGAGCGTTCCTTCCGCCAGAACCACCTGTCCTGGCAGGAACTTTAACGTGGCCGGATTGGGAGTTTGTTCAGTTTGAATAAACATTGCGGTGTTTTCCTGTATCGGCCGGCGATCCTTAACGGATCGCTCGATTTTGCAGGCGGCAATGTGGGCCAGACGGTTGAAGATATCAACCCTTGCGCAGAAGGTATTGGTTGAGAACGTAAATTTATAGTTAACAATATTGGCTCGTTCGGAAGGATTGCCATTTTACCTGATCGGAGGAGTGCTCTAGGCGGTCTGGAATAACCTGCTCGGGAATCTCGATTTCTATATTTCAGGTAAGGTTGCGGAGCTGTTGATCGCTTAAATTCCCAGGCACCACCACCAGCGGAATATTGAGACGTCCGGCAAGCTGTCCGACCAGCCACGAAATCAGGGAGCCATGGCCGTCGTCTGGCGGCGCTGCGCCGACCACCAAAAGGTCGACGGATTCGCTTTCTTCGATATGGGCTAGGATTTCCTCGCCTATGCCTCCTTCGCGGATATGCAGCACCGGCTTCACACCGAGCAACGCTTCGACCTCGCGAGCTAGTTTGTCGAGCAGCTCTTGCGCTTCTTCTTGTGTTTCCTCGCGCATGCGTTCGCCGACAGCGGCCCAATGCTGAAATTCGGGTGGCTGTGTCACGTGCAGCAGCCCCACCCCACCCCCCGAGTTTTGTGCTCGCATCGCCGCGAAGCGGGCGGCAACGGCGGAGTGATCGTCATGCGCCACGCAGACGAGAAAGGTAATCTCGCCGGCTATATGCTCGCTGACGAGCGGTTTCTTGGATTTTTTCATGGCGGCCCCTAAAGGATTGTTAAATCTTCCGGAAGGCAACGCTGCCGGCCCATCCTGCCATCAGCGCGGCGGCGATGGCAATCAGGCCGTAGAGGGCGCTCTGTCCTTTGGCAAAGTTGAAAATTTCGGCTGACATGCCGGATTTTTCGACCGTGAGATGAGCTACGCGCCGACTCAATATTTTGGCGTCGCGCACCAAGAGCGTTTCCGCCACATAATCACCAGTCGGAACGTTTGCTGGCAAGACCAGCGTGGCCCGGAACAAGCTATCGTCGATGATTACAATTTCGCCGATTTTGGGTGCGTATAGGTCCTCTACCGTGCGCCCGCGTCGCACCGCCTCACGGAACGCTTCGACCTCTTCTGTGGTGCGCATCCAGATGGTATTGAGCAGAATATGGCCGCTGCCTATCTGATTGCGGTCGAGTTCTGGCTTCCCAATGATCTCTTCGATCGGACGCGAGGCGGCGAGCGCGTAATATTGCGGAACGTCCCGAAAGGCGACGGAATCTCGGTTGATCCAAATGCCGGCAACCCGGCGCTTACGGCGTACTATCACCGGCGCTTCCGGTCCGCGCAGGGTGACGATGATATCACCCGGCAGGCTTTTCACCCCGAACAGAATGACCGTGCTTCCGGTAAAGCTCGAATCGACCTCGATTTTTTGAGGAAGAAGATCAACGACCAGCGGTTCATCGCTGGCCCCAAGGCTGACACAGAGCGGCGCGGTCATCAAGGCCCCGAACAGTACCAACAGCGCTCCAGCAAAGAAGTTCCGTCCCACCATTAGCGCATAACCATCAAAGTGACGCTGTAGAGATCTTCGGGACGCGCCACCAGTCCATATAGCAGTCGCCCGCCGACGGCCAATACCATGATAGCTAGGAGGCCGCGCAGATATTCTCCCTTGATCCGTTGTCCGAACCGGCTGCCATATTGTGCACCAATTACTGCGCCGACCGCGAGCAGAAGGGCAAGAATAATATCGACATTGTGATTTTGGACGGCATGGGCGAAGGACGAGACGGTGCTGACCACGACAATGCCGAACAACGATGTGCCGACAACGACACTCGTTGGCATCCCGATTAGATAGATCATCACCGGAATCATGATGAAGCCGCCGCCGACCCCCATGAACGCCGCCAGTAATCCCATCAAAAAGCCGACGATAATCGGCGGCAGCGCGCTCACATAAAGTTTCGAACGGCGGAAGCGAAGCTTGAACGGCAGGCCATGGAACCAATTATGCTGATGCGCTTTGCGCCGCCGGCTAGTGTTCCGCAGGAGCGTCGCGCGCACGCTTTCGGCGCCCATTAGGCTGCCGACAACGGTCAAGAAAACGACATAAAAAAGTGAGATAACCAAGTCGATCTGGCCAGCTTCGCGCAATGCCTTAAACAGCCACACACCGAGCCAGGAGCCACCGATACCCCCCGAGAACAGCAGCGCGCCCATGCGGAAATCGACATTTCCGCGCCGCCAATGCGCCATCATACCCGAGACCGACGATGCCACGATGAGATTGGTCCCTGTGCCGACGGCCACGGTTGGTGGTACGCCTAGAAAGATCAATAGCGGCGTCATTAGGAAGCCGCCGCCGACGCCGAACATACCCGATAGAAAGCCGATTGCTCCGCCGAGGCCAAGCAGCAGAAACACATTGGTCGAGATTTCCGCTATCGGGAGATAGATTTCCATGGACGCCGCCTGTTGGAGGCTCACTTGGTGTATCGCGCCTACAGGCCCTTCAGTTCAAGAAAAATGTTAACAGCCAAGATTTACGGATCAAGGAGGCCAATAATCTTTTTGATCTCAGCAAGGTTTGGCTCTGCGATTCCGGCGGCGCGTTCCGCACCTTTGCGCAGAATGTCATCTATAAAGTCGGTCGACGCCATGAGCCGGCGCATATCCGAGGCAATCGGTTCCAGCTTGGTGGCGGCAAGCTCTGCTAGTTCGATTTTGAATTCCGCGAAACCCTTTCCTTCGAAGCGCGTCGTCACCGAGTCGACGCTTTCATCGGCGAGCGTGGCGTAGATGCCGAGCAGATTAGCCGCCTCGGGTCGATTTTCTTGATCGAAGCTTATGCCTGGTTCCGAGTCGGTTTTAGCGCGGCGAATCTTGCGCTGAATGGTATCGGCATCATCAGTCAGATTGATGCGTGAATTTTCGGACAGTTCAGATTTACTCATTTTAGCTCGTCCGTCGCGCAGGCTCATCACTCGCGTCGCTTCGCCGAGAATCAACGGTTCCGGCAACGGAAAATATTCCTGACCGTAGCTCCTATTAAACACGCCGGCGATATCGCGCGATAGTTCCAAATGTTGTTTCTGATCTTCGCCGACCGGTACGTGCGTCGCGCGGTAGAGAAGAATATCGGCCGCCATCAACACTGGATAGGCATAGAGGCCAAGCACCGCGTTGTCGCGCTTCTTGCCGGCTTTTTCCTTGAACTGGGTCATGCGGTTGAGCCAGCTGAGTGGCGTGTGACAGTTGAGCATCCATGCCAACTCTGCATGGGCTGCGATTCGGCTTTGATTAAAGATGATGGAGCGTTCGGGATCGATGCCGGCGGCGATCAGGCCGGCGGTGACTTCGCGCGTGTTGGCGGTGAGTTCGGCAGGGTCTTGCGCCACGGTGATGGCGTGCAAGTCGACGATACAATAAATGCATTCGAAATTGTCCTGCATGTTGACCCAGTTCTTGATTGCGCCTAGGTAATTGCCGAGGTGCAAATTTCCGGTCGGTTGAACACCAGAGAAAATTCGATTCATCGCGCCGTGCTCCGAACTGGCCGTCAGACCGCGTTTGTTTCAACAAATTCATAGCGCCCGAGCCCTGGGAGCGCCGAATTTATGGCGCGCCGATCCGCCCCGGTCAAGAGAGGCAGGTAAGTCCGATCACGCGGCGCTGTCTTCACTACCACCGCTGCGGCCCGAGCGCCAAAACCCCTTTAAGTCCGCCACATAGGCCGCGCCAGCGATGCGAGCGGTCAGGCCATAGACAAGGATACCGGTGAACATTAGCGCGATTAGGCTGCCGACCCCGGTGCCGAGCGATGCGCCGAGCGGGCTTGACAGCGCTGACGAGACCGCCCACAGGGCCGCCGCCATTGCCGCTGTGGCTGCTAGCATGCCAGGCAGGCGGCGGCGCAGGCGCGCATCGGCAGTGAAATAGCCCCGCCGATGCAAGCCATGCGCCAACAAAGCCGCATTGAGCCAACCAGAAAGTGTCGTTGCCAAAGCGATGCCGACATGGCCGAGCGGCCCCATTAGGATCAAGTTGAGCGCAATATTGATCGTTAGGCAGACGATGGCTATGCGCACCGGCGTCTTGGTGTCCTGACGGGCGAAATAACCGGGCACCAAAACCTTTATCATGACGAAAGAGGGCAGACCGGCGGCATAGGCAACCAACGCGTCCGCCGAAGCGCCGGTCGCCACAGAGGTAAACGCACCGCGTTCAAAGAGTAACGATATGACTGGCTCTGCAATTATCATCAACGCCGCTGCCGCTGGCAATGTCAGCAGAAGCGCGCCTTCGATGGCGCGGTTTTGACTGTACCCGGCGGCTTCGCCGTCACCGCAGCGCAGCTGGCGAGACAACAGCGGCAACAACGCTGTGCCGACCGCTACGCCAATCACGCCGAGCGGTAATTGGTTTATTCGATCAGCATAATAAAGGTAGGAAATCGCACCTTCCGGTAAGAGCGAGGCAATTATCACATCGACAACAAGATTGACCTGGGCAACCCCGGCGCCAAGCGCAGCTGGCGCGATGATAACCAGCATATGTTTGACGCGCGGTGTCAGCCGTGGGCGCAAGAGCCTTAGTGCAATACCGGCGCGCCGGAGCGCCACGATGAGCCAGGCGAATTGTAGCACCCCGGCGCCCGAGACGCCGATCGCCAACGCGTGGCCCGGCGTTTCCGTCCAATGGGAGAGGCCGAGAAGTGCAGCGATCAAACACAAATTTAAAATGATCGGCGTGGCCGCAGCGGCGGCAAACTTGTAAAGCGAGTTCAACACGCCGCCCAACAGCGACACCAAAGAGATGAACAGAATATACGGGAAGGCGATGCGGGTGAGCTGCACCGTGAGGTCGAATTTACTCGGGTCAGCGGCAAAGCCCGGCGCTAGGACGTACATCAGCCACGGCATTACGATCTGCGCCACCACCACGAGCAGCAACAACACGCAGAGTAGAACCGCCAACACTTCTTCCGCGAACGCCTTGGCCGCTTCACGGCCATTCTGTTCAAGCTCACCGGCAAACAACGGCACAAATGCCGCGTTGAAGGCGCCCTCCGCGAACAATCGGCGGAGAAAATTAGGCAGCTTGAACGCGACGAAGAACGCATCCGACACCGGTCCGGCGCCAAGGATGGCAGCGATCAAAATGTCGCGGATGAAGCCGAGCAACCGCGAGGCCAGGGTATAGCCTCCGACCGTTGCGACCCAACGCCCCAATGCCATGGTGCTGCGCTTTAGCCGCTTAAGCTGCGCGGGATAATCATCGCTATTCCGCTGCCGCCGTTACAGCCACCGGCTTGGAGCTGAGCTCTGGTTCATCCAAAGCTGTGAGAAGGCGCGCGCGTACACGCTCGATTTCGGCATCCTTGGTTACCTGCAAGCCGAAGCGGTCCTTGACATAAAATACGTCGACCGCTTGTGCGCCGTATGTGGAGATATGCGCAGTCACGATCGACAGGCCGAGCTGGGACAAAGCGCTGCCAATATCGTAAAGGAGACCTGGCCGGTCGCGGCCATTGATCTCAACCACCGTGTGTTGGCTGCTGGCGCGGTTGTCTAATAGAACGCGCGATATGACGTGCACGGTGCGGCGGCGCGCTTTCAGGTCGCGTTTGCCGTCGAGTGCGCCGTTAACGGCGGGATCGCCGGCCAACGCATTCTCCAAGAGGCGGAGCATGCGTGCTAGTCTCTCAGCGTCATCAAACGGGCCGCCGATGGCATCCTGAACCCAAAATCCGTCAAGTGCCATGCCGTCGGATGTGGTAAACACCTTGGCGTCGACGATGCCGGCACCGGCTGCGGCCATGGCGCCGGCCACGGCGGCGAACATACCAGGCTGATCTTTGGCATAGAGGGTGATCTCCGTCGCCGCGCGCTTCTTATCAACCCGCGCGTCTAGCTCTAAAAATGCGCCGCGGGCGTCGGCGTCGCGGACAAGTCGGGCGTGGCGCGCATGGGTGTCGCTCTCAAAAGCAAGCCAATAGGGCGGAAATAGGCGGGTGATAAAGCGCTCTATATCTTCGACCAGCCAATCATCGAGAGTGGCGCGCAGAGCGTCCTGAGCGGATCTGACTCGTGCCGCTTTTCCTTCCGCCTCATGTCCGCCGGTCAGCACTTCTTCGGCGCGGTGATAAAGTTCGCGCAAAAGGGCCCCTTTCCACGCATTCCATCGCCCAGGCCCGACGGCACGAATGTCCGCCGCGGTAAGCACGGCCAACAGCCGGAGACGTTCGATCGATTGTACCTGGGCAATAAAATCGGCCAGCGTTTGCGGATCATTGACGTCGCGCTTGAAGGCAGTATCACTGAAGATCAGATGGTTGCGGACAAGCCAAGCAGTTTGCTCGGTTTCCTGCGCCGAGAGGCCCAACCGGGGCCCCAGCTTATTAGCGATCCGCGCCCCTGCCTCCGAATGATCGCCGCGCCCGCCCTTGGCTAAATCATGCAGGAAGAGGGCTAAGTAGAGAACGTTGCGCGATAGGATTTTGGGCGCGATTTGGGTCGCCAACGGCAGCTCTTTCGCCAACTCGCCACGCTCGATCTGCGATAGGATTCCGATCGCGCGCAGTGTGTGCTCGTCGACTGTATAGACATGATACATGTCGTGCTGGGTTTTGCCGACAATGCGGCCGAATTCGGGAATGAAACGTCCTAGTACGCCGGCTTCGTTCATCATTCGAAGAGCTTGCTCAGGCGCTTCGGTATCGCTTAACAGCGCCAGGAACAGACGGTTGGCTTCGTGATCGGCGCGCAAGTTACGGTCGATCAGTTGCAGACGTTGATGCACCAGCCTGAGCGTGCGTGGATGGATATCAAGGCCGCCGGTTTGCGCTAGACGAAACAGCTTGATCAGACGCACGGGCCGTTCATCGAACGAATCCTCGGCCACGACAGCGAGGCGGCCACCCTCGCTGCGTATTCCGTCCGCTGCTGGAGAGGGTCCAAGGGCACCGTGGCGCCGCGGTGCATCATCCATGTGGTCGGCTTCGAGAGAGGCACACAGTACGCGGGTCAATTCTCCAATCGACTTAGCGACTATAAAGTAATGTTTCATGAAGCGTTCCACGGCTAGATTGCCGTCACGGTCACCGTAGCCCATGCGGCCTGCGATTTCGGGCTGAATGTCAAACGTCAGGCGGTCTTCGGCACGGCCCGCAGCCAAGTGCAAATGCGCGCGTACTTTCCACAAGAAACCTTCGGCGCGGGCGAAACGAACCTGCTCCTTGCGGGTGAGCAAACCCCGCTCAATCAAATCGGCGAAGCGCGGCACGCGATAGAGATATTTGGCAATCCAGAACAAGGTATGCAAATCACGCAAGCCGCCTTTGCCGTCTTTAATATTGGGCTCCAGCATGTAGCGTGAATCACCTGTGCGCTGATGGCGGGCATCGCGCTCGCTCAGTTTGGCAGCGACGAAATTACCTTCACCGCCGGGAACTATCTCATCCCAAAAGCGCTGACGGAGTTCGTGAAACAGGGTTTCATCACCCCACAAATAGCGCGATTCGAGAATGCTGGTGCGGATCGTCATGTCGTTGCGCGCGCGTGCCAGGCAATCGGCGATCGAGCGTGTGGCATGACCCACCATCAAGCCCATATCCCACAACATATAAAGTACATACTCGATGATTTGCTCGCTGCGTGCGGTGAGTTTCCAAGGATGGAGAAACAACAGATCAATATCCGAATATGGCGAAAGTTCGGCGCGGCCGTAGCCACCGACCGCGACAAAGGCTAGCCGGTTACCGCTGGTCGGGTTTGGCTCGGCGAATAGTCGCTCTGCCGCATGGTCATAGAGAACGGCGAGAATTTCATCGATCAGGAAGGTATATCCAGTGACTAGGGCTCTTCCGCTGGCACCATTCTCGAGTCGCTTTTCAAGTAGAGTGCGACCCGTCGCTAGACAGCTTTTGCACAGATCAAGGGCTTCGTCGCGGCTGCCACCGCCGCCGGGTCGCCACGCGGTGGCCGCCAGCGCTGCATCGAACGCACTACGGTCTATAATTTCGCTATGCCGTCCGGCCTTGGTCATCATTCTTGGTTCGTAGCGCCCCCGTCATAGGTTGCGTGTATATGGCCCCAGCTGCCGTTCGGCGCAACTGTTGCCACTTATCGCAGAAACATTGCATTCACGCCGTTTAGCGCTTTGTAAAGAGTATCAAATTGCTGAGTGAAGGCGCCCATCTATAGTTTTTGCCCGGCTTTGCCAAGGTAGCGGCAGATTTCCGAAAGTCCACGGGCGCCATCGACCAGAGCCGTCAGTTTCGATGCCTCTGCAGGGAGTACGAGGCATATCTTTGCGCCGTCGAAATCGAGCGTCACAGCGTTTACACCCCTTAAGCGGCCGGCAAGCGCTCTGGGTGAGACATTATTGAGCACTGGAACCACTCCCCGCATTAGATAACAGATACGCACCCTTATGTTGCTCGCGATCAGTTTGGCCGTGGCGCAGTGGTCCAGCCAGGGAATGCGGCCGATTTCTTGCGCAGACTGGCATCCCGAATTGCAAGTAAGTGGCGCGATCCACAGTCAAGTTTTGTACACCATACGGTCACCTATTTGGTGTCCGGGCTGGCTACTAAGCATTATGATCCATGCATCGCTGTACGATCTGTAACTCTGATACCAAGACAACTTGCCTTGCGGTCGCGCGGGCTGCAAGCTTACGGCTATGACAGATATCATGCGTGGATATTTCGGCGTCGGCGTTGAGGGCGTCAGCAAGCCCTTCAATGTCGGCAATTTGATGCGCTCGGCGCATGCCTTCGGTGCGGGTTTCGTGTTTACTATCGCCGCCGAATACGTTGGCGCTGGCTCGGACACCGCAAAGACCCACGAACATATGCCGTTTTATCGCTACGCCAGCGTCGCTAAGATGAATTTGCCCGAGGGTTGCGCCCTTGTTGGCATCGAATTGATGGATAAGGCGGCCGATCTGCCGACCTTTCCACATCCTCTGCACGCCGCCTATGTGCTCGGTCCGGAGCGCGGCTCGCTGTCTCCGGCGCTAATCGAGCGGTGCGAACATGTGGTGCGAATTCCGGCTCGTTTCTCGATAAATCTTGGCGTTGCCGGGGCTATCGTCATGTATGATCGCATGCTGGCGCTCGGTCGCTTTGGCGAACGCCCGCTCAATCCGCGAACTGCACCAACGCCACGGCCAACCCATGTCTATGGCGAACCGACCAGGCGCCGGCCGAAACCAGTTTAAGCCTCTCCTAGTTACCCGTGGAAAAGGCTCTGGAACCCGACTGGCTATGAAGATATCCTAATCCCATGCGTGCTCAATTTGTTAGATTCTCTAGTTTATCGATCTTCATCGTCAGTGCCCTCGCCTTTGCAGCTCTTGTCCTGGCGGGCAGCGTGGCCGGCGAAGCGCATGCCCAAGAACAATTAAGCAAGAACGGCGTGTGGGAAGCCTTTACCTATAAGGAAGGCGGCAAGCTGACCTGTTACATGTACGCCCAGCCGGCCAAGCAGAAAGGTAATTACAGCAAGCGCGGTGCCCCGAACGCGATGATCGTGCGGCACCGCGGCACCGCTGCGTTCGAAGAAGTGGAGGTGAGCGTCACTTCGGGCTATCCCTTCAGGGATGGTTCGCCGATCAGGGTCCAAATCGATGGCAAGGATTTCAAATTCGGCATCGTCCAGAAGGAACATGCCTGGGCTAACAATGCGGATGAGGCCAAATCTGCAGTCCAGGCAATGATCCGAGGTAATAAATTGACCGTGCGTGGAACCTCGCGAAAAGATACCTATTCTCTTGATACATATTCGCTGAGAGGCTTTAGCAAGACGTATAAAGAGATCGTTAAGGCCTGCCCGTAATTATCCAGTTTGACAATTTACGGCGCCACGCCGTCTCACGGCTGTGGAAATTCTGGTCCGAGGCACGTATATCATCCGCATGAACGACGTAAGCGCATCGACGCCGGACGAACGTGTGAGCCTGATCGGCCTAGATCGATCAGAGTTGGCGCGCGCTGTGGCGCGAATTGGCGAAACCAAAAAAAGCGCGGATCTTCGTGCTAAGCAACTGTGGCATTGGATTTATCATCACGGCGTGGATGATTTCTCGCACATGTCGAGCTTGAACGGCGCGCTACGCGAAGCGCTGGCAGCGGCCTATACTCTGGCGCGGCCCAAAATCACTCGCGACCAATTGTCCGAAGATGGCACGCGCAAATGGCTGCTGCGCTTTGCCGACGGGCAGGAAGCTGAAAGCGTTTACATTCCCGAAGACGACCGCGGTGCGCTCTGCATGTCGGCGCAAGTGGGTTGTACCCTGACCTGCCGTTTTTGCCTTACGGGTACCCAGCGCCTGGTGCGTAATTTGGAAGCGCGTGAGATCATCTCGCAGTTTTTGGTGGCGCGCGACAGCTACGGAGAATGGCCGTCGCCCCAAGACGGCAGAATGATCTCCAACATCGTCATGATGGGCATGGGGGAGCCGCTATTTAATTACGACAACGTCGCCAAGGCGATCCGCATCGCCATGGACCCGGAAGGACTGTCGATATCGCGTCGCCGCATTACACTCTCGACCGCCGGTGTGGCACCGTTGATCGAACGTTGCGGCAAGGAACTCGGTGTTGGCCTGGCAATTTCGTTGCATGCCGTAACTGATGAGCTGCGCGACGAGCTTATGCCAATCAACCGCAAATATCCTTTGGCGGAATTGCTCGACGCCTGCCGACGTTACCCTAGCTCGTCGAACGCAAGGCGTATCACGTTCGAATATGTCATGCTGAAAGGGGTAAATGATTCTCTGGAGGACGCAAAAGCACTGGTGCGTCTGATCGCGGGGATCCCGGCAAAGATCAATTTAATCCCTTTTAATGCTTGGCCAGGCGCAATCTATGAATGTACCGAGCCTGAGGACATCGCTAAATTTGCCGCCATCGTTAACAAGGCGGGCTATTCTTCTCCGGTGCGAACACCGCGCGGGCGCGATATCTCCGCCGCCTGCGGGCAGCTCCGCTCGGAGAGCCTGCGCACGCCGCGCACCGCACGATTGTCCAAAACCCGCTCAGCGGCCGAGTCGCAGACGGCGCTTACATGAGGCACTGATGCAACCGGTATTACTAATCTTTGCTTCCCTGGTATTCGCGCTGATCGTGGTCTATCCACTATCGCGAATCTGCGCGCGGGCCGGGCTGCCCTGGTGGCCCGCCTTGATTGTCTTCATACCGATTATCGGGCCGCCCATCACCGCTTATTTACTGGCTCTCAGCCGGTGGCCGAGCCACCCGTTCGGGCGCTAGGAAAAACGCCATGCCAGTTATGCACGGACTGTTGAACCTTATCATGCTGGCGATCAGCATTTGGTGCTATTGGCGCATTCTCAACAAAGCGGGGCTGAATCCGTGGTGGGCCTATGTGCTGTTGTTGTCGCTAGCGATTGCTTATGTGACCAGCTTTTTTCAGAGCCCAGTCGTTCTCTTTGCGCCTTATATCGTGCCCGCCGTGCTGATATGGATTTTTGCTTTCATCCGTTGGCCGAGCTATGAGAAATAGCCTGGTGCGGATCACGACGGGCGCTAGCCCTCGAGCAAAAAATAATGGCTGGAATTCTACGCTAGCTGTTCTTGCCGCGCGCCTGACTTTGCCTATACTGCGCGCGCTTCCCATTAAGCGCGGCGTAACATCATGACAAAAGATACCGACAGGCCGATCAAGAAATGTGTGCTAGCCTATTCGGGCGGGCTCGATACGTCGATCATCCTGCGCTGGCTGCAGGAGCAGTATGGCTGCGAGGTAGTGACCTTCACTGCAGATCTTGGCCAGGGCGAGGAGCTCGACTCGGTTCGGACCAAAGCCGAGGCCATGGGTGTTACAGAAATTTTTATCGAGGATTTGCGCGAGGAATTCGTGCGTGATTACGTCTTTCCAATGTTTCGCGCCAATGCGCTGTATGAGGGTCTCTATCTGCTGGGTACTTCAATCGCGCGCCCCCTTATCGCCAAGCGGCAAATCGAGATAGCCCACCAAGTTGGTGCCGATACGGTCGCCCATGGCGCAACCGGCAAGGGCAACGATCAGGTGCGCTTTGAGCTCGGTTACTATGCCTGCAATCCGGACATCCGCATCATCGCGCCGTGGCGTGAATGGAACTTGACTTCGCGCGAGGACCTGGTGCGCTATGCCGAGGCGCACCAGATTCCCATCCCGCGCGACAAACGCGGCGCGCCACCCTATTCGACCGACGCAAATCTCCTGCATATTTCCTATGAAGGCAAGGTGTTGGAAGATCCCTGGATCGGCCCCGATGAAGAGATGTACACGCGCTCCGTGGCACCCGAAGCCGCGCCTAATACGCCGCTTGCCCTGGAAATAGACTTCGCCGCTGGTGACGCGGTGGCGCTTGACGGGGAAGCTTTATCACCGGCCACCCTTCTCACCCGGCTTAACCAAATGGCGGGCGCCCATGGCATCGGCCGCGTCGATATCGTCGAGAACCGCTTTGTTGGCATGAAATCTCGCGGCGTTTATGAGACGCCAGGCGGCACAGTTCTGTTGCAGGCCCACCGCGCTATCGAATCTCTCTGTCTCGATCGCGGCGCGGCGCATCTAAAGGACGAGCTGATGCCGCGCTATGCCGAGTTGATCTATAACGGCTTCTGGTTTTCGCCTGAGCGTGACATGATCCAGGCGGCCATCGACGATAGTCAAAAATCGGTTGAGGGAACCGTGCGTCTCAAGCTATACAGAGGCGGCGTCTATGTGGAAGGGCGGAAATCGCCGACAAGCCTCTACAGCGAGGACCACGCCACATTCGAGGCCGACACGGTCTACGATCAGCGAGACGCCGAGGGTTTTATCAAGTTGAATGCGCTGCGTCTCAGGCTGCGCAAAAAATAGCGCCGTTAGCCCGTCAGGGTGCTAAATCCAATCACATACTCGTGGGTGAAGAGAATCACCAGACTAAGCATCAATAACACGCTGATGCGGGCAGAACTCATTTCCTTTGGGTTTGGCCGCCCCTTCCCCTTTAGTGCGGCGGGGAGCAAGCGCCAGCTACCTTATCAGCACAGCGCTCAGGCTCCTCGCATCGAATTCTGGGGCAGACCAGGAACTGATGGATCAGCGTAAACAAGTCGAAGGGGCTGAGCATCATTTACCGACGCGGCGGCGCATAGGGCTAGCGCCAGCGGCGTCCTAGAAATCATAGGAATGCTAATAAAGAGCGCCAGCGCAATAGCCAGGCCCCATAAGCATCTAGTGATTGCGCGCTCCTGTGTACTTCCGCTACTCGGGCTCGGGCACGCCGGTCTGGCGGCAGGCCGCAGTTAGCGTGTTTTTCAACAGGCACGCGATGGTCATCGGGCCAACGCCGCCTGGCACCGGTGTGATAGCGCCAGCGACTTTAACCGTTTCGTCAAAATCGACATCACCGACCAGCCGCGTGCCGGATTTCCTACTGGCGTCATCGATCCTGTTGATGCCGACATCGATCACAGTTGCACCGGGTTTGATCCAGGCACCCTTCACCATGCGCGCGCGCCCGACCGCGGCGATGACGATATCGGCACGCCGGCACTCGCCGGCGAGATCACGGGTGCGCGAATGAGCGATGGTCACGGTACAGTGCTCCTTCAATAACAGCGCCGCCATGGGCTTGCCGACAATGTTTGAGCGCCCGACAACTATCGCTTGCATGCCGGTGAGATCGCCGATGACCTCCTTCAGCATCAGCAGACAACCGACCGGCGTGCACGGCACCATGGCGTCTTGGCCGCTGTTGAGCCGTCCGACATTCAAAGTGTGGAAGCCGTCGACATCCTTATCCGGATTGATGGCGTTGAGGATGGCGTCTGAATCGACCTGATCGGGCAGCGGCAATTGCACCAGGATGCCATGCACTTTTGGGTCATTGTTTAGCTCTTCGACCTTGGCCATGACCTCGTCATGGCTGGTGCTATCCGGCAGTTTGTAGGTGGCTGAATTCATCCCTGCCTCGAGCGTAGATTTGCCCTTATTACGGACATAGACCTCGCTCGCCGGATCTTCTCCGACCAACACCACGGACAAGCCCGGCGTCACACCGTGTCTTTCCTTCAGAAGCGCCACTCGGCGGCTGATATCGGCCCGCAGATTAGCAGCCATGGCCTTGCCGTCGATTAAGTTCACGTCACTCATATTAATTCTCCACAGAAGAGTTTGAGACGTTCTTTAGGGTTCGCCGGGTCGCCGACGATTTGAACTGATTTTTGCCGTGCCGTGGCGTCGGACACAATATGCATCGTGGAGGCAGGCTGGCGGACCTCTCGCGCCAAGAGCTTTAGGGTCGCGCGATTAGCCTTGTTACCTTTGGTTGGCGCGGTGACGGCAACCTTCACATAGGCCGGGTCGTCGCTCGTCCGCGCCATGCCGTTAATGCCAGCGCTGCCCGCTTTTGGTATTAGGCGGATGCCCGAATCATTCATGCTATATGGTGTATTTTCGGGTGTGGGGCGATGCCTCACCCGAGATTTTCGACGATCAGATTGCGGATAAAATAGAGTGCGAGTATCAGGATCATCGGCGAAAGGTCGACGCCACCAAGTGGCGGAATGATACGCCGAATTGGCCTGAGCGCTGGCTCGGTAATGCGGTAGAGAAAGCCCAGCACAGTATAAATAAACTGGTTCTGCGTATTCAATATGTTGAAGGCGGTTAGCCAACTGATTATGGCTGTGGCAATTAGCACATAGATATAAATCGAAAAAACAGCGTAAATAAGGTCAGCTAAAGCATTCATGGTTCTCTTTCGTGATAGGCCGTGGCGCCGGCGGCAGCGAGTATATCCCAAAGCGAAAAGAGGGCCAGCCTTTCTCATCCGGCCGCTCCTTGACAGGCTGGGAAAAGCAGCCACATTATCCGTCACCGCGCCGGCTTCACCGGTCGTGCACCCGATATGCTAACGGGGCCGTAGCTCAGATGGGAGAGCGTCGCGTTCGCAATGCGAAGGTCAGGGGTTCGATTCCCCTCGGCTCCACCAGCAAACTCAATGACTTAACGAAAATACCCTGATGAAAAACGTCGGTCTGTCACACTGGTGTCACGGTGACGGAGCGAGCATATGCCCCCTATTCGTAGACGCGGTGCCAAATGGCAGGCCCAGTTGGCCCCTGGTGTTGTTGATTATTGTTTAGTCGGCGGCGATTCCGCAGGTCAGGCCGCCGTCGATGGGCAACGCAATACCGGTAATCCAGCGCGCCTCATCAGAGGCGAGAAATACGAACCCGGTGGCAATATGCTCTGGGTCACCGAGCCCCAGAGGATGCAGCCGTTCGAGACGCGCCTGGAAAGCCTTTGGGTCGTCCAATTGCGACAAGTGGTAATCGATCATGGGCGTGGGCACCCACCCCGGACAGACACAATTAACCCGGATGTTATCCTTAGCGCCGTCGAGCGCCATGCATTTGGTTATCATGACCGCTCCGGCCTTTGAAACGCCATAACTGACCTGACCGGGGACGCCGGTCAGTCCCGCAATTGATGCCGTGTTGAGGATAATACCACCACCTTCGGCTTTGAAATGCGGCCAGATTGCTTTCGAGGTAAGGTAGATGCTTTTTAGATTGACATCTAATTGGTGGTCCCAGTCGTTGGCCGAAATCTCCTCCACCGTGCCAATCACCGCCTGGCCAGCGTTATTAATGAGAATATCGACGCGTTCGACGGTGGAGATCGCACGCGCCACGAGATTGGCGACATCTTCATCGCGCGTAACGTCAGTTGTCACGGCCTCCGCCCGGCCACCCGCCGCGCATATTTCCGCCACCGTTGCTTCGTTGCTATTCTGGTTCAACTCGGCGCAGATAACGGTTGCACCTTCCCTGGCAAAGCGTCGTGCAGTGGCTTTGCCGATGCCCGATCCGGCGCCCGTCACGATGGCTGATTTTCCTTCCAGTCGCATGTTTCTGACTCCTTACCTTCGACCCTCCGCACTTATCCTTGATGGCTAGGCATTCTGAAGTTGGCTAAATTTCTATGCACGAAGTTACTGAGCGCGCGTGGTGCCCGGCCGCTAACAGTTCCTACCGCATCACTGACGCCACCTACACGCCCGTGGCGAAACAGGGCGAACCATTCCAGTATTTCGTCGACAAACCAGGCATCGATGCCTGCTGCCAGCAGGTTCGCGCGGCATTCCTGAGGTGGAATATCGACAAAGGTAAAAGGCTCTCCGGTGGCCCTCGCTACGATGCGTGCGGCTTCGGCGTAGCTCAGCGCCTCAGGGCCGGTAAGGTCATAGACTTTCCCCTCATGGCCGTCCTCGGTCAACGCCGCGACAGCCGTCGCGGCGATGTCTTGTGCATCAATAAAGCAGTACTTAGCCTCGCCGAGCGGCAAACGGCAAATTCTCCCGGCGCCAAATCCTTGTGTTGGGCCATAAAGATTTTGCATGAACGCATTTGGCCTGAGCACGGTCCAGGTGAGGGCGGAATCGCGGATCACCGCTTCGACGCGGCCATGCAGGCGTTGTAGGGCTGCTCTCCCATCCACGGCGGCGTTGGGGACGGAAATCTTGACGATGCGATCGACGCCGGCCTGACTGGCGGCCTTAATGGCATTGATCTCAAGAACGTCCATGCGTGGTTGAGCGCCGCACAGGAGAAAGAGGCTGTCTATACCGTCGAGTGCAGAATGCAACGAATCGGGTGCAGCGAAATCCCCTTGACGCCAGACTTCCCCCGGCAGCTTCGCTAACTTTGTTTCCTCTGGGTTTCGCGCCATTGCTCTAAAGGGCTGTCCGCTCGCATGCAGAAGGTCCACCAATTCCCGGCCGATAGTACCGCCCGCACCTGTCACCAGAATCAAATTTCTCTCCCTTTGAGATGCTAAGTAGGGGCGTTTTGTTGACATTGAACCAGCAAGCCGCGATACCCAAATCCGAGGGTACGGTATGCGCCCCAAAGGTAAAAGCGCCATCAGCGATTAACTTCGTGGGGGGATCGCCATGCAGATCGAAGGATGCGTTGCGTTGGTTACCGGTGCTGCCGGCGGAATCGGCGGCGCCCTGGTTGAAACTCTGTCACGTCAGGGGGCGTCGCGTATCTATGCGGCAGACCTGCCGGGGCCGCTCGCCGCCATTACGGCATGGCCGGCCCAAGCCCAGCCCCTGGCGCTCGACGTGACGCGGGTGCTGGACGTCTCGTCGGCCGCTCGCCAGCATGGTGACGTCAACCTGCTCATCAACAACGCCGCCATATTGGAGTTTTCGGGATTGATTGGGATGGCCTCCCTAGATGGCGCGCGGGCGCAGTTCGAAGTCAATTTTTGGGGCTATCTCGCCATGTGCCGCGCCTTTGCGCCGGTGCTGGCAGGAAATGGCGGCGGTGCAATTGTCAATATTCTTTCCGAGGCGGCGCGTCTAAACGCGCCCTTCGTCGGCGCTTACTCCGCGTCAAAGGCTGCTGCTTGGTCGTTGACCCAGGGTGTGCGTGCGGAATTGCGTGCCCAGGGCACCCATGTGCTAGCGGCCTTTCCAAGCTCCACCGATACCGCCATGCTGGCCGGCCTCGACGGTGACAAGGAGATGCCGGGGGATATAGCCGAGGGCATTATCGATGGTCTGGCGCGGGGTGTGGAGGATATTTCCGTTGGCCTACACGCTGTCCGTTTCGAAGCACTATCTTACGGGGATCCCAAGGCGGCCGAGCGGGAATTCGCTCAGTTTCTTCCCGGTGTAGAAACAATTCCCGATGAGAAATGACGTGCAATAGTGGAAGGCTCACCTGTTCGGCCCAATTGATTCTCGATATCCTTATTTGATTTTACAGCGAGCATGCCCAAGCCGGCACCGGAACCGGGCTGGAGCGCGTAACCCAATATCTCGATTTCTAAAAATTGTGCGCCGGGTTGCCGCGCTCCCGGCTATGCCTCCACGGGTACGACATTGATTCCTGCCGGTGAGCTCATTTCCATGACGACAAAATCCTCCGAGCATCTGACGAAAGTATGTTTGATTTCCGGAGGCGCGATGACGGTTGTGCCTTTTTCAAGTCTCACCAGCCCGACACCTTCATATTCCAACTCGCACCAGCCGTCGAGAACGACGGAAACTTGTTCGTCAATATTGGTGTGAATATGTTCCGGTACCTCAGGAATGGAACCCTTGGCACTTAAATAATGGATGCCGAATTTCCCGCCCGATCTTTCTGCGGCATCGGTTTCTTGGGAGGCAAATCCTTCGTACACCTCACCGGCTTTATTAGGATCGAGATGTGTGATCACCAGTGGAAATTTGAGTTCGGTCATGATTCTCTCCTTTCTCTAAGTCAAGGCGAGCATGCCGCGAAAGCGGCTTCACGCCGAAAAACATTGTAATTGTAAAGGGCTGCCGCGTTCAAATGCATCCGCGGCGTGAATTGGCTCGTGTTTCCAGTCAATGTCTGAAGCGGTTAGGTCGCTGACCTAGTTAAAGGCCGGGGGGAGGTGAAATCGCATCACAAGCACTCAGTTGTGTAGAACATTGTCACATTACTGGGGCGTGTGATGGCTACGACCACACATCGCGAGGTTCACGTTCGAAAGGCTAATCATCCTCTCAAATTCAAGACGTCAGGCTCGGACCATCTACCGTAGCTAAAGTGCCCGACCCAGTTCCTCCGCCTCATACATCAACTGTATCGGCTTTCTCGGCGCTAGAGCATCGCCCAGCAAGTGGCGCTCGGGAACTTTTCCTTCGAGGGCGTGATAGATCGTGTCTACAGGGTATCTCAGCATGGCCACGACTACCGTATCCACGTTTTCTACACGGCGAGGCGGGCCGCCCCAAACAAAGGTGCTGACAACATCCTTTCCCTCGATTCCTTGGAGATTTTGCTGTGTCGTCATTGTCACGCCTGCCTCAGCAAGGCGCGGTAGAAGGTGAGAGCTGTCGAGAGTTTTTTGCGCTTCACTACCTACCATCGCATCCGGTGTGATGATTTCTACACTTACACCATCTTGTTGCGATAGGAGATCGGCGAGCCCGAGCGGAAAAAAGGTGCCGACCTCGTCGAGAATGACAATGGATTGGCCGAGTGAAAGTGGATCCTCGATCGCGCGTTTTGCAGCAGTGCTGATGTCGATCACATGCTCCTGATCGAAACCCTGGAGCGACGCTTTGCCGGGGCGGAACGGGCTGAGCCCGTCAGTTGCCCAGCGGGAACCAGTTGCGATGACTACGCAGTCGGGCGCTTGGGCGGTAATCATGTTGCTGTCAGCTTCGCAATCGAGTTTTACCTGCACCCCGTGACGTTGCATCGTAGCGGCGAGATCGTCGATCGCTATTTGCCATTCGCTCCGTGAGGGCAGTCGCTTAAGCACATTTATGTGGCCGCCCAGTTCGTTGGTCTTTTCTAGCAATAGCACGCTATGACCGCGCGCTGCCGCCACGGCCGCAGCCTTCATCCCGCTGAGGCCGCCACCGACGATTATAATCTTTTTCTTTTCGAGGGGCTGCACCGGCACTAGCGTTCCCGGACCCCACCGCTCTTCCCGACCCGTCGTTGGATTGACCAGGCACGCCGCTGGACGGTTATCAAAGATGCGCGCCACACATTCGTTCGCACCTATGCAATGAATGATTTCCTGTCCGCGCCCCTCCTTAGTTTTCTTGACAAGATGCGGGTCAGCGAATTGCGCACGGGTCATTGCCACCATGTCTGCGGCGCCGCTTTGCAAAACTGCCTCTGCCTCGTCAAGCCCAGTGACGCGGCCGACAAGGAAGAGTTTGGCGCGGTTGCCTACGATCTTGCGGGCGCGGTGGCCATATTCTACATAGCCGCCATGCGGGCTGTCCATCGGTGGGATCGCCATATGCAGGGTGTGATAGCCGCCACGTGTGAGGTTGAAATAATCGAAACAGCCGGTCGCCGTCAGGATTTCAAGCTGTTCATCCGCCTGTTCAGGGGTGACGCCGGATTCACCCAGAAATTCGTCGTATGAGAGTCGGATGCCGATGGTGAAATCGTCACCCACTTTGGCGCGCACCTCTTCCACTATTTCAATGATTAGCCGGCAGCGGTTGGCTACGCTGCCGCCATATTCGTCGCTACGGATGTTGTAGCACGGGCTCAGCACCTGCCCGAGGAGGTAACTGTGCGCGGCATGTAACTCGACGCCGTCCAGGCCAGCATATTTTACATTTTGAGACGCCTCGCCAAATCCCTTAGCAATATCGCGCAATTCAGCTTTTCCCATGACCCGTGGGATTTCTCGGTGCACCACGGAAGGAATCTCGGATATCCCCCACAACGGATGCCACTCATCCATTATCATAGTGCCCTTGTCATGGACGCCGCAGCCGAACAGCTGCACGAATTGTCGCGCACCTTCGCCGTGAACGACATCGGCCAATTTCTCATATTGTGGGATGACGCGCTTTTCCCAGGCAGTGCAGCCATCATAAAACGACCCCTTGGAGAGGCGGTGTCCAGCCTGCTGTTCGGTTATCATCAGGCCCACACCGCCACGCGCCCGCTCACGGTAATAAGCGATATGGCGATCGCTCAACAGGTTATTTTCGCCGTAAAAAACCCCCATCGCCGACATCATTGTGCGGTTGCGCACACGCGTCGCACCGATGTCAAGAGACTGCCAAACCATATTTAGGTCAGGTGTGTTTGGTGCTAATTTTGCCGTCATGTTTAGTTCGCTCCCTGCGCTAGCCATGCTTCGCTCACCTAGCACTCTTTCCCAGATGCGTCGAGACGAATGAAATGCCATCGCTGCGGGAGATTGGGCGCTCATGCTATTCGAGAGTTTTCAGGGCTTACGCGTCGGCCTGTTCGTGGCAAGCAAAAGCCGATATGCGCCATGAACTGCTGGCCATCTCGGCCACGAGCTCTGCTCGTAATTATAGAGCTAGCGAATCGTCTTTATTCTGGTTTCACCTGCCAAACTTTGGTTAGGAATTTTACCCATTAGCGGGGTCGTCTGGCGATTTTCTCAACGCCGCGCCGCGTTACTCGAAGCCCGGCCTGCTCGCGATCCCAGGTCTCCGGCGTCACACCCTTATCTCTGAGTTCGATCTTTCGGACCTTTTGTGTCGGCGTACGCGGCAGGTCATCCGTAAACTCAATATAGCGCGGCACCATAAAATAGGGCATGGTGTCGACACAGTAATTCAGGAGCATTTCAGCGCTCAACACAGCACTGGAATTCAGCACTACCACGGCCTTCAACTCATCCTCGCCATTCTCAGCCTTTATAGCGACCGCAGCGCTTTCCGCCACATCATCATGCAGGTTAAGGATGCGCTCGACCTCGAAGGAGGAAATGTTCTCGCCCTGGCGACGGATTGCGTCCTTCATGCGGTCGAGAAAATAGAAATAACCGTTAGCGTCGCGTGTCCCCTTGTCACCGGTATGGAACCAGAGCTGGCGGAACGCCTCGAGCGACTTTTCAGGCATACCGTAATAGCCTGCCATCAGCGTGTTGGGATATATCGACCGCACGACGAACTCACCTGCCTCGCCAGGCAGACAAGTGTGTCCCGTAGAGTTGACGATCTTAACTTCATACTCCGGTGCTGCGCGGCCGCAGGAGCCCCGAGGTGTATCCTCGTTGGGACGCGTGTAAACGCAAATATTGGCCTCAGTTGAACCATAGCCCTCAGTCAGCTCAACGCCGAAGCGCATTTTGAATTTTTCCTGCACTTCATGCGGGTTGGGAACGGCATAAATCATACGCAAGGGATTGTCCGCATCGTTTACCCGAGCCGGCTGGGCGTAGAGCATGTGGCAGATGCCACCCACGGCGGTGGTCACTGTTACCCCGTGTTCGCGCACATCGTTCCAGAATTCGGACACGCTAAAACGCTCGCGCAATATCATCCGCCCGCCAGTCAAAAGCGAACCCATTAGGATGAATTTGCCGGCGATGTGGAAGAAGGGGAGCATGTTGTAGCTCACGTCCTCCGCTGTGAGCGCAACAATATTGTTGTAGACGACCGAGAAGGAGATCTCGAACTGGTGATTGAGCATTACCCCCTTGGACGGGCCGGTGGTGCCGGAGGTGAACATGACGCAGGCAAGGTCTTCGGGTAAAATTTGAAGATTGGGGTTCTTCCCCGCACCAGCTGGAACATCAGCAAAATCGTGCCGCGCACCCGGCAGACAAGTGGTGGCATCGAAGCCGTCCTCTGCGCGTACGATGAAATGCTTGAGCGCCGGGCAGCGCGGTGCGACGGCGGCAACAGCGGACACGAATTCGGCGTCTACGATCATCATCACGGCGCCAGAATTATTTAGCATATAAGTCAGAATTTCGCCCTTGTAGGCGGTGTTGAGTGGCACTTCGACGGCGCCTGCCTTGGTGATGGCGAACCACACATCTATATATTCTGGTGCGTTTTTCATCATCACTGCGACGCGCGCACCGGTTTCGAGACCGAGTTCCATCAGTCCCGCCGCCATGCAATTGGCACGGCGGTTCATTTCGAAATGGTTGTAATCGCGCCCCTCAAAATGCAAAAACGAAAAATCCGGTGCCTCACGGGCGCGGTCTTCCAACAGGCGGTGCACTCGCCATCCATGTTGTGGCGTATCGTCGAATCCAGACATCCTCAGTCTTGCCCCCTCTCCGCCGCGAGAATTGAAATAAACAAACTGCTATTATAGGGCAGGCACAAGCCCCAGTAGCCACTCCTAATTATGAGATCATTTTTTATCAATATCCCCTTGGGAACTGCGCCTCTGACCCAAATTTACAAGCCAAAGGCCCGCGATCATGCAGGCAAGCGCTCCCCAAATCCAAATACTAAGTTTCTCGTCAAAAAGGATTAGTGCCCAAAAGAGTCCAGCAGCTACGACGAGGTAGTTAAACTGTGCAAAGAAGACCGCGCCTGCCCGTTTCGTTACTTCCTGGAAACAATAGAATGTAATGCAGTGAATCAAGGCGACCCAAGCCATCGCCCCCATCCCGGTCCAGCCAGCCTCGATGAAAACGTATGGGCCATCGGTCAGGAGCATCACAGGTAACATACCCAGAGCACCTACAATTAAGATACCGCAGGCAAGTGCAATAGAACTCGACTGAGGCGGCCGAAATACGGCAGCCACGACGTTGGATCCAGCCGCTGCAAAAGCGCCAACAAGTGCGACTATCATCCAGATCCAGGAGCCTGTCTCAGGCAGGCTCTGTTCTGGAAGGATGATCAATAAAACCCCTGCCGCACCGAGCAAGAGGCCCACAAGACTGAATAGCTGAAACCGCTCGAAACGCGCAGCGAACGACATTAGGAAGGTCAGACCCGGAACAAGAGTCAACACCAGAGTGATTACGCCGGCAGGCAACTCACGGGCCGCGAAAGCTGTCGTAACCACAGGAAGGATCAGCGCAAGTATAGCAAGACGAGCATACTGCCAAAGATGTGCCCGGCTAGTTTTGGGTAAATTACCCGTTATCGCACCGATTGCTAGCAACGCAGAGCCAGCAAACAATGCAATCCAAAATGTGTAAGCAAAAACAGGAAACGAAACGCTAGCCGCGAACTTGTTCGCTGAAAAGATCCCACCGTAGGCGACACCCCCGAGAATAAGTAGAAGCGTGGATACCAGCAACGCCCGACCACGGGGTCTTGGTGTTGGCCCCGCAGTTTCTTGGTTTGTACGTTCCAGTGCTCTGCGCGACATTCTACGTTTTTGCCCTTGCCGCTCAGTCACATTCCAACCCACTGTTACACTGTTGGGCTATTTCCTTGGCTGGAAATAGGGCCCATTTCCAATCTTCTGTGCCACATTTGTGCCACATGTAACACCGCCCCTTGTTGCATTTGTCTTCGAGGTCATGGAAAATTTTGGTCGGAGTAAGAGAATTTGGACCTCTGATCCCTACCCCCCGAAGTCCAGAGCCTTCTAAATACGCAGTATTGGCGGCGTCGCCGAGATTACCAAGCCAATTACAAAGATTGACCTCTGTCTTGGTTTTGCTACCGGTGCGAGCGACGATCAAGTTTTGGTGATGCACACCCTTGCCTCTGAAGCGCTGCCCGGTCAGGGTCATCAACACCCAGGCCGGTATCTAGAGCGGCGAACACTGAGAGGCCCGTTCGGGCATGTCCCCCTTACGCCTAAAATGATTTTTGCCGCGCTTGGCGGCGTATCAGAGGAATAGCCGTTTTAGCCTCCTATCGCCTCTTGGACTTCCCTGTGGGATGGCATGGATTGTGCCGTGCCGGGGCGAGTCACGGATATTCCGGCGACCGTGCAGGCATAGCGCACGGCCTCCAGTGCCGCATCGCCCCGCGCTAACGCCACTGCAAATGCACCGTTGAAGGCGTCGCCCGCGCCTGTCGTTTCAACCACGGGAGCGAATTCAAAGGCGGGGCATAGCTCTGAAATCTCGTTGTTGTGCAAATATGCACCTTGTTCACCGAGTGTGATGATCGCTGCGCCGGCGCCTTTATCCATCAGTGATTGAGCGGCGAGGCGGGCTTCTTCTGCGGTGTCTACTTTGATGCCGGTCAAGTCTTCAGCTTCGGTCTCGTTGGGTGTGAGATAGTCGCAGAGGGAAAAGAACCCCGCGTCCAGCGCCGCCGCAGGAGCGGGATTGAGAATAGTCGTCGCACCTGCTTCGCGGGCGATTTCAAGCGCGCGTCGGGCGGCGGGTAGCGGCTGTTCGAGCTGAGTGATAAACACCGACGCAGCGCGGATGACGTCCCCCACGGCGTCGATACTGGCTGGCGAGAGGGTCGTTGCCGCGCCGGGGCAGATAATGATCGCATTGTTGCCACTGCTCTCTTCGAGAAAGATCGAGGCCGCGCCGGTGTAGCTCTCTGGCACGCGCTGCACTTCCGTCTTGACACCAGCCTCCGCCCACAGCGCCATCGCCATATCGCCGAACGGGTCCTCGCCAATTTTAGAAATGAATGTCACGTCCGCGCCCAGGCGAGCGGCGGCAACGGCCTGGTTGGAGCCTTTGCCGCCCGGACCGAGGGCAAAATTGGAGCCAAGAATTGTCTCGCCTATGCGCGGCTGGCGCGGCGCGCGGTAGGTGTTGTCGGCGACAAACACGCCGAGAATTACGACTTTGCTCACCGTAGGCTCACGAGGCGCTCATGTTCGCGGCCATTTTCCATCGAACGGCTGTTGAAGCGCTCGCTCGACCATTTCCAACCGGTCTTGGCCGTAAAACATATCGCCGTCGACGAAATATGTTGGCGAGCCAAACACCGAGCGTTGAAGCGCTTCTTCGGTATTCTTCGTGTAGAGCTTACGTATTTCCGGGGTTAGGGCGGCGGCAAGCAGCGGCATGGCATCGATGGCAATTTTCCCCGCTAGCGCGGCGAGAGTATCGGCTGAAGCGAAGTCTGCATCGTCGCGCCAATGGGCCTCCAATATAGCATGCGCCAGTGGACCAATATCAACGCCCCGTTCTAGGCCGGCGATCAGCATGCAGTTTACCAGGGTCGTATCATTGCGATGGTGCTTGGGAAAATGCGGCAGGGTTGGCGCATTGCGAAATTCGGACCAGCGCTCCTCCTCGCGCCCGAAAAAATAAGCAGAGTGAGCCTTGCTGCGCGAGCTGAAGGGAGTTGCGCCGATACCGTCCATGACCTTATTCAGATCAAAGGGCCGGTGCGCGATGCGACGTCCTGCGGCTTCAGCAATCTCAGTCAAGCGCGCTGAACCTAAATAGGCAAATAGGGAATGCGCGGAATAGAAATATTCGATGTCGGACATTTAGCTTACCATATGTTCGATTGAAGCCGCGTGAGAGCCTAACCCGGTGCTATGGGCCGCGCCAGCCAAACAGCATCTTGAGCCGGCGCCAGAAGGCTTGATTTCAGTCTAGCTGCACCCGGCTGGCACCACGCTTATCGATTCCCTTGCCTTCGATACGCGCCCAGCTTGATGCGGCACTTTGCCGAGATGGGCTCCTCTGGCGGGTGCGTCGTCCTTCAGACTGCCATATCGCTTGTTGTTATCGCGATGGTGTGCCGGCCAGCGAACGTCTACTCTTGGGCCCGGCTATTTTGTTAACGCTGAGAAATCGACAAACTCAGAAAGCAGGAGAAGACAAATGACAACATCATCGGCCAAGGCGGTTATCGAGAAATGGGTGGGTCATCTGGCGACCGGTGACATTGAGGCGATTGTCGCCGCCTTCGCAGAAGACGCCGTGATCGATATGCCGGGTTCAAGCGATTTGCCCTGGGCAGGGCGCTGGCGGGGTGCGGCCAGGATCGACGAATATTTCAAGGTCATGCCGGCGGCGCTCAGAATCATCTCTCATGAGCATAAGATCTGGGTAGCGGAGGACGATATGGTGGCCGTGACTGGCCTCGAAGAAGCGGCGTCGCAGATCAGTGGAAAGGATTACCGTGCTAAATGGTGCTGGGTGTTCCAAGTGCGCGGCGACAAGATCGTCCTGTGGGACGCCTATGAAGATACCGAAGCCATGGCGAACTGCGGCCCCTATCGCTGAACAACATATTCATTTCTGGCAAACTTGACGGAAAGTTTCTGAAACGAACATAATATCCACATATCGGGAAAACTTAAAATCAAGTGTCTTAGGCAGCTGGTTAGGAAAAAATGGGTGCCGTTTTAGCGATTGCGTGACTGATCAGATAGGTGAATATAGGAGGTAATCTAAAGGCACGTGCTTCTATACAATCCACCTCTACCAAAAATTTGTGTTGGGTCGATGCGAAGGCCGAATGTGCCGCTATTGGCCTTGCTGACAAGAAGACTTCTGTCCTAGGCTTCTTGGTGAAAAGGATCAGGTGTTCAGCACCGGCAAGCGATAAGATAAAAGCGCCCTGCGCAACGGTGCGGCAATGAGCGTAAGAGAAGCAACATTATAGGGAGACAGTTCATGAATATTTTTCGCCTCGCACTAGCGGGTATAATATTTTCGATTGTGGCCTCGTCTTTTGGACAAGCCGCGAAGGCAGAACCGTTTAAATTAAATGGCGATCCGAAGCCGGCTTGGCTTTATTTCGATGTGAAGAGCGATGGTGGTTGGACCCAGGCTATTCACGAATCCAAGCTGCGCATCGATGCGCACTTCGGCTGGGACATTCCCTTTGTCGAGAAAGTCCCCGAGGTTGTATCGCAGATCAAACCAGCGGCCGAACGATATATCAAGCGCGGCTACAACATTATTCTTGGCAGCGCCTATGGCTATAGCGACGCCTTCCTCGAGCTGGCAGAGAAATATCCGGATGTAGCGTTCATTAATCCGGGCGGGAACACCAATGCCGGCAATCTGCAGGCCATTTACGGCCGCTCCTACGAGCCGCATTATCTTTGCGGAATCGCGGCTGGCGCATTGACCAAATCAAACAAGATTGGTTTTGTCGCCGCCAATCCGTTTGGTGTCGTCAATTGGACCGTCAACGGCTATCTGCTCGGCGCGCGTCTGGTGAATCCGGATGTGACCTTGCATGTCGTTTATACGGGCGCATGGAACGATCCGGTCAAGGAACGCGCAGCTGCGCAAGCACTTGTCGAACAGGGCGTCGATGTCATCGGCCAGCACGTGGATACCCCGACCCCCCAGATCGTTGCCGAGGAAAACGGCATCTATGGAACCGGCCACCACCGCGATATGAGAGAATTTGCGCCCACAGCTACACAATGCTCGCATCTCTGGGTGTGGGACCGCTACCTGATCCCGAAGATTCAGGAGATGGTCGACGGTAAGTGGGACCCGGGCGCCCAACCTTATGGTGATTTCATCCATATCCAGGACGGCGGTAATGACATCGCATGCTGCGGCGATGCCGTACCGGCCGATATTGTTGCCAAAATCGAATCCGAAAAGGCCGCGATCGCCGATGGCAAGCATGTCTTCCAAGGCCCGCTCTATGACCAGGAGGGCACCTTGCGCGTCAAGGAGGGCGAAGTGCCAGGCGACGGTGACCTTTGGGGGATGGATTGGTTGCTGCAGGGTGTTGTCGGCTCGACCAAGACACTCTAAGCCGGGAACGGTAGATAGTTCGGCCCGATAGTTTGACAATGCGCGGGCTGAATTGATGACCGCCGCTCTCGAATTTCAAGGCGTTCACAAGAGCTTCGACGGTAATCCGGCTCTTGTGGACGCCTTTTTTCTCGCCGAACGTGGCGAGGTCCACGCACTCTTGGGCGAAAACGGTGCTGGCAAATCGACGCTCATGAATATCGCGTGCGGCCTCTATTCTCCCGATCACGGCGCGGTCAGGGTGAATGGCGAATCAGTCGCTATAGACGGGCCGTTGGCCGCAAATTCGCTCGGTATCGGCATGGTTCATCAGCATTTCAAGTTGGTCGAGAATATGACCGTGGCTGAGAACATCGCTTTTTGTCATATGTCCGCGAGCCGGCGCGAAAGCCTCAATGCGGTGCGCAAGAGAATTGCCGAGGCGAGCCGCGGTATCGGTTTTGAAATTGATCCGGACCGGCGTATTGACACCTTGTCGGTGTCTGAACAACAGCGCACCGAAATTATCAAGGTGATGATGGGCGGCGCCGACATTCTAATTCTTGACGAGCCGACAGCGGTGCTCACGGATGAGGAATCGACGCGTCTGCTGGACCAGTTGAAATCCTTCGCTCAACAAGGCAAGAGCGTCATCCTCATCACTCACAAATTACGCGAAGTCTTCAGCCATGCCGATAAAGTTACGGTGATGCGCGCTGGCGCCACGGTTGAGGCCGGCCGCGATCCGGGCGAGCTGACACCCGTGGAATTGTCGCGCCTGATGGTCGGCGAGGCAGCTCCCTCCGAGAGCCTAGAGCTTAGCGCCGGCGGCGATGTCGTGCTTGAGCTAAAAAACATCAGTGCTAAGCGCGCCAATGGCACAACCGCGCTGGATGATCTCACGATTACGCTCCGTGCCGGGCAGGTTTATGGCCTGGCTGGCGTCGGCGGCAACGGCCAGACCGAGTTGGCAGAAACTCTAATGGGTATTCGCCATATGGAATCCGGAGAATTCATGCTTAGCGGGCAAGTGCTGAAACGGCCAACGCCCAGGGAACTGCGCCGCAAAGGTATCAAAACCATACCGGCGGAACGCTATATCTATGGACTCGCAGGCGATCTTTCTGTGATGGATAATTTTGTTGTCTCGCATCTCTCCAGTGGCCGGTTTGGGCCGGCCGGTTGGATAAACCGACGTGCCATCTTGCGCGGTACCACGGAAGCAATTGCAGACTATGAAATTCTTGGCGCTGGACCGGCGACGCGCTCCCGCCTTCTGTCTGGTGGAAACGCGCAAAAGCTTGTTCTAGCTCGCGAGATGTCCGGCGATTCGACTGTCCTCCTAGCCCATTCACCAACCCGCGGTCTTGACGTACGGGCTTGTGCCGCCGTGCATGAATATTTGCGTGAAGCCTGCAAGCGCGACGTCGCCATCCTGCTGATCAGCGAAGACCTTGATGAAGTGCTGGCTGTCTCTGATCGCGTCGGGGTGATCAATCGCGGCCGTCTGGTCGGTGAGTTCGACGCGCCGGTGGAACGCGAGGCGGTAGGCCAATTGATGGTCGGACACGCTTAGCTTCGGCGCTGGCTAATAGATGCAAGCCCTTTCCCTTTCATTTCTCCGCGGCCGCCGCCTGACAGTCGAGGTGCGTCAGAAAATAGACTTTGTCACGCGCATCGCAATTGCGCTCGGTGCGGTTCTGTTCGGTCTTGGCATCTGCATCGCAATTCTGGTGAGCCGTGGTGTTGATGTGTCGTCGATCTATGATGAGTTCATCGTTTTCACCTTTCTTAATTCGGCAGGCATCGCCACCGTTGTCGTCCAGAGCACACCTTTGGTGCTGGTCGGCCTCGCTGCTGCCATGGCTTTTCGAGTGAATTATTGGAATATCGGCATCGAGGGCCAGCTCTTCATGGGCGTAGTCGGCTGCACCATCATTGCCTATTTCGATATCGGGCCAGAGAGCCTCCGCCTGCCCTTGATGTTCGTCTTCAGTATTCTGTTTGGGGCAATGTGGGCCTTGCCGGCGGCGCTGCTGAAATTACGCCTCAACATCAACGAGGTCATTTCGACCCTGCTGCTCAATTACATCGCCTTCTACTTCGTCCTCAATCAGGTGTTCGGCCCGTGGCGTGATCCCAAAGATAATTTTCCGCACAGCCCGCGCTATGACGATTTTGAGCGTTTGCCCAAGGTCGGCTGGGAGGATGTGCATTACGGTCTTGTCGTTGTCGGATTGGCATTGTTCTTTGTGTGGTGGCTGATCGAGCGCAGCCGTTTCGGTATCCAATCGCGGTTCGTTGGCATCAATCCACGCATGGTGTTGGCGATCGGCTTACCGCTCTCAACCATCACCTTGGTATCCGCCCTGACGTCCGGTGCGCTTGCCGGCGTGGCTGGTTTTACCATTGCGTCGGCAACCGAGGGCCGCCTTACCTTCACACTCGCGGCGGGTTATGGATTTTCTGGCATCGTGATTGCCTTCCTTGCCGCTAACCGCCCGCTGATGGTTTTGGTCGTCGCTTTTCTCATGGGCGGCCTTTATGTCGCCGGTGAAAGCATGAAAGTTTTCTATAGCCTGCCCGATGCCTTGGTCGGCTTGTTCCAGGCAGCGATCGTGCTGTCGGTCACGGCATCGGAGTTCTTTGTCCGCTATCGCCTCCGCATGGCGCATTACGAACGGGCGTAGGCGATGGATTTTCTGACCCACTGGCTGGCCTTCACGCCAATTTTCGCGCTGCCCCTGATAGCCGCGGCGCTCGGTCTCATCATCAACGAACGCGCCGGCCTGTTAAATCTTGGGGCTGAAGGCATCATGCTGTGCGGCGCATTGGTCGGCGTTATCGCCTTTATCGAATTTGATAATAGTCCGGCTCTCGGCTTCATTTTCGCTATCCTAGCCGGCACATTTTTGGGATTTTGTTTCGGTTTCTTTGTCGTTGTGCTGCGTACCAATCAGGTCCTGACCGGCATCACGTTCGTCTTCCTCGGCATTGGCTTAACCGGGTTGATAGGCGTGCCATGGGTCAATAAGGCGTTCTCCGCCCTCGATCCAATTCATATTCCTTTTCTCACTGATATTCCGGTCATCGGCAGATTCTTGTTTGGCCAAGACATCGTCGTTTACGTCACGTTTGGTCTTGCCATTCTGGTGTGGCGTTTTCTCTATCACACGCGAATCGGGCTGCGTCTCCGCGCGGTCGGAGAGAATCCACAAGCTGCAGACGCGGGCGGCATCAATGTTGAGGGTTATCGCCTGCTGGCGGCGACGCTTGGCGGCGCCTTTATAGGCCTGGCCGGCGGCTATCTGTCGTTGGTGATCGCCAAGATTTTTGTCGAAGAAATGACCCAGGGGCGCGGCTGGATTGCCGTGGCGCTGGTAATTTTCTCACGTTGGCGGCCGTGGCGCGCAGTCCTTGGCGGTTTGTTGTTCGGTGGCATCGAGGCGCTAATTCCGCGCCTCAAGGCAACCGGATACAACATCCCGCAATATTTTCTCGAAATGGCGCCCTACGCCGTAACTCTGGCGGTATTGATCTACGCTGCCGTGCAAATGCGCTCTGGACAGGATGCGCCTCGGGCGCTCGGCACGCCCTATGTGCGCGAAGACCGCAAGTAGAGAACGCTCCCAGTAGAATTTTAATTTAAGAAAATGCGTTACTGCAGGTGATTCAAGAAGCTCGGGATCTGCCCTAGATATTCGGCAGCACCGTTTCACTAAAGCGCTTTATCTGCACATCGATATCGCTTGTCGGCATCGGACACAGTACGATCGAGGTTGTGCCGGCGTCGAACAAGTTATGGATCGATTTGATGCAGTCCTCCGGTGTCCCGGCGATGGCGAGCCAGTCCATCCAATCATCGGGCATGTTCTCGGCGATGGCATCGGCGCCGCCCTGATCGATCATCTGCTGTAACCTCTCATTGGCGCCGTAGACGCCGGTCATCAGCGTTGCCCCCATGGCGTCGAGATAAAACGCGGCGACACCCTTTAATCCGTCACGCACTTCTTTGCGGTCCCCGCCAACCGAGGCCAGCACATAGGTGACGATATCGAACTTTGGCGGTAGGCCCTTCTCGCTACGGATTTTCTCGACATTCCGCTTCACTGTCTCGACATATTTAGGCCCTGATAGCACTGACAGAACGATCCCGTCTGAAATCTCGGCGCACAGATCGGTCGATTTCGGCCCGACCACCGCACCTAAAACGTCGAGCTCGGGCGCTGGGTGGGTGAGCGATACCGCGTCATAGGAATAATATTGGCCGTCTTCGGTCAGGCTTTCACCGTTTAACAGCCGCTTCACGCCAGAGGTGGCTTCCTGGAAAGATTTCAGGAAGGATTTCGGTTTAAGTTTCATTTGACTGGTCCAGGCCGGAACGCCGTGCCCGATTGCGAGCTTAAGCCGGCCGGGATGAACGCCAGCGAGCGTCGCGGCTTCCATCGCCGTGACCGCGGGATGGCGCACCCGCCCCGATATCGCGCCTATGCCGACGGTGATTTGCTTTGTTGCCGCCAGCGCCGTGGCCGCAGTGGCAAAGCCGGACAACATGAAATAGTCCTCCGCGACCCATATTTCGGAGAACCCGCTGTTTTCCAGATTTCGACAGATTTCGACAATTTTACTCGGTGGCGTATCGCCAAATATAAGTGCGCCGATGGGTTGGGTGCTGTTTGCAGTCATGTGACGGTCCTCGGTGTGATTTCGGTTATCCGTTTCCGGCCGGGGCTTCGAGCAAGTCTTTCAGTGTAACAAGAATCTTGCGGGTCAGCTTGCCGATGTCATTGGCGAGGGTGCTCACAATTACCGCAAGTGGCAACGGCACCGGTGCTTCGCCGGAGTCTTTGTCGACAAACGGGCATTCAGTATTGTCGTTCTTGGTGGCTATATATTCGGCCTTGGCGAAGTGCATGCTTTCATCTGTTGCATAGCTGATACTCTGAGCCACCGCGCCTTGAATTTGGCCCACCACGCAGGCGCTGTTAATTATCCGTCCAACATCGTGCTTTTCCAAAGCTTCATTCAAGGAGGTGAGAGAGAGAAATTCCATCAAACGCTACCGCCGATTCTGTATGAGTGTCGATTGTAAATAGGATTTTTGAGGAACGCTAACGCACTGTTCGCTCAGGTCTGGACTTGCGCCGCGCTGAACGCCACACTGGTTTTCACAATCTTGGTAAGTGGAGAATCAGCATGAGCGATATATTTGTGTATGGCCAGCGCCGTCCTCTGCCTGAGGATGCGGCATTCGAATCCTTCCTCGACCCGGCGCGGACTGCTGTGGTTTCCATCGATATGCATGAAGGGCATTTGAGTGAGGACGCGGATTGTCCTTGCCCGGCGCCGCGCGCCCGCGAAATCGTTGCTCCCATCGACCGCTTCCATGAGGCTAGCCGCGCTCGGGGGTTGCCCATTATACATGTGCGCACCGTTCTGCGCGCCTCGGGGCGAGATGACATCAAAGGCGGTGTGAGTGCATGGCGTCTGGTATTCCAGCTTTATGTCGGGGAAATCCCTGGCGCCGATCAGCACGCTCTTCAGGGCAGCAAATGGACTGAACTGCGCACCCGCATCGAGCCCGAGGACGAGATCGTCGAGACAAAAAAACGGCTGTCGATCTTCCACCCCACGGATCTAGATTTTCTTCTGCGCAACATGGGCGTGCGCGCCGTGGTATTCAACGGCGGCTTCACCGATTGCTGCATCCTGAATGCCGCATTCGATGCCTCCAATCTTGATTACCGCGTCGTCGTTGCACAGAATCTAGTACGCGGAACAAATGTGGAAATGGAGGATGCAGCGCTGAAGATGATGTCGTTGCACATGGCCCTGGTCATGGATTCGAGTGATATCCTCAAGGCGTGGGACGCGCGCGGCGCAAAAGCCGTGCAAGCCGCAGAGTAGAGAAAGTCTCGAGCAGGTGGTAACACCTGCGATGGCGCATTTGCATCAATTCAAAAGTTCATATCGGCGTTGATAGTAGGCGCGGAATTCCGAAGGTGTCTGCTACAACGATCTTCTCCTGGAAGAGCGGTTTGCCGTCGGCAAAGGTTATAAAATCTCGGTAGGTACCGACGCTGAATAATTCGCTGACGCCGTCCTGATTGCTTTGATAGAGGCTGTAATTTGCCTGCACGCGGTAGCCACTGTTTTCCGCACCAAAAATCCGCACTGCGCCCAGCAAATGTTTGTCGAAATGGATGTTGTAGATATTGGCTTCGCGCAGCGAAAGAATTCGGTCACGCAGCATGTTTTTGTTTCGACAAGAAAGTAGTTCAAGCGGTAGACCGCCCTCAACGTTTTCACGCGACAGGATCTTGTATTGGCAATCTTCAGTAAAGAAATCCAGCCACTCTTCGAGACGGTTGTCGTCGAGATAGTGGCAGTAATCGGCCATCAGGTCGTTGATGGCATCTCGTACGCCTGTCTCCGTCATTCGGCCGCTGCTTCGGCGTCGGCGGAGAAGCCCATCAGTTCGCAATAATAGGAATAGAAGCCGCGGATCGGGACCTCGGTGACAAGTGATTTCTGTGTTTCGATTTTTCCGGTGCCGCCGATCTCGACCATGGCATGCTTATCCTGTTCGCGCTGAACGGAGTTCTGCACAAGCTCTACCGCTTCACCGTCTTCCATCGAAATTAAGCCGCCCGGTCCGACCAGATTGGCTTGATCAAGGCGGTGTTGGGTCATCTCTTCATCATCGTCTGCATAGCCGTAATAGGTCCAGTACAGCTCCATCCTGTCGGTGCCGTTGGTGCGGATCTGGCGCGTACAGAGGCTATTGGCGATTTGCTGAAACACGACGTTAGGGAACACGGAGAGAATCACTAGGGTCACATCATCAGGATATTCACTACGATTTTGCAGCATCGACATGTCATTCAGGCTAAATTTGGGCTTATAAACTTTTTTCGTTCCCTCATAGCCTTCGCTGGTTGTCTTCTCGTCGTCCGTACCGAGGGAATTCCAGGTGATATTGTGGCGCCCGCGAGCATCGAGCTTGGCGCCGCCCTTTTGGCTCAGGCGATACAGCCCAAAGGTGGCGTGGAACATATGCAGCAATCCGCCATGGTTGGGGTCGCGGACATTATCGTTGTAGAGCTTCCAATTGCCAAAAATACGCTGCCGCTGATAGCCGAGAATGCGGATCGGTTTGTGAAACAGGCGTCCGATCTCATGCGCCACTTCGGGGCCGAGATAATCGATCAGCGGTTCGGCAGTATCGGAAAATGTGCCGAAAATGACGCCCATGTATGATTCTATTTTTAATTCATGAAGGTGAATCTTGTCGTGATCGAAGTCTTTCGGCAGGCCGCCCTCGCCGTTGACGCCGCGTGGGAACGGAACAGCGCGGAGCTGCCCGGTCAAATCGTAGGTCCACTGATGATATGGGCAAACAAAATTTGCCGAATTGCCTTGCCGTTCGCGGCATAGCAGCATACCGCGGTGCATGCATCGGTTGACGAACGCATGCAATACGCCGCCACTGTCGCGGTTTACGATAACAGGCGTTTCGCCAACCTTGGTGGAGAGAAAATCGCCGGTTTCCGGTAGCTCTTCCTCAAGTGCCAGATAGTTCCATGTGGGGCCACGGAAGATTTTCTCCTGCTCATCTTCGTAGACACCCGGGTCGCAATAGGCTGCATATGGAATGCGGCTGAAATCGCCGGCAGGCCAGGACAATGAAGGGTGGTTGCGCATAAATGAACCGCTTACCTGATGAAACCACTGCTCCTATCATTGGCGCGATCGGGCGCAAGTCAAGCGTTGACCCAGAGGTTCTTGACCTGCGGTAGGGGCCTGGTACCGGGCGCTATTCGGATGAGCGTAATTCTCTGAACCATTAAACCATCGAGGTGCAATGGGTAACAGTGCTCAGCGCGTTGCGACGCCGAGCGTGCGGGCACGGGTTAACAGAAAGGCGACGATCAAGAAATTAATCACGTTGAAGGCAAGCGCGTTAATGAAGGAGACGGTGTAGGAGCCGGTAAGATCGTAGAAAAATCCGGCTAACCAACCGCCGAGCGCCATGCCAAATATGGTGAAAAAGAGCGCCGTGCCGATGCGCCAGCCCGCTTCCCCGGCAGGAAAGAAAGTTCTCACGATAATCGCGTAGGACGGCACTACTCCGCCCTGTGACAGGCCAAAACAGGCTGAGACGATGTAGAGCGCGGTAAGGCTGTCGGCGGCGAGAAAGCCGGCCAGCACGACGCCCTGTAATCCGCCGCCCAGCAGCAATGTGCGCAAGCCACCAATGCGGTCTGAAATCCAGCCAGACGCAATACGCGAGATAATCCCGCATCCCAGCATCAGGGAGAGCATTTCGGCGCCGCGCGCGGCGGCGAATCCGAGATCGGTGGCATGGGCGACGATATGCACTTGCGGCATCGACATGCCAACGCAGCATCCGATACCGGCGATGCACAGTGTGCATTGCAGCGCATTGGGCGCTAGGCCGAGCGGGCGGACGAATTGTCTTTCACGCGGGGCCCCCTTGTCAGCAAATAGATGTGCCGGTTTGCGGTACAAAAACAAGGACATCGGCACCATGACCGCCAGGCAAAAATAGCCGACCGTATCGAAAGCCGAGCGCCAGCCATATTCGCTGATCAGATATTGCAGTACCGGCGGCCAGATCGCGCCGGCGAAGTAGGAACCAGAGAGGACAAACGCGACAGCGAGGCCGCGGCGCCCAGTAAACCACAGAGAGACATCGGCGATGATCGGAGCAAACACGGCGGAGGACCCGAGCGTCCCACCCAAGAGCGCGATTGCCGCGAGAAATTGCCATAACGATTCGGCCTGGGCTGAGAGAATTAGGCCAGCCGGCAGGGCAACGCTGCCGATCAATAAGGGAAGCAAGATACCGTAGCGGTCGGCGAGGCGCCCGTGAATTACGTTGCCGAACCCGTATCCGAGCATGAACAGCGCATAGGGCAGCGAGCCGACACCGCGAGAAATCCCAAATTCTGCGGCAATCGGCTTCAAGCCGACGATGCCAACATACATCCCTACCGTTCCCACTGTCATCAGCATGAGCGAGATGATAAGGCGGACGATGACATAGGTGCCGACTGGCGCCGTGACATCCGTCAACCTTGGAGAAGGCTCATTCATGGGATGAAAAAATCCGTGACGAGGCGGCCGCCAAATTCGGCTACAAACGATGATGATTGATGTCTGGATGCAGCGCCAACTGTCGTCATCAGTGTTGCTATATTTACGGCATCACTCTGCCAACGTGACACTTGACGGGGCGCGTAGGCTAGGGCGGAGGAGGTAACTAATGGAATAGCTGGGGGCATTAAAATGACTGATCAAAAAATGTGAGGCGGTAAACCCAATTAAGGACTGGGTATTGATTTCGATCTGCAATGGTTTCTAACCGACGAACAGAAAGAAATACAACGCAAACTGATCAAGTTAGATAATTGAAGAGAAGCATGGGAGACATATTGGTAGGAATACACGCGCTAGTGTATGCCGCCTGCCAGTGTGGGATATTCGCTTGGATATCATGCAAAGTCAGCGTAAGACCTGTTGATGATTGCCAGCGACCTATGTCTATTGTGAATTCTTAGGGGAATGTGGGGAGACTAAACGATGACTAACCGTGTTGCCAAAATAAGACCGGGCACGCGTGTGCCAACCACGCACCCTTATGCGGTCGGCGAGCTTGTGCTCGACGCCGTGCCGGAAGATGAGCGACTGTGGGTTCCGATGGTTGAAGGCGTGTGGTTTCGCCCGCTCATGTTTAACACCACGCAGGGCGGTTGGTGCCACTTGATTCGGGTGCGCAAGGCCGGCGTGGTTAGCCGCCACCGCCACCCCGATCCAGTGCATGGCTTGGTTTTGAAGGGCGCGTGGCGCTATCTCGAACATGATTGGGTAGCAACCGAAGGCACCTATATATTCGAGCCACCGAGCGAAACCCATACCCTGGTGGTCGATGAAGACGTGCCTGAGATGATCACATTTTTCCAGGTCACCGGATCGCTGCACTATGTCGATGAAGCGGACAAAGCGGTTGGCTTTGACGATGTCTTCACTCGCATCGACCTGGCGCGCGCGCATTACGAAGAAGTTGGCCTCGGCGCCGATTATGTTAGGAATTTCGTGCGCTGATGTGCCCGCTTTTCTCGGCAACGCAATTATTTTATGGCTGTACTGGCGCGGCGTATTGAATGTACTTTCTTCATCAGCGCCCATCAGCCGACTGTGGCCGACCACATCTGCGGCGAGAATAGTTACCGATCGCTGGTTGGTGGTCTCTGATGCTACGCGTTGAATCTCTACAATCGACGGAGCGGGCCAAGCGAAAGTACTGGTTTGGATAAAACAACGAGTACGGCCCGCATCAATCCATAGTAATGATGATACGCCCTACGGCCCGACGCTCGAGGAGTTCGGCCATGGCGGCTGGTACTTCCTCCAACGGGAATTTTTGGGTGACCAGCGGATTAAGTTTTCCATCCTGCCACCAGTTGATCAGCTCCTCCACGCTGGCGTGCAGCAGTTCAGGGCGGAACTCGCGAAAAAAGCGCAGTGATGATCCCATTGCTGACCTATGTTTGACGAGAAGCCGATTGGCCGGGATTTGTGGAATGCCACCAACAAAGCCGATCACTAGGATGCGCCCACCCCAGGCTAGCGAGGACAGCGCCTCGTCGAACAGATCGCCGCCCACTGGGTCATAGCAGACATCGGCGCCAGTGCCGCTAGTAATCTCGGCGACGCGCGCTTTCAAGCTATCTCGCTTATAATTGATCAATTCATCGGCGCCGTGTTGGCGGGTGATTTCTAATTTTTCGGCGCTACTCGCTGCGGCAATGACAGTGGCGCCGAGCGCTTTGCCGATCTCTACCGCTGTCAATCCAACGCCGCCCGAAGCGCCCAGCACCAGCAGTTTTTCGCCAGCCTCGAGCTTGCCCTGCCAGCGTATGGCGACATGTGAGGAGACATAGCCGATCAAAAACGAGGCGGCGATGTCGTCCGACATGTTATCCGGTACATGGAAACAATCGGCTTCGTTGGCAAGCGCCTGTTGGGCGAACCCGCCGTAGCCAAGCAGTGCCATTACACGGTCGCCGGGTTTAAAGCGGGTGGTTGCGTTGCCACATTCGAGCACTTCGCCGCAAGCTTCTAACCCCGGTGCAAAAGGGAAATCGGGGCGCGTCTGGTAGTGGCCCTGGATCATGATGGTATCGGCAAAATTGACGCAGGACGCCGATATCTTGATGCGCACCTGGTCGGACGCCGGCTGCGGTGGCTCAACCTCTTCAAGATGTAATTGGTTCGGCGCACCCCAGGCGCGGCAAATCATCGCTCGCATGCTGTCTACCCCTCTTCCGTGTTTTGCTGTCGCTCTGCGGCTTAATCCGGCAAATCTTTGAGTGCACGTTCGACCACGCCGCGGTCCGCGCTGCCAGGCGGCAGTAGGTCCAACAAGCGGTTCCAAAAGCCGCGTGCCGTGTCGCTATGCCCGTCAGCGGCTTCGACGAAACCCATGAACCACAGAGCTTCGAGCTGGTTTGGGTCTAACTCAAGGATGCGCTGGTACAGCGTGATCGCCTGTTCGGGGAACTGTGTGGCGTCGCCGGCGGCATTCATCACCGCGCGCGCATAGCCGCGCAGCACGGCGGTATCATCGGGTGCGATATCCGCCGCCCGGGCGTAGGCATCACGCGATTCAGCATGTCGGCCGAGCACAGAATAGGAGCGACCCAAACGCAGCCAGCCGTCGAGGTCGTCAGGTTCGTCGACGAGGCGTGCCGCCAACTGCTCTACCATTGAGCGGATCATATCCATGCGCTCTTCGGGGCTCATCTCCGCCGCTGCCGCCACATCTTCAGCGCTCGGTTCGGGTCCAGCTTGGGCCGGCTGCGCCGTACGTGCTTCCAATTCGTCGACGCGTTGTTGCGCAGCGGCTGCTTTGGAGTCCTCGCCGAGCACCCGGTAGGAGTTGGCAAGACGTCGCCAGCCGTCGAGATCGTCGGGCTCGTCGACGAGGCGTGCCGCCAATTGCTCTACCATTGAGCGGATCATATCCATACGCTCTTCGGGGCTCATCTCCGCCGCTGCCGCGATATCTTCCTGGCTTGGCCCTGGCGAGGTCTCGGTCCGTTGTGCGGTACCTGATTCCAGTTCGCCAATCCGCCGTTCCGCAGCGGCTGCTTTGGAGTCCTCGCCGAGCACCCGGTAGGAGTTGGCAAGACGTCGCCAGCCGTCGAGATCGTCAGGTTCGTCGACGAGGCGTGCCGCCAACTGCTCTACCATTGAGCGGATCATATCCATGCGCTCTTCGGGGCTCATCTCCGCCGCTGCCGCTATATCTTCCTGGCTTGGCCCTGGAGCAGTTTCGGCCGTTTGGCGGGCGCTGGCAGGGGCCGAGGGGATTGACCCGAGTTCGGTACCCGTTTCCTCCGCCGCGCGCCGCATCCAGGTGATAAGGTCGGCGCGCCACGGGGCGTCCACTGGGGTTTCCGCCGCCAGCTTCCGCCACATCTTAAGCGCGTCGCCGGGGCGGCCCTGCTGCGCCAATGAGATACCTATATAATATTGCGCTGCTACATCATTGGGCCGCATGCTGAGCACCGTTTGGAACGCTACCAAGGAATCGGCAGTTACAATGCCCTGGGCAGCGAACACCAGGGCTTCGGCCATCGAACCTATAATTTCCGGGTCGCCATTGGATAGTGTAACGGCGGTGCGGAGAGCTTGCGCTGCATCTCCGTAACGCTCAAGGGTAATCAGTGAGCGGCCCAAGAGTAGCCAGCCCTCAAGATTGTCTGGGTCCTCTTCAAGGCGCTTTACGAGGTTGGAAATCGCCGCCTCGATGGGTTGCCCGGCCATATCCTCGCCGGTGGCGCCGCCTTGTTGTGCGACACCCGAAAACGGCTTTCCGGGCGTGCCGGGAGACCCTAAAACGAGATAAACCGCCACCGCCAGGGCTGGAATAGCTGCCCCGATCGCCGCCATCAACAGCCAATTCCGCTTAGCACCACCCGGCTCCGGCGCCACTTGTTCCATATCGAGCGCCGCTAATCCTTCATTTCCGTCCTTAGCCGCGGTAGTGCCGCCATCCTGCTTGGATGCAGTCAGCATCCGGCGTTGTATTTCCAGGCGCGCTGCTTCGGTTTGATCTTCGCCCACCAAGCCACGTGCGCGGTCGCTCTCCAACTCTTCGAGTTGGTCGCGGTACACAGCTAGGTCAAACTCGACACGGCGCGGCGCACGCCGGTGGCGTAGTACCAACGGCACCAGCACTAGCGCCAAAGCCGACACCGTCATCAGGGCAATCACAAGCCAGAGGATCAAGCCGCGCCCTCGCTTCTCAGCCTAGCCAAAATCATCGCGGCCCAGGCTTTCCACTTGTTTACGCTCAACTTCACTGAGCGGTGCCGGTGCACTTTCCGTACCACGTCTGCGGCGCCGGACAATAAATATCCAAAGACCGCCCGCGCCGGCAGCAAAGACCAGAACCGGGCCAAACCAGAGAACGTAATTGGCCGGCTTCACGCGTGGCCGTAACAGGATGAAATCGCTGTAGCGATCAGTGAGATAGTCGAATACCGCATCGTCAGAATCGCCGGCGGCGATACGTTCGCGCACGATGCGGCGTAAATCCCGAGCCAGTTCAGCGTTCGAATCGGATATAGCTTGGCCCTGGCATACGGGACAGCGTAATTCGTCATGCAGTTTCAGCGCGCGCGCTTCTTGGGCCGGGTTGTTGAGCCTCTCATCGGCACTGAAGGCGTGAACGGCACCCGGTGCGTGCAGCACCAGAGGGAGGATCAGCGCGGCTAAAGCGAGAGGGAATAAACGCATCGTCAGCCGCCTAAGCTTTCTATCAGCGGCAATAATTTTTCGTCCCAATCACGGCGTGTGAGCACGCCGATATGTTTATAGACAATGCGCCCCTGGTGATCGATGACGAAAGTTTCCGGCACGCCGTAAACGCCCCAATCAATGCCTACGCGACCGCTCAGATCGGAGCCGATCTGTGTGAAGGGATCGCCCAGTTGTTGCAGCCAACTCGTCGCGTCTTTCGGCTGGTCCTTGTAGTTGAGGCCCCATATGGGAAGCAAATCCTGGGCGGCGAGGTCCATCAACAGTGGATGCTCAACTCGGCACGGGCCACACCATGAGGCAAAAACATTGACCAGTGAGACGCCGCCCTGTTCGATATCGGTGCTGGCTAGGCCCTTGTCCCAACCTGGTATCGGCTGTAGGTCGAATTGCGGGATTGATTTGTCGATCAGGGCGGAGGGTATCTTGTCCGGTGTGCCGGTCAGCAATTGCCACGCCAGCACCGCGGCCAAAACGGCGAACGCAGCGGGCACCAGAATAAAAACGAGACGCCGGCGCTGTGGTGCCGGCTTCTCTCGCGTATCCTCCGTCGGTGGGTTGCTATTCTGCTCCGTCATGCTTTGCCCCGGCTCTCCGCTGGCTGGACCGGTTGGACGGCTTGCGGTTTTCGTCGGGTGCGACTCGGTGCGCCGACCCGGTGACGGCGGTCGCTCAGCGAGATCAGGCCGCCGGCGACCATTATGATTGCGCCAAACCAAATCCAGGGTACCAGGGGGTTGTGATAAATACGCACTGCGATACCGCCGCTAGTTGCTGGATCGCCGATCGCAACATAGATATCCGCAATCCATGTAGTATGGATCGCTGCCTCGGTGGTATCCATGCCCTGCACCCAGTATTTGCGTTTCTCTGGATACAGCGTGGCAATGCGCTCGCCGTCCCGGTCGACGGTAAATTCGCCACGCTGACGGGTGTAGTTAGGCCCCTCCGAATCGCTCAGCGAGACCAGTGTAAAATCATAGCCGGCCACGTGGTCGGTCTCGCCGACCTGCATGACTTGCACCCTCTCGGTCTGCCAATTTGTGGCCCCGACGCCGCCGGCGATCAGAATGGCAACGCCGGCATGGGCCAGGCTCATGCCCCAGGCTGAGCGCGGCAGGACGCGGACGCGGCGAAAACTATCAATTATCGGTACACGGAATAAACGCAGCCGCTCTATAATTTCAGCGGCGACACCACCGATCAGCCATGCAGCGATGGTCAATCCCAAGATCGCGCCCCACGGCCCGCCTTTTAGCGCCACCAGCAGGATGGCCGCGGCCGCGGCCGCGGCGAAGGCAACTGCCAAGCGCTGGGTAACGCCGGGTAGGTCTGCGCGCTTCCACGCCATCAGCGGACCAGCCGCAGTGAGGACAAACAGTGGCGCCATGATCCAGACAAAGCTCGATTCAAAAAACGGCGGGCCGATAGAAACCTTGTCACCCGATATGGCGTCGAGTACCAGCGGATAGAGGGTGCCAATAAAGACCGAGGCACAGCCCGTCACCAGAAGCAGATTATTGACCACCAGTGCGCCCTCACGCGATACTGGACGGAATCGCCCGGAGGTACGCAACGACGGCGCACGCCAGGCATAAAGGGTGAGGGAGCCACCGACGACGACGACCAGGAAGGCAAGAATAAAGACTCCACGCGCCGGATCGGCGGCGAAACTATGCACCGAGGTGAGCATGCCTGAGCGCACTAGAAAGGTGCCCATCAGACTGAGCGAAAAGCCAAGGATTGCCAACAAAACGGTCCAGCTTTTGAGCGCATCGCGCTTTTCCGCTACAATCGCAGAATGTAGCAGCGCCGTTGCCATTAGCCATGGCATGAACGATGCATTCTCCACCGGGTCCCAGAACCAAAAGCCTCCCCAGCCCAATTCGTAATAGGCCCACCAGGAGCCGAGCACGATACCGCCGGTGAGCGCCGACCAGGAAAGCAAGCTCCACGGCCTGACCCAGCGCGCCCAGGCGGGGTCGACCTTGCCTTCGATCAACGCCGCAACGGCAAAGGAAAAGGCTACCGAAAGACCGACATAGCCGAAATACAACAGTGGCGGATGAAACGCGAGTCCGGGGTCTTGCAGCAACGGATTGAGATCGCGGCCGTTCAGCGGCACCGGGTCAAGGCGCAGGAACGGATTTGACGTGGCCAGCAAAAATACCAAGAAGCCAAGGCCGATCAGCCCCTGAATTGCGAGCACCCGGGCGCGTAGCGCTGGCGGCAGGTTGCCACCAAAGGCCGCGACAGCCATGCCATACAAAGCGAGAATCCACACCCAAAGCACCATCGAACCTTCGTGATTGCCCCAGACGCCGGTGAATTTATAGAGATTTGGTTTGGCCGAATGCGAATTCTCGAACACATTGGCGACCGAGAAATCCGAAACTACATAGGCGTACATTAAGCAGGCGAAGGCGATCGAGATAAAGACGAACTGCCCGGTTACCGCCGGGCGCGAGAGGGCCATCCATGCGGTGTTGTTGCGCCACGCGCCGATAAGCGGAAGCGTGCTCTGCACCACCGCTAGGACAAGGGCAAGAATGAGCGCAAAATGTCCTATCTCGGCAATCATTTTTCGGCCTCGTCACCTTGCCATTGGCCTGACGCTCTCAGCGCGTCGGCAACCTCGCGCGGCATGTAGTTCTCGTCATGCTTAGCCAAGATTTCCACTGCTTGGAAGGTTCCGCCCCGTATATGACCCTCGGCGACAACGCCTTGGCCTTCGTCAAACAGGTCTGGCAGAACGCCGTTATAGCTCACCGCAACAATTTCTGAGAGATCGGTGATATTGAATCGGATGGTCAGGCCGTCGCTTTCACGCACCACGCTGCCTTCCTCGACCAGGCCGCCGACCCTGAGGCGCTGTTCGGGCGAGAATTCGCGCGCCTGCACTTCGGTCGGGCTAAAGAAGAACACCAAATTGTCGTCGAAGGCGAGCAGAATGAGCGCCGCCGCGAGACCGAGCGCGGCCATGCCGAGGCCGACAAAGAGAAGACGCCGTTGTTTACGTTTCATAGTTGCTGACGCTTCACGGCGCCGCCTCTTCCGTTTCGTTATATTTCTCGGCCCCGTGCCGCCGTCGCCCGCCGCCTGCTGCCTCAAGCTGGCGGAGCGCCGCTTCGCGGTTCCTCAAGTTATGCAGGCTGAACAGCAGTAGCCCAATCAAGACTAGAGCGCCAACGCCAAAAGCGGGCCAAACGTAGGCGGCATAGCCGCCCATTTCGAAGAAAGACATAGCAATTAAACCTGGTAGTTAAGACTTGTCATGATGCGCTATTGGTAACGTGAATCCGGAGAGGGTAATGGCTTGCACGCGGTATTGCATATTAAATTGGCACGATACCCATAATTTTCAAATTATTTGCGCAATATCAGCTGCTTGCACGCTGATTTCCGACCTGCGCAAGGCGCAGGTTGCGGATACGTCTAGCCGCGATTTCGGAGCGTAGGCGGATAATAAGTACTACGAGGTAAAAAGCGATGAAACCGACCACCATTAGCAACAACGGTGCGATCATCGACGAGTCCATTGAGGGTCGATCAAATTTGGAGATCGTCGCCGGCTGATGCAGTGTATTCCACCAATCCACCGAAAATTTTATGATTGGAATATTAACGACACCGACAAGGGCGAGAATGGCCGAAGCGCGCGCTCCCTTGGTCGGGTCGTCATAGGCGCTATTGAGCGCGATATAGCCGAGATAGAGGAAAAACAACACCAGCATCGAGGTGACACGCGCATCCCACACCCACCAGGTGCCCCACATCGGTTCGCCCCAGAGCGAGCCCGTGACCAAGCTGATGAATGTAAAACAGGCGCCGATCGGCGCGCTTGATTTGGCCACCAAGTCGGCAAGTGGATGGCGCCAAATAAAGCCGGCTGCAGAACACAGCGCGATGATGACGTAAATCATCAATGCCATCCACGACGACGGCACATGAACAAAAATTATGCGGTAGGCATCACCCTGACGGTAATCGCCGGGCACCACGGCGAGGCCGAGCACCAGAGCGGCGACAATGCAGGCCACTGCAACGATTGTCACCCAAGGGAAAATTTTTCGCGCAAAGCGCAGGAAACGCGCCGGGTTGGCGAAAAAGTGTATTCCGATGCCAGCTTTTTTCGTCTTTGTCGCCATCGTGCCCTTAAACGTTCCAGTGCTATTCCAGTGCTATTCCAGTGCCATTTTCAGTGCTGCGGCACTTGCCCAGGGGGTCAACGCTAGGGAAGCGAAGAATCCGCCGGCGAGAATAAGCAAATGTGCGCGTTCGCCAAGGCCAAAGATAGCCCCCTCCACCGCGCCGACGGCGAATATTAATACTGGAACATATAGCGGTAATACCAGAAGGGAAATCAAAACACCGCCACGCCTGAGCCCGACCGTGAGAGTGGCGCCGACGGAGCCGATCAGGCTGAGAATGGGTGTGCCGAGAAGCAATGAGATCATCAGCACGGCGAAACCCTGGGCACTCATATTGAGCAGGACTGCCAACACTGGGGCGGCGATCATGAGCGGCAGGCCAGTTGTCAGCCAATGCGCTAGCACTTTGGCAAGAACCACTAATTCAAGCGGTAGCGGGCCGAGGGCGATAACTTCCAGGCTGCCATCCTCATAGTCCTCATCGAACATGCGGCCGAGTGACAGCATAGTGGCGAGCAGAGCGCATACCCAGAGCACGCCCGGTGCAACTCGTTCCAAAAGAGTGCTCTCTGGCCCGATACCGAGTGGAAACAGCGCGACGGCGATGAAAAAAAACAACACCACGACCAGACTGCCGATGCCGCCGCGTAATGCTAGGCGAAGGTCGCGCCCGACCAAGCTGAAGAAAGCGGTTACCATTGGCCGTAATCCGGCTCGCCCGTGGCTTGTTCGGCGTCGCTCACCAGTGCATTGGTGGCAATGCCGTGCCTCGCCATATCTATGTTCTCGGCATCTGGCAGCTCTATTTCGGCGTGGGTTGCGATGATTGCCATGCCACCGCCGGCGCGGTAATCCGCCAGTACTTTCTCCAGCCGCGTCGCCGATTGGTCGTCGAGGGTGATGCTCGGTTCGTCAAGCAGCCAAAGTTTGGCGGGCGTCGCCAGCAGGCGGGTGAGGGTGAGACGGCGCTTTTGCCCGGCTGAGAGAAAACGACCGGGAACGTCAGCTAAGTCCTCAAGTTCAAGCGCCGCCAGAATATTATTGGTCGGCTTGGCAAAGCCCTTGGCGGTGGCCCAGAAGGCGAGATGTTCGGCCACTGTCAAGGTCGGCTTCACCGCTTCCAAATGGCCAACATAATGCGTGCGCGCGCGGTGTGCTTCGGGCGCCTCCCGCATGTCTTCGCCGTTCCAGGCCACGGTGCCACCGGCGGGCTTCAAAAACCCGGCAAGGATGCGAAGCAAACTAGATTTTCCCGAGCCGTTGGGTCCTCGAAGAATCAGCGCGCCGCCGGGCAATAGTTTAAACGAGAGGGCGCGGAAAACCGGCCGTTCTCCCCTAATACATGACAGCTCGTTTGCTTCGAAACCTGTCGTGCCGCCGTTCATTCGTTCCTCGCCGTTGCGCCGCGCGCCCGGCGCGCCTAAAAACCACCGCGTAAGCTATCGGCGCGTCAGCGTGTCGGCAAGGCATAGGAGTAGAGATTCGCAAATGTTCAGGCGCTTGTTTAGCCGCAAATCTGTGACCGCGACGCCACTGCGGCCCGGCTTGATCACCGAGCATAAAGGCATAAACGCTGACAGTTCGCCGTTGTTGCGGGTGCGCGCCGATGGTCATTTGGTGTGCGCTGTTTTCTTCAGCAAGGGGCCGCGGTTAGGCCCCACCATCGTCTTTCTGCATGAGGGCCTCGGCAGTATTGCCCAGTGGAAGCATTTTCCCTATACGCTGGCGAGCGCCGCTGGCTGTAACGCGCTGGTGTATGAGCGTTGGGGTCATGGCGGTTCAGACCGGTTGGATGGTTTGCGCCAGGTAGATTTCATGGAACGTGAGGCGGAGTCCGCCTTGCCGCAAATTCTCGATGCTTTTGGCCTGGAGAACGTCATCTTGTTCGGCCATAGTGACGGTGGCTCAATAGCACTCTTATTCGCGGCGCGCTATCCCGAGCGAACGCTCGGCGTTATCACCGAAGCAGCGCATGTATTCGTGGAGGAGGTCTCACTCACCGGCGTACGGACGGCAGTTGAGCGCTTTGAGACCAGCGATATGGAAAAACGCTTGGGTCTCTACCACGGCGACAATACCGGGAGCATGTTCCGCGGTTGGGCGGATATTTGGTTGTCGGCTGACTTTCGCGATTGGTCTATCCCGCCCAAGGCGCTAGGCGCCATCCAAGCTCCGGTGCTCGCCTTGCAGGGCGCCGATGACGAGTATGGCAGCGTCGCACAATTGCACAGGATCGAGTCTGGTGTCGGTGCGTCCGCCAAGACGGTTCTCATTCCCGACTGTGCGCACGAGCCGCATGTGCAGGCGCGTGAGGCCGTCATGGAAGAAGCGCTCGCCTTCATCAAAACTATCAAAGAGTTACCAGCGCCTCCCGATTCCGCAGTTTGACCGCAAGATTTGAATGTTACACTGCGTGCCCCAGTGTAGAATTATCCCGAATAAATAGGAGACGCTCTCGTGATCGCGCTTGGCCAGGATACGCTCAATACCCGCCGCACTTTGACTGTCGGTGGGCGCAGTTACGATTACTTCAGCCTTGCCGCGTTGGAGAGCGCCGGGTTGGGTGACATCTCCCGCTTACCCTATTCGCTCAAGGTTCTGCTGGAGAATCTGCTGCGCTTCGAAGATGGTAAAAGCGTCACCGTGGCCGACATCAAAGGCCTTGCCGAGTGGCCCCAGGATCGCCGTTCAACCCAGGAAATCAATTATCGCCCGGCGCGTGTCCTGATGCAGGATTTCACCGGCGTGCCTGCCGTGGTCGATCTCGCCGCCATGCGCGCCGCCATGTCGGCGCTCGGCGGAGATCCGAAAAAGATCAACCCGCTATCGCCGGTCGATCTGGTGATCGATCACTCGGTCATGGTCGACCGCTTTGCCTCCCTAACCGCACTACGCGATAACACCGCCATCGAGATGGAACGCAACGGCGAGCGGTATTCCTTTTTGCGCTGGGGTCAGCAGGCGTTTTCAAATTTCCGTGTGGTACCGCCGGGCACTGGCATTTGCCACCAGGTCAATCTCGAGCATCTTGCCCAGGTGGTGTGGACCGCCGAATCGGACGGTACCAATATCGCCTATCCGGATACACTGGTCGGCACCGACAGCCACACCACCATGATTAATGGTCTCGCCGTGCTTGGTTGGGGTGTCGGCGGCATCGAGGCCGAAGCAGCGATGCTCGGTCAACCAATTTCGATGCTGGTGCCAGAGGTTGTAGGCTTTCGCCTTGCCGGCAGTCTTGCTGAGGGTGCGACGGCGACTGATCTGGTGTTGACTGTGGTCCAGATGCTGCGCAATAAGGGCGTAGTCGGGAAGTTCGTCGAATTTTATGGCCCCGGTCTCGACGAACTGTCGCTCGCCGACCAAGCCACGATCGCCAACATGGCGCCAGAATATGGTGCCACCTGCGGATTTTTTCCAGTCGATGCGGAGACCATAAATTATCTCCGCTTTACCGCGCGCGATCCTGAGCGTATCGCCCTCGTTGAAGCCTACGCCAAAGCGCAGGGCCTCTGGCGCGCCGCTGATACGCCGGATCCGGTGTTCACCGATTCGCTGGAGTTGGAACTTGGCTCTGTCATGCCGAGCATCGCCGGACCGAAGCGCCCGCAGGATAAAATTTTTCTCACTGATGCGGCGCCGGCCTTTGGTCAGGCGCTCAGCTCTGAACTTGGTGTCGCGTCCGAGAACAGCGCCGCCGAAGTGCCGGTTCCCGGTATGGACCATGCGCTTGGGCACGGTGATGTAGTGATCGCTGCAATTACCAGTTGTACCAACACCTCCAACCCGAGTGTGATGCTTGGTGCCGGGCTGTTGGCGCGGAATGCCGTCAATCGGGGCTTAAAAGTGAAGCCCTGGGTCAAAACTTCGCTTGCGCCGGGTTCAAAGGTGGTGAGCGAATATCTTGCCAAGGCGGGGCTGCAGGAGGATCTCAACATGCTTGGCTTTAATGTGGTGGGCTATGGCTGCACCACTTGCATCGGCAATTCTGGTCCACTTGCCGATGAAATCGTCACGGCAATCAATGATGGCGATCTGGTGGTGACGTCGGTCCTATCCGGCAATCGTAATTTTGAGGGCCGCATTAGCCCCCATGTTCGCGCCAATTATCTCGCGTCGCCGCCGCTCGTAGTGGCCTATGCCATCGCCGGTAGCATGAAGTTGGATATCACTAACGAGCCGCTCGGCGAAGATGGCGACGGTGTACCGGTCTATCTCAAGGATATTTGGCCCAGCAATGACGAGGTACGCGCTGCCATCGCGCAGTCGGTGACGCCAGAAATGTTTAGCGAACAATATGCCGATGCCTTTACCGGCAGCGCTGAATGGCAGGCCATCGATGCGCCACAAGGGCTGACTTATGCCTGGCAGGACGGCAGTACCTACGTCAAAAACCCGCCATACTTCGATGGCATGCAGGCCAAGCCAGCTGCGCTCGAAGACGTGACTGGCGCGCGCGTCCTGGCTCTACTTGGCGACAGCGTCACCACTGACCACATCTCGCCGGCCGGTTCCATCAAATATGACTCGCCGGGCGGCGCCTATCTCACCGAGCGCCAAGTGGCCCAAACCGATTTCAATTCCTATGGTTCGCGGCGCGGCAATCACGAGGTGATGATGCGCGGCACTTTCGCTAATGTGCGCATCCGCAACGAAATGGCGCCCGGCACCGAAGGTGGCGTGACCCGCCATATGCCGGACGGCCGCACTACAAGCATGTTCGATGCTGCCGCGGACTATGCCGCTGAAGACACGCCTTTAGTAGTAATCGCCGGCAAGGAATATGGCACAGGTTCGTCGCGTGATTGGGCCGCCAAGGGAACGCGGCTTCTCGGCGTGAAAGCGGTAATCGCCGAAAGCTTCGAGCGCATTCACCGCTCCAATCTGGTCGGTATGGGCGTCCTGCCGCTCCTGTTTCCGGACGGCGTAACGCGCCAGACTCTTGCCCTTGACGGCTCCGAGGTGATTGATCTCACCGGTGTGGCCGGCGGCGTCACCCCGGGCATGACTGTCGCCTGCCGTATTACCCGCGCCGATGGCTCAGTCGAGACTCTCAATCTCAACTGTCGCATCGACACTGCGGAAGAAGCCGAATATTTCCGCCATGGTGGCATCCTGCACTATGTTTTGCGAGGGCTCGCCGGGCTAGTTTGAGCAACGGTTTGCGATATGTTTGAAACATCCCCAGGCGCCTATGATGTTATCGTGGTTGGTGCGCGCTGTGCCGGGGCGCCGACAGCGATGCTATTGGCTGCAAAAGGCCATGATGTTTTGCTGCTAGAGCAATCTACCGTGCCGTCCAACATGGCCCATTCCACCCATCTCATTCACCCCCTAGGCCTAGCGTATCTCAAGACTTGGGGGCTTTTGGGTGCGATTGAGCAACGCGCCACGAGTTTCACCGATTGGAGCGTCGATCTACACGGCGCGTTTCTACACGGTCCGCCGCCGCCGGTCGCGGGCATGGCGCACTCGGCCGCGCCACGGCGCGATATTCTCGATGGAGAGTTGGCCCGTGCGGCCGTGCGCGCCGGTGCCGAGTTACGCGCCGGCTGCCGGGTTGGCGGACTCTTATTCGAGAACGGGCGGGTCGTCGGCGTCGAAGCCAAGGACGGGGAGGGGCGGCAGTTCAGCGCCCGCGCAGCGCTGGTCATCGGTGCCGATGGGCCGGCCTCAATGGTTGCTAAGTGTGTCGGTGCCGCCGAGCACCATGTCGAGCCGCCATTGCAGAGCAACATTTGGAGCTATTGGCGGGATGTGGCGGTCGATCATCTCCATATTACGATCCGCGAGGGCGCGGGTGCGTTTGCTTTTCCCTCTAGCGACGGCACTGTTCTGGTGGCGGCCAATTTATTGCATGCAGATTTTCTTCGCTCGCGACGGCGCAAGGAACCAGCGTTTCATGCCATGTTGAAGAAAATTGCTCCAGACCTTGCCGCCAAGCTGACAACGGGCGTGCAGGTTGATCGCTATTTTTCGGGTTGTACGCGAAGTTTCGTGCGCCGCAGCCATGGTCCGGGGTGGGCCCTGGTTGGTGATGCAGGCATGAAGAAAGATCCGGTCACCGCCCAAGGTATCGCTGGCGCTTTCGCTAGCGCCAATATGTTAGCCAAGGCCGTTGATTGCGGGATTGGTGCGACCGAAACGCTCGACGCGGAACTGGCGGAATATGAACGAGCGCGCGATGCTTGGCTATTGCCCTACTATGATTTCACTTTACGCTTGGCTGCGTTTGCCAAACCAACCGACGAGCAAGATGCTTTCAACCGCGCGCTGGCCGATGATCCGGAAGGCCGGTCCCAACTTTTTGGTGCGGTGTCGCTAACCTTCTCGCCCGAAAAATTGATGGCGGCCGATAACATGCGTCGCATTTTCACGCGCGCTGCCCAATCACAGTAATGAAATGCTAGTATAGGCCGTTCTGGAGGAGGAAATAATATGCCAAGCAATGGCAAGGATGCAGCTGATCAGGTCCCAGATTACAGCGCATTTGCCGCTGCTTTCAACCTGGAGGACATCACTGACCTGCTCTCCGGCGATCTGGAGACCGGCCTCAACGTTTGCGTTGAGTGCTGTGATCGTTGGGCTGAATCGGACAGTATCGCGCTCTATTGGGAGGGTGCCGACGGTAGCAGCTCGACCCATAGCTTCGCCGAAATACAGGAGGACGCCTCGCGCTTTGCTAATCTGCTCACCGCGCAAGGTGTGCGTCCGGGTGACCAGGTCGCCTGCATGCTACCGCGCATCTCGGACTTGTTTGTTGTCGCTCTTGGGGTGTGGCGTGCAGGCGCGGTCTATGTGCCGCTGTTTACCGCCTTCGGTCCCAAGGCGATCGAATATCGACTGGAGCGAAGCGCTGCCAAACTTGTGGTGACTGACGCGGTTAACCGGGCCAAGCTCGACGGCATCGCCGATGCCCCGCTGGTGATGCTGGTGACGCGTGAACCCGATGAGGTGGTGCGCGCTAGCGATATCGATTTCCGCCAAGCGCTCGCGGCACAGCCCGCCGAATTTACGCCGGTCATGCTAACCGCCGAAGACCCGTTCATTATGATGTTCACTTCCGGCACTGTCGGCAGCGCCAAAGGCGTGGCCGTCCCTCTAAAAGCGCTGCCGGGGTTTCTAGTTTACATGAAGTACGCAATCGGTGTCGGCCCCGGGGACCGTTTCTGGAACATGGCTGATCCAGGCTGGGCCTATGGTCTTTTCTATGCGGTTGCCGGGCCGCTGTTGTTCGGTTACGCAGCGCACTTTTATGAAGGCGGCTTTACCGTTGAAAGCACCTACCAAATGCTTGAAAAATATGGCATCACAATCGCTGCCTCGGCACCGACCGCCTACCGTCTCTTGATGGCCGCTGGCGATGATCTTGCTGATGCCTGTGCGACCCGCCTGCGCGCCGTTTGCAGTGCCGGCGAGCCGTTGAACCCGGAAGTTTACCGTTGGATCGAGAAGCATCTCGGCTGCCCGGTGTTCGATCAATACGGCCAGACCGAAACCGGCATGACAGTGTGCAATCATCACGGTTTGCGCCACGCCACGCGCCCTGGCTCTATGGGATTGGCCATGCCTGGCTTTCACATGGTGGTTCTCAATGATGATCTGGAGGAAGTCACGCCTGGCGAGTCTGGAATGCTGGCCGTCGATACAACCAAGTCGCCGCTCTATATTTTCCAGGGATATCGTGATCATAAGGAATCTCCGCTCAAAGGGCCATATTACCTCACCGGCGACACCACTGAGCTTGGTGTCGACGGCAGCCTGACCTTCCTAGGCCGCGCCGACGACATCATTCTGTCCGCTGGCTATCGCATCGGCCCATTTGATGTTGAGAGCTGTTTGATCGAGCATCCAGCGGTCGCTGAATCTGCAGTGATCGGCAAGCCTGATACAGAGCGTGGCGAGATCGTTGTCGCTTTCGTCGTACTGGGCGGTGGCCATAACGGCTCGCCCGAGCTGGTGGAGGAGTTGCAGCAATACGCCCGCACGCGCCTCTCGGCGCATGCCTACCCGCGCCAAGTGGTATTTATGGACGCACTCCCTAAAACGCCGAGCGGCAAGATTCAGCGCTTCGTTTTACGCCAACAAGCCTAGCCAAACGCGCGGCGCTCTTTTACTTAGTTCTTAAAACACCTTTGCGGAATGCGGCGCCGGACCAAGTTTTGGGCCGGGCGCGGGCGTATTGTGGCGCCACATCAAGGGAGACACTGAGCCTGTCGGCCGCATGCCATGGCCATCGAGGGTCATCTAGGACCGCGCGCGCAATGGCCACCATATCGGCCTTGCCCGAAGCGATAATTTCATTGGCATGATGAGCGTCGACAATCAGTCCGACCGCTATGGTCGGCATGCCGGTCGCTGCCTTGACGTCGGCGGCAAACGCTACCTGATAGCCTGGCGTCAGCGGTATTTTTGCTTTGGCGCTGTTGCCGCCGGAGGAAACGCAAACAAAATCTATACCAATATCCTTGAGCGCCCCGGCGAAAGCGATAGCATCCGAGACGGTAATGCCGCCGTCAAGCCAATCGGTGCCGTTGATACGTATGCCCATGGGGCGCTCGGCCGGCCAGGTCGCGCGCATTGCCGTGGCCACCTCCAACGGAAAGCGCATGCGTTTTTCCTGACTGCCGCCATATTCGTCCGTGCGTTTATTGGCCAGCGGTGTGAGAAATTGACTTAATAGGTAGCCATGCGCGGCGTGTATCTCGATCAGGTCGAGCCCCAGGCGCGCCGCTCGCACCACCGTATGGGTGTATTCGCCAATCATCTTTTTCATCGTTTTCTGGTCAAGCGCCTCGGGTGTCTGCCAGCCGTCGCTAAATGGCTCGGGCGAAGGCGCGACGCTGCGCCAGGCGCCCTCGGAATCCGCTAGCGGTGCGCCGCCGTCCCATGGCCGGCGCACCGATGCTTTGCGCCCGGCATGCGCCAATTGAATTCCGATCGGCATGGCACTCCACTCGCGGACCGATGTGAGGGCTTCTGCCAGAGCCTGCTCGTTGGCGTCGTCATAGAGCCCGAGGCAGCCTTGTGAAATACGCCCGGCTGCGCTGACGGCAGTGGCTTCGATGATCAGGCAGCCGGCGCCAGATTGCGCAAGCTGGCCGAGATGAGGCGCGTGCCATGAGCTGGCTGAACCTGCACTGGCGCTGTATTGGCACATCGGGGAAATAATAATTCGGTTGTTGAGCGTTAGGCTGCGCAGATGAAGGCGGTCGAACAGAGCGGGCATCAAGAAATCCTTTTAACCAACTTTGCATTAAGCGCTGCCACTGTATCATGCGCTTCAATGAAGGCTACATTCGGACAGGTGAGCAGTTCGGTGGCGTTTGGCTAAATCGTCGGCAAATGCGTGATCCGGCGTGGTGTTCTCAGCAGCGGCCCGGTCCTTTCTGTTGCGGGCGCGTTGTGGCGAACACTGGCCGGAGCAAAACACCCGGCTTTGATTTTGACGCCCCCGGCCCGATTTTGAACCTGCCGGGCCGCGGCGGAAGTCGATCTTGGCTATCACGCGCCAAGGCGGCGGGCATATTGGCTAATCAGACATGCTAACTAATTACGCGGTTTGTGCCGTGGATTCGTCATCTAGAGGATGTTCGATCCGCGAGATCATTTCCTTCGGACAGATCTGCCAGAACTTGCCCGATTCGAGCATCCAATCCACCAGCAAGCGCTCTGCAAAGCGGGTTTGTGTTTCATCGTAATGTTCGCGGACCAGGTCGCGGCAGACGCCCTCCCAATAGCGGCTTTGCATGCGCTGCCAAACTACCGAATCGGCATTGACCCGGTGCACAAAACTGCCGTCGGTGTCATAGACGAAGGCCATGCCGCCGGTCATACCGGCAGCAAAATTATCGCCAACCGGCCCAAGAATAACGGCAACCCCCCCGGTCATATATTCACAGCCGTTCGAGCCGCAACCTTCGACGACGGCGTGGGCGCCAGAATTGCGCACACAGAACCGCTCACCGGCTTGGCCTGCCGCGAATAGCTTTCCAGCCGTGGCGCCGTAAAGCACCGTGTTGCCGATGATGGCGTTTTCATTGGATATGAGGGGGCTGGAGGTCGCCAGCCGAAGCGAGATGGTGCCGCCCGAAAGTCCCTTGCCTACATAGTCATTAGCTTCGCCGATGACTTCGAGCTTCAGCCCTTGCACGGCAAAGGCGCCGAGCGATTGGCCCGCCGCCCCGCGCATGCGCACGGTGAAATAATTCGGTGGCAGGCCGGTCATGCCGAAGCGCCGTGTCAGGTGGGAGGAAAGCTTGGCACCAATCGCCCTGTCCGTGTTGCGCACTGTATAAGCAAGTTGCATTTTTTCCGGTACTTCGAGCGCATCATCGGCATCGCGGATCATCTGTTCGTCGAGGCTTTCCGGCACCTCGTTGCGGCCTTCGCGCGAAGACGTCCGTGCGAAGCCGCCGGGGTCCGCTTGTACCAAAACCGGATTGAGGTCGAGATCGTCCAGGTCTCGGCTGCCACGGCTCACTTGGCGCAGTAAATCACTGCGGCCGACAATCTCATCCAATGTGCGCGCGCCGAGCGAGGCTAAAATTTCGCGCACTTCTTCGGCAATGAAACTGAACAGATTGACCACCTTCTCCGGTGAGCCCTCGAACTTCGCTCTCAGCACCTCATCCTGGGTGCAAATACCAACCGGGCAGGTATTGGAGTGGCACTGGCGCACCAGGATACACCCCATGGCAACCAACGAGCCAGTGCCGATGCCGAATTCCTCGGCGCCGAGCATCGCCGCGATGACCACGTCGCGCCCGGTCTTAATGCCACCATCCACCCGCAGGGTGGTCGTATGGCGAAGGCGGTTCAGGGTTAGCACCTGATTAATTTCGGCCAGGCTCATCTCCCACGGCACGCCGGCATATTTGAGACTTGATTGCGGCGACGCGCCCGTGCCGCCGTCATGGCCGGAAATCAAAATGATATCCGCTTTGGCTTTGGCGACACCGGCGGCGATGGTGCCGATACCAGATTCCGCCACCAGCTTGACCGAAACCCGAGCTTGCGGATTGATTTGTTTGAGGTCGTAGATGAGTTGGGCCAGATCCTCAATTGAGTAGATGTCATGGTGTGGCGGCGGAGAGATTAGCATCACGCCCGGCGTAGCGTGACGCAAGCGGGCGATTTCCTTGGTGACCTTGAATCCGGGAAGCTGACCGCCCTCGCCGGGCTTGGCGCCTTGGGCCATCTTGATTTCGATTTCGCGGCAGTGGTTGAGATATTCCGCCGTTACGCCGAATCGTCCGGACGCGATCTGCTTGACGGCCGAACTTGCATTGTCACCATTCGGGCGCGGTTCATAGCGTGATGGATCCTCGCCGCCTTCGCCCGAGCAGGAGGCGGCGCCTATGCGGTTCATGGCGATCGCCAAGGTTTCATGGGCTTCGCTGGACAGGGCGCCGTGTGACATGCTGCCTGACATAAAGCGCTTACGGATCTCGGTGATCGATTCGATCTCCTCTAACGCAACCGCCTCACCGGGACGCTTGAAGTTCAACAGGTCGCGCACATGAACCGGCGGCATGTCGTTTACGCCGGCCGAATATTTTTTGTAGGTGGCGAATGAATCACTGGCCACGGCGTGCTGCAACATATGAATGAGGCGGCCGTCAAAGGCGTGCACCTCGCCGGAGCTTCTGGCCTTATAGAGCCCACCCATCGGCAGGGTCGTGAACGCTCCGTCATGCGCCTGGTAATGCAGTTTCAGGATACGCTCCTTGATACCGGAGAGACCAATGCCGGAGATGCGAGAATTCATGCCTGGGAAGAATTCTGCGACCAAGGCGCGCGACAGGCCAACGGCTTCGAAATTATAGGCGCCGCGGTAGGAGCCGAGCACCGAGATGCCCATCTTCGAAAGAATTTTTAACAGGCCGGCATCGACAGCGCTGCGGTAGCGTTGGCAGCATTCATCCAGGCTGAGATTGCCAAACAGGCCGCGCGCCTGACGATCAGCGAGACTCTCCTGGGCCAAATAGGCATTCACCGTAGTTGCGCCGACACCGATGAGAACGGCAAAATAATGCACATCCAGGCATTCGCCGGAGTGCACATTGATCGACGTGAACGTACGTAATTTCTGCCGCACCAGATGGCTGTGCACGCCGCCGGCAGCGAGGATCATGGGTACAGCGGCGCGTTCATGCGACGTGTTCTCATCACTCAACACCAGATGCACGGCACCGCCACGGACCGCGTCTTCGGCCTCGCGCCGGATGCGAATCATCGCCTCTGTCAATTCGTTGTGGCCCTCGCCGGCCTCGAAGGTGCAATCAACCCAGGCTGCCTTGTCGCCCATATAACGATGCATGGCTGCAAATTCAGCATTGGTGAGGACCGGCGAGTTGAGTAGCAAGATATCGGTTTGCGATTCACTTTCGCCGAACATATTGCCCAAATTGCCGAGCCGTGTTTTGAGGCTCATGACGCTGTATTCACGAAGCGAATCGATTGGCGGATTGGTGACTTGGCTGAAATTTTGCCGGAAAAAATGCTGCATGCCCCGATATTGACGCGACAGCACGGCGGTTGGTGTGTCGTCACCCATCGAGCCGATTGGTTCTTTGCCGTCCTCCACCATTGGATGGAGGATCATCTCTAATTCCTCCAAGGTATAGCCAAACGCACGCTGGCGATGGCGCAGTTCCTCGCCAGCGTATTTCACCGATTCTGTCTCCGAGCCAAACAAACTGTCGAGCTCGACGATCTTCTTGACCCACTCTCCGTACGGGTGGCGCGCGGCCAGCATGTCTTTGAGTTCGCGATCGTGGTAGAAGCACCCTTCCTCTAATTGAACGCCGATCATTTCGCCTGGTCCGAGCCGGCCTTTTTCGATGACCTGGGCCTCGTCGATCGGTACCATGCCGGATTCCGAGCCTACGACGAGAAGGCCGTCGGTGGTGACAGTATAGCGCAGTGGGCGAAGACCGTTGCGGTCCATGCTTGCGATGACCCAGCGGCCGTCAGATACTGCCAGCGCCGCCGGACCGTCCCAGGGTTCGATCACGCAATTGCAATAGGCGAACAAGTCGCGGTGTGCCTGGGACATATGCGGGCGGTGCGACCATGATTCGGGCACTACCATGCACTGTGCCGCGGGCACCGGCCGCCCGGCATGTACCAAGGCTTCAATGACCGAATCGAGGGCCATGGAATCGGATGCATCGGGTTCTATGAGTGGAAATATCTCGTCATTGAATTCTTTGAACACCTCGCTCGCCGCGCTGGTCTCGTGGCTCTTCATCCAATTGGCATTGCCTTTGATGGTGTTGATTTCCCCGTTATGTGCAAGCGTGCGAAAGGGCTGCGCGAGGCGCCACGTGGGGAAGGTATTGGTCGAATAACGCTGATGAAAAATAGCGAAGTTCGAAATGAACCGCTGATCCAAAAGGTCAGGATAGAAGGCGGTGAGCTGCTCAGCCAGAAACATGCCCTTATAGACAACGGTGCGGCAGCTCAGCGAGCAAATATAGAATTCCTTGATATGGTGCTCGAGGACAATTTTCTCGATGCGGCGGCGAATGATATAGAGGTCGATTTCGAATTGGTCCTCATCGACCCCGCGGTCGTTGGAGATCATTACCTGCTCGATCTCGGGGCGGGTGGCGTTAGCTTTTTCACCGATCACTGCATAGTCGATGGGCACCTGGCGCCAGCCGTAAATACCATGGCCAAAGCGCAGGATCTCGCTCTCGACGATGCCGCGCGACGTCTCCTGGGCGCCCATATCGGTCTTCGGCAGAAAGATCATGCCCAGCGCCAGGCGGCCTTCCTTGGGCAGGTGTCCGGTATCTTCGACATGCTCCTTGAAAAAATATTGAGGAATTTCGAGGTGGATGCCAGCGCCGTCGCCGGTCTTACCGTCGGCGTCAACGGCGCCGCGGTGCCATACGGCTTTCAGCGCCGCAATACCGGCTTCGACTACATCGCGCCGCGGTTTGCCGTCGAGCGACGCGATCAAGCCGACGCCACAGGAATCACGCTCGTCCGCCGCACGGTAGAGGCCATCGCGTTCCAGGCGCCGGGCATTCTTCTGCCAATTGGTGGTAAATTCCGCGCCGCTTTCGGGTGTGGCTTGGTGAATCATCGCACGGCGTGTTTATACCGCTTGTGCCAGCGGGATGGCGCGGGTGCCGACATAGCGGTGAATGGCTGCTGCAGCATCGCGCCCGTCCTTGATCGCCCATACAACGAGCGAAGCGCCGCGCACGATGTCGCCGGCGGCAAAGACACCGTCGAGATTGGTCATCATTGAGCGCCAATCGACTTTGATCGTGCCCCAGCGGGTGATCTCGAGCTCCGGCGCATCGAACAGCACAGGCAAATCCTCGGGATCAAACCCAAGTGCCTTGATAGCCAGATCAGCGAGCAGGGTGTGGCTCGAGCCAGCAATCGGTTGTGGGGCCTGACGGCCTGACGCATCGGCTACACCTAGATGGATGTGAACCGCGCGCACGCCCGCCACTGAGCCGTCGCCGACAAAGGCTTCGGGCGCCGACAGCCAGGCGAACGAGACGCCCTCTTCCTCGGCATGGGTGACTTCCTGCAACGAGCCCGGCATGTTGGGTCGGTCGCGGCGGTAGAGACAGGTGACGGATTTGGCTTTCTGACGAATAGCCGTGCGCACACAATCCATCGCCGTATCGCCGCCACCGATGACCACGACATTCTTGCCCGCGGCATTCAGGGTGCCGTCGTCGAATTCGGGCACCGCGTCGCCAAGCCCCTTGCGGTTACTGGCGGTGAGATAATCCATCGCCTTGAAGATGTTATCTAGGCCGACGCCGGGCACCTTGATCTCGCGCGCTTTGTAGGCGCCGGTGGCGATCAGTACGGCATCATGCCGAGCGCGCAAATCGGCGAGCGTCGCGTCGTGGCCAATTTCAAACTCTAGATGAAATTCGACGCCACTGTCGATCAGCAGATTGGCGCGCCGCTCGACGATATGCTTTTCCAGTTTGAAATTCGGAATGCCGTAAATCAGCAGCCCGCCGATGCGATCATAGCGGTCATAGACATGTACCTGATAGCCCTTCTGGCGCAGCATTTCTGCCGCTGCCAGGCCGCCTGGCCCGGCACCAATGATGCCCACCGACTCGGACCGCTCAAGCGCCGGGCGGGCCGCTTTAACCCAACCCTCGGCGAACGCCGTATCGGTGATATAGCGCTCGACGGCACCGATGGTGACTGAATCGAAGCCCTTTTCGATCACGCAATTGCCTTCGCACAGTAAATCCTGCGGGCAGATGCGTCCGCAAATCTCGGGAAAATTATTGGTCGCCGAAGAGATTTCATAGGCTTCTTGCAGCCGTCCGGCGGCGGTCAGCATAAGCCAATCGGGGATATTATTCTGCACCGGACAATGGATTTGACAAAATGGTACGCCGCATTGCGAGCAGCGCGAGGCCTGCTCTACCGCACTCCCAGGCACGTAATCACGATAGACTTCGTTCCAGTCTTCGCGGCGTTCTTCGGGATCGCGCTTGTCCGGCCGTTTGGCCGCGATATCGACGAATTTAAGCATATATCGCCCGCTTGCCCCTGAGTTTGCGGTGGTTGGCATTTTGTGAAGCAGTCAGCAATGCTTTCCACACACCACATATGGAAGAGCAATCTAGCGGACAAATTGTGAAAATGCGAGAAAAAAGGGCATTAAGGTCAGAAATACTGACGTAGATGACTGGCCTGCGCAGTAATGTTTAAAATTAACCAGCGATGAAAAATAATTTTTCACAAATATAGTCCGTTTCTAAGACAGTTTGATACGCAGGCTCAAATCTCTCACACGCCCAACTACCACGCAAAATACCCGGAATAATTGTGCGAATTACCAATTATCCATAGACTACAATGTGATATAACCTCCCCGAACAAGCATTCCGGTTGGAACTTATTACACGCAGGCTATTTGCATCGTGCTGTTGTTGCACATTGTCATTTTGGCGATCGTCCAGGGCATCTCCGAGTTTTTGCCGGTTAGCTCCTCCGGGCACCTTGTTTTACTGCCACATTTGGCCGGCTGGCAGGATCAGGGCCGCGATATCGATATTGCCGTGCATGTAGGCACGTTGGGCGCCGTGTTAGTTTATTTCTGGCGAGATATTTGGGCGATCCTGGCGGGCTTTGCCGGCGGTCGGCGTCTTGAGCGCCGGCAGGGACGGGCGCTCGGTATTAACCTCTTAGTCTCCCTACCACCGGTCCTGGTGGCTGGCGGACTGCTGGTCACATTCGCCCCCGATCTGTTCCGGTCTTCCTTAATCGTTGCCTGGACCGTGCTCATTTTCGGCGTACTGTTGTGGATCGCTGACCGTGTCGGCATGACTGTGCGCCGGGTCGAACATATGACCGTTGGCAGCGCAGTCATCATCGGCGCCGCGCAAATCTTGGCCCTGGTACCCGGCACCAGTCGTTCCGGCATCACCATGACGGCAGCGCGCTTTCTTGGCTTTGAACGCGGTGAGGCGGCACGGTTTTCGATGCTGATGTCGATTCCGGTAATCGTCGCTGCGGGCGCGGTGGCAGCCCGGGATTTGGCGCAATCCGGCGAGCCGGTCCTCACTGGAGACGCCGGCCTTGCAGCTGCAATTGCCTTCGTGACGGCGATGCTCTCGATCGCGGTATTAATGCTCATGCTGAAGCGGGTGAGCTTTACGCCGTTTGTCGTCTATCGCCTGTTTCTTGGTATTGTGTTGCTGGTGCTTTATTACGGATTCGATTGTTCGCTAGGCGCCTAAAGCAAATCCCGAGCAGGTGAAATCACCTGCGACGACGCAGTTGTTTGAAATAGTATGCTTTAAACGTCCGCTCAGAAATGCGCCTCAGCGCTCGAATCCGTACGCGCGCGACGAAAGCGGTGCAAATAGGTTGGTAGGATCAATTCTGCCGGGCTCGCCGCGATGCCAAGATCGTCGAGAGTTAGCGCGTCCTCAGCCACTACATTGTCAATCCGGAGCATCTTAGCCTGGTCCAGTGTAAACGGTGGCTCGGGCAACAGCTGTGTCAGGAAGCCAAGGATATCGGCGGCGATATAGGGCACCGGTACGAGCAGGCGTTTATGTTGTGTTTCACGCGCCACTAATTCCATCAATTCTCGGAAACTGTATATTATTGGCCCGCCCAACTCATAGGTCTTGCCTTTACATTCCCCTGAACCACTGCTCAGCACACGCTGTACGGCATGTGCGACGTCGCTCACATGTACCGGCTGCATGCGCGTTGCTCCGGCCTCGATTTCGGGAATCAAATAAAGCCCTTCCATGCGGAATTTGGGCCGCTGGCACATCTTGAAGAACACCGGAAGGGCCGGAGAAATTCTCGCCAATGCGCTGAATTTATTAAAAAAGTCATCTTCCGGGCCGAACATGACCGAGGGCCGGAGGATCGTTGCCTTCGGGTAAGCCTCGCGCAGCGACTGTTCTCCGGCGGCTTTGCTGCGGGCATAGGCTGAATTGGCCATGGAATCGGCGCCTATGGCGGAAATATGGACTAGCTTGTCGACGCCTGCCGCTGCTGCGGCACGGGCAATGCGGCCTGGCGCTCGGGCGTGGACTTCGGCGAACCGCTGGCGCCCACGTTCCACTAGAATGCCCGACAGATTCACCACTTCGCTCGCGCCCTCGATGGCGCGCGCCACCGATTCGTCGTCGCGCACGTTAGCCTGGATTAAGGCGATCTGCCCGACGTCGCCCATCGGACGCAGAAAACCAGCGGATTCCGGCCGCCGCACGGTGGCCCGTATGAGCGCGCCATCATGCGCCAATTTTTGAATCAGGTGACGGCCAAGGAATCCAGAACCGCCAAATACCGTTACAATACGTTCGCTCATACCGTCGCCGCTTTCATGATGAAGGCTCCTACTTAAGGTACTTCAGGCCCGGCCGCCAGCGGAAATCAAGTCAATGATTCGGGTTGACAGGCCTAAACCGCCCGGCTACCCAAGACTGGAATGGCTATACATTTGCATATCAATGATTTGCCGCCGGGGCTCGCCTTCGGCGACAGCGTCGCAATTGATAGCGAGGCCATGGGCCTTCAGCCGCATCGAGATCGCCTGTGCTTGGTGCAGATGTCGCGCGGAGATGGAGATTGCCATATGGTGCATTTCCCGCCGCCCGGCGATTATTCAGCGCCCAATCTGAAGGCTATTCTTGGCGACCCTAGCCTGCTCAAAATGTTTCACTTCGCTCGTTTCGATGTGGCCATCCTTGAGCATTATCTCGGCGTCACTTGTAAGCCCGTCTATTGTACAAAAATTGCCTCGAAGCTGGCACGCACCTATACCGACCGTCACGGTCTAAAGGATCTTTGCCGTGAATTGCTTGGTATCGATATTTCCAAGCAACAGCAATCATCGGATTGGGGCGCGGCGGAACTAACACCCGAGCAGCAAGCCTATGCCGCGGCTGACGTCCTGCACCTGCATGAAATCAAAACTATTCTCAATGCCATGCTGGCCCGTGAAGGACGTACCAAATTGGCCCAGGCTTGTTTCGATTTTCTGCCGCACCGCGCGCGGCTCGATCTTATCGGCTGGGACGAGGTCGACATCTTCCACCACTAAGCCGCTGGCTCAGCACGTCAGCGCGTCATCACGATTCCGGCCGGCTCGATTTTAACGTGTCCGGCGGGGCCATCGCTTACATAGCCGATTCGTTGGCAGGCTTTGCCATGGCCACGGATGATCTCCACGACCTCCGTTTCGACCTCGGGGCGAAGCACCAGGCAAAAGCCGATGCCCATATTAAACACGTGATACATCTCCATCGCGGCAGCGTCGGTGATGCGCTCGATAAGCTCAAACAATGGTGGTACAGGTGGCAGGTCGTCGATGACGAAGCTAACATCCGCCTTGACGCGGGTGAGATTTAAAAAGCCGTCACCGGTGATGTGGATTAGCGCGCCGACATCGTCGATGCGGCTTAGAATGTCGAGTACCTCTGCTACATAAATATAGGTCGGCCGCAGCAACTCCTCGCCAACACTGCAGCCGAGTTCCTCAAGACGTGTCGTGGCGTCATAGCCGGCGATCTCAAACAGCGCCCGGCGCGCTAGGCTGAGGCCATTGCTATGAATCCCGTTGCTTGCGATGCCGATAATTACGTCTCCAGCGCGTAACGATTCACCGAGATTGACCTTGTCGAGATCGACGCGGCCAATAGCAGTGCCAGCGAGGTCGAAACCGATCCCTGGTGCATGGCCTTTGATAATGTCTTTGAGCTGGGCTATTTCTCCACCCGAAATGGAAATATTGGACTGCCGGGCGCCTTCCGCCAAGCCCGCGCCGATTGCTTCCAGCATCGCCGGTTGGGCGCTTTCCACGGCTATATAATCGACCATGCTGAGCGGCGTGGCGCCAACACAAACCAGATCGTTGACGTTCATGGCCACGCAGTCGATGCCCACAGTATCGTATTTTCCGAGCATCTGCGCGACCAACGCTTTGGAGCCGATACCATCGGTGCACATGGCAACTCCCATGCCGGCTACGTCGATTACGTTGGCGAAATAGCCAAGATCGAGCTGGACTGGTGCATCGCTCAATGTCCACGTCGATTTGATATGTTGGACCAGACGCCCCAGCCCGGCTTCCACTTGACCCGAATTGACGCCAGAGACCTCGTAGCCAGGAGAAAGAGGTCCTGATTTGGAATTATTCTTACCCGCCTCAGCCATCGCTTTCGTCCATGAGTTGTTCGCTTCACCGGCGCTAAATAGCTTACTCGCACGGGTCCCGCACGCTACAAGGCTTGCCGCCACGGTGCAACAAAACGCCAGTTTATCCAACGCTGACAACAAATATTCGATAATTTTTCTGCGGAAGCGAGTATGTTCCAAACAACCAGGTGTCGTTGGCGGATCACATTGCGCCGCGTGCACGAACGAATTCGTGAATGTCCGATATGAATGCGCCAACGAAAAAGGCAATGTCTGAGGCGGAGCGTGGCGATTCGGGGGAGAATCGCGACCTGACTGCCGGTCGTAGAGTCCTCCAATTGGAGGCCCGAGCGCTGTCAAGCCTAGCTGACGAATTGGACGACGATTTCACCGTCGCTGTAGATATACTCGCGCACACCAAAGGCCGGATTGTTGTCTCGGGCATGGGGAAAAGCGGCCATATAGGAAGCAAGATTGCCGCGACGCTTGCCTCCACCGGTGCGCCGGCGATCTTCGTGCATCCGGCGGAAGCAAGCCATGGAGATCTCGGCATGATCACTCGGGACGACGCGCTGCTGGCATTGTCTAATTCAGGCGAAACCACCGAGTTGAGCGACTTGGTTCAATTTTCTAAGCGCTTTGAAATACCGCTAATAGCCATCGTCGGTCGGACCGGAAGTACGTTGGGCGACAGCGCCGACGTGGCCTTGGTTATGGCCGATGAGCCCGAGGCTGGCACGCTCGGCCTTGCGCCAACAACCTCGACAACCATGACTTTAGCGCTTGGTGACGCTTTGGCGGTGGCGTTGTTCGAACGCAAGCAGTTTTCCGAATCCGATTTCCACGTTTTTCATCCGGGCGGAAAGCTCGGCCAAAGCCTTGTGCGCGTGCGGGATATCATGCACGGCGCGGATGATCTTCCGTTGGTCGGTGTGAATACGGTGATGTCGGAGGCGCTTATCGTTATGACCGCGAAGGGCTTTGGTTGCGTTGGTGTGATCGATGCGGACGGTGATCTTCTCGGTATTGTGACGGACGGAGATTTGCGCCGCAATCTTAGCGATGATCTACTCGAGAGGCGGGCCAGCGATCTCATGACGGCTAATCCGCAAACGATTCGTATCGATGCTCTTGCCGCCGAAGCCGTGCGCGTGATTAACGAGTGTAAGATCACGGGCCTTTTTGTCGCCGATGGCAATACGCCGGTCGGCATTCTGCATATCCATGATTGTCTGCGGGCGGGCATTACATGACCGCGAGTTCAGGAAATGGCGGTGCTTTGCCGCCGATTGGCCCACCGGACGGTCCCTCAATTGGCCCGGGAACCGGCGCACCCCGTAACTCGGTTCCTCGCCTCGCCGGGCTTCAGATCCAAAGCCGTGAGGGCGCCGCCGGGCGGACCGTCGGCTACAGCAATTTCGTCGGCTTTATGCGTTATGCGCTGCCGCTTGGCGCTTTGTTGTTGTTGGGTCTAATTGTAGTATGGCCGCTGGCCACTGGGCGCGAACAGGGTTTTCGTATATCCTTCACCGATGCGCCCGATATCGACGGCTCGCTGCGCATGGTCAATGCTCGCTATCTCGGCGTGGACGATCAAAACCAGCCTTACACGGTCACCGCGACCGAAGCGAGCCAGCCGCAACCAAACTCGCCATTGGTGGCGTTGCAGGAAATCTCCGCTGATGTGTTCATAGACGATCGCACCGGCCAATGGTTAGCGCTGACGGCGCGCGAGGGATTGTATCAGCGCGAAGAGCGTTATTTAGATTTGGCCGGAGATGTCTCGATGTTTTCAGATCAGGGCCATGAATTCCACACCGCACGGGCGCATGTTGATCTTGCGGCGCGCACCGCGGATGGCGATGCACCGTTGGCCGGCCAGGGGCCGCTTGGCCTAATTGAAGCCGGCAATTTCTTTCTCGATGACAAAGAACAAGCTATGTTCTTCGGAGGTGGCGTGAAGATGACTGTATATCCCGGTGGGCGGGGATGATGTAATGAAAGCTCAATGGATCCATTCACTGGTATTGGCGGGATTCTTCTTTGCTGTCGCTTTCACCTCGGCCGTAGCGCAGCTCGAGCCCTTAAGCGGCAGTCACAATAGCCAGGCGCCAATCGAAATTACTGCCGATACACTGGAGGTTCGCAATACCGAAAACCTGGCAATATTCCGTGGCGATGTCGATGCGATCCAGGGCGACATGTTACTTAAGGCCGACATGCTAATCGTCCATTACCGCGCTAACAAAGAGACGCCGGACCAGCAAGGAATATCGCAGATTGATGCGGAAGGTAATGTCTTCGTCTCTTCGCCCAACGAGACGGCGCAAGGTGCGCGCGGCATTTACGATGTGGATAACGAAAAGATTTGGCTGACCGGGCAAGTGGTACTCACGCAGGGCGACAACATCATCCAGGGCGAACAATTGGAGCTTGATTTGGCAACTGGCCAAAGCAAGGTTCTAAGTGCGGCAACGAATGATGGTAAGCGGGAGCGGGTTCGCGGATTGTTTGTACCGAAAAAGCAAGATAATTAATTAGTTTGCGGTATAAACAGGTAAGTGCCCAACTGTGAGGATTCGGTTATCCTAATAAATAATGGCGGCGCACAAGGCAAAGAGCCGCGGCTAGTGGCGGAAAGCAAGGGTCTGACCGCACAGAATCTGGGTAAGCGCTTCAAAAAGCGGCCGGTTTTGCGCGATGTGAGCCTTTATGTGCGGCGCGGCGAAGCCGTTGGCTTGCTTGGTCCGAACGGCGCCGGGAAGACAACTTGCTTCTATATTATGACCGGGTTGATTTCTTCCGAGTATGGCTCGGTTCATTTGGATGGCCACAACATTACCGATCTTCCGATGTATCGTCGTGCGCGGCTCGGTGTAGGCTATTTGCCGCAGGAAGCCTCGATTTTTCGCGGCCTTTCGGTTGAAAACAATATTCGCGCGGTGTTGGAGGTCGTCGAACCGGTGCGCGAGAAGCGCGAGATCCTATTAGATGAATTGCTCGCAGAATTCTCTATTACCCATCTTCGCCGCACGCCAGCCTTGGCGCTTTCGGGCGGCGAACGCCGGCGGGTGGAAATCGCGCGATCCTTGGCGTCGAAGCCAAGCTTCATGTTGTTGGATGAACCTCTGGCTGGTATTGATCCCATCGCGGTAGCGGAAATTCGCGAGTTGGTGGCGCATCTCAAAGACCGTGGCATCGGTGTTTTGCTTACTGACCACAATGTGCGGGAAACTTTGGAGATCGTCGACCGCGCCTATATTCTCTACGAGGGTGCCGTGCTGATGGAGGGCAAACCCTCAGATATCGTAAGCAACGAAGATGTTCGCCGGGTTTATCTGGGCGACCGGTTCCAAATGTAGGCAGTGCGTCATCGGGCACTTGAATTAATTGCAGGGCAGACCTGCAGCAAAATTCAATCAGGCGACCGGATCGCGGGAATATTGAACCAATCGGGGATTAAAATCGCGCGCTGGACGGTAGCTAAATGCCGCGAAGTGATACACATCCTATCGTCGCAACGCCGTCGCCGGAAGTTTGCCAAAGCGGCTCGGAGATATAGCCTAAAATATTGAAATAACTCATTAATATCTAAAATATTTGAGATCATGGTGGGCCTATTGACTCGCTTCGAGTGCGGAACTATGTTGCTGTCACCTTCTGAACCGGAAGTGGTCAGTCAAAATTTCGACCACATGCGCGCCGGGCCGCGTGAAGGGATTCTAGCCATGCAGTTAACGGTCAAGGGCAGACATGTGGGGGTCAGCGAGCGCCTGCGCGAACATGTGCGCGAGCGCCTCGAATCCGCGATCAATAAGTACTTTACCGCAGCGATAGATGCCCATGTGGTGTTCGAGAGTAGCAAACGAAAATATTCAGCCCATATCACAGTTCATGTCGGTTCTGGCATCACGCTGCAGGGTCAAGGTGAAGCGGATGAGATATTCGCGTGCTTCGATATCGCCGCCGAGCGCGTCGAGAAGCGTCTGAGACGCTACAAGCGCCGACTGCGGGATCACCACCGTGGCCGCCGCGCGGATACAGCCGCGATTTTGGCCCAACAATATGTGATCGCGGCCGACGCGGAACAGGAACAAGATGAGGACAGCGCTGAGCCTGAAGGTTTGTCGCCGACTATCGTCGCAGAGAACTCGACCGAGATCGCCGAACTAACCGTCGGCGAGGCGGTCATGCGGATGGATTTAGCGGAATTGCCGGCCTTGATGTTTTTCAATCGCAGCCATGGCGGCATGAATGTAGTGTACCGCCGGCCCGACGGAAATATAGGCTGGATCGATCCGCAGGTGTCGACAGGCAAATAGCGCGCCGGAGGCGCAAGCATGGAAATATCGGATATCCTGTCGTTGCAGGGCGTGCTCGCTAATCTCAAGGCGGGCAGCAAGAAACAGTTGCTGCAGGAATTGGCCGCCGTGGCCGCCAAGGAGACCGGCATTCATGAGCGCACGATCTTTGACGTGCTGCTGGAACGCGAGCGCCTCGGCTCGACCGGTGTAGGCAAGGGCATTGCGATTCCGCACGGTAAACTCGGCGATATAGATCGCTTGTACGGCGTGTTCGCTAGATTGCCCGCGGCGGTCGATTTCGAAGCGATCGATGAACAATCGGTCGATTTGATCTTTCTACTGCTGGCGCCTGAAGGTGCTGGCGCCGATCATCTTAAAGCCCTGGCACGCATTTCTCGGCTGTTGAGGGACGATGATGTGTGCGCCCGCCTGCGCGGCTCGGAGCACGCCGAAGCGCTTTTCGCACTGCTCACACAAACCGCCGAGGCGCCCGCCGCCTAAGCTGCCGCTACACGGATTGACAGCGCGCTGGTGGCGTTTCACCTTGTCGGCAACATGCATTTAAGCCACGCGACTTGTATAGCGCTGGCGGGCCAGGGCGTGCTGCTGCGCGGCCCCCCCGGCGCCGGAAAATCGGACTTGGCGCTGCGCCTGATTGATGGCGGCGGCGCGCTCGTCGCAGACGATCAAGTGTGCTGCCAGCCTGAAGACGGCACCCTGTTTGCCTCTCCGCCGCCGGCGTTGGCGGGACTTATTGAAATCCGTGGAATTGGACTGATGAAGTTGCACTATCTCCCACGCGTGGTGCTTCTACTGGTCGCGGATCTCGTCCCTCCAGATCAGATCGAGCGCCTGCCGCCGCCCGCACGTTGCACCATCGAAGGCATCGAATTGCCGTGCATCTCGGTGACGCCCTTTGAGGCGTCAGCGCCGACCAAACTGCGCATGATTTGTGCGATGCTGGCCTGCGGTGAGGCTTTGGCGGAAGAGCTGGAACCTTTCCAGGTGTGCCAAGAATGAGTGCTCATGCTGCGACCACAGCGCCACGCCGACGTCTTCTGCTGGTAACCGGAATGTCAGGCGCTGGCAAGAGCACAGCGCTAAAGGTGCTTGAAGACAATGGCTATGAAGTGGTCGACAATTTGCCGCTGTCGCTGCTTTCCAATCTTGTCCGCCCGATGGATTCGGCGCACGAGAAAGCCAGCGGGGACTCCTCTGGAGAGCCACATGCCGCGCTACTAAACCGGCCGCTGGCGCTGTGCGTCGATGTGCGCACCAGGCAGTTCGATCTGGAGCATTTTGAGCATGATATCGCGCCCCTGTTGGACCGTAAGGATTTGGACGTTACACTGATGTTTCTTGACGGCGACGACGAAGCCTTGCGCCGCCGTTTTACCGAATCCCGGCGGCCTCACCCCCTGGCCGCCGATCGCCCGGTGATCGATGGCATCCGGCGCGAGCGCGAGCACCTAGATTGGCTGCGCCGCCGTGCTGATTTGACGGTCAACACGACCGAACTCACTATCCGCGATTTGCGGCGCCTGCTGGAGGGCCATTTCGAGCCTACCCGCAAGCCTGAACTAAGCATCTTTGTGACGTCGTTCTCTTATCCTCGCGGCTTGCCGGCGGACGCGGACTTGGTGTTTGACGTCCGCTTCTTGTCCAACCCTCACTACCAAACAAATCTGCGTCCTTTGAGCGGCCTGGATTTGGCAGTCGGCAGGCATATCGAGGCGGACTCGGCCTACGCCAAGTTTTTTGCTAGTCTGAAAGATATGCTGGTATCGCTCTTGCCGGCCTATGAGCGTGAGGGTAAATCCTATCTGACGATTGCGGTGGGTTGCACGGGAGGACGTCATCGCTCTGTATTTGTCGCAGAACGTGTCGCCGAGGTGCTCAGGGAGACTGGCCGTCAAGTCGGCGTTCGCCACCGTAACCTGAAAGATGGCCCGCAACCGACGCACACTGTACCGGGCGCTTAGGCTGGCGTGGCGCGCGAACTGAGGAAAATGGCCGTTAGCACGCGGCTGAACAACCATGCTCGTGCGCGCGGGCTGAATTTGTTTGGGGGAAAAGATGATTGGGCTGGTGTTGGTAACCCACGGCCGTTTGGCTGAAGAATTTGTCGCCGCGACAGAACATGTGGTCGGCCAACAGCCGAACACTCGTGCCGTTTGCATCGGTGCCGACGATGATATGGAAGTAAGACGCAAAGATATCTTGTCGGCGATCAGCGAAGTCGATGACGGACATGGCGTCATCCTGCTCACCGACATGTTCGGCGGCACCCCGTCCAATCTCGCCATCTCGGTGATGGATCAGGCGAAGGTGGAAGTTGTCGCCGGGATGAACTTGCCGATGCTGATCAAGCTAGCCAGCGTCCGCGGCGAGAATGATTTGTCCGAGGCAGTGGCCTTAGCTCAGCAGGCTGGTCGCAAATATATTAACGTGGCGAGTAGCTTGTTGGAGGGAGAAAAACAGTGAACGCCCTGCCGCTGGTCCATTCATGAACGGCCACAGCGATGCTGAACGTGCGCCCGGTGACTTCGAACGGCGCACCTGTCTGATTGCTAACCGCTTAGGCTTGCACGCCCGCGCCGCGGCAAAGTTCGTGCATATGGCGGGCGCCTTCGATGCCGAAGTCTGGGTCATTCGAAATGGCACCCGAGTCTCCGGCATCTCAATTCTTGGCCTGATGATGCTGGCCGCGCCGCCGGGAGCAGAAATTATGCTGGAGGCAAGGGGCCAAGAGAGCGCTGAGGTTCTCGCGGCATTGACCAAATTGGTAGACGATAAATTCGATGAAGACTGACAAGGCAGCCCACAGCAACCGCCCGTCCACCGATACCGCCCCGGTGCCGGCGGAATTGAAATATTCTGGATTGGGCGTGTCTGCTGGCATCGCCATCGGCCCGGCGCATGTGATGGAGCGCGGTCTAATAGATGTGCCCGACTATTGTGTAGCTGACATCGACCTGGAGCTTGAACGGTTTGACGGCGCAGTAAAATTTTCGATCAAACAGGTCGAGAAATTGCGTATTAAGGCGTCAGCGCTGTCTGGCGCGGCGGCGGAAGAACTGAGCTATCTGCTCGAGGCGCACCGCCAAATGCTCGCCGGCTCGCGCCTCGTTCGTGGTGTTGAGGACCGCATACGCGCAGAAAAGCTCAATGCTGAAGCGGCTGTGCAAGCTGAACTCTCGCAAATCGCCCATGCCTTTTCAGAAATGGAGGATTCCTATCTCGCGGGCAAGATTCAGGATGTGCGTGAGGTCAGCGCTCGCTTGGTGCGCAATTTGACCAAAGCGGATTATCAGGCCTTCTCCGGCCTGGCGCCGGGTTCTATTATCATCGCTGAGGAAATTACGCCGGCCGACACCGCGTTGATGGATCCGGCAATCGTTGGTGGATTCGCGTCCGCCCTCGGCGGCGCCGAAGGACACACTACCATAATGGCGCGATCGCTCGGGTTGCCGGCAGTTTTGGGCGTCCCCAGCCTGGTGCACGATGTACGGCCGGGCGATATGGTTGTGGTCGATGGCGTGCGTGGCACGGTGATCGTCAATCCAAGCGGGGCGACGATCACTCGCTTCGAGCGCCGCCGCGAAGCTCTTGCCAGGCGCCAGCGCCAGCTCGAGCGCTTACGCAGCGTGCCAGCAATGACTCAGGATAAGGTGCGCATAACATTGCAGTGCAACTTGGAATTGCCCACTGAATTGGCTCTGGCACGGCAGGTCGGCGCCGAGGGTGTCGGCCTGTTGCGTAGTGAATTTCTCTATATGAATCGCGACACATTGCCGAGTGAGGATGAACAATATGTCGCCTTCCGGGACATCCTCGAGGGAATGGAAGGCCACCCCGTAACGGTGCGTACCCTTGATGTGGGCAGCGATAAACTCGCCTATTCGCTTGGTGAGCATATCAGTCCCAGCGCCAACCCGGCATTGGGTCTACGCGCGATCCGCTTGTCTCTCAAAGTGCGCAAGTTGCTTGAAACCCAACTTGCCGCGATGCTACGTGCCAGTGCGCATGGTAAGCTCCGCATCCTGCTCCCCATGATCAATACCGCGAGTGAGATCAAGCGTGTTCGCGAGGCTATGGATAAGGTCGTTCGGCGTCTGGAGCGCAAGCGCGCGGCGATGTCGGACCCTCTGCCTGAACTTGGTATCATGATTGAGACGCCGGGCGCCGCGTTGTCCGCCGACAGCCTGGTGAAGAATTGTGATTATTTTTCCATCGGGACCAACGATCTCACCATGTACACACTGGCCGCTGACCGCGGAGATGAGCAGGTGGCACATCTCTACGATCCGCTGCACCCGGCAGTGCTGCGCCTCATCAGATATACCGCGCAAGCTGGCGCAGCTGCCGGAATTCCGGTCAATCTATGCGGCGAAATGGCAGGCGATCCACGCTTAACGGCGCTACTCTTGGGTCTGGGGTTGCGTGATCTCTCTATGGCGGCACCCAATTTACCGCGCGTCAAGCAGCGTGTTCTGGGTCTTGGAATGAAGGATGCGCAACTGCGCACCGAGCAAATCATGGAGCAATCTGATTCGGGCGTCATCGCCGCGCTTTTGGACGATTTCAACACGCTCGAATAGCTGGCTTTCGACCTTGCGTGCCTTGTGTGCCAAGGGAGGCGGTGCTACAACGCCGCGCGCGGCTGGAGCCCCGATTTAGGGCCCTGCCAAAAGAGACAAACCCTCAGCCACTTATGCCGGAGAACCATCCATGTCGGACGCTACTGATTTCAAAGTCAGGGACATTTCGCTCGCCGATTGGGGCCGCAAGGAAATAGCCATTGCCGAAACTGAAATGCCTGGCCTCATGGCACTACGCCAGGAATTTGGTGAGGCGGCACCGCTTTCCGGCGCGCGAATTCTCGGCTGTCTACACATGACAATCCAGACCGCCGTCCTGATCGAGACATTAACCGCGCTCGGCGCCACGGTGCGGTGGTCAAGCTGCAACATTTTCTCGACCCAGGATCACGCGGCAGCTGCGATTGCCGCAACCGACGTGCCGGTTTTCGCCTGGAAGGGCGAGACCGAAGAAGAATATGAATGGTGCATCAAGCAAACTATCGAGGCACCGGACGGGTGGCGGGCGAACATGATCCTCGATGATGGCGGCGACTTGACCAAGATCATGCATGACAGTTATGGCGACCAGATGACTGCAGTTAAGGGAATCTCGGAGGAGACCACCACCGGTGTGCTGCGCCTTTATGACATGGAAAAAGCTGGAACTCTCAAAGTACCTGCAATCAACGTCAATGATTCTGTAACCAAATCGAAATTTGATAATCTTTATGGCTGTCGCGAGAGTTTGGTGGATGGCATCAAACGGGCGACCGACGTGATGCTGGCGGGGAAAGTCGCGGTGGTGAGCGGATATGGCGATGTTGGCAAAGGCTGCGCGGTTTCACTGCGCGGCCAAGGCGCTCGTGTGTTGGTAACCGAGGTCGATCCGATCTGCGCTCTGCAAGCCTCGATGGAGGGCTATGAGGTTACGACTATGGAGGATGCGGCCGCCCGGGGTGATATTTTCGTCACCGCGACCGGTAATCTTGATGTAATTACCCTCGATCACATGCGCCAGATGAAGGACCGCGCTATCGTCTGTAATATTGGACATTTCGATTCGGAAATTCAGATCGGTGCGTTGCAAAATTATCCATGGCACGAGGTCAAGGCGCAGGTCGACGAGGTCGAATTTCCCGACGGCAAGCGTTTGATCGTGCTAGCCAAGGGCCGCCTGGTAAATCTGGGTTGTGCCACGGGCCACCCCAGTTTCGTTATGAGCACCTCTTTTTCAAATCAAGTGCTGGCGCAGATGGAGTTGTGGAGCAGTAGTGGGAAGTACGAGAACAAGGTTTATACCTTGCCCAAATATCTTGATGAAAAAGTCGCAGCACTGCACTTGGGCAAGCTCGGCGTCAAACTTACCAAGTTAAGCGCCGAACAAGCACAATATATCGGTGTATCCGCGGACGGTCCCTTCAAGTCTGATCACTACCGGTATTAGTGATCGGGCACTTGTTGCAGGATTAGTATAGCGGTTCGGTAGCTCCGTATTTGGCTCTTGAGAACAGCACGACGGTGATCCGCTTGTTGTTACTCCGCAAGTAAGTTTGCGACCGATCGAAATTTTAACCTGTTTCCGCTAGACCGCTGCCATCATGTTATGATTTGAGCGATGTCACATCCTGACGATTCGCAACCCTTCCTTGTGCCACTTGATAGCGTGAGTGCCACCGATGCGCTCGCCGGCCGCTTGGCGCAACTGGCTGAAGTCGGCGATATTATTGGCCTGGCTGGTGACCTTGGCGCTGGCAAGACGACCTTCGCGCGCGCATTTATTCGTGCCCGGATAGGCCCTGTGGAGGTGCCGAGCCCGACCTTTACTCTGGTTCAAATATATGAGAATGGCGGCGCACCAGTTTGGCATTTTGATCTCTACAGGTTAGAGGGTTCCCAAGAGATTTATGAGCTCGGTATTGAAGAGGCCTTCGACAGCGCGATCTGTCTAATCGAGTGGCCAGAAAAAATGGCTGGTAATGAACCGCCGGACTGGTTGGAGATGCGCCTGACTGTGGGGGAGAGCGAAACTTCCCGGCGCGCGTCATTCACGTCGCACGGCGCGCGCGCCGCGCACGTGATGCAGCGCCTCCGGGCATAACGAATCTGGGGCGTGGAGTGCCTGAGCGCGCGCGCGACATAGATCGCTTTATCGCCGCCGCTGGATGGTCTGGCGCCGCGCGTGCGCCGTTGGCCGGCGATGCCTCGGCGCGACGCTATCTGCGCTTGCGGCGCGGGAGTGAAAGCGCTGTGCTTATGGATTCTGCCGTCACCGATATCGAGCCATTCTGCCATGTCGCCCGGCAATTGCGCGGCCTGGGCTATAGCACGCCAGAAATTCTGGCCGAAGATAGAGTCAGGCGGTTGTTACTGCTCGAGGATTTTGGCGATCTCAGTTTTACCCGCTGTCTTGAAGACGCTGACGGGCCCGGCGCCGCGGTGCTCTATGGCGTGGCGGTCGACCTCCTTGCTGAACTAGGTAGCGCACCGGTTGGTGCGGGTATCCCGGCCATGGACGCGGCCTATCTGGCGACTGAAATCAGACTGTTCGCTGAATGGTGGCCGCCCGATGGCAATGCTAAGGCGGCCCCTAACAAACCGACGCAGCTGGCAGTGCACGCAGATGCATGGGTTGCGGCATGGCGCGACGCGTATGAGCTCGCTCTGAAGCCGCCTAAAGGCCTTGCCTTGCGCGATTTTCATGCCGCTAACTTGATGTGGTTGCCGGCCCGCCAGGGGCTCAGCAGGGTTGGCCTGCTGGATTTTCAGGACGCCGTAGCGGCGCCACTTCCCTATGACCTCGTATCGCTGTTGCAAGATGTCCGCCAAGACGTGCCAGAAGATTTGCAGGAGGCGATGATCGCGCGTTTCCTCAGCGCTTTTCCCGATCTTGATGCGGCAGCGTTCCGCACCTCCTACGCGATCTTGGGCGCTCACCGCCATCTCCGTATTGCCGGCGTCTTTTCACGTCTCGCCAGGCGCAACAGCAATCGAGACTATCTCGTCTATTTGCCACAGGTCTGGCGCCATATCGCCGCCAATCTCCACCACCCGGCCCTGGTGCCGGTAGCAGAATGGCTTGCCCGATATTTGCCGCCTGAGCAGCGTACAGGCGGGCGATGAGCAAGGACTTTCCAAGCCATGCGATGGTGCTCGCCGCCGGGCTCGGCACGCGTATGCGCGCTGCCAGCGATAGCTTGCCAAAACCGCTAATACCCTGCGCTGGCAAGGCGCTGATTGACCATATACTCGATCTGCTGGTCTCCGCTGGCAGTCATTCTGTTGTGGTCAACAGCCATTACCTCGGCGATGTGCTAGCTGCTCATGTTGAGGCTTATGCTGCTCGCCATAATGGTCTGGCCATTCGCCTGTCGCCGGAAAAGCAATTGCTGGATACCGGCGGCGGGGTGGCGCGGGCGTTGCCGTATTTGGGCCGGGCACCGTTTTTCGTGCTCAACAGTGATGCCATCTTGGATAATGCCGGAGCGCTCGGGCGCCTCGCGTTGGCCTGGGACGAAGTGCGCATGGATGCACTGTTGCTGCTATGCCCGCGCTCGCGTGCGGTCGGTCATACCGGCGGCGGCGATTTCCGCCTTGGTAAGGACGGTCGCCCGGTGCGCGCGATTGGCGCTGCCGATGCGCATATCTTTTGTGGCGTACAATTGCTCCATCCGCGGCTTTTTCGGAATGGACCAAGCGGTCCGTATTCGCTCAACCTGCACTATGACGAGGCCGCCGCAGCCGGGCGCTTATTTGCCCTCGAACATGATGGTTGGTGGTATCACGTTGGCACACCTGAGGCACTGGTCGAGGCCGGGCAGCGGATATCTCGGACGGGTGGTAAATGAGAGCATTGAATCCAGAGCCCAACATTTTTTCCATCCCGCCTGAATTACCATTCGCTGATGCGCTGGTTGACGGCCTGTTGTATGGGGGGGTCATTGCGCGCAGCGATGACGATCCGCTTGCTCTTAGCCGGGTCACGATTCTGCTGCCGACTCGGCGCGCCTGTCGCGCCGTCGCTGAGGCTTTCCTCCGCCAATCGGATAAGGGCGCGCTTCTCTTGCCGCGCATTCGCCCACTCGGCGATCTCGACGAAGACGAATTTGGCGCTTCGGGATTAGCGGAGGGCGGCGATTTGCCGCTGGCGCTGGCGCCGCTCCGCCGTCAGTTCGTACTGGCGCAGCTTATTCTCGCACGCGATTCGGAGTGCCATATAGATCAGGCGGTTCGCTTGGCGCAGGAGTTGGGCGACTTTCTCGATCAGGCACAGAGCGAACGTCTTGATCTCGCCGGACTTAACGACTTGGCGCCGGAGCGCCATGCTGTCCATTGGCAGAACGTACTTTCTTTTCTCAAACTACTGGTCGTTAATTGGCCGCGAATTCTGGCTGAGACCGGTGCCGTCGATAGCGCTGCGCGGCAAAACACGGTGCTCGACGGGTTGGCCGCAGCCTGGCGTGAAAGTCCGCCGCGGGAGCCGGTGATCGCTGCCGGCTCGACTGGCAGCCGACCGGCAACAGCTGATTTGATGGCGGTGGTCGCGCACCTGCCGGCGGGCTGTCTTGTGCTGCCTGGGCTCGATCAGCAGTTGGATGAAGACAGTTGGCGCACCCTCGGGCCGAGCCATCCACAGTTCGGCCTGAAGCAACTTCTCGCCCGCGTCGGCGTCACCCGCGACGATGCTCAGCTCTGGCCGGCGCAGCACACAGCTGCCGGCTCCACCTCGCGCGCCGCGCTAGTTGCCAAGGCCATGCACCCGGCTGAAACTGTGGGAGCGTGGCGTAACATGTCACCGGTCGATCCTGACGCACTCCGCAATTTTACCCTCTGTGAATGTGCCACCGCGAGCGCCGAAGCCGGCGTGATCGCCCTACGGCTGCGGGCTAGTCTGATGCGAAAGGACGCCACGGCGGCGCTGGTCACGGCGGATCGTGGCTTGGCGCGCCGCGTCGCCGCAGAGTTGAAAAGATGGAGTATCGAGATCGACGATTCTGCAGGTGTGCCGCTCGGTAAAAGTCCGCCGGGTGTGTTTCTCCGCCTCGTAGCTAGGCTGATAGCTGAGCGCGCCGCGCCGGTTGCCTTTCTGGCGGCGCTCAAGCATCCGCTGGCGGCGGGCGGTGAGCCACCGGAAAATTTTCGCCGAATGTTACGCTCCGTTGAACGCGCGGTGCTCCGTGGCGCCCGTCCGGAAACTGATCTTGGCGGTTTACGGCGCGCTCTGCAGGCGGCGGGCGAGGAACAGGCAGCCGATTGGCTCAGTGCCATTGCTGCCGCCGCCCGGCCGTTCGCGCAATTGATGGCGGCGAGGGTCACACTCACACAAATTATACAGGCTCATGTCGGCTTCGCTGAATGGCTTGCTGAAAGTGCCACCGAAACCGCTGCCGAGCGCCTGTGGTCCGGCGAAGCCGGCGAAGCGGCAGCGGCGTTTATGGCCGAGCTGACCGAAAGCGCCGATCATGCACCGACCTTAGACGGCTGGGAATATCCCGCCCTGTTTGATGCTATGCTGGAAGGGAGGGTCGTACGACCACGCTATGGCGGCCATCCGAGGCTGTTTATTTGGGGCCCACTTGAAGCGCGCCTTCAATGCGCCGATGTGATGATTTTAGGCGGCTTGAATGAGGGCAGCTGGCCGCCCGTGCCCGACGCCGATCCGTGGATGAGCCAGGCTATGCGGGCCGAGTTCGGCCTGCCGTCGCACGAGCGGAGGATTGGCCTGTCGGCGCATGATTTCGCTCAATGCTGCGCCGCACCGGAAGTGATGCTGACCCGATCCCGGCGGGTGGAGGGCGAACCGACAGTGCCATCGCGCTGGCTGTCGCGCCTGAAAACCATGCTCTCGCCGAGCCGCCTGGACACCTTCATTGAACAGGAATCACATGTTTGGCTGCGCTGGCAGGAGTTGCTCGATAAACCGGAGTGGGCGCCGCAGCCCTGCCTCCCGCCGGCGCCACGCCCACCGCTCATCGCCCGCCCGCGACGCCTTTCAGTGACCCAGATCGAAACCTGGCTAAGTGATCCCTATGCCATCTATGCCCGCCACATCCTCGACCTGAGGGCGCTCGAAGAGATTGACGCTGACCCCAGCGCTGCCGACAAAGGCATCGTCATTCACGAGACCCTCGATCGCTTCATCGCCGAGTTTCCAGCTGCTCTCCCGCCCGCAGCACTGCCCCGGCTGCTGGCGCTCGGGCGCCAAGAATTCGCACGCTTTTCCTCTATCCCCGGTGTGATGGCGTTTTGGTGGCCACGTTTTGAGCGCATCGCCCAATGGTTTGTTGACAACGAAACTGCCCGGCGGCGAAGCACTGAACACCTGGCTTCCGAGGTCTGTGGAGATTTGGTTCTCACCGGACCTGAAGGTGATTTCACTCTAACAGCCAAAGCCGACCGCATCGATCGGCTCGCCGATGGTAGGCTTTCGATCATCGACTACAAGACCGGTAATATTCCGAGCGAGAAGCAGGTAGCCGCCGGGCGCCGCCCACAGCTTTCCCTCGAAGCGTTGATAGCCGAGGCTGGCGGTTTCGCGGGCGTTGCGCCCGATGCTGTCGCCGAACTTTCCTATTGGAAACTGAATGGCGGCGAGCCGGCAGGCGCGATGCTGCCCCTCAAGAAAAATGACCCGGCGACATTGGCGGTGGCGGCCAAGGCGGGCCTATTGAAGCTGATCGCCGAATTTGATGATCCAAGCACCCCTTACCACGCCCTGCCGCGCCCCGACGCTAGGCCAAGCTGGAACGATTATGCTCATCTCGAACGCGTCCAGGAATGGTCGGGTGGCGAGCCCGAGGATGGGGCATGACGGACGCGCAAAAAAGCGCCGCTGATCCGGCTGCTTCCGTCTGGGTTTCGGCCTCCGCTGGCACCGGTAAGACGAAAGTACTGACCGACCGGGTGTTGCGCCTATTGCTGAGCGGCGCCGAGCCGGGGCGCATTCTATGCCTCACCTTCACTCGCGCGGCGGCGGCGGAAATGGCCATCCGCATCACAGGCACGCTCGGGGATTGGACTGCCGCAGGCAACGAAATACTGGATATGGCACTCCGCGAATTACTCGGCCGCGCGCCCAAGGACGCCGAGTACCAACGCGCCCGGATGCTGTTTGCGCATGTGCTAGACACCCCGGGTGGTATAAAAATTCTAACCATTCATGCCTTTTGCCAATCATTACTGCGCCGTTTTCCGCTTGAAGCCGGAATCGCGCCGCATTTTGCTGTGGCTGATGACCGCACCGCGCGCGAACTGCTGAACGAAGCGCAGAACCGTCTGTTGCGCCATGCTCGACAGGGTGCAGACGAAGATCTCGCCGCCGCGCTCGCCGCTATAACAACGCAAATCGGCGAAGACAGCTTCGCCAGTGTGATGGCTGAATTAACCTCGGCACGCGACAAGCTGGAGAGCGGCCCTGGCGGCATGGCGGACAGCACCATGATGGTGACGGCAATCGCTCGCATGCTGGGCGTCAAACAAGATGAAACCGATGCGAATTTGGTCCGCTCTGCCTGCGCCGAGGGAGCGTTCGAGCGCGTGGCGCTGGTCGAGGCCGCCGCTGTGCTGGCGGAGGGCTCCGATACCGATGTGGCGCGCAGCAATTTGATCGCTGGCTGGCTTGCGGGTGACGAATCCGACCGTCGCCGAAGTTTTAACGCCTATTGCCAAATTTTTCTCACTCGTGAAGGTAATTCGCGCAAATCCCTGGCCACTAAACCAGTTCGTGCGGCCGCTCCCGACGCCGCGATGTCTCTGACTAAGGAACAGGCGCGCCTACTGGCTTTAGAGGAACGTCGCAAGGCCGTCGCGGTGCTGCACAATAGCGCCGCGCTGATCCGCTTCGGCGCCCGCATGCTTGATTATTATCGTCAGGAAAAGAGCACCCGCGCGGTTCTCGACTATGGCGATCAAATCATGAAAACACGCAAACTCCTCGCCGCTGCGGATATCGCGCCCTGGGTGCTCTACAAGCTTGATGGCGGACTCGATCATATCTTGGTAGATGAATCACAGGATACCAGCCCGGCGCAATGGTCAGTCATCGCTGCCCTGGCAGAAGAATTCTTCACTGGTGAAAGTGGGCATGAGGACAGCCACAGCGACTGTGGTCATGGCGTCCGCACAATTTTTGCTGTAGGCGATGAAAAGCAATCAATCTACAGCTTTCAGGGCGCAGACCCGGAAACCATGGCCGATATGCGGGCGGACTTCCGCCGCCGCGTCGAAGGCGCTCGCCATAAGTGGCGCGAAGTACCGCTCGCCCGTTCCTTCCGCTCGACAGCTGCTGTGTTGCGCGCGGTGGACGCGGTATTCGCCAGTGCTGATGCGGCGGCCGGCGTGGTACCCCTGGGCAAGCCCCTGCGGCATGACGCGGAGCGTATTGGCCAGGCGGGGTTGGTCGAATTATGGCCGGTCGCGGTACCTCGTTCTGGGTCCGAGGAGGCACCCTGGACGCCGCCGGTCACTCGCCGCACCGGCGACGATCCAGCTGGCCGCTTGGCAGCGATGATCGCCAAAAAGATTTCCGACTGGGTACAAGTTAGACAAGCCCCGGGCGACGACGGCTGGCTGGAATCGCAAAACCGCCCCATTCGAGCGGGCGATATCATCGTGCTAGTACGCCAGCGTGGCAGTTTTGTAGCTGCCTTGGTACGTGCGCTGAAGGCACGCAACGTCGACGTCGCCGGCGTAGACCGCATGAAGTTGACCGAGCAATTGGCGGTGATCGATTTGATGGCGCTCGGGGATTTCCTACTCCTCCCGTCCGATGACCTCACCCTTGCCGCACTGTTGAAAGGGCCATTTATTGGTTTAAATGAGGAACAGTTGTTTAGCCTTGCCTGGCAGCGCGGCAAGGACAGTTTGTGGCGCCGATTGACCGCGCGACGAGACGAGAATCCACAATTCACCCGCGCCTATGGCATCTTGAGCGGGCTCCTGGCGGCAGCTGATTTCCGCCCACCGTTCGAATTTTACGCCGAGTTTCTTGGCGTCGGCGGGGGTCGCACTCAGCTTCTCAGCCGCCTCGGCAGTGAAGCGGCGGACCCCATAGATGAATTTCTCTCCGCCGCCTTAGCCTATGAGCGTACCCATCCTCCATCATTGCAGGGGTTTTTGCATTGGGCGCGCGCAGCGCCCTCTGATCTGAAGCGTGATCCCGAACAAGCGCGCGATGAAGTGCGCGTGATGACGGTGCATGGCGCCAAGGGTCTGCAGTCACCGGTCGTATTTTTGCCCGATACCCTGTCGCTGCCGCATGATCGGCGCAACATCCTTTGGACGGAGGACGGGGAATCTGGCGCCCTGCCGCTCTGGCCCGGTCGCCGCGCTCACGAAGAGAGCATAAGTACCACAATACGCGAGCGAGCCCGCAAGCGCGACTCGGACGAATACCGCCGCTTGTTATATGTCGCCATGACCCGTGCCGAAGACCGGCTCTACGTGTGCGGCTGGCAGGGCACAAAAACCGCGCCTGACGGTTGCTGGAACCATTTGGTGCGCGATGGATTAGTGGCATTGGAGGAGACCGAAGACATTATTCTTGAATTCGCCCAAGGCGACGGCTGGTCCGGCGATGGTTTGCGACTGGCCTGCGCGCAGACGGCCGAGCCTGAGGTGGCGGCCGAAGTGGCGCTGGATAGGGGCAAAGTCGAAGAATTGAAACCCTATTTTCGCGAGCCTGCGCCGCCTGAGCCGAGCCCGCCGCGCCCGTTTGCGCCGTCGCGCCCGATCGATGCACTACCGCCCCCTCGCGGGCCGCTAGAGGAAGATGGTGGTAGCAGTTTTTTGCGTGGGCGCTTAATTCACCGATTGTTGGAATTGCTGCCAGATTTGCACCCCGAGGCGCGGGTAGATTCGGCTGAGCGCTTTCTTGCCCGTTCCGCGCATGGGCTTGAGCCAGAGGCGCAGGCGGAGATTGCGGCGGAAGTATTAGCCGTCTTTAACGATCCCCGTGCGGAAGCGCTGTTCGGCCCGGACAGCCGGGCGGAAGTGCCGCTTGCCGCTGTGCTTGGAAAGCATGTGATATCCGGGCAGGTGGACCGCCTGGTGGTGGAAGAGGGCCGGGTATTGGTGGTCGATTACAAATCAGGCCGCGCCGCGCCGAAGGACGAATCAATGATTGCAAAAGCCTATGTCGCGCAAATGGCCACTTACCGCGCCGTTCTTCGGACCATCTTTGCCACCCGCGAAATTCGCTGCGCTCTTCTATTTACCGATGGTCCGGCGCTTATTTGGGTGTCAGATTCTCTGATGGACGCGCACGCACCTTGACGCTCAGCCAGGCCACCCCTAGATTAGAAACAACTTATTGGCAGGAGAAAATCATGACCATTACCCATGTCACCGACGCTGAATTTGACGAAAAAGTACTCAAGGCGCCGGGGGCCGTATTGGTGGATTTTTGGGCCGAATGGTGTGGCCCGTGCAAGGCTATCGCGCCAGCCCTGGAAGAAATCTCTGAAGAGATGGACGGCTCAATCACCATCGCCAAGGTAGATGTTGACAGCAATCCTTCGACGCCCGCCAAATACGGCGTGCGCGGCATCCCGACGCTAATCTTGTTCAAGGATGGCGAGGTTTCTTCGACGAAGGTCGGTGCCTTGCCGAAAGCCAAATTGGCCGAGTGGGTGCGCGGTGCGGTCTAATTGCTAGATCCTGTATTCATTTTACCTCAACAAAAACCTACTTCGATAATTTTAGGGCGTGCAGTGGGTTGCGTAATACCCGTAGTGCCGTGATTCAGTATCGCTGCAGCGGGACTACGTGTCTGTGATGCCAGAAAATTTTTCTGGCCAGACCGTCATTGTTACCGGTGCGACAAAGGGCATTGGCCGGGCTATCGCCGTCGCATTTGGCAAGGCGGGGGCAAATGTGCTGGCTAGCGGGCGCAATACGCAGGAACTCGATAGCGTTTGCCGGGACATAGAGCAGGCCGGGTCCAAAGCGATTGGACTGGTTGCTGATTTGGCACTCGAAGAGAGCCCCCAGATCATCGCCAATCAGGCACTCGAAAGTTATGGTCGCATTGATGTGCTAATCAACAACGCCGCGATCATCCACGATTCCGCGACATTGGTCGAATTTGATCCAAAAATCTGGAAGCTAGTTCTACAGGTAAATCTTGTGGCGCCGGTATTTCTCACCCAAGCCGTATTGCCGGATATGATCCAGCGCGGTTCTGGCAAAATCATAAATATTTCAAGCATCGGCGGAACAAGAGGTGGCGCTGGCCGCTCCGCCTACCGCGCCACCAAGGCCGGGCTGATCAGCCTAACCGAAAGTGTTGCCGCCGAGGTCAAGGAGTTCGGTATCGACGTGACCTCTATTTGTCCAGGTGCCACCGATACCGAGGGCTTTAGGAGTGCCTTTGATCATAAGGGAAGACAGCAAGACGCGAACTTGATGGTACCGCATGAAATTGCTGAATTAGCGCTGTTCCTGGCATCTGGGAAATCGTCCGCGATCACGGGAACGGCGATTCATGCATTCGGCGCGACTAACCCTATTTTTCAATCGGGGGCGAAAAGAGGCAAAATCTGAGCGCGGCGCAGAACCGCCGTGCACGTGGTGGTAAGGTTTACTGTGCGCCCATAACGCTAATCTCACGAACTGCTAAATCTCCACCGTCATTAATCAACGCAGGCTCATTGAACGGATGGCGGAAGCTTTTGTCGCTGGTTTTCACCAGGGTTCTGCCATCCAGCGAAACGCTCATGCCGCTGGACTCGCCTCGGCTAAAGAGGATGAGGAAGTGATATCCGTCCTCAAGCTTTATTGTCTGGTCTAAGTTGGCGAGGCAGCGCGCACCGCTCCGCCCAAAACGCTGCAGATCGAAGGACGGCCAATTACCCGCACTACATGCCAGGCGATAGTCGGCGGTGTGCCCATAGCCTTGAAAGAAATCTATATCGAAGCAGCCGTCGACCTTGCTCGAAAGCAAATCCGATTGTATGCAGAAACCGTTGGAAATAGGCATCCGGGTGTATAGCTCGGCGAGGCCATTCTGCTGTAGAGCTTTTTTCGCTTCCAATTCCTTCGCGATTTCTAACAATATATAGGCTGCGAGGGCACCGACTTTTTCGCCAGCCTCCAGAGGTTGCATTTGCCGTCAATAGTAAAATCATCCTCGGCTTCCTGCTAGTACGATGGTGAAAGTTCTTGCGCACCGCTTTTTTTGCTTCCGTTAAGATGAGGCATTCGCGGCTGATGGCATCAGCGTGTTAGCTTTTCTTGCTTTGCCATGGACGGGGGGGTAGTAAATTATGGGGTGATCACAAAGCATGCCAAGATGGTAGCTAGAGCAAACCCTGAGCAGGCGGGATCACCTGCGACGACCCATTTGCTTGAATTAGAATTGCTCTAGAAGCGAGCTAAAATGAGGTCGAAATGAGCATGTCCTATCCTGACTCCACCTCGCGTTCGGCCGAATTGAGCCGGCGCGCAAAAAATATTTACCCCGGCGGCACTACGCGCGGGCAGACCTATTATAAGCCCTATCCGATCTATGCCGCGCATGCTGAAGGCTGCCGCGTGACCGATGTTGACGGTGTTGCGCGAATCGATTTTGTTAACAATTACACGGTCCAATTGTTCGGCCACTCGCATCCGGATATTGTTGCTGCCGTGCAGGACCAGGCGGCGCGCGGTATGTGTTTCACCATGCCGTCCGAACTCGATATAGAGCTCGCCGAGATGATTCTTGCGCGCGCCGCGTCATTCGATCATTTGCGCTTTACCAATACCGGCACCGAGGCGGTCATGCATGCCGTCAAGGGTGCGCGCGCTTATACCGGCAAGCCCAAGATCGCGAAATGCGAAGGTGTCTATCACGGCGCCTATGATTACGCCGAGGTTAGCCTCGATTCTAATCCGCAAGTGTGGGGCCAGAAAAAGCCGGAGGCTGTCGGCCATACGCACGGCGCGCCCGAGGGTGTGATGCGCGATGTAGTCGTGTTGCCGTTCAATGATGTAGCGGCGTCAAAGCAAATTCTCGAGGAAAACGCGGACGCGCTCGCCGGAATTCTGCTCGATGCGGTGCCGTCTCGCTGTGGCGGCATTCCGGCCAGTGCCGACTATATCAAGATGCTGAAATCTTTTACCCGCGCTCATGATGCGGTGTTGATCCTTGACGAGGTGGTGACGTGGCGTCTCGATTATGGCGGCGCTCAGACGCGCTATGGGATCGAGCCCGATATGACGACGATGGGTAAAGTTATCGGCGGCGGCATGCCAATCGGCGTCGTGGCTGGGCGTGAGGAAATCATGCGGGTGTACGATTCGAGCGCTGGCAAGGCGTTGTGTTCGCATTCTGGCACCTTTGCCGGAAATCCAGTCTCAATGGCGGCCGGTATCGCGGCGATGAAATTACTGACGGTGACGGCCACCGATCGCCTCAACCAACTCGGCGAGCGTGCTCGCGAAAGCCTGCGCGAGGCGTTCCGCTTGGCCGATGTGGAAGGCCAAGTGACGGGTGAGGGGTCGTTAATTCTAATGCATTTCTCGACCGAGCCGCTCGGCGATTACCGCGCCACCTGGCGCGCCCATACCGAGCGCCGCGCCGAGATGCTGGTAGACTTGTTCCGTCGTCTGTTAAATCGCGGCATTCTGTTCAGCACATGGGGGCTGGGCTGTCTCTCCACCCCCATGGAGCAGGCCGAGATCGATCATCTGGCCGATGCAGTGTTGGCCAGCTTGCGAGAGATTAAAGAAGAAAACAGAAAGGCTTTGGTATCATGAGCAGCACGGCAAATTCAGCTGGCGCACGCGCCGTCGAGAACATCCTGCATGGTTACAGTAATCTTGCGGCACTTGAGAAAACACCGCCGGTCGTTGTTTCGGGCGGGCGTGGCGTGCACATCGTGGATGAAGACGGGAAGGAATATATTGAAGGTGCTGCCGGCATGTGGTGCGCCTCGTTCGGCTTCAATGAACCTGAATTGATTGATGCAGCGATCCAGCAATTTAAGAAGCTGCCATATTATCATAGCCTAATCGACAAGACGACCGAGCCTATGGGCGTGTTGGCTGAACGCCTGAAATCGATGGCGCCGGTACCGATGTCGAAGGTATTTTTCGCCAATTCTGGCTCTGAGGCGAACGATACCGCCGTCAAAATGGTTTATTACTATAACAATGCGCGCGGTCGTCCGAAGAAGAAGAAAATCATTGCCCGCCATTTCGGTTTCCACGGAGTCACAATGGCGGCGGCCAGCATCACCGGTATTCCGGCCATGCATGCCGGCTTTGACCTGCCGTTGCCCAACTTTATGCACACCGATTTTCCGCACTATTACCGCTACGGCGAGGATGATGAATCGGAGGAGCAGTTTGCAACGCGACTGGCGGACAGTCTGGAGGCCATGATCCTCAAAGAAGGGCCGGACACCGTCGCCGCCTTCTTCGCCGAGCCGGTGATGGGCGGTGGCGGCTGTGTCCCGCCGCCGGTGACCTATTTCGAGAAAATGCAGGCGGTGCTCAACAAATATGACGTGCTCATGGTCTCTGATGAGGTGATCACCGGGTTTGGCCGCACCGGCAACATGTTTGGCTCGGAAACCTTCAATATCAAACCCGACATCATGACCCTGGCGAAAGGACTCTCCGGCGCTTATCAGCCGATCTCGGCAGTGATGGTCACTGAAGACATTTACCAGGTGCTGCGAGATGAGAGCAATAAGATAGGTCTGTTCGGCCATGCCTTTACCACCACAGGCCATCCGGTTGCGGTCGCCGTCGCCAACCGAGCCCAACAACTCATGCAGGAGCGTGATATCGTTGGCCATGTCCGGCGGGTTTCACCGTTCTTGCAAAACGGTCTCCGGGCATTCTCGGATCATCCGCTGGTCGGCAATGTGCGCGGCGTCGGCCTCATGGCGGCGATTGAGTTGGTCGCCGACAAGCCAAGTAAACGCTCCTTCGACCCCACTTTCAAAGTGAAGGATTTTCTTCGCATGCGCGCCCAGGAGCATGGCCTGATCATCCGCTCGGCCCTCTCCGGTGACAGCGTGGCTTTCTCGCCACCGCTGATCATCAGCGAGGATGAAATCGGTGAAATGATGCAACGCTTCAGGATGGCGCTCGACGACACCGCCCGATGGATCGAAGAAAACGCCCTCAGAGACAAGAAGCCGGATTGAGCGCGATCTCCAGAACCATCGCCGGCATACACGCTCTGGCAGACAAAACAGCAAAGCGCGAGCCTACGAGTTATTGACGCTAATCGATTACTGAGTTTCTGCAATATAATTGCAAGTTTGTGGAGCCCAAGATTACTGACAAGCCGAAATATAACGGTGTTGGGCAATGGATGCGTGCGCACGCCCATAATCTCCACCAATAGCTGGGTCAATTATTCCGACCGACGTGACAAGTTTTCCCTCGATATACATCTGCGCGATGAATTTGGGCCGAATTAAGGTGGCGTTAGGATCGAGTACGATATGGTTGGCAACGGCAATCGCGACCCGTCAGACAAAGCCAACCATCATATGACTACCTGGTAACGCCGGGGCTGTCGTAACACATCAGTGAGTTTTTGCGTCCTGATTTACCGAGAAACCGCCTTAATCTAGTGTGACTCTCTCGGTACCGTTGCGCCGCGCTGGCCAACTAGGAAATCTAAATCGACGCCTTCATCGGCTTGTAACACATGGTCGAAATAGAGCCGCTGGTATCCGCCGGTCATTGGCGGTTCGGGCGCTGACCACGCCTCGCGCCGGCGCGCAAGCTTCTCATTGGACACATCGAGATGGAGGCGTCGCCCAGCGACATCAAGGGTGATCATATCACCGTCTTGAACCAGCGCTAGCGGCCCGCCTGCGGCCGCTTCCGGCGCGGTATGAAGTACCACGGTACCATAGGCTGTGCCCGACATGCGCGCATCCGAGACCCGCACCATGTCCTTGATGCCCTTCGCTAAAATCTTTGACGGCAAGCCCATATTGCCGACTTCGGCCATGCCGGGATACCCTTTTGGACCACAATTTTTCAACACCAGTACGCAATTTTCGTCGACATCGAGATCGGGATCATCGATGCGCGCCTTGTAGTGATCGATATCCTCGAAGACCACGGCGCGGCCGGTATGTTGCATCAGTTCAGGCGTTGCGGCGGAAGGTTTCAGCACCGCGCCGCGGGGTGCCAGATTGCCGCGTAACACTGCAATGCCGCCATTTTCGGTGAGCGGATTGTCGAGACTGCGGATCACTTCGGTATTGTGGCACGGCGCCTCGGCGCTGTTCTCCCAGATAGTGCGGCCGTTCACGGTCCGTGCGTCCTTGTGAATGAAATCGCCAAGGGCGTGCACCACCGCGGGTAAACCGCCGGCATAATAGAAATCTTCCATCAGAAATTGCCCCGACGGCATGAGATCGACGATAGTCGGAACATCGCGCCCCAGACTGTCCCAATCGTCCAAACCGAATTCCACGCCAATACGACGCGCAATGGCAATCAGATGCACCACCGCATTAGTCGAACCGCCAATCGCGCCATTTATGCGCACCGCGTTTTCAAATGCGTGGCGTGTCAGGATTTGGCTGATGCGAAGGTCTTCCCGTACCATCTCGACGATGCGCCGCCCAGCCTGCTGGGCCAATACATTGCGCCTGGAATCGACGGCCGGAATGGCGGCATTCTGAGGCATCGCCATGCCGAGCGCTTCGGCCATGCTGGCCATGGTTGAGGCAGTGCCCATGGTCATGCAATGGCCGGGGCTGCGTGACATCCCAGCCTCGGCATCCATGAAATCGGCGAGCGACATTTCGCCTGCCTTGACCGCTTCTGAATAGCGGAACACATCTGTTCCAGAACCGACCGCCTTGCCGCTGACACGCCCGCTCAGCATTGGCCCACCCGAGACAACCAGTGTCGGCAGGTCACAACTTGCCGCGCCCATCAGCAGTGCTGGCGTCGTCTTATCACAGCCGACCAGCAGAACTACGCCGTCCATTGGATTGGCGCGGATCGATTCCTCGGTATCCATACTGGCGAGGTTGCGGAACAGCATCGCGGTCGGGCGCAAATTAGATTCGCCCAACGACATCACAGGAAACTCAAGCGGTAGGCCACCAGCCTCATACACGCCGCGTTTGACGCGCTCGGCGAGGCCACGCAGATGCGCGTTGCACGGCGTCAATTCCGAAAAGGTATTGCAAATGCCGATCACCGGGCGGCCGTCGAACGAATCCGCTGGAATGCCCTGGTTCTTCATCCAGCTGCGGTGCAGAAAGCCGTCCTTATCGGCCTTGCCGAACCAGGCCTGCGAGCGCAGCGGAACTTTCTTATTCGCCATGACGGGCTAATCCAGATGCTTGAGATATTGGCTAACAAAATCATGATCGATGAACTCGATATAAGCATCGGTTAGGCGCTTGGTGATCGGACCAGGAATTGTGCCATCGCCAACTTCGATGCCATTAAAGCTCTGTACTGGCACGATACAAAAGCTGGTCGAGGTGATGAATGCCTCATCCGCTGTATAGGCGTCATAAAGGTCAATATCCGTGCGCACTACTTTAATGCCGGCTGCCTCGGCCATATCAATCGCTGTCTGGCGGCTCACGCCACACAGCACAAAACGATCCTCGGGCGTATAGATCACACCGTCATCGACTAAAAATATATTCGAGCCGACGCCCTCGGAAAGGTTGCCGTTCACGTCGAGCAAGATCGCCCAAGCGTTGGAATTTTGCCGACGCGCTTCCTCATGGGCCATCATCAAGTTCATGTAATTATGTGTTTTGGCCCTGGGTGTTAGCGAATCCGGCGAAGTGCGGCGCAGTGATGGGACGATCACTTCCATGCCGTCGCGGAAATAATGTGCCCTCGCCTTGAATGGCAACGGCGTGCATTCGACGATCACCGTGGCTTCTGAAGCTTCGTGTATATCGCCGCCGACCGGCTCGACGCCGCGCGAAACACGCTGGCCGACCCAGTAATCTTCGTGTTCACTGAGTAGGTGAAGATTGCGCGCCAGCACCTCCTCGCTGATGTCCTTTAATCTCTCGATGCTCATGCCGGGGTCCATCTGAAGATATTTGAGCGATTTGTAAAACCGCTTCAAATGTTCATCGAGCTTGAAGATGCGGTGGCCAAAAGTGCGCGTCATATCGAACGCACCGTCCCCATATTTGAAGCTGCGGTCGCGGAACGAGACCATGGCCCGGCTTTCCGGCACGATTTCTCCGTTTATATAAACGACCCGCTCGTTGGCGAAATCCGTCATGTCCGGTTTCTCCCTAATCCATCTCGACGCCGTAATCGTGCCGTGCCCCTTTGGGAGTGATATAGCCTTCGCGTAAATCTTCCTCAATCATTTCGCGTTCGCGGTCCTCAGGCCGGCCATAGCCACCGCCGCCTGAGACGCTGAGACGCACCCGGTCACCGGGCCTGAGGGTGATATTGGAATATTTGCTACTCGACACTTTGCCGAATGCCTCTGTCACCGGGCGCCAATCCGCCCGATCCTTGTTCTGGATCAGGGTCGCACCGTTGCCACCTTCCTTGCCGCCGAATAGCGCCCAGGTCTTGATGTAGTGGCGGTCGGTGCATTGGCTGGCGGTGATATCGGTGGTCGTCGCGCGCAACGTTTTGTGATAGCCGAGGCCGCCCCGATAGGCGCCGGCACCACCCGAATCTGGCGTCATGGCAATATCCTCGACATGGAACGGAAAGCGTGTCTCGAACACTTCCACCGGATTGAAGCGGCAATTGCCATTAATGGCGATAACGCAATCATTGCCGTCGGCATAGCTACGGCCGCCCCAACCTCCTGACATCAAGTCATAGCAGGCAAAATATTCGTCATGTTCCGGATGGTAACCGCCAAACACAAAATTACCGCCGGTACCGCTTTCCGACGCCATGGCGCGCTCAGGCATGCACTCAGCCAGCGCGCCGATGACGATCGCCGCCAAGCGCGGATGTGTCTCTGTATTGCCGGCGACTTCGGGCGCGGGATAATTGACGTTGGTCACACTGCCAGGCGCGGCAACTATGCGGATCGGCCGGAAGCAGCCGCTATTCTTTGGGATCGAAGGGTCGGTCATGTGGAACATCGCGTTATAGGTGGCGCTCCAGGTGACGCCGAGAGTGGCGTTGATCGGCCCGAGTGCCTGCGCGGCGCTACCGCTGAAATCAGCCACCACCTCATCGTCCTGCACAAAGACGTCGACACGCAGCAGATAGGCTTTATTCTCGATGCCATCATTCTCGACGCTGTCTTCAAAGCTGTAATGGCCGTCGGGAAAGTTAGATATTTCGGCGCGCATGCGGCGCTCGGAATATTCCATCAAATCATGACATGTCGTCTTGAAGGTCCGTTCGCCGTATTTCGCCAGCAGCTCCGTCATGCGTTGCTCGCCAAGATCCAGGGCGCCGATCATCGCGCGGAGGTCGCCATAATTGTGCCGCGGTGTGCGCACATTGGCCAACATCAGCTTCCACACTGCATCGACGTCCTTGCCGGCCTTTTTGATCTTGATTGGCGGCACTCGAAGGCCCTCATGGAAAATCTCCGTTGCCTCACCGGCGAAGCCGCCAGGCACCATGCCGCCGACCTCGGCGATATGGCCGATGCAAACGAGATATCCAAGCGGCTGGCCATTGTGGAAAAACGGCTTGAATAGAGTGTGCTCCGGCACATGCAACCCGCCCCGATAGGGGTCGTTATGAATGAGGACATCACCTTCATCGAGCGTATTGATGGGAAATTCCTCGGCGCAGGTTTTGATCAACAACGGCATACCGCCGATCATTGCCGGGCAGAATTCGGCCACGGCGATCATGTCTCCGTTGGTATCGGCCAGCGCGCAGGTGAAATCTAAGCCTTCGTTGAAGATCGTCGAATAGGAGGTTTTCATCAGCGAGATACCCATCTCGCGGCAGATCGATACCATGGTGGAATCGAGGATATTCATCGTTACCATGTCCATGAGCTGATACCCTTCCGGTTAGCCTTCTCGCTCGGAATTGTTTGATACATTTGGCCGTCATGTTATGGAGGCCCATCGATCTGCGCAATGCAGATAAAGAGCCTTTCAACTCAGGGGGACTGATAATATGACGGTCAGCGACGAAATTCTCGACCAGGCTCGGAACAAACTCTATACCGCCGTTATTTCCGACACCCTTGATGGCATGGGTATTTTGAGCCAAGCCTTGCCGCCCGGCGTCCGCCCGCTTGATGAGAGTTTGGTGCTATGCGGGCGCGCCCGCACTGGTCTTTACATGCCTGTTTACCACGACGACGAGGCGCTTGACGTTTATGAGCATGAAATTGCCTTGGTAGACGATCTCCGGCCAGGCGATGTCGCGGTCTTCTCCTGCGCTGGCAACAGCCGAATCGCCCCCTGGGGGGAGTTGCTATCAACGGCGGCCCGCGCGCGTCGCGCGCATGGCTGTGTGACCGATGGTTTGGTTCGTGATGTGCGCATGATCCGTGATATGGGATTCCCCGTCTTTGCCGGCGGCATCGGGCCGTTAGATACCAAGTCGCGGGCGAAAATGATGATGGCCGATGTGCCGTCCGAAATCGGCGACGCTAAAATCTCCCCGGGAGATATCATTTTTGGTGATGTTGATGGCGTAGTTGCGATTCCAGCCGGTGTGGCCAGTGAAGTACTCGCTCTTGCCATGCAAAAAGTTATGGAAGAGAACAATGTACGCGATGAGCTTGCCGCAGGGGCTAAGCTCAAGGATGTGTTCGACAAGTACGGGATCCTCTAGCGTTCGTCCGCCGGGCCGCTGGTTTCGCAAAGGGAAGAAAATTATATGAGCTCGAGATTGCAAGGAAAAACAGCATTGCTAACCGCTGCTGGTCAGGGCATTGGTCGCGCAACAGCGCTCGCCTTTGCTGGCGAAGGCGCGCGGGTTTGGGCTACCGATATCAACGAAGGTGCGCTCGCCAGTTTGGCCATGGAATCGCCCAGCATCGTCACCCGGTATCTTGACGTGATGGACCCGGGATCGATCTCAAAAACCATGGCCGAGGCCGACGCGTTTTCCATTCTTTTTAATTGCGCCGGTTATGTTCACAACGGCACCATTCTCGATTGCTCGGAAGCGGATTGGGACACCTCATTCGATATCAATGTACGCTCGATGTACCGCATAATTCGCGCCGCGTTGCCGGCTATGATCGACAATGGCGGTGGCTCAATCGTCAACGTCGCCTCCGTCGCATCCAATGTGAAAGGCGTGCCCAACCGCTTTCTATACGGCGCTACCAAGGCTGCGGTGGTAGGCCTGACCAAAGCCGTGGCGGCGGATTTCGTCGGCCAGGGCATCCGCTGCAATGCCATCTGTCCGGGCACGGTGCAAACGCCTTCCCTGGACGAACGCATCAACGCCTTCGATGACCCAAAAGCCGCGCGCGCGGCATTCACCGCCCGCCAGCCCATGGGTCGCCTCGGCACTGCGGAAGAAATCGCAGCCTTAGCCGTTTATCTTGCCTCCGACGAATCAGCCTACACAACGGGCACCGAGGCCATCATCGACGGCGGTATGACTATTTAGGCGTGCGCCCAACCCTTTCAGTTGGCTTTGCATAGGCCTTCGACCTGATGTTCGAATGTGCCGGGAGCCATGAATCATATATATTTTGTCTTGCAGCGCGAACTGCCCGGGCTTCAGTTCGATGTTGCCTATATGAACCGATATCAGCGAATCTGGCTGCTCACGGGAACTGTTGTCACGCACATATCCGGTAAGAACCCTCAAGCTCCGCCAGGCGCGCCACCGATATGCGGAGGTCGGGGATCACATAGCGGTTTCGGCAATAGGTGGCGCCTTAACTGCCGATCACATAGTTCCGCCATTTGCCAGTGCGGTTGAATTCATCCCTGGTCGCACTTCCATCCCGATTGATCAGGGCGGTAATTTCACAACCTGCCACTCATCCGTGCAATTAGGCCGCAATTTGCGAGTGCGAGGGTGGCCTTAATCGGGTTCAATGATCGACGACACAACCGCCGCATGGAACGCAGGTCCTCGCTGATATGATATCACCCATCACCGCGCGCGGTGGTTCTCAGCTTAGAGCAATTTTCTATATGTGCCTGGCAACAGTGCTGCTGTTCCCGATGCTTAACGCCACGGTGAAAGTTCTCGGCAGCGACTACTCCGTCTGGCAGATCATCTGGGTACGCTCGATCATGCATCTCATCGTCATGGTGGCGTTGTGCGCGCCAGGATACGGTTTGCTTCGCGTCTTCACCACCACCAAACCGTTTCTGCAATTGACCCGGTCGGCATTGCAAGTCGGCGCCATGTATTTCTTCATAACTGCTCTTGCGGTACTACCGCTCGCCACCGTCACCTCAATCACCTTTACCGCCGCTTTTATGGCGGTGATGCTTTCCATTCCCGTGCTCGGCGAGCGCGTCGGTATCCGGCGCTGGCTCGCGGTGTTGGTCGGCTTTGGCGGGGCCATCGTCATTATCCGGCCGGGCGGAGATCTCGCTACGGAACCCAGTTTGATGGCTCTCGGTGCTGCCCTCTGTTACGCCCTTTTTCAGATTCTAACGCGCAAGCTCGCGCCGCATGACGATAGCCGTACCACGGCGGTTTATACCGTGGTCGTTACCCTGATCGTTTCCTCGGCGATTGCGCCATTCGGTTTTGCCTGGCCTGACGAAACTAACACGTGGCTGTTATTTCTAGCGCTTGGCGTGTTTGGCGGCATCTCGCACTTCTTTCTCATCAAGGCTTATGAGACTGGTGAGGCTTCGGTGCTATCGCCCTTCGATTATGGACAGCTTGTTGGCGCGACGCTGCTGGGCTATCTCATCTGGGGTGATTTTCCTGATGGCTGGACGTGGCTTGGGATCGCCATCATCATCTCCTCGGGAATTTATATTGCCCATCGTGAAGCACGGCGAAAGACGTCAAAGGGGAAAGCGAAACTTAGGCCATGAAGACGGATGTCTTGCAGGAAACTCTCGGAGCATTTTGCCGCGAAACCCATGTGGCGCTCGCAGGCGCGGCGTCAGGGCCGCTAGCCGGTCTCGAGTTTGGCGCCAAGGACGTATTTGATGTCGCCGACCATAAGAGCGCCTGCGGTAGCCCCGAATGGCTCGCCAGTCATGCGCCGGCCGAGACGACGGCGTCCGCCCTCCAATCTCTGTTGGATGCCGGTGCGAATCTCGCTGGCAAGACCCACACCGACGAATTGACCTACAGCCTAATGGGCGAGAACGCGCATTATGGCACGCCAGTCAATGTCAACGCGCCAGGCCGTATTCCCGGCGGCTCGTCGAGTGGCTCGGCAGCAGCAGTCGCCGGCAATCTTGTCGACTTTGCGATAGGTACGGATTGCGGCGGCTCGGTTCGCCTGCCAGCATCTTTTTGCGGCATTTATGGATTTCGCCCGAGCCATGGCCGCATCGCGCTCGACGGCTGTATGCCGCTGGCGTCGAGCTTTGATACCTTCGGCTGGTTCGCGCAAGACGCTGGAACGCTGGCACGGGTCGGTGAGGTGCTGCTCGAGGAGATGCCGGAGGCCATGCGCGCAAAACGGCTGCTCATCGCGACTGATGCTTTTAAGTCAGCCGGGCCGGAAGTAACGGCGGCGCTCAACGGCGCAGTGGATATGGTTCGGACGTTTATCGGCAACGAACAGCCGGCGGTCATCGCCGGCGACGGGCTAGAGGCTTGTTTTGCCACCTTCCGCACCCTGCAGGGTGCGGAGATATGGGCCAATCATAAGGAATGGATTGAGCGCATCCGGCCAAACTTCGGCCCCGGTATCCGCGAGCGTTTCGCATGGGCGTCGACGGTCTCCGAATTTGATGTGACGGAAGCCCAGAAACGCCGCGAATTGTTTTCCGAGCGGGTATACAATCTGCTGTCCGATGGCTCGGTGTTGTGCCTGCCGACGTCGCCCGGCATCGCGCCGGAGTGCGGCGCCTCGGGGGTTGAATTGGATAATTTTAGGGGCCGGGCGATGGCTCTATTATGTGCTGCCGGCTTGGCCGGATTACCGCAAATATCACTGCCGCTGGCCCGTCTCAAAAATTGCCCTCTCGGGTTATCGTTGGTGGCGCGGCGCGGCGCTGACATGGAACTGCTCACACTGGCCGAAGATTTGGCCGACAGATTTTGAATGGGAGAAATATATTATGCTCGAAACACCGCCGATCCTCACTATACAGCGAAACTTCGCGCGCCCCGATGCCTCCAAGGTGGCGAAGCTGATCGGTGCGCTCACTGGCAACATTGCCGATTGCCTGGGCGGGCGCGGCGCACTCGACCCGGTGATCAAGCCCATAGCGGATTCGCCGGTTGGTATGCGCGCTGTTGTCGGCCCGGCGTTTCCCTGTAAAAACGCGCCTTCGGATCAGCTTGGCGCCATGGCGGCGCTAGCCCATGCCCAAGCTGGCGATGTAATTGTTGCTGCGACGGAAGCTTGTACCGGAACTGCCGTGGTCGGCGATTTGATGCTTGGCATGGCGCGCAACCGCGGCATCATCGGGTTGGTGACAGACGGCGCGGTGCGCGATCTCGGCGGCATCTTCAAGGTAGGTTTGCCGGTATTTTGTGCTGGTGTAAATCCCGATTCGCCGTCACGCACTGGCCCCGGCAGCGCCGGTCTGGCGGTGCATATAGGCGGCACTACCATACATCCCGGCGATATCGTTGTTGCCGATAGCGATGGCGTGGTGATCGTGCCACAGGGCCTCCTGGATATGGTAATAGAAAAGCTCAACCAGGTACTTGTTGCGGAGGCGGAAATGGAAGCCAAAGTTGAGGACGGTCTCAAATTACCTGATTCCTGGGGCGCCCTTTTCGCCTCTGACCAGGTGCGTTATCTGGATTAAACGCTGGCATAACCTGCGTCGACCCTGGCGTTTAGCGTTGGTGCTGTGGGTGCAGACCCTGGCAGTGCCGGTAATATCCGGTGAGTTGAGATCAACTAAATTATTGTCGACGCGCGCAAATGTTGTTGCGGAAATAAATAAGGTCATAATTGTAGTGGCGGGGAGAAGTGAGCGCATGGCATTATGGCAGCAGGATTTGCTGGTGTGGCGAGCACGTAGCGCAGGTTGGGGTTGATATGGTGGCAATCGCCTTCTTTTGCAGCGCTGTGGGAGCGGACGCCATCGAGGAGAGAATAAATGTTTTTTTTATTGCGCTGGTTGGTGATAGTCGGAATCGGAATAGGAATTATGGCATCTAACACAAACGCAGGTGACCTTGAAAATACAATCTATCTCGATCTTAAGGATGGTCGTGTGGTGATTGAACTCCGCCCTGACCTTGCGCCGAATCACGTCTCGCGGATCAAAGAGCTTACGCGGCAGGGCTTTTACGATGGATTGAAGTGGCACCGCGTGATTGATGGCTTCATGGCACAAACCGGCGATCCTAAGGGTCTGGGAACTGGCGGCTCCGGCCAAAATATAGATGCTGAATTTTCTGAAGAACCCCATGTGCGCGGCACCGTATCCATGGCGCGTTCGCAAAAGCCGGACAGCGCGGATAGCCAGTTTTTCATTGTCTTCGCGCCGTCAAAATGGCTTGACGGGCAATATACCGTGTGGGGCGAGGTGACCCAAGGCATGGATCACGTCGATCAAATCAAGAAGGGCGAAGACAATAGCGGGCAGGTCGAAGATCCTGATGTCATCGTCCGCATGCAGGTCGCTGCCGACTCGGAATAGAGGCGAGAGGTCGTCATAGCGCCCGCCCGCTAGAACGTGCCTGGATATCGGCCGCCATCAATCACCAGATTCTGTCCTGTGATATAGCCGGCGTTTGAGCCGCATAGGAAGGCGCAAGCTTCTCCGAACTCTTCTGGGATGCCGAATCGCTTTGCAGGAACGGGTTCGGCGCGTTCGGCGATGGCTTCCTCCAGGCTCAAATCACGCTCGTCCATAGCCTGCTTGAACGCGGCGTTGTGCCGGTCAGTCAGGAAAAAACCGGGTAGGATATTGTTAATCGTGACATTTTGTGCAGCTACTTTTGGCGCTACGCCGGCGAGGAACGAGGTGAGGCCAGCGCGCGCCGCGCTTGATAGATCGAGCCCGGGTATCGGCATCACCACCGAAATCGAGGTAATATTGACGATGCGTCCAAATTTGCGCTTGGCCATGTTGTCGATGACTTTCTGGATCAATTCTATCGGTGTGATCATGTTCATGACGAGGCCTGCAAGCATGGCTTCACGGTCAAGTTCGCGGAAATCCTTGAACGGCGGCCCACCATTATTATTGATCAGAATATCTGGGTCTGGGCAGGCATCGAGAAGCTCGCGCTGCCCTTCAAGCGTGCTGACATCGGCGCGCACTGGGGTAACCGAAACATCGGAAAAGCTTTCGATATCCCGCGCGGTGGCGGCGAGTGCGGCTGCATTGCGCCCATTGATCACCACTGAAACACCGTTTCGCGCTAGAGAAATGGCGCAAGCGCGCCCTAGTCCCTTGCTCGATGCGCAGACGATCGCCTGTTTGCCCTTGATGTCGAGATTCATATGTTCACCCTATCGATTGATTATCATTGATCAGGGGCCCTAGCACTGTAATCGCTGCAAGGACGGCGTATTCCAGGTCACAATCATGCGCAAGCGGCGCGTAAAATGCCCCCACAGAATTGCCAATTTTCCTGTCGATCGTATTTTGGCCTCTGCTTTGGCAACGTGCATGTTGAGGACATGATGTAGGATCATTTAGCGCCTGACTAGCCCCCAGATTTATGGGGACCCATGTGAGTTTGGGCGCGCAATTGAGGACGAGAAGAGAAAGATAATGAAGAGCTACGGAGCCGTTCTTTCAGTCTTGCTTTTTGAATTTTTTATTAAGTACGTGACTCAGGGCCGGGGAAGCCGAAGTGCTCAACTCCGAGGCGCAGACAGTACCTTCCGTTTTAGCAACACGTTTCAGCATGGAGATATCGGCTGGGATCACTATGCAAATCGCCACGAAATGCCGGCCAGGCAAGGCATAATTTTAATGGAGCGAGTAGTTCGTCCATCGGCATGTCGGTTCGCAGCCATTTATCTGCAGCATTTCAGGCGTCGAAATCCCCTCCTCACGGTTACAGCAGTCATTATCTAGGGCAGCGGTTCAGAGCATCGAATAATTCTGCTTTCCCCATTATTCCGACTTGGCGTCGACAACAATCGACCTTAGCGAGGCAACGCATGAAGGACTTGATCTATGCGATTATGGCGAAATTTTATGTAATGGGAATCACAAGTGGAGGCGCTAAGAATATTCCGCTGCACCGGTCTATCGCAGCGATTCTTCGTCGCTCTCAAGCGCGTCGGTCATTTCTGTCAGTCGGACCATGTCAAGGATATGAAGTGTGCGGCCCTTGCGCTCAACTATTCCAGTTCGTCCCAATTGACCGAGGACTCGCGCTACGGTCTCGCGCGACGTGCTGGCGCGGCGCGCTATATCGCGCTGCGTCGGCAGCGGGTGCACAAGGTATTGGCCAGTTTGTTCATCCGGGTCAGAGAGGCGGATCACTTCGAGATAAACTCTCTGGACAGCTTTGAGCGTGCTTAAGTCCATAATGCGGTCATCGGCGGTGCGGATGATATGGGCTAAACGGCGAAGAACTTGCATCGCCGCTGGTGGATTGTGGGTGAGAATTTCGGTGAAGACGTCGGGCGGCACGACCAGCACTAGGCTGTCTTCGACGACCACGATATTGGCTGATCGTCGCCCTCCGTCGATCGCCGACAATTCGCCAAAATAGCCACCTTCCGGCACATGCCCGAAAGCGACCTCGCGCCCTGAAAGAGAGTAATTGATTACTTCGACGCTACCTTTGACCACAAGAAAGACATCTCTGGAATCACTGTCTCGGTCGAGAATTTGTTCGCCACGGGCAAATCGTCGCCAGTGGCTGCGCTTCTCAAGCGACTTGATCACCTCGTCGCTCAAATCGCGTAGCAGGCGCACGCGTGAAAGGCTCTCGGTCAAATCTTGGTTCACGCCAATTCCATTCTCTATTACCGCAAATAGCCGGCGTGCTATTCGGTAGGTAGTTATTTGCGATATTAACACTTCATCTTCGCCTGCCGTCAATCCGAGCCAGTTGTCAGGCGCGCAGTTCCATCGCCGATACTAAGGATTAATCGGCGTGGCCGTAAAATCGATTACTGCCAAGCCCGGTACTCTTGCGATACATTTCATCCATGGACCTTGCATCTGCGGCTAGTGTGGAGAAAGACGGATGGAGAAATTGACACAAAGTTATGTTCATGGCGCGAGCGATGTGCCGCTTTTAGGCAAGACCATCGGCCAACAGTTCGATGAAACGGCAGAACGTTATGGCGATCGCGAGGCGCTCGTCGTTTGTCACCAAAACGTGCGCTGGAGCTACGGTGAGATGAAGCGGCAAGTTGATTCCTTGGCGGCCGGATTGCTCACTTTAGGGCTTGAGCCGGGTGATCGTATCGGCATCTGGGCACCGAACAATTCGGAGTGGGCCCTTTGTCAATTCGCTACCGCCAAGGCGGGACTGATTCTGGTTAACATCAACCCAGCCTATCGCTTGTCAGAACTCGAATACGCACTGAACAAAGTAGAATGCAAGGCGTTGATATCTGCAGAGTCTTTCAAATCTAGCCACTATCTCAATATGATTAGTCAGTTGGCACCAGAGATCCAACAGTGCGCGCCGGGCACCCTTAAAAGCGAGAAGTTGCCCCATTTGAACATCGTCATCAGGCTTGGCGAGGAGAAGAGCGCAGGGATGTTCAATTTCTCAGAACTTGCTGTGCGCGCCGGGGAAAAGGAGCGGCGGCGGCTGGAAGAACTGAAAACCGAACTTCAATTTGATGACGCCGTCAATATACAGTTCACCAGCGGCACCACAGGCTTTCCCAAAGGGGCTACCCTCACCCATCACAACATTCTCAATAACGGCTATTACAATGGTCAGGCGCTCGGTCTCACCGAGAACGATCGGGTGTGTATCCCCGTGCCGCTCTATCACTGTTTCGGCATGGTGATGGGCAACATGATGTGTGCGGCTTATGGCGCGGCGATGATTTATCCAAGCGAAGGATTTGACCCACTAGAGGTGCTCCGCGCCGTGGAATCCGAGCGCTGCACCGCCCTTTATGGCGTGCCCACCATGTTTATCGCCGAGCTAGATCATCCGGAATTTGCTAATTTTGATCTCTCTAGTCTTCGTACTGGAACGATGGCGGGTTCACCGTGCCCGATTGAGGTCATGAAACGTGTGATTGGCGATATGAATATGAAAGAAGTAACGATCGCTTATGGCATGACTGAAACCAGTCCGGTGAGTTTTCAAAGTTCGGCCGCCGATTCTATTGAGCGGCGAGTATCGACGGTGGGTCGTGTTCATCCCCATGTTGAAATCAAGATCGTTGACGAGGATAACCATATTGTTTCCCCCGGCATTCCGGGAGAGCTGATGACGCGCGGCTATTCGGTCATGCTGGGTTATTGGAACGACCCAGAAATAACCACAGAAGCGATTGATGCAGCTGGATGGATGCACACCGGTGACCAGGCGACCATTGACGAAGAGGGATTCTGCAAAATTGTCGGGCGTATAAAGGACATGGTGATCCGTGGCGGGGAAAATGTGTATCCGCGCGAGATTGAAGAGTTTCTGTATCGTCACCCAAAGGTCCAGGACGTTCAGGTCATCGGCGTGCCGGATGAAAAATACGGTGAAGAATTATGTGCCTGGATTTCCCTAAAAGATGGCGAGCATTCAAATCCAGAAGAAATTCGTGCCTTTTGCAAGGGCCAGATCGCCCATTACAAGGTTCCGCGCTACGTCAGGTTCGTCGACGAATTTCCCATGACAATCACCGGCAAGGTACAAAAATTTAAAATGCGCGAGACCATGATTTCCGAGTTATCCCTGATCGAACGAGAGACGGCATAAGCAACCTTATTTGAAGGAGCTAGACGATGACAAAGCTTACTCATATTAATCCGAGCAATTTGGCCCCTTATCTGCAATTTGGCCTGAGCCATGCGGTAGCTGCGGAGGGCGGTAAAACGGTTTTTCTTTCTGGCCAGGTGGGCTTTGACGAAAACGGCAACACTGTTGGCCCAGACCTTGCTAGTCAACTCGCTCAGGCGCATGTGAACATCAAGAAAATTTTAGCGGAAGCCGGCGCCACGCCGGCAGACATCGTTCGCCTCAACACGTATGTTGCAAACTACGCTCCGGAAGACGGTGCTGTGGTAAATGCCGCAAATCAAAAATTGTTCGAAGGCACCATGCCACCTTCGGCCACTCTACTCGGTGTTCAGGCTCTATACACGCCGGATATCCGTTGCGAGGTCGAGGCGACAGTAGTGGTCGGAGAGTAGCGCTAGATATCACAGCACGACGGCGGGAATGGTCTCGCCGGATTTGCGATAGCTGACAGCATCGATTCCGGCGACAAGATCGCCGCGCATCGATTTGGCAGCCAACGCCAACATGTTATGGTGCAGACGAATGGGTTTCAGAAAGTCCTCGAAATTGTCTGCTGTAAGATCTTGAGCGCCGGCGATGTGCAGATGCGCGAAGACGGCATGAAAACGCGGTGGTGGTAAATCACCGCCGCGATGTAAACCAGTTCATCACGCTCGGTATCAAATGTATTGCCCCGTAGGTTGCCCCCATGGACCGTCCTCGGGTAGGCTACATTTTTTTCCAATCCCCGCTCTGTTCGAAAGCGTGGGCGACCTGGATGATACTGGCATCATCATAGCGCTTGCCGACTATCATCATGCCAATTGGTAGCCCATTGTTCATGCCGCACGGCACATTCATGGCAGGATGGCCCGAGCAGTCAAATGGCGCGGTATTGGCCAGCATATTAAGAGCCGCATCGCAGTATTCTTCATATGAGCAGTCCGGCGCTGGCAGTTTGGTCGCCTGTTGCGGCAAGGTTGGCAGCGCTAATATATCGACGTCCTCAAAAAGTGCATCATAGGAATCGCGCAGCTTGCGGCTGAGATTTTGCGCCTTCGCGTAATAATGGCCGTGGTAATTATGGTGCATATACTGGCCTAGCAGCATCACCAGTTTCACTGTGACGGAAAGATCATCGGGACGAGAGCGCCAGCCATGCGCGTAAGCGTCAAGCAACGAGGTAGAGTAATACCCCTCCCAGTTAGTCCCCATGCTGTTCCCCTTCAGCATCAGTTCGGTCGCCCCCTCGACCGCCACCGCGTTCCAAATATCGATGCCATATGAATGCATCGGAAGGGAGACCTGTTTTACTTTAGCGCCGAGTTTTTTGAAGTGCTCAGCCGCGACTTTGACCTTCTGATCCACCATTCTTTCGCTGTTGGCGTGGCCGAATCCTTCTTTAAGGACACCAATGGTCATGCCTTTGATGCCCTTGCCGAGCGCCTTCACATAGTTCTGTGTTTTGGTGCCGATCTGGCGTGGATCGTGGCCGTCGGATCCGGCTATGACCTGCAGCAGAGTGGCAATGTCGGTCACATTGTTAGCCATAGGGCCGGTATGATCGAGGGTTTGCTCGATCGGGAAAACGCCGGTGTAGGGTACCAGACCGTGGGTCGGCTTGTGGCCATAAATGCCAGACCAGCAGGCGGGAATGCGGATCGAGCCGCCCTGGTCGCCGCCCATCGCCATATCGGCCTCGCCGGTGGCGACCAGAACTGCGCTGCCCGCCGATGAGCCGCCCGAGGAATAGCCTTTCTTATAAGGGTTTTCGACCATGCCTGTGGCGGGGGTCGCGCTACCGCCGTCAAAGCAAAGATAAGTGTTTGCCGCCTTCCCGAGAATAGTTCCGCCAGCATCTAGAATGCGCGTAACTACAGTGGCGTCGATGTCGGGAATATAGCCTTCAAGCACCGACGCGCCGTTCATCATTGGCACACCAGCCAAGCTGATATTATCTTTCAAGACGATACTCTTGCCTGCCAAAGGCCCACGCGCCTTTCCTTTGACCTCACTTTTCCAATACCACGCGTTGTAGGGGTTCTCTTCAGGGGTCGGACGCCGGCCTGGTGTACGCGGATATTTTACCGGCAATTTGGGTTCAACCAAATCATCGATTCGGTGGTAGGATTGGATGGTGCCGGCCATCATGCCCCGATAAGATTCAGCCTCCTCGACCGAAATGGACATGCCAAAGGAATCGGCGATATCGAGTAATTCTTCGATGGTCGGTGTGCGAACCGTAGGAAACTTAGGCATGACGAACTCCCTGTCGTGTTGTTAGATATGTTCGGTGACGATTATTTACTGAAGAATTCCCTGCAGATATAGCGCGTGACTTCGCCGTCGAACAGCGCGCCATGCTCAGCGCCCCATTCGACTCGGTAAGCCGATTCGTTGTGCGCGTCCATTGCCTCTTGGTCGACAAAGCGTTCATAGGTATTGAATCTAAGTGGGTCTTCGCTATCGCGCCCGACAAAGAAGCTGATGGTGCCAGGTTCGCTAAGGGTGACATATTCTCCGATTTCCGCTAGCGCCTGCTCCAACTTCTCTGCGCAACCGGGCTTGGCCGTGAGAATGGCGTTGAGTGTGATCATGCGGTTCTCCTTTGCGTCGATCTCTAAATTTTGTGTGTCAGCATGTCAATTCGGCCTGTTCGATTGTGCGCCGCACAACAAGCCAGATACAGCTAAGATTCGCGCAAATCTCGAACTTGCAGCTGGTTTAATCGGTGCGCTATAACATACTTATTGCACTGCACAAATAGATGCCAATATCTCTCCACAGTACCCTCAGATGAGAAAAGGAAGAGAAATGCACAAAATGTCCTCCGATGACGGCCTGACGAGCTATTGTTTTGAGGATCTTAAAGTGGGAATGCGCGGCGAATATCGCCGGCGCATTACTCAGGCCGATGTAGAACATTTTGCCGAGGTTTCCGGCGACGTAAATCCGTTGCATTTGGATGCGGCGTTCGCTGGGCGTACCATGTTCAAAGGCCCTATCGTGCATGGCATGTACACGGCCGCGATGATTTCAACGGTCATCGGCACTCGGCTGCCTGGACCGGGTTGTATCTACATGAGCCAGAACATACGCTTTCTAGCACCGGTACGCGTCGGCGAGGAGGTCGTGGCGAGCGCCACAGTGGTGGATTTGTATTACGGGAAACACCGTACCCGTTTGGAAACCCTGTGTCAGGTGGGGGAGATTGAAGTTGTTCGCGGCGACGCTCTAATTTTGGTGCCCACGCGCGCCCAATTACACGCTTTGACGGACACCGGTTAATGTCTGGCCAAGAAGCGACCAAACGCCTATCCTCGGCGCCGCTTTAATCCTCTATATGGTTCAAAATCAGGAGCTGGCGCGGCCATGCGCATCTATAGGCATTGGCGTGAAGTTCCCGCCGAAGGGCGAGGCGCGGTCGTCGCAATTGGTAATTTTGATGGTGTCCATCTTGGCCATCAGGCGGTGATCTCTGATGCCCGCCGTGTCGCGCAAGAAGCGGGCGCACCCTTGGCGGTTCTAACCTTCGAGCCCCATCCGCGTGAGGTTCTCGGGCAAATGGATGGACCGTTCAGGCTAACGCCGTTTCGTATCAAGTTGCGCGAAATCGCCGAGCTTGACGTCGATATTCTCTACCTTCTCAGGTTCGATAAAAATATGGCTTCGCTGGCGGCCGACGATTTTATCGACCGACTACTCGTGGGCGGACTCGGCGTTAGTCATGTGGTTGTAGGCTATGATTTTGCGTTTGGCCGTCGGCGCAGAGGCAATTTTGCACTGCTGCAGGAGCATTCCAAATTGGGTGGATACCAGGTCAGTCAAGTGAGCGCCGCGGGCACTGATGACGGCAAGTATTCTGCGAGCGAAGCTCGCGCCCGGCTTTGTGCCGGCGATGTCGCAGGCGCCGCGCAAATTCTCGGCCGTCCATGGGAGGTCGAGGGTCGCGTCCAGCATGGCGAGCACCGCGGGCGCAAGCTTGGCTTCGCTACTGCCAATCTTGCCGTTGCTGGCACACTTCATCCGGCGAATGGTGTCTATGCGCTTTGGGCCCGCATCGAGTGCGGTGCTGGCAACGGCCCAGAATGGCGGCCCGCTGTTGCTAACCTCGGGCGGCGTCCGACGTTCGACGAGAATGAATTGCTACTAGAAGTGCATGTACTGGACTTCGACGGCGATCTCTACGGCCAACGGTTGCGTGCACAATTCGTTGCCCGCGTCCGGCCAGAGCGCCGCTTTGACGGTCTCGATGCTTTGATAGCGCAAATAACGCGAGACACTGCTTGCGCCCGGGAATTATTGTCGGCAGACAAAGGCCCGGGAGGTGTTTCTCCCACAGTCAGTTCAACAACCGAATCTGCTGTTCAATAGGCCATATCATGAGCATCGATTATCGTACGACCGTATTTTTGCCGCGCACCCAATTTGCCATGAAGGCTAAATTGCCTGAACGCGAGCCCGATATGCTTGAGCGCTGGCAACAGCTTGGCATCTACGAGCAGTTGCGCGCGACCGCAACGGGTCGGGAAAAATTTGTCCTTCATGACGGGCCACCCTACGCCAACGGCCATATCCATCTCGGCACAGCGTTGAACAAAATTCTCAAGGATATAGTGGTGCGCAGTCAGCAAATGCTGGGCAAAGATTCTGTCTATGTGCCGGGATGGGACTGCCACGGCCTACCCATTGAATGGCAGATTGAGCAGCGCTACCGCAAGGAGGGGCGCGACAAAGATGCGGTTCCTCTCGTGCAGTTCCGCCAGGAATGCCGAGCCCATGCCGAGCAATGGATCAACGTGCAGCGCGAAGAGTTTAAGCGCCTGGGCGTAACCGGCGATTGGGACGACCCCTATACCACTATGAGCTACGCCGCTGAGGCGCAAATCGTGCGCGAGCTCAGCAAGTTTCTGCTCGACGGGAGCCTGTATCAGGGCTCAAAGCCTGTTATGTGGTCGCCAGTGGAGAAAACGGCGCTAGCTGAAGCCGAGATCGAATATCACGATCATACATCGACAACCATTTGGGTGCGCTTTCCCGTCGTCAAAAGCAACTTGGACGAACTTTCGGGTGCTGCAGTCTTGATATGGACGACTACGCCATGGACCATACCCGGTAACCGCTGTATCTGCTACGGCGAAGGCATTGCATATCATCTCATCGAAGTTCAGGAAGTTGCAGAGGGCAGTCTGGCGCAGAAAGGCGAGCGGCTCGTCGTTGCCGGCGAGTTGGTAGACACCATTGCTGCGGAGTGTGGTATCACTGCGTGGCGCTGCGTTGTGCAAGATATCAAGGTTCAGGAACTGGCCACCTCGATTTGCGCCCATCCCCTCAAAGCGGACGGTTACGATTTCGCCGTGCCGCTCATCCCGTCAGGCCACGTAACCACCGAACAGGGTTCCGGCTTCGTCCATACCGCGCCGGGCCACGGTGCTGAGGATTTTGAGGCAGTGATGGCCTATAATTCGCAGCTTAGGGAGGACGGCGACCCGCGGTCGGCGATCGAAGTGCCGCAAACGGTTGATGGCGATGGCACATATTTCGGGCAAGTGCCGCTCTTTGCCGGGCAACATGTCTATAAGGCGGATGATCCCGTAGCCGGCGCATTGCAGGAGGCGGGTGGCTTACTTGCGCGTGGAAAATTGGTCCATTCCTATCCGCATTCCTGGCGTTCGAAGGCACCGTTGATATTCCGTAATACGCCGCAATGGTTCATCAGCATGAACACGTGCGGTTTACGTGAAAAGGCGTTGGCTGCCATTGATGAAGTTCGCTGGGTGCCCGCTACTGGTCAGCGCCGAATCGCCTCTATGATAGAAAATCGGCCGGATTGGGTGGTCTCACGCCAGCGTATTTGGGGTGTGCCCATCACAGTATTTGTGGATAAGAAAACCGGCCAACCGCTGCGCGATGCCAAGGTCCTCGAGCGGATTGCAGGAGCCATCGAAAGTGAAGGCGCGGATGCATGGTTCGTGAGCGATGATTCACGTTTCCTGGCGCCTGACTATGATGCCGATGACTATGAAAAGGTGACCGATATTCTGGATGTGTGGTTCGATTCTGGCTCCACCCACAGCTTCGTGCTGGAGGCCCGCGACGATCAGTTGTGGCCCGCGTCCCTCTATCTGGAAGGCTCCGACCAGCATCGCGGCTGGTTTCACTCGTCGTTGCTGGAATCCTGCGGTACGCGCGGGCGCGCACCCTATGAGGCCGTGCTGACACATGGTTTCGTGGTTGACGGCGAAGGCCGGAAAATGTCGAAATCGAGCGGCAATGTCGTGGCGCCACAAAAATTAATTGACCGGTATGGTGCCGATATCCTGCGCCTTTGGGTGATGGCCTCTGACTATTCAGAGGATCTGCGCATGTCAGAAGATATTCTGCGCCATCAAACAGATGCCTATCGCCGGTTGCGCAACACGCTACGCTATCTTTTGGGAAACCTCGCGGATTTCGATGATACAGAAAAACTGAGCCCGGGCGAAATGCCCGAGCTGGAACGCTGGGTGCTACACCGTTTGTGGGAGATGGATCGGGATATTCGTCTGTGCTGCGAAAACTTTGACTTTCACGGCATATTCACGGCCCTTCATAATTTTTGTGCGATTGAGCTTTCTGCGTTTTATTTTGATGTGCGAAAGGATTCGCTTTATTGCGACCCTGCATGCGCGCCACGGCGGCGCGCTGCGCGCACTGTGCTTGATCATTTGTTTGAATGTTTGACCGCTTGGCTTGCGCCGTTTCTCTGTTTTACTGCGGATGAGGCTTGGCTGTTACGCCATCCCGGCGATTCAAACAGTGTGCATTTACAGGATTTTCCTACACTTCCAGATGCGTGGCGCGATGATGCATTAGCTGACAAATGGGCAAAACTCCGGACTTTGCGTCGTGTCGTGACGGGGGCTCTGGAAATTAAACGTTCGGATAAATCGATAGGCTCAAGCCTTCAGGCCGAGGCAACTTTATACGCCACCGAAGCATATCGTCGTTGCTGTGATGGCCTGAACCTGCCGGAATTATTTATCACCTCAGAGGCACATTTCGCGGATGGTGATGCGCCGGACGATGCCTTTGGACTTGAAGAAGTTTCCGGTGTGCGCGTGGTAATCGATCCAGCGGATGGCGAAAAATGTGCGCGCTGTTGGCAGGTGCTGGCGGAAGTCGGCAAGGGGCCTAAACATCCGGATATTTGCGCCCGTTGCGCCGACGCGGTCGAATTGCACCAGGCACCAGCGGAATAGCCCGGCGGTGAGCACTCATCGGGAGTTCGGGAGGCGGGCATGATCCGCTATGGTTTGCCGGTCACGGTGCTGGCGCTCATTCTGGATCAAGTCACGAAAGTGCTCGTCTATGACCGCCTTTGGCAACCCCCACGGCGTGTCGAATTGCTCGGATTTCTCGATCTGGTGCCCGTGGAAAACCGCGGTATCAGCTTCGGCTTGCTCCAGGGTCAGGGCAACACCGGTGTGTGGCTGATATCGGCCTTTGCACTGACTGTTTCTCTCGGTCTTGGCTTTTGGATGAGCCGGGTATCTCGACGCTGGCCGGCACTCGCACTCGGCCTCATCATCGGCGGCGCGCTTGGCAACGTTATCGACCGACTGCGCTTCGGCTGGGTTATCGATTTTATCGATTTTCATGTTTCCACTTGGCACTGGCCGGCCTTTAATATGGCTGATGCGGCAATTACAGTTGGTGTAGGGATATTGCTGATCGACGGCTTGTTCGGAACGGCGAAAAGCCCTAAATAGAAGGCGTGCTGAAAATAACCGGCAGGGCTGCAAAATCCGCCCGGAATTTGGCGTTTATACCGACTATCGCGGTTATGCTTGCGGTGGGCGCTATGGCGGGATGCGGCGGTGTGGGGAAATCGCTTGGCTACGGTAAGCAGTCTCCCGATGAATTCGCGGTGGTTCGAAATACACCACTCACTATTCCGCCGGATTATAGCTTGCGCCCACCCCGCCCAGGTGCCCCGCGCCCCCAGGACGAGACTATTAGGCAGAAGGCAGAAAACACGGTATTTACCCGTGCAGGCAAGACCGATGATGTTTCTTCCCGTTTGGAAAGTGATGGTGAATACGAGTTGTTGCGCAAGGCTGATGCGCTGGAGACAAATCCTAATATTAAGCGCGAGATCAAAGAGGAATTCACCATCTATGCTCAGGAGAGTGAGAGCTTTTTCGAAGACCTACTATTTTGGCGCGCCGAACAACCGCTCGGTGAATCAATTGACGCCCAGGAAGAGGCGCAGAGACTGAATGAAAACACCGCCTTGGGGTTGCCACCCAACTCCGGTGACACGCCGGTTATTGAGCGGCGGGAGCGGGCAATCTTCGAGGGAATATTCTAAGCCCGTGCCAGTTGCGCGTCTGAATCAATTTGCCGCTAAGTGCACTAGGCAATGTGTTGGGCAAACAATATTCATTGCGCTCGTACTCTCGGTCTTCTTACTCTCCCATCCGGGTACGTCAGCCGCTGGCCCATTTAACTCTCAATATTTTGAACTTGATAATGGCCTACAGGTGGTTGCAATTCCGAATCACCGCGCACCAATCGTTGTTCACATGATGTGGTATCGGGTTGGCTCGGCCGATGACCCGGTTGGCAAATCTGGCATTGCGCATTTTCTCGAACACCTCATGTTTAAGGGTACCGACAAACTGGCGCCCGGCGAATTTTCGCGAATTGTCGCGCGCAATGGTGGCCAGGAAAACGCCTTCACCTCATGGGATTATACCGGCTATTTTCAACGCGTCGCGCGTGACCGGTTGGAAATTGTGATGGAACTTGAAGCCGGACGTATGCGTGGTCTAAATTTGGATGAGGAAGTCGTTCGTCCCGAGCGCGACGTCATTCTCGAAGAACGGAGCGCACGCACGGACAACCGACCTTCCTCTCTCCTCGCTGAACAAATCGGCGCGGCTCAGTTTCTGCGACACCCCTACGGCACGCCGATCATCGGCTGGCGACATGAAATAGAAACTCTCGACCGGACCGACGCGCTCGCCTTCTATCGGCGCTATTACGCGCCGGATAATGCAATTTTGGTTGTCGCGGGCGATATCTCAGCGGCCGAACTTAAACCGTTGGCGGAAAAGTATTACGGCATTATTCCATCTATAGGCATCGCGCCGCGCCAGCGCCCCAAGGAGCCACCGCAAATTAGCCCTCGCCGGGTGAGCCTCAAGAATACGCAGGTCGCTCACCCGTCGCTCACCCGCAGTTATCTTGCGCCAAACCATAGTGCGGACGATGCCGACAGTGTTGCACTTCAAGTATTTGCCGAAATTCTCGGTAGTAAGTCCACGAGCCGGCTATATCAGGCGATCGTAGTTGAACAGGCTCTTGCGGCTTGGGCTGGCGCTTCATATCACCCATTAGCACTCGATAACTCGCGTTTCTACATATACGCGGATGCGTTGCCGGGTGTTTCGATCGAAGAAGTCGAAACGGCGCTCGATGGCGTAATTGATGAACTTCTTCTAAACGGTCCGAGCGACGAGGAATTGGCGTCGGCAAAAGGCCGGATGCAAGATGTCATCGTTTATGCGCTAGATAGTCCCCAAGCGGTGGCCAACATGTTTGGTAATGCCTTGAGCGTCGGTTTGAGGGTCGCAGATGTTGAAAGTTGGCCCGCGCGGGTGGCTGCGGTAACACGTGAACGGGTCATAGCGGCGGCGCGCGCGGTCCTCCGGCTGGAACTTTCCGTAACAGGTACCCTATTGCCCAGCGAAGAGGGCTGACAAATGTTTTCTTCATCTGCGGGTTTGCGCGGGATCGCGCTGGGGCTGGCTCTTACCCTCCTCGTGTGCATCCTTCCCGCTCTGTTGGCCGCAGCGCCGATCGCCAAAGTGCAGCGCATCGTTACACCGGCTGGAATTGAAATTTGGTATGTGCAGGAGCCCAACATACCTGTGATATCAATCTCACTAGGGTTTCGCGGTGGTACGGCATTGGACCCTCCCGGAAAATCAGGCCTCGCAAATTTTGCCTTGGGCCTGTTGGATGAAGGTGCCGGAGGTTTGGATTCGCTGGCTTTTCAAAAGGCTATCATCAATCGCGCGATACGACTCAACAGTAACGCCAGCCGTGATCTTGTGAGTATCGGCCTGCAAACTCTGACGCAAAATCGTGACGAAGCATTTCGTTTGCTTGGTCTGGCGCTCAGCGACGCTCGCTTCGACGTAGAGTCGGTCGAACGGGTGCGCCTTCAAATTCTAAACAATTTGGCTGATGAAGAACGCGATCCCAACACCATCGCGGCTCGCAACTGGTTCGACGACGTGTTTCAAGATCACCCCTATGCGCAACGCGCCAACGGCACTGAGGAGGCGGTTCGCGCGATTACGCCGACTGATCTGAAGGAGTGGGCGCGTGGGCGATTCGCTCGCGACAATCTCATCGTTGGCGTTTCAGGTGATGTATCGCCGGATGAGATAGCGCGTCTTGTCGATATCGCTCTGGCCGGGTTGCCGGCCGAAGCTTACACTGTCTCTGTACGGGAGGCGGAGTTTCCTTCGACCGGCGCGATACAGGTAATTCGCATGCCGCTCATGCAAAGTGTGGTGATATTCGGGTTGCCCGGATTGAAACGGGACGATGACGATTTCTATCCTGCCTATATCATGAATTATATTCTCGGTGGCGGCGGTTTTATCTCCCGGCTCTACCAGGAAGTGCGCGAGAAGTACGGGTTGGCTTACTCCGTTTACAGCTATCTCGTGCCACTCAAGCATGCAGGCCTTTATATGGGCGGCGTTGGGACACGAAACGACGGCGTGGTGCAATCACTCGATATCATCCGCACAGAAATTGCGCGTTTGGCTGAACACAGCATGAGCGCGGAAGAGCTATCTTTAGCTAAACAATATCTGACCGGCGCCTTTCCGCTACGCCTCGATACCGGCAGCAAAGTGGCCGGTGTCCTCGTGCAAATGCAGTTTGACGGCTTGGGGATCGATTATCTCGAACAGCGCAACGACTATATTGAGGCAGTAACGCTTGACGATATCGGCCGGGTGGCGCGGCGTCTTCTAGATCCCGAGCGTATGCGAATCGTCGTTGTCGGGAACCCCGAAGACATAGCGCTGGACGGCTCTTGAGGCGCGCTGGTGCAGTCGTGCGATACGAACATCAAATCAGTAAGTGTTTTGCTGCCGAGACAGGCAATTTCGGTGTCACGCCGGAAGGTCATAACATAGCATTGGCGCGAACCGCGCCAGCGCTTGCACAAATTTCGGCATGGCACGCCACCAGTTCGCATCCGTTTCTTCAGTATCCCGACAGAAATGATGATTTACATGAACTCGAGCGAGTGGCGTGCCGATTGCGCGAGCGTTTCAAGAAAATTGTAGTTATCGGTGTTGGTGGGGCATCTCTCGGGGGCCAGGCGGTCACCGCACTTATGCCTCTGGCAGACGCGGGAGGCACGCCGATCGCCTTTCTTGACAACCCCAATAGCACACGGCTTGAGGCGGTATTGGCAGGTGAGGCGGAGACCGGATTTATTGTTATATCCAAATCTGGTGCCACGGCAGAAACTCTGGCCCAAACGTTGCTTGCTCTCGACCATTCGACCGCAGATCGTTTTCTTTTTGTCACTGGACCGGGCGACAATCCTCTTCGTCGTGTTGCCAGTGAATTGGGCATTACAGTATTGGATCATGATCCGGGACTGGGTGGGCGGTTTTCAGTATTTTCCTTGGTTGGCGCGCTGCCAGCCTTGATCGCTGGGCTTGATGCTGGCGCTTTACGGCGGGGCGCAAGCGAAACATTGGAGACCCTACTGAGTGCTGCCGAGCCAGCTGGAGCACCGCCCGCTGTCGGCGCGGCACTGGCCTTGTCCATGGCGCAACAACTTTCAGCAACCGTCTTCATGCCCTATGATGACCGTTTGCTAGCCTTGGCTTATTGGCTGCGTCAACTATGGGCAGAATCGCTCGGCAAGGATGGACAAGGTGCCACGCCGGTGGTCGCGCGCGGGGCGGTCGATCAACATAGCCAGTTGCAACTCTATCTCGACGGACCAGTAGATAAATTATTTACCGTGATTACAGTTGGGACGCCGTCCGGTGGTCCACGAATTGCCGGCAAGTTGGCGGCCATGGCTGGTGTGGACTACCTTGCTGGCAAGAGCCTCGACGAATTGATGGCCGCTGAGGCGTCCGCCACGCGCGATGCACTCAGCGACGCGGGACGTCCGGTGCGCGAAATCGTTCTGCCTATTCTCGATGAAGCCACTCTGGGTGCCCTGATGATGCATTTCATGTTGGAAACGGTGATTATTGCGCTATGTTCGAATATTGACCCGTTTAATCAACCTTCGGTTGAAAGAGGCAAGGTATTCGCGCTCGATAATCTTCGGCATAGTCAGTCATGAGCATTCGCATTCTTCCGGATGGCGTAATTAACCGTATCGCTGCTGGAGAAGTTGTCGAGCGGCCTGCTTCCGCAGTCAAAGAATTAGTAGAAAACGCGATTGATGCCGGGGCACGGCAGATCGAGGTGGAGGTCAAAGAAGGCGGGCGAGCGCTGATTCGGGTTTCCGATGACGGCTGCGGTATGTCGCGTAAAGAATTGCCTCTCGCCATCTCCCGCCACGCCACCTCAAAACTACCGTGCGACGATGACCTCGAAAATATTTCGACGCTTGGTTTTCGTGGCGAGGCTTTGCCTTCCATAGCTGCCGTGAGTCGCCTTAATATTATCAGCCGGGAAAGCAGTGCGGAAAATGCCTGGTCACTCTCCATTGAGGGTAACGCGCTAGGGAAGCTGGCCCCCGCTGCTCATCCGCCTGGCACCACGGTCAGCGTACGCGATCTCTTCTATGCGACGCCTGCGCGCCTTAAGTTCCTCAAGACGGAGCGGACCGAATCAGGGCATATAGCCGATACACTCTCGCGTCTTGCTATGGCCCGGTCTGATATCGACTTCACGTTGATCGATAGCGGCAGGGAAGTGTTGCGAGCTCCGGTAGCCGCGGACTTACTGGACCCCCGTCTTTCACGCTTGGCTCTGGTGATCGGCCGAGATTTTGCCGATAACGCCTTGGTTGTGGACGCCGAGCGCGAGGGGGTACGGCTCACCGGCTATGCCTGTTTGCCGACCTTCAATCGCGCTACCGCGCGCCAGCAATATCTCTTCATCAATGGCCGCCCAGTGCGCGATAGGTTACTGGTAGGCGCGGTACGCGGCGCCTATCACGATTTTCTTGGCGGTGGACGTCATCCGGTATTGGCTCTTTTTCTTGAACTTTCCCCGGACGGCCTTGACGTCAATGTACATCCAGCCAAGATGGAAGTGCGCTTTCGTGACGCCGGTATGGTGCGGGGACTGATTGTCGGATCGCTCAAGCGCACCTTGGCCGCGGCGGGGCACCGTGCAGCGACAACGGTATCAAACGTCGCACTCGGCGCGATCCGACCCGGCGACGGCGGCTTCCAGCCCGCGCTCCCATCACATGTAGGCGGCGCGAGACATCCTCACGCCGGCGCCTATCCGAAGGCCTCTCCGCCTGAGATGGGTATTGTTTCCGATATTGCATCGAATAATCAGGCCCCGTTCTCCGCACCCACGGCCGACAGCTTCGACGGCGCGCCCGATGTGGGCAAAGAATTTCCGCTTGGTGTTGCACGCGGCCAGGTGCATGCCACCTACATCGTCACCCAAACGAGCGACGGCATTGTAATCGTCGATCAGCATGCCGCTCATGAACGCCTGGTCTATGAGAAAATGAAAGCTGGACTTGATGCTGGCGGCGTCTCTCGGCAGATGCTGCTCTTGCCTGAAGTGGTGGAATTGGAAGAGAGCGCCGTGGCGCGGCTTACGAAGCGTAGCGAGGAGTTCGCCGATCTCGGCCTCATCCTTGAAGCTTTTGGCCCGGGCGCCGTTATCGTACGCGAGACGCCGGCGTTGCTCGGCGAGGGTGACGTTAAGGGTCTGGTGCGGGATCTCGCCGAAGAGTTGGCTGAATTCGGTGAGAGTGTGGCGCTCAAGGAAAAATTGGTGGACGTCTGTTCCAGCATGGCCTGCCACGGCAGTGTACGTGCTGGGCGGCGGCTGAAAGCCGAAGAAATGGACGCACTCTTACGCGAGATGGAAGCAACGCCCCATTCTGGCCAGTGCAATCATGGCCGCCCCACCTATGTGGAGCTTAAGCTCGCCGATATTGAACGCCTATTCGGCCGTCGCTAAAGGACGATACAGGAGAATCACAATTTCCGTAGCGCCGTAGCGCCGCCGATCGATTTCCTGATAGCCGTCGAGCGGCGCTAGGACTTCTTTGGCGCTTGTTTCAGCGACCACAATGGCATCTTCAACGAGCCAGTTATTGTGGGCGAGGGATTCAAGTGCCGGTTCTGCCTTGCCACCCCGATAAGGCGGGTCGAGGAAGGCGTAACTGCAGGGTTCAGGCGCGTACGGCAGGCGTGTGGCGTCGCCCTGAATCACGCGTACATTGCTGTGGAAATCCAGCGCCCGCACATTTTCTCTGAGACAAGCCAGTGCGGCGCCGTCACTCTCCACTGCTGTCAGGTGGGTTGCGCCCCGCGATAATGCCTCCAGTCCTAATGCACCGGTACCGGCAAAGAGATCGATCACGCGCGCGTTCTTTAGCGGCAGCGGCGCAAAATTGCGGTGCCCAAGAATATTGAACAAAGCCTCACGGGCGCGCTCCGACGTTGGTCGGAGGGCGCGCCCTTTAGGCGCCTTCAGTCGCTGCCCGCGGCGGCTACCGCCGACGATGCGCATTGTTTCCTACCAATTGCTCGCGCACCACCTTCGGCGGAATGCGCGCGACTTGGCCGCGCTTCAGGGAGCCCAGTTGGAATGGGCCATAGGCTGTACGGATCAAGCGATTGACTAGTAGTCCCAAATGCTCGAGGACGCGCCGTACTTCACGATTTTTGCCTTCGCTAAGACCGAGCGAAAGCCAGGCATTGCTGCCAGTTGTCGAATCTATCTTCGCTGTGATCGGGCCGTAGCGTACGCCCTCGACTGTGACACCCTTGGTAAGCGCTGCCAACCGCGCTGCATCGGGGCGGCCATAAACCCGCACCCTATAACGGCGCAGCCAATCCGATCGCTCAAGCACGCGTGATAGGCCGCCGTCATTGGTCAGTAATAACAACCCTTCCGAGGAGAGATCGAGACGCCCAACCGAAAGCACGCGCCCTATTTCCGGTGGCAAACTGGCAAATACTGTCGCACGCCCTTGCGGGTCGTCATGGCTGGTAATCAGGCCAGGCGGCTTATTGTAGCGCCACAGTTCTGTCGGCTTTGCGGCGCCGATGGGCTTTCCGTCGACTGTGATCGCGTTCTTCGCTGTCACCAGGAATGCCGGTGTTTCCAATGTGTGGCCATCGACGGCAACGCGGCCAGCGGCGATCATGCGCTCGGCCTCCCGCCGAGAACACAGCCCGGCGCGCGCCAAATGCTTGGCAATGCGTTCGCCTTCACCTATCTCTAGCAAGTGTGCGGCTCCGCTTATCTTTGGCAGGCGGCAACAAAGGAGTCGAAAAGGCGAACATCGCCTGCGTCGATGGCAAATTCTGGATGCCATTGTACCCCAACAAACCAGCGCCGGGCTGGATCTTCGATGCCCTCAATCACCCCGTCGGGCGCCAGTGCATTGACTTTTAAGCCCGGTGCGGCGGCGTCAACGGCCTGATGGTGGGCACTGTTGACCTGCATCTCGACCCGGCCGGCTATCTTGTAGAGCATAGTACCCTGCTTGAGCGCCACCGCGTGTCCGGCTTCATTCCTAGGGTTCGATTGCTCGTGAGCAATTGCGTTTGGAATGACGTCCGGAATATGTTGTATCAGGGTTCCGCCAAGCGCCACATTCATCAGCTGTTCGCCACCGCAAATACCGAGCGCCGGCATGTCAGCGGTATGTGCCGCGCGGGTAATAGCAAGTTCGAACGCGGTACGCCGATCCTTGGTGGAAACGCTATCATGGCGCTTGGCGGCGCCAAACAAAGCTGGGTCAACATCAAAATTTCCGCCGGTCACTACCAAACCATCTATCAGGGAAAGATACTCCTTGGTCCGCTCCGGCTCATGTGGCAGCGCAATGGGAAGACCGCCGGCACGCACGACGGCGCTAAAATAATTTTCCCGCATGGCGTACCACGGAAATATGGAATACCCGCCCGGGTCTTCATGATCGAGTGTTAAACCGATCACGGGCTTGCTGTGGTGTGGTTTCATAAGCGGGAATGTAGGGCCGGTCGTACGTGGGTGCAACGCGTGCTCTTGACGATTTAGTGCTTTGCGCCGACTTTTATGCCATGAACGCAAATCGCGGAAAGTTCATGGACTTGGCAATCGCCGAGGCAGAAGCGGCGGCGGCGGCAGGTGAGGTTCCTATCGGTGCTGTGGTGGTGGACGGCAAATCGGGAGAAGTGCTGGCCGCTGCCGCTAACCGGGTCGAGAGCGATTTCGATCCAACCGCTCATGCGGAGCTATTAGCGATTCGTTCTGCTTCCGCCAAGCGCAATTCGCCCCGGCTTGGTGAATGCGACCTATACGTCACGCTTGAACCCTGCCCAATGTGCGCCCAGGCGATTTCCTTTGCCCGCATCCGCAGACTCTATTTCGGCGCCTTCGACGCCAAGGGCGGCGGTGTGGAAAACGGCCCGCGAATATTCTCGCAAACTAGCTGCCATCATCGCCCAGAAGTTTACGGCGGCATGGACGAAATGCGGGCAGCCGAGCTGTTGCAAATATTTTTTTCTGATCGGCGGTGAGGCTATAGGTATAAAATTTGGCCGCGGTACAGTGGAAGATCGTGCGGTATTCAGGCTGGCTAGAATTCGCCAACGCCGCCAAGTGCAAGGTGAGTAGATTGGCATAGTCGGTTCAAAGCTTCTCGATGGTAAAATTAGAGCCGAAGATAAAACGTTTGGCGCCGAATATATCGACCGTTTGATGCATAATGTCTGCGATGCTGGCAGCCTCGTAGTGCTGGACGCATCAGCGAGAAGATAGTCAGGCTGGATAGCTTAATACCCTGCAAAATTGCGCTGCCTCATTGGGGGTTGCATCCATGACAGACCCGTCACCTGTAAAAATGAAGATGTGAATCGATCAATACTTCTGCAGTCATAGTGCAATTCTTATCGTTTAACTGCGCGCCAGCCGATATCGTGGCGGTAAAATCCACCCGGCCAGTCGATGCGCTCAACCGCTTGATAGGCAACAGCTTGTGCTCTAGCGATGTCATCGCCGAGCGCGGTGACGCCGAGCACGCGTCCGCCCATGGCCGTGATTTCGCCGCCCACCAGGCTGGTGCCGGCGTGAAAGACAGTTGCACCTGTTGCTGTTTCAGCAGCTTCAATTTTCCGGATGACGCTGCCTTTCTCGTAAGCGCCGGGATAGCCTTTGCTCGCCATGACGACGCAAAGCGCTGCCTGATCATGCCATTCGAGTTCGATTTCTCTGAGCCTTCCGTCGCGCACTGCACGCAGAGCGGTGAACAAGTCCGATTTTAGGCGCGGCAGGATCACTTGGCATTCCGGATCACCGAAGCGGACATTCACTTCCAGCAATTTGGGAGCGCCGTCGGTTATCATCAACCCGGCGTAGAACACGCCCTTGAACGGCGCGTCGTCCGCCGCCATGGCACGGACCAGCGGTTCAACAATTTCCGTGCGTGCCTTTTGGCAGAGTTCCGGGGTCATCACCGGTGCTGGCGAATAAGCGCCCATGCCGCCGGTATTTGGGCCGCTGTCGCCTTCTCCCACCGCTTTGTGGTCTTGCGCGGTTTCGAGCGGTAAAACATATTCTCCATCGACTAGGGCGAGATAGCTAGCCTCCTCTCCGAGCAAGAATTCCTCAACTACCACCTCGTTACCAGCTGCGCCAAATTGGCCGGCGAAAATGTCGTTCGCTGCTGAGATCGCTTCGGCAACGGTTTCGGCAATAATTACTCCTTTGCCAGCGGCTAGACCGTCTGCCTTAATCACCATCGGTGCGGCATGATGCTCGATAAATCGCTCTGCCGTTCCGAACGACGTAAAACGCCCATAAGCGGCAGTAGGCACGCCAGTGGCGGCACAAAGATCCTTCATGAAGCCTTTGGAGCCTTCCAGCTTGGCGGCGACTTTGCTCGGCCCAAAAGCGGCAATGCCTGCCGCCTCCAATTTTTCTGCGAGGCCGCCGACTAGAGGCGCCTCGGGTCCGATGATGACGAAGCTGATGTCGCGCTCGGCGCAAAATGCGAGAATTCCGTCAAAATTCATGACGTCTAACGCCACGCATTCCGCCAGTGCGGCGATCCCGGCATTACCGGGCGCGCAATAGAGTCTTTCGATTTCAGGAGAAGTCGCTAGGCTCCAACACAACACATGCTCGCGTCCACCAGAGCCTATGACGAAAACTTTCATATATACTGTCTCCTCCTTTGCAATAAGTTGTTGTAGCACAGCATAGAGAACGGTCGAGCATGAACAAAGGAGTCCGGGAAAGCGGCGTAGGTAGCAATACCACGGCCTATTCGGTCGGTGAATTGTCGATTGCCTTGAAGCGCACGGTCGAGGAGAATTTCGGCTGGGTGCGGGTCAGAGGTGAGATATCGGGTTTCAAGAGTGCCGCTTCCGGCCACCTATATTTCTCTCTGAAAGACGATAAAGCGTTACTCGACTCCGTTTGCTGGCGTGGCACGGCTAGTCGACTCGGCATGCAACCCGAGGACGGATTGGAAGTTGTAGCCAGCGGCAAGCTCACCACCTATCCCTCGCGCTCGCGTTACCAGCTAGTCGTAGAAAGTCTGGAAATCGCAGGCGAGGGTGCCCTTCTTAAGCTTCTCGAGGATCGTAGAAAAAAGCTAGCCGAGGAGGGCCTTTTTGACCAGGCGCGCAAGCAAACCTTGCCTTATTTGCCGATGACCATCGGCGTCGTAACCTCGCCAACAGGCGCCGTCATCCGCGATATACTGCATCGCATCTCCGAGCGTTTCCCGCGCCATGTGCTGGTGTGGCCAGTGCTGGTGCAGGGTCAAACTGCGGCGGCTCAAGTAGCAGCCGGTATCCGCGGCTTCAACGCATTAGCGCCAGGCGGAACGACGCCCAGGCCCGATATTCTTATCGTCGCGCGCGGCGGCGGCAGCCTGGAGGATCTGTGGGCGTTCAACGAAGAAGTAGTCGTCCGGGCCACGGCGGAAAGCGAAATTCCGTTAATTTCTGCTATTGGCCACGAAACCGATGTCACCCTGATTGACATGGCGGCGGACCGACGGGCGCCGACACCAACGGCGGCGGCTGAAATGGCGGTGCCGGTGCGGGTTGAGTTGATCGAGGGCCTTCTGGGACAGCAACGGCGGCTGATATCCGCGACCGGACGCCTCCTGAATGAGCGACGTAGGCATTTGCAGGGTCTAGGACGGGGTCTTCCCGATGCATCCTCGCTGATCGGCGCGACGGCCCAACGTCTTGACGATTGGGGTGAGCGCCTCTCCAATTCGGCGCGTACTTCGCTGCACACCCGCCGTGATCATGTTGCCAAGCTGGGCTATCAAATACCGCGCCCGCGCGAAACCCTGGCTGAAAAGCAGCGTGAGCTGTTGCGTACCGCCGCCGGATTGCAGCCCCGCGCGCTCGATATGCACATTAAACAATACGTCCGGCAGGTTAGCGAGTTGCAGGAGCGCATGGCGCGGACCATCCAGCAGAAGCTTGCGGAGCACGAGGAACGAAAAAAATCGCTCTATCGGCTGCTCCAAAATTTCTCCTATCAGCGCGTGTTAGAGCGCGGCTTTGTTTTGGTGCGTGATGCCAAGGCACGGCCTGTAACTTCTGCCGGTGCGCTCAGATCGGGCATGGAACTGGCCCTTAGCTTTCATGACGGCGACAGAGGGGCAGTGGCCACGGGCCCATCCAAAGCCGCCAAGGAAGAACGCGGCACCGGTGAGGAGGGTGGAGAACAGGGCTCTTTGCTGTGAGGCGGAGCGTCGTCGCGACTGTTTTCGTTCTCTTTGTTTTGGCGTTTGCGGTGCCGCTAGGCGCCGAAGAAATTCAATTAGAAGGCGCATTTATTCAGGGCGGCCTGGTGCGCGGTGCCGCGCCACCGGAAACCTCCATCACGCTTGACGGGCGCCAGCTCCGGTTGTCGCCTGAGGGCTATTTCGTGTTTGGATTCGGCCGTGACGCGTTACCCAGAGCAGTGCTGGTTGTTTCTTATCCAGACGGTAGACAAGAGACTCGCAGTCTTGCCATCGCGGCGCGGGACTACCGAATTCAGCATATCGACGGCTTGCCAGAGACATTGGTCACACCGCCGCCAGAGACTTTCAATCGTATTCGCGAAGAGGGCGCTAAGGTAAGTCAGGCCCGCGCATTCGATACACCGGAATTGCATGTGTTCGCGCCGTTCATCTGGCCGGCACGGGGGCCCATATCGGGCGTTTATGGCAGTCAGCGGATTCTAAACGGTAAACCGCGCCAACCGCATTTTGGCATTGATATCGCGGCACCCACCGGCACACCGGTGCGCGCGCCCGCCGGAGGGAAAATCCGCTTGGCGGAGACAGATCTCTATTATTCTGGTGGCACCGTTATTCTTGACCACGGCCACGGCCTAAGCTCATCGTTTCTCCATTTAAGTCGCATCAATGTCGCGGTCGGACAACAGGTGGTGCAGGGCGAGTTGATCGGAGAGATTGGTGCCACCGGGCGCGTCACGGGCGCGCATCTCGACTGGCGGATGAACTGGTTTGAGCGACGCCTAGACCCTGCTTTCCTGGTTGGGGCGCAAGAATAGTTCAGGTGCTTTTGGGCCAGCGGTTGTGCAGCCACAGCCATTGGCCGGGACGCTCGCGAATCCAACTTTCCAGCACGGTGTTGACCATGTGCATGGTCTCGGCCACATCGCTGGACATATCGTCTGAGCGCGGTAGTTCCAGCTTGGGGAAGATTGTCACGCGAAAGCGGCACCCTGCTAGACGCTCCGTACGCACCGGCCACACTGGTAAATCATATTTGAACGCTAGTTGTGCTAGTGCTGGCGCGGTCATGGCATCGCGCCCGAAAAAAGGCACCGCAATGCCGTCATTCATTTTCTGATCGACCAGCATGGCGGTGTAGCCGCCGTCCCTTACCCGGCGCACCATTTCACGTGCGCCGGATGCCCCCTTGGCGATTGCATTCTCAGTGATATACCGTCCGCGGATGCGAGAAATCAGCCGGTCCACATAGGGATTGTTGGGCGCCCGATAGACGAAAGTGATTGGAATTCCATATTGGATCAGGGGCAGGCCGGAGACCTCCCAATTGCTGAGATGCCCGGTGAAAAACAAGGCGCCCCGGGCCTCTTCTTTTGCCGTCACAAGATGCTCCACGCCCACTACTTCGACCCGCCCGCCCGGCATATACGCCTGAAATTTCTGGAGATGGGGGTATTCGCCAGCGACGCGCCCAAGGTTTCGCCACATTTCGCCGAGAGCACGCTCTACATCGACCGTCGGAAGCTCCGGCATCGCGCGGTGGAGATTGCGCCGAGCGCGCGCATGGAGCGGCAGCAACGGCCCCACAGTTCCTGCCAAGGCGCCCCCTAGACCCGAGGCGAGCGGAAGCGGCATTATTCGGAAAAGGACAAACAGGGCAGCCACTATGGCGCCTTCCACAGCGTAGCGTAGATGTTTGACAATTAGGCGTTTAGCCATCCGAGCTCGCGGCGCCGGTAAGGGTTGGTATGAGCAACTCACGCACGGCCTCCGGGTCCTGCCATTCAAGCGTCACAGCGACAGATTGCACCATCGGCTTTGCTTCTTCAGGGAGGCGTACCCAATCTTTTTCCGTGGTGACTGCAATTGCGCCTTGCGCGCCGGCATACTCCACTAGCGTCATAATCTCATCGGGCGTGTAACGGCGGTGGTCGGCGAAGTGGATGCGTCTAATGATCCTGCAGCCTATGGCCTCCAGGGTGCGGAAAAATTTAGCCGGCCTTGCAATCCCGGCAAAGGCTACCACGGCGCGCTCGCGCAACTTGAGCGCCTGAAATGTCGGTGTTAGTTCTGCGCGCAGGAGGGGGGCTTGGTTATTGCCTAGGCGCGCGATAACGCCTACCTCATCGGGGCCAACGAGAACGATGGCATTTGCCCGCGAAAGCCCCTCGGACAAAGGTTCGCGCAACGGGCCGGCGGGAATAAGCCGTTCGTTTCCGAATCCAAAGCTGCCATCCACGACGACCAGCGATACATCCTTGATGAGCGATAGATTTTGCAGGCCGTCATCCATAACAATTGCGTCGGCTCCATCGGCGATAGCCGCTCGCGCCCCTACAGGCCGGTTGCGCGAGAGCCAGGTCGGTGCTTGACGTGCAAGAAGGAGCGGCTCATCCCCCACAGTGCGGGCTTTATGCCGCGCAAGGTCAACCCGTATCGGCCCGCGTGCTGTACCGCCATAGCCGCGGGTGAGAAAGTGCGGCGCGAATCCCCATTCCTGCATGAGCTTTGCGAGAGCGAGCGAGGTTGGAGTTTTACCGGCGCCGCCGGCGATGATATTGCCAACGCAAATCACCGGCACTTCGACCTGCTGGGGTGAGACGAAGGCGCGCCTGACCTGCCCGATGACGTTATAGCCCCAGGCGAGTGGCGTCAGAAGTCCTGCTTGGGCGCCAATGTTACTGCCCGGATTCCAAAATTCAGGCGTGCGCACGCGCACTCCCCCGGCGGTTGTTGAGAAGCTGCATGATTTCCGCCATCGCTATGTCACTGGCGCCGCCCAGTGAGCAGGCCGCTGAATATGCTGCTTCGCCCTGTGTCCGACATAGTTCTGGATCGCGCAGAAGCGGCTCGAGCGCGCTAGCGAGGCCATCGGCCCGCGCGATACGTCCAAGCGCGCCGGCTCTTTCCAATGCCCTGCAGGCATCGTCAAAATTGCGCATATCAGGCCCGGCGAGGAGTGCATTCTTTAGGAGTGCTGCCTCGACCGGATTGTGCCCGCCATGTGAGGCGAGTGAGCCAGCGATGAACACCGTTTTTGCCAGACGATAGATCAGCCCCATTTCGCCGAGCGTGTCGGCAACATAGATATCCGTATCCGCGTTGATGGCATCGCCGTTGCTGCGCGTGGCAACATAATTACCGCGGGCGCGTAACCTCTCCACGAATTCAGTAGTGCGTTCCGGATGGCGCGGGGCGATCAGAGTGAGGAGACCAGGGATAGCGGCAGCGAGCGTTAAATGGGCCTCGGAGGCGGCGGCTTCGTCTCCAGGATGAGTACTGGCCGCAAGCCAGTGCGGCCGCTCGCCGATTTCGCGGCGGAGTTTGTTCAGCGCTGTTTCGTCCACCGGAAGCGGTGCGGCATCATATTTAATGTTGCCAGCGAGCGTGAAGGATTTAGCGCCCAGGGCCTGCAAGCGTTTGCCGTCTCCCTCGCTTTGCGCCAAACAGGCATCGAACGAGCCAAGAACTGGCGCGATCAAACGTGGCATATGGCGCCAGCGTCGGGCCGAGCGCTCAGACATTCGGGCGTTCACCATGATCATGGGAATGGCTTGGGCGGCGGCGGCCAGCACCAGGTTCGGCCATAATTCAGATTCGACCCAAATCGCCATGTCGGGTCGCCAATGATCGAGAAAGCGACGCACTGGCGCGGGCCTGTCGATCGGCACGTATTGGTGCAGCATGCGTTCGGGCAGGCGTTTTTCCAAAACGCGCGCTGAGGTGACAGTACCCGACGTGATTAGCACATTCAGTCCCTCCGCGTTGAGGCGTTCGGCTAGCGGCAGAACTGCGAGCGATTCGCCGACGCTCGCGGCATGCGCCCAGGCGAGGCGCCCGTCCGGTCGGGCCCGCCCGGGACGGCCTAAACGTTCGGCGAAACGTAGTTTATCTTCCTTTCCTTGGCGACGCCGGTGCAGCAGCCAAATATCGATGGCCGGAGCGGCGAGACGGCTGAAGCCGTTGTAGGTGGCGGGCGTTGCCAAGGCACTAATCATCTAGCGACGGCCTTGCCGGGTGTTACCACCTCCACGCCCATAAGGCGATCAGCGGTCGTGGTCAGCTCGTTGAGGGTATTTTCTAATTTCAGCCGGGCGGTTTCGAGCGCCTCATCATCGGCGTCGCGGGCGACATGGATCGGCGTCCCCCACAAGTAGAGGCCGCGGCTGAACGGTAGCGCGATGACGAAACGGTCCCAGCTCGAAGCCAGTTTGCGGCGTGAGACCGAATAGGTCGAAGGCACTATTGGCGCACCCGAAAGCCGCGCTAGCAATATGATACCGGACTGTGCCCGCATGCACGGTCCGCGCGGCCCGTCCGGCGTTATGGCGACGTTGCTTCCGTTCTTGAGCGCTAGCAGCAGTTCCCGCAGCGCTTTCGAACCGCCGCGTGTGGTCGAGCCGCGCACGGTATGGACACCGAATTGGTGTACCGTGCGGGCAATCATCTCGCCGTCGCGATGTTGAGAGATCAATACGCTAAGAGGTGCTTGGCTGCGCCAGCCGGTCGGCGCCATGAGCAATCGATTGTGCCAAAACGCAGCGATGTAAGGCCGTCCGTCGCGCATCAATTCATTGGCCGGCTCCCGTCCCTCTTCGCGCCACCGGCCGGTGACATACACGAAGCGTATATAATTTGCCGCCAGCCAACATAGCAGCGACTGGAATGCCGATGAGCGCAGGAGACGCTTCAGCTGGCGCACGATCAGTCGTCCACGTCGTCGGTACTTGCTTCAGCCATTTCGTTCGCCGGCAGTAGCTCGAGCGAATAAAGTCGGGCATATGCACCGTCCTTGGCCATTAGGGTTTGGTGTGAGCCGGCTTCAACAACGCGCCCGTCTTGAATAAAGTAAATAATGTCGGCTTCCTGCACTGTGGTTAGCCGGTGGGCGATCACCAGGGTGGTTCGGCCCTGCATGAGGAGGCGCAAGCTTTGCTGAATTTGTTGCTCGGTTTTCGGGTCGAGTGCGGAGGTCGCTTCGTCTAGCAACAGGATCGGTGCGTCTTTCAGCATCGCGCGGGCGATAGAGAGGCGCTGGCGCTGGCCGCCTGAGAGCTTGGCGCCATGCTCGCCGATCATCGTGTCATAACCTTCCGGCAATTTCTCAATAAATGCGTGCGCGTCTGCGCCCTTGGCGGCGGTAATAATTTCTGCTTCGCTTGCCGCCGGACGGCCATACGCAATGTTGGCACGCACACTGTCGTCGAACAGCACCGTCTCCTGGCTCACTAGTCCGATGGCGTTGCGCAGCGAGGTAAGGTCGACGCTGCGTACGTCAGTATTGTCGATCGTTACCTCTCCCGTGTCAGCGTCATAAAAGCGCGGTAGCAAATTTAGAATGGTGGACTTACCTGCTCCCGACGGACCGACAAGCGCTACCGTGTTCCCTTCCGGAATTCTGAGTGATACGCCGTTCAGAGTTGATGAGCCGCTATCGTAGCTGAACGAGACATCGTTGAAGTTTATCTCCCCGCGCTTTACGGACAAATCGGGTGCACCGGGTTTCGACAATATGCGCGGTTTGGTATCAAGGACCCCAAAGACCCTCTGCGTTGCTGCTAGGCCTTCCTGTAAATTGACGTTGAGGTTGGCTAATGCCTTGAGTGGTTGATAGGCCATCAACATCGCTGTGATAAAGGCGAAGAACTCGCCGGTTGTCAGCGCATCGTCGATGACCTGCGAGCCGCCATAAAACATGACTGCAGCGATAAACACACCGCCTAGTGTTTCCATAATTGGCGATGCGGCAGCGCGAGTGCGTAGCGCCTTGTATATCAGACGGAAGACATTTTCAATCTGGCGTCCTGTGCGCTCGGCTTCAAAATCCTCCATGTTATAGGCCTTAATATGACGCACACCAAGAAAGGCCTCGTTAAGCCGTGCTGTGAAGCGGCCAAGCCCATCTAATGCCGAAGTCGAAAGCTTGCGCATACGCCGGCCAATGCGAACAATCGGAAAGACCGCGATGGGAAAGACAACAAAGGCTAACAGCGCCAGTTTCCAGTCCATCCAGAACATCACTCCCACTAGGAAGACAAGTGAGAGCGAATCCTTGATCAGACCGGTTAGCGTATTTGCCACGGCATTGCGCATCAGATTGATGTCGTTGGTCATGCGCGAGACCAATTTTCCCGTTGCGGTGTCATGAAAAAAAGCGAGATCGAAGCGGATCACATGGTTGAACAGTTTGGTCTGTAAATCGGCGATGATGCGCTGGCCGATAAAGGCCATCAGCACCGTTTGGCCGTAGGTCGCGGCACTCTTCACTAGGGTCACGAAAATTACCAGGACCGTGACCAGAATCAGCATGTCACGGTCATGCTTGTTGAATACGTCATCAAGCACCGGTTGCATAAGACGGGCCAGTGCAGCATTGCCGCCAGCGGCGATAATCATAAGGAAAATAGCCAACAATAGACGCTGCAAATGGGGGCGCACATACTCGCGCAATAGGCGCGTGAGGAGCTCACGCGTGCTCTGCGCCCGCGGTTGGGAATTCTGGTCGGTCACCGGTTTCTCAGCCTTCAGCGGATTTCAATCCTAAGCGCTTGAATCTGAGCAAAATTTATATCACGACGGGCGGAATACGAACAATTTCCGGACAAGCTCATTTTTTCGCCCAGTCGCTTAGTTCCTCCATCAAAACATTATGGAGGTGGCCGTTACTTGCTAGGCAGGTTGGGTGAAGAGGGCGTTCCTGATTGAAGATGAGTTGGTTGCCGGCAATGCTGGTGATGATGCCGCCTGCTTCGCTTACCAGCAGGCAGCCGGCGCAGATATCCCAATCTGCTTTGGGCCAGGCGCTCGCCGCAGAATCGAAGCGCCCATCAGAGACGAGCGCTAGCTTATAGGCGATCGAACTCATGGCGTAGACATTGTCAGCATGAAAGCGCTCCGGCCAGCCGGCCTCACTATGTTCGGAGCGGCTGGCGAGTATTTTCATCTGCGCTAAGTCGGCGCATGCGCTTACCGAGATGATGTCGCCGTTAAGTCGCGCTCCACCGCCCTTCACCGCTTCGAACAATTCGTCGCGCGCCGGGTTGAACACTGCACCCATCAACGCTACGCCATCCTCGATCAAAGCCACCGAGACGGCGAATTCGGGCAATCCCTTGAGGTAGCTATTGGTGCCATCGATGGGATCGACCACCCAAATACGGCAGCACTCGAGGCGCTGCTGGTTGTCCTCCGATTCTTCCGAGAGCCAGCCATAGTCCGGCCGCGCACCCATCAGCATATCCTGCAAAACCGAGTTGGTTTCGATGTCCGCCTCACATACGGGGTGGTATTTGCTTTTGCGCCAAACTCGCTGCTCTTTTTGAAAGCGCTTCAGAGCGCACGCACCCGCTTCGCGCACTGCCCGCAAAAGCAATTCGTGATCGGCGCTGCCCGTTTCTAGGGGCTCGGTACTTATGTTGATGAGTTTCGCTTACTGACCGGCGACGGTCATACCGTCAATCCGAATGGTTGGTGCATCGATTCCATGGCGGAAAGTGAGGTCGTTCGCTGGCGTGAGGTGTGCAAACATGTTGCTCAGGTTTCCTGCCACGGTTAACTCACTTACCGGCCAGGCGATCTCACCCTTGTCGATCCAATATCCGGCAGCGCCGCGGCTGTAATCCCCGGTGACACCATTGACCCCCATGCCGATCAACTCGGTCACATACATGCCGCTGTCAATATCCGCTATCAGGGCCTCTGGGCTCACCTTGCCGGGCGCAAGATAGAGGTTGGACGGCGCCGGCGCAGGCAGTCCGCCAGTTTGGCGTGCCGCATGGCCAGTAGAGCGTAATTTCAGCTGCCGTGCTGAGCGCGAGTCAAGGAGCCAGGTGGCGAGTACGCCATCTTTGATGATGTGACGTGAGATTGTCGGCGCGCCTTCGCCGTCGAACGGGCGTGAGCGAAGACCGCGTTTGCGGTGCGGGTCGTCGATCACTTGGACGTTGGATGAGAACACAGATTGATTCAAGCGGTCCTTTAAAAAACTTGTGCCGCGCGCCACGGACGAGCCAGAGATGGCGCCCGAGAGATGACGGATTAGGCCACCGGAAACGCGTGGGGCATAGACCACCGGAACAGCGCCCGAGGCCGCCTTTCGTGGATTGAGTCTGCGGGTGGCGCGTTCGCCTGCGCGCTTACCGATCTCTTCTGGGCTGTTGAGATCTTCCTCGAAGCACGCCGACGACCAGTCATAATCGCGTTCCATGCGAGTGTCGGTGCCAGCAATGACGGAGACGCTGAACGAGAAGCGAGAGGAGTTATAATTGCCAGAAAACCCGCCGCTAGTGGCAAGTGCGGCGCTACTGCGGCTCCAACTAGCGTCGCCGCCTTCGGAATTCGTTATGCCAGGAACGGCGCGGGCAGCTTCTTCGGCGCGCCGCGCCCAATCAATCAATTTCTCAGTTTGGGGCTCGCGAGAATCAGCAAGCTCCAGATCAGGCCAGTCGCACGCCAGCTGCTCGGAATTAATAAGTCCACAGAAGGGGTCTTCGGGCACCGCCCGCGCCATTGCGACGGCTCGTTCGACCAGAGTATCGAGGGTCTCATCGGCAAAATCCGTCGTTGAGACCATCGCCTGGCGACGGCCCAACAGTACTCGCAAACTAAGATCGCGTCCCTCCGAGCGTTGAAGGTCCTCTGACTTGCCGAGGCGATAACTGGCGCCCAATGAAATGCCGTGCATGATGAAGGCGTCCGCTTCGTCCGCACCGGCCTTCTTGGCTTTTTTCAACAGTGCGTCGAGCAGGGAAGTGGGATCGCCAGTCGCGGTCATTAAGTTGGCCCTATCGTTCGAGGTCAGTGTAAAAGTCTTGGCAAAGTGGCCCAAGCGGGTCACTAGATTGTTAAATGCCGTGATCTTATATAGTGGCGCCCGCCTGTGCGCGCCAGTGCTCTATTTCGGATCAAGTAGGCCTTCCTTGTGCATCCAAGCGCAGAGGTCGTCGAACATGGTCCTGAGGGCAACCGGCCTGAAGCCGAGTACACGTTTTGCCTTTGAGCAATCAATAAGCTGGTTAAGGGACATCAGGTTGAACATTTCAGGTGACATGCCGGGATCGCGCTCGGAAGACGCGCGCGGTGCCTTGCCACCGACCAGAGCGGCTACTGTCTCTCCAACCTCTACAAAACGCGCCTGGGCGCCAGACAGCAGATATCGTTCACCCCGCACACCCTTCTCGAATGCTGCGATATGGGCGCGCACCACTTCGTCCACATGGCAGAATGCGGCGCCACCGGTCCCCACTTTTTCAAGCTTTCCTTGGGCGATCGCCTGTACAAACGGCCCCCAAATCACACCGTCGAACGGCCCCACCACATTGGCTGGATTAACTACTACAACATCGAGGCCGCGCTCGAGACCCCCCAGCGCCGCATCCTCGGCTAGTTTTTTGGTGCGGAAATAATTGATCGGAGTGTCATCGACATTGGAGAGCGATTCTTCATTGATTTCAATATTGTCCTGTAGCCCCCAACTCGCGCCTGATGAAGTATGGATGAATCGCCGCGCCTTTTTGTTGAGTGCTGCAGTAACCATGTTGCAGGTGCCATCAATATTATCGCTGTTCTGTGCCGCATCGCCAGCGGAGTCAAAACTAACATTGCCGGCTACGTGAAACACTGCATCGACGCCCGCCGGTATGACGGCGTCGAGCGTACCGGGATCGGTAATGTCGCCGATTACTCGCCGTGCCGGAAAGCGGGACAGGTAGGCAAGGTCGGAGCTGGTCCGGTGAAGGGCGGTAACTTCCCAGCCAGCGAGGCACAACTGCTTAACTAGGTTGACGCCGATAAATCCAGAGGCGCCGCTGACGAAGGCGGTTTTATTTGTCATGTCGTTCCTCGGTAACTGGCAAGCGCAGCGCTGAGCAGGTCGATATGGCTTTCATAGCATTTCCAGACGTCGATTTCTTTTTCATAAACCTTTGGCGGGGTGCTAGTAGGGTTGAATTAGAGTTCGAAATGCGTGGTAATTTACGCTGGCACCGCCGCGCTGACGTGTACCAGCGTATCACATTCAAGGGTCACGATACGCTCTACGGAAAGGCCTCACCACTGCGTCTACGCTTGCCTGGGCTTAAGCGCGAGGGTGCCGTAGAAGTATTCGTTAGCGCGTTTTGATTCATAGTGAAGCTGTTGTATGGCGCCTAGGTGATAGACCGATTCGGCGGAATCTGGCGTGGTAGCGAGGACATGTCCAAAGCATTGGATTGCTTTCGCAGATTGCTTCTGGGTCATACGGGTATTGCCTAAACGGCTCCATGCCGAAGTATTTTCCAGCGACTATTTGAGAGACCGCAAGATAAATCCGTACCGCATTTTACAGCTGGTGTTTGTACAACATTCGCGCGACCGAGGGCAGGACCTCTTTGAACGGCGTTGTTGGCATCACTTCCAGATCGGCTTGCCGGAGCCGGGGAGGCCGTATTCTGGCCATTTGCGGGTTACCGTTTCGATGACTTCGTCGCTCATTCGAATTTTCTGACCCCACTCTCGTTTGGTCTCGGGCACCAACTTGTTGGTGGCATCTAGGCCTATTTTTGAACCCAGCCCGCTCTCGGGTGAGGCAAAATCGAGATAATCGATCGGTGTATTTTCTACCAACGTGATATCTCGTGCCGGGTCCATGCGCGTCGATACCGCCCACATCACGTCCTTCCAATCGCGGGCGTCGATGTCTGCGTCAACGACTATGATCCATTTCGTGTACATGAACTGGCGCAAATAGGACCACACGCCCATCATCACGCGCTTGGCGTGGCCGGGATAAGCCTTGTTAATCGAAACAACGGCGACCCGGTAGCTGCAAGCTTCAGGCGGCAGCCAGAAATCGACAATCTCGGGAAATTGCTGGACCAAGAGTGGTACGAAAACTTCGTTCAACGCTTGGCCGAGAATGCTTGGCTCGTCCGGCGGGCGGCCGGTGAAGGTTGAGAGATATATCGGATCGCGGCGCATGGTAATTGCAGAGACCGTGAAGCGAGGAAACTCCTCAACGGCGTTGTAATAGCCGGTGTGGTCGCCGAAGGGCCCCTCTGGGCCGTAATCATCCAGACTAACATGGCCTTCGATGACAATTTCTGCCTCCGCCGGTACGGCAAGAGGGACGGTTTTGCAATTGACCAGTTCGACCTTACGGCCCCGTAGAAGGCCTGCGAACTGATATTCCGAGAGTGTATCGGGGATAGGCGTCACGGCGGCGAGGATGACGCCCGGATCGGCACCGATGACGACTGCTACCGGCAAGGGCTCGCGCTTTTCCGCAGCCCAGCGGCGATGCTGCGCTGCTCCGCCGCGATGGTGCAGCCAGCGCATCAACGTGGTGTTGCGCCCCGTCACTTGCATCCGGTAAATGCCGAGATTGTAATCATCCTCGCGTTTCGCCCCAGGTCCGCGGGTTACCACAAGCGGCCAAGTGATGAGCGGACCAGGCTCGTCGGGCCAGCAGGTTTGAATTGGCAGACGATGCAGATCTACATCATCTCGCGTCCATACCACCTCTTGGCAGACGCCAGCACTGACAGACTTAGGCTTCATCGTCATGACTCGGCGCAGGAGTGGCAGCAACTCGAATGCTTCGCGCCAGCCGCCCGGCGGTTCGGGCTGGCGTAAGAAGGCCAGCATGTCGCCGATCTCGCGCAAGGTTTCCGGCGTTTGACCCATACCCATGGCGACCCGAGTTACGCTGCCGAACAGATTGACTAGCATCGGCATACCGTAGGGTTTGTTCGCCGCGTCTACGACATTTTCGAACAGCACGGCAGGGCCGTTCTCAGCGAGGAGGCGGGTTTGAATTTCGGTTACTTCCAGTTTAGGCGAAACCGGTGTTCGAACGCGTGTCAATGCGCCCTCGGTTTCGAGGTGCTGTATAAAATCCCGCAAAGAGTTGTAAGCCATTTTATTCCGATGATGATTCACGATATGTTAAAATGTGAATAGAGAGACTATCCCTCCACTTCGATCAAGGCCATACTCTGTAGGTGTTGCAGCTTGCTCCCTATCGCACCCGCCTAGAGCGCATCTTCAAGGAAATCACTGGCCCGTCGGGTCGGGCCGATGTGAAGGCGATTGCTAGTTTGGGCGAAGTCAACAATCGTATTGACGAGGTTCGGGAAATCCTCGCCGTCATGCCGCTCCGCCTCCCCCAAATTGAGACGCGGATGGAAATCGATCCGGACTTTTCCAGTCTTAGTCGAAAGCGGCGGCTTGAAGCTCTAGCTGACTACATCCGCTTCACCATTGGATTGGTGGATCGTGAAATCGCCGCCAAACGCGGTCACATAATCGTTGGCGCTAATGATGACTGAAGCGATGGAAGATTTGGTCGCCGTCGCACTGGATTATCCATTTGCTCGGCCCAATCACTCCTATCTGTTCGTAGATGGCGACGCCTTACCTATGGCTGAATCCGACAAAGATAATATAGACGGTAGACTTCTACGAAGAGGTGCCGCACCGATGCAAGAAAGAATTGCTGTGCTGGCCTATGGCGCCAACGCAGCGCCTACCAGGCTGCGGCAAAAATTTGCCGCCCATGCACCGGGGACGATATTTCCTGTTTTCAAAGCGCGGCTTCATGATTTCGATATTGTATATGCGGGCCATATTTCCAGCTACGGCGCGATTCCGGCAACGCTCGCGCCGTGTCGAGGAACAGTCGTCGAAATCGCCGTGACGTATCTCGACCGCCACCAACTCACGCGCATGCACGAAACCGAACTCTCCAGCCACAGCTATGTTTTTGGCAGGCTTGATGGTCTTACGGTTGAAATAGAGGAACTCGGCGCACTGAGTACTGTGCACAGCTATTGGGCCCGCCATGGAAATTTTCCCCCTAGAGGGGGCCCCCTTGCACTCGCCGCCGTCGTGGCTGAGAGACGACTGTTCGCCGAAGCGTCGCAGGACCGGGTACAAGGCCATGCCCGTGATCGCTTGGCGCCGGGACGAGGATTGCATGACGTAGTGGCAGAAAACGCAAGCGACCCAGCCCTGCGCCGGTTGCGCAGTATGGCGCTTCGCGATAGCGCACAACCCTTTGATCATCCGCATTACGAATTGCTCGTGGGTGTTTAGACGCTATCATCCCATGGCGCGTGCGGCGACGATACCGGCGAACAGCACGCCGCCAACCCAGAAATTCAGTTTAAATTTCGCCAGACAACTTCTTGGATCGTTAATTTTTAGTGTAACTGCTTGCCACACGAGCAGTAGCGCTGCGGCGCTGATGCCCAAATAAAACGGCCAAACGATATCCTCCAGCGCACCCGTTGCGGTGAAGCCCGCTAAGGCTGCGAGATAGAACGCCCAAAGCCAGGGCTTTGTTCTATTGCCAAGCGCCAGGGCTGAGGATTTAACCCCGATCAAGGCGTCATCTTCCTTGTCCTGATGAGCATAGATGGTGTCGTAGCCGAGGGTCCAGGCAATGCCGCTGGCATAAAGCAGCCCGGCCGACCAAGAGAGATTGCCCTCTACCGCCGCCCACCCTAACAGAGCTCCCCAGTTAAACGTGAGACCAAGGAAGGCTTGTGGCCAATAGGTTATGCGTTTCATGAAGGGATAGGTAAAAACGAGCACGAGCGATGCGGCGCCGAGAATGATAGCGAATGTGTTGAGTTGCAGGAGGATGACCAAGCCAAGCGCCAGCAACAGGACACAAAATACTGTAGCAGCCCTGACGGTTATAACGCCGGAGGCGATGGGGCGGCTTCGTGTACGCTCGACGCGAGCATCGAAATCGCGATCGACAATATCGTTGAAGACGCAACCGGCGCTGCGCATCACTAGTGCGCCAGCCGCGAATAACGCCAGCAATCGCACATCCGGAAGCGCCGGTGTCGCGAGCGCAATACTCCAAAAGCCCGGCCACAACAGAAGCCAGGTGCCGATCGGTTTGTCGAGGCGGACAAGTAGAGCAAAGGGCCGCAGGCGGCGCGGCAGAATCGAGATGATAAGGTTCGCGCTGGACTGCGGCACTGTTTGTTGCGGTGAAGGGCTCGCGATCATGAGGAATGGTGATATCTTGAGCGCGCGTACGAGACAAGACGGAGTGGCGGTAAGGTGGATACGAACAACCAGGCCGGGAGGGGGCATTGTGTGCGGATATTTGTCGACGCGCCCTTCGCTGCTGGCGCCAAATTGCTGTTGGGGCGCGCACAAGCGCACTATCTCGCTAATGTTATGCGTTTTAAGTCGGGCGATACACTCGCCATTTTCAACGGCCGCGATGGCGAGTGGCGCGCCGCTATTGCCGAGATGCGCCGGGACACCTGCACGCTAGTAGCGGAGGCAGAAACGCAGCGACAACAAGCTGTGACGGGCCCCGTGTTGCTGTTTGCGCCCCTTAAACCGGCGCGCTCAGCAATGTTGATTGAAAAGGGGTGCGAATTGGGGGTCTCAGAATTTTGGCCAATATTCACGCAACATAGCCGGAGTAGGCGGATCAAGCTTGACCGCTACCGTGCGCACGCCGTAGAGGCTGCCGAACAATGTGGTCGGATGGATGTGCCGCTGGTGCGGCCGCTCGCGTCGCTCGAAACGTTGTTGAGTGCTTGGCCTTCGGCGCGGCAGCTGCTGTTTTGCGACGAGGCAGGCGGGCCGCCGGCGCATGATGTTCTCTGCGCTGCGCCGCCTGCACTTTGGGCTATCTTGGTCGGCCCTGAAGGTGGTTTTTCGTTGCAAGAAAGAACGCTCATAAGGTCGCACCCATTTTGCGTTCCGGCGTCGCTCGGCCCACGCATATTACGGGCTGAGACCGCCGCTGTCGCAGTGCTCAGTCTATGGCAAGCTACCGTCGGGGACTTGCGAGCCAAAAGTTCCGACCCCATTTCATAGCCTTGCAGCCATAGCCTATTCGTCGTATCAGGAGGCGCGTAATAATACGTCGCCGAAATTTTTTGGTTTCAGAACGCCCATGAACGATATCGCCCGTCCTCCCCGCCAGGAGGTTATCGAAAAACGCGACCTGTTGGCTTACGTGGAATCTGGCTGCAAACCACGCGCCCAGTGGGCGATCGGGACGGAGCACGAAAAATTCGGTTACAACTTGATAGATCTTGAGCCGTTGCCGTACGACGGCCCGGCCGGAATCCGCGCAATGTTGGAGGGGCTGCAACGCTACAAGTGGAAGCCCTACATGGAGGGCGACAATATCATCGCGCTTACCGGAGAAGACGGCTCTTCCGTATCGTTGGAACCGGGCGGGCAGTTTGAGTTATCAGGTGCACCGCTGCCAAACTTGCATCGCGTCTGCGATGAAGTGCACACCCATCTCGATCAAGTGGCGAGCATCGCCAAGGATTTGGGCGTTGGGTTTTTCGGGCTTGGCTTCCAGCCTAAATGCCGGCGGGAGGATATCTCGTGGATGCCCAAGGGCCGTTACGCGATCATGCGCCGCTATATGCCGACAAAGGGCGATCTCGGACTCGATATGATGACGCGCACGTGCACCGTACAGGTCAATCTCGATTTCGATAGTGAAGCTGATATGGTACGTAAGTTGCGGATCTCGCTGGCGTTGCAGCCGGTTGCCGTGGCTCTATTCGCTAATTCACCCTTCGTGGAAGGTAAGCCAAGCGGCTATTTGAGTTACCGCAGCCATGTCTGGACACGCACTGACCCGGAGCGCTGTGGCCTGCTACCTTTTGCCTTCGAGGACGGCATGGGCTTCGAGCGCTATGTTGATTATGTGCTCGATGTGCCGATGTATTTCGTGCTCCGCGACGGGAAATATATTGACGTATCGGGCTGTTCTTTCCGCGATTTTCTGGCCGGAAAGCTGCCCGGCTTAGAAGGTGAGCGCCCGACGATCAAGGATTGGGAAGATCACATGACGACGATTTTTCCCGAGGTTCGCATCAAACGCTACATGGAGGTACGGGGTGCAGATGGTGGGCCGTGGGGGCGGCTTTGTGCCCTGCCGGCACTTTGGGTAGGGCTTCTTTACGACAGCACAGCATTGTCCGAGGTGGAGGCGCTATGCCGCGAATGGTCGCATGACGAAATCTCGAGCGCCCATGTAGATGTAGCGCGGAACGGCTTTAAAACGGAGCTGGGCGGGCGCGCGATAGCTGAAATTGCCCGCGATGTGGTGCGCATTTCCCGCGACGGGTTACAGCGTCGCGCTGTAGCCGGTAATCACGACTCCGACGAGCGAGGCTATCTAACAACCCTTCAACAAATTGCCGAAACGGGCCGCACACCGGCGGAAGAATTACTCGACGCCTATGAGACGCGTTGGAACAGGAGTGTCGATCCGCTGTTTGAGGAATATGCTTACTGAACGCGCGCCTTCAATAGCCGGTTGGGAACGAAAATGACTTATCGGGTCAATCCGCTATTTTCCGCCGTTGCGCCGCCGCCCATTGCTGAAGCATGGAGTTGGGTTGCGGGCCGGACGTTCCCCGACAACAAACCGTTGATCGACCTTGCCCAAGCGGAGCCGAGCTATCCGCCGGCTCCAGAACTTCTGCAACATCTGACAGAAATTGTTCAGCAGCCTGAATCCTCGCGCTATACCCCCATTCAAGGCACCCCTGAATTACGCACCGCGTTTGCTGCTGATCTGACTGAATTTTATGGCGCGAACGTCACGGCGGCTGAGGTCAGCATCTCGGCGGGCTGCAACCAGTCCTTTTGTCTCGCCTTGATGGCCCTGGCCGGATCAGGCGACGAAGTAATTTTACCGGCGCCATACTATTTTAATCACAACATGTGGCTAAACATGTTGGGCGTAAAGACCGTCCCGCTGCTTTTTCAGGCTGCCGAAGGCGGCATTCCTGATGTTGAAGAGGCCGCGCGGAAAATTACCGCTCAGACTCGCGCGATCATACTCGTCAGCCCCAACAATCCGACTGGTGCAATCTATCCGCCTGAAGTAATCCTCGAATTTTTTGAATTGGCGCAGGATCGCGGCATCGCGCTGGTGCTGGATGAGACTTATAAGGATTATCTCCCGAACGAAGATGCCCCGCACGCGCTGCTGCAAGAGCCCGGATGGCGAGAAACGTTGATCCAACTGTTCAGCTTTTCAAAAGCCTATGCCATCACCGGACACCGGGTCGGCGGGTTGGTGGCAGGGTCGGAGATCTCTGCGGAGATTGCCAAGGCAATGGACTGCGTAGCGATTTGTGCGCCAGCGATTGGCCAGGCGGCGGCGCTCTTCGCTTTGCAGAATCTGGGTCGCTGGAAGCGCGAGAAACGCCGTCTCAGCCTGGCACGCCTCGAGGCTCTAAACCATGCTATGGCGCGCAATGAACTCGAGTATCAAGTCGTCTGCGCCGGCGCATTTTTTGCCTATGTGCGACACCCTCATGCGGGCAAAAGTGCTAGTGAAGTGGCGCGAAGGCTAGCAGACGAATATAATATGTTGTGTCTCCCTGGCACGTTCTTTGGCTCCGACCAGGAAAGCTACCTGCGATTTTCATTTGCAAATGTTGAAGCCAACAGAATGAACGAGATTGCTGCGCGACTAGTAGACAGCCAGGACGCATTCTAAATGTCAGATGACTTGGATAGCGAGAATGCCCACAAGCTTGATAAAGTACACGCTCCAAAATTGCGCATCTATAAATTGCGCATCTATAATGTCGATAGGTTCAGAAGCCCGGATACGACCTATTCGCTGTAAAGGAATGGAGTCATGGGCGGCCCGCTACGCGAGTGATCTCTAGTTTCGTGTGCTATATCAACTAAGGCTGCCCACTTGATATCATCACACCAGAAAAATCCATGGCTATGGTACGTAGTACGGTGGTAGCTGAAGAACCGGCCGCCACGGACAAATTGGTAATGCTGGATTGCTGGTGTTGATTAGGCCTCAGTCCCGCCGACTGTAATGCCATCTACCAATATGGTCGGCAGACCGACGCCGACCGGCACGCCCTGGCCTGCTTTCCCGCACGTGCCGACGCCAGGGTCGAGGGCAAAATCATTACCGATCGCGCTCACCCTGGTCAGGACATCCGGGCCATTGCCGATCAAGCTAGCACCTTTCAGCGGCGCAGTGATTTTGCCGCCCTCGATGAGGTATGCCTCCGATGCTGAAAAGACGAATTTTCCTGACGTAATATCGACCTGGCCGCCGCCAAAATTGCGCGCATAAATACCGCGCTTTGTTTCGCCTATAATTTCCTCAGGGTCGCGCTTGCCGGCCAGCATAAACGTGTTAGTCATGCGTGGCAGAGGTGTGTGGGCGAAACTTTCGCGTCTACCATTGCCAGTTGGTTCCATGCTCATGAGGCGAGCGTTCATGCGGTCTTGCAGGTAACCACGGAGAATCCCGTTTTCAATCAGGGTGGTGGAGCTACTTGGTGTGCCTTCATCATCGATGGTCAGCGAGCCTCGCCGATCATCGATTGTGCCATCATCGATCACCGTCACACCATCCGCTGCGACCCGTTCGCCTAGAAGGCCGGCGAAAGCAGATGTTTTCTTGCGATTAAAATCGCCCTCGAGGCCATGTCCGATGGCTTCATGCAACAGGATACCAGGCCAGCCTGGCCCAAGAACCACGGGAAACTCTCCAGCGGGTGCCGGCACCGATTCCAAGTTAACCAATGCTTGGCGTAGGGCTTCGTCAACCTGAGCATGCCAGCTGGCTGGTGTTATATAGGTCTCATAGTTCGAGCGCCCGCCAATTCCATGAGATCCGGTTTCCCGGCGCTCACCGTCCTTCACCATGAGTGAGACATTAAGACGTACCAAGGGGCGGATGTCGGCCGCCCGTAGCCCGTCAGACCGGATAATCTGCACTGCTTGCCATTCACCGGTGAGCGAAATCATGACTTGGTCAACGCGTGGATCGCTATTCCGCGCATAGGCATCTATATCGCTAAGCAGAGCGACCTTATCCTCGAATGGCGTCGCGGTCAGAGGATTAGACCCTGAATAAAGCGAGCGATTCGTCGGCTGTGGCCCCTCCGCTGAGACGCCCGCGTGACCTGTGCGTACCGCTTTGACAGTTTCGGCGGCGCGCCGGATCGCGTCTTCGCTAAGCTCTGAAGCATGGGCGTAGCCGGTAGCTTCATCGGCAATCGCGCGCAGTCCAAAACCCTGCACGGTATCGAAGCTGGCGCTTTTGAGGCGACCGTCGTCGAACGACAAGCCTTCACTTTGGCGGTATTCCAGAAACAATTCGCCGTCATCCATGCCAGCGAGCGCATTTTCGACGATGCCTTCCGTGCGCGTCTTGTCGAGCCCCGCGCGATTGAAAAATAAATCGTCGGTGACTTTAAATTCGGTCATGGCATTTTTCCGATCATGGCTTCGATAGCCGTTCATATGACAGTGAAATCATCGTGCGCCAAGCGCGGTGGGCTATTTTTTTCTGGTTTTACCGCTTCTAAGACGCATACACAGTGCAAAAGCGCGACAATTCGACGCAGGTGTAATTAATTGCGGCTACATTTTGGTACGGCATAGCGTGGCCGTCACGCCTAATTATTTTATAATATCAATAGGTTAATAGGTTTCCATCTCTCTATAATGAGCGAAGGGGGCGCCAAACCGACAAATTAGGTGTATCTCGTCAATTTAGGGCCTGTAATGGCTTACATCCGTGGCCCACTGCAATTATAGTCTGGCCGCGCTAGTCCGGGGATTCGGAGCGATCCTCCTTGGCCTGACGCCAAGCAAAACGGCTGTTCACGCCATCGGCGGGGCGAAGGAAAACGATGATGCTTAAAACAAGACTGATCGCGTTTGCGGTCTTCTTCTCGACGATCTTGGTTGGCACCGGCGCCAGCATGGCACAGGCGCCTGAGGACTGGCAGTTGGGGTTTCAGGACTCGCACAGCCCAACGATGGACCGGATCCTTAGCTTGAACGACATAATGTTTTGGATTTGCATCGCCATATGCGTGGTCGTTATGGGCCTGATGTTATACATCTTTGTGCGGTTTAACCGTAAGAGAAACCCAACGCCGCAAAAATTCACCCATAACTCTCTTATCGAAGTGCTCTGGACTGTCATTCCGGTGATCGTTCTTGTAGCGATCGCTATACCGTCGTTCCGCTTACTCTATTTCATGGACCGAACTTCGGAAGCGGAGATGACCATCAAGGCGATCGGACATCAATGGTACTGGACCTACGAATATCCCGATTTGGGTGAAGACATCTCGTTCGACGCAGTCATGCTAGAGGAAGATGAGTTATCGGAAGGACAGTTCAGGCTGCTTGAAACTGACGAAACCGTTGTCGTCCCAGTCGACACAAATATTCGTCTTCTAGTGACGGCGGATGACGTCCTCCACGCTTGGACCATCCCCTCGTTCGGCATTAAAATCGACGCAGTACCGGGGCGAATTAATGAAGGTTGGTTCCGCGTAGATGCGGAAGGAACTTACTACGGCCAATGCTCTGAACTATGTGGTCGAGACCATGCTTTCATGCCGATACGGGTCGAAGCGGTCTCGAAGGAAGCTTACGCCGAGTGGGCAGCGTACGCCCAGGAAGAATACGCCAGCAATATCGGCAATGAGGGCGTCACAGTCGCACATTTAGAGTCGACTGATTGAGCGGCTAAGGAAGGATTTAATTAATGGCTCATAGCGAAGCAGGACACGGCGCTCACGAAGCCCATCATACGCCAACGGGCATTACTCGGTGGCTGTATTCCACCAACCACAAAGATATTGGCACGATGTACCTCGTCTTTGCCATTATCATGGGCGTGGTTGGTGCGGCGCTTTCTATCATGATGCGCATGGAACTCAGCGCGCCGGGAATGCAAATTTTTGCTGACAATCCGCATTATTTTAACGTCTTCGTTACCGCGCACGGTTTGATCATGGTTTTCTTCTTTGTCATGCCGGCGTTTATCGGTGGTATGGGCAATTGGATGGTCCCGTTAATGATCGGCGCGCCGGATATGGCGTTTCCGCGCATGAACAACATTAGTTTTTGGCTATTGGTTCCAGCTGGTGCGCTGCTTGTGGGCTCGCTCTTTGTGCCGAGTACGGCGGGAGGCGCCACCGGGGTCGGTGGTGGTTGGACAATTTATGCACCTCTATCAACAAGCGGACAGCCGGGGCCGGCGATGGATATGGCTATATTTGCGCTGCATCTCGCTGGCGCCTCTTCCATTCTGGGCGCCATCAATTTTATTACCACCATTCTGAATATGCGGGCGCCGGGCATGACGCTGCATAAGATGCCGCTATTTTCTTGGTCTATTCTGGTGACAGCATTCCTGCTGCTGCTCTCACTGCCGGTTTTAGCTGGCGCCATCACGATGTTGCTGACGGACCGCAATGTAGGGACCACATTCTTTGATCCAGCTGGCGGCGGTGATCCAGTCCTATTTCAGCATCTGTTCTGGTTCTTCGGCCATCCTGAAGTCTACATTCTGATCCTGCCGGGCTTCGGCATCGCCAGCCATATTGTATCGACTTTTTCGAGAAAGCCCGTATTTGGCTATCTCGGCATGGCCTATGCAATGGTTGCGATCGGCTTTATCGGTTTTGTGGTGTGGGCACACCACATGTATACGGTCGGGATGGACGTAAATACCCGGGCTTATTTCATTGCTGCGACGATGGTAATTGCGGTGCCTACAGGCATCAAAATTTTCAGCTGGCTGGCGACCATGTGGGGTGGCTCGATAGAGTTCAAAACACCGTTGTTGTGGGTGCTGGGCTTTATCTTCTTATTTACCGTTGGTGGCGTGACCGGAATTGTATTGTCTAACGCCGGTATCGATATCGCCCTGCACGATACATATTATGTGGTCGGCCATTTCCATTACACCATGTCAATTGGCGCCGCATTCCTGATCTTCGCCGGATTCTATTATTGGTTCGGCAAGATGTGCGGCAGGCAATATCCGGAGATGCTTGGCAAGATACACTTTTGGATCTCGTTCATTGGCGTAAATGTGACGTTTTTCCCAATGCACTTCCTTGGCGCCGCTGGCATGCCGCGCCGTATTCCGGATTATCCTGACGCCTTTGCGGGGTGGAATATGGTTGCCTCGATCGGGTCCCTGATCTCCGCGGTCGGTATTTTGTTGTTCCTCTTCATTGTATTCTACACCCTAGCTCGGGGTAAAAAATGCGAAGCTAACCCCTGGGGTGAGGGTGCAGATACGTTAGAATGGACCGTCGAATCACCGGCCCCGTTTCATACCCACGAAGAACTGCCGCGTGTCCGTTGATCGTGTCGGCATAGCCGGAGGTTTGACAGGGTGATAGCGACAGATTACCCGGTGGCAGGTGCGGCGTCAGAGCGCCACAGTGAAGAGATTGCGCTCGGTGATTTTGTGGCGCTTCTTAAGCCGCGGGTTATGTCGCTTGTGGTTTTCACAGGGGCTGTCGGCATGCTGCTGGCGCCGGGCACATTGCATCCGGTACTTGCTGTCGTGGCTATCCTCTGTATTGCGGTGGGCGCTGGTGCTGCCGGGGCCATCAACATGTGGTATGACCGCGACATCGATGCCTTGATGATGCGCACTCGGAACCGGCCAATACCAGCGGGCCGTATGGCGCCAAACGTCGCGCTCGGATTCGGCGTTACCTTGGCTGTGGCTTCAGTTTCCATTATGGCGCTGGCTGTGAACGGCATGGCGGCCGGCCTGCTGGCTTTCACGATCTTTTTCTACATCGTTATTTACAGTATGGCGTTGAAGCGTCGAACGCCTCAAAACATCGTCATTGGCGGCGCTGCCGGTGCCTTTCCACCAATGATTGGGTGGGCAGCTGTAAATGGTGACGTGACATTGGCGTCGGTGGTTCTGTTTGCCATTATCTTCCTGTGGACGCCGCCACATTTTTGGGCTCTGGCGCTTTACAAACGCGGTGATTATGACAAAGCCGGCGTGCCGATGCTGCCAGTGGTCGCCGGCCGTAAATCGACCGCCTGGCAAATGTTGGCTTACACCGTCGCGTTGCTGCCTGTCACCTTGCTGCCGTGCGTGATTGGTCTTTCGGGCGCTGTGTACGGTGCTGGCGCTTTGGCACTTGGTTTGGTGTTTATGGGTTACTCCGTTAGCGTCATATGTGACACAGGCGAACGGAGCGCACGTCGCATGTTTCCCTTCTCAATCCTTCACCTTTTTTTGATTTTCGTACTGCTGCTGGTTGATCAAATACTACCGGTTGCATTCTAGATCGATGTATCAGGCCATGCCCGACAAAGAATATTATCGCCGCCGCCGCTGGCGGAATTATGCACTGGCTGGCGTGTTACTTGGGCTTGTGGTGCTGTTTTTCTTCATCACGCTGGCCAGAATGGGGGGGGATTGAGATGACCCTTGCCAATAGGCGCAAGCGCTTGACGTTGGTCGTTTTGAGCGGCGTAGTGTGCGGTATGGTCGGGCTCTCTTTTGCGGCGGTGCCGCTATATGATTTATTTTGCAGTGTGACCGGCTTCGGCGGCACGACGCAAACGGCGGACGTGGCGCCCGCGAAGGTAGGTAGCCGCGTCATGGCGGTGCGCTTTAATTCAGATGTAGCTAACGATGTGCCTTGGCGTTTCAAGCCATCCCAGCGCGAGATGGAACTACGTGTCGGTGAGGTCAAGCTGGCGTTTTACACGGCCACCAACGAATCCAAGAATACTATTTTAGGCAGTGCCGTGTTCAACGTCACCCCTCCCAAGGCGGGGATTTACTTCAGCAAGATCGATTGCTTTTGCTTCGAGGAGCAGGTTCTCCGGCCTGGTGAAAGCGCTGAGCTGCCAGTCACCTTTTTTGTCGACCCTGAAATTGCTAACGATCGAGATATGGACGATGTGACGACCATTACCCTCTCCTACACCTTTTTCAATCAAGGCGAAGAGGCTTTGGAGAACTATCTCGGAGAACAAGCGCAACTGGCAAGCCGTAATATTGGCGGCGAGACAAATCGAAACTGAAACGGAATTGGCATGATTCCAGCCGGCACCGGAATTTGACCAAGGAGTGACTATATGAGCGACACAACACATACCAAGGGCCACGAATATCATATGGTTGAGCCAAGCCCGTGGCCGGCTCTTGGCGCGCTGGCTGCCGGAACACTATTGGGTGGCTCCGTCCTCTATTTCCAAGGAGACCAAATCTGGCTGATGGCTGTTGGTTTTGCGCTCACCTTGGTCACCATGTATTACTGGTGGCGCGATGTGATCCGTGAGGCAAAGGATCAGTGCCATACGCCGGTCGTTACCCGTGGCCTTCGCTTCGGAATGGTACTTTTTATCGCTTCCGAGGTGATGTTCTTTGCGGCTTTCTTCTGGGCATTTTTCAACGCGTCCATCATGCCGCCGGAAGCAATCGAATTCATTTGGCCGCCGCCCGGTGTTGAGACCCTGCATGCTTGGGAATTGCCTTTCCTCAATACCTTGATCCTGTTGACTTCAGGCGCCACGGTGACCTGGGCGCACCATGCATTGAAGCATAACAATCAGAAACAACTCATCATGGGATTGGCTGTTACGGTCCTGCTTGGTGTGATTTTCCTCTGCGTTCAAGGGTACGAATACTCTGCCGCCGCGTTTGGGTTCCGCGATGGAATTTATTCGTCGACATTTTATATGGCGACCGGCTTCCACGGTTTTCATGTGACCATTGGAGCGATATTCCTCGGCGTGTGCCTGTGGCGTGCGATCCGAGGCCATTTCAAGCCCAATCAACATTTAGGCTTTGAAGCGGCAGCGTGGTACTGGCATTTTGTCGATGTAGTGTGGTTGTTCCTGTTTATCTGGGTCTATTGGTGGGGTGGCGCCTAAGCGCGCTGTCGCCGCCCTAGGCGGCAGCAGGCCAAGAGATGGCGCCTGTGGGCCGAATAGTGCTCGCGGGCGTTGTCCGGTCGGCATAAAATGCCAACAGTGTCGCAGGGTTCCAAAATTCTTCGTTAAGGGAAATGCCACGGCATGCCTGAATCGCCACCAATTCCGGTTTCTTTCCTTCGTGCCGGCTTGTTGTGTCGCTGCCCTAATTGCGGCAAGGGCCGGCTTTATTTGGGTTATCTGAAAGTTGTCGAGGCATGTAGCAAGTGCGGGTTGGAGCTGCGCAAGCATGACGCAGGAGATGGTCCGGCGGTGTTTGTTGTACTCCTTGTCGGCGCAATTATTGTTGCCCTAGCGCTCTGGGTCGAAATCTCCTATCAGCCGCCCTATTGGGTGCACGTCGTGATTTGGGCTCCAGCTATTCTTGGCGGCTGTCTTGGCGCTCTGCGGCCTGCAAAAGCGATTTTGATCGCACTACAATTTAAGCACAGGATTTCAGGTTTTGACCAAGCGGGATGAGACTTCACTGCCGACGGCACGACGCTGGGTAATATTCGTCGCAATTCCCGGCATACTGATTTTGTTAGCACTCGGTTCGTGGCAAGTGCATCGCCTCATGTGGAAGAACGAGGCTAATGAATTCCGCCAAAATCGCGCGAATTCTGAGGCTGTGGTGCTGCCCGAAATGGTCGAGGATGCTGCTGCCATGCTATATCGCCCGGTTTGGCTCGAAGGCCGTTTTCAGCATCAGCACGAGACGTATTTGGCCGCGCGCTCCTACAACTCAAACCCCGGCTACCATGTCATCACGCCGTTCGAGAGAAGCGATGGAGGATCCGTCCTCGTTAATCGTGGCTGGGTCCCGTTAGATCACAAGGACCCAACAACACGTGACGCGGGGCAAATAGAGGGCGTGGTGCGGATTGAGGGATTCTTAACCGGCGGCAATGTTCCCGGCTGGATGACTCCCGACAACGTGCCGGAGGAGAATTTCTGGTATTGGATTGATTTGCCTTCGCTTTACGGTCATGCCGGCCTTGAGCCACGCGATTATCTCATTGATGCTGGTGCGACGGCCAATCCAGGTGGCTACCCGATTGGTGGCCAAACCAAAACCGAGCTGAGAAACGAACATCTACAATATATAGTCATCTGGTATGCGCTCGCTGCTTGTCTTGGCATGATCACGTATCTGATGCTGCGAAATGCCGGCCGCCGGGCGAGGCAAACCGAGGCAGAAAAAGATTCATGAGTGCTTACGAACAGCTTAAGCAGCACTTCCAGCGTATGGCGAACTTGAGCGGCGCGGCTGCCGTGCTGCAATGGGATTGGGCTGCGATCATGCCGGTAGGCGGCGCGACGGCGCGCGCCGCGCAGCTTTCAGAGCTTGATATTATTCAGCACGAATTGATGACTGATCCAAAGCTTGCCGATTTGCTAGGCGCGGCGGAGTTAGCGCGTGCCGGCCTGGACCCCTGGCAAGACGCAAATCTCTCCGAAATGCGTCATCGCTGGACCCATGCCAATGCCCTGCCGGCAGATTTGGTGGCGGCGTTTAGCAATGCTGCTTCAGCTTGCGAACTTGTATGGCGTGAGGCCCGCGTGTCGAGTGATTTCCCAGCCTTCCAGAAAGCCTTCGAGCCGCTTCTCGCCTTGATTCGGGAAAAGGCCGACGCCAAAGCAGCGGCGCTTGATCTCGCTCCCTACGACGCCCTAATTGATGGCTATGATCCAGGTTTCACATGCGCCGATATTGACATTATTTTTGATGATCTAGCGGGTTTCTTGCCCACCTTTCTGGGCCAAGTCCTGGAAAAACAGGCGGGTGAAACCGCGCCTTTGCGCCCTGCCGGCCCGTTTGCCGTTTCACAGCAACGCGCACTCTCCAAAACCCTAATGGAGCGCATAGGATTTGATTTTGACCATGGCAGGTTAGACGAAAGCCATCATCCTTTTTGTGGCGGCGTTGCAGAAGATGTGCGTATCACCACGCGCTATGATGAAAGCGATTTTACGTCTTCCCTGATGGCAGTACTGCATGAAACCGGCCACGCGCTTTATGAGCGCGGGTTACCGACAGAGTGGCGGACGCAGCCGGTCGGTGAATCGCGTAGCATGAGCCTACACGAAAGCCAATCACTGCTGATGGAGATGCAGGTCTGCCGCGGCGTCGAATTTATCAGTTTTGCCGCGCCGCTGATGCGTGACGCTTTTGCATCGAACGGGTCCGAGCCTGACGTCGCGTTCGCGTCCCCTAACCTGCACCGTCTCGCGATCAAAGTGGCACCTGGATTTATCCGGGTCGATGCGGATGAAGTCACCTATCCAGCGCACATCATGCTGCGCTATCGCCTCGAAAAAGCAATGATAGCGGGTGATCTCCAGGCAGCTGATCTGCCAGATGCATGGCGCGAGGGGATGCAGGAATTTCTGGGTTTGACGCCGCGCAACGACAGTGAAGGCTGTCTCCAGGACATTCATTGGGCTGGGGGTGATATTGGTTATTTCCCGAGTTATACCTTGGGCGCCCTAATTGCGGCGCAGCTTTTCGAAAGCGCTTGCCTCGATATCAAGGGTCTGCAGTCGGGACTTGCTACGGGCGAATTTTCTGAACTTTTGGCTTGGCTGCGTGCCGCCGTTCATAGCCAGGCATCACGCTATTCCAGTCATGAGCTTATTGAACGCGCGACTGGTCGCCCACTCAGCACCGAGGCCTTTAAGACCCATCTGCAGTCGCGCTATCTCGGCTGAGGACGGTCGCTTGCTCTCCACAATGCGCGGCGTATAGTCTGGCCTCAATTTGATCATACCTGAGAGATGTCGCCTATGCGTTATGTGAGCACGCGCGGTGGAGATGGCGCCGGCGTGTCGTTTGAAGATGTGCTGATCGCTGGCCTTGCGCGCGATGGTGGATTGTTTGTTCCCAAAATCTGGCCCGCGCCGTTTTCAAACCGTGAACTTGGTGAGCTTGCCGCACTTAATTACGCCGATCTCGCCGTCCGCCTGACGCGGCCTTTTGTGGGTAATGCGGTGGAACCCGCGGCGCTTGATCGTATTGCTCGAGAAAGTTACGCCGCATTTGATCATCCGGCGACGGCGCCCCTTTGCCAACTCGGTAAGGGCCTTTGGTTGATGGAGTTGTTCCACGGACCCACATTGTCGTTCAAAGACTATGCCCTACAATTTCTTGGCCGGCTTTTTGATCACGTCGTGGCGCGGCGCGGTCAGCGATTGACTATACTTGGCGCAACGTCCGGCGATACTGGATCCGCCGCGATCCAGGCCTGCCGTGGGCGTGACTCTCTCTCCATCATAATCTTGCATCCGCATGGTCGAGTTTCAGAAGTGCAACGTCGGCAAATGACCACCATCAATTCCCGGAATGTGCACAATGTTGCCATCGAAGGAACGTTCGACGACTGCCAGGCACTGGTAAAAGCGGTATTCGCCGACCTGCCGCTCCGCGACTCACTTAATTTGGCAGCGGTGAATTCGATCAATTGGGCGCGTATCATGGCGCAAACCATTTATTACGCCTATGCGGCTCTTGCCTTGGGCGCGCCCGCGCGCCCTGTTTCGTTTGCCGTGCCGACGGGAAATTTCGGCAATGTTTATTCAGGCTATGTTGCTGCCCGGCTGGGCCTCCCGATCCGTAACCTACTGGTGGCAACAAATGCCAATGATATTTTAGCGCGATTTTTTTCCGGCGCCGGGTATCGCAAAAGTCGGGTCATCCCCAGTATAAGTCCGAGCATGGATATCCAGGTGGCGAGCAACTTTGAACGCCTGTTATTTGAACTCCAGGGCCGAAACGGTGCCGAAGTCCGGAATTTGATTGAAAGCCTAGACATGGACGGCGGCTTCAATGTGGCACCAGAAAAACTCACAGACGCCCTACGACAATTTTCCGCACGTCGGGTTGTTGATTTGCGTGCGGTCGAGTGCATGGCTGAGACCTGGCGGAACTGTGGTAGGTTGATCGATCCTCACAGCGCTGCCGGCTTGGCCGCTGCCATCGATGCCGCAGCCGAGAGTGATGAAGACGGGTGCCAAACAACGACGATTTGTCTTGCGACCGCCCACCCGGCTAAATTCCCGGATGCGGTTGAGCAGGCGACGGGTGTTCGCCCGCCGCTGCCGGCGGCATTGGCCGATTTGCACCAGCGTCCAGAACAGGTGACGCTACTGCCAAATGATTTATCTGCGGTTAAGGCTTATGTCCGTGCCTCCGCAGCGGACTAAAATGAAGGGATTGTTGCGTGACGACAAAAATTTCGACCCTCGCAAACGGTTTACGTGTGTTGAGTGAGGAAATGCCGCAAATAGAGACGGCATCCATTGGCGTTTGGGTCGATGTCGGCGCGCGTTATGAAACCGCTGACGTAAATGGCGTGTCACACCTGCTGGAGCATATGGCTTTCAAGGGCACGAAGCGTCGCACTGCCTTGGCAATTGCCGAGGAGATCGAAGCGGTGGGTGGCCACGTCAACGCCTATACTTCGCGCGAACAGACCGCGTATTACGCTAAGGTGATGAAAGAAGATATATCACTCGCGGTCGACATTTTGGCCGATATTCTTCAGCACTCGACTTTTGCGGAAGAGGAATTGGCGCGCGAACGCGAAGTGGTTATTCAAGAAATCGCCCAGGCTCACGACACGCCGGATGATGTCGTCTTTGATCAGTTTCAAGAGATAATGTATCCGGACCAGCCACTCGGGCGCACCATCCTAGGACCGGCAGCCCAGGTGGAGACCTATTCACGCGACGTGTTGGCTAATTACATGGGCCGGCATTATAACGCTCAGCGCATGGTCGTTGTTGGTGCCGGGCGGCTTGAACATGACGTTTTGGTGGAGCTGGCGGAAAACGCATTTATTGACCTGCCGGCGGCCCAATCAACCGACGGTCTTGTGGCTAAATATGAGGGCGGTGACAAGCGCACAACCCGGGAGTTGGAGCAGGCCCATATAGTACTCGGCTTTAACGGGATCGCGTATGAAGATGCGGATTATTATACGGCTCAGTTGCTCTCCACCCTATTGGGAGGAGGTATGTCGTCGCGCCTGTTCCAAGAGATTCGCGAACGCCGCGGGTTGGCCTACTCGGTCTTTAGCTTCGCCTCGTCCTACACGGATGGTGGCGTGTTCGGAGTTTATTGTGGCACCGGCCCCGATAAGTTAGCTGAACTCACACCGGTCATCGCCGATGAGTTGCATAAAATTTGCGAAACGGTAACGTCGGAAGAAGTCGATCGCGCCCGTACTCAACTGAAGTCGGGTCTTCTCATGTCGCTCGAATCCAGTTCGTCGCGCTGCGAGCGTCTGGGGCGGCAAATGCTAATTTTCAACCGCTCTATCCCGATTGAAGAAATGGTGGCGGAAATAGATGCAATCACCGCCAAGGATGTCGTGCGGGTAGCGGGACGACTTATTCGCGGTAGCCGACCAAGCCTCGCCGCACTTGGACCGGTCTCCGGTCTTGAAACTTATGACCGGTTTGCGGAACGATTTGCCTAATGTCGGTTCACCGGATAACTCGCTTGGACCGGGAGAATTCACATCTGCTTGGACTTAATGTGCGACTACGTCCGCCCGAACCACGCGATTGGCAAGCTTGGGTGGAACTGCGGACTGCGTCGCGCGATTTCTTGGTCCCGTGGGAGCCCACTTGGGCAAGCGATGCGCATACCCGCGCTGCCTATCGCCGCCGTCTGCGCCATCAACAGCGTGATGCCAGTAACGATGTGTGCTATTCCTATTTCCTCGTTCGCCGTTCTGACGATGCGCTGATGGGTAGCATAACCTTGAGCAATATCCAGCGTGGTGTCGCTCAAAGTTGCGGCGTCGGGTACTGGATTGGCAAGCCGTATGCGCGCGATGGCTATATGACCGAAGGCCTAAAATGTGCGCTCGATCATTGTTTCTCGAGCCTCGGACTGCATCGTATTGAAGCTGCTTGCATGCCAAACAATGATGCTAGCCAGGCCTTACTGCGGCGCTGCGGCTTTCGTCGTGAAGGATACGCGAGAAAATATCTGAAAATTAACGGCGCCTGGCGCGACCATTTGCTATTCGCGGTGCTAGAAGACGAGTGGCGGCGCCCCACCTGATAGGTAGCTAGCGAACAATTGCTTAAGCATGCCCCACTTCGGCGGAAAGATTGGATATATCAACACCCAAGCGCGCCACCGCAGTTTGCCATTTCATGTCATTTTGCAGACGAAAAACAACTTCTTTGTCGGCGGGTACAGTTAACCAACCGTTGTTCTGGATTTCTTCGTCGAGTTGACCGGGCGCCCAGCCTGCATACCCGAGCGCTAACAGGCTGTTGCGCGGCCCATCGCCCTCCGCCAGAGCTTTCAATACATCCACCGTCGCCGTCAGGGCGAACTCGTCATCGACCATCATAGTGGCATCATGAACATAGTCCGCCGAGTGTAGAACAAAACCGCGTGTGGCCTCGACCGGCCCGCCGAAATGTACGCGGATGCGCTCGTCCACATTGGCGGTTTCAATTTCGAGTTGCTCCAAAAGCTCTTCAAAGCTCAAAGATTCTAAGGGCTTATTGACAACAATTCCCATCGCGCCGTCTTCCGAATGGGCACATATGTAAATAACCGATCGCTCAAATCGTGGGTCCGGCATGGCCGGCATGGCCACCAAAAGTTGACCCTCGAAATAAGGCGACGGCACTTTCATGCCCATATTCTCCGGCCCGATCCACCTTTGCTAAGGAACATCCACCAGTGTCTCAATTCACCATATAGGTGACAATAGTTTCCTTAAGGAATTACATAATTTTACGCCGTGGGCGCTGATTTTTGGTGATTGCAATCCAGCCTTTTGGCCAGCATATTAACGCGCTGACGCCTTTGGGTATTGAGCCGGTACGGCGGAAGGCGGCAGTTTTAGTTTTCATGTTGTAACGATTTGCAGGGAGCCAAAAGATGACGATTCAAATCGGTGACAAGATACCTTCGGTGAATTTCAAGAAGATAACCGCGGACGGTCTTGTCGACGTTCCCAGCGACGAATATTTCAAGGGCCGAAAAGTGGCAATATTTTCGGTCCCGGGCGCTTTTACACCAACCTGCTCAGCACAACATGTGCCGAGTTTTGTCGGCAATGCGGATGCCCTTAAAGCCAAAGGTGTCAGCGCCGTTGCCTGTGTTTCGGTGAATGATGCGTTTGTCATGAAGGCCTGGGGTGAAGCACAGGGCGTTGGCGATGCGGTTGAAATGCTGGCTGACGGCAATGGCGAGTTCGCGCGAGCCACCGGCCTCACGTTGGACGCCAGTGGTTTTGGTCTGGGCGAACGTTCCACGCGTTTTTCCATGATTGTCGATGATGGCAAGCTGATTCAGCTAAACGTCGAGAGCAATCCTTCTGAAATGGACGTAAGCAGCGCCGAGCATATGCTGGGCCAACTCTGATCGAACATGGTCACGACGTCTAATTGCCTGCCGGTTTGGGGATGCCGCGCCGCGCGAGGGTGTCGGCGCGCTCATTTTCGCGGTTGCCGTCATGTCCTTTAACCCAATGCCACGTCACATCATGATTGCTAGTTTGCGCGTCGAGTAGTTGCCACAGATCCATATTTTTCACCGGCTTTTTGCCGGCGGTACGCCATCCTCTGGCTTTCCAACCATCGATCCATTGTGTGATACCGTCGATTATGTAGCGGCTGTCGGTAAATAGAGCGACCGTGCTCCGCCGTTTGAGCGCCTGAAGTGCTTGGATCGTGGCTTCGAGCTCCATGCGGTTATTTGTGGTATCGATCTCGCCGCCGCAAATTTCTTTGCGCTCACCGTTGTAGAGAAGCACCGCACCCCAACCGCCTGGCCCAGGATTGCCGCTACACGCGCCGTCGGTGTAAATGCGCACTCTTGGACTGCCCTGACCAGAGAATTTACCGCCCACCGTCATGAGATTCCGTAAGCGCCCGGTCCTTCGAGGCCCCGGTGAAAGCGCAATTTCTTGAGATACTCCATCGGGTCCTTGGGTTTGACCATGGCGCCGTCGACTTGGTTGAGCCAGTCGTAAAGTCTGGTGAGTAGAAAGCGCAAAGCGGCGCCGCGTGCTAGCAGAGGCAGGGCATTCAACTCCGCCACGCTACACGATCGCACTTTGCGATAGGCGTTGATCATGAGACGAGCCTTGGTGATATTGAAGCTGGTGTCAGGTTCAAAGCACCAGGCGTTGAGGCAGACGGCAAGGTCGTAGGCCAGGAAATCATTGCACGCGAAATAAAAGTCGATAAGTCCAGAAAGTTCGTCCCCATCAAAAAACACGTTGTCGGGAAACAGGTCGGCATGAATAACTCCTTCCGGTAGATCGCGCGGCCACCGTGCCGCTAGCTCGTCTAGTTCCCCAGCTAGTTCCCTAGCGAGACCCGGCTCGACTTCGTCGGCGCGTGCCTCCAATTGGTCGAACAGCGTGCGCCAGCCGGCGACGGACAGCGCGTTTTCGCGCCGTTCTGGGTAATCGAGGCCGGCGACATGCATCTTGGCCAACGCTTCACCCAGCGGCCCGCAATGCGACGTAGCGGGCCTAAGTGGCCATACGCCTGAGAGAAAACTGGTTATCGCCGCCGGTCGGCCACACAACTCGCGCAGCATTTCACCGTCGTGGCCGTGAATTGGTGTAGGACAGGCCAAGCCACGACGCGCCAAATGCTCCATCAATCCGAGAAAATAGGGCAAATCCTCTGGCGCCACCCGTTTTTCATAGAGCGTTAGGATGTAGGGTCCCTGATCGGTCAGCAGAAAATAATTCGAGTTCTCCACCCCTTCTGCGATGCCCTTAAAAGAGACTGCCCGGCCGATATCGTAATCGGCGAGAAAGAGCGCGAGGTCTTGATCCGATACAGCGGTGTACACAGCCATGAGTGGAACTTAATGATTGTTTGATTCTTGCTGAACGGCATACCGCGCCGCGTGGCGAGGTGCAAGCGTGGCTATCGCAGCGTGCTTTTCAGAATTAGCGAATCGGTTTTGACAATCACTTTGTTTGAGACAATCCGACATAGCCCTTGCCATTCCTCTGCGAGTACATGATTTGGGGGTGGGGCAATTTAGTGGACGGGGTAAATTAGCCACGCACTTCGCCTACTTCGGTATGAATGTTGCTCCCCGGCACACTCTTGAACGTAACCTGGCCTATGGCTACATTCGTCCGAGATTTGGAGACGCGGGAGCTATGACGAACATGAGTGAAGCTATTATCACCCAAAAAGCACCATACGAAGTCGATTTGAAAGCGGGCAAGAGATATGCGTGGTGCCGGTGCGGATTGAGCTCTAGACAGCCGTTCTGCGACGGCGCACATTCGACAACGGATATTGAGCCTTTGGTATTCACGGCTAAAGAAGCGGGTACGCAATGGCTGTGCGGCTGCAAGCACACCGCCGGCCAGCCATTTTGCGACGGCACGCACGGGAGGCTTTAGGGTTTGTCGATCGCGGGTTCTGTAAAACGTTGTCTGGTTGGGGCTGCGAGAGCACCGCTTTTGGCATTGATAGTCTCTTCTCTTATTCTTTCCGGATGTGGGTTATTTAGCGACCCCCCGCCGCCTTGCCCGCAAGTCTCGATCATGGATCAGGCGAAAAAGGTTACGTTTTATGATCAGGGCCCCGGGCGTGACCTGACAGATGTCGCGTTAGATGTTCAAATTGGCGATATCGCTTACGAGTGCAGTTATGATTTTGACGATGCCGGCAACAGCGTCACAGTCGGCGTCAATGTTTTGTTCCTCGCCCAGCGTGGCCCGGCTGCCGAACAGAATCAGATGGAGGTGCCCTATTTTGTTGCCGTCACCAATCCGAACCGACACATTCTGGCAAAAAAATTGTTCACTCTGGAGATGGTATTTGAAGGCAATGCCGTGCGCGCTCAGACGGTTGAGGAATTGGCGCAAACTATTCCCTTTCCGGTGGGGGTTAATGGTGCGGCTTACAAAATTTTCATCGGCCTGCAACTCACAACAAATCAGCTTGAGGACTTGAGACGCGAACGCGGCGGATGACTTAGTTGACCCTATGGGTTCAAGCGTTAAACTCGCGCCTATCTGGTCGACACAGTTGAACCTCGCGGGAGAGATTTGGCGGTCGCGAGGCCGCCAGACGCCGAAGGAGCAAAAGTCCCAAAAACTCTCAGGCAACAGGGACCGCAAGGGGATGTGACTCTGGAAAGCAGGCGGAAAACCAATTTAGGTTTCTGGCCTCACCGAAGGGGAAAGCCGTAAGGCAGTTGAGTCTGCCCGCGTCGGTCAATCTTTCAGGTACGGAGACAGAGGGGGCGCCAGGCGATCCTTTTCGGGGTCGCGGCGCTTATTTTTGTAGCCGGAGTTACCGATGAGTGATGCGAACGGATCCCAATCCGACATTATAAAAACGACATCATTGCATGATAGGCATGTCGCGCTGGGCGCAAAAATTGTGCCTTTTACCGGCTACTCCATGCCGCTCAACTATCCGGCTGGAATTCTGGCTGAACATCTTCACACTCGTAAAAGTGCGTCCCTGTTTGATGTCAGTCATATGGGCCAGATCAGTATTTGGGGCGAGGGTGCGGCACATGCGCTCGAATGGCTGGTGCCTGGAGATATCATTGATCTAGCACCCTTGGCGCTTAGGTATACCCAGTTCACAAACGATCAGGGCGGTATTCGCGACGACCTCATGGTCACCAATGCGGACGGACGCCTAATGTTGGTGGTAAATGCCGCTTGCAAAGATGCTGACCTGGAGCTGTTGGAGGTTGGGTTTCGGGGTTCGGTCGATGTAGCGCTGCATGATGACAAGGCCCTGATCGCCCTGCAGGGTCCGCAAGCCGCGGCTGCACTCGCGCGCCATGCACCAATGGCAAAAAATTTGGAGTTTATGCACGCTGCGGCGATGGAAATTGCCGGAGCAGATGCTTTCGTAACCAGATCCGGCTATACCGGTGAGGATGGTTTTGAGATATCCGTTTATGCTGAGGCCGCAATCGATGTTTGGGACACTTTGTTGGCTGAACCCGAAGTTTTGCCTGCCGGGCTCGGCGCTCGCGATTCGCTTCGCCTTGAAGCCGGACTCTGCCTTTATGGCCATGATATTGATGAGACGACCTCCCCGGTAGAAGCCGGCCTATTGTGGTCGATCGGAAAGCGCCGACGTCAGGAAGGCGGATTCCCTGGAGAACAGAGGATTTTCGATGAAATCGCCAACGGCGCTAAACGCCGCCGCGTTGGTATCATGCCTGAAGGCCGTGCACCGGCGCGCGAAAACACAGAAATACTGAGCTTAGCCGGAGAGCCTGTCGGCATCGTGACAAGCGGTGGCTTCGGGCCGAGCACGGGTGGACCTGTGGCGATGGGCTATGTCGACGCGGTGTACGCCAAAACCGGCACATCCCTTGGCCTCTTGGTGCGCGGCAAAACCATCCCGGCCAGCGTTGTCAAGCTACCTTTTGCCGCACATCGCTATCATAAGAATTAGAGAGGGAAGAAGGCAATGAGCGATCTCAAATTCAGCAAAGACCATGAATGGCTGCGCGTTGCAGGCGACACCGCCACCATTGGAATTTCCGACTATGCTCAGGAACAGTTGGGCGATGTGGTCTATGTGGAATTGCCTGAAATCGGACAAAAATTCTCTGCCGGCGCCCAAGCCGCTGTCGTCGAATCGGTCAAGGCCGCGAGTGAAATTTATGCGCCGGCTAGCGGCGAAGTCGTTGAGGTTAACAATGCGCTTGATGACAATCCGGCGCTGGTGAACAGCGATTCCACCGGCCAAGGCTGGTTCATTAAACTCAAACTCGACAACCCGGCGGAACTAGAAGCTCTAATGGACGATAATAGCTATCAGGAATTTCTCGCTGGGCTAGAGTAAGCGGTAGGAGAGAAATCGAGGAGACAAAAGATGACACACGGCAAGCTCGATTTGGCCACCTTGGAAGCCAAGGATGCTTTCGTTCATCGCCATATTGGTCCCAGCGAAGCGGATATCGCTGATATGCTGGACAGCCTTGGGCTCGGTTCTCTGGATGCGCTAACGGATCAGGCCGTGCCAGACGCAATCCGTGGCAAGTTTCCTGATGGGCTTGCAGGTGCCCGCACCGAGCAGGATGTGCTTGCAGAATTATTGGCCTTAGCGAAGCGCAATGTGGTCGCTAAATCGATGATCGGCATGGGGTATTACGACACTTACACACCACCGGTTATCTTACGCAATCTTCTAGAAAACCCCGGCTGGTACACCGCCTATACGCCGTATCAGCCTGAAATAAGCCAAGGCCGTCTGGAGGCGCTGCTAATTTTCCAGACTATGGTCATGGATTTGACGGGCATGGACTGTGCTAATGCGTCGCTGTTGGACGAAGCGACAGCCGCCGCTGAGGCAGTCAATATGAGTCGGGCGGTCGCAAAAGGAAGTGGTCAGGGGTATTTTGTTTCTGAGGATTGCCACCCCCAGACTATCGCTGTTTTGCAGACGCGCGCGCGCTCAGCTAGCATTGAGATTACCATCGGCGACCACCGAAAGGGGCTCGAGGACGGGGCCTTTTTTGGCGCTCTCTTGCAGTATCCGGCGAGTGGAGGCGCAATAAACGATTATCGCGCGTTCATCGATGAGGCGCATGAAAAGGGCATGCTGGTGACGGTCGCAGCCGACCTCCTCAGTCTCGTCTGTCTTGTCCCCCCAAGTGAATTCGGCGCCGACATTGTAGTCGGTAGTGCTCAGCGGTTTGGCGTGCCGATGGGATTTGGTGGGCCGCACGCAGCATTTTATGCAACCCATGAGAAGTATCGCCGATCCTTGCCGGGCCGAATCGTCGGCCTATCTGTGGACAAGAGTGGCCAGCCCGCGTTGCGTCTTGCGCTGCAAACTCGCGAGCAACATATCCGTCGAGAGAAAGCCACCAGCAACATCTGCACGGCGCAGGTTTTACTTGCCGTGATGGCGGCGATGTACGCTGTTTATCACGGTCCCACGGGGCTCGGCATTATTGCCGCGCGCGTGCACCGTTTGACCTCTATTCTGGCGTCGGGCCTCAGTCGCCTTGGCATCTCTGTTGCCAATAAAACCTGGTTCGACACGCTGACGCTGGATCTTCCTGGAAAGGCCGAGGCAGTGCTGGCGCGCGCTGCCGAAGCGGGCCTCAATTTACGTCGCATCGATGGCGACAGACTTGGTATTTCGCTCGACGAAACAACGCTTCCCGAGGACGTAAATGTGCTGTTCGAGATCTTTGCCCCGGATGGTGCGCCTGGGTTTGATGTGGTGGGATTGGAGTCCGAGGTGGCTCGTGGCGTGCCGGAAGATTTTCGCCGCCAAACCGAAATTCTCGCCCATGCCCAATTCAACACCCATCATTCGGAAACGGAGATGTTGCGTTATTTGCATCGCCTCGAAGGCAAGGACATCACACTCAATCATTCCATGATTCCTCTCGGCTCCTGCACCATGAAGCTGAATGCTACGGCGGAGATGATTCCAGTGACCTGGCCAGGTTTTGGCCGTATTCATCCCTTTGCGCCGCTCGATCAGGTGCCGGGCTATATCGAAATGATTGAGGGTCTGGAGCGCATGTTATGTGACGTGACCGGTTTTGCTGCCGTATCGCTTCAGCCCAACGCCGGCAGCCAAGGAGAATATGCCGGTCTTCTGGCAATTCGAGATTTCCACGTGGCCAACGGTAATGGCGAACGCGATATTTGTCTCATTCCAAGTTCGGCACATGGCACTAACCCAGCGAGCGCCGTCATGGCTGGGCTCAAGGTAGTGGTCGTCGCTTGCGATGAGAGCGGCAATGTTGATGTCACCGACCTCAGCGCCAAGGTGGCGGAACATCGCGACCGTTTGGCCGCTCTCATGGTGACATATCCGTCAACGCACGGAGTTTTTGAGGCGGCGATCGTGGATATTTGCGAGATTATTCACGCAGCGGGCGGGCAGGTTTATCTCGATGGGGCCAATTTGAATGCGCTTTTAGGCGTCAGCCTGCCGGGCGCTTTTGGTCCCGACGTAGCGCATATGAATTTGCACAAAACATTTTGCATTCCCCATGGCGGCGGCGGCCCTGGCGTCGGGCCAATCGGAGTGCGCGCGCATCTGGCGCCACACCTGCCCGGCCATCCGCTGGATGTCTCACCCAATTCCGGCCCCGTTTCTGCAGCGCCCTGGGGCTCGGCTGGTATCTTGCCCATCTCGTGGGCCTATATTGCCATGATGGGCGGCGTTGGCCTGAAGAAAGCCACCCAAACCGCAATCCTCAACGCTAACTACATCGCGCGCAAACTGAGCCCTCACTATCCCGTGTTGTATCGGGGAGAACACGGTTGGGTTGCGCATGAATGCATAATCGACCTTCGGCCACTTAAGGAAAGTACTGGCGTAACCGTTGATGATGTCGCCAAACGTCTGATGGATTACGGCTTTCACGCCCCTACCATGTCGTTCCCCGTGGCCGGTACTCTGATGATCGAGCCGACCGAAAGCGAACCTCGAGCTGAGTTGGACCGTTTCGTGGAAGCCATGATCTCAATTCGCGGCGAGATCAAGCGGATCGAGGATGAGGAATGGACTTTGGCGGATAATCCATTAAGTGGTGCGCCGCATACACTGGAAGAAGTTGTTGCCAACGATTGGTCGCATGCCTATAGCCGGGAGGAGGCGGCGTTTCCCGTCGATTCCTTACGTGGGGGAAAATACTGGCCACCGGTTGGGCGTATCGATCAGGTTCACGGTGACCGCAATCTGATATGTGCCTGTCCTCCGCTTGAGGCTTACAAAAATGCGGCGGAATAATTAACCCTGGCCAGGGCTAGACGAGGAGAATGGAACACGCCCAGTAGAGGGTGTTAAAAACCGTTAGATTGCTAGCGCAAATTTTTTATTATTTTTCTACGTTTTATGGGTTAATGCAGTTTTTCGCTCATTTCGCGGATCGAGCGTTCGATCATAGTGTCTGCTCTGGCCTCGTCCAGATTTTCTCGAATCAGCTGTGCGGTGGCTTGGACGGCTAAGCTGGCGGCGGTTTCCCGCACTTCGCGTAGAGCATCCGTTTCTGCCTGCTGGATGCGTTGCATAGCCGCCTCCTCGCGCCGGCGCATGGTCTCCTCTAGCGCTTGTTTGGCGTTATTAGCGTGGCGTTCTGCCTCTACTTTGGCATGCTCGACCATTTGCTTGGCTTCGTCCTCGGCCTCACGGCGTTTGCGCTCATACTCGGCGAGCAAACTTTGCGCTTCTTCTCGTAGGCGTTGGGCTTCATCCAACTCGGCCTGAATTTTGTCGCGCCGTCCGTCCAACGTTTTCTTGATTGCAGCCCATGCCTTGCGCCCAAATACGCCGGCGAATGTGGCGAACGCGATTAGGATCCAGAAATTTGCATCTGCGGTGATCGAGTAACCGGCAATCACGAAAGCAAAAGCGGCAACCAGCAGCCAATTCTCCGGTACTCGGGCCATGCGTTTGAGCTTGCCCATGGCTTTAGACCTTTCCGTCGATGGCAGAATCGGCGTCTGCCTGGCTGGGCTCTACGCCGATTAGCCGGTTCGTTGCCGCCCGTGCCGCTTCCGCCGCCACCTGGCGCACGCTGGAAAGTGCCTGTTGGCGCGCCTTTTGGATGCGGCGCTCAGCCTCAGCCTGCTTTTCCGACAATTCAGCATCTAGGCGCGCGCGCTGTTCGCTCGCTTGCTCGTCGAGCTGGGCTTGGGTTTCAGCCAGCAGTTGATGCGATTTAGAACGTGCCTCAGCGAGCGATGCCTCATAAGACTTGATAGCGTCTTCCGAGTCCCGCTTGAATTTTTCGGCCTGTTCCAAATCATCCGAGATATGTTTGCGGCGCTGCTCAAGGACACGGCCGATACGTGGAAGCGCCAGACTCCACATGAGAACGAGGAGAATAACGAACGTTACGACCAGCCAAAAGATTTGCGGCGCGTAATCAGGGATTTCAAGCTGTGGCATGTTACCTCTCCGTATGAGTCACCGGTGCCGCGGGGTCGGCCCGCCGGCGCCGGGAACCAAGCGGCCTCAGCTGCCGAATAGGATAATGAATGCCATCACGAGCGCGAATAGCGCGATGGCTTCTGTCAGCGCAAATCCGAGCAGCACATTACCGAACAATTTGGGTGCGGCGGCTGGGTTGCGGCCAGCAGCCGAGACATAATTGCCGAAAATAATTCCGATGCCCACACCAGAGCCCGCCACACCGATGGTAGCCAAGCCGCCGCCGATGAGTTGTCCGAGAAGTTTTGCTGATTCAGCGTCCATGATTTCGTTCCCTTAATTGTGTTTTGTAAGCGACGTGTAGGTTGTTGGTGGTTACTCGTGATGCAGAAATATTGCATCGCGTATGTAGAGACAGGTCAGGATCGCAAACACATAGGCTTGCAGAACAGCTACCAGAATTTCTAACCCGTACAGCGCGATGATGAAAGCAAATGGCAAAAATCCAAAAAATCCGAGTGCGAAGACGAAGCCGCCGAAGACATGCAGGATGCTGTGTCCTGCCATCATGTTAGCGAACAGGCGGACGGCAAGGCTGATCGGCCGCGCTATGTAAGAGACGATCTCAATTGGCACCAGTAGTGGCGCCATCCACATCGGCACGCCTGGCGGTAAGAAGAAGGTCAGGAATTTGTGCTTGTGAATGATGATCGCGAGAATTGTTACACCGACAAAGACGACGAGCGCGAAGGTGATGGTAACTATGATGTGACTGGTAAATGTGAAGCTGTAGGGGATTAGACCGAGTAGATTGCCGAGTAGAAGGAAGGTGAATAGGCTGAACACAAATGGGAAGAATCTTTTGGCCGCGCGTCCGCCGACGATATCGCCAAGCATGCTAGCAACCATCTCATAGAGCATTTCGACAACCGACTGTAGGCGCCCTGGCACCAAGCGCCCGCGCCCCAAGCCCAAAGTTGTGAGCAGGAAAATAACGATGACGGCTATCACCATCAACAAGGATGAGTTAGTGAACGACGCATCGAATCCACCGAGGTCGATGTCTACGTAGCGCTGGATCGAAAATTGATCGAGCGGACCGTGATGTTCCGAGTTTTCTGCTGATGCCACGGGTTTGCCGCTCCCTTATTCGTCATCTCTTGGCGGCTCGCCGCCAGTACCTTGTTCGCGCCGCGTTATCTCTGCGGTATATCTTCTTGCCAATCTAAATGCGTTGCTCAGTCCCGCCCCAATCCCCAAAAACAGGAATATGATCAACAGCCACGGTGTCGTATCTAGCCAACGATCAAGAAACCAGCCGATGCCAGCGCCAACCATCAGCGTCGCTGCCATTTCGATTCCAAGATGCAGGGACTGTCCCGTCCGGGTCGGCGGCATGCCCAATCCTTCTGGGCGCTGCCGCTCTTCCTGGATTTTCTTGAGACGAGAATCAAGTTCATCAAGCGAAGGCGGTGGTTTGTCATCGATCATGAAAACCAGCCCCCGAACTCCACCCGTGCACGAGCCTGCAACCGAAAAAGCGGGTGAACCATAGTGTTTGGCCCCGAGCCTGTCAACCACTTCCAAAAACACGGTAACAAACTGATATACTTGAACAAAATGATATTTTATCGGTGCTCGGTTAGGCGCTTTCACGCCACTGTTCAGCCTGTGTCAAATCGACAGAAACAAGCTGCGACACGCCGCGTTCCACCATAGTGACGCCGTACAAGCGGTCTACCCGCGACATAGTCGTTCGGTGGTGTGTTATGACGAGAAAACGGGTGCCGCTCTTTTCGGCTAATTCTGACACCAACGAGCAAAATCGATCGACATTGCTGTCATCTAGCGGCGCATCGACCTCATCGAGAACGCAAATAGGTGCTGGGTTGGTGAGAAATACCGCGAACAGTAAGGCGAGAGCGGTCAGCGCCTTTTCGCCGCCTGACAGCAGGCTCAGGGATTGTAGCCGTTTGCCCGGCGGACTGGCCATGATTTCGAGGCCGGCTTCCAGAGGATCGTCAGATTCAATCAGTTCGAGATGGGCGTGGCCGCCGCCATAAAGGCGGGTGAAGAGCTCACGAAAATGGTTGTCTATGCGCTTGAAGGCTACCGTGATGCGTTGACGGCCGTCCCGGTTAAGGCTTGAAATACCCTGACGTAGGCGCGCAATGGCGGCTTCCAAATCGGCCCGCTCGTTGATCAAAGTTGAAATCTGTTCGTCCAGTTCTGTTGCTTCTTCCTCAGCGCGCAGATTTACCGCGCCGATATTTTCACGCTCGCGCGTGAGGCGCTGAATGCGCGCTTCCACCTCATCGGCCTTAGGAAATTCTGCCTTGTCCTTTATTTGCGCTAGCGCTAGCGCCTCCTCCGGCTGACAAGATAGACGTTCGCGAATTTGTGAAACCACCATATTGAGCGCTTGCTTGGCTTGTTCCAGCAGACCTTCAATGCGTACACGCTCCTCGCGTGCCGCCGCGAGATTCCGTTCCGCCTCTTTGAGCGCGCCATCGCGCTGCGCCAGTTGGTCCTCACCATGACCAAGCGCCCGGGCAGCAGCGTTCCGTTCGCCCTCTACCGTGTCTATTTTTGCCAATATGTCTGATCGGCGGCGTGTGATTTCATTGGGTCGGTCGGCCAGCGCTTCGAGTTGCCGGTTCGCCTCGTCGCGTCGCGCAGCGAGCTCAAAAAGCCTTTGTCGGGCACCTATTACCCGTTCATTCCAGCCTGTCACTTCGCTTTCTAGTTCTTCCAATCGTTGCACACGCTGATCGGCCTCGCTAGCCAGGTGGTGATGCGTGCGGGAGTGTTTCTCGTGAGTTACGCGCAACTGCGCCATTTCTTCACGTAAGCGCGTAATTTCTGCTCGCCCGTCCTCGGACGATATGGCGCCGGCGAGGGCTTTTCTGGTCCTTTCGGCCGCGCTTGCTGTATCAGTCAGTTCATCGCTAAGGCGCTCTGCCACCTCAGCGAGCGCTGTGAGGCGTGAATTCTCCGCCATGGCCTCGCCGACCAACTCAGCCAAACGGTCGCGCGCCTGATTGAGGGTTTCTTCCGCCCTTTCTGAATTGCTCCGCGCTGACGTCGCCTTTTTTACCGCGCTCTGGAGTAAATCTCGCGCTGCTCGGAAATTCTTCTCAGCCTCTTGCCTGATGTGATCCGCCGCAGGCAATTCTCTTTCCAGCTCGATCAAGCGGTTTCGCTGTTTGAGGCGGTTTGCTGCAGAAGTGGGCGCGCCGGCATTTACAGTAAAGCCGTCCCACCGCCACATCGCACCATCTTTTGTAACTAACCGCTGGCCCGGCCGAAGCGTATTCTGCATTTCTGCGCCGCCGCTTTCGACGACACCCACCTGCGCTAAGCGGCGCGCGAGGGTGGCGGGTCCCCGGACAAAATCAGCAAGCGGTTCAACGTTTTTCGGAAGCGATGGATTTTCATCGAGCGGCTTTAAGGATGTCCAGTGGATAGCTGCTTCTATGTTTTCAGGCGCCTCCAAATCATCGCCGAGTGCAGCGCCGAGCGCGGCCTCGTAGCCGGGCTCGACGACAAGCGAATCTACGATACCAGGGCCCTGGCGAGATTGGCCATGGCCAAGCAATTCGGTGAGCGCCGCCGCGTCGGCATGAAGGCGCGAAAGTTTGACATCGTCTGCCTGCAGTGTATCCCGCGATGCCAATTCATCGGCTACTGCTGCTTCGCGGGCGGCTTCAGCAGCGCCAAGCTCTTGGCGCGCATCAGCTGCGGCCGTGCGCGACTTGGCAACACCGTCTTTAGCTTCGGCGATGGCGTTTTGGTGAGAGCTGCGTTTGCCGAGCTCCGTAAGTTCACGCTCGACTTCGATTTTTCTTGTCGCGCATGCCTCCTGTCGGGAATCGAGTTCCTCCAAGCGGTGGCGAAGGTTTGCGCGGCGCGCCTCATCAGTGGCGATTTCTTCTGTGCGCTTCGAGAGGCTTTCTTCGAGTATCGCCACTGCGGCGTTAGACTCGGCGTATGCGGTTTCTGCAACCCGTTCTGCTTCGGTAGATTCGTCACTCCCCCGCAGCAGTTCCTCGCGCAATTTTTCTGCATTGGAGACGGCGTTTTCAGCGTCTTCCGCCAGTGTCCTTTCGCGTGTCAGATCTTGGGCGATTTGGATCAATCTGGTTTCGATTTCCTGGCGCTGTTCGCTAACTAGCCGTTCTTCCTCATCTAGACGGTCGCGCGCAATAGCGAGGTGATGGAGGGCGGCGGCCTGAGCCGCTTCCTGCTGCCGTAATCCTGGAAGCGCTTCCGACGCTTTGTTTTGGGCGTTGGTGGCTCTGGCAACGAGACCGGTCAAATTCGCAACACGCCCCGTTTCATCTTTTATCTCTGCTGCTCGGGCCTCCAATGCTTCCTGTTCGGCGCTCCAACGAATGTGCAGGAGCAGAGCTTCGGCGCTACGTAGGTTTTCTGCGATACGGCGATAGCGGTTGGCCTGGCGCGCCTGACGTTTGAGTGCGTGAAGCTGCGAATCAAGGGTGCCGACGACATCCTGGAGACGCTCTAAATTAGTCTCGGCGGCACGCAGTCGTAATTCGGCCTCGTGGCGCCGCGCGTGTAGGCCGCTGATGCCTGCAGCTTCCTCAAGAATACCGCGCCGTTGCGCTGGCTTGGCATTGATTATGTCGCTAATACGCCCCTGACCGACGAGCGCAGACGAGTGTGCGCCGGTGGCGAAATCAGCGAACAGATATTGTACGTCACGAGCGCGCAGTTCTCTTCCGTTGACGCTATAAGCCGAGCCCATGCCACGTTCGATGCAACGGGTCACCTCGATCTCTTCATCTTCGTTGAAGGCGGCGGGCGCGGTGCGGTCAGCATTATCAACCAGTAGCGCGACTTCCGCGACATTGCGCGCGGCGCGGGTGTCCGTGCCGTTGAAGATGACATCTTCCATGGCGCCGCCGCGCATTTGACTCGGGGCAGTTTCCCCCATCACCCAACGCAACGCGTCGACTAAGTTCGACTTACCGCAGCCATTCGGTCCAACGATGCCCGTGGTGCCAGGCCCGATCACCAGTTCGCTGGATTCGATAAAGGATTTGAAGCCGACCAGTTTGAGCTTCGTAAAATGCACCGGCTAGGCGTTCCGCTCAGTGGAAAAAAATAAACATGTGTTGCCCGCTAGACTTCGGGCATGAAGCTGTCGAGGGTCTTGGCAAAGGCATCGAAGCGCATGCCACCCTCATACCCTTTGCCATTAATGATAAAGGATGGCGTTGACTTGATAGCGTAAGTTTCCTGCGCCTCTAGAATGGAACTCAAGATCTTGGTCTCAAGAATCTGGTCGTCGAGGCAGACTTGGAACTGCGCTTCGCTGATGCCGCCCAATTGGCCGATCTGACCGAGTGCGTTGAGGTAGTTGGCGGCCCGAGTCCAATTATCAAATGTGTTAAACAGCGTTTCGATAAAGGCGAAATAGCGCTCTGGCCCGGCGCAGTGGGCGAGTATAGCAGCGTCTAAGGCTGGCCGATTGAGTGGAAAATCTCTAGCGATAAACCGCACCTTTCCGGTGTCGACATATTCCGCTCTCATGCGCGGAAAAGTCTCGGTATGAAAATCGCGACAATGGGAACAAGTAAGTGAGAAATATTCGATGACCGAGATCGGCGCCCCCGGCGCGCCGATGGCCATGTCGCCGGGTTTCTCCCAATCGCTCGCCGCAGCTGGCAGGGATGCTAATTGCAGCAGGCGAGGCGCCGCAGCAGCACCGGCAAGTCCGGTCATCCCCGCTATCAAGAACCGTCTGGTGATCATAGCAAACCTCGATTGACCCTAACATCCAATTATAAAGTGGCGCTAACGCTGCCTCAAGAGCGGAGGTCGTCTGGTGCATCAACCCTTGGATGCATGCCTAGTCTCTGAGCGTTGTGAATTCAAGGAGTTAGGGGTCATCCAGCTGACTCAACACAGCTTCGCCGAGGCGGGCCAGAGCCTGCTTGACATCTGCGTTCCTGGTTCCACGAATGGTATCGGCGAGTGTTTTCGCCGAATCCGAGTCGAGAGCGCGCACCGGCCTAGATTTTTCCACTTGGGTTTTTTCGAGCGGCCCCTCGATCAGGCTAAGTCGATTTACTGCGCGGTAGCCAAAATAGCTGGCGATACGCTCTAGGATCTGAGGCTCCAAATGCTTGATTTCGGTCGCAAGTGGCCCATCAACGCGCAGACGCAGTGTCCCGCTGGCGCCAAGACGCTCGGGCACTGTGTGGCGTGCCAAGTCTTCGCCAATAATGGCCGGCCAATTGACTAATACGCCCGCGGATGCGAAGCCGCGCTTGCGGTAAATTTTCTCCGTCACCTTGTGCAAGGTGGAAGCCACGGGACGCGACGAGCGTGTCATCGACATACTATAACCGCCAAGAAGGCTATTTTGGAATCGACAATGAATTTAATTTTGAGCCATCCACTAGGCGCGGCGCATTGAAACCAGCGGCTCTGGCAGCGGAATTGCTTGCCTGGTACGGCGTTCACGGCCGGGATTTGCCGTGGCGTTCGCCGCTTGGCGTGCGTCCCGATCCCTACCGCGTGTGGCTTAGCGAGATCATGTTGCAGCAAACGACGGTTGCCACGGTCGGGCCTTATTTCGAAAGATTCCTCGACCGCTGGCCGCGCCTTCTTGACCTCGCCGCGGCCCCGTTGGACGATGTGCTGCATGTGTGGCAGGGCCTCGGCTACTATGCCCGGGCGAGGAACATGCTGCGCTGCGCGCAGCAGATCGTGGAAAGTTATGGCGGCAATTTTCCACAAGAGGAAGCAGCGCTTTTGAAGTTACCGGGAATTGGCCCGTATTCAGCAGCGGCGATCGCGGCGATCGCTTTTGACCGTCCTGCCACAATCCTGGACGGCAATGTTGAGCGAGTGATCGCGCGACTTCACCAAGTTGAGACTTCTTTACCGGCGGCCAAGAAGGAATTGCGCCGGCTCGCTGCGGAGATCACTCCTGCCAAGCTGCCTGGCGACTACGCCCAGGCAATCATGGATCTCGGAGCAACTATTTGCACGCCGAGAAAACCAGCTTGTCCGAATTGTCCGTGGCAGAGCGTGTGTCGCGCTTCGGCTTCGGGCATCCAGGAATTGCTTCCGCGTAAGACGCCGAAGCCCGAGCGCCCGCTTCGCCACGGTATGGCCTTCTGGGCAGTGCGCGGCGATGGTCGCATTCTGCTCCGACGGCGGCCGGAAAATGGCCTGCTGGGTGGTTTAATGGAGGTGCCGACAAGCGCTTGGTGCGATACGCCATGGAAGCCTCGCGCGGCCCGGCGCGAGGCGCCAGTCGAGGCGCGTTGGCGCGCGCTACCTGGCGTGGTTGCCCACGGCTTCACGCATTTTCGGCTTGAGATTAAAGTTTACGTTGGCAAAGCGGATGGCCGCGCCGCTGTTGAGGGCGTTTGGTGCGCTCCTGAGCGTTTCGCCGATCAGGCACTATCCACGCTCAGCAAAAAAGTAATTAGCCACGCGCTGACTATCGACTAATTCATCTCCTCGCGAATTTGGTCGCGCAGACGGTCGATAGAGGTAAGGGCACCATTTTCATCGGCGGTATACCAGTAAGTCCAGCCGTTACATGCTTGGGCGCCCTGTGCTAGAGCGCCGATCCGATGGATGGAACCGGTGAGCGGACCGTGGGCGAGGCTGCCGTCGGCGCGTACCTTTGCCTTGACGCGCTTCATGCGGTCGTAAAGTGTTTCTCCCGGTGTGATCAGGCCACGCTCAAGTAAATTTCCAAACGGCACGCGAGGTTGGCTGCGTTTTGCCTGCGTGGTTTCGAGCGCGGCATCGGCGACCGGCGTGACACCGGCTATCCGGCGCAGAGCAATCTGGGCATACTCGGCGCTGCGCTCGATTCCAATCCAGCGCCGTCCAAGACGCTTTGCGGCGGCGGCAGTGGTGCCAGAGCCGAGAAACGGGTCGAGCACGACATCGCCCGGTTTGCTGGCAGACAGAATGACACGGTGTAATAGTGCTTCGGGTTTTTGCGTCGGATGTGCTTTGCGGCCGTTGCGTTTTAGACGTTCGGCCCCGGTGCATAATGGCAGCAGCCAATCGCTCCGCATCTGGATATCCTCGTTGAGCGATTTCATGGCGTCGTAATTGAACGTGTAGCCTTTGTCCTCAGCACTTTTCGCGCACCAGATTAGAGTTTCCTGCGCGTTGGTGAAGCGACGCCCGCGAAAATTCGGCATCGGATTGGTCTTGCGCCATATCACATCATTGAGCAGCCAAAAACCAATATCCTGGAGTATGGTGCCGATACGGTGAATATTGTGATAGCTGCCGATCACCCAGAGTGTGCCAGTTCCCTTTAGCACGCGGCGCGCTTCTTGCAGCCAGTCGCGCATAAACTGGTCATAGGCGGCAAAGTTCTCGAATTTGTCCCAAGCGTCGTCGACACCGTTAACGCGGCTATTGTTGGGGCGTAGCAACTGGCCGCCGAGTTGAAGATTGTAAGGCGGATCGGCAAAGATCAGGTCGACTGAGTTAGCCTCCAGGCGCGACATTTCCCGACAGCAGTCGCCGACGAGAAGGCGCCCGCTTTTATCTTCCATGTCAATTTTCTTTTGATCCATGGGCGGCACCATGGCGCACCGGGAGTCCACCCGTCAAGTCTTTGATTTGGCAGACTCTTCCAAGAACTTTTGGATAGGTTTAAATGAGCGACGGTGATGTGGCGTCACGCCGAGCCTTGCCAATCCCTGGCGATGCAGCTTAGTGCCATAGCCGAAATTTCGCTCCCAATAATATCCCGGGTGGTAGGCGGCTAAATCTGTCATGTATCGGTCTCGTGTCACCTTGGCGATGATAGAGGCTGCGGCGATGGAATAACTCTTGGTGTCACCCTTCACTACGCACTGGACTGGACAGGGCAGGGTGGGGGCCCGATTACCGTCCACCAGCGCGGCGTCCGGCAGCGGGGCAAGCGCGTTCACCGCTCGCGCCATAGCAAGATGTGTGGCGACAAGAATATTTAACTCGTCAATTTCCATCACGCTCGCCTGGCCCTGCCCAACCAAAGCGATTTGCATCAGCTCGGGAAATACGCCTTCCCGTTGGGCCTTGGATAGCTGTTTCGAATCGGTTACCCGTGCGGCCAGAGCCGCACCAGGGCCGCCAGGTGGAAATATCACCGCCGCAGCGTGGACGGGGCCAGCCCATGGCCCCCGTCCAGCTTCATCGATTCCGGCGACGCTTCCGCCAAACGCGCTCTCGAGAGAAAAATTAGGCACGGCGTTTGTGGTCTGAGTGCTCGGGCGGCAGCACCTCGCCGCTGAGTGGTTCGGCTTCATCATCGTTAATTGGTGTCGGGCGTGCACGCCATGTCTGTAAGCGGTTTCTCAGGCGCGTAAGGCGATTAAAAATACTACCTGAGCGCCACGAATTAGCGCGCGTTCGTTTAAGTGCGGATATACTTGCCATTGCCGCCAATCTGGAACTGCGGACAACCAAACGAGCTTCTTTTCCATAGATACCGAGCAGCAAATCATCAAGGCGCCAAATTCCGCCTGCCGTGAGACGCTGCAGGCGCCGTGCTGTCATCAGCCAGATCGGGCTCACCATCAGGCTGAGCGCAATCACCGCAACGATTAAACGGTGCTCTTCAATGCCAACCGCCGCCACAGCAACGCCTGCGCCGGCAAGCACGAAGGAAAATTCGCCGACTTGGCTAAGTAAAATACCGGCCAAAAAAGCGCGCGGCCAGGGCTCGCCAAGAATTCGGAGGATGACCACGTTCACGCCCGATTTTACCAGCAGCACGAAGACTAAAAGGACGAGCACGGTGGCAAAATTATCCCAAATATAAGCTAGATCGATAAGGAGTCCGATGGACAGGAAAAAGACCATCGCAAGGACGCCCTGAATTGGCTCGGTGGCGCGGATCATCTCTCGGCGCTCGTGGGTCGAGCCAATCGCAAGGCCGGCGATAAATGCGCCGAAGGCGGCGGTAAGCCCTATGAAATCTGAAATTGCAGCAAGCGCCAGACAGCAGCCGAGCGCCGCAAGGGGTACGATCTCGCGGTGCCGCTGAGCGAGGGCGCTAAACGGAAGATTTAGTTTTTCGCGCCGGCTGAGATACCAGATTAGTGCTGCAAGCAATCCGATGGCGGCAAGAAATACTGGAATGGTACCCCAATCCAGGCCGTCTTCTGCTGCCATGCCATTCAGGAGTAACAGCATCGGTACCACTGCTAGATCCTGGGCAATTAAGACGCCGACCACGATGCGGCCAGTTTCACTCCGGAGTTCTCCAATTTCCTCCAGCATTTTTATGGCCACCGCCGTGCTCGATAGGCTGACGACGAAACCGAGCAGCAGGGCAAGTTCAAGCGGCCAGCCGAAAAGTCGTGAGAGCGCGAGGGTAATCACAGTGGCGATGGCGATTTGCATCGATGCCGCCATTAGGGCGACTTTCCAGATCGTGCGAAAGGCGCGCAACGATAGCTTCATGGCGATGACGAACAGCAGTAGCAGCACGCCGAGTTCAGCCAGCATCGCTACCCAGTCACGATTTTCCACCAACCCCAGGGAGCTGGGGCCAAGAATGACGCCAGCCAAGATGTAGCCGACGATGGCGGGTTGCTTGAAGCGGGCGAAACCGAGGCCGCACAACAAGGCTGCTAAGGCAACGACGGCCAACTGGCCAAGTTCCGAATGGAACACCATATGAGGCAGATCGTGCCACATATTTATGTCGACAGTTAGCTGTTATATTTAACTTATTGATTTACAATAGTATAAGTTGATCTCCTTGTTTTGACGGCCGGCGAAAACGACTCGAGTCGAGTCGCAAGGTAGAGTTGTTCAGTCCAAACCTTTTCTTCGCTAGGCGAAAACGCTGGGCGAGCAGTTCGGCGCTCGGACCGGAACCAGTCTGGCGTACTCCAAAGCCGCCGCGGTATAGTTGACCGGCATGCATGTCGCGAATTCGGTTCATGATGTGGTTGGCGCGCTTCGGCACATTCAGCACCAACCATTCCTCAAACAATTCTTTGGTTTCAAGCGGCAGGCGCAACAGGATGTATCCGGCTTCGCGGGCTCCCGCAGCAGCTGCTGCTTCCAGGACGCCCTCCAATTCGCTCTCGTTAAGCGCCGGGATGACAGGGGCAAAATTCACACCGGTCGGAATTCCTGCTTTGCTCAAAGCGTCGATCGTGGCAAGGCGTTTCGCCGGGCTGGCGGCGCGCGGCTCTAGACGCCGGGCCAATTCGCTGTCCAAAGTGGTGAGCGAGAGGACGACCTTGACCAAATTGCGCCGCGCCATCGAATCCAGAATATCTATGTCACGCGTTACTAAGGCGGATTTGGTGACGATCTCGACCGGATGTTCATATTGTGAAAGAACCGAAAGGATGTTGCGAGTGATCTCGAGGCGACGTTCGGTTGGTTGATAGGGATCTGTATTGGTGCCAAGAGCAATCATACGGCACTGGTAATTCGGATCCGACAATTCTCGCGCCAATAGCGCATGTGCGCCATGTTTAGCGAAGATTCTGCTTTCGAAATCCTGTCCTGACGAGAGGCCGAGAAAAGCATGCGTGGGTCGGGCGAAGCAATAAGCGCAGCCATGTTCGCACCCGCGATAGGCATTTATCGAACGATCAAATCCAAGGTCTGGTGAAGTATTTCGAGTTATTACGGTAATGCTGTGATCCGCCTGAACCGTGGTGCGCAGCTTGTTCAGCGGTTCTTCAAGACTACCCCAGCCATCATCGCAAGCCTCGCTTACATGCCGTTCGTAGCGTCCTGCCCGATTACTCGCAGCACCACGCCCCTTACGCGCCTCGCGTACCACGAGATTGCCTGCCGAATGTTTGTTATTTGAATAATCTAGACTGCCCATAGGGCATCATAACCGAGATAAAGAACAAAAACAGAACATTTTGACGTAGGCCATGCTTCCAGGCATGTTGCGGGGGAGATTTGCGAATGGAGAAGACGTTGCTCAGTGTCGTGATTCCTACCCTTAACGCAGCATCAACATTAGCCGTGACACTAGAGAGTCTTGGATCACAGCTCATTGGCTTTGACCACGAAGTGATTATCGCTGATGGCACATCCAGCGACGTCAGTCGCGCTATCTCTGAGGCAAATGGGGCCAGATTAATCTCCGTCGCGCGTGGCAGAGGGACGCAACTCGCGGCTGGCGGTAATGCGGCGCGTGGGGATTGGCTGCTGTTCCTCCATGCCGATACCGTGCTGGATGAAAGTTGGCGGTTGGAAGCGGCGGCATTTATGGCCAGCGCGGACAATAACCAGCGGGCTGGCGTGTTTCGCCTCCGTTTCGATGATCACCGGCGAGCCGCGCGGCGTTTGGAGACTATAGCGGCCTGGCGGTCACGGATACTGGGCCTGCCGTATGGCGATCAGGGGCTTTTGATCGCGCGTGGCTTTTACCATTCGATCGGTGGTTTCCGTCCGCTTCCGCTTATGGAAGATGTCGATATCGCGCGCCGAATCGGCCGTCGACGATTTGTCCATTTTGACGCTCTGGCGTTTACATCGGCAGAGCGGTATCGCCGCTCTGGATATATATGCCGCTCGGCGCGCAATATGACCTGCCTCGCGTTATTCTTCATTGGCGTGAAATCGCGTTTCCTCGTTCGGTTCTACGGGTAAGCTTTGCGATGGCGCGGACTCTTTTGATATTTGTGAAAGCGCCCCGCGTGGGCCAAGTGAAACGGCGGCTGGCACGTGATATCGGCAGTGCCGAAGCCTGGAGCTTTTATCGCCGCACCACGCGCCGGCTCATCCTCCGTCTCGCGCGGGACTTGCGCTGGCGTTGCCATCTCGTCGTAACGCCAGATTCGTTTGACGGTCGTGAGCGTTTTTGGCCGCTACCCTGCCCGGTTATGAAACAAGGTGAGGGAGACCTAGGCAGGCGTATGTGGCGCGCCTTCGAAAAGGCCCCGCCCGGCCCCACTGTGCTTGTGGGTAGCGATATTCCCGATCTGAGGCCGTGCCACATCACCAAGGCATTCGCCGCGCTCGGCCGTGCCGATGCCGTATTTGGACCGGCAGAGGATGGTGGTTATTGGCTGGTCGGTCTTTCGCCTCGGGCGCTCCGCACCAGTCCCTTCGCCGATGTCGCATGGTCAAGCCCGTACGCCCTAGCAGACACGGTAGCGAACCTGCCTAAAAGCTATTCCATTGCGATGTTAGATATACTGAACGATGTAGATGTGGGCGCCGATCATTCGCTGTGGCGCACGCGTCGGCCTGACGCAGCAGAAATATGAGATGCGGCTAATGCCAAAGCGCATATCTAGACGGGCACCGATTTTGTGACCATTATGGCAGTGGACCAAAGCCGTTTGGGCTTCACTCGCCTTCGAGAATGCATCGGGTGGAAAGTTTGCGGCGGGTATAGCACGGCGCTAGACGGTAGCGCTTCTATCCAGCCGAAATCAGTAAGATAAAGGGTATGCTAGCCTGCCCGAGAATTTAGCGAAGTGAATAATTTCTTTTTCCTTACATTCCTCTTTATTGTCAGCGAATTACAGATCAAGTGAGATGCTCCCTCAAGCGCGGCATGAGTTCCACCAGATTACACGGTTTTTGCCGGCTATCGAGTTGGGCTTTCAGGATCTTATCCCAACCGTCGCGACAGGCGCCGGGTGATCCGGGCAGCGCGAAGAGGTAAGTACCATAGGCAAGGCCACCGGTGGCACGCGATTGGATGGTCGAGGTGCCGATCGTTTCATAACTGAGCTGACGGAATAGTTCTCCGAAGCCGTTGATCTCCTTTTCATACACTTCGGCGAAAGCTTCGGGCGTGACGTCCCGGCCGGTCAGACCGGTTCCGCCCGTGGCGATCACGGTGTCGATTTCGGGGTCGGAGATCCAGATTCGTAATTGTGCCGAAATCAGTGCTTGCTCATCTTTGACGATAAGCCGGGCAACCAAATTGTGACCGGCTTCAGTGATCCGCGCCTCTAGTACATCGCCGGATTTGTCGTCGGCGCGCGTGCGCGAATCTGAAACCGTCAGAAGCGCGATATTGACCGGCAGAAAATCTCGGTCTCCCGATATTTTACCCATTATCAGCGAAGCTCCTCTCCTGCGGTGAATAATTTGGCCACAGCCCCGAAGCGGTGGCGTCGAGTGATGGCGTTGGTTGCCTCAGGCGCATGCGGTAAATCCAATAGTTAGTGATAACGCGCTCAATAAATTCGCGCGTTTCGCGCGAACGGATGCTTTCGATGAAGAGCAATGGGTCTTCGTTAAAATTTGTTTTTGGCAACCATTTTTTCAAGTTTCCTGGCCCAGCATTATAGGCACAGAGGAGATAAAAAATATTGCCGTCCACGATATCTTGGGTGAGCAAATGCTGCACGTAGGATTGGCCGAGGGCAATATTCAGTTCAGGATTTAAGAGGGTGCGGCTGTTCACATCTTTGATGCGTTCTTGCTGTGCGGCGAAACGCGCGGTAGCCGGCATCAACTGCATGAGGCCCCTTGCACCGCTTCGATTTTTTGCTGTGGCCTTGAATTTCGATTCCTGGCGGATAAGTGCAAATATGAGAGCCCTATCAATTACATAGCCGCCTTTGGGTTGCCAGCTTGGCAGGGGAAAAGCCGCCGCATCGTGGATCTCTCCATCGATTTTGCGCAGCTCTGTGCCCAGCGCTATTTGAATTGTGGCTAGTCCAAGCTGATTTGCAAGCGGCAAGATGGCGCTGGCCAAGGTGGAGCTGGCGCGCGGCCAAATTACGCGAATTTCCTTCTCCGCCCGTAAGCCCTGATCCACCTCCACCAGCGCCCGAGCACGTCGCACAGCCATACTTCTGTCGAGCACGGCTAGATGGGCCTCCGTCAGAACGGATGAACGCCAATTTAAGTCCGGCTCAAGTCCGAGGGCGCGTGTCGCTAGAAGGCCGTAAAACGTGCGCGGATCCTGAGCCGCAATCTTGAGCCAGTAGCTGACGTGTTGTGGGCGACGTAACCGCAGCTCGCCGCGCGCTGCCCAATAGGCGCCTGAAGTTATCAGCCAGGGCGACGCAGTGGGCGAATGCGCAAGCTTGGCGAAATGGCCCACCGCTGATTCCAACCGGCCCAGCCGCCATTCGGCGAGGCCAGCGGTCCAATCGGCGTCGGGCACAAACTGTCGCGAGCGAGCAGCGCTGGCGGATGCCAATTCAAATGCTAATGCGTCCTTGTTGTGGAGATAATAGCTCCATGCAATGCGCGCTTGATAGGCATCATACTCAGCCTCGCTTGCGAGCTCCGAATGAGCTTTAGAGGTAAGAATTTGTCGTGCACCGGTGGGCCAACCGCTACGAATGCGAGCGCGAATGTCGCGCTGTAAGCCTAACAATCGATTGCGCTGATCTCGGCTGATACCCCGTCGCGGAATGCGCGGTAGGGCATATTCGCCTCCGCCCGAGGATAGTCCCGCCTCATTTGTCGCAATGGGCGACTTGGGTGCTTTGACACCAGAAGGTTTGCGTTTCATCGCTAGCCGGTAGAGCCGGCGCGCATCGGGGTGATCGGCATATTCGTTGAGCCATAGTTTCAGCTCATTGAAAGTTGAGCGATGGGCTGTCGGGTGAAGGTATTTCTGGGCCAATACGTGGCCCATTAAAATCTCATCTTTGAGCTTTAATATTAACTTGGCCGCAGCGCCTAATTTACCCTCCTCCTGCAGCAAAAATATCCGCCCGTAGAGTACTCTATCGCTTTCGTCGAGCACCGGAGGCAGAGCAATTTCCCCGGCATAGAGTGGTGTCTCTTGCAACGGTGCTGGGAGGTGGAAATTTTCCATCTCGGTCGGCGTATTATCGTTTCTCTGCGCGAAGGCCGGCGTCGCTAGAAACGCCGATACTCCTAGACAAGCGCCTAACATGATGCCGAGCGTCTTGAAAAAAATCCCCCTCACGCCGGTTTTCCCCGGCACCTTTTTCGGCCTCCCTTGCGCCCCTGACTGCAGTCTCACGGTCGGCGGTCATCGCCTAATTGCGTGCGGTTTTATAGATCAATTGCCAAAACTCGGCAAATATCCCACTTGGCCGTTATCAGCTCTTTATCGGTCAATGTAGCGCAGCTTTTTCTGAACGGCGAGCAAATCGCGCCACACTTCGCGCTTTGCCGAAGGTTGACGCAGCACATAAGCGGGGTGGAAGGTTGCCATGGTTGGGATAGGCTGTGTCATGCTGGCCAGTGTGATTTCGCGCCATGTGCCGCGCAGGCGGGTGATTCCCTCGCGTTTGTCCAACAGAGCCTTGGCCGAGATTCCGCCTACCAAAACCAAAACTTTCGGTTGAACCAGCGCGATTTGGCGTTCGACGAAGGGCTGGCACAAAGCGATTTCCTCGGCTGTGGGGGAGCGGTTGCCTGGCGGCCGCCATGGCAGGATATTGCTAATGTAGGTTGACTTCCGATCCAGACCGATGGCCAGCAGCATACGGTCTAGCAACTGCCCGGCGGGGCCAACAAACGGCACGCCCTGGCGATCTTCCTCCGCACCGGGCGCTTCGCCGATCACCATGAGTACCGCCGATTCGTTGCCGTCACTGATGACTGTATTGGTTGCCGTTCGTTTAAGCGCGCAGCCGTCGAAAGCTGTGATGGCGGTGCGCAGATCACTTAGCGAGGAGCAGGCGGCGGCGATCTCTGCGGAACTGCGGGATTGTGCAGTCTCCGGTGCGGCAACCGTGGGGGGAATGGCTGGTGGTAGTGTATTCGGCCGCTTGGTTATTAATTCGGGTTGATTCGCTAGGACAAAGCGGTTGCGCGACTCGGTGTCGTGCGCCTCATCTACGCCTGCGGAGATGTACCAATAGAGGAGGGCGCGCGTGTTTTCTGTCTGATTCACGGAACCCAGTCTAGCAGATTGATGCGTGTCCTTGCAGCAATTGACCGAATGGATAGATCCCCGCATAACTGAAGTTCGGATACAGCAGCGGAAACAAATCATGACCCGAGAATCTATGGAATACGATGTCGTGATCGTCGGTGCCGGGCCCGCTGGCCTGGCGGCGGCCATCAAGCTTAAGCAACTTGGTTTAGAGAAGGATCATGATGTTAACGTCACGGTGATCGAAAAAGGCTCGGAAGTTGGTGCGCATATTCTTTCGGGCGCGGTGTTTGAACCGCAGGCACTGGACGAATTGATCCCCGAATGGAAAGAGAAAGGCGCGCCTCTAAACACGCCGGTCAAGAACGATATATTTCTGTTCTTGCGCCGCTCCACTTCGTTCAGGCTGCCCAATTTCCTGCTGCCACCGCAAATGCACAACAGAGGCAATTACATCATCAGTCTGGGCAGTTTATGCCGCTGGCTGGCGGCTCAAGCGGAAGAACTCGGCGTTGAAATTTATCCAGGATTCGCTGCCAATGAAGTGCTGTTTCATGAGGATGGCCGTGTGAAAGGCGTCGCCACGGGCGATATGGGAATCGCCAAAGATGGCACCGAGAAATCAACTTTCGAGCCGGGAATCGAATTGCATGCAAAATATACCCTATTCGCTGAGGGAGCGCGCGGATCGCTTAGTCAGGTGTTGATGGACCGATTTGGCCTCCGGGAGGGTGTCGCGCCGCAAACCTACGGCATCGGAATCAAGGAATTATGGCAGATAGACCCCGCCAAACACTCAGCCGGATTGGTGCAGCACAGTTTCGGCTGGCCGCTCGACTCAAAAACATATGGTGGCACCTTCCTTTATCATTTGGAGAAGGATTTAGTCGCCATTGGTCTGGTTGTCGCGCTCGATTATCAAAATCCATATCTCTCTCCGTTTGACGAATTTCAGCGGGTCAAGACCCATCCTGCTATTGCAAGGTATCTTAGCGGCGCTACGCGCATTTCGTACGGCGCGCGTGCTATCAATGAGGGGGGGGTGCAATCGATTCCCAAACTCACCTTTGCCGGCGGCGCTCTGATCGGTTGCAGTGCCGGCTTTCTGAACGTGCCGAAGATCAAGGGCAGTCACAATGCGATGAAATCTGGCATGTTGGCTGCCGAAGCCGCGTTTGACAGTTTGCTCGGGGGGTCGGACGGGCAAGAAGAATTGACCGGTTATACTAATGCCATTCAACAATCCTGGATCATCAAGGAGCTGAAAGAGGTACGGAATTGTCGTCCGGCGTTCCGTTGGGGATTGCTCGTTGGCACGTTGATCAGCGGACTCGAATTATGGACCCGCGGGGTGATCCCTTGGACTCTTGGCCATCATGCAGATCACGAAAGCTTGAAACCTGCCGCCCGAAGCCGAAAGATCAATTATCCCAAACCGGATGGCAAGCTCACATTCGATAAACTTTCCTCGGTGTTCATCTCCAATACCAATCACGAAGAAGACCAGCCCGGCCATCTCAGACTGAAAGACGATGCGGTTCCAATTGATCATAATTTAGCGCTTTACGATGCGCCGGAGCAACGCTACTGCCCGGCCGGGGTTTACGAGATCCTCGACGACGTGAACGGCGCTCCACGCTTGCAGATCAATGCGCAAAATTGCGTGCACTGCAAAACCTGCGACATCAAGGATCCGACCCAAAATATTCATTGGACGGTCCCCGAAGGTGGGGGCGGGCCAAACTATCCGAACATGTAATCTAATTTGGCCCGCGGATTTGTGATTAGTTCACGCAGAAGAGGGGCGTTGGCGGTCATGTCAGAGATACGTTAAACTGCCGAAAATGATTGAATCTGACAAAAAACTCCGCGGCACAGTGCTTTCATGACGGTCATGCGCGCATACCGCCGATACTGGAGCGAAAACTTCATTCGATCGATTACCCGAGGGGCGATAGTCCTTGCGGCTCTGATCCTAGTCGGGGCTGGCCGTGTCGGTGCTGAAACGCCACCTGATCCTACACCAGCGAAACCGCTCGCTGAACATCCCGGCTATAGCGACCTGCCCGGTAATTACCTTGCTGGCCGCTTCGCCCACCGGGAGCGGGATATTACGTCAGCGGCAAGATATTTTAGGCAGGTTTTAGCGGAGGACTATAAGAATCGCGCCCTGGTACAGCGAGCACTTATCCTCACCGCGCAGGACGGTCAAATCGATCAAGCTATACCGCTCGCCACGCATTTGGTCGAGCTTGATCCAAAGTCCAAGATCGGTCATCTGATTCTGATTGTCGCTGCGGTTGCAGACGGCCGACTTGATGACGCATTTAGGAGGGTAAATGATCTAGACCGCGACGGAATTTACGAGTTGATAGCTCCGATAATCCTGGGCTGGGTGGAGTTAGGCCAGGGTAATTTCAATTCGGCGCTCGCCGCGATTGAACCTTTGGCCGCCAAAAAGAACTTCGAAATGTATCACGCCTATCATGGCGCGTTGATGGCAGACATAGCTGGCCAGCAGGATGTTGCGGCTGAGAAATTTAGTCTCGCCTTGAATGCGGTTCCTAGGGGGACGCTGCGCGTGGTTGTCGCCTATGCCACATCATTGAGGGGTGCTGGGCGTAAAGATGAAGCGAATGCGGTGTATCAGAGTTACCGCGAGAATCACCCAGAATCACCCTGGCTTGAACCGATACTTTCCATGATCAATTCGGATGCGCGCCCTGGGCCAATTATTTCGACGGCTAAAGAGGGTGTGGCCGAAGCGTTGTTCGGTGCAGCAAGTGCACTTCCCAACGAAAGTGCCGGTGATACTGGTTTAATTTACGCCTATCTTGCGCTCCATCTCAGACCTGATTTTCCCGTTGCACAGTTTCTGGTGGGCGAAGTCCTCGATGTGCTGGAACGATATGAAGATGCGATAGAGGCCTATAGCGGCATTGCTAGGGGCAGTTATTATTCTTGGGCGGCTCGGCTGCGTGCTGCCTCGGACTTGGCGACCGTCCAGCGCGTTGATAAAGCAGTGAATATTCTTAAGGAAATGGTGGACGAAAACCCTAAGCGCTCTGACGCGGCGATCACCTTGGCCGACGTGTTGCGGCGAAACGAGCGCTTCGACGAATCCGTTAAGTTCTATGATGTAGCAATAGGTCGCACCATCGGGTTCGAAGCGCGGCATTGGACGCTTTTCTACTCGCGGGGCGTTATGTTGGAGCGCACCAAACAATGGCCGCTCGCCGAAGCGGATTTTCTGTATGCGCTGGAATTAAAGCCCGATCAACCCCTGGTGTTGAATTATCTGGGGTACTCTTGGGTTGAACAGGGCATGAATTTGGAGCGGGCCATGAAATTAATTCAGCGCGCCGTGGCGCTGCGCCCGAGAGACGGATATATCGTTGACAGTCTGGGTTGGGCCCACTATCGATTGGGCGACTTTGAAAATGCGGTAAAATTTCTTGAGCGCGCCGTCGAACTAAGGGCTGATGACCCTATCATAACTGACCACCTCGGTGATATTTATTGGAAGGTGGGCCGACAAAATGAAGCTAGATTCCAGTGGGAACGCTCCTTGGTCCTCGGTGCGGAAGAGGAAGCGGCTATTCTCATTCGGCAAAAGCTGAAAGAAGGTTTGCTGGACTCTCATGAAGGAACGCAGTGACGGGCAGCACTGAACGGCCTTTCTCATCAGAGGCACCCGCCAAGCTTAATCTCTATCTTCACGTTACTGGTCGGCGCGATGATGGCTATCATAAACTCGATAGCCTGATCGCTTTTGCGGCGCCGTTTGATCGTGTTTCAGCAGCGCCGTCGGAAGAGTTTTTATTAGAGTTCAGCGGTCCGTTTGCGGCTAATTTGAAATCCGCAGACGGGCAAAATTTGATTGAGAAGGCAGCCCGTCGTCTAGCTAAGTTGGCGAATATTAAGCCTGCAGCGCGGATCACGCTGGATAAGCAACTACCTATTGCGGCAGGTATCGGAGGCGGGTCTTCAGATGCGGCCGCCGCGCTTCGCGTTCTCACTTCTCTGTGGCGCTTAAAAATTAATTCGAATGATTTTCATGACCTAGCACTTTCTCTGGGCGCCGATGTGCCGATGTGCTTGCACGGCAGAACATGCTTTGTCGGCGGTATCGGCGAATTGCTGGATGCAGCGCCGGTATTGCCTGAATGTGCTTTGGTGCTGGCTAATCCCGGAGTGCCTGTGGCGACGCCTAATGTGTTTCGCGCCCGAAGTGGCACCTATTCCGAGCCTGCGCGCTTTACAAAAGTGCCGAAGGATGTTGGCGCCTTGGTCGAATTATTGGCAGCGCGACGTAACGATCTCGAAGACCCCGCAAAGGCGCTCGTGCCCGTGATCGACGACGTCTTGCATGCACTGCGTGGGTTACCCGGCTGCCGCTTCGCCAGAATGTCTGGCAGTGGCGCCACATGTTTTGCTTTGTTCGAGGGCGAAGGCCAAGCGAGTGCGGCAGCTGAAATTCTGCGCGCACAGCATGCCGATTGGTGGATCGCACCCAGCCGTTTGATTCAGCCAGCCTAGTTCGAATTTAAGGCACTAGAGCAGGCCCCCCAGGTGCCTTAGTGTGGTTATGGGGCTTCCTGACGTACGCCATCTACATAGATGCCGTCCGCATATCGTTTGTGAAAGCAAATATGGCCCGCGATTGGCCCGGCTTCGGGCAGGGGCGTGAGGTAGGTCCAAGCAATATCGTTGATGGTTCTGCTGCCGTTCGAAAATGAAAAATATTGCGCCTCGCCTTTATATGGGCATCGCGTTCGCTGCTGGGATTCCGTAAGGAGATCCATGCGCACATCATCGCGTGGAATATAGTGGCGCGGTGCCAGGCCGGTCTCGAAAAGAAATTGCCCGCGGTTGCTTTCGGCAACAACCATGCCGCTAAATTCAATCAGCACCGGGCGCGTACTTTTCAAAATATCTAGCCGCACATGTGGGTTGCGGGCATGACCAAATATTTCCTCATCTTCTTCATACCAACCATCCATTAGTTGCCAATAGAGCGCTACGTGCCCGGCTAGTTGCTGCGCTTCGTCATAAGGCGTCTCATATCCCCACACCACGTTTTCCGCCGTCTTGGCGCCTACCTTTAACGTCCAATAGGAGGCATCCCCCTTAAACGGACAATGGCTGCGATAAGCCGTTTTCTCGGCAAACTCTGCTTTAAAATCGGGCCAAGGAAAGTAGTAGACTGGGGTGCAGGCGCTCTCCAGCATCAGTAATGCGTTCGTACTGTCGATGATCGTTTCGCCGCCAAATTTCACACGCACCCGTTTTGCGCACGGCATCAGTTCTAGGCCGTAGCCCGGGTGCTTAGCAAAACCCGGCGCGGAATTGTCTTTTTTGGCACGTGTCATAGCTATCTACCTCGACGCCAGCGGGTGTACCGTAACTCAGAGCTGCCATCTTTGCAGTCCCGGCGGGAGTGTCAGATTCCGCCACATACCGGCGACATCAGCGAGCAATCCGCCATCATGTAGAAGGCCGGCGATGCGCGGCGCATTTAAAAGGCTGTAATCGTCGTGCGCGACGGCACCAACGACACAATCATAACTCTCTGCGTTGGAGAGGTCCGCCAGGAGTTTGATGCCGTATATCTCCTGGGCTTCACCAGGGTCGGCATGAGGGTCGTGCACTTCGACGGAATGACCTTTCACCCGCAGTATATGGACCACTCTGGCTACCAGAGAATTGCGCAGATCCGGTACATTTTTTTTGAAGGTTAGGCCGAGCACTAGAATACTGGAACCTGAGAGGGGCAGCCGACTTGCGATTTGGCTGCTTACAAATTCGGCCATGCCGTCGTTGATTTCTCGACCAGCGAGAATCATTTTTGGCGGGTGGCCGACTTGTTTGGCCCGATGGGCGAGATAGTAGGGGTCAACGCCGATACAATGACCGCCGACAAGGCCTGGGGTGAAATTGAGAAAATTCCACTTGGTGGCGGCCGCCTCTAGGACATCGGCGCTTGAAATACGGAGCTTGTGGCATATTTGTGCGACTTCGTTGACGAAAGCAATGTTGATATCGCGTTGGGCATTTTCGATCACTTTAGCCGCCTCGGCGGTGCGAATATTTGGTGCGATATGTATATTGCCGCCATTAATTGATCCATATAGCGCCGCGATCCGCTGGGTGGTTTCCGGCGAATCCCCAGCGATAATTTTTGTGATGCTGTGAAGGGTGTGCTGGTTGTCACCGGGATTGATGCGTTCGGGCGAATAGCCTAGGTGAAAATCTGAGCCGCGTACGAGCCCCGATGAGCGCTCCAGTTCAGGGGCACAAATATCCTCGGTTAGGCCGGGCCAAACGGTGCTTTCGTAGATTACGATGGCGCCCGACTGAAGCTCCCGGCCGACGCATTCTGAGGCGGCCACGATGGCGGTCAAGTCAGGTTTTTTATTTTCATCCACCGGGGTGGGCACTGTGACAATGAAAAATTCTACGCCCCGGATGGCGGTGGAATTTGAATGCCATTTGGCACGCCCTCGATTGAGGATTTCAAGCGAAACTTCGCCAGTGCGGTCATGTCCGTTGTTCAATTCGTGAATACGTTTACTATCAATATCAAAACCGATGACGTCATGTTTCTCTGCCAAAGCAACCGCGAGCGGCAAGCCAACATATCCGAGGCCAATGACGGCGATGGTGCTCATATGCGGCTCACGATAATATTCTCCGAAGCGTAAAGCTTGAATATTCATAGAGGCGGGACGGGTGCTTACGAGCTATTCGCGCGAATTTGGCCCGTTGTCAATAAATCTAGGGGTTACCTGTCCGTCGGACTGGATTTTACTCGGCAAGTATGTTGATTTCCCCTAGCGCATGGCGTGCCGTCGGGACTATGCGCACGCTGCGTCATGTCGCTCACATGAGCCCGTGTTTCAACTGAGAAATGATGACCATTTTCGTCACCGGCGCCGCCGGATTTATTGGATATCACATGTGCGAAGCACTTCTCGCACGCGGCGACAGTGTATTCGGCATAGATAATTTGAACGATTACTACGATGTCGCGCTCAAAAAGGCTCGGCTCGCTCGGCTGCAACAGCATGGCGGTTTCAAATTCGCTGTGGCGGATATATGCGATGTTGGCGTTCTAAATCATGCGGTGGCTGACGCTGGCGAAGTGCGTGCGGTGCTGCATTTGGCCGCCCAAGCGGGGGTGCGCTACTCGCTCATCAATCCCTCTGCTTATGTGAATACAAATATTGTCGGTCAGCTCAATATACTTGAGGTGTGCCGACAGCTGCCGGACTTGGAGCATTTGGTCTATGCTAGTTCGAGTTCTGTTTATGGCGGTAGCAGCGCGCTGCCGTTCTCGGAATCGGATCCTGTGAATGTACCGGTATCGCTTTACGCGGCGAGCAAGAAGGCAGATGAACTGATGGGGAACGTTTATGCCCATCTCTACCGAATTCCCATGACGGGCTTACGCTTTTTCACCGTGTACGGGCCTTGGGGGCGGCCGGATATGGCCGCCTTTATATTTACGCGTGCAATATTTTTGGGTGAGCCAATAAAAATATTTAACAATGGCGATATGCGGCGTGATTTTACCTATGTTGACGATGTGGTGGAGGGGGTTCTTGCTGTATTGGATGCGCCGCCCTCCGGTGCTGGCGAAGCAGCACCACATCGTGTTTATAACATTGGAAACAACCGCTCGGAACCCCTTCTACGCTATGTCGAGCTCTTAGAAAAAGCGATTGGCCGGCCCGCCGAAAAAGAACTTGCCCCGATGCAGCCCGGAGATGTGAAGGAAACCTATGCCGATATAGAGGCAATTAGGCGTGACCACGGATTTGAGCCAAAAACCAGTATTGACGAGGGCATTCCTCGCTTTGTCGCCTGGTACCGGGACTATCACGGAGTATGATCGAGCTTAGATTTGGCTAGAAACTTCGTCGAGTGCTGTCCTCCGATTATAAAATTACCGTTCAGCGCTACGAACTCGGCACCATGTGACGGAGTGACAAGGCTGTTCCTTCTCACCCTTTTCCCTCCAGAAATGGCGTTGATGGGATCTTGCTGCATGTAGACGATGGTTCCGCATGGATCAAAAAACTATCACGTTCACTTCGCGGGCAGGTATTCCTTTTTATCCAAATCTGACGACTTCTCAGTGTCGTGCGGTCGCTGCTCAAATTTTGCCCAAATCTGGTTACCCCTGGTTATCCCAGAGCACGATGGGGTAATCGAGATACCAGGACGCGCGCACGTACCACGCGCCAACAGTTTCCTTCGGCGCGAGTCCTGCGAGCGTGGGGTAGAGGCCTGAATGGCCCATTTCGACAGTGGCGTTGCCTTTGTGTATTTCGTGTACTGTGTAATCGAGAGTCGGAATATCGAGCAATTGCTTGATCGGCTTGCCGTCCTTTGCAGGCGACGGAAATTTTCGTACTTGAAGGAACTTGCCATCCAGTAGCTCACCAAATTTATTTTCCAGGGGCTCCGGGCGCCCCATATGAGCGACACTGGTGGCATTGAAACTGACGCGCAGCAACTGTTCCCCGCCGCGCGTGCAGGCCCCGGTTATCTGGCTGCCATGGAAGGCGAGTTTCGCGTCATCGCACATATTTGCCGGCCACCCGTATATTTCTCGCTCGAACAACAACGCCATATCATGCGCAACCCAAATGAAATTGACGTACCAACCGATGGTGTCGCCATAGCGGACCTTTATCGCTGTGAGGCATTCTCGGTAGAGGTCAAGCGTGTGACTGGGTTGGCACATATCACCAACCCAGGCGAGCATGGTGCCGTCGCCGAAAGGCTCCAAAGGTTCCGGTACCTCCCAAGCGACGGCATCTGGGTCGCCGCGATACAGAACAAGCAGAATCTGACTTCGCTCGGTGGACTCGAATGGCGGCGGCGTGAAGGTTGGCGCCGACAGCGGCATGGCGTAACCTTCTTCATGTTCTTTCATGACCCTTGTACTCCTCTCATGATGATTTCACACTGTAGCTAGTAGCCTAGCGGGCTTCCCTATGGGCCGCTAGTAGGATTTAGATCGATGACAACAGCCTGGAAGAATAAATGAACACGCCATCTAGTGATTATCTCCCCTACCCTTTGCCGCCGTGGGAGCATGATTTCCGTACTCTCGCGGTGCACTGCAAGGTCGACAAAGCTAGCCTCCGCCCGTTTATACCGGCGCCTCTAGAGCTGATTTCGGACCGTATTCAGGTCGCGGTAATGCGTTTCGATTGCCAAGTGCCGGAGCGGCTCTATTACGATGCCGCCGTAATTGCCATGGTGCGCTACAAGGATGTGACGGGCGGCTTCTGGCCATTCGCTTACAATAGCACTGATCAAGCCATGTCGGGGACGCGGGAGATCTGGGGTTACAATATGAAACTCGCCGAAATGGAGATCACCGAGAGCGCGGCGCGTCTTAAGGCAACCACCCGCCGGCTGGGCAAGACAATCATTTCTGTCTCCATGAATCCGACAGGAAATGAGTTTGAGACGCTTGATATGTTTCCGCGCCTGTTTCTCAAGCTTACACCGGCTGCGGATAGTACGGAGGGGGTGCGCCGCTCAGTCATTAGAATGGATACGCGACCTGAAGTTCAGAGTCACGTGACCGGGACTGGAGAAGTTTCATTCGAACAATCCCCGCATGATCTATTGCACGAACTGGAGGTCATCAAAGTATTTGGCGCCAGTTTTACGACAGGGCATCAAATATTGCCGTGGGGCCAAGCGCTCGACTAGGAAACCTGAATTGGCGACAGCTCAGTCATGTGCCGTGCCCTGCTTTGCGCGCAGCTCTCGGCTTGATTCGGCATCAAGGCCACCGTCAGGTGCTATTTGTACACCGTAATCGTGCTTGGCTCGTTCAATGCTCACCAACCCGTCGCGCACATCTTCCAGCACGCGATCTGGGTTACGCCTGAAGGGGTTGCCATAGCCGGCACCGCCGGGAAGCGTCAACTGTAAACGGTCGTGCGGCGGAACGCTCTGCTGGCCCTTGGAACGAAGTGAGCTCCCTGAGGCCAGTCCGACTTTTCCTGCGGCGCCATTGCCGCCGCCCTCTCTCCCGCGTGCGGGATTGTCCACGCGCTCGAACTGCGCCAGCACGCTGAATGGCACGCCGTTAGCACCGCCGATCTCCATCTTTTGCCCAAGTCCGCCGCGTTCTGCCCCAGCGCCGCCAGAATCCCCCGCCATCTCCTTGCGCCAGACAATAATTGGCGCAACCGTTTCGGTCGCCTCTACCGGCATAGTGCGCACGCCGCTCGGAAATGCCGTGGTTGAGAGACCGTCAAGCGCTGGTCGAGCCCCGGCGCCGCCAGAGTTGAAAAGTGCGATTTCGAATGGCGGGGTCTCAATCGCGGCATTTTCCCGCGCGTCCGTGTCGAGTGCTGCGGCACTGCCGCGCAATTGAACGATCCAGAGCGAAGACGAGCCCTCTGCCGGCACCTGGTCTGGCGCCGCTTGATGAAGACAGCCGAACACTGTATCTGGTAAAAGATGGCCGATGATGTGGCGCGATGCTACCGGCCATGGGCGAGGTGCGTTCAGGATCGAACCCTCCGGAGCGCTCACCGTGATGGTCGAAAGCGAGCCGGCGTTATTGGGAACCTCTTTGGCGACAATGCATTTCACTCCGAAGCTTGTATAGGCGATGGTATAGTTGAGCACGACATTGATGCCATAATTGCTCACCGGTGAAGAGCCGGTAAAATCCACGTGCACCCCGTCTTCGCTGATCGTCATGGCGGCGAGCAACTCGATGGGCTCGTTATACCCGTCCATGGTGAGGCGGTTGTGATAGGTACCGAAGGGTAGTTTGCGGATACCAGCAAGCGCAGCGTCACGCGAGCGTGTAAGAATATCTTCAGCAAGGTTGTCCAGCGTCTCCAACGAAAACTCGGCCATCATATCGAGGAGCCTGCGGGCGCCCTCCTGGTTGCAGGAGATGAGCGAGAGAATATCGCCCTCCACCTGGAGCGGCTCGCGAACATTCCAGCGCACCATCTCCATCAGGTCTGCGTTGATCACCCCCGCGCGTACCAACGGCATGATGGGGATATATAGTCCTTCTTCGAACACTGCGCGCCCGTCGGGGCCGAAGCCGCGCCCGCCAATGTCGACCACATGGGCGGTGCTGGCAAAAGAGCCGACTGGTCGCCCATCTTTGAACACCGGTGTCACCACCGTCAGATCATGCAAATGGCCGCATGTCAGCCACGGATCGTTGGTGATATATGCATCGCCCTCGTGCATTTCAGACATTGGATATTTGTCGAGGAAATGTTTGACGGCAATGGCCATGGAATTGACATGGCCAGGCGTACCTGTGATGGCCTGGGCAAGCATCCGCCCCTCGACATCAAAAACGCCGGCGGAAAGATCACCTGCCTCGCGCACCGTGGTGCTGAACGCGGTGCGCAAGAGCGTCTGAGCTTGCTCCTCGACGACCGAAATCAGTCGGTTCCACATAATTTGGCTCTGGATGCGCTTGAGCGCGCCGGCTTCCCCGCTCATGACGACAGTTCTCCGTTTTTCCGTTCCAGTACAATATATCCTTGTGCATTCATCGTGGCGTCGAATGTCGGGCTGACAACAGTTGAAGTGTCATCCTCGACAATAATGGCAGGCCCATTCACTCGGCTGCCGGGCTTCAGGTTGCAGCGCCGGTAAGCGAGCGCCTCGACATATTGGCCAGTATTGGCGTCGAGCAATCGGCGGCTGGCATAGGGCTCAGGCACGGGGCCTTCTTTCACCGTACCGACCGGCGCTGGCGGGTTGATGACCGCGCTGACTTCAATCGCCCAGCTAACGAGCTCGAGGTCGAGATTAGCTATGATGCGACCATACGTTTTTTCATAGGCCGTTTCGAACGCTTGGCGGATGAATGTTGCGTCGTCGGATTTCCAGTCGCGCGACGGCAACTCCACCGCCACCTCATGGCCTTGGCCGAGATAGCGCATAAAAGCAGTTCGCTTCTCTGTAGTATCGGCGCCGGGAGCACCACGATGCACCACTTCTAACGCCTCGGATTGCATAGTGGCGAGTACTTCATTTGCTGAGTCAGCGTTGAAACAACTGATTTTCTGGTAGGCACTCCGCACCACCTGATAGGCTACCGGCGCGTGAAGAAACCCGACAGCCGAACCCACCGCCGCGTTAGTAGGAATGAGCACTCGATCAATATCAAGCTTTTCCGCCAGGCGCGCGGCATGCAGAGGTGCGGCGCCACCAAAGGCGATCATTGTGCGCCCAGAGAGCGAGGCGCCGATCTCAATGGCATGCACGCGTGCCGCGCTTGCCATATTTTCGTCCACCATCTCACTGATGCCCAACGCCGCCATGTCGGGTGCGAGCGACAAGGCCTTACCGACATCGCGCGTCAGTGCGGCGTCGGCTAATTTGGCGTCAAGGGTGAGGCGGCCGCCTGCAAAGGCTTCTGGGTCAATTCGCCCGAGAGCGACATCAGCATCGGTCACGGCGGGGGCTTCGCCGCCGCGGCCGTAGCACGCCGGGCCGGGCTCTGCGCCCGCACTTTCTGGGCCGACCGTTATACGCCCAAGGGCATCTATATGTGCCAGCGAGCCGCCACCCGCGCCGATTTCCACCATCTGGATTACGGGGATACGGAGCGGTAGTCCGCTTCCTTTTAAAAATCGGTGTGCCCGCGCGACTTCGAAGGAGCGCTCGGTATGTGGCTTTGAATCATTGATGACACAAATTTTGGCCGTTGTGCCGCCCATGTCGAAAGAAAGCACTTGCGACAAGCCGCATTCCGCAGCGGTGTAGCTGGAAAAGATAGCGCCGCCGACCGGTCCCGATTCGACAAGGCGGATGGGAAAACGGATGCCGGTTTCGATGTCCGCCACACCTCCGCCTGAAAGCATGACGAAAAGTGGGCAGCCAAAGCCTTGATTTTCTAGTCCGGATTCCAGACGGCGCAGATATCGTGCCATGATCGGCTGCACGTAGGCGTTGGCGCAGGCTGTCGAAAAGCGCTCATATTCGCGCATTTCCGGCGCCACGTCGCTCGAGAGGGTGAAGGTCACATCTGGAAGTGCCGCCGAAAGAATTTCGTGTGCGCGGCGTTCGTGCACCGGATTGATGTAACTATGCAAAAAGCCGATAGCGACACTCTCGACTTGAAGCGTCTTGAGCGGCTCCACTAACGCTGCGACGGCCGGTTCGTCGAGCGCCAATATAACCTCGCCGGTAGCGTTCAGGCGCTCGGAGACGACGAAGCGCCGCCGCCGGGGGACCAACGGCAGCGGCTTTTCCATGTTGATGTCATATTGCTCAAATCGGCTTTCCGACCCCATTTCCACGCTGTCTCGGAAACCTTCTGTGGTTACCAGCGCGGTGGTTACGCCTTTTCTTTCTATCAAGGCGTTAGTCGCAAGCGTTGTCCCGTGAATGATGAGGGATACCTCATCCGGCGTGACGCCGGAATCAGCTAGCACGCTGCGGATACCCGCAGCCACGCCCTCCTCGGGTGCGCGCGGTGTGGTTAAGACTTTCGCGGTATAGCGCATCTGGCCGTTCTCCAACACCACATCGGTAAATGTGCCGCCGATATCTACTCCGATACGGGCCGTCAAATTATGTTGCCGCAGCATGCTATATTTTCCATGAATGAATCTATTGGCTGGCGGCAATATGGCTGATTAGCCCTCAAGCCGTCGAGTCGCTTTGTAGCCTGCGTGCGCTCAAAGAGAGTGCGTGCTACGACGCAAAAAATTAAACTATTCATTGAACTCAGAAAGGAATGTGGGGCGCGATGAATCTAGAGAATCAGGTGGTGTTTATCACCGGCGGTGCTGGAGGACTAGGGCGCGCCATGTGCCACGAATTCGCGAGCAATGGCGCACGCATTATAATTGGCTATCGTGAAAGTGCTGCCGCTGCCGAGAGGCTGGCCGGTGAATTAAAGGGTAGCGGCCATTCTGCCAAAGAGGCGCCCGTCGAAAATAGCCGCCGCCTGACTGCGGTGGCGGACAAGATAGAATCTGAATATGGCCGTCTAGATATTCTCATCAATAATGCCGGTATCACCCGCTTCGTTGCGCATGACGATCTCGACGGTCTTGGTGACGAATTGATTGATGAAATTTTCCGGACCAATTGGCGCGGCGCCTTTGCCTGCGTCCGCGCTTTCCGTTCCTTGCTCAATACAGGTGCTGGCGGATTGGTGATCAATATTTCTTCTATTGCTGGTCATACAGCTATGGGTAGTAATATCGCCTACTGTGCCTCCAAGGCGGCGATGAACACCATGACCATGTCGTTAGCCAGAGCCTTGGCACCACGTATTCGAGTAGTTTCGCTATCACCGGGTTTGGCGGAGACCGATTTCGTCACTGGTTTGGATCAGTCATGGTGGGACGAGCAGTCCCAGCGTACACCATTGCAGCGTTTAGCGAAGCCTGATGATGTTGCCCAAGCGGCGCTCGCGATTGCCACGAGTTTGAAATTCTCAAATGGCTGTATAATTCCGGTGGATGGTGGAAGGCCACTAACGTGAGTGCTTCGAACCTGGCGGAATCACAATGTAAGGGACCGCATTTGGCAATATTAATCCTGGCGCATGCGTCGCTACGCGAACTCGTTTGGCCGCGCATTGCCAGTGGAAATATTAAGGATTACGAAGGCGAGAGCGAGCCAGAGTGCTGTACTCAGCCAAGCGGCCAAACCCATAGAATCATGGGGATTGAGACCGCGACGATGAGAATTTCCAGCGGCAGACCCATGCGCCAATAATCACCAAATCGATAGCCGCCCGGCCCGAGAATTAGGGTGTTGTTCTGATGACCGATGGGCGTGAGAAAGGCACAAGAAGCTCCAATAGCGACGGCCATAAGGAAGGCATCGGCGTTGACTTGAAGGCGTTCCGCTAGACCCACTGCGATCGGCGCCATGATAACCGCGGTAGCCGCATTGTTGACGATGTCCGAAAGCGTCATGGTGACGATCAGGAGAATGGTCAGCACCAGAACCGGCGATATGCCGTTGCCAATATCGAGAATGAATTCTGTGATGAGATCAGTGGCGCCGGTGCTCTCCAGCGCTCCGCCAATGGGAATCATTGCGCCCAGCAGGACGATCACGGGCCAATTGATGCTGTCATAGGCCTCACGCAGCGATGCCACGTTGAGAAAAAGCATCGCCATCGCAGCGAGGCTGAGCGCGATCGGCGCCGCCACAAGGCCGAGTGACATGAACACAATGGCGGCAACGAACACGGCGAGGGAAAGCCAAGCGCGCTCCGGTCGGCCGATGCGCAAGCCGCGCTCCGCTAATGGCAGGCATCCTATGTCGTTCAGGATCGTCGGCATTTGGTCTACCGGCCCCTGGAGCAAAAGGACATCACCGGCTCGTAGGCGCATCGTATGCAGGCGTGTCCGTATGGGCCGTCCTTGCCGCGAAACTGCCAACAGGTTGACGCCAAAACGCCCACGCAGGCGTATGCCACTGGCGGTTCTATTTTCGATCATGCCAGCGGGCGAGACGACGGCTTCCACCAGGGCAAGTTCATCAGACTTTAGGTCGCCACTGACCTCAGCACCAGAGCCCACTAGGTCCAGGCCATAGGCGTTTACCACCTTGTCGATGCCCTCAGGAGCAGCTTCCAATACAAGAATGTCGCCGCCCGATATACGGCCGCGCCAAGTGGCGCTGTGAATGCGCTGATGTTCCCGAATAAGCCCGACAAACTCGACCTCAAGTTTTTCGAACTCGGTTTCGACCTGCCGTCGCCCCTTTCCAAGCAGGGCAGACTCTTCGGGTACCAGCAACTCAGTAACATACGCTTCAATTTCAAAAAGCGATTCCTCGCCGGCCTTGGTGCGCCGCGCCGCGGGGATGAGCCGCCAGCCTAGAAATGCGACGAAAATCAGGCCAGTAAACGCCACCACAGCACCCACCGGTGTAAAATCGAACATGGAGAACGCCTCGCCACCATGTTTGGCCCGGTAATTCGCGATAATGATGTTCGGCGGGGTCCCGATCAGGGTGATGGTGCCGCCTAGGATGGAGGCGAAAGCCAGTGGCATCAGTATAAACCCAGGAGTCCGTTTGGCTTTAGCCGCAGATTTCATAGCTACCGGCATCAACAGAGCAAGCGCTCCGACATTGTTGATAAAGGCCGAGAGCAGAGCCGATATACTGCCGATGAAACCAACGTGAAGCGATTCGCTACGCTCCGCCGCTGGATCCAAACCCTTGGCCAACATATCAATTAGGCCTGAATTGGAGAGCGCGCGGCTGATGATAAGTACAGCCGCCACTGTGACGACTGCGGGATGACCAAAGCCGATAAATGCCTCGATCGGCTCCACTAAGCCGATCACCACCGCTACGAGGAGAGCTGTAAAGGCGATCAGGTCATAGCGCCAGCGTCCCCAAATGAAGAGAGCGAGAATTCCACCGATCAGGGCCAAAATGGCAATTTGGTCGAACGACATTCAATAAAACCAGTTAACTCGTGGCATCGCAGTTGTGTGTTCGACCTCGATCATACCCTTTCCAGCGTGGTGCTGCGATGTGCAAAAACATGAAAATATTGGGTAATTCGGAACCAATCATCTTTCCTGCTGGACAGACGCCTTGCGAACCGCTGCAATCAAGAGAATGAATACCTATAAACTTAAGTGGCAAGTCATAGTCTATGTCGGGTTGGGAGGGCGAGATGATATTACTGACCGGAGCAACCGGAACGACGGGACAGGAAACGGTTCGTCAACTGCTCGAAAAGGGTGTGCCGTTCCGCGTCATGACGCGAGATATCGCGCGCGCCAAAACAATATTGGGACCAGACCTGGACTATGTGGTTGGTGATTTTGCCGCGCCCGAGACACTGGCTACAGCATTTGACGGGATAACGCGGCTCTCTCTCCTCTGCGCTTTCGCGGAGAAAATGGTTACGCTTGAATTGAATGCCGTCGCTGCGGCCAAACGCGCCGGCATCACCCATATTGTTAAGATGTCGGCCATCGGCTCGGCGCCCGACGCGCCGACGGTGATTAGACGCTGGCATGGTGAGATCGAACAGCGCATCGAGCGCGAAGGCTTTGCATACACTAATCTATGGCCGAACGCGTTCATGCAAAATTTTCGCCGGTTCGCGCCCTTCATCAAGAATGATGGCGTGTTTTATGCAGCTATCGGCGAATCGCGCGTGGCTCTGGTCGATGTCGTGGATGTCGCCGCGGTTACGGTAGCGGCACTCATCGAGGACGGCCATGAAGAGCAAACCTATGAGATCACTGGGCCGCGTGCCTATTCCTACCGTGAATGCGCCGAAATATTGTCTCGGGCCTTGAGTAGAACAGTGCGCTTTGAATCTGTATCCATGGCAACCTCGCATAAAGCCTTGGTTAATGCTGGATTGTTGCCGGCATTGGCAGACGCGCTGATCGAAATCGATCAGATGTTTATCGATGGATTTGGTGCGCCTGTTACCGATGTAGTCGATCGGGTTGTTGGACGCCCACCGCGTAGTTTTGAGGCTTTTGCCCGCGACAATACAGACTCTTTCTTCTAATTCTGAATCGCAAAGTTAAGAGCGTAACATGGCAAATTATATCAAAAAAGCCCTGCCCCAGAAAGCGCAGGATGTAAGTTTGGTCGACGAGACGGCGCGCCGCATGCTGGCCGATATAAAGGAAAATGGCGACGTGGCGGTTTCTCGCTATGCGGCGGAACTAGATAAGTGGCAGGGCGGGAATTTTCGCGTAACCGAGGATCAGATTGCCGCCGCCGAGGCGTCGCTTCCGGAGACGTTTAAGGAAGATTTCGAATTTTGCCATCGCCAAATTACGCAGTTCGCGCAACGGCAGCTCGAAACACTCACTGAATTTGAGTGCGAAACTGAGCCCGGAATTGTGCTCGGGCAAAAACAGATCCCCGTTACAAATATTGGTTGCTATATCCCGGGCGGAAAATATCCTCTGGTGGCGGCGGCAAGCATGAGCGTAGGCGTGGCACGCACCGCGGGTGTCGAACATATCATCGGCTGCGCGCCACCGCGCGACGGCAAGGAGATGTACGCGCCGACGCTCTACGCGCTGCATAAAGCGGGTGCCGACGAGATTTACGCGCTGGGCGGAATTCAGGCGATGGCGTCGATGGCTTTTGGCTGTGTTGGCATGCGCGCGGTTGATTTAATTACGGGACCCGGTAACGCTTATGTGGCTGAGGCCAAGCGTCAACTATACGGCACCGTGGGGATAGACCTGCTTGCCGGTCCGACGGAGATTCTCATCATCGCTGATGAGACCGCAGACCCCGAACTTGTAGCGATCGATTTGCTCGGCCAGGCGGAGCATGGCCCCGATAGCCCGGCGTGGCTCGTGACCACATCGCGGCCGATCGGCGAAGCGGTTCTGGCGCATGTCGAGGAACAATTGAAAACTCTACCGACCCGTGGAGTCGCCGCGCCGGCGTGGCGGGATCACGGAGAAATCGCCGTGGTTTCGGATATCGACGAGGCGATCCGTCTTAGTGACGAATATGCGCCCGAACACCTCGAACTCATGACCGGCCGTGACGATGAATATCTATCACGCTTAAAAAATTACGGCAGCTTGTTCGTCGGCGAAGAGGCAACCGTTGCATACGGTGATAAAGGTATTGGCACCAACCACACGCTGCCAACCAGCGGCGCATCGCGTTACACGGGTGGTTTATGGGTTGGAAAATTCATCAAAACTGTGACTTACCAGCGGCTCAAGCCTTCGGCTAGTCGGGCCATTGCCCCGGTGCTGGCACGACAGTGCAATGTTGAGGGCATGTTGGCGCATGGCATCACCTGCGATGTCCGCTTTGCGCGGTATGAGGGCGCCAATGAATAGCAAAATTTAACGGTCGAAAGACAGCGGCGTTAGTGACATTTATCCGCACGACAGGGTGTGGCATGGGTCTAACGCCACCGTACCTCAAATGGGCGAACGGTGAGCGTGTCCCGGTCCAATTAGCACTTCCCATGTCTAGAGATTTGGCGAAATTATCTTCCAACTGGTGCGATTTGCCGTTGCGCCAAGAATTCTGAGAGGGAATCATGGCTATCTAATCGAATCCTATCGGAGACGGTCCTCTTGCCGAACGTGTTGAAAGATACCGAAGTGGAAAACTTCTACACTGACGGCTATCACGGCCCGGTGCCAGTCATGGGTGCCGCCCAAGCAGAGGCGTACCGTGAGAAGCTGGAACGTTTCGAAGCCCGCTGGCCAGAAAATGCCCATATGCTTGACCAGGGCGCGTCGCTGCTCTGCCCCTGGATCGACGATATGACGCGACTCCCCGGCATACTCGACCCGATCGGCGATGTGCTAGGCCACAACCTTCTGTGTTGGGGCGTTTCACTGCGCCTTAAGGAACCTCGGACCCAGACTTTCGCCGGCTGGCATCAGGACACGGCTTATTGCGAGATTAGACCGATTGTTGTCATTGCGGCGGTAGCGCTCTCCGATTGTTCGGAGGCTGCCGGTCCATTGCGCGTGATTCCGGGTTCCCACAAAGGTGCGACCTTGCCTCACATCGAGAGATTCGGCACTCAGAGTCTGCTCACTCGGGAACAGGAGATCGCAGTCAACCTCGATACGGCGCAGGCCGTGACCTTGCCGATGGCTGCTGGCGAGATGGTGTTTTTCAACAATGCAATTTGCCATAGCTCTGCCGCGAACCAAACCGCGGATCGGCGCATCATTTTTTTAATCGAATATGTCCCCACGCACGCGTCACAGGAAAAGCCCCGTGAATCAGCTATGGTGGTGCGTGGCCAGGACGCGTTCCACAATTTTGATGAAGATCCGAGACCAGATGCGGAAATGAGTGAAGCAGCAATCGCTGCTTGGCGGCGCAAGGTCGAGGTGCAGGTTTCTGTACTATACCGAGGCGCCAAACACCTACCGCGCGCGCTGGTTAAATAGATACGAAAGTGCCGTGCTAATCACGTAACGAAAGGCGATGAGTAAATGAAAGAAATTGGCAGGCTGGGCGTCTGGTTTTTCCCCGACGCGCTCTCGACTCGCGAGATCGCAGAATTAGCACAGGGTGCGGAGCGTTTAAATTTTGACACTCTGTGGTATCCGGAGGGGGTCGGTTTCGAGACCTTCGGCTTCGCTGGTTTTGCTCTGTCTGAGACCGATCGGCTGCGCGTGGCAAGCGGCATCGCCAACATTTATGCGCGAGACGCCGTCACTGCGATGGCCGGGCACAACACCTTGAATAGGCTGTTCAGTGACCGCTTCATTTTGGGATTGGGCGTCTCGCATGTTCCCATTGTGGAGGGTTTTCGCGGCCATAGCTACGGTAAGCCAGTAGCTACCATGCGCGCTTACCTCGATGCGATGGAAGCCGCAGAGCTTAGTATTAAGGTGCCGGAACAAAATATAGTTCTTGCCGCCCTTGGTCCCAACATGTTGGCGCTTTCGCGTGACCGAACCAAGGGCGCCCATCCTTATCTTGTCACACCTGAGCACACAGCCCGCGCCAGAGACATTTTGGGGCCAGATGCGTGGCTCTGTGTTGAGCAAAAAATCTGCCTCACGTCAGACGCAGCAAAAGCCCGCGAAATTGCAGCAAATGTTTTGTCGCTCTATCTGCCGTGGCCAAATTATCGCAATAATTGGCTCAATCTTGGCTTTACAGAAGAGGAACTGTCAGGCCAGGGCAGCGACCGCTTCCTCGATGCGATGGTCGCTTTTGGCAGTGCTGTAGAAATTCGCGCTAGGCTTCAGGCTCATTTCGATGCTGGCGCAAACCATGTTTGTGTCCAGCCGCTCAATCCAGACGGCAGCGGACTCGTAGATTGGAACGCGCTTGAGGTGGTTGCCGGGCTGTAACCCGTGATCCTTATCTCTTGGCTCTTCCATTGGCCACTCAACGTTGTTGACACCTCCCTAAAGAGCTGGCCCAGGGCATCAGTCTTGATCGGGTTCCACCGGTCCCAAAACACAGGGGATACACCAATCTGCTACTGCACGCTTCTAGCCGCAAACTAGCCATTTACAAATTTATGGAATTTCCCCTTAACTACCTCAGCACAGCCACATCCTGAGCGTGTCCCGGGATAGCGGAAATCATCCGCTAGCGGGTTCAATAGATGCTTCAAGCTAAATTTAGTTCCCGAGCTAAACGACTTCCACGCTAGAGTAGCGCGCGCTTCCTACATAGGGGCAAAATGCCTACAGTTAGAACGCGCATCACATTATTGGTTGCGCCCTGAACAGGAATGGATCAGCCATATGCGCGGACGAGATGTTGTACTGGAGAGCTTGGTGGCCCATGGCGTCGAGTTCCTATTCGGCAATCCGGGAACCACCGAAAGCCCACTGACTGACAATCTTGGTGCCTACCCAATGCTCTCTTATATTCTTTCGTTGCACGAAGGGGTGTCGGTCGGAGCGGCCAGCTATTATGCGCAGGCGGGTGGCCGTACCGGAATCGTCAATCTCCATGTTGCGCCCGGGCTCGGCAACGCGATCGGAATGATGTACGGCGCACTGAAGGCAAACTCTCCAATAATCGTGACTGCAGGCCAGCAGGACACCCGTCTGCGATTGCGCGCGCCACTCCTCGGTCATGATCTGGCGGCAATGGCGGCACCGGTGGTCAAGTGGAGCATTCAGCCGGAGCACGCTGACGAATGTGCCGACATCATGCGCCGCGCCTTCAAAATCGCACATGACCCGCCGGCAGGACCAGTGTTCGTAGCCCTGCCGATCAATGTCATGGAGCAAGAGACAGAAAATCTGGCAATCCCTGGCGGAATGCTCTACCGGACACCGGGTGTGGACCCGGTTGCGGTCCAAGATCTCGCCCAACATCTTCTCGGCGCCAAGGCGCCGGCTATTGTAATCGGCGATGACGTGGCACGTGCCGCTGCCGGTGATAAGGTGGCGGCACTTGCCGAAGCGACAGGAGCACCAATCTGGCTCGAAGTTATTCACCAGCACAGGGCATTACCGAGTGATCATCCTAATTTACGTGGCGTTTTGCCGACTGACGCAGCAAGTATTGCGGCAGCGTTTGGCGAGACGGATCTTGTATTGTTAATTGGCGGCCCGTTCTTCGAGGAAATTTGGTTCGCGGAGGGTGCGCCATTTCCGTCCGGCGCCAAAGTGCTGCAAATCGAGGAATCGCACGAAAGGCTTTCTCGCAACTATGCTCTTACAGCTGGTCTGGTTAGCAGCATCGCGCTTGCTCTCTCATCACTTAATGACATGGTTCGGAAAATGGGAACGGCCTCCATCCGTGAGGACGCCCAAAAGCGCAGCCAGAAGTTAAAGTCGCTCAAAGAGGAAGAGGCGTTAGCCCAGCGAGCCCGCCTCGAAAACCTGCGAAGCCGAAGGCCAATGCCAGTCGCGCTGACCATGGCAACATTGGCCGAGGCGATTCCACCTGATGTCGTGATCGTGGAAGAGGCCATTACGGGAAGTCCTGATCTTACACAGGCGTTTCATTTTAGTGGCCCTGGCGATTATTTCTGTGGTCGTGGCGGGGGAATCGGCCAAGGCTTGGCTGGTGCGCTCGGCGTCCAGTTGGCAAACCCCGACCGCGCCGTGGTTTGCATTTCGGGCGATGGCTCGGCGATGTATAGCATCACTGCGTTTTGGACCGCGGCGCATCACCATCTGCCAATAGTGTTTATCATCCTTTCCAATCGCGAATATCGCATCCTTAAGCACAATGTCGATATCTATCGCCAACGGTTCGGTGTCGAATCGAACCGTACCTATGCGCAGCTGGAATTATGTGAGCCAGAGTTAGGATTTGTCGAGATGGCCGCCGGCATGGGCATCGTTGGCTGCAGGGTTACTGAGCCCCAAGAGCTTGTTACCGCGGTCGGTGAGGCGCTCGCTTCGGGCAGCCCACGGGTAATCGACGTCGCAATCGAGCCAAAACTTTAGCCGCGCAATAGAATTTCCAGCGCAATCGCTACTCGGTCTTAAGGTCTCAGCACTACATAGCCAGCTTTAACCGATTATCACGAACCAGTTGGTTGGTGCATCTGTTGAGTGCGCGCGCTTATCGCGTGATCACTTCGTCGACGTCTCCTGAGGTGATAGTCAGGGATGGCTCGAAAGATGACGAGTTGTGGCCAAAGTAGCTGCGCAAGATAAGTTTTTCTTCGATGCAGAGGTCCGTTTTAATGACCGGGCCCAACGAAAAATAACTTTATCGGCAATAGCTTTGAGGGCACCCCACACTTCTCCGCAAGTGGCTTTGGTGCGTCCGAGGGCCCGAGCTTAGAAGGTTTCGACTTTTGTTGCACTACCGTTGCAGGTGGCTGTGATAGCGGCTTCCATTACCGCGATATTACGCAACGCGTCCTCAGGATCGATGGGGAATGATCCATCCCCGGCGCAAGCGCGGGCGAATTCCTCAAGTTCGAGATGCAGAGTCTCGGCGGGCTCAACCGGGTCGATCTCTAGTTCCTCGCGCGAGCCGAGCGCCGTATGGCGGCAGATACCCAGATAATGGAACCGACAACCCCCCAAATATGGGGGCATGCCAATAGCCTTGAAATGTGATTTTCTAAGGCCGTTCGCTGGCTCGAATCTTTAGCCGCTATCAAACCGCCGTAAAAAACGAACTCGTATTCGGCCCTTCAACTATAGAGGAGCGATACCTCCCCACAACGGATATCGTTTTGATGTAATGGGTTCTATTCTTCTTTTAGGATTGCTGATCGGTATGAAGCATGCCGTTGAGGCGGACCATGTTGCGGCGGTGGCATCGATGACTAGCCGTAGTCAAGGCGTTCGCGGTGCGCTTCGAATGGGCATTGCCTGGGGCGTTGGTCATACTGCGGCGCTTTTCGCAGTGGGCGCGATCGTGTTATCTCTGGATACGGTTCTGCCGGAGCGAATTGCACTTATTCTTGAATTTGGCGTCGGTATCATGCTGGTTTGGCTCGGTATTGATCTTATCCGCCGCCTTATCAAAGCCCGCATTCATTTTCATGCACACCAGCACTTCGACGGCACGAAACATTTCCACGCTCATTCCCATGCCGACGAAGGTGCACATAATTCTGTAGGGCATGTCCATGAGCATCGTCGCGTCTTACCGCTGCGCGCGCTCATCGTTGGCCTGATGCACGGTATGGCCGGCTCGGCAGCGCTCATATTGTTGACTCTTGGCGAGATCAATTCTCTCTGGATGGCGCTGGCTTACATGGCGCTCTTCGGGCTTGGCTCCATGCTCGGCATGGCGGCGCTCTCAATCGTTATCGCCGTGCCACTGCAGCGCATGGCAAAGCATCTCACATGGGCGCACAGCTCGCTTAATGCCATGGTTGGTATTGTCACTGTCGGCATTGGTGCATGGGTAATGTACAATGCCGGCGTGGCTGACGGCTTATTGACGGGTTAAATAAAACATTTTGCTTAAGTGGCGATAGCCAAATAGCGCCTCGCAACTTCAGGATCCTTGATCTCTTCCGCCGTGAGTTCAGCAATAATTTCCCCCTTATCCATCACGATGCAACGGTCCGCAACCGCGTGGATGAGTTCCAAATTTTGCTCAACGATGACGACGGTAAGACCTTCTTCTTGGCGCAGTCGGTTGATAATTCGGCCAATCTCCTGAACGATATTGGGTTGGATTCCCTCGGAGGGTTCATCCAGCAAAATGAGTTCTGGTTGGCCGGCTAAAATACGTCCGAACGCAAGTTGTTGTTGTTCGCCGCCGCTTAACGACCCGGCTTTTTGCGACAGGCGTTCCTGCAAAATAGGGAAAAATTGAAACACGCGCTGTCGGTTGGCCGAGCGCACATCGCCCACCCGCTCCCCCATGGTCAAATTATCGCCGACGGACATGCGGGTAAAAATTCCGCGCCCTTGTGGCACATAACCAATACCAAGGCGTGCCCGCCGCGATGAGCTTAGGCGGGAAATATCCCGACCATTGAACTCAATTTTTCCATGAAGTGTACCAATAATACCAATAAGGGTCTTCATTAGGGTCGTTTTACCGACCCCATTGCGGCCAATCACAGCAACTATTTCACCTTCGCCGATTGACATCGAGACGTCCTGAACGATTCGTACTTTGCCATATCCGGAATAAAGATTTGATACACTCAATGGCATGGATATCCCCGCTACACGGCCCCTAGATAAATTCGGTGGACATCTTCATTGCGTTCTATTTCGCCGAATGATCCCTGCGCGAAAAGCTTGCCATAATGCAGTACCGATGTTCGAGAATCCAAATTACGAATGAACGCCATGTCGTGCTCAATAACCACGATCGTCATTCCATCTGCGTTCAGGTCTTTGACAATTTTTGCGGTTTCAGAGGTCTCATCCGGCGACATGCCGGCGGTTGGTTCGTCCAACAAAAGTAAGTCAGGGCGTACCGCCATCGACATGCCGATGGCCAACCATTGCTGTTGCCCATGTGACAGGTTGCTCACCATATCCTGTTCCGTATCAGCCAAATGCAACTGCTCCAACAGCTTCGCGGCTTGTCCAGGGATTTGTGCTGGCCGATGGTGGCGTCTGAGTTGATGATTTATGAGGGGGTAACTGTTGGCCGCCCAATCACCGATCACTTCTGGCAGGGTCAATTCCGCCAGGCTGTGGTGTATCTAATGGGGCTGTAACATCCCAAATTGTGCAGCTTTTGCGATTGCGTGGGCCATGTTGGCCGCACCGAGTTTTTGCTTCGCGTTTTTAAGATGGAGGCGCACGGTCTCGACCGAGCGGTTTAGTATCTGGCTGATCTCCCAGGCGGTCTTGCCGCCCGCTGCCCATCGCAAACATTCGAGTTCACGGGGACTGAGGCGAACTGGTGGGGCTGCCCCAACCTGATCTTCAAAGCCATTCTCGTGAATCATGCCGTTAAAATGGTGTGTGAGGTGAAACATGACCTCTCGCGTGTTGCTCACTAGTCCGCGCCAGTCGCTGCGGCTATCATCAAGAATGGCGCTGACTACCGCAAAGCGGCCGCCCGGAAGATGAACCGGTATTGTCATGCCCCGGCTTAGTCCGAGATCGGCCAAATAGTGCCAGGCGTCCTGTTCGAAATAATCTAAGGTCGCCGGGTTTTGCACATCCGCCCAGTCGAATGGCAGGGTTCCCTTGAAGCACGCATGGTAATAGGGATCATGCTCCATGAAACGCTGCCAACCGTCTTCCCATCCGCCTGGAAAATTGCGCACATTTAGCTTTAAGGGAAGCCATTCGCCATTTGGGAGCCTTGGCGCAACATTTTGATATGCGTAGAGCACCTGGGTGTATCCTAAGTCCCAAGTGACGTTGGCCAGTCTGTCCAGACCGTCATCAAAGCTTGTCGCACGATAGAGTTCGGCGACATACTTTTGAGTAATTCCGTCTAATAGCGTAGCCATGGCGCTCAATTCTCCGGCGCGCCGCCAGTTTATTTTTTTCTTGCTGTCTGACTTTCCGCAGCAATTCCCCCGAATGCTCTATATTATGTTCAAGCCCCCGCTAAATAGCAATGTCCAGAATAGCTGTGTGCAATTGGTGCTAAGCTCTGCTGCGGCGCAGAACTCGCCGCAACTGGGCGACAGAGAGATGCAGGACGTCGTGATGGCGACAATGGGACCCCCTACCCTTTTTAGGGGCCCTTTTTCGGGGACTGTTCAACAACGTCCGATCAGCGGCATAAATCATTGTGACAGATGGCACGCGGTCACTACAAAAGATCTCGGAGTTCGCCACTTCGCTGCCCGCACCGTTAAGGGCGGGGTGAACCACACCGTAACGGTAATACTGACCGCCAAGAAATAGGAGCGTCCTCATGCATTTAACGGTTCGCGAGGAAGAGCGAATTCAGTTATGGGCTGCAGCCGAAATGGCGCGCCGTCGGCTTGAACGTGGCGTCAAGCTCAACCACCCGGAAACGGTAGCAGTGATCTGCGACGAAATTTTGGAACGCGCCCGCGAAGGCTGCATTCCAATGCTAACCGACATGATGGAGTATGGGGCCACAATCATAAAGAAAGCTGACGTCATGGAAGGCGTTGCGGATATGTTGACGGTTGTTCAGGTTGAGGCCGTTTTTCCGGATGGCACGAAGCTTGTCACCGTGATGAACCCAGTTCGCTAGCAGATAACGGAGAACACGTCTCATGCCTCCAAAACAAAGTTGGTCGCCCCCACCTATTCCAAAATCCGTTGTCCCTAAGGAAGCATTCGACGTTGGCAGTCCGGGTACATGCGGGAAAATTGAATTTGCCAAAGGTGATATAGAAATCAACGCTGGTCGCCCCAGCCTAAAAATTGTCATGGTAAATACCGGCGATCGGCCAATCCAGATTGGTGCACATTACCACTTAGCCGAATGTAATAAGGCCATGGCGTTTGACCGTGAAACGGCTTTCGGAATGCGCCTCGACGTCCCGAGTGGATCGGCAGTGAGATTCGAGCCAGGCCAAAGCAGAAAAGTCCAAATTACTGGATATGTTGGACGGCAAGTTGCCTACGGTATGAACAATATGACCAATGGCTCGTTGCGCTCGGACATCATCAAACAACAAACTATGCGGCGGTTGCGGGCTGAGGGCTATTGCTTTGTTGGTGAACGTTATCCAGTGCAAAAATCGCCGGATTCGAAATACGCGAAAAAATCAAAAGCCAAGTCGTAAGAGAGACACACGAACAATGCGCGGTGACCAATCCATTGGACCCGTCGAAGCCGATACGGAGTGCTAGGCGATGAGTATGAAAATCAAGCGGCCTGATTATGCGGCACAGTACGGCCCGACTACTGGGGACAAGGTTTATCTTGCGGATACCGGGCTGGTTGCTGAGATTGAACACGACTACACAACCTATGGTGACGAACTTGTCTTTGGTGGCGGCAAAACCATCCGCGACGGCATGGGACAGGCTTCGAAGTGGAAGCAAAGCGATGGCGGCCTCGATATGGTCATCACCAATGCACTGATCATTGATCCATTTCTCGGCATCGTCAAAGGTGATATTGGCGTTCTCGACGGCAAGATCGTCGGTGTCGGTAAGGCCGGAAATCCGGACACAATGAACATAACGCCTGGCCTGATCGTTTCTCCCAATACCGATATTCTCTCCGTCGAGGGCATGATCTGCACGCCGGGTTTCCTTGATATTCATCCGCATTTTGATTCTGTACAGCAACTCTACGAATATCAGAACGCTGGATTTACCACGGTGATCGGCGGCGGCTCCGGACCGAAAACCGTCGGCATTGAATGCCCGGGGGTTTTCAACCTTCAGCGCATGCTGGAAGCCATGGCCGATATGCCGCTCAATTATGGTAATTTCGGTAAAGGCAATGCCGCGACCAAGGGTTCGCTGGTCGAGCAAATTCTGGCCGGTGCAACTGGCCTCAAAATCCATGAGGATTGGTCCTCATCTCCGGCGGCGATCGAGACTACCATGGAGTTGGCAGACGAATATGATTTCCAGGTTCAGATTCACGCCGATACCCTGAACGAGACCGGCTACTACGAAGATACGGTCGCGGCAATCAATGGCCGAGTCATGCATATCTATCATTGTGAAGGCGCGGGCGGGGGCAATGCACCCGATATGATGAAGATTACTGGCGAACCTAACCTCTTGCCGAGTTCAACCAACCCGACCAACCCATTCTCGATCAACACCTACGACGAAGAAATTGATATGTTGATCACATGTCATAATCTTAACAAGAACGTCCCCACCGATATCGCCTTTATTCAGGGCCGTGCCCGGGCGGAAACTATGCGCGCCGAGGATGTTCTGCATGATCGTGGCGCGATCAGCATGATAGGCTCCGATAGCCAAGGCGTCGGCCGCGCGGCCGAGAGTGCACAACGCTCGTTCCAACTCGCCGCGGTAAACAAGGTGCGATTCGGACCATTGCCGGAAGATGAGCCAGGCAACGACAATTTCCGCATCATGCGCTACCTTTCAAAAGTTACCATCAATCCGGCGATCTGTTTTGGTGTCGATAGCTATGTCGGTTCCATTACGCCGGGTAAGATCGCCGACCTAGTCTTTTGGCGGCCCGAATTCTTCATCGCCAAGCCCGAAGTCACGCTCAAAGGTGGCTTTATTTCACACGCCGTGATGGGCGACCCTTCGGGCTCCCTGATGACTGGTCAGCCCCTGAAATACAGGCCACAATACGGCTCCCTTGGCGCTAACCCTTCGCGCACTAGCCTATCCTTTGTGACCAAGGCGGCGATTGAGAATGGCCTTGAAGACCAATTGCGCACCCACCAAACTCTTGTGCCGGTAATGCGAACCAGAACGATCTCCAAGCGTGACATGGTCTATAATAGCTACATGCCGAATATTGAGATCGACCCAGAAACCTATAACGTCTATGTCGATGGCGAGAGAATCACGGTTCAACCGGCAAAAACCCTCCCACTCAGCCAGCTCTATTTTTTCCGCTGAGAGTGGTGGGCTGACGCATCGCAAACTGCATGAGCGTCATCAACGATGTGCTAGGAACGATCTCTGATTTCTCGGATCGTGTTCGACATCAAGACCCTCTCGTTCTTAATTCTGAAGAACGGGCAAGCCCGCATATGCATGGCCATACCGAAGGCGGGCGAGATCTTCGCATTTCAATGCCGCGCGGGACCGAGCTCAATGACGGCGATGTACTGGCGCTTGATGGCGACACTGCCGTTATCGTTCGAGCCGCGCCGGAGGCTTTGTTTGTAATTAGCCCAGGCGACGCTCTCGAGTGGGGCGTGGCCGGTTATCAACTCGGTAATTTGCACCGCCCGGTACGATTCAACAAGGATAACATGTTGACGCTCGCCGATCCCATGGTTGCCGACATGCTTGACCGGCTTGGTATTGCCTTTGATCGCAAAACAATGCCGTTTGTCGGCCGGCGCTATGGCTCCCATACGGGAGGTCATCACCATGAGCATTAAGCCTGCCGAGCGCTTGCTGTTTATGCTTCAGGTTTCTAACGCCTCATTCCCAACCGGCGCGTTCAACCATTCCTATGGCTTCGAAACTTGGATTGATAGTGAGCTGATCAACGATGGGTCCTCATTTGAAGTCGTCTGTCGAGATTGGCTTACATATAACCTGGCAAGCGCGGACGGCGCTGCAGTAGCCCATGCACACCGGGCCATGCAGGCGGGCGATATAGACGCACTTGTGGCGCTTGACGAATTGGTTGGAGCACTCAAACTAAGCCGTGAAGCACGTGAGGCTTCCGACAAGACTGGTCACGCCCTGCTCTCAGCCCTGCGCGATGTCTTTGAGCCGCAGAAGCTCAAGGTGTTTGAGAGTGCCATCAAGTCCGGTCGCTGTGCCGGCCATCAGGCGGTTATCTTCGGTGCGGCGGCAGGCGAGTTCGACCTACCAGAAAAAGACGCCGTACTTTCCTTTCTTCAAGCTGCCATCTCAAACCTGGCTGGCGTTGCATCACGAATTATTCCACTTGGTCAGGTCGAAACGCAGCGTATTATCCTGCATGCGTGGCCGCTTCTACAGCAAGCCACCCGGCAAGCTCGCAACACGGAACTCGATGAAATGGGCTCTTCCATGACATCGATAGATATTGCCAGCATGAAACATGAGCGCCTACATACCCGCCTTTGCATGTCGTGATAGCATGAACTTAACAACAATAGATACGGAGCCTCATCATGCGTAAACCCGTTAGAATAGGTATCGGCGGTCCCGTCGGATCGGGCAAAACCGCGTTGCTCGTAGCCCTCTGCCGGACGATGGGCGCGCACCATTCCCTGGCGGCAATCACCAACGACATCTATACCAAGGAGGATGCGGAGTTCGTCATGAAGAGCGGCGCTATTGCAACTGACCGGGTCGCCGGAGTGGAAACCGGCGGTTGCCCGCATACAGCAATCCGTGAAGACGTATCGATGAATGTCCACGCGATTGAAGAGATGGCGGCGGCACATGATGACCTTGAGATCATCTTCATCGAAAGCGGTGGCGACAATCTAGCCGCGACGTTTAGCCCCGAATTGGTCGATAGTCATATCTACGTCATCGATGTAGCCGAAGGCGATAAGATTCCGCGCAAGGGCGGCCCAGGCGTTACCAAGTCTCCGCTGCTCATAATCAACAAAATTGATCTCGCACCATATGTTGGTGCGGACCTCGGCGTCATGGACCGAGATTCCGCAAGAATGCGGGGCTCTAAACCTTATTATTTCACCGACATGCGCCATGGTGTCGGTCTCGATAAGGTCATCGCCTGGATTGAACAGGACGTTCTTCTGCTTGACCACTCACCTGCAAACTCAGAAAATTTGAATGCACGCGCCCGTACAGCCTAATCCTGATTGGATTGTAGGCAAACACGCTTTGATGAATGTCCATGCGCAGTTGCGCAATGGACGAACGGAGATCGAGCCGCATAGCTGGCGCATCCCGTTTCAGTGGCAGGGGTGCCATTATCAGGACCATGACGATCAGCCATTTATGCTGTTGCTCAACAGTGCAGGCGGATTTGTCGAGGGCGATGTTTCGCAATTCCACGCCACGTTGGAGGCTGGCACGCGGGCCCTCTTTACCACTACTGCTTCCACCAAATTTTACAAATGCCTCGAGCAACAGACGTCGCGGGAGATCGTCGATATTCTCGTTGGTCCGGGCGCGTTGCTAGAATATTGCCCGGACGAAGCGATCCCCTTCGAGCGCAGCCGAGTAAAGCGTATCAACCGAATAACGATGGATAAAAGCTCTCGGATTTTTGCGACCGACATGATCTCTGCTGGGCGAATTCACTATGGCGATGGTGAAGCATTCAAATTTGACAGCTTGATGTCGGAGTTTGAAATTCGCATTGCCAACCGCACTATCGCGCTTGACCGTCTTTTAGCAACCACTCCTCAAGCAATTGCGGCACTGCCGCGGCTTTGGCACGGCGCATTTCATATGGCAACCGTGTTCGGCTATGCACCGGATTTACCGCGCACGATTGAAGACGAGGTCCACGCTTTGTGTCAAAATGTTGCGGAAACAGAGATCGGCGTAAGCCGCATCGGCGATCTGCTGATCGTGCGCATTCTGGCGAACGAGACGTGGCAGGCACATGAAGCCATGTATATGGCGTGGGAAGCACTTCGCCCGTCAATCGCAGGTAAACTCGCGCGGCCGATAAGCAAGTGCTGAGTTAGGTTCAGTTCCTTGTTCTGGCCAGCCTAATCAAAGCTGCCGGTGCTGTAGGGTTGATCACACGTGACGGGTGTTTCACAAATTCGATTGCCTTACACAATACGCCCGGCGGATTTAACCGTACGACAGTCGCGGACGCAATAATGCACCGTGCCATGAATGTTTGGTCACGGCGGCTTTGATATTCATCGGCTGATTATAAACTGTCCAACCGCTGTGCGGCCGAGGGCACCGGTTCCCTCATGACGACAACGCGCGACCTGTTAAAATCCGTTTGCCTATATCATGCTGTTTGGCGGTTCACTAATCAGCTCGCACGTTCGCGGAGAGTCAATACCGCGCCCAATACCACGACGCCGAAAACAATATCGCGCCACGCAATCGGAATATTGCTGCCGGTGACAAGAGTTGCCACCGCCGTGAGCAGTAAGGCACCACCCAGAATTCCGACATAGTTCCCGCGCCCGCCGGTCGCCAAAGTACCGCCTACAAGAACAACAGCAATCGACGGAAGCAGGAATGGTAGGCCCATATTGAGAAATGAGACGGTGCTGAACCCAGTCATCATCACACCGGCCAAAGCTGAACAAAAGCCGCTCAAGGCGTAGACGCCAATGGTCGTACGGTTGACGCGCACGCCCGACAGCAGAGAGACGCGTGAGGAGTTGCCAAGGGCGAAGATACGTCGCCCGAACGTAGTTCGATGCAGGACAATAATTGCAACTGCCACGAATACAATCAGTAGCCAAACTGAAGGTGCAAATCCGAGAAACCGACCGGTGAACAGCCAGACCAGAACTGGCGGCGAGCGACCGGTAGGGATGCCGCCGGTATAGAGTAACCCGAGGCCCTGCATGACGCCGTTGGTTGCCAAGGTGACTACGATCGCCGGCATGCCGATCAGCACCACCCCAAGCCCGTTTACAATACCCACTCCGATACCAACGGCGAGCACTAGCGGGATGGCCCAATAGGCCGGACCGTCCATGCCGTTCGACAATGCCGCCAGCATGACGCCGGTAAAGGCCATGGTGTGCGGAACTGAAAGATCGAGCCCGCCTGTCATTACTACCGCGCCCTGTCCCAGCCCAAGTACGGCAAAAAATAAAGCCAACGTAAACAGCGAGTTGAAATAATGCGTGCTCCAGCCTGAGCCGCCGATCAACACAAGCACTAGAATGTAGGCGACCACAAGGAGCACCCAGGCTGGAACAATCAGGCGCAGTGTCTCCCAATTTTTCACGCGCCATTGATTGATCGCCGAGCCGGTCAGCTCGTCGCTCACGCGCGGCTTCCAGGTAGTTCGCAATTTGCCGCGCTGGGCTTCGGGGCGATCGAGAAATTGCGGTAGCGAGCGATTACCAAGACCCGTGAGGTTGAGCTTAAAAATTCGAAGGTGTCCGGAGAGCGGAGAATCCTTGCCTAGCGTTGCACCGGCCACTGCCAGCAGCAGAATGACGCCCTCCACAATAGGCGTGTAATGGGAAGAAATATTCAGTACCAACATCACGTTGGAGATCAGCATCAGAGTCAGAGCGGCGAACACTGTGCCGACACAACCTCCTTGGCCGCCGCCGATGCGCGTGCCGCCGAGGATGGTCGCGGAGAAGATCAGCAACAATAAGCCGCTGCCGACCAACGGGTCGCCGGACAAGGTTTGTGCACTCAGGAACACCCCGCCGGCGCCGTAAAATCCACCCGCCAAGACATAACCAAAAAATTTTGTCCGCGTGACGGAGATGCCATTTGAGAATGCTGCATCCTCGTTACTACCGACAGCATATAGCGCAGTGCCAAAACGTGATCGCTTAATTAGCGCCCAGACGAGCAACGCGATGAGTAGGACCACGAGTGACGCTGGCAAGACCTCGTATATTACGTCCCCGGTTAGGGTCTGAGTGATGCCGTAGGGAACCATACCGCCGGGGTCGGGCATGATCAGGAGATTGAGGCCGAGGATGATGAACATCGTGGCCAAGGTCACCACCACCGGCTGGAGACGCATGAAAGCGATGAAGAAACCATTGAAGGCACCGACGGCAGCACCCATGCCAATACCCGCTATGCACATAAGGACCTGGCTGTGGGCCGTATCGCGGGTGTAAAGCGCAATCATCACATTCACCAGAGATAGCGTTGCACCGCAGGATAAATCGAAGCCTCGAATTAGGAACACGATAGTCTGCCCCATGGCGGCGAGCGCGAGCGGCCCGGCATTGGCAAACAGGAAGCTGATTTCGAAATAGCTGACCGGACCCGGCGAGATAAAGTCGAGATAAACGAAAATTGCGATGAATGCGCCGACGGCGACGAACAAGCGTTGTTGACGTGCCAGACCCCGACGCCAGCTTACCGGCACGGAGGAAAGGACGGAATTGCTGCTCACTGGTTGCTCGTTGCTGGGGTGGGGGAGGATTCCGATGCCTTCGGTTCCGCCTCCTGGCCACCCAGTGCGTAGGTCATGATGTTTTCCTCAGAAAGTTCATCGCCGAGGAGTTCCTTGACCATGCGACCACGGTACATCACCAAAACCCGGTCGCAAACATTCACCAGCTCGGGAATTTCCGTCGAATAGAACAAGATGGCATTGCCCTCTTTCGCCAATTCGCGAATGAGAACGTAAATTTCATGCTTGGTCCCGATATCGACGCCACGGGTGGGATCGAACATCAGCAGCACCTTGCTGCGTGCTAGTAACCATTTGGCGATAGCAATTTTTTGCTGATTTCCGCCACTAAATGATGAAACGCTTTTGTAAAGCGCGCGCGGATGAACGTTTAGCCGCTCAAGCACCTCGTCCACGGCAGCAGCTTCCGCTTCTCTGATGATCCAGCCAAACTGGGCAAGCCTCTCGATGACCGGGATGGAAACATTACCAGCACCCGGAAGGGTAAGAAAAAGGCCCTCCGATTTGCGATCTTCCGGCACCAGGCTGATGCCGATCCCCGCGCGCACTGCATCAGCCGGCGTGGCCAAGGTGACCACCTTGCCACCTAGTTCCACACGGCCCTCACGCAGCCCCGTGATGCCGAACAGGGCCTCGAACAATTCTAACTGTCCCATGCCTTGCAGCGCGCCGATGCCGAGCACCTCTCCAGGCCATAATTGTAACGATACATCCTGCAATTGCTGGCCGGTCGAGAGGGCTTTTCCGGCAAGGGCGGGCGCCGGCACATCGTACTGCCGGAAATCCTCTTTTTCGGGGTATATAGCGCCGAGCGAGCGTCCAATCACCAAGCGCACCACCTCAGCATCCGATACCTCGTTAACCTTAAATGACCCGGCATGTTGGCCATTACGCAAAACTGTGAGGCCGCTGCAAAAGCGTCGTACCTCTGCCATGCGGTGAGTAATAAAGACCAAAGTGACGCCATCGCCGCTCAAATCTTTGATCAATCGGCCGAGCCAATCGACGTCGGAAACTGAAAGCGTCGATGTCGGTTCATCGAGGAGGAGGACGCGCGGCTTTCTTGATACCGCCTTGGCAATTTCAATTTTTTGCCGCGTCGAAAGGTCAAGTTCGCTAACCAGGGCGCCGGGATCAATGTTCTCCAAATTTAGATCGGCAAAGTTCTGGGCTACCAATTGCTGGCTTTTGCGGCGGTCAACTTGGCCCAGGATTGGCGCCGGTTCGTACGGCAGCAGCATGTTCTGGGTGACTGTCAGGTCGTCGACGAGTGTCATTTCTTGAAACGCCGTATGAATACCGAAGCGGTGAGCCCGCGACGGACGGCCAAGTGCCACGCTCTCACCGAACAGACTTACGCTGCCCGAATCCTGACGGATCAGGCCACTCAAAATTTTCACGAGAGTAGATTTTCCCGCGCCGTTTTCACCAATTAAGGCGCGGACTTCACCCGGGGCGACCGAAAACGAAACATCGTCCAGCGCTACCGTCGCGTCAAAACGCTTGGAGAGCCTCTCAACTTCGATCGCGGGCTGCGTTTCGTTCATGTGTTTGGCACACGCGACGACGCTGGCGGACGGCCAATCTCCAGGCCGGCCGCCAGCATCTTCTATCGCGTGGTGAGCCTATTAGTAGTCGTCCGGCACACCGTGCAGGGCTGCCTTGAACCCCATTTCTGGCACCTGCGGCGACCAGAAATCGATCGCGTAATCAGGTGGCACCGAGCCGGGACGAATTGTGTTGCAGCCGGCGGCAAATTCCGCTGCCGCGCCGGTCTCGCACAGCGCAACATTGTCTTCTGTCACCTCGACGCCGGTGTAATAAATTAAGTGATCTACATCCTCGCCGTCGAGCACCTGCATGGCGACGCGGAAGGTGTATCCCACCGCCCAAAGACCAGAGCCGATAGACTGGCCCGATTTACCGAGCGCTCCTTCGATACCGGAGGATGTCGGCAGCATTTGCAGGCGGTTGCCGTTGGCCGATTCCCCGGCGCAGGGAATAATCGGGTTGTCGGGCCACCAGCCATCCTCGACCTGCATCTGCGAAACCGTGTAGCAGCCGGTTTGCACGACGATGCCGTCAATCTCGTCCCACCCATGGGTCGCGAGCAACTGGCGCATCTCGAGGCGCGCCTGGGAATGGCTCCAGAAGCCTACCAGCTCGGCGAGCAAGTTTACGTCCGGGTTGCGGGCGATTTCCTCTTTAACGCCCTGATGATGCTCTTCGCTGTAGGACACACCGGGGACGCCGGTAATGGCGACGATATTGCCTTTGCCACCCATCTTGTCGACGACATATTTGGTGCGGTAGGCGCCGAGCTTGACGCCGTCGATTTTGACCACATAAGCGCAAGGTTCGGTGACGCCGTTGATCACTACAACCGTTACACCTTTTTTACAGGCATTCTTGATGACACCGTTGAGCGCGGTCGGCGAGATTGGGAAGGCTAGGATGGCGTCAGCGCCAGCCTGGATCATGGCGTTCATCTGTTGAATTTGGCGCGCAGCATTGGCGCCAGCGGCTTGTACGCGAAGCTCAACTCGGTCCCGATATTCCGGCAACAAAGCCATAGCGGTGATAAGGTTTTTGGCCTCAGTCTGCCACGCATTACCGACATAGCTCATGCTGTAATAGACTAAAAGCTTGCCGTCTGCGGTTTTCGCAGATGCCGATTTGGGCGTTACGCCCCACGCGATCGCTACACCAAGAATAGTGAGCAAGGCGAACCGCGCGAGTAATCTAGTCAAAGTTGGTCTCATGGCTTTGATCTCCCTCGTTGCGCTGTGTCCCCGGCTGATTAGATGTGGCCGGAACTTGTTGACCTTAAGAATGATTTTGGCGCGTGTCATCAATACAAGTCAATCGATTGCTCGCACGAAAATGGAGCAAATTGGGGATATTTTGACAATCGTAATGTGATCATTAGTGGCTCTCGTTAGCAACCGCTGACCGCGAGGGTGAGAAAACGGGGAGAATTAGTTTGTCCAAAGTTCTCACCGGAAAAAACTCCAAAAAGTACGGCAGTTCGATCCTTCGAGTTCGAAATTGCAACGCATTTTAGATTAGCCCGCCCATTGATTTTAGGATTGCGCTCTACTCTTCACTGAGTTTCATGGCCAGCCACTCTCGCTGTAAACTTCACCCAGGCGCTGGCTACGCCTCTTGCGCGGCGATTGTTTCCATCTCGATTAGCCAATCAGGATGAGCCAGGCCTGCGACGATGAACAGCGTTGAAGCGGCCGGGTGATCGCCGAGATAGGAATCGCGAATCTCCCGCATCATGGTGAGATGGGCACGGTCCATCAGCAACGTATTCACCTTGACGATATCGGTCACGCCCATGCCGGCCTCTTCCAGGACGGCTAAGGTGTTCTGCCAGACGCGATGGATCTGCGCCTCGATACCTTCGGCGATGGTGCCGTCCGCATTGGTACCGACTTGGCCTGAGACATGCAGCCAGCGCGCATTGGGCCCGGCTTCTGCGCCATGGCTGTAGCACGAAGCGGGCGCTGCGATGGAAGTGGGTGTATGCAGTTTAATCATGTTGTCCTCTATTTCCTCCAGTTGAGTTCTCTATGTGCCAAGGTGGGAAAACTTTGGCATAATTTCATGCGCCAGCCGCTTTTTGGATTCGCGCCAACCCACCATATCGTCTAGATGGTCGTATGAAATGACGAGCAACTGGCCGAAACCGCCCGAAGATTCGACTATGTCTGCGATTTTGCGCTCGACCCTGGCCGGGCTACCGATACACATATTATGCTCCATCATATATTCGAGCGTGACGTCCGAATCCGCTACGTCCGGGTGATGTTTGCAGGTATCTAGCATGCCGATGCGCTTTAGGACCGGTAGCCAGAACTTACGGTATTGGTCACCAATCTGTCCGTTCAACACCTTATTCCGCGCCTCGGCATCGGTGTCGGCGACGTATACATCGCGGCCGATGCGCCAAATATCGCGCTCCGCCTCTTGCTCAACATCGGCCGCGCCTTTCTCGACTGACTGCCAATGACCGCATAGATAATTGTTGCCGAAACTGAGGCTGAGCGGGATGTAGCTGTTACGTCCGGCGAGCTCCAATGTTGGTGAACCGGCGCTGAAACCGGCGATCGCCAGTTGCGGGTGGGGTTTGGTAAATGGCTTGATGTGAAATTTATAGAGGTCTTCAGGATCGTCCGCCGGGCGTTTACCGCGCCAAAATTTACCTTCGTATTCGAATTCGCAGTCGCTTTTCCAAAGGCGGATCATGATCTCAAGAGATTCTTCCGTCATCTCGCGATTTTCGCCTCTGAAGCCGTCGATATTGAAGAGCTCCCAATCGGTCGGAATCGAGCCCGAGCCGATACCGATGTAACAACGTCCCTTTGAGATGTGGTCAAGCCAGGCGATGCGGTGCGCGAGTTCTGCCGGATGGTGATAGGGCAGCATATAGCCACCTGGAGAGACGCGGATGTTTTTGGTTCTGAGCAGCGCCTGGGCGACTAGTAGGTCGGGCGCTGGATTGGGCTCGCGTGGCACAGTATAATGGCACCCTACCCAGGCTTCCTCGAAGCCTATCTGATCGTAAAATTCGATGGTGTCGAGGTTGTGGTAATGCCCCTCCGCGAAATCCCGCTCCGGCGGGTGATTAGGCATTAAGAAAGCGCCGACTTTCATAGGACTCATCTCCCGGGATTGGTAATTTTCATTATCTTTGCCAGCGTTCCAAACAGCTAGCCAGGAATTTATGGAAACGGTCACCTGCCTGAAATCGTGGTGCCGCCTGCAAGACTCGAACTTGCGACCCCCGCATTACGAATGCGATGCTCTACCAACTGAGCTAAGGCGGCGCCACGGGGCTCACGCTACCTACGCCGCTTGAGGACGTCAATTCTGCGCTCAGGTGGTTTCGGTGGCCTATCCGTTCTTGGCTGTTACCGGAGCATTGACGGAATTCTCGGCCGGGGTGGTTGACCCCGTCTCCTCAGTAGGAACGGGCGACGCACTGGATTCCAATGATGCAGGTCGGGTCGCCGGCTGGCGCCATTCCATGCGGTCGAGGGCGCCGCAAGAAGCGCAAGCGAGCGACCAATCGCTGCCCGGCATGCCGCAGTCGGTGCACACCCAGAGCGGATCTGGGCGCGCCTCGCTCGCCGCTATCAGCCAGCGACGAGCGGCCTCCTTGTCGTCATTTTCGGCTTCCTCCAAAAGTGCTAACCGTCGGTACACGCCAGCGCTTGGGCGCACATCGAGAACTGCCTGCAGATGGCTGCGTGCCGAGCCCCAGAGTTTCGCTTCGAGCGCGCCTGAGGCAAGCAACAGATGGCTCTCGGGATGTCCGGGATTGCGCCCAGCTAATTTTTCAAGATTTTTGGCCCGCGCTAGAGTATCGTCGCCGCTGTGAATTTCGTTGAAATATTGCGCCAGTGTCGGATGTGGTGTGTTTGACCAGGCTTGGGAGATCATGCGCTCGGCTTGCGAGCGTCGTCCGAGCGCCAGGCACTGGCCGGCTATGAAGATGATCGCCGGAATAAACTGTGGCGCGGCAGCAGAGGCGCGTTCCGCCAGTTTGGCCGCCTCCCGCCCATCGCCGGCATTGCGCGCCGCACGCGCCTGTTCGAGCAGCAGGCCTGCTTCGCGGCGCTGCCCGGCCTCGGCTTCTAATGCTTTTTGGCGGAGCGCCACGCGCAACGTGCCGAGCGCGTCCGACCAGCGCCCGGCATGGCTTTGCAATTCTAACAGCGTGGTCAGCACCCATGGGGTATGCGGGCGCAGCGCGAACGCGCGTTCGGCAAGAGACAGCGCAGCTTGATTGTTGCCCGCCTTGTTAGCCTGTACCAGTAGTCCTCGTAGGCCGAGAAACTCGGTTTCAGGCTGTCCCAGCATGGCCTCGAAATAGGCTTTGGCGAGATCGTCCTCGCCATCCAATTGCGCCGCCTGGGCTGACAGCAGCAGAGTGAGCGGTGGCTCACCAAGGAACAGATTGGCGCGCCGTGCGAGCCGCCGGGCGCCACGTGGATCGCCGGCGGCGGCTGATACAAGGCCTTGTGTCAAGGCGAGATACCCGCGCCGCTGACGACGTAGGTGGCGCGCCCGGGCAATGGCTCGAGGGCCTACCCAGAGCCAGCGGGCGAGCTGGAACAGAAACGCACCGGACGCGGCGAATATTGCCGCTACTGCTGCCAGCGCTGCGGGCGATGTTTCGAGCAGCCAATCGCCCCACGAAATAGCGACCCGCCCCGGTTCATCGGCAATCCAGACGGCAATCGCTGAGAGCGCGGCGACAACCAGGAAAAAGATAACCACACGGGTCATTCGCTGTCATGCTCCTCCGCCGTCCAGTGTGCCGCCACGCGAGCCGAGAGTTCCGCGTCCAGCACGCTGAGTGCGCGCTCGACAGCAAGCCGGGCGCGGGCGCCATGCAACCATTCCTCTGCACCACTGCGCGCCTTTATTGGCAAGGCCTCGGTAAGCGCAATGGCGCCCGCGAGGTCGCCATTGGTGAGGGCATGATGGAGCGCGTTCAAGCGGCCTTCCAGGCTGTCGGCAGCGATATCACCGCCCACCCGGCGCACGGTCACGATGCGGCGTAGACGGCCTATGGTGGCGTCCACCCAGTCTTGGTCCTCGGCCTCGGCGTCGGCATGAATTACAGCGAGCGCGACATCGTCGAAAGCTGCGGCGAGCTGAGAAGATGTTGGCGTACCACTCAGAGCATGCGTCGATAATTCCCGGATCGCCCCTTCAGCGGTAAAACTGCTAGCCTTGTCGGCTTCGTTGGCGGTGCGGAAGGCTTCGACTTCGCGCGCGAACGGCGTGGCCAGGGCGGCGGCGCGCGATAGTCTAGAAAACGACAAGACTAACACCATCTTGCGTGCGCTCCCGGCTTCGCGTCCACCGATCGTCTCATATAGCCTGCGCAGCAGAGTAATCTGCTCGGCTAGTTCGGCTTGCCCGCTGCGCAGTGAATCGATGTTAGCACCGGTGTTGTTGGCATTGAGCGTGCTCAGCGATTTTTCTATGGCAACGAGGCGCTCAAGAGTGCGGAGATCCGTGTTCGCGGTTGCTGGGTTTGATGCGGTGTTTGCGGTTGTGGAATTTTCTGCGGCAGCGGGGGGCGCTACGCGCAGGCGCCGTTCCATCTCTTCCAGGCGCGCCATGGTCTCTTGGATCGACGTAAGATCGGGCGATGGCGCGGGGGCGGCGTCGCGCTCGGCGAGTGCGCGCTGCAACGCCGCAACTTGTACTGAGAGCGCAATAATTTCGGGGGATGGCTCGGGCGGTGCGGCAGGGGTTTCCGGCACTGCTGGCGGCGGCTCGGCTTTTACCACCAGAGCCGGCACGGTCTCGGGCGTTTGCGCAATGCTGGTGCTCTCCTCCGTTGCCGGCACCGTATGATTTTCCGGGGCAGAGGTCTGCAAACTATCTTGGATGCTGGGCCAGGCCACATAAACGCCGACACCGATGAGTGCCAGCAAAACCGCAAGCGCGGCGAGCGGCAGACGGCGGTGGGATTCGCCAAAGCGCCGAGTTTCGCCCTGTGCGTCACCTTCCGTAGGTTTTTTGATGCCGTCCTCTGCAGGCGGCTTTTTTTTATGAGCCATGTTCGGACACGTCAATCTCTCGCGCTACTTCATCGAGCAGTGCCGCCTTCTCAGGCTCGCGCGCAATACGCACTCGGCGCCATGTCACACCGGACGCCGCCTCTGCCACCGCAGCGCTTAGACAGATTGCGGTCACTTGCGCGAGCGCCGAATCCACGGCCGCCGCACACGACAGTTTAGCAAACGCGTGGGCACTGCGGGGAGAGAAAAACAGAGCCATGTCGATTTTGCTATCTGCCAGTGCGTGCTGCGCTTCGGGCGATAACTGGGCACGCACGCGTGCCTCATATATTCGCTCGCGTTGAACGTAGAAGCCGTGGCTTTTAAGCATGGCTGCGAGATCGCCGGCCACCTCTGTACCCGCCACATGCAACAGCGGTCCGCGCGGAGGGTCGAGTCGCGCTCTGGCCAGCGCGACGAGAGCTTCGACATTGCCGCCGGCCGAAATCACATTCTGGAAGCCGAATTGGCGCGCCGCCTCGGCACTCGCGGCGCCGACCGCAAGTAGCGCGATATGCCGCGCCTCCGGGGGTGGCCCCAACAGCTGGGCCAGCGCCCGTACCCCGTTGGCGCTAGTCAATAACAGCGCCTGCATCTTATCTAAATTAGGCAGCTGGATGTCATCGAGTGGATGTATGTCGATTACCGGTTCGATCAGGCTCGCCACGCCTAGATCCTGCAAAAGAGCCGCCAGTGTTTCGGAATCTGGACGGGGGCGGGTGAGCAGAGCCAAGGGTCGCATGAACTAAGTCAATCGGTAAAAAAATTTGTGCCGCCCTTAGCGCGTAATTCCGCACCGGCATCAATTCCCATGGCGATACCATCCGCTACTCGACCTTCGCGCTCAGCACGGTGAATCGTCTTACCGTCGGGCCGTGCGATCAAGGCACGGAGATAGAGACGCTCGCCTGTAGTGATTTCTGCTAGCGCTGCGATAGGGGTTCGGCAAGAGCCGTCGAGCGCTGCCAGCAAGGCACGCTCGGCTCCGACGCGTTGGGCGCTTTTGCTGTCATTGAGCGCCGCGAGATAGGTCAGGATGCGGCCATTATTGGCGCGGCATTCGACGCCGATGGCACCCTGCGCAACGGCGGGTAACATCTCCTCGGGTGGCAAAACGGCGGCAATATGCTCGGCGCAATCGAGGCGCTTTAAACCCGCCACCGCCAGTAGCGTTGCGTCTATTTTGCCTTCCGCCACCTTACGCAACCGGGTTGCAACATTGCCGCGCAGCAAAGTGATCTCAAGATCAGGCCGGAGATATAGCAATTGCGCGCGCCTGCGTAGCGATGCTGTGCCGACGCGCCCGCCTTGGGGTAGGTCTGAGAGGCTAGACAGAGCGTTACCGATGAGGGCATCTCGTGGGTCCTCTCGTGGCAGAATACAGGTGATCTCCAGGCCACCGGGTAGCCGGGTTGGTACGTCCTTCATCGAGTGCACCGCTATATCGATGGCGCCCGCGCTGAGCGCCTCATCAATCTCCTTGGTAAAGAGCCCTTTCCCGCCGATATCTGCAAGCGGGCGGTGGAGAAATTTGTCGCCGCTGGTTTTGATGATATGCATCTCAATGGCGCCCGCTTCCGCCAGTTCGCCGTGTGCGGCGGACAGTCGAGCGCGCACATCGTTCGCCTGAGCGACGGCGAGCGGGCTTCCTCTAGTGCCGATTTTGAGCGGCCAGCCTATTGTCACGCTAAATGGCTCCCTTCCATGTCTTTCGCCTTCATACACGGGAGGCGGGGAGAAAGGCAATTTGGGGCTGGACCGCGGGGTCGTAGGGGAAGCACTATGGGCGCCGCTGGTGCGACGCAATAAGATAGAGGGAATAGGACATGGATCAAAATTACAACGATATTTCAAGCGCGCTTTTGACCTATTTAGACGGCCTGTACGAGGGCGATACGGAAAAGCTTGGCAGTGTTTTTCATCCCGTGTGCCATCTATTTTCCAATTCCGGTGGCGAGTTTCTCGATTGGTCGCGTGATAAGTGGTTCAACGTCGTGAATGGGCGCCCTTCGCCGAAGAGCCAGGGACTGTCGCGCCATGATCGTATTATCTCAATCGATATGTCTGACGGGACCACAGCAATGGCCAAGCTCAACTGCGCTGTCCCACCACGTTATTTCACAGACTATTTGACCCTTCTGAAGCTCGATGGGCGTTGGCAGATCGTCTCCAAATCATTCCGTAGCGAGACCCACGAATAGAGTGTGAACCCGGTCCAAGGCGTAATCCATGCTGGTCCTCGGTATCGAAACAAGTTGTGACGAGACGGCTGCGGCGCTGGTCACAGATAAGCGCGAGATTTGCGCTAATGTGGTGCTTTCGCAGCTCGACGAGCACGCGCCCTATGGTGGTATTGTGCCGGAGATCGCGGCGCGCAGCCATATTGAGCATCTTGATGGCGTGATCGCCCGCGCCATGAAGGAGGCTGGTGCCGATTTCAATGATCTTGACGGTGTTGCGGCGACCGCCGGTCCAGGTCTGATAGGCGCGGTCATGGTTGGATTGATGACCGGCAAGGCAGTGGCGGCCGTGCATGGGGTGCCGCTGGCTGCCGTTAATCATCTTGAAGGCCACGCATTAAGCGCCCGATTGAGCGATGCGGAGTTGCGGTTCCCCTATCTATTGCTGCTGGTCTCCGGCGGTCATTGCCAATTTTTAACGGTCAAGGGTGTAGGGCGCTACCAGCGCCTTGGCACCACAATTGACGATGCAGCCGGCGAAGCTTTTGATAAGGCGGCCAAGCTGCTTGGCCTGGGCTATCCTGGTGGGCCGGCGATCGAACGTGCTGCGCAGGATAGCGACGGCGCTCGCTATGACCTCCCGCGCCCGCTAAAGGGCCGCAAAGGTTGTGATTTCTCTTTCTCCGGTCTGAAGACTGCGTTATTGCACAAAGTGCGTGCCTTGGAGAATGGTCTTGATGATGTCATCCGGTCTGATCTTGCAGCCTCGTTTCAACAGGCGGTGGCTGATGTGGTGATCGATCGTGGGCAGAACGCCATCCGCCAATTCCAAGCGCTGCACCCTGACGGGTGTTCCCTCGTGGCGGCCGGCGGCGTGGCAGCGAACAGCATGCTACGGGCGCGTCTCAAAAATTTGGCGACGGAAAACGGCCTCACCCTCGCGGTACCGCCGCTTACTCTCTGCACTGACAATGCGGCGATGATCGCTTGGGCTGGTATCGAGCGTCTCGGTCTTGGGCTTGAGGATAATCTTAATGCTGTGCCACGGGCCCGTTGGCCGCTCGACGGTGATGCCTTGCCACCGCCCGGTGTAGGCAAATCAGGAAAACTTGGTCCGAAGGCCTAACGGACGTCAAGATCTTTGAAAAGCAGGCAGCTTTGTTGATCTAGATCAAATTTGTTTTCTGCGTTCCTACTGCGATCCGCGGCATTCAAATATTGCGTGCGTCCAGATGGAATGGTTCGTAGGAATTCCGACTAATTTCTCTCGAATCATTTCAAAACTACCTGTTGCAGGCTCCCTCACTGGCGTCGACTAGATGGACTACGGATTCTTTTCGAGAATTCTTTGTGAACGTTCGAATGGGGCCGCAGCGGACGCTCTGTCATCAATGGAGAAATTTGTAGCGACTGCTAATGATGCCGCGAAGCCGGCATTGTCGTGGCCAAGGCGGTGAAAATAACTTTATTGTAATAAGTTAGCGCGAGCGGTAGGCGGTTTTATTTGCGCTCGGCTGAAGAGACGATAACGCAGACAAAGCGGATCGGCGTTTCGATGAGATTTGCCGGACCATGGGCCGCCTCGGCGTCAAAAAACAGCGAATCGCCTGGGTTCATCGCGTAGGTTGCGCCACTATGGTGATAGTCCATGCGGCCTTCCAGTATGTAGAGAAACTCGGTGCCCGGATGTTCGAAGTCAGGAAACACTTCTGATTTGTCGGTCAGTGTGATGACGAAAGGCTCCATAGTGATTTCGTCGCCAAGCGAATGGCCCAGCACGCGGTATTCATGACCGGCACGTGTACCGCGACGCTGTATTTTGAGGCCGCCGCCGGCGGGCACAAACGTTGCGTCCCGGCGCTCCTCGAATCGACGCATCAGCGCGGTGACCGATACGTTGAGTGCCGAAGCGAGCGATTGCAGTGTCGCTAGAGAGGGCGATGTCAGGCCATTCTCGATCTTTGACAACATGCCGGAAGAAAGGCTCGCCAACTCGGCGAGTTCCGTCACAGTCATGCTGTGCTTTTGGCGCAGTTGCCGAACTTCGCGCCCAATACACAGCTCTAGCCGGTTGACGCGTTTGCCGCGTTCCACCGGCGACGCGAACTCGGCAATCTTATCGCCTTGCTCCTCAAACATGCCGGTATCCCCATTCTCAGTCACAAGTATCGCGATGACTGACCCACATTAACCTATACTGCCGATTTGTACTGCCGATTTGCTCACTGGAGCAGATAATTTCAGATAATATTCAGCGATTTTATTTCCTGCAAAGAATATTACATTCCTTAAATTAGAGAGACAGTATAGAGGAGTATGCATTCACGCGCAGAATCGTCGGTTTGTTCCGAGAAATCCGAGGTAGCAGAACTCGCTCGGCCAATTACTGACACGCGTGATGGTGGAATTGACGGAGTGCTGCTTGGTCAAAGTACCGGCTTTGCCGGAACCGACTGGATTCCCGGAAAATAACGGTTATTGTGGGCGCACGGACGCGGGCAGCACCCGTATTCGCTCGGTAAGAACTCAATTTGTCCACAAGCTAGAAAAACAGGGTGACGACATGGCGACAGACCTGGCGAAGATCGCCAAGGAGCGGAAGCTCGAATATTTTCTGATCAGTTTTGTTGATTATTTTGGCGTCCTGCGCGCCAAGTTGGTGCCGGCATCGGCGATCGCCGGCATGCAAAAGAACGGTGCAGGTTTTGCCGCATTCGCGGCTTGGCTCGACAGCACGCCCGCCGATCCGGACATGCTGGTGATTCCCGATGCCGATAGCTTGGTCATTCTGCCGTGGAAGCCGGAGGTCGGTTGGCTCGCTGGCGATTGCTGGATGGATGGGGCCGAGATGACTGATACGCCGCGCGTCATGCTCAAGAACCAACTAAACAAAGCGACGAAACTTGGCTATCGTATGAAAACCGGGGTTGAAGCAGAATTTTTTCTCCTCACACCCGATGGCAGCGATCTATCCGATCCGCTCGATACACAGGGCAAGCCCTGCTATGACCAGTCCGCTCTGATGCGGCGTTATGACGTCATCACTGAAATCTGTGACAGCATGACGGCGCTCGGCTGGGGGCCCTACCAGAACGATCATGAGGACGCCAACGGCCAGTTTGAGATGAACTGGGATTATGATGACGCCCTCAAGACCGCCGATCGCCACGTCTTCTTTAAATTCATGACCCGCACCATCGCAGAGAGTCATGGTGTGCGCGCAACGTTCATGCCAAAGCCCTTCGCCAGTCTGACCGGCAATGGCTGCCACGCGCATGTCTCGCTATGGGATAAGACGGGGCGTAAAAATCTGTTTTATGACCCCAAGGGTGAACTGGGTCTGTCCGGCCTAGCTTATAATTTTCTTGCCGGGGTTCTGCAAAACGCTGCGGCCATGTGTTCGGTTTGGAATCCGAGCGTCAACAGCTACAAACGCATCAACGCACCGGTTACCTCGTCCGGCGCTACCTGGTCACCCAACTCCATCGCTTATGGCGGCAACAACCGCTCGACCATGGTGCGCATCCCTGATGCCGGACGCATCGAACTGCGCCTGATGGACGGCGCCGCTAATCCCTATTTGTTGCAGGCCGGTATCCTGGTTGCCGGCCTCGACGGGATCAACAACAAACGTGACCCCGGAAAGCGAATCGATTTTAATCTCTATACTGAAGGCCATAAGGTTCGGGGTTTGCGCAAGCTACCGCTCAACCTGCTCGACGCCGTTCGCCTGACCGACAAAGACAAGAATCTACGCAACGGCTTCGGCGATTCTTTTATCGACAGCTATGTGAGGCTGAAAAATAGACAGTGGAACGATTATGCCGGCTCGCTTTCGCAATGGGAGCGCGATAATACACTTGATTGCTAGCTGTTCGACGCTTTGATGGGTGGACAAAATTAGCCGAGCTTGGCTCCGTCGAACCTGTCGTTGGCTTTGATGCTAGTACAGAGATTGACGCCGAACAGGTTTTCAGAATTGGCAGCATTTTCGGCTCAGATCTTGCTGGCGAGGCGCACTTCCTCAAGACGCGAGATACAGTGAATATTTACCCACGTGCATGCCATCTCTGTACCGTCGGGGCGTTGATTTCTGCGAGAAAGGATTGCCCATGATCAAGTGGCAACAGGCCAAGATGGCTAGCCAGGGTTTGGCCGATATCGGCAAAGCTGTTGCGCGTGCCAAGCGCCGTCGGAAGAACACCTGGTCCAAACGCGAGCACGGGGACGTTTTCGCGCGTATGATCGCTGCCCCTCCATGTCGGATCGCAGCCATGGTCCGCAGTGATCACCGCTAGGTCGCCCGGACGCAGCAAGGCTTCGAAATCGGGTAGTGTTAGGTCGAAGGCTTCAAGTGCCCTGGCGTAGCCTTCAATATCGCGGCGATGACCGTAGAGCGTGTCAAAATCGACGAAATTTGTCAGCGCAAGCAGCGAATTTTGAGTGCCGTTGGCGATCTCTAGGGTTTTTTGCCAAAGCTCTGCATTTCCGTTGGCCTTGACGATTCGGCCGGTGCCATGATGGGCGAAGATGTCACCGATCTTGCCTATTGAAACCACTGCGCCGCCGGCGTCAGTGAAGCGGTCGAGGAGGGTGGGCGCAGGCGGTGGTAGGGAATAATCGCGCCGGTTACCGGTGCGCGTGAACCGCCCCGACGATCCCACGAACGGCCGGGCGATGACACGCCCGACATTATAGTCATCTAGTAATTCGCGGGCGATGAAGCACGTCTCCAGAAGCCGTTCGAGGCCGAAACTCTCCTCATGGGCAGCTATCTGAAATACTGAATCGGCGGACGTATAGACGATGGGTTTGCCGCTCGCCATATGTAAATTCCCCAACTCAGCGACGATTTCCGTGCCCGAGGCATGGCAATTTCCGATCAAACCTGGAAGGCTGGCACGGTCGATCAAGGCCTCGATTAGGTCAACAGGAAAGCAGGGTATTTTACGCGGAAAATAACCCCATTTGGTCATCACCGGCACACCCGCCATCTCCCAATGGCCGCTCGGTGTGTCCTTGCCGACACTGTTTTCTCGCGCCGCTCCATGGGCGGCTAGGACCGAACTGCTCACCGCTAGGTTAGGCAGCGGTTTGCCGCTGCTTTCCTGTGCTGCCGCGCCGAGGCCAAGGCGCATCAGATTTGGTATGTCTAACGCCCGCGTCTCGGCAATATGGCGCAGCGTATCAGCGCCGCTATCGCCGAACGCTTCGGCGTCCACGGCCCCGCCCAGTCCCAGCGAATCCATTACCAGAACGAAGGCGCGGCTCATGGCTTGGGGGCTCTACGCACCGGGTGGCCCAACGCGTTGGCGCACTGTTGGTGCTGGCGGAGCCGCTTGGTCGCCGATGGTGACGGCGGCGCGAATGGTTGTGCCGGCGCGCTCTGCGTCCGCTTCACTCGTGGCATGGATGACACAAAATGGGCGATCCGGCCCGACGCTCTCACCGATGGCGGCAACTTCCGAAAGTCCTACCGCGTAGTTGATGCTGTCTTCTACTCGCCGCCGTCCGCCACCAAGATCGATGATGGCAAGACCAAGCGCGCGCGCATCCACCGCAGTAACGATCCCGGGTCGTTCTGGTATAAGACCCTGCTGGACCGCTGCGGCAGGAAGGTGTTTTGCCGCTTGTTGCAGAATGTCGGCTGGGCCCCCTAACCCGGCTACCATGCGGGCAAAATGATCCGCCGCCTCGCCCGAGGCTAAGGCGTGTTTAGCCCTTGCGCGACCTTCTTCGGCAGTCCCATTCAAGCCTCCGATGGCGAGCACCTCACCGGCGAGAGATAAGGTGACTTCGAGCAGGCGCTCGTCGCACGCGGTGTTGCTCAGATGATCAATGGCTTCCTTAACTTCCAGAGCGTTGCCTGCGCTGCGCCCGAGACATTGGTTCATGTCGGTAAGCAATGCAGCGCAAGGAAGGCCGGCGCTGTTGGCAACGGAAACGATACTTTCGGCCAATGTCAGTGCATCGTTGAATTCAGTGGCGAATGCGCCGGTGCCGTACTTTACATCCATCACCAGGCCGTCCAGGCCGGCAGCGAGTTTCTTGGAAAGAATAGACGCAGTAATCAGGGAGAGCGTTTCGACAGTCGCGGTGATGTCGCGGATGGCATAAAGGCGGCCGTCCGCCGGGGCAAGCTCTGCAGTCTGGCCGATGATCGCGCAGCCCGCCTGTTCAACGGTCCTACGCAACGTGTCAAGATCCGGCGTGGTGGAGTAACCGGGGATCGAATCTAGTTTGTCAAGCGTGCCACCGGAATGGCCCAGTCCGCGACCGGAAATCATCGGCACGGCGGCGCCGCAGGCGGCCATGATCGGTGCCAGGATTAGGCTTACTTTATCGCCGATGCCGCCGGATGAATGTTTGTCGAGAACAGGGCCGTGGAAGCCAGCATCGGCCCAGTCAAGAACGGTCCCGGAATGGGTCATGGCACGGGTCAACGTCACCCGCTCGGTCATATCCATTCCGTTGAAGAATACCGCCATGGCGAAGGCGGCGATCTGGCCCTCTGAAATTGTGCCTGACGTCAGCCCAGCCACAAAGAATTCGATTTCACCATCGCTTAGCTTGGCGCCGTCGCGCTTGTTACGGATAATTTCCTGGGGCAAGTAAGCGGTTTGTGTCATCGTCATTCGCCGTAGGGCGCCCACACATTCTTAACGTTGACCGCATGGCGCGATACTTCCCGGCATTTCACCGCGCTGGTATTGACGCGCAGTTCTTCAAGCCATTCGGGCTCAAATTCCATGCTCGGATTCCGCCGGGGCTCGCCGGATGTAGGTAATATACTGACATTATTGCCCATAGCTGGATCAGTCTGACTCATCTGCTTTTGTCGGGCGAGAGGCTTGTGAGAAAGGCCGGTAGTAGGCGGCCTAGATCTTTGGCCGCTTCGGCGCCGACGGCGAGAGATTGCTCATGGCTAAGCTCTTTGTCGGTCATGCCGGCGGCAAGGTTGGTCAGCGTCGAGATCGCGGCGACACGCATGCCGCAATGCCGCGCCACCAGGCATTCTGGCACCGTCGACATGCCGACCGCATCTGCGCCGAGCCTGCGAAAGGCCTGGATTTCCGCCGGGGTTTCAAAATTGGGCCCCAGCAAGGCGAGATAAACACCTTCATGCAGGGTGATACCAAGTGCCGTGGCGGCGTCGGAGAAGCGGCTCCGGAGGGCGCGGTCATAGGCCTCAGTCATATCCGGAAAACGCGGTCCGAAACGCTCGTCATTGTTGCCAATGAGTGGGTTAGCGCCGGTCATATTAATGTGATCTGAGAGCATCATCAGGCTACCCGGCAGAAATTCGGCCCTGAGGCTGCCGGCGGCGTTGGTAAGCACCAGGGTTTCACAGCCGGCAAGACGGAGCGCGCGGATCGGCAGAGCCAAATTAGCCGCTGGGTGGCCTTCATAGAGATGGACTCGCCCCTGCATACAGGCCACCGACAGGCCGGATAAATTGCCGAGCACCAGGCGCCCGGCATGGCCTTCCACGGCGGAACGGGGAAAGCCCGGCAATTCGCCATAGTCGATGATGGTCGGATCTTCAATGGCCTCAGCGAGGGCGCCGATGCCGGTCCCAAGAACGAGTGCGACTTGGGGGTGGAAGTCGGGTGCCGTGGCGCGGATTATCTCTGCTGCTGCGTTCGGGTCCTGTGCCATTTAATCCTCCAGGTTATCGGCGACGAAGGCATAGGGCAGTAGGTCTCCGAGCGGAATGGTCTGGCGCAAGCCTTCCGGGTCGCATATATGCACCGGCGTTGCAGGGCCGGCGAATTCACTCATGCGCTGGCGACAGCCGCCGCACGGCGTACACAAGCGTGCGCCGTCGCCCATCACCAGAATTTCCACGATCTTCGTATCGCCGCCGCTCACCATCGCACCGATCGCTGTTGCTTCGGCGCACTGGCCTTGCGGATAGGCGGCATTTTCGATATTGCAGCCCGAATAGAGCCGCCCGCTCTCAGCGCGGATACAGGCGCCAACGTGAAAGCCGGAATAAGGGGCATGGGCGTGCCCGCGCACCGCCACCGCGCGCTCGATCATATCTTTTAAGTGGGCGCTCATTTTTCCTTCACATAGGGGATGCCGCTCGCTTTCGGCGGCACTGCCTTGCCGACGAAACCAGCCAACAGCAGCACCGTCAAGACATAGGGCAGTGCCTGGATAGCCTGCACCGGAACGATGCCGATGCCGGGAATGCTCACCCCCTGCAAGCGGGCCTCAAGCGCCTGCGCGAAGGCGAAGAGAAAACAGGCGAGCAGAGTCGGCAACGGTTTCCATTTTCCGAAGATCAATGCCGCGAGGGCGAGATAGCCCATGCCGGCGGTCATGTCGCGGACAAAAAATGTGTTCATAGCAATGGCGAGATAGGTACCGGCGACGCCGCACAAAACGCCAGCCACAATCATCGCCCGGTAGCGCATGCCGCTCACCGAGATGCCGGCGGTATCAACCGCCTCCGGATTTTCACCGACGGCCCGCAGACGTAATCCAAATCGGGTGCGGTAAATGAACCAGCCGGCGAGCGGCACCATGCCTATGGCGACATAAACGATGAGATTGTGGCCGCTGATAAGCTCACTATAAATCTCGCCAACCACGGGCACGTCGTACAGGCGGTCAGCGTAAGGTAGGTGGATCGGCTTAAAGCGTGCCGCCTCTGAGATCATCGGTGTCTGACTGCCCTGATTGAACCAGCTGTACGCCAACACAGGACCGAGGCCGGCTACCATGATGTTGAGCGCCATACCAGAGACAACCTGGTTGCCGTTGTGGGTAACACAGGCGAAGGCGTGAATCATGGCAAGGCCGACCGACACGCCGATCCCCGCCAAGAGACCGAGCCAGGCCGAATCGGTCACCAGCGCGACCGACGCGGCGGCGAAAGCGGCGCCCAGCATCTTGCCTTCGAGACCGATATCGACGACGCCCGAACGCTCGGCGAACATGCCTGCAAACGCAGCTAAAATGAGCGGCGTCGAGACACGCAGCATGGCGTCGATCATAAGCACAAAGAAGGTCACGGGGTCTCCCATGATCGGTTCTATTCTGCCGCTGGCGCAAAGCGGGCGCGGCGCGTGAAGAGGGCTTCGATACGTGGGCGGAACATGTTTTCCAAGGCGCCAGAGAAGAGAATGACTAAGCCTTGGATCACCACCACCATTTCGCGTTTGATACTGGGCATATCGAAGGCGAGGTCGTTTCCGCCCTGGTAAAGCGCGCCAAACAGAAGTGCCGCGAAGAAGATGCCGATGGGATGATTGCGTCCCATCAAGGCGACGGCGATTCCGACGAAGCCGTAACCGGCAGTAAACTCCAGCAGCAAACGATGGTGCGCACCGAGAATTTCATTGACGCCGACCAGCCCGGCGAAGCCACCGGAAATACACATGGCGATGATAATGGCGCGTGACGGCAGAATGCCGCCATAGACACCAGCGGTTTCATTTTGCCCGACGGTGCGAATTTCATAGCCCCAGCGCGTGCGCCAAACAAAAATCCAAAACGCCACGCAGCATATCAATGCCAGTATGAACGAGAGGTTGAGGTTGGAATGGCCGGCATCGATGCCAATAGCAGCGAGTATGTCGTGAGCCCGAGGCATGAAGGCACCGGTTTCGAAATCTCGGCTTTCGGCAGCTTGCTGGCCGGGTTCGATAAAGATTTCCACCATCAAATATGTCATCAGGATGGCGGCGATAAAGTTGAACATGATTGTCGTTATGACGATATGGCTGCCGCGCTTGGCCTGTAGCCATCCCGGGATGAAGCCCCAAATACCACCGAATAACGCTGCCGCTAGAATCGCGAGAATGAGCACGATAGGACTAGGCCAATGGCCGAAGGCGAGTCCAACCAGGCCGGCGCCGAGGCCTCCCAGATAAGCTTGGCCCTCGCCGCCGATATTGAACAAGTAGCAATGAAACGCCATGGCAACGGCGAGTCCGGTGAAGATGAAATTTGTAGTGTAGTAGAGCGTGTAGCCGATTGCTTCCGGATAGCCGAACGCACCGTGGGCAAGAATCGATATTGCTTCGAAAGGATCTTCGCCGAGTGCGAGGATCAACAGGCCAGACACAAGAAGTGCCAGCGCCAAATTGATCGCTGGCACCAGCATGTGTGTCACCCAACGTGGCGCTTCAACCGGGGCGCCCAAACCTTTCATGAGTTGTCGCTCACCGAGTTTCTCACCGAGCGGCCGCTTGCGGCGCGGCTTGGCGCTCGCCCGCCATCATCAAGCCAAGCATCTGCTCGTTGGCGTCACTCACCATCACCTCACCCACAATTTCGCCGTTGAACATCACCAGAATACGGTCAGAAAGCGACATGATTTCGTCGAGCTCGACCGAAACCAGCAGCACTGCCTTGCCGGAATCGCGCATGGCGATCAAACGTCGGTGGATAAACTCTATCGCGCCGATATCAACGCCGCGTGTTGGTTGGCCGACAAGTAGGACATCCGGATCACGGTCCATTTCACGGCCGAGCACTATTTTCTGCTGGTTGCCGCCGGAGAAGGCGCCGGTGCGCAGTCGCGGCAGTGGCGGGCGCACGTCATACTCCGTCATCTGCCGGCCGACGTCGGCAACCACGGTAGCATAATCCATTAAGATTTTGCCGTTGTACTTCTTGTCTCGATGATAGCCAAGAATGCCAGATTCGCAGGCCTCGAACGATGTCACCAAGCCCATATGCTGACGATCTTCCGGCACATGTCCGACGCCGGCCGCGCGGACATTGCGCGCGCCGCGCGCGGTGGAGCCGGAAATTTCTTCACCCTTGATTCGAATGCGACCCGATTGTGACGGCAGAATGCCGGCGAGCGCCTCGAGCAGCTCCGATTGGCCGTTCCCTGCGACGCCAGCGATACCGACGATTTCACCTGCCCGTACCGAGAAGCTAACATTCTTGACGCGCGGTAGTCCGTTCCTGTCATTGACGTTCAAATTCTCTATTTCGAGCAGCGCGTCGCCCGTATGTGCTTCGCCTTTTTCGACTCGCAATAGGACGGTGCGCCCAACCATCATTGCCGCTAATTGCTCGCGCGTCGTCTCGGCGGTGTCCACCTGTGCGACTACTTCGCCGCCCCGCATCACGGTCACATCGTCGGTCAGCGCCATGATCTCTCGCAGCTTATGGGTGATCAGTATGATCGTCTTGCCCTGTTTCCGGAGCGCCGCCAGAATGCGGAATAGATGCTCGACTTCCTGTGGTGTGAGCACCCCGGTGGGCTCGTCGAGAATGAAGATGTCGGCACCGCGGTAGAGCGCCTTCAAAATTTCCACGCGCTGCTGCACGCCGACCGGAAGCTCGCCTACGATGGCGTCGGGGTCCACCTCAAGATTGTAATCGCGCTCCAGGCGTTCCAACTCTCCACGTGCCGCTGCCAGGCTAGGCGCCAGCATGCGACCGCCTTCCGCGCCGAGAACGATGTTTTCCAATACAGTAAATGTGTCTACCAGCATGAAATGCTGGTGCACCATGCCGATGCCGTTGGCGATAGCATGCACGGGGCTCTTGATACTTGTGCTTTGACCGTTGACCAGGATCTCGCCGCTGTCGGCTTGATAATAGCCGTAGACGATACTCATCAAGGTCGATTTACCGGCCCCATTTTCGCCGATGATGCCGTGGATGGTGCCCGGCGCGACACGCACCGAGACATTAGAATTTGCATGAACGGTACCGAACCATTTTTCGATACCGATTACTTCGAGAGCGGGCGGTGCGACGCCGGAGGGGGGCGCGGCCCCCCGCCCATCATCCGACGCCGCCATGGGTTATTCCTTACCTTTTTCCGTCCGCCCGGGAGTGCCGCAGCCCGAATTCAGGTATACGGCGCACCGGCCTACTGCGCCATATAGTCCGTCACCGCGATCTTGCCACTGATGATGTTCCTGCGCGCGGCCTCAATCTCCATTTCCATATCGGATGAGATCAGACTGCGGTTATGCTCGTCGAGCGCAAAGCCGACACCATCCTCTGCCAGGCCAAGAATTTTGAAACCGCCTTGCCAGGTGCCATTTTTGGCTGACATGAAGGCGTCATAAACGGCGACGTCCACGCGTTTAACCATCGAAGTCAGCATAGTGCCCGGATGAATATAGTTTTGATTGCTGTCCACGCCGATCGCTAATTTTCCAGCATCCTTGGCGGCCTGATAGACACCGACGCCGGTGCCGCCTGCCGCCGCGTAGACCACATCCGCGCCACGGTCGAATTGGCTACGCGCCAACTCGCCGCCTTTGGTCGGATCGTTCCATGCCGACGGGGTCGTGCCGGTCATGTTCTGATAGATCTCGATATCGGCATTCACATATTTCGCGCCTTCGACGTAGCCGAGCGCAAATTTGCGGATTAACGGAATGTCCATACCACCGATGAAGCCAACTTTGCCGGTTTTTGAGGCCATTGCGGCCGCCATGCCAACCAGGAATGAGCCCTCATGCTCTTTGAAAATCACAGACTGCACGTTGGGTAGGTCCACAACCATATCGATGAGGGTGAATTTGGTGTCGGGAAATTCCTTCGCCACGGTTTCGACTGCTGCTGCTTGTGCGAAACCCATGGCTATAATGACAGTTGCGCCGCGCCGCGCCATGTTGCGCATCGCCTGTTCGCGCTGGGAGGGATTTGTGACCTCAAATTCGCGGTATTCGACACCGCTTTCACTTTTGAATTTTTCGGCACCGTTATAGGCGGCTTCATTGAAGGATTTATCGAATTTTCCGCCCATGTCGAAGACGATCGCGGGCGAGAAATCATCAGCTGTGACGGCGCCGGAGCCGACGGTGCCGGAAATAGCCAAGGCAAGCGCGGCAAGCGCGCCAATAAATAATTTTTTCATATTTCATACCTCCCGGTGTGATCTAGTTTTTCATTTGTTTAGGCTTCGAGGTTAGCGGAGATAATATATACTCGGCCAGTGATATTTGCTTAATTAAAGCCGCGCAGCGGCATGTTTGATCTGCGTTGCAGCCAATTTTCGGGCAAATAACGGCAGGTTCCGTCGATCACATGCAGCGAGTAGGCATGGCGCGAAGAGAGAGATCGGTTGGCTGCGCTACCGTGCGGCAGCAGGCCGTCTAGCAGGATCAGCGCACCCCTGGCCACTTCAAGCGGCACAAATTCCGCATTCTGCCATGGTGTGGGGTCACTTGTATGCATTTTTGCCCCGCCGCTCGGGGTGCGCAGAAAGCGTGACTTTAAGCCTCTCAGGTGGCCACCAGGCAGACCCCAAAGGCAACCATTTTCTCGGCTGGCATCCTCCAGCGCGAACCACATACCGAGTACACGTGAAGGCTCGGTATGTAGGAATGTAGCGTCCTGGTGCCATACTACTTCGCCACCGATCCGCGGCGGCTTAAAAATCAGCATGGATTGTAGTAGCAGTGGCTCGGCTAGACCGGCGTCGATAGCCAGTTCGGCTAGTCCGGGCTGACGCGAGAAGGCGTTGAACACTGGATCGAGATCGTGCAGGGCATGGCCGATTTTGTTTAGAGAGTGTGCTTTGCCTTGGCGTAGAGCGCCGTCGGCGCCGAACGCGTCTCGCTCGAAGAAAAAGCGAATCTTATCTCCGGACTCGAGGAAATATTGGTCACTGATCTGTTCCTGCTCGGTTGCCGAGAACACCGATTTTTGTCCTGGTGGTTCGAATTTCGTCACCAGCTCTGCCGTCCGCGCTAACAGGCTGTCGCAGTCTTTATGCGAAACGAAAGTTTCCAATATGAGAAAGCCGTCGCGCTCGAAATCAGCGAGCTGTTGGCTGTCCAGCATAATTTCGCTCTATGGTTTCGGGATGCTCCTCCATCGTTATACAATCTATCGACACGGAAAGGAAAAACGTCATGCGACTTGGTTTGTTTCAGGGCTATTCGGGGAAAAATTTTTCGATCAACATGGATGCGGTGCTTGAGGCCGAGCGACTCGGCTTCGATTCCGTGTGGAGCTCGGAGGCCTATGGCTCGGATGCTGTGACGCCGGCGGCCTGGATCCTGGCGCGTACCACGCGCATCAATGTGGGCACCGGCATTATCCAAATGGCTGCGCGCACTCCGGCCTGCGCGGCGATGACCGCGCTCACCCTGCAGGCGCTCTCGGGCAACCGGTTTATTCTCGGCGTCGGCCCGTCGGGCCCGCAGGTGATCGAGGGCTGGCACGGCGTCGCTTATGGCCGTCCGCTTGCCCGCACGCGGGAATATATTTCCATCATCCGCAAAATATTCGCGCGCGAAGAGCCCGTTACCCATGAGGGCTATCATTATCAGCTTCCCTATACCGGCCCCGGCGCGAGCGGCCTGGGTAAGCCGCTCAGGAGCATCCTGCATGGCGACCCCGGTCTGAAAATCTTTACCGCCGCGGTGACGCCGAAGGGCATTCGCCTGGCGGCGGAGATCGCTGACGGCATGTTTCCCATCTTTATGTCGCCCGAGCGCTTCGACGTGTTCGAGGGCGACCTCAACGCCGGTTTTGCCGAAGCCGGCGGTGGCAAGAGCCTGGAGAATTTTGAGATCGAACCGATCGTGCCGCTCGCGATGGGCCCGAGCGTTGAAATGTGCCGCCAGCCGATCCGGCGCTTCCTCGCGCTCTATATAGGTGGCATGGGCGCGCCAAACAAGAATTTCTACAATGATTACGCCAAGCGTCTCGGTTATGAGGAAGCGGCGGTTAAGATTCAACAACTCTACCTTGCCGGCAAGAAGAAAGAGGCTGAAGCCGCGGTACCGAAAGAGTTGGTCGACGCCATCGCTCTGGTCGGCCCAAAGGAGCGCGTCAAGGAGCGCCTCGCCGCCTGGAAGGACACTGCCAGGGAGGGCAAGGTTTCCTCGCTCTTGCTCAGCGGTGGTACCACGCCCGAAGCGCTTCGCTTCGTCGCCGAGGAAGTGCTATAGCCAGGAGGTATAAGAACTCATCAACGATGGACTGTCATAATCCACAATGTGGTAGCTTCTTCCGAAGCCACCCTAATATATTCTTGATAGAGTAATTGACGGCTGAATTCGTTGCGTCATCCTAATCCCTATTCGCTAGAGATTACGGAGAACGGGTGATGCAAACGGTTATTATTGGGCTGGGCGCCATCGGGCGCATGATCGTCGATGCGCTGGCGGATAATGAGTCTGCGGCCCGAGTGGCGGGGGTCTTGGTGCGCCCGCAGCGCGCTAGTGAAGCGCGTGAGGAATTGCCCCCTCATGTGGCCGTTTTCACTTCAGCCGAAGAGGTCGTTGCCGCGCGGCCCGATATGGTAGTGGAGTGCGCCGGACAGGCGGCGCTCCGGCAGTATGGCGAAACTCTGCTAGGCGCCGGCTTCGATCTGATGGTGGTGGCCACCGGCGCTTTGGCTGAGGGCGACTACCGCGAGCGCTTGATGGCGGCGGGAGAGAAGGGCGGCGCGCGCCTGCACGTTCCTGCTGGAGCCACCGCCGGGTTGGACGGATTGGGCGCCCTCCGCGCTGGCGGTTTGGAGAAAGTAACTTATGTATCGACCAAGCCGAGCCATGCCTGGAAGGGAACCCCAGCCGAACAGAATTTCAATCTTGATGCACTGAGCGAGAAAACGGTGATTTTTGAAGGCCGCGCCGAAGCTGCCGCGCTTGATTACCCGCAGAATGCCAACCTCGCTGCCACCGTCGCCATGGCTGGCGCCGGCTTCGACAACACCATCGTACGCCTGGTGGCGGACCCGGATGCCATCATCAATTGTGGGCGCATCGAGGCCGATGGCAAATTTGGCCATATGATCATGGAAATGCGTGGTCAACCGATGGTGAGCAACCCTAAGACCTCGACTGTCACTGCCCTTAGCCTGATCTACGCTCTCAAAAAAGAGACCAGTCGCTTCGTTATCTAGTCCGTTCCGCATAATAGTTAGCTTGTCAGCGTTGGCATTTAGCTCGGCCATGCCCATATTCGATTTGATCTCAGAACGGGAGCCGCCAATGCTCAGATTGCCCGCGGTCGGCACGCTGTTCGCCGTGCGCGATGGAAATTCACTGGCTGCCCAGGCGCGCGGCGCCGACCGCTTGCTCGGCGGGGCACTCTTTGCTGCTGCCGGCCTCCTTCTAACCGGCTGGCTTGTGCCAATCATGACGGTGCGCCGCCTGATCTTCTTCGAGGACCGGATCTCCGTTCTTCAGGCTTTGGAGGCTCTGTTCGAGCAGCGGCAATTCCTACTGTTCTTTACAGTTTTAGTGTTTTCCATGCTCTTGCCGCTGGTCAAAATTTTCTTCGCTTTACGCATCTGGCGCGGCCAGGACGTGCGCAGTGAACAGTTTTTCATCAACCTCACCCGAGCGGAAATTTTGGGGCGCTGGTCCATGCTCGACGTGTTCCTCATGGCGCTGGCTGTGGCGGCGATCAATCTCAGTCTGATTGCCGATGTCCATCTGCATTGGGGACTTTATGCACTTTCGGGCGGCGTCGTGCTTTCCCTAATTGCGACCACGCGGATGTCGGCCCTGGCGGCAAAAATCCGCCGCAGTGTGGAAAAAAACCTCGACGCCACCTGAACTTCATGCCTGGTAGGAGTGGGTCTTTCGCCAATGCGAGGCAACGTCGGCTCCGGTGCAAAACCACACATCGGCCTTGCTCTGCATATGGTTCAACAGCTTGATCAAGCCGACCGCACGCGCTGGGCGTCCGATCAGGCGGTCATGTAGGCCAATCGAGAGCAGGCCGGGGCGGTCCTCGCCTTCCTCATACATGAGGTCAAACGCATCGCGCATATATTGGAAAAAATCATCCGATTGGGCGAAGCCGTTCGACTGGTCGCAGCGATTATCATTGGTTTCGTATGAATAGGGGATCACGAGATGTGGCATGCCGCTGACCGTGACCCAATAGGGCAATTCGTCGTTCAGCGCGTCGCGGTCGTAATGAAAGCCACCATGCTCGATGAGGAGGCGTCGCGTATTCGGTCCCGGCCGCCCAGTCATCCAGCCAATTGGTTTAACGCCAGACACTTTTTGAATGCGCGTCATAGCTTGATGTATATGCGCACGCTCCTCCGCCTCTTCGACAAAACTATAATCGATCCAGCGCAGGCCATGGCTGACAATCTCGTGGCCGCCTTCGACCACAGCGCGCGTTACTTCGGGATTGCGTTCGAGCGCCGTAGCGACGCCGAGGATGCTCATTTTCACGTCGAACTTCGCGAAGATGCGCAGTACTCGCCACACCCCAACGCGAGAGCCATATTCAAAGGCTGATTCGGCTAGTGGATTGCGTTTGCCTAGCACCGGCGGAAAGCCGATATCGTTGAGCATCCCTTCTGAGGCATCGTCGCCGTCGAGGATATTGGCTTCGCCACCGCATTCGTAGTTGAGGTTAAAATTAACTGCAATGCGCGCGCCGCCAGGCCATTGGGCATGTGGCGGGTTGGCGCCGTAGCCAATATAATCCCGCGGCGAACCTTCTTCCGTCGCTGCATTCATCGCCGTCTCCAATTTGTTATGATACTTCTAAATTGTATTGATTCTAACAGAACGCCTTTAGGTTTGACGATGTACAGGGGAAAGCCGTTATGCTCGGGCTCACCTGTAAACTAACGTCTTCCCGATATCGCCAGCCACAGCTTCTGTGCCGCGTGTGGTAGCCAATTGTAATTCGCATGTCATGGCACGCATGCCCATACCATGTGTCGGTCTTTAACCCTAACCAACCTAAGCGAGTTATGCCGGAGGGTCGTTTAGGGGTGCAGAGTAGGATTTTCTGAGCTGACTATACCGGCGGTCTACCCGAATTCTCCGGCGAAGTTAGAACGGCACTAGTGCGCCTCGGCCCAATTGTCAGCGGCGCCGGTGTCGACAGTTAGTGGTACGTCGAGATGCGCGGCCCCGGACATAACGCGCCGCGCCACCTCTGCAGTGGCGTCGATTTCGTCTTTGGGTACCTCGAAGATCAGTTCGTCATGTACTTGTAGCAGCATGCGTGCTTTGAGCCCGGCCGCGCTCAGCGATTTTTCCATAACGATCATCGCGCGCTTGATGATATCGGCGGCGGTGCCCTGAATAGGTGCGTTGATGGCGGCGCGCTCGGAAAATCCGCGATGTGCCGGGTTCTTTTCGTTGATTCCGGGTAGGTGACAGCGGCGGCCGAGCAGCGTGGTGACGTAGCCTGCTGCATGCGCCTCTTTCTTGGTGCGCTCCATATAATCTTTGATACCGGGATAGCGTTCGAAATAAGCCTCTATATAGGCTTTGGCCTCACCCTGCGCGATGCCGAGCTGGCGTGCGAGCCCGAACGGGCTGATGCCGTAAATGATGCCGAAATTTATCGCTTTAGCGGAGCGCCGGACCATCGGGTCCATGCCTTCGAGCGGAACGTCAAAAACTTGGCTGGCAGTCAACGCGTGGATGTCGACGCCTTTCTGAAATGCCTGTTTCAGGGTATCGACGTCGGCAATATGGGCGAGAATGCGGAGTTCAATCTGGGAATAATCAGCGCTCAGTAGCAGATGGCCCTTTTCGGCGACAAAGGCGCGGCGGATGTTGCGTCCTTCTTCCGTGCGCACCGGGATGTTCTGCAAATTGGGGTCGTTCGAGGAAAGCCGCCCGGTGCTCGCGCCGGTCATCGAATAGGACGTGTGGACGCGGCCGGTATCAGGATTGATATGTTCCAGCAGGGCATCCGTATAGGTGCTCTTGAGTTTGCTGAGCTGTCGCCAATCAAGAACGCGGGCAGGGAAATCGTGACCCTGGGCGACCAGGCCATCCAAAACATCGGCGCCGGTCGCGTACGCGCCCGATTTTCCCTTCTTACCGCCTTCCAGGCTCATTTCGTCAAACAGGATTTCGCCGAGTTGCTTGGGCGAGCCAATGGTAAAAGCCCGCCCGGCGAGGCGGTAAATTTCCTTCTCCAATGCGGCGATGCGCTGGGCAAAATCTTCCGATAAGCGGGCCAGCGCCGCGTGCTCTACCTTAATTCCGACATCTTCCATACGCGCCAAGACCGGTGCCAGCGGGCGTTCCAAGCGCTCATAGAGGGTCACCATATGCTCTTGGACAAGCCGCGGCTTGAGCAACTGATGCAGGCGAAGTGTGATGTCCGCATCTTCGGCGGCATAATCGCAGGCATTCGCCAGTGGCACCTGATCGAAGGTGACCTGGTTTTTGCCGGTGCCGGCAACTTCTTTGAAAGGAATCGGTGCGTGGTCGAGATGAAGCTTCGATAACTCGTCCATGCCGTGGCCGTGCAGGCCGCCATCGAGTACATAGGATAGCAGCATGGTATCGTCGATTGGCGTAATCGCTAGGCCATAGCGCTTCATTATGCGCATGTCGTATTTAATGTTCTGGCCAATCTTGAGAACAGCGGGGTTTTCAAGCAGCGGCTTTAGGGCCGCAACCGCGTCGACCAAGGGAATCTGCGTCATCGTATCGGTGTCCGCCAACAGATCGGGCGCGCGATGAGCAAGCGGCACATAACATGCTTCGCCCGTCCGGATTGAAAGCGAAAAACCGACCAGATCTGCACGCCCTGCGTCAAGCGATGTGGTTTCGGTATCAAACGCCACTGTACCGGCTTCACGCGCACGGGCAATCCAGTTCTCAAGCGCGTCGATTGACTGTACCAGACTGTAATCACTCTTGGTCGGTAGCGCTGAATTTGGCTCTGCCGCCCCGCTGTCCACGCCAAGTTGACTGCTGATGCGGGCTATGGCGGCGGTGAAGCCCTGTTCTTTCAAGAACGCCATCAAGGTATCGGGTTCAACATCACGCCTACCCAGGTTTTCGAGTGGCTCCAGGTCCGGCACGTCCTGATCGAGCGTCACCAACTGGCGCGAGATGCGGGCTTGGTCGGCAAAGTCCAGCAGATTCTGCCGACGTTTGGGCTGTTTGATTTCCTCGGCGCGCGCGAGCAGCGTATCCAGATCACCATATTCATTGATCAGTGCTGCCGCTGTCTTGACACCGATACCGGGCACACCGGGTACATTGTCTGAGGAATCTCCGGCTAGTGACTGCACGTCGATGACCTTGTCGGGGCCGACGCCGAATTTTTCGTGCACGCCGTCGTCGCCGATCTCGCGGTTCTTGAAATGGTCGAGCAGTATCACCTGATGACCCTCGACCAACTGCATCAAGTCCTTGTCGGACGAGACGATTGTGACCCGCATGCCGGCTTCGCGTGCCCGGCGGGTATAGGTGGCGATTAGATCATCGGCCTCATAGCCGCGCATTTCCAGGCATGGTACATTGAACGCGCGGGTGGCGTCGCGCACTAGGTCAAACTGCGGGATCAATTCATCCGGCGGTGGCGGCCGGTGCGCTTTGTATTCCGGATAGATATCACTGCGGAATGTCTTGCGCGCCGTATCGAAAATGACGGCAAAATATGACGCTTCGCTGTCGCGTAGGACCTTCCACAACATATTGGTGAAGCCAAGCACGGCATTGACCGGTGTGCCGTCGGGGCGGGTGAGTGGCGGCAGTCCATGAAACGCTCGGAATATGAATCCTGAACCATCGATCAGGACGATATGGTCGCCACCGCCCGCACGGCCCGAGGCGTCTTCCTGTATAGCGTTCATTCGGTTCTCCCCCTACTTTGCCTGTTGCGCCAAGCTTGTTCTGGCCGTGCGCTTCTCTCACTATGCCACGCTCAAGCAGATAGAATCCAACCTATGCCTCCCTCTCAGATAGCCTCACCGCCGCTCAATATGACCGTCCGCCTTGCCGTATTTTATGGCGGGTATTTTCTCGTCGGTGGCGTGATGTTTCCGTTTTGGCCGTTGCTGCTAGAAGCGCGAGGTCTGCAGGCGGGACAGATAGGCTTGTTGCTGGCGCTGGCGCTATGGTTGCGCGCTGCCGCTGGGCCCTTCGTCGCCTGGCAGGCCGACCGCTCCGGCGCGCCGAAAAAGATTCTTATCGCCTGCGTGGTCGCAGCTCTGGCGGTGATGCCTTCATTCTACTGGGCAGTCGGATTTTGGCCGCTGTTGTTGGCCACGTTCGCCTTTTTCTTCGCTTATTCAAGCGTTGGGCCCTTGGCGGAGACGATCTCACTCCGCACCGTCTCCGCGGAGCAGGGATATGGCCGCGTGCGCCTCTGGGGTTCAGTTTCGTTCGTAGTTGCGGCCATTGCTGGTGGCTTTCTACTTGACGCACGCGGCGACTTACAGGCGTCTAGCATCGTCACACTATTGTTGGTCACGCTAATAATTTTGCTTGCCGCCTCTCTCGCCTTGCCCCGTGCCACGGCGGCAAATGCGGCGCGCGGGCTCGCACCATTGAAAGTCCTGCTGTCCAGCAAGCCGTTTGTGCTTTTTATTCTTGCCACTGGGATGATTCATGCTGCGCATGGTGTCTATTACGGCTTTTCCACCATTCATTGGATATCCCAAGGCTATTCACACCTAACGGTCGGGCTTCTATGGGCTGGGGGGGTCGTGGCCGAGATCCTGCTCTTCGCATTCGGCGCGCCGGTAGTACGTCGGTTAGGACCGATCGGACTGATCGCGGCGGCGGCGGGGTTGGGCGCGTTGCGTTGGGGGGTGCTGGCGCTCACCACTGAGCTTTGGATAGTGGCACTTTCGCAACTCCTACACATGGCCAGCTTCGGCGCCATGCATTTGGGTGCTATGCTGTTCATTACCCGAGCCGTGCCTGACGTTTATGCCAATTCAGCGCAGGGGCTTTTGGGTGGGCTCACCTATGGTGCCGGTCTGGGCGTTGGAATGCTGTTGGCCGGATGGCTATACGGTATCATTGGCGCTGACGCCTATTGGGCAAATTCTGCGCTTTCGGCCCTTGCGCTGTTGGTGACGCTTTGGTTGGCAGTAGCTTGGCGCGGCCGGGTGATTGAAACACGCGGCTGATGGCGCAGGGCTTAAAGCAGATTACTTGTTGCCGCGCAGCACGAATTTTCGGTCACAATAGGGGCATTCGACTTCGCCCTTATCGCCCATATTGAGATAGACCCGGGGATGGCCAAGATCGCCGCCACCATTGCAACTGACTTCGGTTTTATCGCTTTCGACTGTTTCCGGCGCTTCGATTGCTGTGCTCATGCTTTTCCCCTTCGGCACGGTCGAATTGACCCACCAACGCGGCGAATGATACCCATTCGGACACTCTGATCAACACCGCGCAGGACTCTTAAAAGGTGACTCCACCAATGGGCGAACCACAAAATGCGATCGAGGCAAAAGCATTGCGCAAGGTCTATCGTCGGCGCGGCACCCAAACCATCGCGCTTCATGATTTTGACCTCGAAATTCCTCGCGGCTCATTTTTCGGCCTGCTCGGCCCTAACGGGGCGGGAAAATCTACCTTTATCAACATTCTCGCCGGGCTCGCCAACAAAACGTCGGGGAATGTCACGGTGTGGGGCTTTGACCTGGTACGCGAAACACGTGGTGCACGGATTTCTATCGGCGTGGTGCCGCAGGAACTTGTCCTCGATCCCTATTTTACAGCGCGTGAGGCCCTCGAGGCGCAAGCCGGCTATTTCGGCCTTCATCAACGAGAACGTCGCACGGCAGAAATTCTAGACACTGTCGGGCTGACATCTCAAGCCGAGACCTATCCGCGCGCGCTTTCAGGCGGCATGCGCCGGCGCCTGATGGTGGCCAAGGCGTTGGTCCATTCGCCGCCGGTTGTCATCCTCGACGAACCCACGGCGGGCGTTGATGTAGAACTGCGCCAACAGCTATGGTCGCATCTGAAAGAACTCAACGCGCGCGGCACCACGGTGGTCCTAACCACGCATTATCTCGAAGAGGCGGAAGCATTGTGCGACAGCATTGCCATCATCGACAAAGGGAAACTTATTGCCTGTGAGCCAACTGCTAGCCTGATAGAGCGTGTGGACGTCAAGGAACTAGTGATCGTGAGCGCCGACGATATGAGTAAAATTCCTGCCGGGTTGGAAGGCTTCGAGGCGGAGTTGCGCAGTCCTCGCCGTCTCGCCGTGCGCTATATGCGGAGTAAGACGGAAATAGGCCAACTCCTCGATGTGGTGCGTCAGGCCGGAGTGACGATCCACGATCTCTCCACCGACGAGCCCGACCTCGAAGATATTTTTCTGCATCTCACAGGATCTGGACGGTCCGCGTCGCCGGACACTGTGAATGGCGGCCATCGAGGCGGGGCCCAAGGACAAGGCATTCCCGGCCGCCGTGGTCCGCCTGGCGAAGACCCTTCGCGTCCTGGCGGGCTCTAGAGTCGTCACCTGCAAACCAAAGGATGTACCATGGCCGCCGCCATACCCTTTCACCGCACACTTGAATTCAACTATGGCATCTCTGATAACTTGTCGCCGCTGATCCGACGCGTCATCGCAAACAATCCGAGCCCCTTTACATTTCACGGTACCGGCACCTATATCATCGGTCACGGCGAAGTTGCGGTGATCGACGCTGGCCCTGACTTAGACAGCCATGTCGAAGCTCTGCTGTGCGCGCTTGAAGGCGAAACGGTGAGCCATTTGTTGGTGACCCATACCCACCGTGACCACTCACCAGCGACGCGTCATCTGAAGACTGCAACAGGTGCCAAGTCCTACGGTTTTGGCCCGCATGGCGGTGGGCGCATGGGCGACGAAGTAGAGGAGGGTGGAGACCATGATTTCTTGCCCGATATCACGCTTGGCGACGGTGACATAATTGACGGCGCCGGCTGGACGATCGAGGTATTGCATACGCCGGGCCATACATCCAATCATCTCTGCTTTGCCCTTAAAGAAGAGAACACTCTATTTTCTGGTGATCATGTGATGGGCTGGTCGACTAGCGTGGTGTCGCCGCCGGACGGCGATATGGCGGATTACATGGCCTCGTTGGAGCGCCTAGTCGCGCGCCCGGAAACTGTATTTTGGCCGACCCATGGCCCGGCGATCAAGGCGCCCAGAAAATTTATTGCTGCCTTAATCGCCCATCGCAAAGCGCGCGAGGTGCAAATTTCAGATTGTCTGGAAGATGGCGTCGCCCGCATACCCAATATGGTACGCCGAATGTATGCCGATGTTGATCCAGTGCTCTATCGCGCCGCGGGGCAATCGGTGCTAGCTCATCTGATCCACATGGTAAAAACGAACCGTGCCGCGTGCGCCGGCAAGCCCTCTATTTCCAGCGAATATATGCCGCCTGCCAAATAGGCCACCGGCAGGCTCAATCAGAAGCACCGTGCCATAAATGGTTGCGCGCGACATGGGCTCGATAGGTCGCCGCCTCGGCTTGGATGCGCGCTTCGTCCCAACCCATTTCTGCCGCCACTTCGCGCGCGGCAGCCTCGGCCATCGGCGCCGCCATTGAGGCCGTCCAGCCATTGCCGCTACGGCGGAATAGAAGGTCTATGAGATCGGCCGGCATTTGATGTGCGGCAGCGTGTCGGAGATCGGCAAAGGTGGCCTCAGGCCATTCATCGTCGATGGCGGGCGAGTTAGTGTTGTCGGGAAATGTGCTGGCGGCGAAGCTGAGGGCGCCGGGTGTGCCTGACGGCCGCACCCGTTTAGCCACGCGTTTTGCCAGTACCTTTCCTGCCGAGCGGTGGGTCATGATTGGCCCAGCCGTAAGAGCGAACATATTGTCGAGGCCGGCGTTGGAAAGATCGTGCAATTCTCGGCTGCGTGCGCCTTTGGGCTGGGCTGGATCATAGGTGAGTGGGCGCACTCCAGCCCAGGCGAAAAGTAAATTTTTACGCTTGAACTCCGCACCTGGCAGTACATGATTGGCTTCACCGAGAAGCCATTCAATTTCATCTTCTTCGGGGAGAATATCGTCGATGTTGCCGTCGTATAAGGTTTCCGTCGGGCCAACATAATGCAGACCGCGCCATGGCACGCAATAGATAGGCTCGTTGTCCCGGTTCATACTGGCGATTCCCTGATCAGCGCATTCTGGCGGCAGGCGGAACATGCAGTGGATGCCTTTGGTGCCAGTGATGCGCCGTCCTGTATTGGCGGATGCCATGCGGTTCACCCGGTCGATCCAAATACCCGCCGTATTCACGATTGCTCGCGCTGTTACCGAAACTTCACCCGCCACGCCGTCAGCTAATTTGTCTGACAAGGTCAGTCGCCAGTCGCCGTCGGCGCCGCGCTCCAATCCGTTGAGTGCCGTATGGTTTCGTACCACTGCTCCGAGGCGAACGGCATCGAGAATGGTATCTAGAGCGATGCGCTCGGGCCAGTCGAAGCGATACTCTCGGAATTGGGCGATGCCCTTCAGCGCATCGATATCGCGCAGCCACTCAAGCAGCGGCTGGTGGCGCGCTTCATCGCGGCTAAGACGGTGGTAATCAAGTGGCACGTCGTTCGGCCCCAATGCCTTTAGAATTCGAAACGCCACATCGATCTGCCATGGTGCGTAAGGCGTTTCTTTATAAATTGGGTAGGAAAATGTCATGGGGTGCACGCGCTCTGGGGTCTCTAGTACCATCTGGCTCCGCGCCACCATCGCTTGACGCGCCATGCCGAGTGCTTTCACCAAGCGGCGGGGGTGAAAGACGAATTCCCAGGGTGATGAGCCCGGCGCAAGATAGCGCAGCCCGCAATGTAGCAATCGGCTCGAGCGGCTGGACGATCCTGAAGCGAAATCATTTTGTTCGATTAACAGCGTGCGGAAGCCCGCCGCCGCTAGATGCTGGGCCGCGCTTGCGCCGTTGACGCCGGCGCCGATCACGGCAACATCGAATTTTTCTCCCTCTAATTGTGTTAGTGGCTTTCGCATGATCGCTAGCTTACTGCTTTATGGGGTATGGCGGTATAGTCAAAGCGGCAACCACAGCGCCTAACAAAGCGATTGCAGAACAAATTAATGCGACGGTGCGAAATCCGGCGATAAAGGAATCGTTGACAGCGTTGCGCAATTGGGCTGTCACATCCGCAGCGAGAGCGGGGGGCGTTTGCAGTCCCGCCAATTCAAGCATCTGCTTGCCAATCAGGGCTCGGCTCGCATCATCCAGCGGCATGGTTTTCAGCGCGGCTTCAAGATGCCCGGAAAATATTTCAAACATGACCACACCGAAGACTGCCACAGCCATAAGCATGGCCACCCGTGACGCGCTGTTGTTGACGCCCGAGGCAAGACCAGCGCGGTTCGCCGGCACCGCCGCCATAACCACGATGGTCAAGGGGGCGACAGCGATACCGAGCCCCAATCCAACCACTGCGAGGCCTGGAAAAAAGCCGAACCAATAGCCACTGTCATTGCCGGGTAAGGCGAGAAGTGCAAATCCGAACGCGGCAATGGCCGCACCGATAGCCAACGGCAAGCGCTGGCCGAAGTGTGCAACGAGCCGCTGTGCGCCAAGCGAGAATATGGCGATCGCCAGGATCAGTGGCAGCATTGCCGCGCCGGCCTCAGTTGCGCTCCATCCCTGCACCTGCATTAGGTTGAATGGCAGAAAAAATAGACTACCGCTCATGGCGCCATAGAGCAGGAAGGTCATGATGTTGGCGCCCGAAAAGGCGTGCGAACGAAATAACACCAGTGGTAGCATTGGAAATGCCGCGGTTCTTTGCCGGTAGATAAACAACAGGTTGAGCACTAGCCCCGCCACCATTGACCCCCAGACTACGCCGGCAGTGAGGCCGAGACGCGAAGACTCAAGCAAACCAAATACAAAACCTCCGAGTCCGAGGGTGATGAGTACGGCGCCGGTGAGGTCGAGCTTGCGCGCCGCACTTTCGTCACGGCTTTCTGGAACGCCAGCATAAAGCGCCACAAGCAGGAAGCCGGATATCGGCAAATTGATAAAAAACACCCAACGCCACGACGCGATGTCGATCAGCACGCCGCCCAACACTGGACCGAGCGCGATTGCCAGGGTGGTGAATGAGGCCCATTGCCCGATGGCACGGCCGCGCCGCGCTTCGGGGAAATGTGCGCTGAGAAGCGCCAGGCTGCCGGGCACGACCAGGGCCGCACCGACACCCTGGACGGCGCGGGCGATAATGAGTTGCCCAATGTCCGCGGCTAGGCCGCACCACGCCGAGGCGGCGGCAAAGATAAAGACGCCAATGGCGAACAGCCGCTTGCGTCCAAGATGATCGCCGAGCACGCCGCCGACAAGAATGAGTGCGCCAAGGGGCAGCGCATAGGATTCGACGACCCATTGCAGCGCGGTGATATCGGCATTGAAGCCTTGTTGGATGGCTGGGAGCGCAACATTGACCGCGGTGGCATCGATAATAGCGAGGCTGGAGCCGCTGACTGTTGCCGCCAGAACGCAGGCGTCGGCGAAGCGGCTATGAAACGGTGCGGTGCCCCCGGGCAGAAGAGGCGCGGTCAATTCTCAGGCCGGTAGCGCGGAACCACATACGGCCCCTCCGGAATGACGGCCACCCGGGTGCTGCCAGTTGCAGCCACCGCTTTGGCCACAGCTGCCGCCACCGAAGCGGCGGGTGTGACGCCGGTCAGCCCGAACTCCGCTTCCGAAAGCCCGTCTGAATAGAGGCAAACCTGACCGATACGGAGTGGCTTGAGCAGCATTTCAGTCTGCCACTCATCAACGGCGGCATGGCTTTTGGCTTCGATATCGCGCAGGAATTGTTCGGCGCCAATATCGATCAGGCGGCGCTGCGAAGCGATATACTCGGCCGAGCCCATGCCCTCCGAGCAAGCCGAGGCGATCACCAGAGTTCCGCCCGGCTCAAGAATATCCAACGGTCCGACCATGCCTTTGACGGTCTGATAATAGGTTTTGTCGAGGGGATAGCCTGCCGCGCTGGTGACCACCGTGAGAAAGCGCTCGGGCACATCGACTTCCGCATAAGCGCGGACATGATCAACTGCGGCGAGATGGCTTTCCACAACTTCACCAAAATTAATAAGAGAAATGCGCCGTGCTTCGTCGATCACGACATTCAGTGCGGTGGCACCGCCCAACATAGCCATGATTTCAAGCTGCTCTTCGTGCAGCGGATTGCCGTCGAGAATGCAATTGTCGCAACCGGGCTGCTCCATGAAGCGCGCACTATGGAATGCAGTGATGGTTTCTGCGTGGGCGACGCCCGGTGCAATAACCTTGCGTCCACCTGACCAGCCTGCCATGAAATGCGGCTCGACGAGCCCCGTTGCAATGCGCACATCGGCATTCACAAAACGCTTGTCTAGCTTGACCGCCGTGCCACTCTTTGTAATGCCGAGCGACACATGCGCCGCGTCGTCGCGGGCAAAATGGTTCTCCACCCGGAAATTCTCCAACACCCAGGGATCTCCGACCAGCTCGGCCAACTCGTCGCTTTCATTGGGGCGATGTAGCCCAGTGGCAACGAGGATGGAGATATTGACCTTGTCCAGGCCTGCAGCCAACAGGGCGCGCAAGAGTGGCGCTAGAAAGACGCCGTTCGGCACTGGTCGGGTGATATCGCAGATCAGAATGCAGGCAGTCGTGGCACCGGCTGCCAATTCGACAAGTGGTGCGCCACCGTCGGGATTGACGAACGCGGCTTCGAGCGCTGCCACGGGATCGTCTAGGATCGGCATCTCGGGTTTGCGAATGACACTGACGTCGAGTGCGTCGGGCAACGACACAGAAAGTTGCGATTTACCGTAATTCAGAGAAATGTCCATCGCCGCAGTCTAGTCGATTATCGGCTCAGAAGATATCGCGCCCAGATGACTTGGGTGCTAGAGCGTTCCAGCAACCGGAACGCCGGTAGCCTCTGCGGTTGCGTTTGTGATGGCGCGTAAATCTTCGGGCTCAACGTTATGCAGATTTGTTTTTCCAGTGCAGCGGGCCATCATGGAAGCCTCTTGTGAACTTGCATTGAGGATATTGATGATCGCCTCGGTGCGTTCGGTATCACTGCGGTTGGTGGAGAATTTCATCTCGTGATTCGCGCTGATTTCGCCGCCTGCTGCTATTCCAAGAGGAACGCCAAGAATTACTGCCATACTACCCATGGCGACTAGCTTGGCGGTATCGGTGCCGGAGCGCACGCCGCCGAAATAAACTAGATCGATCTCTTCCTCACGTCGCAAGCGCCGGAGAATGGTCACCGCATCGCGCAGGATCGTGAGATCGGGCTCGCCGGCGAGCTCGGCCCAGGGCGCACCGAGACCGCGGCTGCCATCAAGGAGAAGCAGGTCGAAGCCGTTATCCAAAGCATGGGGAATCGCCTCTTCAAGCAGGGCTGGCGAGGAAACCGACAGGCCGAGAAGCTGATCGTCGAACAGGCGCTCGGCTTCTACAGGCCGAAATTTATGACCTAAACAATGGATTTGCCCAACGGCGTCGGCGCTCGGCGGAATCTGGTCGGGGATGACAAGCTGCAGCCATGGCACATCCTTTGAGATTGACCGTACACCGACATAGGGGCAGCCAGCGGTGTGCAGTCCCTTGGCTACTGCACGACGCACCTGATCAGGTACGTCATCAAATCCGGTGGCGAGGAATGGCCCCGCCATCGCTAGCCGCCCGGCGCCAAGTTCGGTGTCGATGCGGCAGGCTTCGCGGTAGGGATCGATCACCAGACGGGTCAGATTAGCTGGCAGGAAGGTGAGATCGTCGAGCGTGGCAAGGCGATCTTCGGGGAATGGATTGGTGCGCGGCGTCAAGCGGCGCGTCAACATCGTGATATGCGCGTTCTCGTCGAGCGGATTGGTGCGTGCCATGGCAAATATATCCTCGCGGTGTCGCACGGCGTAGTCGGCGGTGCCGGTTTCAGCATCGCAGCGGTAGCAGCGCGCCGCCTCCTTGCGCGCCGCGTCATCATCGTAAGTATCTTCGATTTCAGGAAATTCGATCGGTTTTTCGCCGAGGCCGTGAAAAGCCGCTTCTTGGACGGGCAGTTTTTCCCACTCCAAGTCTTGCGCGAGCGGAACGCGCCGGGTGCGATAGGGTTGGCGATAGGGCATCGGGTTCTCGTACCCTTCGAGAAAGGCCTTCACGTAATAGGCTGCGCGTTGGCCATGATGCATCGCCATGACGATAGTCGAGCCGCCAAATGCGCCGTCGCCACAGGCAAACACCTGGGGGTCGTCAGTTCGCATACTGTCCCAATCGGTGCGCACGCGGTCGCTCAGCATCATGCCTTTGTCATCGAGATGGGCGCACAGGCCCTGCTGGCCGATTGAAGCGATAACCATGCCGCAGTCGATTTCATGTTCGCTGCCGGGCACGTCGACCGGACTGTATCGGCCGTCTTCATCGGGTTCTCCCGATTCGGTTTTAATACAAGTAAGTGTCAGGTGATTGCCTTTGGTGTCGAGCGCGATCTGCTGCGTATGATAGATAAATTCGATGCCTTCCTTGATCGCGCCTTCAAGCTCAATGGCACGCGCCGGAATTTCATCGGGGCCGCGGCGGTAAATCACCTTGACGTGCTTGCAGCCCGGTAGCCGCTTGGCGACGCGGCAGGCATCCATGGCAACGTCGCCGCCGCCAACAACTACAACGGTCTCCGGCATTTCCGGGCGCGCGCCGGCATTGACGTCGCGCAGGAACTGTACGCCGTCGATAACGCGCGGGTCATTGTCGCCTGGGATGCCCATGGTTTTGCCCCACCACGAGCCGATCGCCAGCACCACCGCATCGTGTCGGGTTTTCAATTCTTCCAGGGTGATATCGTCGCCAAGCGCCATGTTCAAATGGATCTTGATGCCTGGGCATCGCTTGGTCAGGCGCTCTATATCCTCGTTGATAATGCCGGGAGGAAGGCGGAACGCCGGAATTCCCCAGATCATCATGCCGCCGAGGCGGTCAGTCATTTCATAGACATGCACTTCATATCCGGCAATCGATAGATCATGCGCAGCTACTAGGCCGGCTGGTCCTGAGCCGACTACGGCAACAGTCTCTTTGCGCGTAACCGGGATGGGCGGTGGGTCGAGGCTGTTGCCCACTTCATCCATAACGAAGCGCTTGAGATTGCGAATTTGCAGCGGACCGTCAGCCTGCACGCGGCGGCAGGCGGGCTCGCAAGGCGCGTCGCACACGCGCCCGCAAATCGAGCTGAACGGATTTGTCGCGGTGATCGCCTCAAAGGCTTCAGAAAATTTGCGCTCCCAAATATAAGCGATATAGGACGGCGCGTCGGTACCGACCGGGCAGGCAACCTGGCATGGCGCCGGAACAAAATGCAGATCATCCGTGTCGTCCGGAAGCTCGGCTGGGAGGAGTAAATGGCCGCCCGGACCGTCGTTACCCTTAGCCGCCATCTCAGACCGCCTCGACCAGGGACGGGCGTTCGCGCAGGTCAGGCCGGTAGGGCAAGCGTGTGATCGCCGCCGCTTCCGGGGTCAAGGCCACCAGGTCGTCGCGGTTAAGCGATTTGACGTTGTCATAGCCGAGCGCCTGGGTGAGCGCAGCAATCTGCCAGCGCACGCTTTCTAGGAAACGATGGATATTGTGCGCTTCGATTTCGGGGCGATAGCGTTTTTCATGCTCTGGGTCTTGCGTGGCGATGCCGGTCACACACTGGCCGACATGGCACTGCATGCAGGAAATACATCCGCCAGCGACAATGGTGGCGTTGCCGAAAGCAACCGCGTCAGCGCCAAGACAGAGAGATTTGACCGCATCTACGCCATCGCGCAAACCACCCATCAGAATGATCTGAATATTGCCCGCAGCGTCGATCTCGGCCAGACCATCAAGTGCGTCCATGATCGCCGAGATAGTGGGAATGCCGACATATTCCATGACTTCAGCGCCGCCAGCTCCGGTCGAACCCTGCATACCGTCGAGTTCCACAAAATCGAAACCGTCTTTATAGGCAATCTTGATGTCGTCTCGGATGCGCCCGGCGCCGAGCTTGACACTTACCGGTAGCTTGTAACCGGTCGCTTCGCGCAGCTCTTCTACTTTGATCAGCAAATCATCGCCGCCCAGGATATCCGGATGGCGCGACGGAGAACGCAAATCGATGCCTTGCGGGATGCCCCTGATTTCGGCCAATTCCTTGGTTACTTTCTTGGCCATCAACTGGCCGCCAAAACCGGGTTTGGCGCCCTGGCTGATATAGATTTCCAGGCCGTTGGCGCGCTTCATATCATGGATGTTCCAACCCAAGCGCCCCCCCAGGCATTGGAAAATGAGCTGCTTGGCGGCGTCGCGCTGTGCATCGCTCATGCCGCCTTCGCCGGTATTCTCAGCAATGCCGGCTAGTGACGAGGCAATGCCGATGGCCTGTTTAGTGGAGCGGCTGAGCGCGCCATAACTCATCGGCGCAATCATGACCGGCATGGAAAGATCTAGCGGTGTCGCGCCGTGCTTGCCGCCGATCAGGGTTTGCATCTCAACCTTGGAAACCGGATTCGATATATCGCTGAGGTTGGAAACATCCCTTGCGAAAGTAATGTCGGAGAGATGTGGCAATTCCCGAGCGCCGCCATAGCCGCGCACCCGATAACGCCCGATCTGCGATTTAATATGAATGTCTTCCTGGATTTTCGGGTTCCAATAATCTGATTTTCCTGAAAAGGCTACGAAGGGAATGCTGCGCATTTGCTGCTCGGATGTCTTGTAGTGCAGCTTCTTGCCTTCATTGACGATCTTCTGAAAACCACCCTTGTAGGCTACCTCGTAGCGATCAAGAAAGGCTCTGATATCGTCGATTTCAGCGCCCTCAGTATCCCCTATCTTGGCGTCAGAGCCGAGCGACTGAACTTTGCCGCCGACGTAAATCTCGCCGCCAGCCATATCCTCGCCAACGCGCTCGCCGGAATTGCCCAAGATGATGATGCGCCCGCCATACATGAGATAGCCAGCCATGAAATTAGCGTTGCCGCCGCACAATAGCGTGCCCGCCTTCATCACCTGCCCAGCGCGCGAGCCCATATTGCCGCGAATGATGATCTCGGCGCCACGGATGGCAACGCCGGCAATGGCGCTGGCATTGCCGCCGATGACGACGGAGCCTGAGTACATATTGTCGCCCAGGCCCCAGCCGACATTGCTCTCGACCTCGAACCGGGCGGCGTCGGTTAACCCGGCGCAAAAATATCCAGCCGAGCCGTGCACGCGCACGGTCACCGCATCCGTCAATCCGACGCCGATATGATGGCGCGCGTCTGGATTGACGACGTCTATGTTTTCGCCTTGGGCCCCATATTTGCGAATGAGCTCGTTGGCCTGTCGGACAGTGACTTCTGCTAGGTCGATTTGGACCATGTGTCGTAGCTCCCCGGCGGGGGCTCCTTCGTATTCAGGGCTTGGCCCGAAAACAGGCGGTTGAGGGAAACTTCCTCGGAGGCGATGACGATTAGATCGTCATTTTCGTACATCACCATCGGCTTGGCGGCAAGGTGGTCCTTGGCATAGCCGATTTCGTCTTTGGTCGAAACGAGAAAGGAAAATGTACCGTCGAGATCCTCAATGGAATCTTTCAGCGCCTCGCGCAGCGGAACGCCGTTCGCCATCTTGTCAGCCAAATAAACCGCGACCAGCTCACTGTCGTTATCGGTACGAAATTCAAAATCGCGCCGCTCGAGGCGACGGCGCATTTTCCAGTAATTGGTGATCTGGCCGTTATGGACGATGGCGACATCGGAAAACCCGGTGGCCCAAAAGGGATGTGCGGATTCGGGGCGGACATCAGATTCGGTCGCCAAGCGCACATGGCCGAGGCCGTGGCTGCCTTTGAATTCATGCACGTCAAATCGATCATCGACGTCATGTGCACCGCCCACATCCTTGACGATATCCAAACTTTGGCCGATGGAAATGACCTTGGCGTCAGGTGCAGCATGCTCCATTGCATAGGCGAATTTGCGCAGATCACCATCGAATTTCACCACTGCCTGATACGTGTTGCCGACGCGTTTATCGTCGACAATTTCAGCGTCATGGGTTTCCAGCGCCGTCTTGATCAGTGCCTCGGATTCATTCGCCGCCGCGCCTTCACCAACGAGAAAACGCAGCTTCAATTCATTTCGGCGTTCCTCGCCATAGAGCGCAAAACCGGTTGAATCCCGGCCCCGGTGCTGGCAGCCGTCAAGCATATCGATAAGGGCCACGCCCGTTTCATGGTCATTCCGACCATTTTTGAACATGATCCCCGCAATTCCGCACATAATTCCCCCTGTCAACCTAGTCGCGAGGGCGTAAGGGTAGCCGCAACAAGCGTCTCGCGCAATTGCCGATACGAAATATAGTTTCCTCACATGAATTAAGGGTTTACTCGGATAGGTACTAAATTGGTTGCACGTTTGCGCATTGCGCCGCCTATTCTAACGTAATTTGGTGCTATGAAACCGTTGGGAGTGCGGCATGAGCTTTAGGACTGGTGGCCGGGTGTCCGGTAATATAGCTATTGTTACCGGCGCCGCTGCCGGAATCGGGCGCGCCTCGGCGCTTCGCCTTGCCCAGGAAGGCGCTCTGGTATGTTTGAGCGATATCGACGAGTCTGGAGTCGAAAAAGGTGCAGCGGAAATTCGCACTTGCGGCGGTGAGGCTATTTCCCTGGTGCATGACGTCGCCGAAGAGGCGGATTGGCGGCGGGTGATCGATGTCACGGTTGAGCGTTTCGGTGGCCTCAACATATTGGTTAACAATGCCGGCATCGCTTTCGCATCTAGTCTAGAAGATACCACCACTGAACAATGGCACCGCATCATGGCGGTCAATGTCGACAGCGTATTTTTCGGTTGCAAAGCAGCGCTTCCGGCCATGCGTGCAAGCGGTGGCGGGGCGATCGTCAATATGTCTTCGGTTTTGGGGCTGGTTGGCTCGCCGGTTCAAGCAGCCTACAACGCGACCAAGGGGGCGGTACATCTGTTTACCAAGGGCATCGCGCTTGAATGCGCCGAGGCCGGCTGGAACATTCGCGTTAATTCAGTGCACCCGGCCTATATCGGCACGCCCATGGTGGAGCGGTACGCCGAGAGCTGGGGCTCACTCGAAAGTGGTCTGGCGGCGCTTGGCAAACTTCATCCCGCTGGGCGAGTGGGGGAAGTTGAAGAAGTAGCAAATGCCATTCTCTATCTTGCGTCCGACGAGGCCAAGTTCGTCACTGGAACAGAGCTGGTGATTGATGGCGGTTACACTGCCGCTTGAGCCGCATTACGGCAAATAGATGACACCGGTGTGGTAATCCACCACGTCGCCCGCCGCATCGACGGCGAAGTTTGACGTGATGATTCCCTCGGCGTTCTCGAACAAACCGCTACCGCCATCGACCGCCCAGACAATGCCACCCTGCAACAGACCGGCATCACCAACCGGGCCGAACTCGCCGGCGCCGACGGTGTCAAACTTGAGCATATTGCCATTGCCGAATGAGATGGTGCCCCATTCTCGAAACTTCTTGCCCGCGCCGAGTTCGCCGCCGTCACATGCTGCAGACTTTGAATTGAACTCGGCCTTGGGTCCGGCCAATTCCTCGATGCACGCATCGACGCCGTCGGCGCCGATCTCGGTAGTAACCCGCATACAGGGCGCGAAAGATTGCGTAACCCAGAGCTTCTCGCCATCGCTTTGCTGCTCCCCTCGGCCCTTGAATTCCATATTGTAAATAATGCGGCGCATTTTTGGCCTCTTTGCTGAATTGGTCGCTATTGATGCCCAATTGAGCACGGAAATTTCGGTGGTTTCAATAGCGCGCCGGCCGGCCGATACTGATAGGCGAAAAAGTTAGTACGGGAGCGGAAATGTGGCATACGCAAATTCAGGCGGGGTGAAATTGTATTGCGAGGAAACCGGAAGCGGCTACCCGATACTCTTCATCCATGAATTCGCCGGCGATCATCGTAGTTGGGAACCGCAGATCCGCTATTTCGCACGCCGCTATCGCTGCATCAGCTATGACGCGCGTGGCTATCTGCCGTCGGATGTGCCGGACGATCCGGTGCTGTACAGTCAGGATTTCGCGGTGGCGGATGCCATCGCTGTGCTCGATCACCTTGCTATCGACAAAGCCCACATAATTGGCCTCAGCATGGGTGGTTTTGCAGCGCTGCATATGGGCATGCGCCATGCAAGCCGTGCCAGTGCGCTGGTGGTCGCGGGTTGCGGCTATGGCGCCCCCAAGGGCAAGCGGGAGAGTTTCAAGCGCGAGGTCGATATCTTGGCTGATCATTTTGAGCGCGACGGCACGGAGAAAGCAGCGACCGTCTATGCCAGCGGCCCTTTCCGTGCGCAGCACAAGAACAAGGATCCGCGTGGCTGGGCTGAATTCTACCAACAATTTGTCGAGCATTCGCCGCGCGGCTCGGCCAACACGCTACGCGGTGTGCAGGGCTGCCGGCCTTCGCTTTATGATCTCGAAGCGGAATTGGCAGCCGTCACTGTGCCAACTTTATTGATCAATGGCGACGAAGATGAACCCTGCCTTGATGTGAACCTGTGGCTAAAGCGCATCATGCCGGCAAGCGGGCTGGTAATCCTACCGCGTACTGGCCATGCCTCGAATCTGGAAGAACCTGACGCCTTCAACCACGCAGCACAGGAATTTTTCTCGACTGCCGAGCAGGGTCGTTGGACAGCGCACGATCTGCGTTCGATTGAAGGGGCACAGATTGTGCATCAAGAGGAAAGCTAGCCCTTCTTCCCGTGGCCCAAACGGTAATTACGCCACTGCGTCCCGGAATTTCCTGGCTGGAACCCTCGCAAAAGTCTTCAAGCAATACTTTGCTATCACCTTCGCATCGCACTTATGTTGCCCGGTTGCCGTCTGCGACGACATCTGCATCGAGGCTGTGGGTCAAGCTTATCGGCCAGCTTGCCACATTGACCCTATCGTCAATGACGGCGAATCAGAAACGATGCGCGCCGCCGGCATCGCTAGACCACCGACGACCCGTATTGTAGTCCTATGCCGAGACGAATCGGTGCATTGCTTTCTACCATGCGCCCCATGTTTCACGCTCTCTGGGGAATACCTCGTATTAACTCTGTCGCGCGGCCGCACTCTCATAATGCTAAACGTATCCTGGATATCATGCCGCTGAGGTGAGCCTTTGTATGGTCTCTCAAATGACGAGGTGCCTAAATCACGCCTTCGCGTTTCAGTTCGGCTAGCTCGGCTGGGCTGAAGCCAAGCTCATCGCCATAAATTTCCTGATTGCCCTCTGCGAGAGCTGGGCCGAGATGGGTAATGCGGCCGGGCGTCTCTGAAAGATGTGGTAGCACGCCCGGTACGGTAATCTTACCGGCACTTTCGTTTTCTACTGTTACCATTGTCTTGCGCGCCTTGTAGTGCGAATCGTTGAATATGTCAGCGATCGAATAGACTGGTGCGATTGGCACCTCGCCGGCGACGCAGGCCTCCATTAGCTTGTCGCGTGTCATCGAGAGCGTAAAAGCACTGACCAATCCATCCACATCCTCGCGGTTGGCAACTCGGTTGGCGGCAGTTTTATAGCGCGGATCTGGGCCTAGTTTGGGGCGGCCGAGCACCTCAGCCATGCGCAGCCACATCTTGTCGCTGGTACACGCGATTGCCACCCATTCGCCGTCCCCACATTCGAAATGCCCATGCGGGCAGACATTGGCGGTCCCTAAGCCAAGGCGCGGGCGAACAAAACCGTTGGCAGCATAGAGCGGCGCCATCTCATCGAGTACGCGGAAAATAGATTCATAGAGTGCGACGTCGACCTCCTGGCCGCGCCCGGTGTCTTCACGCGCCCGCAAAGATAGAAGGATGCCAAGAGCGCCGTAAAGGCCGGAGATATAATCGGCCAGAGAGGTTGAACCGGGCGTCAAGGGCGGTCCGTCGGGCTCGCCGGTGAGATAGGTGAGGCCGCCAAAGGCATGGGCGATACGGGCGAAGCCGGGGCGGTCCTTATAGGGGCCGGTCTGGCCATAGCCAGAGATGCGCAGTATCACCAGGCGAGGGTTGATCGCTTTCAGCACGTCCGGCCCGAGGCCCCATCTTTCCAGCGTACCGGGGCGGAAATTCTCGCACATAACATCGGCGCCGACGATCAGACGCTTGAAAATTTCAACCCCCTTTTCCGTACGGATATCGAGCGTGACTGAGCGCTTATTTCGCTGCTCGGAAAGCCAGCAATAGCCATCGCCGTTTTTACTCGCCGTGCCGAACTTGCGTAAAGGGTCGCCACTGCCGGGTTGCTCGATCTTGATCACTTCAGCGCCGAATTCGCTTAGGATTGCCGCGCTGAATGGGCTAGCAACGAATGTTGCGAGATCGAGCACGCGCAGCCCTTCGAGCGGTAATTTGTTGTTTTGTTGCATTTTTTCCATGCGCCCAAGAAAGCCGCGATTTTCCGTCGCTGTCAATTGTGACGGCAACGCCTGGCGGGGCTGGCGCGCCGCGCCGTCTTTGCGTTAAGGTTCGGACAAATAAATTGGAATAAAGCGGGCGAACTAGCTGGCAACCATCTCGGGAGTGAAGAATATGTCACTATTGATCAAGGGCGGAACCGTCGTCACTGCGGAAGAGAGCTATCGGGCTGATGTCTATTGTGCCGATGGCACAATTCAGGCGATCGGTGAAAATTTGGAGGCGCCGGCCGGCACCGAATTGGTGGACGCGGGCGAGGCACTGGTCATTCCAGGCGGTATCGATCCGCATACCCATATGGAACTGCCCTTTATGGGCACAGTGACAGCGGATGATTTCATGTCGGGGCCCTCGGCTGGGCTTGCTGGCGGCACGACGATGATCATTGATTTCGTCATCCCCAGCCCCGAGCAGTCTCTCCTCGAAGCCTATGACACCTGGATGAGCAACGCGGAAAAGGCGCCGTCGGATTATTCCTTCCATGTTGCCATTACCTGGTGGAGCGATCAGGTGAAAGAAGAAATGGGCGTGCTCACGCGCGAACGCGGCGTCAACAGCTTCAAGCATTTTATGGCCTATAAAGGCGCCATCATGCTCGATGACGAAATTCTTCTGAACAGCTTCGATCGATGCCAGGAGTTGGGCGCCATGGCCACCGTCCATGCCGAGAACGGCGAGATGATTTATCATCTACAGAACAAGCTCTTAGCCATGGGCATCACCGGACCGGAGGGTCACGTGCAATCGCGCCCGCCGGAAGTTGAGGGGGAAGCAACTCAGCGCGTGATCACCGTCGCTGGCGTCGCGAACGCGCCGCTCTATGTGGTCCATTGCAGCTGTGTGCAGTCGCTCGCGGCAATCGCTAAAGCTCGCGCCAACGGCCAAGCGGTCTACGGCGAAGCGTTGGCACAACACCTGGTAATTGATGAAGCGACACATTATTTGCCTGACATCACTTTGGCTTCGGCGCATGTGATGAGCCCGCCATTCCGCACCAAGGAACACCGCGACGCGTTGTGGGGCGGTCTCCAGTCCGGCACTCTGCAAACCACGGCGAGCGATCATTGCGCTTTCTGCGCGCCGCAAAAAGCGCTGGGAAAAGATAATTTCACGCTGATGCCGAATGGCTGCGGCGGCATTGAGGATCGCATGTCAATTCTCTGGGACCAGGGTGTTAAAGCCGGCCTACTCACGCCGAATGATTTTGTCCGCGTGACATCAACGGCGACAGCTAAAATATTCAATATCCATCCGCGCAAAGGTTCAGTGAGCGTCGGCGCCGACGCTGACCTGGCAGTATGGGACCCCAACGCAAGCCGCAAGGTGTCAGTTAAGACGCATCACTCCAACATGGACTTCAACCTTTACGAGGGCATGACCCTGACCGGTTTGGCACGGGCCACCATCAGCCAGGGCAAGCAGGTGTGGGACGGCAAGGACCTCAAGGTCGAAGCGGGCGTTGGCCGCTATGTTCCGCGGCCGACTTATTCCAGCGTGTTCGAGCGGGTGAAGACTTACCGCGCTCTCAACGCGCCGCGCCGAGTTGAGCGCGCACAAGCCGCTGAATAACTGCGGCTTACATAACCGGAGGTCTCGCCATGTCACTTCTCATTAAGGGCGGCACTGTCACCACCGCCGAAGATAGCTACCGCGCCGACGTTTACTGCGCCAACGGCTTAATTCAGGCAATCGGTAAAAATCTTGAGGTGCCGATAGGTACCGAAACGGTGGACGCCGGTGGGGCGTTGGTAATGCCAGGCGGAATCGATCCGCACACCCATATGGAAATTCCGTTCATGGGCGGGCGCGCCGGAGATGATTTCTTCACCGGCCCCGCGGCGGGCCTTTCAGGTGGCACCACGATGATCATCGATTTTGTCATTCCTTCGCCTGATGAGCGCCCGCTGGACGCCTATCATGTGTGGCGCTCACGCTCTGAGAAGGCTCCGGCGGACTATTCCTTCCATGTAGCCATCACCAGTTGGAGTGACCAGGTCTCCGAGGACATGGAGACGCTTACACGCGATCACGGCGTCAACAGCTTTAAACATTTCATGGCCTACAAGAATGACATCATGCTCGATGGCGAGCATCTCATGCAGAGTTTCCGGCGCTGTCGTGATCTAGGCGCCGTGGCGACAGTACATTGCGAAGATGGCAATATGATCTGGCTGATGCAGCAGGAGTTGTTGGCGGCCGGTGTTACTGGACCGGAAGGCCACCCACAATCGCGCCCACCCGAGGTCGAAGGCGAAGCCACCAACCGCGCCATCCGCATTGCACAATTGCTCAACACTCCAATTTACATTGTGCATGTCACCTGCCGCGAAGCGCTTCAGGAAATCGTCCGAGCCCGGATGGAGGGCCAGCGCGTCTATGGCGAGTGCCTGGCGCAGCACTTGGTGATCGACGATTCCGTTTATTACGATCCCGACCCAGTCAAAGCCCGCGCCTATGTGATGAGTCCGCCGTTCCGCCCCAAAGATCATTTACGTGAGTTGTGGCGCGGCCTGCAATCGGGAAATTTGCAAACCACCGCAACAGATCATTGCGCGTTCTGTAACATCGACAAGGAAAAAGGAAAGGACGATTTCAGCAAGATTCCAAACGGCACCAGCGGTGTTGAGGACCGTATGTCGGTGTTGTGGGATCAGGGCGTAGAGACTGGCAAGCTAACGTCCAATGAGTTCGTTCGCGTTACCTCGACTAACGCGGCGCAGATCTTCAATATATATCCCCGCAAGGGCGCTATCCGCGTCGGCGCCGACGCGGATATTACGGTCTGGGACCCCAAGGCGACTCGTATCCTTTCCGCCAAAACTCATTTGCAAAATAATGATTTCAACATCTATGAAGGCATGGAAGTGACAGGAGTGGCGCGCAGTACCGTGAGCCAAGGCCATCTCGTGTGGCACGATGGTGATCTCCGCGTCGAGCCTGGCGCTGGCCAATATATCAAACGCTCGACCTTTGGGCCGATGTTCGACGCCGCTGGCCGCACGCGCGACCAGCGCCCCTGGCGTCGCGTCGAGCGTAGCGAGGCGGCGGAATAGCAAGACGGCGCAGATTGCTTGTGGCTGCTGCCCTAATCAAGATTACGCTTCAGTCCCCCTGCCGCCTTTTGTGACAAGTAAACTGGTGGCCTTCCGTTCCGGAAATTCCTCTTCCAGCGGGCAAACCTTGAAGCCGTTCCCGCACGAGATGAAAACAGGTTAGAAGGCGAAGACGCAATAGCTGCCCCGGCAGTGGGCGACAATTTTCTGCTCGCCAGGGGTCACGCGTTGGCGCGGTCGACCATGGCGTTTAGAAGCACTTCGCAACCGGCGGCGAGATCGCCTGGGGTGGCTTCTTCAATCTCGTTGTGGCTGATGCCGTCCTCGCAGGGAATGAAGATCATCGCTGTCGGAGCGAGGCGCGATACATAGACCGCGTCATGCCCGGCGCCGGAGGTGATTGGACGGTTGGCCAAGCCGAGAGCGTTGGCGGCCCCTTGCACCGCGGCAACGCAGTCTTCGTCGAAGATCACCGGCTCGGAATACCAGATGCGTTTGAAATCCAGGCTGAGGCTTAAATCTACAGAGATTTTTTCGCAGGCCGCCTGAAATTCGGTTTCCATGCCATCCAGTGTCACCGCATCGGGGTTGCGGATGTCGGCCCGGAAAAACACTTTGCCAGGGATGACGTTGGTTGAATTGGGAGTTACTTCCATATAGCCGATAGTGGTGCGCCCGTTGGGCATTGCGGCCTCGCCGATTCGGTGAGCCTCCCCGACCATACGCGCAGCGCCGACGAGCGCGTCTTTGCGCCGCTCCATCGGTGTCGTACCGGCATGGGATTCCATGCCCGTGACTTCAATCTCGAACCAGCGGATACCCTGCACGCCTTGAACCACGCCGATGGTTTTTTCCTCAGCTTCGAGGATCGGCCCCTGTTCGATATGCGCTTCGAAGAACGCGCCAAGCTCGCGCGGCGCGCATTTCATGTCGCCGTCATAGCCGATGCGTTTCAACTCGTCGCCGAGGGTATTGCCTTCGCGGTCGGTGCAGGCAAGGCCTTCTTCGAGGCTGAACTCTCCGCCAAACACACCCGAGCCGATCATCGCAGGCGCGAAGCGCGAACCTTCTTCGTTGGTCCAGGCCGAGATTTCAATCGGCGCGTTAGTCTCGTAATCGAGATCGTTCAGCGTGCGCACCACTTCCAGCCCAGCAAGAACGCCGTAGATGCCATCATATTTGCCGCCGGTCGGTTGGCTATCGATATGGCTGCCGGTGCAGATCGGCGGGAGCGAGTTATCCTTACCGGGACGGCGCGCAAAAATGTTGCCCATCTCGTCGACGCTGACCGTGCAGCCCGCCGCTTCGCACCATTCGACATAAAGATCGCGCGCGGCTTTGTCTTCGTCAGTGAGCGCTAGACGGCAGACACCGCCTTTTTCTGTGGCACCAATCTTCGCCATCTCCATGAGGCTGTCCCATAGCCGGTCACCGTCTATTTTCATGTTCTGCATTGTATCTCTCCCTGGAATAAGCTGTTGCTATGACCCTTGGCCCAAATCGCCGTCTGATGTCAAGATGAAGCGGCATGAAACAAACGCAATCGCGAGATAGCGAACAAATTCTGCCCGATGTATTGGTCCACGGTCTCGATGTGGTGTTTTGCGGTTCGGCGGTGGGAAGCGCCTCGGCCAAGGCGGGCGCCTATTACGCTGGGCCGGGCAACCGCTTTTGGTCGATCCTGCATGAAAGCGGCCTGACGCCGCGCCAATTGCTGCCAAGTGAATTTTGCAACGTGGTTCAATACGGCATCGGGCTCACGGATTTGAGTAAGTTTCAGTCGGGAGCTGATAGCGTTTTGGATTCTGGTGGCGACGACACGGGCGGGCTCGCCGAAAAGATCACCGCCTACGCACCGCGCGTGCTGACCTTCAACGGAAAACGCGCCGGCAGCTTGTTCCTGCACCAAATCTTTGCATACAACATCAAAGATTACGGCCTGCAGCCGCAGACACTTGGCGCGACCGCGCTGTTCGTTTTGCCCTCTACTTCGGGCGCTGCGCGGCGCTGGTGGGACGCAGCGCCGTGGTGCGCAATGAGTGAATATCTTGGGCGCTAGCGCCGCAGCTTAGGCCCGGCGCGCGGCGTTTGTGTAGGTTTCGGGCCGACGGTCGCGGTAGAATTGCCATTGATTGCGCACTTCGCGAATCATGTCGAAATCGAGATCGGAGATCACAAGCGCGTCGCTATCGTCAGGGCCTTGGTTGAGCACATTGCCGCGCGGATCGGTGAAATAGCTTGAGCCATAGAACTGGTGATTGCCAATCGCCGGCTCAGTGCCGACGCGGTTGTTGGCGCCGATGAAGATGCCGTTGGCAATCGCCGCCCCTGGTTGCTCAAGTGTCCAGATATGGTCGCTCAAACCGCGGAACGTGGCCGACGGATTGAACACTAGTTCTACGCCGTTTAACGCCAGTTCGCGCCACCCTTCGGGGAAGTGGCGGTCATAACAAATATAGACACCGACCTTGCCGACAGCCGTCTCGAAAACGGGGAAACCAAGATTACCGCCAGCAAAATAGAATTTTTCGTCGAATTTGCCGACTTTGGGAATGTGAATTTTGCGGAACTTGCCGAGATAGCGCCCATCGGCGTCGATCACAGCGGCGGTGTTGTATAGCTTGCCGTCGTCGCCCAACTCGTAGATTGGCGAAACAATGACCATGTTGAGGCGTTTGGCTGTCTCCATCATCAATTGGGTGGTTGGCCCGTCGGGGATGACCTCGGCTGTGCCAAACCAGCGCTCATCTATCTCGGCCGGGAAGTAGGGCATGGTCCATACTTCCTGTAGGCCTATTACCTGAACGCCTTCCTTTGCGGCGTCTTCAATCAGGGTCATATGGGCGGCGGTCATTTTGTCTCGGATGGTGTCGAACGAATCCCCGATCGGATCGGCCTTCAGTTCCATTTGGATAAGCGCGGCTTTGACTGTGCTCATAATTGTATCTTTCCCTCAGCTCTCACGCGTGCCAATCGGCGATATGGGTGTAGGCGTCGGGCCGTCGGTCGCGGAAGAACGCCCAGGTTTCGCGCACCTGGCGGATCATGTCAAAATCGAGATCGGCGACCACCAGCTCGTCCTTATCGTCCGAACCCTGGTTAAGTATTTCGCCGCGCGGATTGACGAAATAGCTTGATCCGTAAAACTCACCATTGTTCCACGGCGCTTCCCATCCGACCCGGTTGTTGGCACCGATAAAGACGCCGTTGGCGACCGCGGAGGCGGGTTGTTCGATGTTCCACAGGTGATCGCTTAACCCCTTGGTGGTGGCCGAGGGATTGAAGATCAGCTCAGCACCGTTTAAAGCGAGCTCGCGCCAGCCTTCAGGAAAATGGCGATCGTAGCAAATATAGACTCCTATTTTGCCGACCGCAGTTTGGAACACCGGGTAGCCGAGATCGCCGGGCTTAAAAAAGAATTTTTCGTAGTAGCCGTTGGTGTGAGGAATATGAATCTTGCGGAACTTACCGAGATAACTGCCGTCGGAGTCGATCACCGCGGCGGTGTTGTAATAGACGCCAGTCATTTGTTCTTCATAGATAGGGACGACCAGAACCATGCCGTGCTCTTTAGCTACGCTTTGCATATGCTGCACAGTCGGCCCATCGGGCACTCGCTCGGCGGTAGCGTACCATTTGGGGTCTTGAGTGGCGCAGACATAGGGGATATTGAAAATCTCCTGCAGGCCGAGCACCTGCACGCCTTGGCGTGCCGCATCCTCGATCAGTGCCATATGCCCGTCCATCATCTTCTTCATGATGGTGCTGGGCGAATCGCTCTCGACTTCGCCCTTGAGGCTCATCTGTATGAGACCCGCCTTGATTAATGCCATCGCCGCTATCTCCCCTAAGCCGATTGTCCGGACAAGTTTGCCGAGACTACCGCCGGGCGGGGGCGGCAGGCAAATAAAACTGGAGCGAACTCACCTGTAGGTTAGTTCGCTCCGCGCGCTCGGTTGCCCCTTCTTCCCGACCCTTCTTCCCCTAGAGGAGAAGGGTTTTACCCCATCATCGGAAAGCTTAGGTCTACACCTGAGCGAATACCTGTTGGCCAGCGGGCGGTGATTGTTTTCATCTTAGTGTTGAAGCGCACACCTTCCATGCCATGCATGTTGTGATCGCCAAACAGCGAACGCTTCCAGCCGCCAAAACTATGATAGGCGACCGGGACCGGAATTGGCACGTTGACGCCGACCATGCCGATTTCCACCTTGGAGGCGAAATCGCGGGCGGCGTCGCCGTCGCGGGTAAAAATGGCCGTGCCATTGCCGAATTCATGATCGTTTACCATTTTCACGGCGGCATCGTAATCGGGTGCCCGGACGACGGAGAGTACAGGACCAAAAATCTCCTCTTTGTAGATTTTCATCTCCGGTGTCACATGGTCGAACAGGCACGGGCCGACATAATAGCCGTTCTCATAGCCCTGCAAAGTTAGGCCGCGGCCGTCCATGACTAATTCGGCGCCTTCGGAAACGCCGTGGTCAATATAGCCGCGCACTTTTTCGTAATGCTGCGCGCTCACGAGCGGGCCCATCTCAGATTCTGCATCGGTGCCAGGGCCTACCTTGATCTGTTCGATGCGCGGGCGCAGCGAATCGACCAGCGCGTCGCCCGCCTTATCGCCGACTGCGACCGCCACCGAGACTGCCATGCAGCGCTCACCGGCGGAGCCGAAAGCGGCACTCACCAGTGCGTCTGAGGTCATATCCAGATCAGCGTCAGGCAGCACGATAGCGTGGTTTTTGGCGCCGCCCAGGGCCTGCACCCGTTTCCCGTGGGCGCAGCCGGTGGCGTAAATATATTCGGCGATCGGCGTTGAACCAACAAAGCTGACCGCAGCGATATCCGGGTGTTCGAGAATGGCGTCCACCGCTACTTTATCTCCATGGATTACGTTGAACACACCATCCGGGCAGCCCGCCTCTTTCAGCAGTTCGGCCATGAAATTGGCGGCTGAGGGGTCTTTTTCGGAAGGCTTCAGGATAAATGTATTGCCGCAGGCGAGGGAGATCGGAAACATCCACATCGGCACCATGGCAGGGAAGTTGAACGGCGTAATGCCGGCGACCACACCGAGAGGCTGGCGCATCGAGTAGCTGTCCACTCCAGTGCCGACAGATTCACTGAATTCACCTTTCACCAGATGCGGAATGCCGCAGGCGAATTCGAGCACTTCTAAGCCGCGCGTTATTGAGCCCGCTGCGTCGCTTAAGACCTTACCGTGTTCGCGCGTGACGATAGCGGCGAAATCGTCCATGTGTGCTTCGATCAGTTCCTTGAACTTAAATATCACGCGGGCGCGGCGGATCGGTGGCGCCGCCGCCCATTCGGGCGCCGCCGCTTTGGCCGCGGCCACGACGTTGGCGACCTCGTCATCGCCGGCCAGCGGCACTTCGGCAATTTTTTCACCAGTGGCGGGATTGAACACATCGCCGGTGCGTCCGCTTTGACCGGCGACTGCCTGGCCGTTAATCCAATGGCTGAGTGTTGGACTCATCGAAGATCTCCCGTAATTTCTGTTAGTTACACCGACAGGGCATTATGCGTATCAACAAAGCGGTGTCCAAGATCGCGCGCCACCGCTTCATATGTGATATCGCCGCGATGTACATTGAGGCCGTTGGCGAGGTGTGGATCATCCAACAGTGCCTGGCGGTAGCCCTGGTTCGCGAGCGCGATGATGAACGGCAGCGTGGCGTTGGAGAGCGCCAAGGTTGAGGTCCGAGCAACCGCACCTGGCATATTGGCGACGCAATAATGGATTACATTGTCGACCTTATAGGTCGGATCCGCGTGGGTGGTTGGTTTGCTGGTCTCGAAGCAGCCGCCCTGGTCGATGGCGACATCGACGACGACGGCATTGCGCCGCATGTTAGGCAGCATGTCACGGCGCACCAGCTTGGGCGCCGCCGCACCTGCGACCAACACCGCGCCGATCACTAGATCTGCGTTGTAGACCGATTGCTCAAGCTCTTCGGTGGTAGAATAGATGGTATGGGCGCTGGCGCCGAATATTTCATCGAGCTGACGCAGCCGCGGGATCGAGCGGTCGAGAATGGTCACTTGCGCGCCCATGCCGACAGCCATGCGCGCCGCGTGGCTGCCGACCACGCCGCCGCCGATAATAGCCACGTTGGCCGGCGCGACGCCGGGCACCCCGCCCAGCAATACACCGCGCCCGCCCTGCTCCTTCTCCAGGCAATGGGCACCGGCCTGGATCGACATGCGCCCGGCGACCTCACTCATCGGCGCCAACAGCGGTAGGCCACCCTGAGCATCGGTCACGGTTTCATAGGCGATCGCGATACAGCCCGATTGCATCAGCGCATTGGTCTGCGCGGGATCGGGAGCTAGATGAAGATAGGTGAACAGCACCTGGCCGTCGCGCAGCATGGCGCATTCCTGCGGTTGCGGCTCTTTGACTTTGACTACCATGTTGGCTCTCTCGAAGATTTCGTCCGGCGTCTCGACCAACTCGGCTCCGGCGCGTTCGTAATCCTCATTGTACATGCCGATTGCCTCGGCCGCGTCCTGCTGCACCATCACTTGATGGCCGTTTTTTACCAGTTCGCGCACACCTGCCGGTGGGACGCTAACACGATACTCGTGAACTTTAATTTCCTTAGGAACGCCGATGAGCATGGGTTTTACTACTCCGTGAAACGGCCTTAGCCGATGTTATTAAATGGGGACGGGCCCCTGGTTCAACTCAGGCGGCTTCCTTTAGGACGTCGCCGATGGTCTCGAAGATTTGGTCGATCTGGTTTTTCTCGACGATAAGCGGCGGCGAGAGGGCGATGATATCACCGGTGGTACGGATCAGCACGCCGCGATCGTAGCATTTTAAAAACGCATCGAAGGCGCGCGCTGTGGGCTTGCTGGGAAGCGGCTCAAGTTCGACCGCACCAACCAGCCCCATGGCGCGGATATCGATGACATGGGCATGATCGCGGAGTGAAAATGCGGCATTGATCCAATAGGCTTCAAGTTCGGCGGCACGCTCGAAGAGACCTTCGTTCAAATAGATGTCGAGCGCCGCATGGCCTGCCGCGCAGGCCACCGGATGGCCCGAATAGGTATAGCCGTGAAACAGCTCAATGGCGTTATCGGGGCCGTTCATGAAGGCATCGTAAATATGCTTGCGCACCAACACCGCGCCCATGGGGATTGCGGCATTGGTTAGCCCCTTGGCGAGCGTCATGATGTCGGGCACAACGCCGAAGCGTTCGGCGGCGAAGCTATCGCCAAGGCGGCCAAAACCGGTAATGACCTCGTCGAATATCAACAGGATGCCGTGCTGATCGCAGATCTCGCGCAGACGCTTAAGATAGCCTTTGGGCGGCAGAATGACGCCGGCAGAACCGGACATCGGCTCGACGATGACGGCGGCGATGGTCGAGGCATCATGCAAAGCCACGAGGCGCTCGAGATCGTCTGCCAAATGACCACCCCATTCGGGTTGGCCTTTGGTGAAGGCATTGTGCTCAAGATCATGAGTATGTGGCAGATGATCCACGCCGGGAAAAGCGGTGCCGAAATATTTGCGGTTGTTGGCGATGCCGCCGACCGCGATGCCACCGAAACCGACACCGTGATAGCCCTTCTCGCGACCGATTAGGCGGGTACGTGACGCGTTGCCGCTCATATTGTGATAGGCGAGCGCAATTTTCAGCGCCGTATCGGCCGATTCAGATCCGGAATTGGTAAAAAATACATGGTCAAGATCGCCTGGCGCCAGCGCGGCAAGGCGCGCAGCGAATTCGAACGCCGCTGGATGGCCCATCTGAAAACCAGGGCCGTATTCGAGGCGCCCGACCTGAGCGCTTACCGCCTCTGTAATTTCCTTGCGCGCATGGCCACAATTGACGCACCACAGACCCGAGGTGGCGTCGAGCACCTTGCGGTTATCCGTGGTGGTGTAGTGCATGCCCTCGGCGGAGACAAACATACGCGGCGCGCTCTTGAATTGCCGGTTGGCGGTAAAGGGCATCCATAGCGGGTCAAGATCGTTAGGCATAGTTTCGTAACGCGCGCTTTCGCTGCTCTCAGGCATGATTTATCTCCAGGCTGGCAATGAAATTCTATTTCTTCTACGGAAACTATCATCGCGCGCCATGCTGCGCCACGAGTCAGAGGAAGGCGGCGTGGTAATCCGCGGCAAGTTAGAAGTCACAGTCGGCGATCAACGCCGCGTACTCGGGCCGGGTGGTGCCTAGTATTTTGATTCCCACTTGCCGAGCCATTTACGCAATATCGGTGACAAGGAATGCGAAATCGTCTCCGCCTGCACGTACCTAATTTTTAACTGACATTGACAGGGTGCTCCGAAGGCCTACCTTTTCTTAACGCCAACAAAAATATTAATTGAGTGAGGGGACGGAGATGGGGTTGCAACGCGAGGCGCTGATCGATGTCGCGATGGGCTACGAGCCAGCCGACAAAGTCATCAAGAATTGCCGGATCGTCAATAGCCATACCGGTACGATCCACCAACCTTCTGATAATGTCGCCATCAAGGGCGAGCGCATCGCCGCTATCGGCGACATCGACTATACGATTGGTGACGACACGGAAGTGATCGACGCCGATGGGCGCTACCTCGTGCCGGGTCTGATTGATCCACACTGCCACCAATGGCACACCTACGCCAACTCGACAGTTTTTGCCGCCTGCCGGCTGCTACATGGCTCGACGACAATCGTTGACGGCTTTTACGGCCACGCCATCGTCAACGGATTGCGCGCCTCCCGCTTCTTCCTCGACGAACTGTTGCGCACACCGGTGAAGCCGCTCTTTGTCGTCCCCACCATGTGCTACACGCAAAACCGCGGCATCGGCTTCCCCGCGTCGCCCAATGCGCCCAGCATTGATCAATTGATGGACTCACTATCCTGGCCGGAAACAAAGGGGATCGAGGAGATTAGCCCGGAGCTGATGTTGTATCGCAATCAACGCGACGCCGACCTCCTCAACTTGATGGAAGAGTGCCTCAAACAGGGAAAAGTGATTCAAGGTCACTCGGCAGGCATGACGGATGACAAGATCACTAATGCCTGGGTCTCTTCAGGGATAATGCACAATCATGAAATCGTCAACGCCTCGGAGACGCGGCGTCAAGCCGAACTCGGGATCTGGGTCGTGATCCGCGAAGGCAGCGCGTGCAAGGATATCGAAGCCTGCATTCCGGTGATAACCAAGGAAGGCTATGACTCACGCGCCTTTCAACTGTGCACGGACGTCATCACACCCGACTGGATGTTGGAGCGTGGTCAGATGGATAACGCCATCCGCGTCGGCATCAAAAACGGTCTCGATCCCATGACCGCAATCCAGATGTCGACGATCCAGCCGGCCGAGTTCTATCGTGTCAATCATGACATGGGCATGATCGCGCCGGGCCGCTATGCGGACATCGTTTTTGTCGAGAGCCTGGAGGAGTTCGAAATTTCCCAGGTCATGGCCAATGGAAAAATTTGGGTCAAAGACGGTAAGTTAGTCGAGCCGCTCGAGAATCCGGACTATCCAGATTGGCTTTACGGCACCATGAATATCGACCGCGTGCTCGCGCCGGAGAATTTCCAAATTAAGGCGCCGGAGGGAGCCGGCGATACCGTAAAAGTCCAGGTAATCAACACTAGAGACGGCTCACTTGAGACGCCAGGGTCGGTCGAAACGCTCAAGGTGGTTGACGGCTTGGTCCAGGCGGATCCGGCAAGCGGCATCAACAAGATCTGCATGATTGACCGGATTATGGGGACCGGCGAAATCGGCTTGGCCTTCGTCAAAGGATTTAACATTCAGGAGGGATGCATCGGCACGACGGCGAATGTGTTCAATCAGAACATCGTCCTGGTAGGCGCATCAGACGAAGACATGGCCGCTGCCGCCAACGAAACGATCGACATGGACGGCGGATTTATTGCTCTTCGAAACGGCGAGGTCCTGGCATCTCTCCCAACGCCCTTAAACGGCCTTGCCTCGGACCTGCCATTCAACGAGTTGTTCGAAAAGCAGTTCAAGCTCATCGCAGCTTGGCGCGAAATGGGGTGTGACTTGGAAACGCCACAGATGAACCTTGAGTTCGTCTCCCTGGTGACGATTCCCTACTACCGTATCAGCACTAAAGGGCTGGCCTACACGACCCAAGACCGCTTCGAGCTCGCTGAGTTGTTCGTCGAATAGGCGCCTCAGCTAGGTGCTCCCGGAATTATCCGCATCTCGCGCATTTTCTTGAAATAGCGCGCGAACATTTCTTCGGTGTAGATGATCTCAGTGTAGCCGTGGCGGATGCGCTTGCGGTCTTCGAGGATGATGTCCCAGTCGCGCGCGAATACCCAATCGGCGAATACCCAATTGGCGAGCTCATCCATCTTGTAGGGCTGGAGCTGATGCTTCTGGACAATCTCGTCCCAGACAGGTCCCTTATCGGCCATCAACATGTTTAGAGAGCTGGGTCGCACCTGGCCCCGACGGCAGCCAAAGGCTTCGCCAATCTGGTGCCAGATATGCTCCCAGCGAAAACAATCACCATTGGTAATGTTAAATTCCTGGTTGGCACACCCGGGATCAGTGGCCGACCAGGCTTCGAAGCGGCCCAATATCTCAGCGTCGGTATATTTGTTAAGGGCGTGCCAAGCGGTCGGGCGTCCGGGAAAATCGAATGGAATATCCAGCTCCTGCGCGATGATTGCGTAGACGGAAACGAAATTGAGCGTGTTGAGCGGCACACCGGCAGACAAGCCGATGACGATTTCCGGGCGCACCATGGTGAGGCCCCATGATTTGCCCTTTTGCAGCTCTATCAGATAGTCCTGCTGGTTGTAGTAAAAATTGGGCGGCATATGGCGCGGGTCGCTTTCCACGGACGGTGTTTTGTAGGGCCCGAGATGGCAGCCATAATATTTGCCGCCCTGCGTCAGGGTGACGCGCTCCAAGCCGGGCGCAATGCGGTCGAGGACGCCGATGGAATTTTGTACCAAGGCAAGATTGCCCTCGACATTCTCGGCCTCAAAGCCGCCGGCGAGGCCGCAATAAAACACGTGTGTCGTATCGCTGAGCGGCGCGAGTTTGGCGTTTGCATCAGCCTCGTCTTCGAGATCGACGGAAATGAAGCTAGCGCTCGTTTCGAAGCCGGGTGCGCCACGGCTTAAGCCAACAATTTCCCAACCGCCTTGGACCTCTAGCGCTTCAACAACATTCCGTCCCGTCGTGCCGCGTGCGCCGACAACAACCGCTTTCCGCTTTGCCATCTCTATCCCCCGATTTCTTATGCTTCATGCCAACTTCGCCAACGTATTATCTGCTAACTGCCCGTGTAGGCAAGCTGTTCGGGCGCGGACTTGACAAGGCGGGCTCCGGGCTGCTTTTTGTTTCGCCCTGGCGAATATGCGGCTGTGGCGGAACTGGTAGACGCGCAGCGTTGAGGGCGCTGTGGGGGAAACCCCGTGGAGGTTCAAGTCCTCTCAGCCGCACCATTCTCCAGGTGGCGCAAAAGGTTTGTGCCGCTGGTGTGCGTTGCGGTCGTGGCGGAACTGGTAGACGCGCTAGATTCAGGTTCTAGTGGGGGCAACCCCGTGGAGGTTCGAGTCCTCTCGACCGCACCAGCGCGACCCTAAGTCCTGTACTAACTCATTGGCATGAAAGCATTTCTTTAATGCCCAGCTGGCGGGGTCAAGAGGTCTACTAGTCTCCGGCTTTTGGCTGCAAGCTTTCAACCAGCGTCGCCCAATAACTGGCGCCCCAACCAAGCGCCTCGTCGTTGAAATCGTAATTGGGGTTGTGCAGAAAGCAGCCGCCGTCAGTGCGCGCATTGCCCATCCAAATGTATGAGCCGGGGCACGCTTTGAGCATATAAGAGAAGTCTTCTGAGCCCATACTGGGCGGCATATCACGCCGTACTTTGGCGTCCCCGGCGACGCGAGCCGCCGCTGCCGCGGCCAGTTCGGTTTCCGCTTCATGGTTCACCGTGGCTGGGAACTGGCGCATATAGTTAATCTCAACGCTGCAACGGTGCGCGGCAGCGATGCCTTCAGAAATGCGGGCGATCCCAGTCTCGATTTCGTTTCGTACCGATTCGGTAAAGCTACGACTCGTGCCGCCGAGATCAACCCGCTCCGGGATGACGTTGAACGCATCACCAGCATGGATCTTGGTGACGCTAATCACAGAGGAATCGAGCGGGTCCTTGACGCGGCTGGTGATGGTCTGCAGGGCGCCGATAATTTCCGCCGCACACACCACCGGATCGATGCCGAGATGCGGCATAGCGCCGTGAGCGCCTTCGCCGATAACAGTGATTTCGAATGCGTCGCACGCGGCCATCATCGGTCCGGGCCGCACCGCGAACTCACCAATATCCATGCCTGGCCAATTATGCAGGCCGTAAACACCATTCACTGGAAATTGCTCGAACAAGCCTTCATTGACCATGGCCTTTGCACCACCCAAACCCTCTTCGGCGGGTTGGAAAATGAAATAAACGGTGCCCGAAAAATTGCTGGTCTCGGCAAGATATTTAGCCGCACCCAGCAGCATCGCCGTATGACCGTCATGGCCGCAAGCATGCATCACACCGTCATGCTGAGAGCGGTGGTCGAAGTCGTTCTGTTCCAGTATGGGAAGCGCATCCATGTCGGCACGCAAACCGATGGCGCCGTCCCCGCTAGCCCCCTTCAACACGCCGACCACGCCGGTTTTGGCCAAGCCGCGATGCACTTCAAGGCCAAATGATTCCAACTCGCGGGCAACAATATCAGCGGTTCTGTTTTCTTCGAAGCCAATCTCCGGATGGGCGTGAATATCCTGGCGCCAGCGTGCCATCTCGTCTTGGAATTCCGCGATTCGGTTGATCATCGGCATGCTATCTCTCCCCATATTGAGAACGCACCATAGCAAGCTGGCCACCAAGTGGATAGAATCTAACCTGTGGCAGCTATGACAAGTTTTACCACCATCCGCAAGGCGGCCGAAAAACGCACCGGCGGGCCTGCCGCACTCAATAAACTATTGCCGAAATCGCAGCCTGCTAAGGCGTTAAAGGCGATGCCGGACGACCGCTATTTGTCGCTAATGTCGCTCCGGGTGTTTTCGTCGGGGCTGAAGCACAGCATGGTGGCCCGAAAATGGCCGGATTTCGAAGAGATTTTCTTTGGCTTTGACCCAAAGCGTTTGGCTGCAATCCCGGACGAAGATTTGGAAGCACTGCTAAAGGAAACGCGGATCATCCGTCACTGGGGAAAAATTAAAGCCACGCGGCACAATGCGGCGGTGATGGCCGAGATATCCACCGCCCATGGCGGCTTCGGCGCTTGGCTCGCAGCCTGGCCGGAAGCTGATATTGTCGGACTGTGGGACGAGTTGCAAAAGCGCTTCAGTCAATTGGGTGGCGCTTCGGGGCCCTATTTCCTGCGCATGGCGGGCAAGGATACGTTCATCTTAACGACCGACTCCATCAAGGCACTCAACGAGTGGGGTGCTTACAGCGGCGATCCCAAAAGCAAGAAGGCCCGCCGCGATGTGCAGCAGGTGTTTAACGATTGGTCCAGTGAAAGCGGGTTTTGCCTTTCTGAGATGAGCAGGATTTTGGCTCTTTCGGTGGATTAGAAAATCTAGCCCCGAATGTTAGTGTCGGCTTGCAGCGTTAACCAGAAAGTAAAGGCTGGCATGGTACTCTCCGGCCAGGTCTTCAACCACGAGCCGACCAAGGCCGGCGAGGGGCTGCGCGCTTGGGCGTCGGTAATAGCTGCCTTCCTAGACGCACTCTACGATTTCGACCCTAACGGAATAGGTGCTCTCTATTTTCGTGTAGCAAGGAGTTCATCATCAGGCGGCCGACAGCGATCATTTCTGGAATGGTAGCGGCAAAGGCACTGAGGGTGACGAGAAGCGCCTCGCGTGCGGCACCGCTAGGCCGGCCGGCCATCGAATCATGCGCTGCCAATTCGCCATAAAGGCGCGCCGCGGCGGCATCCGCCTCGTGCGTAATATTCGACGCGGCAACCTCTATTTCACCGCTTCGGAAGAGTGGCTCTAGCGCCTCCGCCGAGACCATTAAATAATCTGGCCAGTGGGCGAGATGACGGTAAAGGCTAGGGACAATGCCTCGCGAGCCGTCATCGTTAGCGATGCGCAGGCACTTGAGCTGTCTGGCAAGCGCTGGCGGCATGTTCTCCAACTGAACCATTGGCGGCAGCGCGGGAAATTGAACTGTCGGCACCGGCGACCCGCTGCCGACACCGGCTCTGCCGCTCGCTTGGTCAGTGGCGAGCACTGATATCAGCAGGCGGACGGCGATGATATTGTGCGGATTTGCAGTGTTATAGGCGGCGGTAATATAGGTGATAGCAGCGATATCCATTGGCTTGAGGCCGAGCGCTTTAGCCGCCTCTGGCGTGAGCATTGGTAAGGCGGCGTCAAAGGGTGCGATCGCCACATGGTGTGCGGCCGCGCTTAGTGCGCCTGAGCGCATCGCTGATGCCAACAATCGCCAGCTCCATTCGAGAACGCCCTCATGGGTCGCAAGGTGGCGGTAGATCAGCGCTGCCATGGGCACCCGGCAACAGGCCTTTATTTCGTCATAGATAGTCGCGATATCGTGACCTGCTTCTTGTTCGGACAATTCGGACAATCTCGATGCGCTCGCCAATTTTGCCTCCCTGTGAGCCTGTTTGCTCTATATACTTGGGCCATGAAAATCGTAACCGCACGATCCATCGATAACGACTCATTTGCGCCCTATGGTCAGTTGCTTGACGTTCCTGAGATGCCGGGGCGCTATGACTTTCAGGCAGAGCTCTTCAATGGGCGGACCGACGCTATACCCAATTTGTTACTGGCGTGCGTTGAGGCAAAATCCCTGCCGCTCGACATGGAGGTCATGGAACGCCATCCGTATTCGAGCCAGGCATTTTTCCCGCTTGAGGCATCAAGGTATATTGTCCTGGTATGCCCGGACGGAGCGGATGGCGGACCCGACATGGCGCGCCTCGACGCCTTCATCGTAGGCGCAGGCCAAGGCATTAACTACAATCCCGGTACTTGGCACCACCCGTTGACGGCGCTTGAGCGCGCCGGGAATTTTGCCGCACTGGTGTGGGAAAACGGTAGTGAAGCTGATACTGAATGGTACACCCTTTCCCCTGAGCAGCGGCTGCGCATCGACACTTAGCCCCGCTGCGTGTCGTGGCGCAGACCAAGGCTATATCGTTCCGAGGTGATATCGCTGAGATAGTGAAACGGACGATCCTCGCGCCCGGCAAAACCCAGCGTGCGCATTAAGAGAAGCTCACCCGGACACCAGGGGATTTCGCGCTCCCCCTTTCCTGAGCGCGTCTTAGAGACAAAGAAACGGCCGTTGCCAGAGAGTAGGATCAGAGCGACCAGCCCAGTGTAACGCACATGATCGCGATGCGCGGTGATGCCGAACGAGCCGGAGGGATAGCGCTGCACCACCAAATCGTTAAGGAGGAGCGGCTTGACAAGGGGTGGCGGCTGCACGCTGCCGAGCGCATCCGCAAGATACGCTTCGAGCCGCGCGGCTAAATTCCACAAAACGCCAGGCTTTGGTGGCGCCATGCAGATGTCAAAATCCTGACGTACCTGCGCGGCGCCTGAGCCAATTCTGTGGCGGCCGGTACGAAACGGTAGAGCTGCCACAGCCGACAAAAGTCCAGCTAATTCGTCCGTCGCCAACAGTGGTAGGCTTGCCGCATCCACTTCCGCGAGCCGCGCCAGTGTTTTGCCGGCCTGACGCGCATCGCTGACAAAATTATTAGTCACGTGTTCATTCGCCTGTTACCCCATGGATGGCTCTCTGACCCTAAAATCCGACGGCAAAGCGGAAAGCTCAAGAAAGGAATAACGATGTAACAAGGATTAAAACACGGGGCCGCCTTGGCCGTCATACTTCTCCTTTTTGCGCCACCGCACGCCGTGGCATAATGGCCCCACCCAGGCACGTCCAACCTTTCAAGCCAATAATTCTTCGCCGAGTTGATCACAGCGCTGAATACCGCGATCAAGAATTACGACATGAACACGGTTTCTAAAGGCTCACGCCAGAGCAAGCGCCAAGCAGTGCGGCATCGCTATCGCGTGCAACATAGAAATTGGCGTGTTCCGCAATGATTTCACTAAAATCATGTCGGCGGCAAGCATCAAATTAGTAATTGAAGCGGCACTACGCTTCAATATAACGGACGATGGCGACGGCAGAGCCATCCTTACATATCGCACGTAAACGGCCGCATTCGCACCTGATGGAAACGCGACGCTCAATAACGTTGCTGGCGAACACGATGCCATCTTCGCCGCCACCTCGGAGCAGGCAGTACGATACTAAGAACCTGGGCCGTCGGACAAATTACCTTGACTTATGAATTCAGAAGACGCATATGCCGGGTCAGCGACACTCCTTTGAAGGTCGAACATCGACCGATCGCCGGCACCAAAATATTAGCCGGCCAGGTTTTCTCCGACATATGTAGGCGTTTCGTTAGGCCGGCCATTGCGTTAGGCGGCAACTTGCAGCCTTGCGCACGGCGAGCCGACATTGCTTGCATTGTGCTTGCACGCGCACCATCCCGTATTCGGGGCGGCGCGTCACAGCGTTTTTTAGAAAGATATCACATACATGACCGACTTTGCGGGCCTTGCATTGGCCCAGCCTATCCTTCGCGCGATCTTTGACGAAGGCTACACCACCCCAACTCCCATCCAACTCAAATCCATTCCGGCGCTGCTCAAAGGGCACGATCTGCTGGGCGTCGCCCAGACCGGCACTGGCAAGACGGCCGCCTTTGCTCTGCCACTGCTGCACCGCCTCGCGGAAAGCGCTGGTCCGGCACGGCGCGGTCAGCCACATGCGCTGATACTGGCGCCGACACGTGAACTGGCTAACCAGATCAATGACAGCTTTAGAACCTACGGCCGCCATCTGCGCTTGCGCACGGCGGTGGTTTATGGCGGTACCCCCATTCGGGCCCAAATCCGAGCGTTGAGCCACGGGGTCCATGTTCTGGTCGCGACGCCTGGACGTCTTCTCGATTTGATGAACCAGCGTCACGTGCGGCTCGGCGGTGTCGAGACGTTCATTCTCGATGAGGCCGACCGTATGCTCGACATGGGATTCATTCCAGACGTCAAGAAGATCTCCGCGGCGCTGCCGGCAAAGCGCCAGACATTGCTGTTCTCGGCGACCATGCCGAAATCGATCGAAAGTCTGGCCGATAGCTTGCTGCGCGATTCGGTACGGGTCGAGATTGCCCCGGCGGCGACTACCGTGGAAAAGGTCGAGCAACGCGTGCTCTTCGTGGAAAAAGCAAAAAAGCGCGCGCTCTTGACCGACCTGCTGGCGGATAAAGCTATCCGGCGGGTGCTCATATTCACCCGCACCAAGCATGGCGCCGACCGTGTCGCCCGGCATTTGCACCAGTGCGGCGTCAAAGCCGACGCCATCCATGGCAACAAGGCGCAGAATGCGCGTCAGCGAGCCCTCAATAGCTTTTCTACCGGGCGTATTCGGGCATTGGTGGCAACTGACATCGCAGCCCGTGGTATCGATGTTGAAGACGTGACCCATGTCATTAATTTTGACCTGCCCAACGAGCCGGAAAGTTATGTGCATCGCATCGGCCGTACGGCCCGTGCCGGCGCCGGCGGCATTGCCATCTCGTTTTGCGATACCGAAGAGTGCGCTTATTTGCGCAACATCGAAAAAACAATCCGAAAACGCCTTCCTATCTTCGAGGATCACCCGTTCCACGTAGCGGAGATCCAACATGCTGCCGCTAAGGTCAAACGTGGTTCCGAGCGAAAACAGCGGCCGGGCCAGCGTCGTCGCAATACTCAACGCCCGCGGCGGAATACCAACAAAGCAGCATAGTTTCCCCGATCAGCGCGGCGACGGGTGCCTTAAAGCTCCCCATCGACCTGCTCGATTTCGAGCGTCATAATAGGCTTGAATCGCTGCGCCGAACCGCGCGCTACGTCTAGACCTCTAGTGGGAGACCAAGAGAATGCCGAAAGTCGAAGCGAACGGAATCAACATTTTTTATGAATATATGGGCGACGGCGAGCCGCTGGCGCTGATTGGAGGCTCGCTATTTGGGCGCCAGAACTTCGGTATGGTATGGGATGGTTTGGCTGAGCATTTCAAACTCATCAGCTATGACCAACGCGGCTACGGCCAGACCGATCGCCCGCTTCAATCTTATGATGTGGAACTCTGGGCGGACGATCTCGCTGCGTTATTGGACAAACTCGATATTCCGCGTGCTCATGTCATGGGCACTTCCGCCGGCGGCATGATCGCGCTTAAATTCGCCGCCAAATACCCGGAAAAATGTATTGGCGTGGTGAGCGATTGTGCCTTCGCAAAATGCGATGAGATGCGCAAGATTATGTTCCGCACCTGGCGCCACATGGCACGCTCTTGGGGCTGCTCCACCGAGTTTGCTGACCACGTCCTAACCCAGGCTGTAGGCGCGGATTATCTCGACGGCCCCAACGGACCAGCAATTGTCGAGATGGTGCGCACGATCGTCGGTCTCAACTCGGTCGATACCGTGGTGCAGGCCTGCCTCGCCATGGAAAATATGGATTTGCGCGAGGACTGCAAAAAAATTAAAAATCCGACTCTCGTCATTACGGCAAAAAAGGATATGTTGACGCCTATGGAAACCGGTGCCTCGGGCGCCGGCGCGCAATGGGTGGCGGATAATGTTCCAGGTTGCGAACTCATCGTTTACGAAGATATCGGACATGCTGATCTGGTGGAATGCCCAGAAAAGACGATTGCCTCGACGATCAATTTTCTGCACCGCGCCAAGCAGAAAGTGCTCGGCTAAAGAGGGCGGCACAGCATGAACCGCGATATTCTCCAAGCGCCACGCCACACCAGTATAGGCGTTCCTGTCGGGCCATACCGGATCGGCGGTGGCGCGCCGATCCTGGTGCAAAGCATGACTAATACCGACACAGAGGACGCTGAGGGCACGGCGGCACAAGTGCGGTCATTGGCTGAGGCTGGCTCGGAGCTGGTACGCATTACTGTGAACACGCCTGCCGCTGCGGCGGCAGTTCCGCATATCCGCGAGCGCCTTGATTCCATGGACTGCGGTGTGCCTCTGATTGGCGATTTTCATTATAACGGCCATAAATTACTGCGTGAGCATCCGGCCTGCGCCGAAGCGTTAGCTAAATACCGCATCAACCCAGGCAATGTCGGCTTTCGCGAGAAACGCGACCGCCAGTTCCAGACAATGATCGAAGTGGCGCTCGAATATGACCGGCCCGTGAGGATTGGCGTCAATTGGGGCAGCCTCGATCAGGAGCTTTTGGCCGAATTGATGGACCAAAACGCCGCGCTCGATGAACCGTGCGAGGCGCAGGTGGTCATGCGCGCGACGCTAGTGGAATCAGCGCTGAGAAGCGCCGCGTTGGCCGAGGAAATAGGCCTCGGCCGGGATCGCATCGTGATCTCTTGCAAGGTTAGCCAAGTGCAGGATTTGGTGGCGGTTTATAGCGATTTGGCGGCGCGCTCCGATTACGCCCTCCATCTCGGTTTGACCGAAGCGGGCATGGGCTCAAAGGGCATCGTCGCCTCGACCGCAGCGCTCGGCATTCTCCTGCAGCAAGGCATTGGTGACACCATCCGCATCTCGCTTACCCCGCCGCCCGGCGGAGACCGCTCCCAAGAAGTGGTAGTGGCGCAAGAGATCCTGCAAACCATGGGATTGCGCGCCTTCACGCCGCTCGTAACCGCCTGTCCAGGCTGTGGGCGTACTACCAGCACGGTATTTCAGGATCTGGCGGAAAAAATTCAAAGCCATGTGCGCGCCCGCATGCCGGAATGGCGAGAAACTCATTTAGGTGTGGAGGATATGCAGCTTGCCGTCATGGGATGCATTGTGAACGGTCCAGGCGAGAGCAAACATGCCGATATCGGCATCAGCCTGCCTGGCACTGGCGAGGCTCCAGCGGCGCCGGTCTTCATCGATGGGAAAAAGACCGTGACACTGCGCGGCGAAGGCATCGCGGAAGCATTTCGGGCTATTGTCGAAGACTATGTCGAGACTAAATACCCCAAGCGCGCCTAGACGCTGATGGCGTCCGGCCCAGGGGAATCATTGCGCCAGCCCCCGCAAAACGGCAAAGTTGCCCGATCCTCGGCCAGCTTATGTGAACATTGACCAAAATATTTACTATTCATTCAAGCGGCGCCCTACGGCGTGAGAAACACGCCATTTGGCGTTATGGAATTTGGCTATGACCGAAGCGAACCAGCCCTATCTCTGGGAAAAATCCTACCCTGCCGACCTTGATTGGCGCGCACCGCTGGCGCCCCATGCTCTGCCGGTGTTGATGGAAAACGCGGCGAAGAAATACGCCTCCCGTCCGGCGATTGATTTCATGGATCGAATTTATAGTTTTGCAGAGGTCGCTGAGTTGGTGAATCGTGCAGCCACGGGTTTACAAACCCAAGGAATCAGCAAAGGCGACCGCGTCGGCCTTATGCTGCCCAATTGCCCGGCGATGGTGATCTCCTATTACGCTGTGCTTACCGCCGGTGGCACCGTGGTCAATTTCAACCCGCTCTACGCCGAAGAGGAAATTCGCGTTCAGATCGAAGATTCCGAATGCGATATCCTGGTCACCCTCGATATGCCGCTGATTTATGACAAGGCGGCCAAAATGCTGGGCAGCACACGGCTAAAAAGGATTGTGCTCACATCGATGGCCGAGCAGCTGCCGTTTCCAAAGAGCCTGCTTTACCGCTTATTGCGGCGTAAGAATATCGTGCCGCTGCCGGTCGACGCGCACCATCTTTCGTTCAAGGCGCTCTGTGCCAATAATGGGCGACCTGAGCCTGTCGACATAGACCCGGAAGCGGATATCGCGGTCTTGCAATATACCGGCGGCACCACGGGACGGCCCAAGGGCGCCATGCTCACCCATGCCAATCTGACCGCCAATGTCCAACAGGCAACTTATTTCTTTCCAAAAACCAAATTCGGCGAAGAAGTGATGATGGGCGTGTTACCATTATTCCACGTCTTCGCCATGACGGTGGTGATGAACTTCAGCGTCCATGCGGGCGCCAAAATGATTCTGCTGCCGCGCTTCGAATTGGAGGCGGCGCTCAAAGTCATTCACAAAAAACGCCCGACCTTCTTCCCCGCCGTGCCGACAATTTATATCGCCATCAACAACCACCCAGGCGTGGCGGCGGGCAAATTCGATCTTACATCAATGCGCTATTGTCTGGCCGGTGGCGATACATTGCCGCGCGATGTGCAGGAAAGATTCGAGGCCCTTTCCGGCTGTACCCTGCTTGAGGGCTACGGCCTGAGCGAGACCTCACCGGTCGCGCTGTGCAATCCCTCGACCGGCGAATCGCGTGCCGGCTCCCTCGGTTTGCCGGCGCCGGGCACGGTGGTTGAGATCACCGATATCGAAAATCCATCGTGCATCTTGGCGCAGGGCGAAACTGGAGAGATCTGCCTTACCGGTCCGCAGGTGATGCGCGGCTATTGGAAGCGTGAGGAGGAAAGCGCGACCGCTCTGCTGGACGGGCGTTTCCATACCGGAGATGTCGGCTATATGGACCAGGACGGCTACACCTATTTAATTGACCGGCTGAAGGAAATCATTGTTTCCGGCGGCTACAATATTTATCCGCGCCATGTTGAAGAGGCGATATACCGTCATCCTGCAGTCGAAGAGGTCACCGTGGCCGGCGTCGAAGATTCGTACCGACAGCAAACCGTTAAAGCATTCGTGAAGCTGCGTGCCGGCCAGTCGCTGGATGCCGAGGGCCTGACCACATTCTTGAAGGATAAGCTCTCGTCTATCGAAATGCCCAAACAGATCGAATTCCGCGACGAGTTGCCGAAAACCCTGATCGGCAAACTCTCCAAAAAAGAGCTGGTTGCAGAAGAGGCCGCCAAACAAAACGCGGCGGCGTCTTCATGAACCTAAATCCAATTCATCAGCGTGATACTGATGCCGTCGCCACAGCAATTTTAGCGAGGTCGAAAACATGAAACCCGTTGTTATAGCAGGATACAAACGATCGCCTTTCCATTTCGCGCATAAGGGCCAACTGGTAAAAAAACGGCCTGACGATTTGGCCGCCGATGTGGTGCGCGGACTGATTAAAAGCAGTGGCGTCGATCCCGCCGGTATCGAAGACCTCATCATGGGTTGCGCCTTTCCCGAGGGCGAACAGGGCTTCAATGTGGCGCGTATCGTCGGCCTGCTCGCCGATCTACCGATTTCCGTCGCCGGCGTCACAGTCAACCGGTTCTGCGGCTCGTCGATGCAATCGATTCACATCGCCGCCGGCGCGATCCAGATGAATGCCGGAGACGCGTTCATTTGCGCCGGCGTCGAATCAATGTCGCGCGTGCCGATGGGCGGCTACAACCCGATGCCCAATTCTGATCTCTATGAGCGCAACGAAGGAGCTTATATGGCGATGGGCGAGACGGCGGAGAATCTTGCACAGAAATATCAAATTCCGCGCGAGGAACAGGAAGCGCTCGCCGTTTCTAGCCACGCCAAGGCGGCCGCCGCGCGCGCGGAAGGACGCTTGACCGGCGAGATCGTCGCTATCGAGTGCGACGGTGAGACCATCGACCAGGATGGCTGCATCCGCGCCGGCACAAGCGTAGATGCGCTGGCTAATCTGGAGCCAGCTTTTGATGCCGAAGGCACGGTGACCGCCGGCACCTCCTCACCGCTGACCGATGGCGCTGCGGCGGTGCTGGTTTGCACGGACGAGTATGCTGCTGCCAACAAGTTGGATGTGCTGGCCAAGATCAAGAGCGTCGCCGTGGCTGGCTGCCAGCCGGAAATAATGGGCTATGGTCCGGTGGTCTCCACCATCAAGGCGCTCGAGCGCTCTGGTCTCGGCATGGCCGATATCGACCTGATCGAACTAAACGAGGCGTTCGCCGTACAGGCGCTCGCCTGTGTGCGGGAGCTGTCCTTCGATCTGGACAAAATGAATTTGGATGGCGGCGCCATCGCGCTGGGACATCCGCTCGGCGCAACGGGAGCGCGCATCACCGGCAAGGCGGCGCAGCTGTTGCAGCGCGAGGGCAAGAAATATGCGCTCGCCACTCAGTGTATCGGCGGTGGCCAGGGCATTTCCACCGTGCTTGAGGCGGCCTGATGGTGATCAATAAAGTTGCGGTAATCGGCGCCGGTCTGATGGGCGGCGGTATCGCCGCCCACTTGGCGAATGCCGGCATCGATGTGATTCTTCTCGATATCGTGCCGAAAGGTGCAAAGAAGAGAAGCGAACTCGCATTGAACGCCGTTGAGCGCATGCTGAAAACTGAGCCTGCGCCGTTCATGGAGAAGCGCAACGCTAAGCGAATCACCTGCGGCAATATTGAGGACGACCTCATCCTCGTCGCTGAAGCTGATTGGATCATCGAGGCGGTGATTGAAAAACTCGACATCAAGCAGGCGATTTACCGCCAGGTCGATAGCGTTCGCAAACCGGGCAGCATTGTCACCTCCAACACGTCGACGATACCCTGCGGCAACCTGATGAACGGCATGGACGAGAGTTTCCAGCGCGATTTTTTTATCACGCATTTCTTCAACCCGCCGCGCTACATGCGTCTTTTGGAGATTGTTAGCGGCGAGAAAACCCGGGACGAGGCGGTTGCGATCGTCAGCGAATTCGCCGACCATAAGCTCGGCAAGGGTGTCGTTGACTGCAAGAACACACCCGGGTTCATCGCCAACCGCATCGGCACCTTTTGGATTCAGGCGGCGGTGGTCGAGGCCTTTAAGGGCGGCGTCACGGTCGAGCAAGCCGACGCCGCGATTGGCCGTGCGGTCGGCATCCCCAAGACCGGAATATTTGGCCTGATGGATCTAGTTGGCATAGATCTAATGCCGCTGGTGAGCAAAAGCCTCTATGACGCCGTGCCAGAGAATGACACCTACCGCACGCTTTACGGCGAGCCTGAGATGATCTTGAAAATGATCGCGGAGGGTTCAATTGGGCGCAAGGGCAAGGGCGGCTTCTATCGCCTCAACAAAGAGGGCGGCAAGCCAGTTAAAGAGGTCATCGACCTTACCACGGGATCTTATTCGTCGGCGCTGCGACAGACGCCGGACAGTGTGCGCGCCGCCGGCAGTTCTCCGCGCGCTTTGTTCGAACATGGCGACGCAGCCAGCGCCTTCGCCTGGCAGGTGATGTCATCGACGCTTGTCTACGCGGCAGATCTCATTCCCGAAATCGCCGATACGGTGGTCGCTATCGATGATGCCATGAAGCTCGGATATGCCTGGAAAATGGGACCGTTCGAGTTGATAGACAAAATCGGCGCCGAGTGGTTCGCTGAACGCTTGGCAGCGGAAGGCGAAGCCGTTCCGGAGTTGGTGCGTCTTGCCGCCGAAAACGGCGGTTTCTATCGCGTCGATCAGGGGCGCCTGCAATATCTCGCGCCGGATGGCGCCTATGTGCTGATCGAGCGGGCGCCTGGCGTGCTGCTGCTCAGCGACGTCAAACGCGCTGGCAAGCCCATCCTGCGAAACGGGTCCGCCAGTCTTTGGGATATTGGCGACGGCGTTGCCTGCCTCGAGTTTCACAGCAAGATGAACGCCATCGACCCGGACATCCTGAACATGATCGGCAAATCCGTTGCGACAGTGAGCAAGGATTTCAAAGCACTGGTGCTGCACAACGAGGGCAGCAATTTTTCTGTCGGGGTCAATCTGGGCCTCGCGTTGTTTGCCATAAATCTCGCCGCTTGGCCGATGATGGAGGATATGGTCAAACAGGGCCAAGATGCCTTTAAGGCGCTCAAGTTCGCGCCGTTTCCGGTAGTCGGCGCGCCGTCCGGCATGGCCTTGGGCGGCGGCTGCGAAAGCCTACTTCATTGCGACGCCGTGCAGGCCCATGCCGAAACTTATATTGGCCTGGTCGAGGTCGGGGTCGGCCTCATTCCGGGCTGGGGCGGCTGTAAAGAGATGTTGTTACGTGGTCTTGCCGGCAAGCGCGGCGGCATTTTAAGCGGCGGCGCCATGCCGACGATATCCAAGCTGTTTCAGACCATTGGTCTCGCCAAGGTCTCACGCTCAGGGGCGCAGGCGTTTGAATATGGCTATCTCCGCGATGGCGATAACATCACCTTCAATCGCGACCGCCTGTTAGCCGACGCCAAGGCGCGTGCGCTGGAACTCGCGGTGGATTATCACGCACCCGAACTGGAGGAAATCAAGCTGCCCGGCAAGTCTGCCCGGGTCGCTTTGATGATGGCGGTACGCGGACTGGCCAAAACGCGCAAGGCCACACCACACGATCTTACCGTAGTCGATCAGCTTGGCTTCGTGCTCACTGGCGGCAAAACCGACACCACCGATGCGGTAAGTGAAGACGACCTTTCTGCCCTGGAACGGCAGGCGCTAACAACCCTCGCAAGAAACCCACTCACCCTTGCCCGCATGGAACACATGTTGGAAACCGGCAAGCCGCTCCGGAACTAAGCGGCCAGGAGCTAGAGATATGCAAGTTTATAAGGCGCCCCTACGCGATATGCGCTTCGTCCTTCACGAGATGTTGGATGCTGAACAATTGAGCCGGTTGCCCGGCTTCGAAGAAGCGACGCCAGAGACTATCGACGCGATTCTCGAAGAAGGCGCCAAATTTTGCGAGGACAAGCTGCTGCCGCTCAACCCCATCGGCGACGAAGAAGGGTGTACCTATGAGAACGGCGTGGTGCGCACGCCGACCGGCTTTAAACAGGCTTATGACGATTTCGTCGGCGCCGGCTGGCAGTCGATTTCGTCCGACCCAAAATATGGCGGCCAGGGGTTGCCGGCGCTGATGAATTTCGTCGTCGAAGAGATGGTGTGTTCGACCAATATCGCCTTCGGTGTCTACCCGCTGCTGTCGCGCGGCGCTGCGGCACTGATCGAGCGTCATGGCAGCGAAGCAATCAAAGACACTTACTTGCCGCATCTGACGGACGGCTCCTGGAGCGGCACGATGTGTCTTACCGAAAGCCAGTGTGGCACCGATCTTGGTCTGATTCGTACGAAGGCGGAGCCGGCCAGCGATGGCGTGTATAACATCAGCGGTAGCAAGATTTTTATCTCCGCCGGCGAGCATGATTTGGCGGAGAACATTATCCACCTCGTGCTCGCCAAATTGCCCGGCGCACCGGAGGGCGTGCGCGGCATCTCGCTCTTCTTGGTGCCGAAATTTAATATCAAAGGCAGCGGCGCAAGCGCTGAACTCGGCCCGCGCAATGGCGTCTCCTGCGGCTCGATCGAAAAGAAGATGGGCATTCACGGTTCGGCCACCTGCGTACTCAATTTCGATGAGGCCGAAGGTTATCTCATCGGGGAGGCGCATAAAGGCTTGCGTTGCATGTTCACCATGATGAACGGCGCCCGCCTCGGCGTCGGCATGCAGGGACTGGCGCTCGGCGAGACTGCCTATCAATCGGCTACCGCTTACGCCAAAGAGCGACGGTCGGGCAAGAGCCTGGTGAAAGGTGCCAAGAGCGCTAAGGCCGCCGACCCCATCATCGTACATCCCGACGTCCGCAACATGCTGCTCACGGTGCGCGCCTATAATGAAGGCACGCGCGCGCTCGCCTATTGGACGGCGCTGAATGTCGATATCTCAACCAACCACCCTGACGCCGCGACGCGCCGCGACGCCGATGAGCTGGTGCAGTTGATGACGCCGATCATCAAGGCTTTCCTGACCGACCGCGGCTTCGAAGGCGCCAATCTGGCGGTTCAGGTGCATGGCGGACACGGCTATATTGCTGAGCATGGCATGGAGCAATTGGTGCGCGATGCGCGCATCTCGCAACTCTATGAAGGCACCAACGGTATTCAGGCGCTTGATCTGGTGGGGCGCAAGCTGGGCTTGCATACGGGAAGGCTATTGCGTCATTTCTTCCATCCCGCTACCGCCTTCGTTGAGGCACACCAAAACGACGAAGGATTGAAGGATATTGTCATGCCGCTCGCCAAGGCGCTCGGCAAGCTGCAGCAGGCGACGCTGGCAATCGCTCAAAAGGGTCTCGGCGATCCCGAAGAAGCCGCCGCGGTCGCGACTGATTATTTAAAAATGTTCGGCTTGGTGGCGGTCGGTTATATGTGGGCCATGATGGCCGACAAGGCCTTGGCGAAGGTGAACGATGACGCCAATGGCGAGGCGCGCTATTACGCCAACAAGGTCAAGACGGCGCGCTTTTACATGTACAAACTGCTGCCGGAATCGGCTTCGCTGTTTCTCCGTATTATGACCGGCAAGGCAGCCATCGCCCAATTCGACGAGGATGATTTCTAGCCATTGCAGCCGATAGGAAAGGTGAGACGATGGCTTTGAGCACTGTGCCGGTCATAACGCTGGACGCGCTGGCGGCGCGCGTCGAGGTCGGCGCCATGGTCGCGGTGCCGCCGGATTATTCGTTTGTCGCCATGGCAGCAACGCGCGCCTTGATCCGTCGCGGTGCGCGCGATCTTCATCTGCTTGCGGTGCCCCAAAGCGGCATTCAAGCGGATATGCTGATCGGTGCAGGGTGTGTCGCGATCATTGAGACGGCGGCGATCAGTCTGGGCGAACTTGGTGCCGCGCCGCAGTTCACTGCTGCGCTTAAAAGCCGCAAAATCGCCATCCGCGATTCGACCTGCCCGGCTATCCACGCAGGGCTGCAGGCCAGCGAAAAAGGCCTACCTTTCATGCCGCTGCGGGGCCTGATCGGCAGCGATCTTATGCGGGTTCGAGAGGATTGGAAAGAGAGCGAAAACCCCTTCGAGAAAGGCGATCGCATCGTCGCGCTGCCAGCGCTCAAACCTGATATAGCGCTTTTCCATGCGCCGTTTGCCGACCGCAACGGCAATGTCTGGATTGGCCGCCGACGCGAGCTTGTGACCATGTCACATGCGGCGCAGAGCACCCTGGTGACGGTCGAAGAGATACGCGATATCGACTTGATGCGGGACGAGGCACTGGCCGGAGGCTCATTGCCAGCACTTTATGTGACGGCGATTGCCGAATCCCCAAATGGCGCCTGGCCGCTTGGCCTCGCTGGCCAATACGAACCCGACGCAAAACATCTCGCGGACTATGCCAAGCAGGCGCGTAGCGCAGAAGGCTTTGAGGAGTATCTCGCCGAGTATTCTGCCTTATGAGCGCTCCTCAGCACAGCAAAACCGAACTTCTCATCGCCGTCATCGCCCGCATGTTGGATGGCCTCAGTCATGTGGCAGTCGGTGCGTCTTCGCCGATACCGGGAGCGGCCGCATTGCTGGCGCGGGCGCGAACGAATCAGGGACTGCGAGTCAGTGTGCTTTCCAGCCTGCGCCACAATGATTTTACCGACGGTGCGCGTGAGCTATTCGATTGTGCCGCACAAGGGCGCATCGATGCGTTTTTTCTCGGTGGCGGGCAGATCGACGGCGCGGCCAATGTTAATTTGGTCGGTCTCGGCGAGTATCCCAATCTTGATATGCGCTTTCCTGGCACTTACGGATCGGCCTATCTCTATTTCCTGGTGCCGAGGGTAATTCTTTTCCGGCCAGAACATAGCCGCCGCGTATTGGTTCCGAAGGTTGACTTCATCTCCGCACCCGGCGTTAGCCCGCCTGGCATCTACCGCCCCGGTGGCCCCTACGCGCTGGTAACGGAACGCTGCGTATTTTCGTTTGAGCGCGAAGCGCAACGCTTCCGCCTGCAAACCATCCATGACGGTGAAACGGCGGCAAGCATAAAGGAGAATACCGGCTTTGATTATGCCGCCCCAACGGCTGTGCCGCAAACGCCGCCGCCCTCTGCCGAATCATTGGAGCTTATACGAGGCGCCGTGGGCGCTGATATCGCCGAAGTCTACCCCAAATTTGCGCGCGAGTTCTTAGCCACCGGCTGAATCATCTTCGGCCTGCAGGGTTTCCAGTGCTTCGGCGGCCAGCAGCCAATCAGCCTCGGCCTCGGATATGCTGCGCTCGGCCGCGCTCAATTTGCGGCCGAGCTCGGCGAGGCGCTCAGGCGCACCCTCATAAAGCGTGCTATCCGCCATCTTGGTTTCGATATCGGCTTTCTGCCGGGTCGCTTGGTTGAGACGGTATTCGGCGCTTTCTGCAGCGCGTTTGAGCGGTGCGCGCTTGGAGCGTACGGCCGCCGCGTCGCGCCGTACGATCTTTCCCTTTGAAGATTTCTCGCGCGCCGCCTTATTGCCGTTCTCCTTGTCGCCGCCGTCGCCGCTGCTGCGACCAACAACAAAGCGCCGGTAATCGTCAAGATCGCCGTCGTAAGGGCGCACCGTGCCGTCCGCTACAAGCCACAAACGCTCCACCGTCAATTCCAACAGATCCCAATCATGGCTGATCACGATCACGGCGCCGGGGAAAGCGTTCAGTGCCTGCACCAGAGCATCGCGGGTATCCAAATCGAGATGGTTGGTCGGCTCATCGAGCACCAGGATTTGCGGCGCACCGTGGCTGATCAAAGCCAGGTTGAGGCGCGCCTTTTCGCCGCCGGATAGTTTCTGTGCCACCACGTTGGCTTTGTCTTGGCTGAAGCCAAAGGTACCAAGGCGGGCGCGCACCTGATGCGGCGCCGCCTTGGACATCTTCCGGCTAAGTTGCTGAAAGGCGCTCTCATCGGCCTCCAGGGAATCGACCTGATGCTGCGCGAAATAGCCGACGTTGAGCTTGGGAGCGCGCCGAATTTCGCCTGCCATCGGCTCGAGCGCGCCGGCGAGCAATTTGGCGAACGTAGATTTTCCGTTGCCGTTGGCACCAAGCAGGGCAATACGGTCATCCGGATCGAGACGCAGGTCGAGGCCTTTGAGGACGGGCGCGCCCGGTGTATATCCCGCCGCTGTGCCAAACAACGTGATGAGCGGCGGGGCAAGGCCGGCGGGGGCCGGGAAATCGATTTCCACGCTGGAGCGCTCAACCGGTGGTGGCGTATCGCTCAGACGTTTAAGCGCCTTCAATCGGCTCTGTGCCTGGCGTGCCTTACTGGCATTGTAGCGAAAGCGCGCGACAAAACCTTCGAGTTTGCTGCGTTTCGCTGCCCGACGCGCCTGGTTTGAGGCTTCGGCGGCTTGGCGCTCAGCATGGACGCGGGCAAAATTGTCGTAGCCGCCCGGATATAGGCTGAGCGTGCGGCCCGACAAGTGCAAAATGCCGTCTGGCACAGCGTTCAGAATATGGCGGTCATGGCTGACTAGCAGAAGCGTACGGGGGTAACTGCGTAAATGATTTTCAAGCCACATCGTCGCTTCGAGATCCAGATGGTTGGTCGGCTCATCGAGAAGGAGAAGATCTGGCTCGGCAAATAAAGCAGCCGCCAAGGCGACACGCATGCGCCAGCCGCCGGAAAGACTTTCAGTCGCTTCGTGTTGCGCCGCCTCGCCAATTCCGAGACCGGCCAAAATTGATGCTGCTCGTGCCGGCGCTGCCTGGGCACTAATGTCGTGCAGGCGGGTCTGAATTTCCGATATACGGTGCGCGTCCTCAGCTGTCTCGGCTTCGGTGAGGAGGTCATGGCGCTCTGTATGCGCGGCAAGAACTTTTTCCAGCGGCGTCATTGCGCCGCCTGGCGCCTCTTGCGCAACGCTTGCCACCTGAGCACCCCGTGTCAGCGCCAGATTTCCACCATCGGGCTCAATGGTTCCAGCTATCAGGCGGAGGAGGGTGGTCTTGCCGCTACCATTCGCCCCCACGAGGCCGATGCGTCGGCCGCGCGGAATACGCGCCGAAGCGTTTTCCAGCAGCGGACGCCCGCCGATGCGGAAAGTGAGGGAGGAAATTGTCAACATGGTTTGCGGTCGAGGCTCATACCATGTGGCAGGGCGGCAAATAAAGGGTTTCGCCACCGCGTGCCGATAGCGCAACCCTATAGCCAAAAGAATGTGAACCGATCACACTCGTCTGAGCCATGTCGATTCTCAAGCCAGCCGACCCTCTGCGCTCCCTTGCCTTGCCGAGCGGAAAGGTTATCTCGCTTAATCTTCGCCGTAGTACAAGGGCGCAGCATATCCTGATCCGCATTGACGAATCCAACGGCGGGGTTGAACTGGTATTGCCGCGCCAGGCCGCGCTGCGCACCGGCCTCGCGTTCGTCCAGGCCCGTGCGGACTGGATCGAAACCCGGCTGGAGGGTTTACCGCCGGCAGTACCGTTTCGCGACGGCACCGTGCTGCCGCTATTGGGGGAATCACTGACGCTGAACAGGCCTATGAATGGCGCCAAGCGCCTGCGACGGATCGGGGGCAACCTGTTGGTGCCAGGTGATGAGGAGATGTTTGCTAAGCGCGTAAGGCGCTGGCTGATTGCCGAGGCACGGCGCGAGATCGGCGAGCGTGCCGAACGCTTGGCGAACTTGGTGGAGCGGCCGATTCGTCGCCTCTCCATCCGTGACCCAGCAACACGCTGGGGCAGCTGTTCGGCAGCCGGCAGCCTATCTTTTTCCTGGCGCCTCATCCTAGCGCCTCCTGCGGTGCTTGACTATGTGGTGGCACACGAAGTTGCCCATTTACGGGAATTGAACCATAGCGCCCGCTTCTGGTCTGAGGTCGCCAGACTGGTGGGTGACTCCAAGGCTGAGCGTGTCTGGCTACGCCATAATGGTAGCCAACTTAGACGCTACGGTTAAGACGCTCCTGGCCGCGCCAATAAGTTTTGGACAGTACATCGTCGCGCAATTTCACGCCACCGGGATCGGTGCCGAGCAGAAGCCCTTCCCCATCAATGACCTTGCCGAAGCCGCGCAATCGATAGGGTGGCAACGATGCGGTGTCGAAAGGCTCGAGAATGACGACATGACTGTCTTCGTCGTTGCCCAAAAGTTTTTGATTTTTTAGGTAGAGCCATAAAGACTTCATCGGTTTTGCAATCGTGATGCAGCGTCCTTCTTACCCGGTGCGCAGCGGGTGGCGGCAACATTGAACCCGGCACTGCCAAAAATTGGATTTTTCGTATTGCTGCCCTAGCTGTCCCCTCTGACCTGTTCCAATGTCAAACCCGGTCCTCTGCTCAAGCGCTAGTCTACGGCCGAGTTCAGCATCGCCAAATCGCCATTTTCATCCAATCCGATGCCGTGCTCGCGCGCCATATCGACGGTTTCCTGAGGCCACTCCACCTTGCCGGGATCGGTTCCGCCGACGATGGCTAGCAAATAGGCAGTCTCATCACCAGCATTACGGAACCCACGGCTGAGTCCAATCGGCACCGAAATCGTATCATATTGATTGAGGATGGTTTCGTACTCGGTTCCATCCTGGTTTTGCCAATAGATGCCCCATTTTCCGGTCAGCGCGAAGAACACCTCATTTGTGGAGTGAATATGCGGCGAAGCACCTTTGCCGGGTTCCGCCTTAATCAGGCCGAGATTGAAATCTCGGTTATCCTTGATGGGTGGCACTAGCTCCTTATCCTCGACCACGCCGCGACCGATAATGTTGTAAAGGTCGCGCTCGTACCCGGGAATAAGTACGTCAATAAAAGCCTTGGCGCTCGATTTCAATTCGCTGAAACGCCCAATGCGCTCGCTTTCCATATATTCCGGTGCGGCGTCAATCCGTTTGACCATTTTCTATTCCTCCGATGCTTGAAACCGGCGCGATCCGCGGTGGTGAAATACCACATTATTATTCATTATTGGCAAGGTTCCATGTGTTGCCGTGTGCGCCAAGTCTAGCGCGGTATTTTGTCTGCAATAAAGTATCAATTGCCCGTTGCACCATTACGGTAATTAATTATAGTTGAATAATATCATCAATATTCATTTTGGATCTTCCATGAGCAATGTCGCGGCAAATTTGGCAGAAGATACCAAGGCGCAGATCCTGGAAGTAGCGACCGAACGTTTTCGGCATTACGGTTACCGTAAAACCACGATGGCGGAAGTGGCCGGAGATTGCCGCATGTCGGCCGGAAATTTGTACCGATATTTTGAAAGCAAATCGGATATCGGCGCCGCCGTCAGCATCGCTTGGTTTGACGCTCTGCACCAAACCGCGCGAGCTGCTATTGCACAACCTGGCCTCAGTCCTCGGCAAAAACTGGAGGCCTATGTCATGGCGGTTAACCGTTTCACCGTCGAAAGCCTTCGAAATACCCCACATATTCAGGAAATGGTGGATTTTCTCTGCGAGGAACGGCGTGACCTGGTGGAGCAGCATCTAGTCAGTTGCCATGAAATCGTTGTCACCATACTCGAAGGGGGCGTCAAGCGCGGCGTTTTTGAGATTGCCGATATTTCTGCCTGCGCCCGCGCCGTCTTAAACGCCATTGTCCGCTTCGAATATCCACCTCTGCTGGTCCTCAGCGGCGAAGCAAACTTCGATGAAGAGGTGCGTGCTGTGGTTTCGTTAATCGTTGATGGGTTGAGTTGTGAGCGAACACAGGCCGCCTCTTAAAGAGGTGTGCGGGCGATATAGATATATTAACGATTAATTAAAAATAGATCATTCAATAATTACTTAGTTAGTCTTAGGGGAGATTAAATTGACCGATATTGCCATATCGGCCAAACGTATAGAGCGCTTTGGCAACAGTGTATTACGTTGGCGCTGGCCCATTCTAGGACTTACTGTCCTCTTCGTCGTTGTAATGGCCGCTGGCGGTCAGCATCTCAAAATAAGCAACGACAGTCGCATATTTTTTAGCAAAGACAATCCGCAGCTTATCGCATTCGAGGCCTTGGAGGCGACCTATACGGAAGCCAACACCGTGCTCATCGCTGTTGCACCAAAGGCGGAGGCGGGCGCAGGCGGAATTTTCACGTCCGATGCGCTCACCGCCATTGCCGGACTGACGGAGAAGGGCTGGCTTCTGCCCTATTCTACGCGTGTTGATTCGCTGACTAATTTCTCCCACACATGGGCTGATGAGGATGAATTGATCGTCGAGGATCTGGTCGCCGACCCGGCAGATTTGAGCCTACAGGACTTAGCCCGTATCGAGAAAATCGCATTGAACGAGACTCAACTGGTCAACCGACTGGTAGCAGCCGACGGGCGTACCACGGCGGTGCTGGTAAATTTTGTGCTGCCCGATGAATCGGCAGAAGCGGTCAACGAAATATCTGATCAGGTAAAAGTCATCGTTGTACAAGCCCGCGCCCAACACCCGGATCTAAATTTTTATGTCACTGGCAGCGTCATCACTAGTCGAGCTTTCGGTGATGCCACCTTCGACGATTTATCGACGCTTGGGCCGATCATCATTCTCGTGATCCTAATCGTCATGGCGCTTCTGTTGCGCTCGATCACCGGTACCATCGCCACCCTTCTGGTAGTTTTGTTCGCCGCCGTCACGGCGATGGGTTTTGCTGGTTGGTCGGGCATGGTGCTCTCTAGCGGCAATGTCGGTGCGCCGACCATTATCATGACGGTGGCAATTGCCCATTCGGTTCACATTATTTCTACCGTAATACTCGGCATGCGGTCAGGTTTTGAAAAGCGAAAGGCGATACTGGAATCGCTTCGGGTCAATTTTTTTCCGGTGTCTCTCACCACTATCACCACGGCGATCGGCTTTTTGAGTATGAATTTTTCCGACGCGCCTCCATTTCATAATCTAGGAAATTTGGTGGCGCTCGGTGTGGTCAGCGCAATGGTGTTTGCGCTTACCTTTGTGCCGGCTTTCATTTATATCCTGCCGATCCGCGTCCGCCCACGGCGTGAGGGGCAAAGAGCGCTCTTTGATCTGGTTGGCGGATTCGTGGTGCAGCGCCGCACGCCTCTCTTTTGGGGTATGGCAGCAATTATCATTGTCCTCACCGCCGGAGTACCGCAGGTCGAACTCAATGACAATTGGACCAAATATTTCGACGAACGTTATGAGTTTCGTCGCGACACAGATTTTATCATTAACAATCTTACCGGTGTCGAGGCGTTTGAATTTTCATTACCGGCCGGCGAAGAAGGAGCGATCAACGATCCCGAATATATCTCCCGAGTGGATCAGTTCGCCGAATGGTACCGCAGTCAACCCAAGATTATTCATGTGACGGCCTTTCCGGACATCATGAAGCGGCTAAACATGAACATGCATGGTGACGATCCGGCCTATTACCGCATCCCGGAGGAGCATGACCTCGCAGCACAGTATCTCCTGCTCTATGAGCTCTCGCTGCCCTTTGGGCGAGATTTAAACGACCAGATCGATGTGGCAAAATCGGCGACGCGTATGACTGTGATTGGCCGCGATATGTCGGCCAAGGAGCAGCGTGCTTCTGCCGCCGCCGCGAATCAATGGTTAAAGGACAATATGCCGGCAGAAATGGTCACCGAAGCCACCGGCCTGACAATGATGTTTGCCTTCATTTCGAAGAGGAATATAGAAGGTATGCTGCGCGGCACGGTAATCGCCATGGCGATCATTTCGCTAATTCTGATTATCGCCCTCAAGAGTTTACCTATTGGCTTGCTCAGCCTGATACCCAATTTCGTCCCGGCGGCCATGAGCTTTGGTTTGTGGGGCTATTTGATAGGTCATGTCGGTGTCGCTGCATCGGTGGTGACGGCGGTCACTTTCGGTATCGTGGTCGATGACACAATTCACTTCCTGAGCAAATATCTACGTGGCCGGCGCGAGCATAAGCTTGATTCGCAAGACGCTGTGCGTTTTGCCTTTCGCTCGGTAGGGCATGCCCTGTGGACGACTACGGCGGTGCTTGTGGCGGGCTTTATCGTGCTTGCGACTTCCGGCTTCGAAGTAAATTGGAGCCTCGGCATACTCACCGCAATGACCATTATCATCGCACTGGCAGCCGATTTCTTCTTCCTACCGCCACTGTTGATGAAATTCGACCGGAGCAAGACATGAAACCTATTACCTGGCGTCCTACCGCTCTCTTCCTTACCTTGGCTTTTGCCGCCGTCCTTATCCTCACCCCCTTGCCGGCTTTAGCCGAAAGCCCGGAGGAAAAGGGCCTTAGAATCGCACTCGAGGCGAAAGCTCGCGATAAGGGTTATGGCAATTATACCGCCGACCAAACCATGATTCTGCGCAATAAGCGCGGCCAAGAGAGCAAGCGCACTCTCAAGATCAGCGTGCTCGAAAACGAAGCCGGCGGCGACAAGAGCCTAATCGTTTTCAACCACCCGCGCGATGTAAAGGGCACTGCTATGCTCACCCATTCGCATAAGATTGACGATGACGAGCAGTGGCTATTTCTACCGGCGTTGAAGCGCGTGAAGCGAATTTCTTCATCCAACAAGGCGGGCTCGTTCATGGGTAGCGAATTTGCCTATGAGGACATGACGAGCCAAGAGATCGAGAAATATACATATCGCTGGCTGCGCGATGAGCCGTGCGGTGAGATGACTTGTTGGGTGTCTGAGCGAGCGCCGCTTGATAAGAAGTCAGGTTATACGCGGCAAGTCTCATGGGTCGACCAGGATCAATACCGGATATGGAAAGTCGAATATTACGACCGCAAGAAATTGCATCTGAAGACCCTGACCGTACCCAGCCACAAGCAATATCTTGGCAAGCATTGGCGCGCCGATGAAATGCAGATGGTTAACCATCTGACCGGCAAGAGCACCCGACTGATCTGGCAGAACTATAGCTTCGCCGCTGATCTCGACGACAGTGATTTCACCAAAGTAAGCTTGAAACGGGCCCGCTAATGACACGCAACCGGGCCATACTTCTGGGTGGCCTTTTTTTGTTGTTGGCCTCGCCTGCTGGAGCTGAAACGATCTTCCAGGAAGTGACCGGGCGCTTTACCGTGGAGGCGCGCTACTTTCCCCAATCGAGCATCCAAGTAGACCAGCGTGACCACAGCCTGTCAGTGGTTGCCGAACCCGAAGTCTATCTCGAGAACGAATCCGGTGAGGGCCTCGTACTCAAACCGTTCTTCCGCTACGACAGCGCTGATGTGCGGCGCACCCATTGGGACATCCGCGAGGCTTATGGCCTGTTCTTTGGTGAATTTGCGGATAGTGAATGGGAATTGCGTGCCGGGATCGACAAGGTGTTCTGGGGCGTTGCCGAATCGCGTCATTTGGTCGATGTCATCAATCAAACCGATCTGGTCGAGAGCCCTGAACAAGAGGAGAAACTTGGTCAGCCGATGGTGCATCTAACTTGGCTCAATGATTACGGCACGTTCGAGGCCTTTGCACTGCCTTTCTTCCGCAAACGTACATTCCAGGGCCTTGCCGGGCGCCTGCGCCCTGCGCTGCATGTGGATGACGACCAGACGGCATACGAAAGCGCGGCCAACCAGCACCATCTTGATGTAGCCGGGCGCTACAGCAAAAATGTGGGGGTGCTCGATTTCGGCCTCGCTTGGTTTGAAGGCACCAACCGTAACCCCGTTTTCAGTTTGGGATTTGACAGCGAGGGATCGCCAGTGTTGGTGCCCTTTTATGAGCAAATGCGGCAGATGAGCCTCGATGCCCAGATTACCACGGGGGCTTGGCTGCTCAAGTTAGAAAGTTATTGGCGCGACGGAGAACGCGACGCAGCCGGGCTGGAATCGGATTATCTCGCCCTCGTCGGCGGCTTCGAATACACCTTGTATGGCACCTTAGGTGGCGATACTGATCTTGGACTGTTGGTGGAATTTCTCTATGACGGACGTGACGAACGCGCCACCGTCGTTACCGAGGAGGATGTCTTTACAGCACTGCGTCTAGCCTTCAATGATGAGGCTAGCACGGTTGTCCTGTTCGGTTTCATCCAGGATTTGGACAAGCCGACGCGCACTTTGTTCCTTGAGGCCAACCGGCGTCTCAGCGACAATACTACGCTCGGCATCGAGGGTAGTGCGTTTCTCAACGTTGATGATCAGGATAGCCAGTTTTCCCTGCGCAAAGACAGTTTTGTTCAACTCGATCTGACCTATCACTATTAAACGAGCGCGATGCGCCATGACCAATTCTCTCAGTCCTGACCAAAGCTTAATTGATGAGGCTATCGGGAAGTTTTGCGCTGATTTTGGGGATGAATATTGGTTGGCGCGTGATACGGATGGGAAGTATCCCGAAGAGTTCGTAGCCTCCATAACCGCCGGTGGCTGGCTTGGCATCGCGATGCCAGAAGCGCATGGTGGCTTCGGCCTCGGCATAACCGAAGCGGCGCTGATGATGCGCCGTATCGCGCAATCCGGTGGCGGCTTTGCTGCCGCTTCATCGGTGCACATAAATATTTTTGGACCCCATCCGATCGTCAAATTCGGCAGCGACGAGCAGCAGGCGCGCATGTTGCCACCGCTAATCCGCGGTGATGATCGCACTTGTTTTGGCGTCACCGAGCCTAATGCGGGCCTCGATACCGGCGCCATCGAAACTCGTGCCGAATGGGACGGCAGCCATTATGTGGTGTACGGGCAAAAGCACTGGACTTCGGTCGCTCAGCGCGCCAACAAGATTATGCTTCTGGCACGAACTGCACCGAGAGACGCAAGCGAAAAGGGCACCGATGGCCTCTCGTTATTTTATACCGATCTTGACCGCGCTCATGTGGAAATCCATGAGATAGCCAAGATGGGTCGCAAATCTGTCGATTCGAACGCGCTCTTTATTGACGGACTGAAGATCCCTCGCGAGGATATGATCGGCGAAGAAGGCCAGGGCTTTCGCTGCATTCTGCAGGGCCTCAACCCGGAACGCATCTTGATCGGGGTGGAGGCCATTGGCCTCGGCCGGGCAGCGTTGGCCAAAGCCACACAGTATGCGCGCGAGCGCCATGTCTTTGGCCGGCCGATCGGACAAAATCAGTCAATTCAACATCCACTCGCTGAAGCCTGGGCCGAACTGGAAGCAGCCAACTTGATGCTTTTCAAAGCGGCGCACCTCTACGATGCCGGCGAACCATGCGGCGCCGAAGCCAATGCCGGAAAATTTCTCGCTGCCGACGCGGCACATAAAGCGTGTGAACGCGCAGTTCTCACTCTCGGCGGCATGGGATATGCGCGAGAATTTCACGTCGAACGCTATTTGCGCGAATGCTATATCGCGCGCATTGCGCCGGTCAGTCGCGAGATGATCCTCAATTTTATAGCCGAACAGGTATTGGAGTTACCACGTTCATATTAGACTGCGAACATATGATCGCTGGTTTGGCACATTCCATGATGGCAATCCAGCAGCACATGCACGCATGACTGAACAGATAATCGCGCGGCAATCGACGAATCGACCTCTACCGAAGGCTGACACCAAATGCGCGCTCGACAAGGGCGCACCCATGGGGCAAAAAAAGGCGTCGCCGCCAGGGCGGCTCCGGAGATCACTACAATAACCCAGTGAAAGGGGCGCCGCATGGCAACCTATCTTTGCGGTATCGACATCGGCGGTACCTTTACCGATTGCGTCATCGTAGACGACAATGGCGCCGTGACCACCGCTAAGGCACCCTCGACGCCGCATGATTTCGCTAAAGGTGTGCAGGATGCTCTAGAAGCTGCCGGCGCTAAGCTTGGTCTTGGGCTGGATACGTTATGCGCCCAGATCACTATGCTGAGCCATGGCACCACGGTTGGCACGAATGCAATCATCCAGAAGCGTGGCGCCCGGGTCGGCCTAATCACCACCCGTGGACATAATGACGTGATCCATATCATGCGCGGCTCGCGCGGCCTCACCGGCCACGATATCCGCCAGGTAGTGCATATCCCGGAAAGTCGCAAGCCCGACCCCATCGTACCCAAGCGACTGATTGAAGGGGTTTCGGAACGCATCGACTGCTTCGGAAAAGTAATCGTCGATCTCAATGAAGAAGAGGCCGAGGCCGCCATCCGGCGTCTGCTAGAAAAAGGCGTTGAAGCTATCGCGATCTGTTTCTTATGGTCATTTCTGGAACCCAAGCACGAAGCACGGGTGAAGCAAATGATTGGCGATATTGCGCCCAATATGTTTGTGACCACATCGCATGAACTGGTGCCTAAATGGGGCGAGTATGAGCGCACCGCGGCCGTGGCGCTGAACGCCTATATAGGTCCTCTAACCACCGGCTATCTCGCGGGCGTGGCGCGAGACGTATTAAAATTGGGCTACCACCAACCGCTGCAAATTACCCAATGTGCCGGCGGCACCATCTCGGTCGATCGCGCCATGGCGGCACCGTTGCTCACCCTTGATTCCGGTCCCGTGGCGGGCGTTACCGGGTCACAATATGCTGGTAGCCTGATGGGCTATAAAAATATTATCACTACCGATATGGGCGGTACGTCGTTCGATGTAGGTATCATCCATGACGGCAAGCCGGCATTTTCCTACACCAGCCTGGTGCACCAGTACGCCTATTACCTGTCCAAGGTCGATATCCAGACCATCGGCGCTGGCGGTGGCTCCAAGGCCTGGATTGATGAGACCAGTGGCATGTTGCGCGTCGGCCCCGAAAGTGCTGGCGCTGACCCGGGTCCAGCCTGCTATGGGCTCGGCGGTGAGACCGCCACGGTAACGGACGCCGACTTGATATTAGGTTATCTCGATGGCACCAATTTCGCTGGTGGCACAATGCAGCTTGATCGTGCCGCTGCAGAAACAGCGCTGCAAAAAATAGCCGATCCCCTTGGTCTAAACCTCCAGGAGACGGCTGCCGGCATCGTCAAGATTGCCGAATTCCAGATGGCCGACTTGATCCGTAAAGTGACAATCCAAAAAGGCTTTGATCCGCGCGATTTCGTACTTTTTGCCTTCGGCGGCGCGGGACCGGTCCATGCCGGTGTGTTTGCGCGCGAACTCGGTGTCTCCAAAGTCATCGTGCCGCAACGCGAGACCGCTTCGGTTTGGTGCGCCTTTGGTGCGGCGGCGGCGGATGTGTTACATGTGCATGAACGCGTCAACATGATACGTTCACCCTTCGACGTGGGCATGGTGAACAGCCTGCTCGGCGAATTAAAAAATCATGCCGAGGCGGAGCTGGCGGCGGACGACATTCCGCCCGCAAAGCATCATTTACGTTTCTCACTCGATATGCGCCACAAAGGCCAAATCAATGAGGTTGAGGTCGAAATCGGCGGGGGTGAACTTGCGGAAACCGATCTGCCAGGCCTACATAACGCTTTCGTTGCGCAGTATGAGAGGCTTTACGGGCAGGGTGCTTCGTTGCCTGGTGCACAGCTAGAGATCGTCACCTACCGCTGCCGCGCTGCAGCAGAAACATTAAAACCTCGCCTAACTCAGAGCCAAACGCTGAGCAACTCCGTTCACCCCGAGGCGTTGCGTCCGGCGCGCCCGGTCTATTGGTCGGAGCCGGGCGAAACGATGGAAACAGCGGTGTTTGAAGGCGAAAAACTAGTGCCCGGCAACAGCGTGCCCGGTCCGGCCATCGTTGAGACAGCCGACACCACCGTGGTCGTACACCCGGGCCAAATATTAGTGGCAGACGAGTTTGGAAATATCGAACTCACGCTAGAAGCTGAGAGCTAATACCAAGACTTAAAGAATACGGAAGGGCGAACCATGCCACGCATCAGCCAGATTACCGACGTCGCATTTGACGGGATCGACAACCCGTATGTGCCGCCGAAGGAACTCAACATATCGCCTAGCCTAAGGCTTCACCGCGATTGGGACGAAGCGGTAGAACCGGTCACCTATGAAGTAATTCGCCACAATCTTTGGAATATCAATGAGGAGCATGGCGCAACGATCCAGCGCATCTCTGGTTCACCGGTGGCGATGTTCGCGCTTGACCTCAATCCTTCAATCCTCACTGAGGATGCAGAGTTCGTCTACTTTGGCCCCTACATGCAATACATGTCTGGCGTCACCGATACGCAGGTTAAGTGGATATTGGAATACCGCTCCGATAATCCCGGCATCAAAGCGGGCGATATGTTTCTCGCCAACGACCCTTGGGTCGGTGCGGCGCATCAAATGGACGTGATGTTGATCTGCCCGGTCTTTCATGAGGGTGAACTGTTTTGTTGGGTCACCAACTGCTTGCATCAATATGATATCGGCGGCATCACACCGGGTAGCTTCTGCCCGTCGGCAGAAAGCGCATTTGATGAAGGCATCCTCATTCCGCCGGTCAAGATCGTCGAGAACGATTTGGTCAGGAGAGACATCGAGGCGCTTTACCTGCGCTCGTCGCGCAAACCGGAGATGGTGGCGCTTGATTTTCGTGCGCAGTTGGCCGGTAACATGACGGCCAAGGCACGAATCGAACAACTCATTACCCGTTATGGTGCCAAAACCGTAAAGTCCGTCATGAAGAAGGTGATCGATAATTCTGAAGCGGCTTTCCTTAGCAAGCTAAAAAAGGTTCCCGACGGCGTGTGGCGCGATCGAACCTACATCGAAGCCTGCCGCCCGGGCGATCGCCGCACCCATCGTGTACAAATTGCGCTGCAAAAAAAGGGTGATAAACTCATTTTTGACAATGAAGGCACCGCGCCTCAAGACGGCGCTATGAACGCGACCTATTCGGGCTGGCGTGGCTCGGTAATGGTTGCCATCAACGAGTTGTTGAGTTGGGATCAATATTTCGCTGTCGGCGGCGCGCTCCGTCACATCGAATTTGACCCCGTTCCGGGCACGCTTAATTGTGCTAATTTTCCAGCATCGGTTTCTACTGCGCCGACGCAGTCGATGGAGATATCACTCTATCCGGCCTACAATATCATTTCCAAGATGCTCTATTCCGATGAAGGTCTACGCCAAGACATCATGGGCATCGGCGGCACCAGCCAATGGCCGACGACGATTTTCCGCGGCATCGACCAATGGGGTGAGCGCTATGGTTATCTGTTGATTGATCCCATTGGCGGCTCTATCGGTGCCTTTGCCCAGGGTGACGGCATCAATACTGGCGGCCAGGCCCGCACACCGATTGGCCAGTTGCCGAACGTGGAACACAATGAACAACTGTTTCCGCTGCTCTTCCTCTATCGCAAGGAGTTGCCGGATTCGGGCGGGGCAGGAAAATTTCGCGGCGGCCTGTCGGCGGAAAGTTGCTTCATTCCGCACAACACTGACCATATTGTTCAGGATACGTTGTCGTCTGGCAACGCCATCCCGACCTCGACCGGCATGATGGGCGGCTATCCGTCGACGACCAACGCGTACACCTTCATCCGTAACAGCGATATTCTTGAACGCATGGCTGATTCCAGTCTCGTGGAAGATGCGTCCGAAGTCACCGGTGAGTCAGAAATGCTTCAGCTGCGGCAGGAGAATTTTGTGCAGAACGCAGCGGACGTATACGCTGTGCGCTGGTCGGGTGGTGGCGGCTTCGGTGATCCGTTGTTGCGCGATTCCGAGCGTATTGCGCATGACCTCGAGCATCTTAACATTACGCCCGCAGCAGCACGCGATATTTTCGGTGCGGTGCTGGACGCGGATGAGCAGGTGGATGTCGCAGCCACAGCGAAAAACCGTGATCAAATCCGCGAGGCGCGCCTCACGCGTCTCGGCAACGGCCACGCGCCGAGAGAGATTCATAGTGGTGAAGCCACCCTTGCGGCTGGTGATAATCTCGCAGTTTACTGCGCTTCCGGCGTTGCGCACTGGGCTTGCGCTCATTGTGCTGCCGATCTCGGGCCGCTTGCCGACAATTATAAGGATGTCTGCCTGCGGGAAGATCTTCCGGTTTCAAGGTCCAACCCATTAGTCGGAGACCCATCCAATTTTATCGATGACGCCGTCGCCTTCCGCCTTTTCTACTGCCCGGCGTGCGGTAGCCAGATCGATAATGAGATCGCCGTCGAGCAAGATCCTGTGATGCGCGATATTGAATTAGTGTTGTAATGACTTTCGGCAGGGCGTCAGAGAGTGTTACGCTCGAAAAATGAGAACGCGATTCACTATACTCATCGCGGCCGTTTCCCTGGTTGCACTCGAGGCTTGCGATAGCGGTCCGCGACTGGCAGCGACCTCTGCGCCAGCGCCAGCGCTGGCGACGGATGAGGATGAACTAAGTGGGGCGTTCCAGCCGATTACAGATGTCCCGATCCCCGACGGCGCGCGCCTCGACAGTGAGCGCAGTCTGGTCCTTGGTGGGCAGGATGCTTGGACTGGGCGGCTAGTGTTTACGATTAACGAATCTGCCGGCGATGCGTTTGCCCGCTATCATCAGGAAATGCTGCGCTTTGGCTGGCGTCTGATCACCAGCGTACAAGCCGAATCAAGTGTGCTGGCTTTTTCTCGAGAGGATCGTGTCGCTACCATCCAGATTGAAGGCCGCATGCTCTCCGGCGCCACTGTGGCGATCACTATGTCACCCCGGCATAGCGGTGACGATTCGGTGCATGTAACGCCGCTCGGCGAGTGAACGGAGCATAGCCGACTGAGCAAGCCATGAATTGGAGATGGGAAAGCATTTCAATTTTCCACCTCGCATTTTGGCGCCCATTTTGCCATCTCAAAGCTACCGATTTACTCCTGAGGCCAGGATGATCGATGACGACGTCTAAGCCGTAAACTGTAGGCTGATGCAGCCGAGCGCACCGAAATCTGCCGCCACATAATCGCCCGGACGAATCGCCGTCGGCACGATGCAGGTGCCGGTAGTAATGATTTCGCCAGCACAAAGCGGCACGCCTTGAGTTATGCGATCATTGGCGAGCCAGGCCAGGGCGCGGCGCGGGTCGCCGAGCACATTGGCACCCGTGCCTTCTGCTGTGGTTTCGCCGTTGATGGCAACACTGATTTGATGACTAGCCAGATCAAGATCGCGCCAGCTTTCCGATACTGCCGCGCCGAGAATAAAAAATTCGGTGCAGGCATTGTCAGCAATCAATTGTGGCGCGCCCACGATAGAAAAATCCTCGAAGCGCGAATCGGGCACCTCGATGCCAAGATGAAGAGACGCCGTAGCTTCTACCACATCCTCCGGCGAATAGTCGTCCCCGCGCGGCGGCAAATCATCAGCCAAACGAAAAACGAACTCAGCTTCTATGACCGCCATGTACAGATGCGCAGCGGGCAGTTCGGCGCCACCCTCATGCAACTTGCCTGCAAGCAGACGCCCGGCGAGCGGCCCGTCCACGCCGATATGTTTTTGCCCGGCTGTACTGGTAGCCGCAATTTTCCAGCCGACTGCCTGCCAACCACTCAGTTTACTGAGCTCCGCCTGTGCCGCATAGCCCTCCGCTACAGTGCGCGGGCGGCAGTATTCAGGTAGCGCATCCATACGGCTGTGATTGCACCAATTTTGCCAAATCAGCGCCGCAGCTTCGCTTGCACGCATATCTCTCATACCGCTGTCTTAGCGTACCAACCTGTGGCGGGCAAGGCATGCTGATCACTGCCCAAGATAGCTCTCGACCGTCGAATGGCTGTGCATGCTGTTCTTCCATTCGCCACCCAAATTTGGTCACCCTGGACATTCCTTCAAGGGCCGCTCTGGCGTTAAGCAAGCCTGAACATTCACGCCGTCATCAACATCACCATGGTATCTGGTATGCAGATATTGAATCGATCAGGCATAGAGAATTAATATCAATCCGCTGGGGGTTGCGCGCTTGCGGCGAGTTGGCGCGAGACGAGCGAGGCATAAAGGCCACCCTTGGCGAGAAGGCTGGTGTGCGTGCCAACCTCACTCACACGCCCGCCATCCATCACTAAAATCTGATCGGCGTCGCGCACGGTAGAGAGGCGATGCGCTATAACGACGGTGGTACGTGCCACCATCAACTCGGAAAGGGCGCGGCGCACCGTTTGTTCGTTAAGCGCGTCGAGATGAGATGTTGCCTCATCGAGTATCAGCACCGGTGCGTCCTTGAGAAATGCGCGAGCGATAGCGATGCGTTGGCGCTGGCCACCGGAGAGACGTGTGCCGCGTTCACCGACCTCCGTGTCTAGCCCGTCGGGCAATGCGGTGGTAAAATCTTCAAGGGCAGCCCGACTGACCGCCACTGCTACTTCTGCTGCGCTGGCGTCGGGCCGAGCGATCAGGATATTGGCGCGGATGGTATCGTTGAACAGGTAGGTATCCTGCGCCACCAAAGCGATGTGAGCGCGCAGATCGTCGATACGCCAATCTTTGAGGTCGTGACCGTTCAAGCGCACTGTGCCTTCCTCTGGGTCCCAAAAACGCATCAACAGATTCGCTAGTGTCGTCTTGCCGGCGCCCGAAGAGCCAACTAGGGCGAGGGTACGTCCTGGCGCCAGGGTTAGGTTGACCCCATCAAGTGCCGGCGCCTTGATGCCGGGATAGGTGAAGCGTAAATTTTCAAGCTCTATGGCTGCGCTGGCACGGCTTGATTGCGCCGCCACCACCCCGGGGCCGTCGGTAACCGCCACCGGCTCACTATGCACCGCATTGAGGCGCCGCGTGCCGCCCAATGTATCGGCAAGTTGGCGCCCGATATTGGCAATTTCTGAGACCGGCAGAAAGGCGGCCATCGCAAGTAGGCTGAGAAGCGGCAGCATCGTGCGATCTAGCTCACCAGTGTTCACCAGAAACGCACCGGTGATGACCACGGCCAGGCCGCCTAGGCCGGTCACGGTTTCGACCAGTGCCGTCTGGATGGTGAGATCGCTGAAGAAGGGTAGACGCAGTGCATGATGGCGGTGCACCAGGTCTATCAATTGCTTGCCGCGTCGCGCCTCTTGGCGGAAGGCGAGAATCTCGGGAAGCCCTTGTAGAGTATCGACGGTGTGGGCGTTGAGCTCGCCTTGCGCCTCGCTGGCGCGTGAGGCTAGCCTGTCGACCCGCTTCCGCATCAGAAACGGTGAGAGCGCAATTAGCGCCAGGAACGGTGCCAAAGAGACCGCCATCGGCCAGCCAAATAACAACACGGTGGCGAGTACGGCAGCTGGCACCAACAGCGCCACGAACGCCGGGGCCACTGTGTGCGCAAAGAAAAATTCCACATTCTCGATATCCTGCGTTGCCATGGCTACCAAATCGCCGCTGCGACGGCGCAACAGGTAAGCGGGCGCTAGAGCATCGAGTTTGGCAAACAAAGCAATGCGCATTTCGGTCAGCAGGCGGAAGGCCATATCATGGGCGACCCAGGATTCGAGCCAATGCAGAATGCCGGCGAACGGTGCCAGTACATACAGTGCGATCAGCAGTCCATCGAAGGGCTCGCCGTTGCGCACCGCCGCCACGACGAAAGCGCCTAACACGCCGACTCCGATCAAGGCCATGACGCGCACAACACCGAGAAAAAAGGCAAGACCGACTCGCCGGCGCAACGGCCGAACGAGGCGCATCAAAAGGCCGGCAGCGCGCCACCAGCCCATGTGGCCGGCGCGTAGTATTTCATCTGCGGGCTGCAACTGGGCGAGCTGTAAATCTTCGGGCGGTGGCATTGTGGCAGCTGCCGGCGCCGGTGCGGTGATCAATTCTTCGCCCACGCCACTGGTCACGGCTTCGGTCGCCTGCGCCGCCATCAAGCGAGCGTAGACACTACTCGTAGCCATCAAGGTGGCATGATGGCCCTGCTCGACCAACGCGCCATCCTCCAATACCAAAATACGATCAGCATCGATCACGCTGGATAGGCGATGCGCCAGGATCAACACGGTGCGCCCTGCCATGAGACGATTGAGTGCTTCCTGAATAACTGCCTCATTCTCGGCATCGACCGCTGAGAGCGCCTCATCTAGTACCAGAAACGGAGCATCGCGGAGCAGTGCACGGGCGATGGCAATGCGCTGGCGTTGGCCGCCTGACAAACGGACACCTCGCTCGCCGATGACGGTGTCATAGCCCTGTGGCAGGTGCGAGATGAACTCATGGGCGTTGGCTGCACGCGCTGCTGCTTCCAGTTCTACAGGGCTGGCGTCGGGCCTGCCGAAGCGGATATTCTCTTCCGCAGTGCCGTGGAAAAGATAGGTGTCCTGATGCACAACGGCGAAATGCCTGCGGATTTGCGCAAAACTCAAATCCCGTAAGTCAGTGCCCCCAAGCGAAATTTTTCCTGAGTCCGGGTCATAAAGGCGAAGCGCCAAGCGCACGATGGAGGATTTACCGCAACCGCTCGGGCCGACAATGCCGATGCGCTCACCGGCATTGATGTCAAAACTCAAATCACTATGTGCCTTCTGGCGCCCGCCGGGGTAGGTAAAATTTACACTCTCGAAGCGGAGAGACGGTTCCAGTTCCGTCTTTGACGGGAATTCCCCACCTTCTTTTTCGCGCACCAACGGCTTGGCATCTAGCAGGGCAAACAATCCCTCGGCGGCAGATTGCCCGAGCATGCCCTGGTGTAGCAAAATGCGTAGATCCCGCATTGGGCGAAATAGCTCCACGCCCATCATTAGGACGATCAGCAGCACGCCGATACCGATCTCGCCGTCTACTACGCGCCAGGCGCCGATACCAAGTGCCAGCGCCGCGCCGATGGCAATTCCGCCATCGGTAATGCCGCGTGACAGCGAATTGGTTGCCAGCACCCACATGGTGCGGCGAAATAAATCATGCGCTTTGGCTGTCAGGTCGCGCGCCCGCGCACCGCTTTGGCCAAAGGATTTGAGCGTCGCCAGACCCTGTACCGAATCGAGGAACTCGGCGCCGTAGGCCGCATAGGAACGCTGCCTCGTCTGCGCTGCACGGCGGTCCCAGCGATGAAACGCTGCTGGAGCGAACAAAGTCAGGAGCGCGAAGCCGAACAACGCGCCAGCAAGCGGTAGGTCAAGAAAGGCCATGAAACCGAAAATGCCGAGAGGTGCCAAAGTGGCGACGCAAAGCTGCGGCAAATACTGACCAAAATACGTCTCGAGTTGCTCGACGCCGTCGATCAAAGTGAGAAGAGTCGCGCCGGTGCGTTCGCGACCGAAATAGGCGGGGCCGAGAGCGATAACATGATCGTAGAGACGTTGGCGTAGTGTAACCTGAACGGTGGCTGCCGTACGGTGAGCTAGCATGTTGCGGCTATATTCGAGGATGCCCCGCAGCAACATCACGGCCGCGGTGAGAGCAAAGGGCAACGCCAGCTCGGCAATCGGCTGGTCGGTGAATATCTTGGCTAGCAGCCACCCCAACAGCGCTAGGCGCGCCACACCCGCTGCCGCTGACAACAAACCCAATAGAATAGTTGCCGCGATACGTGCGCGCACGCCTTCCGTAAAAACCCAGAGCCTGCGGTCGAGATACATGCTTGTTCTATCTAATCGGAGTCACGGCGCTAGCCAGACCTTAAATTTCAAAGTTGTCGATTGAGGGGAATATGCGGGGCCGCCGTCATCGGCAGTATTCCCGTCACGCGTGGATCCTCCGCCGACCGTACCTCTATATGAGTCTCTTTAAAGCCTTGGCGGCGATAGAATGGAACTGCAGCGGGGTGGTCCAAATCGCAAGTGTCGAGCGTGACACGGCGCACGACTGGCCGCCAGGCTTGGTGGAGCAATGATTCCATCATATAACTACCGAGACGCTGGCCGATAAATTCAGGCAAAAGACCAAAATAGCGGATGGCTGGCGCTTTGGTGTCGCTGCTGTCCAACTCCACGAAGCCGGCCCATCTTTCGTCCGCGCGGAGAATGAATATTTCAGTGGCCGGGTCGGATAGCAATGCGCGCAGAGCCGCGTCGTCGAAACAAATACGCTCCCACCACAACCACTCCTCACCTACTTCGCGATGCAATTGACGGTACGCGTCAAGGCCGATATTAGCTTCTAGGGCGAATGTTACCCCGGCAGGTGCTGGCGGTGTACCATTCTCAGGTACGGCCGTTCGCTCCATATAAGTAATGCGCCAACTCAGCATGTCTTATGTGTGCCCGTCCGCTGGCTCACATGCCGAGCGAAAAGCCTTCGTCTAGCACCAACAACCCGCCATGCATGGCGCGGCTGTCGTCACTCGCCAAGTACAGCGCCGCGCGCGCCATATCGATTGCCTCGGAATAGGTCCGCCCACTCGGAGTTGCAGCGGCCATTCCGTCGAGCATGGGCTTGAATTCGGGCTCGGTGCGGATGTTTTCGTTCATTGGCGTCGCCGTGTTGCCGGGCAGGATCGCGTTTACCCGGATACCGTGCGGAGCGAGCTCCTGGGCATGCGCTCGGGTCATGAAATTCACCCCTGCTTTGGCGGCGCAATAGGCGGAATAGGTACCGAGCGCCATGACGCCAGCAACCGAGGACAGGTTGACGATGCAGCCACTGCCTTGGGCGATCATGAGCGGCGCCACTTCATTGACGCAAAAGAACAGGCCCTTCAAATTGATATCCATCATGCGGTCGTAATCGGCTTCCGATGTGCCACCCACCGGTGTCGGGTAGAACACACCGGCCGAATTGACTAGTATGTCGACGCGCCCGAAGTCCGCTTTGACGGCTGCCACCAGCTTAGTGATTTCGTCTACTATGCTGAGATTAGCAACATAGGGCTTGGCCGAGCCACCCGTAGCTTCGATACGTGCCGCCACGGCTTTCGCTTTGGCTAAATCGGAGCTTCCAACTAGCGCTACCTTGGCGCCCTCGGCAGCGAACAGGTCGGCGCAGGCCTCACCGATGCCGGAGGTTCCTCCAGTGATCAGTGCTACTTTTCCGTCCAGTTTCATCTCTCTCTCCCAAATATCATCTGCCGTAGACGTAATATCAACCACCCCTCCGAGTCGCAATCGCCTTGTCGGCGAAAGTAGGAACCTCGTCGCCCGGAGCAATGCCGGCGGCGAGGGCAAGGGCATTGGCGTGTGAAATGATTCCGCTTTCCCAGGCTGAGCGGGCATCACCGATGCGCGCGCTCGACGCCGCCACCGTGGCGGCGATGACCCCCTCGCCGTCGAGCGCTGGTAAGCGCGAAAAACCACAATCATCAGCGCCGCCGCCGGCATCGTTAAAAATCACGGCAAGCGGCGGTCCGGCGATAGGTTTGTTCTGCATACTGCCAAATAGCGCACCGTGCGACGCGGTAATCATAACCTGGCCTTCGTCGCTAGTTTGCAGCAGGGAAGTGGAATCGACGCCCCAAACTTCGGGCGCTCCGGCGTGCTCACGCGGGCGTAGCACAAAACGTGCTTCACCGAATTCCGGCGCCGCGCCCGCCCATTGTGTCGCCATTGTCATCAACTCGGCAGCGGCACGGCAGCTTTGCCCTAGCTTACAGCCCAGCGCTGCTGCGGATTTGTTGACATGGCTGATCACACCTCGCGCCAGTTGGTCGCGGCCGTCAGCAATACGCGCACTGAAATGCTCAAGCGTGGCCGCCGGTAGGCCGATACCATCCAGGAACGCCAGCGAGCCAATACCGGCTTCGTCCTTGCCGATCCCGGCATTATGCAGAATGACGCCGCGTAGGCCGGTTTTCGCCGCCATATAGCCGGCATAACGCCCACCATGGGAGCCGCCGATCAGGACTTGACCGTAATGCTCAGGGCCCAGCGCGGTGACCGTATCGGCGCAAACAATATCTACCATATCCCCCTGACGGCCTATCAAATCAGCTGAAACTTCTAACAGCGGCTTCGATGACAGGCCGCGCTGCCGCGAGATTCCGGGGTAACATCACCGAAGGGGTTTCAATTTTGGCATCAAAACGAGGCACCACGGCTCAGCCACGGCTGGAATTCTAGAGACATCTGCCATATCGACTATCACGATTGCCGTGTACTAGCCGTTACCCGCGGCGAAACAGCACGCTTCGGGCTTGATGTCATCGAGGATGGCTTGAACGTTATCTGCCAAAATACCCGTCTCCGCCGCAGCGTTTCGCGACCCCACGGGCCAACTCGCCGTTACGATAAACCGCATGATCTTTCCCTCAGTATAAGGTCGTGGTCTGGGTTGAGCCGACTTTCAGCCCAAGCCTATGGCCAGTCTCTATCTGGAGTCGAGCGAATAGGGTGTGCAATCAATTTGCCAATTCAAGCAAGCAGTCTTCATCAAGCGGCTTGATTGGGGACCAGTCACGGCTGCAATGATGCTCGGCGCGTTTGAATATGGTAGGCGGGTTGTCACTCGCCGCGAGGTTCAAATAGAAAATCGTGCGTGGCCACGGCGTGATGTTATTCGACGAGCCATGCACGATGTTGCTATGGCAAATCAGTACCGAGCCGGCCGGTCCGGTTTGCGCTGCGATGCCCCGGTCCTTGGCCAATTCCGCTAATGTTGGTGGTGGAATATTAAAGATCGAATAGCCGCCGATCTCTCGGTCATCGTTCGCGTCATGCACGAGCCCGTCCCGGTGCGAGCCAGGCACGATTAGTAGTGGCGCGTTGACCGCCGTCACGTGCTCGATAAAGACTGCCACCATCAGGGCACGCGGTTCGGCCAAGCCGTCGCGGTCATGCCAGGTAGCGAAATCCTGGTGCCAATCCCAATTGCCGCCGTTGAAGGCCGCTTTTGGATTGAGACGCGACTGATGTACATAAACGCCGTCTGTTTCGAGTAATTGCTCGGCGGCTGCGATCAGGCGCGGATGTCGCCCGAGACGGACAAACGCCTCATCAAAACGATGCGCGCCATAAACTAGGCGCACGGTCTTGGAATCCGCTTCGCAGACCACTTCTGGCCCCTGGCGCGCCATAATTCGCGCCGCGCCCGAGCGCAACACGGCAACTTCCACTGCGGAAAACAGTGAGGGTAAGAACATAAAACCCTGTTCCGCGAAATCGCTAAGTTGCTGTGTCGTTAACTTGGTCATGATCACCAAGGTTTTGGCGCGAGCTCTCGGCTAGCCGCCCATCCCGACGAATTCTCTGATCAGTTCCGGATCGGCGAGTTGTTCGGGAGAGACTTCGTTGACCAATTGGCCACGCTGAATGATATGGATGCGTTGGCTGAGCGCACCAATGAACTCAAGATTCTGTTCCACCAGGATGACCGTGAGGTTCCGACTTTTTCTCAGGCCGTGCAGGATTTCAATGATCTCTTCGACGATGGAGGGCTGGATGCCCTCCGTCGGTTCGTCGAGTAATAACAGGCTCGGGCCGCCACAGAGGCAGCGCGCCAGCGCCAGGATTTGCTGTTCGCCGCCCGACAGTACGCGCCCTGAGCGCTCAAGCAATGGCTTCAGTCGAGGGAAAGTTTCCAGCACCTCTTCCAGCACTTTACCTTCGTCGACCTTGTGCATGGCGAGAGCAATTCGGAGATTGTCGTACACCGTGAGGTTGGGAAATATATCACGACCTTGGGGCACGTAACCCATGCCGCTCAGGTTACGCCTGAAAGCGGGCATGCGGGTGATGTTCTGGCCGTGCAATTCGACATTGCCACCGGTCGGGCGGAGCAGGCCGATCAGAGTTTTGAGGAAGGTCGTCTTACCCATGCCGTTATGGCCAAGAATGCCAACGAATTCGCCTTCGGCAACGTTGAGGTCGATACCGTGTAGGATTGGAATGCGTCCATAAGCGGCTTTCAGACCCTTGACCGCCAACATGATCAGGCGACCTCTCGCTTGCCGAGATAGATATCTCGCACTTCTTGGTTTTTGAGCACGTTCTCCATCGTGTCTTCGACTAAAATGGTGCCCTGGTTAAATACTGTGACGCGATTGGCAATCGCCTTAATAAACTGCATGTCATGCTCGACGACGATCAGTGATGCGGTGCGGTTGATCTCGCGGATCATCTCGGTGGTGCGGTGCACTTCTTCGTGGGTCATGCCGGCGGTCGGCTCGTCAAGAAGGATTAATTCCGGGTCACCGGTGAGTACGATACCTAGCTCGACGCCCTGACGCTCTCCATGGGCGAGCTGGCCAACTGGCTGGTTCACCAGATGCGTAAGGCCAATGCGTTCAAGTATTTCATCGACGACGCGGTTGGCCTGGCGGTCCTTGTGGCGGCGGCGTGCGGAAAGCCAAATATTCTCGCGCACGTTGAGGCCGTCGAACACGCTTGGCACCTGGGTCTTTATACCGATGCCGCGGCGCGCGATTTGATGGGTGTGCAAGCCCGTTATGTCATTGCCACGATAAAGTACATGCCCGGAGGTCGGCTTATATTGGTGGGTGAGGCAGCGAAAGAAGGTCGTTTTGCCTGCGCCATTCGGGCCTATCAAGCAGCGCAACTCGCCTTCGGCCATGCTGAAATCGACATTATTAACCGCTACTACGCCTCCAAAACGCATCGTCAGGCCGCGCGTCTCCAGGATCGGTGGGCGGCCATCAGCCATTGCTAGTGCTCTCCGGCGCACTCGCCTCGGCGGCACCACCTTTGGCGCGCGCCGCTTGTTCTGCCTCTTCTGCGGGTCGCACCCAGGGCAGGTATCTAAGCGCCAAGGCCTTCGCGGTAGGTTGCAAGCCCTGCGGCACCGCGAGTACAAAGACCAGTATGATGGCGCCAAAAATGAGGTAAGTATTGAGCCATTCAAACATTCTTTGTGTGCCCAGCCAGTTATAGAGCATTTGCAGGGCAATACTGCCAAGCATTGGCCCGACCAGCGTACCGACGCCGCCGATCAATACCCACATAATTATCTGCGCCGCCAGCCCGAGCGCGAAAACATCCGGATTGATAAAATTATTGAAGCTGACGAAGAGGCAGCCGGCCAGTCCAGCAATGCCGGCGCCCACCGAGAAGGCAATCATTTTGTAGAAACGAACATCGTATCCTAGATATTCAGCGCGTGTTTCGTTTTCCCGGATAGCCACAACGACGCGGCCGAAATGGGTGCGCAGCAGATAGCGTAAACCGAAATAAACCAGTATGAGAAACACCATGGCAACGTAGAATATATCGTCCGGCCAAAGGACCGAGTTCGGGAAACCCGGCCAGTTGAAGCCGGGGATCGAGGATATTCCGTTGAATCCCATCAGTCGCGCGCTGCCAATAGCGTATTCTTCGCCTGAGGTAGAGCGGATAAAAGCGTAGAAAATTAGCGTCACTGCGAGTGTCACGACGGCGAGGTAGATATCGCTGAGGCGACCGTAAAACATGAAATAGCCGAGCAGCATGGCGAAGGCGGCAGGTACGAACACTGACAGCAATAAGGGCACGGTGCTTTCACCCATATTGATGACGGCGATGGCGTAAGCGTAACCGCCGATGCCGAAAAAAGCCGATTGGCCAAAACAAAGGATCCCACCGAAGCCCCAGATGAAGCCCATCGAGAGCGCCAGCATAGCCGTCGAGATAAAGAGAATAACCTTCAAGAGAACAAAAAGATCGAAAATCTGCGGCCCGGCGAACAACAGTGCCAGCATAACCAACCCGACGAAGATCAATCCGCGGGTATTCCAGTCTTTTAGATCAATCGCGAACATCAGAGTGACCGTCTAAAAATCTTGCCGGTAATGCCTTGTGGCAGCAAGCGTAACAGCATGACGGCAACAATCAGCAACACCACACCGCCTATGATCGGCGTGGTCTCATAGGTGACGAGTTGGCGCACGGTGCCGAAAACACCGGAAGCAACGATGGTCCCAGTGATGGCTCCGGTGCCGCCGGTGATGACAGTGATGAAGGCTTGTGCGACATAAGTGAAGCCGACGGTCGGGATGATTTGCGAAATCGGCGCCAGCAGGCCGCCGGCTAAACCGGTGAGCGCCGCGCCGATACCGAAGGTGACCATATAGACGCGCGGCGGGCTAATGCCGAGCACTGAAGCCTGCTCGGCGTTCTGCATGGTTCCGCGGGCGATCAGCCCGAGGCGGGTGCGCGTGAATACCAGATAAATGCCAACGAACAAGATTACAGTCAGGCCGATCAACACCAGGCGATAGACGGAAAGTTGATAGATGCCGATGCTGAAGTTTCCCATTGGTGCCGAGACACCGGTGATGTAGTTGCCGAATATAGCGGTGACGATGCCGATCAGGAGCAGGCTGAGCCCCCAGGTGGCGATCAGCGTGTCGACCATTCGGCCGTAGAAAAAACGAATTAGTAGGCGCTCCGATATAATGCCGATAATGCCGACAACGAGGGGTGACAGGATCAACATCGATATCCAGATGTTGACGCCGGCATTAGTGGCGACCACCGTGGTGTAGCCGCCCAGCATCATGAATTCGCCATGTGCGAAATTGATCACCCGCATCATGCCGAAGATAATCGCCAGCCCGGCGCATGTGAGCGCCAGGCTGGAGATCCCATTCAACACTTCGATGATCAGAAGTGCGACCGTATCCACGACGGATCCTTTAGATTCGCCCTATTTGGCCAACCGTCTTTCGCCGCTAGAGAATCGGCTCAAGATGCGCGTTCATATCCGGCGTCTTGGTCAGATCACAACGGTCGACGACATCGCTCGGATACAGCTGGCTGTAGCTGTCAAAAATGTTCCAGGACTGGTTCTGGCACTCGGCAACGTGCATGTCCTGGATAACGTGGTTAGTCACCGGGTCGACGACCATATGTCCGGCCGGGCCGTCCCAAGCAATATCGCCACTCCGAAGCGCGTCCATCACGGCCTGGCGCTCATGCGTGCCAGCCTTCTTGACACCCTCAGCCCATAGCATGGTGCCGAGATAACCGCCAATACCGACCGCGTTCAGATACGGCGCATCAGAACCGAAGCGAGCATGATAGCGAGCCACGAATTCCTTGTTCGCCGGTAGGTCGATTTCCTGGAAGTAAGGCTGGGCACTGACGATGCCGTTGCCTTCTTCAGGCTGAAGCTGCATGTGCTCATTGCCGACGCCAAAGGTACAAGAGACGATTGGAATCTTGTTGAGCATGCCGGCCGCCGCCCACTGGCGGTAGAAGCCCATATGCGCAGCGCCCACTAGGCATGTCGCGAGCCAATCGGGCTTGGCTTCTTGAATCTTGGCAATCGCCGGACCGAACTCGGTAACGTCGAGCGGGAAATGATCGCGCTGCAAAACGGTGCCGCCGAGGTCGCCGGAGAATTTCTCCAGCCATTTGCCGATGATCTGCGGCGCATTGTAGTCGGCGCCGATATAGAAAGCCTTGGGGCCGCGTTTTTTGAAACCGAATTCGGCGGTCGGCTGCACCCATTGTACGGCACCCACGCCGCTGACGAAATTATTGATATCGCAAACGCCGCCTTCATAAATGACGCTATACCACAACATGGTTTTGTATTTTCTAAGGATCGGCCGGATCACCTCGCGCGACGCACTAGTGATGGCGCCATGAACGAGGTCGACCCTCTCCTTGAGCGCGGCTTCTTGTGCATATTGCGCATAGAGCTGCATGTTGGATTGCGGATCGTATTTGATGAGCCGGATTTTCTTGCCGTTGAGGCCACCGGCGGCGTTGATTTCCTCAACCGCGAGTTCGCAGGTCATGGTCATCGGAGTGCCGTAAATATCGAGGCCGCCCGACTGATCAAACAGCGAAGCGATGACAATCTCGTCATCGGCCTTGCTCTGAATCGGTAAGATACTGGCGGCAAATGCGGTGCCGAGCCCTGCGCCTGCCCCCTTCAAGACGGATCTACGTGTGAGTTTCATAATGTGGCAACCTCCCTAGTAAGCCTGTTTCTGATCAATGAATAAGATGAGCATTCTTGATAATTCGGCCCCATTATCCCCATCATCCTACTCCACGCACCCAATTTTTTCATTTCTGCGGAATTTTCACTCGCTAGTGACATCGATCGGAAGCCCCGTACGACCTAAAATATTCATAAAATGCTGTCGCGGCGTGGCGTTTGCAGGTACCAACGCGCTTCTTACCCGATTTTTGCATGATTAATTGAGTGATGAATGGACTATATATTTGACGGCCCGCCAGACTTCGGCAAGACCAAGGAAGTCGCGCACGGCCTGCATTGGTTGCGCATGCCATTGCCGATGGCGCTTGATCATATAAATTTGTGGCTGGTTGAAGACGGCCCCGGCTGGACATTGATAGATACTGGTCTCCACAGTGGTCTATCGAAGAAAATTTGGACTCAAGTGATCGATGAGCGCCTCGACGGGCGGCCGTTAAATCGTGTCATCTGTACGCATTTTCATCCCGACCATGTTGGCATGGCAGGCTGGCTGGTGGCGCGCACCGGCGCTGAATTTTGGATGCCGCGCACCGAATGGCTCTATGCGCGCATGCTAACCATGGATACAAGTGATAGTTTCACCGATGCAACGGTCGAGTATTATCGCCGCGCCGGCGGTAGCGCTGATTATCTTGCGCGGTTGAAGGAGCGTGGGGCGTTTTTTCCTGGGCTGGTCTCAGACGTGCCGCGTGGCATCCGCCGTATTCGCGACGGAGACGTATTTACGATCGGTGAAAACAGCTGGAAAATCGTCGTCGGCAACGGCCATTCACCAGAGCATGCTTGCTTGCTCTCAGAAGAGATTGGCCTGTTTGTCGCGGGTGATCTCGTGTTGCCCAGAATCTCGCCACATATAGGCGTTTATGCCGACGAGCCCGGCGCTGATCCACTACGTGATTATCTCGATACGATGAAGCGCTTTCACGCGCTTTCCGACGACGTTATTGTATTGCCCTCACATAACGAGCCATTTCGCGGACTGCATGAGCGCTTGGATGCGCTGATCCAACATCATGCCGATCGCCTGGTCGATTTCACTGCTGCGTGCACCAAGCCCACCACGGCCCTGGATGTCGCCGTCCAAGTTTTCAAACGGCGCCTCGACTCATCACAGCTCGGATTTGCCATTGCGGAGACGGTTGCACATCTCAATTATTTAGTTGTTGAGCAGAAGGTCATGCGGCGCGAAAATCAAGACGGCGTTAATTTGTACGAAGCGATTTAGCTTCCTGGGCGCTTCATCCGAGACCCAGCAACCGGTCTACTGTATCGCGCAGGATGCAGGCAGCATCTATCAATTGATCAAGTGGTACATGTTCATTAGCCGCGTGACTGGTGGCGCCGTCGCCCGGACCGAAATTGACGATTTCGATGTTGTCGTCGGCAAAATAACGTCCCTCGCTAACCGCTAGAGCGTTGATGAAAACGGGCGCACGCCCGCATTTCGCGGCAATGGCGCTGGCTAGAGCTGAAATGCCCGGCCCGTCCTCGGGCGGCGAAAAGCCGTTTGTACCAGTGAGAAATTCTACGGTGAAACTTTCCGCCAACTCACCTGAGGCTTCGAGAATCTCGACCATCTCTCTATAAGCTGCTTCTACATCCTCATCGGGCAACAGGCGGCGGTCTATCTCAAGCATACAGTTGCTCGGTACAACATTGACATTATGACCGCCTCGAATGCGGCCTATATTCATGGTCGAGCGTTTTTCACCGCTGACGCGTGCGGTGAGACGCGGCTCCATCTCGGCGCGGAGATGCGCTACCAGGCGCATCATGCGGAGAATAGCATTGTCACCGGCCTCCGGGTCGCCGCCATGGGCGGCGCGGCCCGATGCCGTGATTCGGAGCCACAGCACGCCCCGCTCCGCCGCGATGAGATCGTTCGCGGTCGGTCCGCCAACCAGTATGATATCGGGTTTGAGCGCGCCAGCTTCGCGTAAATAACGCATGCCATCGGGGCCTAGCCGCTCCTCGTCTCCGGTAAAGGTGAAAACGATTTCGCCCTGGTGGGGGCCGCCGGCGCGCATGATTTCCTCACCCAGCCAAATATGCAGCGCTGCTGAGCCCTTGCAATTGTTGGCGCCGAGGCCAAAGATCGCGCCATCCTTCAGCTCCGCTTTTAAGGGGTCGGTTATCCAATCCGTGCGCTTTCCCGCCTCCACCGTGTCGATATGACAGTTGAGTGCCAATTGTGGGGAACCTGTTCCGATGCGCGCCACCACATTCTCGACGCCATCGGCCCGGCTCAACGTTTGGCAGCTATAACCCGCACGTTCATACCGAGCACGAATGTAGGCGCAAATTTCTATGGTATTGCCCGGTGGATAGGCCGAGGGGATGGCGATAAGATCGCTTAATATCGCGATGAGTTGCGCTGCGAGTTCCGGTTCGTCTGTCATGTGTTGGCCAATCCAGGGGAGGAAGTGATTTGACTGTTTCCGCCAAGAGCATAAACGTGATTAACGATGAGATGCAGGAAATTCCGATTGAAGAAAAGCGCGTTGGGGAATTACCTGTTGAACTTAATCAATTATTGGGCGCGGCCAGGGCTCTGAGACCAGCGCACGATTTTGACCGTGACCCGGCGGATTTTCAACGTGTTCTCCACAAAGTGCGGTATTGAGACGATGGCGCCACGCGAAGAGGAACTGAGCGCCCTGTCCCTTTGCGACCTGGCAGATGCGCTGCGCAGCGGCAAAATTTCAGCCGCCGAGACAATGAAAACGACTTTGGCACGCATCGAGCGCCTTGATCCTCATTTGAACGCCTTTATCTGGCGCGACGGCAAGCGTGCGATGGCGCGGGCGGAAGAGGCTGACGCTGCCCGCCTGCGTGGCGATGAAATGGGCCCGCTGCACGGCGTGCCATTGGCGCACAAGGATATGTTTTACCGCCCAGGGCGGCCCAGTTCCTGCGGTTCGATCATCCGCCGCGAGTTCCAGGGACACGAAACGGCGACCGTGTTACGCAGTCTGGATCAGGCCGGAGCCATTGAGGTAGGCACTCTTGCCATGGTCGAGTTTGCCATGGGGCCGCATGGTTATAACGGCCATCTGCCGCGCTGCCGAAATTGCTGGGACTTCGAACGTATTCCGTGCGGCTCGTCTTCAGGCTCGGGCACGGCGGTCGCCGGACGGCTTGTATATGGCGCGCTCGGCTCGGATACTGGCGGGTCGATCCGCTGCCCTGCCGCCGCCAACGGCATCACCGGCATGAGCCCAACTTATGGGCGGGTCAGCCGATACGGTGCTATGCCGATGTCGTTTTCACTCGATGTTATGGGGCCACTTGCGCGTACCGCCCAGGATTGCGCCCGCCTGCTCGGCTCCATCGCTGGGCGTGACAACAAGGATACGAGTTCGAGCCGCGAGCGCGTGCCAGATTATGAGGGCGGGCTGATGCGGTGCATTGCAGGCCTTCGTGTCGGCGTGCCGGAAGGCTATTTCGACCAGGATTTGGACCCCGACGTCGCACTGGTTGTCGAGGAAAGCCTTGATGTCTTTAAGTCGTGTGGCGCGCAGATAATTCAGGTCAAAATGCCAGATATCGTGAATAAAGTAGCAGAGATTCACCCTTTGGTAATGAAGGCGGAAGGCTCGGCCAATCATGGTGCCTGGAAGCGCGCCCGCCCGGGAGATTATTCTGAAGAGGTCGGCAAGCGCCTGGAAGCGGGCTTTTTTATCCCCGCTGGTGACTATATCAATGCGTTACAATACCGCGGCGCTGCTTTGCAGGAATTCTCAGATACTGTGTTTTCCAAGGTCGATGTGTTGCATACGCCGGTCCTGCCAATTCCAACGCCAACCCTCGATGCCACCGCCTATTCGGATGGTTCCGCGTATCTCAAGATGGTAGTGGCACTCACGCGCAACACCAAAGTCGTGAATTATTTAGGCCTGCCGGCATTGAGCGTCACGTGCGGCCTTACGCCGGATGGCATGCCGTCCTCGTTTCAATTGATTGGCCCGCCGTTCTCTGAAGACTTACTGCTCCGTCTCGGGCACCAATACCAGCAAGAAACCAATTGGCACGAATATATGCCTAATGCGCTAATCGGCATGTGACCGGTCATTCTTCTCTGCCCGAGAGGGAACGGTCTGTAGATTTGCGCAAACAATCCGGGCCGGGTTTAAAGTCCGGCCCGGAGGGTAGGGAGATGAGATTAGCGCTGTGCCGCGCTCCTCTCTTCCGAGAAGACGGTATTAGGAAGATACCCATGATCATGGCGATTTTTAGGCGGAACTCCGTGATCCCAGTCAAAATATAGTGATTGTTTATAACTAGTTATAAATAAGCCGGATCAGCCAAGCTCTCTGGGCGTGATGAAAGCACGCAGTATTGCGGTGCCGGGCGCGAGATGCGTCCAGGCCGCTGAATCAGAAGTCAATCTCGCTAGGGCTCCAGCCGGAAAGTCCCGCGCGGCCTTCCGTGCAGCCTGCCCGCCGCCGATTCCTGCCAGCAGTTGGACAAGCGCATGGGCGCCCGGATTATGGGCCACCAGCAGCACGGCATGGGCCTCCTCGGGCAAGGACCGGATAACCGCCAGCAGGGTCTCCGCGCTGGCCAAATTGAGATCTTCGCGCACTTCGAGTGGCGGGGGGTTATCCATTGCGCCGGCCAACAGATGGGCGCTTTCATGGGTACGGCGAGCGTTTGAGCAGAGGGCTACATCCCAAGCAGCACCTTCGTCCTTGAGATGGGCTGCCAAACGGCGGCACTCGGCAATTCCTCGCGGTGTAAGCGCACGTGCCACATCGCCTCCGGTGTTTCGTGCCTGGGCTTCGCCATGGCGCATGATGTATAGGATGTTGATCTTCGATCTCCTTGCCGAAAGCGCGCCGCCTCCTGTTAAATGGTGCGCCTTAAATCAAGCCAATTGGGAGCACTAAAGAATGGTCGATGATAGCGCCGCACGAAACCCCTTTGAAGAGGGGTTGGAGCGCAATCCCGCCAACCATGTGGCGCTGACTCCACTCGGTTTTCTGTCCCGTGCCGCCCATGTTTATCCTGAACACATTGCCTGGCGGCATGGCGAGCGCAGGGCCACTTACCACGAATTCTACTCCCGCACGCGCCGCTTCGCTTCGGCTTTGGTGTCGCGCGGGATCGGTCCCGGCGATACAGTCAGCATCATGGCGCCCAACATTCCGGCTATGTTGGAAGCGCATTACGGGGTGCCGATGACTGGCGCCGTACTGAACGCGCTGAATGTTCGTCTCGATGCCCCGGCCATTGCTTTCATTCTTGACCATGGCGAAGCTAAAATACTTTTCACTGATCGCGCTTTTTCGCCGGTGATCTCGGAAGCTCTGAAGCTTGCCAAGTGCGATCCGTTGGTCATCGATATAGATGACGCGCCCGAAGAGGGCGGCGAATTCCTGGGGTCTATCGAATACGAAGCCTTTCTCGACGCTGGTGACCCTAACCATGACTGGCGCTGGCCGGATGACGAGTGGGAGGCGATTTCGCTGTGTTATACCTCTGGCACCACCGGTAACCCCAAAGGCGTAGTGCTGCATCACCGCGGCGCCTATTTGAACGCCATTGGCAACTCTCTAACCTGGAACCTCGGCCACGCTCCGGTCTATCTGTGGACGCTGCCAATGTTTCACTGCAACGGCTGGTGTTTTACCTGGACCATCACCGCTCAGGGCGGCACCCATGTTTGCCTCCGCAGAGTAGAGGCTAGAGCAATATTTGAGGCCATTGCGCACGACGGCGTGAACCGTTTCTGCGGTGCACCGATTGTTCTTAATATGATCGTCAATGCGCCGAAGGAAGCGCGGGCCGAGTTCGATCATCGAGTTGACGTGATGACCGCCGCCGCGCCGCCTCCCGCCGCAGTCATTGCTGCAATGGAGCGCGACGGTTTTCACGTTACCCATGTTTATGGCCTGACGGAAGTTTATGGCCCGGTTACCGTGTGCGCCTGGCACGGCAAATGGAATAGTCTTGATATTGAGGCCCAGGCGAGTCTGAAATCGCGCCAGGGTGTGGCCTATGTGACGCTCGATGGCCTCGGCATCCTGAAGCCCGGGAGCGCTGACCCAGTACCGGCAGATGGTGAGACCATGGGTGAGGTTGTAATGCGCGGCAATACAGTGATGAAAGGCTATCTCAAGAACGACGCAGCTACCGAGGAGGCGTTTGCCGACGGCTGGTTTCACACCGGGGATCTCGGCGTTATGCACCCGGACGGCTATATTGAACTCAAGGACCGCGCCAAAGATATCATCATTTCCGGCGGCGAAAACATCAGTACTATCGAAATTGAGGACGTACTCTACAAACACGCCGCAGTTCTTGAAGCGGCGGTAGTCGGCCGCCCCGACGACACCTGGGGCGAGACGCCTTGCGCGTTTGTTACCCTGAAAGATGGCACCGAAGTTAGCGCCGGCGAGTTGATCGCCCATTGCCGTGTCAACATGGCCCATTTCAAGGCGCCGAAGACGGTGGTGTTCGGGACCCTCCCTAAAACTTCGACCGGCAAAGTCCAAAAATTTACCCTCCGGGAACGCGCTGCGGAACTTTGAATGAACCAACCGAAACAAATTCTTCCAATAGGCACTTCCCCGGAAAGCGTGATTGCCTTGCAGCAAGCGCTAACGTGCGGCCCAGCCCATGCGAGCTAGCCCCCGTGGTGGCAGGCCATGCAGACACGCTTGCCCGGCGTCTGAGGGACCATAAATAATGCGCTTTGCCGTCCTCCAGCACGCCGGTTTCGAACATGCCGGTATCTTGCGTGATTTCATGCGCGCTGACGGTATCGCCTTCGATGTCGCTGCGCTCGATAACGGCGACCCTGTCCCGATTCTTGATCCCTATGACGCCCTAATTGTTTTGGGCGGGCCAATGGGGCCGCTCGATTATGGCGCCCATCCGTGGCTCGCCGATGAGACCGCGCTGATCCGCGAGGCAATTGTTGAGCGTGCGTTGCCTACACTCGGCATCTGCCTCGGTCATCAGCTGATGGCGCAAGCACTTGGCGGCACGTTAGAATTACCGGGGCACACTGAGGTTGGCGTGGTCGAGATCATCCTTAACAAAGCGGGCCAGCGCGATCCTTTGTTCGCCGGTTGGGAGAGCCCATCTCCCGGCCTGCAATGGCATGAATGGCAAGTAAAGGAGTTGCCGCCGGGCGCTATAAATCTTGCCCATTCCGCCGCCTGCCAGATTCAAGCCATGCGCGCTGCACCGCGTGCCTGGGGCGTGCAATTTCACATCGAAGTCTATGATGGTACGATAGACGAATGGCTGGCACCGGAAGGCCATGAATTAGAACTGCAAAGAATATTGGGGCCAGACGCCCGGAACAATTTCAGCACCCAGGCGACGCAAAACATGATTCGCCTCAATCACGATGCCCGCCACCTATTCGACAACTTCATCGAACTCGCCCGATTGCCCGCGGTAGCCGTGGAGGCATAAGTAGAATGGCACGCTTAATATGGCTTTATTAGAAGCGTCGCGGCTTCGATACCTGATTGCCGCCATTGCACCTATGCGAGGGATCGAACGCCGCGTCACTAAGATTCTTGGCCACGATCATATTCCTCTCAAGTGTCTGGAGTCTCAGCCGTTGCGGTAAATATAGCTGTAGGCATTGATTGCCGGAACGCCACCAAGATGGGCGTAAAGAATTTTCGAGCCTGCGGGAAAATAGTCTTTGCTTACCAAGTCGATCATCCCCTGCAGCGATTTTCCTTCATAAACCGGGTCGGTCATCATGCCTTCCGTGCGGGCGCACAGACGGATCGCCTCGTTAGTTTCTTCCGACGGCACGCCGTAACAGGGATAGGCATAATCTTCTTTGAGTATAACGTCTTCAGCGCTGATATCCCGGCCGAGTGCGACAAGTGATGCGGTCTTTTGTGCAATGTCGAGCACTTGCGCCTTGGTCTGCGCCGGTGTTCCCGAAGCGTCGATGCCGATGACGTTCCGCGCCCTGCCGTCCTTGGCAAAACCGACGATCATGCCGGCATGGGTTGACCCAGTGACGCTGCAGACAATGACATAGTCGAAAGTGAGGCCCATCTCCGCTTCTTGGGTGCGCACCTCTTCGGCAAAGCCGACATAGCCGAGGCCGCCCAATTTGTGCACACTTGCGCCGGCGGGAATGGCGTAAGGCTTGCCGCCTTTTGCCTTCACATCGTCAAGCGCCCGCGTCCAGCTCTCGCGGATGCCTATATCAAAGCCCTCGTTCACCAGTTGAATTTCCGCACCCATAATGCGGCTCATCAGAATGTTGCCGACCCGGTCATAGACCGCGTCCTCGAACGGCACCCAGCCTTCCTGTACGAGGCGGCACTTCATGCCAAGTTTGGCCGCCACGGCAGCGACTTGACGGGTGTGGTTCGATTGCACGCCGCCAATAGTAACCAGGGTGTCTGCGTTAGTGGCGATGGCATCTGGCACGATATATTCGAGCTTGCGAATCTTATTGCCGCCACAGGCAAGACCGGAATTGCAGTCCTCACGTTTAGCAAAAATCTCGATGTTGCCACCGAGGTAGTCGGAAAGTCGGCTCAGTTTCTCGATCGGCGTCGGGCCAAAGGTGAGCGGGTAGCGTTCAAATTTATCCAGCATTGCGGCACCTCATGATTAAGCCATGTTTCTTGTCAATTTAGCCTATTTTTTGTGAAAGGCAGTTTTGCTCGCCCGGGGCCAAGATAGAATTCTCACTATAGTCTCTTCCTTGTGCTGGGTGACAAGCAACACCTTACTAAGTGAGCGTGTGCATGGTCCGGACAGTCCGATATACCCAGCGCGACCTTCGACTCCATAGTTGTTAAAATCGCTCGAGGCGAATATCTCCATGCGGCTCCTAAGCCATTGGTGCCATGACCAACCATTTGTGTTGTCGGTATCGATATCACGGCGCTCTAGTAGATTGATCGGGGTGGCAATTTCAGCAGGTAGAACATCCGCTGCCCGTTCGCTCAGGCGGCGGCGAATTCATGGGGCAAATTTTGGTCGCTTTGCGATCTCGTATTGAGTTGCGCGAGATCTGCTATCCAATAATCCGCGCATGGAACAGTGCCATGGGGCTCGGTCGGCTCCGGAGCGACGCTATTCCCAACATAGTATCAGCGCCGCACCAGAGGGATTTTCACTTCATTTCAGAGCGGACTGTGCAGGCGCCGTTTAAGATAGTCGAGAGCAGAGAGTATTCTTTGGCCCGCGCAATGCGAGCGTAAAAAGTCAGCATGACAAAAGGAATTAAGGCGCACAGCCAAAATAACCAATCGCCTATTCGCTGGCCTCGCCGTAGCGGGATTGCAACACGCTACGGCACATATTGGCGTTGAAGGCGGCATTCGTGCGCACGCGGCGCAGATCCTTGAGATATTCGGTGAAATTTTTGGGGTTCAGGTTCTCTCCCTCGGATGTCGTGAATGCCTTATCGGTGTCTTTCGCGGGGCCGCCGAATTCATTGCGTATTTCGAGATAGCGATGGCACATCAGCGTGCCATCGGCATCGGCCAATTCGAGCGCCGCCAAATCATCGATCCGCATGGTGCACAGTTGCCCCACCCTGATACCGTCAGCCAATAGGCGGCGCAGTAGCACCTCCTGGCGACCTTGGAAGGCCTTGCGGCGGAAGGTGACGCGTAACTCATCAAGTTCCGCCGTCGCTTGGCCAGGGAAAGTTTCGGCGAATGAACTTCCGCTTGTAACGCCGCGGTTTATCTCCTCGGCATAGCAATGATCTTTCAGGGTAATTTCGGCACGGCTCACCCAATCGAGGCTCTCCACCGCCTCGCGCATATCATGTGCCATAAGAAACGCGAAATTGGGCGCGCACCAAAAAGTAGGTAAGCGCAGCCCGATACGCACATGGTCATCGGCGCTAATCTCGACCGATTCGACAAAGCCCATGGCGGCAACAGATTCATCTAGCTCCGGATCGCTCACCGTAGCGAGGCGCGCCCATATATCGTCAAGGCGCGGGTCGCTAGATTGCGGAAGGGGTGCAGTTGCGGGCATTAGGCCGCGCCAAGCAGCGCGGCTCTCTTGGCATCGACATCGATTCCATAGAGCTTGGCCGCGTTGAGGCCAAGGATCTTGCGCTTGGCTTCAGGTGTGAGGTCGACGCCGGTCTCGGCCTTGAGGTCTTCGGGCATTTCGAACGCCATAAATTTTTCTATCAGCCATTTGGGCTGCCAGATACCATAGTCGCTAGCGAACAGCAGTCGGTCCTCACCGACCCAAAACAGCAGTTCCGCCATCATCTCGGCGAAATAACGCGGCCGCGCATGGACGAAGGCCGAAGCCACCGCGAGGCCGCCATAGACATTAGGCTCTTGCACGGCAATCCAGCAGAAATCGTCGAGGCGCGGAAGGCCGACATGATCGACGATGAAATTCAGTTCCGGAAAATCTGTTGCCGCGTCATCGATATCGGCCACGTCGAAGGCATCACGGTTCAGCGGCAGTATGGTCGGACCTTTATGGACATGGATATTCCTGATACCAAGCGCTTGCGCCTTCTCTAGATAACGCTTGGCCCACGGATCGCTGAGCTTGTAGCCCTTCGAATCGCCGTGCCATTCGGCAGTATAAAGTTTGACGCCCTGGACGCCATAGGTCTCGACCAGCGCTTCTAGCGCTTCCAATCCGGGTTCGCCGTTGCGCGGGTCGAAGGCGCCATTCAATATGATGCGCTCAGGATATTTATCGCGTAATTCGGAATTCTGCTCGGTGGTGTTGAAGCCGGTATTATAGAACTCCTTGAGATAGGTCGGTTGACAGATAGCCATGTCAGCATAGCCGTTCACGAACAGGTCTTCATACAGCGTCTCGCTGCCGTAATGCTGAAATTTTTCCGCCGACCAAAGATATTCTGCTGGGCTCAGCGCCGAGTGATAATCGTGAAAGCAATTGATGAACTGTGCGCCATGAATGTTGCGCTGGTTTTCGGGCCGCGCGTCCCATAAATGAATATGCGCGTCCACCACAAAGATTTCCTCACCGTCGCTGGCCGTGTACATCTGTTGTCCCTCGTCCCTATTTTTCTTGCGGCTTACCCTAGTTGTAGGTCTCGAATCTGCCTATGAAATTCTCGAATTTAAATTTACGCGCCACGCATTGTCCTAGCTTTTGAATAATTCATCACTGCAAGGCCGAGTGCAATAGCGGCGATGGCGGCCCACAGCCAGATGCTGGGTTTGTCGCCAAACAGAATGTAGGCCCATAGCACCCCCGCCGCGACGACGACATAATTTAGTTGGGCGAAAAAAAGTCCCCCGGCGCGGCGCAATATCTCGAAAAAACAAAGATAGGTTACGGCGGTTGCGGCACTCGCCCACAGCGTCGGCCAAATTGCGTCGAACCCAGCATGGGTGAGCGCCACCGGCCCGTCGATCACCAGCATGACGATAAGGAGCAGGAGCGCGCTGAAACTCATCAGCCCGGCGGTGAGCGAAAGCGAATTAACATCCGGGGGCATCAGCCTGGCAGTAAATACATTGTTGCAGGCGGCACACGCCGGAAGGAGCAGCGCGAACAGCACCCACCCTGCTGCCGCCTGATCGGGTAGGCCCTCTTCCGGCAATACGATGAATAGTACTCCACCGAAGCCGAGTACCACGCCCAACAGGGCAAGCCAGCGGAATGATTCACTGCGCACAGCAAGGGCAAGCAGATAAGTCGCTGACGCAATCAGCGCGGCTGCCAGAGTGATGACGGACGGCGGCAGCTTATTCGCCAGGATGACGACGATGATGGTCGGGCCCGACAATCCAATGGTGGCTACCAGGCCATAGACCCGCAAATGACGCAGGCTTAACTTTGGCGGCGAGCGAAGTAGCATTGAGAGTGGTAGCAATACCACTGACGCTATGACGATCTGCCAAAATGCATAGGCGAAGAACGGCATACCGGCATCCACAGCCAATTTGTTTGCCGTAAAGATACTGCCGTACGAAGTGCCGCCAAGCAGCAGCAGAAAAGTCGGCACTACGAGGCCCGAAGAAATTTTCATCAACCTTAGCTTGACCGGCATCGCTGCCGCGCGCCAGCAAAGAATTTTACAGACCGCAAATTTGCCGATTGAGTCTATGTGTGATTCACGGATTGTCGATGTTATAGATCAATAGGATGAGGGGCGCAGATGCGAGATGGCTGTGCTCCATCAAGCGCTGGAACTTGGTTGGCCAGTGCGACGCTTCCCACGGTGCAAGCTGTTATGGCGAACTTGAACCCTACCCTCCGGTAACGGGCGCGGTGAAATCACCCGGTTGATGGATCAACCGCTCGCTCTACCAGTTTATCTACTCACCACCGGCATATTTCCAATAGGTGTCTTTGCGCGTGATCATGCCGTCGGCGCGCAGCACCCAAAGATCGCAGCCCATCCAGTTGAGGCGGTTGCCGTTGGATTCGGTTCCAGTTACGGTCCATTCTGAACAGCCGCGATCGCCGCCCACCCAATGGCTGTGAATTTCCCATGCCATGTCTGGGATCGAAGAGAAGCGCTGCTTTAGCATCGCGGCAACAGCCGGCTTGCCGTGAAGCGTTTGCCCATCCGGCTGTGCGCCACGCGAGGTCAGCCATACGCCGTCCTCGGCAAATTGTGCCAGAATGGCTTCGGCGTCATGGCGGTTAAAGGCCTCGCAGACGTCGGTTATTATTTTAAGATTTCTTCGCTCGGTTTCGTTCATGCCGCTCCTCGCTGGCGCTATTGGGAATTCGCGCGCCACGCTATCCGTATTTGCGCGAAAATCAACTAGCTTTAGTCACCGTATTGTCTACTGGATATTGCCGACAGCATGTTTCACAATAGGATTTAGCTAAAGAGCTAAGGTGGCGGTGGTTAATTGCCGGCGTTGGTAAACAAGTCAATAAATGACAGGGAGACTTAGGGACATGAAAATTACACGTAAAATTATTAGCGCAGCTGCAGCTGTGACGATTGTGGCCGCGACTAGCTTCGGGCTGGCGCATGGCGCCAAGGCTGATGGCCACGCAGTTAAGGTCGGGGTTATTCTCGGGTTTACCGGTCCCATTGAATCGTTGACGCCGGGCATGGCTGCTTCGGCTGAACTGGCAATGAAAGAGGTTACAGATTCTGGCAAACTACTAGGCGGTAAGGAACTTATGGCGGTTCGCGCAGATTCGACTTGCGTCGATTCTGCTGCCGCAACGGCTGCGGCCGAGCGCCTTATCACTTCCGATTCTGTCGCTGCCATCATGGGCGCCGATTGTTCCGGCGTGACCACCTCGATCGCCAATAACACGGCGGTGCCGAATGGTGTGGTAATGGTATCGCCATCCGCTACGTCACCGGCGCTCTCGACCATTGAGGACAAAGGCTTTTTCTTTCGCACCGCGCCGTCTGATGCCCGTCAGGGCCAGGTTTTGGCTGATGTGCTGAAATCGCGTGGCATTTCCAATGTTGCCGTCACTTACACCAACAATGATTACGGCAAAGGATTGGCAGATAGCTTCATTGCCGCATTCCAAGCGCAAGGTGACAAAGTTGAGATGAGTGCCGCGCATGAAGATGGTAAGGGCGATTATTCTGCTGAAGTGGGTGCTCTAGCTGCTTCCGGCTCGGCGCATCTGGTGGTGCTTGGCTACCTTGATCAGGGTGGCAAGGGCATCATTCAAACCTCGCTCGACACCGGCGCTTTTGATTCCTTTATACTCGCTGACGGCATGATCGGACAGTCGCTGATTGACAGTATCGGCGCCGGCCTGAACGGCGCAATCGGCACACTGCCAGGCTCCGAATCGAAAGGCGCCAAGATGTTTCTCGATGTTGCCACTGCGGGCGGCGTTGATGGCGACGGACCGTTCCGCGCCGAATCCTATGACGCGGCTGCCTTGATCGCTTTGGCGATTCAGGCTGGTGGTTCTGCCGATCGCAGTTCCATTCAAGCGAATATGTTGGCCGTGGCCAATGCACCGGGAGAGCAGATCTTGCCGGGCGAACTTGGCAAGGCACTGCAAATTCTGGCTGATGGCGGCGAAATCGATTACCAAGGTGCGACAAATGTCGAGTTGATTGGCCCCGGCGAGGCGGCAGGTTCCTACAAAGAACTTGAAGTCATTGACGGCGCCTTCAAGACCGTCAAGGTTCACTAAGCAAGGTGACGCGTGACGGCCTGGTAGTTTGCCAGGCCGTCGCCGCTCCTGACGGGGGTGCGGTCCGGCGGGTAACAGGACCGCCGCTTGCCTGGTGAATGCGGATAATGATCCGCGTCGAGAATTTACATAAACTTTTCGGCGGTTTGCGGGCCGTAGACGGCGCCAGCCTGGAAATTTCGGCAGGCTCCATCACCGGTTTGATTGGCCCTAATGGTGCTGGCAAAACAACGCTGTTCAACGTCATTACCGGCACTTTCCGACCGACCTCGGGCCGCGTTTTTCTAAATGATAAAGACATTACAGGCCTCAAGCCGCATGAGCTGTTTCAAAAAGGGGTCCTCCGTACCTTCCAGATCGCGCATGAATTCACCACCTTGACCGTCACAGAAAATCTGATGATGGTGCCGGGCGGACAGCACGGCGAGCGCCTGCTTGATGCCTGGTTTCGCCCACGCCTAGTACGCGAAGAAGAGGCGGCCATCCGTGCCAGGGCCGAAGAGGTGCTTGATTTCCTCGGTCTTAGCCATCTCGCCCAGGAGCAGGCGGGCAACCTCTCTGGCGGTCAGAAAAAACTCCTGGAGCTCGGCCGTACCATGATGGTCGAGGCAAAAATCGTCTTTCTCGATGAGGTTGGCGCCGGTGTAAACCGCACGCTGCTCCGCACCATCGGCGATGCTATTCAACGGCTCAACACCGAGCGCGGCTATACTTTTTGCATGATCGAGCATGATATGGATTTCATCTCACGCCTGTGCGATCCGGTGATCGTCATGGCTGAGGGCACGGTACTTATGGAAGGCAGCGCGGCTGAAGTAAAATCCGATGCCCGGGTGATCGAGGCGTATCTTGGCACCGGCCTTAAGAACCACGCGACCGTGCCGACATGAGTTTCCTTATTGGTGAAAATATGACCGGTGGCTATGGCACAGCTGATATTTTACACGGCTGCACCATCGAGGTTGAGCTCGGCGAAATCGTCGTCATCGTCGGCCCCAACGGCGCCGGTAAATCTACCGCAATGAAAGCAGTATTTGGCATGTTGGATTTGCGCGAAGGCTCGGTGCGCCTCAACGGCGATGATATCACCCGACTCAGCCCGCAGGAACGGGTACGCCGCGGGATGGGCTTCGTGCCACAAACCTCGAATATTTTTACCAGCATGACGGTTCGCGAAAATCTCGAGATGGGCGCCTATCTGCGCGAAGATGATTATACCGCCACCTTAGCGCAAATTTATGGGCTTTTCCCTATCCTCAAGGAAAAGAGCCGGCAGATTGCCGGTGAACTGTCGGGTGGTCAGCGCCAGCAGGTCGCCGTCGCGCGTGCTCTGATGATGCAGCCGCGTGTCCTTATGTTGGATGAGCCGACCGCCGGTGTCTCGCCGATCGTCATGGGCGAGTTATTCGATCGCATCCTCGAAATCCGTAATAGTGGCATAGCGGTCCTGATGGTCGAACAGAATGCTGCCCAGGCCCTGGCAATCGCCGATCGCGGGTACGTGCTGGTAACTGGCGAGAACCGCTTTGCAGATAGCGGTAAGGCGCTTCTAGAAGATCCTGAGGTGCGCCGTTCGTTCCTCGGCGGCTAAGCGAAGGGCCCGGCCGCCATGACTGATTTACTCGACGCTCTGGTGTTGCTCACAAATTTCGTTCTTGTGCCGGGTCTGGCCTATGGCTCGCAATTGGCGTTAGGCGCGCTCGGGGTGACAATCATTTATGGCATTCTACGTTTCGCCAATTTTGCTCATGGCGATCTGATGGCTTTCGGCACCATGGTGGTAATTCTCTTTACCTGGTGGTTCCAATCAATGGGCATCAGTATCGCACCGCTGCCGGTGGCACTGCTAGCGCTGCCAATCGGTATTGTTGGTGCCATTGGCATTAGCCTGGGCACTGACCGCTTAGTATACCGCTTTTACCGCCGCCGCAAATCGCCGTCAGTCATCTATATCCTGACCTCAATCGGCGTCATGTTCGTGATGAACGGTATAGTTCGGTTTGTCATCGGCCCGAACGATCAGCGTTTCACCGACGGCGCGCGCTTTATCATAAAGGCGGGCGAATTCAAAAAAGCGACCGGCCTGCATGAGGGCTTGGCGATCAAGCTGACGCAGGGGGTTACCGTCCTGGTAACGCTGATTGTCGTGGTTTCGCTATTTCGCTTCTTGCAGAAGTCGCGTACTGGCAAGGCGATGCGCGCCTACTCCGACAATGAAGATTTGGCTCTCCTTTCCGGTGTCAGTCCGGAGCGCGTAGTGTTTTATGCTTGGGTGATCGCGGCAGCGCTGGCGGCTATCGCCGGCACGCTCTATGGCCTCGATAAAAGTTTCAAACCATTCACCTATTTTCAGCTGCTACTGCCGATCTTTGCCTCCGCTATTGTTGGCGGCATAGGCCACCCACTCGGCGCCGTAGTCGGTGGTTTCGTGATCGCTTTTTCTGAGGTAACCATCACCTACGCCTACAAAAAGTTTCTGCGCTATCTGTTACCCGATGATTGGGCGCCCGAGAGCTTGGTGCAGTTTCTTTCGACCGATTACAAATTCGCCATTTCCTTCATCATTCTGGTAGTCGTGCTGTTGGTGCGCCCGACCGGGATATTCCGCGGAAAATCTTGATGAATCCCGTACTCCGCGCGCCGCTCATGTTCGCCATCATGTTGGCGATGCTAGCTGCCGTTGGCTTTGGCCAGTCCTGGCAGGTCGCACTCACTATCCTCAATCTCTGCTTAATTTCCGCAATTATGGCGCTCGGCCTCAACATGCAATGGGGCTATGCTGGCTTGTTCAATGTTGGCGTGATGGGCTTCGCCGCGGTTGGCGGCCTCGCCACGGTACTTATCTCCAAAGCTCCGGTGGGCGAAGCTTGGGCCGCTGGTGGCTGGCGCCTCGCGGCGTCGCTCGGAGTTCTGCTAGCGACAGCTGGTTTGGTGATTATTGTGCGCCGCTGGCTTGGTCCTGGCGCAATCCGCTCGCTCGCCACGGCGATCCTGGTTATCGCCGGCTATTTTCTCACCCGCATTTTCTTTGATCCGGCGACGGAGGCGATCGAAGCGGTTAACAGCGCCAAAACCGGTTATCTCGGCGGCCTCGGCCTGCCGATTATACTGTCTTGGATTGTCGGCGGCCTACTAGCTGCCGGTGTAGCTTGGTTTATTGGAAAAGTCGCGCTCGGCCTACGCTCCGATTATTTTGCCATCGCCACCCTCGGCATTTCTGAGATAGTTATCGCTATTCTCAAAAACGAGGATTGGCTAGCGCGCGGCGTGAAGAACGTCACCGGTCTGGAGCGTCCGGTACCATATGAGTTAAATTTACAAGCCGAACTTTGGTTCGCCGATTTTGCCGCTTGGTTTGGCTCTGATGTAATCGAGGCTTCGTCCATATTCGTCAAGCTGTGTTACGCCGCCTTGTTCCTGGCTGTGTTGCTGGTCGTCGTGGCGTTTTCGGAGCGCGCGCTGAAATCGCCCTGGGGCCGTATGATGCGCGCCATCCGTGACAATGAAGATGCAGCTGAAGCGATGGGCAAGGATGTCGCGCGCCGCCATTTGCAGATATTTATCATCGGCTCGGCGGTGATCGGTATTGCCGGCGCTATGCTAACCACTCTCGACGGCCAGTTCACGCCGGGCACCTATCAGCCACTGCGCTTCACCTTCCTTATCTGGATCATGGTAATCATCGGCGGCTCGGGCAACAATTGGGGCTCGGTGCTCGGTGGCTTTCTAGTATGGTTCGTGTGGATTGAGGCTGAGCCCGCGGGTCTCTGGCTGATGGATACCATCACCGCCGGCTTCTCCGACGACAGTTCGCTCCGCGCTCATCTCCTCGAAGCCGCGCCTCATATGCGTCTCATCATCATGGGGGTAATTTTGCTGCTGGTGATGCGCTTTGCACCGCGCGGCCTCATACCGGAGGTGATGCGACGATGAGGGCGCGGTGCCGATATATTTCTTCAGCGCAACAGTGCGTCGCCATTAATGGGGCTTGATCCAAATCATACCTTTGTAAAACGTTGCCATGCGGTTTGCCGACCCCCGTGTATCGCGATGGATTGATGATAGTTCGCAGATGGTGTGTGGGTGCGCGTGGACGTGTCGATTGCACCAAATTCCCGCATCGAATCGGTGGCGTTATCGGCCACTTCTAGCGTCTCGCAGATAGCCGCCCACTGTCTCTCCCGCTTGAGTGGCAAACATCAGACGAAGGCACGAATTCCTCGTTCGGCGCTGCGCCATAAGCCCAATAAATAGTGGGGACAACGAGCTCGGTCCCGATGCAGTTGGCGCTGACTATCTCATCGCCGCACACTAGACGATCCTTCCAAGACCTCTCTATTAGCGACTGGGCTTAATATGTGGGGATGATATTGGCAGGTGCTAGGCTTTTGCGACTATTTTTGCCGGGGGTTCGGTCAGTGGGCCGATTTCACAAAGGTAGGAGCGGTGTGGCACCGAGCCCGAGATCGGGTCCGATGCCTCATTGCTGACCACGCCGTTGAGATTGGCACCGTCTTCCGCCATTGCATCGAAGCTGGGCAGGTCGAGCGCGGCGCAGGCTTGCCACCAGCCAGCTGTGGCGCTGACTACGCGCGGATCAAGGTGTTTCTTGAAGCGCGCCCGTGCTCGCATTTCGCCATGTGGCGTAGTCAGGCGAATCCAGTCGCCGTTAGAGATGCCGCGTGCATCAGCGGCATCCGGGTGGATTTCGACCATCGGATCGGGCTCGTGCCGGCGCAGCGACGCAAGTCCGCGATGCTGGCTGTGGCAATAATGAATTGACTTCGCTGAGGTCAGAACTAACGGGAATTGCGTTGCCGCTTCGGTCTGGCTGAATGGGCTCATGGCGGGCTCCACAAATTCTGGTAGTGGCGCCTGGCCAATGTCCTGCAACATCTCGGAGAATATTTCGACGCGGCGCGACGGCGTAGCGAAGCCGCTCGGTCCACCATGACCGTTGGTTTCGGCATATTTGTGGTAGCGGGTGTCACGTGGCACATGGATGCCTGCCGGCGTCCGGCGCAGGGTTTCCAGGTCGAGCCCGCTAGGCTTAAGTAACGCACGATAGCCGGAATCGATATCGCCGCCCCAGAAATGATTGGCCAAACCGAGACGCTTAGCGAGCTCGAAGGCGATCCATAGATCACTCTTAGATTCGCCCCGGGATTCGACCGCTGCTGGGCGTAGCTGCACATAGGACGTAGCGTCAGGACCGACACCGAAATTGGTGCATAGCCCTTCGCGCTCAAACGGTGTGTTGACGGGCAGAACGATATCGGCCAGCTCCGCGGAAGGTGTCATAAACATGTCGATATGGGCGGCAAACCTAATTTTTGTCAGCGCCTTTTGGCCGCGGCCACTATCGGCGTGCGACAGCAGTATGTTGGCGCCAAAGCTTATCAAGCCGGTTACGGGATAGGGCTCGCCTTCGAGGATAGCGTGGTAGAGATCATCCGTCGTGATCCAGCCCTGCGCTTCCGGTCCGGCCGGGCGCTTGGCCAAGCCAAGGGTTTTCTCAGCTTGTGCTGCCGGCAATAATTCCTTGCCTACCAAGTCAGCTACGGGAAGGCTATCAAACAATACATTGCCACCCGGCGCATCAAAACTTCCGGTCAAAGCGTATAGGAGGGCAATAGCGCGTGATGTCTGGCTTGCATTGGTGTGCTGACCGACGCCCGACCAAGTATAACAGGAGACCGATGTGGCGCTGCCGATAAGTTCCGCCGTGGCTCGAATCTCATCCGCTGGAACCCAGGTCAATTCCGCAACCTTCTCAGGAGTGAACTTGCGGCACAGTGAGGTGTAGCAGGCGAATGCTGGTTGGCATGTGATGGTAGCACCGTCCGCGCCCGCGACCTCGAATGTTCCCGTCAGAGCAAGGCGCACGCTGGCGTTTTCATAGGCGCCGGCGATGGGATCATAGATGACCGGGCCTCCGGAAGCCTCGTCCCAGGCGACGCGGTGCGCCGCATCCGCGCTCGCTACTACATCGCAGGCACGGAGCAGACGGCCATCTGCCTCGCGCACTAAAAATGGGCCGTTCGTCCAGTTTCGCAGGAAGTTGGCATCAAATTTTCCGCTCTCGATCAGTACATGCGCTAAGCCAAGAGCAAGCGCTCCGTCGCTGCCAGGCCGCACGCGCAACCACTGATCGGCCTTGTTGGCCAGGCCTTCGCGGCGCGGATCAACGACGACCAGCTTTGCACCGCGTGCTTTTGCCGCCGCTACCCGGCTGGCATAGGCGAGCCAGGTAGCGCTCGGATTGTGGCCCCATAGCAAGATGCAGTCTGTGTTGGCGAAGTCGGGCATCGGCGTGCCGACGCCGAATGTGAAGGCATAGACATCATCGCGGTGGAAATTACAGATTTCGGTGCCAAATACAGCGTTGGGACTCCCAAAGGCATGACGCAGCCGTTCGACCCACGCATAAGCGTCCTGCAAGCCGGTGCCAGAGGGAGTCGTAATACCGAATGCGACACTTTCGGGGCCATATTGTGCGGCCATAGAGCTCATCTCACCGGCAACCGTGTCGAGCGCCTCGTCCCAACTGATACGTTCCCAGCCCGGATCAGCTTCGCCTTTGGGTCGCGTCCGGCGTAGCGGGTAGAGCAGACGCTCGTCATGATGCACCAGTTCCGGCGCTGCGCGACCCTTGCCGCAGAGTGCCTGGCCGGTCGGATGCGATGGGTCAGGCTCTAGCGCAATCATCCGTTCATCTTCGATCACCGAGATGCACCCGCATTTCGAAGTGCAAAGCGCGCAATACCCAGGGATACGCTGAATGTTGCCGGTTTTCGTCATCACTAACCCTTTTCCGACACCGCGCAAAAAATATTTTCAAACCCAATGCAGAGGTGTCAGAACATTGCGAAGTGATAAAAGTGAGGGACCTCGATTGGTATTCAGCCGAGGCAAGTGCCGATGCCCATGCCGATCGTGTCGATGTAGCGCACCAGATAACTTTGCGTGATATGATCGAACGCCCAGGCAGCGGAAGAAAAAATTTTGCCATGCCACGCTGCTCCGCCGCTGAACAGGATCGCCGCGGCAAGGATCGTCGAGGGCCGAATGCCCAGGAACGGGTTATTTCTCAGCAGGAATGCCATCCTAGTCTCGCCTTATCCGCGATCTAATACGCAGAGATCATTATCAAAGAAATCCCGACGCCTGTAAACGGGTTGGAGCGGCTCCATGACGTCGGATGAGAAATTGCGTTTGAGGATTAGCTTTCTTTCAGAACTTTAGCCAATTGTTTCATGGCAGCAGCGGATTCCGACCATCCCCGGCCGCCAGTCATACCGCCATCGACGGTAAGGTCATGACCGTTGACGAAGCTGGCCTCGTCACTGGCGAGAAAGACCGCGGCGTGGGCGATATCGTCCGGCAAACCGCTGCGAGGAATTGGTTGACGTGTGCGGAACATTGCGTCGAGCTTATTGACGGTGGCATCAGCTTCGCTGGTCTCGAGTCCCATGGCCTTGCCGAAAACCGGCGTCAGAATTGCGCCCGGGGAAATCGAATTGACCCGTATGCCGCGTTCGCCAAGCTCCATCGCCGCCGTCCGCGTAACATGGATCACCGCTGCCTTTGACGCGCTATAGAGATGGTCCCCATACCCCGTTCTCAGACCGGCAATGCTTGCATTGTTGATGATGCTGCCAGATCCTTGGCGCTTCATCACCCGTGCTGCGTATTTCATGCCCATCAGCACGCCGCCGACATTTACATTCATGGTTTTGGCATAACCCTCCCAGGAGATATGGGCGATGGGCTCGTTGGGGCCAGGTATGCCGGCATTGTTGAACAAGCAGTCGAGGCCCCCAAAATGCCCGACCGTGCGCGCCACCAGGGTCTCGATATCCACTTCTTTAGCAACATCGGTTTTGATGAATATGGCGGCCTCGCCAAGCGTTTCGGCCAGGTTTTCGCCTTTCTCCACCGATCGACCGGCAATCACCACGCGCGCGCCTTCAGCGACAAATGTTTTTACAGTGTGTGCGCCGATGCCGCTGGTGCCACCTGTTACAATGGCGACCTTGCCATCCAATCTATCTGCCACGCCGCTCTTCTCCCGCAATCCGGTTTATTCCGCTCAATAAAAACGGTAACGCGCGAGTCCGGGGGGGACAAGCTCGGTGGTGATGGGAAATCGACAGGGTATGGCGTAAGCTGAGATGCTCCATGCGCGCTTCCGCATCCAAAAATCAAGAGGCCATGACATGCCGCACCCTCCTGCAACCCGCCCCGCGCCCGCTATCGAATCGCTCTACGAAATAGTTCAACAATACCTCGATCCCGACACCGGCGATGTCCCCTTCGACCGCTTGATGCAGCTATTCCGACGCCTCTCCGATTTGCATGACACCGATGTCTCAAGCCCCTTTAATATGGGATATTTTTGTATCGATGCCGATGCCGCCTCGGTCACCGCAATGGATGAGACCAACCGCCGTGGTGCCAATATCGGGGTGGTTGGCCAGCATCCGGCTGCGGTCGCGTTCGAGCAGTACAGCATTGATCTCATCCTCACCACTTTCGGGTTTGATGCCAAAACTGCCATCGGCCATTTCACCGCTTGCGGAACAGAAGCCAATATGACGGCGATGATAGTTGCCTTGACAGACCGCTTGTCCCATCGCAATCCTCGCTGCCCTGCGGTGGACATGACACTTTGCCGCGGCGCGACGGGTATGCCCGAGCCCTATGAGTATTGGCGCCATGGGAGCGCGCCGCTCTGCGTGCGTCCAGCCGTTTACGTCGCGCCCCAGACTCACCGCTCGATCGGTAAAAATGCGCGAAACCTAATCGGCGCTGCTTCGGTGCGCGAGGTCGCCATGGACGATAAACTTCGTCTTGACCCCGAGGCGCTCGATCGGGCTATGGCCGCAGACATGGCGTCAGGTAACTTCATGCCATTTATGGTTGTCGCCACCGTCGGCGCGACGCCGTCTGGAATTATAGACCCCTTGGCCGAGATCGGCGAGGTCTGCGCCAAGTATGGTGCGTGGTTCCATGTCGATGCGCCGTGGGGCGGCATCGCGGCCTTTTCGCCGCGACTTCGGCAACAATATCTGGATGGGCTGGATGCCGCGGATTCGCTGATTTTCGATCCGCACAAGACCTTAGCACCGCTGGGTGCTGGCGGCGCAGGCATGTTCCTCTCACGCCACCGCGAGCCGGTTGAACTAGCGTTCAATATATCGGGCGGCGCTGTCGCGCGTCATGATTATGCATACCTGTCCTTGCAGGGCTCGCGCGGCAACACCGGCTTGCGCACTCTTACGTCGATATTACGGCCTGACGAGCTCGCGCGTCGTATCGAGAGGGAGGCTGAACTCGGAGATCGCCTGCGCGCGCTGCTCCAGGATGCTAGTTGGCAAATCGTCAATGAGACGCCACTCCCGGTCGTTTGTGCTATCCATCCCGCGATGCGCGCGGGCGCCTTCAGCGCCGCCGATTGTGTGCAACATTTAAACGCAGCGGGCGTGCTGTCAAAATCCGAAAGCTTGCGTCCGGGCGAGCCCGACGCGCTCCGCCTCGGCGTCATCAGCCGGCGTACCGATGAACAGACGCTGCGCCAGGTTGTCGAATGCCTCTCGGAATATGTCAGAAAGCAAAATTAGAGTGCGACTCGCGGCGTACAGATAAAGTTGTCTTGAAAAGGGAAAATAGAGCTATGGCCAGACATACAGCCTGCCTCTCCTTTGATTTTGACGCTGTCTCCGGTGTCATCGAGCAGGGTCTGCACACGCCAACCCTAATCTCTCGCGGGGAATTCAGCATCGTTGGTACCGGGTGGATGCTTAACCTGTTGGAGAATCACGATATCAAATAAATTTGGTTTATTCCTTGCCCATACGCTGGAAACGTACCCTGACATGCCAGAAGAGCTACATTAATGGAGAAGAAAACATGAGCGACACCGAAGAGAAAGGTATTGTGCGGCAATTCCTGAGTGCGATAGCAGCCGGCGACGGTGCCACCATGCTAGAGCTCATGGCCGATGATGCGGTGATGATCACACCAGGCTCGCCGAAGGTACCGTTTAACGGGCGCTTTGAGGGAAAAAACTCAATCGCCAATGCGTTTATAATGTTCGGCGAGTATCTCGAGATTCGTGATCATACGCTGAAGTTACTGTTCGGCGAAGACGAGCATGTAGCGGTGATGATCAACGAGACGTCGCGCGCGAAACGCACTGATCGTTTTATCAAGCAGGACACCTTCTGGTATTTTCACGTCGCTTGTGGGGTCATCCAACATTGGCAAGTATTCGAGGATACTGAGCAGGTCGGCTGGGCGTGGGAAGATAGCGCCGCGCGACGCGCCGAGTGAGGTTCGGCAATCCTAACCGAGTAATCTTCTGCTGCGTTCGACGGCGATGTCCATGTCGGTGAAGGTCAAATCGAAATCGCCACATGTTTCGCTATAGTGAGATGCGCAGTGGAAAGGTCAGTGGGGTCGTCAGACCCTCGCGTCATTGTTTGAATTTAATAATATAATCTTTGCTGCTGCCGGAGCGGAGTTGCCTAGAATCAGAAGTTTGCATGTAGGGGTATCGATATTGCAACGGATTTGAGGGCATTCTCGATAGCGTAGGAACAGGGAGAAATTACATGGTGGAAAATGGCAAATCGGAATGCTGTGGTCCGGGCTACGCCTCGCCGGCCGAAGCGATGAAGGGGCCGCGTGAGAAGCTGCTATACACGGTGGCGCTCTATATCGGCACCGGAATTCTAAAGCCAGACTATCTTGCTACTATCGATGCCGACCCGGAAAGCCCGACCTATTCTCAGGTCATCAGCCGGCTCGAAATGCCGGGCATTGGTGATGAACTGCACCATATGGGGTGGAATGCCTGTTCGTCCTGTCATCACGATGCTACCAAGGAACGGCGCTATCTGATCGTGCCGGGGGTGCGCAGCAGTAATTTACATATCGTTGATTGCGCGACCGACCCGAAGAACCCGCGCCTGCACAAAGTCATCGAAGGCACTGAGATCAAGAACAAAACTAATCTTTCCGCGCCGCACACGGTGCATTGCCTGGGTTCTGACATCATCATCTCAATGCTCGGCGACGCCAAGGGTGAAGCTCCCGGCGGCTTCCTGCATCTCAATGAGGATTTCGAAATTGTCGGGCGCTGGGAGAATGATCTGGGTGGTATGAAGTTCAACTACGATTTCTGGTACCAGCCGCGCCACAACGTCATGGTCTCAAGCGAGTGGGCGGCGCCTAACACCTTCATGCCGGGGTTCGATCTCGAAGAAGTAGGCCATCTGAAATATGGTCGAGAAATCCATTTCTGGAATTTCGTAGAAAAGCGTGTCGAGAACACTATCTATCTCGGCGAGGACGGTCTGGTGCCGTTGGAGGTGCGCTTTCACCACGACCCGGACTCAAGCCACGGGTTCGTCGGTGCTGCGCTGTCGTCAAACATCATCCATTGGTTCAAAAAAGACGGCAAGTGGATCACCGAAAAGATCATCGATGTCGAGAACCAACGCCATCCGGAATGGCCTATTCCAGTACCCGGCTTGATCAGCGTAATTTTACTCTCCATGGACGATCGCTTTCTTTATTTGTCGAACTGGCTGCACGGTGATCTCCGACAATACGATATCACCGATCCGTCAGACCCGAAGTTGACGGGTCAGGTCTGGATGGGTGGCCTCCTGGGCAAAGCGCCGGAAGTGCACGGCCGTAAAATGACCGGCGGCCCGCAGATGATTCAGCTTTCTCTTGACGGCAAGCGGCTCTATGTCACCACCTCCCTGTTCTCAACTTGGGACAACCAGTTCTATCCAGAAATCCGAGAGAAAGGCGGTTCCATGATGATGGTCGATTGCGATATCGAACACGGCGGTATGACGATCAATCCGGATTTTTATGTCGACTTTGGCAACGAGCCCAATGGACCAGCACGCTGTCACGAAACGCGTTATCCGGGCGGCGATTGCACGTCGGACATCTGGGTCTAGGCCTCGATGGGGTCTGCTAAAATGGGGCACGTTACCATCACGCTCGCAAATCGGAATGGGCAATCGGTTGTCGTTGCTGCAGACCGGCCGCTACTTGAAACCCTGGAAGCGCACGGCGTATTGCTGCCCTTTGGCTGCCGCTACGGCGGCTGCATTTCCTGCGCCGCCAAACTGCTGGCCGGCAACATCGATCAGAGCACTGGCACCGCCCTCAACCGCCATCAGATCAGCGATGGCTATGTGCTATTATGTGTGGCGCAGCCACGGAGCGACTGCGTATTCGAAATCGGGGTCGAAAGCCATGACAAACTCTATCGCAACCCCTTTCAAAATCCGCTCAGGCCGGAGGAGCTGAAGGCCGATATCGGGGGCAGCGCAAAAGCACGGAAGATCCTGGAGGGCAGGGGATGAATCATGAGCAAGACTATCCGGCAGAATATTTGGCCGGGATTCTAAAAGAGGTAAAAACCATTGCCATGGTTGGCGCCAGCTCGGACCCGGCCAAGTTCAGCTACGGCGTACTCAGGGTTCTGCACGAGACCGGCTATGACATGATCCCGGTCAACCCCAATGAAGCCGGCGGCTATATCCGAGGCCTCAAATGCGTGGAATCGCTCTTCGCAATCGACCGGCCGGTGGATATGGTGGATGTCTTCCGCACCTCAGAGGACGCTTATGCCGTCACCGAAGAGGCCATCGAAATCGGCGCCAAGGTAGTCTGGATGCAAATCGGCGTGCGTAACGAAGCAGCAGCTGTCCTTGCCGAGGCTGCTGGCCTCAAGGTCGTCATGAACCGTTGCCCCAAAATCGAACTGTTCCGTCCATTCTGGAGACCCCGCCTCAACCAGGCCATTTAGAACTGGCAAGTGATTCGTCCATTAGGTTGCTATGGTAGAAAATAATAAGTTTTCTAGTGTTTTTGATTTATTTGAAGATTCTTCAAATAAAGTACCAGAAGGTAGTTTCTTATGTACTCCCCCCATGAGGGGCAGGGCATATTATCCAAAAGGGTTTGAAATTACCTACAGTGTCGCGCACAAAATCGTGATGGAGTTAAGGTCAGCGTATTATAATTCAGGTTATGGACCAGGTCATCGAGTTGCCCTACTGCTAGAAAATAGACCTGAATTTCATTTGCATTGGCTTGCTCTTAATGGACTTGGAATTAGCGTTGTTCCAATAAATCCTGACTATCGCGAAGACGAAATAATTTACCTTCTTGACCACTCCGAATCGCTGCTAGTTATTTCAATTTCTGAACGAATATCTGATCTCCGGTTAGCTGTAGAAAAGTGCAAACTATCGGTGCAATTAGTTGAGGTTAGTGAGTTAGAGGATCAGTTGCGAGATACTACCGTAGCGAAGTCTTCAGAGAATCCAGGGATCGATTCCGAAGCGGCTTTGCTCTACACATCAGGCACCACTGGCCGTCCAAAGGGGTGTATTCTAACGAACCGATATTTTCTTAATGCGGGAAAATGGTACCTGGAGGCGGGAGGGTATATGACCATGACGTATGGTCAGGAACGTCTTCTAAACCCGCTTCCATTATATCATGCAAATGCTATGGCTATCGGTAGTATGGCCATGATTTCTTCAGGGGGTTGTATTGTAATGGTCGACCGTTTTCACCCCAAAAGTTGGTGGGGTGATGTTGTCGCGTCTAAAGCAACAATCATTCATTATCTAGGAATAATGCCACCTCTCTTGCTAAATCAACAACCCGGTCCAAACGATAATTTGCATAATATTAAATTTGGTGCCGGGGCAGGAATAGATCCAAAGCACCATCAGTTGTTTGAAGAACGTTTCGGTTTTCCTTTAATCGAAGGTTGGGGGATGACGGAGGTTGCAATGCCTACTTGGGGGAGTCGTGAACCCAGACAAATAGATACAAGAGCATTTGGACGACCTCTTTCTGGTTGCGAGGTCCGTATTGTTGATAACGAAGAGATGCCTGTACCATCAGATACCCCTGGTGAACTTACTCTGCGTATGACCGGTAATAATCCGCGCCATCGCCTTTTTTCAGGATACCTAAAAGATGATACAGCAACCGAAATAGCGTGGCGCGGAGGATGGTTCCATACGGGTGACACTGTAACTCAGTCGGCTGATGGTGTTTTAACCTTTGTAGATCGTACTAAAAATATAATTCGGAGAAGCGGTGAGAACATAGCGGCGGCTGAAATTGAAGCGATATTGCAGTCTCATGATTATGTCGCTCAGGCAGCTGTTATTGCCGTAGCAGATGAACTTCGCCAAGAAGAGGTTATGGCCTGTATAATTCTCATGGAAGCAATATCCCCTGATTTGACTACCGCAACTAAATTGCAGGAATATTGCCTGGGCGAGATGGCGTACTACAAAGCACCAGCATTTTTTCTTTTTGTGGACACGCTGCCGGTAACGAATACACAGAAGGTCAGTAAGGTGCGAATATTTCCACCAGAGGTGGACCCTCGTAATGTTGATGGCTGTCTGGACTTACGCGAACGTAAGCGGAGAAACTAGGCTTTCACAAATATTTATGTATGGCTCAATAAGTTCACCCAACGGTAACAATCCTATTGTGGTCCTGCGGCCCACTGCTTTAGCGGGGCAAAGCCTGCTTAGCAGCGGGCTTTCCGCCAGATGGCTTTGAGGTGCGGTTAACCAAGAATAGGCCGAGGAAGAGGATGGCGATAGCGGCCCAAATCCAGGGGCTCGGCACCTCGCCAAAATAAAGCGCCGCCCAGCCAAGGCTTATCAGTGTGCCGAAATAGCCGTAGGTCGAGAAAAAAACGGGTCCCGCTATCCGAATGATTTCGAACATAACAACAAAAAAAGTCGCGTTGATGACGATATTTCCGATCAACGCCCAATCGCCATCGGTCATGGTAGCGTCGAAAATCCACCAGTTCTCCGTCGCGGCCATGACAGGCACCATTATGATTGTGGCGCATGCGAAAACGCCGCAGGTAAGTGGGATTGCTCGCATCTCAGGGGGGCGGAGCATTGCTATGCACACATTGCTAAGCGAGTAGCAGAGCGGACCACCAAAAGCCATCAACAGCCATGGTGCCATTCCAGGCTCTGGCAGGCTCTGGTCAGGCAAGAGAACTAATAAGACACCGGCAAGACCAAACAATATTCCAGTAATACGAAGCAAGCGGACGTGGTCGATCCGAAAGAGGACGGCAAAAACATAGGTCAGTATAGGCGGGAGGGCGAGCCCTAGACCAATGGCGCCGGCTGGGACCTTAGGCGCGGCAAAAGAGAACAAGATTATCGGAACGGCGGTCGTCAGGGCACCGAACAGCATATAGAGGCGTAGATATTTGCGTCGTAGGCTTGGTAATTGGCCCGTAGCAACGGCCGCAACAAACGTCAACAGAGCTGCGCCAAGGCATTGCCAGAAAACGAACGCAAAGATCGGAATGCCTTCGGTGATGGCTATCCGATTTAGTGAAAAAGTCATGGAGAATGTCACAGCCGCAAATAGAAGCATCGCAAACGGTATCAGGCGCGCTCTATTCACCAGTATTAACTTCATCACCATCACTGACCTCCCGCTACACCATCATAAGTGGGGTGCTGAGCGTTATACTAGTTATTAGGCTACGCGTAAGAACGGAAAACAAGGTCAGCAAGGACACACAAGTCTTGCAGCTCCACTTTTACTTGGTGCCCTGGGTCGCCAAAGGTTCCAAATTCTAATAGACTTTCTATATGAGAAAACATCCTACCCTTCTTTATCTCACCGTTGCCGTACATTTGTTTGGTGTGGGAAAGGTACGGAGTTTTCCGAAGCGCCCCGACAGTTATCCCATCAACACGTGGAATAATTGTTATGGCCAGGCATCTAGGTGAATGGAAAACTGACCAATACAACGGACAGGGCACCAGTACCTACGCTAATGGGGACAGATATGTCGGCCAAATCAGGGATGACGAATACCACGGACAGGGTACTATGATCTTTAACGGTTACTTAGTTTGTTCTAAGGGTTTTAATGTAGTCTTATAAAATTAGAGGAAAATAATGACCACCGTAATCCGAAAAAATAGCGGCCTTGTTGAAGATGTATTTCACGATATACGTGAAACTCGTGATACTAAATATATCAACAATTTTTGGAAAGATTTATCACATAACGAAGAGGAATTGTCTGAGACTTGGAAAAGTTTAAAAACTGTTATGTCAGAAGGTTCAATCCCTTATATTTACAAAGAGATGATATATATTGCAGTATCAATTATTAATAATTGTAATTATTGCATTCATAGCCATACATATGCCGCAAGAAAAAAGGGAATGACAGATGATCAATATAAAGAGCTTTTAAGTGTCATCGTTATGGCTAACAAAACTAATGCCCTAGCTAATGCATTGGGAACGAAAGTTGATGAAATTTATGATACGTCAATAGAGGGAGAAAATAAAAAATGAATGGATTTGCGGGGAAAAAAATTCACGATATCAGCGTGACACTGGGAGTTGAGTCAATAGATTACCCTGCAGATACCCAGTATAGAAGAAATCTTATAATGAATTCAGAGGAGTCTTTTTGTAATTTGTCCCGACTAGAGATGAGTTGTCATAGCGGAACGCACCTTGATGTCCCTTACCACTTCTACACTGATGGTAAAACATTAGATGATTTTTCAGTAACTGATTTTATCAAACGTGTCCATGTAATTGAAACCATGGATCCGGTTCAAGTAGACGAATCTGAAGTTGATTGGAGCCGAATATCTCCTGGAGAAGGCGCCTTATTTAAAACGAGAAATTCTAGAGAGGGACTTGTTAGATCAGGGAAATTTGTTGCTGACTATGTGTACCTGAGTCCAGGGGCAGCAAGAAAGTTAGTTGAATGTGAAGCTTCATTGGTGGGAATTGATTACATCTCGATAGAAAAGTTCGGTGTGGATAAGTTCCATAGTCATTTAGAGGTATTGGGTAAGGACATAATAGTTTTAGAAGCAATAGACCTTAGTAATATTTCTGAGGGAGCATATACGTTAATGTGTCTGCCACTTAAATTAAGTGGCGCTGATGCATCTCCAGTTCGAGCTGTTCTGATAGAAGACTAGTAAGAACTAGGTGAATACCGAAACTAAAAAAAATTGCAATTTTTGGTAAAAAATAGTCAATAAGGTTTGAGGGTTAAGCCAATCACAGTGCCAATCTGTTTTATGTGGTTTTGACTCTCTTTATAGATACTGGATAGAGGGAAGCAAAACATTAGTTCACAGTTTAATAATGGCGAGACGTAGGGCCCCTGTGCCTAGACCTCTATAAGGTAGTGCAAAAACGAATGATGCCAAAACGTAGGAACTCCTTTGGGCAAGCGTCAAAGACGGCGATGCGTTAGTTGTACCTTTGGAGCTGCCGAGAAAGGCAATCACGAATTTCTAGTGTTATTTAGCTTCGAGTTCTTCAAGCGCCTGCTTGGCCTCACTATCTCCCTGCTCTGCGGCCTTGCGATACCACTTGATGGCTTCGACTTTGTTTCTGCGAACGCCAGATCCGTGGGAGTACATCCAACCGAGATAGTTCTGGGCGTCTGGATCGCCTTGTTCAGCGGCCTTTAGGGTCTTCGCGACTTCCCGCAACATATCTCGTTTTGCCTCCGCTTCCTCCCGCGCTTTCCTAGCCCACAATTGAATACGTCTCAGCATGAAACTCCCTGACAAGTATGGTCGCGATATGCCCCTTACCTAATGTTACCCACCCAGCCATGGGTGGTCACTACTTTAAGCAGTCGTTTGAGAGGGCGGTGGGTTAGGACAAGCTTTAGGTTGGAAATGGCGCGCCCGGCAAGGGTTTGATACCTATCGCACGCACCATCAACTCATCAGCATAAGCAATATCAATAGGTTACGTGAGTGGTTAGCCCTGTCCTGTGCTGTCTTGACCCGCGATGGGAAGGCTCTCCTTTTTCATCATATTCGCGTAATATTCGTGTAGACTTTCGGTATGAGCATTTCGGGCAAGAGGCATCACTTCTGGCTGCCTGAGAAAAAACAAGCACTACACCACATACTCAGGCGTTGACCCAGAGATGAGCCTGTCTCAAGCTGAGGATTGCTGTGGTGCCATTGTATCAAGCGCCGAATGCGGTGCTAAATCTTCTTTTCAACAAGCTTAAAACAAGAAAAGAAATTAAAATTAAAAAGGACAGTAGTAAAATTAGATGATTAAAAACGAAAATATGTTTTGGCAATGGGATGAGGAAATACCTTCTGTTGTTTGTGAAGAAATTATAAAAATGGGCTTACAACTTGAAAAAGTAGATGCTTCATTTGAGGGGGGAAAGATAGATCACTCTGTAAGAAAAACTCAAGTAGGATTTTTTAATTCTGATACAGATGCTTGGTTATTTCATTTGTTATGGGGGTATATGGTAAAAGCCAATACTTATGCAGGGTGGAATTTTGATATTGAGGTGCAGAGAAATCCTCAATTTACCATTTACGAAAAAGGTTTTTTTTATGATTTTCACGAAGATGGTTATGTTCATGAAAATGGAATGAGAAAAATAAGCATTACCATTATTTTATCTGACCCTACTCAATATGATGGTGGAGAGTTCATTTTTAAAAATGGGGGAGACGCAATATCTAAAAATCAAGGAACGGTAATTGTCTTCCCATCTTTTATTCGACATCGAGTTAATTCCGTAACAAAAGGTATTAGATATTCATTAGTTAACTGGTTTGATGGACCAGCATTTAAATAAAGGTAAGGGCATTAAAGAAGTTCTTTTATGCCAATGAGTTAGGGCAAGCTTTAGGTTGGAAATGGCGCGCCCGGCAGGATTCGAACCTGCGACCCCCAGATTAGGAATCTGGTGCTCTATCCGACTGAGCTACGGGCGCTTTCAGGAATACTTATCTCGCCTGATAACACGAAACAATCAGCGGGGGAACGGTATGGCTATTCGGTCGTATTGTTGTTCGGTGGCGTTGCGGTTAAACACGCTGTGGTGTTTGGCGGGGCCGTTTAGGTGTATTCACCCAGGATATAGAACTTGCGGCTGGCGTTGATCCCGCAGCATTTTCGCTTCTGATAAAATGGCACATTGTGCGCTTTGGCGTGGAAAGTCATGGTCGACAGGAAAGGCCCCTTAAGACAATCCTTATGGGCCGGTGTGGTGCTGCCGGTAACCCACACTTCGGCGATGGCCTCAGAGTAGCGAGGCTAGGCGACATAGCCGGCGAGCCGACCAGCTTCGAAAATAAAAAAATAATGCCAGCGTCGGGCCTACCTCGTGGGCGAGGCCGTGAAGCACTCAAAGCGCTAGCAGGAAGGTGGCACAGCTTGGCGCAACAACCCCGCGGTATGGCCGAGTGCCTCGCGCGGATTACGGAAGCGCGGAGTTGAGAATTTGGCGCGTTTGGTTGCTCTGGCCGTCGGCTGTTTGGTCATCGATTACGGAATTTCCACTCGGCTAATTTAGCGCCCGGGTGAAGGGCACTGAATAGGTCAACACCAAGAGTTCGGTGCCCGGATTGTCGTCATAGATGCCAGCATTCGAGATATGATGAAAGGCAATGGCAAGGCGCGACCAATCGTCCAATCGCCAGGCTAGCTCGCCGCCGGTTCGGAATTGAAATTCCCCGCCGAGATCCTTGCCGTTGCCCTTGTGATAGCCAACGAAGGCGGCATTGGGTTGCAGCACCACACGCCGGCCGAAAAAGATATCAATTCCGAGACCGGCGTAGCCATACACTGCCTCATCGGAGGTGCCAGCCAGGCCGATGAACGGCAAAATCTTCCAGAATCGCATGTCCGAGCGATATTCAGCGCGGAAATCTGCTGCGGTTTCATCGTCATTGACGTCGAAGCCACCGGCGCTGAACGCAAAGAAGTCCGGCTCTCCGGCGCGCGCTGAAGTTTGCCAGGTCACACCCCATCCAGCGCACAGCGCGACACTTAATACGGTGACGATGAAGAGCCTCGCGATTATCATTTTGTTCACGCCGCTCTTCCCCGGTACAGAATGGGTTTGCTCATTTGTTCCAGTGTACGGCCTGGCGGAGTCCTGGGCTAATAATTTTCGACGGTCGCTGCCTATCGCGCGGCCTCTAATCAGCGCAATAGGCGGAGACAGTTGTTAGAATGCTTGAGCGCGGTGAAACCTCGCCCGCCGTCGAACTGGTCAACGGCGATACGCTCCTTCTCCAAAATGGCAGTGAAGTATAGCTGGTCAGTATCCAGGCGTGCCAACTGCCGCTCGGACGCGTCGTGTTCAGGGCCTAGTTGCTCCTTGATGGAGCCAAACAGGTGCTCGAGGGGTTGGCGCTCGGCAAAACCCTGGCGCTCTATTATGGCGCCCACAAGACGAAATTTTCGCGGCGGCAATAGCGTGCGTTTGCAGCTTTCACAACAATCGCCATCTGATCGGCAGAATGCTGGCACAGGAATGCAGCACCCGTGCTGTCCAAGTCGGCACCTGGGCCGTACAATACCAAGCAGTGCGCATGCCAAAGATATTGGCACGTTCTAATTCGTCGAAGGACGGGTGATGGATTCAGTTGTGACCAGGCGCCGCGGTTGGGTCAATTTAGGCGCCTATTAGAAGAGCTGTTTTACAATTTTTATTGCCCCCGCGGCCGCAAATCATTCGACGCTGAGGGCGAAGGTATTCTTGCCCTGAAGAGGCCCATTGTGCGTGTAGGCGGCTGGATTGTGGCTTTCAATGGGGCGATGATTGAGGCGACCCACCCGGCGTAGATTGAAGTGTAAGAGTGAGCACGGTGCAGCGACTGACAAATTTTCGGCGTATTCTTCTTGTGCCAGCCCTGTTAGCGGCCTTGGTCGGCGGCGGGGCTCTTTTACAGGGCTGTAGCGTCAATCCAGCGACCGGTGAACAGACCTTCACCGGTTTCATGACGCCTGATCGAGAGCGCCAGATAGGTGCCGAAGAGCATCCCAAGATGGTGGAGGCGTTCGGCGGTAAATACCAAGATGCCGCTCTCACGCGCTATTTAAACGGGCTTGGTGAGTTGTTGCAAAGCACCTCCGAGCAACCCAAGCCGCCGTTTACCTTCACCCTGTTGGACAGCCCGGTGATCAACGCTTTCGCGTTACCTGGCGGCTATGTTTATGTGTCGCGCGGCTTGATGGCGTTGGCCAATGACGAAGCTGAGCTTGCTGGCGTGGTTGCGCACGAAATTGGCCATGTGACGGCGCGCCATTCGGCGCAACGTATGAGCCGCGGCATTCTCGCCAGACTCGGCGCTGCGGTGCTCGGTGCTGCAGTCGGTGAGCCACTTCTCGGCAAAGCCGCGCGTGTCGCTGTTGGGGCCTATATCCAGGGCTTTTCGCGCGACCAGGAATTTGAGGCCGACCAGCTCGGCGTTCGGTATCTTACGCGGGCAGGGTTCGACCCGATGGCGATGGCCTCTTTTCTTGACGCGATGGGCGAAGAACATAAGCTTGCGCTTAAGATTGCCGGCAAGGAGGGGCAAGATCCAGCACAAGGGCTTTTTTCAAGTCATCCGCGCACCGGGGCGCGGGTTGAAAAGGCAGCAACGAGCGCACGGTCCGGCGCAAAGAATAATTTGGCGCGCGACGCTGACGTCTATCTCGATCAGATCGACGGTATGATTTACGGCGACTCGCCACATCAAGGTTACGTTCGAGGGCGGGAATTCGCCCATGCTGGCCTTAAGTTCCGCTTCACCGCACCGCCCGGATTTCGCCTTCAAAATAGCGAGACTGCAGTGTTTGGTGAGCATTCGGGCGGCGCGCTGCTTCGCTTCGATGGGCGCAAGGTGGACAACCGGAACCTCAGCACTCAACACTATCTCACCCGGGTCTGGGCAGACGGTTTCAATGTTACCGACGTCGAAACTATAGATATAAACGGCATGGAAGCGGCAACTGGCGCTGGCCGCATCTCCGGCCGCGATGGCCCACTCGATGTGCGCTTTGTCGCCATCCGCTATTCGCGCGATCAGGTCTACCGTTTCCTGTTTCTCACACCGACTAATCAGTCCGTCCGATTCAACGAGGAATACCGCCGCACCACTTTCAGCTTCAGCCGGATGAGCGCAGCTGCGGCGGCGGCCCTGAAGCCGCTTCGCGTGCGTGTCATTACGGTGCGTCCCGGCGACACGCCCAAGTCACTCGCGCGCAGCATGGCAGTCGAGGAATTTCCGCTTGAGCGCTTCCAGGTTCTGAATGGCCTTGGCGCCAACGAGCTGCTGACGCCGGGCCGGCGTGTAAAGATCATTAGTGAGTAGGTTTATGGGGAAGCTATTCCATAATTAAATCGTCCGGACGATCGGTCTGGCAGGCCATAAGCGCCCGCAATTTTTCCAGCTCCTTATCATCGATCTAGCGCACCCGCCCTTTGCCGATACCAAGGTCCTGTCCGAGAACTGCCAGCGTTACAGTTTTATCGCGCAACCGCCTTGCCCGAATAATGATGTGCTCCCGCTTGGAGAGAGAATTTGGCGCTTCTCGGAGCCAAGCGGGGCGGTTCATTTCATCAATGTGTTCGAATACGGTCTTTTCCGAAAGTAGCCAGGTGTTGATGATAAAGTATTGCCATTCGGCTTCACCGTTTTCGCTCAACGGTCCATCAAGAGATAGGTCGCCCTCGGAAAAGCGGCCTTCCATCATTTCAGCATCCTTGAGATGGGCACAGAGTTCAGAGGTGATACGTTCGGGTCTCTCGCGCCGAAGTGGGTTGTCGACACGGTGGATTTTATTACGCAAACGGCGAAAATTGAAAAACAGTTTCTTTTGTGCGGCCGTCGTTCCGGTGTGCACAATCGACTCTGATCACCAAGAACGGATAGGCAAAGACGGTTTCATGTAGTGTCGCCTCGTCATCTTTGTCGCGTTATCTTGCGGCAAGTTATATTTATGCTCGCGGGTCAGCAGGGGAGCGTTGATAGATTTATTAAAAGGCATCGTTCAGCTAGTTTCGTGCGATGGTCACTGTTGGATGCCGATATGAGGATTTCCAAGGGTTTTCCATATGCTAGATACTGGTGCTCCCATGTATTTGCTTATCAGAATAATTGAAGCTTCAGCACCGTTGCTTGCCGGGCACAATGTTAATTAATTAAATTGAATTCAGATTACTTATAGGATGGGCGCGTAAATGTGCACGCGTGTCCAGTCGGGCCAGCTTAAAGGTCACTTCGGGAGTAAAGTATCAGGCTTCGAGGCGCTCGGCTTCTTCGCCGTCGGTATCGAAACAGACGCATGTCAGCGGTCCGCCGAAGCCGCAACCTGAATCAATTGTGGCGCTGTGCAGCCCGACCTGGACACCGCTATGATCAGGTTCAAATCCACGCACGACCTTGCGGTAGCCGGAATAGGACGAATCCATATTGCTAAAATTTCCGCTGTGCCACCAGAACGCGTCACCCTGCGCATCAAGCGGTCTGTTTCCATCGATCCCGGCATGGACGAAGAGTAGTGACCCGTCGTCGGTAAACGCGGCCCGCCGCAGGCTTGACATGAGATCGACATGGCCGCCCTGTTCCTGCATGCGCTGGCGCAGTTCGTTGGTCCAGCGCGCTAGTTCCAAGGCGCCCGAACGGGCGCGTCGGAGCGCTGTTTCAGGGTCACTACCATAGGCGGCAAGGGTCGTCTCAAGCCCTTGCTTGAGCATCCAAGTCAACACCTCGGAGGGGCTCACAGCGAGCTGGAGTTGCAGCAATTTTTGCCACATTTCTTCCTGCTGGCCGCGTAAATAAGCGATGTCGCAGGAGAATGTGCCCGGCGCCGAAAGGAATTGGCGGCGAAACAACAGAAGTTCGTCGATCGTCTCACTGATCGCTATGCCGTGACCCATGTAATTTCCGAGATACACTAGGCGATCTCCGTCGCACAGGCGATCTCCAAGCAATTTGTGCAAGGCTTTTAGCCGGCCGGCTTCACCATGAATGGCGGCCACTGCCCATACGCGGCGCGCGCGGCGAAAGGTAGAAAATATGTTCCGATCCACCCCGGCCATAACGGCATTCCCGCTTCGTTAGGCGGCGCGCAGGACGTTTTCCAGCTTCTCTGCCGCCTGTTCTGTATCGGTATTTTCCACCGCCGCAAATTCACGCGCCAATCGCTCGAGCGCGGCCTCGTACATTTGCCGCTCGCTATAAGATTGGTCGGGCTGGCCTTCGTCGCGATGCAGGTCGCGCACCACTTCAGCAATAGCCACCGGATCGCCAGAATTGAGCTTGGCATCATATTCCTGAGCGCGCCGGCTCCACATCACGCGCCGCGTGCGAGCGCGGCCTTTCAGAGTGGAAATTGCTTGCTCCATCTTCTGTTGCGAACTCAATTTGCGCATTCCCGAAGTGCTTGCTTTGCCGATCGGCACACGCAGGGTCATCTTCTCCTTGTCAAACACAACAACGAACACACGCAACGATGTGTCGCCAATTTCATGAGCCTCTACGCCGGTGATTTGGCCGACCCCATGCGACGGGTACACCACATGATCCTTGACCGAGAAGCCTTGCAAATCCTCAGCTTTTGGCTTAGCGGCCGTCTTGGGCTTCGATGTAGAGTTCTTCGCCAGAGCGGAATTTGGTGCAGGCTTTCTACTAATTTTCGGTTTTTTAGCGGCCGGTTTGGCCGCTATGGCTTTGGGTTTTGACACCGCTGGTTTTTTTGTCGTTGCAGTAGGTTTCGGCTTGGAAGCGGGTTTCGCCTTGGTGCTGACGCTCTTACGGGCGCTGGCCTTGGGTTTGGCTGCCTTCGGCTTAGCCGCAGGCTTTGCCTTGGTGCTGACGCCCTTACGGGCGCTGGCCTTGGTTTTGGCGGCTTTCTTTGTCGTTGCAGGTGTGATCTTGAGTTTGGCCGAGGATTTCTTAGCTGGCTTACGTATTGCGGCCGATTTTGCTGCTGTCATGACTAATTGTACCGTTTCCCAATTTACGCAAATGCGCTGAAGGTGTGCGTCGGCCGCCTTCGCGGCCAAGTGTCGTTCTAAAAACGGGCCCGAATGTGCGTTGCCGGATGGCCAATCGCTACCGTACTAACAAGAAATGGGCGGGGATACCCCACCCATTGGCTCAGCGCGGCGGGACCGTATCACAAAATAGCCTTTAAACACAGCACCTAAAATACAGTGCACCGGTAGATTATTGCGTGCTTGCCGTGGGGGGGATAATTCGAATCGGGATTCGGTCATTTGTTCCGTGTGTGTATTTAGTATGTACCTCTTAGGTTCCTTCTCCCGGTTTTTCAGAAAAGTATTTATCAAACTTTCCTGTTTCATCCTTGAAATTGTCGGCATTCGCCGGAGGTTCGCCCTTCCGCGTGATATTGGGCCAGATTTCGGAAAATTTCGTGTTTATTTCCAACCATTTGGCCTCATCATCGCCGCCGCCGGTATCGGGAATTATGGCTTCGACCGGGCATTCCGGCTCGCACACGCCGCAATCGATGCATTCGTCAGGGTGAATAACCAGCATATTCTCGCCGACATAGAAGCAGTCCACCGGGCACACTTCAATGCAGTCCATATATTTGCAACGGATGCAGGATTCGGTCACCAAATAGGTCATTTTTTCCTCTTTGCCTTCGACAATCCACCAGTTCGGCGGACGATAGGGGATGAAAACTGGGCTTAGCTAAGTGCTTCCTTTATTGCGAGGCTACAACACGTTGGCGGGCTTCAGACCTTTCCCGATCGGTCACATGCAGCATGCCGCTGATGCGCCGGATCACGTTGCTTTCATAGGCATGCAACTCGCCGTCGGCATAGACCACTTTCCACAACATCTCAATCAGTCTCAAACGTTCCTCATGACCGAAATTAGCATCAAATTTCCGGATGAAGCGATACAAGTCAGTGGCTTCATGCTGCGCCGCCTCGGCTTGCAAGATGAGGGTTTCACATTCTTCTTCGGACAGCTTGAATTCTTTCGTTAGTGCCTGCCGAACGGTCTCACGTTCCACCTCGTCGTAAGATTCATCGAGGCAAGCGGCCTCAACCAGCAACGCTGCGGCTGCCAGCTGAATTTCGTCCACACTATGTGATTCAACGCTGCCTCCTACAGGGGCCTCGAAAAGCGCTTTTATACGATTGATCATGAGCGATGCCTAACACAGCAATAGCGGCCAACTCAACCACAGTTTGAGGCTCGGGTATTAGCCCACTGGCAGGGCAATTTTTATGCTGCTCTCGTTGCCGGGGCACTGTTTTAGGCTCCGGAGGATGCCGCTTCATCGCCCTCGATTTCTTCGTAGCAACGCTGGGCCTCGGTTGCCGGACCGCGTCGCTTCGGCATAGCGAGAATGCGCACTACACGGATGCGGGAGCCCTGGGGGAACGTCAAGATGTCGCCCGATTTCAGAGGGTAATGCGCCTTGCGTACTCGCTGGCTATTGATCCGTATTTTCCCGGCGGCGCACATGCGTTGCGCCAGTCCGCGAGTTTTATAGAACCGAGCCTGCCACAGCCATTTGTCCAGCCTCTGAATTTCGCTCACACAGTTCTCTTGATAGCCCGAATTTTTGTAGCAGCCTGGCGGTCTGCGCCGAAAAGCGCGTGCTTGCCTAACTTGGCGAACGGCGAATTGGGGTCGGCGCGCGTCGGGCCCGATTTCTTCTTAGTTTTGCCCCTGGCTGGGCGGGGGATACGTCGATAGCGCTGTTGGCCATCCTCGCCGATACCGGTGACGCTGAAGCCGAGAACCGCCGCCAATTTCGGAAACTGCTTCTTGCTGCATCCCGCGACGGCGAGAAGGGCGGTGTCGGCGGTGAAATGTCCAGCCCGGCTGCGCTTTCTGAGGCCAGCAAGCAGTCGCTCCGCCATATCCGCCCGCAATACCCGTTGCCCCAGTACGACAAAGCCCATGGCGTTGTAGCCTCCGGGTGGTGTGGCAGGGTCCTTCGCAAAGCCAATCGCAGCGATATTAGCGCCCCGGCGCGGTATTTCCGATTTTTGCGCGACCGCCCACAACAGCGCTGCGAACTCAGATCTGGAATTTTTCAGCATCGCGCGGCAATAGACACTGAGGTCGCCTATGCAAAGATCAAGGGCCGACAGTTGGGCGCGCTCAGCTTGGTCAAGCGCCGCGATTTCGGCTTCAAGCTTTGCCCGTGGAACGCAGCCCAGTGCTTCGCAAAGTTGATAAGCAATGCCGCGCGCTGCGCCCGTTAGGGGTGCAGCGCGGAGTTTCAGCAGTGGCTTTGCGGCGTCGGCAACGCGGCGCTCCAACCAAACCGCCAGGCAGCGGCGCACCCGCTCGCGTTGAGGTCCGTTCAGCGCCTCGGCATAAAGAATATGCAGGCCCGGCTTCAGGCCATCGCCAGTTGCCGTCAACATTGCGACGGGCGCACCGCGCCAGCGAATTATGCCGCATTCGAAATCCGTGCCGAGTTTCGTCGCGCCAGCTAAATCTAGGTCGATATCGTCATCGGGGCTTTGTTCAAGGGCACTGACCCTTCGCCTGATCTCTCCGCCGAGAATTTTTTGGGCAGCGCTTGAGGCTGCATTGTTTTCGCCATCTGGATCACCCGGAATGAAGCGGAATCCTGCTATCTGGCCGACCGCATGGCCCTCAATAAGGATTTCGCCCGTCGCGCTGATTGTAGCGATGAGCGCGTCGGATTCGCCCATACGCTGCAACAGGGCGGCAGCTCGGCGGTCGACGAAACGCTGGGTCAAGCGCTCGTGCAAAGCGTCGGACAGCTTGTCCTCTACGGCGCGGGCGCGCTCCTGCCAATGGCGCGCGTCAGCCAACCAGGCAGCATGATGAGAGATGTATGTCCAGGTACGGATATGGCTGATTCGGGCGGTCAGCGTGTCGATGTCACCATCGCTGCGGTCGAGGCCGGTAATGCGCTCAGCGATCCAGGGCTCCGGAAGAGCGCCTGATAGCGCTAAATTGAGGAATATTTGCCGTACTAGGCTGATGTGGCTATCGGCAAGTGTCTTGCGAAAATCAGGAATTTGGCAGGCTTCCCATAGCAGGCGCACCAGATCTGGCGCCTTCGCCAGTCCCCGCACCTCCTGATCTCGGCTCAATGCCAACAGCGTCAGATGATCAGTTCCGTCACGTAGGCGGCGCAGTCCAGCCACCGTCGGTGGTCTGTCTAAGCTATGTGTGAGGTGCTCCAAGCTATGAAACGAGAGATTGGAATTGCGCCAAAAAACTTCCTTAATCGTGGGGAAACGGTGCTGTTCCACTGCCTCGACAGCCTCATTGTCAATTTCCTGTAAATCAGCGGTGGTGCCGAAGGTGCCATCCCTCAGATGGCGCCCGGCGCGACCCGCGATCTGCCCAAGTTCCGCTGTATTCAAGCGGCGCATATTACGGCCGTCGAATTTCCGCCGAGCCGAAAAGGCGACATGGTCGAGATCCATGTTGAGCCCCAAGCCGATTGCGTCGGTGGCCACTAGATAGTCGATCTCGCCAGCCTGATACATCGCCACCTGGGCGTTCCGGGTTCTCGGGCTGAGTGCGCCGAGCACTACGGCGCAGCCGCCGCGCTGCGCTCGCATGACCTCGGCCAGCGCATAGACATCCTGCGCCGAAAAGGCTACCACCGCAGTGCGCGGCGCCAAACGGCCGAGCTTCTTATGACCAGAATAGCATAACTCTGAAAAGCGCGGCCGGCCCGTAAACACCGCTTCGGGAACGAGGCGGCGAATCAGCGGGCGGATCGTGTCCGCGCCGAGGAACATAGTTTCCACAGTTCCGCGCGCGTGCAGCAGGCGATCGGTGAAGACATGGCCGCGTTCGGGGTCACTTGCCAATTGAATTTCGTCTATGGCAAGAAAATCCACCGCATGGTCGAGCGGCATCGATTCGACTGTGGCCAGGATATAGCGTGGTTTAGATGGGAGAATTTTTTCTTCGCCGGTGATCAGCGCAACGGCGCGCGGGTCCGTCAGGGCAACCACTTTGTCGTAGATTTCGCGTGCCAGGAGACGCAGCGGAAAGCCGATTAGGCCCGTGCGGTGGGTCAGCATCCGCTCCACCGCCATATGCGTCTTGCCGGTATTGGTGGGGCCGAGGACTGCAGTGATGCTGCGACCCCGATCGTTCCTATCTGCCATCCGAAAAGCATCGGACGGGATCGCGGAGAATGCAAGTTAATCCAATGCAATCACTTAATTAGAAACGCCAGGGGCTTGAACGCGCTCCCACGGCGACACATATTGCGGCCAAGTTCCGTATCTGAGCAGGAGATAGTCACCATGGGCGAAGCCCCGATAGAAGAAGCGCCCCAAAACAGCGCGACCAAGACCGGGTCGGCGAAAGCTGAATCCGCCAAATCAGAGAGCCATGAGTTCCAAGCTGAGGTCAGCAAGTTGCTCGATCTCATGATCAACTCGCTCTACAAAGATAAAGATATCTTCCTGCGCGAGTTGATCGCCAACGCCTCGGACGCTTGCGACAAGCTGCGTTATGCTGCCATCACCGAGCCCGGCCTTCTGGCTGATGATCCGGACCTCAAAGTTACGCTATCGGTCGACAAAGAGTCGCGGACGTTGACCATTCAAGACAATGGCATCGGCATGAATCATGACGATCTGGTCCAAAACCTCGGTACCATCGCGCGCTCGGGCACTGAAGCTTTTCTTAAGCAGATGAAAGAGAGCAAAGACGAAGCGGCGGCGGATACCAACCTCATCGGCCAATTCGGCGTCGGCTTCTATTCCTCATTTATGGTCGCTAGCAAGGTCGAGGTGTTCAGCCGGCGCGCCGGTGAAGATACCGGATGGCACTGGGAATCGAAGGGCCGCGGCAAATTCTCTATCCTGCGCGACGACAGCGCGGTGCGCGGCGCCCGCATCGTCCTTCATTTGCGCAAGGCCGAGGCGGATTTTCTCGATCCACTACGTATCCGCCATATCGTTTCCACCTATTCCGACCATATCGCCCTGCCCATCCAACTGCTCGATGATGGTGGCCTAGCGGAAACGCTCAATGAAGGCTCGGCGCTGTGGACCCGCCCGGCTAGCGATATTAGCGAGGATCAGCACAAGGAGTTTTATCGCCATGTGGCACATTTGCCCGGCGATCCCTGGATGACCGTGCATATGCGTGCTGAGGGGCGCTTCGAATATACCGCTCTCCTCTATGTGCCTGACATGCGGCCGTTCGACCTATTCGATCCGGCGCGTGCGCATCGCGTGCGGCTCTATGTGAAGCGCGTCTTCATCACTGAGGAATGCGAAGGACTGGTGCCGGGCTATTTGCGCTTTATGCGCGGCATCGTTGATTGTAATGATCTGCCTCTCAATGTCAGCCGCGAGACGCTGCAGCATAATCCGCTGCTCGCCAAGATTAGCTCTGGCCTAGTAAAGCGCATACTTTCCGAACTGGAGAAAAAGGCCAAGAAGGAGCCTGAAATCTACGCTGATTTTTGGGAAAATTTCGGCGCGGTTCTCAAGGAAGGCATCTATGAAGCGTCAGACAGCCGTGACAAACTGATGAAATTGGCGCGATTCCGCTCGCTCACATCCGGCGACAAATGGATATCTCTCGATGACTATGTAGCTGCTTTAGCTGAGGGCCAGGAGGCGATCTACTATCTGAGCGGCAGTGCCGATACCGGACTCGAAAGGAGCCCTCAATTAGAAGGCTTCAAGGCGCGCGGTATCGATGTACTATTTATGACCGACCCGGTCGATCAATTCTGGCTGCCCACCGCAGCCGATTTTGACGGTAAAGCATTCCGCTCGATCACCCAAGGCTCGGCCGATCTTGACAAGTTCGAGACCGTCAAGAAAAGCGCTGGCGAGGGCTCTGCTGCGGCCGCCGCAGCCAATGAGAAGAGCGCTAGTGACGGTGACATGGACAAGCTCATAGCCTTGGTTAAGCTCACACTCGGCGAGGATGTCAAGGACGTGCGCACCTCATCACGCCTCACCGAGAGCCCGGTTTGCCTGGTTGCTGACGAGGGTGATGTGGATATGCATTTCGAGCGATTGTTGCGTCAACATCAGCAGCCGGTAACTGGCCATAAACGAGTACTCGAAATCAACCCCAGCCATTCCCTGAACCGCGCACTGGCCTCTCTGGTGAGCCGCGAAGGGGCGTCCGAGGCACTTGAGGATGCGGCACATTTGCTGCTTGATCAGGCGCGAATTCTCGAAGGCGAAGCGTTGCCTGATCCGGCCTCGTTCAGCCGCCGGTTGGCCGGAATATTGACGAAGACTTTGAGCGCTTAGAGGTCTTAACTTGCACCATCGAGCTACAATGAAGCAGTGCCAATAATAGGGCCGAGAGTACCCGATTGAACGATCATCGAACAGCCGTCCGAACCGTCTGGACCGTCTCCGTCGTTGATCGGGCCCTAACGATATTTCTAGCGCTTCACGAATTAATGTACAGATCGTTTTGTGGCGGCGTTCTCGCGTGCATTTTTGATCACGGTCATTACCGTCATCCTTTTTCGACCCAGCCTCACTACCACCGCGGTTGATTATCATTTACGGCGTGAGAACGTATTAAAGGCCGAGTATTTTGGCTTATGTGCGTTGCCGAATCGCGGATTCGGTGCTGGAGAAAGGTCTTTCCTGCCCAAATTGTTCCAATAGTCAACGTTAAATTCGAGGGTGACGAATTCTGCCCACTCGTCCAGCAATTCACATAGAAAGGTTCGGCTGCCGGGCAGGAAGAACAGCCTTGGGGCGTTAAAAGCTCTAGAATAATTAAGGCTTGAGGCCCTCGACGCGCGCGCCCGGTGCCGCTGCAAGCCAGACCTGCAGGGCAGCAGCCATTGTGAGGGAGATGAGAAATCCGCGCAGTTGCATCGATTCTTCCAAGGCCAAATATATCATGCTTGAGCCCGGCGATTAAACAAGGTCATTCACAATTCGGCGACCCCGAACGACTCATGATCGCGGACAAAGGCATTTCCGTCGTTGGGCCGCCATTTGCAATAAGCTAGACTGGAACCCATGCGGACCCTGTATCACCTTTGGCTAACTCCTAACTGCCGCGCCGTGCGTATTGCCTTGGCCGAGAAGGGACTCGAGTTCGAACTGGTGCTGGAGAAAACTTGGGAGCGTCGGATCGAATTTCTAAACCTTGACCCGGCCGGCGAGGTCCCGGTTCTGGTTGAGGCGGACGGCGCCGTGATTGGCGGCTCGGGCGCCATTCTGGAATATCTCGATGATGTCTACAAAACACCCTCGTTGATCGCCGGGGCACCGTTGGTGCGAGCCGAAGTACGCCGACTGGTTTCCTGGTTTGACGATAAATTCGCACGTGAAGTGAGCGATTTAATCCATGGTGAGAAGTTCGTTAAGCGTTTTCTCACCAAAGGGGAGCCGGATTCTCAGGCGGTTCGCGCCGGCCTCACCAATATCCGCACCCATTTGGATTATGTCGCCTATCTCACCGAACGCCGCAATTGGCTAGCCGGCAACGAATTCTCCCTCGCCGACGTCATGGCCAGCGCCCATATTTCGGCCATCGACTATATGGGCGATGTGCCATGGAGCAAATTTGAAGCGGCAAAGGAATGGTATGCACGAATCAAATCACGTCCGTCTTTTAGGCCGCTCCTAGAAGATCACATTCCGGGCTTCGCGCCTCCCAAACATTATGCAGACCTCGATTTCTAAGCCGGTTCGTGCCCCTGAATCGCACAGCGGTGGCGCCACACTCAGGGCTAAAATCGAAAGTTGGGCGCGCGATCTCGAGTTCTCAGCCTGTGGCGTTACAGCAGCCGGCTCGGGGCCGGAGCGTGACGCGTTGAAAGAATTTCTAGCGCGCGGATTTCACGGTGACATGGCCTGGATGGTTACCCAAGCGGCGCGGCGCGGCGATCCAAACACGCTGTGGCCGGAAGCTCGCAGCATCATCATGTTAGCGGCGGATTACAGTCCGCAACACCCACCCGGTGATATCCTCACGGCGTCGGAACGTGGCGCCATATCGGTCTATGCCCAGGGCGCGGACTACCATAAAGTGATGAAAAAGCGTCTGAAGCGCCTGGCTGGCCGCATCGCGCAGCGCCTTGGAGGTGAGGTCAAACTGTTCGTCGACACCGCGCCGGTAATGGAAAAACCGCTCGCCATGCGGGCCGGCCTTGGCTGGCAAGGCAAGCACACCAATCTGGTGTCGCGCGATTTCGGTTCCTGGCTTTTTCTTGGCGAGATTTTCACCACTCTTGATTTGCCCCGGGACGAAGTGGCGCGTGATGCTTGCGGCAGCTGCCGGGCGTGCCTTGATAGCTGCCCGACCAATGCCTTTCCCGCGCCCTACCAACTGGATGCGCGGCGCTGCATCTCATATCTCACGATCGAGCATAAGGGTCATATCGGGCAAGAATTCCGCGCCGCTATGGGAAACCGCATCTATGGCTGCGACGATTGCCTAGCCGTATGCCCGTGGAACAAGTTTGCTCGCGCGGGCGCCGAGCACGCCTTTCAGCCACGCGCCGAACTTAATGCGCCGAGATTAGCGGCGCTAGCCGAATTGGACGATGCCGCCTTTCGCGCGTATTTTTCAGGCTCGCCGATTAAGCGTACCGGGAGAGACCGTTTTCTCCGTAATGTGATGATAGCGATCGGAAATTCGGGCGATTTGGCGCTTGCGGACGTGGCTGAACGTCGGCTTACGGACGATTCTCCGCTAGTTCGTGCGATGGCGGTATGGGCGTTGGCGAGATTAGCGCCTGGCGCGTGTTTCGAAAAGTTACGGGTTAAACATCTTGCAAGCGAAAGTGACAGCGATGTCGCTGCCGAGTGGCGCGCTACTCAGCCCTAATATCGAGCCTTTCGAGATTGCGCCGCGCTGCCTCCGCCGCTGGTGAATCGGGCGCGAGCTTGATGGTATGCAGCCAGTCCTTGCGCGCGCCATTCAGGTTGTTGGAAAGGCGGCGGATGATGCCGCGCTCTAAAATGGCGGCAACATGGTCGGGCTTTAAGCTTAGTGCGCGGTTCACATCGTTGGCCGCCAAATCCAGGTTGTCGAGATAACGATAGGCGCTGGCGCGGAACGCCAGAGCATCGGCGTTGTTAGGGTCTATGTAGAGGGCACGGTTAAGGTCTTCCACAGTTTCCCAGTAATTATTGGTAGCGGCGTAAACCAGGCTGCGATCGATCAGAAGGTCGAGATGATCAGGCGCCAGCTTGATGCCAGCGCTCAACGTTGCGTGGGCGCGCTCATATTCTTCTGCCATCAGCCAGGCATTACCTGCCTGGCTCAGCAGTGAAATTTGTAGTTCGGGATTTACGTTCGCCTGGGCTAAATCCTCGAGTCGGAGCGCCGATTCATGAAATTGGCCAAGGCCGTAGAGCGCCACGGTTACACAATGCCGCGCCGCTGCCCCGCCGCCGAGGTCGCGCCACGCAATAGCGCGCTCGAAGCCGGCGCCTGGCTCGCGTATGGCAAGCTCTATACATTGGCCATATTCACGTGATTGCACGACGTTTTGCGCCGTCGCTGCCACGGGCCAAAATAACATCGCAAGCACAATTAGAACCAGCTTCCCTCGGCGTTTTGGGGGAGCGGCTTGTCGGCTGCTGTGCAGTGCGGTTAGGTTTTCATCAGTCAACATAATCATGGGCAAATATATTCATCGGCAATATGGAGAAAGATGCAGCGTGAATTTCTCTGATCATAGCGCGCTTCCACCAGGAAGGCTGTTCTGTTTTGGCCTCGGTTATACCGGCGCTCGTCTGGCGCGCGCGCTTCGTGCTTCTGGTTGGGAGGTGAGCGGTACGTCGCGCGATGCCGGTGTGATGCGTGAACTCGCGGCCGACGGTATCTTGGGCACCACGCTTGAGGAAGCCGTAATTCCGCCCGGCACCAGCCATTTACTGTGCACAATACCGCCCGGCGAGGCTGGCGACCCCGTGATCCTCAGTCATACTAAGCACATCGCCGCCGTCCGGGGACTTGGTTGGCTGGGATATCTCTCAACTACGGGCATCTATGGCGACCGCGAAGGTAAAACTGTGGATGAAAGTGATACTCCGGCACCTGGAAATGCTCGCAGCCGGCGCCGCCTGGCTGCCGAGCAGGCTTGGCTCGATCTTGGACGCGCCCACGGCATTTCGGTGCAAATTTTCCGCCTTGCTGGCATCTATGGCTCGGGCCGGAACGTTCTGGGTACGGTGCGCGCCGGCACTGCTAAGCGCATTGATAAGCCGGGGCACCGGTTCTCACGGATTCATGTCGACGATATTGTGCAGACTTTGATGGCGTCGATGGCCAAGCCCAGTCCCGAGGCTATTTATAATGTTTGCGATGATGAACCGGCGGAGCCGGCGGCTGTAATCGCCTATGCCTGCAAATTGCTCGGTGTTGCGCCGCCGCCGCTTGAAAAGTTAGACACCACCATCATGTCGGCAATGGCGCAAAGTTTTTGGGCTGAAAACCGGGGCATTAGTAACGGTCGGATCAAGGGGGAACTCGGTGTCACCTTGGCGTATCCGAACTATCGTGCCGGCCTCGCGGCGCTACTCACATCGGACCTTCAAAAAACTAAATAAGTGCGCCGTCTAGCGTGGCTAGGCCAGGTGCTAATTCCAGCAGCCAGAAAGCGAGGGTGCTGAGATAGCCGGTCACCAAGGCAATGCCCATCGCGACCATGATCGCGCCGGCGACGATCTGGAAAGGTTGGCTGAAGCGCCGCATGGATTTAATAGAGTTGAGGAAAGCACCAGTGAAGGCAGCGGCGGTCAGGAACGGTAAACCCAGGCCGAGCGAGTAAAAAGCGAGCAATGTCACGCCCGTGCCGATCTCGTTGCTGTTGGCGCTCATGGTCAAAATTGCACCCAGCACCGGGCCGATGCAGGGCGTCCAGCCGAATGCGAATGCGGTGCCGAGCAGCATCGCGCTGGCGGGATGGCCGCCGGCGGCGCGGCTGACGAATCGTATTTCGCGGGACATGAGCGGGATGCGCAGTACGCCTATCAGATAGAGGCCGAAGATAATGATCACCGCCCCGGCGATATTCTCAAACAGCCGCTTGTTGGTCAGTAGAAATTCGCCGACAGCACTGGCGCTGGCACCGAGCCCAATAAAAACCAGTGAAAATCCAAGAATGAAAAAAAGGCTAAAATAGATCGCGCGCAAACGGTTGCGGGCGGTTGGATTTTCGGTCAAATCTTCGAGAGATCCGCCAGCGATGTAGGACACATAGCCAGGCACTAATGGCAACACGCAGGGTGACAGGAAAGAGATCACGCCTGCGGTGAAAGCGACGACGATACCCAAAAGAGAAAATTCCATAACTACCGAATTATATACCTAGGACGGCTTCTCCGCCATTTCCGTTCAAGCGTGCGGTCCTATTCGATCAGTCGGCGCATCAAATCGGTAGCATCCGGTGCGGACCAGTCGCGGTCACCTAATATACGGGCGATTTCCTGGCCGGTGCGGTTGAGTAGAATCGTGGAAGGAATGCCGTTCACGAGTAGCACTTGCGCCGCATCCATTCTTTCATCCATATAAAGTGGAATATTTTTAAGGTCGTGATCGACATAATATTGTTGAACCAGTTGTGCGCCTTTTCGATCCAACGACAGTGGCACAAAGGTAAAGTCCTCGCCGCCGAGCAGTTCTTGTAGCGCGTCGATGGTTGGCATCTCCGCGCGGCAGGGCATGCACCAGGTCGCCCAAAAATGTAGCGCAATGAACTTACCCCGAAAATCCTTGGTCGAGAGCTGATTGCCCGCCGCATCGACAAATTTGAACTCGGGCACGCTACGTGCTGCGTCATGGACGACCATATTGAGAATGCGCGAGCCGTCAGACCTTGTGTCCATGTCCTTTAGGCTTTGGGCTGCCATACCGCCAAGCGGTGAGGCGAACAGCAGGACAGCGGCCAGCACCACACCTGGCCAGCGCAGCAAGAGAGGAGCGAACAAATGAAATATCTGCATTGTCTTGATACATAGTGCATCGTTAACTGCTTGCCTAGGCCGCGCGACCGGCGTTCACTAGGAATTTAAAGGGTGTTAACAGCCGTTGTGATGCGCCACCATGCTATCAACAGCCGATATCAGGTGCTCCAGATCGGCTGCGGCGCTCAGCCGGTGGCCACCGGCTTTAACTAGAGTCATGCTGACATCTTCGCTAGCCACCGCTTCTGAGATCCTCAGCGCGGTCTGCCAAGGTACGTCTCTGTCCGCCATGCCGTGGATCAGGTGTAGCGGACAACTGAGCTCCAGGGGGCTGCGTAGCAGCAGATGATCGCGCCCGTCTTCGATCAGGGCGAAACTGATGGGATAGGGCGTGTCCTCGTATTCGGACGGCAAATACAGTATCCCGTCTGCTCGGATGCGCGCTTTTGCCGCATCGTCGAATTGATCCCACATGAGGTCTTCGGTGAAATCCGGCGCTGCCGCGACCCCAATCAGGCCTACAATTCTCTCCGGGCGGGCACGAGCGGCGAGCAACATCTGCCATCCGCCCATGCTTGAGCCCACCAATATTTGTGGCCCCCTTGCGATCTCATCAAGTACCGCAAGGGTATCTGCATGCCAGCGCCCGATGGTGCCTTCAATAAAGCGCCCTGACGATTCGCCATGTCCTAAGTAATCAAAACGAACAAAGGCGCGCCCCGCCGCGCGGCAACGGGATTCCAAAGCAATAGCCTTGGTGCCGCTCATATCCGACATCAGGCCACCCAAAAACATCACGCCAGGAGTCTTGCCCTGAAGCACATGGTAGGCGATTGTCTGCCCGTCCGGTGCGCGGAGGTGGCGCGCACTTTCAGGGTTTGCTTCAGGTAAATCAGTTATAGAATTATCTCCTGGCCAGTCGATGCATGTTTTCACTATGACGCGGAATACGAGTGTCAAAAGCCTCTCAATCTAACATTGCTGCTGCAGCGCGGGAAGCGCGGCAACCAAAAGCGCGGGATGAGAACAGCCCGGTGGTGCTTCAGGTTGTTCCTGAGCTTGACGTGCCCGGGGGTACCGAGCGGTCCACAGTGGAAATTGCACAAGCCCTAGCCGCCGCTGGATGGCGCTCGCTTGTTGCTTCGACCGGTGGCGCGATGGTGCGTCAGGTGGAATCCTCTGGCGCCCGGCATATTCAATTGCCACTTAAAGGTAAAAACCCGATCCAGATTCGCAAAAATGCCGGCCGCCTGGCCGAGCTGATCCGGTCCGAAAAAGTGGACATCATTCATGCTCGCTCGCGCGCCCCGGCATGGAGCGCCTTGCACGCTGCAAATAAGACCGGTTGCCATTTTGTTACCACCTTTCATGGCGCCTATGGCACCTCAGGCGCACTCAAACGGCGCTATAATTCCGTCATGGTGAAAGGCGAGTGGGTTATTGCCAATTCCGAATTCACCGCCAATCACATCATTCAGACATATCCCATGGACCAGACGCGCCTGCGCGTCATCCGCCGCGGCGTCGATATAGCCATTTTCAGTACAGCCGCCGTTCCGCAAGCACGCCTCGTCCAGCTTGCGGGGCAATGGCGCCTCCCCGACGGCAAATTCGTTATCATGTTGCCGGGCCGGCTTACATCGTGGAAAGGCCATGGCGTGTTGCTTAATGCGCTGACCCATCTCAACCGGGATGATTACGTTGTTGTTTTTGTTGGCGACGACCAAGGCCGCACCGACTATCGCCACCAGCTTGAGCGTCAGGTTGAGAAAAATGGCCTCAGTCATATCGTGCGTTTTGCAGGGCCATGCCGGGATATGCCGGCGGCCTATATGTCGGCGGACTTGGTGGTCAGCGCCTCCACCAAGCCGGAAGCCTTTGGCCGGGTTATCGTTGAGGCACAGGCAATGGGCCGCCCGGTCGTTGCTTTTGATCATGGCGGCGCGAAGGAAACCATTCTTGAGGGTGAGACCGGGCTCTTGGTCGAGCCAGGCGATGCCGTTGCCCTGGCACGCGCCCTCAACGCGGCACTCAACCTAGATGTTGAGCGCCGTAAATCGATGGCGGAAGTAGCGATCCGCAATGTTCAAAAAAACTTTACCCTCGACAAAATGTGTGACAGTACGCTGGCTGTTTATCGCGAAGTCCTGGCCAGTGAACAGTCGGTCGCGAGCAAACGTTGAGCAGCGCCGGCGATGAAATTCTCGTTATCAAACACGGCGCGCTGGGCGATTTCGTCCTGTCGATGGGGCCATTCGCGGCGATCCGCTTGCATCATGCGCAAGCGCAAATCACGCTTCTCACCACCGCACCGTTTGAGGAGATGGCCCGTCGCTCGGGCTATTTCGGCCACATCTGGTGTGATTCCCGGGCCTCGACGTGGAACATTCCAGCATGGCTCGGTCTCCGCCGGCGTTTGCGCGGTGCCGGGTTCAGCCGCGTTTATGACCTGCAGACCTCACGCCGCTCATCCGCCTATTACCGCTACTTTGCTGCGCCCCGTCCAGAATGGTCGGGTATAGCTAGAGGCTGCTCGCACCCGCATGCCAATCCACAGCGCAATAGGATGCACACCGTGGCGCGTCAGCGCGAACAGCTCGCCCAGGCTGGCATCAATGCGGTCGCGGCGCCGGATGTGTCCTGGCTGGATGGTGACATATCTGACCTCGCGCCGACTGAGCCCTATGTGCTTTTGGTGCCCGGCGGCTCGGTGCACCGTCCCGAAAAACGCTGGCCGGCCAAAGGTTATGGAGAGTTGGCAACGGGTCTGATGGAGGCCGGTTATCTGCCGCTTTTGCTTGGCGCAGCGGCGGAGAGCTCCGTGTTGGCAGAAATCAACACTATTTGCCCGGCTGCACGAAATCTTTGCGGGCGCACAGATTTTGGCCAAATCGCCGAGCTGGCGCGCGGCGCGGCGGCGGCGGTAGGCAACGACACCGGGCCGATGCATCTAATTACAGCCGCTGGCTGCACCGCTACAGTCTTATTCTCTGGTGTCTCTGACCCCGCCTTGACAGCCCCACACGGCCCCGCCGTTCATCTGTTGCAGCGCCAACGGCTGGTTGACTTGCCGGTGGCGCAGGTTCGTGCCTCGTTGACATTGGCTTAACTATAATTGTGCAAACGTTGCGCTGCTTGACAGGGGTTGCGCGCCTAGTAGAGTGCCGCCACTTTTACTGCGGTGTTTCTTGCGGTGTTTAGATTTAAACAGGTTCATGCCCAAATTTACTTTGCCAGACGGTTCGACGCGCTCGTTCGAGAACCCAGTTAGTGGATTGGAGATCGCTGCCAGTATAGGCCCCGGCCTGGCGAAGGCAGCGCTTGTGGTTTCGGTCGATGGCGAATTGTGGGATCTCTCACGCGTAATCGAGACCGACGCAGCAATTAGTATAGTCACTGCCAAGGACGCAGCGGGGCTTGAGGTATTGCGTCACGATACCGCGCACCTTATGGCCGAAGCCGTCAAAGAACTATATCCAGATACTCAAGTTACCATCGGCCCGGCAATCGAAAATGGCTTCTATTACGATTTCGCGCGCTCCCAAACGTTCACGCCTGACGATCTCGAAGCAATCGAAACGCGCATGGCTGAAATAGTTAAACGCGATGAAGAAATCATTCGCGAAGTATGGCCGCGTGATCGCGCGATCGAACATTTTGAAAAGTCTGGCGAGCATTATAAGGCAGAAATCATCGCCAGCATTCCTGCTGATGAGGATGTCAGCCTCTACCGTCAGGGAAACTTCATCGATCTCTGCCGCGGGCCACATCTGCCGTCCACCGGGCGTATTGGTGCCTTCAAGCTGACCAAGATCGCCGGCGCCTATTGGCGCGGCAATTCCGAAAACGAAATGTTGCAACGCATTTACGGCACCGCCTGGGCGACGGAGAAAGATATCAAAGCTTATCTGCACCGCCTGGAGGAAGCGGAAAAGCGTGATCATCGCCGCCTCGGACGTGAGATGAACTTATTCCATCTCCAGCAGGAAGCGATTGGCATGGTGTTTTGGCACCCGCAGGGCTGGCAGTTGTACCGCACGCTGCAAACTTATATGCGCCAGCGCTTGGACGATGCCGGTTACGTCGAGGTGAAGACCCCAGAACTGATCGATCGCAGTCTGTGGGAAGCTTCTGGCCATTGGGAGAAATTTCGTGAGCACATGTTCACCACGGAAGCAGAAGATCGGGTATTGGCATTGAAGCCAATGAACTGCCCTGGTCATGTGCAGATCTTCCGCCAGGGCATCAAGAGCTATCGGGATTTGCCATTGCGCATGGCCGAGTTCGGTGCCTGCCACCGCTATGAGCCATCCGGCGCTTTGCACGGTCTGATGCGAGTGCGTGGATTTGTGCAGGATGATGCTCATATTTTCTGTACTGATGACCAGATTACGCCGGAGACTGAAATTTTTTGCGAACTCTTAATATCGATTTACCGTGATTTCGGCTTTGACCAGGTACGCGTCAATTTTGCTGACCGGCCGGAAGTGCGCGTGGGCTCGGACGATGTTTGGGACCGCGCTGAAGGGGCGCTGATGGAGGCGGTCAAAGGCACCGGCCTCGAGGTCCAACACAATCCGGGCGAAGGCGCGTTTTACGGCCCCAAGCTCGAATTCATCCTGCGTGACGCCATTGGGCGCGATTGGCAATGCGGCACGTTACAGGTGGATTTCGTTCTGCCAGAGCGGCTTAACGCGTTCTATATCGGCGAAGATGGTGAGCGCCATCGGCCAGTCATGCTGCACCGCGCGATTCTCGGCTCACTCGAACGCTTCCTCGGTATTCTCATTGAGCATCACGCCGGGCGCTTTCCACTTTGGCTAGCCCCGCGCCAAGTTGTGGTGGCGACGATCACCGCTGATAGCGACGCCTATGCCGATCAGGTGGTTGCGCGGCTTAAGGCGGCGGGGCTGAACGCAGAGGTGGATCTGCGCAACGAGAAAATAGGTTACAAGGTGCGAGAACACAGCGTCGCCAAGGTTCCCGTCATTCTCGCCGCCGGTGGCCGCGAGGCCAAGACTGAGACCGTTGCCATGCGCCGCCTTGGCAGCAAACAACAAGAAATACTTGCGCTGGATGAGGCCGTGGATAGACTTCGAAAAGAGGCTGCAGGACCTCTGCGCGGGTGAATTAGCTAAATAATTAGGCTAGCGGTCCGGAGAATCCTAATCTGCGGCCTTTCGTGATTGAGCAATAGAGAGGGGAACAAAATCGTCAGACACACCAGTTTAGTCCCGCCAAAGCGCACTGGACCGCGCGTCAACGAATATATAGCTGTAGACAGCGTCCGTCTTATCGATGGTGAGGGTGAGCAGGTCGGCGTCGTCGCCATAGATCGGGCCCTCGAAATGGCCGCCGAAACCGGTTATGACCTGGTCGAAATATCGCCCGGTGCAGAGCCACCCGTCTGCAAGCTGATGGATTATGGTAAATTCAAATACGAAGCGCAGAAAAAAGCTGCGGTTGCGCGCAAAAAGCAAAAAACCTTCGATATCAAGGAAGTGAAATTCCGCCCCGGTATCAGCCGGGCAGATTACGACGTTAAGCTGCGTAATATCCGGCGTTTTCTCGACGACGGTGACAAGGTCAAGATTACCTTGCGGTTCCGTGGCCGAGAGATGGTGCATCAGGATCTCGGTATGAAAGTTTTGATGCGGGTGCGCGACGATCTTGAGGAAATCAGCAAGGTTGAGCAGCTGCCGAAAATGGAAGGCCGACAAATGACCATGGTGGTGACTCAGAAATAACCGTTGTTCGGCGAAACCCGAGCAATTTTTATCGCGAGCTTTCCCGGGCCGATATTTTTGCGCCCCTTCCACTGTATTTCCGCCACATAGACTTCATCCTGGTGCCTGGCACGGACGAGCCTGCTTTTTTCGGCCTCGCATCGCGTCCTCTTAATACGGATGCGGTGGTTGTTCTCAGCCCAGTCTTCTCAGCAGAGTTGCGTCATCAATCGACTGTCTGCGCCCAACCTCAGAATTGTACAGTACAGCTGGCGACATCCCCTCGACACAAGCCGGTTTCTAGCCATGGCAGTGCGGTGATGACCGAGCGCGCATTTTCTAACTGGCGTAGGCGTTCGCGTGGTACGCGTCGATATTATAGGAGGCCGTTGGCACGATTATAACAAACTTGACGACGCGCCGGCTTCGACGAATTTCAAATAAACGGTACATGAGATTTTTATACCGGAGGCTATTGTCTTGCGGCACTCGATACCGTGGGCGGACAGCGATCGCGCCGGAGTGATGGATTGTTGCGTTGGGAAAATCTTTCGATGCGTTCAAGGTGAAATTGCGCCGCGTGGCTGGAGAAGATGAGCAAATTAGCGATGCGTTTTTCGCTTTCACGCGCCGGATATCGGGCGGCTGTTTCTGATGGCCGTCGGTGTTGGCGGAAAACCTAGACCTAAATACCCTAGTCTTTGAGCGTAACCCGTTCCGCCACTTGCAATTATAGGCCACTCTGGCTACAAACTGGCCCCTCGCAGAGGCGGCGCGGCTTAAGGCATGCCCAACCGCCCAGATTGATCGCTCGTGGCCGCCATCCTTGATAATATTGAGCAGGTGGAGCCACAATGAAAGAAAGAGAAAGAGACCGAAATGCCTAAACTGAAGACGAAAAGCAGCACCAAAGGGCGCTTTACGGTGACTGGCAGCGGGAAATTACGTCGCGGCCACGCCAAACACCGCCATGGTCTGTCAAAACAATCCAAAAAAGCGCGCCGCGGTCGCCTCGGGCTCACCGTGATGGACAAAACCAACTCACCGGCGGTAAAGCGCTGGATGCCTTACATTTAAGGAGATCCGGCTATGGCAAGAGTCAAAAGGGGGGTCACTTCGCACGCCCGTCACAAAAAAGTCCTGGCCCGCGCCAGCGGCTATCGAGGCCGGTCGAACTCTAATTTCCGCGTCGCCATTGAGCGCGTTGAAAAGGGTCTACAATACGCTTATCGTGATAGGCGAGCGCGCAAGCGCAATTTTCGTGGGCTTTGGATTCAGCGCATAAATGCCGCCGCACGCGCCCATCAGATGACCTATTCAAACTTCATTCACGGCTTGTCTGCGGCCGGTATCGAGATCGATCGTAAGGTTCTGGCCGATATTGCCGTGCGCGAACCCGAGTCCTTTACGGCCTTGGTGGAACAGGCGCGCGACGGTCTCGCAAAAGACTAGCAGCGGCCCCGCGAGGGACTGACGCCCGTTCGCGGCGGGCGCCGGAGGAAATAGCCTTGCAGGATTTAGAAGCCCTTAAAGCTGAAATTCTCGCATCTTTCGACAAATCGGGCGATGTGGTGGCGCTCGATTCTGCTCGAGTCGCCGCACTCGGCAAGAAAGGCAGTTTGACTGTGCGCATGAAAGCCCTTGGCGCTCTTGATCCTGGGGTGCGGAAAACCGCCGGACAGACGCTTAACCGCATTAAGGGTGAATTGATAGAGGCACTAGATGCGCGTCGCGCCGCACTTGAAGGCGGCGCCCTTGATGCGCGACTGGGCTCTGAAAAAATCGACGTCACTCTTCCGGCCCGCCCGGACGTACAAGGCCGGATTCACCCGATCAGCCAGGTGCTCGACGAAATGGTAGCGATCTTTGGCGATATGGGTTTTTCCGTCGTCGAGGGACCGGACATCGAGGATGATTTTCATAATTTCACCGCCCTCAACATTCCGCCCGAACATCCCGCCCGGCAAATGCACGACACCTTTTATCTCCCGGAACGCGAGGACGGTTCGCGGCTGTTACTACGCACCCACACGTCGCCGGTGCAAATCCGTACCATGAAAGCAGGTAAGCCGCCCTACCGAATCATTGCGCCAGGCCGTACCTATCGTTGCGATTCCGATATCACCCATGCGCCGATGTTCCACCAGATCGAAGGGTTAGTTGTCGATGAGTACACTCACATGGGTCATCTCAAAGGATGCCTAATTGATTTTGCCAAAACCTTCTTTGAGGTGGCCAATTTGCCAGTGCGATTTCGCCCGAGCTATTTCCCATTTACCGAACCTTCGGCGGAAATGGATATAGGCTGCGCCCGCGAAGGCGGCGTCCTCCGCATTGGAGAAGGTGCCGATTGGATGGAGATCCTGGGCTGCGGTATGGTCAATCCGCGGGTGCTGGATATGTCTGGCGTCGATTCTACGCGATATCAAGGGTTCGCTTTCGGCCTCGGCGTTGAGCGTTCGGCGATGCTGAAATACGGCATTCCCGATCTCCGAACCTTTTACGACGCGGATGCCCGTTGGCTCCGCCATTACGGCTTCGCCTCCGGCGATGTACCGAGCCTGGTGGGCGGTCTCACGCGATGAAGTTCACGCTTTCCTGGCTCAAACAACATTTGGAGACCGATGCTTCCGTCGAGGCGCTGAGCACCTGTATGACCGCGATCGGTCTTGAGGTTGAGAGAATCGAGGACCCCACACAAAAACTTGCACCTTTCGTAATCGCCCATGTCGTCGAGGCGGTGCAGCACCCCAACGCCGACAAGCTCCGGCTCTGTACTGTCGATACCGGTACCAATACATTACAGGTGGTGTGCGGCGCGCCCAATGCGCGCACCGGTATGAAGGGCGTTTTTGCGGCCAGCGGTAGCACCATCCCGGGCACCGGCATGAAACTAAAGTCGACCAAGATTCGCGGCATCCCCAGCAATGGCATGCTGTGTTCAGAACGCGAGATGGGTCTTAGCGACGAACATGAGGGCATCATTGATTTGCCTGAGAACGCGCCGATCGGTCAGCCCTTCGCCGCCTATATGGGGCTCACCGATCCACTGTTCGAAGTCGCAATCACGCCCAACCGCGCCGATTGTCTCGGCGTCTTCGGGATCGCGCGCGATCTGGCCGCCGCCGGACTTGGACAACTCAAAGCGCCAGATCTCTCATTGATACCAGGCACCTTCAAAAGCCCGCTCGATGTTCGGCTCGAATTTTCAGCCGAATCGGAAGATGCATGCCCAATGTTTGTCGGACGTTTTATCCGTGGCGTCAAAAATAGCCCAAGCCCCAAATGGATGCAGGACCGCTTGCTTTCCGTTGGCCTCAGGCCGATCTCAGCGCTGGTGGACATGACCAACTTTGTCACTATTGATCTGAACCGCCCGGTACATGTATTCGATGCCGACAAAGTCTCGGGCGATCATCTGTGGCTTCGTACCGGTTGCGCTGGCGCCAAGTTCAACGCGCTGAACGGCAAGGAATATGAGCTCGATAGCGAGATGACAGCGATCGGCGATGAATCCGGTGTCTTGAGCTTGGCCGGTGTCATGGGCGGGCAAAGCTCGGGTTGTACCGATGAGACCGTCAATGTTTTTATCGAGATTGCGCTCTTCGACCCGGTGCGTACAGCAGCCACCGGACGCAAGCTAAACCTTGAATCCGACGCCCGCCACCGCTTCGAGCGCGGTGTCGATCCAGCTTTTGCCGAACCCGGCATGGAAGCTGCGACCCGCCTGGTACAGGACATGTGCGGCGGCGAGGCGAGTGAGTTGGTGGTTGCCGGCACAATGCCTGAATGGCGCCGTGAAGTTACCTTCCGTCCCTCCAGGGTGCAGGCATTGGGCGGCGTCGAGCTCAATGAAACAGCCTGCGAGGCAGTACTTGCCAAACTTGGATTTCAATCGCACGGGGTAAGCGTCGATCATTTGGTGGTCGAGCCACCGTCCTGGCGCGGCGATATCGTTGGCGAAGCGGACTTGGTGGAAGAGGTACTGCGGGTTCACGGCTTTGACAAGATCCCCGCCGTCTCTTTGCCGCCGTTGCAGGGACGCGCGGGTGCCTCCATCGGGCTGCCGCAGCGGCGCATGGGATGGGCGCGTCGCGCTTTGGCCGCGCGTGGCATGTCCGAGGCCGTAACCTGGTCTTTTATGGCAAAGGCCCAAGCCGATCTGTTTGGTGGCGTAAGCGCGAATCTCATCCTGGCCAATCCGATCAGCAACGATCTCGATGTCATGCGTCCCTCGATCCTGCCCAACCTCGCCATGGCCTGCCGCAGGAATGCGGATCGCGGTTTTACCAATATGGCGCTCTTTGAGGCCGGGCCGCAATATTCAGGAGATAGCGCCGGGCATCAACACCGCGTCGTGGCCGGCGTGCGTTCTGGCCAGGCTGAGGTCAGAAACATTTATACCTCCGCGCGCGATGTCGATGTGTTCGACGCCAAGGCAGATGCGCTGGCCGGACTCGCGGCCGCTGGCGCCCCGGTAGCGAGCTTGCAAATCCAAACTGGCGCACCGACCTGGTATCATCCCGGCCGCTCGGGTACTCTAGTCCTCGGGCCCAATCTACTGGGTTGTTTCGGCGAGCTTCATCCGGCTGTCCTGGCGGGGCTCGACATTGATCTGCCGATGGTGGCGTTTGAGCTGTTCGTTGATGCCATTCCGGTACCCAAAGCTAAGGCCGGGCGTACCCGCGCGGCGCTGAGAAGTTCAGATTTTCCCGCAGTTGAACGTGACTTCGCTTTCATTGTCGATGCTGATATCTCGGTTGAGCAGGTTATCCGCGCGGCGCGCGGCGTCGATAAAAAGCTGATTGCGGATGTCGCGCTTTTTGACCTCTACGCAGGGAAAGAGGTCGGTGAAGGCAAGAAGTCTCTGGCCATCGCCGTCCGCCTCGAGCCGAGTGACCGCACGCTCAAGGATGCCGAGATTGAGACGCTAGCGACTAAGCTGGTCGACAATGTCAAAAAACTAACTGGCGGAGAGTTGCGCGGTTAATTCTGTTGCGTTTCAGTTGACGCGCTTTCACTTATTGTATTCAAGACACAAATGACTGATCTCGCGCATATCCGTAATTTTGCCATCATCGCCCATATCGACCATGGCAAATCAACTTTGGCGGATCGCATGATCGAAATGTGCGGTGGCCTGCAAAAGCGCGAAATGACCAGCCAGGTGCTCGATTCGATGGATATTGAGCGTGAACGTGGCATCACCATCAAAGCCCAGACCGTGCGCTTGCTACACAAAGCAAAAAATGGTGAGACCTATACCCTCAATCTTGTCGACACGCCTGGCCACGTTGATTTTTCCTATGAGGTAAGCCGTTCTCTCGCTGCTTGCGAAGGCTCGCTGCTGGTTGTCGACGCGACCCAAGGGGTCGAGGCGCAAACCCTCGCCAATACCTATCTAGCCGTCGATGGCGGGCATGAAATAATTCCGGTCTTAAACAAGATCGATCTCGCCTCGGCGGAAGTCGAGCGTATCCGCCAGCAGATAGAGGATGTCGTCGGCATAGATGCTAGCAACGCACTCCCTATTTCCGCCAAATCCGGGATTGGCGTTGCTGACGTGCTGGATGCGCTGGTCAAACGCCTGCCGGCACCCGAAGGCGATGCTGACGCGCCGCTAAAGGCGCTACTGGTCGATAGTTGGTACGATCAATATCTCGGCGTGATGATTTTAGTACGCGTGCACGACGGCTATCTGCGAAAAGGTATGCGCATACGTATGATGGGGCTTGGTTCGCTACATGAGATTGAGCGCGTCGGTGCGTTCACGCCGAAGATAGAGATCGTCGACACACTCGGGCCTGGCGAGATTGGCTTCATCACCGCCAGTATCAAGACCATTACCGACTGTAATGTTGGCGACACCATCACCGAGGATCGCCGCCGCACCACCGAGCCCCTGCCAGGATTCAAGCCCAGCGTGCCGGTTGTGTTCTGTGGCCTGTTTCCTGCTGATTCCGCAGATTTCGAACGCTTGCGCGAGAGCTTGGGCAAGCTCACGCTCAACGATTCGAGCTTTCATTACGAGGCTGAAACATCTGCTGCGCTCGGCATGGGCTTCAGTTGCGGCTTTTTGGGCCTGCTGCACCTCGAAATCATCCAGGAGCGGCTGGAGCGTGAATTTGATCTGGATCTTGTGGCCACCGCGCCCAGCGTGGTCTACCGTCTGATCACCACGGCCGGCGAAGAGTATGAGTTGCACAATCCCGCCGACATGCCCGATCCGACCAAAATCCAAAGCATGGAAGAGCCATGGATCAAGGCTAATATCATGGTGCCAGATGAGTATCTTGGGCCGGTTCTCGCACTTTGTGAACAGAAGCGCGGAGAGCAAGATACGCTTACTTATGTAGGTACCCGCGCGTTGGTGTCTTACCACCTGCCGCTCAACGAGGTGGTTTTTGATTTTTATGATCGGCTAAAATCACATTCGCGCGGCTATGCTAGCTTTGATTACCAGCTGGATGGATATCGCAAAGGCGATCTGGTGAAAGTCGGCATCCTTATCAATGCCGAGCCCGTAGATTCGCTCTCGATGGTGGTACATCGCGGGCAGGCAGAATCACGGGGACGGGCTCTGTGCTTACGTCTTAAAGATTTGATACCGCGCCAGCTCTTCAAGGTTGCCATTCAGGCGGCGATCGGCGGCAAAGTGGTGGCTCGCGAAACTGTGAGCGCGCTCCGTAAAGACGTGACCGCAAAATGCTATGGCGGTGACGTCACGCGCAAGCGTAAATTGCTCGATCGGCAGAAGCGCGGCAAAAAGCGGATGCGCCAATTCGGTAACGTGGAAATTCCGCAGGAGGCTTTCCTCGCTGCACTTAAGATGAGTGAGGACTAAGCGCGTTCACTTTGGCGCCTCAGCCAGCCTGAGCTGAAACGATCCAACACGCCGAAGCCATGCGTATGCCGGCGCCGTCGTAATAAGGTGTGAGCGTCTCAACCAGCGCCGCTTCGACCTGCTTGACAGTGGCCTTGTCGGATTCGCCGAGCACCCGGGCAACTGGTCCCATTTGGGTGGCGTGCGCGGCCGCTTCCGCCGCCGTGCCTGGTCCGCTCAGATAGAGCGGTTCGTCAAGCGCCTCCAGCGTCACATCCGAATATCCCGCAGAGTCTAAAATTTGCCGCGCGCGCTCTCCATCGGCAAACGCAAAGGGGCCCGGTGCGCCCGGGGGCAAAGGTTCCGGCGGCTCGACGAATTGGCCCGCTACACCGAGCGGAATGGCCATCCACGGGTTTTCGTCGAGTGGGCGCCAGCAGATGAAGGTAAGTCGTCCGTCCAAGGCGAGCGCTTTGCGAATATTGGTGAAAGCGGCGATTGGATCCTCGAAAAACATCGCTCCGAATCGCGAAAACACATGGGCGTATGCGGCGATGGGAAAGTCGGCGGTCTGTGCGTCTTGGCGCTGGAATTCGAGCTTGAGCGTTGGCTCCAAGGCAGCGCGGCGCACCGCCTGTTCGAGCATCGGATAAGATATATCGACGCCGCAGACGGCCCCGCTAGGCCCGACACGGCGCGCTAACTCCAGCGAGCTATCGCCGCAGCCGCAGCCGATATCGAGCACGCTTTGTCCGGTGGTCACGCTTGCCCGGTCGATCGCGATCTTGCCTACGTTACCAATCTGGCCGTCCAATTTTTTGTAGAATTTGACCCAGTTGGGTCCAGCGCGGTCATTCCAATATTCTATCTGCTCGGAATTGGCAAACGCATCGCTCCCAGCGCTAGTCATTGCTGTTAGCCCTTCTATGTTGCACCGCCTCTTTCACCCCAGCGATACATTGCAAATCCCTCCAGCCAAAGACCAATTCCTCTAGGGTCACACCGAAATGACGCTCGTTGCGATGTGCCGCGAGTGTGCCGCCCATTGCGCTATAAAAGAAACGCGCAGGATTGGCCGCAAGCACCCAAAGCATGGCGGTGCTGTATCCTTGGTCTCGCAACTGGTCAAACATCGCATGGAGCAATCCCCGGCCAAGGCCTTTGCCTTGATGATCCGGCGCGACGTAGAGGGTGTAAATCTCCCCGGTGTAGGACAGGCCGTTTGGACGCGCCCGGCCTGCGCTGCCATAGCCAAGAATTTCACCGCCCACGGCTGCTGCGACATAGACGGCACATTCGTCTGCCTGAGCGGTGATAGCGCGCCGCCAAGATTTACATTCGCTGGCGCTTGAAAGGTTAAGTAGCACAGAGTTGGGAATGATGCCGGCATAGGCGGTGCGCCAGGTGGCGATATGTATATCGGCGATGGGCCCAGCGTCGTCTGAGCGCGCTGTTCTGATAACAACCATGGTTAACCACATAGCACGATCGCGCTGTCAGACCAAACGACCACCAAACCCCGCTGGGCGGCGGGAAAAGGACCCGGCGTTAGGTGGTCTGTAGGGATGCGCTAGGCAGTTTTTGTCGAAGGCCAGCGCAGGAATATATCGGCTCGTCCCTCAAGAAATTTGACGTGTCCAATATCTAGATCTCGAACAATTTCGCCAAGGTGTGCAAGTTGCGAGTAGCTAATTTCCGGTGGAGGTTATGAAAACATACGGATGAGTTAATCAAAATTCTCAATGTTGGGTTTCGAATTGCCATAGACCTGGTCCAGGAATGGCAGGGTGAAGACGCGCATATATGAGGCCAACTCCGCCTAATTGGTTGGAAAAAATTTCAGCGCATTGGCCTTCTTCATCTTAATACCTGCCAGGTTTGATTTGGCCGCTGCCGGTTTAGGCATCCTTGTAGATTTCGAGAGCCTATTTGAAATGCATATTCTTGACGAGAGTTCCTATTTCAGGCCGGAGGTAGAGAGCGATATGATGAAGGACGACAGAATATCGAGTGAACCCGTATCCACGTCAGTGGGGTGCCTGTTCATTCGATCTGCTTTGCCGTCGCGCTTTTCATATCGAGATTGGCCCTTAGTCAAAGGTGATAATTGTCTCTCGAGATCGGGGCGCCACTGATCTGAGTATCATTTTTCGGTCGTGCCTTCATAGCAAGTTTTAACCTATTGAAATTATGTGGTTTTATTGGGTTGAGGGGGTATAATCCTTTTTAGCTGGAGATAAGTATAATCAAGCCTATTGACGACGGATTGCAAGCGGTCATGAATCAGCATTCGGGTTCGGTGGAAATAGCATAGTTCCCAGACACTGGTATCTGCCTAGCCAGAGAGCTGTGACTTTGAGCAATCTCTGAGCCCTCGTGGTGCGTCGTTTGCAATATCCGCATCGTCTTGGTTTTCTGCTACTACGCCTGTTATGGAGTTGTGCGAATTTTTCCGCTCGTGAGTATATCTGACATGAGTGCAACAGTTACGACCGAGGACCTGAGCTGTTGGGTGCTGAGCGAGGGCATGGCAGGGACCGAAAATCAATGCCTCGCCCTGGCAGATGCCCTCGGGCTCACGCCCGTGGTCAAACGCGCGGCGATGAACAAGCCGTGGCGTTGGCTGGGTGGTGTGATGGCTGCCCTACCGCCACGGCTCTTGGCACAGGGGTGCGATTCGCTCGCGCCGCCATGGCCGGATCTGGTGATTGCCAGCGGCCGCAAATGCGCCGGTCTTGCACTCGCGATCCAGCGTGCGAGCCGGGGCCACACGTTTACCATCTTCGTCCAGAATCCTCGCCTTGGCTCGGCGCGCTTTGATCTCATCGTGGCGCCCCGCCATGACGGTATTGCCGGCGCTAATATCTTTACCACGCGCGGTGCCTTAAGCCGGGTCGGCCCGGCGGGACTAAATTCTGCAGCGGCTGAGTTTGCGTCCACTTATGCGCATCTGCCGCGCCCTCTGGTGGCCTGCTTGATCGGCGGCACCTCGCGCCGTCACCGCCTCACTCCGGCGGACGGGCGGGTGCTTGGCGCGGCTCTGGCCAAGCTTGCGGCCGATACTGGCGGTAGCCTTCTTATCACGCCGTCGCGGCGCACGCCGGAGCCGAGTTTCGCTGCGTTGGAGGTAGCGCTGGACGGTGCGCCCGCCTATATATGGCGGCGCAAGGGCGCCAATCCCTATTTTGGTTTTCTGGCTGTCGCAGACGCTATTCTCGTTACCGGCGATTCGGTGAGTATGGTTTCTGACGCCTGCTCAAGCGGCAAGCCGGTTCACATTCTTCCTGTGTCCGGACAACGTTCTGCCCGCTTCAGCCGTTTTTTCGCGACGCTTGAAGCCGAAGGAGCGGTTCGGCCGTTTAGCGGGAAACTGGAAAGCTGGGACTATGACCCGCTGAACGATTGCTCTCTGGCGGCTGACGAGATACGTCGCCGTTTGGAGATGCGACAGAAGACGAAATAAAGGCGATGCTCAAAAGAGCACAACAAGCTGGGCAGAGAGTGTAATCTGGCGCAACTTTCAAGCGCCGTGAACTAGAGGAAAGTATGTCAGAAAGCCACCACAGCAAGGTCATCATTATCGGTTCCGGTCCAGCTGGATACACGGCGGCAATTTACGCCGCGCGCGCTGGCATGGCGCCGCTTCTCGTCTTGGGCTTGGAACCGGGCGGACAGATGACAATCACCACCGACGTGGAGAATTATCCGGGTTTTGCCGATGTCATTCAGGGGCCTTGGCTAATGGAACAGATGAGAGCCCAAGCCGAGCATGTCGGCACCCGTCTGATTCATGATTTAATCGTCAGCGTCGACTTTTCTCAGCCCCCCTTCACCTGCGTCGGTGATTCTGGTGACCGTTATAGCGCCGATAGTGTCATCATTAGCACCGGTGCCCAGGCGCGCTGGCTTGGTCTTCCGAGCGAAGAAAAATATATGGGCTTCGGGGTTTCCGCCTGCGCCACCTGCGACGGCTTCTTTTTCCGCGGTAAGGAGGTCGCTGTCATTGGCGGGGGCAACACGGCGGTCGAAGAAGCGCTCTATCTCACAAACCATGCCAACAAAGTGACCCTGGTACATCGGCGCGACAGCTTGCGGGCCGAAAACATCCTACAGGAACGACTTCTGGCCAACGAAAAAATTGATATCATTTGGGATCACCAACTGGAAGAAGTTCTTGGTGAAGATACCCCGCCTGGCGTTGTTGGCGCGCGCCTAAAGCATACGACCTTGTCTGAGGAGCGTATTTTGCGGGTGCAGGGCATCTTTGTTGCCATTGGCCACACTCCCAATACAGCTATTTTTCAGGGCCAGGTTGAGACTGACGTAGAGGGCTATATTGTTACCCATGCCGACAGCACCGCCACTAACGTCGCCGGTGTGTTTGCCGCTGGCGATGTACAAGATAAAACCTACCGGCAGGCGGTAACGGCGGCAGGGACGGGCTGCATGGCGGCGCTGGAGGCAGAAAAATTTATCGCCGAGATGGGTGGTGGAGTTACTGCCGCCGCGGAATAAGCATTGCTGTAGCAAGCTGCTTGCTGGGCCCCCACTTTGGAGATACGCATGGATTGGGATAAACTGAGGGTTTTTCACGCCGTTGCCGAAGCTGGTAATTTTACCCGTGCTGGCGACCTTCTGCATCTCAGCCAGTCCGCCGTCAGTCGGCAGGTTGCGGCGCTGGAGCGGAGCCTTTCGGTCGTACTGTTTCATCGCCATTCGCGCGGCCTGATCCTCACCGAACAAGGCGAGACGCTTTACGCCACGACGCGCGACATTTACTCCAAGTTGGCGATGACGGAAGCTAATTTGAGTGGTGGGCGCGACCGGCCCGAAGGGCCGCTCACCATATCCACCACCAACGCCTTCGGCACGATTTGGCTGACTCCGCGCCTGCGCGCGTTCAATCACCTCTATCCCGGAATTGATTTGAAGCTCAAGACCTCGGACGATGCGCTCGATCTCTCTATGCGCGAAGCGGATGTCGCCATCCGCATGGGCACGCCGACGCAGCCGGATCTCATTCAGCGCCATTTGATGACCGTTCATTCACATATCTACGCTGCACCGAGCTATCTGGAAGAGTTCGGGCCTATCGAAAGCGCCGACGATCTATTGACCCAGCGCTTGATCGTCTATGGTGAAGGACCGCTCAGCGATATAGCCAGTCCAAATTGGCTTCTTCGGCGCAGCGGTGAAGCTGAATCTCGCCACCTCGTGGTACTCGAAGCCAACAATATTTACTGCATTCTTCGGGCCGTGGAGAGCGGCCTGGGGATATCAGCGCTTCCTGATTACGTCGCCCGGGAGCGTCCTAACATTAGCCAGATATTACCCGAATTGCAGGGTCCCTCGTTCGATGCCTATCTCGTCTATGCAGAGGAATTACGCCACACCAAGCGCATCGGCGTGTTCCGTGATTTTCTCTTAAGTCAAATTGCTGCGTGGAATTATTAATCGCTTCTGTCTAGATATCATGCGCCTAGCGCATAGCAGAACTGTGACAACAGCCCTACCGCGCGGGGGTAGATAATATTATATACCGAATTGTGACATGCTAATGCGCTAGTCAATTCGTGAGCGTAAAGCATCGAGTACCGCACGATCCGGACATATATTTCTGGACCCTGTGGGCTTCTGGACCAAGGTTCGGAAGTTGGATCTTCGGATCCAAAACGGACGACCCCATCGTCCGTTATTTACGTCTCCCAGACGTGAAACCTCCCTGTTTGACTGGCCGGGCCCTTTAGGGCCCGGCCTTTTTTTTCATTTAGGCCTGGCGCCGAAACTAGCGCCGTAGTTCCGCGGCGATAAGGCTGGGAAGTTGGTTCATGTTCACAAATATTCTTGCCTCTGCGACAGAATTAGTGTGATCACGGGCTTCAACCATTTCAGCGTAGGGCGCATATCGAAATACCTGCATTCCGGCCGCGAGAGCGGCATTCACGCCATGCAAGCTGTCTTCGATGACGATGCAGTTCGCCGGCAAATAATTCATATCGTGCGCGGCATGGAGAAAAAGATCCGGATACGGCTTGGGGCGACCGACTGCGCTCGCAGTATAGAGCCGTCCGTTGAAAAACGAAATTAGACCGACTGTCTCAAGGCTGAGGGCAACTGTCTCCGGCTCACCGTTCGAGGCGACACAAAGGCCACCAACATTCTTGTTCAATAGAATCTGTTCGATCGCCTCCTGCACGCCGGCAATCGCCGCCAGGTCGCGGTGCATCTCCATATGAAGCTGGTTGAGAAAGCTCTGCGTGAACCCGTCCTCTACCGGATGGCCGAGGCGTTCCGCGACAATATCGTTCACCATTGCCATGGAGCAGCCGAGAAATACTTTAGCGGCTTCATCATTTTCCATTGCGACGCCAAGGTGACGTATTGCCTTGGCCAGTACCCGGGCTGCGAGTGGCTCACTGTTCACCAGCACGCCGTCGCAATCGAATATAATTAGGGTATTTTCCATGCGTCGAACTTATCGCATCACCGCTGCAGGGCTCAATTCATCTCTATATGGGCGCCGCCTCACATATAAAGCGGTTCATTTTTCAGCCCCGTGTAGAGGTCTGCGACGAATTCGGCGTAGCCGTTAAAGAGCTGGGTGGGTCGTCGCTCGACGCCTTCTGGACCAAAGAATTTTTCCGAGGCTTGCGACCACCTCGGGTGCGATACTTCGGGGTTTACGTTGGCCCAGAAGCCGTATTCGCTCGCCTGTATCTCCTCCCAGAAGGAAACAGGGCGTTTTTCAGAGAATGTCAGGCGGACCAGCCCTTTGACTTGCTTGAAGCCATATTTCCATGGCGTCGCGAGACGCAACGGCGCGCCGTTCTGCTTGTGGATAGGTTTGCCGTAATAGCCCGTAGCAATAAATGCAAGCTCATTAACCGCTTCGGCCATGGTGAGGCCATCCACATAGGGCCAGGGATACCAAAATTGCTTTTGCCCGGCCGCTACTTCCGGCATTTCAAAAGCCTGCATGATGACATATTTGGCCGAGCCCAGTGGGCGCGCCATATCTACCAAAGCTTTCAACGGAAAGCCCGAATAGGGCACGGCGATTGACCAGGCTTCGACGCAGCGGTGGCGGTAGAGCCTCTCTTCGAGTGCTACCTTCCCCAACAAATCGTCGATATCGATCGTCATTTGCTTCTCAACCAGACCGTCCAGCGTGATCGTCCAGGGGCGAATAGGCAGCTCTTGAGCGAGTTGGAAGATCTCCTTCTGTGAGCCGAACTCATAATAATTGTTATAATGAGTGGCGAATTTTTCAGGTGTTAGCGGGCGGTCTAGTTTGAACGCCTCATTCGGAGGTACCGGATAGAGATCAGCGCTCGGGTCTGCTTCGCCCGATTGCTCATGCGATGCAATCGCCGCACCCGGTAGGGCACCGACTGCCACCGCGCCGGCAGCAACCGCACCGCCGATTGCGCCCAAACCTTTGAGCATCTCGCGGCGGTTCCAAAACATCGATTCTGGCGTCGCCGCGCTCTCGGGAATTTCCCAGCCGCGTTTTTTTTTGATCAACATCGCCCGCTCTCTGCTCTGTTCTAATTTGAAATAGGATATTCGGCCTAGCGCTGCAAGTAACGCCTGTATGATGCTGGTGTGACGACGCGGCTGCCTAGCGCAATGAGGCGGCGGCGCGTTGGATGCGTTCGCAGGCCTCGGTCAGCACTTCGGTCGCGGTGGCGTAAGAGATGCGGAAGAACGGATCAAGACCGAACGCCGCGCCATGCACCACGGCAACGCCTTCGCCGCCCAGCAGATAAGCAGCGAAATCCTCTGAATTTTCAATAATTGTGCCGTCAGGCGTCTTCTTGCCGATCAACCCGGCGCAGCTGGGATATACATAAAACGCACCTACCGGCTGGTGGCAGGTAATGCCTTCTGTCTGGTTCAACATGCTGACCACGAGATCGCGGCGATAACAAAATGTCTCGTTGCGCTCGCCAATCGAGACCTGCGGTCCGTCTAGGGCTTCGATGGCGGCGATCTGGCTGATCGACGACGGGTTCGAGGTCGATTGCGATTGGATTTTGGCCATCGCCTTGATCAGCGCTACATCGCCGCCAGCAAAGCCAATCCGCCAGCCTGTCATGGCATAGCCCTTAGAGACGCCGTTCATGGTCAGGGTGCGACTATAAAGCTCAGGCGCGACTTGGGCCATGGTGGCGAATTCGAAGCCGTCATAAACCAGATGTTCGTAAATATCATCAGACAGGATATGGACATGGCTGTGGCGCTGGAGCACCTCGGCCAGGCTGGCGATCTCGGCCCGGCTATAGGCGGCACCGGTTGGGTTGCTCGGCGAGTTGAAAATAAACCATTTGGTCTTTGGCGTGATCGCCGCTTCGAGCTCTTCCGGTTGCAGCTTGAAGCCGTTCGCTTCATCGGTCGGTACAATCACCGGGGTGCCCTCGGCAAGCAGCACCATATCGGGATAAGAAACCCAATAAGGCGCTGGAATCATCACTTCGTCGCCGAAGTTGAGCGTCGCCATCAGCGCGTTATAGAGCACATGTTTGCCGCCCGAACCCACATTAATTTGTGTGACGTCATAGTCGAGTTCGTTGTCGCGTCTAAATTTCCGTGCGATGGCGGCCTTCAACTCGGGGGTTCCGTCAACCGGGGTATATTTCGTCTTGCCTTCGCGGATAGCATCGATGCCGGCTTGTTTTACATTATGCGGCGTGTCGAAATCGGGCTCGCCGGCGCCAAGGCTGATTACGTCGCGCCCCTGGGCACGCAGTTGGCCGGCTTTCGCGGTGATCGCCATGGTCGGCGACGGTTTGATGCGCTCCAAGCGCTTGGCGATGAATGACATGGGCTTGTGTATTCCGAATTTCACGATGAAATGAGTCGCTAAACTATTCTGCCGGTGCTTTCCCGGCAAGCAGACAAGCGCGGAAATGAAACGCCGCGCAGACAGACTGTCATCCGTCAGTCCGCTTGCTCCAGTATTTCGGCTAAACTCTCGAGCGAGATGCCGCCAACATGTTTTTCACCGTCGATGAAAAAAGTTGGTGCGGCGTTGATGCCTAGCTCCTCTTTGGCGAATTCAAAATTATGGAGCACCTGCTTTTCCAATGCGCCTTCGTTCACGCAGTGCTTCAGTTCCGCCCGTGTGACGCCCACCGTCTCGACTATCTCGGCAATCGCCAGTAGCGATGGTTCCGCCGCGCTCCACTGGCGGAGACTGGTGAACAGCGCGTCCTGCGCCGCGAGATATCGCTCTGGCCCAGCGCATTGGGCTAATACCGCCGCTTCCACCGCCGACCAGTTAAGTGGAAAATCGCGGAATACAAAGCGTATCTGGCCACTGTCGATATATTTGGTTTTTAGCACCGGAAATATCAGTTTGTGAAACTCTGCGCAGTGCGGGCAGTTGAGGGAATAATACTCTATTATGGTTATCGGCGCGCTCGCTTCCCCAAACACCATGTCGCCAGGTCGTACATCCATGTTCTCAGCCGCCACAGGCCGTAGAACCGCAGTAGCGAGACATAGAAAAAGAGGGAGGGCCATTACGAATTGGCGAGGGGAACACGGCATGCCGGGTCGTTCCTGTTTCTTAGAGGGCTTTTGTCACTTAGTCATAATGGGAATTTCTAAGCTAGTAAAATCGTTGCTCTGGCGCGCGATCCCGGCGAGCAGCATCAGTATCACTAGTGCCACTGGTATAAGCCCTGGCGTGAGGCCCAAGCCAGCGAAGTTTTTTCCATATTAAAGGGCATAATAGCTGTATTCGATAATTCGGAACAGCCAGAGCCGAAAGCCTGGTGCGTTCCGCGCGAGGGATTCATGCGAACATGCTAGGCTCCAGCATATGCTATGTTGGGCCCGATGAATCTCGAAGCCGGGTAACTCATATATAGGACCGCCGCGGGGTAAGACACACCCTCAGTCCAAACCTGATTAAGGAGTCAAAACCATTCCAGCTAACCGTGCTACCCCCTCAGCACATCCATCGGGTGGCCCCACCGGTCACTTGATGGGGCCGAGCAAGAGTGCGCTTCCGGATGGCGGATCGGGACAGCCTTTCGAGCTAGTGTCTGAATACCAGCCAGCCGGCGATCAGCCGCAGGCGATCGCCGAATTGCTCTTCGGTTTAGGTAGGGGTGAGCGCGATCAGGTGCTGTTGGGCGCCACCGGTTCAGGCAAGACCTACACCATGGCCCAGGTAGTGCGCGAATTGGCGCGCCCGACCCTGGTGCTGGCGCCCAACAAGACCTTAGCTGCCCAACTTTACGGAGAGATGCGGAGCTTTTTTCCCGGCAATTCGGTGGAGTATTTCGTTTCCTATTACGATTACTACCAGCCCGAGGCCTATGTGCCACGTACCGATACCTATATCGAGAAAGACGCCTCGATCAACGAGCAAATTGATCGCATGCGCCACTCCGCCACGCGCTCGCTGTTGGAGCGCCGCGATGTGGTGATTGTTGCTTCGGTCTCGTGCATCTACGGCATCGGCTCGCCTGAGACCTATTCGGCGATGACGCTTTATCTCGATAAGAAAGTTTCCATAGATCAACGCACGTTGTTGAAAACACTTGTTGAGTTGCAATACCGGCGCAACAACCAGTCGCTCGAGCGGGGCGATTTTCGCGTCCGTGGCGACGTCATTGAGGTATTCCCCGCCCATTCGGAAGATCGCGCCTGGCGAATTTCCATGTTCGGCGAGGATATCGAGGAGATCGTCGAGTTCGATCCACTCACCGGGCACAAGACTGCCCAACTCGAACAGATTCGAGTTTACCCCAACAGCCATTACGTGACGCCGCGCCCGACCATCAATCAGGCCGTGAAGAGCATTCGCGCTGAGTTAGCCGCGCGTCTTGAGGAATTGCAAGCCACCGGCCAATTACTAGCTGCTGAGCGCCTGGAGCAACGTACACTGTTCGACCTCGAGATGATGGAAGCGACCGGCAGCTGTGCTGGCATCGAGAATTATTCGCGCTATCTCACCGGGCGGAATGCTGGCGAGCCGCCGCCAACGCTGTTCGAATATCTACCCAACAACGCACTCCTGGTAGTTGATGAAAGCCATGTCACCGTGCCGCAGTTGAACGGTATGTACCGCGGCGATTTCAAGCGAAAATCGACACTCACCGAGTTTGGTTTCCGTTTGCCGTCTTGCATTGATAACCGCCCGCTAAAGTTCGAGGAGTGGGAGGCCATGCGCCCGCAAACTGTGTTCGTCTCAGCGACTCCCGGACCATGGGAGATGGAGCGCACCGCGGGCGTCTTCGTCGAGCAGGTGATCCGACCAACAGGCCTTATTGACCCAGTCTGCCTAGTTCGCCCGGTCGAGACCCAGGTCGATGACCTCATGGCCGAATGCCGCGATTGTGTGACCAAGGGCCTCCGTGTTTTGGTAACCACGCTCACCAAGCGCATGGCGGAGGACCTCACCGAATATTTCCACGAAGCCGACATCCGCGTGCGCTATCTCCATTCCGACGTTGATACCCTCGAGCGCATCGAAATTATCCGAGATCTCCGCCTTGGTGCCTTCGACGTATTGGTCGGCATCAATCTATTGCGTGAGGGCCTGGATATTCCAGAGTGCGGCCTTGTGGCGATCCTCGATGCTGACAAAGAAGGTTTCCTACGTTCGCGCACCTCTCTTATTCAGACCATTGGCCGCGCTGCGCGTAATATTGACGGTCGCGTCATTCTCTATGCCGATAAGATGACCAACTCGTTGACCCAAGCAATCGAGGAGACTGATCGTCGGCGCGCCAAACAACAGGAATTCAATATTGCCAACGGCATCACGCCCGAGAGTGTGCGCACGAATATCGGCGATATTTTGGACGGCATTTATGAACAGGATTACGTCACCGTCGAAACTGGCGACGAAGAGACTCGCCATCTCATTGGCGACAATCTCGTGGCTTATCTCAAAGATCTCGAAAAACGCATGAAAGAGGCGGCGGGTGAACTCGAATTCGAGGAAGCCGCCCGCCTCCGGGACGAAATCCATCGTCTACAGGAAACCGATCTCGGCCTTGCAACAAAACGCGGTGCAGCCTCTAACGGCGGTAAACGCCGCTCCGGCCGCAGCCATGGTGGCGCGCCGGGCACACGCGCCACCGGTAAGAAGGGCAAGTTCACCCGAAAGCCCAAGCGGCGCAGTTATAGGTAGGCGAGTCGATGCCACGCGCCCGGCAAGAACCCTTAAAAACTCTCATAAAGCCCATCTGTTCTGGTAAAGCGGCTGTAAATGGGTAGCGAGGGAATTGGAGCGGCTGGGTTTTGCTCAAATGGTTCGATCACTGAGCGTCTCGGTTTGGCTATCACGGCACACGGACCGTGGGAATAGGGTTCCGGCGCCGGGATAAGGTGCCGTCACGGGTGCTTATTAGTGCCGTTGGCGTACATACCGAAGCGGCTGCGGTTCTAAGAAGACGCGGCCAAGGTGGTGCAGAGGCGACTTGTTCGGAACCTACCGACGAACATGACGTGCTTAGTCGGTTATTCTGTACCTATCGGGACTCTCTTGCCGCGGTCGAAGATGCGGCATGAGGGTGGACATCCAGACAGGATGAAGGGTTGCTGGCTATAAAGCCGGCAGCCCTTCTCTAACCTGTCCCAGTTACATGGTCACTGAAGCGCAATCCACGACCCGGGCAAGAAGGCTCCGCGAGCGCCGCTCACGGGGTGTGGCCTTAGTCGCGCCGGTCGAAGTGGGCGAAGGCGGTGTCGGGCTTCTGGTGAGCAACGGCCGCCTAAAGCCTCAGGCTGAGCTTGCGGCCCTCGTAGATAGCCATGGCCGCTGTGCGCGCCGAGACCGCGTCGCCGATGACGTGAATTTCGCGGCCCGATCCGGCGAGTGCGTGCGTCAGCTTTTCTTCCGGCGTGTTGGTGGTGGCCAGCACAAGAGAGTCGAACTCGCGCGCTTCCTTATTGCCAGAGTAGAGGTTGACCAATTTGGCGGTGTTGCCTTGCCAAGACAGAAGCGCCGTTGCCGCAATCGTCTCGATGCCGTATTTCACAAAGCGCGCGCGCGTCCTATCGGCGGTGCCACTATGCTCTAGTTGTCCAGCTGCCTGGTCAGCGCTCGTCACTAGAGTCACCTGGTGGTGCTGCTGCGCGAGGTGGAGCGCAGTGCCGCTCGCCGGCCACCAGCCGTCGAGATCGTCCAGCAACAGCACCCGCTTTCCCGGCACTACCGTGCCGTCGAGCACGTCGTGGACGGTTGAGACATTGTCCTGATCGGCGCCGGGCAATTGAGCCACGTGCGGTAGGGCACGCTGAAACCCGTCGCGCGACGGTTGTGAGCCGGTACATAGCACGATCGTATCGGCGCCGGCGCTAAGCACATCGTTTGAATTCATCTCGGTTCTCAGCTTGATTTGAACCTGGGCCTTTTTGAGTTGGTTCCCGTACCAGTCAAGAAGCTCGCCGATCTCGCCGCGTTCGGGTTGGCCGGCGGCAAGCCGGAGCTGCCCGCCGAGCTCGTCGCCGCGCTCGGCGACCGTTACCCTGTGGCCGCGCTCGGCAGCAACGCGCGCGGTTTCCAGACCCGCTGGGCCACCGCCCACGACCAGAATGTCGCGCGGCGATTCGACCGGGGGCAGGTGGTCGCCGCCCCACTCGAACTCGCGTCCGACCGACGGATTAACCAGGCAAGATATCCAGTAATCGCGCATCCGCCGACCGATGCAGAGCTGGTTGCAGTTGATACAGGGGCGGACGTCATCGGCGCGCCCGTCGCGCGCCTTGTTGGCAAGATGGGGATCGGCGATCTGGCCGCGCACAATGCTCACCAGGTCCGCCATCCCGTCGGCAACCACCTGCTCGGCGTTGGCCGGTGTCTTGATCCGCGCCTCCGCCGTCACCACCGCATGGTTGACCGCCTCCTTGAATTTCTGGGCATCGGGTGGGCCCAGCATCATGTCATACTGAAACGAGGGGACGATCTTGGTGTGCTGGTTGAGGTAGCTTCCCGTGCCGACCGAGAAGTAATCGACGAGACCGCGCGCATCTAAATAGGCCGCAATCTCCTGCTTGTCCGCGATGGTGAGCCCGCCGGGATATGGCTCAGCGCCCGATACGGTCATGCCGACGATGAATTCACCGCCCGCCATCTTACGGATGCGGTCGCATATCTCAACGATGAAGCGCATCCGGTTTTCCAGGCTGCCGCCCCAGCGATCGTCGCGCCGGTTCATGAGCGGCGACCAGAATTGGTCGATCAGGCAGTTGTAGCCGGCGAACAAATCGACTCCATCGAAGCCCGCTTCGCGGTCGCGCCGAGCGGCCTGGACGAAGCTCTCGATCAATTCCTCGATCTCGGCCTCGCGCATAGCGTGGCTACCCCAGGGGTCGTGCATTGACGGCATACCCGACGGCGACCAATAGGGTTCCCACGAATTGTCTTGATCACCGTGACCGCCGACATGATAAATCTGGTGGATCATCACCGTGCCGTGGCTATGGCACTCCTTGGTGATGCGGCGGAAATGCGGGATGACTGAGTCGTCTTCGTGGCGGAAGTTGCCACGGGTTAGCACCCCGGTTCGGTGCGCTGGTGCCGGCTCGACGACGATCATCGCAGCGCCGCCGCGGGCGCGCTCTCGGTAATAGCCGAAATGGCGCTCGGTGGGTAAGCCACCTTCGCTCATGTTGGCGGTGTGTGCGCCAAACACGATGCGGTTCTTGAGCGTCTTGTGGCGCAAAGTGATGGACGTGAACAGGTGCGGAAACTGCTGCGACATGGCAACGTGACCTCTTGTCATGGCGCCGACGTTAAACCATGGGGCGCTGCGCCGTTAGGGAGCGACTATGTCACGTAGATGCCGTGCCGCGCTACGCCGAACATCGTATAGACAAACCGGATTCGCCTTGCCCGCGCGCTCTTAGATAGTTGAGGGATAGCGCTACAAGCTGCGGTGGGGCAGCATGACGGCCGGTGCTTCTCGCTAATAGCAGGTCGCAATGATCCCCGTGTTTTCGAAGGCTTCCCAGGCTGTGACCTTGCCGCGCTTCACGGTGAAGGCCCAGGCGAAGGTGACGTTCCAGCGCTTGCCCTTCGGCTTGGATTTGGCAGTTTCCTGACCGGTGACGACGACGCGCCCACCCTCGCCGATATATTCCTTGAACTCCTGCTTGTCGAAATCGACTGCGTTCTCGATACGCTTGAGGTAGGTTTTCTGACCGGCTGGCCCCTTCCAGCGCCCGGCCCAGGGCAGCTTCTTCGACCCCGGCAAAATCCATACGCAATCCTCGGATTGCAACGCCCGGAGCGTCTCTAGGTCGCCCACCTGAAGTGCGCTCAGCCACTTGCGCAAAACTCGTTTATTGTCTGCCACCGCCATGCCGTTTCCCCCTGTGCTGAATTTGGCTGATTACGCTAGGCAGGGAACCGAATGCGGTCAAGCGGCGCAATCTTTGTGCTGCGGCGGGCCGGTAACTTAAGGCACAATGGAGCAAGAACAGAGATACAGGTGTAAGAGTTCCCGATCCCTTGAGCGAAACCGCCAACTCCAGCGAAAAGCCAAAACCAGTTCTGTCGCGTTTCGCTGGCGCGCTGCGCCGTTACTCTCTGACCGCGCCTGCCCTCTCGTTCGTGCTCCTGGTTCTTGGCACCCTGCGCGATTTGGTTCCTATCATCGCTGTCATCGCGGTGTTCCAGCTTGCTGTCCTGCAGCAGCCGTTTCCCAATCTCGTCGAAATGTTGATCGGCCTGGTGTTTGTCATGTTGGGCCTAGCACTGTTCGTCAAAGGTCTGGAAATGGGTCTGTTTCCCCTCGGCGAAGGCCTGGCGCATGACTTCGCGCGCAAAGGCAGCCTATTTTGGCTTCTACTGTTTTCCTTTGCCCTCGGTTTTGGCACCACGGTGGCAGAGCCCGCCCTTGTCGCAGTTGCCTCGGCGGCGGCGCGTACGGCGGCGGAAAGTGGTGTAATTGCACCTGACACGGACGGCATCGACGCGTTCGCTCTTGGCTTGCGTTATACGGTCGCGGTTTCGGTCGGCGCTGGTATCACCCTCGGCGTCTTACGCATCCTCAAAGGCTGGCCGGTTCATTGGCTTATCATTGGCGGCTATCTCTTTGCTGTGGCGCTGTCGTTATTCGCGCCCGATGAGATTATCGGCATCGCCTTCGATTTGGGAGGCGTGACGACGTCCACCATCACCGTACCGCTAGTGACGGCGCTCGGCGTCGGCTTATCAACGATGATCCGCGGGCGCAACCCGCTGATTGACGGCTTTGGCTTGATCGCCTTCGCTAGCCTGACGCCGGTCCTTTTCGTGCTGATTTTCGGCATGCTGATGTAGGGGAAGGGGATGGACATTTTTGACAATATTGGCTCAATCATTCTGGCCACCTTACGCGATCTCTCACCCCTAGTCGGGCTGATCCTATTTTTTCAGATCGTTGTCATCCGAAAGCGTCTAGGCAATTGGCGCCGGGTCGGAATCGGCTTTATCTATGTCGTGATTGGCCTGGCGCTGTTCTTGATCGGCCTGCAGTCAGCGCTATTTCCGCTCGGCGAGACTATGGCGCGTCAGCTCACCGATCCCGAATTTCTTGGTCTTGTCGAAGGCGTGGCCGGTACTTGGTATGATTATTTATGGGTTTATGTTTTTGCCGTCGCCATCGGGTTCGGCACCACCATAGCCGAACCGGCTCTGATCGCGGTCGCCGAAAAAGCGAGCTCGGTTTCCGGCGGCACCATCAATTCCTGGGGCCTGCGCATCGCTGTGGCAATTGGCGTGTCCGTTGGCGTCGCGCTCGGCACCTTCCGTATTGTCACGGGCATTCCGCTCCATTGGTTCATCATGGCCGGTTATGCCATCGTCATTGTACAAACTATCTTTGCCTCCCGTTCGATTATCCCACTGGCTTATGATTCTGGTGGTGTCACAACTTCCACCGTAACCGTACCCCTTGTAGCCGCACTTGGCCTCGGTCTTGCCGCCAACGTTCCGGGACGCAGCCCGTTGATCGATGGATTTGGCATGATCGCCTTAGCCTGCTTGTTTCCGATCATTGCCGTGCTTGGGTATGCCCAGTTCACCGCCGGTCTATCGCACAAGCGTAAGTCCGACGATACGATGAAAAGGACATAACATGAAATTCAAACTTGTTGTAGCTCTTGTCGACAATAGTGAAACCAATGTCGTGCTTGAATGTGGTCGGCGCGCCGGTGCCACCGGCGCTACCATCATCACCAGTTGTCGGGGTGAAGGCCTGCAGCCCGAGAAGACATTTCTAGGCTTGAGCCTGACCGGGCAACGCGACATTCTGTTGTTTGTCGTTGAGGAACATCGTAGCCGTTCGATCCTCGAGGAGATTGCCACCGTCGGCGCCTTCGATGAAAAGTCCGGTAGCGGTATCGCGATTCAGATTGATATCGAAGATGCTGTGGGCCTGTGGCATCAAATCCAAGAAATCCAGCACGAGATCGAGGATGAAATATGAGTAAGAGAAAGCATATTCAGGTGCAAGAGGTCATGACGCAGATGCCGGTTCCGGTCGATGGTTTGGCCACGGTGCGCGAGGCGCTCAATCGCATGCGAGAGGCGAATGTGCGCTCGCTCGTAGTCGAACGCCGGCGTCCCGGAGACGAGTTCGGGATCGTCGTGGTCTCTGATATAGCTAACAAAGTTATCGCAAAAAATCGCTCGCTCGACCGCACTAATGTGTATGAAATCATGTCGAAACCGGTGCTCACCGTGGATGCTGTAATGGAGATTAAATATGCCATTCGCTTGCTGTCAAAATTCGGTTTATCGCGCAGCCTCGTAGTCGATCACAACGAGGCGGTGGGTTTCGTCACCCTCCGCGACATGGTTTTCCGTTACACCGATATCGTGGACGCGCCGCACGGCGAAGTGGCGTCTTGAGCGCCATGGCGTCAGCTTTTCCTGAACCCCATGCCGCGCTTGTGACTGGGGCTGGACAGCGTATAGGCCGTGCTATCGCCATTGGCCTCGGCGCGGCGGGCTGGGCAGTCGCGGTCCATCACCGGGATTCTGGAGCCAACGCAGCAGAAACTGTGGCACGGATCAAAGCCGGTGGCGGCACAGCTGTGGCACTCGCCGCCGACCTTAGCGACGAGGGGGAAACCTTGGCCTTGGCGCAGACTGCCGCTGAGGTGCTGGGGCCGCTCGGCTGCCTCGTCAACAACGCCTCGCTGTTTGAATACGATAACGCTGAAAGCGCCACACGAGAGAGCTGGGACGCGCATATGTCGGTGAACCTGCGTGCGCCGTTCTTGCTCACCCAAGCCTTTGCTTCCAGCCTGCCGTCGGGCGCTGCCGGCGCGGTAATTAACATCCTTGATCAGCGGGTGTGGAATCTGACTTCCCATTTTCTTTCTTATACGCTTAGCAAATCCGGTCTTTGGACGTTGACGCAAAGTCTGGCCCTGGGGCTCGCACCCCATATCCGGGTGAACGCCATCGGCCCCGGCCCAGTCTTACCCAGCGCCCGTCAAACACTTGAACAGTTTCGCGTTCAGGCCGAGAACACCCCGCTTGGCCATGGTGCGAAACCAGAAGAAATATCAGACGCCGTGCGTTTTATCCTTGCCGCGCCGGCGATGACCGGGCAAATGATAGCGCTCGACGGCGGTCAGCATTTGGGCTGGAGTATGCCGTCCGATCGCAAGGTAGAAGAATAGTACCGCCGTGAACGAACCGACACCCCTACGGCCACTTCTCAGGACCGCTGCCGAGCCGTCCTATCGTCGGGTATTTGTGCGAGATCTGGTTCTACCCTGTGCGATTGGTATTCATGCCTACGAGCATGATGCACCGCAGCGCGTGCGCATCAATGTTGAGTTGATGGTTCTTGAGGAAGCGCACAATCTGCCGGACCGTATCGAGCATGTTGTGAGCTACGAACATATCGTCGATGGTGTGCGTACAATCACCGGTGAGAGCCACATCAATTTGGTGGAAACCCTAGCTGAGCGCATCGCTGGCCTTTGCTTGGCGGACAAGCGCGTTGCGCGCGTGAGGGTCGGCGTCGAAAAGCTTGATATTTATCAAGAAGCTACCAGCGTCGGCGTCGAAATCGAGCGGGTGCAGGTAGATTCCTAGCCGAATCGACCCGCCCGGCGGGCAATTCGTGGGGCTCAATTCTGAGCATTTGTACACATCACCGATTCACGGCGAGTTGTTGACTTGGTGATGACGTGGTTTTCCTGGCTTCGAAAGTAGATTAAAAATTCCAATATTAAATTGTTTATTATCAATAATATAGAGAAAGTATAGATACTTAGACCCAATTCTCTTTCACAGCGATATGCGGCGGAGTCACTGAGACTAAGAGAATTCCTGGACGCTTTCTAACAGAGTTATCCACAGGTCGTCTCGCGGCTCCTATTTCTACTGCGCCGCGCCGCCGTCGGTTGGCGTTTCGCCAGGTGATGGATTTAGGCCTTCCGACTATGGTTGTGCCGGCTGGAACGTTTACTAGCCAGGGTAAACGCATTTTGATTGCTTAAAACAGCAGCCGTGAGGTCGCGCGCGCCTTACGTGATCCCATGCCGTTTCTACAGCGAGCTGAATTGGTCTCAGTGTGAGAATCAATCCGCACTGGCTGGACAACATCTCTGGGTTCTATATTTCTGATCAAATTGCCTGGCACGGCGACAATGTGGAGGCGGTCCGATCTGTATTGGGCCAGATGTTGGTAGACAATTTTCTGCTCCCCAAAGTTGCCGATTTGGACGCTGACATGATCGTCATGGGTCCCTATGGCCGCTCGTATGTGCGCGAATTCATTGTGGGTGTCGCGTCGTGCTATATTCTTCAATGCATGACCGTTCTTGTCTTTATGTCGCACTCACGGGAGTCCACGGTAGTGCTCCCATGCATCTCCGGGAGTTATGGCATACATTTAGTATGGTAACCTCTCGATTGATGCTAAATAGGGATTTGGCATTGAATTCTGTTCACATTGATCTGGCATAGTGGCCTATGCCTTAATTAGTGAGGCGGGAAATCGAAGAATTTCTGAGCACCAGACAAATTATTGATAAAGTCGTTTACTTTCAATTGGTTGCATTTATTGCACAAAAAATGTGCAGAGCGTATTAAGACATTGGATTGGCACAGAACCGTGTCATACATGAGCTTTGGTACACAGGGTTATACACAGATTTAGTGGATAGGACAGGATCGACTTGGCGGGGGTGGCCAAGTTTGTATCTCAACCATTTGAATCGATAGTGTTTGCCTGTGGGCAGTGGACTGCCTTTGTGTTTGGTTAGCGACAAATTCTTGTCTGGTGCCAGTCTCGTTGGCCGGCACGCGCTGTGGGTTGGAATTGCCGGTGACAAACCGATATAGAGAAGTGAGACAAGCACAGGTATTTCGCTGATGACCAATTCGCTTGCGGCAGGCCTTGAGACCTTGCGCAAGGCGGTCGACATCATGCCGCAGAGCTCCGGTGTCTATCGCATGCTGGACGCGGCTGGAGATCCGCTTTACGTCGGCAAGGCAAAAAACCTCAAGAAGCGGGTCAACAGTTATACCAATACGGTGGCGCTATCCCTAAGACTGCAGCGAATGGTGGCTGGCACCGCCAGCGTTGAGGTCGTGACGACCAAAAGTGAGGTCGAGGCGTTGTTGCTTGAAAGCAACCTCATCAAACGCCTTAAGCCGTACTACAACATTGTCCTCAGGGACGACAAATCCTTTCCATATATCCTGATAACCGCCGGGCACGCCTATCCGCGTATCACCAAATATCGAGGTACAAAAAAAGCGGAGGGAGAATATTTTGGCCCCTTCGCGTCGGCCGGCGCGGTTAATCAAACGGTCAATGCCCTGCACCGCGCCTTTCCACTGCGCTCCTGTTCTGATTCGATGTTTGCCAGCCGCACGCGTCCCTGCCTGCAGTACCAGATCAAGCGCTGTGCGGGGCCTTGTGTCGGGCGCATAAGTGAGCCTGCCTATGCCACCCTGGTCGATGAAGCGCGCGAATTTATTTCCGGGCGCAGCCAACACATAAAGTCGCGGCTGACCGATCGCATGATCGTGGCGAGTGAAGCCCTCGAATTTGAGACCGCCGCTGTCTATCGCGATCGCATCCGAGCGCTCGCCCATATCCAGGCGCGACAGGGCATCAATTTGAACGGCCTACAGGATGTTGATGTGGTAGCGGTACATCAAAGCGGGGGGCAATCCTGTGTGCAGATATTTTTTTTCCGCAGTGGTCAGAATTACGGCAACCGGGCTTATTATCCGCGCCACCAGAAAGAAGTCGCTGCCGCTGACGTGCTGCGTGCCTTTATCGCCCAATTCTATAGTAACCGTGCGGCACCGCCGCTGGTGCTGGTGAATCAGGAAATCGAAGAAAGCGAGTTGATTGAAGAAGCACTATCGCTCAAGGCCTCGCGGCGCGTTCGCATTCATCGACCGATGCGCGGAGATAAGTCAAACATGGTTGTCGATGCTGAAAGAAATGCGCGCGAGGCATTGGCGCGGCGTTTTTCCGAAAGCGCTGCACAGAGAAAATTGTTTGAAGGTCTGGCTGACAAATTGGGGTTGGACGGTGTGCCTGAGCGTATCGAGGTTTATGATAACTCTCATATTTCTGGCACCAACGCGGTCGGCGCGATGATTGCTGCCGGGCCTGAGGGATTTATGAAAAAGGCGTATCGCAAGTTCAATATCCAGAGTGACGCGATGCCTAAAGCCGAGGGCGGCATCAGCGTCGGTGATGATTACGGCATGATGCGCGAAGTGCTGTCGCGCCGCTTTTCGCGCCTACTAAAGAAAGATCCCGAGGGTGCCCACGGTGCCTGGCCAGATCTGGTGCTGATCGATGGTGGCGCCGGGCAACTCGGCGCCGCTCAAGAGGTTTTCGCCGAGCTCGGCGTGAGCGATATCGCCCTTGCTGCTGTCGCCAAGGGTCCCGACAGGAATGCTGGGCTGGAGCGTATTTTCCTGCCCGAGCGCCAGGCGATATCATTAGAGCGGCGCGATCCGGTGCTCTATTTCATTCAACGTCTGCGTGACGAAGCACATCGCTTCGCTATTGGCACGCATCGTGCGCGCCGGGCGCGCAATGTATCGCGCTCTCAACTCGATAGCATTCAGGGAGTTGGCCCCAGTCGCAAGAAGGCGCTGTTGCACCATTTCGGCTCGTCGCGCGGAGTATCGCAGGCGGGATTGTCAGATCTTGAGCGCGTGCATGGTATTTCACAGGCGCTGGCGCGCTCAATCTTCGATCATTTCCACGCCGGCTCCTGAGCGTGATAGAATTCCTGAGCGCCGAAATCATGCGATCATGACAAATTTGCCAAATCTCCTCACTGTGGGTCGAATCGCCCTGATACCGCCCTTTGTCGGTCTGTTTTATGTCTCCGGCGATGCCGCTATATGGGCAGTATTTGCGCTCTTTGTCGTTGCTGCGGTCAGCGATTTTCTCGATGGCTGGCTGGCGCGGCGATTGGGCCAGACCAGCGAATTTGGCCGTATTTTTGATCCCATCGCTGACAAACTGATCGTCGCTGCGGCGCTGATCATGTTGGTCGCATCAGAGCGCGCGGTGGTCATTCCGGTGGTCGCGATACTATGCCGCGAAATCCTGTTATCAGGCGTGCGTGAGGGCTTGGCCGGGCGCGCGGACCTACCGGTCAGCCGTCTTGGAAAGTGGAAAACCGTGAGCCAGATGGTGGCCATCGTGCTGCTGTTGGTGGCGCCGGGCTTGGCATCGCTCGCTGCGCCTCTCCAGCAGGCCGGCGACGCGGTGCTCTGGCTCGCGGCATTGTTAAGTTGGTTGAGCGCCGGATTATATCTTCGTAGCGCTCTACGCCATGACACAGCGCCGATGCCGCCCCGCGCGTGAAGCGAAAGATGCAAATATTCGGCATAGCTGGGTGGAGCGGCAGCGGCAAAACGACGCTGTTGCGCCGCCTGTTACCAGAGCTCTCGGTGTGTGGCTTGGTGGTGGCGACGATGAAATACACCCATCACCAGTTCGATCTATTTGCCCCCGACCATGATGTCTCCATATGGCGGGATGCCGGCGCGAACGAAGTATTGTACGTCTCCGACCGGCGGTGGGCTTTGGTGCATGAATTGCAGGGCGAGTCAGAGCCGCCATTGGAAGAGCTGTATAAACAATTTTCGGAAGTTGATTTGCTTCTGATCGAAGGCTTTAAACGACATGATCATGCAAAGCTGGAGGTCTACCGTGCTGACACGGGGCTGCCGCTTCTCGCCGCCGAAGATGATTGGGTGATCGCTGTCGCTAGCGACAGCGGTAGACCCAACGGGCTGCCCAAGAAACGTGATATCTTAGTATTGGATTTGAATGATATTCCGGCCATCGCCGATTTCATCATGGCGCATTGCGAATTGATCAGGCGCCAACCCGATCGCTGCGAACGGCCGCATGAACCTGGGGAGTGGCGCTGATGGCGCAGCTAACCGATGATTGTTTTGCCTTTGGCGGCGAATTGATGCCGGCCGCTGAGGCCTTAGCGCGTCTTAGTCAAACCACTGACATCGTTGCCACGCCGCGGAAGATGAGTTTGCTCCAGGCACATGGCCGTATATTGGCGCGCGATGTTCTTTCGGCGCGCGATGTGCCGCCCCATGACAATGCGGCGGTCGATGGCTGGGCCGTGTTCTTTGACGACCTCAACCCGGACCGGGAAACCAGGCTGCCGTGGAGCGAGCGTATTCCGGCCGGTCGGCCCCTTGGCCATGCGGCACGGCGTGGCGTTGCGGTACGCATCTTTACCGGGGCGCCGATGCCTGCCGGCGAAGGTGGCGCGCCCGGCCCGGACACGGTGTTGATGCAGGAGGATTGCCGCGAACATGATGGCGTTGTTGTTATCCCGCCTGGTATCAAGCAGGGCGCCAACCGACGTTTTGCTGGCGAAGATATCAAAAATGACGCCGTCATCCTCTCCGCCGGGCGGCGTCTGAAGCCACAGGATATAGGTCTCGCCGCATCGGTCGGGCTCACCACCCTTTGGGTCTACCAGCCACTCAAGGTCGCGGTATTTTCGAGCGGCGATGAGGTGTTCGAACCCGGTGCAGCGTTGCCGCCCGGCGGCATTTATGATTCTAACCGCTTCATGGTCGTCGCTCTACTGGAAGCGCTGGGCTGTGACGTGAATGATTTTGGCATTCTCCCTGATCGGCTTGACGCGGTGCGCCGAGAACTCGACAATGCATCCGGCTCGCATGATTTGCTGATCACATCTGGTGGGGTATCGACTGGCGAAGAGGATCACATCAAGGCTGCGGTCGAAGCGCTTGGCAATCTATATTTCTGGCGTCTTGCCATCCGCCCCGGCCGGCCCATCGCGCTTGGGCAGGTCGGGCGCGTGCCGTTCGTCGGGCTGCCAGGTAATCCTGTTGCGGTGCTAGTAACCTTTATGCGTTTCGCGCGGCCTCTCGTGCTTCGTCTCTCGGGCGCGGCGGAGGTCGAGCCGCAGCATTACCCGGTTCGCGCGGATTTCGATTACAAAAAGAAAAAAGGCCGACGCGAATGGTTGCGGGCGCGCTTGCGCATGCTTGACGACGGCAGCGTGGCAGCGGAGAAATACGGTCGGGGCGGCGCCGGGATTCTGTCTTCAGTGGTATTTGCCGATGGGCTTATCGAGTTGGCCGAGGATGTGACCCAGGTGGAACGCGGCATGACGGTAGATTTTTTGCCCTTCAACGAAATGATGCGCTAAGGACGTGCCGTGAAATTACTCTATTTTGCTTGGCTCAAACAGAAGATCGGCGTCGGTGAGGAAGATATCGCGCTGCCCGATGGTGTTGCTACGATTGCGGGGCTGGTCGACTGGTTAAAAACCCGCGGCCCCGGTTACGGCGAGGCACTGGCTGATCTTTCCGCTGTGCGCTTTGCCGTAAATCAGGATTTTGCCAATCTTGACCACCCGCTCGCCAAGGAAGATGAAGTCGCGTTTTTCCCTCCTGTGACGGGTGGCTGAGGGCAGGAGATGATCCGGGTACAGCGTGAGGATTTCGATGTTGGCGCCGAGATGTCGGCGATGAGTGGTAAGAATGTTGGTGCCCTCGCGTCGTTCACCGGCCTGGTGCGCGGCTCAGACGGCGATGCTGCCATCGGCGCCATGACGCTTGAACATTACCCCGGTATGACGGAAAAGAATCTGGCTGAAATCGAGGCCGAGGCACGCCAGCGCTGGCCGCTCGAAGATTGCCTGGTTATTCACCGCTATGGCCGGCTGGAGCCCGGCGAGCGAATTGTCCTAGTGATTACCGCATCCTCGCACCGCAGGGCAGCCCTAGAATCCTGCGCTTTTCTAATTGATTGGCTAAAAACCAGCGCACCGTTCTGGAAGTTAGAGGAGCGTGGCGATAGAAAAGAGTGGGTTGAGGCGCGTGCCTCGGACGACCAAGCTGCGGAAAAATGGACGGTCACCAAGAAATAGTCTGCGCCGCAGCCGCGGCTTAACTGCCCTTACGGACTTCCGCGTCGTAATCTTCCATTAACTGTCGCGTGATAGGTCCGACCTGGAAATTATGCCCGTCTATTTCTCCAACCGGCGTGACTTCGGCTGCGGTGCCGGTGAGGAACACTTCATCTGTATGGGCGAGCTCTTCCGGCATAATTACGCGTTCCACCACTTCATGACCACGCTTGCGCGCGAGGTCCATGACGGTGCGCCGGGTGATGCCATCGAGAAAACAGTCCGGCGTCGGCGTATGTAGCACGCCGTTTTGCGCCAGGAAGATATTTGCGCCGGTGGCTTCGGCGACCTGCCCGCGCCAATCCAGCATCAAGGCGTCATCATAGCCGTCGGGCTCGACCGCGTGACGAGATAATGTGCAAATCATGTAAAGCCCGGCCGCCTTTGCCTTGACCGGTGCGGTATCAGGCGAAGGGCGGCGCCATTTAGAGGTCTTCATACGGATGCCGCGCTTGCGATTCTCGTCGCCAAATAGATTGGGCCAGGGCCATGTAGCGATCGCCACATGGGTCTTGGCTACTTGAGCTGAGACGCCCATCATTTCGGTGCCGCGCCATGCCACTGGACGGACATAGCCGTCAATGATGTCCTGTGCATCGATTACCTCGTTGCAGGCAGCATTGATCTCGTCAATCGTGAAGGGAATTGTCATGTCGAGCAATGAAGCAGAATCGAAGAGCCGCTCGGTATGTTCCTGCAGTTTGAATATGCGCCGCGAATAGGCGCGCTCGCCCTCGAACACGCAGCTGGCATAGTGCAGCGCATGACTAAGCACGTGGAGATTGGCATCACGCCACGGCACCATTTTGCCGTCAAGCCATATTACCCCGTCGCGGTCGTCAAAAGGTATCATGTCGGCCATTTGCGCTCGTTCTCCCGCACCAAACCGCTTTGCTAGGTCGAAAAGCGGTTGCGTTCTCTATCACCACACTGCATATAAGTCAACATGACTGACTTAAAATCGAGGCCCAACCCCCTGTTCCTGCGTCACGACCAGCTCCACCAGGGAATCGAGCTGTTATTTTACGCATATCGCGATTTCACAGCAGAGTGCGACGCTATGCTAGCGACCTATGGATTTGGCAGAGCGCATCACCGGGTGATCTATTTTGTCGCCCGCAGCCCGGCGATTTCTGTGGCCGAATTGCTGGCCATTCTGCGAATTACCAAACAAAGCTTGTCGCGCGTTCTCAGCCAATTGGTCAAAGAGGGTTTCGTTTCGGTGCAGAAGGCTCAGTCTGACAGACGGCGACGATTATTGCAGCTTACTGATAAGGGGTTGGAATTGGAACGTCGCTTGTCCGAGGTTCAGCGCGCCCGTATTGGAGCAGCATACCGTTCCGCCGGCGGCGATGCGGTGGAAGGATACCGCAAGGTGTTACTCGGCATTATCGATAAGGCTGATCGCCAGCGCTTCGAGGACTAGCGCTACTCCCGCCATTAGCGCTTTGCCCTATCGGAGGGTCGTTGACATATACTAACTTTATGAATCAGGATCAGGCGCGTCAAAGATCACATTCGGCGCCGGCGCTCGACGTCGATGCTCCGCATATTATGGTGGTCGATGACGACGATCGATTGCGCAAACTGCTCAGGCGCTATCTTACCGAGAACGGCTATCGCGTCACTACCGCGCAGACTGCGGTGGAGGCAGAATCCAAGCTACGCGGTCTAGCGTTCGATCTTCTGGTGCTCGACGTGATGATGCCGGGCGAGAGCGGCATCGAACTGACTCGCCGACTGCGCGAGCGCCTCTCAGTGCCGATTCTCTTGCTTACCGCGATGGGGGAGCCCGAGGATCGAATATCAGGGTTGGAGAGCGGCGCTGATGATTATTTGACCAAACCTTTTGAGCCGCGCGAGTTGTTGCTGCGCATTGCAACAATCCTGCGCCGCAGCCGGCTGGTGCCGCCGCCCGCTATCGAGACACCGGTTCGCATTGGCGGTTTTGAATTTCACCCGGCGCGCGCCGAGTTGGCGCGTGATGGCGAGAGTGTGCGTCTGACCCATACCGAATCCCAATTGCTGACGCTGTTCATTGGCCAAATCGGCGTCACGCTTAGCCGGGAGCAGCTGTGCCGGCATTGTGGCATCGACGACGGCGGCCGCGCGATCGATGTGCAAATTGCCCGCCTACGCCGCAAGATTGAAGTCGATCCGAGCGCACCTCGCCATCTCCTTACAGTATGGGGCGAGGGCTACACCTTGCGCCCGCGCTAGGTATCCGACATGGCGGCCGCTCACATCAACTTGCTCAGGCGCCTCACACCCAAAGGGTTATTCTGGCGGTCGCTATTAATCCTCTTGATCCCTTTGGTGCTACTGCAAGGTGTGGTCGCCTATATCTTCTTCGAACGCCATTGGGATACGGTTAGCCGGCGGCTGGCCTTGGGCGTGACAGGCGACATAATCTATGTCATGCGCACCATTCAGAAATATCCCGAGGATGAGTTCCGCGAATGGACGTTGCGCGCGGCTTATCGCGAAATGCAAATAAATGCCGTCTTCGAACCCGGTATCAAATTGCCTGCGGCGGCGCCCAAGCTCAGTAGTAGAAATGCTGATCGCATGCTGCAACATGCGCTCTCCGAACGGTTAGTTATACCTTTCCACATCGATACACGGCGGGACGACGAGAACATCTCTGTCCGCATCGAATTACAGGAAGGTGTATTGAACATCCTCACGCCGCTCAAACGCATGTTCTCCACCACAATCTATATCTTTGTATTATGGATGGTCGGCACGGCCCTTGTGGTTACTGCCATAGCGATTTTTTTCCTGCGTAACCAAATTCAACCAATTCGGCGTCTGGCGGCGGCGGCAGAGGCGTTCGGCAAGGGCCGCTCCGAGGTTGAATTCAAACCCGCCGGGGCGGCTGAAATTCGCCAGGCTGCTGCGGCATTCATCGATATGCGCGGGCGCATCGCGCGCCATCTCGATCAGCGAACGGAAATGCTAGCCGGTGTCTCGCATGATCTCAGGACGCCGCTTACCCGTATCAAGCTTCAGCTCGCAATGTTGGGCGAAACTCTACCGGAAGCGCGGGCCGACGTTCTGGAGGTCGAAGCCGACATCGCGGAAATGGAAAAAATGATCGACGAATATTTGGCCTTTACGCGCGGCCAGGGCGCCGAGGCGACAGCGCCGGTCGATCTTTCGGCGCTGATTGGCGAAGTTGTTGAAGGCGCGCGGCGAAACGGCGCCGCGGTTACGTTCGTTGCCAAGCAGGCGCTGACCTTACCGCTCCAGCCGAACGCCATTAAGCGCTGTCTGACCAATTTGGTGGATAATGCGGTGCGTTATGGCGACCATACGGAGATCACGGCGCGCCTTATCGGCGCCAGTGTGGAGGTGGTCGTGGAGGATGACGGTCCGGGCATTCCTCCTGAGAGCTTTGATGACGTGTTCAAACCGTTCTTTCGCCTCGATGATTCGCGTAATCCCAATTACGCTGGAGCCGGTCTGGGTCTTGCCATTGCCCGCGATGTTACGCGCAGCCATGGCGGAGATATCATTTTAGAAACAGCAAGCTCGGGAGGACTTCGCGCGGTATTGCGCTTGCCGGTTTAGTAAAGGCGCATACCGTCAGAAACTGCACGCTCGGGTGCGATTAACACGACCCCGCCGGTTGCCCCGGGAAAGCCCAGTACTAGGACCTCGGACATGAAAGCGCCAATCTGTTTGGGCTGGAAATTGACCACGGCGGCAATTTGCCGGCCTACCAGGTCTTCAGAACGGTAATTTTCTGTCACTTGTGCAGATGTCTTGCGCTCGCCGATCTCGGGGCCAAAATCAATCCAAAGTTTGTACGCCGGGACGCGCGCTTCGTGATAAAGCTCGGTGCGCAGGATAGTGCCGGCGCGAATATCAACCTTGAGAAAATCTTCAAATGAAAGTGGTGTCTCAGCCAACGCTGACCTCTAGGGGTCCTGAGGGTTCGCCTGTAACAGTTTCGCAGTCCGGCAATTCGGTCTCGCGGCGCCCGCGCCGGCGCAGGAACCCCAGTAGCCGATCTGCCCGGCTCAACTGGCGGTCGAGAGATGCCATGGTACGCGACATGTCTTCGCTGTCATCGTTGAACCAGGTGCGCAACACCGCAAGATAAATAAGTGCCAAGCCCTTGATGCGAAGCTGCCCCCGTACGCCCGAAGAAGGAATATTCGCCGCCTCCATCATCCAGCGCATCGAGCGGTATAGGCTCAGAGGCCCGCTCGCCAGCGCTTCAACATCGGAGGTCGACGCGCGTAAGATCGAGTGCACCGCCTCTTTGTGCGGATTCATCGCATCGAAACGCTTCATCAACACGTCGAACAGCCGCTCACGGCTTAGTTTGTCAGCTATTTCCGGGTCGATATGGTTTAGCACGGCTTCATCAACACGCGTGGTATAGGCTGCGATAATTGCGATCTTTGAGGGATAGGTACCGTGCAGCGCAGCTAAAGAGAGACCGGTTGCCGCAGCAATATCGTTCAGGCTCGTTTGCGCCCAGCCCTTTATCGCCGCCAATTCGAGCGCATTATCGACGATCAAGCGTGGATAATCCGTTTTCCTGGGCATCTCGTCGCTACCGTCATTCTTTCTGGGTTATCAATTCTGTTGTCTTTAAGTAGGCGTGGCACGGGCTGGGGTCAATTCGTTGAAGGTGATTTATCCGGCGAGCGCCTTCGAGCGAGTGGTTGCCGCCAGAACGGCACGCTTCATCAGGCGGTCGAGGCCGTCCCCGGCCATCAGCACATCAAGCGCAGCTGCCGTTGTACCACCCGGGCTGGTGACATTGACCCGAAGCTGGCTCGGCGCATCTTCGGAACGGCTCGCTAATTCACCGGCGCCGCGAACCGTCGCGCGCGCCAAGCGCATGGCTAGATCCGCACATAGTCCGGCTTCCACGCCAGCGGCTGCGAGGGTTTCAATTAACAAAAAGACATAGGCTGGACCGCTACCGGAGACTGCCGTGACCGGGTCCATCAGACTCTCTTCAGAGACCCAGGCCACCTCGCCGACGGCTTCGAGCAGGGTCTGGCAGCGCGCCTTTTGGCCTTTGCTGGTTTGCGCATTGGCGCAGGCGACCGTCATGCCGAGACCGATCGCCGCTGGGGTATTCGGCATGGCGCGAACCACCGGTACCGAGCCGAGATGAGTCTCGAACAGCGATATAGTGCAGCCCGCAGCAATCGAGAGAAAAACTATCTCGCCGGAGTTAAGGCGCTTATAGTCAGGAACGACGTCGTTCATGATTTGTGGTTTGACTGCGAAGACAACGGTTTCAGCCGCGCCCGGCAGTTCAGCCGCCTCCGCAACGACAGTCACACCAAACGGGGCCAAACTTTTAGCCGTACTGGCTTTTGGCTCGACAACATGAATTTTCGAAGCGTTGACCCCGCTTTCGAGCCAGCCTGTGAGTAGTGCACCGCCCATTTTTCCGCCACCGACTAACACGATGCCGTCGGAATGTATCTCGGTCATCAGGCCTGGCCGGCGGTCTCGAAGAGAGCCGCGTCGAGCGCCTCCCGGGACGATTTGCCGGCCCAAATGACGTGCTGGAAGGCAGGGTAAAAGCGATTACATTCCTGCAAGGCAATCCCGAGGAGATCTTCAATTTGCGCTTCCGTTGGATGCGGTGCATCCCTGAAAATAAAAGTATGGCGCCAGGTCGGCCGTTTCTCGTCCTGTCGGAGGTTAAAATGTCCGAGCCACATATTCTCATTGATTAGCGCCAGAAGGCCGTGAATATCCTCCAGCCGGTCGTCGGGTACCTTCATGTCGTAGCCGCAACGAAATTCAAGCGCGTCGACGTCGGAACTATAGGCAAACCACATCTCATAGGCGCACCAGGGGCCAGTATAGTGCGCCGCCAACAACTCCTCTTCGTTAAAACGCTCGAACGGAATGTCCGCCGCACCCGCCACCCGTTCGACAATATCTAGCGGATTGTTGTCGAGGAAATCTACCGAACTCAGGATTGTCGACATTCGCGTGTCCGTTTGGCAGTTCTCAATTCACGAACCACGCGGTCACACTCACCAGTTATCCATATATTGTGGTAGTGGAGCCGCGTATGCCCAAATTGTATGGTCTCATACAATAGTGGGTGTAAAGGCCAAATCAAAGCGCAAAATCTAGGGGGCTGGTCGAATTATTCGCTCGCGCAAGAGAATTGCAAGAGACTGCTATTCTGAGTTGTTTTTCGCTTTCAACGCCTGCTCCAATTGCTCAACCCGAAGGCTGAGCGCTTCCTGCTCGGCGCGCGCTTTCGCGGCTATCTCCGTCACCGCGTCGAATTCATCACGGCTGACTATGTCCATGCCGTCAAATATTTTTTCAAATTGGCGTTTGAGCAGAGTTTCGAATTCTCCTTTGACGCCGCCGGCGGCGCCCATCGCGCTGCTAGCGACCCGCGCCAAATCGTCCAGTATTCGGTTATTCGTCTGCATTTCACACTCCATACGGCAAGATGTGCCTATAATACAACGTCTTGGCGGCGGCGCTTGTATTATTCGACCCCGGCACGCCTTGCCGGTGCCGTGGCTAGGGCAATATAAGGTGCGTTCGAGCACCCTTTTACGCAACCTTGGCGAAAACAACGCATGATATTAGTGACAGGCGGCGCCGGATTCATCGGCTCAAATCTGGTCGCTGAACTGGAGGAGAGCGGAACGGGCCCGATTGCCGTATGCGACAGGAAGGATGTCGGCGATGGTGGGCGCAACACTGCTAAGCGTCATCTCGCAGCATATGTTGAACCGGAGGCGCTGTTATCGTTTCTGGAAGCACATCGCGGCGAGATGCGGGCGGTCTTCCATATGGGCGCCACCTCATCGACGATGGAAACCGATGCCAGTTTGTTCGCGCGCAACAATTACCGCCTGAGCCTGGATTTGTGGCACTGGTGCGCGGGCGCAGATGTCCGTTTCATCTATGCTTCATCGGCGTCGACCTATGGCGATGGCGCGATGGGCTTTGATGATGATGGTTCGAAGCAGGCGCTGGCAATGCTGCGCCCGCTCAATCTCTATGGTCGCAGCAAGCATCTATTCGATCAGCGCGTAGCCGGGCTGGTCGCCAAAGGTGCAGCGCGGCCACCGCAATGGGCAGGGCTTAAGTTTTTTAATGTGTTCGGGCCTAACGAATATCACAAAGGCAGGCAGCAAAGCGTAGTTGCGACCGCCTATTCTGCTGCTGCCCGGGGTCAGCCGGTGCGTTTGTTCAAATCGCATGATCCGCAGTACCCCGATGGTGGGCAGTTGCGTGATTTTATCTGGGTTGGAGACTGTGTGGCTGTCATGCTGTGGCTGTTGGCGCATGAAGAGGTAAATGGTCTGTTCAATGTGGGTACTGGCCAGGCGCGCAGTTTCGATGATTTGGCAAAAGCCCTATTCGGCACGCTGAAACGTGAACCAGAAATCGAATATATCGACATGCCAGAAGCGATTCGTGAGCGCTATCAATATTTTACCGAGGCGCGCATGGCGCGTTTGCACGCCGCTGGATTTGCGAAGCCCTTTACCACTTTGGAGGCCGGTGTGACCAGCTATGTGCGCGATTATCTAAGCCGGAAAGACCCCTACCGATGAGCCTCGCGCTGGCATTTCCCAATTTAGATCCGGTTATCGTCAATTTTGGTCCCGTCGCAATCCGCTGGTACGCACTGTCCTATGTGCTCGGGCTGTTGCTTGGCTGGCGTTACATCCGCTATCTTGCCAAAGGAAACGTGCCGGGGCTTGATCGCCGCGCGGCTGATGATTTTCTCGTGTGGTGTACGCTCGGCGTCATCGTTGGTGGGCGGCTCGGCTATGTCATCTTCTATCAGCCGAGCTATTTCATCGCCCATCCTGGGCAAATACCGGTCGTCTGGCAGGGCGGCATGTCCTTCCATGGCGGTATGTTAGGGGTGGTCGTCGTACTGTTTCTCTTCGCCCGGATACGGAGGCTGAATGTGCTTTCGGTCGCCGACGCTGCCGCCTGTGCCGTTCCCATCGGACTATTCTTTGGGCGCGTCGCCAATTTTGTAAACGGCGAGCTTTATGGCCGGGCGAGCGATGTGTCCTGGGCCATGGTGTTCCCCGGCGGAGGCCAGTCGCCACGCCATCCTAGCCAACTTTATGAGGCCTTTCTCGAGGGGTTGGTGCTATTCACAGTTCTGGCGCTGTTGGCAATCGTATTTCGCGCCGGCCGGCGCGCGGGTCTGCTCACTGGGATCTTCCTGATCGGTTATGGCCTATCGCGCATCGTAGTCGAACTGTTCCGTGAGCCGGATGTTTTCCTCGGCTTTATCCTTGGCGACACCACCATGGGCCAAATCTTGTCTCTGCCGATGTTGGCTGTTGGGCTCTATTTGGCGCTCCGCACAAAGCCGTGGCTACCACTCAGAGCGGGAGGCTGAACCCTGACCCCTCTCGTTACATACCTCAAGCAGATAATTGCCGAAAGCGGGCCGATAACGATGGCGCGCTACATGGAGGTTTGCCTGAGTGATCCGAAGTATGGTTATTACCGTCGCCGCGAACCGATCGGTGCTGCCGGTGATTTTATCACAGCGCCTGAAGTGAGCCAGATGTTTGGCGAATTGATCGGTCTTTGGTGCGCCGTGACATGGTACCAGATGGGCGCGCCCGAGCGCATCCATCTGGTTGAACTCGGACCGGGCCGCGGCACCTTGATGCAGGACGCGCTGCGCGCCGTTCGTGGCGAGCCAGAATTTTGCAGCGCTTTCTCGCTCCATCTCGTCGAAACCGGCGACCGCCTGCGCGACGCGCAGTGCCAACGCTTGGCCGGCGCCGAGGCCGTATGGCATTTGTCACTCGAAAGTGTACCACCTGGTCCGTTGTTGCTAATCGCCAATGAATTTTTTGATGCTCTGCCTGTTCATCAATATGAAATGACCGCCGATGGCTGGCGCGAACGTCTGGTCACATTCCACGACGGCGCTTGCCGGTTGCAGTTGGCGCCGCTCCCTTGCGCACTGAACAGGCCGGGTCAACCCGGTGATGTGTTCGAACACGCACCAGCGCGGAACACCTATATGGCCGATATCGCCGCGCGCCTACAACGCCATGGTGGAGCCGCCCTGATCATCGACTATGGTCACAGTGAGGGCGTTAATGGCGATACGTTGCAAGCAGTTCGAACTCACCGTGCGCAATCGATATTTGCGGAGCCGGGTCTCGCCGATTTGACCTCGCACGTGGATTTTGAAGCGCTGGGTCGCGCCGCGCCAGGGCTTTCGCGGCATGGACCGCGTCGTCAAGGCGAATTTCTGCGGGCGTTGGGCATTGAGGCACGGGCCGCCATGCTGCAGCGCTCAGCGTCACCCGACCAGGCGAAGGAGATCGATACCGCATTGCACCGCCTACTCGATTCTCGCCAAATGGGCGACTTGTTTAAGGTCTTAGCGGTGACCCAACAGGACGCTCCGGTGCCTGCCGGTTTCGAGCGCTACGCGGCCGTCGCGAAGGCGCTATAGGGCACCGGTAGATGGTAAGCGCACTCGAATATCAGGCATTGGCCACGTCCAGCGCGGTGCGCCACGGATTTTTTACCCGCGCTGGCGGAGTAAGCAACGGCGTTTACGCGTCGCTCAATTGCGGCTTTGGTTCAAAAGACGATCCCGAGTCAGTGCGCGAAAACAGGGCACGAGCGGCGGCGGTGTTTGGGCTCTTGGCCGACGACCTCTGCACTGCGTATCAAGTCCATGGCGACCAGGTGGTATCAGTCGAAAAGGCATGGCCGCAGACCCACGTGCCGCGCGCCGATGCTCTGGTCAGTGATAAACCCGGCCTAGTGCTCGGCATCCTTACCGCCGATTGCGCCCCGGTCCTACTGGCAGATAGTGATAACCATGTCATCGGCGCGTTGCATGCGGGGTGGCGCGGTGCGCTTGGTGGTATCCTTGAGGCTGGTGTCGCGGGGATGCGCAGGTTGGGAGCACACCCTAGAATGATCCGCGCTGTGATCGGCCCCACCATCGGCCCCGAATCCTATGAAGTCGGGCCAGAGTTTCCAGCACGGTTTGTGGCGCGGGACCCTGGCGCCCAAGTGTTTTTTCGCCCGGCTGTCCACGACGGTCATTATCTGTTCGATCTGCCCGGCTATGTAGCGCGTCGGCTTGGCGCCCTCGGGCTCGGCGAAATCGCTCAGCTAAGGCGTGATACCTATGTCGAGGAAGCGCAATTCTTTAGCTATCGGCGCAATAGCCAGCGCGGCGAGAGCGATTATGGCCGCTTACTCGCGGCAATCGCGCTGGTGGACTGAAGCGCATGCCGCACATGATCCTGTTTTGCGCCTTTCTCTTCTTCGGGCTCATGGCGGGCTGTGTGTTCATGTAACTGCTGTCACTGATGAGGTTCTCTGTCCAATTATTGACTATCCTAACCTGCGTCGTTGTGCTCGCCGCCTGTGGCGAATTGCCACGGCCGTTTCAGCCGGCTGAAACGGCATCTCTGGAAATCCTGGAAGAGTCATTAGGTACGCGGGCCGGTGTATTTATCGAGCCGGTGCCAGGGATTCCGGAAGTTGATTCGGCGCGCTTGACGGGAGATTTGGTGCGGGCGTTGCGGGCGTTCGACGTCGCGGCCGGGCGGCATGCTAGAAACCGCGCCAGTTACCGGATTTTTGCTGAGCTCGGTGCGGCGGGGGTAATGCGTTGGTCACTTGCCGCGCCAGATGGCAAAATTGTATTTCGCTTTGATGACGAAGGGGATGGCGACCGCGCCGAGGTTGTAGCCCGCGGCTTCGCGACAATTCTTAATCTTGATACCCTGGCGGCGGTCAATGCCGGCCCGAGTTTGGCCGTACAACCGGTAGATGGCGCGCCCGGCGACGGCCGTTATTCACTGACCCGAGCGATGCGTCGTGCATTGATCCAGTCCGGGTTCAAATCCACCGAATCTCTTGAGAGTGCATCCTTCATCGTGCTCGGTAGTGTGTATGTCGCGGATGCGCTAGATTCGAAACAGCAGCAATCGATCACTGTAGACTGGACCGTCCTAACTCCAGACGGCGCGCGCGTCGGCACGGTCAGTCAGAGCAATGTCGTGCCCCGTGGAGCGCTTGACGGCGCGTGGGTTGAGTTAGCCCAGGTGGTGGCTGTAAATGGCGCGCAGGGGGTCGTTTCTCTGTTGACGCGTATTGGCGTGGTCGAATAGGCCGTCATTGGGACTACATTATTGCTGCTAAGAGCGTTTACAGTGCCAAACCGTCTTGATACATTCCGCCGCGCCAATTAGGCAGCTCCATGCGTAAATTTTAAAGAACCGGCGTCCACATAAAGATCGACCGGTCCGTGGCCGTTAGTGGAGAATAGAATCAATGAAGCTCCTCGCCGGAAACAGTAATCGGCCTCTGGCCGAAGCGATCGCGGCTTCGCTCAATATCCCGCTGACCAAAGCCACTGTCCGGCGCTTTTCGGACAATGAGATTTTCGTTGAGATACACGAGAACGTGCGTGGCGAGGATGTCTTTGTCGTTCAATCGACTTCGTCGCCGGCCAACGACAATATGATGGAGTTGCTGGTCTGCCTGGACGCGCTCAAACGCTCTTCGGCACGGCGCGTTACGGCGGTGTTGCCATATTTTGGATACGCCAGGCAGGACCGTAAATCGGCGCCGCGGACACCGATCTCGGCTAAGCTGGTCGCAAATTTGATTACTGCCGCAGGAGCCAACCGGGTGCTGACGCTTGATCTGCATGCTGGCCAGATTCAGGGGTTTTTTGATATTCCTGTCGACAATCTCTACGCCGCTGGGGAAATTATCGGTGATATCGAGCGCAATTTTCCCAATGGGAATTTGATGGTTGTCTCGCCTGACGTCGGTGGTGTCGTGCGGGCGCGCGCGATCGCCGAGCGACTCGAAGCGGATCTCGCCATCGTTGATAAACGGCGGGAAAAAGCCGGCGTGTCGGAGGTGATGAATATCATCGGCGATGTCGGAGGGCGGGAATGTATATTGGTCGATGATATTGTCGATTCGGCGGGTACTCTATGTAACGCTGCCGCGGCTCTAAAAGAGGCCGGCGCTAATGAAGTACATGCCTATGTGAGCCACGCCGTTCTGTCTGGTGGCGCCGTGGCTCGGGTATCCTCTTCTGACCTTAAATCCCTGGTGGTGACCGATACAATTGCCATGACTGAGGCCATGCGGGTTTCGGAAAGCATCAAGATTTTGTCCATTGCAAAACTTATGGCGGAAGCGATCCGGCGAATTAGTGCGGAAAGCTCCGTCTCAAGCCTGTTCAATTAGGCGTCCCACCTGTTGGTGAGAGGCGCGGAACAGCGAACGTGTAAGGAAAAGATAATGAGTGATATTAGTTCGATCGGCGCCAAGGCTCGCGAGTTGACCGGCAAGGGCCCGTCTCGGAGACTGCGCGGCGATGGTCGCATCCCTGCTATCGTTTATGGCGGAGTGGGAGATCCTGTGCAGCTGTCTCTGAATCTTGCCGAGTTCCACAAGGAATATCGCCGCCCCGGGTTTTTTACCCGTCTCTACGATATTAATATCGATGATGATACCGTGCGCGTCTTGCCGCGCGACGTGCAGCTTCATCCGGTGACGGATTATCCGTTGCACGCGGATTTTCTGCGCTATGTGAAGGGCGCCCAGATCGCCGTGAACGTCGCCGTCCGGTTCGAAGGGCACGAGGAGTGCGAGGGCTTGAAGCGCGGCGGCGTGATTAATATCGTACGCCATGAAGTAGAACTTCTCTGCCCGGTCGAATTGATTCCCGACGCCATCGTCATCGACATCGCGGGTCTCAATATCGGTGACAGCGTGCATATCAGTGCGATCGAGTTGCCCGAGGGTGTCACGCCGACCATTACTGACCGCGATTTTACCGTTGCCACCATCGCTGCACCGACCATCCATGTGGAGGAAGAGGTAGACGAAGGTGAAGAAGGTGAAGAGGGTGAAGTAGGTGAGGAAGGCCTAGAGGGCGAAGAGGGCAAAGAAGGCGTAGAGGGCGAGGAAGGCGGTGACGGCGAAGCGCGAAAGGGCGATTCGGAGGGCTCGGACTCCTAGACGCGGGACGTCCAGTCCGCGTACGAACGGCGTAAAATATTATGTATGTTTTTGCGGGGCTCGGAAATCCGGGCGCCCAATATGCCAAAAACAGACACAACATCGGCTATTTGGTGGCTGATGAGATTTCTCGCCGCTATGGGCTCGAAGGCTTTCGCAGTCGCAGTCGCTTGTCCGCGGATACCGCCGAGGGCCGTGTCGGTGATGCCCGCATTGTTCTCCTCAAACCGACCACCTTCATGAACGAATCCGGGCGCGCTCTCGGCGCTGTTCTGCGCTACTTCAAAATCGAACCGGCAGAACTGTTCGTTTTCTATGATGAGCTTGATCTGGCGCCCGGCAAGTTACGAGTGAAGTTTGGCGGCGGCAGCGCGGGTCACAACGGCATAAAAAGTTTGCGTGCCCATATCGGCGCGGATTTTTGGCGAGTTCGTATGGGTATTGGTCATCCCGGTGACAAAGATCAAGTATCGGACTATGTTTTGAGTGATTTTTCCAAGGCTGACGGGGCGTGGGTGGCGAAGCTGGTCAATGCTACCGCGCAATTGGCGCCGCTTCTCCTCGACAACGACAAGAATGATTTCATGACCCGCGTCGCGTTATTGGCGCCGCCGCCACGCCCGGTGCAAGACGAAACGAACGAAAAAGAAGAGCCTCAAGATGGGATTTAGGTGCGGCATCGTAGGTCTGCCCAATGTAGGCAAATCAACCCTCTTCAATGCCCTTACCAGCGCCGCGTTGGCGGATACCGGCAATTACCCGTTTTGTACGGTCGAACCCAATGTCGGGCGCGTACCGGTGCCGGACCACGAGCTTGAAACCATTGCCAGAATCGCTAAATCGACACGGATTGTAGCTACCATGCTTGAGGTGGTAGATATCGCCGGATTGGTGCGTGGCGCAAGTCAGGGCGAGGGGCTGGGCAATCAATTTCTCGCGCAAATTCGTGAAGTTGACGCCATCCTTCACATGGTACGTTGCTTCGAGGACGATCAAGTCAGTCATGTCGAAGGTCCGGTCGATCCGCTTCGCGACATCGAATTGATCGAAACCGAGTTGATGTTGGCCGATCTGGAGAGCCTTGAACGCCAATTAGACGGCGTAATCAAGCGTGCCCGCGGCGCTGATAAGGAAGCCAAGGCGCTGCAGCCACTCATCGGCAAGGCGCTGGAAGTTTTGCGCGCCGGCAAGCCAGTGCGTGCCCTTGATCTGACCGAAGATGAGCGCCCCTTATTAAAAATGTTGCATCTGTTGACTGCCAAGCCGATGCTTTATGTCTGTAATGTCGACGAACAACAGGCGAGTGACGGCAATGCCCAGAGCGCGGCGGTGGCCCAGCGTGCGGCAGATGAAGGTGCGCAGGCGGTCGTCGTTTCAGCTGCCATCGAAGCTGAAATCGCGGCACTTGGCGATGTCGAAGAGAAACGCGCCTTTCTCGAAAATCTCGGTCTCGAGACTGCCGGTCTGGAGCGCGTCATCCATGCCGGCCACCACTTGTTGGGATTGATCCGGTTCATGACCGCCGGGCCGAAGGAAGCGCGCGCCTGGAATCTGCGCCAGGGTGCTAGCGCGCGTGAGGCAGCGGGAAATATTCATAGCGACATGGCGCGTGGGTTCATCTGTGCCGAAACCATAGCGTATGAGGATTTCTTGGCCAGTGGCGGTGAGGCTGGTGCCAAAGCGACGGGTAAGATGCGCCAAGAAGGCGCGAACTATAAGGTCAAGGACCGTGACGTAATCCTATTTCGCTTCAATGTATGAAATCTGCTATCGAAGGGTGAAGCGGCAATAAATGGGAGGACAAGATGGGAGAGCACATTGTTCTGACTGCAGAAGACGGTCACAGCTTGGATGCCTACCGCGCCGCGTCGGACGGCGCAACCAAGGCAGGGCTACTGGTAATTCAAGAAATTTTCGGTGTTAACATACATATACGGGAGCTTTGCGATGCCTTCGCGGCGGAAGGTTATCTCGCCATCGCGCCGGCAATGTTCGACCGCAAGCAGCGCCAGGTCGACTTAGGCTACACCGCCGAGACCATCTCCGCGGGTCGTGCGCTCAAAGATGACGTCGGCTGGCAAGACCCCATCTCCGATATGCAGGCGGGGTTGGTGACTCTGCGCGAGGCCGTTGGGCCGGCCGGAAAAATAGGTGTGGTCGGCTATTGCTGGGGCGGCTCGCTCGCTTGGCTCGCCGCTTGCCGCCTTAAGAGTGATTGTGCGGTCGGCTATTATGGCGGCCAGATTGGACAGTTCCTGGATGAGCAGCCTTGCTCACCGACGATGTTGCATTTTGGAAGCGAAGATGTTGGCATCCCAACTTCGATCGTTGAAAGCATTGGTAGCGCGCATCCGGAAGTCAAAATTTACGTCTATGAGGGCGCCGGGCACGGCTTCAACTGCGACCAGCGCACCGATTATCATCCGGCAGCATTCGCCCTGGCGCGTGAGCGCACAATGGCACATTTTGCCGAGCATTTGGGTTAAGTGGGCATGACTGAGGAATTCCGCCCGGTTCGTCTAGGCGTTATCGGCGGAAGTGGCCTCTATCAGATCGATGGACTCAAGGATGCCGAATGGGTCAGCGTCGTATCTCCGTTCGGTAAGCCATCCGATCAAGTGCTGCTGGGAAACCTTGAGGGCCTGGATGTAGCGTTTTTGCCGCGCCATGGGCGCGGCCATAGCATCCCACCAAGTGAGATCAACTACTGCGCCAATATAGATACACTCAAGCGCTGTGGCGTCACGGATATCATCTCTCTGAGCGCGGTTGGATCGTTGCGAGAAGGTATGGCGCCCGGTGACTTTGTGGTTGTCGATCAATTCATTGACCGTACCTTTGCCCGCGTTAAAAGCTTTTTTGGCGCGGGGCTTGTCGCGCATGTATCCATGGCGCATCCCGTATGCGGCCGTATTGGTAACCATCTCATGCAAGCACTGGCGAAAATTTCCGGTATCCGCGCCGTGCAGGGCGGGACTTATCTGGTCATGGAAGGGCCGCAATTTTCCTCCCTGGCTGAATCGAAGCTTTACCGCAGTTGGGGCTGCGACGTAATTGGCATGACCAACATGCCCGAGGCCAAACTCGCACGCGAGGCCGAAATTTGTTACGCCACCGTGGCCATGGTCACCGATTACGATTGCTGGCACGAAGGTCATGACAATGTATCGGTGGAGGCAGTCATCCAGTTGGTCGGTGAAAATGCCGCACATGCGCGCAGCTTGGTGAGCGCCCTGGCGGCGGGGTTTGAAGCGCAGCGGGCATCGTGTAGCAGTGGTTGCGATCGGGCGTTAGAAAATACCGTGATGACCGCGCCCGAGGCACGAGACGCCGAGCTGATAGCCAAACTCGAAGTAGTCGCCGGGCGAGTATTGTTGCCGTAGTTGGCGTAACATTTCACTCCAAACACGCTGACGCCTCGGTCGATGTGATTATTTCTAACTGTGTTATCAATCTTGCTCCCAATAAACACGCCGTCTTCCGCGATGATTTTCGCATGCTGCGTTCCGGTGGGCGAATGTGTATTTCCGACATTGTTGCTATCGAAGAACTACCCGATGGCCTGAAAAACGAAATAGGCATGGTATCGAGCTGCATCGGCGGCCCGGTTCATGTCAATGTGCTAATAGCAGGATTGATAGCCGCTGGGTTCGATGCAACCGAGGTCTGCGTCAATGAGCAGAGCAAGGAATTTATCGCAGATTGGGCACGGGGCCGCAGCATCAAAGCCTATATCGCTTTCGCCACCATCCGTGCGGCCAAACGCTGAGGGCAAGCGCTCGAGTGTTCTGTTAGCCCGGTCTCTCTAACTCCTTTTCCCCGAGGAGATAGAGGTCTGTGACGTTGGTGGGCTATTTTTAATCGTTGTTAATGTAATTTGGCCCAGATGCGGCGCTTGATGATGTACACAAGCGCCGTGAAGATAGCGATGAATATCAGGACTTTGAGCCCTGTCTTCTTGCGGATCTCTAACTCCGGCTCCGCCGTCCAGGCGAGAAAGACGGAGAGGTCATGCGCCAACTGCTCGAGCGATGGTTCGGTGCCATCAGCATATTCTACCGCTTCGTCATAGAGTGGCTCCGGCATGGCAATTTGGTTGCCGCGGAAATAGTGATTGTAGCTCATGCCCTCGACTAGTTCGAAGCCCTCCGGCGCTTCCTCTTCATAACCGGTGAGTAGGGCATAGAGGTAATCGATGCCACCATCGCGCGCTTTGACGATCAAAGACAGGTCTGGCGGTAACGCACCCCCATTGGACGCGCGGGCTGCTTGCGGATTGTCGAATGGATCAGGGAAGTAATCAGACGCGCGCGCGGGGCGCATGAACATCTCTCCCTCGGCGTCGGGGCCATCCTCTACTTCATATTCTGCCGCAATGGCTTTGATCTGGTCTTCACTGAAACCGATCTCCGCCAAATTGCGGAAGGCGATAAATTCCAGCGAATGGCAGCTTGCACAAACTTCCTGGAAAACCTGAAATCCCCGCTGCAGCTCGTCCCGGTCGAAAGTACCGAACACGCCGGTATGCTTCCACTCATGATCCGGCAGTTCCGCCGCTTCACCCGCGGCGTGGGCCACCTGGCTAAGCCCGACGCCGGCGAACATCAGCCCAAAGGCTGCAGCTATGGCAAACAGCCGGGCCCGCATCACGGATTCCCCGCCGTGCTGGTCCCGCTAGGCGGGCCCGATCCGGCGCCCCCGCCACCTTTCTTGGCCAGTACCGCTTGATGGATGCTTTCTGGCAGCGGTCGGGTGCGTTCGAATTTGCCGAGGAGTGGCAGGATGATCAGGAAATGAGCGAAATAATAAACCGTGCAGATGCGGCCAATGAGGATAAATGACCCTTCCGGAGGATTGGCGCCGACCCAGCCGAGAACGAGGCAGTCAGCGAGAAAAATCCAGAAGAACTGTTTATAGATCGGGCGAAACCGCGCGCTGCGAACCTTGCAGGTGTCAAGCCAGGGCAGCACGAATAGGATAGCAATCGACGCCACCATCGCGATCACGCCGCCGAGCTTATCCGGGACCGCACGCAAAATCGCGTAATACGGCAGGAAATACCATTCCGGCACGATATGGGGCGGCGTTACCAACGGATCAGCCTTGATGTAGTTTATCGATTCACCGAGATAGTTCGGCAGATAAAATACGAAGATCGCTAGCACGAACAACATTACACCGAGGCCGACCATGTCCTTCACCGTGTAGTACGGGCTGAAGGGAATTGTGTCCTTGGAGCTTTTGATGTCGATGCCGAGCGGATTATTTGATTTGCGGTGATGCAGCGCCCAGAGATGCAAGAATACTACGCCACAGAGCAAGAACGGCAGCAGATAATGCAGCGAATAGAAGCGGTTGAGGGTTGGGTTGTCGACCGAGAAGCCGCCCCACAACCAGGTCACCAGGGTCTCACCGATCCAGGGAATAGCGGATACCAGATTGGTGATCACCGTCGCCGCCCAAAAGCTCATCTGTCCCCATGGCAATACGTACCCCATAAAGGCTGAACCCATCATCAGAAACAAAATGAGTACACCCATCCACCACAATATTTCGCGCGGTGATTTGTAGGAGCCATAATAGAAGCCCCGGAAGATATGTATGTAGACCACGACAAAGAACATCGAAGCGCCGTTGGCATGGATATAGCGCATCATCCATCCCCACTCGACGTCGCGCATGATATGTTCTGTGGAGACGAACGCATGATCGACATGAGCGGTGTAATGCATGGCTAGAATCACACCGGTGACGATCTGCACCACCAACATGATCCCGGCGAGAGAGCCGAAATTCCACCAGTAGTTCAGATTACGCGGCGCCGGATAGACGACTAGATGTTCATGCGACCAGCTAAAGATCGGCAGGCGATAGTCGATCCACTGGACGATTCGATAACGGTGAAGGGGTGTCGTCATAATTGCCGCGCTCCGCTTCAGCCGATCTTGACGAGCGTATCGTCGAGAAATTTATATTCGGGAACCGCGAGATTGTTGGGCGCCGGTCCCTGGCGGATACGCCCAGACGTATCGTAGTGCGAGCCATGGCAAGGGCAAAACCAGCCGCCGAAATCGCCGCGCGGGTCCCCCACTTTATTACCGAGCGGGATGCAGCCGAGGTGGGTGCACACGCCGACCAGTATCAGCCATTCGGCTTTCTGTACCCGTGCTTCGTCGCTCTCTGAGTCACTCAGTTCATCCAATGACACGGTCCGTGCCACATCAATTTCTTCTTGCGTACGACGGCGGATAAAAACCGGTTTACCGCGCCACTTCACGGTGATTGATTGGCCGACCTCAATGGCGGATATGTCCACCTCTGTCGACGATAGTGCCAATACATCGGCCGACGGGTTCATTGTCTCGATCAACGGCCATACCACGCCGATGGTCGCGATCGCGCCCATCGCGCCCGCCGCCAAAATCAAAAAATCGCGCCGGGTCTCTTCACCCTGCGGGCTCGTCTGGTCGCTTTCAGACGCAGTGTCTGCCATTATCCAACCCTTCAGTCCCGCGGCCAAAGTGGCCGATAAAGCACAATATAGTGCGGAAAATCCGTGCGGAGCATGCGACCTGCAGCCGCAGCCGAACGGAGGGGTAACACGGGCGAAAGCGAAGGGCAAGAACCTATGAATGGGCCGTTGGATGGGTGCTACGACAGAAAGCCGGACGCTATTCCACGGCTTGCGCAATCGGCGTATTTAGAGTGGTAAAAATTGCGCTCTATCAACCCGATATCGCCGCTAATGTGGGTGCCGTGCTGCGCCTTGGTGCCTGCCTTGGCGTCGCCGTTGAGGTAATCGAACCCTGTGGTTTTCCGTTCGACATGCGTCTTATCCGTCGCGTCGCGCTAGATTATATCGACCATGCGGAATTGCAGCGTCACGTTTCCTGGGCGGTGTTTCAGGCTTCCCAGGAGCGCGGGGAAAGCAGACTGATCCTGCTCTCGACGAAGGGGGCAATGCGCTACGACAAGTTTACCTTTCAGCCCGGCGATACGCTTCTGTTCGGGCGCGAGAGCGCTGGAGTGCCGCCTGAGGTGAGCGCGGCAGCAGACGCGGTGGTGCGCGTCCCAATGGCGCCGGGCATGCGATCTCTTAATATCGCCAGCGCTTGCGCCATGGTATTGGGAGAAGTGTTACGCCAGACCAACCTGTTACCCGGAGACTAACATGAAAGATAGGAAACCACTGCAATTGCCGCCCGGCGCTTCGAGCGATGCTGAGAAGAGCCAAGCGGCGGCGTGGTTCGAAGAATTGCGAGATCAAGTTTGCGCGGCTTTTGAGGGCTTAGAAGACAAATTTGAAGGGTCAAGTGAGCCGCCGGGCCGTTTTGAACGCCGGCCGTGGCAACGCGAAGACGGCGGTGGCGGCGTGATGTCGATCATGCACGGTCGCGTGTTTGAAAAAGTCGGCGTTAATGTCTCGACCGTGCATGGGTCTTTCCCTGCCGATTTCGCGGCCAACGTGCCGGGCGCGGCGGATGATCCGCGCTTCTGGGCGAGCGGCGTTTCCGTGGTCGCCCATATGTGTTCGCCGCATGTGCCGGCGGTGCATATGAACACCCGCCACATCGTCACGACCTCGCGCTGGTTCGGCGGCGGCACTGATCTCACGCCAATGATCATCAATGATACGGATCGCGCGATGTTTCATGGCACCTTAAAAGAGGCGTGTGACGATCATGACCCTGACTATTATCCGCGCTTCAAGGCGTGGTGCGATGAATATTTCTTCCTGCCGCACCGGAAGGAACCGCGCGGCATCGGCGGCATATTTTTCGACTATCTCAACAGCGGTGATTGGCAGGCGGATTTTGCTTTTACGCAGGATATAGGGCGTGCCTTTCTGGAGATCTACCCGGCACTGGTTGGGCATCATATGCACGAGCCGTGGAGCGCGGCGGACCGAGAGCAACAGCTCATCAAGCGCGGGCGCTATGTCGAATTCAATCTGCTGTATGACCGCGGTACTCAATTCGGTCTCAAGACTGGCGGCAATGCAGAAGCCATCCTGATGTCAATGCCGCCGTTGGCTAAGTGGCCGTAAAAAATGCTTCGGATAGACACGCAATTCGATGGACCTGCTTCGAACGAGGAGGATGACATGAGAAATGTCATAATCGGTGCCGCCGTTTTGGGACTCGTTAAATTATGAAGCACCGCGCCTGGCGCAAAGGCGTCTGAGCTACTATCCATTAAAGCTATTTACGGTAACTATCAGGTCTCAGGAATCGCGCGCACTGACGCTAGTGGTTATTTGGGCCTCACATCGCGCAATTTTGAAGTCACCACACATCCCGAAGGCACCGGCATATCGATTTCCTGGACCACCGTGTTGCGCAAGGGCGGCGGCCCCGATAATCCAGATTTACGGCGAAAATCATACAATCTACCATTCGTGTCGAGCGATTTGTCGGAAGATAAAACGCGCCGACTAAGCCTGGTGCGCGGCCACAACCGCGCGCAGCTTTTCGAGGCATTCGCCGCGCGTTGGCGCAAAATTCGCGTCAGTCCACCAGCGTTCGACAGTCCTCAATATAGTGCCAATATCGGGGCCGGCTGGGATGCCGAGTGCCAAGGCATCGGCGCCTTTCACCGGCAGGGTGATCGGCTGCCAGCGCCTGGCGTCTTCGATCATCGCGCGAAATCCATCGCCATTGTCCGGCTGTGCGCACCAAGCCAGCAGTAGCCAATCGATTACCCGCTTGGCCCCGTGCGCGTAAAGCTCCCGGCGCAGTCCGTGTCGATCCAATTTTGTACCTATCGGCGCGGGCGGCGATAGCATTGCGGCGAGGCGTTCATGGTCGCTATTAGAGAGCCGCCACCGTTTCGCTAAATTGTGCACCACGGTAGCGTTGGCGGTCGGGCGCATAAGCGCCGCAAGGCGGCGCAGGGGTTCGGTCTCTAAATCGATCTTCAGCAGAGCACGCAAGAATTTTGCATCACTCGCATTCGGTACCACTTCCGCCAAAACGCCGTTTGCCGCCATCATTTCGATCACCTGCGCCGGGTCGGGCGCCGCCAGCAGTTTCAGCATCTCGTGCTGAATTCTCTCGCCCGAAAGCTTGTGTAGTAAAGTCGCCTGTGCCGCACACGCCGCCAGGCCCAGGTTGTCGGGCGCGCCTCTGCCGTACCACGCATGAAAACGGAAAAAGCGCAGCAGACGAAGATGGTCTTCCTCGATGCGCTGCACTGCGTTGCCGATAAAGCGTACGCGACCGGCCTTGAGATCCTCCACGCCGTCCCACGGGTCATAAAGTTCGCCTTCCGGTGTGCAGGTCAGCGCGTTCATGGTAAAATCGCGCCGCGCCGCGTCTTGCTGCCAATCATCGGTAAAGGCAACTTCGGCATGGCGGCCATGAGTTTTAACATCGATGCGGAGTGTAGTGATCTCGAAATGCCGTCGTTCGACCAGTGCTGTGACCGTGCCGTGCGCTAAACCTATCGGGATATTATTGATACCAGCGTGATCGAGAAGGGCGACGACCTTCTGCGGAGGGTCTGGCGTGGCAATATCGATATCGTTCTCGGCGTTGTCGCCGCGGCGCTCGAGAAGCGCAGCGCGCACGCAGCCGCCGACGAAGCGGATCTCCTGGCCATTGGCGCGCAACGCGTCAACCACCTTGCGCGTCGGTGCGGCGCGCATCCAGTCTGTCGGTTCGATCCAGCTGGCGGATTTCACGCCTGGGCGCTCCTTATAAACCGATCTCGCTCAGCGCTATTCAACCTTGGCCGGTACCACTTGGCCATCTTCCATGTGTGGCGGTACATAGTTGCCGCCGCGGTCCTCGCCAGAACTCATGCTAAGCACGACAAGGCTCGCCGCCATCAGGGCAATGCCGATACCGAGTAGCCACGGCCACGGCAATTCACGCAACATTTTGGCAGTATCACTCTTGCTTAGGCGAACTTTTCGGGCGATCACTAGGTACATCATGAATAGCACCGCCGGCGCCATCAGAAGAATAATGTGAAAGATCGCCGTGCGGAGCATCTAGTTGCTCAACGTTTCGCGTAAGTTCACCAAAATCGATGCCGTGGCGCCCCAAATGCGATACCTACCATACGGCAACACATAATAGCTCCGGTCAATATTCTTAACGCGCATATGTTCCTGGCGGTAATTTTTCCGCTCCATCACGATGTCGAGGGGCACCTCGAATATTTCAGCCACCTCGCGTTCATCGCGGACGAAGTGCTGCACCGGATCGACAAATCCAACCACCGGTGTGATCCGGTAGCCGGTCCCGACGACATAGTTCGCCAAACGCCCGAGGATTTCAACATGGCTGGGTGCAAGACCGATTTCTTCCTCCGCTTCACGCAGCGCTGTGCACACTGGTGCGCCGTCGTTCTGCTCGACACGCCCGCCGGGAAAACTGATCTGGCCGCCGTGCGAACTCAAGGATTCGGTCCGACGGGTCAAGAGCACCGTCATGCCAGAGCTGCGTTCAATCAGTGCGACTAATACGGCGGCAGGCGTGAGCGGCTCGGTAAGCCCGAATAGTTCCACCGCATTGCCATCGTCGCGGTAAGACCCCGGTACGCTGGGATTAATCTCTTGCTCGGCTAACGCCGTGACCTCGCTCCAGGTCTGGCCGATATCGCCGGCGGTGCGCGCTTTCAAGTGGGCGCGGATGACATCGCGCATCAGTAGTCGGCTTCGGCCGGCGCCGCACCGAAAGCAAAAAACGCGCCAGTGCTCCACACGCCGAATTGATCTTCACCGTTAAGCCGTTCGGTGACGCCATGCGCTACAAGCTCGTAATAGACGGCGCGGATGACGAGGGCGCTGAGGCCGCCACCGAGGCAGAGATAAGGCGCTGGTTCGCCATTTGGACGCGCCCGGAAGATCAGAGGATGACCATTATCCGCTATTATCTCAGCATCGATGTTGGTGCGGAATGTCAGGCATTGATTGCGGCCGCTACCCGCGGCCTGCATTTCCACCGCGACGAACGGTGCATCGTCAACGCGTATGCGGGCACGCTCAACTGGCGTTGCCAGCCAGTATTCACCAGCCTCATCGCGCTCGAGGACGCTGGCGAATAGTTTGACAAGGTTTTTGCGACCGATCGGCCCGCCTTCATGAAACCATGTGCCGTCAGCGGCAATGCGAATATCTATATCCCCGCAAAACAGCGCCGGGTCCAATTTCATCGCACCTTGCCCGTGCTCGACCATGATTTGCTCCGCTATGTCATCGTACTTCAGCTGACCCGGCGGACGGCTTATCCGATCAGTTCGTCGATCAACCGGTTGACGTCGGAAGCCGCTTCCATCTGCACCATATGGCCCTGGCCCGCCATCACCTCGACGCGCACATTGGCGGGCAAGCCTTCGGCATGGTTTGCTGGCACGATTTGATCACCTGCACCCCAGATGGCCAGGACGGGAACGGTGAGATCGCTGATCCTGTCGCGCAGTACCAGTGCCTGGCTGCCGCCTGGTGCGAAGGCGGCGTTAATCGTTTCGAGCGACTTTTGCACACCGTCGATGCGTTTGAAGGCAAGGAGATCATTGATCAATTGGCGTGTCACCAATGCTGGATCACTGAACAGTTTCTCGACATGCGGTTTCAGGTCTTTGCGTCGCTCGGCGGAAATAAATCCAGCAAGATAGTCGCCATCTATCTCGCTGCCGAGCCCCGCACTGCCAATCAGAGTTAGTGAGGCAATTTTCTCTGGGTGGTCGAGAGAGAGCTTGAGAGATATTGCGCCCCCCAGCGAATGGCCTACCAAATGCGCAGTACCGATGTTGAGCGCCGTCATGAAGTCATGCACGATCGCCGCCAAATCGATCACGCCACCGCCGCCGACATCTTTCGCCGAGACGCCATGTCCTGGCAGATCAAGCGCGTAAACTGCGCGCTTGGCTGCCAGGGCTTCATGGTTGAACAGCCAATTGTTGAGATCGCCACCAAACCCATGCACGAGAATGACCGGCACGCCGCCCTCACCGCGCAGCAGATAGCGGATCGCGCGCCCGCCAACCTCGACTGTTTCCGTGGCCGCCCCTTCATCTTCCTCGTCATCGGCGGGGGGCACGTAATTGGCCTGGAATTCGGTAATGAAGGCGTCGATATCCGCGTCAGAGGTGTCAGCATCAGCAAGCACGCCGAGCAGGGCGCCAACGGATAAAGTTTGCCCTTCTTCGGCCACAAGGCGCCGCAGGATGCCGCTATCAGACACTTCAACCGCGCTCGATATCTTCTCGGTTTCAACGTCCATCACTTCGTCGCCGGAAGAAATATCGTCGCCTTCATCCATCAGCCATGCGGCAACGGTGCCCTCCTTCATGGAGAGACCCCATTTTGGCATGCAAATAGCGCGGATCGAATCGCTCATCCGTTTTTCCCCATCACCGAAAGAACGGCCTGCTGAACCTTTGCCGCATCCGGAATATATGTATCTTCCAGATTGTCGGCGAAAGGTACCGGCACATGCGGCGCAGTAACCATGCGGACCGGAGCTTTCAAGGAATCAAAAGCTTCCTGGCAGACTATTGCCGACACGTCGGTGGCGATGCTGCAACGCGGATTGGCCTCATCCAACACTACCAGGCGCCCGGTATTCTCGACGCTCTCGATTATGGTGTCGGTATCCATCGGCGAGGTCGTGCGCAAATCGACGATTTCACAATTAATACCGTCTTTGGCGAGGGCAGTGGCCGCTTCTGTTGCTACATGCACCATCCGGCCGAGGGTAACGATAGTGATGTCATCGCCCTCACGAGTGATGTTGGCTTCGCCAAAGGGAATTGTATAGGCTTCTTCCGGCACATCGCCTTCCAAGGTATAGAGCGCTTTGTGTTCGCAAAAGATCACCGGATCATTGTCGCGGATTGATTGGATCAACAGGCCCTTGGCGTCGTAGGGGGTGGACGGCGTTACCACTTTCAACCCAGGGATATGTGTGAAGATGGGGTAGAGGCACTGCGAATGCTGCGCTGCGGCGCGAAATCCAGCGCCATACATCGTGCGGATCACCACCGGTGTTTCGGCCTTGCCGCCGAACATATAGCGGAATTTGGCGGCCTGATTGAAGATTTGATCGAAGCAGACGCCCATGAAATCAATGAACATCAGTTCGGCTACCGGCCTCAAGCCCGCCGTTGCGGCGCCTACCGCGGCGCCAATAAATGCCGATTCGGTGATCGGTGTGTCCATTACCCGGTCGCCGAACTTGCCGTAAAGGCCCTTGGTAACACCAAGAACGCCACCCCAGGCATCGTCTTCGCCAGGTGCGCCGGCGCCGCCAGCTACGTCTTCGCCCATGACGATAACAGTTTCGTCGCGCTCCATTTCCTGACCAAGCGCTTCGCCGATGGCTTGTTGATACGTGATATTGCGTGCCATGAGTTTGTTCTCCCCGCTCAGTACGAAATGTAAACGTCGGTCATAAGTTCGGCGGCCGGCGGCTTAGATGCGGCCTTGGCGCGATCGACCGAATTGTCGATGATTTCGGCGACGTCGGCGTCGATGGCGTCAAGATCACTGTTCTCTAATAATTTCGCCGATGTGACTTTGGCGCGAAACTTGTCGAGACAATCCTTCGTCTCGCGAATATTCTTCACTTCATCCTTGGCGCGGTAGGTCTGGGCGTCACCTTCGAAATGACCGTAATAGCGATTGATCTTGACCTCGATCAGGGTCGGGCCCGAATCTTCGCGGGCGCGCCGGACGGCTTCACCAGCAGCTTCGTAGACGGCGAAGAAATCATGCCCGTCAACCACCACGCCCGGCATGTTGAATGCGCCGGCGCGGTCGACCGCATCGTCGCAGGACACCGAATATTTTGATGACGTCGCTTCGGCATAGCCGTTATTTTCGACCACGAAGATGCACGGCAGGTTCCACACGGACGCCAGATTAAGGCTTTCCATCGTGGTGCCCTGGTTGGACGCGCCGTCGCCAAAAAAGGCGATTGCAACGCCACCAGTCTTGAGCTTTTTGGCCGCCAACCCCGCGCCGCAGACGAGTGGCGGGCCGCCACCTACAATGCCATTGGCACCCATCATGCCTTTGCTGAGATCCGCAATATGCATGGAACCACCCTTGCCGGCACAAAGACCCGTCGACTTACCATAAATCTCCGCCATCATAGCATCGACATCGCAGCCCTTGCCGATCGAGTGGCCGTGGCCTCTATGATTACTGGCAATCTTGTCGCGATCATCCAAATGCATGCAGAATCCCGCCGCGCTGGCTTCCTCTCCGGCATAGAGATGCACGAAGCCGGGAATTTCACCGGTGGCGAATTCTATGTGCAGACGTTCTTCGAACTCGCGGATGGTTTTCATCATCCTGTAGGCTCTAAGCAAATCGTCTTTGCTGAGTTGCATGCTTAATCTCCCCGTAGTTTGGCATGGCGCGAGGTTTCGTCCATGCGTGTCAGTAATCCATTTTGTGCGGCATACGTCATGACCCCTGGAATGTCGAGTGTAAGCGGCCCGTCCCATTCCAGCCGCACGGTCAATCGATCAGTTGGCGAAAATTCTATCTCTCTCTCGCCATCGAGCGCAATGACTCCACCAGACGCCCGCAGCGGGACCGCTTCGCCGGGCCGCATGTCATTGATTGTTTCGATGCCGATATCCACCATGAGACCGGGTGCGAGCGGCGCTGTAACGGTGATCGCGCCGGCGCCTGGTTTGGTCAAATTCAGCCACAAGCCGCCGTCCGCGCTGCGCGCCACCGGGCGGAGCAGCCCGCCAATCGAGGACAGGCCGACGGCGTCGGCCTCGGCAAACGACAAAAACAGCTGGTCGAGGCCTTCGGCGCTCCAGAGGGCGCGTGAGCCGATCCAGAGCGTTGTGCTAGTGCAGAGATCGACCAGCGCTATATCGCGCTCGGCGCCGTTGACGTCGATTCGTAGAACTTTGTTGCGGGTAGCCGCCTGCGCGGCAGGAATTTGCCCGGTCGCCACCAGTCCGGCGGCGATCCCGGCGATGGTTGCTTCGCGCATCGCCGGAAAGACATTATTGGTGCCGGTGGAGAGGGCGGTTATCGGTATATCTCCGGCTTTGGCGGCGACCAACCGGTGGGTGCCATCACCGCCAAGCACAATGATGCCGCCGACACCGCGTGCGACCATTAATTCTACCGCGGTGAGTGTGTCGGCTGCGCTATCCTCGATAGGCATATCGAGAAATTCCACGTGTGGCCAGATCTGGCCGGCCGGCGGCGGTGTTTCCAAGGCATGGCGGATACGGTCCGCGATGCCAGTCTTGTCGGGCATCATATAGACAATGTTTACCCCGAGTTCGCCTAGCGACGAAAATAGGCGGGTGGTCATGTTGCGTTTCTCAGCGATAGGAAACACGGAAGCTTGCGCCACAAGGCGGCGGATATCTCGTCCCGCCGCAGGGTTGGCAAGAATTCCAACCGAGACTGTGTGATCGTCCAAGCTCATATTATTACATTTTTGCTGTTCGAATGCGTTATCGGCCGATGTGTCTATGTCAGCGAAGCGCCGCACTATGCCCCATCCCACTGCGTTCGCCCAGCGCTTCTTTGTGCAATTTGGTCGTTGCTGACCGGGCGGGTGCGATAGTGTAAAACAATAGTATAAAAACAGGCGCCAATGGATAAGAAACAGCCAAATAATGTGCGCGTCTATGGTGTGCTGCTGCGTGCCGGAAATGTGCTGATGGCGGCCGAAAAGGTCGGTGGTCGCGACGTGCTTAAATTTCCTGGCGGCGCTGTAGAGGCCGGCGAGACGCCGGAAATGGCGCTCAAGCGCGAATTCTTGGAGGAAGGAAATCTCGCCGTGAGCCCCGCTTATCTGTTACATATCCCCGGCACTTTGTTCAGTCCCTGGACCCATAGCGAATACACACCCATCTATTATCGTGTGCACGGAAAAGGTGTGCCGCGCACTCCGGACCACGAAACCGTTGAGTTGATATTCATGGAGCCTAAGCGAGCGATTGAGAGTGGCCTGATGGCCGCGCCCGAAATTTGCGCTCTCAAAAGAGCGGTGAAAGGGGAAGCGGAATCATGATCGCGGCGAAATTTGTGTGTCCCCGCTTGATTGCTGTCACCGTGTTGGCCGTTGGGGCCATGTTGGCGCCTTCCAGCGCACCGCCCGCCTTGGCTCAACAAACAGCTGCGGTTGACGTTGATGAAGTGCGGGTCGAGCCCTTGTCTCAAACCGTACCGGTAATTGGACGGCTGGTGGCGCGGCAATCCGGCGTCGTCGCAGCGCGGATCGGTGGCCCGGTTGCCGATATGCAGGTCTCGGTCGGTGATCGCGTTAAGAAAGGCGACATACTCGGCGTTTTGGATACCGCACGCTTGCAGCGCCAACGCGCCCTGCTTGCCGCAGATGTGGCCGAAACCATAGCCCAGATCAATTTGGCCGAGTCTTTGCTGACTTTGCGCCGTCAGGAATTGGCTCGGCTCGATGGCTTGAAAAATTCAGCTGCCTTTTCCAAGGGCCGCCACGAGGATACGCGCCAGCAGGTTGTCGTCGAGCAATCGTCAGTAGGTGTGGCGATGGCCCGCAAAGAGCGGGCGGAAGCCAATCTAGCCCTGGCTGAGATCGATTTATATTATGCCGAAGTACGCGCGCCTTATGATGGTGTCGTTACCCTCGTGCATACCGAAACCGGCTCCTGGGTGACCAGCGGTGGCCCCGTGGTGTCGATGGTCGGTGACCGCCAGTTAGAAATCGAGGCCGATGTACCGGCAAACCGTATCCCGGCCCTCGAATCCGGAATGGTGGTATCGATCGCGCTTGATGACGATTCGCTGTATCAAGCCGTCGTGCGTGTGGTTGTGCCCGAGGAAAACCCGTTGACGCGCACCCGCCAGGTGCGGTTTACGCCCGATGTTGAAATGGCGGACCGGGCCCTCGCCGTCAACGAGTCCGTGGTCCTGCAAGTGCCGGCCGGGCCTTCCCGAGAGGTCGTCACGGTCCACAAAGATGCGTTGATCACGCGCCAGGGGCAGACGCTTGTTTATATAGCAGCGGATGGCAAAGCGAACATCCGCCCGGTTGAAATCGGCGTCGCCGTGGGCGGGCGCTTTGAAGTCATCAGTGGGGTCGCCTCGGGCGAACTTGCGATTATCCGCGGCAATGAGCGGCTGCGGCCGGGCCAGGGTGTCACTGTCGCCGGCGCGTCGTAAATGAACCTCATCCGCCTTTCCATTGCGCGGCCGATCGCCATCATCGCGGCGGTATTGATGATACTCCTGTTCGGCCTCGTCGCACTTCAAACAATCCCCATTCAGTTGACGCCCGACGTACGCAAGCCGGTGCTGACCATCACCACAAACTGGGTGGGTGCCGCGCCGGCCGAGGTCGAGCGTGAAGTGACCAACCGCCAGGAGGAGGTTCTGAAGGGCCTGGAAGGCCTGGCGCGCATGGTCAGCCAGTCGCAGGACAACAGCTCCGAGATCACACTGGAATTTAATGTCGGCCACAATATGGACCGGGCGCTGCTGCTCGTAGCCAACAGTCTCGACCGCGTCGCCGGATATCCGGAGGAAACCGACGAGCCGACGATTCGTACCGCCAGCGCCGAGGACTCGTCCATCGCCTGGTTCATCATTCAGCGCCAAGAGGGCAATGTTCGCCCGATGCACGAATATGGTGATTTTGTCGAAAATGTCATCAAGGAACGCCTCGAGCGCGTGCCTGGCGTCGCCCGGGTTAACATGTACGGCGGCTCGGAGCGCGAATTGCGCGTGGCCGTGGATCCGAAAAAGATGGCGCGCTACAGCCTCTCCGTACCCGATGTGGTGGCCGCGTTGCGGGGTGCCAATACCTCGATCTCCGCCGGCGACATCACCGAAGGAAAGCGCCGCTATGTCGTGCGCACTGATTCCGAGCTAAAAACGCCGGATCGCGTTCGCGCCGTCTTGTTGCGCAGCGCTAAGGACCTCGCCACCGGCCGTTTGGCGCGCGTCACGCTCGGCGATATCGGCGATGTGCGGTTCGGATATAAAGATCCCACCGCCCGCATCCGCACGCTCGGCAGGCCGGCGATGGCGGTCAGCGCCATCCGCGAGACCGGCGCCAATGTGATGGAGACGATGGAAGGCGTGCGCCTGGCCGTGCAAGAACTCAATGCAACGCTGGTGCCAGACGCGCTGCTTACACTTGAACAAGTCTATGACGAGACCGTCTATATCGAATCAGCCATCGAACTGGTGCAGCAAAATATCTGGATGGGCGGCACCCTTGCCATCATCGTGCTGATGCTGTTCCTGCGCTCGTTCGGCGCGACCGTGATCATCGCCATCGCTATTCCGGTGTCGGTAGTGGGTTCGTTTGTCGCCATGGCGCTGTTGGGGCGCTCGATTAATGTGGTTTCCTTGGCCGGCTTCGCCTTCGCTGTGGGCATGGTGGTCGATGCCGCGATTGTGGTGCTGGAAAACATCTATCGGCTGCGTCAGCAGGGTATGTCCCGTGTCGAGGCCGCCTATGAAGGGGCGCGTCAGGTTTGGGGCGCGGTGTTCGTCTCGGCGCTGACAACCGTGTTGGTCTTCGTTCCGATCCTGGTCATGCAGTTGGAGGCCGGGCAATTGTTCCGCGATATCGCGGTTGCCATTTCAGTCTCGGTGCTATTGTCGCTGTTGGTCGCGATCACCCTCATTCCATCACTAGCCAGTCGCATCTTGAGCCGCTCGCGCGCCGCGTCGGGCGATGCTGCGGACGCCCCGCGTCGTATTAGGATCCCGGTCGTGGATCATTTCGCCCGCGCTTTCGTCGTCCTCGTGATGGGCTTTACCAAATGGGTCGTGCGCGGGCGCGTGCGTGCAATTTTGGTGGTGCTACTGGTATGCGGCGGCACCCTCTATATCGCTTGGCAGCTTTTGCCGAAGCTCGATTACCTGCCAGAAGGCAATCGAAATCTGGTGTTCGGCGTGGTGGTGCCACCACCCGGTTATAATCTCGATACGACCAGCGGCATCGCCGAACGCATCGAAAACGCCGTGCGCCCCTTGTGGGCAACCGAGACTGGCCCCGTATCAGAGCCCGGCGGGCCGCCCAAGATGGAGCGTTTCTTTTTTGTGACCTTGCGCTCGCGTGCCTTTGTCGGCGCGATCTCGATGGAACCGCAGCGCGCCGGAGAGTTGATCGATCCGATCCGTATTCCGGTATTTAAAGAGCCCGGTACCTTCGGCTTCGTCAGCCAGACCAGTCTATTCGGCCGCACCATCGGCGGCGGCCGCAAGATTGATCTCGACATCTCAGGCCCCGATCTGGAGACCGTTCTCGAGGTAGCCGTTGGCGCGGTGGAGCGGCTGTTTGCGGTGATGCCCTATTCCGAAGGCAACCAGATGCGCCCGGTGCCCGGGCTCGAAATGGGCGCACCGGAAGTGCGCATAACGCCGAACCAGGTTTTGCTCGGCGACAATGGCCTGAACGCGCTCGAACTCGGCCTCACAGTGGATGCTTTCAATGACGGTCTTCGGGTCGATGAAATCACTATCGGTGGCGAGCGCTTTGATCTGATTCTGACCGGTCAAGAGTACGGGGTCGGACAGACCCAGAACATCGGTTCATTGCCCGTGGTCACGCGCGACGGCACCATCCTACCGGTCAGCGCGTTGGCCGATATTCTGGTCACCGAAGGGCCGACCCTGATCCGCCATGTTGAACGCGAGCGCACCGTTACCCTGGAAATACGCCCTGCCGCTTCGGTACCGCTCGAAGTGGCGATGCAGACACTGGAAGAAAGCGTCATCGGCGTGCTTACGACCGAAGGCCTGCCGCCCGGCGTCTCCATGCATCTCTCCGGCACGGCGGATCAATTGACCAAGACCTGGGACGCCATGGTTCTCAACCTGGTGCTCGCCATTTTCATTGTCTATCTGATCATGGCGGTGCTGTTCGAGAGCTTCGTCTACCCCTTAATCATCATGCTCTCGGTGCCGACCGCGGCAGCGGGCGGTGTACTCGGCTTGATCCTATTCAACCTCGACCGCTTCCAACCGCTCGACATGCTAACGGTACTCGGCTTCGTCATCTTGATAGGTATCGTCGTCAATAATTCGATTCTATTGGTGCACCAAACCCTCCATCATATACGCCATGACGATATGGAGGTGCAGGAGGCCATTCTCGAAGCGACGCGCAACCGCATCCGGCCGATCTTTATGTCTACCGTCACCAGTGTTGTTGGCATGTTGCCATTGGTGCTGTTCCCCGGTGCCGGTTCCGAGCTTTACCGAGGCCTTGGATCTGTCGTGGTCGGCGGCCTCGCGCTCTCCGCCATCCTCACGCTTTTGATCGTCCCGCCGATGATGAAAGTCTTGGCTCGCAAACCGCGCAAGAAAGAGAACGGTATTCCGGCGCCTGTGCAGGCAACAGAGGCCTCCGTCGATTAACACGCTCCCCCCGGAGGAATCACACCAAGCCTCTCGCCAACGGCGCCACCCACCGAATGCCTGCTACCTGCCGGAACCGGGATGTTTGGCAAAAAATTGTCGAAGGCCTGTTAGGGGGAGCGCGCACAGCGCGCTTGGCTCGCCCCAATTCCCCAACCCCTCTTCCCGCCGGGGTAGAGGGCTTATCACGGGCGGTGAGTATGGCGAAGGTGTGATCTTGGGGGATGGCTGGGGCGGGAGGATTCGAACCTCCGGTACACGGAATCAAAATCCGATGCCTTACCGCTTGGCTACGCCCCATCGCTAGAAACTGAGGCTTCTATCACAAGTGCTGCCGCCATCCAATGCGATGTTGGCGTTGGATTCGCCGGTCTTACGCAGCTGACAGGCAGGCGAAGCGGCGGCGGTGGTGGTCGGTGTTGCCAAAGAGGGTTTCGATCATGGCGAGGCGCTTGAAATAATGGCCGATGGCGAGCTCGTCGGTCATGCCCATGCCGCCATGCAGTTGCACCGCCTGCTCGCCGATTAATTTTCCCGCTTTGCCGATTTGTACTTTGGCGGCGCTGGCGGCACGGGCGCGGCCACGCATATCGGCGGTCACGACAACGCCCGCAGCCCGATATGTAAGCGATTTTGATAATTCATGCGCCATATACATGTCGACCAGGGCGTGCTGTAGAACCTGGAATTTACCGATCGCCACGCCGAACTGCTTGCGGCTGTCGACATAGGCGCGCGTCATTTCGTTCAGCGTTTGCATGATGCCGACGGCCTCGGCACAAACCGCGATGATGGCATTATCGATCACGGCTTCAATGACGCCATAGGCTTGGCCTTCGGCGCCCAACAGCTCGCCGCTGGCCTCCGCCAACATGACTTCCGCCGCGCGTAGCCCATCGATGGTGGGGTAGGGGCGCAAGCTCAGCCCCGGCGTCTCGCGGGCGAGCAGGAACAGGCTTATTCCGTCCACCTCCCCAACTGCTCCGGAAGTGCGCGCCGAGACGACAATCCGCTCGGCGCTGGTACCATGAAACACCACGCTCTTATGGCCGCTCAACACGTAGCCGCCATTTTTCTTTTCCGCTCGAGTTTCGACGTGGGCGAGGTCGTAACGTCCCCGCGGCTCGGCGTAGGCGAAGGCCAGAATCAGCTCGCCCACCACCAGCGAAGGTAGAAGCGCCGATTTCTGCATATCATTTCCCGCAGTCGCGACCAAACCACCGCCAAGCACCACGGATGACAGATAAGGCGACGGCACCAATCCACGCCCGAATGCTTCCATCAGTACGGTGGTATCAAGGGCCGAGCCACCGAGACCGCCATGCGCTTCGTCGAGCGCCAGACCAAGCCAGCCCAGTTCGGAAAAATTTGCCCAATGATCGCGGCTGAAGCCGTCCTCACTGGTAACCAGGCCACGCCGCTGGTCGAAGTCAAATTCCTTGGCGACGAAATTATCGACGCTTTCCTGAAACAATATTTGTTCATCGCTGAGGGTAAAATTCATGATGTCATTCTGCTAAAGTCCGAGGACCATCTTGGCGATTATATTTTTCTGAATCTCGTTTGTGCCGCCATAGATTGAGGCTTTGCGCCAATTGAAATAATGCGGCGCGATATTGGCGGCATGTTCAGGTCCGATCGGTGCTTCGTTCCAGCCCGCTTCGCGTGCCTCGGCAATATATGGATTGGCGTAATAGCCGATCGCCTCAAGAGCTAGCTCACTCAGGCGCTGCTGGATCTCTGTGCCCCTGATTTTCAGGATCGACGCTTCAGCACCCGCCGTGCGCCCCGCCGTCTCGTCCGCGACAATCCGAAGTACCAGCGATTCGAGCGCTAGAATATCGATTTCCAAATCCGCCATCTTGTCGCTGAACTGGCTGTCCTCGGCCAGGCTGCCGGGGCCAGATGGCTCTGTCGCGGCGATCTCTTTGAGCCGGCGCAGTTCCTGCTTCGACCGGCCGATGGCGGCAATGCCGGTGCGCTCCAGGCCGAGCAGGAATTTGGCGTAGGTCCAGCCCTTATTTTCTTCGCCGATACGGTTGGCCTGAGGCACACGCACCTCATCGAGGAATACATCGTTGATTTCCTGGCCGCCATCCAAGGTGCGGATCGGCCGCACGCTGACGCCCGGTGAATGCATATCGATCAGTAGAAATGTAATGCCCTTCTGCGGCTTGCCCTCAGTCGAGGTGCGCACCAGGCAAAAGATCATATCGGCATGTTGCGCCAGCGTGGTCCAGGTCTTGGCGCCGGAGACAATGTAATCCGTACCGTCGGCCACCGCCTTGGTGGTCAGTGAAGCGAGGTCCGAGCCCGCGCCTGGCTCCGAATAGCCCTGGCACCACCAATCCTCGCTGCTGAGGATACGTGGTAGATAATGTTCTTTCTGCGCCGCGTCGCCGAACGCCATGATCACCGGCGCCACCATAGCCAGGCCGAACGGCATAATGCGCGGTGTTGAAGCGAGAGCTAGTTCTTCTTCGAATAGATGGCGCTGCAAAGGTGTCCAACCGGTGCCGCCATGTTCCACCGGCCAATTCGGCGCCAGCCAGCCGCGTTTACAGAGGATTATCTGCCAGCGCACATAATCGTCTTTGTCGAGTCGCTGGCCATGCTCGACCTTGGCTTTGATATCGCCCGGGAGCTGGGTCGCGATGAAGTTGCGGACTTCTTTCTGAAACGCCGTGTCGGTGGCGCTGAGCGCAATTTCCATCTTACAGATCTCCGAAGGTCTTGCCGGCGGCGGCCAACTCAGCCAAGAGCGGCGCCGGTTTCAGCCATTCGCCATGTTCGTCATAAAGCTTGCTCATGACGTCGTAAATTTCCTTTAGCCCCACTGTATCGGCGTAGAACATCGGCCCGCCGCGCTGACGCGGAAAGCCATAGCCGTAGAGCCACACCGTGTCGATATCGCCGGGGCGTTGGGCCAGGCCTTCGTCTAGGATCTTCGCACCCTCATTGATCAGCGGATACATGCAGCGCTGGATAATCTCCGCTTCATTGATGGGTCGTCGCTCATATCCCAACTCTTCCGATACTTGGATGATAAGCTTTTCGATTTCCGGATCAGCAATCGGCACCCGGCTCCCCGGCTCGTAGCGGAACCAGCCTGCCGAGGTTTTTTGGCCATAGCGCCCCATTTCGCAAATGCGGTCGGCAATCGGCGAGTAGCGCAAATTGCTTGGCCTTGTTGAGGCACGCGCCTTGCGGATCAGCCAGCCTACATCGAGCCCTGCTAAATCTCCGACGGCAAACGGGCCCATCGGAAAGCCAAAATCATAGAGCGCCTTGTCGACCTGTTCCGGCAGCCCCCCCTCCTCGAGAAGAAAATTAGACTGGCGCGAATAGGCATATAGCATCCGGTTGCCGACAAAGCCGTCGCATACGCCAACCAACACCCCGACCTTGCCAAGTTTCTTGGCGAGCGCCATCGTAGTGGCGATGGTTTCGTCCGATGTCTTGTGTCCGCGCACATTTTCCTGCAGACGCATCACGTTTGCCGGGCTGAAAAAATGCGTACCGATAACTTTCCCCGGCCGCCTGGTCACCGCTGCAATCTCGTTCACATCCAGGGTCGATGTGTTGGTGGCAAGGATTGTGCCCGGCGGACACACCGCATCGAGCTTGGCAAAGACCCCCTTCTTGGCGTCCATTTTCTCATAGATCGCCTCGATCACGATATCTGGATCACCCAAAGCATCGAAATCCGTGATGCCTTTGATCAGCGCCATACAGCTATTCATCTTGCCCTGGGAGATACGGCCCTTGGCAACGCTGACGGCGTAATTGCTGCGGATTATCTCCAGGCCATTCTGCAACGCCGCATCCTCGATCTCGAGAATATTGACTGGAATACCGGCATTAGCGAAATTCATGGCGATGCCACCGCCCATGGTGCCGCAGCCGATCACCGCGGCGCGGTTGATCTCTTGGGTTGGTGTATCGCGGGGTAGACCATCAATCTTGGTAGCGGCGCGTTCGACGAAAAAGGCGTGGCGCAGCGCTTGCGATTGGCTCGAGGCAACTAGCTTCTTGAAGATTTTGCGCTCAAACAACTGCCCCGCATCGAATTCCTGAGCCAGCGATGCTTCCACACACTCCACCGCGGCGTAAGGCGCGTCCAGCCCGCGCGCTTTACGGGCCATGGTCTTGCGGTAATCGTCAAACAATTTTGGATCATCACGCGCGGCAAGGAGCTTGTCTTCGCGTGCTCGGGTCGGGCGCAGTGCCGTTTCACCGGCCGGTAGACCCTCGCAAAATTTGACCGCCGCCTGCACCACATCGCCGTCAGCCAACTTATCGACTAGGCCAAGAGCGTGTGCCTTTTCCGCCTTGACCGGCTTGCCGGTGACAATCATGTCGAGCGCAGCGGCTACACCGATGACACGCGGCAGACGCTGCGTGCCCCCGGCGCCGGGGATGATCCCGAGGCTTACCTCTGGCAGGCCCATGTTGGTGCCGGGAACGGCGACGCGGTAGGCGCAGCCGAGCGCCAACTCCAGTCCACCGCCGAGCGCGTTGCCGTGAATTGCCGCGACCACCGGCTTTTTGGACTGCTCAAACATGTTTATAATCTCCGGCAGCGATGGCGGAGACATCGATTTGGGCGTGCCGAATTCGGTGATATCTGCGCCTGCTGAGAACATGCGGCCCGCACCGGTCAGAACGATGGCTGCGACGTCAGGATCGTCCGCCGCCGCCTGAAAAGAACCTGCCAGCGCTGTTCTCAGCGCCAGGCCGAGACCGTTGACCGGTGGATGATCCAGCGTGAGTACGACCGTCTTTGACATTCTTGAAGTTGTGACCGCGCTCATTGTCTTTCCTATATTATCGTCTGACACACAGCTTTATTGTCTCTCTTGGGAAGGGAACGTACACTTAATCAAGGGTAGTCGCCAACCAGGGCCTGCCGCTAATTGGCCTCAGGCAAGACGCCGCAAAATAATTTGAAACTGTTTTGGAAGGCTAATTGTCATGCGAAAACTAGGAATTCTTGCCTGTTTGATAGGCTTGGTTTTGGGCGGCTTCTTCGCCGTGGCGAATAGCAGCGCCAACGCTGCCGATAATATCAAAATTGGTTTGATCGAACCGCTTTCTGGCCCGATCGCGGCTATCGGTATAGATGCCCAGCAGGCTTTTGAAACCGCTGCCGAGCAGATTAACGCGAAAGGTGGCGTTCTCGGTGGGCGCATGCTGGAGATCGTGCCACTCGACAACGCTATGAGCGCCGAGAAAACCACCCAGCAATTGAAAAATGCGGTGGATCTCGGGCTGAAATATATCATTCAGGGCATCGGTTCCAATCATGCCCTCAACATCATCCAATTCGTTAACAAGAATAACAAACGCAATCCCGACAAAGCGATGATGTTTCTCAATCATTCTGCGGTGACGACGGCGTTCACCAATGAATTATGCTCGTTCTGGCATTTCCGTTTCGATGCCAATGTAGACCAGAAAGTGGCCGGGCTGGTGACGCAAATGAACCGCGACAGCAGCATCAAGAAAGTCTACATGCTCAACCAAAACTACGCCTACGGTAAGTCATTCCAGGGGGCGGCGCGCGCTATCATGGGGGAACGGACGCCGGATATTGAAATCGTCGGCGACGAGCTGATCGTCCCGTTCGGTAAGGTGCAGGATTTCACACCGTTCATCGCCAAGATCAAGGCGTCGGGCGCGGATACGGTCCTCACCGGCAACTGGGGCCCGGATTTGGTGCGTCTGGTTAAGTTTGCGGCGGGCGCAAATCTACCGGTGCAGTTCTACACTATTTATGGCGGGCTCACCTCTTCGGTGGCTGGATACGGTGCGGATGCGACCAAAATTTCCTTAAAGCAGGTTAACGAGTTTCACGAGAATCACGCGACACTTTCCGCCGATTCAGTCGCCTTCGCAGACGCTTACTTGGCCAAATATAAGGACACTTGGTATTCGGACCGTTATCGTTGGCTGATCGACATGCTCGCTATGGCTATCGACCAAGCCGGCAGCGATGATCCGATCGCGGTGGGCAAGGCGCTTGAGGGCATGACCTATCAGGGCCCGCTCGGCGAAATAGAGATGCGTGCGTCAGATCACCAGATCCAAATGCAGCTCATGGTCAGCACCCTGACTGGGAAATACAATCGTCCGATTATGTACAAAGGCAACGACTTTCATCTCGCCTTTGCGACTGACGGCGTGATCAGCCGGGAGGACACCACCTTGCCAACAACTTGCGATATGAAGCGGCCGTAAAAATCCGCAGCAGGTCTAGAGGGATATCCAGTCCTCCGCCCGTTCAGCCGAGGACTGGAGCCTTCTTGCACCGCTTGCACCGCACCCCTCGGTGCGCCGGGACGAACCTTGGAAGTCTTTGTATTTTCACTCTTTAACGGTGTCCTCTACGGGATGCTGTTGTTCTTGTTAGCGAGTGGCCTCACGTTGATTTTCAGCATGATGGGGGTGCTGAATTTTGCCCATGCCAGTTTCTTTATGCTCGGCGCCTATTTTGCCTATCAGATCGCCGATCATGTTGGTTTCTGGCCCGGCCTCATCGCAGCACCCATACTGGTTGGTGTATTTGGTGCGGCGGTGGAACGTTATGCGCTGCGTCCGGTGCACCGCTTTGGCCATGTGGCGGAACTACTGTTTACCTTTGGCCTGGCCTTCGTCATCGAAGAAGTGGTGCAGATGATATGGGGCAAGGTACCAGTCCCGTACGATGTTCCGGCGTCCCTAAACGTCACGGCTTTCGCCTGGCAGGGCCTCGATTATTCTGCATACCGCCTGTTCATGCTGCTGATTTCGATCGGCATTTTTGTCGCGCTCTTTTTTGGCCTGACACGCACCCGCATTGGTCTCATCATCCGCGCCGCACTGACCCATCCTCGCATGGTCGCATCGCTCGGCCATGATGTGCCAAAAGTCTTTATGTGGACGTTCGGCGTCGGTTGTGCGCTCGCCGGTTTAGCCGGGGTCCTCGGTGGCAACGTGCTCGGCACTGAACCCGGTATGGCGATCCAGTTGGGGCCGATCGTATTCGTCGTCATCGTCATCGGCGGGCTTGGCTCGCTCGGCGGCGCTCTGATCGCCTCGCTTTTGATCGGTATTCTTAACAATATGGCGATTTCCTACGATTTCTCATTCTATCCATTTTTTGCGATGCTAGGGGTAGAACGCGAGGCCGATGGTGTTCTCGCCGATCTCGTCAATTTGACTACCGGCGGCATAGCGCCGCTGGTGCCTTATCTGCTGCTCGTCCTGATGCTGATTTTCCGCCCGCGCGGCCTGTTTGGGACGCGTGACGTATGACCATACTTAGCGCTCAAAAAATAAGCGTTGGCGCATTGCTGGTCGCGCTCCTGATCATCCTGCCATTAATCGCAAACTCCGGATTTGCCCTCACTGTCATGAGCCAAGGCGGGGTAGCGATCATTCTTGCTCTTGCCTTCAACATGTTGCTCGGCCAGGGCGGTATGCTCTCATTCGGACATGCGATTTATTTCGGCCTTGCCGGTTATTTTACAGCGCATGTGCTGAACGGCATGGCGAGCGGAGATTTGCCCTATGTTCCGGTATCGCTGATTCCACTGGCGGGGGGGCTAGCCGGGTTGTTTTTCGGAATACTGATCGGCTTCGTCTCGACGCGTCGCGCTGGCACTGCCTTCGCCATGATATCACTAGGATTCGCCGAGTTGGCAACGGCACTCACATTGATCATCGTGTTCTTCTTCAATGGCGAAGAAGGCGTGCAAACTGATCGTTGGGTAAGCGAGGAATGGTTTGGAATCACCTATGGCCCCGATATCCAGGTCTATTATCTGATCGCCGTCTGGTGCGTCATCGCAACTCTTGCCATGTACGCACTGACGCGCACTCCTTTCGGTCGGATATCAAACGCGGTGCGTGATAATCCGGAGAGGGTTCAATTCATCGGCTACAGCACCCACCGGGTGCGGTGGCTGGCTTTTTCACTTTCTTCCTTCTTCTCCGGATTGGCCGGCGCACTGCATGCTATAAATCTCGAGCATGTCGGGTTTGAGACGGTGGGTCTCGCTCGCTCGGCGGTCATTCTGATCGCCGTCTATATCGGCGGCACGAGCCATTTTGCCGGACCCATAGTGGGCGCCATCCTAATTACATTGCTCAATGCCTATCTGAGCGATATCACGCCAGCTTGGTATCTCTATCTTGGCCTGATCTTTGTTGTCATTGTGATGTTTGCGCCGGGCGGGATCGCTGGCTTGATTATGATGCACGATCCCATCCGCCGCGCTGCACCGCGCTTGCTGCTCCGCCTGCTGCCCGCCTATGGTACGGCGCTGGGCACGAGCCTGTTCGCCCTAGCGGGCGGTGCCGGGTTGATTGAGATGCTTTATTTTCGCAGCACCACAACCACACAAAATACCTTCTTCACCCTCTATGGCATTCCCCTCGACACAGCGGATACCTGGCCATGGCTGGTGTGTATAGCAGTCGCCGCCGCTGGTGGCTTTGGCTGCTCGCGGACCTATCCGCGCCTCGCGAAATCCTATGGTGCGACGATGCATGAAGCACGTGCGGCGGTGGCGTCATGACCCCCGCTATTGAATTTCAGGGCGTACAGAAATTCTTTGGTAACACCGAGGTGATTCGGGGCGTTGATCTTGCTATAGCCGAGGGTGAGATTCACGCTATCATTGGCCCTAATGGCGCCGGCAAATCGACCTTGTTCAATCTCGTGACGGGGCGTCATCAGGTGAGTCGCGGGCGCGTCGAGTTGAACGGCGAGGACATCACTAACTCCACACCCTATCACATTTACCGAAAAGGCCTCAGTCGAAGCTTTCAGGTGACCAATATTTTCCCCAAAATGAGCGTGTTCGAAAATGTGCGCTGTGGCCTGCTGTGGAATCTTGGTTACCATTATTCGTTCTGGCAGTTCGTCAACCGCCGCCGCGATTTGTGCGAGCGTAGCGAATTGATCCTTGAACAAACCAGTTTGACCTCGCGCAGGAACATGCCGGCTGGGTTGTTGTCTTATTCCGACCAGCGCGCGCTGGAGATCGCAGTGACGATTGCCGGTGGAGCAGGAGTGATTCTGCTCGATGAGCCGACCTCGGGCATGAGCGGAGCCGAGACCGAACAGGCGGTAGCGCTGATCCGCGATATTTCAGCAACCCGCACCATGGTCATCGTCGAGCATGATATGGGCGTTGTGTTCGATTTGGCTGACCGCATCTCGGTGTTGGTTTATGGCCAAGTCATTGCCACCGGCACGCCTGAGGAGATCCGTGCCAACGCCAAGGTGCAGAAAGCCTACCTCGGCACCGAGGCGGATTGACATGTTGGAAGTCCGGGATCTGCACGCCTATTACGGAAAGAGCCATATTCTTCAGGGCGTAAATCTGGATGTTGACGAGGGCGAAATCGTCAGTCTCCTGGGGCGGAACGGCGTTGGTCGTTCGACTACGCTCAAAGCCATTATTGGCGAAGTGTCGCCCGTGGGCTCAATCTCATTCAAAGGTGAAGAACTTGCCGGGTGCAAAAGCCATGTCATTGCCCGCAAGGGTCTCGGGTATGTACCGGAGAACCGCGATGTCTTTCCCACCCTTACGCTCAGGCAAAATCTTATACTCGGGCAAAAGTCGGCCCGCAAGCAGGGCCGCTGGTCGATCGAAGATGCTTTCGAGCTGTTCCCTAACCTGCGTGAGCGCGCCGATATTCCCGCTGGCGTGCTGTCAGGTGGTGAACAGCAGATGCTGACCATCTGCCGCACCATGATGGGTGATCCGGATTTGGTAATGATAGACGAGCCCACCGAAGGCCTAGCGCCACAGATCGTCGAGCGCGTCGGCCGTTTGATCGAACAAATCGCAGCCCGCGGTGTCGCCATTCTTCTGGTCGAACAAAAGCTTACCATTGCGCTAAACATTTCTGCCCGCATCTACGTCATGGGCCACGGCCGCATAATTTTTGAAGGCACGCCCGAAGATTTGCGCGGCAACGAGCAAGTCCGCAAGGAGTGGCTGGAAGTCTAGTGGACCGGCCTGTGTAGACCTCGCATGGTAAGCACGGACACAATATACGATTTCAGTCTATTTCCCGAAGTTCAGCGCTTATGAGGGCGAATAAACTCAGAGGCAATTCACCACGCGCATGATTTAGATCACCCAATACTATCTAGCGGGTCGTTAGCGCCTCGAATGTCCGGCGGAGTCAGTGCCGCTGTGAGGGCGGAAACGAATATCTTGAGCCGGAACCGGACTTCATCTTATTGAGGCCATCGAAAGGGGGGATGTCACCACGGACCAACGATGGTTGAACAATACGATGTCCGAGATTCGCGAATCACATACTAAATCAGCAAGCTCAGATAACGGCTGCCTCCTGGTGAAAAGCAGACATTGAAAGGCCTGCTTGCGGGCTGGTGACGCAAAGCTTTTCAGATTCATTCGTAGCTTGAAAAACTCAAACTTGTCCTCAGTGCTAAACCCTAGGGAAGAACGTAATCCTTAAGCTGCTTGCGTAAATTTAGCTTCGAGACTTTGCCCGTTGCCGTGTGAGGCAGTTCGTCGACAACCATCAAATCATCCGGCAACCACCATTTGGCAACCTTGTCCGAGAGGAATTCTCTGACCTCTTCGAGTGTTGGAGATTGGCCTTCGGCGGCGACCGCTACCAACAGCGGCCTCTCGTCCCACTTCGGGTGTGGCACGCCGATGACGGCAGCTTCCTGGATGGCAGGGTGGGCCATCGCGGCATTTTCCAGGTCGATTGAACTTATCCATTCGCCAGCCGATTTGATGACGTCCTTGCTGCGGTCGACGATCTGCATGATTCCGTTTGGATCGAGGTTGCAGACGTCGCCGGTCCGGAACCAGCCATCTTCGGTGAAGGACTGCGCCGTCGCTTCCTTGTCATTGAAATAGGCACTCGCCGTCCATAGGCCGCGCACCAGCAATTCGCCGAACGCCTTGCCGTCCTCAGGTAGGCTTTCACCAATCTCGTTGACGATCTTTTTTTCCACGCCGAAAATCGCCCGCCCCTGCTTGCATTTTTCTGCCCACCGCTGCTCTTTTGGCAGTGCCTCCATGGCTGGCAGTAAGCTGCCAACTGTGCCGATGGGGCTGAGTTCTGTCATGCCCCAGGCATGGTGAATATCGATGCCGTAAGTCTCCTCAAAGGTCTCAATCATCGAAGCTGGGAAGGCCGAGCCGCCGACCACCAGCGTTTCGAACGCTTGCGGCTTGCGCCCGCGCTTTTTCATCTCGCCGAGGAGCAGCAACCAGAGCGTCGGCACGCCCGCCGACCGGTCGACCTTCTCCTCGTCCATGAGGTTAAAAATCATGTGGCCCTCATAGTGCGGTCCTGGCAACACCAGCTTGGCACCGGTCATGGCGCAGGCATAAGGCAAACCCCAGGCGTTGACGTGAAACATCGGCACCAAGGCGAGGTAGGTGGAATGGCTGGTCGGGCCGGCACCACCGTCGGCGCAGACAGCGAACGTGTGCAGCACGGTGGAGCGGTGGCTATAGAGCACGCCCTTGGGATTGCCCGTCGTGCCCGAGGTGTAGCAAAGGGACGATGCGGTGCGTTCATCAAATTCCGGCCACGTATAATCGTCATTTTCCGTTGCCAGCAGTTCTTCATAACAGAATACATTTTCAAGCTTGGTCTCGGGCATGTGTGCTTTATCGGTCATAATCACATAGCCCGCGACCTTCGGTAGATGCGCGGCCAGCGCTTCCAACAACGGCACAAAGGTCAAATCCATAAAGATGTATTTGTCTTCCGCATGATTGATCACATAGACAATCTGTTCGTGAAACAGCCGTGGATTTATGGTGTGGCAAACAGCGCCCATGCCGGAAACGCCGAAATAAAGCTCGAAATGGCGGTACCCGTTCCAGGCGATGGTGGCAATACGGTCGCCTGCTACCACGCCGAGTTTGGTCAGCGCCTTGGCCAATTGTTTTGACCGCGTGTGCGATTCAGCCAACGTGTAGCGGTGGATTGGTCCTTCCACCGAGCGGGAAACAATTTCCGATCCAGCATGATTACGTGCGCCGAATTCTAGCAGCGAGGAAATCAGCAACGGCCGATCCATTATCAATCCATCCATATGCCTATCCCCTACATGATTAATTTTTAGGCCAGCATTTCGTCAGCCTTCATGAACCTGTAGCGAAACCGATCGCTTTCAGGGCTCGGGTAATTTCCTCAAGCGCTGCCGGGTCGTCGATCGTTGCCGGAACTTTATGTGCTTCGCTATTGGCAATTTTCTGCATGGTACCACGCAGGATTTTTCCCGAGCGGGTTTTTGGCAAGGCATCGACAACGGTCGCCACCTTGAAGGCGGCCACAGGCCCGATGCGCTCGCGCACCATCGCAACGACATCTTTGACAATGTTCCCCGGATCACGGGAAACGCCGCTGTTAAGCACCAGAATGCCCAGCGGAATCTGGCCTTTAAGCGCATCGGCCACGCCGATCACTGCACATTCGGCGACATCGGCATGCGCCAGCAACACTTCTTCCATCGCGCCGGTGGACAGCCGATGCCCCGCCACATTGATGATATCGTCGGTGCGCGACATCACATAGACATAGCCATCCGTATCGATATAGCCGGCATCGGCGGTCTTGTAATAGCCCGGAAATTCCTCGAGATAGGCTTCCACATAGCGCTTCTTTGCGTTCCACAGCGTAGGAAAGGTGCCGGGCGGCAGCGGCAGTTTGATCACCAGCGCGCCAATATCGCCGGCTTTCACTTCGTTGCATGAATCGTCGACGACCCGCACATCCATGCCGGGAACTGGCTTGGTTGGCGAACCTTCCTTTACCGGCAGTTGCTCGATGCCAACACAATTGGCGCAGATCGACCAACCAGTTTCGGTTTGCCACCAATGATCGATCACCGGCACGCCGAGCTTGTCCTCAGCCCAATGCAGTGTGTCCGGATCGGTGCGCTCGCCCGCAAGAAAAAGGGTGCGGAAATTGGTGAGATCGTAATCGCTGATTCGCTTTCCTCCCGGGTCTTCCTTCCTGATGGCGCGAAAAGCGGTGGGCGCGGTGAACATCGCGGCCACCTTATGATCTGCGATCACCCGCCAAAAGGCGCCGGCATCGGGTGTACCAACCGGCTTACCTTCATAGAGAATGGAGGTGTTACCGTGCAAAAGCGGCGCGTAGACAATATAGGAATGGCCGACCACCCAGCCGACGTCGGAGGCCGCCCAGAACGCCTCGCCGGGATCAACGCCATAAATATTTTTCATCGTCCAATTGAGTGCCACCGCATGGCCGCCATTATCGCGGACCACGCCCTTGGGCTGGCCCGTGGTGCCGGAGGTATAGAGAATATACAAGGGATCAGTTGCTGCTAACGAGACGCAGTCATGCGGCGTCGCCGTGCTTATGGCTTCGTGCCAATCCACGTCACGGCCTACCCTCATAGCCGCGATTTCCTGCGGGCGCTGCAAAATGATGCAGTTCGCCGGTTTGTGCACGGCCAATGCGATGGCTTCGTCGAGGAGTGGCTTGTAGGCAATCACGCGGCTACCCTCGATGCCGCAACTGGCGGAAACGATGACGCGTGGCGCGCAATCATCGATGCGCACCGCCAGCTCATTGGCGGCAAAACCTCCGAACACTACCGAATGTACAGCCCCGAGCCTGGCGCAGGCGAGCATCGCAATCGCCGCCTCTGACACCATCGGCATATAGATGATCACCCGATCACCACGGCTGACGCCGCGTGCCGCCAGGACGCCGGCGAACAACGCAACCTGGTCGCGCAATTCGCAGTAGGTGAAGGATTTGATGCATTCAGTGACCGGCGAATCGTAGATTAGCGCTACTTGATCGCCGCGTCCGCCTTCGATATGCCGGTCCAGCGCGTTGTGACAGGTATTGAGCATGCCGCCTTTAAACCAGCGGTAGAACGGCGCAGCGCTATCGTCGAGAACCTTGTCCCATTTTCTGTCCCAGTCGAGAGCCTCGGCAGCCTCAGCCCAGAAGCCCTCGGCGTCGGTCTGGGCACGTGCGTACACCTGTTCGAATTTCTTAGTCATGTTGGAGTCTCTCCCGGAAATGCTATTTCTATTCGGCGTTGCGCCGGACAAATGGAAAATTATCAAGAAATGATGGGGAATCACCAGCGTTTGTGCCCGTTAACTGCAGAAATATTAAGTACTGCCGGTAAAGGATAGGGGTCATGGCAACATTAAAAATTGGTGTGATTGGCGTCCGTTGGTTTGGCAAAATGCACTGCAGTATAATCGCCTGCGTGTTGGCCCTCAAATTGGCGGCGATCGAGGATGGTTACGCGGCGAAATTGTCATTCTCGACTGAATACAGAAATTAGATCGTGACACGCTCTCTCTTATAAGGCGTGCTTTCGGTCTTCGGCGCGTCGAACTCGCGCGCGTAGCGGTGCCCGGCATAAACTGCGTGGGCGATCGTGGCCGGCGCCAGGGCATCACCGATCCGTGTCAGGCTACGCCACGGCGCCTCATCGGCCTCGGCACGGGTTTGCAATTCTCGCCACAGCCCATCATCCGAAGTTCTCGAAGTCACAAGCACCACCGCTGCTACCGCAAGCTCTGCTTCGGCGCCAGTGTAAACACAGGTATGGCGCACGTTGCCTTGCAACGCCACCAGCTGCCTGTTAGCCAAGATGGTTACACCCAGTTCCAGCAATCGGCGCTGAATGGCGTGCTGCTCAAGTGTGTTGTCGGTCCAGGGCGAAACCTTGGCGTCCGGCGTCATGAGGGTGACCTTGCGCCCGTCGAGCGTCAGTTTTTCTGCGATCAGTCCGGCCATTATATATCCGTCATCGTCATAGACTAGGATCGGCCCGTCCGCTGGCGCCCGCCCGGCCATAATGTCGTCTGGCGTAAAAATGGCCGTCTCGGTGTCAGTGATCGGCAGCGGCAGTCTTTGTCGTCGGCCGACGCCATCGCGCCTCCACTGGGCGCCTGTAGCGAGTACAATATGCGGCGCGCCGAACGCCATGGTGTCTTCGGCGCCAAGTTTGCTGGCCAGATAGATTTCCACATTGGGCAATTTGTGAAAAGCCGCGATGCGGTGGTCGGCTACGCGCTGATAGGAGGCCATGCCAGGTAGGCGGGACTCGCTGCGCACCCGCCCACCGAGCATCTCGCTGGCCTCGGCGAGGGTGACCGAATAGCCGCGCTGTCCCAGCGCTCGCGCGCATTCAAGGCCAGCCGGGCCACCGCCAACAATGAGTACGGCGTCGCCGGATACGCTTGGTGGGATGTATTCAGGATGCCAGCCCTTACGCCATTCTTCGCCCATGGTTGGGTTCTGTGTGCAACGGATCGGCGTGTAGGTCATATCGCCCGACACGCAGATATTGCAGCCGATGCACTCGCGGATATCCTCGATCCGACCTTCTTCGATCTTTTTGGGCAGGAATGGGTCGGCGATCGATGGCCGCGCCGCGCCGATGAAATCGAGCGCGCCCTTGGCGACCATTGCCGCCATGCCGTCCGGTGAGGTGTAACGCCCGACACCTACCACCGGCTTTGATGTCAGGCTCTTAACGAACGCGGTGTAGTCGTTCTGATAACCTTCCTCGGCAAAGCGCGCGGTTTGCGAATCGTTTGACCAATTACTGATATTGACGTCCCATAGATCGGGCAATTCGGCCAGCATGGCGATGATGTCGGGTGCTTCGCCCTCCGCCTCGATGCCGTTAGTACCAAGTAGTTCATCGACTGCCAGGCGCACGGCGACGGCGCATGTATCTCCCACCGCCTCCTTGGTATCATCGATCAACTCGCGCAATAGCCTGACTCGGTTTTCCAGCGAGCCGCCATATTCATCGAGCCGCTGATTGTAGCGCGTCAGCAGAAAATGCTGAGCCAGCGAGAGGTCATGCCCTGCATAGACATAGACGATGTCATAGCCCGCGCGTTTGGCCAGGAGGGCGGAGGCGCGGTGGCTCGCGCGCACGGTGCGGATGTCATCCAGATCCATCGCTCGTGCTTGCAACGGTGCTGCGTTAATGAGTGTCTGGGCGCTGGGCGCTACCGGCGTCTCGCGGCTTTCCAGATTGGCGCAGGCAATTCCCTGCTGGCACAGTTCGATCGCTGCCAGTGAGCCATGTGCATGCACGGCATCGACCATGTGCGCGTGATAGGGGATATCGCCTTCGTCCCACAAGTGGCCTTCGATTGACGGGGAGAAATCGGTACCATGGTCAATGCTTACTTCTTCCGTCGAGACTACTGCCCAACCGCCCTCGGCTTTGATCTCACGCATGGCGGCCATGCCGCGCGGGAGGCGGTCCCCCATTCCGTTGCAATGCGGCACTTGGTAAAACCGGTTGCGCGCCGTAACCGGGCCGATATTCACTGGCTCGAACAGAATGTCGAAAACGGGGTCGCGTCCGCTCACGGTTTGCTCCTTTTGAATTTAGCCTCTTAAATAACCCTGAAATGGCGTAATAGCGAACATGGAAAGATTCTGAGGGATGAGCGAGAGTGGTTTAATATACTTATTGTGGAGCGACCTGGTCGGCATGACCCGGACGCGCGGCGTGCCTCTGCAGGATTTCGATAGGCGGCTGGAAAGCGGCCTGGGTTGGGCCTGCGCCGGCCAGGCCATGACGCCGTTCGAACAAATCGCCGACAATCCCTGGGGGCCCGTGGACGAAGTGCGGCAAATCCCTGACCTTGAGACGCGCTTCGAAATTCCGGCGGTGGACGGTTATCCGGCGCTGCACGCTGTGCTGTGCGATTCGCGTCTTGCCCCAGGCCAGGAATGGGGCGCTTGCGTCAGAAATTTCTGCCGTAATGCTGTCACCGATCTTAAGGCCGAGACTGATTTGGATTTGATCGCCGCGTTCGAGTTGGAGTTTCTCCTGGAAGGCCAGGATTTTATCACCGAAGCACCGTTCTCTTTCGCTGCTGCTCGCGCCCAGCACGGCCTTCTCACGTCGCTCCAAGGCATGTTGTGGGCTGCCGGTGTAGCGCCGGAGACGGTCGAGCCCGAATATGGCCGAGGCCAATTTGAGATAAGCTGCAGCCCGCGCGCCGCTCTCAAAGCGGCGGACGCGGCGCTGATTTCATGCGAGATCGCGCGCGAATCGGCGCGCCGGCATTCCTTGCGTGCCAGCTTCTCGCCCAAGCCGACGCCCAATCATGTTGGCAATGGCTGCCATATTCATCTCAGCTTGGCGGATAGCCAAGGTCGCAACGTGACCAGTGATCTCACCGGTCCGCTCGGTCTCAGCGAGACCGCGGCGCATTTTTCTGCCGGAATTCTCGCTCATATGGATGCGCTCCTTGCTATCCTAGCACCGTCGCCGGTTTCTTATCACCGCCTCGGACCGCATCATTGGAGCACGGGTTACCGCTGCATCGGCTTTCAAAACCGCGAAGCTGCCGTGCGGGTTATGCCCGGTATCTCGCGTGATCCCGAGACCGCGGCCAAAGGATTCAATCTCGAAATCCGTGCTGCCGATTGCACCGCATCGCCCTATCTGGCGTTGGGCGTGCTGGCCCGCGCGGGTCTGGAAGGTATCCGCCGCGATCTACCGCTGCCGCCGCCAGCTAAGATTGACCCCGCCGATATGACCGAGGCAGCCCGGGCGGAAGCCGGTATCACGCTGCTGCCGGCAAGCTTGGATGCGGCGCTGGAAGCCTTGAAAGCCGATGACTTGGTGCGCGCCTGGTTTCCTGACGAGCTCTATCAGAGCTTTCTCAGCGTAAAAAACTGGGAAGCTGATTTTGCCAAAAGTTCCGCCCGCGAGCAGCTATTCGCGCGCTACCGTCACGCCTATTGATACCAATTAATTTTTATTCAGGGTGATTGAAGATAGGGAGAGTCTTTAGCTAAATATACCAGGGAAGCGCGACCAGAAACTAAGCGATGCCACCTGAAAATAGATAATTGAACGGCCTCCTTAAAATTTCGCTGAGGAGTACCTTGTCTCCAGTTATGATCTTTTGGAGTATCTGGCATCTAAGCAGCTGGATGTTTTACCCACTTGTTTGAATAGTACTGACGCATTCCTATTAACACGATTTACTTCGAATCGAGGCGTGCTTCCGAAGCGCCTGGTGGCACCAGCAAGTCTTGCTGGGCGAGATGTAAATGAATGTTCATATAGGCTACTGCGCTTTCCGGGTCGCGTCGGCGAATCGCATTAAACACATCGCGGTGGTGGTCGTTATATTGGCGAACCCGCGACGGTGTGAGAATTGCACCCTTAATTGATTCCCAGCGATCATGGGTGCGCACATGATTGATCTGCGCATACATGGTGATCATCAGCGGATTGCGCGTGCCTTCGGCGATGCGCAGGTGAAAAACCTTGTCCCAATGGGAAAATATTTCTTCGTCGCGCTCGGCACCTTCCATGTGGAGGAGCGTCTCTTCCAAGCCAGCGATATCGCGGGCCGTCATGTTCCGCGCCGCGAGGCGGACCATTTGCGGCTCCAGCGCAAGGCGCACTTCAAGCAATTGTAGTGGGCTGGTGATTTCCGCAACATCGTCGCGCTCGGCACCGTCGTTCTCCGCCGGATAGGTCACATAGCTGCCGCTGCCGCGTTTGCGGGTGAGTAGCGCACCTTGCTCTAACAAGCGTAGCGCTTCACGGACCGTGCCGCGGGAAACGCCATGCTCGGCGGCCAAATGCCGCTCCGCCGGTAGTCTTTGTCCGTCATGGTAGGCACCCTGCAATATCTGCTCGCGCAAGTGCGCGGCTAAGTTTGCCGGCGCGCCAGCAAAATTAGCTGCGGAAGGGTTCGAATATGTTTCCGCCGCGAGACTGCTCATTGCTGTGCCCAGTGATTTATGATCATTATTGGTAATACCAATATCATGGTTATTTATCTTGCAAACAATGCCGGTGAACGCTTTAATTCGACAGAATATATATTAGTTTCGCGGGAAACGGAGGCCTTATGTTAGATTTGCGGATGCGCCCCTGGATGTATTTAGACCAATTTAAAAATTGGTACAAGCGGCAGAGTTACTTCTTTTTGGTGGGCCGCCCGTGATTCCCGCACACGTCAAGTATCTCATCATCGGCGCCGGCATTCACGGCCTCAGCACCGCCTATCATCTGGCAACCGCGCTAAAGGCCACAGGCCGGGGTAGTGGCGAGGATGTGCTGGTGGTCGACAAGGGTAGTATTGCTTCCGGTGCATCAGGCATCGCCTGCGGTGTCATTCGTAACAATTATTTCCAGCCGGCAATGCGCGAATTGATGGCAGAATGCGTCGACGTTTGGGAGAGTGATCCCGAGGCATATCATTTTCACGCCGTCGGCTATATGCAGATCAGCCCAGAATCGATGCGCGCCGATGTCGGACAAATCGCCGCTGAGCAGAAGGCGATCGGCTATGAATCAGAGTTTATCGAGGGTGCCGAGGCGTGCCGAAAATATATGCGCGGTATTTTTGACGATTGGCGGGCCGAGGGTATCACTTCGGTTCTGCATGAGAAGCGCGGCGGCTACGCCAACAACACCGCGTCGCTCTATGGCCTCGCGCAAAAGGCCGAGGGCGCGGGCGTACGAATTCTTTCGGGCACCGAAGTCTTGGCGCTGCTGAGCGACAGCAACTCCGGCGCCATTACGGCTGTGGAGACGAGCAAGGGCCGCATTGGTGTCGATGAAGTGATTGTCGCTGCGGGCCCTTGGGTGCCGCGTATCTGGAGCATGCTCGATCTGCCGGATCGCATCGACGTCAAGGATTTGCAGGGCAAAGTACACGCCGATGTGCCGATGTGGGTCTATTGGTGCTTGGAGGAAGGCACCCTCGGTGTTGAGCCTGGTTTCGGTATGGCCGATGACGGCAACATGCCGCCGGTTATTCATGTCGATACTGATGTACCACTCCGCTCAGACGTCGATGGTCGCGTCCTCGTTGAGGACATGTGGGGCATTTACTACAAGCCGGATTTTAACTTCGGCGGCATTCAAGGCGGCGCCGCACCTTATCGTGTCAAAACCCCGGCGGAGAGCGTCGCGATTGATCCATATGGCCCAAATTCGCCGGAATTTATCGTCGACGAACTATTTGCCGAAACCTGGTGTTCAGCGCTCGCATTTTGTCAGAAACGCTATGAAGGCCAGATTGGCAAATGGCGCAAAGAGCCTTCCGGCGGCATCGGCGCCTTTACCGCCGATAGCTTCCCGGTGTTCGATCGCTTCCGCGAGAATTGCTACATGATAGCCGATTCGAATCACGGCTATAAAATGATTGCAGTCGGCAAGCTTGTCGCCGAAGAACTTCTTGGTTCGCCTTGCGCCCTGTTGGAGCCGTTCCGCTTCTCGCGCTTTGCCGGGGGCAAGCTGCACCCAATTTCGAACAGCCCATTCCCTTGGAGCTAACATCGGAGGAAATAGAATGACCGATCTTGAAGCCCATGTAGCTAGGGAGGGCCGTGATGAGTTGGTTCGTCAGGTCCGCGCTAAGATCGACGAACTTGGCATCACTTTCGTTTACTATCAATTTGTTTCGGTCACCGGGAGAATCGTTGGGAAGGGTGTGCCGGCGGATCATTGGGAGCAGATCGCCGAACGCGGCTTTCAACTTGTTTATGGCTCCACCGCCAATCTTTATACGGACCGTGCTGGCAATTATATTGGTTACGGGCCGGAAGCATCAGAATTGATCGGTATCCCCGACCCGGAGACGTTTGTCCAACTTCCGTGGGACAAACGCGTGGCGCGGGTGTTTTGCACCTGCTTCCGTAACCGCGAAGAGCGCATCAACCCGGGCGGCCATTTGACGTCCGACTGCCGCGGCAATCTCCGCATCATGCACAACGAATTTCAGGACAAGCGCGGCATGCAGATGCGCTGCGGTGTCGAGCCCGAAATGATGTGGCTCAAGCGCGGCGAAGACGGCAAACCGAATGGCGGCGTGACTAAGCCTAATTGCTATCATATCGACCAATTTGAAGAACTGCGGCCAATTTTCATGCGCGTCATTGAATATTGTCAGGCTATGGGAATGGACATGATTCAGGGCGATCATGAAGACGCACCCGGACAGCTTGAGCTTAACTTCTTGTTCGATGACGCGTTACGGACCGCTGACCGGCTAACTACCTATCGCCAGGTTTGCGCTCAGGTGGCGCGTGAGTTTGGCGTGATTGCCTGCTTCATGACAAAACCGTTCGTTGGCGTTTCGGCGAGTGGCTGTCATTACAATGTTTCGCTTTGGCGCGGCGGGGAAGATACGCTCAACGAACTTCACCAATCGCCCCTACCGGGAATGGACGGCGTCTTCTCCTTCGCCAAGGGCGGCGAAAATCTGTTTATGCCGGACCCGGCTATTGACGAACGCAAGCCCGGGCCCGTCGGGCTCAACTGCATTGCCGGCGTGATGGAGCATATTCGCGCACTCACAGCAATCGGCTCGTCTACGGTAAATTCATACCGGCGACTCTGGGACACCGGGTTCTGGGCGCCGGTTTTTGCCGATTGGGGATATCAAAATCGCACCTGTGGTTTGCGCATTTCGGCCCCTGGTCGCTTCGAATACCGCTCCGTCGATTCGATGATGAATCCTTATTTGCTTGGCGCCGGTGTGCTCAAGGCTTTCGATGACGGCATTGACCGCAATCTTGATCCAGGCGAGCCCGAGGAGCGTAATATTTATGAAGCCATGGAAGCCGGCAAGGATGTGAAGCGCTTGCCCATGACATTGGGCGAAGCTCTCGATGCGTTGGCGGCCGACGAGACCATTAAGAGCGCTATGCCTGACGAGATGTACAAGGTCTACGATCACTACAAGCGCGATGAATGGGCGCGCTTTAACGCAACCGTGACCGAGTGGGACCTCGATACCTACATGGATTGTCTGCCTTAAGGGCAACTGGGAGTAATGAAAATATGTGTGGCATTGCAGGATTAATTCATCGCAACGGCAGCGCTGGCATCGGCTCGGAAATGACGTCGATGTTGCAGGCGCTCAAACATCGTGGCCCCGATTCGAGCGGTTTCGCGCTTTATGGCGAGCCCAGAAACGGCGACTATATGTTGCGTTTCAAAGTCGCCGAGCAGGAAGATATGGCACACGGCTTCGATATCCAAAACGAGGTGAAGCGGCGCAAGGCCCTCGTGGATGAGCGCATCGAAAGTGGCGGCACAAAAATTGTTGAGCAGGAAAACGTTACCGATTACGCCTTTCGCTACCGCATCAGCTTCGACAATGGCGCAGCGGATGACCAGGGCAACATGAAACGCTTCGCCGATTACCTTGAGGATGTTGAAGGCGCCGAGATTCTTTCCATGGGCCGGGCCTTGGAGTTGATCAAGGATTTGGGCGACGCCAGCCGAGTCAGTGATCAATATCAACTCGGCAGCTTCACCGGCACGCACGCTATCGGCCATACTCGCATGGCGACGGAATCGGATGTGGATATCCGCTCAGCTCATCCTTATTGGGCGTACCCGTTCTCCGACGTCTCCGTGGTGCACAATGGCCAGCTCACAAATTATTGGGGCTTTCGCCGGGAAATGGAGCGTCGCGGGCACCGCTTCATGTCGAATTGCGATTCGGAATTGATCGCTGTTTATCTTGCCGACCGTATGGCCAATGGCATGCCATTGAAGGAAGCGATGGATCTTTCGGTGAGCGAACTGGACGGCGTGTTTACCTATCTTGTCGCCACTGCTGACAGCCTAGGCATGGCCAAGGACACGATGGCCGCCAAGCCAATGGTGCTTTACGAGAGCGAAAATTTTGTCGGCCTCGCCTCGGAAGAAGTGGCGATCCGTAGCATCTTTCCCGACGAAATCGACACTTGGGACCCGTATGAAGGAGAGGTCATGGTATGGCAGATCTAGACACCCAACATAAATCGCACGGCATGGGGCTGCATCAGGAGCAGCTAGCCGGGCGCACCCAGCAGGTCTTCTTTTCGCCAGCGGCAGAGGATAATTTCCTCTATCCGGAAAGTTTTGATGTCGATTTGGACAACAAGGCCGAGTTCGACGCTGGCGAGATGGAAATCAGTGCCATCAATCTTAGGATCCGCGACCTCATGCAGGCCGGCCATGGCCATATCGTGGTCAAGAATCCGCTCGCTAAGCACTCGCTCGGTGTCGGTATTCTCAACCGCCTCAAACTCGAGTTCATCGGCAGTTTGGGTTATTTTGGCTGCGGTCTGATCGATGGCCCGAATGTGCGGGTACATGGCCGCGTCGGTTGGTCGTTCGCCGAGAACATGATGGCGGGCACCGCGGTGGTCGAGAAAAACGCCGGTTCCACTTTTGGCGCCGCTATTCGCGGCGGCGATCTCGTTTGCAAAGGCGATGTCGGCTCGCGCACCGGTATCGACCAGAAAGGCGGCACCATCATTGTTGGCGGGCGCTCGGGCGCTTTTTCCGGCTTCATGATGCAGCGCGGGCGGATGATCATCCTCGGCGACGCCGGCATCAATCTTGGCGATTCCATGTATGATGGCACCATCTATGTCGGCGGCAAGATCGCCTCCCTGGGTGTTGACGCTGTGCCGAGCGAATTGAGCAATTTGGAAGCCGAGTGGCTGGAGCGCAAGCTCTCCGTGCATGGTCTCTCCGCTCCCGACGGTGCGCGTAATTTACAGAAAATCGTCGCCGGCAAGAAGCTGTGGAATTACGACAATCTTGAGCCCACCGAAAAGAAAATCGTTCTCTAGAGGACAGGAAGCAAATCATGAGACGCAACCGCGAAGAGCGTAACAAATCCATCCTCGGCGAAAGCTTCATTTTTACGCCTGATGTGATCGACGACATCCACGTCAAGGCGGAGCTTGGCCGCTACCGTATGCGAGGGCTATCGTTGTTCAAGAAAATCCCGTCCTGGGATGATCTCACCTTTATGCCCGGCACCCTGACGCGCTTCGTCATCGAAGGCTACCGCGAGAAATGTGAAACCCGCACCATTATCGGCCCGCGTGCCAAGCGTCCGCTTGATCTCGATATCCCGATCTACATAACCGGCATGAGTTTCGGCGCGCTCTCTTATGAAGCGAAAACAGCGTTGGCGCGTGGCGCTACCATGGCCGGCACCGCGACCTGCTCTGGCGAGGGCGGCATGATTCCTGATGAGCGGCGCTATTCGGAAAAATGGTTTTATCAGTGCATCCAATCGCGTTACGGCTTCAACCCGCACCACCTGCGCCTGGCCGACGGTTGCGAATTCTTCATCGGCCAGGGCTGTAAGGTCGGGCTTGGCGGCCATCTTATGGGCCAAAAAGTGACCGATCAGGTGGCTGAGATGCGCTCGCTGCCGGCCGGTATCGATCAGCGTTCGCCGGCGCGTCATCCCGATTGGCTTGGCCCCGATGATCTCGCGCTCAAGATCGATGAAATCCGCGAAGCGACGAACGGCGAGATTCCGATCCAACTCAAACTCGGCGCGGCGCGTGTCTATGACGACGTGCGAATGGCGGCCAAGACCAACCCCGATAGCATCTATATGGATGGTATGGAAGGCTCGACCGGCGCCGGGCCGCATCTCGCCACCGAGGAAACCGGCGTGCCCGGCATAGCCGCTATCCGCCAGGCCAGAAAGGCGCTTGATGATGTCGGCATGTCCGGCAAGATCACGCTGATCTACGCTGGTGGAATTCGCAACGGCACCGATGTTGCCAAAGCGATCGCGCTTGGTGCCGATGCGGTGGCAATCGGCCATTCGGCAATGATGGCGCTCAATTGCAATAAGGATATCCCCGAGGCCGATTACGAAAGTGAGATCGGCGTTGAGGCCGGCCATTGCTATCACTGCCATACCGGGCGCTGCCCGGTCGGCGTGGCAACTCAGGATCCAGAATTGCGCAAGAGGCTCGACCCGGATGAGGCAGCCGAGCGGGTGTATAATTTTCTCCACACTCTCACCCTTGAGTGCCAGATGATGGCGCGCGCCTGCGGCAAAACGGATGTGCACTCGCTCGAGCCGGAAGATTTGGCAGCGCTTACCATGGAAGCTTCGGCGCTTGCCATGGTGCCGCTCGCCGGCTCGCAATACACCGTCGGCCAACCCGACATGACGCGTTATTAGGAGATGGCCATGAGTGATAACAAGCAAGACATCGACCACTTCATCAAGACGAGCGGCCTCGATTCGGAGCGTGAAAAAGAAATCGGCCAGCACATCGGTTATCGCTACGACGTCAATTTGCTACCGGATTACACTCTGCTCACGCCGTTCTTGAAAAAGTATATGGAAACCATGGGCTGGAGCGACCTGAACTGGCTTGAAGATGTCCATCTTGGCTATGAGGAAGGTCGCCCGGCGGTGTTCGACCGCAATATCAATGGCTGGGTTTCCGTGCCCGAGGATCTGGAATTGCCTGACAATCAGCAGGAACGCGATATGATCGCGCGTGAGTTGCTGATCAAGTTCCAGATGTCGCCGAACCATCCAATGATTGACCTCAACAAGGCCTACCGTAAATTTTGATCTGCCTAAAAAGGCTTACAATGTTTAACCTCTAACGATATCACATCCATGCCGCTCGGACTGATCAAATACGGCCTGTCGTCTGGCCATCCGGCGAAGCGCTTTCTCGCCGCCCAGCCGGAGCTTAAACCGAGCTATGACGTCATCATCATCGGCGGCGGTGGGCATGGCCTGGCGACCGCCTATCATCTGGCGCGCTATCACGGCATCCGCAACGTGGCGGTTTTTGAAAAAGGCTATATCGGCGGCGGCAATACCGGGCGCAATACGGCCATCATCCGCTCCAACTATCTCACCCCGGAAGGCGTGGCGTTTTACGAGGAATCGGTTTCTCTCTACCGCCAGTTAAGCAGTGAATTAGATTACAACATTCTTTATTCCGAACGCGGCCATTTCACCTTGGCGCACACTGATTCTGCGATGCGTACCTCTCGCTGGCGGGCCGAGGTCAACAAGCATCTCGGCGTCGATTCAGAACTGGTCTACCGTGACGATCTCGCCCGCCTGATCCCACAACTCAATTTATCGGAAGATGTGCGTTATCCAATCCTTGGTGCGCTCTTTCATCCGCCTGGTGCCATCGCCCGCCATGACGCGGTGGCCTGGGGCTATGCCGGGCGTGCCGCTGAGATGGGTGTGGAGATTCACCAAGGCACCACCGTCACCGATATCGAAATCACCGACGGACGGGTAACCGGCGTGATGACCGATCGCGGCCGCGTGGCGTGCGGCAAGGCAGTCCAGGCCGTGGCCGGCGCCAGCACCACGATCGCCCGCATGGCTGGCCTCAAGCTGCCGATCCGTACCATTCCGCTACAGGCCTGCGTATCGCAGCCGCTGAAGCCCTTCCTCGACCCGATCATCGTTTCCGGCAGTCTGCATGTCTACATTTCGCAGAGTGACCGCGGCGAACTGGTGATGGGCGGCTCGACCGATCCATATCCGCGTTACCAGACCAGCTCCTCGCTCGATTTCATCGAGGGACTGATGAGCCATGTGCTCGAATTGCTGCCTCATCTCTCAGAGGTTCAAGTGTTGCGGCAATGGGGGGGGATGACTGACATGACCCCGGATTTCGCCCCCATTATGGGTGAGACCGGGGTGGAAAACTATTATATTGACGCCGGCTGGGGCACCTGGGGTTTTAAGGCGACCCCGGTTTGCGGCAAGCGAATGGCGGAAATGGTGGCTACCGGCCGGGTGCCCACTATGATCTCGCCGTTCCGCCTATCGCGTTTTGAGAATTTCGACCTCGTCGGTGAAAAGGGCGCTGCCTCGGTGGGGCATTGAGGGTATGACATGAAACAATTGCATTGTCCCCTCAATGGCTGGCGCAACATCCAAGAGTTCGCCCATGGTGGCGAAGTTGTTGAGCAACCTGACCCTAACCGGTGCAGCGATACGGAATGGGCCGAATTCATCTTCATGGAGGATAATAAGGCCGGGATGGTGCGCGAATGGTGGTGCCATATCGCCACCGCTTATTGGTTCATCGCGGAGCGCGATACGGTCAAGGACGAGATCATCCGCACCTATGAAGCCAGCGAGATCTTTAAGGACCGCATAGAATTCTCGCGCCCTGAAGCCCCAAAAGATGAGACACCGGGCGCGGCGGGTGGCGTATGACCGAACGTCTCGAAAAACCGATGGGCAGCCGTATCCACCGATCTGAACCAGTGGCCTTCCGCTTTGAGGGACAGCAAGTTAGCGGCTTTCGCGGCGATACCGTCGCCAGCGCGCTCTATGCCAATGGCTTCACAACGCTCTCCCGCTCCTTCAAGTATCACCGCCCGCGTGGTGTGTTGTCCATGAGTGGGCAGGATTCAAACAGCTTCGTGCGTATCGGGCAGAAACCCAACTGTTTGGCTGACCGGGTACCAATCGAAGTTGGGCTTGACGTCAAAGCGCAGAATTATTGGGGGTCGCTCAAAAATGACCGGCTCGCCCTGTTGCGCCATCTCGGCCGCTTCATGCCGGTTGGGTTTTACTACAAGGCATTTTACAAGCCACGCTGGGCGTGGCCGCTATGGGCGAAGCTGATCCGCCGGGTTGCCGGGTTGGGCACGGTTGATCTCAAAACGCCGCATGGTTATTACGACAAGCAATATCTATTTTTCGATGTGACGGTGATCGGTGCCGGACCGGCTGGCATGGCGGCGGCGCTCGAAGCCTCCGCGGCCGGTGCCCAAGTGTTGCTGGTCGATGAAAATCCAGAGATCGGTGGCGCCCTCACCTATGCCCGGTTCGATAGCGCTGGAGAGATTGGCGAAAACACCCGCGCCGATCTAGTCGCCAAGGTCACCGCCGAAAAGAGAATTCAGGTGATGACCGATTGCATGTGCACCGGCTGGTACGCTGATAATTGGTTGCCCCTAATCAAGGACAACCGCCTCTACAAACTCCGCGCTGGCGTGCTCGTAGTGGCGAGCGGTTGCTATGAACAGCCTCTTATATTTCATAACAATGACCTTCCTGGCGTTATGTTGGGCTCGGCTGCGCAGCGTCTAATCCGCCTCTATGGCGTGAAGCCTGGCAACCGCGCCGTGGTGGCAACGGCTAGCCGCGACGGCTATGGAGTTGCCCTCGATCTACTAGATGCTGGTATCGAGGTTGCTTGCGTGGTGGATGTGCGGGCCGATCCGCCGGAGGATGAAATCAGCACCGCATTGATGCAACGCCATGTGCCCATCGTTGCCGGCGCGACATTGCGTGAAGCTGTACCCTCGGCCGGGGGAAGCGGCGTGCGCGCGGCAAAAATTGCCCGCCTTGAAGGCACTACGAAAGCGGCAACACGCTACGATGTTTTCGCCTGCGATTTGATCGCCATGTCGGGCTCCTATGTTCCTGCGGCAGCGTTGTTGCATCAGGCTGGCGGGCGGGTCAGCTTCGCCGATGATAGCGGCGCCTTCAGCGTCCACGATTTGCCGGCTCGTCTCGCCGCAGCTGGATCGGTGGCTGGCGTGAACGCCCTGCAGAATGTACTAGGTGACGGCAGAACTGCCGGTCGTCAGGCGGCACGCGATGCGGGCTTCACCGTTACGCCGGAAAGCGCGCCCCAACACACCGCCGAAGCGCCCGCTGCCGCTTGGCCGATTATCGGGCATCCCAAAGGCAAGGATTTCGTCGATCTCGATGAGGATTTGCAGGTTCACGATATCGAAAACGCGCTCACCGAAGGCTATCAGCATATACAGTTGTTGAAGCGCTTCACCACCAACGGCATGGGGCCATCCCAAGGCCGCCACGCCACTTTACCGGCGATTCGCTTGGCGGCGCGACGCACGGGCGCCGGCCTTGATGAGACCGGTTCTACGACCTCGCGCCCGCCGATCGGCCCGCTGACCATGGGCCATCTGGCAGGCCGCAGCTTTGAGCCGTTGCGCTACACGGCTATGCATTTCCGCCATGTGGAGCTTGGCGCCAAAATGATGCCAGCCGGCGCCTGGATGCGGCCCGAATATTACGGCGCGCCCCGCAATCGAGCGGCGAATATCGCTGCCGAGGCGTTGAACGTGCGCGAGAATGTCGGCCTCATCGATGTCTCGACCCTGGGTGGGCTCGAAGTTCGCGGCCCCGACGCTGCCGAGTTCCTCAACCGTATGTACACCTTCGCTTATCTCAAACAGCCGGTCGGGCGCTCGCGTTATGTGTTGATGACCGACGATACCGGTGTGATCGTGGATGACGGCGTCGCCTGCCGATTACATGACGAGCATTTTTATGTCACCGCCACTACTTCAGGTGTCGATGGCGTCTACCGCACTATGCTGTGGTACAACGCGCAGTGGCGTCTCAAGGTTGATGTCACCCATGTCTCGGCGTCCTATGCCGGGGTGAACATCGCTGGCCCTAACAGCCGGGACGTGGTGCAAAAGTTGTGTGACGATGTCGATCTGTCCCCCGAGGCGTTCCCCTATATGGGCGTCCGGCGTGGCCATATCGCTGGAATTCCGGCCCTCTTCCTGCGCGTCGGGTTCGTTGGCGAACTGGGCTATGAATTACATGTGCCGGCGAGCCAGGGCGAAGCTCTCTGGGACGTGCTGATTGAAGCTGGCGAGGGCGCCGGCATCCGGCCGTTCGGCGTAGAAGCTCAGCGTCTCCTCCGTCTCGAAAAAGGCCATATCATTATCAGCCAGGATACCGACGGTCTGACCAATCCGCATGAAGCCGATATGACCTGGGCGATCTCACGCAAGAAGCCGTATTTTGTTGGCATGCGCTCAGTCTCGATCCAAGAATCTGCTGGTGTGAAGCGGAAATTGGTCGGCTTCGAACTCGCCGGTGGTGATGCCGAGTCGGAGCCGAAAGAATGCCATCTGGTCATTCGTGGCGGTACGATCACTGGCCGGGTCACTTCCATCGTGCACTCGCCGACTCTTGGCAAGGTGATCGGACTTGCTTATGTGGCGCCAGACCAGGCCAAGCCAGGCAGCACATTCGATATCAAGACCGATAGCAGCCAAATGAGGCGCGCCACAGTGGTCAAGCTACCGTTCTATGACCCCGACGGCGCACGGCAGGAGATGTAGCGATGGCGCTACTGCCCAACGAGCGCACCCGGCGCAGTTTTCTCTACCGTGAACTGAAAAACGCGGGCGCTGAATTTGAGGAGCTGAACGGGGCCGGCGCTGCTATGCGTATGGGCGATGATGCTGCCGCTGAAGCCGCTCAGGCGCGAAACCTTGGTCTCTGCGATCTCTCGGCCTTACCGCGTACCGGATTCAAGGGGTGGAACATGGCTCCATGGCTCGCCAGCCATGGCGTAGAAATGGTCGAAGCAAGCAATCAGGTCACACCCCAGGCCGACGGTACGCGGATTGCTCGCCTGGCGCCCAGCGAGGCTCTGCTGCTTGGAGATTATCAGGGCGCTGGTTCGATCATCGAAAAAGCCGACGCCGCCTGGTCGATGGAAACCGCTGACGGTTGCTTTCACGTCCCGCGCGCCGACACCAATTTTTGGCTTGCTCTCAGCGGCAATAATTCGCCAGCACTGCTTGCAAAAATCTGCGCCGTCGATCTCCGCCCTGAGGCGGCACCTGTGCACCGTGTCGTGCAAACCAATGTGGCGCGCTTGAACGCGATTATTATCCGCAGCACGATCTCCGAAGTGCCAGTTTTTGACCTTCTGAGCGATATTGCTTCCGCTGTATACCTTTGGCATGCGCTGCTCGATGCCATGCATGAATTCGGCGGCAAACCGATCGGCCTCACGGCCTTGCAATCATTGAAATAGTGCGGCCGGAGAAGCTGCCGACGAGGGAAGGACAGAGAGATGGTATCGAATACACAACATGCGAATCCCAAAAGCGATATTGATATCGCTCGCGTCGCGGAGAAGCGGCCAATTTTGGAAATAGGCAAAGAGCGGCTTGGCATCGCGCCCGAGCATCTCGTACCATATGGTCATGACAAGGCCAAAATCTCTCTAGGTTATATTTCCTCGCTCAAGGAGAATCCCGACAGCAAACTGATCCTGGTTACTGCGATCACCCCCACGCCCGCCGGCGAAGGCAAGACCACTACCACCGTCGGCCTCGGTGATGGTCTCAATCGCATAGGCAAGAACACGCTGATCTGTTTGCGCGAACCTAGTCTTGGGCCGTGTTTCGGACTTAAGGGTGGGGCCGCCGGTGGCGGCTATGCCCAGGTCGTTCCAATGGAGGAAATCAATCTCCACTTCACCGGGGATTTTCATGCCATCGGCGCCGCCAATAATCTGCTCGCTGCCATGGTTGACAATCACATTTATTGGGGCAATACCGCCGAAATCGATCCGCGCCGCGTAAGCTGGCGGCGCGTCGTCGATATGAATGACCGGGCGTTGCGCTCGATAGTCTCTTCCCTCGGCGGTGTCGCCAACGGCTTCCCGCGCGAAGACGGCTTTGATATCACAGTTGCGTCCGAGGTCATGGCGATCTTCTGCCTGGCGCGTAATCTTGAGGATTTGCGCACCCGTCTCGGCAATATCGTGATTGGCTACAAGCGCGATCGCACGCCGGTGCGGGCCCGCGAAGTTCAAGCCGAAGGTGCGATGACGACGTTGCTGAAAGACGCGCTGGCGCCCAACTTGGTGCAGACGCTGGAGAACAATCCGGCCCTCGTGCATGGCGGGCCGTTTGCCAATATCGCGCATGGCTGCAATTCTGTTCTAGCGACTCAGACGGCGATGAAGATTTCCGATTATGTGGTGACCGAAGCCGGCTTTGGCGCTGACCTCGGGGCGGAGAAATTTTTCGATATCAAATGTCGCAAAGCCGGCCTTGCGCCGGATTGCGTTGTGCTCGTCGCAACCATCCGAGCACTCAAGATGCATGGCGGTGTCGCTAAGGATGCGCTGGGTGAGGAAAATTTGCCGGCGCTCGAGTTGGGCATGGCCAATCTTGAACGCCATCTAAGCAACATCGCTAAATTTGGCGTACCAGTTGTCGTCGGTCTCAACCGCTTCTCAGCTGACAGCAAAGCCGAACGCGCCCTGGTGCTGGAACGCTGTCAGGCACTCGGTGCGGCAGCCGTGGAGAGCGACCATTGGGCTTCCGGCGGTGCCGGCGCCGAGGATTTGGCTAATTGCGTAGTCGAGACCATCGCCAACAAGCCATCCAACTTTAAGCCAATCTACGCCGACGAACTACCACTCTGGGACAAAGTTCGCACCGTCGCTCAGGAGATTTACGGTGCCGACGACATCATCGCTGATAAGAAAGTGCGCGCTCAGTTCAAGGACCTGCAAGATGGTGGCTTCGGCCATTTCCCAGTATGCATTGCCAAGACGCAATACAGCTTCTCCACCGATCCGAATTTGAAGGGCGCACCGTCCGAACATGTGGTGCCGATCCGCGAGGTACGGGTTTCAGCTGGTGCGGAATTCCTTGTTGTAGTCTGCGGCGATATCATGACCATGCCCGGCTTGCCGCGGGTGCCGGCGGCCAATAGTATCAATGTCGACGACAGCGGTAACATTGTAGGGTTGTTCTGATATGGATCTTATCCTCCGCGGCGCGAAACTCCCTGATGGGCGTACGGGAATCGATATCGCCATCAAGGGCGGTAAAATCGCGGCGGTAGAGGCTGGCATTGGTGCTTCGGCCGCGCGTGAAATCGACGTCACAGGTCGGCTGGTCTCGCCGCCGTTTGTGGATTCGCATTTTCATATGGATGCCACGCTTCTCTATGGCTATCCCCGCTACAATGAAAGCGGCACCCTCCTGGAGGGCATCAAACTGTGGTACGAGCTGAAACCCACCCTAAACCATGATTGGTATGTCGAACGGGCGCTGGAATATTGTGACTGGGCGGTCGGCCGCGGGTTGTTGGCAATTCGCAGCCACGTCGATACCACCGACCCGAACCTCCGCGGTGTGGCAGCGTTAGTCGAGGTACGTGAGCAAGTAAAAGATTATCTCGACCTGCAATTGGTCGGCTTTCCACAGGACGGCTATCTGCGCTCGCCTGTAGGCGTGGAGAACATGGCGAAGGCGCTGGACATGGGTGTCGACGTAGTTGGCGGCATTCCCCATTTCGAGCGCACTATGGAAGAGGGTGCTGAATCGGTACGACAACTGTGCGCGCTCGCCGCTGAGCGGGGACTTAGAGTCGATATGCATTGTGATGAAACTGACGACCCCAATTCTCGCCATATCGAAACTTTGGCCGCGGAAACTGTGCGCCATGGTCTCGAGGGCCGCGTTACCGGATCGCATCTAACCTCCATGCATTCCATGGACGATTACTTTGTGAGCAAGCTCATTCCGATGATGGTAGAAGCTGATATCCAGGTCATCGCCAATCCTACTGCCAACATGCTCCTCATGGGCCGGCATGATGCCTATCCCAAACGCCGCGGCATGACGCGGGTGAAAGAATTGATGGCAGCCGGCCTGAATGTCTCGTTCGGTCAGGATTCGGTCATGGATCCCTTTTGCTCCATGAATACCGGCGCGCTTCTAGATGTTGCGCATATGGCGGTTCATGCCGGGCATCTCTCTGGACGTGAAGAAATTCGCGCCTGCTTTGAGGCCGTGACCGAAAATCCGGCGCGCAATCTCGGCCTCGAAGGTTATGGCCTTGATATTGGTTGCAACGCCGATTTGGTGGTCCTGCAGGCTTCCGATCCAATCGAAGCAATCCGTCTCCGCCCGACCTGCCTCCATGTCATCCGGCGCGGTAAAGTGATAGCCGAAAGTCCACCCCATGCGGCCAAACTCGATCTCCCCGGTCGTCCCGCAATTACGGAATTTATGCGCTCGACCCAACCGCCAGAGTGATCACCTGAGACCCTTCCTCTTGCGCCGCCTGCGGCAGACGAGGGCGAGCAACAGACCTGGCACAGCGGCGATCGCCCAGGCCGGACCGAGCAGAATAGGCAGAATAATTTCGCCCCATAACCAGGGGTAAATGTTTTTCTCGATCAGCGCCTGAAAGCCGATAAGGCTGTTGGTATGGATTTCAGCCCATAATGTTCCGCCGGCGACCAGATTGTAGCCCGCGCCTGAAATGACGCCGACGATTTCATAGGCAAACAGACCAAGCGCTGCGAGCAACAACAGACTGGCAACAATGCGACCAACGATCATTTTTTAAACCCTGCGGCACGGCGGGGTAAGGGCTCCGCGCGAATTCATTGGCCAACAACATAGCAGTAAAGTCATGCCTATATCTTGCGACAAAGTTCAAAATTGCTATGTTGCGCGAGCTTGGAGGGGTGGCCGAGTGGTTTAAGGCGCACGCTTGGAAAGCGTGTGTGCGTTTACGCGTACCGCGGGTTCGAATCCCGCCCCCTCCGCCAGTACTTTCAATTAGAAATTTAAAGGATTGGATTTTATTCTGGACCATAAATTTGGTCCCACATTCGGTCCCACACCCTAATTGAAATAGCACCCATAACGCAGCAGACGTACTTTCTTCGATTAGGGGGCTAACCCTGTCCCATAGACAGCCCACCACGGCCCATGGACCATTAACCATTGAATGGGCTTGAACTAATCCTGCCCTTAGGCTGTTAGTTTTTCCTGACCCCCTGCACAGGAATGTGCTTGGGCGATAGAAGCATATTCAGAACCTTTAAATGAAGTACTAAGCGCACGGTATACGATTAGGTACTGTGAGCCATACCAATCAGTGTGCTCTGGAGGAAAGATTGACTAAACCTTGCTCCATTTTGATTTCGCTTGCGGCGCTGTTTTTTATTTCGCATGCGGCTTTTGCCGAAATCTCTGGCCCACCCCGAATCATCGACGGCGATACGGTTGCTATCGGGGGAGAACGTATCCGCCTTCACGGTATTGATGCACCAGAACAGAAACAGACATGTAGTGTAGAGGGCATTGAATGGGCTTGTGGACGCGCAGCTACGGTTGCACTAACCGAAATGATTGGCAGCTATTTAGTTATCTGCAAGGGAAATAAATGGGACCGCTATAAGCGTTTGATTGCCGTTTGCTATGCGGGTTCTGTGAATCTAAATGCCCGCATGGTTAGAGAGGGTTGGGCGTTGGCGTACAGACGCTACTCCGATGAATATGTATCTGAAGAGCGTGAAGCTGAAAAAGGCATGCGAGGAATGTGGAGAGGAGAATTTATGCCGCCATGGGATTGGCGACGGAGATGAAGGACGGTCTTAAGAGTTATAAATCTATTCGCTGGTAGTCTCTCAGCGGAATTGTATTGCAGACAGAGGAAGCCGGCATCTGCTTCCTGGTCGGCGCTCTCGGATCGTCGGATTAAGGCGACGAAGTAGCGCCGTGAGCAACTCCTGATTAAGCGGCTCGAAAAGTTAGGCCGCCTAGGCCAACTAAGACACTTGTCCCTGGGGCGTGCGCCACGGATCATGTTCCTTGAGCTGAGCATCGAGAGTTGAGACCGAATTTTCCCCAAACGGGACCTTTGGTGATACGGTTGTTAATCTGGATCTGACTAAGGGGAATGGTTGGGTCAGGAGGATTTTGGTTTCTGTTTCTGATTTGCTGATAGCTGTGGAAAAATAAGTTGGATTGTCTCTCACGTCGTAAATTTTTAAGCCTAACTGCTCTAGGCCTCGCGCCCTTGGTGATCGGACACTATATACCGAGTGCGGTCGCAGAGGCTCACGTGTTAGAAGTCTACAAGTCGCCATCATGTGGTTGCTGCGGCGCGTGGGTAGAACACATGCGCAGTGCAGGCTTTTCAGTGCTCGTCACCGACCTCACTGACCTCCGCCCTATCAAGGATAAATTTGGGATAGTTCCTGAACTACGGGCCTGTCATTCTGCAGTGATTGATGGCTATGTTATAGAAGGTCATGTACCAGCAAGAGAGGTATTGCGCTTGCTGAAAGATCGGCCAAATGCAATTGGATTGGCAGTGCCCGGAATGCCGATTGGTTCGCCAGGGATGGAACGGGGAAGCCGCCGAGACGCATTTCAGGTCATTTTATTTTCATCAACGCGCCGTTCGGTTTTCGCGACATACCCTTAGCAACAACTACCGCCGATAGAGAAGAAAGCCGGCCGTTCAAGCTTGTAGGTAATCTGCTTCAACTCGGAGTTGATCTCTCTGACTTTCTTCACATTTGCCATGGACTGCGCTCTTCGGTCCCCGGACTGCTATGCATGCTCAGCGCGCGAGGCTAGATCACGGGCGGCCTCGGTTACTTCGGCGATATCGGTGAATTCGCCAGCTCCTAGTACCAACGCACGCCCAAACTGAAGTGCCGGCCGCTCACAAGTCGCACGTAAGCTCTTATCAGGAATCTGTTCGAAGTCGATGTTGTGGGCAAGGCCCAGGATGCGTCGAATCATTTTGGCGCCCGCAAATCCTAGCGCATCGCGGAACAGTGCACGCATGTAGCCGCCGTGTAGTGCGTCGCTATTGATAGCTTGTTCGGCAGTCTCGAAAAGCGCCGCTGGGTAGGCATCGCCCGTGCGTGCATCGTGCCAGAGAGTACAGAAGGCTTTATTGAAATTTAGCCAAACCGCCTCTGTCGTCTCCAATACCCAGGTTTTGTAGTCAGCCCGATCATCACCATTCCGCGCGTGACCGTCCTGGCTGAAGAAGTTCAACAATAGATTGCCGAGCATCGCACCAACGTCGAAGCCCATGGGGCCATAGAACGCGAACTCGGGATCGATAATGCGTGTGTCTTGTGCCGTCACCATGACCGAGCCGGTATGTAAATCACCGTGCAATAGGGCCTGAGCCTCGGTCAGAAATTTGTATTTTAGATCAGACACTGCGACCTTAAGAGCAACATCGGCCCGGATCGCCGCCGCATCACCGTCAAGCTCAGGCGATGTCCACCAGTTGTTCTGATGCAGGGTATAGGGCTCGGTAAAAATCAACTGCTCGGAGATATTGCAGAGCGAAACGTTGCGGTTGAATAACGCGGCGCGCGCCTTCTTCTCGTGGGCCTTGAGCGCTAAGTCGGAGGTGAAGAAAAGCGTTCGCGCCAAATAATGCGAGATAGTATCGGCAAAACCTGGATAGCGTATGCCCTCGATCATGCCGCGCCGCATGACGATGTGTGGCTCTAGCAATTCCATCACAATTAGAAATAGTGTGCCGTCATAATGGTAAACGGCAGGGCCGAGGCCCGGCGCATGGCGGGCGTGTTCGACCAGCGCCTCATGCTCGAAGAACGTGCGCTCAAGCGGTAACGGCCAGCTTTCACCTACTAGGCGCACATAAGGTAGAGCCTGCTTGACTACAAGGCCGTCTGCCGGACCTCGCACGATGAACACAAGATTGAGATTACCATCGCCTACCTCCTCAATAGACCAGTCTGCGGGGCTGCCGCCCAGTCGATTGGTGACACCCGGGACCCCGGCCAAATAGGGCCCGAGGCTTGCCGCATCATGGGGACGGTAAGTTGGTGGCACATCGACGCGAAATAGGAGTGCGTCAGTCATCGGCTAATCATGAGTGGTATCGGCCCCTAACTGCTTCTTACCTGATTTCAGGACCTCCTTCGGCCAGTTGGAATAGAAGCTTTCTGCATTTCTTTCCGGGCGGCACGGTTTAGCAATGCTGTCCTCACGGTGCAGGTCCGCTAGCACGATGTGGGCCCGCTCCTCAGCCGAATGCTGCTTGCACGTCCATTGCTGGTTGTTTTCAACAGTCATCTCAGTGTCTTCTTTCAAACACTTTGATTTCTGTCTCATCCTTGTTCCCTTCGGTCAATAAGATGAGACAGAAATTCTCCGTTACACGAACCCCTTATTCTGTCCCAAAGTTGCTGACGTCAGATAGGGTACTCTGGCGAGCTTTCGGCTGGGACTTGAACGTCGAATAGCCAGCGCTGTGCATCGTCCAGACGGTCGTAGAGCGGCTGGGTTAAATAATGCTGTTGTGGCAACTGCTGCTTCAGGCAGCGGCGAGTATAGGTTAAGTGCAGCATGCGGCGGCGAGCGTCATTCATTTTTCTCGTGCCTCCGTGCCAACAGCTTGAGTTGAACACTGTGACTGAACCAGCTGGCATTGTTACCAGCACCTCGCCTGGATAAGGGGCGAAGAGATCCTCTGGAAAACGGTCGAAAGCCAGGAGATCTGGGTCGGTCACATCGGACGGCATCGCATTTGAGTCAGGGACGTTCAGTTCCGGCCAGTGATGCGAACTTGGGACAATACGCGTCGGTCCATTATCGAGCGTCATGTTGTCGAACATGATCAGCGAATTGACCAGCCACCAGTCGCCTTTGAACCGTTTTTGAACGTCGGAGTGCAGTGATTGATGGCCGAAGCCCTTGTGCGGTTCGCGCAGATTGGCACCGTGCAGTTTGATGTCGCCGAGCAAGTGGGCCGATGCGGCCAGCAGCGGGCCGATGCATAGGCATCGATCGAACACGTGAGACTTATTAAAGATGTTAGAAATACGTGTCGAGCCTGTCTTAATGTCGGCAGCTCGCCCTTCCAGCGGTTCGTGAAACTCGCCGTCCTCCCCTTCTAGAACCACCTCCATCCCGGCGTTGTCGCCATCTATCTCCCAGAGCCGGTCAAACTCTGCGCCCATCTCGGCGCATTCTTCCGGCGAAAAAACACTATCGAGGACAAAGAAGCCGTCAGTGTCAAACCGTCTAAGTTGATCGCCCGTCAGTCTCTGTACGCCCAGTGCATTCAGGGCACTGCGTGTGTCCATATCCGGCTCCAATATGCATTTGCCGTTGCAGCCTCCTGCTCCGATCGGTCCTATGCGCCTCGATTATAAAAACTTTCTAGTCGTGCAAGAGGTTCAGCCACTCATTAGTGTATAATGATGATTGATCTTAGCCTATGAGAGAAACAAAGTTGAGTGAGGAGTTGAGGGTATCAACACGGCCCGAAGCAACCGGTGTTGCCTCTCAGAGCACGGCCATAACTTACGCTTCTTATCGCGAAATACTCTAACGCTTTGGAATATAGCCATATCGTTGTCGCGGGTGATACTACCGGTTCGGGATTTGCTCTAGGCGTAAACAGGCGGGCGATTCGCGCTCCATGGCCGTGCCTTCTCAAGCTGGGACGCGAGCGCGATGAGTAGGCCGTCCTGTGCATAGCGCCCAACTAATTGCACCCCGATTGGGAGGCGTTCGGCATTTATAATAGCCGGTACGCTCATTGCGGGCTGGCCGGTAGCGTTGTAGATGTGAGTGAAGGGCGTGAAGCTGCGCATTCTATCCCACACCTCATCGCCCTCATTGTCCGCGAACAAGTAGCCGAGTAGGGGTGGTGGTGTGGCGAGCCCAGGCGTTAGAAGGATATCGTAGGTCTCAAAAAATTGACCAACCTGCCGACTGGTGGTGTTGAGCGCGTTCATTGCGCGTGCCATGTCGAGCGCGGAATACCGACGTCCCTGTTCGAGCACCCAAAGGTTTACGCGCTCTAGAGTGGCGTGGCTTGGCGTGCGTCCGGTGGACATCGCAATATCCTCCATAAAGGAGGCACAGTGCGCTGCCATGATCACAACGAATGCCTCAGCGAAAGCATTATGGTCATAGGCTGGCGCCCCTTCCTCTACTTCGTGGCCAAGATCGGTAAGGTGCTTCACGGTATCTGCGACCGCTACTTTGCAGTCCTCGTGAACCGGATCACCGGATGCGGTGATGTCTGTAACTGCGATCCGCAATCTGCCCGGGTCGCGTCCGATCTCGTCTAAGAACTTTCGCTCCGGTGGTGGCGCAAAATAAGGATCTCCCGGCCACGGTCCAGCCGTGCAATCGAGCATTGCAGCGGTATCGCGAACACTGCGCGAAACGATGTGCTCTGAGACAAAGCCGTTCCAAATTTCACCGAGATCGGGCCCCGCTGGATTTCGCCCGCGCGTTGGTTTCAGCCCAACCAGATGGCAGCAGGTAGCCGGGATCCGCGTGGAACCTCCTCCATCATTCGCGTGTGCCATCGGCACAATGCCAGCCGCCACCGCCGCCGCCGAACCGCCGCTTGATCCGCCAGGGGTCAGCTCAAGGTCCCACGGATTATGGGTCGATCCGTTGAGCACCGGTTCAGTGGATGCGTTCATGCCGAGTTCTGGCGTGTTGGTCTTGCCGATGATGACAACGCCAGAAGCCTTGAAACGTGTGACAAGGTCGCTGTCGTAGGGCCGAGTATAGCCTTCGCTCAGACGACATGCGCCATTTGTTGGCACGCCAGCGAGGGAGGTCATAAGGTCCTTGAGAAGGAATGGAACGCCGTGGAATGGCCCATTAGAAGGTCCTGCTTCGAGGGTCTGCTGGGCTTGATCTTCCAAGAGGCAAATGACTGCATTGAGCCGTGGATTCAGATGCTCGATAGCGGTATAGGCCGAGGCGACCAGTTCAGCGGGGCTAACTTCTTTGCGGCGGACCAGGTCGGCGAGGCCGAGCCCGTCATAATTCGAGTATTCCGCAAAGGTGCTCATAGTTCATTCCACATTCCACCACGGTAGTTCTCTTCTGAGGTAGAAACAATATGGCGTTTTGAAAATTCCACCTCAGTGTCTTCAGCAATGCCCTTGCTGCAGGCATGCTTATTTTTATGTTTCATAATGACGAATTTGGCGCGCAGAAAAATTTCGGCCAAGCGTAGGGCTGCAGGAATTGCGAGTTTCCTTTATGTTTTACCATTAAATTTAGCCAACTGGCTTAACTCCGTAGGCTCCGCCACCTGGTGTCTCCATAACGAATGTGTCACCAGGCATCATGTCGGTTTCGTCGTTGCCCGCAAGTTCGTCAAGGCGCCCGTCGTGGCGGCGGACAAAATCACGGCCTCGAGCTCCGGGTCCACCTCCCGCCAACCCATATGGGTCGGTACGACGGTGGCTGCTCAACAGGGTCATCTTCATGGCCTCAAGGAATTTTACCTCTCTCCTGATTCCTTCACCACCATCATGCAGTCCTTTCCCACCAGAGCTCTGGCGGATTGAAAAACTGTCGACACGAACCGGAAAGCGCCATTCCAAGACTTCCGGGTCAGTCATTTTTGTATTGGTCATGTGGCTGTGGACTGCGCTAGTGCCGGGATGGCTGGAGCCGGCCCCGGTGCCACCGCAGATAGTTTCGTAGTTCTGATAGATGTCGTTCCCATAGACGAAATTGTTGACTGTCCCTTGAGAGGAGGCCAGAACGCCAAGGGCCCCGAACAGAGAGTCGGTGATGCACTGGCTGACTTCCGTATTGCCAGCGATCACGGCTGCTGGATACTCCGGCGAAATGATTGACTTCGGCGGCACAATGACCTTTAGCGGCTTCAAGCAGCCTTCGTTCAATGGAATATCGTCGTCCACGAGACAGCGGAAAACATAAAGCACGGCGGCAAGACATACGGCGGTAGGAGCATGATAATTACCTTCGTATTGGGGTGATGTACCGGTGAAATCAATAACCGCTTCCCGCGCTGCCTTGTCGACCCTGATTTTGACCTGAATCTTGCAACCGTTGTCCATGTGATAGACGAAAGCGCCATCGACAAGTTTGTCCAGGACGAGGCGAACGGATTCCTCGGCGTTATCCTGGACATGCTGCATATAGGCTTGCACGACCTTGATGCCAAAGTGCCCAATCATTTTAAGAACTTCGTGGATGCCGGTGTTATTCGCAGCGACCTGGGCTTCCAGGTCGGCCATGTTCTGGGCTAGGTTACGACAGGGGTAGGGTCCGGAGTTCAGGAGGTCTAGCGTCTCCTGCTCCTTAAGTACGCCGTTTTCAACCATCAAAAAATTATCGATCAATACGCCTTCTTCATGGATCGAAGTGCTGTCGGGCGGTGACGAGCCAGGCGTTCTGCCACCGATATCCGCATGATGTCCCCTAGACGCCACGTAAAACAAAATGTCGCGGCCTATATCATCAAACACTGGGCTGATCACTGTGACGTCCGGCAGGTGTGTCCCGCCGTTATAGGGTGCGTTAATAACATAGGCATCGCCCGGCTTCATTCGGCCAGTATTTTCGCGGATCACAGTCTTGATCGAGGCGCCCATGGAGCCTAGATGCACGGGTACATGTGGTGCATTGGCGACTAGGCTGCCATCGGACGCAAATATGGCGCAGGAAAAATCCAGACGCTCCTTGATGTTCACCGAGTAGGCGGTGTTGGCTAGCGTTGCACCCATCTGCTCTGCAATGGACATGAAGAGATTGTTGAAAACCTCAAGCATCACCGGATCGGCCTTGGTGCCGATGGCCTCGCGTTTCGGCCGCGGTATTGTTCGCGTTAGCACGCACTCACCACGAGATGTTAACTCGGCCCTCCAGCCCGGCTCAACGACGGTAGTCGCCGTCCTCTCGGTGATAATCGCCGGTCCATCAATCCTTTGATCCACGGCCATGTCCGCGCGCCGATGGAGTGGTACCGTTTGCCAGTCGCCACCGACGAACATAGGAACCTGCGTGGCGGCCGGTTCCGAACCGTTATCGGAATTTCCTTCGCTGAACGACAACTCGTCAGACTGGTCGCTGGCGCCCACGGACTCCACAGAAATAGCCTCAACCACCAATTCCCGGTCTGGCGCAATATAGCCGTAACGCTGGCGATGCGCCTCCTCGAAACGCCTGGTCATGACAGTGCTGTTCTTGTCCGGATCAATTAGCAGCGGATTGTCCGTGCCCGCATAACGTAGGTGGGCCTTGCGGACCATCGAGATTCGTTCCTCCGGAATGTCCTGGGCTAGCAGGTCATCACGAGCACGTCCGGCCAACGTGCCAAAGGCCCGGTCCAGGGTCTCCCAGACATTTGTGCTCATGGGTTCGTCCAATTGTCGCTCTCGGATGGAACGTACATCCGCTAATCCCATGCCGTAGGCGGATAGGACACCGGCAAAGGGATGCAGCAAGATGGTGTTCATGCTGAGACTATCGGCCACCGAGCAGGCGTGTTGGCCGCCGGCACCGCCGAAGGAATTCAGAGTGTATGCCGTGATATCGTAGCCCCGCTCGACGGAAATTTTTTTGATCGCGTTGGCCATGTTCTCTATGGCGATGCGCAAAAAACCTTCGGCGATTTCTTCTGGGGATTGCAGCGGCGCCCCTGTCGCTTCCGCGATTTTCTGGGCTAGTGCCTCGAATTTTCCTCGGACAATATGGGCATCCATGGGTTGCTCACCACACGGTCCGAAAACGGCGGGGAAATGATCAGGATGCAATTTACCAAGCATGACATTGCAATCCGTTACGGTCAGAGGGCCGCCTCGGCGATAGCTAGCTGGGCCGGGGTCGGCCCCAGCGCTATCTGGGCCAACGCGATATCGCGAACCATCGAAATGCAGAATTGAGCCGCCACCGGCGGCAACAGTATGTATGTGCATCATCGGTGCCCGCAAGCGCACGCCGGCAACCATGGTCTCGAAGCTGCGTTCATACTCTCCATCAAAGTGAGAAACATCGGTTGATGTGCCGCCCATATCAAACCCAATAACCTTGCCAAAACCGGCGGTCGAAGCCGTTTGTGCCATGCCGACAACGCCCCCTGCAGGGCCTGATAGAATAGCGTCCTTGCCCTGGAAATGACGGGCATCCGACAGGCCACCGTTGGATTGCATGAACATTAACCTAGGGCCGCCAAGTCCGTCCGTATCCAACTCCTCAGCGACCCGGTCGACGTAACGCCGGAGGATTGGGGATAGATAAGCATCAACTACGGTGGTATCTCCCCGGCTGACCAATTTCATCATTGGGGCGACATGGTTGGAAACGGAAATCTGTGAAAAGCCAATATTTTTAGCGATGGCGGCCACCCGATTTTCGTGGTCGGTGTAGCGATAGCCATGCATGAAGGCGATGGCAATGGCGCGGATACCGTCATCGTAGGCGGCTTGCAATTCGATCTGTGCCACTGCTTCATCGAGTGATTGAACGATGTCGCCGTGAGCGCCCATCCTTTCAGGAATCTCGACGACTTTATCATAAAGGAGTTCTGGCAGAACTATATGCAGAGCGAAAAGTTCGGGCCGGGTTTGGTAACCAATACGCAAGGCGTCGGCAAACCCCTTGGTGATGGCCAAGAGGGTTCGATCACCCTTGCGCTCCAGTAGGGCGTTAGTTGCAACCGTCGTACCCATCTTGACGATATCGATCGAATGCGCGGGAATACTCTGGTTCGCCGTCAGACTCATTAGGTCACGGATACCTTGCACCGCGGCATCAGAATAGCGTTCTGGATTGTCGGAGAGTAGCTTGTGAGTAACGACACGGCCATCGGGTTGCCTTGCCACCAGATCAGTAAACGTACCGCCCCGATCGACCCAGAACTGCCATTTGTTACTTTTGTTGTTACTTTTGTCTTTTTTTAAGTTATTGTTTTTATTCACTTTTGTCTCACTATCTCGATTTCTAGAAGTTGCATTATTGTTGCATTATGCCAAATTATCTATATCTGGCTGAGCCTAAATCTTTACCCTTCAAACAGCGAGTTTCTGCTGTGCGTCCTAAGGTGAGGGATATCGCTCAGAGGCAGTTCAAGGGGCACAGAGGGAAGGTAATCACCTCACGCAAGAATTATATGGTAGCAGCTCAGAAGGGCCTCAGAGGGACATTCAGAGGCAACGACATCTACAGTGCGTGGGTAAGGATGGTCACTGCGCTCAAAACACGGTAGCGAAGGAAGGTCATATGACCCCCAAAGAAGTCGCAGCTGCCTTTGTAGCAGCTCACAATGCGCATGATGTAGAGAAGATGATGAGTTATCTAACTGAAGATAGCGTGATGATCGATGTTGCGGCGCCGATTCCCTTAGACAGTAAAAAGGATGTACGCAAATTATATGAAATGATCTTCGCAGCGATTGATATCAATTTCGAAATTACGGGAATGATCGCTGAGGGAAATAAAGTCTTTGCGGCCATACGTACGACGGGGTCAGGTATAGGTGTTTGGATGGGCAAAGATCTTAAGGGTGCTAAGTGCGAAGTTTTTGAAGGCATGTTTGCAGAAATACGTGGCAACCAGATTGAGAAAACTATGTTCTACAGTGATACCGCAACATTATCACAACAACTCGGAGATTATTCACCCGCCATTGATATGGACCCGATAGTCTCGGACATTATGTAAAGGAAGAGCCTCATTACATAAGGATTTGTCCTCGACCCACCGAACTCATTCATTCGCAGGCGGTTTCAGCAGTTGAAGAGCCGTACCTTGCAAGGGCCTTTCCCTTATCGGTTTTGTACGTGCAGTAGACGGGGCGTGGTAACTTTTTGCACTCGATATGGCAGAGATGCCGATGACCAGCTGGCTCAATCGTTATAGTGACCAGGGCTGCTACCGTTAGCCCAAGGGTCTCCTTGACCAGGTCATGTACCTAACGAACGTGCTTGTCTTCGTCCCCGGAAAAACCGTTTCTCTCGATACCACCCATTTCCTATGCTGGTTTCAGCATTTATTCCACTCATCTGTTATTCTGTGCAAGTGAAAGAACTCGACAGAATTCTCTGCGATTATTTGAGACAGGGCGGCAGCGTGATGGCCCTAGGGAAGTAAAATCATGCCACTTAGAATTCTGCACACTTCGGATTGGCAGATCGGCAAAGTGTTCCGCTTTGTCGATGACGGCACGATGGGGCTGCTTCAGGAAGCGCGGCTTGCCGCTATAACCCGGCTTGGGGAACTGGCGGTGAAGCACTGTGCCGGGCATGTTCTGGTTGCCGGTGATATCTACGACATGGAGGCTTTATCACCGCGCTCCCTCAATCAGCCGCTGGAGCGCATGCGGAAGTTTGAGAAGGTGATATGGCATCTCCTGCCTGGAAACCATGATCGCCATCGTCAGCATGGCCTCTGGGACCATCTATTGCGAAGGGGCCTGCCTGACAACGTGATTATTCACGTCGCGTCCGAACCGCGGGTTTTTGAGAGCGACAGCTTCGCATTACTTCCAGCTCCGCTCCAGTATCGACGCACGCTTCAGGACCCCACGGCCTATATGGACGAAGCGGAAACCCCGGACGGGATTGTCCGCATAGCGCTCGCGCATGGCACGGTCACAGGCTTCGGGTCTGACGACAAGGATGTTCCGAACTACGTTAATCCGGACAGGCCGAAGGCGGCAGGGCTCGCTTATCTGGCTCTGGGTGACTGGCACGGTCAGAAGAAGATCAATGATAAGGTTTGGTATAGCGGCACACACGAGACCGATGCGTTTGATGTCGACGGCGGGGGACAAGCGCTTCTTGTTGAGATCGAAAACGCTGACGCGGTTCCTGTCGTTACGCCAGTCGAGACCGGTCATTACCGGTGGATGACATTCCGCGAGCAGATCAACAGCCGCGAAGAGATTGATACCCTTGTAACGACCCTGCGCAGCAGTGGCGATGACCTAAACCGAATTCTGATGAACATTGTGGTCGAAGGAGCGGTTTCGCTTCAGGACAGGCAATATTTTGAGGAGCAGATCATCGAACAGATCTCCGCTGCGTTCTGTTTTCTGCGTATTGATGATGCTCGCCTCTTCCCGAGCCCGAACGAAGACGACCTCGATCAGATCGACCGCGGTGGATTTGTCCGAACCGCCGCCGATGTCCTTAAGCAGAAATCCGAGGACACGAGCGACCCCGAGCACGAGATCGCTGCACTAGCGCTCCAGCGACTCTATGTTGAGCACATGAAATTACAGACGAGGAGCCAATGAAAATTCGCTCCATCTCTGTCAATCAGTTCAAGAAGTTCACGACACCGATGGGTATCGACGATATCGGCGATGGCCTGAGCGTCGTTGCCGGCCCCAACGAAATGGGGAAGTCAACGCTGCTCGATGCGCTGCGCGCGGCACTTTTCGAGAAGTACAGCTCGAAAGCACAGCCGATTGTTGGTCTACAGAACGACCGAAACCAGGCTGCGCCCGTCGTTGAGCTAGTGTTCGAGGTCGACGACGGGATTTATCTGATCAGAAAGCGGTTCGTGAAAAAGCCCTATGCACACCTTCTCTGCCCGGACGGGCGAAAGCTGGAGGGGGATGAAGCGGAAGACACACTACGTGATCTTCTTGGGTTCGATGAGCCCGGAAAGTCGGGCGCGAAACCCGAAACCCTCGGCATGTGGAATGTTTTCTGGGTTCAGCAGGGGCAGTCCTTCGGTGCGCTCAAACTTCCCGACAGCGCACGTTCCAACCTTCATAGTGCTCTTGAATCTGAAGTTGGTGAGGTTCTGGGTGGTAGGCGTGGAAGGGCGCTGCCCGACGCGATCCATAATCAGCGCTCGGAACTTGTCACGTCCACCGGTAGGCCTCGCGGGGACTACAAGGATCTCATCGACGAACTAGAGACACTGCGTTTCGATCTCGAAGGTCTGGAAAGCCGCCGCAGCGAGTTCTCCAAGACCTTGGAAGACCTTGAAGCCGCCCACGACAAACACGCGCGCCTTTCATCAGGGGAGCAAGATCAGGCGGACGAGAAGGAACTGGACTCAGCGCGGATCCGACATAGTGAGCTTGCCAAGCTGGAGTCACGAATTGACGCGGCGACGACAGATGTTGAGCTGAAGAAACGTAATCTGATGCAAGCCGAACAGGCCCTGGCCGAGCGGCACATTCTGAAGAAGCAGATCGGGACCGACGCGGAAGCAGTTGAGACGGCGATGGGTAAGCTCGACGAGGTTCGCCAGACTGATCTGAAGTTGAGGAAACAGGTCGCGGGCCTTCGCAAAGATACGAAGAAAGGTGAGGATGGCGTTACCGAGGCGGATAAGGCTGTGTCGATGGCCCGCCGCGTTCTCACTGCTGTTCAACGCGAGGGCCGAATTCGCGAGCTTCAGGAGCGCTACGAGAAAGCCCACGAGGCTGAAAATAAACAGAGAGCTGCACAACAAGGCGCGGCAGCCATTCTCGTTACCGACGAGAATATCAAAACAGTACGAGATGCCACGAAGAAATTGGAAACTGCGCGTTCGCGCCTTTCTGCTGCCGCAACCCTCGTTGCGTTTGATATGTCTTCCGACCGATTGTCCAAGATCGAGGTCGACGGAACGGCCCTCGCAGCAGATCAGACGTCGGTGGAAGCGATCGAAGGGATGACGATCACGATCCCTGATTATGGCAGCATTTCTGTTCAGCCAGCGATCAAGGATCGAGATAAGCTCATCGTACAGCGGCGCGAAGCGAATGTCGTCCTCAAGGCGGCGCTTGTAGAGTGCGGTGTCAATTCAGTTGATGCGGCCGAGGAACAGCTTGCGAAGCGTGAGAAGCTTTTGCGGAATGCGGAGCTTGCAAAGCAGGAAGCCAAATTGCACGCGCCTGCGACGGATGATTACGATGCCGGTGCAGAACCGCTCGAGGATCACATCGCAGCCATGAAAGTAATCCTCGAAAGGGAGCTGACTCATCTTGGGACAGAAGGTTTGCCGACCGAGAAAGAGGCGGAGAAAATCCTCAATGCTGCACAGGATGATGCACTGCAAGCAAGGGAAACCCTAACCACCACCCGAGCGACTCTTATCGGCCCGGAAGAGGAAATAGCCCGTATCCAGACCGAATTAGGTGTCGTGAAGACGCGATATGAGGATGGAAAGGATCGCCTCAAAAAACTGCAGAAGGGGATGACTGACGCCGAAGAACAGACTTCAGATGATGACCTTGAAGCCGGTGTATCGGCAGCTCGAAAAGCGTTGGTAGAGCAGGAGATGGCAGTATCCATACTTGAGGAGCAGCGTGAAGGCGAAACGCTTCCACAACTGGAGGCCCGGATTTCACGGCTGGAAAGAGCGCTAAAGGAGAGGCGTGAAAAGCGGACCGGCCTGAAAGAGAAGATTGTCGGGTTGCGTTCACATATCGAAGCTCTTGAGGGTGCAGGCCTTGACGAGGTCATTCAGCAGAAAGTACGCGAGGTCGAGCTGGCCAACGATAAGCTTCAGCACCACGAGCGCGAAGTTACCGTGCTTTCCCTGCTGCTAACGACACTACGATCCGCTGAGACCGAAGCGAAAGAGCGCTATCTCTCTCCGGTGTTGAAACGGGTTCATCCTTACTTGCAGCTACTGTTCCCCGGCGCTGAGATCACAATTGACGAGAACCTGCATATCGTCGGTGTCGTCCGCGAGAACGGCTACATAGAATCATTTGAGCACTTGAGCATGGGAACACAGGAACAGATCGCTGTCCTTATCCGTCTCGCCTTTGCCGAAATGCTTGTCGAGCAAGGCCATCCCGCGACCGTCGTTTTGGATGATGCTCTGGTCTTTTCTGATGACCGGAGAATGGGTCACATGTTCGACATCCTGAACATCGTCGGGCAGCAGGTTCAGATCATCGTATTTACGTGTCGTGAACAACTTTTCGAGGGCATTGGCGGTCGCCAATTATCCCTGAAAACTGCAAGCGGAGAAGAATTGGTTTCAGCATGAGATAATGAATTGATTTAGCGTTGGGTTGAATGCCGATCTGCGCAAATTAATGCCGGAAAACGAAGGCATTTGACGAGGTGTTCGGTGGTAAGGGGGTAGGATTTAAACCTCTGACCTTCAGGTTATGAGGCAGATATTGTAGCTTCACGTATTGAGCATCGCTTAACAATTTGCGTTCTAGGGTTCTATTAACCCGCTGTGTAATATAATGTTTACGCACAACGTTGCGCATGGTTGAACAGGGCTTAAGTTAAGAGTCCGACGCGATGATCCCGGCCTTCGTTCTGCGAGGGAGCCGCGTTCGAATGAACCAAGATAGCGAACCCAACAGGTTGGTGACCCAGGCGAGGGTACCGGGCGCGTCTGAGGTGATTGCAGACCCGGTGTTAACCGGGCAGCGCGAAAAACCCCGGACGTCTACCCGTTGGACAATTGTCGCAATTGCCGTCGTCGCGGGCATCGCGGTCGGGTTTGCAGTTGGCAAGGTGCCCCCGGCAATGGCTGTGATCTCGGCGGATTTCGGCCTTGGAAAAGTGACAGCTGGGTGGCTCGCCTCGATCTTCTTCGCATTCGGCGCAGGATTTGGCGTGCTGACGGGCATGGTCGGCGGTCGAATTGGTGCCCGCAATCTCTTGCTAACTGGTCTCCTCATCCTTGGATTTGCCAGTTTGGTCGGCGCGTGGGCAGATGGCGGTGGCATGCTGCTCGCGATGCGCGTCGTGGAGGGGGTCGGCTTCGCCGCGATCGTCTCAGCCGCACCCAAACTTATCTTCGATTCCGCGACGCCCAAAGACCGCGATCTGGCCCTCGGAATATGGAGCACATACATGCCTGCCGGCATGGCAATCGCAATGGTTGTGACATCCTTTTTGATCGAGCCGCTTGGATGGCGTGGCATCTGGCTAGTATCTGCGGGATCCGGGCTGGTGATTGCCATCCTCGCCTTTGCTGGAACGCTGCGCAGTCGTTGGCCGGAGCAGCCGCGAACGGACACAAACATGGTCTTCGATTGGGGTGGCGCGCGAGCGACATTAGCATCTGGCGCACTGTGGCTCTACAGCAGCGTATTCATTCTTTTCACCGTTCAGTGGTTCGCCATAGCAGCTTGGCTGCCCACATTTCTGACGGAGACCCAGGGCCGCATGGCTACGGCCGCTGCACTATTCTCAGCTCTTGTTGTTGCGACGAACGTCGCGGGTAACCTCATCGGGGCATGGCTGCTCTATCGTGGGGCGCCCCGCTGGTTGCTGCTGGCCGCAGCGAACCTGATCATGGGCGTAACCGGAGCGCTAATCTTCGCCGGGTTCATTCCTGATGTGGCAAAGGTCCCGCTCGCGATCATCTTCAGCACTGGCAGTGGTGTGCTTCCCGCGGCCGCTTTCTCGGGTGCTGCGGTGCACGCGCCGAAGCCAGATCTCATCGCCATGGCGAGTGGCCTCATCGCCCAAGGCGCAGCAATCGGCATGCTTCTCGGCCCACCTCTGATGGCTGTTGTAGTGGGAAGTCTAGGAAGCTGGGAGAACGCTTGGTGGTGCATGTTGGTTTGCCCGGTCGCCGGACTCTTGATCGCCTCCGGAATTCTCAGGATCGAGCGTAGGTAAAATTCCGATGATTTTCAGTCGAAAGCCCAAACATGAAGTCCAGACCCGTGTTGCTGTTAATGTTTGTGGCCCGCTAGTTTGACAGTGGCAGTTCAAATGTACATCTACGATCGGCACAGGTTAATGTGATTATTCGTTCGGTGCGGCGTTGCCGTATTCGTAACAAACAAGCCCTTCAAAGGTTCTAGCGGAGACGGCCGTATGATTTTTAGCGAACCGGTGTTTAATCCAGGCGGGGATCGGTTCATCGAAATGGAACTTGGCGACGAGATGAGTTTCAAACTCAATTTTCTCGTCCACAACGTCTCCAGCTTGATCAGAGAGAGCAAGACTAAAGGTATCATCGAGATCGTTCCTGAACTCACCTCGATCATGATCAGTTACGACTTTGAGCAGATTGGTTACGCCGATGTCGTTAGGGAGATGACGGCATTATTTCATTCACTCGGCTCGCTTGAGGATCTTGAGCTTGATAGCCGCATCTTTTATCTGCCCGTCCACTATTTCGACGAGTGGACTCGGGGTTGCTACGACGACTATTGCACTAAGATCGCCGAGAAAGAGTGGGATCTAGAAATTCTCGTCCGAATCAACGGATTGTCGGGACTCGACCAACTCACCCAGGTACATTCCGGCACCGATTATTGGGTCGCGGCGCTCGGTTTTTATCCCGGTTTGGTCTCGCTCATGCCGCTTGATCCGCGCTGTCGGCTGACGGCGCCCAAATACAATCCGCCACGCACTTGGACTCCTAAAGGCACCATTGGGGTGGGTGGCGCACTTTGTTCTATCTATCCGGATGTGACACCGGGCGGCTATCAAATGATTGCACGTACGCCTGTTCCAATATGGGATCCGGCGCAAATCCTGCCGGCGTTCCAGAAGAGCCTGGCGCTGTTCCGTCCAGGTGACCGCGTGCGCTTCATTCCGGTGACCCGGGAGGAGTATGATTATGTCGATCGCCAGGTAAAGGCAGGTGTATATCACCACAATGTCGCTGAATATCAGCGCTTCTCGATCCGCAACTATCTCGCTTGGCTCGCGTCAATAGACGAGTCGGTGCGGTTTTAGGTAGGAGCCCATGCTCGAAGTAATTAAGCCGGGTTTGGAAACAAGCGTGCAGGATTTTCCCGGCCGTATGGGCTATTGGGAACAAGGTTTTCCGTTTTCTGGCCCAATGGATTTCTGGTCGTTTCAGCTTGCCAATCTACTAGTCGGTAACGCTCCTGGGGTCGCCGGCCTCGAATGCCAGTTCACCGGCCCGACGCTTGAATTTCAGCATGATGCGATCATCGCTGTGACAGGCGCGGACATGGCGCCTCTCCTTGACGGCGAATCGGTGCCGATGTGGCAGAGCTTTGCCGTGTGCGCCGGTCAGACTCTTGACCTCGGCTTCGCCCGTATCGGCGCGCGCACTTATTTGGCCATCGCCGGTGGCATTGATACGCCGTCGGTGCTCGGTTCGCGCGCCACATTTCACCAGGCGGGAATCGGCGGCATGGAAGGGCATGCATTAAAAACGGGTCAGGTAATCCCGGTGGCACGGAAGGATGGCGTCGCGGGGCGTTCGGTTGCCGCAGCGCACCGGCCACCTCTGACCGAGACACGGCACTGGGAGATCGAAGTTGTTGCCGGGCCTAATGACGATTGGATCGACGCAGCCGGGCACGAGCGCTTCTTGTCGAGCGACTGGATCCTACAGGCACGCAGCAACCGAACCGGTTTTCGTTTGGCCGGCCCGGATTGGACGTTTGCGGAGCGCGCTTATAGCAAAAATTCGGACCATGGCGAACATCCGTCCAATATCCTGGATCACGGCTATCCAGTGGGGGCTGTTAATCTCTGCGGTCAAACACCCATCATCCTGGTGGCCGACGCGCCGAGCACGGGCGGCTTTATCAATCCTTATACGGTGCCTTCTGCGGCATTCTGGAAGCTTGCCCAGTCACGCCCTAACGACATCTACAGGTTCAAATCGATTTCGCTAGAAATGGCACAGGAAATGAGGCGCCATATAAACTGCATTTGCGTGGCTGATACAATCGAACCGGTATAGAAGTCGGCCGGTGACGCATTAGCCGGCAAAAATTGACTTGTAGGTATCAATCGCTGCAGCTAAGCCGGAGCGCGGGCTGGATAAAATTGGAACCTCAATATCCTCACACAGCTTGAGCGCAGGCGACATCGAAGCTTGCGCCAGGACGATCACGTCGCTGTCCGAGGCGGTGAGGTGTAATCCCTCAGCGATAATGGTCAAATAGTTTTCCATGTCGCCTGCTAGCAGTTTGTCGCGGGCTTCCTCGAAGACGACCGGTCGGAGGTCTGTTTCCTTGCCGGCTTGCACGGCAGCTTCAGAAAGCAGATCCAACGTTGGCCCCAGCGTGGTCGCAAGTGTTGCCACTACGCCGATTCGCGTACCTATGCGAACTGCCGCCTCGGCCATCGGCCGGTCGATGCGCATCACCTTGGTCGCCGTCAGCCCAGCGGCGTCGTCGGCGCCCGGCCCCACGGTCGAGCATGTGCACAGCACAACGGCGGCGCCATTCTCTGCCTCATTGACGACTGCTTCGGCGGCCTGCCGTCTGATGTCGGCAGTAAGTTCGCCCGCGTCGAGCGCTTGCGTAAGCAGATCGCCCTGCACCGTGTGGCGAACCGGAATGTCCGGTGCCAACTCGGCGACAAGTGCATCGAATGTTTCGATGTTGGAGGCCACCGTGTGAACAAACGAGAGGACGGACTCTGTCATCAAGTACTACTCCTGTGTGTAGAATTAATCGTGTCAATTTCACCGAATCAGGGTGTCGCCGCCTGGCAACGACGTTGCTAGTAGTTTTCTTTCCAGATTCAAAGGCAGTAACACACCAGATAGGCATGCTGTGCGTGAGGTGTACTGTCGCTGATGCTAAAGCGCAATCCGTATGGCTTTTCACGCTTGAACCCATGACATAGAATGGGCTCTAGTGAATCCAGCCTATAGGGGGACTAAGAGTCATGCCTGTACTCAACCTGCACCATGTTGCGATTAAGTCGCATAACTTGGAGGCGACCGAAAAATTTTACACGCAAGTGATTGGGATGAAGAAAGTTCACCGGCCTGAATTCGGATTTCCGGGAATTTGGCTGGAAATCGGCGAAACTATGGTTCACGTATATGGCGGCGATCCAGCCAAAACCCATAACGGGAATTACAAATACAGCCAGCGTCAATCTCCGGTCGACCATGTTGCAATGTTGGCCCGGGGTTTCGATAAGATGCGAGAAAAGCTGAAAAAGCATCGTTGTGATTGGCGCCAGAGCGACGTGCCGGATATGAAACTCTGGCAGCTCTTTGTGCTCGATCCAAGCGGCGTGCTGATTGAACTTAATTACGATGCGATCAAGGAGCCGCGCGGCAGCAAAGGCCCGAGCAAACGCAAGCGTTATGACTTCGGCAAGTTCATTGCGACTTGAAGCGCCTCGCCGAGGGATCGGAGCGGCGGGATATTCCGTTGCGTCTGTTAGAGCTCAGAAGTCTAGAGTAGGGGGAAGCCAATGACGTTCGTGGTAGCCGCAAGCCTTCGAATCAAAAAGAAATATTTGGATGAATTCAAACGGCGCGTCAAAAGGCACGCTAATAATAGCGTCACGCGTGAGCCAGGCTGCGTCGGTTTCGAAGTGAGTGTCGATAAATCGGATCCCAGGCGCTTTCTATTTTACGAAGTTTATGTGGATGAGGCTGCGTTCGATAAGCACATGACATATCCGTTTCTGAAAAAGCACCTGAATGTGACCGCGCCGATGCTTGACGGCGAAGTCGAGTTGATCGGTTTCTGGGACAGGTTGGCCGCACCGAATAAATAGTCCCGCCGACCCTCTTCTCTCCAACTACCAGCCAGCTGCGTAACCTTGGCGCCGAGGATCAGCCGCGCCCGTCAGGGTGCCTTGCTCGAGATCCTGATAGACTGCACATACCGCGCCAGCCAGATAAGTCCAATTCGGCCAGACATGCACTTCATGGCCGCGTGCGGCGAGGGCTCGGACGGTGGCCTCGGGGAAGCGTCCCTCCATACTTAGGCGTCCCGGATAGGCGCTGTGCGGTTCGAATGAGTTGGGAGAATTATATGTCGCGAAACGCGGCGCCTCTACCGCAGCCTGCGGATTCATGCCAAACAGTACTATATTGAGAAGGGCCTGCAGCATGGCCTGACATTGGACGTCGCCACCCGGTGTACCGAATGGCATGACGAATTTTCCCTTATGAATCGCTAGTGCTGGATTAGGTGTGAGGCGCGGCCGCTTGCCGGGCGCGACACTCGAAGCGTGCTCGGGATTAGCCCACGATTGTGAGCCTCGCGACGACGGGCAAAGACCGGTTCCGGGAATAACAGGAGTATCGTTGGAAACGTCGCTTGGCGTAGCTGAAAAAGCATTGCCATACTTGTCTATGACGGCGACGTAAGAGGTGTCGCCGGGCGGCACTGGCTCGCCCGGTTGCGCTGGGGCGCTATCAAAGACCATAGCCTGCCCCGGAGTAATACGGCCACGCTGGGCATCACTATATTCTGCCGAGAGGAGGTGATCCAACGGCACATCGACAAAACGCGGATCACCGTAATATCGCTCACGGTCGACAAAAGCGAGTTTCAGCGCCTCGGTGACGGTATGAACGTAATCAATCGAATTGTGCCTGAAAGCGCGGAGTTCCTCGGCTCGCAGCAGCGACAGAGCTTGAAGCAACACTGGCCCCTGGCACCAGGGGCCACAGGTATAGATGTCGATTCCTTCGAACGCCAGGCGCACCGGCGCCTCTACGGTGGAGCGGTATTCCGCTAGGTCATCGGCACTCAGGAGTCCGCCATTTTCGCGGTGATAGCGCACTATCGCGGCGCCGATATCGCCGCGATAGAAGGCCGCGCGTGCGGCATCGAGCCCGGCATCACGCCCGCGCTTGACGGCACCCCGCTCTTCGTCGGCCATATATTGGAGGCTTGTGGCCAGATCCGTCTGGATAAATACTTCTCCGACCCGCGGGGGTGCGCCTCCCCTCAGATAAATTGCGGCGTTACTTGGCCAGCGTCCATAATCCTTGGCCTGTTGGGTAATCATCTGTGCCATATGCGGGTACACCACAAAGCCTTCGGCTGCGAAGCGGATCGCCGCCGCTGCGACTTCGGCAAATCCCATCGTGCCATGACGCTTGAGTGCGGTGATCCATGCGTCCGGCGCTGCCGGCACGACGGTGCGCAAAATACCTTCGGGTATCTGGCCGCCATGCTCCCGCTCGAATAGATCAGGCGTGATTGCGCGCGGCCAAGTGCCGAGCCCGCTGATCGTCTCGACGCGATTTTCAGCGGCCAGATAAATCATAATAGGCGCTACGCCGGCAACATTCACATATTGGCTTTGCACGACGCCGAGGGCGATACCGCCAGCGACACCGGCATCGATTGCGTTGCCGCCTGATTCCAGGATCTGCAAGGCTGCCTGGGCGGCCAGATAGTGGCCTGCGACGGCCATGTGCCGCGTGCCGCGCAAGAGCGGCCGGTGGCCGTCCATATGCGCCAAGTCGATGCCGCTGCTGTCCGATTGTTCAGCCATGCTTTGCACTCTAGTACTTACGACGCTCGAAGAATCATGTCGGACGCTTTCTCCCCGATCATGATGCACGTGGCGTTTAGATTGGCGCTCACTACGAAGGGCATGATTGAGGCATCGGCGACATAGAGGCTTTCGAGACCGTGCACCCGTAACCTGTCGTCTACCACCGCCATGGCGTCATGCCCCATCTTACAGGTGCCGGAGGGGTGGTAGACGCCGATGGCATTGGCGCGTAGGTAAGCGCGCCATTCATCGTCACTTTGCACGTCCTTACCAGGCATATGTTCGCCGACCACATAGTGCGACAGAGGTTCGGTCGCCATGATACTGCGCAGAAATTTGGTGCCCTGCATCAGTGTCTCAACGTCCCGGTCATCGCCGAAAAGATTTGGATGTATTGCCGGTGCGTCAGCAGGGTCTCCGGATTTGAGGCGCAGCCATCCGCTTGAATATGGACGATGCACGTTTGCCAGTCCGGTGACGGCTGGTTTATCGAACAGGATCGGTCCCTCTTCAGCTAAATCAAACCCACCGGGCGTAAATAGATATTGAATACGCGACCGCAACTCTGGTTTCTTATTATCGGAGAAACCGCCGACCTGGGCGACCGGCGACGACGCGGGGCCGGTTCCGGTGAGCAGCCATTGCGATCCGTAGATCAAATAATTGAGCAACCCGGTTTGCATATTATAGGTGGTACGGTTTACCCACGCGGTACAGTTCGCCCCCGCGTGGTCCTGCAAGTTCTCGCCGACCCCCGATAGATCATGCACTATGTCGATACCATGTTCGCGTAAATGCGCTGCTGGACCGACACCCGAGAGCATCAGAAGTTGGGGCGATCCGAAGGTGCCAGCCGAGAGAATGACCGCTTTTGATGCGTCAGCCCGCACCGTCTGCCCGCGGTGCAAATAATCGACACCGACTGCCTTCTTGCCATCGAAGCAGAGGCGCAATGCATTGGCGCGGGTATGGATCGTCAGGTTTCGCCGCCGCATGGCAGGCCAGACATAAGCGCGAGCTGCGCTGTGCCGCCAGCCCTTGCGCTGCGTTGCCTGGACATAACCGACGCCGTCCTGGGGCGGAGTATTAATGTCATCCTTAAAAGTCATACCGGCATTGACGCTGGATTGGACGAAAGCTTTCGAAAGGGGGTGGCGGGAGCGTAAATGTGAAACACTGAGCGGACCGCCCACACCGCGAAATTTATCCGCGCCACTCTCGAAATTTTCTAGACGCTTGAAGTAGGGAAGTACGCTTTTAAAATCCCAGCCGCGGCAGCCGAGTGCGGCCCAGCCGTCATAATCATTCGGATTGCCGCGAAAGAAGGACATAGCATTGATCGAGCTTGTCCCGCCGAGCAGCTTGCCACGTGGCATGTAATCACGTCGTCCGTTGCGCGTCTGATCCGGCTCAGCGGTAAAGCGCCAATCGTAGCGTGGATTGCCGAAGGCCCAGAGCATGGCCGCAGCTGGAATCAATATTGTGGGCCGGCGGTCTGAACCGCCTGCCTCCAGCAAAAGCACGCGGCTTCGTCCGTCCTCGGAAAGCCGCCCAGCAATGGCGCTGCCGGTGGAACCCGCACCGACAATTACATAATCGAATGACATGGCTAGATACGCATCAAATGTTTTGCCGGCGCACTATAAATTCAAGATACAGAATTCAATCAACTTTGCTCACAGGGTTCGAAGACGTGTCAAGACACAATAGCGCGTTCCAGGAGACTTTCATGATCACTGACCCTGCATGGGTAGCATGGTTATCAATAACTCCATGGCTTCGGCTATGACAATTTCTTGACTCGAATTTATCCGGCTCCTACCATATTTGAGATTAGCGCACAGGTATCAGCACATCGCCCGGAACGTTGGCGATTTATTGGGGAGGTACACGATGGGTAAATCAGACCGAGACATTCAGGCCTTGGACAATGCGACGAAGCGAATTAGGCATCATCGCAAGTTTGAAATTAACCGTCGCCAAATGCTGAAAGGCTCGGCGGCTGCTCTTGGTGCCACCCTTGCGGCGCAGTTCGTGCCTAAGGAAGTGCATGCTGATGTGGGCGGTACGATCGTCCATTTCGCGTCCTCGGGCAAGCGGCTTTCGAATTCCCTTCAGGCGGTCAAGCCGCTATTTGATAAAGTATTCCCGAACGTCGAGCTTGAGGTCGTCTCTAAGCCGATGAGCGAGGCCTTGACGCAGATCAACACATATATGAGTTCAAAGAGCGATGCATTTGACGTCATCACTCAGGATCACGCGCAATTCGCCTCGCTCGATGCGATGGGCGCCCTGACCAAGCTCGATCCCTATATTGCCCGCGATCCGGACTGGTGGGAAGATTATCAATCGGATGTGCCGGAGAATTACCGGAACATGTGGAATCTGCCGAAGGGGCCGGCACCGCCTGGGTATGTTGCTGCGGTGGCACCTGATGGCAACGCGATGATGACGTTCTATCGCAAGGACGTGTTCGAGAAACTGGGAATAGAGGTTCCAAAAACCTGGGCCGATGTGATCGAAGTCGCCAAGGAAATTCACGATCCAAAAAATGAGCGCTATGCTTATTGTGCGGCAATGGCACGGAATTTTTGGGCCGGTTACCAGTTTTACGGTGCCCTCAGGAGTTGGGGCGGTGATTATTTCGTCGATGAACGGAACGGGGATTGGACGCCTGCTTGCTCCAGCGAGGAGGGCTATCAGTCGTTGAAGACCCTGGTCGAGTTGCAGAAATATGCCCACCCGGTCTCGGCCAACGCCGGTGAAGACGAAGTTAACCAGGTCTTCGCCAATGGATCAGCTCTGTTTAGCCCCCTAACTTGGGGTACGGCGACGCTCAACGATGCAAGCTATACCGAACATCACGAGCATTGGCACATGGATCTCTCACCGAAGGGCACGACGCCGAGATCAGCGCACCGCGCATTGGCTGGCGGGTTTGGCCAGTTCATGCCGACCTGGGGTGGCAATCGGGAGACCGCCTGGGCGTGGATAAAGTTCCTGAACTCGGGAGATCGCGAGGATTTGGGCGGCAGCCCGTTGATCGCTGATGCGATCGTCGGCGCTGGCGGTCAACTGTCGCGCGTATCGACATTGACTCGTTGGGCGGACCGCAAGCCGTTCTTCAATGGCCTCATGAAGGCATACCCGGTTTCCGTGGTCAACGCACCGGTGATTCCAGAGGCTTATGCGATCATGGGAGCCGTCGGCGAGGAAGTGGCCGACGCGGTTAATGACGAGCAGAGCGTCGAGGATGCGTTGAAAGCGTGCGACAAGCGCATTCAGCGCCTTATGGAAGACGCCGGCTACTATAACTAGAGTCAAAATCTCCAGGTTTTTCGGAGGTGAACGTGACAAAAACGGAGGCTCGACTGTCTTCGACAGCCGGGCCTCCGCCACGTCGGGTCAACGCCGTTGCGCATCGTCAGCGGATGGTGGCCTATATGCTATTGGCGCCAGCCTGTCTGGTGCTTGGCATACTTGCCGCCTATCCGTTGGTATACTCGGGCGTCCTCTCTTTCAGAGTCGACCCGCTTTTTAATCCGGATGTGGCCCGTTTTGTCGGTTGGCGCAACTATGAAGACCTTTTCGACAACGCACGATTTTGGAAGAGTATTCGGTTGACGATGACCTGGACCGTCGTTGTCGTCACCATCCAGATGGTTTTAGGGTTTTTTCTCGCCGTGCTGCTTGATCGGCAAATGCGTGGTGCGGGCCTCCTGCGTGCCCTCTTCATTATACCCGTGTTTATCTCGCCCATCGCCATGGGGCTGACATGGCGGTTCATTTTCGAACCAGTCTCAGGCCTTGCCAATTGGATTTTGAATACCGGATTCGGGCTGGAGAAGTTGTCCTGGCTTTCACACAAGGACACAGCGCTCACAACGTTGATGATCGTCGATTGCTGGCAGTGGACGCCTTTCATAGCGCTCATTCTGTTGGCCGGAATGCAAAGTATTTCTCCGGAGATCACAGAAGCTGCTCGGCTCGATCGCGTGCGCGGTATTACCTATTATAGGCGCATCGTCATCCCGCTCATCCGCCCGGTCATCATGGTGGTCTTGCTCATCCGTCTGGTCGATTCGATACGCATCTTCGACCTGAACTGGGTGATGACCGAAGGCGGGCCCGGATCCGCAACGCTGATGGCCAGTGTTTACGATTACACGATTTTCAAGCATGGCCATCTCGGTTTGATGGCAGCCTATGGTTTCCTTATTTTGATTTTGATCAACATCGTTGTTGCGGGTTTCCTCAACACCCTTTACCGCACGGAAAAGGCAGCCCGCATCGCGGAGCGAAACTGATGCGGGAGATGAATTACAAGTACGCTATCAACTTGCTCGCGATTGTCACCGTGATTCTCTGGCTGATTCCGGTGATATGGGTTGCGATCAACTCCATCAAGCCGACCAAGGTCATCAACGCGCCAATTCCGACATTCTATTCCTTCACACCGACGATGGGGCATTATGCCGAGCTGTTCGAGCGCTTTCAGTTTGACCGCGCAATTTACAACAGCCTGGTCACGGTGGGGGTCTCGACTTTGATTGTTATGATCCTGGCACTCCCTGCGGCATACGCTGTTGCCCGGATGGGTCTCATGCGTGGCGATACCTGGGCACTCGTCATTCTGTCTCTGCGTTTCATGCCGGGTGTCGTGATTGTTTTGCCATACTTCAAGATGGCCAATTGGATCGGCATTCACGATACGCAAATCCTCCTCATCATTGTTTATGTTGCGTTTGGTCTGCCCTTTGCTGTTTGGATCTTGCGCGGGTTCTTGCTTGATCTGCCGAAAGAAGTAGAGGAAGCCGGGCGGCTGGATGGTCTCAGTTGGTTGCAAATTATCTTTCGGCTCATTCTCCCGATGGCGGCACCAGGGATCGCCGTCACGACGATCTTTACCTTCGTTTTCAGTTGGAACGAATATTTGTTTGCTTTGTTTCTCACGACTTCCAAAGCAACGACCATGCCTGTCGCACTACAAAAAACGATCGATGTCTATAACGTCTTGTGGGGCGAGTTGAGCGCCGGCGCGATGATCCAGCTATTGCCGATGGTACTCGTCGTGTTCCTGTTGCAAAGGCACATCGCCCGCGGCCTCGCGCTCGGCGCTGTCAAATAGGTGAATTATGACTGTTTCCGTCAAGCAGCTGGTTAAACAATTCCGGGATGGCACATTGGCGGTCCGGGGCATTGATCTTGATATCGCGGAGGGCGAATTTCTGACGCTTCTTGGTCCCTCCGGATGTGGCAAAACGACAACGCTGCGCCTGATCGCCGGGCTTGAGGAGCCGACCGAGGGGTCTATCTCGATCAATGAGCGTGAAGTAACCAACATCGATCCCGGTGATCGCGATGTCGCCATGGTATTTCAAAGTTATGCCCTTTATCCGCATATGACGGCGCTGCAAAACATGACACTAGGCCTCAAGGTTGGCGGAATGTCGAAAGCTGAGTCCGACGAAATGGCGAGAGAGACGGCGGCCCTGCTTGGGATTGAGCACCTTTTGGAACGCAAGCCTGCAAAACTTTCAGGCGGCGAGCGCCAGCGGGTGGCGCTTGGGCGCGCAATGGTGCGGCGGCCGGCCTGTTATTTGATGGATGAGCCATTGTCTAATCTTGACCTCAAGCGCCGCGAGCATATGCGTACCGAGCTCAAGCGGCTGCATCAGCGCTATCGGGTCACCACGATTTATGTCACACATGATCAGGCCGAAGCTTTGATTCTTTCGGACCGGGTCGCAGTTATGAACGAGGGTACCGTTCAGCAGGTGGCGGACCCGGTGACCATTTACGAGCGCCCGGCAAATACTTTTGTCGCCGACTTCATTGGCAGCCCAAGCATCAATTTCCTCAATGGGGAACTGAAGAATGGTGCAGCCATGGTCGCAGGTCAGCGGCTTGACGAAGCGCACGCTGAGGGCAGCGGCCCTGTGACCCTGGGCGTTCGGCCTGAAGATGTCATTTTGGAAGCGCCTGGCAGCGGCATCCTCGAAGGCACAATTGACTTTACCGAACCCTATGGCGGTGTGGTGATCGCCTTCATTTCACTGCAAAACGAGGACGGGTTGCTCCAGGCGCGCGAACATATCGTGGCCAGCGTCGATGTACATCAGCCCCTCGTGGTCGGCGCCCGTGTTGGCGTGGGATTTCGCGCCAGCCGCATGAACCTGTTCGATACCGCGACCGGCAAGGCTCTACCGCTGAATTGATGCTATTGAGCGGTGGCGATCACCGTAGGGACTGCCCCTGCGTGGTGTGAACCAGCAGAACGGCCGCCAGCGATTAAGTATTTTTCACTGATCTTTGGTATAAGTTCGTGTATCGGTAGACGCTGGCAAAGGAAACTCAGTGAAGCGAAGGAAATTACCTTCGGCGGGCCGACATGCCCAAAGCGCAGACGGTCCTGCCCCTTCAGAAATGGTTGAGGAAGCCCTTGCCGCCGCCTTTGCGCATCATCGCGCCAATCGCTTCGCCGAGGCGACGGTGATCTACCAGGAAATCCTGCATGTTCAACCTAGGCATGCAGATGCGCTCCATCTTTTCGGCGTGCTCCAGGCCCAGTCGGGACGGTTTGAGGATGCCGTGGCGCTATTGCAAAAGGCGGTTCGACAGTCGCCGCGTCAGGCTGCATTTGCCAGCGATCTCGGTAATGCGCTGAGCGCTCTCAGCCGCTATGATGAGGCGCTCAGCGCCTACCGTCGTGCCGCGCGCTTGGAGCCAAAAAATGCGGATATTCGTTACAATATGGGCAACACGTTGCGCGCCGCCGGGAATTTGATGGGCGCCGTTGAGGCGTATCGCCGAGCACTTGCGATCCGCACCGATCATCTGGCGGCTCAGTCGCATCTCGGCTTGGTCTTGCTGGAACAAGGGGACCATGACGCGGCCGTTCGGTCGTTAGTGCGCGCCGCCGAGATGGCGCCTGATTCGGCTGACGCGCACTCCAACCTCGCCAATGCCCTGCGCGAACAGGGTGAACTTGAAGGAGCGGAAGACCATATTCGTCGCGCTCTCGCTATCAAGCCGGATCATGCTGTTGCCCATTGCAATTTTGCCAATGTCATGCAGGATCTGCGCCGATTTGAGGTGGCGATCGATTCATATCGTCGAGCCATTGAACTCGACCAGGACTACGCCACAGCGCATTCTAATCTTGGCAATGCTCTGAAGAGCGTGGGCAGCTTCGAGGAAGCTGTGGTCCATGGTGAGAAGGCAGTTGCCCTCGAGCCTAAAAATGACACGTTTCATTCCAATCTGGGCATGTCATATATCGCGTGTGACTCTCCGCAGGAGGCGCTGGACTGTTTCTCACGGGCAACCGAAATCCGTCACGGCGCCCCCCTCTGCGTCGAAATTTTGGCGAGCGGCGAACAGGCGCAGATTGAGGTTGTGGCGCCGATACCGTTCAAGCTGGCTCATGACGCTGAGCAAATTCGTTATCTGTGCGCTCACGATCTATTGCACGCGGATTTTGGCGAAATCGCGACCGCCTACGAGGATGCATTGAGCACGATTCCGGCGGAGCGAGCACCGGATAAGCCGGTGAAGCTCAAGCCCTCGCAAATTCGGCGTATCGCGCGAGTGTACAATCGCCCGCTTTTAGTTCCAAAGGCCAACACCTGTAGTGCCGGCGCGTTAAATCCACGGTTAGAAACCGAAACCATTGAAAATGCCTATCTTACGGGTACGCCAAATATCGTTTTCTTCGACGATTTTCTGACCGCCGAGGCGCTGGAGCGTCTGTGGCTTTTCTGTTTGGAGGCGACGGTTTGGTATCAGGTGAAGGGGGGCTATCTTGGCACCTATCTCGTCGATGGGTTTGCCACGCCCCTCGCCCTTCAGATCGCTGAGGAGCTGCGCGCGCGCTTTCCACGAATTTTCGGTTCCCACCGACTCAATCAATTATGGGCCTACAAATATGATGCGAGGCTTCAAGGCATCAAAACCCACGCAGATTTTGCTGCGGTCAACGTCAATTTTTGGATTACCCCGGACACGGCAAATAATGATCCGAGCGGCTGCGGCCTAGTGCTGCACGAGACGACCGCGCCGACCGATTGGGCCTTTCGCAAATACAATTCGGATAGCGTCGCAATGGAAGAATTTCTCTCCCAAGCGGACGGTGGGGTGCGCAGAGTACCCTATCGGCAAAACCGCGCGGTAGTTTTCGATTCCGATTTGTTTCACCGCACCGATGATTTGAACTTTGCCCCTGGATACGAAAATAGGCGTATCAACGTCACAATGTTGTTCGGCGAGCGTCATGATGGGTGATTTACAAAATATCACGGGCATCGGGTGGATCGCCCCCGCATAAATTTTCATGAGCAGGTTGCACATTATGTCGAGCGAAATATGATTATTTAAGATAGGGGCGGTTAAACCACAATTCGGAGGGCTATATTTATGAATATTCCATCAAATTTGGCTGTGCTTTTTGTGCTGGCGGCAGCACTTTGCGGTAGTTCGGTTGCCGCTGCGTTTGACGAAACCCACCTCCAGCAACTCAAGAAACTCCACGCCTGTGAAGGATGTGATTTGAGCGGAGCGAACTTGGAGAGGCTGGACCTGTGGGGAGCCAACTTGAAGGGAGCCAATTTGAGCGGCGCCGATTTAACGGGCGCTGTCCTAAGGCAAACTATTTTTAGCAACGCCAATTTAAGCGGTGCCAAACTGACAGGTGCTGAATTGATGGAGGCCGATTTGAGCGGTGCTGATTTGAGCAGCGCCGACTTGACGGGAGCCGATCTGTGGAATTCCAATTTAGAGAACGCCAAATTATCGGGAGCTAACCTGAGCAAGGCCAATCTGTTGGAAGCCAAATTAATTGCAGCCGATTTGAGCGAAATTAAACTGATTGGCGCCAAATTAAGAGGGGCCGACTTGAGCGGAGCTAATTTGAGTGGCGCAGATCTGACCGACGCCATCATACCTGACACCAATATGCAGGGCGTCACTCTTTGCAAAACCAAGCTGCCGTCGGGCGAAGATAACTCAGATTGCTAATTGCCGAGGAGTTTCTCCGCCGCTATTTACAGCTTTTCTAGCTATCGCGTAGCCGGCGGGTCTCGCCTTCATCGACCGTAAAATCGATACCATTGGCAGCCTTTAGCAGCGCAACCTTGTAGACTGACTTAGCGCGTTCCTCGCTCAACCATTTGCGGTTCACATCTTCGGCAACGCTCTGTGGATTGCGTGCCTCCGGTTCGCCGTAGCCGCCACCGGCGGCGCTGCGGTAGACAATTGATTCATCTGACGTGAGCCGCGCTTCGTGGAAGGAAGGGAGCGGCTCGCTGTCGCCGTTGGCTGAGCGCCGCCAATTGCCCGATGGTGCGCCGGCGTGGCCTCCGAACACACCCTGCGCCGGGTTGGTATCACCGTCGCTACAATAAAATACGGCACAATTGCCGCTGAGCGACCGGTAGGCGCCTTCCGTTGCGGGCGCTCCGTTCCAGCGTCCTGCCCCCATCGAATTCATTGCGACACGGCGAGATTCCATCAAGATCGGGTACTGGGCTTCATCAACCTCTATTGAATCCAATACAAGAACACCGCCCCCGTTGGGTGCTTCGTAAGTGAGCCAACCGTCGTAGTCGTGGGTTCCTGGTCCACCCGAGAGGCCGACGCAAAACTGATTGACGTAGGGGATCGATTCGCCTTCGCGGTCGTCGACGCCCGAAACAACTCCCATACCGGAGCTGAAGTCGCCGCCTCCCTCGGCAAGCCCGTGCGGAATACCCATCTTAGCAAAGCAACATTGAACAGCATTTATAAGGCGATCATTGACATTGGTGGTGGCGACTGAGGTGCCAGCAGGAAAAGTCGGACGCCCGACGACGCAGCCATCGCGGAGATGGATGTCGACCCGGTTTGCGCTGCCGGCATTGTGCGGGATCGTCGAATCCAGATTGTAAAAAACGCCAATCAGGCACGATCCGCGTGCACAAGCCTCGGACAGGTTTACGCCGCCGGGCACACAATCCGGATTGTCGCGCAGGTCCACCGAGATACGCCCAGCATCGGGGTCGACTGATACTTCGGCGGTGATCGGGATTCCCGCGTCTGCAACGCCCGGGATCGGGTCATGCGTACTGGTATGGCGCCAGGTGCCGGCTGGCAGTTCACGGATTGCTGCCGTCGCGCGGCGTTCGCCATATTGCAGCCACGCCTCGATAAACTCACGGATTGTCGCAATTCCGTAGCGCGCCGCCAATTCATGGAGACGCCGTTCTCCGATGCGGCAGGCACCTACTTGCGCGCGGTAATCGCCGTACCAGATATGCGGCGAGCGAATCTTGTGGAGGCCGATGCGGACGATATCTTCTTTATCGCGGAAATCTTCCTGGATGCGGACGCATGGGAAATGAACACCCTCCTGATACAGTGTCGCGGCATAGGGCAAGTAGGTAGTCGGCTCGGGTGCGCCGACATCGGCGTGATGCGAGCGTGCCAAGACCCAGAAAAGTGGTTCGTTATCGGCAAAAACAGGAACACAAAGTGTCATATCGGCATGATGCGTAACACCGAGATACGGACTGTTGTTGAAGAACGCGTCACCTTCCTTGATATCCTCGAACAACTCGGTGATTGGCCCTGTCGTCAGGTCGAGGGCGCTAACGTGGATCGGCATCGCCTCTTCAACGCAGATTAACCGATGATCAAAGGTCAGAATTCCGCATGACATATCGCGGGCGTTGGTAATGACTGCCGAACGGCTGGCACGCATGACGGTATTACTCATCTCTCGAATGATAGCCTCAAGCCGGCGAGAGAGCACCGCCAACAGGATCGGATCAAAATCTGCAGCTTCGTTTCTAGCTACCATGAGGCAAACCCTTCTTTAACAGCGTTCCACACAGCAATTTCCCTGAACGTCGATGGTAGCCCGCTGCCCGGCATGTATGAGTACTGTCGTGGTGTGGCTATCGAGTAACGCCGGCCCGTCGATTGAGTCACCCTCTCCAAGAACGCCCGCATTATGAACCGGAAGCGCTTGGAACGCGCGCTCGGCGCCAATAAAGACCTGCCGTGTGGGAAGTGGCTGTAGGCGCAGCGTTCCATCCTGACTGCCGCCCAAACTTGCGGCATCACGAAGTCCAATAGCGCGAACGGTCCAGGTGGTGAATTCCACCTCATCTGCTTCGTTTTTGATCGTGTAAATTCGCTCGTGCATGCGATGAAATGCATCAGCCAGTGCCGAGACATCACTTTCGCGAAGCTGTGCGTGGTCAAACGGCACGTCGATCTCCCACGATTGGTATTTGTAGCGCGCCTGAAATGCGTAGGCGAACCGTCGTTGAGGGAGAGGCACATCCGCCCGTTGCAAAAATTCATCACCCTGTGTGCGCAGCCGGTGTAGTGTTTGATTTACAGCGTCCAATGCAAAATTTTGACTAGTCGTTGGATGCGTTGCGGAGGTTTCGCCGCGAATGTCTGACACGAGACCGCCATAAGCGCTGAGCCCGGCAGCAAGCCGAGGCACCATGAAGCGGGCAATTCCCAGTGTGCGCGCCATCTCACCGATGTGGCAGCCAGTTGCACCACCGCCCGCGACGAAATAGCTGTCGCGCGGATCAAGACCTTCATTAACTGTAATATCCTCAATAGCGGCGATCATGTTCTCATTGCTGGTGACATGGATCGCGTAGGCAGCCTCCTCGACTGAGAGACCAATGTGTCCGGCGATTGGCAATATGGCGGCGCGCGCGGCCTCAGGGTCGAGGGTCACACGCCCGCCGAGAAAGTAATCCGGATCGAGTATTCCGAGAATTAAATTCGCGTCTGTCACAGTTGGCTGATTGCCACCGCGGCCATAACAGGCCGGACCGGGAATGGCCCCGGCACTTTTCGGTCCGACGCAGAGAAGTCCGCCGGCATCGACCCAAGCAATGCTGCCGCCGCCGGCGCCAACGGAGCGTACATCAATCTTCGGCAATCCCAGTAGGTCATCGTTGATCATGGTTTCGGTCGTAACGATAAGGTTGCCCGAGCGGATCGCTGAAACATCGAAGGTAGTTCCGCCCATGTCGATGATGACCATGTCGGGCTCGTCGCAAAGTGCCTGAGCCGCCACCGGTGCCAGCGTTGGCCCGCTCATGACGCTGTAAATTGGTTGCTGGGCAATTTCCTCGACGGTCATCATGCCGCCGATGCAATTCGCGACCAGCAGGGAGCCGGTGAAGCCGGCGTCGCGTACGGCTCCTTCGATCTGCTCGAGATAAGCCGGCATGACGTCGGTTAAGGACGCATCGATTGCAGCGGAGATAGTACGACGGTATTCACGCGGAATTGGGTTTAGTTCGTGGCTCAGCGTGACTGCAACATCCGGCCAGAGGTCATGGATAATCTCTCGCACACGCCGCTCATGTGTTGGCGCGACGATAGACCATAAAAGGCTTACCGCTACAGCATCGACTGGACAGGATTTTAAATACACTACCGCATCGCGGACATCGGCCTCGTGCAGTGGGATCAGCTCGTTGCCGCGCGCATCGATTCGCCCACGCACCTCGCATGTACGGTTGCGCGGCACGAACGGCTTGGGATAGTCAAGTTTCCAATCGAAAGCCCGCTTGCGAGGTGCTTCACGGAGAGTCAGGATGTCCGGGTGACCTTCGTTGCAGATAAGGCCCACCCGTGCCGTCCGGCCTTCGATAAGCGCGTTTGTCGAAACTGTAGTGCCGTGAACGATTGTGCCGGTCGCCCTAAGAAACGTACTGAGATCTACTCCTGTTTCTTCTGCCGCGAGTTGAAGCGAATCCATGAAGCCGTGCTCAAACGCCGGAGGGGTCGATGCCGTCTTATAAATGCTGAGGCCGCTTTCGCTCGCGACTACGCAGTCGGTAAACGTACCGCCAATGTCGATGCAAACAGAAAAGCGCGGTGCCAACTGATATTCTCCTGTCGTCTGCCAGAAAATTTTTGGAAATATAGCACACTGCTAGGTATAGCTCTTTAGTTGTCTGAGGTCGCGTTCGGAGAACAGTTATTCGCCCGTCGTCTGCCATAGTGTATTATCGTACGCCATGAGGTTGCCCGACGTAATCATCAGAGCATCGGTAGCGGCATGACAGATGTGTCGTCGGGCAGGGCCGAACGGCCCGCCATTGACTGGAACGCCAGAGAGTTCCTCGACACTGATTCGCTTGATAGGGAAATACGGCGCACCTTCGGCGTGTGTCACGAGTGCCGCCGCTGCAGTGATCTCTGCGACAGCTTTCCACGGCTGTTCAGCCTTATCGACGGCCCCGGCAAGGGCACAATAGATAATGCAAAGAGTGAGGATTTTGCGGCAGTAGCTGATGCCTGCACCCTCTGTGACATGTGCCAGCCGATCTGCCCCTATACCCCGCCGCATGTCCACGCAATTGATTTCCCCGACCTAATGGCGCGCTACCGCGCCTGGAAAAGACGTGAATCGCTCCCCGGTTTTTTCGAAAACGAACTCGGTAAGACTGACCGCAACGGTCGACTCATGGGCTTTCTGGCGCCTCTCGCAAATTGGACGTCAAGCCGAAAGAACCGTTTAACTCGCCTCCTTCTGGAGGCCGTTGCTGGAATCCACCGCGATGCTGTCCTGCCTCGTTTTCACGCGAAGACATTCTCCAAAAGCACCGCGAGCGCTACGCCGCTAGTCAATGACGCGGCGCCTGCATATGGACGAAAGGCCGTGCTTTATGCCGCCTGTTTTGTCGAATACAATAATCCCGGAATTGGCCGCGCTGCGCAGGCGGTCTTGGCGCGGAATGGGGTCGAGACAGCCATCGCCTATTCAACTTGCTGTGGAATGCCACAGCTTGAGCGTGGCGACATCGCTTCGGTCTGCGCAAGCGCGGAAAGTGTTGCCGCCGAACTCGGCGGATGGATAGACAAGGGCTATGATGTCATTTCCTTGGTGCCGTCCTGCACGCTTATGCTGAAAACGATTTGGCCGCGCTATCTTGCCAACGATCCTGCCATATCGCGGCTGGCGGCGCACACCAGCGATATTGTGGATTACATCGTCGCAATTGCGCGGTCCGAAGGACTTGCCGAAGGGCTGACGCCACTTAAGGGCGGTGTGGCGCTGCATCACGCCTGCCACGCCCGGGCACTTAATGAAGGACGCAAATCGGCGATCATGATGCGTCTGATTCCCGATTGTGACGTGTTGGTCGTTGAAGGCTGCTCTGGTCATGGCGGCTCTTGGGGTGTGATGAAGCAAAATTTTCCTATTGGCATGAAGGTTGGAGAGCCTGTCGCGAAACAGGTCGCTCGGAGCGGGCGCCGCTATCTCGCTTCGGAATGCCCGCTCGCCGGCGATCACATTGCGCAGGGTGTGGAACGTTTTCAGGAGAGCGGGACTACCGAACCTGGTACCGCTGAGACGATGCAATCTCGTCACCCTATCGAGTTATTGGCGATGAGTTACGGTATTGGGGAGTGAGACAGCTGTGGACAAACACACAGCAAAAACACTTGCGGCAATGGCGCGCCGGCTCTACCCGCATGATTTTCTGGCGGACACGTATTACGCTAGGGTAGTTGAGATCATCGCTCGGGAATCGAATTCCGAACGAAAGGCACTTCTACTCGCCGGCGTGAAGGCGCTGGATGGGGTGTCCGACTGTTGCTTTGTAGATCTGTCCGAACAGGCGCAGGTCGAGGCCCTGGCGAAAATTGAAAAGCACCCCTTTTTCGAAGATGTGCGCGCAGCAACGGTGCGCCACCTTTATAGCAATCCCAAAATTTGGGCTCATTTCGGTTACGAGGGCCCCTCCGCGCACCTTGGCGGCTACATCAAGCGAGGGTTCGATGATATACCCTGGATCCCGGACGACGGAAAAATTGACGAATGACGCGGTTTTACGAAGGTAACGGGATTGATGACCGCGATATCCCCACGGTCACATATCGCCATGACGATGATTCAGTTGTTGTGATTGTGGGCTCCGGCGCCGGCGGCGGAACGATGGCGGACGAGCTCAGCCGAAACGGCATCGACACCATTGTGCTTGAGGCGGGTCCACGCTTCCAGGAAGGAGAATTCATCAACGATGAATGGGAGATGTACGACCGTTTTACCTGGAATGACAAGCGCTTCGCCACGGGGTCCTCACCGACGGTACAAAACTTTCCGACGGCACCGACATGGACCTGCAAGGGCCTCGGCGGTTCTACACTGCATTGGGCTGCTTTGTGCCCGCGAGGAGAGCCTTACGAATTTAAGACCCGCTCAGTTTATGGCGCGATTGACGGGGCTAATATCGCTGATTGGCCGCTCCAATTTGACGAGCTTGAACCCTTTTATGCCGTAGCCGAGGACAAGATGGGAATTAGTGGGCGCAACGGTCTTCCTTTCCACCGCGGCTCGACGGCGTACAAAGTCATGGCACTTGGCGCAAAACGGATGGGCTATCGCAATTTTGATACGGGCCATTCGGCGATCAATGTGAAACCGCGGGACGGTCGCAACGCCTGTGATCAAATCGGTTTTTGCATGCAGGGCTGTAAGTCGGGCGCCCGTTGGTCGACCCTAACGTCGGAATTACCGCGCGCCGAAGCAACCGGGCGCTGTGAGATTCGCACACATTGCATGGCACTCCGAATCGAGCATGATAGAGAGGGACGCATTAGCGGAATTCTTTATGCTGACCGTAAAGGCTGTCACCATTTCCAAAAGGCGCGAGTGGTGTGTGTTGCTGCGAATTCTATTGAAACGCCGCGGCTCCTACTCAACTCGGAATCAAGTTCGTTTCGTGACGGCCTGGCCAACGGCTCGGGTCAGGTTGGGCGCAACTATATGCGCCATGTGAGCGGCTATTTATACGGCGTGTTTGGTCAACCAGTGCGTATGTATCGAGGTATCGTTTCGAACGGCAGCGTGCGCGACGAAGCCCATCATGATGAATCGCGCGGTTTCGCAGGCGGCTTTAATTATAGTTCCGTCGGCCTTGGTCTCCCGTTCTACGCTGCGTTCTTGAGCCCGCGTAGTTGGGGTCGGGAATACACTGACTGGATTGAGGCCTACGAGCATGTCTCCGGCATGACTGTCCTCGGCGAAGATCTAGCAATGGCTGACAATCGGGTCACGCTCCATCCCAGCGAGAACGACCAGTACGGCTTGCCCATCCCCTGTCTTCATCTCGACGACCACGCCAACGATATCGTCATGAAAAGCTACGCCTACCGAAAAGGAACCGAACTTTTGGAAGCAGCGGGTGCGACAAGGGTGTTTCAGTCCCCACCGCTTCCCGTTTCGCACAATATGGGGACCAGCCGTATGAGTGCGGAGCCAGAGGGCGGCGTCGTCAACAGATGGGGACAAAGCCACGAAATTTCGAACCTGTTCGTTTCCGATGGTAGTGTATTCACCTCGTCTATGGCAGGCAATCCCACGCTGACTATCGTCGCATTGGCCCTACGCCAAGCAGCCTATATCGTCAAGAAAATGCGAAGCAGCCAACTCTAAATAATTGGCATTGCCGCTCACGCGGTGGATATCTCAATACGAAATTAGGTGAGGTGCTTGAGATGGTGTCGAATTTTAGTGAGTTTACAACCTTTATACATTCAGACACTTGTGCGAATTATGGGTAGTTTCGGTAACATCCATATGCTGCACCTTTGGCCTGTAAATGCACTTGGGCTGACCTGCGGTGGAAAGACAGACTGGGCAAATCTAGAGTGGCGAAGGGTTGATACAGGTAGCGCTCATATTTTGCATATACCTAATTCTGAGCCAGACATTTTATGAAGAAATCCTAGCCCGAGAACCGAACTCAATATAGAGATTGGGTGGGGTCGCGCAGTGGCCAATAACTGATTCTGGTAATATTTAATCGAAGGCAACAATATGGCAAACAAACCAATCCTGCTAATTACCCGCGATATGCCGCCCCTTGTCGAGGCCCGAGCAATTGAGAACTATACGGCGCGGCTTAATCGCGAAGATAAGATATATGATGCAGAAGGCCTGATTGCCGCCGCCGAGGGAGTCGATGCGTTGCTTACCTGTGGCACCGAACCATTGCCACGGGAAACATTCGAGAGTCTTCCCAAAAGCGTAAAAATAGTCGCTTGTTTCACTGCCGGCTATGACCATGTCGATCTTGCGGCAGCAGAGGCGCGCAATATTGTCGTCACCAATGCGCCTGACGCGTTAACCGATGCGGTTGCTGATATCACTCTACTCCTGTTACTTGGTGCCGCGCGCCGCGCTGGCGAGGGCGAAGCAATCATGCGGAGAGGTGGCTGGATCGACAAGCATTTGCTAGCCATGACGGGTAGCGAGATCAGTGGAAAACGCCTTGGTATTCTCGGTATGGGCCGGATCGGCCGCGCTGCGGCAACGCGAGCCCGTGCCTTCGGCATGGAAATTCATTATCACAACCGGAGCCGTCTGGCCGCCGATTGGGAAGGCGGCGCAATCTGGCATAAGAATGCAGAATCCCTGCTTGGATGCTCTGATTTTCTCAGTCTACACTGCCCGTCTAACGCGGAATCGCGAAATTTTCTCGATGAACGCCGCATTGGTCTCCTGCCCCAGGGCGCGATCGTTATCAACACCGCACGCGGTGATGTTGTGGACGATACAGCGCTGATCGCGGCACTTGAATCCGGGCGCGTTCAGGCTGCTGGTCTCGATGTTTATCGCGGTGAGCCGCACAACATCCACCCTGGTTATGCGCGTCTCCCCAACACCTTCCTATTGCCGCACATAGGTAGCGCCACACTTGTTGCGCGAAGCGGCATGGGCCTTCAGGCGCTCGATAATCTTGACGCTTATTTCGCCGGCAAGCAGCCGCCTAACCGATTGGTGTAAAATTGTGAAAATCGGGTTCGCCGCCGCTTGACGATATGTCGGCTAGCCGAATACAGATGTCTTATAGGAAAGTAGATGACGTCGCGCGAAACCTACACGCACGAGCATCCGCAAGTTACCGCCGCTCTGCCAGCGACGCGGGGCAACCCCGTGTTCGGTTGGCCGATCGTCATGCTGCTTATTTCTGGAATTTTCTGGGGTCTCACCTATTCGCTGACCCGCTTCGCGATCACCGGCGGCATTCCCTTTCTCGCCTATGTATTTTGGATGGGTGCGGGCGCGGCGCTGTTACTTTTTGTACTGGGGCTGCTGACCCGCAGTCTGCCAAAACTCGAATGGCCGCATGTCCGCGCCTATCTGGTGTTGGGCTCAATTTCTTACGGCCTCTCCTATTCTGTTCTTGCCGTGGTTGCGCCGGAGGTGCCCACCGGTGTACTGAGCCTCGGCGCCACCTTGACGCCAATATTCACCTATCCCGCTGCGGCTCTGTTCAAACTCGAACGCTTTGCCCTGTTGCGCACCCTTGGTCTTGTGTGTGGCCTGGCTGCGGTAGCGCTCATTATTGTGCCCCAGACCAGCCTGCCGTCGCCGGAGATGGTGCCCTGGGTACTGCTCGGTATGGTCACGCCGCTGCTTTATGTTGCTAACGCGATCATCATCGCCCTTATCAAACCGCCACCATCGGGCGCGCTTCCTCTAGCCTGTGGCACACTTATCGCTGGCACGCTATTCATGTTGTTGGTGACGGTCGCGAGTGGGCAATGGTGGTGGTTCGAAGGGCCGATGGAAACCAGTGATTGGGCGCTGGTTATGGCCGCCTGTGTGATGGCGCTGTCATTCTATTTGATGATCGAAATTATCCGTATTGCGGGGCCGGTATTCTTTACAACCGTGAACTTCATCGTGCCGCTTGCCGGGATCGGGTGGGGATTGATTTTCTTTGATGAAAGCCACAGCTTGTGGATTTGGCTGGCCCTCGCCCTTATGATTATCGGCGTGTTTCTCGTCAACCGGCCGAGCAAGCCCAAATCTGCAGCGTAGTGGTAGGAGACCTTCTATGAGCGAAGCATCGTCGCACCGTTGGGCTTCCCTTTATCCTGAACTGGGCACGGGGCCGGTGTCTACCGAACCTTGCATCTCGCCCGAATTTTACGCCCGTGAGCGCGATGCTGTTTTTAAGAAAACGTGGCTGATGGTGGCGCGCGATGAGGAATTACCGAAACCGGGCGACTATAAGGTCAAGCGCGTTGATGTGGCCAACTGCTCGATCATCGTCATGCGTGGCAAGGATGGCGTAGTGCGCGGCTTCTATAATGTTTGTTCGCATCGTGGCAACACTGTGGTGACGGAAACCGGCGATGAGACCTTTGGCTCTAGCAACGCGGCAGTCCTCTCCTGCCGCTTTCACGGCTGGGTCTATGATTCCCATGGCGGCCTCATACAGGTGCCGGAAGAGGAGCGCTTCTATTCCTGTTTCGATAAAACAGAGAACGGCCTTACCACGGTGCGGACCGAAGTTTGGGAAGGCTTCATTTTCGTTAATCTAGACTCCGGAGGTAGCAAGTCACTAATTGACTATCTCGGCGACTATGCGGACCATATGGGCGGGTTCCCCTATTCCCAATTGTCTGAATGCTACAGCTATTGGACCAATCTCCAATGTAATTGGAAAGTAAGCCACGACGCCTTCGCCGAGGCCTATCACGTCCATACCATCCACGCTGGGTCGTTCCCCAATACCTTCTCTTCGGGTCTGGCGAATGTACGCATGTTTGGGCCGCATCGCACCGCGGCCGTCTGCCTTAGCCCATCGGCGACCTTACGCCCAGTGCAGACTGTGGCCGATAAAATTGCCGGCGGCTATGCTGGTGCGCATCATCAGGGCTCGACCCTGCCGGCCTCGGTCAATCCTGATGGCATGGCAGATTTTTCCTTCGAGCTCAGCGTTATTTTCCCCAATCTGCTGCTGCATATCTCAGAAGGGTTGTGGTTCACCCACCAGTTCTGGCCTCTCGCACACAACTGCACGCGTTGGGAGGGAAAAATGTATTACCGGCAGCCGACCAGCAACAGCGAGCGCTGGGCGCTACAATGTGCGCAATTGATTGCCCGCAACGCCTGGCTTGAGGACACCGCCACGATGGAGGCAACACAAGCTGCGCTGCAATCCGGTGCCAAGACCGAATTGACATTGCAGGACGAGGAGATTCTCGTGCGCCACGGCTATCACGCGCTAGAACAATTCATGCAGAGTTAGGAACAAAATGAGTTCAAGTTTGGAAGCACGCATCGAGCGCCTCGAAGATATCGAAGCGATCAAGGGTATGGTGGTGACCTATGCTCGTGGTGCTGATCGCAAAAACGATCCCGAAATTCTGGCGCCGCTCTACACAGAAGATGCAGTGTGGGAGGCAGAGGGTTTTGGTCGCTACGAAGGCATCGCCGACATTAGCAAGGCCATGGTCGACGTCGCGCGTGAGACGATTTTGTGGAGCCTTCACTATATGGTTTCGCCGGAAATAAAAATTTCTGAGGATGGCACCAGCGCAGATTGTTTCTGGTATCTCTGGGAGCTGGCCAAAATGCCGGACGCTGACGGCAAGCCCGGAGACAATGTCATTGGTGGTTGGTATGAGACCACACTGATCAAGACCACTGAGGGCTGGCGCTTCAATCATGTGAAGCTATGCATCAAACTGATTAGCCCGGCGCACAAAGAGTGGCAGACCCTATCCTGATATGACGTCATTGCGCGCGGCGCGGGGGGATGAAGCGATGGCGTTGGCGACGCTGCTGGCGCGCGCCTTTGCCGACGATATCGTCCTCGATTGGTTCCTCCGCCCCTGGTCACGCGAGAGCGCCGCAGAATTATTCTTCGTCGAAATGTTGGCCGATGCGTTGCCCTACGGAACGGTGCGTGTGGACGATAGTTTCAGCGCCTGCGCTGTCTGGTTACCGCCCGATGCGCAACACCCGAGCAGTGGCATGTGGGCTCGTCTCGCGAGCACCATCTGGAAGTTGCGAGTGGCGTCACCATCCCGCCTGGCCCGCCTGAATGCGGTAATCCGGACGAGCGTCGAAATTCATCCACCAGAGCCTTGTTATTTCCTTTCTTTCATTGCAAGCCTGCCAGAAGTGCGGAGCCGCGGCCTGGCCTCGGCATTGATTCGCGAGACCTTAGACTTGGCTGACGCAGACGGTGTACCCGCGTTTTTGGAGACCGCCGACTCCGCCAAAGTCGGATTTTATCAGCGCTTCGGATTCAAATTGACTGGACAGGCCCAATTGCCGTTCGGCGGTCCGGCGTTAAACTTGTTGTGGCGGAAACCTCGCTGAGGCTGACGCATAATTCTATGCAAGCAGCCCGTTTTGATCAAACTTCGGTGGCCAGGGAGCGTTGGCATCATCAGGCGGCACAGCGGCGAGGAGTGTGCGCGTATAATCGTGCTGCGGATCAGCGAACACCTTTTCCGTCGGGCCGCTTTCGACCACATACCCCTTATGCATGACGAAGACGCGAGAGCAAATATAGCGCACTACTGAGAGGTCGTGTGAGATCAGGAGCAGGGAGATATCCAGTTCCTCACGTAGTCGCAGAAGCAAATTAAGTATTTGGGCCTGCACCGACACGTCAAGCCCAGAGACGATTTCATCGGCGACCAGAACCTTAGGTGCAACGCAAATGGCGCGGCCAATATTGACGCGCTGACGCTGGCCGCCAGAAAGTTGCGACGGATAGCGCTGTCGACTATCGCCCGGCAGACCGATCTCGCGCAGTAAATTCTGGGCACGCTGTTGGCGTTCCTCAGCGTCATGTTTGCGATGATTTGCCTCCATTGCTTGGGTTAAGAGGCTTTCGACCATTCGACGCGGATTGAGCGCCGACTGCGGATCCTGAAAGATCATTTGTAGGGTTTCCAGGCGCTCGCTTCGGGCCTCTGCGGTTTGCAGCGTTGCATCCTTGCCACGCACCAAGATTTGCCCCTCGGATGGCTGGTCAAGACCGGCAATCATGCGTGCGACGGTTGTTTTTCCGCTGCCGCTTTCGCCGACGATACCAATGAACTCACCCGGGTGAATCGTGAACGAGACACTGCGAACGGCCTCGACTGTGGTGGCATCGGCAAACCATTTTCCACGCGTGACAAAGCGTCGTGAGACATTTTTTAACTCGACCAGCGGCATGTCCGCCCCGGTGCCACTCGGCGCCGGTGGTGCCGCCGCTTCGCTGATATCGTGACCGCCGCTGGCGCAGGCTGGCACGCAGAGAACGTCATGATCCGGCCCGACTTCGAGCATAGTTGGCCCTCCCGCGAGGCAATCATCCGCGTTAATCGGGCAGCGCGGCGAAAACCGACAGCCCGATAGAGTGGCAAATTCGACCAGTCCGGGCATTTGATCGGGCAGTGTTGGCAGGCGCATGCGTGGCCCAGAGATTGTCGGATTGGCGCGTTTCAGACTGCGCGTATAGGGATGGCGCGGATCGGCCAGAAGCTTGCGCGCGTTACTACTCTCGACCACATCGCCGGCATACATGACGAGAATCTTGTCACACACATGCGCAGCAAGGCGGAGGTCATGGGTAATCAAAATCATCGCCGTGCCGTGTAATTTTTGCATCTCAGCGATCAACGACATAATGCGCGCTTGCGTCATGACGTCGAGCGCCGTGGTCGGTTCGTCGGCGACGACTAGGGCCGGATCGCCGGAAAAGGCGAGCGCGATCAACACGCGCTGACACATGCCGCCGGAAAGTTGGTGCGGATATTTGCCGAGCAACGATTTCGCATCAGGTAAATGCACTTCAGAGAGGAATTTTAATGCCAGTTCGCGCCGCGCACGGGCGCCGCGCACGCTGAGGCGCTTCAAATGTTCATTGAACTGGCTGCCGATCGAGCGCACCGGGTTGAGCGCCGTCATCGGTTCCTGCGGTACAAACGCGATGCGCTTGCCGAGCAACTGGCGCCGCTTGGCCGCGGGCAAAGCGATGAGATCGAGCCCATCGAATGTAAGCTCGCCGGCAGTGACAGCGAAACCTGGTGGTAGGAGCTGCGAGAACAGCCTGCCGATCATCGACTTGCCGGCGCCCGATTCCCCGACCAGGCCAATAGTCTCGCCCGCTTCTAGCGTAAACGACACATGGCGCAACACCTCTACCGACATGTTGCCGATGCGCGCACCGAGTGTGATATCGTGGGCTTTGACCAGGCTCATGATTCGGTGTGCCTCTCCTGACGGAGGCGCGGATCGAGCGTTCGGCGCAACCCGTCTCCCAACAGATTAAAGCCGAGCACCGTCACAGTGATGGCGGCAATGGGCAGAATTAATCCCCAAACCGACTGATACATAAATTGTCGTGCGTCCGCCACCATCACGCCCCAAGCGGAGATATCGGCCTCCACGCTCAGGCCGACGAAACTGAGAATAGCTTCGACAACGACGGCGATTCCCATTTCGAGCGCCATCATGGTGATAATGAGCGGCATCACCGAGGGCAGCACTTCGCGTCTTAGCGTGCGGAAATGACCGAAGCCGAGTAGATGCGCCGCCGAGATATAGTCGCGCCGGCGCACCACCAGTACGTCGCTTCTGATCACTCGGCAAAACCGCGTCCAATCGACCAGGATGATGGCGAGGATCACGTTGGAGACGCCGACGCCGAGGCCGAGCATCAGAATGAGCGAGAGGACTACTGGCGGGAACGACATCCAGAGATCGACCAGCCGGGTGATCACGGCATCAATCCAGCCACCGAAATAGCCGGCGATATGGGCGAGCGTGACGCCGATCACCATGGCACCGGTAGAAGCGATGACGGCAACGACCATTGCAACCCGGGCACCGTAAATCAACTGCGACAGAATGCAGCGGCCGAGATTGTCAGTGCCGAACGGATATTTGGGATCGCCCAGCGGGTCCCACGCCGGAGGCAGCAGATTGCCGAACAAATCCTGTTCTTGCGGGCCGTTGGGCGCCAGCCACGGTGCAAAGATGGCTATCACCGTGACGGCTAGCACGATGCCGCCGCCGATCAGCACGCGGCCCGAGCGTAAGGGCACGGGCAGGTCTCGGATTCTCCAGGCCAGTGCGCTCATTCTTTCCTCAGTTTCGGATTGAGCACGACATAGAGCACGTCGACCACCGTGTTTGAGGCGAGTACGACGACGCAATAAGTGAGCGCCGCCATCTGAATGACCGGCAAATCGGTGTTTCGGATGGCGCGCACCATCAAATTGCCGAGGCCGGGATAGGCGAAGATAATCTCGACCAGTAGCGTGCCGCCGAATAGGAAGCCAAACTGCACACCGACGAGTGTCAGCGTCGGCAGCACCCCGTTTTTGAGTGCATGGTGCAATAAAATGCGCCGTTCGCCTATACCGCGGAGACGCGCTAAAGTGATGTAATCCTCGACCATCACTTCCGTCAGGCTGGATTTCAGCACCCGCATGATGAGCGGTGAAAATGCGAGCGCCAAAGCGAGAGCCGGAAGTAAAATATGCTTGAGCGCGCTCAAGAGTAGCGGGCCGTCTGCTGTGACGATGGCGTCGAGAAAGATAAAGCCTGTGATGTCGGGAGCGATGAATTCCGGACCGTAGCGTCCAGAAATTGGCAGCAGTGTCCATTGCACGCCGACAAGCAGCATAAGGATTATTGCCCACAGGAAATCTGGAAACGACAGCATCGCGATGCTGGTCACATCGGTCATACTTTCTCGCACTGTGCCGCGCACATGGAACATATAAAGGCCGGCGCCAAAGCCGATGATGATGGCGAAAAACAGCGCAAACAGTGCCAGTTCGATGGTCGCCGGCAGGGTTTCGCCAAGCAAATTCATCACGCTGTCTCGGAAACTGATGGCATTGCCGAAATCGCCGGTGAAGACATTGCCGATCCAGATCAGATATTGCATCGGAATCGGCTTATCGAGGCCATGAAAGGCCCGCATTGCTTCCACTTCATCGGGCATCGCCGTCGGCGAAATGATCATGGCGATAGGATCAACCGGCAGTAGCCGCAGAATCACGAATATGATCACCGATACGACCAGTAGCATCGGAATGACGACGAGCAGACGACGCAACAATATTGCGAGGATCAGGCGCAGCATGGTCGGGCCGGGCGTATTATCAGGGTACGAACCAAATTGTGCATTTTCTGTGCCGGTAGTGCCGTTACGGCGGCCGCACGGCGATTAATGATGCCGAGAGTTAAGAACAAGAAACGCGGCCAAGCAAGGCGACTGATGGCAAGCTTTTCCTGGTTATGCCTGGATCAACCTTGACCCGAGGGGCAAGGGGCGGGAACATCGCTGCCAAGAGGGTAAATAGAGTTTCAGCAATCAATAAGGGAGAACAATAAAATGATAAAAATACCGGGATTCAAAAGGCTATCGCGCCTTGGGGTCGGGGTTGCAGCAGCCGCCGTGATCGGCGCGGCGGTTAACGCCGGCATGTCTGCGCCGGCTAAAGCTGCGGGTGACAATTTGGTCATTGCTTTTCAGGCTGATGTGACGAGTTGGGATCCGAGCGTCAATTTTCCGACCGGCCAAGGCATTTTCAAATCAGTCTTTGATGCGCCGCTCGCCCAGGACAACAAGCTCGGATATATCCCCCATGTCGTGACCAAATGGGCCTATGCCGAAGGCGATCCCCTCACCATGCATATCGAGATGCGCGATGATGTTATTTTCCATAATGGCGACAAGATGACCATGGAAGACATCAAGTTCAGCTTCTTTGACCGCTTGTCGGACGAGGCTCACCCGATCGATTTCGCCGGCGTGTGGGGTGCCTTCAAGGAATTTGAAATTACTTCGCCGACATCCGCGACGATCCGTTTCAACTATCCGATGGCTACCGTGCAGGAATGGTGGAACTTCCTTGGAAGCTATATCGTGCCCAAAAAATATTACATGGAAGTTGGCCATGACGAGTTCGTTAAGAACCCGGTTGGCTCTGGTCCCTACAAGCTGGTCGACTATCAGCGCGGCTCGCGCATCGTGCTGACGGCGTACGATAATTATTGGGGTGGCGCGCCGAAGATCAAAAACGTCACCTTTGAGATCATCACTGACGCGCCGGCACGTGTGGCAGCGGTGCAGTCCGGTAATGCCGATGTTGCGGTCAACGTGCCGATCCGCGAAGCGATACGGCTCGACGGCGTAGAAGGCTTAACCGGTCACATCACACCCTACACCCATGTTTATTATCTCCAGGTTGCTAGTAAGGGCGTCATGCTGGACGATAATGTCCGCGCAGCCATGCATCTTGCGATCGATAAAGATGCCATTTCGGAGCGTTTATTCGACGGCAAGGCGCCACCCTTATCCTTGACGGTGCCGAAATGGAGTTCCGGCTCAGTCGATGATTACGCATATCCGTATGATCCGGCGAAGGCCATAGAAATGCTGGCTAAATCGGGCTATGGGCCGGACAACCCAGTGACCTTTACCTTCAATACAACCAGCGGGTCTTTCACCAATGACTTCGATATGGCGCGGGCCATTTCGGGCATGTGGAAGAAAGTGGGTATTGACGTAACGCCGGAAGTGATCGAGTTGAGCAAATATTACGAGCTCAACAACACTGAGAATCAGCCGGAAGTGTTCATGTATAATTGGGATAATTCGACAGGCGATCCTGAAATTTTCACCGGTTACATGATGCATCCGGACCTGCCATTCGGCTCCTGGCGCACCGAAGATATTGGTGAAATCGTGCGTGGCCTCTTTGTCGAGACTGATTATGCCAAGCGTATCCAGGGCTATAAGGATCTCAACGTCAAAGTGGCGTCGGAATCAAAGGCGATTCCGATCCTGCAGGCTGTCACCACCGTCGTGCACAAGGACGACGTGATGTTCGAGCCGATCCCACAAGGGTGGGTCATGCCTTTCTTCATGGGCCGTAAATAGAACGGTGTAAGGCATAAGAGAAACTCTCGCCGGTCGGCGCTTTGCGCCGGCCGGTTTGTTTTTCTAGTCTGATATTGAATCGATAAACCCCAAAGCACTTGCGTTGAACGCCGTCGGGTTTTCGATGTTGCTTAAATGGCCGGCGCTGGAAATAATGCTGTAAGCAGCGCCTTTTATTTGGTCCGCGAGCTGCCGGCACATGGCGGGTGTGGTCAGCGAGTCATGCTCGCCGACCATCACGTGGGTCGGCACTCGAATCCCGCTGTAATCGCCGACACTGTCCTGCTCGACGGTGGCTGCAACGGATTTCATGTAACAGTCCTGACGGAGGCTCGAGATGCTCGCTTCCAGGCGGGCCCGCATGTCGGCCGAAGCATTTGGACCGAGTAATTTATCGGCCACTACCTGCGCTATATCGGCGACCGTCTTGCCGGCCTTCAGCGGTGCCAGACGTGAATTGACATATTCCTTGCGCTGCGCCGGTGAAAGCGCGGCGAATCCGCTATGGGTGTCGACTAGAGTGAGGCTCGCCACACGGTTAGGTGAACGGAAATAAAAGTCCGCCGCGATGCGCCCACCCATGGAAAGGCCCACCAAATGCGCCTTTTCCACCTTCAGCTGGTCCAACAAGCGCTCCAAATCGACGCTAAAATCAGCGAAATCGAGAGCGCCGTCATAGCCGCCGCTGAGGCCATAGCCTCGCGCATCCCAAGCCACGGCGAAATAGCGTTCGGCAAATGCTGGCAGTTGATCGCGCCAATTACTGCGGTTGCCGCCGATGCCGTGTAGGAACAGCACCAACGGGCCGGCGCCGAGGCAATCGGCGGCAATGCGCGGTGTTGAATCTGTGAAGATTGTTTCAAGTCGCATGGCTTTCTCCCCATTCGGTTTTACTCTAGACTGCGCGCCCGCAATGAAAAACAAAGGCCGTCAGGAACACTATTTATGAACAGCGCTTCAAACCATCGCTGGTCAGAAAAATATCCGCACCTTGGGCAAGGTCCGATTGCGGCCGAGCCCTGCGTGTCGGAGGACCATTACCGGCGCGAAATCGTGAGTATATTCAATACGTCGTGGCTCTATGTTGCGCGCCAAGAAGAAATTGCCGAGCCCGGCAGCTACAAGGTCAAGCGCCTGGCCTTTGCAGATAGCTCGGTGATCGTCATGCGTGGCAAGGACGGTACGATATGCGGCTTCCATAATGTGTGCTCGCACCGCGGCAACAAGGTAGTGACTGAGGCTGGTGAGGAAACCTTCGGCCATAGCAAGGCTGCGGTGCTCTCCTGCCGCTTCCACGGTTGGGTTTATAGCGCTGACGGGGCGCTGGTGAACGTGCCGGAGGAGGAGCGATTTTACGCCTGCTTCGACCGCGAGGATAACGGCCTCGCGACGGTCCATGTAGATGTGTGGCAGGGTTTCATCTTTATCAACCTGTCGCCTAAGCCGGCGCAATTGCTGCATGAGTTTCTCGGCGACTACGGCACCCATATGAGCGGCTATCCCTATGCCGAAATGGACTATAGCTACAAATATCACACTTATCTCGACTGCAACTGGAAGATCGCCCACGATGCATTTGCCGAGGCCTATCACGTGAACACGATCCATGCCGGATCTTTCCCCGACGTCTTTTCGACAGGCCTGTCGGATGTGCAACTGTTCGGCCCGCACCGTACTTGCGGGGTCTGTTTGAATATGAGCACCACGCCCGAACCGGTCGCGGCAATCGCTCAGCAACATGCGCGCGGCTCGTTGGTCGCCCAGGCCGAGAGGACGATGTTACCACCCAGCATCAACCCGTCGGGCCGTAAGGATTTCGCCTTCGAGCTCTCTGTTGCCTTTCCCAATCTATTTCTGCATATCTCTGAGGGCATATGGTTCACTCATCAGTTCTGGCCGCTCGCCCATGATAAGACGCTGTGGGAGGGTAAATATTATGTCCGCGCGCCGCAGACCAACAGTGAGCGTTGGGCACTCGAACATGCCCAGCTTTTGCAGCGCAACGCCTGGCTCGAAGACACGCAGACTATGGAAAATACCCACCGGGCTATCGCCTCAGGCGCCAAACGATTGATTAATTTACAGGACGAGGAAATCCTCATCCGCCACGCTCACCATGTGATGGCGCAGTACATGACCGCCGCGGAATAAGAGAGTAGGTTAAACATGAGTACAAACTTGCCAAATGGCTTCGAGGTGCTGGCGCCACTAGTTGAAGATTGGGGCCTGCCCACCCAGAACGCACGCCAGGCCAAGCGCCGCAGTTCAAGCACCGAAACCTTGCAAGTATTCTACGATGCGGTGGTACCGCTGTTGCCCCAGATTTTGGCACATGTAGACGAATTTCCCATGGGCGAACTGCCGCCCGATTCCCAGCGCCTGCTCTATCTTGCCCTCGCCCTCGCCGAAGTGGCGCCGCATATCGAACTTTACCGCGGCGACCCAAATGTGCCGCACAGCTTTGATGAAGAGCGCTTCATCGCCGCACATGGCGAGCAGACGGGATAGCACATATGATTTATTTGTGCCGTACCGAGGAAATAGCGCCGGGGGACATACGTCGCGTTGACCCACCAGACCATGTACCGCTCGCGGTCTATAATCTCGATGGAAATATTTACGTCACCGATGACACCTGCACCCACGGCGAGGCGTCCTTGTCGGAAGGTGAAATTGATGGCGACTTGATCGAATGCCCGTTCCATGCCGGCTGCTTCGAAATAGCCACCGGAGAACCTGCCGGTGCACCCTGCACGGTGGCCATTAAGAGCTATCCAGTGGTGATTGAAGACGGCGGGATATACGTGAAAGCCGGCGGTTAGGCATCCACGTTGTAAGCCTTTTTCCTCCAACCCAAACCCTTCCTCCCCGCTGGGGGAGGCTGTTTAAGTCGCTTCATTCTCCTTACGTAACATGCCTAGTATCTCTTCCGACGATTTGACATGGCAAAAATTGCCGTCGAGATATTCGACGGCGCTGGCCTGGTCTCTCGGTGATATGGCGGCACAGGCGTCTTCGGCCATCAGACATCGGAAATCGAGATCTCCCCCGGCGCGGATTGTCTCCTCGACGCAGCTATTGGTATAGATGCCGGCATGGACGGCGCAGCAATCTTGATTTTGAAAGTAGAGGACTGAATATTCTGCTTGCCCGCGTGTGTGTGAGTCTGATCATGTGAAGGGCAAGAGTGAAAGGCTGTTAAAGGGGGCGTCATGGCCGAGGAAAGAAAATTATACGAGCCGGTAGACGGCATGAAGATGCCGCGCTTTGGCGCTATGCCAACCTTCATGCGTTTACCGCACATTGCTGATTTTAATTCAGTCGATATCGCGCTCACTGGCGTGCCGTGGGACGGCGGGACCACCAATCGCGCCGGCGCGCGTCACGGCCCCCGTGAAATCCGCAACATGTCAAGTTTCATGCGGCGCACCCACCATGCGCTTGGTATTTGCCCCTATGAACTATGCCGCATCGCTGATGTAGGCGATGTAAGCATCAATCCGATCGATGTTAACGATACCATCGTCCGGGTGGAAGATTTTTTCAGCGAGATACATGAGGCTGGTGCGGTGCCGCTCTCGGCCGGCGGTGATCATCTAATCACGCTGCCGATTATGCGGGCCATTGCTCGGCAAGACCCGGTCGGGATGATCCATTTTGATGCCCACTCCGACACCTGGGACAGCTATTTTGGTGGCTCTAAACTGACCCATGGCACGCCTTTCCGCCGTGCCGTGGAGGAGGGGCTTCTAGACCCCAAGCGAGTAATTCAGATTGGCATTCGCGGCTCCGTCTATGACCTCAACGATATGGATTTCGCTCATGAGTCTGGCATGCGGGTGGTCACTATTGAGGAATATTTCGAAATGGGGTGGGAGCGCGTAATGCGCGAAGCGCGCGAGATCGTTGGCGATGGGCCGACCTATATCAGTTTCGATGTAGATGGCCTAGATCCGGTCTATGCGCCGGGCACAGGCACGCCCGAGATAGGTGGCTATTCCACTCATGAGGCGCAACAGATGCTGCGCACCACACGCGGCCTCAATCTGGTTGGCGGCGATGTCGTCGAGGTCGCGCCGCCGTTCGACCAGAGCGGTAACACCGCGCTCGTTGGCGCGACCATGATGTTCGAGATTCTGTGCCCGCTCGCCGAAGCGGTTGCGGCGCGTCAGGGCCGAGATTGATATGAGCAAAACCAACCGGCCGATTTTCCCCGCTATTCACCTGCCGCAGTTCGCCGATGAACCGCTGCCCGAGGTGGTGACGGCGAAACTGCATCACCCCGTCACGCCAGCGCTCGACGATGTCGCATCTACCACCCGCGCCGTGCTCGAGCGTTCGCACCGCTTCAAAGAGTTGCCAGCGGGCAGCCGCGTCGCCATTACCTGCGGCAGCCGCGGTATTCGGAGCATGCCCCTGGTGGTCGCGACCGCCGTTAACTGGCTTAAAGAGCGGAGCTTGCGCCCCTTCATCGTGCCGGCGATGGGTAGTCATGGTGGCGCCCGGGCGGAGAGCCAAACTGCGCTCCTGGCGGAACTCGGCTATACGCCGCAAAGCATGGGGTGCAAAATCGAATCCTCTATGGAAGTAGTGCAAATAGGCACCACTTCGCACGGCATTCCGGTGTGGATTGATAAGAAAGCATCCGAGGCAGACGCCATCTTGATCGTGAATCGCATCAAGGCGCATACCTCCTTCGATCGCGAGGTCGAGAGCGGTCTCAGCAAGATGGTCGCTATCGGTCTCGGCAAGGCGGAAGGCGCGCGTTTGATTCATCGATTGGGCGCAATCGGCTATCTCGAGGTATTACCGGAATGGGCTGGAATCGCTATTGCCGCAGCACCCATCGCCTACGCCATCGGCATCGTTGAAAACGCGGAAAAACATGCTGCCATCATCGAAGGTGCTGAGCCTGAGGATATCGCCACCACCGACGCTCGTCTCTTGCCGGTTGCCAAGGCGAACACGCCAAAATTGCCCTTCGCACAGATCGACGTGCTCGTCGTGGAGCGCATCGGCAAGAATATCTCCGGTACTGGTATGGACACCGGCGTGATCGGGCGAAGCGACATCCGCGGCCGACCGAGCCAGGACAATCCGCTGATCCATAAATTGGCCGTACTCAACCTCACACCCGAGGCGCATGGCAACGGACTCGGCCTCGGCTTAGCAGATTTCATGACCGCTGAGGCTGCGAATTCGCTTGATCTCTATGCCATGTATATGAATTCTTGTACTTCGACCTTTACCGAGCGAGTTCGCCTTCCGATCGTCCTTGCCGACGAAAAGGAAGTGCTTCAGGCGGCTGCTGCGACCTGTTGGCGCCTTAATGGCGGCGATGCACGACTGTGTATCATCCGATCTACGTTGCATCTTGACCAGATACTCGTATCTCCAGTGCTGGCTGAAGAGTTGGGCGATAAGGGCGAAATTCTGGACTCGCCACAGCAGCTTGAATTCGATGATTCGGGCCGCCTGTTGACCCGTTGCCCGGAATAAGGATGCGTCATCATGATCGATAGGCCAAGGGCCGGCTGGGTCTAGTAGTAAAAATGGGCGTACCTATGGCTGACCGCCTGCTGGATGTGGGCCTCGCTCTGGCGGCACACAACCGCAGCCGATAACCTGCTCGCCAACCTCGACGCGGATCCCATGTATCTGTTGTAAAGGTTCTCTCATGCAGTGTTTTCCTCGAACCAGCGGGCATCGGCGAGCACCACCGAAGTCTCGATCTGGCGCTGCGGGATCGTCCAATAGGTGCGAAGCAGGCGATCTTTGTCCGCGGGACTAGCCCTTTGGAAGCCATGCTTTTCGTAAAATTTGATGGCCCAATCGGCTGCGGCCCAAGTGCCAATTAGGAGCGGCCGTTCAGCCAATTTGCAGCACCGCGTCAGCAAGGCAGTGCCGATACCCTGGCGCTGGGCCGTGGGGTCGACATAGGCATGGCGGATCAAGGTCACGTCTTTGATATCCTGTACCCCCATCACGCCTTTAAGTGCGCCCGCTTCTTCGAACCCCTGAAACCGGATGTCGGTAGAAATTTCATCGGTTAACTCTTGCGCTGGCATGTAAGGCTCTTTCCAGCGATCGGGCGGGATGATGTCGCGATAGGCTTCGGCAGCAGCGTTGATGAGCGCTAGAAGCGCTTGAAAATCAGCTTCATCGCAGGCACGAATCACAGCCCAGTCCCCCCAGCGGATAAAAACCAACGTCCTGCTAGAATATGTAAGATTCTGTAAGCTGGCTCAACGCGCAATAATATTGTTCCAAAATCTATCCTCTGTTCGCCAGTTATTGTGCGGTTATATTTCTTGGCATTCAAAACGAAAAGGTGGGTATGGCGTGGATGATCTAAAAAGCAAAGTGGTATGGGCCATTGGCTCCGGTACGGGCATTGGTGCTGCCGGAGCAGAAGCATTAGCCGGTGCTGGTGCGCGGGTAGTTCTCTCCGGCCGCCGGTCCAAGCCGCTCGACGATGTGGCGGTGCGCATTCGAGAGGCCGGCGGTGAAGCGCATGTGGAATCGCTCGATATCGCCGACAGCGCGGCGGTCCGTGCGCTCGGTGAAGTCCTCATCACTCGGTTCGGGCGCCTCGATATTATGTTAAACAGTGCCGCTATCAATGTCCCCAATCGCGCATGGATGGACTACGAAGCGGCTAGCTGGGACCATCTCATAGATGTCGATATCAAGGGTGCGCTCCACAGCATCGCCGCCGTGCTGCCGCAGATGCGCCGTCAGCAGGATGGTCTGATCATCAATATTTCATCCTGGGCAGGGCGCTATGATTCGGTCATCGGCGGTGTCGCTTATACGGCGTCCAAGCGCGCGATGATGGCCTTCACCACAAATATTAATATGGAGGAGGGGCGGAACGGTATCCGTGCCTGCGCTATTTGCCCGGCCGAAGTGGTCACACCGCTGATCGACAAGCGCGCGGAGCTGGTGCCCGACGCTGTCAAGGCACGCATGCTCAAGACAGAGAACCTGGCCGAAACGATCCTCTTCGTTGCTCGCATGCCTGCCAGTGTTTGTGTGAACGAAATTCTCCTTAGCCCAACCTGGAACCGCGCCTATCTAGGTGACGCCGAGCCGGAAGCATCACAGTGACGAGAATTTCTGATATTGGCGCGAGAGCACTGCGTTACCTACCGCCGGAAACAGCGCATAGCGTGGCGCTTGGCCTGTTGCGTCGCGGCTTGGTCAAAGGGCCGCGCACTACTCCTGCGCCGTCCTTGAAGGTCACGCTCTGGGGCCTTGAATTCGCATCGCCGCTAGGTCTTGCCGCCGGCTTCGATAAGGATGCCGCCGCCTTATGCGGCCTTTACCGCCTCGGCTTTGCCTTCGTTGAGGCGGGCACAGTGACACCCAGGCCGCAAGCCGGCAATTTGCGCCCACGTCTCTTTCGCCTGACTGCCGATCGTGCCCTGATCAACCGAATGGGTTTTAATGGTGGCGGGCTCGATATTTTCGCAGGCAATGTCACGCACGCCCAAGATAAGGGCACCATCGGGCCCCTCGGCATCAATATCGGCGCCAACCGCAACAGCGTCGATTTCATCGAAGATTACGTCCAGTGCCTGAAACGGCTGGCGCCGCTGTCGGATTATTTGGTGCTTAATCTGTCCTCACCGAATACGCCGGGCCTACGAAGTTTTCAGGAAGGCGAGGCATTACGGAATCTGCTCGGGCGGGTGACCGAAGCTGTGGCGATGATGAAGACACCGGTACGTCTGTTGCTCAAGCTCGCGCCTGAGTTGAAAGGCGCGGCGCTCGCTGAAAGCGTACGCGCCGCCTTGGAATTCGGCATCGCCGGATTAATCCTCTGTAACACCACCCTGTTACGTCCAGCGGAATTACGTTCACCGGCGCGGGAGGAGCAAGGCGGTTTGAGTGGTGCGCCGCTATGCGCGCCAGCAATCTGCATGATGCGCGAGGTATATGGCTTGAGCGAAGGCCGCATACCGCTGATAGGCGTCGGCGGCATTTCCTCGGCCGAGGACGCCTATGCGCGCATTCGCGCTGGGGCCTCGTTGCTACAGGTCTATACCAGCTTCATCTATCGTGGCCCGCGTTTGATAGAGGAAATTCATACGGGCCTCGCCCAGCGTTTACAGGCTGATAAATTTGAACATATAGGGCAGGCTGTGGGTGTGGAAGCATGACGCTTAGTCTAACGTTGGTGCCCGGTCGCTATTGCATGCTTCGCCTCGATGCTGAGGCGGCGTTGCCGGCATGGTTTTCACTGGCAGCACCTCTGGCTGCTGCCTGCCGCACGTCGGACGAATTGTCGTTGCTCAGCCCCGAACAGGACGTGCCGGCGACGCTACCGGCTGAGCGGGATTTGTGCGCTTTCAAAGTGGCTGGACCGTTGGACCTTACGCAAACTGGAATTCTTGCCGCTATTGCTGGCCCGCTTGGTGCAGCGGAAATCCCTATTTTAGCGCTCTCGACATTCGAGACCGACTATGTGCTCGTTCCTGCCTCACGCTTCGACGAGGCGCTGAAAATTTTGTCCCGAGACTTTGGTGTCTCGGTCTAAGCCGTGTCGACTTCGGTGCGAATTTTCGCGGCTGCTTGGGCGGGGTCTGCTGCGCCAGTGATCGGGCGGCCAATAACCAACGCGCTGGCGCCGGCGCGTACTGCCTCGCTTGGTGTCATGACACGTTTTTGATCTTGCACCCCGCCCTCTGGGCGGATGCCAGGCACCACAATATCAAAACTCGCGCCGCAGGCGGCACGAATCGCCTCGATTTCACGCGGGCTGGAGACAATGCCGTCGATCTCGGCACGCCGCGCCAACTCGGCCAGGCGTACCACCTGTTCGCATGCAGTTCCAGTGATGCCTTGCTGCGCCAGATCGTTTTCGTCGAGGCTAGTCAGTACGGTTACCGCCAGCAGTCGGGGCGGTGCCAGAGAGAGGCGCGTGGCTTCTTCATACGCCGTGGCGCGCGCGGCCCGCAGCATTGCCTCGCCGCCGCCAGCGTGGAGGGTCAAATAATAGGGAGCCAAAGGGGCTAGACTGCGGATTGCGCCAGCAACGGTATTAGGGATGTCATGTAGCTTCACATCGAGAAATATTGGCAATCCTAGTTTGGTGATTTCGCGGATGCCGTCGGGCCCATGGGCGGTAAAAAATTCTAGGCCGAGTTTAAGTCCATCCACCGCGCCGGTGATTGCTTGCGCTAGGCTGCGCACGTTTTCAATATCGCCACTATCGAGGGCACAAAAAATGCGTGTGCGATTGTTCGTTGCTTCGATCATGCGGCTAGATTATTCAGTGATGTCATGAGCGACAATGCTTCTCATATTACCGCCCGGGCGCTGCTCGATGCCGGTGCATTTTTAATTCGCCCTAATGAACCCTTCCGTCTTACCTCTGGGCTACTGGCGCCGATCTATGTCAATTGCCGGCTTATCTTGGGCCATGCGCGGGCGCGGGCTGATATCGCTGACGCCTTGGCGGCTGACGTTGCCAAACGCGGCGGTGATATTGTCGCTGGTGGGGTCACCGCGGGCGTGCCGTTCGCCACGATGGTGGCTGACCGTCTTGGCTTGCCATTAACTTATATCCGCCCGCAGCCGAAAAGCCACGGTACGGGTGGACAAATCGAAGGGGCAGAGGTGGCTGGCGGTAAAGTCGTGCTGGTCGAGGATTTGATTACCTCAGCGACCAGTATCGTGCTTTTTACCAACGCCTTACGTGCTGCCGGCGCTACTGTTGATCATGCTTCGGTGGTGTTCGCGCGAATGACTGCCGCCGCCCAACCGGCGCTGGATCAATTGGGTCTCAGTCTCAGCGTGCTCTGCGATATGGAGACGTTACTAGAGATGGCTTTGGAAGAGGGCGTTGCATCGGCAGCAGCTATCTCCGAAGTGCGCGCTTATCTGGCCGACGCCGAAGGCTGGGCGGCCTCACGTTAGAACATTTCATGTTCACTTTTGTTCAAGCGCAATGCTTTATTCGGAGCGTTATTCTGATACCTAACGAGGGAGATATCCTGCGATCGGCTATCGCCGGCCTCAAGTGCGCTGCGTGAGCTCTCTCACGCAGCTTCCGAGGATCGTTCGGCAACGCTGAATTGGCCGGTCTCCGTCGATCCTGCCATCGCCGTTGTTGAGGAGTTACCACCGCTGATCGCCAGGCTGATGGCATCGAAATAACTCGTGCCTGCCTCTCGTTGATGGCGTGTCGCTGTATAACCGGCGCTCTCTGAATCGAATTCCGCCTGCTGTAGTTCAGAATAGGCGGCCATTCCGCGTTTGCCATAGTTGCGCGCCAGTTCAAACATGCCGTGATTGAGGCTGTGGAAGCCGGCCAGTGTAACGAATTGAAACTTGTAGCCCATTGCGCCCAGTTCGAGTTGGAAGCGGGCGATGTCAGCTTCGTCCAGATTGGCACGCCAGTTGAATGAGGGCGAGCAGTTGTAGGATAGCGGCTTGCCAGGAAATTCGCGGTGGATTGCTTCGGCAAAAACCCGTGCCTGTTCTAAGTTGGGGCGAGATGTTTCCATCCATAACAGGTCGGCGTGCGGCGCATAAGCAATGCCGCGCGCGATGCAACGCGCCATGCCCTCATCCTCGCGTAGACGGTAAAAGCCCTCCGCCGTGCGTTCGCCGGAAATGAACGGGCGATCGCGTTCGTCGACATCACTGGTCAGCAATTGCGCGCTATCGGCATCGGTGCGGCACATGATCAGGGTCGCCACCCCGCTCACATCAGCGGCGAGACGCGCGGCGCTCAGATTGCGGATATGCGCAGCCGTCGGAATTAAAACTTTACCACCCATATGGCCGCATTTTTTCTCCGATGCGAGTTGGTCCTCGAAATGCACCCCGCCGACGCCAGCTTCGATATAGCTTTTCATTATTTCGAAGGCATTGAGTGGGCCGCCAAAGCCGGCTTCCGCATCGGCGACGATCGGTGCGAACCAATCGATATCGCCGCTTTCTCCTCCTAGACGCTCCATGTGCTGGACCTGATCAGCGCGTTGCAGCGCCTTGTTGATGCGCCGTGCCAGGGCCGGGCCGCTGTCGGCTGGATAGAGGCTTTGGTCGGGATAGGTTTGACCGGCGCCGTTGGCGTCCGCCGCGACCTGCCAGCCCGAGAGGTAGATCGCCTTCAGCCCGGCGCGTACCATCTGCACCGCCTGGCCACCAGTCATGGCGCCGAGCGCTGCGACATGGTCTTCGCCCGTGACCAGTTCCCACAATCTATTGGCTGCGTGTTCAGCCAGTGAGTGCCTGATCTCGATCGAGCCCCGCAGCCGAGCGACGTCTTTGGCACTGTAACTGCGCTCGATGCCGTCGAAGCGGGCCAACGGCGCATTCAGATTCAAGGTCTCAAATGTGGGAGCGGTCATTTTCTTATTCTCCTTGATTTAGCCAGACCTGGCCACGTCATCGGTCAGTAGGCTGTATGCTGGCAATGTTAAGAATTCTTCGAAATCATCCGCTGTTGACAGATCAGCGAAAAGTCGGATGGCGTCGTCAAATCGTCCGCCGGTGAAACGCCCATCGCCAAGCTCTTTCTCAATTCCTTTGGTTTCGTCGGCCAGGAACTGGTCAAACAGGGCGCGGTCGATCACCCGGCCATCATCGAGTTGAGCGCTGTGCTTTAGCCACTGCCATACTTGTGCGCGGCTGATTTCGGCAGTCGCTGCATCTTCCATGAGGTTATAAAGCGGCACGCAGCCCTGCCCGCGTAGCCAGGATTCAATATATTGAATGCCGACGCTGATATTGCTACGCAGGCCTGCTTCGGTGATTTTGCCGTTCGGCAGTTGCAGTAAATCGCCTTCGGTCACCACCAGATTGTCGAGTGTGCGATCGATTTGGTTGGCCTCGGGCATCAGTCGGTCGAAGACTTCCATCGCCACCGGCACTTGGCCGGGATGGGCAACCCAGGTGCCGTCATGGCCGTCACTGGCTTCGCGCTCCTTGTCGCTCCGCACTTTGGCGGTCGCCGCGTCATTTGCTTCGTTATCGCTCTTGATCGGGATTTGCGCTGCCATGCCGCCCATGGCGTGGGCTCCGCGGCGGTGGCAGGTCTGTATCAAGAGCCGGCTATAGGCGCGCATGAGCGGCTGGGTCATGCCGACATCACTGCGATCCGGTAGCACCATGTCGGCCCGATTGCGGAACTTCTTGATGACGCTAAAAATATAGTCCCAACGGCCGCAATTGAGGCCAACGATATGCTCGCGCAGTTCATGGAGAATTTCATCCATTTCGAAGGCTGCGGTAATGGTTTCGATCAGTACTGTCGCCTTGATAGTGCCAGCCGGCAGGCCGAGCGCTTGTTGGCCGTGCAGAAATACTTCGTTCCACAGGCGCGCCTCAAGATGGGTCTCTAATTTCGGCAAATAAAAGTATGGCCCGGTGCCGCGCGCTAATTGTTGTTGGGCGTTGTGGAAGAAGAACAGACCGAAATCAACCAGGGAGGCCGAAGCCGGAGCACCGTCGACGGTGATATGGGCTTCTTCCAGATGCCAGCCGCGTGGGCGCACGATCAGGGTGGCGGGGGTATCGCTGAGCGCATAGTCCTTCCCCGAACGGGGGTCAGTGAAGGCGATCTCGTGGCGTACCGCGTCGCGCAGATTTATTTGTCCGCTAATCATCAGGTCCCAGGTCGGGGCGGCGGAATCTTCAAAATCAGCCATGAACATGCGGGCGCCCGAGTTGAGTGCGTTGATGACCATCTTGCGCTCTACTGGGCCGGTGATCTCGACGCGCCGGTTCTGTAAATCCTTGGGCACCGCAGCGATCTTCCAGTCGCTGGCGCGAATATCTGCCGTTTCGGCAAGGAAGCGCGGTTTTTCGCCGCTATCGAGGCGCTGCTGAAATTCGCTGCGGGCCGCGATCAGGCGCTTTCGCTCGGCGCCAAAGCGGCGCTCCAGTCCGGCAACGAAATGCAGTGCCTCGGGCGTGAGGATTTCGCTGAATTTTGGCGCCATCGTGCCGGCGGTTTCAATGCCTGCTGTAAGTTCCATCTCGTTCCCGTCCATTTCATCGCGCTGCAGCACTTTTAGAGTCCTTTCTTATTCTGCGCTGCAACATGGCGAACATTCTGCCATCGCAACACATTTGTCTATAACCTGTTGATAACAAAGTTGTATTTTTGTATTAAAAAGTATATTATCAAAAGTTATGTTGTAAATCTTGTAATATATTTGGCGCTGCGGAATAATCTCCAAAAGCGTCTGGTGGGCACAGCTAACAACCAGGTGAGTGAGGGCACAGCGCACATGGCGGAACGCAAAGTCATGGTCGGGCCACGCCTCAGGCGGATGCGCATGGAGCGTGGCCTGACGCAAAGTCAGATGGCCGAGCAGATGGGTATTTCGGCCAGCTACCTCAATCTGATCGAGCGCAATCAGCGCCCGGTCACCGTGCAATTACTGCTGAAACTCGGGCAAACCTACGATATCGACCTACAACGCTTTGCCGTGGATGACGAAGCGCGTGTAGCGGCGCAGCTGAAAGAAGTGTTCGGTGACCCGCTTTTCGCAAGAACAGGCGTCACTAACCAGGATATCCAGGATATGGCGGCCGCAAGTCCGGTCGGTGGTGAGGCCGTCTTCGCGCTGTTTCGCAGCTACCGCGAATTGGTCGACAATGCTCTTAATCTGGCCGAAGGTTTGAGCGATACCGATAAGGTTGGTGGTGTGGCGGCGCTCCGTCTGGCCGGCGAGGAAGTTCAGGATTTCTTTCAGGCGCGGGGAAATTATTTTCCCGATATGGAAGATGCTGCTGAGCAAGTTTGGAGCGACGCCAAGCTTGATAAGGACGCACTTTACGAATCTCTCCGCGCTTATCTTCTCGCCGCCCATGGCATCAAGGTCCGCGTCCTGCCGTTCGACGTGATGGAAGATACTCTGCGCAGGTATGACCGCCACGGCCGGCGCGTTATGCTGTCGGAAATTCTGCCGCTTGAGAGCCGCTGCTATCAGCTCGCTTATCAGATCGCGCTTTTAGACTGCTCCGATCTGTTCGATGAGATTGTCGACAGTGCCGGCCTTGACGGTACTGAGACCCAACGGTTACTGCGCATTGGCTTGGCCAATTATCTGGCGGGCGCGGTGATGATGCCCTATGCCCGCTTCCACGAGGGGGTGAAGGCACTGCGCTATGATATCGACCTTCTCGCGCGGCGTTTCGGCGCCAGCTTCGAGCAGGTCTGCAACCGACTCACCAATTTACAGCGCCCCGGCGACAAAGGCGTACCGCTCTTTTTGGTGCGCATGGATTGCGCCGGCAACGTGTCGCGCCGACTCAGCGCCAACGGCTTTCACTTCGCCCGCTTTGGCGGCCTGTGTCCGCGCTGGGGCGTGCACCGCGCTTTCCGCACGCCGGGCGAAACGCGCACCGAGTTCGTGCAGATGCCGGACGGCGCGACATATTTTACCATTGCCCGTCTGGTATCGCATCCGGGCGGCGGTTATCAGATTCCGGCGCAGCAATTCGTCGTTGCCATCGGCTGCGAGGCGAGCCTTGCTGGGCACATGATTTATGCAGACGGCAAACTGCCCGCTGAGCTCGATTCAGCGCTCAAGATTGGTGTCAATTGCCGCCTGTGTGACCGTTTGGAATGTAACCGCCGCGCCTATCCGCCGCTCAACAGGCGCCTAGTGGTTGATGAGAACCATCTCGGTCTGGCGCCATATTTCTTTACTTGAATCTTCACCTATAACCATCGTGCCTTGGTATCGGCGCCCCACGCAACATATTATGGCAGCCCGCCACAATTTTTCATAATCCAACCCGGAGAGAGAACAACATGGCCCAGGAACTGCTGCCGCCGCAACTTATCACTAAAGCGCGCATGCTCTATTTCTGCTGGGTACCGGCTAACCCGGTAGCATGTGCTGCACTACTGCCCATCGGCCTCACGCCTGCGACTAATAAAGCCATCTACATCAATCAATATGTCGTCGACACCGATGCGCAGACATCTCATTTCGGCACTTATTCTCTCACCTATATGGGCCTCGATCTCGACGGGCTGGATCTCGATGACGGCACGCCTGGCCGGTTTTGGACGCACTATTTCAATTCCAACCCCGGCATGCGCGCCTACGCCGCCGATCGTGGCATTCCCGCCGATGCCGGCAATACTGAATTAGTGATAGAGGGTGATGTACTCACCGCATCCACCCAAGCTGGCGATGGCACGCTGTTGTTCCGCACCAAGGCCCGGGTGTCCAATACGATTGGTGAATCAGTTCGCGGCCATCTGCGCTATATCACCCAGAATGGGGGGATTTTGGAATCCGGGCGTTACGCCTATGTTGGCGATATCGTGGCGCCATTCGAGGTGCTATCGTTCGAGTTTCTTGCACCGGGTCATTCGAGCTATGCGCTGCGACCGGCTGATCCGCTGGAAATCACTTTCGGCTTTTATTCGCCGAGCTCGTCATTCTGTTACCCCGGAGGGGTCGAGCCGCTCTAGGGCGTTAACGGTGCAGTTCGGCATTGCGTTGCTGAAACGTCCAGGCCCGCACAGCGTTGTAGTTACTCTCGGCATTCTCGGTCAGATAATTGACTGCATCGATTAATTCCTCACGGCGCACTACGCCTTCCCCGGTGTATAACGCTAAGCGTTCAGTTGATCCGAGCAACCAGGTACGTGGATCGAACAGGCTGTCGACCCCGAGGCCGACCGCATCGCGCGCCGTCGTCGGGCCGAACAGCGGCAGAAACAGATAGATGCCGTCTCCGACGCCATAGGTATAGAGGGTCTGTCCAAAGTCGGCGTCATGCGGCTGCAGCCCCAGTTCTGCGGCTACATCGAACAATCCCAACACGCCGCCCGTGCTGTTGATGGCGAAACGGGACAATGTCGTCGCCGCGTGGTGAAAGCGTAATTGCAGCAGATCGTTGGCAAAAATAATCGGCGACGCGAGATTGTCGAAGGCGCGGCTGAGGGCGTGCTGCGCCGGTTCTGGTGTCATGAACCTGTAGCCGCGCGCAAGTGGTTCGAAGATCAGAAAATCAATGGCGCCGTTGGCGTAGAAAAAGACCCGGTTGAGGCCTTCGAGTGGATCTTTATCGGCATAGCGGTCGATTCCGCCTTCCTTCGGTAATATAGGCCAGTCCGCCGGGCGGTCGCCGGGAGTCCCGACGCGCTCGCTGTCGGGCGTCCGTATATGCTCGCTGTCGGGCGTCCGTATATCATGTGATACGACCACCTGCGGCGTTTCCCGCTTGGTCTGCCGTGGCGGGGTGCCGGATAGATCTGGCAGCACGCCCACAAAGCCTGGAAACATGTCGGTCACGGTAAAATATAGATTAGCGTGTGATTCGGGCGCCTGAAGATAGGCTTCTCGCATGATAGCTTTAAATAGCTCCGGGCGTTCGGCAATCGCCGACACAACCACCGTTTCCAACTGCCGGTTGGCAATTTTCCGGCGCTCATCAATGACCTCGCTGAGCGATTCTTGGTGGCTCCGGCCCTGTTCGGCGGCAGCGCCAATGCGTGCGGCCAGTTCCGGGGGAAGCGCTTGTGCTCCTGCGCAGATCATCGGCATTAGGCACAGTACCCCCAACGCGAACAGCAGGGTGAATAGTCTAGACAATTCTTGTACCGTTCTCGAGCGCTCTCCGGAAAACATCAGGATCGACATTGCCACCCGAGGCGACAACAACGGTGGTTTTTCCTGCTGTCTCCAGGGCGCCGTTAAGCACTGCCGCCAGCGCCGCCGCGCCGCCTGGCTCGATCACCAGCTTGAGATGGTAAAACGCCGCTGCCATGGCCCTGAGAACCGAAGCGTCATCTGCCGTCACACCACCGGCGACGCGGCTCGAATTGATGGCAAAAGTGCGTTCGCCTGGTTCCTTCGCAAGCAAGGCATCACAGAGGGTAGCGACGCTCATATCGTGGACCTGCTGGCGGGTGCCGACTGTAAATGAGCGGGCGTGATCGTCATAGTCCGCGGGCTCAGCAGTGTAGAGCGCAGTATCTGGAAATTCGGCGCTAAGCGCGAGTGCGCAGCCGGCCATCAGGCCGCCGCCACCGGTCGGTATTACGACAAAGTCTGGGGCAAAGTCGTGTGTCCGGCACTCGGCGGCGATTTCAAGGCCAACCGTACCTTGGCCGGCAATGACATTATTATTTTCATAGGGCCGGACCAGGGTCGCGCCCTTTTCGCGCGCCAGGCCTTCTGCCAGTGCCCCTCGGTTTTCAGTCGCACGGTCATAGCTGATAATTTCAGCGCCGTAGCGCCTTGTGCCGGCAACCTTCACCGCCGGCGCGTTGCTCGGCATCACAATGGTTGCCGGCGCGTCGAGCATATATGCCGCAGCCGCCACCGCTTGCGCATGATTGCCGGAGGAATAGGCGACCACGCCCCGTGCCCGGTCAGTTGGGGCAAGTTGACTGATGCAATTATAGGCGCCGCGGAATTTGAACGAGCCAGTGCGTTGCAGCGGTTCGGCCTTGATCAGCAGACGGCCGCCAATATGCTCGTTCAGCGAGACTGATTCCAGCAGCGGCGTGCGCACCGCGCGGCCTACCAAGCGTTTGGCCGCCGCACATACATCGCTATAGTTGGGCAGCGTCAGGCGACCTCCGTCGGTGGCCCGGTCCATGGATTCAGACATTGTTGCCATCACCGGTCTTGAGGCGCGTCACGCCAGTCTCCGAATTATTCAAGTTCCTGAAGTTCCAGCTGGGCGCCGACCACCAAAATTCGCGCTCTGACGGTTAGGTCGTCGCCTTCGCCATCCTCGCCGATATAGGTAAAATCGAAGGCCTGGGAGATCGACATGGGCATCAGCAACTGACCCTCCTGCACCAAAACACCTCCAGGTTTGATAATATACTCAAGTGGCGCCGAGATGCAGCCGCCGCTGCTGTAGCACACCCTGCCATGGCGTATCTTTGCGCCGCGCCCGGAAAGGTCGTGGAATTCGCGGGTATAGGTGAACTGCCCGTAGCGCCCGGCCTCCTCATATTTGACATCCGAGACGCGCAGTTCGACGGCGTCCTGAGGGGAGTCTTCCGCCGCTGCCGTTGGCGTGGCGAGCGTAAGACTGAGTACCACCGCCAGCCCGGCAGCGGTGATGAATTGCGGCAATCCCTGCTTCGCAATCATGGCAATCATACCTCAACTTATGCCCGTTAACGCCTCCAACTTCCTTTAGATTTCAATCTACACCGCTGTTGCGCGAGCGCCAAGAGCCGGGCTTCTCCCTCAAACTTGGCGCTTTTAACAATGCGCCGCTATATCCACGACCGCGATCGCGGCACCGGCATCGCCGGCGTTGCACCGGCTAGCCAGCACCGGCGCCGAGATGCCGCGTGCCAAATCATGTTCGATGCTGGTGGCGCTAACATTGACTCCCAACTGCCAGCGATAGACTTGAACGCCTTCCAACACACGCTGCACGTAGTTTCTAGTTTCGGGTATCGGAATCTTTTCAATCCAGTCGACGAGATCTACTTGGGAATCATGGCGCGGGTCACCATTGGCCTGCAGCCAGCGGCGCACGTTGGTTGGGCCGGCGTTATAGGCGGCCAGAGCCAGAATGTAGGAGCCGTCATGTTTGTGGATCATGTCGGCCAAATAGGTGCTGCCCAAATTAACGTTATACGCGGCCTGGGTGAGTTTATTTTTCGCGTAAGATAGGCGCAAGCGGCGCGATACCAGACTCGCTGTTGCCGGCATCAACTGCATCAGGCCGCGTGCTCCGGCAGGGCTCGCGGCGGTCCGAGAGAACAGGCTTTCCTGGCGAGTCAGGGCTAGAACCAACGCATGCTCTAGTTTCCCATTAGCATAAGCGAAGGGTAAATCAACCAGTGGAAATATCCGCGCATTCGAGACGTAGCCGTCGCGCGTCGCCTGTTTGGCCGCACGGATGGCTAGGTCATGGCGGCCGAGTGAATGCGCAAAGCGGGCGATCAGGGCATGGTCGGCCGGGCCCTTCGAAATCTCCACCAAGCGCGACATAAAGATGCCGGCCAAACGGTCTTGGCCAATAAAGTTCAGCAAGCGGATGACGGCGAAGATCTCATGGCCAGCGATAACCGCGTTGGTGATTTCCTCGCCGGTGTGCTGTTCGTTAACAAAAAGCAGCGTCTTGGCGCTGCCGATGCGAGCCGCCGCGAGCTGGCCGTAATAGGTGCCGGGATATTGAGCCGCCAGGGCGTACCAAAGGGCTGCGCCGTCTGAATCGTTCCTAGCAGCGGCGGCGCGGCCCGCCCAATAGGCGGCTCGGGCACGGCTGATTGGCATGAACACCGCGTCATAAAGGCGAATAAAATGTTTGGATGCCGCAGTATCGTCACCGAGGAAGCGCAGCGCGAGCCAGCCGGCCAGCCATTCCGCCTCGGCAAACGTGGAGGTCTCGATTTGGCCGTGCGCAGAGGCCAAACGATAGGCATCTTCGATGCGGCCGCTGTTGAGCGCTCGACGCGCCAGTATGGCGCGTTCACGCCACCATAGTTTCGGCCGGCCCAATTCTTCGGGCGCCGCGGACAATATTTCCTGGGCGCCGTCGTTGCGTCCCTTGTGACGGCGCCACCGCAGGCGCTCATACATCAGGCCTGCCGACGTGAGCAAATCCTTCGGCACTCGGGCGATGGTGCCATCGACGCCACCGGCGAACACATGCAGGGCCATCCGCGCCTCCGCCATTGCTTGCTGGCGTTTGTCGACATAGCGGAACATGCGCCGCGCATCGCGCGGGCGATTGTTCCAAATCAGTCGATCGAGGCGCGCGTCATGATCTTCCTGACGTAAAAAATTCTTATAGCGGCGGTAAATGATTTCGAGGTCTGCGCCGGAGAAATTGTCTTTTACCCAAGCGTGGCGGATGAGATTGGCCGCGCGCGCCATGTCGTTATCGTTGATCAGTACATCGGCGAAGCGCAGGCGCCCATCCCGGCTTACCGGATCGCGCCAGCGGAACCAGTCACGCACACGTGAGTCGTCGTCGACGCTCAGCATCGCGGTTTCTGCACTGGCTTCCAGGCTGGATTGGCTTGGCCAATCCGGGTGGCTATCAATGAAAGTCGAAATTTTCTCAAACGAGGCAAGATTATGCGCCCGCGCATAGTCCATCCAGCGCAGTACTTTGGCGCCGAGCGGATCGCGCGCGCGTGCCGCGATGCGGTGCGCGGCTGACCAACGTCCACCTACGACTTCCTTGAACGCGGTGGTGTATAATTGTACGTCCTTTCCTGAAATCGGCGGTGGCAGCAGCATCTCCGCTGCTACGTGGCGCGCAGTCGGCGCACCACAAATAATTATGATTGCCAGAATTAGCGGCGGCAAAACTGCGCGCGAACGCTCTTTCAAATCTGAATATCCTTTTCATGCCGATGGGCCGCGATCTTAGGCCGAGGGTCTCTATCGCGGCAAGGTGGTTGGTGCTGGCCTTGTCCTCCGGTCAACGGCAAATTATGCTCGGTAAATTCTCAATTATTCGAGTGCGGAGAGCGAGATGTTAGAAGGCTATTGTACAGCTCTAATTACACCGATGCGCGACGGCGCGGTCGATGAAGAGGCGTTCCGCGCTTTTGTCGAATGGCAAATTGCCGAGGGCGTCAGTGGATTATTGCCATGCGGCACGACCGGTGAATCGCCCACCCTCAGTCATGACGAACATAAGCGGATCACCGAGATATGCATCGATGCAGCGAATGGGCGGGTGCCGGTGCTCGCCGGTACCGGTTCTAACAGCACCGCCGAAGCCATCGAGTTGACGCGTCACGCCAAGCATGTTGGCGCTGACGCTGCGCTGCTGGTCATGCCCTATTACAACAAGCCGACTCAGGAGGGTATGTATCAGCATTTCAAAGCAGTGCAGGATGCGGTGGCGATTCCCCAATATATTTACAATATACCCGGGCGGAGCGTCGTGAACATGAGCGTCGAGACCATGGCGCGCCTGGCGGAGTTGCCGAATATCGTTGGCGTGAAGGATGCCACCGCCGATCTCACTCGTCCGACTTTGACGCGTTTGGCGATTTCCAGAGATTTCAACCAGATGTCTGGCGAGGACGGCACGGCGATTGGTTTCTTTGCCCAGGGCGGACACGGATGCATCTCCGTCACGGCCAACGTTGCGCCCCGCGACTGTGCCGAATTCTACGCCGCCTGGAAAGCCGGTGATACAGCTAAGGCGCTCAAGCTGCACACCCGCCTCATGCCATTGCACGATGTGTTGTTCTGCGAATCGAGCCCAATACCGGTCAAGTATGCGGCTTATCTGCTCGGTAAGTGCCGCAGCGAAATGCGCCTGCCCATGTGCACACCTGCAACTGCCAGCAAACAGCGGATCGAAGAGACCTTGCGAGCGCTTGGCCTGTTGAAGGATTCAGCGGCCTAAGCCGCCGCTTCTTGGTATAAGATGGCGGTACAGAAGAGCGATGGCCGCAAGTTTGTCGCTAAGAACCGGAAAGCACGGCATAATTATCATATAGCCGAGAAGTTTGAGGCGGGAATTATGCTGACTGGAACCGAGGTCAAATCCCTGCGTCAAGGTCGCGCCAGCATGGGCGAATCCTACGCGATGGAACGCGGCGGCGAGATTTTTCTAATCAATGCGCATATCCCCGAATATGCCGCCGGCGGACGCTATAACCATGAGCCCACCCGCGCGCGTAAGCTGCTACTTAGAAAACGTGAAATTGAAAAGCTCAGCGGTAGCCTTCGGCGTGGCGGCGGCCTGACATTGGTGCCGCTTAGTCTCTATTTCAACGAGCGCGGACGGGCCAAGGTCGAAATCGCCATGGCGAGCGGTAAACGTAAACATGATAAACGGGCGTCAGAGAAAGAGCGCGACTGGAACCGTGATAAGCAGCGCCTACTGCGCAGCAATAATTAAGCTCGGGTGCTGGCCTGCGGCTCGTCCACGAGTTCACGAATATCGTCGAACACGTCGTGAAACATGGCCTCTGTTAAACGTCCTGTATTGGTGTTGAGGCGTGAGCAGTGATAGCTATCTATCATAGTGAGGTTGGCGGTTAATGCATGGCATGCGCGATGGCCAAACTTAAAGGTGCTGACCTTGTGCCCGAGGTTGCGCAGCACCGTTTGGTGGGCGATCACACCAAGCGCAAGGATAACTCTTAAGCTCGGCATCGCACCAATCTCACTTTCCAAAAACGGTCGGCAAGCGGCGATCTCGGCGCTGGTCGGTTTGTTTTGTGGCGGTACGCAGCGTACTGCATTGGTAATGCGGCAATCTTCGAAGCTAACGCCATCATCAGCCGTGCGGCCGTAAACACCCTTTGCAAAGCCGAACTTGATAAGCGTGGCATATAGAAGATCTCCAGCGAAATCTCCGGTGAATGGCCGTCCGGTGCGGTTGGCACCTCTCATGCCGGGCGCCAATCCGGCAATTAATAGTCGGGCGTTGAGCGTCCCGACGCTTGCTACCGGCGCGTTATGCCAGTCTGGATGGGCAGCGCGGCTGGCCTCGCGATAGGCAACTAGGCGAGGACATTTTGGGCAGTTTCGTTCCGGTGTGTGCGGCGCCGCCATGTCATCTCGCGTCAGCTTGGCCGTCGCCGTCTTCTTCCTCTTCAAACGGCCCGCCTGGAAAGTCATCGACTCTTTCGTCATCGACAAAGCTTTCATGAATGTGTGCGGTATTTGGGCTTTCGCGTTCGTCGCCTTCGCGCAATTGCGGCGCGCGGCCGATCTCTGACTGAAGGTCTTGCAGCTCAATAAAATAATCGGCTTGGCGGCGCAATTCATCGGCCACCATCGGCGGCTGCGAGCGCACCGTACTGACGACGGTTACGCGCAAGCCTTTATGCTGCACCACTTCGATCAGCCGGCGAAAATCTCCGTCCCCGGAAAACAGCACGATATGATCCAGAACCGGCGCCATTTCGATAATGTCGACGGCCAGTTCAATATCCATATTGCCTTTGATCTTGCGCCGACCGGTCGAATCGGTGAATTCCTTGGCTGGTTTGGTCACCATGGTGTAGCCGTTGTAATCCAACCAATCGACGAGTGGGCGAATCGGCGAATATTCCTGATCTTCAATCAGCGCCGTGTAGTAAAAGGCGCGAATAAGTCGCCCTTTCTCTGCGAAAACGTCAAGAAGGCGTTTGTAATCGATGTCGAAAGCAAGCGATCGGGCGGCTGCGTATAAGTTTGAACCGTCTATGAATAATCCAATACGTTCGTCAGAATAAAAATTGACCATGAAAAATTTCCATTTTTTGAATATGGCGACACATTTTGGGAGTAATTCCCGAACAACAGAGCTAATTGAGGTACGTTAAATCAATTTGGTGTTAATAATAATTACGCTACAGCTACTTCTTATGTCGTGTTGCGACCCGCGGCAAGTCCCCGGCGTACCGGCGAGGATGAGATGATAGTTATCGCTTTGGGGGCTAATCTCCCAACCGAACGATACGGCCCGGCGCAGTTTGGGTTGGAAGCGGCGTTGCGCCGTCTGGACGAGTTCGGCGTGGCCGTAATACAGCGCTCCAGCTGGTATCTCAGCCCGCCCTATCCTCCGTCCGATCAGCCGATGTATGTAAACGGCGTTGCTCAGGTCGAGAGCGGGCTATCGCCCGCCGCTTTGATGGCCGTTTTGCTCAGAATTGAAATTGACTTTGGGCGCCGACGCAGCAAACTGAACGCTGCGCGGGTAATCGACCTTGATCTGATCGATTTCGATGGCTGCATTCTCGACCGGGCCGCAGACGAAAACGGTCCAGCGCTCCGGTTGCCGCACCCGCGGCTGAGCCGCCGCGCCTTTGTCCTGCTGCCGCTTCTAGAAATTGCGCCCGGCTGGCGCCATCCCGAAGACGGCCAGCATATTAATGATTTAATCACTGCCTTACCTGAGGGTCAGAAAATCAATCTTTTAGTATCCCGAGATACCCTTGATTTCCGCCAAAAACACCCAAATTAACTTGCTTGCGGGGTGGCAAACAGGTAGGTTTCGCCACCCTTAGATCCGCATTTGTTTGAAAATTATGGAGTGCCCGCAGCATGGCGCGTGTAACCGTTGAAGATTGTGTTGATAAGATCCCAAACAGATTTGAGTTGGTTTTGCTCGCTGCTCGGCGGGCACGGAATATTCATTCCGGCGCGCCGTTGACGGTTGAGCGCGACAACGACAAGAATCCGGTCGTCGCATTGCGCGAGATCGCCGACGAGACCATTGAACTCGAGGCGCTGCAATACGAGATGGAGCATGGCGCCGATGTCGACCGGGAATTGGATGAGCCGGAAGAGGAAAATTTGGCGGTATTATCGGCGGAGCAAGCCTGGGCCGGTGTCACATCTTCGAAGGTTCCAGAGAGCGACGAAGAAGTGGCCGCCGCTGTTGGCGCCGATGCGGTGTTTGCGCCAAGCCTCGATGGTGATTCTGGTGCGCCTGAATCCGACAGTACCGATGGGGAGGCCTGAGCGCGAAATGTCCACGATCTAGTTCCGCGGGCGCGGCACCAAGTAGATCGCCAACCCGGCTCGGAAATATCTTGGACAGGCCGAGCGTATGACATGCAGTGATTCGTCAATACGAACTTGTCGATCGCGTTAAGGCTTACGATCCGACCGCGGATGAAGGCGCGTTGAACCGCGCCTATGTTTTTTCCCTAAAAGCCCATGGCGCACAAACGCGTGCTAGCGGCGATCCCTATTTTTCCCACCCTCTCGAAGTCGCGGGCATCCTAACTGGGCTCAAGCTCGATTGCGATACCATCGTCACCGCGCTCCTGCACGATACCGTCGAAGACACGCTGGCGTCGCTCGACGAGATTGAGCGTCAGTTTGGCTCGCCCGTCGCCCGTCTCGTTGATGGCGTAACTAAACTCAGCCAATTGGAACTGCAATCCGATCAAACAAAGCACGCGGAGAATTTCCGCAAATTCGTTCTGGCCATGTCGAAGGATATCCGCGTGCTGCTGGTGAAACTCGCTGATCGCCTGCACAACATGCGTACGCTGAGTTTTATCGAAAACCAAGACAAGCGTCGGCGTATCGCCAATGAAACCATGGAAATCTATGCGCCACTTGCCGAGCGTATAGGCTTGAAGACTATCACCGAAGAACTGGAAGATCTGGCATTTGCCGAGATCAACATGGACGCCCGCAATTCGGTACAGGCGCGCCTCGAATTTCTGCGTAAAGAAGCCGGGGATATCGTGCCGCGCATTCTCGACGCCTTGCGCGGGATGTTGGCCGGACACCGCTTCCGCGCCACCGTGGAAGGGCGCGAAAAGCGCCTTTATTCGATCTGGCGCAAGATGGAAATCAAGAATATTGCCTTCGAGCAACTCTCCGATATCGTCGCATTCCGCATAATTGTTGACAGTGAAGCTGATTGTTACCGCGCTCTTGGCTTCGTTCATGGCGCCTATCAGATGGTGCCTGGAAAATTCAAGGATTATATCAGTACGCCAAAGCCGAACGGTTACCGTTCGCTACATACCAGCGTGATGGGTCCGGAGCGCCAACGCATCGAAATACAAATTCGAACCCGTGACATGCACGAGGAAGCGGAACTTGGCGTAGCCGCCCATTGGGCCTTCAAGCAGGCCGATGCTGGCAGCGATGGCAAGCAGTATCGCTGGCTACGCGAGTTGTTAGATATTCTTGATAATGCATCCGGCCCAGAAGAATTCCTCGAACATACCAAATTGGAAATGTTCCGTGATCAGGTATTTTGCTTCACACCGCATGGCGATCTCATCAATTTACCGCGGGGTGCCACGCCGGTGGATTTTGCCTACGCAGTGCATTCCCAAGTTGGCGATACCTGTGTCGGCGCTAAGATAAATGGTCGCATGGTGCCGCTCAGGACGCCTCTCTCGAACGGTGATCAGGTTGAAATTGTCCGCTCCACCGTACCCGCACCGTCGCCGACTTGGGAAGGATTTCTGGTGACGGGCAAGGCACGGGCCAGCGTCAGGCGCTTCACCCGTTCCAAGCAGCGCAAGGAGTATGAATCGCTGGGTCGCGCGATCGCAGAAAAGGCCTTTCGGGAAATCGGCGAAAAATACGCCCAGGCGATAATCGATCAGGCCTTGCCCAGGCTCAAACTGAAGAACGAGACGGAGCTATTCGTTTCCCTCGGCCAAGGACTGATGACGGGAAAGGAATTTAGTGACGCGTGCTTTCCGACGCACCGGCGCCCCGGTGTTGCATCTCGCGCCTTATCTTTGGTGCGTGGCCGCTCGGGATCGACCAAGGCCGGTGACGCGGCGATTCCCATTCGCGGTTTGGTGCCCGGCGTAGCGGTGCATCTGGCGGAATGTTGCAGCCCGCTGCCGGGAGATCGCATTGTTGGTATTATCACCACCGGAATCGGTGTCACCGTTCATACCATAGATTGTGATACGCTGGTCAGCTTCGGTGATACCCCAGAGAGATGGTTGGATCTGTCCTGGGACCGAGAGGAAGCGGAAAATAACGTTCATGTTGGCCGATTGAGTCTTGTGGTGGCCAATGAGACCGGTTCGCTCGGTGAATTATCCATGTCGATCGCCAAGAACAACGGCAATATCAACAATCTCAAAATCACTAGTCGCTCGGCGGAATTTTTTGATTTTCTCGTTGATGTCGAGGTGCAGGACACCCGCCATTTGACCGATATCATTGCCGCTTTGCGCACAATACCCTGCGTCAGTAGCGTTGAACGGGCGCGGAGCTAGGCGGAGGGGAGGTGGCAAAATATCGGCCCGTGCCGCTCACCGGATATGTCGTACGCGACGGTGCTGTCATGCAGCGCCGGGCCGCCAGTTTCTACCGCTTAGTAAGCCGGCGTCGGACCGTGCGCAGCTTCTCGGTCCGAGCCGTGTCGCGCGGGGTGATCGAAAAATGCATTCTCAGCGCCGGCACGGCACCAAGTGGTGCCAATTTGCAGCCATGGCATTTTGCCGTGGTTAGCGCCCCCGATGTTAAACGCCGCATCCGCATCGCAGCGGAAAAAGAGGAGTACGAATTTTATCACCGACGTGCACCCCAGGCGTGGCTAGAGGCCCTAGAACCGCTTGGCACCAACGCCAATAAATCCTATCTCGAAACTGCGCCCTATCTGATCGTCGTCTTTCAGCGCAATTATGATATCGATGTGGCGGGCGAGCGAATCAAGCAATATTACGCAACCGAAAGCGTCGGTATCGCGGTTGGCCTGTTATTGACAGCACTTCATCATGTTGGTCTCGCCACCCTCACCCATACGCCCTCTCCCATGGGTTTTCTACGCAGCTTGCTTGGCCGCCCGGCAAATGAGCGGGCGGTCATGATCGTGGTCGCTGGCTATCCAGCCAAGCACGCCAAAGTGCCGAATATCACGCGCAGAGCATTAGAGGACATCGCAAGTTTCTTCGAATAGAGCGCTCGCAAGCGGCGCCAGAGCTGCACAGATTATTGAATGTCGCCTGGATGCCAGGCCGCGAAGTGGGGTGGATTACTTGCGCAACGCCCTGTTATTGCGATATTTTATAGAACATAAGGCCACAAGAAAATTAAAATTGGACCGCCGATAGGGAGAGAGATGAGGAACAGAACGATGCATCCTCGAGCGACTTCTGATGTTGCACCGGTTATCTGTCGTTGGTCAGGTGGGGGGATGGGGTGAGCGTATTCCGCCGCCGACGCAAACGCTCGATCGTGGCCCGACTGCTAGAACTGTTGTGGCCGCGGATGGGGTGGCGGCGCGCCGGAAAATATTATGTGTTCCGAATCAAGCGGCTTCCCGGTACGCCCTATTCGATTGCCTGCGGTTTTGCCCTCGGTGCGGCCGTGTCGTTCACGCCGTTCATCGGTTTTCATTTTCTCCTGGCCGGCTTCTTGGCCTGGGGGTTGCGTGCCAACCTTCTTGCATCCGCGATCGGCACTGCGGTTGGCAACCCTTGGACCTTCCCGGGAATTTGGTTCGGTGTCCTGTGGTTGGGCAGTAAAATTCTCGGACGACAAGTGCCGGAACTGAGTTTCTCTGATCTCAGCGTCACCATGATTTTCGATCATTTCTCGACTATCGGCGTGCCGATGATAGTCGGTGGTATCCCGACTTCCATCCTGACATGGATAATTTTCTACATTCCGATCCGCCGCGCGATCGCCAATTACCAGCATCACCGCCATTCCAGCCGCATTAAGCGCCAGCAAGTCTTGGCCGAGGAACGGCGCGAACGAGCGAACCGGGTGGCAAACAGCAACACCGAGGAACTGTCAGCCGCTACTGGCCAATCAGTCGATGATTTGACCATTCCGGAGCCTTCCGAACGCGAGGAAGCACGGGCTTCGGCGACAATCACGGTTATTGGCCGCGCCGCCGGTGAAAGCAAGGGCGGATGAGCGGGCTCGCAGGCCGGGTATCAATATCGACCAAACGGCGACAGAGCCACATATTCGTTGCAGTGGCTCGTGCGGCTTTGTCGCCCACATGATCATTGGCCTGGGCAGCGATCTTATCGATATCCGGCGCATCGAACGCACCCTGGAGCGTTTTGGGGAGCGCTTTACCAATCGCATATTTACGGAGGGGGAACGGGTGAAATCTGAGCGTCGCGCGGCGCGCGTGGAAAGCTACGCCCGGCGTTTTGCTGCCAAAGAGGCATGTTCCAAGGCGCTGGGGACGGGCTTTCGCAAGGGAGTTTTTTGGCGCGATATGGAAGTCGTTAACCTGCCATCAGGAAAACCGACTATGCGGCTCTCCGGTGGCGCGGCTCAACGCTTGCAATCCCTAACACCTTCAGGCATGACCACTCAGATCGACGTGTCCCTAACCGACGAACCGCCGACTGCCCAGGCCATTGTGATCATCACCGCCCTCTCCGCTGCGCAAGAGTAACGCGAATGCAGTTTACGCGGGCATGGCATTTCCGTTGCCACCCATAACCATTTTTTGCGAGCCCCATGGCAAGAACGAAGAACAGCGACAGACCTAGAAAGCGCAAATCAAGCGGGATTTGGGATACCATCCGCACTATCGCCTATGCGGTGATTGTCGCGATGGTTGTCCGCACAGTCGCGCTCGAGCCGTTCAATATTCCCTCCGGTTCGATGATCCCGACGCTGCTGGTTGGCGACTATTTGTTCGTCTCCAAATATGCGTATGGATACAGTAAATATTCGCTGCCGTGGAACATTGACCTGTTCTCAGGGAGATTGTTCGGTTCCCAGCCTGAACGTGGTGATGTTGCGGTGTTCAAGCTACCGCGCGACAACGAGACCGATTATATCAAACGGATCGTTGGTCTGCCGGGCGACCGCATCCAGGTTAAAGACGGGCTTCTCTACGTCAATGACGTCCCGATCGAGCGTAAACAGATTGAGAATTTTACCTATGACGACGTTTATGGCCGATCGCGCTCCATCACCCAGTTTGAGGAAAAACTGCCCGAAGGCGCAGTCCATTATACCCTTGACGCGAACTTCAACGGTAATCTCGACAATACCGACGTTTATAGTGTGCCTGAGGGACATTTTTTTGCCATGGGCGACAATCGCGATAATTCTCTCGATAGCCGCATCGACAATGCCTATTCGGGTGTCGGCTTCATTCCAGCGGAGAATTTAGTTGGCCGGGCGGAGTTTATTTTTTACTCGACGAATGGCGGCGCTGAAATATGGGAAATTTGGAAGTGGGGCAAGGCGACCCGCTTTGAACGCCTATTCACTGCGATCCGCTAGTGGCCGGCCAACACTACGCCAAAGCTGCTCTTGACGCAGAACAGGTTCAAGCGAACGCTGAAAAACTCGAGGCGAAACTTTTCCACCACTTCAAGAATCGCCAGCTGCTCTCCCGGGCGTTCATGCATCCGAGTGCTGTCTCGGGTGATGTCCATTCTAATCAACGGCTTGAATTTCTCGGTGACCGCGTGCTTGGCCTCGTGGTGGCCGAAATGCTGCACACACAATATCCCGGCGAAAGCGAAGGTGAACTTGCGCGACGTTTTAGCGCGCTGGTCCGGCGCGAAGCTTTGGAACGTATCGCTCGGGATCTGTGCCTCGGCGACTATCTGATCCTGGCTAAGGGCGAAGAAGACAGCGGCGGGCGAGAAAATCCCGCCAATCTCGCTGACGCCTGCGAGGCGGTGATTGCGGCTATATTTATCGACGGCGGCTATGGCGCGGCAGCGTGCTTCATTCGTCGTTATTGGGTGGCGTCGATGACCGGCGAAAAAAGTCCGCCGCGCGATGCTAAATCAGCCCTACAGGAATGGGCGCAAGCCAAACATGGTATATTGCCCGTGTATAGTCTGATTGCACGGCAAGGGCCGGCGCATGCACCACATTTCGAGATCCAAGTGCAGGTCGGTGACTTTCCAGGTGCCACGGCCTCAGGCGGCAGCAAACAGGCCGCCGAACAGGCGGCCGCGCAAATCCTGATGCACCGCCTGGTGTCGGATCATGGCTGAAGACGAGGCACCGCGCCGCGCAGGTTTCGTCGCCATTTTAGGGGCGCCCAATGTCGGGAAATCCACCCTCGTCAATCGCTTGGTCGGCTCCAAAGTGTCGATCGTATCGCCAAAAGTGCAGACCACCCGTTCGCGCGTGCGCGGCATTCGCATGGAAGGCGCGGCCCAACTCGTCCTGGTGGATACGCCAGGAATTTTTGAGAACGCCAAGCGCCGCCTCGAACGCGCGATGGTACACGCAGCGTGGAGCGGTGCCCAAGACGCGGATGCCATTCTCGTTCTTGTCGATGCTAAGAGAGGCATCGATGAAAATACCAAGAAAATTCTTAAAACCCTGGTCAAATCCGGACGCAAGGCTCTGCTTGCGATTAACAAGATCGACCAGGTGTCGCATACGGACCTGTTGCCGCTTGCCGGCGCGTTGGATGACGGCACGTCAGTTGACCGCATCTTCATGATTTCGGCGCTTGACGGCCAAGGCGTTGACGATTTGTTGAACTATCTTCTCGGCTTGCTGCCAGAGGGGCCGTGGCTCTATCCCGAAGATCAGCTCACCGATATCACTGAGCGCCTGTTGGCGGCGGAAATCACCCGTGAGAAGCTGTTCCTGCAACTGTATCAAGAATTGCCATACTCGCTCGCCGTGGAGACAGAGACCTGGCGTGAGTTAAAAGATGATTCAGTCAGAATAGAGCAGATCGTCTATGTGTCGCGCCCGATTCACAAAGCCATGGTGTTGGGAAAAGGTGGGCAGCGCATCAAGGCTGTCGGTCAAGATTCGCGCACTGAGCTTGAAGAGCTGTTGGCGCGCCGGGTGCATTTATTTCTGTTCGTGAAAGTCCGCGAAAGCTGGGCAGATGATCCGGAACGCTACCGCGACATGGGTCTTGAGTTCGATAGCTAGCTCTTGTCTTTGGCGATGTTCGCAGCCGTGCTTCGTTATTTTCTCACGCGTTTTGTATAATTTTGGTGACTGTAAACACGGCGTGCACGCCAAGACCCACCGCTTCTTTTTTGCCGCACAGCAGAGCGCCGCTGTGGACATCCAGAAGCACGAACAAATCCGTTTGAGGGCGGGCGTCGACGGCGACCTCGTCCATCACCCTTTGCAAGGCTTCCACCAGCCTAAAATTCTCTGGCCCGCAGCGTTTCTCGGCGAGCGGGCGCACGCCGTCCGTGCTATATGCTTGCTATGGAGTGGAGCGATTCAGGTGTTGTGTTGTCGACCCGGCGACATGGCGAAACATCGTCATTAGTGATCCTGTTCACCGAATTACATGGCCGCCATGCCGGGCTCGTGCGCGGCGGCCAGGGAAGGCGGGCGCGCGGTCTCTATCAGGCTGGAAATGTTGTAACCGCAGTCTGGCACGCTCGGCTTGAAGAGCATCTTGGTAATTATCGCTGTGAACTGGTGCGTGCCCGGGTCGCCGGGTTACTCGACGATGCGTTGCGCCTTTCTGCCTTATCTTCGGCCTGTGCTGTAATTGAGGCAGCGTTACCAGAGCGCCAAGCCTACCCCGCGCTCTATAACGGATTTTTTGACCTTGGCGAAGCTATTGAAACCGCCGCCGGCTGGGGCGCATCTTATGCCCGCTTCGAGCTGACGCTTCTGGCCGAACTTGGGTTCGGCCTCGACCTGTCTGCCTGCGCCGTCACCGGCGAAACCGAGGATTTACAATATGTATCGCCGCGCTCGGGGCGCGCCGTGTCGGCGTTAGCAGGTCAACGCTGGCGCGAAAAGCTGTTACCGTTACCGGCGTTCCTATGGCGCGCCGATGCCCGCCCGCCTGCGGCAGATGATTTATGCGCGGCGCTTCATCTAACCGGCTGGTTTCTCGCCGCGCATGTTTTCTCAGGCGCTAGCGTACCCCCGGCGCGGGAGCGGTTTTTGGAACGCCTACAGCAACGAGTCTGAGTGCGGAATCAAGTGCTGCCGGGCACGATCATGGTGCCGGTGCCGTGTGCGGTAAAAATCTCTAGCAGCAGTGAGTGCGGTACCCGGCCATCGAGAATATGTGCCGCTTCGCAGTGATCCTTGAGCGCCACCAGGCAGGTTTTCAACTTGGGGATCATCCCACCTTTGATGCTGTCACCGTTGAGGAGCGCTTCAGTTTCAGCGACGTCGAGTGTGCTGATTAGTTCGCCCGTTTCGTCGAGCACGCCAGCGACATCGGTGAGCATGATCAACTTGGCCGCCAACATTGCCGATGCGATGGCTCCGGCAGCGGTATCGGCATTGATATTATAGGTCTCGCCCGCAGGGCCGACGCCGACCGGCGCTACGACGGGGATGATGTGCGATTTTTCAAAAGATTGCAGTATACCGATATTGACCTGCGCCGGCTCGCCGACGAAGCCGAGATCAGCCGAGCTTTCACCCCTGCCGTCTACGCCGCTGTCGGAGAGCACCAGACGCCGGGCTTCGAGTAATTTGCCGTCCTTGCCGCTCAGTCCAACCGCCGTGCCACCCGCCGCGTTGATGGTGCTCACGATCTGTTTGTTGATAGTGCCTGAAAGCACCATTTCGACCACCTCGATAGCAGCCGCGTCGGTCACGCGCAGCCCATCGACGAAGCGGCTCTCTATATTCAAGCGCTCCAGCATTTTGGCGATCTGCGGCCCGCCGCCATGGACTACTACAGGGTTGATACCGACCTGCTTGAGGAGCACGACATCCTTGGCAAAATTCTCAGCAAGTGATGTATCCCCCATAGCATGGCCGCCATATTTGATCACGAACGTGCGCCCCGAGAAGCGCCGCATATAGGGTAGCGCCTCAGAAATGGTCTTGGCCGCACGCAGCCATTGTTTGGTCTCGCTGATATTTTTCATGGTCATGGGGTTGGACCTTTGGGCTGAATCTTAATGAATGGCGGCTGGACTCGCCAGTGCTCCAAGATGGGCGCGCAATTCGGCGATACCGTCGCTGTTGCGTGCGCTCGTCGGCAGAGCCAAGGGATAGGCGGCGACATGGGTCGTCAGGGCGGTTTCGCACTCGCCCTTCAGGCGTTCCAGCGCCGCCGGTCTCAGCTTATCAGATTTGGTCAAGACCACCAGAAACGACACCGCCGCTTCGTCCAATGCCCGCATGACTGCCTCATCGCTCGACATGAAGCCGCGCCGCGCGTCTATCAGCAGACAGGCGCGGCGTAAACTTGGGCGCCCTTTGAGATATTGCTCAGCTAAACCGGTCCAAGCCTTGACCACGCCCTTGGGCGCTTTGGCATAGCCATAGCCAGGTAAATCGACGAGCATAAGCTGTTGCCCTAATTCGAAAAAATTAACCTGCTGTGTGCGACCAGGCGTGTTGGATGTTCGTGCCAGCGCGGTTTGACCGGTCAACGCGTTGATCACGCTCGATTTGCCGACATTGGAGCGGCCGGCGAAGGCAATCTCGGGCAGAGACGTGACCGGCAATCCAGCCATCGCGACGGCGCCGGTAACAAAGTTGCACTGTTGTGCAAACAGTTTCCGCCCTGCCTCTATCGACGCGGCGCCGGTTTCTTTCCCTTGACCCGGCGTGAGGTAGGCTTCTTGTCCTCTTGCCATATGTCACTTTCACTTTTCGTTTTTCGCTTGCCGCTTGTCGCTTTGTCATTGCCGTTTTGATTGTCCGCTTTAGCGGCGCGTCGCTGGCGGCGGGACAACTTGTTTTCTTTTTCTTTCGGGTTATCGCTTGCTGGTGTTCTTTTTGCGTCCGTGTCGCCGCGTTTTTTGGCGCGCTTTTTCGCCGCCGCGGCCTGGACCTTGCGTTTCCTTTGTCTAATTTTTTCGCGCCGCAGTTCCTCCGCTTGCTCGCGGTAGCTCTTCTTACGCTTGGTAGGTTGAGCACTACGCGCTCGTGGCGCCGTCGTGCTGTTCCGCTCGTTTCGTCCGCTGCGGCTGCTTCTTTCGCTGCGCTCACCAGTGGGGCGCTTCTTCTTGCGGCCGGTTGACGGGCGCGAGCGGCTCGGCATCGGCAGGGTGCCCGCGGCAGCCTGCTCCTTGATCTTCTTGATGCGGTCGGCATCGGCGGCGAGCGAGGCGCGGGTGATGCCCATACGCCGCATGATTAACCATTGCTGGCCGATCGAGAGCACATTATTCCAGGTCCAATAGAGCACTAACCCAGCCGGGAAGCGGGCAAACATAAAGAGGAACAGGAGTGGTAGGAACATCATGATCTTCTGCTGCAGGGGCTCGACCGGCTGTGGGTTGAGCTTCATTTGCAACAGCATCGTGGCAGCGAACAAGATCGGCCATATCCCGATCATGAGAAACTCCGGCGCCGGCCAATCAAGCAATCCGAACACCGTGATGAAGGTCATCGGGTCGGGCGCTGAGAGGTCTTGAATCCAGCCAAAGAACGGCGCGTGGCGCATTTCGATGGTGGCAAAGAGAACGCTGTAGAGAGCGAAGAATACCGGAATCTGCACTAGCATCGGCAAGCAGCCGGCCATCGGGTTGGCCTTCTCGCGCCGATATAGCGCCATCATCTCCATATTCATCTTAGCTTTGTCGTCTCTATAGCGCTCGCGCAGCATGATCGTATCGGGCTGCAATTTCCGCATCCTGCTCATTGACGCATAAGCCTTGTTGGCCAGAGGATAGAGCAGAATGCGCGTGCAGATGGTCAGCAGCAGGATGGCAACGCCAAAATTTCCCACGTTGCGGTAAAAGAAATCGATCGGATAGTAGAGCGGCCGGGCGAGAAACCATACCAGGCCGAAATCAACGGCGCTGTCGAGGTCGCGCACGCCGAGCGACCCCTCATAGGAGTCTAGGAGGTTGAATTCTTTGGCGCCGACAAAGAGATGGTTCGATACTGCCTTGGTCTCCCTGGGCTGGATCGCAACCGGGTTTTGCCAGCGGTAATCGACTTGATAGAGATCGCGTTGATTGGGTGTCGAATGCACGAAATCAGCAGTAATCTTTTCCTTCGGGTCCGGAATTAGAGCACTTAGCCAATATTTTCCGGTTATTCCGATCCAGCCATCATTGCTCTGGATTTCGGTTTTTCCTCTATCCTGCATGTCTTCGTATGAAAATTCTTGCTTGACGCCCTGGAGAACGCCAACGCCGCCATGGGCGAACATGCCCCAGGGCACAAATTCGTCGGAATCGACGGCGAACATGCCCGTCAGGCCGGACGCCGGCGTGTCGTAGTGCTCAATAATGCCATAAGGATAAAGACGGACGGGGGCTTCGCTGCTGTTCGTCACCGATTGCACTGTGGTGAAGAGAAAATTTTCATCTAGAAAAATTTTTCGTGTGAACAGCAGGCCCTCGCCATTGTCCCAACTGAGAGTCACGCTTGAGCCGCTTTTCAGATTGCTACGGTTTGCCTGCCAAACGGTATTAGAGTTAGGTAGCGTCACATCGGCGTCGCCATCCTGCGTCCAGCCGAATTCAGCAAAATAGGGATGTTCTGAGTTGCGTGGCGAGAACACGAAAACATTCGGGCTGTTCTCTTCCATTTGTGCGCGATAATCCTTGAGCACCACATCATCGAAACGTGCACCCTTAAGAAGAATCGAGCCCCGCACCCTGTCGCCATCGATCATGATTCGGTCGCTGGCGCTAATCGCCGCACGCCGGTCTAACATTGGTTCTATAGTGCTTTTGTCATCGGACGGCCACTGCTTAACGCCGCTCTCCTGACCTACAGTACTCTCCGTCACCTCCACGTCGCGTTGCGGCGGGCGCTCGGGCGTCGGAAAGAATACCGGCATCAGGAATTGCCAGCCGATAAGAATCACTAATACAGCGCCGACAACGAGAACGAGGTTAAGTTTGCTTTCGCCGAACATGATTTAAAACTTGGCGCTGTTGGTTTAGTGCCGCGCGCTGCGGCAGCGCGTTGCGCGGCGGGCAAACAAGTTTTCGGGCACGGGGTCATAGCCATGGCTACCGAGCGGGTTGCAGCGCATGATGCGCCACAGAGCCAGGCCGGGTCCAAACAGCGGTCCGTGCTGCTTCACCGCCTCAAGCGCGTAATGTGAACAGCTCGGTTCAAAGCGGCAGGAAGGTGGCAACCACGGCGAAACCACTAACTGATATCCCCGGATGAGCAGCCAAAATATGAAACTGATAGGATTCATGATCAATTCGTTATGTTAAAAAATGTTTCAGCCTTTATGTCTCGCGAGCCCGGGATTTATCAGTTTTCGCGGCATCTGGCCTGTCGACTTTGGCCTGTTTTTCATCGACTTGCGTTAACGCGGTCTGTAAATCTCGCAGCAACTCTTCGAACCTACGATGTACTGCAGCGGCGCGCGCAATTACCACGTAATCCTGTCCAGCTTTAGCGTGTCCCGGCATAACACGAGCCACTGCCGCGCGCAATCGGCGCTTGGCACGGTTTCGCGCAACCGCGCCGCCGACGCGTCGGCTTGCTGTAAAGCCGACACGGATTGGCGCATCTCGATCCCTCAAACCCTCCCCCTGAACGGGCTGGTCGGCGGGAAAAACGGCCTGGAGGACCAGTCCTGGCATGGCCGATTTGCGGCCTGCGGCCGCGGCATGGAGAAATTCGGACCGCCGCGTCAGGCGGACGATCCCGGGAACCATCGGCCTACACAGAGAGGCGTTCGCGCCCTTTGGCGCGGCGCCGCGCAAGTATGCGGCGGCCACCGACAGTTTTCATACGGGCGCGAAACCCGTGTCGACGTTTGCGCACTATATTGCTGGGCTGAAAGGTTCGCTTCAATGTCCTATCTCCGACAATCTTCCAGCGCCGGGCCAAAGCCCCAGTGTGAAAGGGTGTCCATGCTCTAGTAGAGCCAGCTTAATACGAATATGGCACAATAAAGTCAATGCTGGCAGCTCTGACCATCAAATTTATCCCAATTTTGTCACAGGTTTGTCCAGGCTCTATGAATAGGTGCGGCCATCATATTCGCGCCGCCATTTTGGTATTGGAGTGAGAACCCCTAGCATGACGGCCCGAGCCGCATATGTTTAGGCAGTGAACCGCTCAATTAAGTATATTCCCGTAAGCGGTTCGATTGATAGTGAAAGTGATAGTGAACCCAACCATGCCTCTGCACTCGACAGGAGCTAAGGATCCAGTGCCGCCGCCCCTGGTGCCGGAAAACGGTGACAGGCGAGCTGGTCTTTCGTTACGAAGGCTGGCGCCGTTGTTGCTTCTCGGAGTCGCCATCGGCCTGTTCTTTGCCTTTGGCCTGCATCACCATTTCAGCTTCGAATCACTGCGCCAGAATCGGGCCGAGCTTGTAGGTTTTGTTGCCCGTTCCTGGTTTTTGGCGACCCTGACTTATGTCGTCGTCTATGCTGGCATGACGACGCTTTCGCTTCCTGGGGGCGCGCTACTTACCTTGGTTGGGGGCTTTTTATTTGGCCCTGTATTGGGAACCGTACTTTCGGTCGTGGCCGCCACGGCCGGCAGCTTTCTGTTGTTTATAATTGCCAAAACTGCGCTCGGGGACCCCTTGCGCGCGCGCGCGCGGCGGAGCGTAAAATTTGATGTATTCGGCCGTATGGAAGCGGGGTTTCAGGAAAACGCTCTCAGTTACCTACTTTTCTTGCGCCTGGTGCCGATCTTCCCGTTTTTCGTGGTGAATTTGCTGCCGGCGTTCCTCGGTGTAAGTACGCGAGTCTATCTGGTGGGAACATTGCTCGGAATAATTCCAGGCACAGCAATCTTCTCAATCGTCGGCGCTGGCCTTGGAAACATTTTCGAAAGTGGTGAGAGCTTCTCGCTGGACAGCGTGTTCAACCCGGAAATCATTGCCGGTCTTGCTGCGCTCGCTCTTCTCTCTATGATTCCCGTCGCCTATAAACACTGGCGCAAGCGCGTGGCCTGAGATTTACCAGGATCTATCCGGGCGAGAGGAGAGGCGGGTGGTTGAGACCCTTCAATGCGATCTCTGTGTGATCGGCGCCAGTCAGATGGGGGCTTCGGTCGTGCTGATAGAGTGTGGCCAAATGGGCAGTGAATGCCTCTATAGCGGCTGCGTCCCGTCCAAGGCGTTGTCGGCGGCGGTCGCGCGGCAGCCCAAAGTATCGGCTCTGGCGCAGACTATCACGCCCTATCCGACGCTCAGCGAAGTCGGCATCCGCGCTGCAAGCAGCTATTACGCGCTCAAGGTATTCAGCCCGTGCACGAAACGCATTGTGAGACTCCATCAGCGCTTAGGGTAATGCCTGCGTTCAGCCTTTAACGAGCTCCTCTGAAGTAAGTGGGTAAATTCCAGTTGGTCAAAACTTCGTTCTCTGTGACCAGCCTGAACAGCAGCTTCTCGGCCTGCTCTACAGTTCGAGTGTGAAGGTCTGATGCAGAAGTCAACAAAGACCCTTCCAAAACAGCATTACCCCCGGAATGCAGTTTGGATTCCGGCAAGGGCGGCTATGCCCTCCAAGTTAATAGGAGATAATCCTAAAGGGAGTCACGGGGCGCGTACGCTCCTGTCCGGAGACTGAGGGCTAAACTAACAAAGGTTGCTAACGCTTGGCGCTGGGCCGCGCCCGGACCGCTTCATACCAGCGCGTCAAATTTACACACGAGTCGGGAACCTCTGCTTTGCATACCTTGCGGCTGAAATCGGTGGCGCAGAAGGCGGTAATATCGGCGACCGTAAAGTTTACGCCGGTGATGAAAGGGTTTTCACCGATCTGCGCGTCAAACTTCTCAAAAAACCAATTCATGCGGGCGCGACCGCGCTCGACAAGTTGTGGAATTTGCTCGATACGCGCCGACCAGCCTGGTAAGCCGCGTCCTTTGAAAGCTGGATGCGAGTTGCGGAACAACTCGCTTACCGCACCGATGCCCTCCATGTCGGCACGGCGCTCCCACATATCGATCCGGGCGCTCTCGAGCGGGTCTCGGCCCATCAGCGGCAACTCGGGATGGATCGTCTCCAGATACCGGCAAATAGCCATCGCTTCTCCGATGCGGGTACCGTCATCGAGTTCTAGCATTGGCACTGTGCGTTGATTGTCGCTCGCCAGATAATCTTCGGAGAGCTTTGTGCTGTCCTTGGCGCCGGTTTCGATCACTGGAATCTGGATATCTTTTTCTTTAAGGAACATCAGAACGCGGCGCGGATTTGGCGCGCCTTGCCAGTCGTACAGTTTCATTGGCACTTCTCCTTAGTGGCCGAGCGCAACCCCTTCGCGCCGCGGGTCGGCGCCGCCTTCCAGTCCATCGGTGCTGGCGCGAATCGCATGCAGCCCGCTTGTCAGTGCGCGAATTTTTACTTGATGGCCAAGCGCCTCTAGCTGCGGCGTTAGCGCCTCTAGCGCAGTGCCCGCTTCAAGCTCGGTCGCACCATTGCGGTTAACGTGATGTGGCAGGGACACGGCGGCCTGCGGGTTCATTTGCCAATCGAGCGAGGCGATTAGCGCCAGCGTTACAAAGCCGATAATGCGCGAGCCACCGGGCGAGCCGATAGTAAGCAATAGCTGCCCATCGTTGCCGAACACCAGCGCTGGCGCCATGGATGAGCGCGGACGTTTGCCGCCTTCCACCCGGTTGGCGACCGGCCTACCGTTGTACTCGGCCTCGAACGAGAAATCGCTCAATTGATTGTTCAGCAAAAAACCGCGCACCATCAGGCGAGAGCCGAAGCTGCGCTCGATACTGGTGGTGAGGGAGACCGCGTTGCCGGTAGCGTCGACCACCGCTAGATGGCTTGTCGACAGGCCCTGTTCGTGTTCCTGCATGGCGTAGGCGCGCCGGTTAGAACCAGGCGGCGCACCGGCTTCAGCATGACCCATTGATTTATGAAGGTTGATCAGCGCCGCGCGCTCGGCAAGATAGCCTTCATCCAGCAGGCCCACCACCGGCACTTTGACAAAATCAGTGTCGGCCATGAACAGCGCGCGGTCGGCGAAAGCGAGGCGGCTAGCTTCGGCAATGATATGTACGGCGGAAAGCGAATTCGCGCCGGCGCCGGCAATATCGAAACCTTCGATCAAGCCCAATACCTGCAACATGGTCAGCCCGCCTGAGCTCGGTGGCCCCATACCACATACCGTATAAACTCGGTAGGTGTCACACACCGGCGGGCGCTGACGCGCTTTGTAAGATTCAATATCAGCCACCGTCAAGGCACCTGGATTGCGCACCGCGCCCTGTACCGTCGCTACAATGTCAGCGGCGATGTCGCCGTGATAGAAAGAGTCCGCGCCGCCCGCTGCGACGGTGCGGAGCGTTGCAGCATAGGCTGGATTAAGCAGCAAGGTGCCGGCCTCGAGCGGTGTGTCGGCGTCAAAGAAATAAATCCGTGCGGCCGCAAAATCCGCGAGATCGGCATTTTCAGCAATCGATTCTGCCATTCGCGGCGAGACTATAAAACCTTTCTCTGCCAATTGAATGGCAGGCTCGAACAATCGCGACCAGGGCAGTCGCCCATGCTTGCGGTGCGCTAGTTCCAACATGCGCAACAAGCCGGGCACGCCGACCGAGAGCCCACCCGAGGCGGCCTCGGGCCAGCTCATCAGCTCGCCGTTGTCTCTGCGGAATAAATCTCCGTCTGCCGCTGCTGGCGCGGTTTCGCGCCCGTCGAAACTTTCGATAGCACCAGAAGTAGCGTTGAAATGCAGCAGGAAGCCGCCACCGCCGATGCCGGAAGATTGTGGCTCGACCAACCCCAGTACCATCTGTGCGGCTATCGCGGCATCAATGGCTGAGCCGCCGGCACCAAGAATATCCTGGCCGGCGCGCGCCGCATGTGGGTTTGCCGCCACAATCATGTCCTTGGCGGCCTGTGCCGGGCCATTTGGTTCGGCGGCTAGGGACGACCTGTCATTTAAAAAAATACAAGCACATATCGCAGAAAGCGCAAGAAAGACGGCAATAAGCCCGGCACGTTGACACCGTGGCGTAGGGCGTGCCCTCATGTGCGTCACTTAACGTACGTAGATGTGAACTTCGTTGGTCTGCACACTCGGGCTGGTGGTCGAAGACAGCGTCACCCGGTTGCTTGGCAGTCCCATTTCGCCAAGAGCCTGAAGCACCGTCTCAGCATGGCGCTTGGAGGCATTGGCAGCCAACGCCACATCGGCGGGACTGCCCATATTGGGCGCCACCGCGACTAGATCGAAGGTGCTTTGCGGGCGGCGCTCAAGGGCGGTGGAAATAGCGGCATAAAGAGCTTGCCTAAATTCTACATTGTTGCGATCAAAGCGAATTACCACTAGCGGGCGGCGTTCTTCGATCAGATTTTGTGGCTCTACAGCAGCGGTCCGTACCGGTCCGCTCGCGTAATCTTCGTTGCGGTTGGCGAGGCTCGGACCGAGATATTCGCCATTTTTAATCGCCAGTGCCAAGGTGCTGAGGTTGCGGCGCTCGGCATTCACATAATTCGTGTAGCGCCCGATGGTCTCTCGTAGCATGCCTAACAGACGATCGATCAGCACCACATTGCGGTTTACCTCGTCCTCGATCAACGTCAATTGCCGATGATCTTCATCAACCGCGCCCTGTAGACCATAAGTAGCGCGCACGGAATCCAGCAGATAGCTCGACATTGCGGATTCCGCAGCGACTTGATTGCCAAGCGTATTCAGCGCCGCGATATCGGTGAGGATGCGGTCAAGTTCGCTCTGAGCTGCGTTCCACTGGCTGACCAGAACCGGATTACCCGGCGTGGTGCCGATGCGCAAGCGCGCCGTGACGGCAGCAATGGTGGCGAAATAGCCTTGCGAATTTTGCCGCGCGGTATTGCGGACCTGCTCAAATTGAATGCGTCGGCTGTTGACCGAGGACTTCAGATTTTCAAGCTCGGAGCGCTGCTGCGCGACCTTGGCACCAACGAACGTACCTGTCGGTGAGCTCGCACTGAGAGCGCGCTCGGGTTCATAGGAGACCTGGGATATCGATTGTGTAGCGCTTGCAGAGGATGAATCCGCATACACTACCTCGTCGCGCAATTCTTCTTGCGATGCCGGTATGACGACCTGCTCCCTCGAAACAGATGGAGATTCTCCGGTTACAGACGGCCACAATGCGTCCTCAGCGAAAGAACAGCCCGCGAGGAGAAATGCGGCGGCCGAGAAAAGGATAAATCCCCTAAAAGGTGCTAACACCAGAAACAACCCACTCTCTATTCCCGCGAATCGCCAAAAATTGTCATTTGATCTTGTCGCCGCATACCGGACTTGGCGCACGCAAAGAGGTAATTTTTAAATGTCCCACCTGCCCCAAGGTCATGCCACATCGATTCGTCCCTCAAAGTCTGGCGATAGTAACCGTATGATGGGCCGCTCACAAGCAGGTTTTCCCACTTACGGCAAGGGCTTCCGGTGCACCTACCGACCCCCTAAGCGCTTCGGTAGGAGCACCGTGTTCCTTCCACGTCGCTGTCACCGTGTTTTGTCGACCCCTTGCGGGGCTTTGACGATTTGAGTAATGTCCGCCCGGTTTTGCGCGCCCGTAGCTCAGCTGGATAGAGCACCAGACTACGAATCTGGGGGTCGGGAGTTCGAATCTTCCCGGGCGCGCCATTTTCTGCAGCAAATTGACGTCATAGGGCGGCAGCTAGTCATAGTTTTTCAAGGTTAAATGAGCGGCATGTCCACCCGCTGTGGCCCCCTCATCCACCAACTCCAGTTTAGGGATAAAATTTCCAATCCGCTGTGTTCAAGCTACGGCACTCCCAATCCTAACAGCATCAATTTCCATATCTACCTCGCGGGTATAAAAACAAATCATGGTGAAATCGTTCAAGGTATTGAACTGATCGGGCGTGCGCGCCAACTCAGCGCTCCTACCCACAACCGGCACAAAATAGTTTACGGCAGAGCCCTCTATCCCTGACAAACGCTATGAAGAAGCGCGCAACGTGTTAGAGATGGTCGACGACCTAACCCTCGTGTAGTGGCTCTTTGTAGTGACTTGTGAGCAAATGGGTGGGCAACCAATAGCCAGTTTCCCAGCTTAGTCCGCGTCTAAAATTTTCTCGATTTCTCCTGCCACGGTTTTCGCGTCTTGGCCAAAAACAAAATGGCGGACGAATTTGCCACTCGAGTCCATCAAATAGACGAGTGACGTGTGATCTACGAGATAGGCTTGCGGACCGGCGTTGGCGGCCTCGTATGATTCGCTTTCGGTCGGTGATTTTCGGAAATACACCCGGTAGGCGCGCGCTACCTCGGCGATTTCGGCCGGCGTGCCCGTCAACCCAATCAAGTCGGGATGAAAATTCTCCAGATATTCCGCTAGTTTGCCAGGCGTGTCGCGTTCTGGGTCGACGGTAATGAACAGTACCTGTAAATGCTCCGCCTGGTCGCCGAGCGCATCCAGCATATCGCTGAACACGAGCAGTTCCGTCGGGCAGACGTCGGGGCAGTAGGTGTAGCCGAAAAAAACCAGGAGATATTTGTCGCCGTATGATTCGTGCGTGACGCGATTGCCGTGATGATCGACAAGTCCGAATGGCCCGCCGATATTGGTGGCGCTCGCCGGCACCGCCAGTAAAAGAACGACGGCAAGCAAAGCCGCTAGGCGGAATAAAGGCATCATTCTTCACTCATCATGGTCATGGTAGTCCCGATGATCATCATGCGCAGGGTCGTCAGAATGATCGTGATGGTGCCGTGGCATTTGTTTGGCACCCATACCAGCCACCATTACATAGACATGCACCTCCCCGGCATGTTCGAACATCAGCGTCATTGGAAAGGCATCTCCTTCCACCAGCCTTTTTTGCAAGCTATTCAACATCAGATGCAGGCCTCCCGGCTCCAGCACAGCCGCGCCGCCCGGCGCAATTTTGATGTTTTCCACCGGGCGCATCTTCCTCACGCCGTCGTGAATCAGAGATTCATGGACCATCGCGTGTTTCGCCACCGGCGTTTTTGCGCTGATCAGCCGATCGCCTTCTTCACCGCTATTGCGGATCGTCATATACGCTACGCCGGGCCGTTCGATGCCGATCGAGGCGCGCGCCCAGGCGTCCTCAACCTGAATGCCACCGGCGATTGCTGGCGCGCTAACGCCAAACATCAGCACGATTATCGAAGCTGCCGGGAAAAATCGCATATGAGTTCTCTCTGTTTTTCAAAATTAAATCTGCGCCGCAACCCATAACCCGGCGCGGCAAAAAATCCTAGTCCGTAGCTCCGCGGCACAACGAAATTTGAACGCCCGTACTGTGCCGCACTTCTTCTAACAAGCTAGGCAGACTAATTTCTCTGTCTACGCTCTGCTGCCGCGTTCTACGCCCAGATTCGCAATCGAGAATTCAGCGTAGGAAATGCGCATTTAGGTTCCTACAGGACCTTTCCAACCATAATCCATTTTCCAGGCCATAGCTTGGAGGGGGCGAATTAGTCCGTGTAAGATCGAAATGGCTATTTGCCTTCCGTCGACGCGACGTTACACGGTTCACAACGTTCCCTTTTTTCGCGGTAGAGCTATTCTATTTTGCGCTGGGCTGCAGGTACCGCGTGCCCTAGTGCGCTTCCTGAAGCTCCCCTCATGAGCTTCTCTAGGCCAATTTTGAGCACGGCCATGACCTAAAACTTAGCTCGCGCAGTCTGCGTGCCCGCCAATTCCAATTTTTCACTTCGATTTGCCAGCGTTAATCCGCGGGCAATTATCTTTAGCTTGGCTATGTCCGTCATGCGACACCGACATAAATGTTTGGGCGTATTCCAGCGGGGCGCTGACCATGACAACAAGGGCTGCCTTGACGACATTTCGTATTTTCTCATCTCCTTGCTACGACCATCGTAACGCCAACAGGAATTTTTGCGGGTCGCTGACTTATTCAAGCGTGGATGCATTGGTTGTTGTATGCCAACCTGCGCATAAGTTTGAATATTGTTCTAATGTTGGTGTTCAATTCTTGAGTGATTGAGCGAGAAATAGGCATGCTTTGGAATGGCAATTACAGCAATTTTAGATAATGCATCTGAGCGAGATACCATGAGCAGCCGACCCCCGGCTTGGCAACGCCGCGCCATCAACGTCGCGGCGTTTCGGGCAGAGGCGCGGCGCGTGTTACCGCGCGCCGTCTTTGACTTTGTCGATGGTGGGGCAGGCGACGAAACGACACTCCGCCGCAACGTCTCGGCGTTTGACAGCGTGCAGATATTGCCGCGCCCGCTCACCGGCGCGTCGGTGCGCGATCTCTCGATCTCACTGTTCGGGAAGCGGCTGTCGCTTCCGGTTATGGTCGCGCCGACCGGCCTCGCCGGCCTGTTGTGGCCCGACGGTGAATTCGCGACGGCGCGCGCCGCCGCAGCGGCGGGCACTGCCTATTGTCTTAGCCATGGTTCGGTTTGCACCCTTGAAGATTTGGCTGCCACCGGTGCCGCGCCGCGCTGGATGCAAACCTATATTTATAAAGACCGCGAGCTGACGCGTGAGATTGCCGGTCGCTCGGCAGAGGCCGGCTATGACGCGCTGGTGGTGACCATCGACACTCAGATCGTCGGCAACCGCGAGCGTGACGTCCGCAATGGCTTCACCATCCCGCCCCGGCTCAGCGCTACTGAGGTTGCTAGCATGGCGTTCAAGCTACCTTGGCTGATGCGGATGCGGAGCGCGATTCCGAATATCACCTTCGGCAATTATCGGCGGCCGGGCAGCGGCGAGGATCTCACCGCACTCGCCCACCGCATGCTGTCCTTGCCGGATCCTGGTTCTAACTGGGCCGATATCGAATGGCTGCGTGGGGTATGGCAGGGCCCGCTAATTCTTAAGGGCGTCCTCCACCCAAAAGACGCCGCAGAAGCGGTGGCGCACGGTGTCGATGGTGTGATTGTATCCAACCATGGCGGACGCCAGCTCGATGGTGCGGCGTCGGCGCTCGATGCCCTGCCTGGGGTCGCCGAGGCGGCTGCCGGCCGCACAACCGTACTGTTAGACGGTGGCATTCGCCGTGGTAGCCATGTCCTCAAGGCGTTGGCGCTCGGCGCCGACTGCTGCCTCATTGGGCGCCCGCAGTTATGGGCTCTCGCGGTGGCCGGTGAAGCCGGCGTTGCTCATGTGTTGGAAATTTTTCGCCACGAAATTGATCTTGCGATGGGTTTGTCTGGGCTGTCGTCTGTCGACGGGATCAGCGCCGATATTCTGTTGAAGCATGACGGTAGATGACTGAGATGAAAGCGACTTGCGGACTTTCTCCGTGCGCATACAACTGTCGAATAGAAATGAGTGAGGAGGCGTATTTCCAGCGGTCTCTCATGCCGCAACCATCCTGAAATTCATCGTAACGGAGAGCTGAAAAGGAGGCACCGATGGCTGTTACCATCATACTTGAGATCCAGGCTAAAAAGGGCACCGGCAACGATTTACTGGCTACGATGAAAGGTATATTGCCTGAAACCCGCAGCTATGACGGCTGCATTGGATTGAATGTCTATCAAAATAAAGATGATAGCGATGTTATGGTGCTCGTCGAGAGTTTTGAAAGCAAAGCGCATTACGACAAATATCTAGCCTGGCGTGAAGAAACCGGCGTCCTGCAGCAACTTAGCGCTGCCCTCGAGAGGCCGCCAAGCATCCGCTTTTTTGATCTAGTCGACGCGTAGGGCAGTTTCGAGCATTGGTTCCACAAGCGCTATAGGTTCGCCCAGTTTGGTTGGGCTGGGCGGCGAGATTAATCTTGCCGCCGTTGGCGGTATCGTCTATCCCGCACCTAAAACGGTTTGGCGCGATGTTGATGCCAATATCTCATAGTTTTATGTTTTATCCGCATTAGGATCGGCAGTATTTATGGCGGACATTACGACATTAGAGGAAGCGGTTGCCGGGTTGATCGAGGATGGAAATACCATCGCCATGGAAGGCTTCACCCACCTGATTCCCCATGCCGCCGGGCATCAGGTTATTCGTGCCGGAAAGTGTAATCTCACAGCTGTTCGTATGACGCCAGATCTGATTTATGATCAGTTGATTGGCATGAGCCGTGTCAGCAAACTGATATTTTCCTGGGGCGGCAATCCAGGTGTTGGCTCTCTATATCGGTTCCGCGATGCGATTGAAAAGAGCTGGCCAGCGGCGCTCGACATTGAAGAACACAGCCACGCCGATATAGCCAACGCCTATGTTGCTGGCGCGAGCGGCCTTCCGTTCGCAATTATGCGAGGCTATATCGGTTGCGACCTGCCTACGGTAAACCCAGTCATCAAATCGATCACCTGCCCGTTCACAGGTGAGCAGTTGGCCGCCGTGCCGGCCATCCGCCCGGACGTCACGGTGATCCATGCTCAGCAGGCTGATCGCCGCGGCAATGTAATGATGTGGGGCATTACCGGTGTGCAAAAGGAAGCTGTGCTCGCCGCCAAGCGGGTCATCGTGACGGTTGAGGAAATTGTCGAGAGCTTCGAATTGAAATTGAATTCCGTTACCTTGCCGGGTTGGGTGATCGACGCGGTTTGCGTTGAGCCAGGCGGATCCTATCCCTCGTATGCGCTCGGGTATTACCAGCGAGACAACAGCTTCTATAAAGCCTGGGATGATATTTCCCGCGAGCGCGAAACGTTCGAGGCATGGATGCAGCGCCATGTGCTGGGCACGAAAAATTTTGCTGAACATACACGGAGTGTTGCCGCCGAGCATGGAAGGGAAACGGGAGGTGACTAATAGCGAGTGGACTAGCGACGAGATGATGACGATCGCGGCATCCCGCATGTTGCAGAATGGCGCGATCTGTTTTGTCGGCATCGGCCTGCCCAGTGCCGCTGCCAATCTTGCGCGTGCCACCCATGCGCCCGATGTCGTGCTGATTTACGAATCGGGAACGATTGGCGCAAAGCCCGACATGTTGCCACTTTCTATCGGTGACGGCGAACTGGCAGAAACCGCTGATACGGTCGTCTCAACGCCGGAAATATTTCGCTATTGGCTGCAAGGCGGGCGCGTTGATGTCGGGTTTCTCGGCGCAGCTCAACTTGACCGATTCGGTAATATCAATACCACCGTGATTGGCGATTATGGCTCGCCCAAAGTTCGGCTACCTGGCGCCGGCGGCGCCCCGGAGATCGCAGCCTCTGCCGGTGAAGTGCTGATCATCTTACGCCAATCACAGCGCACCTTCGTCAATGAGTTGGCCTTCGTAACTTCGGCGGGGCATGCGAACGGCGGCAATTGGCGGGCCGAGGCTGGTCTTTCCGGCAAGGGGCCGACGGCAATTATCACCGATATCGGAATTTTACGGCCGCATCCCAAAACGCGCGAATTGATGTTGACCGATCTTCACCCCGGACACAGCATACCGGAAGCTGAGGAAGCGACCGGGTGGTCGCTCAAACACGCCCATCAATGCGTAGAGACTTTGCCGCCTAGCGCCGCAGAACTTACCGCGCTGCGCGACCTGAATAACCGCACGGCCCGGGCGCATAGGGGCGGTTGAATAAGGATAAAACTCGGCGCGTCCGAGACGCACGTTCGATACCCTAGCATCAGGCGCAGAAGGGGATGCGACAGAACGCTTCCCAAGCGACCCTGAGCGGGCGCAGGTAGGCGTCTGGAAATTTGACTAGTGATCTTGCCAACTGAATTGCGGTCGATCAGGCGATAGAACCGATGCCGTAGGTGCCGACGAGTAAATCGCTCTCATCGAAACGGCTCGGGCGATAGGGCGTTATATCTACATCGGGATTCTGACCAAGTGCGCTCTGAGCTAGCATCTTACCAACCGCCGGGCCCATCTTAAATCCATGGCCTGAAAATCCGTAGGCGAGGATCAGCCCCTGCCACCCCTTCGGCGCACCAAGAGCCGGGTTCCAGTCCGGCGTGATGTCGTACACGCCGACCCAACTGTCGGTGATTTTAGCGCTGTCGAACTCTACAATGCGCTGGGCAATCTGGCCGCCCTGAGTGAGGACAAAATCATCATCCACTGTTTCGTTGACATCATCCGCGTCTGTGATCGGGTCGCCGTAATCGCCCGTGCCCACCAACACAACGCCACCTGACGCAGGACGGAAGTACATCTTGTTTTGGGTTGATAGGTCTTTGATCACTGGGAGATTAGGACTGTAGTCGACATCGCCCCTGAGCGTTAGAACGGTATGCCTTGAGATGTCGAGATGGGTCTCGATCCCAAGGGGGTCGGTCAGCTCCCGAGTCCACGGGCCGATCGCGCTGATGATGCAATCCGCATGAATGGGGGCCCGATTCGTTTCGACTCCGATCGCACGCTGGCCTTCGCAAAGTATTTTACTTACACGATAGCCAATTTTAAACGTCACCCCACGCCGCCGCGCTGCTTGAGCAAAGCCGCTCGTAGTCAAGTGGGGGTCGGCATAGCCGGAGCGCGGTTCATAGCCCACCGCGCCGATATCTTCGAGCTTCAGATGCGGGTGGTGCCTGAGTGCTTCCTCATGAGTTACCGGAAATGTCTCGGCGCCGACTGATTCCTGTATGCGCATATTGTCGACAAGCATGTCACTAGTTTTGTCTTTGCCGGCGAGAATCAGATAACCCGAGCGGACAAAGCCAGCGGTCAGTTCTGGATCATCCAGATAGCCAGCGAAATCGCTAAACATCTCCAGGCTCTTCACTGTAAGCGCGGTATTGCTGGGGACCGAATAATGCGTGCGGACGATGGCGCAGGAGCGCGCTGTTCCGCCGCTGCCGATCTGCTCGCGCTCGATCAAGCAAATCTTCTTTCCACCCAGTGCCGCCAGGTGATAAGCGATCGAGGCGCCAACAACGCCGCCGCCGATGATCAAAATGTCAAAATGTTCAGCCATGATACGGCATAACTTCTTTAGCTCTGATCATGCCGCCATACAGCGGGTTGGGTCACGATTCGGTGACATATTTGACAGCGCCATCACGGCCAATCTTAAGGCCTATTGCTGTCGCGATCAAAGACAAGCAGACCTAATTAAATTAAGCTTCGGTAAAATAGGTTGCCGCATACTTGGTTCAGCTTTCGCGTACGAAGCGGTTCATTTCTTTGGAGGGGCCAAGTTCAGTGATTTTGTGAAGGTTTAATCCGTCCTAGCCTGCAAGCTTCGCTGCCAGCTCGTCCAGCATCAAATGCTATAGACGATCCGTCAAAAGATTTATCGGGATGCCCGTCAAACCGCTCTCAGAAAAAAACGGTCAGTTCCAGGGTATAAATCGCGCAATGTCAACAAAGTCTAGGGATCGCCGGTGTGGCCTTGCGCGTGCAATCGGGCAACGCAGTCCGTAGCGACGGAATTTGCTGATAAGCGCACTCCTTCACAAAAGTCTAACTTTGGTATTTCTCTCCGCTTTCATCTGCCAGACGCTCGTCTAGAGCCTTACGAGCGTCCAGCGCTTCTCGATAAACTCCTTCCAGCGAAATATTTTTTATATTCTGTCTGCTGGCCAGTTTGGCTGCTAAACCGGTGTGGGGGTAGCAGCGTAAGATTTCGTAGAGTTTAGAAAGAGCGTTTTCAAGGGAATCCGCATCGCGGTTCTTCCTGAGTTCCACCGCTTCGCCAAACAACTTATCGGCGCCGGCTTTGTCTCTATCAGTAAATCCCATACTTTATATTACCCTTCACGTGTCTGGTGGTCATTTAGGTCTCATCTTACTCTGCAGGCTACAGAAAACACCCACCGCTAAATCAGAAGCCTCCTCATCGCCTCTCTAAGTCTAGCCAGGTTGGACCCCGTAACGCTCTCTGGCCTCTGAGAGCTATCTCTTTTTGCCCTTGCTATTAAACGCCGTAACAACGCGCCCCCCTACGGACGCGCACAGCCGTCGCTGTGAAAGACTATTTTAGGGTCGTTGAGCCTCTAGTTTTCCTAACCCGCCCGTGAGCGTTGCATTACTCTGCCCGGCGCCTGTATCTGTTAACGAAAGCCTAGATTAGCCCAAACTCGTAGACAATCTAATCATTTGAGGTTGAGCCGAAAACGGCTATTCTAAGTGATGGAAAAAAATAGACAATTGGCGCTACGCGTTGCTGAATTTTTCGGTAACGAGAGTTGGATTTATCCGATAGTTTTAGTTGCAGCGGCTACGCTGGCATATTTAATCGTTCGCTTTCTTGCTATTCCGCTGATCCAAAGAGGAATAGAACGCACGCCCAGCCAGTGGGATAACCTAATTGCTAAGCGCGGAGTATTAAATCTCGCAGCGCTACTAGCACCAGCAATTGTTGTATATGTAGGCGTTGCTCATTATCCAGAATTTCTGGGCCTTGGGCGGCGCACTATACTAGCTCTCATGTTCTTAATACTTACATTACTTATAGGTCGTCTTCTTTATGCAGTATTAGATATTTATAATCTCTATCCGATTTCGAAAGAGCGCCCGATCAAAGGTTATATCCAGCTCGCAAAGTTAGTCGTTTACTTGCTGGGATCTATTGTTGTTATTTGTATTCTTCTCGACCGCTCGCCTTGGGGTATTTTAGGCGGCCTTGGCGCAGTGACTGCGGTTCTCCTATTAGTCTTTCGTGACACAATTCTATCGTTTATCGCCAGTGTTCAGCTCGTCTCAAATGACCTGATAAGAAAGGGTGACTGGTTAGAAATGTCCCAATTTGGTGCGGACGGGGAAGTGATAGATATGGCTTTACATACAATTAAGGTCCGCAATTGGGATAATACTTACGTCACTATACCAACCTACAAAATTATGGAGAATTCGTTCAAGAACTGGCGGGGAATGAGCGATTCTGGGGGACGGCGGATTAAGCGTAGTTTGTTGATAGACCAAACAAGCGTTCGGTTTTGTGATGATGAGATGATAAACCGATTCAGTAAATTTAAACGTCTTACTCCATATTTAGAACTTAAGAAAAGTGAGCTAGCCGAGGCCAACGCGGGTCTAGGGGTCAGCGACCTAGAGAAACTACCGCTCAACCGACGTGCATTAACTAACCTCGGAACATTTCGTGCCTATTGCCAAGCCTACATAGAAGGAAATTCAAATTTCCGGAAAGATATGACTCTGATGGTTCGTCAGCTTTCGCCAACACCAGAGGGCCTCCCACTTGAAATTTATATATTTTCCAAGGATATTAATTGGGTAAATTATGAGGGGATACAGGCTGACTTATTTGACCACTTATTGGCTGTACTACCGTTCTTTGGCCTTAAAGTGTTTCAAAACCCGACGGGCGCGGATTTTCAAATGCTCTGAGGTCTGCCCCCAGTAAATTCGAGAGCGCGCGACGCTATTTGCAACAGCGGGTTATCGAAGGCATGTTTTGCCTTGCTCCGTTAGTGTCTCTAGTGTCACATTTTCGAACTCGACGGAATTCCATGCCAGATAACAGATAATAAGAATACTAGCTCGTCATATTCATTGCAGCATTGGATGTAGCTTATTAATCCACTCTTCTGCACTCCAACCAGATGAAATATCGGGCGCCTCCAAACCGTTAATGAAAACCGTGGGCGTTACATGCACAGCACGAGCCCGATGATATTTAACTGCCCACTTTAGATGCTGGGTGACATCGCCAAGCCCCTCGTTTCCCGTAACACCTTCTAACTTCAACAAATTTCTAAACCTCTCATGATCGTAACCGCCGACAACTGCAATATCAGAGAGTTTGTCATATAACTCGTTCCTACTTAGATCCCCTGTGCTGTCGTCAAAAAATAATGTTTGTTGGGCAAAAATCCGGTTTATGTATGAGATGGCCTTGCTTTTGTCGAGGATGACAGCAGCCATGACCGCTTCATTCATGCAGCAGCTTTGAGAATGCCAGGGTTGCGGAACGCAATGGAACAAGAATTCAATTTTGTGAATTTCTGTTCTCGCTTTCAGTTCAGTAATTACTGGATTGTAGATAGTAGAGAACATTGTATTGGAGAATGGGCAACAGACGTCATGAAACATCTCTACGACGACTGATGGGGAGGGTGCATTGGTCATTTTGATGCCAATAGGCTGCTGCGGTAAGGGGGCGGGCAAGCTCTAAATCCTCCGTTCAACGGCAAGGCATTAGCTTAGTTGCGGATCTAAGTAATTGATATAAAAAAAGTATTAATGGATGAGAATTCACGAACCCATTTACATGTAAAGAAAATATAGACCACTTCCGTCCCATTATATAGTACTGCGAACCGAGTTGAACCAACACCTGTTCCATCTCACCGCTGATCTAAATATTCTGAATCTGCCTTATATGTAGAGGAGTTCTCAATTCTGAGTGGTTTTCTTCAATCAAACGGGCTCAGGCGGTCATTGAAACCTGGCTGAAACAATACAATTACACCCGCCTGCTATTGGCTTTGTACATACGATTACTCGTGCTCAGACATCTAATTGGGAAGCGGTACATAGAATTGGGACTTTACACGCACGTCGCGTGTGTGGTTCATTTTTCTGCCTTTCATCCATCGTCTGATGTCTGGGACAGAACAGATACGCTCTGCCCTGATCTGATAGGCTTAACTTAAGTACTGCGTATTGAGGCAAAACAGACAACCCGCCCCTGTACCCCACGAAAATAACTAATCGCCTAGCTACTTATGTTGTAACCAAAATCTCGTTGAGCCACGTAAAGAGGAAACAAAGAATGTACGCAAGTATAATTGAACTCCAGTTTAAGCCCGGTTCGATGCAGGCGGGACTAGATCATGTAGTTGCATTGCGTCCGCAACTTGTGCAGATCGACGGCCTCAACCAGATGATATCCATTGATCGGGGTGACGGTATGGTAACAGTCGTCGTCATTTATGATAGTAAGGCGCAGCGCGAGGCAGCAGCTGAACAGGCGCAAACTGTTCTAGCAGGGCTAGCAGAGTTTGTTGCCGCTCCACCGAAACGCCAGGGGTTCGAAGTTCTCGTGAACGAAAAATATTAATTCATTATTTGGGGTGGCCTTTGCCGGGGCATTTAAAATATCGCGGGCAATCTGTTGAATTGAGTGTAAATGGCGCTTCTCCAGGGAGTGCCATTTTGATGGCACTAAAACAGCGAACAGCGCATCAACATATATTATCACCACACTTTCGGTATTGGTGCCGTCGCAATTCATGGCTGCGGATGTGGCGAAACCCAATACTGGAAATTATGCGTGGATTCTGACGGCGGCTACACCCCTATTTTTGATGACTATGCCAGGAATTTCTTTGTTTTACGGTGGCCTGGTAAGGGCTAGGAACGTCACCTCTTTACTAAAGCAGTGCTTCTCCATTACATGCGTCGTCTCAGTACTCTAGTTTCTCTTCTTTTGTGGCCTCGCATTCGGCGACGGTGGAGGCATAAATTTGGCCATTGGCGGCTTCGGCAAACCGTTGATCTTCGGTGTCGAATTTGATGTCTGATGGGAGATATTCCCGATCATCTCTTTTTCACGGTCCAAATGATGTTTGCCGTCATTACCCCAGCGTTGATCGTCCGAGCTTTTGTAGATCGCATAAAATTAGTAGCCGTGCTCATCTTTTGCCCGCTTTGGCTAATGCTTGTCTATGCGGTCGTCCATCAATGGTTGTGGGAGAGTAGTTTCCTGGCTGAGCTAAGTATGATGGATTTTGCCCGTGGCCTTGTGCTGCACGTAACGTGCGGGACGGCCGTTGTCTTGGTAGCCGTTGTGATGGGCCGCCAACGCAAAGATCCTCCAGAATTCGGCCAGAGCGTTGCAGTGCAATCATCGTAGCTCCCTAAGATCCCCTCTATCTGACGTCGGCATCACTCTTGACGTCTATGGGCATGTGCTAGAGGAAAGTCTGCATGAACTGGCCAAGAGCTGCGGTATCGCGCTTGGGCAAGCTCTTGTGGAGCACGAATTGAACGGATAATCATTGAGGCCAAAAATTGTGTGGCCTTTTGCGTGATTAGGAGACGTTATGGGATGCAATGAAAACTATTTATGCGCATCTTAATGCATTGATCTCGTTATAGGATGGGTGCCCGAGTGGTTTAAGGGACCGGTCTTGAAAACCGGCAAGGGGTAACTCCCTTCGTGGGTTCGAATCCCACCCCATCCGCCATACCTTAGTTCACCAACGCCCGCCGACGTCCAATAATATCATATCACCGCCCCACGGTCCGCGTACCACGGCCCTCGGACCATTGCTCCAGCGCCGCGAGACAAGCCTCACCGACCGCGTTCCTGTCACGCGTTTGGTGCTCTTTGAGCAAGCTGTTGCGGACCAGTAAGTCGATGCCGCCCTCCCCAACCTCGACCGGCGCGACCAAGACCACACCCCGTGAGCGGCGCTCTCGGAGTCTCCTTGCACGGACGGTGGATGGCGCTTCAGTGTTTAGCCGAGGGGAGTCAATATGCAATTCATCACTAGCGGCGTCCGTTCACCAGTTCGTTGGGTGGTGCGTTGTTCAATATCTAACTAACAAGCACGATGCCACTAAGATCAAGGAAACTCTACCAACCGGTATGCTGCAATGGTAAACCTGTAACATATTAATTTTTAGGGCTACACTCTCCTCATGCGTTTGATAGCCGTTTCTCTGGCCTTCGTCGCCTCGCTGTTGATCAACACCCTGTCTGTGTCGGCTGAGGCAGAGCACCAACTAATTACCAGAGCGAACACAGCAGCGGATAAGGCTCACGATCTGGCTGGTGGGTATGCGAGTGCTTCTGCCAAGGCCCGTGAAGCTGCGAAGCGGGCCCTCAGCTTGCCCGCTTCAAGGCGCAACGAGCTTATTCATCCGGAATGGACATATGTAGGCGAAGTTCGTGATGGAATGGCGCATGGCTATGGGGTTTCCGAGCACTGGAACGGTGACCGGTACGAGGGTGAATTTCAGCTTGATAATAAAAGTGGCTACGGAATTTTCTACTTTGCCGATGACCACCGCTACGAAGGCCAGTTCCGGGACAATGAATACCACGGCTACGGAATATACTATTACCTCGCCGGTGGTCGGTGGAGGGGCCACCTTTACAAAGGTGAATTTCGAGGCGGCAAAAAGAACGGCTACGGTATCAACTATCTTTCCAGTGGCGAAACACACTATGCTTATTGGGAGAATAATGAGCCCGATCCAAAACGATGGGTGGTCAGAACTAAGGTTAAAGCTCCGATTCTTTTCGAATCAGGTGAGGAAGAAATTGAGGAACTCATTGCGGTTGAGCACGAACAACATCACGAACATCATGATGTTGAGCAGTGGCTTACAAGAGTTGAGCCGGAAAGCCCCGAAATTGAGGATCAATATCAAAACCCAAATTCGGCTCTGATAGTCGTTGATAAACCATACGTGACATTGACGAACCTCAATGTGCGAGAGCGACCCGGCAGGGATTCAACAATCTTAATGACCCTGCCTAAAAACTCCGAGATCACCGCCGTAGGTAAGGTCGAGAACGTCAACTGGTATTTGGTCTCTCGTAATGGCGAGAACCTCGGATACGTTTCAGGCACTTATATCGGCGAGGCTGACATTGTCCAACCCCAGATGAACGCCAGGAACCCCCACGCAGTCGCGGTGATCATCGGAAATCGTAATTACGAAGGACACATTCCCACCGTCGATTACGCCCACAATGACGCCGATGCCATCAAGAGGTTCGTCATCGACCGGCTAGGCTTTGATGCGAAAAATATTATTGTCTTGAAAGACGCAACGCGAGCAAAGCTTGAGGCGACCTTCGGGAATGAGCGTTTGTATGAATCTAAGCTTTGGAGCTATCTCAGTGCCGATCACGCCTCCGACGTAATGATCTATTATTCTGGGCATGGCGTATCAGGCCAGTACGACCAGAAACCCTATATTTTACCTACCGATTCAGACCCTGATCAGCCGGAGATCAATGGCTATTCCTTGGACATGCTTTATACGAACCTCGAAAAACTGGACGCTCGTAGGGTCACGGTGCTCTTGGATTCCTGCTTCTCCGGGGACAGCCACGGTGGTCGAGTGATCCGCGCAGCCTCATCAGCCTCACCCTTAATTTTGACAGAACCAAATACACATGAGGATAAACTGGAGATCGTTGTTTTGGCGGCTGCACGTGGCGACCAGTTGGCGAGTTGGGATGAGGAGGCGCAGCAGGGATTGTTCACACGCTATTTCCTTGAGGCGGTTGATGGGGCAGCAGATGCTAACAAGGATGGGGAGATCGATCTAGAAGAGGTCGAATTTTATCTGGACCGAACGATGACAAAGCGGGCACGTCGGGATTTTCGGCGGAAACAGAACGTCTGGGTGAGGGGACCGCCGGAGACGGTGTTGGTCGTCCTTGATCCTGAAGATTAGCCTATGAATCGAGCGACCCTCAACAAAATGGCTGTAGCCCAATGCCTATTTGCACATGGGTTGCGTACAGCACTTTTTAACTGGGTCCAAATTTTTTCAAGCGGCAATCGGTCAATATCTTGACGCTTCGATTGGGTGGCAAATTCTGATGTTCGGTAAACGCTTTTGGCCATTTTTTCTTCTTGCTCTTGTGACGGCTGCGCTATTGCTGTTGTGCAGCCCTCAAGGATCGACTTCCCGTGCTCTCGCTACGCCCACTGATTGCGAGGGCGTAAAATTTGAGGTTAAAGCAGGCAATTTTGAGGGAGCTAAAAAAGAATTAGAGAAAAACTACGCGCCGATGTATTGCGCATATTATCTCGCCGAGCACTATTACGAACAGGCGGAGGATGAGAAGGCGCGGGAATGGATCGAGCGGTCGCGCAGCAAGGGCCTGCCAGATTCCCAGTTTAAACTGCAGATATTCTATCTGACTCTCCTGCTCCGCGGGGAGACGTTCTCGCTCCAAGACGAAGCCGAGTATTGGGACCTGAGCAGTGGCATGCCTGAACTCGCGGACCGTCTGAACGCGAAAATAGAGGAACGATACGAAGAATTCGTAGTCGACTACCGCGACGATCCCTGGCGGAAGCTATGCCTGCGGCTACCGAAATTCTGGAAAGATAAGGTAGTCGTCGCCATTAATGTGCAGTCTATTTGTGAGAGGGTCACCGTCTGGCAGCGTTGGCGCGGTGATCCGACGACTGACCGTACTATTCTGACCGATCTCCAATCTAGTTTGGAGGCTCTCGCGAGTGAGGGTGTCCCGGGTGCGACCCGACGTGCCGAAGCGATCCAGAACTATATTTATTACTTGGATTTGATGAGTGACGGACCCAAAGAAGCCACGGTCTCCGACCTTGAGAAGGCCTCTAAACATCTGAATAGCGCAAACGAGGGGTTGGCTAAGTTAAATATCCCAGGCCATTTCCCTGACACACACGGCGCGCAAGATAGTTTGGTAGGAGCAAGAGCGCGAGCTTCTGTTGAAGCGGTGATGCGGGGCGATAAAGAGATTCCTGATTACGACACCCTCGATCATTGGGTTAACAGCAAAGCATTGAATTTATCCTACCGTAAAGTCGTCAAAGCCCTTAGCTACTATGACTCATGCCGGCGTGACGACTCACCCGATGCTTGGTCGTGCATAAGATTTATGAACAAACTGAAAAAACTCGAAGCTAAATCCGTGTTTCAAAATGTGCTGGGGGCGGAAGATTATTTTTTTGACGCGAAAAGTAAAGCGAGGAAGACGATCACTGCCCAAGCCACGACAACTGTGAAGCAACTGCTGGATTTCTACTCGGGGGATAGAGAATCGCACATCGTTGGCAGGAAACAGGCGCGTGCGATTCTGCACAGTTTCAACGAGACTGGTCAGTCTGCCTATTTGAACGAAGAAGGTCAGCATGACCTAAAACGCGTTCGTGGTATTAAGAAGAACCTAAAAAATCTTCTAGCTGTGCCAGCCCGGCCAAATATCGAATATGCCACCATAATCTGGAATGCTGTGGTCTACCTGCAGCAACACTCGCCCAATACATTGAGTATGTTCTCACCTAAAATTAAACGCCTTGCGGCTTGCGTGACAGCAGCGAAGGCCCTCCGTGACGAGACCAGGCAATACTCGCGCGATCTAGAAACTGCGGAGGACAGTGAGGTTTTCGAGTCTAGATACCAATTGAGGGACGCGATGACCACGCAACTCGGGAAAATGGGTAAGCATCGCTCTTATTGCTGGGAGAAAGAGCGAGTGACCGTACGGGAAAAATCAGACCTCGGGTTTAACAGCTCCCGACAGGGGGGGGGAAGTCTTCCAGATAGTAGCCGGCAGAAAACTCGTAAAGAACCCGGACGCGCACGTGAGTTATTTGAATATTGGATCGAGCCGCTGTCACGGACATATTTTGAGATGCGCCTTCGTTACGCGTCGGCCTACTTCCAGCCGGCATCTATGCGAGAACCCGCGTCTTCCAAAACATTAATTCAAGCATTTGTAAACGGAGAGAGGTGGCTCGGTGAATTAATTGATGAAGAGATGATACCGGTGCGGGGATTGGACGGCGGATTGGCAGTGGAATATGCCGAACGCAAGCGTAGTCTGTATACTTGCCTATTAGACAAGGTGAGCAACCCAAAATGGGACTGCTCAGCTTATTACGACGACATAAATAAATTTCCCAACTACGACTATTTTTCTGTCGAACGACTTGCGATTGACTCTATATTTTATGGCGGTGAAAAACTTCGTATTGCGTGGCACTGGCCCGTGGACGAAATATCCAAAATCAGCGACCTGAACACTGCCGTGACGCAGTCTTTGGGCGAGCATCAAGAAGACCGTCTAGATGATGCCAATGAGTCGGGTAACTTACCACAAGCAAAACAGATAAATTCAGGCAAAGGCTCCCCTGAACCTGAGAATGATGATCTTGTCTTAAGAATTCAGAAAAAGCTGGCCGCTTTGGGATATGAGCTAATCCCGGATGGAAAATCAGGGCCAAAGACTATTAGTTCCATCCAAGATTACCAATTATGGCGCGGTTTGGATAAAACTGGCCAGGCCACTGAGGGTCTGTATGAATATCTTGTGAGGACTGAGGACCGATTGCAGCAACAACTTCCTCCCCCGATGCAGGAAATTTTGTGTGGAATATTTTCCCGTTCAGTGGAACGCCCTAGATTTTGCCCTTAGATTCAAAGTTGACTATGAAAACGGGCGTTGATCCGATGTGTTTTGGTCTTTAGCCCGTCTTGAGGAAATTGATTGCGCGTGAACTTAGGCGCATCTCGCCGTGGTGGTATCCTTAATGATTACCGTCCTCTTACCTTCCAAGAGGACGCTATAGAGGCGAACAATATCGACCCGCACCACGTGCCAGTGAGGAGCCGTTCCGGCAATCGTTTTACCATGAAAGGTTTTAGGGCGGCCTTGCTATCGCTTTGAGCCAAGTCGGTGCTAGACTTCAGGCATGCGGAGGGTTCTTGGCATAGCTGTTGTCGTATCTGCGGTTGTATTCGCGGCGGTTGGCATACCTTTGTCGAATGCAGGAACTTCAGAACGCTTTGCGACTGAAAAAGCCGCGCTCGGAAAGCTCGCCAAGATATTGGTTGAGCAACTCGTCGACGCCGATCACGGTAATGAGGGGCTCTTGCTAGACGAGTTGGTTAGGTCAGCACCCCTCGTAATCGCCATCCGTAAGTTTCCTACAACGAATACCAAAGTACGCCCGGCTGTTGGAAAATTATTCAACAACTTACTTCGTTCGGCAGTAATTGAAAGGGCAGAAGGCCGCATTACTTTCGTGGCCCGCGAAGAGATTGAGGATATTTTAGATGATCAAATAGAAATCGGAGAATTTGATCCGGGGGACAGTGATGCGATTACGACCTTTCTCAGTAAGGTCTCGGCCGATGTGCTTCTCATTGGTAATCTTGAGAGATTCGGGAGTAATCTGATGGTGACCTACAAGGCGCTCGACAATCAGGGTCAGATCCGTGCGAGCGTTGATCCTCAAGAATTACCATGGAGCAGTGATTACGAAGAGGACCATAGTGAGCTTTCTGTTGAAAGCCATAAATATTTTGGAGACTGGCTAAAATTCGATGCATTTGGACCGATAGACGTTAGGCTGTCAATCGACAAGGGCTCGGACATCGGCAGTGAATTATTAACAGTCAAAATCAAGAGCGAGCTAGACGTTTGGCTCTACTGCTATCACCTACAGGAAGATGGAAAAGTTTTTCAAATATTTCCTAATAACATCAACCAAAGTCCGCGGATACCTGTCAACGGAACACAAACTGCCCAAGCAAAATTGAACCGGCCAATTGAGGAACCGGAACTTGTAAAATGCTTTGCTGTCAAAAAGGATATTAGTGCGCGACTGCCCAGCGAGTTCTTTCAAAAGGAGTTTGTGCCGCTTCCATCCAACATGAAATTCGATTTGCCTCGCATGTTCCGAACCTTAGAAAATGTTGTTATGACTGAGGCCAGTTTGGTTATTTCCAATAGTCCCCGTTAAATCCCATTAAGGTCTCTCCTTTTCTGAGGAATGGATGCTCCGCAAGGTAGCGCGAATATCCTCAAATAGGATAAGCGCTGAATAGCAATCTTCCCGTACATAGGATTTGAAGATAAATACCCCCCAACGGTATATCCCTGGTCACGTTTTGACTAAATGAATCGTGCATAGCACACCTGCATAAGATAGTTTTATACCCACGCACTTCTATCCAATAAGTTCATAGGTTTGATCTGCAGTGTTACCTCACAACCAAAACAATTAAATTTTATATTACCCATAAGTATTTCAAGTATATAATACTTATATCCCTAGGGCTGAAAAGCGTTTAGGGTCGAACCGGAAATCCCAGAAACGATGTCTGGGTATAGAATTGTACCAAAACGCGACGATAACCGAGCGGGGTGCTGCGATGACTCTACGCATTGGAGGTATGCTGCGATACTTTATTTTGAAGCAGACCCCTTCCCTTCCCCAGATTAGGAGACATGACCTCCATCTTCCTACAAATTATTTGATTAAATGTGGCATGAAAATCTCTACGGCAACCATATTATTAACCATAATCATCCTAATTCCTAACATCGTTTTTGCTCAAGTTAACGAAGGCGAATGGGCAATAGAAACTCTGACCCCCGACGAACCTATTCCCAGTGAACAATTTGCTGTAATTTATCGTAATAATGACAGTCTAATTCTAAGTTTACCATTAAATGAACTTAAGTTTGTGCTGCGTGAAAAATCGAACAATTCTTATAAAAGTCACACGTTCCACAACATATATAAAAGGGTTAGCTTACGATTAAAGATGAATAGTAAAACCTTTGAGGCCTCATTAGTTTATCAAAAACGCCATTTTAATGACTTGAGTGGCAATTACGAATCAAAATTTCTTGGTCATTACGGATATCCGCCTTCAGTGCCTAAACACTGCTTCGTCGGGGAATGGGAAGCAGAGCACTGGGATTTAGAAATGTTCAACCGTAGAGGTAATCTTGACACTTATCAGGTTATAATCCGGGACCATCCAGATGGTCCCATATTCTCAATCCCTAAAAAAGGAATCGAGTTTAAAGCGGCCCTGCTGCGTCACAACAAACTAAGTACAGTATCGCACCCACCCGGGACAACGATTGATATTAAATTCTCAAAAGATACTTTCGCGGGTGAAATTAATTATCCGGGGAGTTTTACTTCTTATAAAATAAAAGGACAAAGACCTAAAGGTTATGCCCCTCCGGAAACGGCCAACCCATTGTCCGTGGACGATGAACTTTCCCCCACCGATCTTAGTGATTCAGATAAGTCCATTAGCCTTAGTGAAAGTGCCTTGCGCGTGCTGAGGAATTTAGAACTATTGCGCGCGAAAATCAAAGGTGAACCGTATGAATTGTCCGTTGATACGGGTGAGGAAACTCTCGAAGAGTTGGATGATTCTGAAATTTCTACGTTATCCATAAAATACACTGAGAAATGCGAATAAGCCAAGGCTGTATAAGTATATAAGTTATTTATCTTAATTCGAATAATAGTTATTAATTTGAATCATACCAGATAACACTATGAGTTAATTTTCTTTGATGATATTTTTATATGGTTTATTCGAGTAAGTTTATACTTGTATACAAAGGTATTGTAAAGCTGACGCGCCTAAAACACTGGGGTGAAAATATGACTATAAAAATTGGGGTGTATCGTAAGATTATTTATTTTCTACTCTACTTGGCAATTCCATTTGTGCTGATCGCCATTGCGATGGCCGACTATTCTAAGGCTGCATCAACCCTGCCACCTCTTGTAAATAATCAGGACGAGGTCCTGCAAGAGTGCAAAGATATGATAATTGAAGCTCCTATTCCGACCGCTGGAATTTCAATTAATGATAATCAAAATATTTTCAAACTTCGAACTCACCTAAGAAATATTTTTACGAATACCTATGCGAAAGTAGCGTGCAATCCAGCTGCCGCTAACACCATAACACAGGAGTTTCTTAATCAGAAAAATAAAGAAATTCACGAACGACAGGAATTGAAACTTACGCTCTGGGAAAAATTATCAACAGAAAGCCTAGAGTTAATAAAGACACGGGAAAACCTGTTTACAATAGATGCAGAACTCAAAACTTTAGAGTCGGCTAAGGCTGTAAGAGAAAAGATATTAGAATTTGTGATAGAACGGGATAAAATGTTTGCGGAGCGAATTAATAACGCAGCTAAAATCTATATTGTAGTTCCGCTTACTATTGCCATATCACCTCGCACGTCTCTTAGGGAGGCAACGAGTTCAGTGTTCAGTTATTATTCCAAAGAAATAGTGAACACAATGAACGTTAAACAGAAAATAAACGCCCAGGCCAATACCAAATTTAGAGTTTTAATGGACGACATGGTTGAAATTATCGGAAGCGGCGCAGTCACGCCAGTTGAGTCGGATAGTTTTAGTTTTATTGGATTTGACCGCACTTCCAATGCATATAAATATTTAGTATTCAGAATGTTGAAAATTGAAGTGTTTAAAAATGAAGGTGAAGGCGTCGTACCAGGATTGCTCGAAGGAATTTGTATAGTACCAGGTGGTTATTTGGGAGAGGGGTGTCTTGCCAATAGTCTTCCGGCACAAGATATACAGGATTTGGTCAGTCATACAGGCGATATACCAGCGGACGAACTTAAAACAAAATTAATAGACATATATAGTCCTGACATAACAATATTAGATGAGGTAGCAAAATTAATATTATCTGCACGTATAAAAAATTCCAAAGCCCAAGAGGACCTTGCTATTATTTTACAACACTGGAAAGTAAAACTAGCGGAAACAAACCGGGGGAATTTAGAAAGGGATATTGTAGAACTGGAGAGAAAAATAAATTTATTAAGGAATGATAGGCGAGTAGAATTTTCTAATATGTTGGAGAAAAAAAATCAAACAGAAATTACGGCTGGAATATTACAAGTACAGGAAAAAGAATCAATAATAATACTCAAAAAGACCGTTGAATTAATAGCAGGTGCCAATCGTGATCCAACTTCGGCAATGAGGGAGGTGGTGATGGCTAGCTTTGATAGCATGATAGATGAAAGTCGCCAACTGGGTCCTGATTCAGTTGCATTAGTAAATGCAGACCTTTTGATAGAATCTCCAGGAAAGAAGGTTATAGGGCCATTAATACTTGCGAATTTTTATGTCATGCCAGCCCAATGGGTGCCGGAGGGTCAAAGCGTTATCGTTCGGTTTACTTTAATTGGAATATGGAGTGTTCAATCCAGCGAAGGTGTCGATGTTTCAATTCAACCTATGGTCAAATTTGATGGGCAGAGGGACCTTGAGATAAGCCAGTATGAAATATCGTTGGCTTGGTGGCATCGGTGTGTTGAGGCTGGGAAGTGCGACAACGCCAAAATGGCAGAAATGGACATAACTAAGGGTGATATTCCCGTATATGGGATTTCGTGGGAGCAGGCGGTTAACTTTACTGAATGGTATACTGAATGGTTCCTTGAAATGACTGGCAATATTGGTCGGTTTCGCTTGCCGACCGTTGCCGAATGGAAAATTGCGGCGGGTTTGTCGGTGGATGGCAAAGTGCCCGAGATACCATGGATGAATAATTCTGGTGATGCGTGCAGATACGAAAACGTTGCGGATGAAACAGGACGCGTGGGCCACCTATTGACCAACTTCTATCCCTGCGACGATGGATACGCCTCCGTTGCGCCTAGCGGACAATTTGTGCCTAACAAGATAGGTGCATATGACATAATTGGAAATTTGAAAGAGTGGACCTCGGATTGTTCTGAAAAAATGTGTGCCGTTGTAGGGCTGAGTTGGCGCAACGGACCGCCCAGCAGAGAAAAAATATTTAGTTGGAGCGAACTCCAAGACATTAGTTCAGGTTCTTCACTCGTAGGTTTTCGCATCGTCCGAGATCGACGAGAAGGTTCCAATACAGAGACTGCAGCGGCTACTACGCAGCAAGTCCGATTGGATAATGGCCTGTTGGAAGAGGGCGCAAATGCTGGCATGCTTACGGCCGAGGAGAGGCTCAAGAACGAGTTGAACGATGCGCTAGAGAGGGCCCACTCGGCTGAATTCACTCTCGAGCAACGCCTTGAGGAGTTCACCGCGTTGAATGAACTTACCGTGGCTAACGAGCGTGCCTTGGTGAAGCAAGACCAGAAAATTACTTCACTCGAACAGGTACTGGAGGAAGCCAGGGTTGCGCACCCTGTCGTGGAAGATCACGAACGTGAGAAAGCGCGCCTCGATGAAGAAGAAGTCATCCAACTTGCCGCCGCGCTAAAAAGCCGCGAAGACGAAGCCAGCCGGCTTGCCGCCGCGCTAAAAAGCCGCGAAGACGAAGCCAGCCGGCTTGCCACGATCGTGGAAGATCACGAACGTGAGAAAGCGCGTCTCGATCAGGCGTTCAGTGCCGCGCGCGACCGCTCAAGCGAGCTGATGGCGAAGCTGTCCGATGAGAGCGAACGCACCGCCCTCGCCCAGAGAGAGCTGAGCGACCGCGACGTCAGGTTAAGCGAATTGCAGGATCTTTACCTACTGTCCGAGAATCAACAGGTGCAGGCACGCGACTTAACAGCGCGGCAATCCGACAAAATTGGCGTTCTCAACCGGCAAATCCTGGTGTTACGGACGCAGTTGGCACGCATTGAAGAGGCGCTGGATACGTCAGAAAACAAGTCAGAGGAGCAGAATGTAGTGATCGCTGATCTCGGCCGGCGCCTCAATCTTGCCCTCGCCGCAAAGATTGAAGAGCTGGCCGAATACCGTTCGGAATTCTTTGGCCGTTTGCGCCAGGCTCTTGCCGGCCGTAAGGGTTTCACCATCATTGGCGATCGCTTTGTTTTTCAGTCAGAGGTGCTGTTCAGCTCGGGCTCGGCAGAGCTCGGCAGTAGCGGAAAGGCGGGGCTGAATACCTTCGCTAACGTGCTGAAAGACGTGATGATGCGCATTCCCGAAGACCTGCCCTGGATTTTACAGGTCGACGGACATACAGACCGAATTCCCATTCGAACCCCGCGCTTCCCGTCCAATTGGGAGCTGTCGGCGGGGCGCGCTATTGAAGTCGTGAATTATCTGGTGACCCAGGGCATACCGCCAGAGCGGCTGAGCGCCACCGGCTACGGCCAGTTTCAACCGCTTGACCGGAACGACGACGAGATCGCCCACCGGCGCAACCGGCGCATTGAACTTAAGCTCACTCAGCGCTAGAAGCGCCTCAGCCGTAACCCTTGCCCCCCGTCACCGCTCGGGGCCGGTGCCTTCGAATTGGAGGGAGATAGGCCATGAATCCTGTCACGATAATTGCCCACCAATCAATCTTAATTCATGCTCTAGTGTACCAAATGTAGTCAAAAAGCGAGCTTCCCGTAATCTAGCCACTATAGGTGTGATGTGCGAATGACCACGGTTAAGGCGGCTTCAAAGAGGTGGTGCTTGCGACCACTTGTTCTCGTTAGTCTATTCGGCGTGATATTGATTACAAATGGTGTCGCGCCAATTGACGCATGGACGCAAGAACTGGGCGGTGTTGCCAATGACGTAAGAGGAAATGTTGTCCGAGTTTATAGCTCTCAAGACATAGACAGGCCTATCTCGGTCGGGCTCATCGTTGGCGGGCGATCTATGGGGGAACAATTGCTAATAGTGACTTCATCAGAAATTGTTTCTGGTGGAAGAGGAGATGGGCAGACGGTTCAAGTCAGATATCAAAATGATATTTCCACTAATGCCCGTGTTATCGATAGCGGGCATGGAATTGCGCTGCTCGATGCGAAAGGCACAAATTATGAGAGCTGGAATAAAAACATATTGGGGTGGAACGAATGCGTTCAAATCAACCAGCAGGTCAGACTATTTGATGTATTCGGAGATTCGGCGTCTGAACTGTCCAGCGTAGCTTCCGCAGATATCAACTATCCAATTTTGATCGATTCAGCAAAAACCACTGAGGAGGTGCTTGGTTCTCCGGTTGTTACAGAGTGCGGTGTCATTGGCCTCGTTATTCAAGATACTGGAGGCAGCGACATTCAATTGCGTGCGCTCTCGATAGATTCACTGAAACTGGCAGTGACACTGTGGAATCAAAAGTGGCAGCTGGCCCGTCGAAATCCGAATTGCGAACCCGAACAACGGAAATTCGTTGTCAGAGGAAATGAGCCCGTGAGGTTGCAACCTCATCCTGGCGACGGAGGTAATGGACCACTCATCGATGGATGGTCCCACGTTCGTAGTCTCAAACAGTGCGATGGCAATTGGCGCTATGTTGAAGAAACAGTCAATGAATCACTGGACGCAACCAAAATCCTCGATGACATCCCTTCGGAAGGCGGTCAGTTGGAAGGACTTCAAAAAAGAGGTTTTATTAGGGATGGCAGGCTAGTAGCTCCGCCATTATGCAAGTCCGAATCACAAGATTTTGTTGTTATGGGAAATGATGGCGTCAGGCTGCAATCTCATCCTGACAGCGGTGACTCCGGACCAATCATCGCTGGGTGGTCCCACGTTCGCAGCCTCAAAAAGTGTAATGGTGATTGGTATTTTATCGAAGAGGCCATCAACGAGCCTCAGATAAGCGGCTTTGTGAAACAGGAGATGTTGTTAGATTCACCAGAATGCACGCCATTGGACGAACGTCTCAATGCGGATGATGGTAGTTCACTCTTTGCGAACCCAAACAGTCAGACACCAATTGAAACATTAAGCTCACCTGCCAAAGTGCAAGCGACGGGTGAATGCGGTGATGGCTGGTACTTTGTCGATATCGCCGATGTCGGGGAAGGTTACATGAGAGATTTGAATTGGCCGACTCCTGAGAAGTGTGTTGAGTTGACGGGCGACCGTCGAGCATGGATCGTAACCGCCCCAACGACAACTTCTTTAGTCACCCATCCTAAATCGAACAAAATAGTTGGAAAGTTGGAAGCTGGACAAAAGTTTATCGCTGACTCTATATGTGAAGACCCTTCGGGCAAAAGGTTTCTCAAGCTAAATTTTAAGGACCCCAAAAGCACAGCCTATCTTCCTAGATCGGCCGCTTACCATCGCTCACCGGCATGTAAGTCGGTTACGTTGGATTACTTCCTTAACGAAGAAAAGGTCCGTCTGCGGAGTCACCCGTTCGACGAGACACCAGCCGCTCCACACCTGCTGAATAAAGGAGATATGGTAGTCTTTAAAGGCCTATGCAGCGGAAAATTCGTGAAGGTGCATATCAAACAGAATAATAAAGTGAGAACCGGTTATTTGAAATCTCACCAACTAAGCCCGGTGTGCAAGAGCCAATCTTTTATAGGGCAACTTAGAGAACCCGAAACTTTGCGTTCAGGGCCGTCCAGTATCTTTCCTCCCATGTCTGACCACACCAATCTCAAAGATGGCACACGGGTGCAAGTGCTTGCCAAGTGCAACGAAAAATATTGGAAAATCAAATACCGTAATATTGTGGCATACGTTCAGAACGTAGCGCCTGCAGGGGCAGATCTATTATGGTCATCAGATAATCTACCGAACCCGAATTGTGGCCCATATGATGCCGCTAAACCAAAGGTATTTCTGCGCTCAGGCGATAACAAAATCCTAGTGTTGACCGGGACCGATGCTTCTTTCAGCTCATTTGATCAAAAATTGGAATCCGTCCAAAGTCCGTCAGAAGAACTGATTTCTGTAATATTGGATACAGGTTCTCAATCGCCTTATTTGTATATTCATCTTGAGCCAGATGAAGATGAAACGATTCCTTCTAGATTTAGGATTTATTGCAAGGTGGATTTTAGTTTAGCATTGGATGTACAGATTCCTGGGTTTTTTGCAGATCCTTCCGGATCACACTTCGTAGCGGAGCCAGCAGAGCCTATCGCGGACAATCTTGAACTGCAGTATGTGCTACCCGAAACGGCTACAGAGTTTCCAGGTGGCGGATTTGCCGCCCAACTCGGCGACCAAGGCATCCTGATATGGGCAATAGAAGACGGCACAAGTCGCTTGTATATCGCAGATTTAATGCACCCAGTATTAGCGTCTACCCTCGGCTGGGGAGAAGAGGGTGTGCGCCTGACGTACTTGACGAGCGAACACCAACTAGGAATCTGGCCACTAAGCGGTCAACCCCACGTACTGGCCAAGTTATCTGTCGATGGTGCTGCCATCGAGGATGGCTCGGGATCACAACCCTTCAAGGTCAAATTACTCGATGAATTCAATAGATTTTTTGTCCTTTATACCAAGCGTGGGTTATTCAAAGTAATTGATATATCTGGCCAGATTCTAAAGTTTGATAGGTTCAATAATCTAGATTTACAATATTCCGACGTTGACTGGTTTCATTCTTCTGATGGCCGCACCCTCGCAACGTTGATGCTTTACCAGGGTGAGCGAGAGGTATCACCGTCGGTATTTGGGAGAATGATCTGGTTAAGAGGCTCTGAAACATTCGAAGAAAAAATAGATTTATCAGAACTTTTTAAAGGCTACAAACCTAGCCACATTAAAGTATTTGGAAGAGAGGGAGGTAGGGGTTCTCTTCTACGGGAAGACGAATTTAGCATTCTGGATCTAATTTTCGTCTATAATTATGACTCTGACGCCAAAGTCAAGTCCACGACTTGGAAACGCCGTTCCAGTGGAGCGTGGACTCATAAGATTAACAAGGAATTTATGCTTAAAGAACGTATTGTTATGGACGAAATAAAAATTCTTTATCAAGATTATAGACGGAGCGGAGTCTTGTATATCGAAACAGATCCCGAAATTGATGATGAATTTATTTCCCGCAGTATAAGATTCGGAAGATAAATATGATCATATTTATTTTTCGTTCCTTCATATTTTTTGTGTTTTTTTATTCAGCGATAACTTGTGTGCCACTCAAAACCATTCACGCGGAATCCCTTTCACTAGATTTCGTTACCGGTGTGTTCCTTCACGACTCCGTAGACGATATCAAAAACAGTTCTGGTAAAAGTTTAACACGGGGTGGAGACCTAATTGATCAACGACGCCAAGTGAAAATGAAATATCCTTACGTTATAAACGGACAACTAATTTTTATCGCCTTCGACGAGGGTATGGGTTGTGCCCAAGTATTTTATCAACCTTTAAGTAAACTTCTGGACAATGGCTCGTGGACTCGGGTGCCGTACCACCCTATTCGTGATGGTTGTCAAACATCAGATGAATTCGACGACAGTAGAAACGAAATTAAAGCTGTTCACTCCGGCCCGTCCACCCTTGAAAAGACTCAGGATATTTGGCGCCTCTATAATCTGGACCAACCAGATCAACCGTGGATCGAGGTAAAAGAGTCAATTAGAGCTTATTTACATGATATAAATCAGCAAGAGCTCCTAGCCCGAGCTGAGGGATTATATGTTGGCGACCAATTAAAATTCCCATGTCGCAGAATATTTACCGTTGATCAAAAGAAAAACCTACTAGCAGTCGGCATCCGTGACGCCAACAACAAATCCATTGTATGTCTTCTAAAATATAATAATCCCGGCAATTGTTGCGCTATAAACACAATTAAATTGTCCGGTCATGAACCAAAGATCTCAGAAAATGGACAATTTGTAGCTGTTGCGGAAAGGGGTAAAAATAGAAAATGGAAACTAGGAATTTATAAAACAGACACAGATGTAAAACAGTATTATAAACCTATTTATGAAAACCAGAATTTACTTTTTTACGATTTAACAAAGCAGGAGGGGTTTTATTTTTCAGGTTCCTATACTTGGATTGGCCAGGATTTATATTTTAATAGCCTTCCGAACCAAGGAAATCCTGCGGTGTTGTCACGTGTCCGGTGCGTGAATGGTGAATGCGCGTTAAAATCAACCTTTGAGGTATCTACGACCTGTGTAAAACTACCATGGAAAACTAAAGGTTCAGAACGTACTTCTAACGAGATAAGCCGAAATCCGGTAAAAGGACGATTAATATGGTCACCTTTAGATGACTCAACAAATAAGCAATGTAATGAAAAACCAAGAGCAGGCGATCTCGAATTGGGTGAAATAATTTGGTATGTTCCCTTTCAATATAACAGCCGCACCTATATAGCTGCTCAGACAATTATTCGACCACTGGCTGAAAAACACCACCAAATCGCAGGGGGTTGGGGCCGCAGTTGGCTAACACGTATCATCATTTATTCAATTTCTGCCGATGATGAATAGTTTTTAATTACTCCTTAATTTATAGATTTCTCTTGTGGAACTCTAGATAATCGATGTCAAAGATAAGACCTGACAATGAAATTATGAAAATTATTTCTCAATTATCTTTAGGCTTGCCCGACTCTCTAACGCAGATTTCACTTCTGTCCTGTTACAATTATCCTTCAATTAAAACCATTCTAATAATTTTAGTTACCGTTTCCGCGATGTGCTTCCCCTCACAGTCAAGTGCTAGGGACATATTCACGGACATACCAGAGCCAGTCACAAAGCTCATAATAAAACATGACATTCTTTCTACAATAATTGACGCCCAAAAGTTATTAGTAGAGCATTATGACAGGCATAAAACTCTTTTAAACAAAGAAGATCTCGCGTTATGGGAACAACACGTTCGCTATGCCCGTTCAGCAGATACCGAACAACCTGACAATCTAGAAACATCGAACCCCACCAGTCAGTTCGTATTTGGGACTGATATACTAAATTTATATGATTTCCGGAGCCTAGCAATCTCACTTAAAAGGCTAAAAACAAAAATAGCACAATTGGAATGCAATAAGTATGAAATTCAACACCTCGATCTTGGAGGCCAAAACTTAGATCTGCACAGCTTGGACCTCCACAACTTTTTCGTATTTTATCTCCGTAACGTTCATCTAGTATGCAATAGCCCCGTATTGTGGGTACCATCAAAATTAACTAAAAGGATACCCCGACTTTTGCACGACTGCCTTGAAGGTATTGAATCATTTAAATGTCTGCATGAATATTATGAAAATAGACCGCGGGCCTTTGCCCAATCCTCAAAATTACCGCAATTTTTGAATTCTCTCGCATTTAAATATTTATCAGTGGCCTTTGACGCCAAGTACCTATGTATGGTTGAAAGTGAGTATTTGGCGTCCAGAAATGATTTAAAACAAGTATTCTACCCGGAGTTATCCCAACTTCACGAATATATCATACTTATTATTCGAGCTAGACTGTCATTTTGCTAGTCGGTTGATAGAAATCACCCACCAAGGGATAAATATAAATGATATTAATTCAAATTTTAAAATTCTCAAAAACAATAGTTTACGCATTGGTTGTTATCTCAATTAATCTCGCGTTGGATAAATATACCGAAGGTTCGACAGCCCGTGCAGCCGACACTGAAAACACACTTAAGATTGCTACAATTCAGTTCACCTCTGAATGGAACCCGATATCACATTCCAGTTTTCCTGCAACGCTTGTTACAGCATTGACTACTGAACGACTCTTTGAACCGGTATGTTTTGGTCAAGGTGTCAAAGCAAACGACTCATATATGCCGGTTTGCCAAAACCCGGCGGTACAAATTGGCAGAGGAGGGGTAAATCTAAACATTGTGGGGTGCAGGGCAAATGGTGCTCAACTCAATGCAAGTGATGTACAATATACAGTCGAACAAATTTCTAGGGTTATGCATAATAGTCACAGCCTTTATGATCTGAAGATACAAAAAGGGCGGCTATTAATTGAGGGCGGAGCCGCAGATTGGTATATTAACCACGCATTTTCATTCCCAGTATTACGTCGGGGCCCCGAAAAATTGTTTCTCATGCGGATATCAACGGGAAAGAGCGGGGATCAAATAATAAACACTTATAATAATGTAACCGCGGGCAACTACCGTCTAGAGGAAATTCACAGTGATACCGTGAAACTAAGTCTACGCCCTGGCTCTACCACAGCCGAGAAACCGAATGTTTCGAAGATAAACTTATTGATATACGATCGCATGCAAGATCTGGCCCGTGATATGGTACAGGATAATCCTCCCCATGTCGTTTTGAACCTAGGGAAAACAACCACTAAAAACCGGTATAATAAAAGGCATTCTCCCGATTTAACGAGTTTCACATATATCGGGTTTAATTATAAAACTGACGATGCGGTCAAAAGAAGACTTTTTATTGATAAACATTTTAGAGAACTTTTTACAAAGTCCTTATGGCATATTGAGGAAATAGGTAATTTTGTAAAAGCCTCTGGGATTGGAACCTTTCTTGGAGAAAGTTTTGAGAGCGGGCAACATATAACCGTTATTGATCCGTCCTCAAAAAGCGATATCAAACGAAGTATCCAAACTTATTTAGAAAAGCGTTCCTGGTCAGGAACGTTAAAGTTGAAAATAATAGTGCCACCAGATGTGGGTGAAATATTTGATGAGGCGGACCTTAAAAATATAACCATAGGTTTAAACGACCAGTGGAAAACCGTCGAAGAGGACAGAAATATAGACTTTACTATTACTCCATCCGTCACTCCAGCGATTTTTGACAGATTAAAGAAACGAAAGAAATATGATTTAGTATTAGACACCTTTTATTTTGGACAAAATAAACTCAAATATATGGCGTTCCTACACCCAAAAAGTCAGATTAATGAATTGCAATTTGAAGGAATACCTATCGCCGAAATAGATAGATTTATCCAGGATGTGGATACTCAGGGATTTTTAGATCGGGTACGTGACACCTATCCGGTTGCCGTAATTGGTCGGCTTGACAGACGACATTTTTTTCTTAAAGAACTCAGAACAGCAATTCCACCGGATCCACCTTGCAAGTCAGAGACCATAGTGGAACCATTTTATAACGTCAAAATGTGGGAAGTGAGAGTAGATAAGGAATATTAGTGTACGCCCATTTTGAGCGGTCACCATAATTATTTTTTGCTAATACAAATCAGTGTGATAATCGGAATTAGTCCAGAACTACAGACCAAGAATTGAGGAAATATGAACAATTTCGTTGTCAAACGAATTTTGTTGTCGAGATTACTCGGGCAATGTGTGATAGCGATTTTCATGGTAGTAAGTTTGTTTTTGTTTTGGGCATTTGATTCAAATACAGAGGTATGGATTCGGGAAGCAAAAAACTTGACGATAACTACGCTCAAAACTACGCTTCTAGGATTTTCTGTATTTTTGCTGGTATTTTCATTGTTACTAGGTTTGCTGGCATTAGCTTTTTACTTCGTTCGTGAAGATAAACAAAAATTATCAATTTTTATAGTTGTAACATTCGCATTGATAGTGGCTGTTAATTCAGTGCCAATGGTCATCTACCTAGAAATCTTTCGCGATCACTATACGTTTTCGAATTCCTTAAAGGCCGCAATATCACTTATTGGTTCGAATGCAATGGCCTATTACTTCTTCCATGGGTTTGTGTCTGAGCTTTGGGAGGAGAGTCAAAAACTTTATGTAGTTAGCGCTACGTTTCGTGGAAAATCGGTGATCGGTCAGCTCAAAGAACGGGCAACATGGTTGTTGATTGGATATTTAAGCCCTCTATTTTATTACATTTTATCATTCAGTTTGTTCACTGATATATTACTTTCACCCAAAGGACAGGGCGAAAGGGGAATTGTCAGGGAATTATTTATATTTCTTCTGCAGCCAGACACTGCTTGGTCTAGTCAATTTTGGGTCTATTTAATAACCATGCTAGCTATTGTAATGCCAATACGGATTTTACTAGACTGGTGGGTAGTTGCCTGGGAAAAGAACAAAAATCTTTAGACAGAAGTAGAACAACTTATCATGTCAATGTGGAAAGAATTTAAGCAATCTGAGGAACAGTCCTGCCCTGCACTCCGCTTAGAGGAATGTGGCAACTATGGTTGAGTATTTTGTGATACCTTATGTTTGATCATTAAGCTAATTCAATTGGAGTGTTCCAATGAGGGCTTTGTGATTTAGTTTTATCTGGTGCCGGAAAAACAAGAATTAACCAGGGACATTGTTGATTTCCTGCCTCCTTGGGCACTCTTAGATGGCCAGCCAAAGATCCACCTGTCATCAAGAGGGGGAGGGTCATTATCTAGCGGTGTCCTTACCTGTCCCCACGTTTTTCATCCCTAAGCATAAACTTGGAGAAATCTTCGATAAAAACTCTCTATATTCTAGACAAGCCTTCCCGGAGGTCCGGGACCCCTCCTCGGAGTTTTCGATCCTCTCCTCCCAGGGCGACTATGGAGATGTCTCATGTCCACAAACGAAAGGTATATCAGTGGATCTGGTGTAGTGAGTATCGGTCGTCCCGTTAGATAGGCGCGGATGCTGGTAATGGTGTTTTAGGGATTGGGCTATTTGGCTTGATCATTCATTATTGGTTATTGGATAGTAGTGAGGCTTAGTACTTGTGCTACTTCCTGATCTAAAATGCTCAAGTGCGGCGGGCCCTCCGCCAAACTTTCTAACCACTCATTATAATTATCAATAAGCGTTGGCTCGTTTTCTAACCAAGGCTTAAGATTTGTCGGTCCATTGGTAATAACCTGAAATAAGAGACCGACAATATTACAGGCGTCCCTACGCAAATTACCGGAGGCGGTCCTCAATTCGAGTCGCTCATTCATCGCACGGTTCAGATCACTTACACAGGTTTGCTGATTTTGTGAAACCAGATGAAGACTTATTGCATTCCAAATCTGAGCGACGTTTGAAAGGTTCCGGTTACTTATTAACTCATTAGAGGTGCAGTTAAGCAAAGCTTGAAGAATGAGTGCGGAATTTTTGAGTGCTGTCTTTCCTGTTTCAGTCAATTCACCATCACTTATGAAACTATCACTCAATATATATTCACACTCTTTACCCGCTTTAGCAATTTGATCTGGCAAAAGCACTATATTCACAGATGTTGAACCTGGTTCACGTACAATAAATGCGCTTTCGCGTGCCAACAAGCTTTGATCCTCTGGAATGGCGTGGCCAGTGTATTGACCGGGAAGAAGTTTCATAGTTATTTCGTGTTCTGGACGAGCTGATATCTCTGATATAAAGAGCCTATTTGAGGAAACTGACCGCATAAACACTCGGAGCGCGATATCGTTGTCGTTTTCTTTGGGCGGGGTTCGGAGACTAAATACTGTCGCGCTAAATGGCTGTTCAGACAATTCTATAGTTACATCGTTGTCCTCTAGCCTACTACCCTCAATTGAGGCTACAATAAATTCTTTGGTTAAATTACTAGCCGTACCCCAATGTGGAATAATCCAAAGTTCAGCGTGTTGAACACCGCGTGGGAATTGATCAAGTAAATATTCACCGGGGTTTCCTGATACAGCCGCTAATACTTCTTGTGATACTTTTCTCGAGACAAAGCCATACTTAATTTTTAACTCGTGTTCTCCCAGAATAGGTTGTTCATCTGGCCCCAATAACGTTAATCGTACGTTGTGTGTTTTGGCTCTCCAACACATGCTTAATTTTTCCGGTAAGATTTTGTTAATTTGTTCGGCCACCCAAAATGCAGCATCTTCACGCGAGGGTTGCAATGGCGCCTTAATATTTTCAGTGCGCTGTTCCTCCAATATTTTACAATCTGGAATTAGGACCTGCATATAGGGTAATTTAAATGGAGCACCCTTACTCCCTCTCCTAACCTTAATGGCAATGTCATTGTCTGGCCGCGCCTTTTTCCGACCTGCTTTACGAACAATAACATTTGACAGTTTGCGGGTAGGACCAGATCCATAAACGCTTCTACTGATACCTGTTTCAACAATTTTTCTCAGAACCGGGGTATCAAGAACCCTGCGATCTATTTCAACGACCATGTTAAACTCAGTTTTTATCGGTTGCTGACAAAGATTTTTATCATCTGATACATTGAGTTCACCGCAAAGGATTTGTTCAAGCCCTACATCTCCGAACACAAAAAACCTATCTGGGTGGATACTTCTTAACTTTGCAAGGCCTCTGCCAGTCAGGTCACGCACCGAGAGCCGATGAATTTCACGCTGACAATTGAAATTCGTTAATTCCTCAGAGGTGTAACCCCAAGGGGCGTCTTTCCAGCCTCGAAGAAATACCAATAGTTTTCGCGACGTATCGTGAGAATCTTTGTTCGAGATTATCCACTTTTCGAAGATTAAGAGTATATTACAGACATCATGGGATGCGGCAGACTGATCCAGTGTTTCAGCGACTAAGCTACTATAAATAATTATTTTATCAGCATCATTTAGATCACTTTCGGCTTCCAACCTTTGCAGACTCTCTGCAATTTCAGTACTACTATCAAAGGGGGCAATACTTTGTGCCAAAATATATTGGATCATTTCTTCTCGATCTGATGAACGTGCTATGAAGTCGCGGTTTCCATCTTTATTTATGGGGCTTGCGGACAAATGGCCACGAACCCCTAGTAGAAATTCACTTAACAGTGCATTCTTTTCTGCACTCGAGTGTTCATCATCTGTCACACTATCATATAGAAGGAAAACCTGATTGGTGGGTGAGGCCACTGACGCTTGTGGAAAACATAATAAAGTAGAAAATAGAAGAATTAAGATCCATTTCATGAACATATTCCTATCCTTCCATCCAGCCGTAATTGGTCATGCGTGCACCCCTTTTTTCCAATGTTTCGGCACTCGTACAGCTGCTTATAGATGCAACCCGAAATTTCCTTTTGGCGGGCACTGTTTCTGCCAATATTGACCGGTTCATCTTTAACTTCTTGTCCGCTAAAAAAATATTTGTAGTATGGGTTAAGAAAACCCCCACCACCATTTTTCATTTCTTCAATTTCTTTAATGTTCAGAGTCGTGGGCAAAAGCAAGCCCTCAAGAACCATGTGGACGCGGTTACAGGTGTGAATAATAAAGTCTACATCATGACTCACAATTATAATTGCAGCGTTTGTTTCCTTACGAAACTCATGCAATGTTTCCACTACCAATTGTATACGATCTGGATCTAGACCCCGCGAAACTTCATCAAGCATAAGAAGTTTTGACGTGTGGCTGTTTCCGTTAGGTGTATAGGTCAATAAAATAAGTGATCGCAACAGGCTAAAACGCCGTAGCATACCAATACTAAGTGTATCCAATCTTTTATTTAAAAAACCTTCGCGGCCGCTTGAGGAAAATAGATCTAATTTCTCTGCCCAATATTCAGCAAGTTCAATAACACCTGCGTTATTTTTTGATTGGCTAAACATTCGAGCCTTTTCTATCCACCTGAGATGTTGCCGGACAGTCTCGTTTGGCACCATACTCCCTGAGGTGTTCTGAACTACTAGTTGTATATGGGCAGACCTCGATTGACTCGACCGCGAAAATATCGGCTCTAGTTTTTTGCCCTCATAATTAAACTCTACGTCAAAAGCTGATTTATAAGATGACCTTGGAAAAAGCCCGCTCGCGATACGGAGGAGAGAACTTTTTCCTGATCCTGATTCCCCCAAAATTCCAACTGTCTCACCGGAGTCAATTTCAAGAGAAGCGGGGAAGATGTGGAAACCGCCCGTGCCCGAAAAGCGATAATGTTCATTGATCGCCAAAGATAAAATTTGATTCCGCGTATCCCGGACTTTTGATGGCTTCGTCCTGCTATTAATAAAAATGTTTGTCGAATTATCTATTTCCTTTCTAGGGTTCTTGATAACTGTCGTTCGTTCTTGTCCGGAGCGATGTGAGCCGCTACCCACAATGCTAATTGTCTTTCCAGTAATTTTATAATGTTGAATCGGCAAGTCTATGTTAAATAACCACTCCGGCTTGTGAGTTACGATAACTAAACCTTGCTGACTGTCGCGAATTAGTCTAGTGAGATGTTTCCTAATTTCTACTAACGATATCTGATCAATGTCCGACAGCGGTTCGTCCAGAACCAATATTTTTTCGCCCAAATTTTCCGAACCTATTGCTAAGCAGGATCTTTGACATTCTCCGCCACTGCAGTCTTTTGGAACCTTGAGGCCTATTTGTTCATGTTTAAGGTTAAATTTCTCTAAGATCTGAGGGTCGATTGACTCCCATTGCTTTTTTAAAGTGCGAAGCGGATGCAAGCTTTGAACGGGATCTTGGAACATAACGGAAAAATATTTGGAGATACCAACCCTCCGGTATTGAGAGTATTCCATTTTTTTAGATGTTTTATTATCATGAATAACAAATATTCCGGAAGTTATGCTCGAGGGTGGTAACAGAGATAATAATGTGGCTAAAAAAACTGTTTTTCCAGAACCAGACGGGCCAGTAAGTAATATTCTGTCGCTTGAGGTAATGCTAAAAAAGTCAACGGTTAATACATTTTCGCCGGAAAATGTTATCGTTAAATCGTAGATTTCAATAGTAATGTTTCTCACTTTGGTAGAAACCTCTTTAGGTCAAAATAAATGAACATTATAAAAAACAATAAAAATACAATAGAGGAGTTTATCGAAACATAAAATGACGAAAGACGAGCCAGATATATACTTTCTTGCTCATCTACAGTTACGGAAAACAAATTTAACCAGTCATGTAATGCGGTCTTTGTGTCCAAGGGTGTTGGGTCTTTAGATTTCTTTTCAGTATTTCTGGATAATGCGTTATTTGGGTCGCTTACCCTCATCTTTATGGCATTGCGGAAATCATTTCTGGCTTGAGGGATTAACAAAAATGTCGGTTCATCAAAAAATCTATTCAAAGCTAATAAAATGTCTTTATCCATCACTCCGAAATTTTGTAGGGCCACGAGTTGGGAGAGGGCCAGCGGTCCATGGCCCCGAGCCTCTTGCTTGTGGAGATCTGCCTTTTGATAAAGAAAACTAGCTTCGTTAAAGACAGTGCGGTTCTGATCGATTCCACGGTAGTTAATGATGGAGGAAAAGCAATAATCCATCAGGGCGATAAAAAGTACACAATATATACAGTGTCGAATGAAGATAGTGGACAAAAATTGATATCGGAATAATCGTACCAAGATTTTGAGTTCTGAGTAACCAACCAACCGTTCCCCGTCCAGCATCCCTATGGCCTGTAGGGTCAATAATTGTCGCCGATTGTGCCTGGCAAAAAACGGCACTAAAAACATGCCAAAGCCAAAGAATATAACAAGAAGGTATAAGAAACCCGGGAGATCAGCGGCACTTAACGCAACAGCAAAACCAATGAACGGCAAAGTCCAAAGGATATAAGGAAACCAATCTAAACCGTTCACGAGAAAGTCACCAAATCCCCACCAACGGTCAATGATATGTGCCAGGGACGCGAGAGCATAAGCTAATATGGAGATAAGGATGGCAATCGGTAGTAACAGGGATACGGTGTAGAAAAATTGGAACAAGTATTGTTTATTAATATCCCACCAGGCGGCCCACGGAGACAAATCAATATTTGCGGATGAGTCCTGAAGCTGGTTTATCCAAACACAAATCCTAATAGGCAAACTACCATCCAATATTCCTCCCCCAAATTCATCGTCGATAGAGGTATTTTGTTCCAGGCAATGTGGCGTTTGGTTGAAAGCAGAAATTAGGGCTTCGACATGAGTAAAGAGATCTATTTCAATATAAAGAACTACACCAGAGAATATTAATATACCTACAATTAAAATTATTCTAATCATGGTTAATTTATTGGTTGTGTTCCGACCACCATTGACTAGCGAGATCCTGGGCTTTGGATATATCGGCTAGAGTCATTCGTTTCTTAATAGTATCCAAATACTCCGCTGCAATCTGGTGCCCCTGTGCTTTGGCCAATGTGAACCAGGTGTATGCCCATATATCACTTTTAGAAACGCCTTTACCGTTGACGTAGATAGCGCCGAGAAGGGTCTGGGAATATACGTGTCCCTGTTCGGCCGCCTTTTGAAGCCACTTCGCAGCTGTAGCATAGTTTTCGGGAACTCCTTGCCCTAATCGATGCATTGTTCCAAGTCTAGCCTGGGCATCGGCTACGCCCTTCTCCGCAGCTTTTCGGTAGAACTTTACTGCTTCGACGGTATTCTGAGGCGCGGGGTCACCGTCATAGCGCATCATGGGGAATTTAGATTGTGGAGCCGGTTCAAAACCTCGCTCTGCCGCCTTCCGATACCATTTTAAAGCCATCGCTTGAGCTTTAGATATGCTATCGGAGGTCATGCGTGTTTTTAAAGTATCCATATACTCTGCGGCAACTTGTTGTCCCTGAGCTTTAGCCAACGCAAACCACATGTATGCCTGGACGTCATTCACAAAGACGCCCTTACCATTCACGATTACCGCACCGAGCAGCATCTGGGAATATACGTGGCCTTGATTGGCTGCTCTTTGCAGCCATTGTCCAGATGCAGAGAAATTTTCGGGAACACCTCGACCTATACGATACATCATGCCAAGGGCGTACTGGGCCTCCGCAAAACCCTGATCGGCGGCCTTGTCATACCATTTCGCCGCATCGACATCGCTCTGAGTAACGGCCTTACCTTCGTCGTACATCACGCCTAGAGTGTACTGAGCTAGCGCAAAACCCTGGTCGGCGGCCCTGCGATACCATTTAACCGCCTCAGTATCATTCTCGGGAACGCCCCGCCCCTTGGCGTACATCAGGCCAAGATTGAACTGAGCCTTTGCATCACCCTGTCCCGCGGCCTTGCGGTACCATTTTACAGCCTCGATATCATTCTCGGGAACGCCCCGCCCATGGGCGTACATTAAACCTAGGTCAGATTGAGCCAGTACAAAACCCTGGTCGGCGGCCCTGCGATACCATTTAACCGCCTCAGTATCATTCTCGGGAACGCCCCGCCCCTTGGCGTACATCAGGCCAAGATTGAACTGAGCCTTTGCATCACCCTGTCCCGCGGCCTTGCGGTACCATTTTACAGCCTCGATATCATTCTCGGGAACGCCCCGCCCATGGGCGTGCATTAAACCTAGGTCAGATTGAGCCAGTACAAAACCCTGGTCGGCGGCCCTGCGATACCATTTAACCGCCTCAGTATCATTCCTCGGAGCGCCTCGGCCACTCGCATACATGATGCCAAGGTTAAACTGGGCACCTGCAAAACCTTGTGCAGCAGCCTTGTGAAACCACCTCGCCGCCTCAGAATCATTTTGCGCGACACCCTTACCTTCTTCGTACATCATGCCAAGGGCGTACTGGGCCTCCGCAAAACCCTGATCGGCGGCCTTGTCATACCATTTCGCCGCATCGACATCGCTCTGAGTAACGGCCTTACCTTCGTCGTACATCACGCCTAGAGTGTACTGAGCTTTTGCGTCGCCCCGCCTAGCGGCTAAATGTAACCATTTTTCTGCCTTAACATAGTTCTGCGTAACGCCCTTACCTTCATAGTAGATTACGCCAAGATTAATCTGTGCCTTTGCATCGCCTTGCTCGGCGGCCTTACGAAACCACTCTGCCGCTTCGGTGGAATTCTTTGGAATTCCCCGGCCAGCCGCATACATTGAACCCAGGTCAGATTGGGCCAGTGCAAAACCCTGGTCGGCGGCCTTACGAAACCACTTAGCCGCTTCAGCATCATTCCTCAGAGCACCTCGGCCACTCGCATACATGATGCCAAGAGCATATTGGGCCGGCGCAAGACCCCGTTCAGCGGCCTTGCGGTACCATTTCAAGGCTTGGGCGTCACTCTTGGGAACGCCCCGCCCATTGGCGTACATAACGCCAAGATTGAACTGGGCCTTTGCATCACCCTGCCCCGCAGCTTTGCGGAACCATTTCACAGCCTTGGCATAATTTTGGTTAACGCCCTTGCCTTTGCTATACTTTAAGCCAAGGTCACTTTGGGCTTTTGCATCACCTTGCTCGGCGAGCTCTTGCAACATACGGAGGGGGCTGACCAAACTCTCTCGCTCGACTGGCGCCGATCTTTCTTCAAAATCCGCCCACGCGGGTACTACAACTCCGAAGAGGAGCGCTACAGCAATCAGTAGTTTAGCAGTCTGCAAACGCCGGCAAGCCATCATCCTAATCCCTTCATGCTGACCCGGCGCGAAACAGAAGCGCTCCGACAGCGGTGAGCTTCGAGATTATGTAGCGCATGTTCAATTGTAACGCCGATTGGAACGATGTGTCGCGCTGAAAGGTAAACTGTTTGAACGGTGGTGCGGATGGGGCGGCGCTATTTGTTGAGGTTCTTTCGCCACTCACATGGGAAGGCTTGGGGATGGGCGGACTACAAAATAAGCCCTACCCCTTGCATAAAAATTCTACGTATTAGACTATTCTTGTAACTGGTGTGGAGGAATCGAGAAATGAAGCTAGTGTACATAATAGGCGCTTTGGGAATCCTGGTAGCGGCGTGCACAACGGCACCGGCTCAAATGCAGGCGGCAGACGCGCCGAACATCCTAATAATGGGGGAAACAGCGCACAATAATTCCATACCGCGCTACCATCGAATTTACGAGCGAGTTCAAGATGCGCTGACCAATCAGCTTATTCAGAAGGGTTTCACTGTTGTTGATGAGACAGCGGCAACCCTTGATACTAGTTCGCAGAACCGTATAGTGCGCGCCGATCCAGAGTTGATCGATATTGCCCGCAGCATCACGCGCCCGCCGGTGGATGTAGCTCTGATCTTTACCCTCTACGTCTTTCTAGACGAGAGAGAATACACTAATATTGTCCGAGCACGTATTCAGGGCCGCTTGCTGGATGTGAAGGGCGGAACCCGCCTGGGTAACTTTGAAGTGGTTTCACCTAACACGTGGCGCGTGGCGAAAAGCTGCAACCCGGAATGCGTTATCGAATCCGCTGGAGACAATGCGAAAATCCTCTCGCAGGATTTGGGGGCGGTTTTAGGCGTCTTGGTAGAAACGCGACTGGAGTCGAGCGGCCATGAGAGTTCATTCACGAATGGCGTTGAAAAGGGTGGCTTGCCGACAGCCTACACTTTGGTGTTTGACAACATCAGCGTTGATGAGATGCATGATATCAACAGCTATCTCGTCACCTTCAAGGGCTACGAGCACCACCGTACCATCGAGGCGATGACGCTTCATCACGAGCTCTGGTACGAGACCAGCATTGATAGCGCTCGTTTGACGCGGAACCTGCAAAAGATGCTCGAGCATCTGGGCATTAAAGGCCGCGTGGTTTATCCCCATGGTCAAGCAGGTGTCTACGGAATCGAAAAACTACCGACCGCAAACTGAAACTATTTAGGCGTGGTGTAGTAAATCGGCGCATCGGCGTTCGGAGCGGAAGATGACAGTTTCTAACCAAAGGTCGATGCGCCTCTGCTTTCAGTTTTTCACCTCTTTAACTTCCTGGGGCGTGGATTCTTTGGTCTAACAATGAGCGCTGGACTAGTCGGGCTTCGCAGATTTGCAAAACCACTTCACAGCCTCATCGTACTCCTTAGAAACGCAGCCGAAACCCATCGCCTAGGAAGAACTCAACCTGTTGTGCGCCCAAGCATCACCCTGCTCTGCAAAGGGCAAATACTCTTGAACATTAGTAGTCCCACCCAAATAGCGATCAGCTTTATCAGACGATAATTACTAAAGTCGATATTGGCTCCGACTCCCCCTTTTTTTCTAATAGGAGTAGCATCAGGGACATGCGCTACATCCTTGCACTGATGATTGCTCTGCCGCTCCTAGCTGCTTCTTTTGAGGCCGAAGCTGGTCTAGTTGAGGACCTGCGTAGCGGTAGGAGCAATGTCAGCACCTCGTTCGAAGGTGTTGGCTCCGAAGCCGCTTATTTTCGAAGGTATATGCGTGAGGCAAAATCCGAGCCTGACTACAAAGCATTTGTGACTTACAAAAATTGGATCCATTACTGGAAAGGAGCCGCTTCTGCGGAACAGGCCATCGAAAATATGCTGCAACATTGCAAAGAAAAAAACCGCCAGTGTAGTGTTTATGCAGTTGGTCACACCGTAGTAGCGGGCTACTCACAGGCACGATTGGCAGACGCCATTGAGGCTTACCAACTGAAGGTCTCGGGAAGTAAAAACAATAATGTTTCAAGCACGGCTTACTGTCAAAAATATGATGGATCAGTTTTTATTAAACGCGCAAAAAACAATTGGGAGCGCTGTGGACCTTTTGCTGAAATAACCAAAGCCAAGTACGACCGTCTGAAGGGCAAGAAAACCGTCACTGCGAGAACGTCGACAAACTCATACACCCACTGCAGACGCTCCAATGGCACCGTCTATAGAACAGCACGTGGTGGCACCTGCTTATCCGGCGTTCAAATATCCAAAGCAGAATATGACCGCCTGAAGAACAAGAAATCCATCACTGCTAGTAAGTCGACGACATCTAGCCGCTACTGTAAACGGAAGGACGACATCGTTTATGAATCAAAGCGCCATGTCTGCCCCAGAAGCCACACCCAAATCACCAAAGCCGAGTATGACCGTCTGAAGAGGAAAACCTTCACTTCGTCGAGTGGATCAGGATACGTCCACTGTAGACGCTCCAATGGCACCGTCTATAGAACAGCACGTGGTGGCACCTGCTTATCCGGCGTTCAAATATCCAAAGCAGAATATGACCGCCTGAAGAACAAGAAATCCATCACTGCGAGTAAGTCGACGACATCTAGCCGCTACTGTAAACGGAAGGATGACATCGTTTATGAATCAAAGCGCCATGTCTGCCCCAGAAGCCACGCCCAAATCACCAAGTCCGAGTATGACCGGCTGAAGAGCAAGAAAACCTCGGCTGCCAGTAAGAAGCCTAAACCCAAAGCCGCACCGGAGGCCAGGGCGATAAAGGCACCTGAGAACGAGGGCGAGATTGCCGTCATCATCGGCAATAAGAACTACGCCAGTGCAGACTACGGTGTGGCCTATGCCC